>Ga0214543_1000001_pt1 | contig 776921 bp, 756 predicted proteins | sample CNSS2metaG_FD_160094 | JGI IMG/M metagenome (GOLD analysis project Ga0214543, IMG submission 160094) | Root nodule microbial communities from cowpea collected in UCLA plant growth center, Los Angeles, California, USA - CNSS2 | ecosystem: Host-associated > Plants > Roots > Nodule | place: USA... | reverse complement strand
CGGAAAGCTGCGCCGCGCCTGGCAGGCAGCCAGCGATCGTCACGCGGTGCTGCGGACGGGATTTATTTGGCGTGACCTGTCCGGCGCGCCGCAACAGGTCGTCTATCGACGGGCCGAAGTGCCCTTTGTCGAGGACGACTGGCGGGCACGGAGCGCGACGTGGGACCAGGCGCAACTGGATGCGGCGCTGGCCGACGTTTCGCGGCAAGAGCAGGCCGCCGGGTTCGACCTGTCGCGACCACCCTTGCAGCGGGTCCGGCTGATCCGGCTCGACAATGACAGGCATTGGCTGATCTGGACGCATCACCACATCCTGCTCGATGGGTGGAGCTCGGCGCGGCTGATCGCCGAGGTGATGCAGCATAACGGCGAGGGACGTCTGCCGGCATTGCACCACCGCTATCGCGACTACATCGCGTGGCTGAAGGCCCGTGACAGCGAGGCGTCGGCGGCCTTCTGGCGCAATGCGACGGCAGAGCTGGACGAGCCGAGTTTTCTGGCAGGAAGCCTCGTCGAACCGACGGGCGCGCAATCGTCAGGCCACGGCACGCTCGCGCTGGAGCTGGATTCTATATTGACCGGACGCTTGCAGGAATTCGCGGCGCGCGAGCGCATCACGATGAACACGCTGGTGCAGGCGGCATGGGCGCAGTTGCTGCGACAGTATACCGGGCAGGGCACGGTCTGCTTCGGTGTCACCGTGTCGGGCAGGCCGCCGGAGCTCGCCGGCGCCGAAGAGATGGTCGGCCTGTTCATCAACACGTTGCCGGTCATCGACGGTGTCGGCCCGCAGCAGACCGTTGGATCATGGCTGCACGAGTTGCAGGATCGCAATCTGGCCCTGCGCGAATTCGGCGCGACGCCGCTCTATGAGATCCAGCGGCTGGCAGGGCGCCCCGGACGGCCGCTGTTCGACAGCATCCTGGTGTTCGAGAATTACCCGGTCGACCGCGCGCTGATCGGACAGGACCGGCAGATCCAGGTCGGCGAAACCCGGATCGTCGAGACCAGCAATTATCCTTTGTTCGCCAGCATCGGCGTCGATGAGCGCCTGCGCCTCGTCTTCAACTATCAGCGCAAATATTTCGACGAGGCCCAGATCGCACGGCTGCAGCGAACCTTTGTGCGGCTGATCGAGGCGCTGATCATCGAGGCCGATCGACCGGTCGGCATGATCGCGGCCCGCGATCCCGCGGATGACGTCCTGCTTGCGCGGGCGAACGATACGCGCCGGGATGAACCGCGCGAGGGGATCATTGCGCAGTTCGAGACGCAGGTCCGGAAGTCGCCGCAAGCGATCGCGCTGGTGTTTGGCGAGGCGGAGCTGAGCTATGCCGCGCTGAATGCGTGCGCCAACCGGCTGGCGCGACGATTGCAGGATCACGGCGTCGGGACCGAAATCGTGGTCGGGCTGGCGCTCGAGCGCAGCGTCGAGATGCTGGTCGCGCTGTTGGCGGTGCTGAAGGCCGGCGGGGCCTATTTGCCGCTCGATCCGGATTACCCGCCGGAACGGCTGGCGCATATGCTGCGCGACAGCGGCGCGGCGCTGGTGCTGACGCAAGAGAGATTGCGCGATCAGTTCGCCGCCGTGCTGGCGGAGACTGGCGCAGAGGCCTGGCTGGTTGATGGAGAGGACGGCGAGAGCGGGAATGCCGACAATCTCGATGTTGCCGTTCACGGCGAGAGCCTTGCCTATGTGATCTACACTTCGGGCTCGACCGGTCTGCCCAAGGGCGTGATGGTCCGCCATGATGCCGTGACCAATTTCCTCGTGACCATGGCGGAGCAGCCCGGCATGACGGCCGGCGACCGCGTGCTCGGACTGACCTCGCTGTCCTTTGACATCGCGGTGTTGGAGCTGTGGCTGCCGCTGACGATCGGCGCCTGCGTCGTGCTGGCGGATCGCGCGGCCGCGCATGATCCTGCCAAGCTCAAGGCGATCGTGCAGCGGCATGGCGTGTCCGTGATCCAGGCAACGCCATCGACCTGGCGCATGCTGCTCGATCATGACGGTCCTGCGCTGCCGGCCAGCTGCCGGGTGCTGTGCGGCGGCGAGGCGCTGCCGCCGGATCTGGCGCGGCGGCTGGTGGCCCAGGCCGGCGAGGCCTGGAACCTGTACGGCCCGACCGAGACCACGGTGTGGTCGGCGCGCCATCGGCTCGATGCGATGGCCGATCGTCCGCTGCTCGGCCGCCCGATCGGCAACACCACGCTTTACGTTCTCGACGGTGACCTCAACCTCGCGCCGGTCGGCGTTGCCGGCGAGCTCTATATCGGCGGGAGCGGGCTCGCCCGCGGCTATTGGCGGCGCGGCGGCCTGACGGCCGAGCGCTTCATCCCTGATCCGTTCGGTCCGCCGGGGGCGCGGCTGTACCGCACCGGCGACGTGGCGCGGTGGCGATCCGACGGCGTGCTCGATTATGTTGGCCGTGCCGATTACCAGGTGAAGATCCGCGGCTTCCGCATCGAGCTCGGCGAGATCGAGGCGCGTCTGTTGGCACAGCCTGGCGTCCGCGCGGCCGTGGTGGTGGCGCGCGAGGTCGGCACCGGCCGCCAGCTGGTCGGCTATGTCTGCGGCGAAGCGCTGGATGGGGCAGCGCTCAAAACGGCACTGTCCTTGGTGCTGCCCGACTACATGGTTCCGGCGCGGATCGTGGTGCTGGAGAAGCTGCCGCTGACGCCGAACGGCAAGATCGACCGCAAGGCCTTGCCGGCGCCGGATCAGCTCGCGGCGTCCGCCCAGCATGTGGCGCCGCGCACGCCGGCGGAGGTCGCATTGGCCGCGATCTGGGCCGATCTGCTGCGCCAGCCCAACATCGGCGTCACCGACAATTTCTTCGAGCTCGGCGGTGATTCCATCATCTCGCTGCAGATGGTGAGCCGCGCGCGGCGCGAAGGCGTGCTCATCGAGCCGCGCGACGTGTTCCGGCATCAAACCATCGAGGCGCTGATTGCGTCGTCCCAAGATGTCGAGCCCGATAAGGAAGACCCCGCATCGGAGCGTGGCTCGCTGGCAGGACTCTCCAGTGAGCAGCTCGAACGGCTCGGTCTGGACTGGAGCCGCGTCGAGGACGTCTATCCGCTGTCGCCGATGCAGCAGGGTATGCTGTTTCACAGCCTGCGCGATGCTGGCAGCGGTGTTTATGTCAATCAGGTCAGTGTCGAGATCCGGGGCCTCGACCCGGAACGGCTCGGCACAGCGTGGCGCGAGGTGAGCGCGCGTCATCAGATGCTGCGGACCGGCTTCCTCTGGCGTGAGCTCTCCGGCTCCCCGCTGCAAGCCGTCTATCGCGACGCCATCGTGCCGTTCGCACAGGAGGACTGGCGAGGGCAGGCGATCAGTGATGAAAGAATTGCGGCGGCTCTTGCCGATGAGCGCGCCGCCGAGTTCGATCTCCAGAGGCCGCCGCTCCAGCGGGTGCGGCTGTTGCGCCTCCAGGACCACCTGTATCGGCTGATCTGGACCTATCATCACATCCTGATGGACGGCTGGAGCTCGGCAAGGTTCGTCGGAGAAGTCCTTGGGTGCTATTACGGCGGCGCTGCTGCCGCGAACGCAACGCGCTATCGTGACTATATCGCCTGGCTGCAGGCGCAGGACGCCAAGGCTGCCGAAGCGTTTTGGCGTGAACAACTCAGGAGCTTCGATCAGCCGACGCAGCTCGCCGACGCCTTCGGCGCGCGCCGCCATCAGGCATCCGGCCACGAACGCTGTTACACGCGTCTCGGAGAGGCCGCGACCGCGGAGCTGAAGGCGTTCGCGCGCCGCGAACGGATCACGCTGAACACCGTCGTCCAGGGCGTGTGGGCGCTGCTGCTGCAACGCTATACGGGCCAGAACACAGTCACATTCGGCGTAACCGTGGCCGGTCGTCCGGCCGGTCTCGACGGATCGCAGCAGATGCTCGGGCTCTTCATCAACACGCTGCCCGTGATCGAAACGATTCCACCCGAAAGCCCGATCGGTGAATGGCTCCGCGCGCTGCAGGACCGCAATTCGGCGATCCGGGACTACGAGCACACGCCGCTCTATGACATCCAGGGCTGGGCCGGCCGCGCCGGTCAGACCATGTTCGACAGCATCATCGTCTTCGAGAACTATCCGATCGAACGCAGCATGCACCGCGGCGCAGGCGCCTTGCAGTTCAGCGGCCTGAAGAATGTCGACGTGACGAACTATCCGATGGACCTCTCGGTGCTGGTCGAAGACACGCTTCAGGTCGAATACACCTATATGCCGAGCCATTTCACCGCGGTGCAGGCGACCCAGATCAAGGTGCAGTTCGAGCACTTGCTGGCGGAGCTGACTCGTGATGCCGCGGCCTTGCTTGGTAGCATCGATCCCGTCACGGAGCTCGATGCCGCTCTTGCAGATCGTTGCAATCGGCACGCGACGTCAAGCGCTCCCCTGCCGCTGGTGCATGAGGCGATCAGCAGCCATACGCGGCGTTATCCGGAGCGGGCGGGGCTGACCATCGGCGGCTCGGTGCTCTCGTTCGGAGACCTCGAGCGCAGGGCCAACCGCCTGGCGCATCACCTGATCGCCCGGGGGCTTAAGCCCGAGCAGCGCGTCGGCGTGGTGGTCGAGCGAACTGCTGCCACGATGATTGCGCTGCTGGCCGTGCTCAAGGCGGGTGGGGCCTACGTTCCACTCGATCCCGAGCTGCCCTCGGAGCGGCGCGCGTTCGTCATGCGCGATGCCGCAATCGCGTTCCTGTTGACGGGTCCGCTCGAAATCGAGGGCAGCCCGGACGGCATGGAGCGAATTTCCTTGTCTTCGTTCGAGTTCGACGCGGGACCGGACCATCCGCCGCAGCCCGAACTGCATCCGGAAAACCTTGCCTATTTGATCTACACCTCGGGCTCGACGGGGACGCCAAAGGGCGTCGCTGTCGCCCACGGACCGCTGGCGATGCACTGTCACGTCACGGGCAGCCTCTACGAGATCGACGAGAGCTCCTGCGAGCTGCATTTCCTCTCGCTGGCCTTCGACGGCGCCCATGAGCGCTGGCTCACAGTTCTGTCGCATGGCGCACGGCTGTTGATGCGTGACGCCGAATTGTGGACGCCGGAACAGACCGTCGAGAACCTGCACGCCCATCGCGTCAGCCATATCGGATTGCCGCCGGCCTACCTCCAGCAGGTCGCCGATTGCGTCGAGCAGAGCGGCAATCCACCGCCGGTCAAGCTCTACTCGTTCGGCGGCGAGGCGATGCCGAAGGCGGGCTTCGACAAGGTCAGGCGCGTTCTCAAGCCACGCATTCTGATCAATGGTTATGGTCCGACCGAAACCGTCGTCACGCCGCTGGTCTGGAAGGTCGATGGCGCGTCCGAATGCGACACGCCCTACGCGCCGATCGGCGTGCCGGTCGGAGACCGCCGCGCCTACATTCTCGATGCCGCGCTCGACATCATTCCCGCCGGAGTCGCCGGCGAGCTTTATCTCGGCGGCTTTGGGCTGGCACGGTGCTATCACGGCGAGGCCGGTATGACCGCAGAGCGCTTCGTGCCTGACCCATTCTCGTCGACCCCGGGAGCGCGGCTGTACCGCACCGGCGATCTGGCGCGATGGCGCGAGGATGGCACCGTCGAATATCTCGGCCGCAGCGACGACCAGGTCAAGGTCAACGGCTTCCGGATCGAGCTCGGAGAGATCCAGACCTCGCTGCTTCGTCATGAGGCGATTGCGCAGGCGGCGGTGGTGGCAGTGCCGAGTGCAGCCGGAAATCAGCTCATTGCCTATGTCGCGCCGAAGGCGGCAGATGACGCCGCGCCTGATGCGACCGAGACGCTGGTCGAGCGCTTGACCGGTTTCCTGAAGCTCGTCCTGCCGGCCTATATGGTGCCGGCTCGGATCGTGGTGCTGGAGCGGTTGCCGACATTGTCGAGCGGCAAGATCGACCGGCGTGCATTGCCGGCTCCCGATGCGTCGATGCGGAGCTTCGTCCCCCCGCGAACCCCGGCAGAGATTGCAATGGCGCGCCTGTGGTCCGAGATCCTGGAGGTGCCGCAGGTCGGCGTCACCGACAATTTCTTCGAGCTTGGCGGCAATTCAATCCTGTGCCTCAAGGTCGTGGCGCGGGTCCGTCAGGACAAGACGTTCGGGATCGAGATCAAGCTGCGCGATCTGCTTCAGAAGCCGACGATCCGCGCCTTGCTCGCCGGCAGCGCCACCGCGGCGTCCGCCGTCGCATCCGCGCCATCGGCGCTGCTGCCGCTGAATGCCGCGGTTCGCGGCGTGAACCCGGTCTTCGCTGTGCATGGCGGCTTCGGCACAGTGTTCGACTACGGGCCGCTGGCGCGCCGCCTCGAAGGGCACCGGCAGCTGATCGGGCTGCAATCGAGAATGCTGGTCGATCCCTCGTGGACCGACGCCTCCCTCGAAGCCATGGCCGTGGACTACGCGGCCGAGATCCGGCGGATGCAGCCGCGCGGTCCCTATAGCCTGGTCGGCTGGTCCTTGGGAGGACTGCTGGTCGGTCTCGTCGCGGCCGAGCTCGAACGCGGCGGTGAGCGCGTCGATCGCCTCGCGCTGGTCGACAGCTTCGTGCCGCGGCAGCCGGACGGATCGAACCGGCAGGAGTCGATGGCACACTGGGCCGACGATCTCGCAGGATTGCTGTCGGCGGTTCTTCCGAGCGCTGCGGCCTCTCGCATCAAGGCGCAGGTCGAGGCAGCGAAACGCGCTGATTTGCCGGAGACGCCGGAGCGCATCCGCGATCTGGTCGCCTCTGTTGTGGAGCAGAGCAGGAGCGTGAGAGCGAACGACGACTCGCTCGGCGCCGATGATTTGTCCGCTGCATTCGCAGTCGGACGGCACCTCAACAGGCTGGCGCAGAACACAGCGCTGCCGCGGGGCCTGGAAGCCACGCCGCTCTGCTGGTGGACCTCGACCCGTCTGGCACAGCGTGATCGGCTGGAATCGCAGTTGCCGAAGGCGGTCGATCGCGGCTTCGTCGGCGACAACCATTTCACGATCCTGAGGGATGCCGGCCTGCTCGATGAGATCTGCGGTCTGCTCGTGCCGGCGGAGGCGTCGACGATCGCGCAGGATACGGTCCCGGAGCCAGCGGAGTAAGTCTTTGAGTCTTGATCCAGATATCGCGGCATTGCTCGAGATGGTGCAGGCCGGCACCGAAAGCGGCGCGCGCGTTCCGTTTCCGCAATTGACTGCTGCGCAGGCGCGAGCCGATTTCGATGCGTCCTCGCCGCTGCTCGACGTCGATCCGCCGGCGCTTGCCTACGAGCGGCGTTTGTCGCTGCCGGTGCGGGATGGCGCGATCATCGAGGCGCGGCTCTATGCGAGCGCGCAGCCGAGCGAACGCACTCCCATTCCTGTTCTTCTTTACATGCACGGCGGCGGCTTCGTCGTCGGCAGCCTCGATTCGCATCAGCCATTGTGCCGCGGCCTCGCCGAGGACAGCGGTGCGGCCGTGCTCTCGGTCGGCTACAGGCTCGCACCGGAGCACAAGTTTCCGACGGCCTTCGAGGATGCAGTCGATGCGCTGACCTGGATCGGCCTCGAGGGCCGCGCGATCGGGCTCGATCCCCGCCGGGTCGCCGTCGGCGGCGACAGCGCCGGCGGAACGCTTGCCGCCGCGCTCGCGATCGAGGCGAGGACAAACACGGGCCTTCCGCAGCCGGTGCTTCAGGTTCTCGCTTATCCCGGTCTCAGCTCCCGACAGACCTCCGCATCCTACCAGCGCTACGGTACCGGCCATCTCCTGGAGCGCAGCACTGTCGATTGGTTCTTCCGGCAATATCTCCGCGACGAGTCGGATCGCGACGATTGGCGTTTTGCGCCGCTCGCATCGGATGATTTGTCGGGCCTTGCTCCCGCATGCATCGTCCTCGCCGAGTTCGATCCGCTGGTGGACGAGGGGCGCGATTATGCAGCCCGCTTGGCGGTGGCCGGTGTTCCCGTCCATCTGCACGTTTATCCCGGCATGATCCATGAATTCCTGCGCATGGGGAATGTCGTGACCGATGCCTTGCAGGCGAGGGCGACGATCGGGCGGGCGCTGGCCAAGGCCTTTCTCGCCGCTGGCGAAAAGGCGGCCTGATATGGCAATGCAGCGTGAACGAGAGTATGTCATGATCATCATCTGTCGCGGCCTCTCTGCGAGAGGCGCCTGAACGGATCCCATGAGCACGTCTATTCCAGACCATAGGCTGTCCCGCCGTGCGCTCCTCGGCGCGGGCGCGGCGATCGGAGGCACGGCCCTTGCGGGTCCATGGCCCATGGCGTTTGCCCAAACCGCTGGATCGCAATCCGGGCCCCGGGTCGCCGCGCTCGGCTGGGCCTGTGCCCAGACGATCCTGGCGCTCGGCGTTGTGCCGCTGGTGATTCCGGAGATCGAGCGCTATGGCCGGCTCGTCGTCGAGCCGCCCGTTCCGTCCGCGGTTCAGGAAATTGGTCTGCGTTCGGAGCCAAATCTCGAACTGTTGCAGAGCTTCGCGCCCGACATCATCGTCATCGACCCCAGCATTGCGGCCGCCGCCCCCCGGCTCAAGCTGATCGCGCCGGTCGAAACGTTCACGATCTTCAGACCCGGCGGGCATCCTCTCGACACGGCGCGCCATTCGACGCTGGAGCTTGCCAAACGTCTCGGGGTGCAGTCGGCGTGCGAAGCCTATTTCGCCCGTTTCGACGTCGCCATGGCCGGCTATCGTGAGCGGCTCCAGGGTCGCGGCGGCAAGCCGCTCTATCTCGTCAGCGAGATCGCGCGCAACCGCGCGCTCGTGTTCGGACCGAACAGCCTCTATCAGGAGGTGCTCGATCGGTGCGGATTGAAGAATGCCTGGACGGGACAGAGCGGCCCATGGGGCCATACCAGTGTTGGGCTCGAAGTGCTCGCCGCGATTCCGGACGCGCGGCTGGTGTTGATGACCTCGCGGGTCGCCGATGTCGAAGCGCTGCTGAAGGCAAGCCCTGTGCTTCAAACCCTGCCGTCTCTTCGGTCGCATCGGCTGACGGTCCTGGGTAACCAGTTCTTCTATGGCGGCGTGCCGGCGGCCGAACGTTTCGCCCGCCTTCTCGCCGAACGTCTGCCGCGGGAAAGCCATGAGCAAGGTTGAGGCACTGCCGGCCCGGTCCGGCTTGGAGATGCATCCGGCGGTGCTGATCGGCTTGCTGCTGGCAGCCGCGGCCGCGCTGACCTGGCGCAACCTGTCCGGATATCTGCCCGCAGGCGCCTGGCTGCCGGTGTTGTGGCGGCCCGAGGTCACCGATCCCCAGCAGATGCTGGTGCACTACACCGTGTTTCCGCGCATCGCAGTGGCGCTGCTGGCCGGCGCAGCCCTCGGTCTTGCCGGCACGGTCTCTCAGCAGGTGTTGCGCAATCCGCTTGCGGAGCCGAGCACCATCGGCGTCCTGAACGGCGCCTATCTTGCGCTGGCCGTGACGACCCTGTGGGCGCCGTCGCTGCTGGCCTTCGGCCGCGAGTGGATTGCGCTGTGCGGCGGGTTCGCTGCGTTCCTGTGCGTGTTCGGGCTGACCTGGAAGCGTGCGCTGTCGCCCGTCGTCCTGGTGCTTGCCGGATTGATCGTCAGCTACTACTGCGCGGTGACCACCCAGGCGCTGGTGCTGCTTAACCACGAATATCTGATCGGGCTGTTCATCTGGGGCGCCGGCTTCCTCAATCAGCAGAATTGGAGCAACGTCACGTTCCTTGCGCCGCGGCTGCTGATTTCGATCGTGCTGATCGCGGCGATGGTTCGTCCGCTGACCCTGCTCGGCTTCGACGACGAGACCGCGCGCAATCTGGGCCTCGGATTGACGAAGGCCCGGGTCTTCGCGCTCGTCATCGCAATCGCGCTCAGTGCGTCAGTCGTCAGCGTGGTCGGCGTTATGGGATTTGTCGGTTTGTCCGCGCCGGCCATCGTCATGCTGTCAGGCGCGCGCCGCTTTCGCGACCGGCTGATCTGGGCGCCACTTTGCGGCGCCCTGCTGCTGTGGCTGACGGATCAGCTCGTGCTTCTGATCCCGCCCGGCTATCGCGAAATGCCGGCCGGTGCAGTGACGGCCCTGATCGGCGCGCCAATGTTGCTCGTGCTGCTGCCGCGGCTGCGAGCCATCATGCCGATGGGAAACCTCACGCCATCCGCTCCGGCGCGTCTCAATCATCCTTGGCGCGTGATCCTTTTGGCCTTGATCTTGCTGCTCCTCGCCGTCTGGATCGCGCTGGCCCTCGGCGTCGGCTCCGACGGCTGGCGCTGGAGCGGCCTGTCGGGCTTGCAGGAATTCTGGCCGTGGCGCTGGCCGCGCGTGGTGTCGGCGCTGGCCGCGGGCGCGACGCTGGCGGTCGCCGGCACGCTGCTGCAGCGGATGACCGGAAATCCGATGGCCGCGCCGGAGGTCATGGGCATCAGCTATGGCGCCGCGATGGGCGTGATCGTTCTGCTCTATCTCTTTCCCGCGCACACCCGGCTGGAGCAGATTGCAGCGGCCGGGATCGGCGCCTTCATCGTGCTGGCGCTGGTGCTGCTGTTCAGCCGGCGGTCCGAGTTCAGTCCGGAGCGCGTGCTGCTGGCAGGCGTCGCCATGAGCGCGGCATTCGGCGCGATCATTGCCATGGCGCTGGCGACAGGCGATCCCCGCATCGGCACGCTGCTGTCGCTGCTGACAGGCTCGCTCTACCAGATCGGCCCGGCCGAGGCCGCAATCCTCGCCGCCGCGGCGCTCGTTCTGCTGATCATGGTGCCAATGCTGTCCCGCTGGCTTGATATCCTGCCGCTGGGATCTGCGACCTCGCGTTCGATCGGCATCTCGCTGACGCGGAGCCGCGTCATCATCATGCTGCTGACGGCGTTGCTGACGGCGACGGCCACGCTGATGGTTGGTCTTCTGAGCCTGGTCGGCTTCATCGCGCCACATATGGCACGGATGATGGGGGCGCAGCGCGCGCTGCATCAGGCGGCGCTGGCCGCGTTGATCGGGGCGATCCTGATGGTCACGGCGGATTGGGCCGGACGCATGGTGATCTTCCCGTTCCAGATGCCCGCCGGCATCTTCGCCATGATGCTTGCCGGACCCTATCTCATCTGGCTGCTGCGCCCGCAGCGCGGTTGACGGCGCTCACCGCGCGAAGCTGATGAGATGGCCATGGTCCGGCGACGGCATCACGCCCATGGGGATGCCGTAGATGGTTTCGAGCTCGGCCGGCGTCATGATCTTGTCCGGTGTGCCGCGCGCGATCAGCTTCCCGGAATGCAGCGCGATGATCTCGTCGCAGAAGCGGGCGGCCATGTTGACGTCGTGGAGCACCACGACCACGCCGAGATTGCGCTCGCGGGCGAGCTGCCTGACCAGCGACAGCACTTCGATCTGATGAGCGATGTCGAGCGCCGAGGTCGGCTCGTCGAGCAGCAGGCACTCGGCATCCTGCGCAACCAGCATGGCGATCCACGCCCGCTGGCGCTCGCCGCCGGACAACGTATCGACCAGGCGATCCGCAAAGGGTTCGATATGGGTCAACGCCATGGCGTTTGCGACCTTCTCGCGGTCGATGTCACCGAACCGTCCGAGCGCGCCGTGCCAGGGATAGCGGCCGAGTGCGACCAGCTCCTTGACCAGCATGCCGGCGGCGGGCGGCGTCTGCTGCGGCAGGTAGGCGACCTTGCGGGCATAGTCCCGATCGCTCCAGGCGCGCAGTGCGCGGCCTTCGAAACGAATCGTTCCTGACGAGCTCGGCTGCTGGCGCGACAACAATTTCAGCAAGGTCGATTTGCCGGAGCCATTATGGCCGATCAGCCCGACGACGCTGCGTGCGGGAAGGGATAGCGTCAGCGGTTCGAGCAGCGCGCGCCCGGCCACGGCGAAGCCGACCTGGTCGAGCTGGAACAAGGGCGCGGGCGCTTCCAGTGAGGCCTGCGTGACGTCGGGCAAGGCGAGCGTCCTTTCGCTCGTCTGCGCGTGTTGGATCGTCATGGTTGGCGTAGGCTCCAATAGGCGACGGCCAGAAGCTGGTCGCGGGAAAGCTTTCGCTCATCGCGCAGATGGTTGCGCAGGACCTTCAGCGCCTGCGCCTCACACGCGATCCAGGCGAAGACGTCCCGATGGTCCGGCCATCGCACCGCCTTGACGGCGTCGACCAGGAGCTGCGTCGTCCCGGCTGGACGGCCCTCGCGATGCAACCAGCGGATCGCTACCCCGGCCGGGGCGACCAGCGGAACGTCCTCGCGCCGATCCGCGACCTCGATAAAGGCCTCACCCGTCGCTGTCGCCGGCAGCGTCTCCAGAATTCGCGCGATGGCGGGCAGGGCGGTTTCGTCGCCCACCAGCAGCATCCAGCGCGCCGGGCGAATGCCCCGGCCGAGCGGGCCGGCCATGCCGCAGATGGCGCCGGCCGTCGCGTTGACGGCGAACGCCGAGCCCGGCCCGGCATGATCATGGACTACGAAGTCGATGTCGATCTCGCGGCTCTGCAGGTCGATGCGGCGGATCGTGTAATAGCGGGTGACGGGCCTGCGGTCGGGCTCCGGCCACAGGATGCGTCCGTCGGGCGCGGGCCACGGCCATTCGGGCTTGGCGAGGCCCTCGGGCGGGAAGTACAGCCGCACGTGCAGATCGTCGTCATTCGCGAAACGGGCGAGATCGTCGCCCGTGAAGGTCAGCCGCCGCATGTGCGGCGTCAGGGTGATCGCGGCCTTCAGCCGCACTTCACGGAAATTGGCCAGCGTGCCGCCGTTGGATTCGTGACCTGACCAAATGATGGTTGGGGCAATGTCGCCCGCGAACTCGATCACATGCGAGGCGACGACCGAGCGCAGCATTTCCAGATTGCCCTTGTCGTTGGCCTCGACGCGGATCTTGAGCGCTTCGGCCTCGACGGCGAGGGAACTGGTGCCGAACGGCAGTTTCGCGACCATGAGGCCGTCCCGGTCCTCGAACGCGATGTCATGCTCGGCCAGATGGTCGATCATCCGCGCAGCGAGGCCGGCGGCGTCGGGAAGCGCGATGCGGGTTTCGGAGATCAGCAAGTCCAAAGTCATTCTCCACCGGGCCTGTCCGATGCCGGCCTGCAAGCGCTTCAATGTCCGGATGTCGCGGCCTGGTACGGCTCTGGATCATAAATCCTGCTCGCTCGCCGGCTGCGATGCAAAAGCGATACTACCCGCATCATATTAAAGGCATTGCCGATCCCAAATTAGAATCCATCGAAAGAGCAGCGAAAATAAGCGCTGGAATTGCGGGGCCGCCATCATGTAATCGCATCACTTCGGCACGGCTTGTCCGTCCATATAGGTTCGCTTCAGGTCTCCTCCAGCGCGGCTCTCATCATGAACTCACGAAGCGGCCTGACCACGCAGATCCTGCAGCTCCTGCGGCCCTACTGGCCACTCGTGCTCGGCGGCAGCGTTCTCGGAGTGGTCGGCGGTGCCTCCGTCGCGGCGTTGCTCGCGGTCGTGAATCATGGGCTTTATGCCACGCAGGCCGACGTGGTAACGCTGTTTTTCGCCTTCGCTGGCCTGTGCCTTCTGATCCTGATCGGTTCCATTGGCGCCGACATCAGCGCCAATTATGTCGGACAGCGGATCATCGCCGAGCTTCGTAAGTCGCTCGCCGCCAAAATCCTGGCTGCGCCGATCGATCAGCTCGAAATCTATCGGACGCATCGCCTGATCCCGGTTCTCACGCAGGACGTCGACACGATCAGCGATTTCGCGTTCTTCTTTTCGTCCTTTTTCGTGTCGCTCGTGATCGCGCTCGGCTGCATGGTTTACCTGGCGGTGCTGTCTTGGCAGCTTTTCCTGATCACGGGAGTCGTCATCGTGCTGGGATCGCTGGCGCATGGATATGCGAGGACGCGCGGCGTTCGCGGCTTCAGCACCGCGCGAGAGGCCGAAGATCAGCTGCACAAGCAATATCGCGCGATCGCCGAAGGTGCCAAGGAGTTGCGCCTCAATCGGGTGCGCCGTCGGCGCGTCTATGTCGAGCAGCTCCAGCAGACCGTCGACCGGATCAGCTCGGTGCAGATCAGGTCGATCAATCTGTTCGTGACGGCGCGGGCGTTCGGGACGATGCTGTTCTTCGTCGTGATCGGCGTGGCGCTGACCTTGCGACCGTTCCTGTGGCCCGACAGTCCCGCTGCGGTGTCCAGCGGGTTCGTGCTGGTGCTGCTCTTTATGCGCGGGCCCATCGACCAGGTCATTGGCATCCTGCCGGCGCTCGGCCGCGCCCAGGTCGCGATGCGCCGCATTGCGGAGCTCTCGGAGCAGTTCTCGACCCCCGAGCACGATCTGCTGGCCAGTGCTCCCGCTGCGCCCGCCAAGACCACCATCGAATCCATCGAGCTTCGCGGCGTCACCTATGCCTTTCGCGCGGTGCCGGGCAGCGATCCCTTTGTCCTCGGGCCGGTTGATCTGTTCGTTCGGCAAGGCGACATCGTCTTCATCGTGGGGCAGAACGGCAGTGGAAAGACGACCCTGATCAAGTTGTTGCTGGGCCTTTATGCTCCGCATGGCGGCGCCGTGCTGTGTGACGGTTCGCCGGTCCTGACGGAGACACGCGACGATTACCGCCAGCTCTTCACGACCATCTTCTCCGACTATTATCTGTTTGAGGATCTCATTCGTGGGGAGGGCGTGGTTCCTGATGTGGCGGAACGCTATCTCCAGCGGCTGGAGATCGCGCACAAGGTCTCGGTCGAGAACGGCGTGTTCACGACGACGGACCTGTCGACCGGACAGCGCAAGCGATTGGCGCTGATGAATGCATGGCTCGAGGAAAGACCCGTGCTCGTGTTCGACGAATGGGCCGCGGATCAGGATCCGGCGTTCCGGCACATCTTCTATACGGAGCTGCTGCCCGATCTGAAGCGTCTCGGAAAGACCATCATCGTGATTTCACACGATGATCGCTATTTCGGGATTGCGGATCATCTGGTGCGGCTGCGCGACGGCAAGATCGTCGCAAGCGAGGCAAGGGCCAGCAACGTCGTTGGAGTTTCCGCAGTTCCAACCGATGCGCCGCTTTAGACACATTGTAGCGAGCCGCTGGCGCTATTTGTCGCACGCAATCACAGCATGCGATCCAGTTTTGCGACAGGCCGTCAGATTTGTAGAGAATCTAATCTGCGTGTGCGCGCATTTCTTGTCAGCCTGTAGGCGAGTGATCTACACCACGCCTCAGCGATGATCGATGCGAGGGCCGGATGAACAAGGCTTCGGATTCCGGGACTGGACCTCGTGCGTTCCCGGTCGGCCCATATTCCGCTCAGACCGTTTTCCAGGAGGGCGATCGCCTTCGCGTCGTCGCCGCCGATGTGACCGCGTTGGAACTGCGTCTGCGCGAGCGCGTCGATCACCTCGATATCCTGAATGCCTCGGACGACCGCGAGGTTGCGGCACGGGCGGTGTCGGCGTCCGCCGAGGCGCTGTTTGCCTGGCGACCTGGCGCCGATCGGCTCGTTCTGGACTTCGCTGGAAGAGCGCCGCTTGCACGAGAGCTGACGGAGAGTGGTCTCGCCATCATGTCCGAGGGGCAGCTGGTGCTGCTGCCCGAACTAGTCATGCAGCGGCGGGACAACTGGCTGGTCAACCCCGGGCGACCGCCATTGCCGCAACTCCACGTCATGACGGACGGCAAGCGCCATCCGCGCCGCGCCGCAAAGCCGGCGGGAAAGGTGTACGGTCGTTTCATTCCCTGGCTGTCGGAGGTCATCTCGTTTCGAGTGGCCGATCTCGAGAATGACCTCCATTTGTTGCACCGCTGGATGAACGATCCTCGCGTCGATGCATTCTGGAACGAGGCGGGCGATCTCGACAAGCATCGGCAATATCTGGCCGGCATTCTGGCCGATCCTCATATGCTGCCGTTGATCGGCTGCTTCGGCGAGCAGCCGTTCGGCTATTTCGAGCTCTATTGGGCCAAGGAAAATCGCATTGCGCCGTTCTATGATGCCGACGACTATGACCGGGGATGGCACGTGATCGTGGGCGAGGACGCTTTTCGCGGCGGTCGTTACGTCAGCGCGTGGCTGCCGTCTCTGATGCACTACATGTTTCTCGACGATTGCCGCACGCAGCGGATCGTCGGGGAGCCGGCGGCGGCGCACTCCCAGCAGCTTCGCAATCTCGAGCGCTCGGGGTTTGCGAAGATCAAGAATTTCGACTTTCCCCATAAGCGCGCGACCCTGGTCATGCTGTTGCGCGAGCGCTTCTTCGGCGATCGGCTTTGGCTTCCGGCAGCCGCCGGCCCAACGGTCTCGTCTTAAAGCGCAAGCGGAGCGCGGCTTCATGTCCCATCAACTTGCGATCGAGCACGACGTCATTGGCGTCGGATTCGGGCCTTCCAATCTCGCGCTCGCCATCGCATTGGACGAATGCGCGAAGCGATCACGGCTGAAATGCACGCCGCTGTTCGTGGAGAAGCAGCCGCACTTTACCTGGCATGGCGGCATGCTGCTTCCGGGCAGCGACATGCAGATATCGTTTCTCAAAGATCTGGTCTCCTTGCGCGATCCGACCAGTCCCTTCACCTTCGTGAACTACCTGCATAAGCGCGGCCGCCTACTGGATTTCATCAACTGCCGGACGTTCTATCCGAGCAGGGTCGAGTTCAACGATTACCTGCAGTGGGTGGCGAGCCATTTTAAGTCGCAGGCCGCTTACGGCGAGACCATCGTCGCCGTCGAGCCGGTGACGGCCGGGCAGACGGTGACGTCGTTGCGGGTGCATTCGCGCTCGCTCGCCGGCGGGGAGACCGTGCGGCTGGCGCGAAATCTCGTGGTCGCGGTGGGAGGCCAGCCCTATGTTCCGCAGGTGTTTGCCAAGGCTGCCGACGATCGCAGGCTGCTGCATTCCAGCCGCTATCTCGACCTGATCGAGCGCGTTGTCCCGCGCGGCCGGGCCGTGCGTGTGGCCGTCGTCGGTGGCGGACAGAGCGCGACCGAGGTAACGGTTGATCTTCATGGCCGATGTCCCGAAGCGCATATCGATCTGATCTTCCGCGGCCATGCTCTCAAGCCGTCCGACAGCAGTCCCTTCGTCAACGAGATCTTCAACCCCGACTATACGGACTTCGTCTACGCGCAGCCTGCCGAGCGGCGGGATGCGATCGTCCGCAACTTCCGGAACACCAACTACGCCGTCGTCGATGCCGACCTGCTGGACCAGCTTTATCGGCTGCTCTACCAGCAGCGCGTCGGTGGCGACACAAGGGTCATGTTGCGTCCCCGCAGCGAGATTTCCAATGTGGATGCGGGACCGGACGGCATCGAGATCGGCGTGATTGACAAGTTCCGCGGCGAAAACCGTCGTTCGACTTATGACGTGGTCGTGCTGGCGACGGGATACGACAGGGAGACGCCGCACGGGTTTCTCGAACCGATCCGCCGCTACATTCGCGATGCGGCGCTGGATCGCAACTACCGGCTCGTGACCAATCCGGCGTTCCGGCCGCAGATCCACCTCCAGGGCTATTCGGAGTCCTCGCACGGCCTGAGCGACACGCTGCTTTCGGTGATTGCCGTGCGGTCGCAGGAGATTGCGGAGTCTCTGCTCTCGACAATCTCGCGCCGGGAACTCATTGCCTAGAACACGATCCGGGAGAGATCGCAGCTCCAAAAGCCTTGCGCGGATGGAGATCGAAGCGCATCACGAATCGTCCCGTTCTCATTACACAATAGCTGGCGTTCTCTCGGTTACCCTGCAGGCGTGTTCCGCTGGCGCTTTGGGATTCCCGATCTAGAACCTGTCTAATCGAGATCAACCGCAGCGTGTACGTGTGAGACAACGCCGATTGGCTTTGCTAGAGGAGTTCTTAGAACGATCTTGGAACTTCTGAAAGTCTAGCTGGAATTGACCGTGAGGAAAGCTCTCGTTCCCAAGCAGGGGCAAAGCCTTCTCCCTGAGCGAATTGCAGGCATTCTGGTTCACAGTCCGCTTGCGGCGTTGGTTGGCAGAGAGCCCGTGACGCGCATGCACTACCTCCTCGAGATTGCGTCGCTTCACACCAAGACCGAGCTCCTGGCGCAGCCGGGCTTGGGACGCTCAGGCGTGCGTCGCATCGAGAACTGGATGGCCTTTCACGGACACCGCATGCGCGACGTGAATGAGAGTCTCGATAGCGTCATCTGCCGCTTTGCGTTCCGACGTTCTTCCGTTCGGAAAGGAAACGTTCGTCCTCTCCCCTTATCGGCGTCGCCCTCGCGTTTCACGCGGGCGGCTGGTGGCTAAGGCGGTACATGCGTGGGCACAAAGCAGGTCGATTGTTTTCAGACGCTGTCTCACGAGCTTGAGCATTGGACCGGCGCTCCCTGTCGAAGCCAGCGAGCTCGCCCGAGTGCTCGCGGGCGAGCTGCTGCTTGAGCTTGGTGTAGCGCCTCAGCGTATCCACGACATGTGCACCGGGAGATCAAGGCAATCTTCCGGCGGGCCACGTGAGCATGCACTTCGCGCGCTACTCGCCGGCAGCGGACTGGTCGCGCTCGACGTGTACGCGTTCGAGCGCGGCGCCGCGCCGTGCTGCCGCGAACCGCTTGCCGTCTGGTCTGGCGCCGGCCTTCCCCGCGCCGATTGGCTCGCAGAGCGTGCCATCGGGCCCGGCACGGTCATGAAATCCGCTATTCCCGTCGGGGGCTCGAAAGTCTATATGATCCATATGTTGTCTCATCGCTTTTCCGTGGCGCCCATGATGGATTGGACCGACCGGCATTGCCGGGTGTTCCACCGTCACCTGACGCGGCGGGGATTGCTCTATACCGAGATGCTGACGACCGGCGCGATCATTCACGGGGACCGGGTGCGGCTGCTTGGGTTCGACGCGGTCGAGCACCCCGTGGCACTTCAGCTCGGCGGATCGGATCCGCGCGAGCTCGCGGCGGCGGCACGGATCGGCGAGGACTTCGGTTATGACGAGATCAATCTCAATGTCGGCTGCCCGTCCGATCGTGTGAAGGATGGCCGTTTCGGCGCCTGTCTAATGGCCGAGCCGGAGCTGGTGGCGAGGTGCGTCGACGCGATGAAGCGCGTGGTCGCCGTTCCCGTCACGGTGAAGTGCCGCATCGGCATCGATGATCAGGATCCGGAGGTCGCGCTCGATGCGCTCGCGCGTGCGGTGGTCGCCGCGGGCAGCGATGCGTTGATCGTGCACGCCCGCAAGGCCTGGCTCAACGGCCTGTCGCCGAAGGAGAACCGCGATATCCCGCCGCTCGACTATGATCGCGTCTACCGGCTCAAGCGCGCGATGCCCGATGTGCCCGTCATCATCAATGGCGGCGTTCGGAGCATCGACGAGGCAAAGGCGCATCTTGCCCATGTCGACGGCGTGATGCTCGGCCGCGCCGCCTATCAGGAGCCGTGGCGGCTGCTCGCGGTCGACCACGAAATCTTTGGAGGGCCGGCGCCGCACGCCACCATGCAGGACGCGCTCGAGGCGATGATGCCCTACATCGAAGAGCAGCTCGCGCGCGGCACGCGGCTGCACGCGATCACGCGGCATTTCGTCGGCGCATTTCATGCTGTGCCCGGCGCGCGTGCGTTCCGCCGGCATCTGGCCGAGCAGGGTGTGAAGCCCGGCGCCGGTCTCGACGTGCTGCGCGAGGCGATTACGTGTGTCGGGGCCCGCGCGCCGGCTGAGGCGGCCTGAATGAGCGGGAGCATGATCCGGAAAAGTGCGCAGCGGTTTTTCGAAAAGATCATGTTCAAACAACAACCTAAAGCGCGAGACGATTCATCCTAATCGCATCGCGCTTTAGTCGACCGCCGTACGCGCGCGGCGGGGACTGCGCTGCTGTTCCGGATACCCTGTCAGCATCAGCGTGTCGGCGCGCACGCCCCAGCTTTCCAGCCGGTCGAGGAAGCTCATGCCGAGCAGATTGGTCTTCATCTGGCCGCGCTGCACGACGAGGGCCGGCACCGACTTCTCGACCAGCTTGCCGACGGCGAGACGGTCGAGCGTGAGCCGCGCTGCCTTGGTGTGGCCGCCTGCGGTCTCGAGATCGACGTCGTATTCAAGCATCTCGAGCGGCAGCCCGATCGCCCTTGCGGTTTCCCAGGTCAGCACCACCGACGTCGCGCCGGTATCGATCACCATCGGCGCAGTGACGCCGTTGATCTTCGCGCGCAGCGTGAATTCGCCGCCCTGGCCACGCGGGATCTGCACGGCCGGCGCCGGGGAGGCGGCTTGTGCGCGAAAAATATGCGAGACCTTGTGGCTGGCGCGCGCGATCTGGTCGGGATCGCCATAGGCGACGACGGCACCTGCCGTGCCGGCGAGCATGATCAGGACGAGCAGGAAGCGGATCATCGCGCGCCTCCAAGGGCACGCAGGCGGATCAGACGTGCTTTGGGGATCCAGCGATCGGCACTAGTCCGGCTTCCGTCATGCGCTCCGGCAAGAGGGCCATGATCGCGCGCCGGTCCGCGCTCTCCATGGCGTGCCAGCGTGCGATCTCCGGCAAGGTGCGGCCGCAGCCGAAGCACAGCTTGGTCTTGGGATCGATCATGCACACGGCGACGCACGGCGTTTCTTTGCTCATACGGACATAGTGAGGGATGATCGGGCATGTCTGCAAGCATCTCGTTAAGAGCCTGTGCCGGCACTCATGATCGGCTTGTGCCGCGGGCGTTTCTCGTCCGGCACGACGGAGCTCTCCGGCTGGAGCGGTGGAGAATCGTCCGAGAGTGGGGCAAGCGCGCTCATCACGCGCTCCGGCGGAAACGTGACGATCACCTCGGTGCCGATGCGCAGCTTCGATTTCAACGTGAACGTGCCGCCGTGCAGGTCGATCAGGTTCTTGGCGATCGGCAGGCCGAGGCCGGCGCCCTGTTCAGCCGACTTGATCGAATTGGAGCCCTGGCCGAACGAGGCGAGCACGACCGGGATCTCGTCCTCGGGAATGCCGGAGCCGGAATCCCTCACCGAGAGATATTGTCCGCCGGAGGCGGTCCAGCCGGCCTTGAGCCAGATCTCGCCGCCCTGCGGGGTGAACTTGATCGAATTGGAGAGCAGGTTGAGCACGACCTGGCGGATCGCGCGCTCGTCGGCCCAGAGCCGCGGCATCGCCTGCTCGAACACTTCGTGGATGGTGATGCCGCGGCTCGAGGCACGCAGCTTCATCAGATGATGGCAATCGGCGACGATGCCGACCAGGGACACCGCTTCCTCGTTCAGCTCGTAACGGCCGGCTTCGATCCGCGACAGATCGAGGATCTCGTTGATGAGGTTGAGCAGGTGCACGCCGGAATTATGGATGTCGGCGGAATATTCCTTGTAGACCGGTACCGCATGCGCGCCGAAAATCTCGCTCTTCATGACCTCTGAGAAGCCGAGGATGGCGTTCAGCGGCGTCCGCAGCTCGTGGCTCATCTGCGCGAGGAAGCGCGACTTGGCGACGTTGGCGGCTTCGGCGCGGTGGCGCGCTTCGTCCGAGATTGCCTTGGCCTGCTCCAGCTCGCCGATCAGCGCGTCCTTTTCCGCACGTGCTTCCAGCGTGGCGAAGGTGGAGGAGTGCAGGCGGTGCGCCAGCAGCACGAAATAGCCTTCGGCGGCGAGCGACAGCGCTGCCAGGATGTAATTATCTAGCGATCCGGTCGTCACGAAGCTCAGCGCCATCGCAACCGCGACCGGCGCCGTGGCGGCGAGGGCTGCGATCGGCAGATTGGCCGCGAGCATGCTCGATACTGCGATCACCAGCAGCATCAAGAACATCATCAGCGTTTCCGTGACCATGTCGAGCACGGGATGGATCAGGATCGCCATCCAGCACAGGCCATAGAGCAGGTCGAGCACGACGAAGCGCGTCCGCCATGCGCGTGTCGCGGCCGGAGAGGCGGGCTCGGTCAGGAAGCGCCGGCAACTGCGGATCATGGCGCTGTGGATGCAGAGCATGCCCGCGGTCCAGGCCGCGGCCGGGATCGGCTGCATCCACAGCCCGAACAGCACGCCGGTCGCCACCACCAGGAGCATCACGACATAGGAGGCCGACAGCCGGGTCTGGGCGTATTGCCGCAGCATCTCGGCGTCGAAAGCCGGCCGGGTTCCACTGGTCGACGTTAACTTGTCGCGCGCCTCGCGCACCCGCTGCGCCGCAGCCCTTCGGCTGCTCGCCGATGGCGCGCTCACCGGCTCGGCCGGAAGCTGCACGACCTCGGGCTTTTCAGCGGGGTTACTCATCAAGCAACACGGATTCCTGCCCACGCCGGACGCGGGCTTTCTGCATTGTCTATCTCTGGCAAGAAATCCTTAAGAGCTGACTTAAGGAGCTAAAGAATTACGTTAACCGGGCGTTAATTCCTACGCAGTCCGGGCGGCCGCTTTCATCAACCCCCGCGCTTCGATCATCTGAAGAAGACGAGCGTGACCAACCCGAAGACCGGCAGCAGCAGGACGGAGGTCCAGGCCATGTATCCGAAGAAGCCGGGCATTGCGACACCACTCGCTCGGGCAATTGCGTACACCATGAAATTGGGCGCGTTGCCGATGTAGGAGTTTGCGCCCATGAACACCGCACCGGCGGAAATCGCGGCAAGGGTCAAGGCGCCGTTCGTCATCAGATGCTTGGCATCGCCTCCGGCAAGCTCGAAGAAGACCAGATAGGTCGGCGCATTGTCGAGAAAGGATGAGAGCAGGCCGGTCAACCAGAAATATGCGGCATTGTTCGGCGTGCCGTCTGCGTTGGTGACCATGTTTACGACGGAGGCAAACGCGCCGGATTTGCCGGCGTTGAGAATCGCGAGCACGGGAATGATCGTGATGAAGATCGCGGCAAACAGCTTTGCCACTTCGATCATGGGGCCCCAAGAGAAGCCGTTCGCGTCGTGGTCCTCCTTCGAGGTGACGGCGAGAGATGCGAACACGACTCCGATCATCACGGCATCGCGCAGGAGATTCTGCAGCTGGATGTGCGTGCCGAGAACTTCAAATCCCCCGAGGTCGAGCTTGGCACTCAAGAGGATCGCAGCGATGATGACTCCCATCAAAGCGAAGTTGAGGCCGCCGCTGATCCGCAAAGGATTGTCAGGAGTTGGGTCCGGTTTGACGCGGCCTTCCTTGCGATAGAGATAAGTATCGATGCAAAAGAACAGGGCGAGCAGAATCCAGGCCGCGAACGTGGTCTGGGGAAGCAGGTGTGTCGTCGTCCAGAAAAAATCCACGCCACGCAGGAACCCCAGAAACAACGGGGGATCTCCCAGGGGGGAGAGCGAACCGCCGATGTTGGACACCAGAAAGATGAAGAAGATCACGACATGCGCGTTGTGGCGCCGATCGTCATTGGCGCGGATCACCGGTCGGATCATGACCATTGAGGCGCCGGTCGTGCCGATGACGCTCGCGATCAGAGTGCCGAGAGCGAGCAGCAGCGTATTCAGGACGGGGGAGCCGTGAAGATTGCCGCGCACCACGATTCCGCCGGCGACGGTAAACAGAGCGAGGAGCAGCAGAATGAACGGGACGTATTCGAGCAGCGCCGTATGAACGAGCGCTTGGACGGTTGGAAGCGGGCCGTACCAGATTGCAAGCGGCAGCGCGATCAGGGTGGCCCACATCGCGGCAATCTTGCCTTGGTGATGCTCCCAGAAGTGAGGCGCGGCGAGCGGAAATATGGCGATCGAGAGCAGCATCCCCGCGAATGGAAGCGCCCATTGCGGGCCAATGCTGGCCCCATCGAGCGATGCGGCAAGCGCCTGTGCGGGAGATCCAACCAGGATCAGGAGCGCGACCGGGAGCAGGCGCGCAACGACAAGGATGGCGGCGATCACGCTAGGCAAGGCTTCCCCCCGGAAGTCTATGGTTGTTTCGGTCGGCGCTTGACAGAACCTCGTCGCGGCCGAGGTCGCGACGAAGTTCGAAGCCGGCTACGCCGAACCAGGCCGCAACAGAGCGTCAGCGTTGCAGGCGTGCGAGCAGGCTCGACGTATCCCAGCGCTTGCCGCCCATCTTCTCGACCTCGGAATAGAACTGATCGACGAGCGCGGTCACCGGCAGATTGGCACCGTTGCGACGGGCTTCGGCGAGCGCGATCGAGAGGTCCTTGCGCATCCATTCGACCGCGAAGCCGAAATCGTACTTGTCCTCGTTCATGGTCTTGTAGCGGTTCTCCATTTGCCAGGACTGGGCGGCCCCTTTCGAGATGGTCTCGATCACAGCGGCGACGTCCAGGCCGCTCTTCTTGGCGAAATGGATGCCTTCGGAGAGGCCCTGCACCAGACCGGCGATGCAAATCTGGTTGACCATTTTGGTCAGCTGGCCGCTTCCGGCGGGCCCGAGCAGCTTGCACATCCGCGCATAGGCGCCCGTGATGATCGGCTCGGCCCCGGAATAGGCGTCCTGCGTACCCCCGCACATCACCGTCAGCACGCCGTTCTCTGCTCCGGCTTGGCCGCCGGAGACGGGGGCGTCGACGAATTTGAAACCGGCCTGGGCGGCGGCTGCGTCGAGCTCACGGGCGACCTCGGCGGAGGCAGTGGTGTGGTCGACGAAGGTCGCACCCTTCTTCATGCCGGCGAAGGCGCCGTCGGGGCCGATCGTGACCGCGCGCAGATCGTTGTCGTTCCCGACGCAGCACATCACGAAATCCTGACCCTCGGCGGCGGCCTTCGGGGTCGGCGCGGTCTTGCCGCCGAACTTGTCCGCCCATTCCTTCGCCTTCGCCGCGGTGCGGTTGTAGACGGTGACCTCATGGCCCCCTTTTTTCACGAGGTGTCCGGCCATGGGGAAGCCCATCACGCCAAGACCGAGGAAAGCGACTTTAGCCATAGTGGTACCTTGTCCGTAGTTCGGGTTTACGGTTCTTGCCAAGCGAGGGATGCCTGGGTTCCGCGGTGGGGCGGACCGGAGGCGCACCATAAACCCTTGAGGCCAGAGGGCAACGGCTTCGTTTGGCGGCCCGCCGTGCTAGGGTGGCAACCCAAGGGCTTCAAAACAAGGGAGCGAGAGCATGGGCGGCGTGAGCGTGGGCGTCCTCGATCATTTCAACATCCGGACCCGGAATCTGGCCGAGACCGTCCGCTTCTACGAAGACGTGCTGGGTCTGGAAAAAGGCGCGCGGCCGAACTTCGCCTTCCCGGGCGCCTGGATGTACAGCGAGGGCAGGCCGGTGGTTCACCTCGTCGACATTTCCCCGACCGACGAGCCACAAAAGCCGGATTCCGGCGTTGTCCACCATGTCGCCTTCGCCAGTCGCGGCTTTGACGGTATGAAACAGCGGCTGGCGTCAAAGAAGATCAAGTTCGAGGCCCGCCAGGTGCCCGGTGGCGATCTCTGGCAGATCTTCGTCCACGACCCCAACGGGGTCATGATCGAGCTGAACTACGAGGCTGCCCTGGAGCAGGGGGCGGCGCCGGCCGAAAAGGCGGACGATAGCGGCAGACAGTAGCCTTTTGGGCGTTTCCGCTCTAATGGGGCATCCTCAACTGCAGGAGATGCGCTTTGAGCGTGACGCAGCAACAGGTTCTCGATAGCCTCGCCAGGGTCCAGTCGCCCGGTGGGGTCGCGCTCCCCCATGCCAATGTGCTGAGCGCGATCAGCGCCTCCGACGGCAAGGTATTCTTCTCGATCAATGTCGACGCCGCCGAGGCAAGGGCCTGGGAATCCGTCCGAGCCGAAGCGGAAGCCGCCGTGCGCAGCATTCCCGGTGTCACCACCGTCATGGTGGCGCTGACCGCCGAGCGCAAGCCGGGCTCCGCGCCGCCGCCACCCCCGCAGCCGAGCCGCGGCGCGCCCGGCGTGCAGCCGGCCCATGCCCACAAGCCGCCGCAGGGCGGGGGGTCGCCGATGGCGCGGCAATCGGAAATTCCCGGCGTTGCCGCCGTGATCGCGGTCGCCTCCGGCAAGGGCGGCGTCGGAAAGTCGACCACGGCGCTCAATCTGGCGCTCGGCCTGCGCGACCTCGGCCTCAAGGTCGGGTTGCTCGATGCCGACATCTACGGCCCCTCGGTGCCGCGCCTGACGGGCCTGCGCGACAAGCCGGAGCTGAACGACGAGCGCAAGATGATTCCGCTTCGGCGCTTCGGGCTCGCCATCATGTCGATCGGCTTCCTGGTCGAGGAGGAGACCGCGATGATCTGGCGCGGCCCGATGGTGATGTCGGCGGTGACGCAGATGCTGCGCGACGTCGAATGGGGCAAGCTCGACGTGCTGGTCGTCGACATGCCGCCGGGCACCGGCGATGCCCAGCTCACGCTGGCGCAGAACGTGCCGCTCAAGGGCGCCGTGATCGTCTCGACCCCGCAGGACCTGTCCCTGATCGATGCGCGGCGGGGGCTTGCCATGTTCAAGAAGGTCAACGTGCCCGTGCTCGGCATCGTCGAGAATATGAGCTACTTCCAATGTCCGCATTGCGGCACCAAGTCGGATATTTTCGGCCATGGCGGGGCGCGGCACGAGGCCGAGAAGCTCGGCGTCCCATTCCTGGGCGAGATCCCCCTGCACATGGCGATTCGCGCCACCTCGGATGCCGGCAATCCCGTGGTCGACAGCGAGCCGGACGGCCCTCATGCGGCGATCTACCGCGCCATTGCCGGCCAAGTCCGGGACCAACTCAAGGGCGTCATTGCGGCGGCCTGACCGGTCGCCGCGGCAAGCTCCGGGGACATGCGACTTTCGTAGAGCCCCGTCATGCCATTGTCGCGTTCCGAAACCGGGCTGGCCGTGTTAAAGGCCCCCCGCAGTCAAGCCCCTTCGGTTCGACGCGACCTCAACGCGTCGCCGGAACGAGCGGCGGCAAGAAGAGAAGTCAAGGGGAAACGCCCCAGCAAGGAGAGACCTGAAGATGAAGCGTCGTGATTTTCTCAAAGTGTCGGCAGCAGGCGCGGCGGCGACCGCGGTGGCCTCGCCGGCGATCGCACAGTCCTCGCCCGAGGTGAAGTGGCGCCTGACTTCGAGCTTCCCGAAGTCGCTCGACACCATCTATGGCGGCGCCGAGCAGGTGGCGAAGTACGTCGCCGAGATGACTGACAACAAGTTCCAGATTCAGGTGTTCGCCGCCGGCGAAATCGTCCCCGGCCTCCAGGCGCTCGATGCGACCTCGAACGGCACGGTCGATATGTGCCACACCGTCTCGTACTATTATGTCGGCAAGGACCCCACCTTCGCGATCTTCGCCTCGGTGCCGTTCGGCCTCAACGCGCGCCAGCAGAATTCGTGGCTCTATCAGGGCGGCGGCAACGAGCTCGCCAACGAGTTCTTCAAGAAGTCGAACGTGATCGGCTTCCCATGCGGCAACACCGGTACCCAGATGGGCGGCTGGTTCCGCAAGGAGATCAAGACCGTTGCCGACCTCTCCGGCCTCAAGATGCGCATCGGCGGCATCGCCGGCCAGGTGCTGCAGAAGGTCGGCGTGGTGCCGCAGCAGCTCGCCGGCGGCGACATTTATCCCGCGCTGGAGAAGGGCACGATCGACGCCGCCGAGTGGGTCGGCCCCTACGATGACGAGAAGCTCGGCTTCGCCAAGGTCGCCAAGTACTACTACTACCCCGGCTTCTGGGAGGGCGGTCCGACCGTCCACGCCTTCGCCAACCTGGAAAAGTTCAATGCGCTGCCGAAGAACTACCAGGCGATCCTCACCAACGCGACGGCGAACGCCAACAGCTGGATGGCTGCGCGCTACGACATGCAGAACCCGGCGGCGCTGAAGCGCCTGGTCGCCGGCGGCACCCAGCTGCGTCCATTCACCAACGAGGTGCTGGAAGCCTGCCTCAAGGCGACCAACGAGCTGTGGGCCGAGGTCTCCGGCAAGAACGCCGACTTCAAGAAGTCGATCGAAGCCATGCAGGCCTACCGCTCCGACGAATATCTGTGGTGGCAGGTTGCCGAATATACCTACGATAGCTTCATGATCCGCTCGCGCACCCGCGGCTGATCTACGGCTTAGGTCGTAAGACCACTAGCCCGGCCTCCCCAGGAGGCCGGGCTTTTTCTTTGCGATCGGGATGGCATTCGGTCCCGTGATGCTCCATTCTGTCGGCAAGCCTCGCAAAGAAGGCTCCACAATTAGATCCATCAGGGTAGGAAATCATGAAGAGAAGAGACTTCATCAAGGTCACAGGACTTGGTGCGGCCGGCGCCGCCACGCTCGCGGCTCCCGCGATCGCGCAGTCGATGCCGGAAATCAAATGGCGCATGCCGACGAGCTGGCCGAAATCGCTCGACACGCTGTTTGGCGGCGCCGAGATGATGTGCAAGATGGTTGCCGAGGCGACCGACAACAAATTCCAGATCCAGATCTTCGCGGCCGGCGAAATCGTGCCGGGCCTGCAGGTGCTCGACGCCGTGCAGAACGGCACCTGCGAGATCGGCCACACCGCGTCCTATTATTATTTCGGCAAGGACCCGACCTTCACCTTCGGCTCGGCCGTGCCGTTCGGTCCCAACATGCGCATCAACCAGGCCTGGTACATGCTGGGCGGCGGCCGCGACGTGCTCAACGAGTTCTACAAGAGCTACAACGTCGTCTCGCTGCTCGCGGGCAACACCGGCTGCCAGATGGGCGGCTGGTTCAGGAAAGAGGTCAACACGCCCGACGATCTCAAAGGCATGAAGTTCCGCATCGGCGGCTTCACCGGCCGCGTGCTCCAGAAGCTCGGCGTGGTGCCGCAGCAGCTCGCCGGCGGTGACATCTATCCGGCGCTGGAGAAGGGCACGATCGACGCCGCCGAATGGGTCGGGCCTTATGACGACGAGAAGCTCGGCTTCTACAAGATCGCGCCGCACTACTACTACCCCGGCTGGTGGGAAGGCGGTCCGATGCTGATGGCTTTCGTCAACCTCGACAAGTGGAACGCGCTGCCGAAATATTACCAGAGCGTGCTGGAGCAGGCCGGCCACTACGCCAACAATTACATGATGGCGCGCTACGACAACGCCAATCCGCTGGCGCTGAGGAAGCTGCTCGCGGGCGGCACCAAGCTGCACGCCTTCTCGCCCGCGATCATGGATGCCTGCTACAAGGCGGCCAAGGAGCTGCACGCCGAAGTCGCTGCGACCAATCCGAACTTCAAGAAGGTGAACGACTCGCTCGCCAAGTTCACGAGCGACGGCTATTCCTGGTTCCAGGTGGCCGAGGTCGGCTACGACATCTTCATGGCGCGGCGCTCGCAGAGCTGATCGCGTCCCGATCGAATGCGGCACGCCCCGGAGCGAAAGACTCCGGGGCGTTGTCGCTGCTGTTGGGAGGGCGTCCAACCAAAACATCGAAAACAACCCCATGCACAGTAGACCGGGGCAGCGATATCAATGACTTGACTTCGTTACCACGAGCGATTGCGAAATTACCGAAATTTTTGACCCGTCGGGCAAAACAGTGGTAGACGTGCATCATCGCCCGATCCGAAATCGTGGCGTTGAACGATGCCCCCGATGCGCTTCGATCCCGATGAAATTCAAAGAGCGCTGCGCAAGGCCTGGTCGGTGTCCTTTTCCGTTAGTGCCGGCGCGCGTCGTAATGGAAAGGTCCGCGCGTTGGGGCAAGCTGAGTCGTAGCAGCCGAGCTTATTTGCCGCCAGAGGCGGACCATCGGTCGGCTGCCGAGCATCGGAAGCGCGGCTAGCGAACGACGCCTGCTGCGTCTCTTGCGCTTGGCATGAGCCAGTCGAGCCCGAGCAGGGCAGCTTCGAGAATGACGAAGGCGACAATTCCGCCGATCCAGCCGAAGAACACGATCGAAAAGGTGCCGAGCAGGATCGCGCAGAAGACGTCGGCGAGCACCTTGCAAATGCGGAAGGCTTGGTCTTCGCCAGATGGAAAATACGACATCGGGCTCCTCCAGGCGCTCATCCTGAGCGCTTGGATTTAACGACACGCCAAAACGAATGTTCCGTGGGTCAATCTTCGGCCGGCGATGATCATGTGGTCGATGACCGGGTTCATGCGCAGCGCTGGCTTACACCGACCTGACAAGGAGAGGCTATTCGGCGCTTTTTCGCTGGCCGCGGCGCCCCGAATGCTGGAAAAGAGCGCAGATGCGGCGGGAGCGGTGCGGTATCAGGAACGTCCAGCGGATATGCGATGCGGCTTCTGATCGTCGAGGACAATGCCGAGCTGTCGCGGCTCGTGGCCGGTGGGCTGGCCGCAGCCGGCTATGAGAGCGACATCGTGGGCAGCGCGGCCGAGGCGCGCGAGGCGGTGAACAGCGTCAGCTATGCCGCGATGATCCTCGACCTCGGTCTGCCCGATGCCGACGGCCTGTCGGTGCTGCGCGAGTTGCGTCACCAGATGGAGCCGCTGCCGGTCTTGGTGCTGACTGCGCGCGGCGGCTTGCAGGACCGCGTCACCGGCCTGCGCAGCGGCGCCGATGATTATCTGGCAAAACCGTTTGCGATGGAGGAGCTGGTGGCACGGCTGGAGGCCATCCTGCGCCGCCCCGGCCAGTTGCTCGGCCGCTCGCTCACTCTCGCCAACCTCGTCTACGACACCGAGAGCCGGCAGATCTTCGTCGACGACCAGCCGCGGATCATCTCCGCGCGCGAGACCTCGGTGCTCGAGATCCTGCTGCGCCGGCAGGGGCGGGTGGTACCGAAGAAGAACGTCGAGGACCACATCTTCGGCCTCGACGGCGAGGTCGCCTCCAACGCGGTCGAGGTCTACGTGTCGCGGTTGCGCAAGCAGCTGACCGAGCACGGCGCCAAGGTCGTGATCCATACGATCCGTGGCGTCGGCTATCTCATGACCGAGGAGAAATAGCGTGCCCGCCGCGGGCCGTGCCGGATCGCTGACCTTCAAATCGCTGATCTCGCGCATCGTGTTTCTGCACATCGTCGCGGTCGCGATGGTCGCGATCTTCCTGCCGCTGGTGTTGTTCTGGCTGCTCAACTCCGAGATCGACCAGCTGCATCGCGATGCCATGCGCGCGCAGGCCGAGGTGCTGGCGGAGCGCATCGTCGCGCAGCCGGACGGCACGTTGACCTTCAACCTGCCCGACAGCCTCAAGGGGCTTTATTCGGACGCCTACGGCCGCTACCAGTTCGACATTCGCGATGCCGACGGAAGGTTGCTGTTCTCCTCGCACCGGCGTTCCGCCGCGACGGCGCCCTCCCGTTTCTCCGACACCGTCTCCGGCGCCAGCGTCACGCGAGACGTTGCCGGCAAGACGGTGCGCATCCAGGTTGCCGAGGATCTGGCCCACCGGGACGTCATCATCGACGATATCGTCTCGAACTTTTTTCGGCGGGTCGGGTGGATCACCGTCCCGATCCTCCTGGTCCTGCTTGCCATCGACATCATCATCTTCCGCCGCGCGATCGCGCCGTTGTGGAAGGCCTCCCAGGAGGCCAGCAACATCGGCCCTGCACGCACCGACATTCGCCTGCCGACCGAGCAGATTCCGCGCGAGATCGTGCCGCTGGTCACCGCCGTGAACCAGGCGCTCGACCGCCTCGAGGCCGGCTTTCGCGTGCAGCGGCAGTTCACGGCGGATGCCGCGCATCAATTGCGCACGCCGCTGGCGATCCTGCGCACGCGGATCGAGACGCTCGGCGACGGCGCCGAACGGCAGGCGCTGCATGCCGACATCGAGGCCATGAGCCGGATCGTCGCCCAGCTGCTTGAGATCGCCGAGCTCGACACCCTGGTGCTCGATCCCCGCGAGGCCGCGGATTTGCGCGCCGTCTGTGCCGAGGTGGTCGGCTCGATCGCCCCGTTCGCGATCGCGCAACGCAAGGACATCGCGCTGAAGGGCACCGACGCACCGGTCCTGATCCACGGCAATTCGGAGATGCTGCAGCGCGCGGTGTTCAATCTTGCCGAAAACGCCATCAAGTTCACGGCGGAGGGCACCACCGTCGAGGTCGAGGTGGGGGAGGACGGTTCGGTGCGGGTGCGCGATTCCGGCCCGGGGATCGCGGAGGCTGAGCGCGAGCTGATCTTCCAGCGCTTCTGGCGCGCCGACCGCCGGCGCAGCGACGGTGCGGGGCTGGGACTCTCGATCGTGCGCGCCGTAGCGGACGATCACGCCGCCACGGTCGCGGTGCAGAACCTCCCCGGCGGCGGTGCGGAGTTCACGCTGCGGTTTCGGCTGGCGGACAAGGTCACGATGGGGGAGGAACTGGCCCGGCAATGACAATGCACCTCGTGCGCGGAGCAGGGAGGCCCGGATGGCGCTTGAGGTATGTATGACACTGTCATATCTTGCGTTGTAGAGCACTGAAGGGGAACCACATGCGGACCAGCAAGCCGATCACCGTGACTCTTGGCCCGCAGCGCGCGAGCCTGGAAGCCCGCCTGAAGTCAGGCGAATATGCCTCTGCCAGCGAAGTCATGCGCTCGGCCCTCCGCGCCCTCGATCGTCAGGATGCCGCGCTTGACGAATATCTGGCCGCCAAGGTCCAAGCTTCGGTCCAGGATCCCCGCCCAAGCGTTGCTGCGAGCGACGTTTTCAAGCGCCTGCGGACTCGTCACGCCAGAAACGTGAAGGCAGCCAAGCGTGGCACTTAAGGTCGTATTCCGACCGGAGGCGGAGGCCGATCTGGTCGGCCTTTACGAGTACATCGCAGAACGTGCCGGCTACCGAATTGCAGGCGGCTATATCGACCGTATCGAGAAGGCATGCATGGCTCTCGCCACCTTTCCCAAACGTGGGACCAGTCGCGACGATCTTCTTCCAGGTCTGCGTACCGTCGGATTCGAGCGGCGCGTGACGATCGCGTTCCGTGTCCTGAAGACAGAGGTCGAGATCGTCACAATCGCATATGCCGGACGTCATTTCGAAGACGATCTCTGAACGCTTCCTGTTCCTGACGGAACAGCTTCGCTCGGTCTCGTTCGCCGTGGAGGGCGGCAAGCCTGAAAGTGAAACGCGGCGACCGAGCCGCTATTTCAGCTTGCCGGTGGACAGGTCCATGATCATGCGTGTCGTCAGATACAGCCGCGGCACGATGCTGCCCACCTGCACATATTCGGCATCGTTGGAGTGCGCGCCGAAGGCCGACAGGCCCATGCCTTCCACCACGGCTCCTTTGGATTGCAGCGCGGCGAAAGCCGCGTCGGTGCCGCCGCCGATGGCCTTCTCGTCGACCTTGAGGGATAGTCCGATCTCCCCATAGATCGTCTTGCCATAGGCCGCCACCCGGCGCGAGGCCTCACTGGGTTCGAGCGGCGGGCGCCGCACCTCGAACTTCAGCTCGACTCTGGAATCGGGCAGCAGGCGATTCTTGATCTTGTCCTGCAGCGCCTTCTGCAACTCGTCGAAGTCGGACACCTTGAGGGCGCGCGCGTCGGCCTGGGCCGTCGCCTCGGCAGGGATCACATTGCGGTTGGTTCCGGACTTGGACACCGTCCAATTCAGCTTCAGGCCCTGCTCGGGCTTGGACAAGTCCTTCATCTGCAGCACCTGGTGCGAGAGCTCGTACAGCGCATTCACGCCGCCTTCGGGCCGTGCGCCGGCATGTGACGACTTGCCATGCACGGTAAGATAGGCCGAGCCGATGCCGCTGGTGGCGAGGCGCAGCGTGCCGTCGGTGCCGCCGCCTTCGAACGAGAACACCACGTCCTGATCCGATGCGAGCTTGGTGATGGTGCTGCGCCAGCCGGGCGAGGAGATCTCCTCGTCGCCGTTCATGAGCACTGTGAGCGTGCCGTAATCCCTGAAGTTCAGCTTCTGCAGCAATGCTACGGTATGGAGAATGAGCGCGATGCCCTGCTTGTCGTCGGCAATGCCGAGCCCGTAGGCCTTGTCGCCGTCGATGCGGAACGGCTGGTCCTTCAGCATGCCCTTCAGGTACACCGTGTCCATGTGGGCAATCAGCATGATCTTCTTGGACCCCGTGCCCTTGAACACGGCGTGTACGGCCGGCCCGATCTTTTCGGGGGTGTCGTCGAGGCGATAGATGTCAGTCGGCTGCAGGATCTCCACCGTGCCGCCGAGTTGCTTGAGCTGACCGGCAATGCGCTCGGCGATCTGGTTCAGGCCTTCGATGTCCTTGCTGCCGGATTCGATGTTGACGAGATCGCGCAGCGTGTCGAGCAGCGGCTGCTGTTCCTTCTGCGCCAGCGCATGGACGTTGGCGACCGGCTCGGCGTGCACCAGCGTTGCGGCAGATGCCAGCCAGAGTGAGGCGATCAACGTTCCAAAGAACGTGGAAGCGAGGTGCGATCGGGGCATGAGCGGACAGTCCTTCGGTTGAAGAAGGAGCCGATATGCCTGTGTTCGCGGCGCTTGTCACGCGGCCGTGCTGCACCCTCTCCCCTGGTGGGAGAGGGCGGCTTCGCGATAGCGAAGCCGGGTGAGGGGTTGTCTCCGCGAGTCCGACGGCGAGTAAAATGCGCGGAGAGAAACCCCTCATCCGGCGCGAACTGCGTTCGCGCCACCTTCTCCCACAAGGGGAGAAGGGAAGAGGGTGTGGGCGCTCGCTGCTAGAACCAGTTGTCGCACTACTTCTGCGGAGGGCCGAGATCCAGCGGAGGCAGCTCGATCTGCGGCACCTCGATCTTGATCGTGCTGGGATCGATGTTCGTCTGCACGCCCTTGTAGTGCATCACCATCGACGGGAACGCGATCACGAGGCCGACCATGATGATCTGGATGACGACGAAGGGCACCGCACCCCAATAGATCTGGCCGGTGGTGACGGGGTCCATCCGCTTGCCAGTGACCCGATCGGTGTATCGCTCCTTCGGCGCGACGGACCGGAGATAGAACAGCGCGAATCCGAACGGCGGGTGCATGAACGAGGTCTGCATATTGACGCCGAGAATGACGCCGAACCAGATCAGGTCGATGCCGAGCTTCTCGGCGGCCGGTCCCAGTAGCGGGATCACGATGAAGGCCAGCTCGAAGAAGTCGAGGAAGAAGGCCAGTACGAATACGAGCGCGTTGACGAAGATCAGGAAGCCGATCTGGCCGCCCGGCAGCGATGTGAGCAGGTGCTCGACCCAGACGTGACCGTTGACCCCGTAAAAGGTGAGCGAAAAGATGCGGGCGCCGACCAGGATGAACACGACGAAGGCCGACAGCTTGGCGGTCGATTCCGTGGCCTGCCGGATCAGGTCCCAGCTCAGCCGCCGCTTCACGGCACCGAGAATGAGGGCGCCGGCGGCACCCATCGCACCGCCTTCGGTCGGCGTGGCGATGCCGATGAAGATCGTGCCCAGCACCAGGAAGATCAGGAACAGCGGCGGCACCATCACGAAGGTGGTCTGCTGCGCCATCTTCGAGAGGAAACGGAATCCGGTCAGCTTATCCACCACCCAGTTCAGCACGGCGACGGCGAATGCGAAGATGATGCCGTAGAACATGCTGAGCACCACGTAATCGGCGCCACGAGTGCTGGAATTGCGCATCATGAGCCATCCGAATGCGCAGCTCGCGAGGAACAGCACACCGAGCGATACAAGGCCGCGATCGCCGTTCTCTTCGCGGAAGCCGATGGCGTCCTTCGGCAGGCCGGGCGTCGCCTTCGGCCAGATCATGCTGACGAGGAAAGCGTATCCGGCGTAGAGGGCGGCAAGCACGAGGCCCGGGATGAAGGCGCCTTCGTACATGTCGCCGACGGACTTGCCGAGCTGGTCGGCCATCACGATCAGGACGAGGGAGGGCGGAATGATTTGCGCGAGCGTGCCGGAGGCGGCGATGACGCCGGCGGCCACGCGGCGATCATAGCCATAGCGCAGCATGATCGGCAGCGAGATCAGGCCCATCGAGATCACGGACGCCGCGACCACGCCGGTGGTCGCAGCGAGCAGCGCGCCGACGAAGATCACGGCATAGGCGAGGCCGCCGCGGATCGTGCCGAACAGCTGGCCGATCGTGTCGAGCAGGTCCTCGGCCATGCCCGACCGCTCCAGCACCAATCCCATGAAGGTGAAGAAGGGGATCGCGAGCAGCGTGTCGTTGTTCATCACGCCATAGACGCGCTCCGGCAAGGCCTGGAGGAAGTCGGGGTGAAACTGGCCGAGCTCGACGCCGATGATGGCGAAGAACAGGCCAACGGCGCCGAGCGAGAATGCCGCCGGATAGCCGAGCAGCAGCATGACGACCAGCGATACGAACATGATGGGCGCCATATTGGCGATGATGAATGCGGTCATGGATTCCCCCTACACCGTCGCCAACGGCTACTTCTTCTCGATCGCTTCAACGAGATGCTCGACTTCCGCTTCGAGCGCCGACACCTGCGATTCGTGCGGGTCCGGTATCAAGCCGCGCATCACCGCGATCCGCTTGATCAGCTCGGAAATGCCTTGGACCAGAAGGAAGGCGAACCCCACCATGATCAGGGCTTTGGCGGGCCATTGCGGCAGGCCGCCGGCATTGCCGGATTGCTCGTTGATCTGGAAGGAGCGCAGGAAGAACGGCACGCCCGTGACGATCATGACGATGCAGATCGGAATGAGGAAGAACACGTGACCGACGATGTCGATGACGTTGCGCGCCTTCTTGGGCATCGTGTTGCTTACGATGTCGATGCGGATGTGCTCATTGTCGAGCAGCGTCCAGGGCGAACAGAGCAGGAAGACGATGCTGAACAGCACCCATTGCAGCTCGAGCCACGAATTGGACGAGGTGTCGAACGTCTTGCGGATGATCGCGTTGACTGCCGAGATGATCACGGCGAGCACGATTAGCCACGCAATACGCTTGCCGGTCCAGCGCGTGAACGCGTCGATTCTGCTGCTCAACTTAAGGAGCGCTTGCAACGATAGGTCCTCCCCCGATTGTGCCCCGGCCGTCTTGACTGCGCCGAGATGGCGCGTGGCTTATCTCGCCGCGCAGGCATGAGGCCGCCGCACCAAACCAGCGGGCGTGCCGCCAGTCAATCGGAAGTTTGTTGATAGTTAAGGGGGATAGGGCCGCAACTATACGGAGTTAGCCGCCGGTGACGCTCATGTGCCTGCTGACGCTGGGCCGGTCGTGGCGGCGGTCGATGATGAAATCGTGGCCCTTGGGCTTCAGCCCGATGGCGCGGTCGATCGCATCCGCAAGCAATAGATCGTCGCTCGATGCACGCAGAGGTTTGCGCAAATCGGAGGCATCCTCATGGCCGAGGCAGGTGTGCAGCGTTCCGGTGCAGGTGATGCGTACCCGATTACAGGATTCGCAGAAATTATGGGTCATCGGCGTGATGAAGCCGAGCTTGCCGCCGGTCTCGGCGACGCCGACATAGCGGGCCGGACCGCCGGTGCTCTCGGCCAGATCCGTCAGCGTGAACTGCTGGGCGAGGCGGGCGCGCACCAGCGACAGCGGCAGATATTGGTCAATGCGGCCCGATCCGATCTCGCCCATCGGCATCACCTCGATCAGCGTCAGGCCCATGCCCTTGCCGTGGGCCCAGCGCATCAGCGAAGGCAGCTCGTCCTCGTTGAGGTTCTTCAGCGCCACGGCGTTGATCTTGACGGCGAGCCCTGCGGCGCGCGCGGCCTCGATGCCTTCCAGCACCTTGTCGATCTCGCCCCAGCGGGTGATCTCGCGAAACTTCTTGGGATCGAGGGTGTCGAGCGAGACGTTGATGCGGCGGACGCCGCAATCGGCGAGCTCCCGCGCGTGCTTCGCAAGCTGGGTGCCGTTGGTGGTCAGCGTCAGCTCGCTCAACGCGCCGCTCGACAGATGCCGCGACAACGAGCGCACCAGCGACATCACATTGCGGCGGACCAAGGGCTCGCCGCCGGTGAGGCGCAGCTTCTTCACGCCTTTGGCGATGAAGGCCGTACAGAGCCGATCGAGCTCCTCCAGCGTCAGCAGGTCCGCCTTGGGCAGGAACGTCATGTCTTCGGACATACAGTAGAAGCAGCGCAGATCGCAGCGGTCGGTGACGGAGACGCGCAAGTAGGTGATGGTCCGCCCGAACGGATCGGTCATCGGGGTCGACAATGCGGCGGATCCGGTCATGCGAGAGGCCTTCACTTATGGCGACGGGCGCACCTTTGCTGCAGCGGTGCGGTCGACGCAATCTAAGCATCGGACGCGGCAAGGACAATCGGGTGGTATACGTGAGTGCAGCACTGACGCATGTGACCCTCTCGGCGCGGGATTTCGGCTCGTTCGGTGCGGCTCGCAGCTGGGTTCCGCGTACGGCCGGCAACGCCCGCGGCGCCGGGGAAGTCAGCCCTCTATGCATCCATTCGGGATGTGAGGCGGCGAAAATGGCAATCCTATCAAAGCGTTGCTGTTTTGCTTGCCGTCATCAGGCTGATCGCGGCCGCCGGCAGGTCGCGCATGTGGTGGATCAGGCGGTCCGGCTTCAGCTCGGCGATCGGCACGTCGGTGTAGCCGAAGCTGACCCCGATCACGGGCACGCCGGCCCGCCGGGCGACACCGACATCGGTTCCGGCATCGCCGACCATGATGCTGGCCTTCACGTCGCCGCCGGCCCGGGCCACAGTCTCCCGAAAAATAGTCGGATCGGGCTTCTGGACGCCAAAAGTGTCCGCGCCGCAGATCGCCGCGAAGCGGCGGCTGAGGTCGAGCTGGTCCAGCAGGCGCTTCGACAGCCATTCCAGCTTGTTGGTGCAGACCGCGAGGCGATGGCCCTGGGCGGCAAACTGGTCCAGCGCGGCCTCGAGACCCTCGAAGGGGCGGGATTCCACCGCGATATGGTCGGCATAGTACGCGATGAAATCCGCAGTCATCCGGTCCATGTCCGCGGGCGTGACGGTGCGGCCCTCCGCTTCCAGCCCCCGCTCGATCAGCTTGCGGGCACCGGCGCCGATCATGTTGCGGGCCGAGGCCATCGGCACCGGCGGCAGGCCTTCGCGGTCGAGCACGTAATTAAGGGCCGTGATCAGGTCGGGTGCCGTATCCACCAGCGTGCCGTCGAGATCGAAGACGATGGTGTGAGGGGAAGTCGTCTTGAAGGAGGTCATGATTCCCAAGCGCTACCGGTCCGGTTCTATCCGCGCAAGGGGCGGGCCCATAAGATCACCTTATAGGCCTGTTCCCAGACCCTGTTCCAGGCCCTGTTCTCCTGGGAAAAACGAGGCTACATAGGCGCCCGAAAGCGGCCGGAATCGGCCGAGACTTCACAAGGCAGGCGCACACGTGACCATGGACCAATTGAAGCGGCAGGCTGCGGCGCGTGCGCTGGAGGAGGTGCGCGACGGCATGCAGCTCGGGCTCGGCACCGGCTCGACCGCCAAGCACTTCGTCGAGCTGCTCGGCGAACGCGTTGCCGCCGGGCTCAAGGTGATCGGCGTGCCGACCTCCGAGGCGACGCGGGCCGATGCGGAACGCTGCGGCGTCAAGCTGACGACGCTGGACGAGATCGACCATCTTGACCTCACGATCGACGGCGCCGACGAGATCGATCCCGAGCTCAATCTGATCAAGGGCGGCGGCGGCGCGCTGTTGCGCGAGAAGATCGTGGCGGCCGCCTCGGACCGCATGATCGTGATTGCCGACGACAGCAAATGGGTGCCGACGCTCGGCAAGTTTCCGCTGCCGATCGAGGTCATCCCGTTCGGGCTCGGTGCGACGCGCCGCGCGATCGAAAAGGCATTTGCCGAATGCGGCGTTTCCGGGCAAATGGCGGTCCGCAAGGCCAAAGGCGGGGACAAGGACGGCCACGTTTTCGTCACCGATGGCGGCCACTGGATCGTCGATGCCCAGCTCGGACGTATTACGGATCCCCCCGGTCTCGCCAAGGCGTTGAGCGCCATTCCCGGTGTGGTCGAGCATGGGCTGTTCATCGGCTTGGCCAGCTCGGCCGTTCTGGCGGGCGGCGGCGGAATCCGCGTGATTGAACGGCGCAAGCCGAAAGGAGACCAGGAATGAAGAACGTGTTGAAAATCTTGCCGGCTGCGGCTCTCGCTGCGGGATTGGCCCTTTCGGCCGCCCCGGTCGCCGCGCAGCAGGCGGGCCAGAAGGCTCCCGCGGCGCCGGCCCTGCCGAAGGCGTCGCCCGCGGCGATTGCGGCAGCGAAGGAAATTCTGCAGATCAAGAACGCCGCCGGGATGTATGCGGGCGCCGTGCCGGGCATGGTCGAGAAGACCAAGGGCGCGCTGATCCAGCAGAACCTGAATTACCAGAAGGACCTCAACGAGGTCGCCCCGATCGTGGCCCAGCAGCTCAACGGCCGCCAGAGCGAGATCGGCGAAGGCATGGCGCAGATTTATGCCAGCGAGTTCACCGAGCAGGAGCTGAAGGACCTCGTCACCTTCTACAAGTCGCCGCTGGGCAAGAAGCTGATCGATGCCGAGCCGCGCGCGATCGGGCAGAGCATGGCGTTCATGAACAGCTGGGCCCAGAACTTCTCGGAAACCGTGATGGGCGCCTTCCGTGCCGAGATGCGCAAGCGTGGCAAGGAGATCTGAGCGCACCTATCTGAAAGGTCGCGCCTGATAAGGGGTCGGAGTGGATAATGGCTGATTTCGACGTCGACCTCTTCGTCATTGGTGGCGGCTCGGGCGGCGTCCGTGCCGCCCGCATCGCCGCCGGCTACGGCGCCCGTGTCATGATCGCGGAAGAGTACCGCATGGGCGGCACCTGCGTGATCCGCGGCTGTGTGCCGAAGAAGCTGTTCGTGATCGGCTCGCACGTCCGTCACGAGCTCGAGGACGCCGCCGGCTTCGGCTGGACCGTGCCGCCCGCCAGCTTCGACTGGCCGACGCTGATCGCCAACAAGGACAAGGAGATCGCGCGGCTGGAGGCGGCCTACACCGCCAACGTCGAGAAATCAGGCGCGCAGATCGTCAAGAGCCGCGCGGTGATCGAGGACAAGCACACCGTCCGCCTGCTCGAGAACGACAGGAAGGTCACGGCGAAGTACATCCTGATCGCCACCGGCGGCGCGCCCAACCATGGCGCGGCGATCCCCGGCATCGAGCACGTGATCTCCTCCAACGAGGCGTTTCATCTTGCGAGGCTGCCGAAGCGGATCGTGATCCAGGGCGGCGGCTATATCGCGCTGGAATTCGCCGGCATCTTCGCCGGCTTCGGCTCCGATGTGACGGTAATCTATCGCGGCGAAAACATTCTTCGCGGCTTCGACGAGGATGTCCGGACCCATGTCCGCGCCGAGATGGAGAAGCAGGGCATCACCATTCTCACCGGCTGCACCGTGACCAAGGTCGACCGCCACGGCGAGGACTTCACCACGCATCTGTCGAACGGCTCGAGCCTCGCCTCCGACCAGGTGATGTTCGCGATCGGCCGCCATCCGAACGTCGCCAATCTCGGCCTGGAGAATGCGGGCGTCGCCATCAATCCAGCCAACGGCGGCATCGCGGTCGACCATTTCTCCAAGAGCTCGGTCGACAGCATCTATGCCATCGGCGACGTCACCCACCGCTTCAACCTGACGCCGGTCGCGATCCGCGAGGGCCATGCCTTCGCCGACACGGTGTTCGGCAAGCGCGAGGTGCAGGTCGACCACGCCAACATCCCGACGGCCGTGTTCTCGCAGCCGGAGGTCGGCACTGTCGGCCTGACGGAAACCGAAGCGCGCGCGCAATTCAGCCACGTCGACATCTACAAGACGACGTTCCGGCCCATCAAGGCGACGATGTCCGGCCGCGACACCCGCGTGCTGATGAAGCTCGTGGTCGACGGCGCGACCGACCGCGTGCTCGGCTGTCACATTGTCGGCGATGCCGCCGCCGAGATCACGCAGGCCGTCGCGATCGCGGTGAAGATGAAGGCGACCAAGGCCGATTTCGACGCGACCATCGCGCTGCATCCGAGCGCAGCCGAAGAGCTCGTCACCATGCGCACCCCGACCGCACGGCACGTGCGGCAGGCGGCGGAGTAGGTTTCAGCCGTACAGATATCCGACCGGTTTGCCCTCGGTGCGCAGGGGACGCACGTCCTTCTGGGTGATGATCTGACCGGCAAGGCCGTCGATCTCGTCACGCTGTGTCGCCGTCCAGCTGCGCAGCTCGTTCATGCCCTTGAGCAGGCCGAGGCGGAGGACCTGCGTGTTTTCGCCGACGCCGATCAGGTTGATGGAATCCTTGCCCGCCGTCACCACGTCGCCGGCAGAGAGTTCAAAGCTCTCGCCGGACTTCTTCTTGAACTCGGCCGTGCCGCGAATGACGCGATAGATCACGACCTCGCCCTTGGCAAAACAGGTCGCGTCCGCCGCGGCAGACGTGCTCTTCGGCAAGAGCGCGTGGCCACGCGGGTCGGTCGCGATGATGTGGCCGGTGACGAGATGCCCGCTCGGAATCTCGATGCCGATGTCGCGAATGTAAACCGGCATCGCCGATCTGACAGAACCATCGGTGAGCGGCTTGAACAGCGCGTCGAGCGCCAGGGGATCCTGAAGCCAGAAGCCGGCATCGGCCGGGCGGTCATGCAGCGGATGGCTCCAGGCCACGCGCGGCGTTTCGTCCTCATTGATCTGATCCGGACCGACAATGGTCGGGTTCGGAAAGGTGGTGGGATCGGTGATGAAGGCTTCGAGAAACTTGCCGGAATAGCCCATCGAGATCGGATCGGGCACCACCGTCTGCGGCGTCTTCAAATTCTCTTCGGTCGACAGGCCCGACCACGTGTAGAACAGCTGGCGATGCACGATCGCGCTTTGGAGCATCACCGCGCCCGGGCCGACATTGTACCAGCGGCCGTCATAGTCGAAGGTGAACGCGCCCGAGGTGACCAGCACGAGCTGAAAGCCGCCCGGCGGCAGATGCAAATGGAAGTCGGTAGGGCCGGTGTCGGGCCGGTAGATCGGCAGATTGGTGGCCACCTCGTGCAGCAGGAAGGTTTCGTTGTTGGCGTGGAAGCCTTCGTTGGCGCGGTTGTAGAGCGCCTGCGGCCGGTAGGTCGCCTCGAAATTCGCATTCTTGTCGCGATCGATCGCCACGAAGTCCTGATCGTTGAGGCGCAGCCGGGCGCCGTTCGGATGGGTGAGACCGGTGAATTTGATGTTTCCGGCAGCATGCACGTTCATGGCATTCTCCGATCTGAGGCCATTCATCCCGGAAGCCGAGCGCACGTGACTGGCCGCTCCTCATCTGGCCGGGCAGGGACTTGGCCTGATGCTGTCTTGCGAATTTCAGGCCAGCCGGAGCGCAATGCGGCGCGCTGGTCCGCCGGCTGCACGCGACGCGCAAATAATCGAGATTGCACCTGAGGTTAGACAATAGGTGGCGCCGAACTCGCCCGACCTGTCCTGGCAATCCGTCAGTGGGCGCAGCGGCTTGTCTGGTCTAATTTGTCGGCATGCCCTGCAAAAGCGCATGCAGCCGGCCCCCGCTGCGGGCGCCCGGCACGGTTCAGTCGAATGATCGCGGGAGCGCCGGCTCGGGCTTGCCGGACGGGCTGCCTGCCCATTTCGCCATGTCCGTGGCGCGCGCGTCGAAGCCTTCGCACCAGAGGCAGCTCGGCTCCGTGTGGCCGTGGGCCGTCAGCATCGGGACAAGCGCATGGCCGCAGCCGGGGCAGGGTGTGGTACGATTCATGCGCTTCTCCAACAAACTCCGTAACTCAGGAATGGCATTTTCGTCGCGCAAGCTTGCGCGGGCGCTATGACGGCGCAGCAGCGCTGCGATGCACAGGCGCGCTCGTTCCCGACAGCGTAGAGGTAGCGATCCATTGTGACACGGCTGCGATGTCGTCGCCGCTTTCGCGATAGGCGCGAAGCTGGAATTCCGCCGAGCTGCCGCGCGCGACGATGGTGCGGCAGTGTTCGATCTCGGCGGAGCAGTTCAATGCGGCTGCGTCCTCCGCAATGTCGTCGATCACCCCGGTGAGCAGCTCCGAGATCGTCACCGGTCCGTCCTTGGAGGCGAAGATGCAGTCGGTGCCGTAGCGCTGGGCGCGCCATTTGTTCTCGACCGCGATCGCGCGCTCGACCGCAGTGACCTCCCGGGACAGCTGAGGGCGCAGATAGAGATGCCGCGTCAGGCAGCGGTAGAGCGAGGCGAGGGCAACCGCGTCGTCGACGAAGGTGCAGGTGTCGGGCGCGCGAAGCTCCAGCGTCGGATGGTTCATGGAGGGGCGCATTGCCCACCAGATGTGGCTTTCGTCCGGGATCACGCCGGAGCGCTGCAACGCGCCGACATAAGCGTCGAAATCCTGCTTGCCTTCGAACAATTCGGGCAGGCCGCTGCGCGGCAGCTCGGAATAAGCCGCGAGGCGGTAGCCCTTCAATCCGGTCTTGTGCGAATTCCAGAAGGGCGAGGACGCCGACAGCGCGATGAACAACGGCAGGTGCGGCAGCATCGCCCGCATCACCGCCATGCGTTTCTCGGGATCCGGCAACTGCACATGCACATGCATGCCGCACATCATGTTGCGGTGACCGATGCTGCGCAGATCCTCGATCATCTCCTCGTAGCGCGGTTTCGGGCTGGGCTGCGACATGCGCCAGACTGCGCTCGGGTGCGTGCCGCAGGCCATGATCACAAAGCCGTATTGCGCAGCGACGTTCGCGACCTCGCGTCGCAGGAAGCGCAGCTCCTCGCGCGCGTCGTTCACGTCGATATGAACGTTGGTTGCGACCTCGAGCTGCGATTGCAGCATCTCGCGCATGGCCTGGCCGCCGGTCGACCAGTTTGCCGATTCGAACAGCTCGTTGGGCGTGCGGATCGCGACCTCGAAGCTGCGGCGGTCAGCGAGGAAGTATTCCTCCTCGATGCCGAAGGAATATTCCGCCGGATTACCGCCGCCGCCGGCAGAACGGATGACGACATGCTGCTTGTCCTCGGAGGGGGCAAGACGCAGCAGCTTTGAAACGTCTGAAGCAAATGTCATTGGCCACCGGCGCGGTCACTACCTGCGGGCGATAATCCGTCTGATTGTGGCCGGTTCCGCACCCGATGTACTGGAAATTGCAAGGTCGAACGGAACAATTTTGACGGCTTCGGACGCTCGCGCGATCAGGGCGTGGTTCGGCGGGACTTCGGCCCAGTCCGATTCCTTATCGAACGGCTCGGAGACGACGATGACTTGCCCGCCGTCCTCGCGGAAGTAGAGCGTGTTCGCGGCATCGTTCACCGAGACCCGAAATGCGTAGAGGTCGCGGCCGTTGGCAATCGCGCTGGTAAAGCGCAGCCGTTCGCGAAGCCCGCCTTCATTGACGAATCCGAGGAGGGATTGCAGCACGGACTGTGTCGCGCCGAGCGGATCGTGCTCGAGACCGGCCCCCATCATGGCCAGGAACACGGCTTCCGAATCCGTCGTGCCCAGCCGCGACGGATAGTAGGCATCGGGAATCAGCGCCTCGACTTTGCGCCGCAGCCGATTCCAGCTGCCGACGAACCCGTTGTGCATGAACATCCAGTGCCCGCAGGCAAAGGGGTGACAATTCTGCCGCGTCACGGCCGTGCCGGTTGCGGCACGCACATGAGCGAAGAACAGATGCGAGTGCAGATGCCGGCAGAGGTAGCGCAGGTTTTCGTCCGACCACGCCGGGCGCGTCTCGCGATAAAGGCCCGGCTCGGGGTGCTCGCCATACCAGCCGAGACCAAAGCCGTCTCCGTTCGAGCCGGCCGTGGACTGAAGCGAGCGGATGCTCTGCGCAATCAGCGAATGCTCGGGTTCGGTGACATAAGGCTCGAACGAGGTGGTTTCGCCCCGGTATGCGATCCAGCGGCACATGCGGGTTCCTGCCAGGCGGTTTGATGCGTCGCGAGGTGCATCAACACTGGTGACGGACGCATGGTTCCAGCTGCGAAAGGGTTGCATGACCGATCCCGCAACGCCGAACGGATGCGGCGGCTGGTCGCAGCCGGTCCGCCTTGATTCCGACAGGCGTACCTATATTTCTGAAGCGAATAAGAATCCGGGCCCCTCTGGCGAGGACGTCGACGGTCGTCGGCAAACCTCGCGATGTCGGATGACCAGTCCCCGCGCGAATGCGATGGATCGGCCGATTGTCGGGCCCCTGTTTCGTTTTCTCCGACCAATTCGTCCCCATCGCAGCTCCGTGCGGCTATTTCGCAAGTTAAGGGAGCTACGATGTCCGGAACCAAGTCCTCAAGTTCGATCGAGATCACGGAACCGTCCAGCCTGAATGAGCAGGCCACGGCGGCCGTGGTGATCGTGGGCGCGCTGGTCGCGGTTGCCGACCGGCGCGTCTCAGCCGTCGAACGTGACGAGGTGATCCGTTTCATCAGAGACCGCAAGCTGGCGCCGCACGTCGGCGACGAACGGCTCCGTGCGATGTTCGACGAACTCGCCGAACGGCTCGAAGAGCCGGATTTTGCCAACGTCGTGATCGATACGCTGCGACCGGTTTCGAACCTGCCGCTCTCGTCGCATCTGGTGGAGCTGTCGGAGCGCGTTGCTGCCGCAGACGAGGACATACATCCCCACGAAGTCCAGGCGATTAAATTGTTGCGCTTGCTGACGCTGGTGCTGCCGCGCGCGAAGCCGGTCGGGGCGAGTGCGCCGGGCCCCAAGCTGCAGGCCGCCTCGAAGGGGTAAGCATGAGCACGATTTCGAACGAGCGCGCCAGGCAAACCGAGGGGAACACCGACCAGATCGCCGGTGGCGACCCGCGCCTGGCCAAGCTCGTCGACCGCCTGCCGCCGCGCATGAGCGACACCCTGACCTATCTGCTCAAGCCGTCCAGCCGCTGGGTCAGGATTCCCTCGGGCACGCTTCTGGTCGTCGGCGGTGTGCTCTCCATCCTCCCGGTGCTCGGCGTCTGGATGCTGCCGCTCGGCCTTGCTCTGCTCGCCGAGGATGTGCCTGCGCTGCGCTCCTCCCGTTCAAAAGTCTTCGACTGGATCGAGCGGCGCAAGCCGCATTGGCTCGATCCGTCTGCCTCTAGGAATGATCAATCATGACTGAACTCATCACCGCCGAAGCGCTGTCCGCGCTGTTTCAAGTCATCCTGATCGACCTCGTGCTCGCCGGCGACAATGCCGTCGTCATCGGCCTTGCGGCTGCCGGCCTGCCGGCCGAGCAGCGCCGCCGCGCCATCATCGTCGGTATCGCCGCTGCCACCGCACTGCGTATCGCCTTCGCCGGCGTTGCGACCCAGCTTCTGCAAGTGATCGGGCTTCTGCTCGCCGGCGGCGTGTTGCTGCTCTGGGTCTGCTGGAAGATGTGGCGCGAGCTGCGCGAGCAGTCCGCGCATGCGAAAGAACTCGCATTCGATGGTGGCAGCGCAGGTGCTGCGCCGGTACAGCAGCCGGCACAGCGGAAGACTTTCGGCCAGGCGGCGGTGCAGATCGTGGCCGCCGACGTGTCGATGTCGCTCGACAACGTGCTCGCGGTCGCGGGCGCCGCGCGGGAGCATCCCTACATCCTGGCCTTTGGCCTGCTCTTGTCGGTTGGGATGATGGGCGTTGCCGCGGATCTGCTTGGCCGTTTGCTCCAGAAGCAGCGCTGGGTGGCCTATGTCGGCCTCGCCATCATCCTTTACGTCGCGTTTGAGATGATCTATCGCGGCACGCTGGAACTTGCACCGGTGATTGCGAGTCTGTGAGGCGACAATCTACCGCAATCCGGAGTGATCAATGACGTCTGAACCCAAAGCACCTTCGGCGCGGGCCGAGCCGTTGCCGCCGGTCGGCCTGCTTCCGAAGCTGATCTTCGGCTCGCGCTGGCTGCAGCTGCCGCTCTATGTCGGCCTCATCGTCGCCCAGGCCGTCTATGTGCTGTTGTTCCTGAAGGAGCTCTGGCACCTCGTCTTGCATTCGTTCGACGCCAGCGAGCAGCAGATCATGCTGGTCGTGCTCGGGCTGATCGACGTCGTCATGATCTCGAACCTTCTGATCATGGTAATCGTGGGTGGATACGAGACCTTCGTTTCCAGGCTGAACCTCAGCGGCCATCCCGACGAGCCGGAATGGCTCGGTCACGTCAATGCCAGCGTGCTCAAGATCAAGCTCGCCATGGCGATCATCGGCATCTCCTCGATCTCGCTGCTCAGGACCTTCATCGAGGCCGGCAATCTCGGCACGACCCGCAGCAATTTCACCGAGAGCGGGGTGATGTGGCAGGTGCTGATTCATATGACCTTCATCGTCTCGGCGGTCGGCATCGCCTGGGTCGACCGCCTCAGCGAGAGCGGCTATCGCAAGGAGGCCGAGCACGGCTGATAAGCTGGCCGCCCAATACCTCCCGAGTGGCCAATCCTGGAGCCCGCCTGATCGTCCGGTTGGGCGGGCTCTCTTTCGAGATCGATAAAATTGTCTGCAATCGGTTCAGCGCCGGCAAACGCTGCCGACAAGAAGCCGGGCGCCTTAAACCAGGCCTTTGGAACCGATCTGCATCCTGCCCGCAAAAGGGCAGGGCATCGGCATGACAATTCTCAGGGAGATCGTCGCAGCGGTCGCGGGAGTCTACGCGCTCCTGCTGGTCTGTGACGCATTGTTCGGCGTCGGCGAGGCGCGCTTCGACGACGCTTATTACCGCGCCAGCTTCTACGCACCGCGGCCGAAGGAGTTTCGGTTCGCGAGCGACACGCCGCCGGCGGTGCGCGTCAGCGACGCCTTCGCGCAGTTCGCACCTAGCGACGCCAAGCCCAACCGGCGCTACTCGTCGCTGACGACGATCATCCGCTGACGCCGCCTCATTCTCCCTGAACCCATTCCGCGACGCCGCGCCACAGCGTGTCGCGGTGCTCGGGGCGGAAGAAGCCGAAATGGCCTATTTTCTTCGCGCCCACCTCGGACGGTTTGACCATCAGCACCTCCGGCTTGATCGCAGTGAATCCGCTCGCGAGCAGCTCGACCGCGGGCCGCGTCGCCCAGGGATCGTCGGAGAAGCATAGCGAGCGCAGCTCGCCCTTGAACCTGGCGAAGTTCTCGAGTGCCGGCAGCTTTGAATCGAACAGATAGCGCGGGCTCGAGACCCATTCGCTCCATTGCAGGAAGACGCCCTTGGGCAAATCCTCTCCGACGCCGGCCCAGCCCGGTGCGTAACCGAGTGCATGGACCAGCGGCACACCGACAAAATTCATGAAGGCGTAGACCCGGTATTTTTCCGGCGAGGTCATCAACCGCCATGTCGCGGCCTGCGAGGCCACCAAGGCCGCGCGCGAGATCTCGCTGTTATTCGCGATCAGCCCGAGCGCCTGGCCGCCGAAGGAATGGCCGATATAGGCGAGCGGCAGGGCATGATAGCGCTCGCGCATCCAACTGACCGCGGCGGTGACGTCGAGCGCGGCCCAGTCCGACATCGAGGCCTTGAAGCCGACCAGCGATTTTGGCTGGTTGTAGCCGACCATCGCCGGCAGGCGGGAATCGCCGATGCCGCGATAATCGTAGGTCAGCACCGCGCAGCCGCGATGGGCGAGGTAGGAGGCAAAGCCCCGATAGATCTTTCGCGGCACGGCGGTCGCCGAATTGATCAGGACGGCATGGCGCTTGGCGCCGCGCGGCAGGAACAGGGTGCCGGTCAGGGCATAGCCGTCGGCTGCCGGGAAGCTGATCTCGTCGATGAAAACGTCATCCAGTGCCGCGCCCATGGCGGTCGGTGTCCTGTCGGATTCCTCAAGCCTGCCCAAGCAAATGCGAATTCGGCTTTGGCCGCAAGGGTTTGCGCTGCGAAATGGATTTACAACTGGCGGGGCGTGGCCGGCCTGTGTATAAGGCGGCCCTCGCAACCCCTAGATCAGGTTGTGGTTTTTGCTTCACGGAGAGATTGCGATGTCCGAGCGGTGGACGCCCGAGTCCTGGCGCAGCAAGCCGGTGCTACAGGTGCCCGAATATCCCGACGCCAAGGCTCTGGCCGACGTCGAGGCGCAGCTTGCGACCTTTCCGCCGCTGGTGTTCGCAGGCGAGGCGCGCAATCTGAAGAAGGCCTTGGGCCGCGTTGCGGCCGGCGAGGCCTTCCTGCTGCAGGGCGGCGACTGCGCCGAGAGCTTCGCCGAGCACGGCGCCAACAATATCCGCGACTTCTTCCGCGTGCTGCTGCAGATGGCGGTGGTGCTGACCTATGCCGGCGCGGTGCCGGTGGTGAAGGTCGGCCGCATCGCCGGCCAATTCGCCAAACCGCGCTCGTCGGCGACCGAGAAGGTGAATGGCGTCGAGCTGCCGAGCTATCGCGGCGACATCGTCAACGACATCGCCTTCACCAGCGAAGCGCGCATTCCCGATCCACAGCGCCAGCTGATGGCCTATCGCCAGTCCGCCGCGACGCTGAACCTGCTCCGCGCGTTCGCCACCGGCGGCTTCGCCAATCTCGGCAGCGTGCATCAATGGATGCTCGGCTTCCTCAAGGATAGCCCGCAGTCACGCCGCTACAAGGAGCTGGCCGACCGCATCTCGGACGCGCTCAACTTCATGCGCGCCTGCGGCCTCGACCTCGAGAGCCATCCGGAGCTGCGTGCCACCGATTTCTACACCAGCCATGAGGCGCTGCTGCTCGGCTACGAGCAGGCCATGACCCGCGTCGATTCCACCACCGGCGACTGGTACGCGACCTCGGGCCACATGATCTGGATCGGCGACCGCACCCGCCAGCTCGATCACGGCCATGTCGAATATTTCCGCGGCATCAAGAATCCGATCGGGCTGAAGTGCGGCCCCTCGCTCAAGGTAGACGAGCTGTTGAAGCTGATCGACGTGCTCAATCCCGACAACGAGCCGGGCCGGCTGACGCTGATCGGCCGCTTCGGCTCCGACAAGATCGGCGAGCATCTGCCGAACATGGTCCGCGCCGTGAAGCGCGAGGGCCGGGTGGTGGTCTGGTCGTGCGATCCCATGCACGGCAACACCATCACCTCGACGTCCGGCTACAAGACTCGCCCGTTCGACCGCATCCTGTCCGAGGTCAAGTCGTTCTTCGCGGTCCACGCCGCCGAGGGCACCCATGCCGGCGGCGTGCATCTGGAGATGACCGGCCAGGACGTCACCGAATGTCTCGGCGGCGCCCGCGCGATCACGGACGAGGATCTCAACGACCGCTACCACACGGTCTGCGATCCCCGCCTCAACGCCGAGCAATCCATCGATATGGCGTTCCTGGTCGCGGAGTTGCTCAAGCAGGAGCGCGCCGGCAAGGCTCAGCCGATTCCGGCCGCAGCGGGGCTGTAAGACCTTGCTGCGGATCTGGAAGGCCACGATCAATTCCCGCAACGGGCTGGCCTTTGCGTTCCGGTCGGAGCAGGCGGTCCGCGAGGAGATTTTTGCGCTGCTGCTGTCGGTGCCGCTCGCCTGGTTCATCGGCGCCACGGCGATGCGCGCGGTCGAATTGGTGTGCTCTGTCGCTTTCGTGCTGACGGTCGAGTTGCTCAATACCGCGATCGAGAAGCTCGCCGACCGGCTGACCTTGGATCACGACAAGCAGATCGGCCGAGTCAAGGACATGGGCTCGGCCGCGGTTGGCGTTGCGCTCTTGATGACCGGCGCGTTCTGGATCATTGCCATCATCGAGCGATTGGGGTTCCTCTAGAGCGCGGAGACAATCCATTGCGCGTGGGTGTCCGAGGTCCCTTCACCTCTCCCCAACGGGGAGAGGTCGATTTGTGTCTCGCGATGCGGAGCATCGTCGAGCTTAAATCGGGTGAGGGAGCTCAGCTCCCACGAGACACCGTAACCCCTCATCCTAATTGCATCTCCGATGCAATTCGACCTCTCCCTTCGGGAGAGGTGAAAGCGAGCGCGCGATGACCGAACGTCTCGACACATTCGTGGTCACGCTCGCCCAGCTCAATCCGACCATGGGCGACGTGGAGGGCAATGCGGCCAAGGCGCGCGCGGCGCGGGCGCAGGCCAAGTCCGACGGCGCCGATCTCGTGTTGTTTCCAGAATTGTTCATCGCCGGCTATCCGCCGGAAGACCTGGTGCAGAAGCCCGCCTTCCAGGCCGCCTGCCGCGCCGCGATCGAAAGCCTCGCGCGCGAGACCGCCGATGGCGGGCCTGCGATGCTGGTCGGCACGCCCTGGGTCGAGGAGGGCATGCTCTACAATGCCTGTGCGCTGCTCGACGGCGGGCGCATCGCGAGCCTGCGTTTCAAGTGCAACCTGCCGAATTACGGCGTGTTCGACGAGAAGCGGCTGTTTTCGCGCGGCCCTGCCGCCGGTCCCGTCACTGTGCGCGGCGTGCGCATCGGCGTGCCGATCTGCGAGGACATCTGGCTGGAAGAGTCCGAGGATTACGAGAACGTGGTCGAGACGCTGGCCGAGACCGGCGCCGAGATCATCTTGGTGCCGAACGGCTCGCCTTACGCCCGCGATAAGAACGACGTGCGCCTGTCGGTCGCGGTGGCGCGCGTCACAGAGAGCGGGCTGCCGCTGGTCTATCTCAACCAGGTCGGCGGCCAGGACGAGCTCGTGTTCGACGGCGCATCCTTCGCGCTCAATGGCGATCTCTCGCTCGCGGCGCAGCTGCCGGCCTTCGAAGAAGGCATCGTCACGCTGCGCTTCAGCAGAAACGGCGACGACTGGCGCTGCAGCGGGCCGATCGCCGAGCTGCCCGAGCGCGACAAGGCCGACTACGCCGCCTGCGTGCTGGGCTTACGCGATTACGTCGCCAAGAACGGCTTTCCAGGCGTGCTGCTCGGCATCTCTGGCGGCATCGATTCGGCGCTCTGCGCGGCGATCGCTGTCGACGCGCTCGGCGTCGACCAGGTGCATGGCGTGATGCTGCCTTACCGCTACACCGCGCCGCATTCGATCGCGGATGCCGGCGAACTCGCCGGCCATCTCGGCATCCGCTACGAGGTGCTGCCGATCGCCGAAGCCGTGACCGGGTTCGAGACGATCCTGTCCGGCATCTTCAAGAACCTGCCGCCCGATATCACCGAGGAGAACCTCCAGGCCCGCACCCGCGGCACGCTGCTGATGGCGATCTCCAACAAGACCGGGCTGATGGTGGTGACGACCGGCAACAAGTCGGAGATGTCGGTCGGCTACGCCACGCTTTATGGCGACATGAACGGCGGCTTCAACCCGATCAAGGACATCTACAAGACGCAGGTGTTCCGGCTGGCGCGCTTGCGCAATTCCTGGAAGCCGGAGGGCGCGCTCGGCCCCGCGGGCGAGGTGATCCCGCCGGACATCATCACGCGCCCGCCGACCGCGGAGCTGCGCGAGAACCAGACCGATCAGGACTCGTTGCCGTCTTACGACGTGCTCGATGCTATTCTGGAGCGCCTGGTCGAGCGCGAGGAGCCGCTCGACCAGATCATCGCCGCCGGCTTCGACCGCGAGACGGTGATCCGGATCGATCATCTGCTCAACGTCGCCGAATACAAGCGCCGCCAGGCCGCGCCTGGGGTGAAGGTGACACCGAAGAATTTCGGCCGCGACCGCCGTTATCCCATCACCAACCGTTTTCGCGACAAGGGCCAGCCGTTGCCGGCGACGGATGAGGCGCTAGTGTCACGTGGAAGCACGGCGTCAATCGACGCATTCGAGGGGTGAAGCCTAGCCTGAGCGACGGCAGGCGTTATGACGGGGTTGCGAAAAACAGCACCCTTAGGAAGTGCGTGTATTCGGATTCGAGCGCCATGATCGCCACAAATACGAATACCACGACCGGCGGCAGCAGGATGGCATAGGTCAAGGCCAGCCGCTCCCAGGCCATGTGCATGAAGACGGCGACGATCAGGCCGGCCTTCAACATCATGAACAGCAGGATCAGCGACCACCTCAGATAGCCATGCAGGCCGAAGTAGTCGACGAGGTAGGAGAACGTGCTGAGGACGAACAACCAGCCCCAGACCACGAGGTAGAGCTTGATCGGGTGCTGTTGCCCCTCGGCGTGAACGGCTTCCGTTGCGACTGCGCCGTGTGCCGGAGCGTGGAGCCGTTCTTCCATGTCTACCGCCGTGTTTGCCATGCGCCGACCTCACCAAAGATAGAAGAATGCAAAGATGAACACCCACACGAGATCGACGAAGTGCCAGTACAGGCCCGTGATCTCGACGATCTCGTAATTCCCCCTTCGGCTCGTGAAGAAGCCGCGCCTCTCGACGTCGAAGTCGCCACGAAAGACCTTTCGCGCGATGGCGATCAGGAAGATCACACCGAACGTCACATGGGTGCCGTGGAAGCCAGTGATCATGAAGAAGCTCGCACCAAACTGCGGGGCGCCCCATGGATTGCCCCAGGGCCGGACGCCCTCCATGATCAGCTTGGTCCATTCGAAGGCCTGCATTCCGACGAAGGTCGCGCCGAAGGCTGCAGTGACCAGCATCAGGATTGCGGTTCTCACGCGATCGCGGCGGTAGCCGAAATTGACGGCCATCGCCATCGTACCGCTGCTGCTGATCAGCACGAAGGTCATGATGGCGATCAGGATCATGGGCATGTGGTTGCCCCCGATATTGAGGGCGAAGACTTCGCTGGGATTGGGCCACGGCACGGTCGTCGACATGCGCGCCGTCATGTACGAGAGCAGGAAGCAACTGAAGATGAAGGTGTCGCTGAGGAGAAAGATCCACATCATGGCCTTGCCCCAGGACACGTTCTTGAAGGCGCGCTGATCGGACGCCCAGTCGGCGGCGATGCCGCGCCAGCCTTCAAGCCGCGCAGGCGATTGGCCCGGATTTGTCAGCACGGTCTCAGCCATCTGGTCTCGCCTCCCTAGCTCAGCAATTGGCGGCAGATGTCGATGAAATCGTCGGTCCAGCCGGTGAGAAGACCGAGCAGGACAACCCAGACCAACAGCAGGAAGTGCCAGTAGATGGCGCACAGCTCCACGCTCAAGCGCATGTCGGCGATCTCGGCGCCGCGCCACATCTTGGCCGAGGTTCGGCCCAAGGCCACCAGACCGCCCGTCAGATGCAGCCCGTGCACTGCGGTCAACAGGTAGAAGAAGGAGTTCGCTGGATTGGACGCCACGAAATATCCCGCAGCCCCGAGCCGTTGCCAGGCCAGGAGCTGCCCGGCGAGGAAGATCACGGCAGATGCTCCGCCCGCGAGCAGACCGATCATGACGCCTTCGGTATCGTGTCGGCGCGCGGCCACGTTCGACCATTGCAGCGCGACACTGCTCAGGACCAGGACGCCCGTGTTGACCCACAGCAGCCGCGGCACCGGCAGCGGCCGCCAGTCCACCACGCTCATGCGCATCGAGTAGGCGCTGATGAAGAGGACGAACAAGGCGCTCGCGACCGCGAGAAACACGCCAAGTCCGATCTTCGCTGCCGGCCAGGTCATGGCATCGCCGCCGGGGAAGTCACCGGCCGGGCCTTCCTCCAGCCAGGGCTTGGCCGTCAGGCGCTGTTGCGACAGCCACCATCCGGCGATCACCGCAAGCACAGTCAGGAACAGGATGATGGCGCTCACGAAGCAGCTCCCTGAACGAGCTGAGTCGCACGCGGCGGCTGGTTCTGCGGAATGAAGTCCTCCGCGGCACCGGGCACACTGTAATCATAGGCCCAGCGGTACACGACAGGGAGCTCCTTGCCCCAGTTGCCGTGCGCCGGGGGCGTCTCCGGCGTCTGCCACTCCAGCGTCGTCGCCCGCCACGGATTGCCGCCTGAGGCCTCACCTTTGAACAGGCTCCAGACAAGGTTGAACAGGAACACCATCTGGCTAAAGCCGACGATCAAGGCCACCACTGAGATGAAGGCGTTGAGTGAATGGGCCGAGGACGGGATGAACGTCGTATCCAGGAGTTCGAAATACCGGCGCGGGACCCCGAGCAGTCCAAGATAGTGCATGGGGAAGAAGATCAGGTAGGCGCCGAGGAAGGTGACCCAGAAGTGAAACTTTCCCATGGCCTCGTTCAGCATCCGCCCGGTGACCTTTGGGTACCAATGATAGATCGCGCCGAGCACGACCATGATCGGCGCCACGCCCATCACCATGTGGAAATGGGCGACCACGAACATGGTATCCGAGAGGGGCACGTCCACGACGACGTTGCCGAGGAAGAGGCCGGTGAGCCCGCCGTTCACGAAGGTGACGATGAAGCCGAGGGCGAACAGCATCGGCACCGTGAGATGAATGTCGCCGCGCCACAGGGTCAGCACCCAGTTGTAGACCTTGATCGCGGTGGGGATTGCGATGATGAGCGTCGTGGTGGCGAAGAAGTACCCGAATTGCGGGAACATGCCGCTCACATACATGTGGTGCGCCCATACGATGAAGCTGAGCGCGCCGATGGCTACGATCGCCCAGACCATCATGCGATAACCAAAGATGTTCTTGCGCGCATGCGTGCTGATCAGATCGGAGACGATGCCGAAGGCGGGCAGGGCGACGATGTAGACTTCGGGATGACCGAAGAACCAGAACAGGTGCTGGAAGAGCAACGGGCTGCCGCCGCCATGTTTCGAAAGCGTGCCCATCTCGAGGAGGGCGGGCATGAAGAAGCTGGTTCCCAAGAGACGGTCGAGCAGCAGCATGACCGAGGCAACGAACAATGCAGGGAACGCGAGGAGCGCCATGACGGTCGCCGTGAAAATGCCCCACACCGTCAGGGGCAGGCGCATCAAGGTCATGCCGCGCGTGCGCCCCTGCAACACTGTGACCACATAATTCAGCCCGCCCATGGTGAAGCCGATGATGAACAGGATCAGGGACGCGAGCATGAGAAGGATGCCCCAATCCTGCCCGGGCGTTCCTGAAAGGATTGCTTGCGGCGGGTACAGCGTCCAACCGGCGCCGGTGGGGCCGCCGGGCACGAAGAATGTCGAGGCAAGCACCAGGACTGCGAGCAGATAAATCCAGTAGCTCAGCATGTTCACATAGGGGAAGACCATGTCCCTGGCGCCGACCATCAGCGGGATCAGGTAGTTGCCGAAGCCGCCCAGGAACAATGCGGTGAGCAGATAGATCACCATGATCATGCCGTGCATGGTGATGAACTGCAGGTACTGGTTGGCATCGATGAAAGAGAAGGTGCCGGGGAATCCCAGTTGCAGCCGCATCAGCCACGACAGCACCAGGGCCACCAGCCCGATGGCCGTGGCCGTCAGCGAATACTGAATGGCGATCACCTTGGCGTCCTGCGAGAACACATATCGTGTCCACCAGCTCCGCGGATGATAGAGCTCGACGTCAGGTACTTCGGCAGGCGGGATGCCGGGGATCCCTTCATATGGAACATCGACCATAGAACCTCCTCGGTCGTTTCCATCGGGGGAGGCGCTGGCCTCTTGCGCCCGATCGATCTTCGGCGGCAGCTTGCTACTTGCTGCCGGATTGGTACGTCGTCTTCACGACGGCTTTTGCCGGCGACAATTCTGCGAACGTTTTTTGTTGCTCCAGCCAAGCGTGATATTCACGCTCTTCGTCGACGATGACCTTGGCCCGCATCTGATAGTGAGCAGTGCCACAAAGCTCCGCACAGAGGACATCGAAGGTTCCGGTTCGGATCGGCGTGATCCAGAAATAGGTCACCATGCCTGGAACCATGTCCATCTTGGCCCGGAATTCGGGCACGTAGAAATCGTGCAGGACATCAACCGAGCGGAGGAGAACCTTGACCGGCTTTCCGACTTGAAGGTGCAGGTCGCCGCTCTCGATCACGACATCGTCCTGCGCGTGCCGGTCGTCACGATTGAGCCCCATCGGATTGTCGGAAGCGATGTTGCGGACATCCGATGTGCCCAACTGCCCATCCTTGCCCGGAAGGCGGAAGCTCCACTGCCATTGCTGGCCCATGACCTCGACCTCGGTGGCATCCGCAGGCACCGTCACGAACTGGTGCCAGACCACGAGGCCAGGCGCCAGCATGGCCGCGACGCCGACGCCGGTCCCGACGCTCAGCCACCATTCGAGCCTTTTGTTTTCCGGATTGTAGTCAGCCCTTCTTCCCTCTCTGTGGTGAAAGCGCAAGACGCAGTAAGCCATGAAGGCGATCACGGCGACGAAAACGAAGCCCGTGATCCAGAACGTGATGTTGATGGTGTGGTCGATATAGGCCCAGTTCGTGGCGATCGGCGTCCACCACCACGGGCTGTAGATGTGAAACAGCACCGAGCCGATCGCGACCAGAAGCAGTATCAGTGCGACAGCCATCCTGATCCATCCTTGCCATCGAAGGCTACGGATACGAATCCAGGGCGGAGCTCATGTCTGTCGCGATGGCTGGCCTTTCTTGGCATATGCCATCGCCGGCCTCTTGCTTCGCCCAGTCCACCGATCGCGAAATCAAGAGAACGCTCGCGACCTTCAACTCCAAGGGCGTCTGCGTCTAAAATGATCCCAGCCTAATCCGGCGTCAATAGAGCAATAGAGGTGCCCGAATTGGTGTGATTGCCGGTGCTGGCAAACCGACAAGCATCCGGTGCCCATGTTGGGTCTGGGTGATGCAACGCACAAATCCGTGCTGGTGCGCAATTCACCCAACCGTGAGTGCAGCCGTGCTCCGCGCGCGCTAAGCTTGCCGGGCAGGTCGCGACGGGTTCCGTCCGGCCAGGCTCGGTTGCTGAACCTGGGTTGCCGTACCCGACCCTTCGCGTTTCCTGCTCGTCAGGCGGACACGCGTGGCTGAAGAGCGCGTGTTGTCGAAAACCGCGATTTTCAGCACGGGAGGGTCCATACATGGCCACTCTGTACTCCCACGACATCAGGCGGCACGCATTCGGCGAAGCGGCCGCCTATCCCATTCGCAAGATCAGCTTGTCCGACCTGACCGAGGCCCTGCGCCTGGGCTGGGCGGATTTCCAGGCGATGCCGAGTCACGCGATCGTCGTGTGCCTGATTTATCCCGTTCTCGGTCTCGTCCTGTTCAGGATCGTGCTCGGCTATTCGGTGCTGCCGCTACTGTTTCCGCTGGCTGCCGGCTTTGCCTTGATCGGTCCTTTTGCCGCGATCGGTCTCTACGAACTCAGCCGTCGTCGCGAGCGCGGCGAGGAGGTCGAAGCATGGGATGCGATCAAGGTGCTGCGCGCACCGTCGTTCGGCGCCATGGTCGAACTCGGCGTGCTCCTGCTGGTCCTGTTCGGGGCCTGGATCGGTGTCGCGAACGCAATCTATGTCGCGATCTTCGGTCACGCTGCGGCCGCAAGCATACCCGACTTCGCAACGCGCGTGCTGACGACACCCGAAGGCTGGTCGCTCATCATCATCGGTTGCGGTGTCGGCTTCCTGTTTGCGGTTGTGGCATTGTGCGTTAGCGTCGTGTCATTTCCGCTGATGCTAGACCGTCATGCGACGGCGATCGACGCGATCCGCACGTCGCTCCGAGCGGTGGCGGCGAATCCGGTTGCGATGGCGGGATGGGGCCTCATCGTGGCGGCGCTGCTCGTGATCGGCTCGCTGCCGCTCTTCGTCGGCCTCGCCGTCGTTCTGCCGGTGCTCGGTCATGCCACCTGGCACCTCTATCGGCGGGTGGTCGAGCCCAATCCGAACCCACCGGACGCACCGCGGCCGCCCCGGAAGGGCAGGCGCTACGCAGCAGACTTTCCGGCCAATCTCTTCCCGTGGAGCCGCGAGGGCGAGCCGTAACAGCGGAACGGCCGCGCTGGGACGCCTGCGCGGAGCATGACAGAGCGACGGCCTACTTCTGCTGCTGCGGCAGGAAGGTCGGGCCGACCGAGCGGATCGGCTTGTTCTCTGACGCGGGGCTCGCGTCCGCGGGTGGCGTGGCGACCGGTGCGGCAGCAGTTGCTGGCGCAGGAGCCGCGCCTTTCTTGGCAGCGGCAGGCTGTGGCGCGCCCTTGTTGAGCCGTTGCTGCTGCATCTTCCTGGCGCTTTCCTCGGTGACGATGATGTCGCCCTGCTGCTCGGCCGCGGCCTTGTCATCGGCCGATTTCAGCGCATCCGCCCAGGTCTGTCCCGCCGCCTTGCAGGAGCAGGACGGGTTGAACTCGCTGCGGAATTTGAATGCGGTCGGCAGCGCCGTGTAGGGCTGGCCGCCGATCGAGACCGCCGCGTTCATGTCTTCGCCGGGGTTGCGATGGGTGTAGAGCACGGCTTCCGCCGCCGGGCACAGCGCCTTGCAGGTTCTCTCGTCGTCGGGAAAGCGCGCCGGCACGGTGGCAAAGGAGACCGGAAAATAGGCGCCGTCGCAGGTGCGCACGCAGACGGTGCGGAAGGTGCCGGATTGCGGGCCGAGATCGGAGGGCGGCATGGCCTGCGGATTGTTCGGATTGTTGCCGCCGAACAGATTGGTCAGGAAATTGCCGCCACCTTGCGATTGCACGGCATTGGCATATTGCGGGCCGCAATTGTTCTGCGCCAGCGCCATCAGCACCGAGCGGCGCTGGTTGTCGCGCTCCGGGTCGGCGCCGGGGCCGCCGCGCAGCCGCTCGAGGCTGCCGGTAATCTGGTCCAGATTGGCGCGCATCTGCTGGATCTGGGTGTTGACCGGGCCGCACTGCGCCGACTGGCCGTTGAACAGCGAGAAGAAGCCGGAGGAATCGCAGCCCATGCGCTTGGCCTGCATGGTGACACGGTCGAGCTCGGCCTGCTGCTTGGCCTGGGAATCCTGGTAGCGGCGGATCTGCTCTTCGCGCGCGGCATCACCTCCGCCGCGATCGAGCGCGGCGAGTTGGGCTTCCAGCCGCACGCACATCGGGTTCGGTCCGAGCCCGTTCTGGCCGGGCTGGGGCGGCGGGCCGGCCTGCGCCAAAGCGCCATCGGCGAGCAGGAGTGTGCCGAGGAGCACGGTGCAGGCAAGGAGGGAGCGGGCACGGAGGAGAGAGAAGAATTGAGGCATATCCGCCATTCTAGCGAGGTCACGGCCCAGCGTGATCATCCAAGTGAGGTGGGGGCCGAAGCGCGCCCTCCCAATAGCCGCTTCCCGCGGCATCGTCACGTCGTTTCAGGGGCCGAACTGGTCCTAAGGTCCGCCAGCTCCGAGGGAATTCAGCGCTGGCAGGTGATTGCGACATATTCGTCGCAATGGCCATGGGAGCAGTTTGTGCCGGATTTGGGGACGGAGCCGGTAATTTCGTCGGGATCGACCCGGCGATAGCTTGATGCCTTCGCAAAATCTCGTGACTGGCAATAGGTGCGCGCGGCGGAGGCGCCGCACGTGTCGCCCTTGGTATCGCCTTTGGCCAGGCACTGGTCGGCGATGATGAAGACGCGGGTCTCGGCGCGCGCGGAAGGTGCTGCAAGGAGCGAGGCGCCAAAAATGAGCGCGAGCAGGGATCGCATGAAAATACCGGAGCAAAAAATCAGGGAACTGCAGTTCCAGAATGGCCTCAAATGGTTAGGGGATCATGAACCCTCCGGGCAGGCCGCGCCCTTTGCGGAGGCAAAAACGGCATTTTCGCGGCCCTTGACGCCGGGGCCCGTGGTGGCCCATATGTGGCCGCATGAACGGTCTCCTCGCCATTTGCGCCATTTGCCGCGAGATTACGAGCTAGCGATTCGCTGGCTGGAGCCGTCTTTTCTCAAACACATTGAGAGCCTTGGACGCCCGGCCGAGAGGGATGGGTTGTCATGGAATTGCGTCTTTACGATACGCTGAGCCGGGAAAAGCGCACCTTCGTGCCGCTCGATCCGAACAACGTCCGCATGTATGTCTGCGGACCGACGGTCTATGACTTCGCCCATATCGGCAATGCGCGGCCGGTGATCGTGTTCGACGTGCTGTTTCGGCTGCTGCGCCACATCTACGGCGAGGCGCACGTCAAATATGTCCGCAACATCACCGACGTCGACGACAAGATCAACGACCGCGCCGCGCGCGACTTTCCCGGCCTGCCGCTGAACGAGGCCATTCGCAAGGTCACCGAGCAGACCGGCAAGCAGTTCCATGCCGACGTCGATGCGCTCGGCGCGCTTCGGCCGAGCGTCGAGCCGCGCGCCACGGAGCATATCGGCGAGATGCGCGAGATCATCGAGAAGCTGGTCGCCGGCGGCTTTGCCTATGTCGCCGAGGACCACGTGCTGTTCTCGCCGCAGGCGATGAACTCGGCCAATTCCGCGCTGCCGCGCTATGGCGCGCTGTCGAAGCGCTCGCTCGACGAGATGATCGCCGGCGCGCGGGTCGATGTTGCGCCCTACAAGCGCGATGCGACCGACTTCGTGCTGTGGAAGCCGTCGAAGCCGGGCGAGCCCTCCTGGCCGTCGCCATCAGGCATCAGGGCGGAGGGACGTCCGGGCTGGCACATCGAGTGCTCGGCGATGGCCTGGACGCATCTCGGCGAGCATTTCGACATCCATGGCGGCGGCATCGATCTCGTGTTTCCGCACCACGAGAACGAGGTCGCGCAGACCTGCTGCGCCTTCCATCGCGAGCGCATGGCGAATTATTGGATGCACAACGGCTTCTTGCAGGTCGAGAGCGAGAAGATGTCGAAGAGCCTCGGCAACTTCATCACGATCCACGAGCTGCTCAGGGATTGGCCGGGTGAGGTGCTGCGCCTCAACATGCTCAAGACGCAGTACCGCTCGCCGATCGACTGGACCATGAAGTCGCTTGAGGAGAGCGCCAAGACGCTCGACGACTGGTATCGCGTCGCGGCCGATGTCGCGCCCGGCGAGCCGGCTCCGTCGGTGGTCGAACCGCTGCTCGACGACCTCAACACGCCGCAGGCGATCGCGGCGCTGCACGGCCTGCGCGGCAACGATATCGCGGGTCTTGCGGGCTCGTTGCGGCTGCTCGGATTCCTCTCCGAGAGCGCGGCGCAGTGGGAAGGGCGCAAGCAGCAGGCGAGCGGGGTCGACGCCAAGGAGGTCGAGCGCCTGCTCGCGGAGCGAACAGCTGCGCGTAGCCGCAAGGACTTTGGGGAGTCCGATCGCATCCGCGATCTGCTCGCTGCGATGGGCGTTGCGATCAAGGACTCCAAGGAAGGCACGACCTGGGAGATCGCCCGATGAAACGGCCCGACACACCTTTCCCGCGGCACTGGCTCTATTACATCGCGCTGAAAATCGCGCTGCTCGCCGGCGCGGTGGCGATCGTGCTCAAGCTTTATGGGATGTGGTGAGGGCGATGGGACAGACTTTGCCAAAGCCCGCACTGAGGCCCTTCCTGCCGGCGGATGTGCCGATCCTCGCCGCGATCTTCGCCGCCAGCATCGAGGAATTGACCGGCGACGATTATAGCGAGGCGCAGCAGGAAGCCTGGATGGCGGCGGCCGAGGACGAGGAGTTCGGCAAGCGGCTTGCGTCCGACCTGACGCTGATCGCGACGCTGGAAGGCTCGCCTGTCGGCTTCGCCTCGCTGCGCGGCAACGATCACATCCGCATGCTCTATGTGCATCCGGCTGTCAGCGGGCAGGGCATCGCGACCATGCTGGTCGACGCGCTGGAGAAGCTCGCCGGCGGCCGCGGCGCCAAGAGCCTCTCGGTCGACGCCAGCGATACCGCGGAGGGCTTCTTCGCCAAGCGCGGCTACACCGCCCAGCAGCGCAACAGCGTCACCATCAACGACGAGTGGCTCGCCAACACCACCATGAAGAAGACGCTCGGAGCGGGGCAATGAGCAAGCAGCGTCTCTATCTGTTCGACACCACGCTGCGCGATGGGGCGCAGACCAACGGCGTCGACTTCACGCTGGCGGACAAGCAGGTCATCGCGGCGATGCTCGATGATCTCGGCATCGACTATGTCGAGGGCGGCTATCCCGGCGCCAACCCGCTCGACACCGAGTTCTTTGGCTCCAAGCCCAAGCTCAACCATGCACGCTTCACCGCCTTCGGCATGACGCGGCGGGCGGGCCGGTCGGTGTCCAACGATCCTGGGGTCGCGGGCCTTTTGGAAGCGAAGGCGGATGCGATCTGCTTCGTGGCGAAGGCGTCGGCCTATCAGGTCCGCGTCGCGCTGGAGACCACGAAGGAAGAAAATCTCGCCTCGATCCGCGACAGCGTAGCGGCGGCGAAGGCGGCCGGCCGCGAGGTGATGCTCGATTGCGAGCATTTCTTCGACGGCTACAAGGAAGACGCCGCCTTCGCGCTCGCCTGCGCCAAGGCCGCCTTCGATGCCGGTGCGCGCTGGGTGGTGCTGTGCGACACCAACGGCGGCACCATGCCCGATGAGGTCGAGGCCATCGTCAGAGACGTGACCAGGCACATCCCGGGCGATCACGTCGGCATCCACGCCCATAACGACACCGAGCAGGCGGTGGCCAATTCGCTCGCCGCCGTCCGTGCCGGCGCGCGGCAGATCCAGGGAACGCTGAACGGCCTCGGCGAGCGCTGCGGCAATGCCAATCTCTGCTCGCTGATCCCGACGCTGAAGCTGAAGACGGGGTTTGCCGACGCCTTCGAGATCGGCGTCACCACGGAGAAGCTGGCGACGCTCGTCAAGGTGTCGCGCACGCTTGACGACATGCTCAACCGCGTGCCGAACCGGCATGCTCCTTATGTCGGCGAGAGCGCCTTCGTCACCAAGACCGGCATCCATGCCTCCGCCGTGCTGAAGGATCCGCAGACCTACGAGCATGTGTTGCCGGAGCTTGTCGGTAATCACCGCAAGGTGCTGGTGTCCGACCAGGCCGGACGCTCCAACGTCATCGCCGAGCTCGACCGCGCCGGCATCCCTTACGAGAAGAGCGATCCGAAGCTGACGCGACTTGTCGAGGAGTTGAAGGAGCGCGAGGCGGCCGGCTATGCTTATGAATCCGCCAACGCCTCGTTCGAGCTTCTGGCGCGCCGCACGCTCGGCAAGGTGCCGCATTATTTCGAGGTCGAGCAGTTCGACGTCAACGTCGAGCAGCGCTACAACGCGCTCGGCGAACGCGTCACGGTGGCGCTCGCAGTGGTCAAGGTCGACGTCGCCGGCGAGCATCTGATCTCGGCCGCCGAAGGCAACGGTCCCGTCAACGCGCTCGACGTCGCCCTGCGCAAGGACCTCGGCAAGTACCAGAAGTTCATCGAGGGCCTGACGCTGATCGACTATCGCGTCCGTATCCTCAACGGCGGCACCGGCGCGGTCACGCGCGTGCTGATCGAGAGCGAGGACGAGAACGGCGATCGTTGGACCACCGTCGGCGTCTCCCCGAACATCATCGACGCCTCGTTCCAGGCGCTGATGGATTCGGTGATCTACAAGCTCGTGAAGTCGGACGCGCCGGCGTAAACCCCACAACGACTGTCATACCCCGCGAAAGCGGGGTATCCAGTACGCTCCGGCCTCTCTGTAACGCCGCGAGGCCTCGGAGTACTGGATCGCCCGGTCAAGCCGGGCGATGACAGCGGGGGTGACGAAAGGGCACGGCCATGATCGACCACATCTCCGTCGGCGTCAGCGATCTCGACCGCGCCGCAAAATTCTACGTAGCCGCGCTCGCCGCCCTCGGCCTCGCGCGCCTCGTCACGCGGCCGCGGACGATCGGGTTCGGCAAGGCCTATCCGGAGTTTTGGATCAATCTGCGCGAGGGCATGCCGCGTGTCGCGCCGGAGAGCGGCGTGCATATCTGCCTGCGGGCGAAAACCACGGCCGAGATCGATGCGTTTCACGCAGCTGCGCTGTCCGCTGGCGGCGCCTCCGACGGCGCACCGGGCATTCGCCCGCACGATCGCGTGCGTTACTACGCCGCCTTCGTCACCGATCCCGACGGCAACCGGATCGAGGCGGTGACGTTTCCGCAGGAATAGGAAGGCGGCCTAAAGCGCGATGCGATTAGGATGATCGTCATCGCGCTTTGGGTTGTTGTTTGAGCATGATCTTTTCGGAAAACCGCTTCACACTTTTCCGGATCATGCTTTAGAGCCGCCGGGCCACGTCGGGCGCGAGATCGCGCTGGTCGTCAGGGATCTGCGCCGCCGCGGCGCGCAGCCGTGGGATGATCTCCTCGACCTTGTCCGCCTTCAGGATATCGACGGTGAGGCCGGCGCGGATGAACTGGGTCTGCCGCATGTGGGCCACCAGGGAGAACAGCGGCTCCCAAAAGCCGTCGACATTGGCGAGCAGCACCGGCTTGGCGTGCCGGCCGAGTTGCTGCCAGGTCAGCTGCTCCACCAGCTCCTCCAGCGTGCCGAGCCCGCCGGGCAGGGCCACGAAGGCGTCGGAGCGCTCGAACATCAGCCGCTTGCGCTCGTGCATGTCGGGCGTGACGACCATCTCCTGCACGCGCGTCAGCGCATTCTCGCGCATCCGCAGGAAGTCGGGGATGATGCCGGTGACCATGCCGCCGTGATCCAGCACGGAGGTCGCAACCGCGCCCATCAGGCCGAGCGAGCCGCCGCCATAAACGAGACGGATCTTGTTTTCCGCCAAGGCTCTGCCGAGCGCCTTCGCCGCTTCAATGAAGTTGGGATTTGTTCCAGGGCCGGAGCCGCAATAGACACAGACGGTTTTGATCGTGCTCATTGGTGCCATGATGCATTGCAGCGAAGTGGCGTCAAGCCCAAACGGTGATTCGATACTTCCGGGAATTTACCGGTAAATCGCGACAAACAATCGAAGATTCGCCATCTGGCGGGGTGCGCGGGCATCGGGAAGGCTCTATATGACGGGCGAAAATCGTTAATCGCAGTTTCGCCCGCATCCGGCGGGCTTTCGGGTTTGTTGATGGACCAACCTCAATCGTTCGACGGCGCCGACGTTCCTGATCCTTCCGTGGCAGGACCGCAGGCCGGGGCCACGCTGATGGGCACGCTGGCACATCTGTGGCCTTACATCTGGCCGGGCGACCGTTTCGACCTGAAGATGAGGGTGGTCTGGTCGCTGGTGCTGTTGCTCGCCGCCAAGCTGATCACGCTCACCGTGCCGTTCAGCTTCAAATGGGCGACGGATGCGCTGACCGGCGCCAACACCGCGCCGGTAGCGGCCGACAATTGGCATCTCTGGGTGATCGCCTCGCCCTTGCTGCTGACCGCGAGCTACGGCGTGATGCGCATCCTGATGGCGGTGCTGACGCAATGGCGCGACGGCATCTTCGCCCGCGTCGCCATGCATGCGGTGCGCAAGCTCGCGACGCTCACCTTCATCCACATGCACGAGCTGTCGCTGCGCTTTCACCTCGAGCGCAAGACCGGTGGCCTCACGCGCGTGCTCGAGCGCGGCCGCGAGGGCATCGAGGTCATCGTGCGCATGGTGATCCTGCAGCTGATCCCGACCATCGTCGAGGTCTCGCTGCTGCTGGCGGTGCTGCTCTGGCAATTCGACTGGCGTTACGTCGTCGCGACCCTAATCACGGTCACGCTCTACATGTACTACACCTACGTCGCGACCGAGTGGCGGATCGGCATCCGCCGCAAGATGAACGATTCCGACACCGAGGCGAACACCAAGGCGATCGACTCGCTGCTCAACTACGAGACGGTGAAGTATTTCAGTGCCGAGGCACGCGAGGCGCAGCGCTACGACAGGTCGGTCGAGCGCTACGAGGAGGCGAGCGTCCGCACCTACACCTCGCTCGCGGTGCTCAACACAGGCCAGGCGGTGATCTTCACGCTGGGCCTGACCGCGACCATGCTGATGTGCGCGATCGGCGTGCGCAACGGCACCAACACGGTCGGCGATTTCGTGCTGGTCAACGCCATGATGATCCAGCTCTACCAGCCCCTGAACTTCATGGGCATGGTCTATCGCGAGATCAAGCAGGCGATCATCGACATCGAGAAGATGTTCGGCGTGCTCAGCCGCGAGGCCGAGATCAAGGACGCGCCTGGCGCGAAGCCGCTGGCCATCTCCGCCGGCACGGTGCGCTTCGAGGACGTGCGCTTTGCCTATGAGCCGGCGCGCCCCATCCTCAAGGGCATCAGCTTCGAAGTGCCGGCCGGAAAGACGGTTGCCATCGTCGGCCCCTCCGGCGCCGGCAAATCGACCATCTCGCGGCTCCTGTTTCGCCTCTATGATGTCTCCGGCGGCAGGATCCTGATCGACGGCCAGGACATCCGCGAGGTCACGCAGGCCAGCCTGCGCGCATCGATCGGCATGGTGCCGCAGGACACCGTGCTGTTCAACGACACCATCCGCTACAACATCCGCTACGGCCGCTGGGATGCGACCGATGCCGAGGTCGAGGAGGCGGCGCGGCTGGCGCAGATCGACCACTTCATCCGCATGGCGCCGAAGGGCTACGAGACCCAGGTCGGCGAGCGCGGCCTGAAGCTGTCGGGCGGCGAGAAGCAACGTGTGGCGATCGCGCGCACGGTGCTCAAGGCGCCGCCGATCCTGGTGCTCGACGAGGCGACCTCGGCGCTCGACACCCATACCGAGCACGAGATCCAGGGGGCGCTCGACCGCGTGGCGAAGAACCGCACCTCCCTGGTGATCGCGCATCGACTTTCCACCATCGTCGGCGCCGACGAGATCATCGTGCTGGACCAGGGCCGCATCGCCGAGCGCGGCACTCACGCGAGCCTGCTCGCGCAGGGCGGGCTCTATGCCAGCATGTGGAACAGGCAGCGCGAGGCCGAGGAGGCCCGCGAGAAGCTGGCCAAGATGGCCGACACCAATGCCGCGCCTAACCGGGAGCCGCCGCCGGTCGATGATAGCCTGACGACGCCCGCGGCGGCGGAGTGACCTTGTCTCCGGTCCCAAGTCTGGCCTAAACAAGTCTGGCCTAAACAAAGTCTGGCCTAAACAAGCCCGCGCGACGACCCCGTGGCATCAACCCCGACCGGCAAAAAGCAATGTCCATTCTCGATTCGATCCAGCGTCAGATCCCGCCGATCCACAAGGAGGGCTATCCCTTCATCGGCGCCTTTGCGCTGGCGAGCCTGCTCCTGTTCTGGCTGTGGTCGCCGCTGGGGTGGATCGGCACGATCCTGACCGTTTGGTGCGCGCTGTTCTTCCGCGATCCCGTCCGTGTGACGCCGGCGCGCGAGGGTCTCGTGGTGTCGCCGGCCGACGGGCGTGTCTCCATGATCACCATGGCGCTGCCGCCGGCCGAGCTCGGGCTCGGCGACCGGCCGCTGCCGCGCGTCTCGATCTTCATGAGCGTGTTCAATTGCCACGTGAACCGCGCGCCCGTGGCGGGCAGGGTGGATCGTATCGCCTACCGGCCCGGCCTCTTCATCAACGCCGAGCTCGACAAGGCGAGCGAGGACAACGAGCGCAACTCGCTGGTGATCACGACGCCGACGGCGCGGATCGGCGTGGTCCAGATCGCCGGCCTGGTCGCCAAGCGCATCGTCTGCTTCGTCAAGGAGGGGCAGGCGATCGGCGCCGGCGAGCGTTTCGGCCTGATCCGCTTCGGCTCGCGCCTCGATGTCTACCTGCCCGTGGGTACCAAGGCGCTGGTCTCGGAAGGGCAGACCGCGATCGCCGGAGAGACGATCCTGGCCGACCTTGCCGGCGACGACCCGGGCCGCGCGTTCCGCGCCAATTAACCAATAGTCGGTGCTCGCAGGCGTTCCGCCGCAATGGCGGAGGGCGGCGCGGCTTGCTATATCTCGCCTCGAGATAAGGACGAGCCATGACGCCTTACGATTTCAAGGATCCCGACGTCCGCCGCCGGCGGTTCCGACCGATCCCGGTGCGGATGCTGGTGCCCAACGTCATCACGCTGCTGGCGATCTGCGCCGGCCTGACCTCGATCCGCCTGTCGATCGAAGGACGGATGACGCTCGCGGTCTATGCCATCGTGTTCGCCGCCGCGCTCGACGGCATCGATGGCCGCATCGCGCGCATGATCAAGGGGCAGTCGAAGTTCGGCGCCGAGCTCGACAGTCTCGCCGACTTCGTCAATTTCGGCGTGGCGCCCGGCCTGATGCTGTATTTCTGGCAGCTGCATGAGCTCGGCAATGCCGGCTGGATCGCCGCCATGGTGTTCGCGATCTCCGGCGGCCTGCGGCTTGCGCGCTTCAATGCCACCATGGACGATCCGAACAAGCCGGCCTTCGCCGCCAATTTCTTCACCGGCGTGCCGGCGCCCGCCGGCGCGATCACCGTGCTGCTGCCGATCTATGTCGCGTTCCTCGACGTCGGGCGCACACCTGCGGCGGTGACCGCGGCCTACACGCTTCTGATCGCGTTTCTGATGGTGTCGCGCCTGCCCGTGTTCTCCGGCAAGACCAAGCGGATGCGCGTGCCGCCCGAGCTGGTGCTGCCGGCCTTCGTCGCCGTGATCGTCTTCATCGCGCTCCTGATCGCCTATCCCTGGCACGTGCTGTCGATCGGCACGGTGCTGTACCTTCTCGCGCTGCCGCTCGGCTACAAATCCTATCGCGACCAGGCGCGCGCGATGGAAGCCACCGCGCCGGCGGGAGGCGAGGTCCCGTCACCGCCCTCGGCGCCGACGCTGGCGAATTTGTCGGAGCCGCCGCAAGACGACGATCGGCCCGGACGACTGCACTAAAGCGCTCCTCGCGGATATCTGCCATGAAGCCTGCCTGAGTTGGGTCGAGACCCGATCTCAGCTATATCGCCCTTGTGCCGGCGGCATCGCGCAATCAAGCGCCGCCAACCTGGGAGAGAACGCCGTGACCAATTCCGCGACCGGGCCGCTGCCCGCTTCCGTCCTCGAAGCGCTGGGCCGTTACGATACGCCGACGATCTGCAACGCCATGGAGATCGTGGCGCCCGAGCGGCGGCTGATCGGCTACACCACCAAGCAGCTGGTCTGTCCGTTTCCCGACCTGCCGCCGATCGTCGGCTATGCCCGCACGGTGACGATCCGCTCGGTTCTGAAGTCATCGCTTCCGGCCGAGGAGCAGTCCAAGCGCCGAATCGCATATTACGAATATGTCGGCACCGGCCATGGCCCGCGCATCTCGGTGATCCAGGACATCGACGGACCCGACGTCGGCTATGGCGCGTTCTGGGGCGAGGTACAGAGCAACGTGCACAAGGCGCTCGGCTGCCTCGGCGTCATCACCGACGGCTCGATCCGCGACATCCCGCAATGGGCGCCAGGGTTCCAGGCGCTGGCCGGCTCGATCGGCCCGTCACATGCCTGGGTGCACGCGGAAAGCTTTGGCGGCGAGGTGCGCGTCGCCGGCATGACCGTGAAGTCGGACGACCTCATCCACGCCGACCGGCATGGCGCCATCGTGATCCCGCTCGACCTTGCCGCAAAGCTGCCGGAGGCCGCCGAACTGTGCGGCCGCCGCGAGACGCCGATCCTGGAGATCGCCCGCAGCCCCGACTTCTCGCTCGAGAAGCTCAAGGCCGCGTTGAAGCGCTCTGCGGAGATCCATTGACGGCTGCTGGAGCATGATCCGGAAAGCGTGTAGCGGTTTTCCGAAAAGATCATGCTCAAACAATAACCTAAAGCGCGATGACGATTCATCCTAATCGCATCGCGCTTTAGGGCAATCTACGGCCCGGACGACGGCCGAATGCCGCCTTGCTCTGTCAGAAGCAGGGCGACTTGATCCGGTTCTCCGAGCACGGCGGCGGCGCATCCGATCAGGGTGAAGCCGCCGGCAAGGTCCCAGAGGGTGATATCGTCTGCGCTGTTGGCGCTGCGCATCAACCGCGCTGCGAGCACGGCGAAGGCGGCCTCGATAAAGAGCAGCACGCTGAACGCCGGAAGCACGAGTTCCGGCTCGAGCAGGTGGAACGCCAGCGCCGCGGGCAGCGCCGTGAGTAGACCGAATAGCATCAACATCGCGCTGGCTCCGCGATTGGCCCTGTCGCAACGCTAGCAGACACCAAGTGATCCCCGTCCACGATGTGGCGGAGGGCCGCAGCCGACGTGACGTGGTGGGCGCCTGCTTATGGTTAGCGAAGGGTTGAAATTCCTATCGCTGGACGGCAACCGGGACAAATTGCGGCGGCAGGCGGCACATCGTCGAGACTTAACCTTTACGCGCCTTTAAGGGCGGCGCTCTAGGGTCTGCGATGCGGTTCGGGGTTGAGCCGCGCCAGCGGCCAGGACGGCCGTTGTTGCGTAGGCGTTGGAGTCGATCATGGATATCGCAACACTTGTCGGCCTCGTCGCAGGCGCCATTGTTGTGTCGTCGCTGATCCTGATGGGCGGTACGTTCGGGATGTTCTACGACATCCACGCCGTCATCGTCATCTTCGGCGGCTCGTTCGCAGCGACGATGATCCGCTTTCCTTTGTCCGCGATGATCCACGGCGTGCCGCTGGGCGCGAAGTTTGCCTTCACCCTGAGCCGCCTTTCGGCTCACGACCTTGTCGACGAGCTCGCCCGCATCGCGGAAATCGCCCGCAAGCAGGGCCCGGTCGGACTAGAAAAGGTCGAGACCGACGAGCCCTTCCTCGCCAAGGGCATTCGCTATGTTGCCGACGGCTACGACCTCGATTTCATTCGCGACAATCTGGAGCGCGACCGGGACAACTTCCTGATGCACCTCGACGAAGGCAGCAAGATCTACCGCGCCGTCGGCGACTGCGCCCCGGCGTTCGGCATGATCGGCACGCTGCTTGGCATGGTGCAGATGTTCTCCAACATGTCGGATCCCTCCAAGCTCGGCCCGTTCATGGCCACCGCGCTGCTGGCGACCCTGTACGGCGCCGTTGTCGCCAACCTGATCTGCTTGCCGATCGCTGACAAGCTGCACGGCAAGCTGCTGGACGAAGAGACCAACCGCACCTTGATCATCGACGGCATCCTGATGATCCGCGATTCCAAGAGCCCGACCCTGGTGCGCGAAATGCTGCTGGCCTATCTGCCGGAGAAACATCGTCACACCGAAGGCGAGCCGGTGCCGGCTTGAGGCCGCCGCCTGGATTTTGAGAGATGGCCAAGAAGAAGCGCGGCAATGCTCACGGTGGCGGCCACGGCTGGTTCGTGACCTTCGCCGACCTGATGGCGCTGCTGCTGGCGTTTTTCGTGATGCTGGTCGCGTTCTCCACGCAAGACGCCAACAAGCTGAAGATCGTCGCGGGCTCGATGCGCGAGGCGTTCGGCGTGCAGACCGAGGCGCGCTACTCCGGCATCGTCGAATCCGACGGCCTGCCGACGCGCCCGCGGCTCAAGAACGTCGACCACATCCAGCCGGAAGATGCCTCCAACACGCCGACGCCAGATCAGGAAGACCGCGAAAAGACCTCCGGCGCGAAGATCAAGATCGACCGCAATTTCGCGCTGGCGGCAGCCTCGCTGCGCCAGGCGTTGCAGGACATGCCGGAGCTGACCGAGATGTCCAAGCACATCATGTTCGAGGAGACCAAGCAGGGCCTGAACCTCGAGATCGTCGACCAGGACGGCCGCTCGATGTTCGCCGACGGCTCCAAGGTGCCCTATGACCGCACCCGCCGCCTGGTCGAGAAGCTCGCGATCCCGCTCAAGGCGACGCCGCTCCGCGTCTCCATCGCCGGCCACACCGCGGCGGGGTTCGTGCCGACCCGCAGCGACTATGGCGCCTTCGATCTGTCGGCCGATCGCGCCAACGCCGTGCGCCAGATCCTCGAGCGCCAGGGCCTGCCGCCGTCGCACATCTTCGCCGTCTCCGGCAAGGCCGATACCCAGCCGCTGTTTCCGGACGATCCCTCGCTGGCAGCCAACCGGCGGGTGACCATCACCTTGATGCGCGAAGATCCGCCGCTGCCGCCGAATCTGAGGCCGTAACCCCCTTGCGCTACCATCTTACCTGAGGCATGTCGTCGCGCGGGCGATGAGCGTGGCTGTGGCGTCACAGCATCCGGCTCGGCGCCTGCTATGATGGTGCGCCGATTGACAGGTGCACCGGAAGCGTCAAAAGGCGCCGGATCAATTTCAGGAACGAAGCGTTCTCCACCTTCATGACGGCGAGCATCACACAGGCCGAGACCCAGGACGGGCGGCCCACCGCAAGTTTTTGGGCCCTTACGCTCGGGAGTGTCGGCGTCGTCTTTGGCGATATCGGCACTTCGCCGCTCTATGCATTCCACGAGGCGGTCAAGGCCGCCGCCCATGGCGAGCCCGTCTCGCGCGTCATCGTGCTCGGCGTGCTCTCGCTGATCCTGTGGGCGCTCCTGATCGTCGTCACCGCCAAATATGTCCTCTTGCTGCTGCGCGCCGACAATAACGGGGAGGGCGGCACGCTCTCGCTGATGGCGCTCGGCCAGCGCGCGCTCGGGCGGCGAAGCTGGGTCCTGCTCGCGCTCGGCGTGATCGGCGCTTCGATGTTCATCGGCGATTCCATGATCACGCCGGCGATCTCGGTGCTATCGGCGGTGCAGGGCCTCAAGCTCGCAACCCCCGCGCTCGAGCACTATGTCGTGCCGCTCACCGTGCTCATTCTGGTGCTGCTGTTCGCCGTGCAGAGCAAGGGAACCGCATTGGTCGCCTCGGCCTTCGGGCCGGTGATGGTGGTCTGGTTCACCGTCATCGCCGTGATGGGGGCTGTCCACATCGCCGACGATCCCACGGTGCTGGCGGCGATCAATCCGTACTATGCGGTGCAGTTCGTGCTGTCGCACGGTGTGATCGGCCTCGTGACGCTCGGCGCGGTGTTCCTGGCGGTGACTGGCGGAGAGGCGCTTTATGCCGATCTCGGCCATTTCGGCCGCAAGCCGATCCAGTCGGCCTGGATGTTTTTCGTGCTGCCGGCGCTTCTGGTCAACTATTTCGGGCAGGGTGCGCTGGTGCTGTCCGATCCCAGCGCAATCGAGCATTCGTTTTATCGCATGGTGCCCGAGAGCCTGGTCCTGCCGCTGGTCGGACTCGCGACGGCCGCAACCGTGATCGCGAGCCAGGCGGTGATCACCGGCGCCTATTCGCTGGTCCACCAGGCCGTGCAACTCGGGCTGCTGCCGCGTTTTGAGGTGCGGTACACCTCCGAATCCCATGCCGGCCAGATCTATCTGCCGCGCGTCAACCGCCTGCTGCTGATCGGCGTGATGCTGCTGGTGCTGCTGTTCCACACCCCCAGCAATCTGGCTTCCGCCTACGGTATTGCCGTCTCCACCACCATGGTCGCCGACGGCATCATGGGCTTCGTCGTGATCTGGAAGTTGTGGAACTGGCGCGCCGCGACGGCCGCAGCCGTGATCGTCCCCTTCGTCATCGTCGATTTGAGCTTCTTCAGCGCCAATTTGCTCAAGTTGCTCGAAGGCGCCTGGGTGCCGCTGCTGTTCGGCATCGTCATGGCCGGGACGATCTGGACCTGGCGCAAGGGCTCCGCAATCCTGATCCAGAAGACCCGCCGGATCGAGGTGCCATTGGACGATCTGATCCGCAGTTTGGAGAAGCGGCCACCGCACATCGTCAAGGGCACCGCGGTGTTCCTGACCAGCGATCCCGCGTTCGTGCCGACCGCGCTCCTGCACAATCTCAAGCACAACAAGGTGCTGCATGAGCACAACGTGATTCTGACCATCGAGACCGCGCAGACGCCCCGGGTCGATCTGTCGGAGCGGTTCAGGATGGAGAAGATCAGCGAAAAATTCTCCAAGGTCCGCTTGCGCTTCGGTTTCATGGAGCAGCCGAACGTGCCGAAGGCGCTCGCCATCGCGCGCAAGCAGGGTTGGCAGTTCGACATCATGTCGACGTCGTTCTTCGTGTCGCGCAGGTCACTGAAGGCCTCGGCACAGTCGGGCATGCCGCTCTGGCAGGATCATGTGTTCATCGCGCTGAGCCGGTCGGCCAACGATGCCACCGACTACTTCCAGATCCCCACCGGCCGCGTGGTTGAAGTCGGAACCCAGGTCACCATCTAGGATGCAACTGGCGTAGCCATGCATATTTGCATGGTTACGGCCCAGAATCGGGCTAGGCCATGCCGATGGCGCAGGACTATAAGCCGCGCGCTCTTCCGCCGTTGTGCAGTGAAGCATTTTAGAGGCCATCGGGCTCTCCCATGACAAGCGACATAGCAGTTCCCGCCCCGGAAACGGTGGCGGCAAATGGGCATGGCGATGCCCATACCACCGCCGGTTTCGGCGCGCTGACGCTCGGCAGCATCGGCGTCGTTTACGGCGACATCGGCACCAGCCCGCTCTACGCGTTCCGCGAGGCGGTGATGGCGGCCTCGGGCGCGGACGGGTTGCCGACGCCGGCCGCTGTGCTCGGCGTGCTCTCCCTGATCCTGTGGGCGCTCATCGTGGTGGTGACGCTCAAATACGTCGTGATCCTGCTCCGCGCCGACAACAACGGCGAGGGCGGCACGCTTGCACTGATGGCGCTGGCCCAGCGGGCGGTTGGCACCGGCCGCGGCGGGGCCACCATCGTCCTGCTCGGCATCATTTCCGGAGCTTTGTTCTACGGCGATGCCGTGATCACGCCGGCGCTCTCCGTGCTGTCGGCGATCGAGGGCATGAAGGACGTCACGCTAAGGTTCGAGCCCTACATCGTTCCGCTGACGGTTGTGATCCTGGTCGGCCTGTTCGCCGTGCAGTCCCGCGGCACGGCGCGCGTTGCCGCCTTCTTCGGCCCGATCATGTGCGTCTGGTTCACGGTTCTGGCGGTGGCGGCGATCCCTCAGATCGCCCAGCAGCCGCAGGTGCTGCTTGCGCTCAACCCGCTCTACGCCGTGAACTTCATGCTGCACCATGGCATCGTCGGCTTCGTGACGCTGGGCGCGGTGTTCCTGGCGGTGACCGGCGCCGAGGCGCTCTATGCCGATCTCGGCCATTTCGGCAAGCGGCCGATCCAGACCGCCTGGCTTACCATCGTGCTGCCCTCGCTGGCGCTGAACTATCTGGGGCAGGGCGCGCTGGTGCTCGGCGACCCCGGCGCAATCGTGAGCCCGTTCTTTCAGCTGTTCCCGCAAGGCTTCGTCCGAGGCTGCATGGTCGTGCTCGCCACCATGGCGACCGTCATCGCGAGCCAGGCCGTCATCACTGGCGCCTATTCGCTGACGCGCCAGGCGATCCAGCTCGGGCTGCTGCCGCGCTTTGAAATTCGCCATACGTCGGAAGCCCATTCCGGCCAGATCTTCATTCCGCGCATCAACCAGCTGCTGCTGGTCGCGGTGGTGCTGCTGGTGCTGCTGTTCCGCTCGTCGAGCGCGCTTGCATCCGCCTACGGCATCTCCGTCACCGGTACCATGGTGGTCACGGCGATGATGGGCTTCGTCGTGGTCTGGAAGGGCTGGCGCTGGTCAGCGCTTGCTGCCGGCGCGCTGATTGCGCCGTTCCTGTTCCTCGATCTGACCTTCCTGAGCGCGAACCTGTTGAAGGTGTTCGAGGGCGGATGGGTGCCGCTGGCGCTCGGCGCGCTCATGATCATCCTGATGTACACGTGGCGGCGCGGCAGCCGGCTGCTGTTTGAAAAGTCGCGCAAGCTCGAGTTTCCGCTCGCCGATCTCGTGGCGATGCTGGAGAAGCGGCCGCCGCAGCGGGTGCCTGGCACTGCGGTGTTCCTGACCTCGGACCCGCTCAGCGCGCCGACCGCGCTGTTGCATAGTCTGAAACACTACAAGGTGCTGCACGAGAAGAACGTCATTCTCACCATCGAGACCGCGCAAACCCCGCGGATCGATCCGGCCGAACGGGTGAAGCTGGAGCAGATTTCACCGACCTTCTCCAAGGTGACGCTGAAGTTCGGCTTCATGGAATCGCCCAACGTGCCGAAGGCGCTCGCGATCGCCCGCAAGCTGGGCTGGCAGTTCGACATCATGTCGACCTCGTTCTTCCTGTCGCGCAGGGCGCTCAAGCCCGCCGCCCATTCCGGCATGCCGCGCTGGCAGGACCGGCTGTTCATCTCGCTCAGCCGCTCCGCCAACGACGCCACCGACTATTTCCAGATCCCGTCCGGCCGTGTGGTCGAGGTCGGCACGCAGGTGACGATCTAGGGCAGACGATCTAGGGCTTGGGATTCAAAGCGGACTTCAAGTCGCTGCGATTTAGCTTTAACTTGCGCCGCGCGGCTCAAGCCTTTGTGGCGCTTGATTTTCGTCTCCCGAGAGGCGAGGTTGCCGCCGGCCGGGATCGCCCCGGTACGCGGCCCGCGACGTTGGAGGATGATGTGGTAAATCAAGTGCAGGATCTGACCCCGGACGAGGTCGCCAAGGGTGTCGCGGAAGGGCGCTATCTGCTCGTCGACGTCCGTGAGCCGAACGAGGTCGAGGCCGAGGCTTACCCTTACGGCGTCGTGGTTCCGCTCTCGACCTTCGATCCCAAGGCGATCCCCGATCCGGCCGGCAAGGAGGTCGTGTTCGCCTGCCGTTCGGGCAAGCGCTCGGTGACGGCCTCGCTGGCGGCACAGGCGGCGGGCCTGTCTTACGACAAGCATCTGGCCGGCGGCATGCTGGGTTGGAAGGCGGCCGGGCTTCCCAGCAAGGTCGGTGGCTAACCGCGCAATGACGACCAAGAGCTCTTCGCTGAACAAGGTCTTCGCCGACCTTCCCGTCACCATCTTCGAGGCGATGTCGCAGGCCGCGCGCGACAACAACGCCATCAATCTCGGCCAGGGCTTTCCCGACGATCCCGGCCCCGAGGACATCCGCCGCGCCGCGGCCGAGGCTTCGCTGAACGGCTACAACCAGTACCCGTCGATGATGGGCCTGCCGGAGCTGCGCCAGGCCATCGCGACCCATTACGGCCATTGGCACGGCCTCAAGCTCGATCCGATGAGCGAGGTGATGGTGACCTCCGGCGGGACCGAGGCGCTGACCTCGGCCATCCTCGCGGTGGTCCAGCCCGGCGACGAGGTGGTCTGCTTCCAGCCGGTGTACGATTCCTATCTGCCGATCATCCGCCAGGCCGGCGGCATTCCGCGCCTGGTCCGGCTGGAGCCGCCGTACTGGCGGCTGAATGAGGACATGCTGAAAAGCGTCTTCAATTCAAAGACCAAGGCGGTGCTGTTCAACAATCCCCTGAATCCCAGCGCGGTGGTCTATCCGCGCGAGGACCTCGAGCTCTTGGCGCGCTACTGCCAGGAGTTCGACGTCATCGCGATCTGCGACGAGGTCTGGGAGCACGTCACCTTCGACGAGCACAAGCATATCCCGCTGATCACCATTCCCGGCATGCGCGAGCGCACCATCAAGGTCGGCTCGGCCGGCAAGATCTTCTCGCTGACGGGCTGGAAGATTGGCTTCGTCTGCGCGGCGCCACCGCTGCTCCGCGTCGCGGCCAAGGTGCACCAGTTCCTGACCTTCACCACCGCGCCGAACCTGCAGGCCGCGGTCGCCTATGGGCTCGGCAAGTCCGACGACTACTTCCTATCCATGCGCAAGGACCTGACGCGGAGCAGGGACCGGCTGACCAAGGGACTGGAGAGCCTCGGCTTCCCCGTGCTGAAGTCGCAAGGCACCTACTTCCTCACCGTCGACCTGTCGCCGCTCGGGCTCAACGAGAGTGACACTGAGTTCTGCTGGCGCATCGTGAAAGACTACAAGGTCGCCGCGATCCCGGTCTCGGCGTTCTACGAGCAGGACCCCGTGACCTCGGTGGTGCGCTTCTGCTTTGCCAAGAAGGACCAGACGCTCGACACCGCGCTGGAGCGGCTGTCGGATGCGGTGCGTGGACGCAAGAGGTAGATCGAGATGACGAACGTCGGCTGCCCCAGGCTTGGTTTCGCGATCGCTGCGGCACTGACGTTGCTCTCCGCTCCCGCAGGCGCCGAGGAGCGGGTCGTCAACTTCTATAACTGGTCCAACTACATGGCGCCTGATGTCCTTGAGGCCTTCACTAAGGAGACCGGCATCAAGGTCGTCTACGACACTTTCGACGCCAACGAGACGCTGGAGACGCGCCTGATGGCCGGCAAGTCCGGTTATGACGTCGTGGTGCCCACCGCTTATTTCCTGCAGCGCCAGATCAAGGCCAATATCTTCCAGAAGCTCGACAAGTCGAAGCTCCCGAACCTCGCCAATGCCTGGCCGGTGGTGACGCAGCGCCTCGCCACCTACGACCCCGGCAATGTCTACGCCGCCAACTACATGTGGGGCACGACGGGCATCGGCTACAACATCGCCAAGGTGAAGCAGATCCTTGGGGCTGATGCGAAGATCGACAGCTGGGACATCGTCTTCAAGCCGGAGAACCTCGCCAAGTTCAAGGACTGCGGCGTCCACATGCTCGATTCCGCCGACGACATCTTCCCGGCGGCGCTGAGCTGGCTCGGGCTAGATCCGAACTCGACCAAGCAAGCGGACCTGGAAAAGGCCGCCGATGCCGTGGCGAAAGTCCGCCCCTCCGTGCGCAAGTTCCACTCGTCCGAATATCTAAGCGCGCTCGCCACCGGTGAGATCTGCTTCGTGGTCGGCTGGTCCGGTGACATCATGCAGGCCCGCGCCCGCGCCGCGGAAGCCAAAAGCGGCGTCGAGATCGGCTACACCATTCCGAAGGAGGGCGCGCAGATGTTCTTCGACAATCTCGCGATCCCCGCGGATGCCAAGAATGTTAGGGAAGCCTACGAGCTGATCAACTATCTCTATCGCCCGGACGTTGCCGCCAAGAACTCGGACTTCCTGTCCTACGCGAGCGGCAATCTCGCGAGCCAGAAGCTGGTCGATCCGAAAATCCTTGATGACAAGAACATCTATCCGGACGAGGCGACGCTGGCAAAACTGTTCGTCATCACGGCGCGCGAGCCGGCGACGCAGCGGATCATCAACCGGCTCTGGACCAAGGTGAAGACGGGGCGGTAGTAGCGCCTGTCATTGCGAGGAGCGAAGCGACGAAGCAATCCAGACTGCTTCCGTGGAACGATTCTGGATTGCTTCGCTGCGCTCGCAATGACGGAGTATTTACCGCCACCTTCTGTGCAGCCATAGCCACTGCTCGGGATGCTCGCGGACCCAGCTTTCCACGACGCTCGTGATCGCCTGTGTCGTGCCCTGGATGTCGATCCTGCCGTCGGCATCGCGCACCGGCGGGATCTCTTCAGTCAGCTCGCCGCGGAAGCGGCCGTCGGGCAGGCGGATGATGCGCACGCCGTGGATCGGGCATTCGACCTGGCGCAAGAGGCGCGCCAGCATCGGATTGGCGCGGGTCTTGCGGCCGAAGAACGTGACCTCGACGCCGGCGGTGAGGTACTGGTCGATCAGCATGGCGACGTGCTTGCCGTCCTTCAGCGCCTGCGCGAGCCGCAGCGGCGCGTCGCGGCCGGCCGGGATCAGCGTGCCCATGTTGACCTGGCGCATCTCCTGGATGATGCGATCGGCCGAGGCGATGTTCGGGCGGCGATAGAGAATCGCGGTGTCCAGGCCATGCGCGACCGCGGCGAGCGCCGGCAATTCCCAGTTCGCAAGATGTGCGGCGAAGATCAGCGCCGGCTTGCCGTCGTCGCGGATCTGGTCGAACAGCTCGATGCTGCGCGGGGAAATCTCGATCCGACTCTTCTCCGGGACATCTCGGGCGTAATCCCAGACCTGGTCGATATGGGCGAACTCGGCGCCGACGCGGCCGAGATTGTCCCAGACGCCCATCAGGATCCGTTCAATCTCCTCCGGCGACTTCTCGGGGAAGGCGGCGGTGAGGTTGGCGCGGCCGATGCGGTGCTCGCGCAGGCGCGGCCCGATCAGCTTGACGGCACGCGCGAAGAAGTCCGAGGTCTTGGCCGGATCGAAATAGCGCGTGGTGCGCAGCATCGCGACGGTCGCGGCGCCGATCAGGCTGCCGCCGAGCGATTTGGCAGTCTCCCGCGCGCGGGCCTTCGTGCTCGCAGGAAGCAGCGCCATGCGTCCGGTCAGGCCGGTTCGCGGGTCAGGATCAGCGAAGCGTTCTGGCCGCCGAAGCCGAACGAGTTCGACATCACCGCGGTCACGCGCGCATCCCGCGCCTTGTTGCCGACGACGTCGAAAAGGATCGTGGGATCCGGATTGTCGTAGTTGATCGTCGGCGGAATGCGCTGATGCTCGAGCGTGAGCAGCGAGAAGATCGCCTCCACCGCGCCGGCGGCCGAGATGGTATGGCCGACCATCGACTTGTTGGAGGTGACCGGAATCTTCTGCGCGAGTTCGCCGAACACGGCCGACGTCGTGTTGAACTCCATCTTGTCGTTCTCGGGCGTCGCGGTACCGTGCGCGTTGATGTGGTCGATCTGGTCCGGCGTCATGCCGGCATCGGCCAGCGTCTTGTTCATGCAGCCGATGATCGGCTTGCCGTCGGGCGAGGAGCGGGTGCGGTGGAAGGAATCGGTGAGCTCGCCGCAGCCGGCGATCACGCCGAGAATTTTTGCGCCGCGCGCGGTGGCGGCTTCATAGCTCTCCAACACCAGCGCGCCGGCGCCTTCCGCCATGACAAAACCGTCGCGGTTCTTGGAGAAGGGACGGGAGGCCGCCTGCGGCGGATCGTTCTGGGTCGACAGTGCCGAGAGGAGCGAGAAGCGCACCAGCGCTTCCGGGTTCACGGTGCCGTCGGTCGCGACGCAGAGCGCTGCGTCCGTCTCGCCGCGGCGGATCGCCTCGACGCCGAGCTGGATCGAGGTGGCTCCGGACGCGCACGCCGTCGACAGCGAGATCGGCGAGCCCTTGGTGCCGAAGGTCTCGGCGAGATAGGCGGCAACCGAGCCGAACATGAAGCGATGATGATAGGCGCTAAACTTGCCGCCGCCGGAAATGCGGAGCAGATCGTCATAGGTGATGTCCTGCTGGCCGACGACGCGACCGAGCTCGCGACGCTGCGGCCATTCGACCTCGACCGGCGCCACCGCGAGGAAAAGCGGACCCGGGAAATCGGCCTTTGCGCCGATGCCGGCCTGCTCCAGCGCTTCCTGCGTCACCAGCTCGGCCATCCGCTCGGACAGGGCAGTGGAAGAGAACGGATCGGCGCTGACGAAATCGACCGTGCCGGCCATCGTGGTCTTGAGGCCGTCGATCGGAAAACGCGTGATCGTGCGGATACCGGATTCGCCCGCGACGAGCTTTGCCCAATTGTCGGATTTGCCGGCGCCGAGCGAGGTCATGATGCCCATGCCGGTGACGACGACGACGGGACGCCCGAGTTTGTCGCGTGGTGCAGTCATGTCGATCCCCGCTTGAGCTGATTAAACCGCCTCGACCAGCGCCATGCCTTCGCCGCGCCAGTGTCCGGCTCCCACCACCACGATCTGGGTGGGCGCGCCCTGCATTTCAATCTCGGTCCCCGTGGAATCATTCGGCGGGAACAGCGCTCCGCGCGAGATCGACAATGCAGCGAGGGCAATGCCGAGCGGAAATTGCGTTTCCATGGCGTGGCCGAACACCGTGCCGGTCGAGCGCACCGGAAAGTCGGCATGGTTCTTCAGGAAGTCGCGCTCGTCCGAGGTCGCAGGCTCCGCCCCAGTCGCCCCGGTGATGATCGCGCCCTTGCCCTCGCGCCTGGGCAGCTTGTCCCACAGCTTCTCGAGCGTCGCGGTCATGTCGCCGGGCTGCTTGCGTTTGGCGAGGTCGGCGACGACGCTCGACAGCTTTGCGAATGGCTTGGCGCCGCGCGCTTCCGCATGCGCCTTCGATTCCAGCACCAGGAAGGCGCCGGCCGAGCCGAGCGCGAAGCCGGGATGGTCCTTGCGCGCCCACACGGGCGCGAACTTGTCCTTCAGGTTGAAGTCGCCGAACTCGTAGAGGACGAGCAAGTCCTTGCGCTCGCCGTTGTACGAGCCGCCGACCAGCGCGATGTCGCTCTCGCCCGAGGCGATGCGCGCGAGCGCGATGCGGGCGGCGTCGGCGCCGGCGACCTCTTCGCCCATGAAGGTGCGCGAGGTACCTCCCAGACCGTGCACGATGGCGATGTTGCCGGCGAGCAGATTGGAGAGCTGAGCCAGGAACAGCGTCGGCCTGAGATCGCTCATCAGCCGTTCGTTGAGGAAGCCCGGCGCGTTAGCGCCCTTGGCCTCGGCGGTGAGAATGCCGCTGTCGACGTTGATGTCGCGCTCTCCGCCGCCGGCGGCGACGACCATGTCGATCTTCGACAGGATGTCCTTGTTGCCTTTGATGCCGGCGGAATCGAGCGCAAGACCGGCGGCATAGGTGCCGATGCGCTGCCAGGCTTCCATCTGGCGCTGGTCGCCCTTCTTCGGGATCTGGCTGTCGAAGGATACCGGCATCAAGGGATGCACGATGTAGGGCGCAAAGCCCTTCTCGTCGACATTGATGCGCTTCTCGGAAAGCGCGGCCCAGTTGGCGTCGAGGCCCTCGCCGAGCGAGGTGGCGAGTCCAATGCCGGTGATCCAGACCTCGGTCTGGCCCGGCTTCAAAGCGGGAGTGTCAGTCATGACGATACGGCCTGTTGCGGAAAGCCGACGCGCTCGGCGACCTTCGCCATGTATCCGCGCATATCCGCATTGGGGAAGGGAATCAGCGTGAAGGTCAGCGCCGAATTGGCGCGCAGCTTGCCGCCGACCCGGATCTTGGCCTCGGTCATGGCATAGCCGGAGCCTTCATGGGTGAGGCTCGCCTCGATGCTCATGAGGTCGCCGGGGAAGACCGAGCCGCGGACCTTGGCCTCCTTCACGGCGGCCAGGATCGGCATGCGTTCGAATCGGAACACGCCGAGTTGAAGCCAGCCCGAGGCCTGCGCCATCGATTCGATCAGGAGCACGCCGGGCATCAAGGGATAACCCGGGAAGTGCCCCTCGAAGATGGTGCTTTCCTGCGGGACCTGCGCTTCGACGACGATCGTCTTCTCGTCGACCTTGAGGTCGACGATGCGATCGATCATGTGGAAGTATTCGAGTTGCATGACTGCGCCCTTAGGCGCTCGCGCCCTTGGCCGCAACCAATTCGTCGATGCGGGCGCACAGGTTCTTGAGCACGAAGTACTGCTCGGTGGTCGCCTTGCCGTCGTTGACCTCCTGAGTCCACTTCTCCAGCGGCAGCTTGATGCCGAACTGCTTGTCGATCGCGAAGGCGATGTCGAGAAAATCGAGGCTGTCGATGCCGAGGTCATCGATGGCATGGCTATCTGGCGTGATCGTGTCGCGCGGGATGTCGCAGGTTTCAGCGATGATCGTGGCGACCTGATCGAATGTGGATGACATCACTAAGCCTTTGATATATTGTAGGTATTTGTCAGATTGTCCAGAGTGGCACGGTGGCTGGGCATCGCGCCCCTGATGACGCCCTCAAACCCCCCTCTGGCCGGGTCGAAAGCCCGTATATCGGAGCGCCGCCTTGAGTTCAATGGAGCCGGGCAGGCCTCAGGGGACAGCATCGGACGTGGCTGGGGATGCCGGCTGGGTCCGTCCGCCGCGAGGTCCGTGCCGGGCCGGTCCCTAAATATGCGGCGTCGTGATCTTGACGCAGTCGCGGCGACCCATCAGCACGCAATCCTGGGTCCGGCGCAGGTCGGCGATGCTGACCGCGAGCCAGATCCCGATCGCCGTCAGCGCGATGGTGAAGGCGAGTGCTGCGATGTTGGCAAGCATGCGCTGCCGGTAATTGTCGGACTCGGCACGCGGCTGCTCGTAGCGCGACAGGTCCAGCCGTTCGGGCGTGAGGCGAAGCGGTTGCACGGAGCCATTACCGCGCTGGACCCTTGGGGCAGGCGGGGTGCGCGGCCTGAACTGGAGCACCCGGTGCTCCTCATCAGAGCTTATGGGCCGCTGGTTGTTCATGGTCGGGGATCACTCCGAAGCAGCGATCTAGATAGCATAGGTGAGGCACGCGTTGCAGTAAATCTTTGCAATTCCAGGATGCATTTGTGCGTTCGTACTATTTGCGCATGGACCGGTGTGCCGCGATCCAGCAACGGGCCGTCGTGTCCGTCCCGAGCGTTGCGCTGCAACGCGCGCATAGCGACAGCCATTGAGGACGTCTTTTTTACCGGCCGGCATCGACTTGTGATCTGCCCGTCTTCCGAACGGATTTTGCCACCGCGGGACCCGTGGCATAGTCGCGGGAACCCGAACCGTTCGTTGCATGCCAGGGCCTTCGACCATGACCACGACCAACGCGCGCGAGCCGAGAGTGCATCCGGTTCCGATCCTGTCGCTCCGGCCGACGCAGATGACGGTCGGCATGCGCGAGGTCAAGGAGAAGCGCAGGCGCTGGCGCGAGCACAGCAAGAAGAAGCAGGCGGATCTGCTCGGCAAGCACATGATCCCCGTCGTTTACGGTCCCGACGCGCGCTACTACGTGATCGATCATCATCACCTCGGCCGCGCACTGCACGATGAAGGCGTCAAGGAGGTGCTGGTGACCGTCGTCGGCGATCTCGGGATGGTGGAGCGCGAGGCGTTCTGGGGCGTCATGGACAACAAGCGCTGGGTCTATCCTTACGACGCCAAGGGCGAGCGGCGCTCGTTCCGCGACCTGCCGAAATCGGTGGCCGACCTCAAGGACGATCCGTTCCGCAGTCTTGCCGGCGAATTGCGCCGCATGGGCGGCTTCGCCAAGGACACCACGCCGTTCTCCGAATTCCTGTGGGCCGACTTCCTGCGCCGGCAGGTCTCGCGCAAGGCGGTGGAGGCCGATTTCGACAAGGCGCTCGAGAAGGCGATGGTCGCGGCCAGAAGCAAGAATGCGATCTATCTGCCCGGCTGGTGCGGCCCGGCGGACGACGACTGAGGGTATTCACGTCAGTCGCGCTGGAAGATCCTGGCGCCGGGATAGGCGCGGCGGGCGTAAGTGACCACCAGCGCGCGGTCCTGGGTGTCCAGGAACGGCGTTCGGATCTGGCTCGATCCGACGATGAGGTGCCACAGGCCATTGAGCTTCTGGATCACGATCTTCATTTGCGTAGTCCTCGATGACTCCCATTCCGGCGAATGCTGCTGCGCGTAATTCCAAGCACGGCCGCCGCTCCAAAACACGTCGACCCCAGTTAGTTGGTTACTCAATGTACCCAGATAAGCGGGATCTCATCACAGCCGCTTGAGCGAAATCAATTTCCCCGCCCACGAAACCGTCCTGAAACAGAGCGGCCCCATCTCTATGGGGTAGTCGAGCTCATACAGGAGGCGAACATGCGCCGTCTGGCTTTCGTAGTTGCCTTGCTCGCGGTCGCTTCGGCGGGAATCTCTGCATCCTTTGCCGCAGTCCACCACGCCAAGACGTTGACGTTCGCGGAGCGCTTTGCTCCGGCGCTCGAGCTGCTGGCAAAGCGCTAGCTGCATACGCCTCGCAGCCGCGAGCGATGCAGCGGCTGTTGACTGTTGGCTGCTGGGTGGACATCACGTCGCGGTCGTCGACAGATGATGGCCGGGTCAGGCTTGACCTGTCGCAAACTTGCCTCGCCCTGACCGGCTAAGGTCTGCCTGCATGGTTGCAGAGACAGCGTTGTGCCCCGATGGGAGGGCCCCGGGCTCCAAGTCATGCAGATCTTGTCATGCAGATCTTGGAGGCACGGCCATGAGCGTCATCTTTCGCATCCTCTTTGTCCTCGCCGGCGCGATCACGGCGCTGTTCGTCGCGCGCGACGCGCTGAACTTCACCATCATACAGACCTTCGTCGCCGTCCTGCTCGCCACCGCAATCGTCGGTGCCGGCAGCTTCTGGAGCCTGCGGCGGAAACCGTGAGCGAGGTGCAACGCGGAGGTGCGGCCGGTCTGAGTGAGACCGAGGCGCGGGCGAGGCTCGCGGCAGACGGCCCCAACGAACTTCCTCGGCCGGAACGACGCAGCCCGCTGCGCATCGTGGTGGAAGTGCTGCGCGAGCCGATGCTCCTGCTGCTGCTCTGCGGCGGGCTGATCTACCTCGTGCTCGGCGATCTCAAGGAGGCGGTGATCCTGCTGGCGTTCGGGGCGATGTCCATCGTGATCACGGTGGTGCAGGAAACCCGGACCGAGCGCGTGCTGGAAGCCTTGCGCGACCTGACCAGCCCGCGAGCGCTGGTGGTGCGTGACGGTGCGCGCCGGCGAATTGCCGGCCGCGAGGTCGTGCAGGGCGACCTTCTCGTCCTCGGTGAAGGCGATCGCGTTCCCGCCGACGCCGCGCTCGTCGAAGCGCGGGACTTGCAGATCGACGAGTCCCTGCTGACCGGCGAGTCGGTGCCCGTCCGCAAGAAGACCGCCGACAAGGTCACGGCGGCCGCTCACCGGCCCGGCGGCGAGGATCAGCCATTCGTGTATTCCGGTTCGCTCGTCGTGCGCGGCGAGGGGCTGGCGCTGGTCGAGGCCACCGGGCCGCGCAGCGAGATCGGGAAAATCGGGCTGTCGCTTCGCGGCTTGCAGGCCGAGCCGCCGCGGCTTCAGCAACAGACCGCAAGGCTGGTGCGGCTCTGCTTCCTCGGCGGCACCATCATCAGCCTGGCCGCGATTGTGCTCTACGGCGTCTCGCGCGGCGACTGGCTGCAGGCGCTGCTGGCAGGCGTCGCCATCGGTATGTCGATGCTTCCGGAAGAATTCGGCGTCGTGCTCACGGTGTTCATGGCAATGGGTGCGTGGCGGATTTCGCAGGCCCGCGTCCTGACGCGGCGCGCCGCCGCCATCGAGGTCCTCGGCTCAGCAACAATCCTGTGCACCGACAAGACCGGAACGCTGACGCAGAATCAGATGTCGGTCGCCGAGCTGCGCCTGCTGGACGGCGCGCGCCTGCGCGCGGAGGCGTCCGGACCCGATCAGGTCGGGCGCGAATTCGCAGAGCTGGCGCGCTGCGGGGCACTGGCAAGCTCTCCGGAGCCGTTCGATCCGATGGAGAAGGCGCTGCATTCGTTCGCGCGTGGTGTCCTGCGGGACGGCGACGCGATGGATGGCGAGCGGACGCTGGTGCGCACCTATGGTCTGCGCCCCGAGCTGCTGGCCATGACCCAGGTTTGGCGGACAGCCGGAGGGGCGGACCTCGTCGCATGCGCCAAGGGCGCGCCGGAAGCAATTGCGCGCCTGTGCAGGCTGAACGAGGCCGATCGGGAGGCCGTGCAAGCTGCCGTCGGGGCAATGGCGAAGGACGGGCTCCGGGTGCTGGGGATGGCGGTTGCCGTTTGCGATGAGGCTTCCCTGCCGGCATCCCAGGAGGCTTTTGTATTTCGCTTCGTCGGCCTGGTCGGGCTTGCCGATCCGTTGCGGCCTCATGTTCCGGAGGCGGTTCGCGAATGCCGTTCGGCCGGCATCCGCGTCGTCATGATCACGGGCGACTATCCGGCGACCGCCATGGCGATCGCCGCGCAAGCCGGGCTCGACGTCGATGAGGTCGCGACCGGGGAGCAGGTCAAGCTCGCTGACGACCGCGAGCTCGAGGCACGCGTCAGGAAGGTGAACGTCTTCGCGCGGGTTCTGCCGGAGCAGAAGCTACGGATCGTCCAGGCGCTGAAGCGCAGCGGCGAGATCGTCGCGATGACGGGCGACGGCGTCAACGACGCGCCGTCGCTGAAGGCCGCCCATATCGGAATCGCGATGGGTGGCCGCGGCACCGACGTCGCTCGCGAGGCATCCTCGATCGTCCTGCTCGATGACGACTTCAGCTCCATCGTCGCATCCATCCGCCTCGGTCGCCGGATCTACGACAATCTGCGCAAGGCCATGGCCTTTATCTTTGCCGTCCACGTGCCGATCGCGGGTCTTGCGCTGCTTCCCCTGGTGTTCGGGCTGCCGCTGGTGCTCGGCCCGGTACACATCGCCTTTCTGGAGCTGATCATCGATCCCGTCTGCTCGCTGGTGTTCGAGGCCGAGCGGGAGGAGCGCGACGTCATGAAGCGTCCGCCGCGGCGTGCCGATGCGGAGCTGTTCTCGTGGCCCCTGATCGCCTGGAGCGTTCTGCAAGGCACGATGGCCTTCGCCTTGATCGCCGTGATCTTCGTCGCAGCGCTTCGTTCCGGCCTTCCGCCCGAGGAGGCTCGCACCCTCGCATTCATCGCGCTCGTCGTCTGCGTCCTCGCGCTGGTGCTGGTCAATCGATCCTTCAGCGCATCGTTCTTGTCTGCCTTCTTCCGTCCGAACGCGGCATTGCTCTGGATCTTCCTCTTGATTGCGCTCGTTCTCGCCACAGCCTTGTTCTGGCCGCCGGCCTCCGGCCTGTTTCGCTTCGGTCCGCTGCATGTTGACGATCTGATGATCACACTCGGCGCCGGACTATTGGTGCTCACGGTGCTCGAACTGCTGAAGCCGTTTTGGGGCCGACGGTTGCGATTCTAATCGCTCTCCCGCTGACCCGAGCTCGGCGAGGTCTCCGTCCGCTGAGGATCTTCCTTGCCGCCAAGCATGCGATGCAGCCGGCGCTCGAGGCGGCGGCCAATCGTCAGCAGCACGAAGGCCAGCGCCAGGGCGACGACGACGATCTTCCATTGTCCGGCGCCGCAGACGATGCCGAGGCAGGCGGCAAGGAAGGTGCAGGCGGCGCTGGTGAGGCCCCGAACCCGAAACCCGGTGCTTTGGTGCACGATGACGCCGGCGCCGAGAAAGCCGATACCGGTGAGGATGCCCTGGATGACACGGCTGGCGGCGTCGACGACCCTGGCCGGTTCGGCGAGCTGCAATGCGAGCAGAACCACGCTCGCGGTGGAGAGCCCGACGATGCCGAGCGTCTTCAGCCCGATCGGCTTGCCGTGCAGGTCGCGGTTGAGGCCGATCGCGCCGCCGGCAAGCGTGGCCGTGCCGAGGCGTAGCAGGATTTCGGGCCAATCGAGCTCGGTCATGGCGCCTCGACTACGTCTTCGGCAGGCGGCCCATCAGATAGAACTCCTCGTTCGGCCGCATGCCCGTGAAATTCGCCAGCCGGTTCGACAGCGCGAAGAAGGCGGAGATCGCGGCGATGTCCCAGATGTCGTCGTCGCTGAAGCCGTGGGGCGCGAGCGCTACGAAATCATCCTCGGAAATCCGCTGCGCGTCTGCCGAGACCTTCATGGCGAAATCGAGCATCGCCTTCTGCCGCGGCGTGATATCGGCCTTGCGGTAGTTGATCGCGACCTGGTCGGCGATCACAGGGTTCTTGGCGCGGATGCGCAGGATCGCGCCATGGGCGATCACGCAATATTGGCACTGGTTGGCCGCCGACGTCGCCACCACGATCATCTCGCGCTCGGCCTTGGTGAGGCCGCCGTCCTTCTCCATCAGCGCGTCGTGATAGGCGAAGAAGGCGCGGAACTCGTCGGGGCGATAGGCCAGCGTCAGGAACACGTTCGGGACGAAGCCGCTCTTCTCCTGCACGGCAAGGAGGCGCTTACGGATGTCGTCGGGCAGGGTGTCGAGGGCGGGGGCGGGAAAGCGTTGCGCGGCGGTCTTTGTCATGGGCATGGATTCCGGCTTGGGGCGGGAACCATAGTCGATGCGGAAGGCGGGCTCAATCTGCCGGTCCGAAGTGGCCGCGACGAAGGATGTGGATGGAGCGAAGCCTTACCGCAGCGGCTTCTTCAGCAGCGAGAAGCGGTCCGGATCGAGGCCCATCGAGGGCTGTAGCATCGGGGCTTCGAGGCTGGACATCGTCTTCGCGGGCGGTGCCGAGAACACGGGGTCGTTCGGCACGTCGCGCTGCGAGGTGGCGCCGCGCCAGCGTTCGAGCACGGCGCTGACGAAATGCATGTCGTGGCCGGAGGTGACGGAGGGCACGCTCGAGATGGTGGCCTCGCCGCGCGGCAATTGGTGCGGCGGCACCTCCTTGAAGCGCAAGCGGGTCGGCAGCGCCACGCCTTCGCCGAACGCCAGCACTTCGCGGGTGCCGAGCGACGGCACGAAGGAGAGCAAGTTCGCGGCGGCGTCCGACACGGCGGCGCGCAGCAGCGCCTGGTCGCGGTCGTTGGCGAGGCGCATCGTGAACAGCGTGTTGCACTGGGAGATGATGGTGGCGTCGAGCTCGGCGGGGCGCTGGGTGATGAGGCCGAGATAGACGCCGTATTTGCGGCCTTCCTTGGCGATGCGCGATACCGCCTTGCGGGTCGGGCCGAAGCCGATGTTGCGGTCGGCGGAGGCGTAGCGGTGCGCCTCTTCGCAGACGAACAGCAGCGGCGAGACGCCGTCGCTCCACAGCCCGAAGTCAAAGGCCATGCGGCAGAGCACGGAGACGACGGAATCGATCACCTCGGCCGGGAAGCCGGCGAGCTGCATCACCGTCATCGGCTTGCCGTTGGCGGGCAGGCGGAACAGATGGCTGATCACCTCGGCCATGGTGTCGCCGCCGACATTGGCGTTGTCGAACATGAAGGCGTAGCGCGGGTCGTTGCGCACGGCCTCGATGCGTGAGATCAGCTTGTGATAGATGATGCGCGAGGAGCGGTTCTCGAGCTTGCCCATCCGCTCGTCGATCAGCGACAACAGGTCGACCAGGCGATAGGGCACCGGCGTATCGACGGTATAGCCGATCTGCTTGGGATCGATGCGCTTGAGGCCGATGCGGTCGGCGTTCTGGTACTGGGTGTAGACGCCTTTGGCGAGCGGGATCACCTCGGCGAGGATGTCGAGCTCTTCCGGCACGCCGGCGCGGCCGCCGAACAGCACGTCGACGATTTCCTCGAAGTTGAACAGCCAGAACGGCAGCTTCAGGTTCCGCGGGTTGAGCACCAGCGCGCGGTCGCCGAAGCAGCGGCCATATTCGTTGTGCACGTCGAGCAGGAAGATGCGCAGGTTCGGCCGCGCCTTCAGGATCTCGTTGAGCAGCAGCGAGACGCCGGTCGATTTACCGACGCCGGTCGATCCCAGCACGGCAAAATGCTTGGACAGCATTTCCTCGACGTCGACATAGGCGATGACCGAGCGGTCCTGCTGCAGGAAGCCGACATTGATCTGGTCCGAGCCGGTCGGCGCGTAGATCGTGCGCAGCTCCTGGCTCGTGATCAGGTCGACGGCATCGCCGATGGTCGGATAGTTGGTGACGCCGCGCTGAAACTTGGCCTTGTCCGCGGCATTGAGGATCTCGCCGAGCAGGTCGACCGAGGCGATGGCAATGTAATTGTCGGAGCTCGACAGATTTTCGCAGGAGACCTCCGTGATCATCGCAACGATGACCGAGCTGGCGCAGCGAATGCTGACGAACCGGCCGACGGTGGCCCGCACCTCCGAGATCGGCATCCGGCTTTCCGCCAGAAGCCCAACCCGGGCGAGCGACCCGCGAACCGAAATCACGCGTCCAAAGGATGTCACGATGAATGAACCTGGCAAGAGCAAGGGGAGTTGCCTGGACTATGCGTGGCCGTCGCTGCACAAACGGTTAAACGCCGGACGCGCCGGCTCCGTTAAATCCGCGGTAATTCGGTCCGGAGCCTCGCCGCCAATGCCTGCTTATTGGCAAAATCGCCGGGAAAATGCTGCATTTTCCGGACCTTTCAGGTGAGATGGTCCTTAAGGAAGAGTTTACCATTCGGGCAGGCTGCCCGCTTGGTCCGGTGGATGGCGGTCAGGCGCTGATCGCAGCAGGGACATCGGTTGCTTTGTTGACTGGACCTAATGATTTGTACATTAGTACAAATGGGGCGCCGCGCAGCCCGGCGCTGCTCCAGGAGGAAGCCATGCAGCCCGAACCGATCCTCGACCTTGCCCACCTCGGCCACATGGAGCTGCTGACGCCGAAGCCCGACGAGAGCCTGAAGTTCTTCGTCGATGTCATGGGCATGACCGTCAGCGGACAGAAGGGCGAGTCGGTCTATTTGCGCGGCTGGGACGATTACGAGCGCTATTCGCTCAAGCTCACGGCGTCGAAGACCTCGGGCATGGGCCACATGGCGCTCCGTGCGCGCAGCCAGCAGGCGCTGGAGCGGCGCGTCGCCGCGCTGAAGGGATCCGGCTTCGACATCGGCTGGATCGACGGCGACATGGGGCAGGGGCCGACCTTCCGCTGCCGCGACCCCGATGGCCACATCGTCGAGCTCTATTACGAGACCGAATGGTATCAGGCGCCGCCGGAGCTCAAGCCCGCACTAAAGAACCAGGCGCAGCGCTTTCCGGCGCGCGGCGCCAACGTCCGCCGGCTCGATCATCTCAATTGCCTCGCCGTCGACATCAAGGCCAACCGCGAGTTCTTCGAGAATTACCTCGGCTGCCGCCTCACCGAGCAGATCGTACTCAACGACGGCCGTGAGGCCGCGATGTGGCTGACGATGTCGAACAAGAGCTACGACTTCGCCTATTCGCTCGATCACTCGGGCGTGCCGGGCCGCTTCCACCACGTCACCTACGCGCTCGACAGCCGCGAGGAGATTCTGCGCGCCGCCGACATTTTTCTAGAGAACGGCGTGCACATCGAGACCGGGCCGCACAAGCACGCGATCCAGCAGACCTTCTTCCTCTATGTCTATGAGCCCGGCGGCAACCGCGTCGAAGTCGCCAATGCCGGCGCGCGTCTCATTCTCGCGCCCGACTGGAAGCCGATCGTGTGGACCGAGGAGGAGCGCAAGAAGGGCCAGGCCTGGGGATTGAAGACGATCGAGTCCTTCCACACCCACGGCACGCCGCCGGTGGAGGTGAAGAAGCACGCGTAGTTCTGTATCCCTGACGCTTCACGCGGTGTCATTCCGGGGCGACGCGAAGCGGCGAGCCCGGAATCCATAACCCCGGCTGGTGGTTTTGGATACCGGGCTCCCTCGCTGCGCTCGGGCCCCGGAATGACGGAATGAATTGTCTAGTGCGTTGACGCCCGCACCTTTGCGATCGTCTCGCGCACGCCGGTCCAGGCCGGCTTGCTAGGTGCGAACTGCCGGCGCAGGAAGCTGACGAGCTCCTCGATCTGCGCGTCGCTCATGCTATTCCCAAACGCGGGCATGTAGCCGAGATCACTCGAGACGGGCTCAGCGATGCCATGCAGGATCACTTGCACCAGATTGTCCGACGTGGCGCTGTGCAGGTTGCTGTTGAGTGCGAGCGAGGGCCGCGTGCCGAACAGCGGCAGGCCGCCGACCTCGTGGCAGACCGCGCAGGCGCCTTGATAGAGGCGCGCGCCCGCGGAGGAGGCGACGGTCACTGCCGTTGTGCTTTCGAGCTTGGTGGCGAGCGCATCCTGCGCCTGTTGGTCGATCGCCGTGTCATTGAACGAGTTGAGGTAGACCGCCATCGCACGGATGTCCTGGTCGGGCAGAGCCTTGAGGTCGCGGATAACAGGCGCCATCGGGCCGGCCGCGACGCCGTGGTAACGCGAATGGCCGGTGCGCAAATAGGCGTAGAGCTCCTCCTCGTTCCACGGAATCGGCGCGTGCGAGAGCGAGGTCAGCGCCGGCGCTTCCCACCCCTCGGCGAAGCCGCCGGCGAGATAGGCGTTGCGCTGCTCGGCGCCGAGGGCGTTGCGGGGCGAATGACAGCCGCTGCAATGGCCGAGACTCTCGATCAGATAAGCGCCGCGATTCCAAAGCTCGGACTTTGACGGGTCCGGCTTGAATTCGTGGGTTCGGTGGAACAGCGCGTTCCAGCCCGCGAGCAGCGGGCGCAGATTGAACGGGAAGGCGAGCGCATTCGCCGGCGTCGTCGCGCGCACCGCAGGCTGCGCCATCAGATAAGCGTAGAGCGCCTGCAGATCGGCGTCGCTGGTCTTTGCAAAATGCGTGTAGGGGAAGGCCGGATAGAGCTGGCGTCCGTCGCGATGCAGGCCATCGCGCATGGCGCGCTCGAACGCGGGGTAGGACCAGGCGCCGATGCCGGTCTCGACGTCGGGCGTGATGTTGGTCGCGTAGATCGTGCCGAACGGCGTTTCCAAGGCGCGTCCGCCGGCGTTGGGAGCGCCGCCGACGGCGGTGTGGCACTCCGCGCAATTGCCGAGCGCGGCGAGCTGCGCGCCGCGGGCGATTGTCGCTGCGGAATAGACCGATGCATCCGGCCGGGTGATCGGCGCGATGGCGCGGCCGGGAAGGAGCGCCGCGCCGATACCGATCGCGGCGGTGCAGACGGCTGCGATCGTTGCAAAGATGCCGGCGCGGCTGGCGAACGGATTTTCCCAGATACGCGATGGAGGCGGGGCTGCCGGCGCAGGCAGGGACTGCGGTGTCGCCGGTGCTTCGCCGTGCAATCCCTTTAGGATTCGCTCAGGCGTGAACGGCGGCTCGCGGAAGCGCACGCCGGTGGCATCGAAGATGGCGTTCGCGATCGCCGCCGCGCTCGGCACCGAGGCGGACTCGCCGACGCCGAGCGGCGGCTGATTCTGCCGCGGCAGCATCAGCACGTCGATCTTGGGCACGTCGGGGAAGGGGATGATGGGGTAGGCGCCCCATTCGCGCGCGGCCACCGTGCCGCGCTCGAACGACACCTCTTCCATCAGCGCGCGGCTGGTGGATTGGATGACGTTGCCCTGGATCTGGTGGCGCACGCCGTCCGGGTTGATCATCAACCCGGAATCCTGTCCCGCGACGACGCGCGTCACGCTGACGTCGCCGGTCGTCTTGTTCACCGCGACGTCGGCAACCCAGGCCGACCACGCCGCGCCATAGCCCGGAAACTTGCTGTGGACGTAGAGCGCGTAGGCAAAGCCGCGGCCGTGCACGACCTCGCCGTCCTTCTCCTCGCGAACGGGGCGGGGCGTCCAGCCCGCGCGCTCGGCCACAGCATTGACGAGATCGACAGCGCGCTGATCCTTCAGGTAGCGCAGACGATATTCGATCGGATCGACGCCGGCCTCGGTTGCGGCTTCGTCGATATAAGATTCATGCGCAAAGGTGTTCGGCAATGCCGAGACGCCGCGGAACCAGGAGGCCCGCACGATCGGCGGCGTGTCGTGGGCAACGACGCGCATGTGCTCGTAATCATAGGGCGGGATCGCGGTGCGGTCGCCCATTTGGAGCACCGCGGGCTCGGGCGAGAGGCGGCCCGTCAGCAGCAGCGCAAGCGTCGGCGCGGCATTCGAGGGATAGCGCGTAGCAAGGTCGTAAGCAGCGATGCTGCCGTCGGCGTCGAGGCCGCCATTGACGTCGATGAGCTGCGCGGTGCCTTTGGGCTCCCAGGCGTGTTCCTGCTCACGTGTCAGCTGCACGCGGACAGGACGGCCGACGGCGCGCGACAGCAGGAGCGCATCGGCGGAGACGTCGTCGGCGCAGTTGCGACCGTAGCAGCCGGCGGCCTCCAGCCGGATCACCTCGATCTCGCTCTCGGGACGCTCGATCAGCAGCGCCAGGTCGCCGCGCAGCACGTGCGGGTTCTGCGTGCCCGACCAGACGCGGATGTTGCCGTCCTGGAAGTCGGCGACGGCGCAGGAAGGGCCGATCGAGGCGTGCATCTGATACGGCCAGACGTAAGTGCGCTGCATCGGCTTGGCCGCGGCTGATATCGCCTTGTCGACCTCGCCCTTGTCGATCAGCGTGCGCGGCGTCGATGGATTGGCACGCAGGGCCGTCTCGACATCGCCAAGATCGGTAAGCGTCGGCGTCGGCTTCCAGCTCACATTGAGCTGCTCTGCCGCACGGATCGCATTCTCCTCGCGCTCGGCGACGACGCCGACGAAATCGCCGATCCGCACGACGGCGATAAGGCCGGGAATGTCGCGCACGGAGGATTCGTCGACCGCAATGAGGCTGGTGCCGACGAACGGTCCGGCATCGACGCCAGCATAGGGCGGCCGCACCACGCGGCCATGCACCATCCCGGGCACGCGGATGTCGTGCACGAAAGTCAGCTCGCCCGTGGCTTTGGCGGGTAGATCGACGCGCGGCACCGACTGGCCGACGATCGCGTAATCGCCGACAGGCTTGAGCATGGCGTCATCGGCCAGCTCGAGGCGGATTGCCTCGTCGCCGATGAGCTCGCCATAGCTGATGCTTCGGTTGTCGTGGCCGCGAACGAGTCCGTCCTCGATCCTGAGCTCGGCTTCGGGCAAGTCCAGGCGTTCCGCCGCGCGCGCGATCAGGAAGTGCCGCGCCTGCGCCGCGGCCTTCCGCAGTGGCACGGCCGTGATCTGGATGGTTTCGCTCGCAATCGTCGCGCCCTGGTTCGGCACCAATGCCGTGTCGCCGAGCACGACGACGACGCGGGCAAAGGAAACATCGAGCTCTTCGGCGACGATCTGGCCCAGCGCAGTGCGGATGCCGGTGCCGAGATCGACATGGCCGTTATAGGCCGTGACCGAACCATCCGCGGTGATGCGGACGAAGGTCTCCGATGTGACTTCGTCCACGCTGCGCGCGACGATGAGCGAACCCGCACGCTCAGCTCCGTTCGAAGCAGAAGAGGCCATCAATCTGCGGCCTCGGTGAGCTGACCCGATGCGCGCATCACCGCGCGGAGGATCTCGACATGCGTCCCGCAGCGGCAGAGATTGTAGCGCAAGGCCGAAAGCGCCTCCTGTTCGGTCGGTCGCGGATTGATCGCGAGCAGCGCCTTGGTGGTCATGATCATGCCGTTGAGACAATAGCCGCATTGTGCGGCCTGCTCGTCGATGAAGGCCTGCTGCACGACGTCGGGCTTGTCGCTTGTGCCGAGGCCTTCGAGCGTCACGATGTCGCGCCCGGCGCAGCCGCTCACCGGAATCACGCAGGAGCGTGCCGCCAGTCCGTCGATCAGGACAGTACAGGTGCCGCATTCGCCCAAGCCGCAGCCGTATTTCGGGCCGTTCAGCGCGAGATCATTGCGCAGCACGTAGAGCAGCGGCGTGTCGCGCGCTGCCGTGACCTCGTGGATCCTGCCGTTCACGGTGAGGCGGATCGGTGTCTGCGTCATCCTCGTTCCCAAGCCCAAGACGATATCCAAGATCATGCAATCGCGAAAATCGGACGCCGCGACGATACCGTTTGTACACAAACGTGCAAGCCGTGCATGCCGCACTGCAGCGCGGGTGCCTTCTTTGTGGACAGGGCGGATAGGCAAATGAGGTTTTATGCGGCAGTGGCATCTTTTGCGCTGCACCGCCGCTTGACAGCCCCGGGGCAGCGCGCGCAACATCGTTCGTATACGAATGATAACAGCGGTGTCCGCCGGCTCCGACATGGTGACAGAAACGACGAGCGCCGTCATCGACAAGATCCGCTGCGATGCTTGTCCGGTGATGTGCTACATCAAGCCCGGCGCAGCCGGGGCCTGCGATCGCTATGCCAATCACGACGGCAAGCTCGTCCGCGTCGATCCGCACGTCATCCTGGAGCGCACCGTCTCTCATGGCGGCAAGCTCGTCCCGTTCAGCCGCACCGAGGACTGGGACGGCAAGATCGTCCATGAGCCCTCGACTTTCGTGACGGCGATCGGGGCAGGCACGACCTATCCCGACTACAAGCCGGCGCCGTTCATCGTCTCTGCGGAGGTCGACGGCGTCGACATGGTGACCGTCGTCACCGAGGGCATCTTCTCCTATTGCGGCATCAAGGTGAAGATCGACACCGACCGCTATCTCGGCCCGGAGACCGCGACCGTGCGCGCGCAGGGCGAGGCGGTCGGCCATGTCACGACCAGCGAATACGGCTCGCAGATGCTGTCGCTCGGCGGCGTGCATCATCTCACCGGCGGCTCCAAGAAGGAGGGCCGTGTCACCTGCGATACGCTGATGGAGCTCGCCAATTGCAAGGCGGTGGAGCTCACCATCGACGGCGGCGCCACGGTGGTGGTTCAGGCCGGCCAGCCGCCGATCGTCAACGGCGTGAAGGAAGAGCGCATGCGCGTCGGCTGCGGCTCGGCGACGATCGGCATGTTCGCCAAGCAATGGCACGGCAAGGTGGACGAAGTCGTCGTGGTCGACGACCACATCACCGGCGTGCTCTCGGAGCATCAGGCCGGCAAGCTGCTCGACATCGCCGACACCGGCATCAAGATGAAGGGCCGTCGCTCGACGCCCGGCCGCTATTTCCAGGTGGCCGATCCAGGCACGGGCTGGGGCGGCACCAACATCTCAGATCCCCTGTCGATCCTTGGCCCGTTCGATCCCAAGGAAGCAAAGCCCGGTCTGACCATGCTGATGGTCTCCACCACCGGAGAGCATTCGTCCTATTACGTGCTCGACCAGGCCTTGAAGCCGGTCGAGACCGAGATGCCTGATGACCTGAAGTTTTCGGTTGAGCGCATCCAGGAGAATTGCGAGCCCGCGCTGTGCACCGTGCTGTTCATGGCGGGCGCGGGCGGCTCCTTGCGCGCCGGCGTCACCGACAATCCGGTGCGGCTGACGCGCTCGGTGAAAGATGCGCTGACGCGTGTTACCAGCGGCGGCGCGCCGGTCTATGTCTGGCCCGGCGGCGGCATCACCTACATGGTCGACGTGACGCAGATGCCATCAGGCGCGTTCGGCTATGTGCCGACACCGGCCCTGGTCGCGCCGATCGAATTCACCATGAAGCTGTCCGACTATGCCGCGCTCGGTGGCCACATGGATTATGTGAAGCCGCTCTCCGAGGTGCAGAGCGGCGACGATGTCCGCCAATTGCCCTGGCAGAACCCGATTCCGGGGCCTCGCACATGACCAGGCGCCCGCAAATCGCATTGCTGTCTGATGGCCGGCGGCTGCATTTGCAGGATGGACCGATCGATCTGATCGTGGAGGCGAGGGGACGTGCGGATGCGGTGCGGGTCGCCTATGAGGCTGCGGCGCTGCGGTTCACTGGATTGCTCGACGAGCTTTGCGCGGAATTGCCAGGGCTGCGTACGGCGGTCGAGGAGAAGACCTCGCTGAAGGGCGTTGTCGCCCGCCGCATGCACGCTGCTGTCGCGCCCTATGCCGCGGATTGCTTCATCACGCCGATGGCGGCCGTTGCCGGTAGTGTCGCGGAGGAGATTCTGGCTGCGATGCTGCGCGCTGCGACGCTTGATCGGGCTTACGTCAACAATGGCGGCGACATTGCGCTGCATCTCGGCAAGGGTGAGCATTTTTCGGCCGGCCTGATGGATCGGCCCGACCGTGACGGCGTGATGCGGACGATGCGGATCGATGCGGAGGATCCGGTGCGGGGCGTCGCGACCAGCGGCCGGCACGGCCGCAGCTTTTCGCTCGGGATCGCCGATGCCGTGACCGTGCTGGCCGCAACCGCTTCGCAGGCGGATGCGGCCGCGACCGTGATCGCCAATGCCGTCGATCTGCCCGGGCATCCCGCAATCATCCGACAGCCTGCGAAGGAGCTTCAGCCCGACAGCGATCTCGGCGCTCGCCTTGTGACGCGCGGTGTCGGCGAGCTGTCTCACGATGAGATCGCAGCCGCGCTTGAATCTGGCGCGGAATGTGCACGGCAATTGTTCGATCGCGGACTGATCGAAGGTGCCGTGCTGCGGCTTTGTGGTGATATGCTTGTCATCGGAACAAAGGATATAGAAGAGCAACGATCGCGCCCGCGTGTGCTGGAGAACGCGGTCCATGCCTGAACAGGGAAGCGAAACATGAGCGCGATCATCCGCAAGATCGTCACCGTCGTCGAAGAGACGCAGATGGAGATGGGACGCCAGGTATCGCCGCCGACCCGGCGCGCCGCCGCGATCGCTGTGATCGAAAATCCTTTCGCCGGAAAATATGTCGAGGATCTTTCGCCGCTGATCGCGATCGGCGAGGAGCTGGGCGAACTATTGTCGAAGCGCGCGGTGGCGGCGCTCGGCATCGATGGCGCCAAGGCGCACAGCTACGGCAAGGCCGCGGCCGTCGGCGAGAACGGCGAGCTGGAGCACGCCGCCGCCATCCTCCACCCCAAGATGGGCGCGCCGGTGCGTAAAGTTCTGGGCAAGGGCGCGGCGCTGATCCCGTCCTCGAAGAAGCGCAGCGGCCCCGGCACGACCCTGGACATTCCGCTGGGGCACAAGGACGCAGCCTTCGTCCGCAGCCATTTCGACGGGATGGAGGTACAGATCAACGATGCGCCGCGCGCCAACGAGATCATGGTCGCGGTCGCCGTCACCGACAGCGGCCGTCCGCTGCCGCGCGTCGGCGGGCTGACGGTTGCGGAGATCAAGGGCGAAGACGGTCTGAGATAGATAGAAGTCGTAGGCGAGTTCAAATTGGAGGTTGGGATGCGAGCAAGAAATACTATCGTCGGCGCGGCCTTCGCGCTTCTGGCAGGCGGCATGGCCCATTCGGCCCTGGCGCAGGACATCAAGATCGGCGAGATCAACAGCTATTCGCTGCTGCCGGCGTTCACCGAGCCCTATCGCAAGGGCTGGCAGCTTGCGGTCGAGGAAGTCAACGCGGCCGGCGGCATCAACGGCAAGAAGCTCGTCGTCATCTCCAAGGACGACGGCGGCAAGCCGGCCGATGCGCAGACCGCGGCCAACGAGCTCGTCTCGAGCGAGGGCGTCGCGATGCTCGCCGGCACGTTCTTGTCGAACATCGGTCTTGCGGTCTCTGACTTCGCCAACCAGAAGAAGGTGTTCTTCCTGGCCGCCGAGCCGCTCACGGACGCCATCACCTGGTCCAAGGGCAACAAATACACCTTCCGCCTGCGTCCCTCCAACTACATGCAGGCGGCGATGCTGGTGGAAGCTGCCAGCAAGCTGCCGGCGAAACGCTGGGCGACGATCGCGCCGAACTACGAATACGGCCAGTCGGCGGTCGCGGTGTTCAAGAAGCTGATGTCGGAGAAGCGCCCCGACATCCAGTGGGTCGACGAGCAATGGCCGCCGCAGGGCAAGATCGACGCCGGCCCGGTGGTGCAGGCGGTTGCCGCCGCCAACCCGGAAGCGATCCTCAACGTCACGTTCGGCGCGGATCTCGTCAAACTCGTGCGCGAAGGCAACACCCGCGGCCTGTTCAAGGGGCGCGAGGTCGTCTCCTTCCTCACCGGCGAGCCCGAATATCTCGACCCGCTCAAGGACGAGACGCCGGAGGGCTGGATCGTCACCGGCTATCCCTGGTACTCGATCAAGACGCCAGAGCATGATGCGTTCCTGAAGGCGTACCAGGCCAAGTACAACGACTATCCGCGTCTCGGCTCGATCGTCGGCTACCAGACCATCAAGTCGGCCGCCGCGATCCTGACGAAGGCAGGCTCGACCGATCCGGAGAAGCTGATTGCCGCGGCGGAGGGGCTGTCGATGCCATCGCCGTTCGGCGAGATCACCTTCCGCAAGATCGATCACCAGTCGACGCTGGGGGCGTTCGTCGGCAAGACCGCGCTGAAGGACGGCAAGGGCGTGATGGTGGACTCGTCCTACAAGAAGGGCGCGGACTATCTGCCGAGCGACGCCGAAGTCGCCAAGCTGCGCCCGAAGGATTGAGTTTGTTTCTCCCTCGCCCCGCTCTTCGCGGGAGAGGGTTGGGGTGAGGGGCTCTCTCCACGCCCCCGCGCTGGTGGAGAGAGCCCCTCACCCGAATTGCTCCGCAATTCGACCTCTCCCCGCAAGAGCGGGGAGAGGTGACTTCAAACCTAACCCGGATCGCCGATGGCCTTTTATGTCGTACAGTTTCTGACCGGTCTCGCCAGCGCAGCGTCGCTGTTCCTGGTGGCCTCGGGCCTGTCGATCATCTTCGGCGTGACCCGGATCGTCAATTTCGCGCATGGCGCCTTCTACATGATCGGCGCCTACATCGCCTTCACGCTCACAGAGCGACTGTCCGGCGCGTTCGGATTCTGGGGCGGCATCGTGCTGGCGGCGCTCGCAGTGGCCGTCATCGGCGTCATCGTCGAGATGGTCCTGCTCCGCCGCATTTATCATGCCCCCGAACTATTCCAGCTGCTCGCGACCTTCGGCCTGACCTTGATGGTCGAGGATCTCGTCGTGCTGATCTGGGGGCCCGACGATCTCGTCGGCCGCCGCGCACCGGGCTTCAGGGGCGCGATCGACTTTTTCGGCCAGAACATTCCGAGCTACGATCTGTTCCTGATCGTGCTCGGACCGGTCGTGCTCGGCATTCTCTGGCTGCTGTTCCAGCGCACGCGCTGGGGCGTCTTGGTGCGCGCGGCGACGCAGGACCGCGACATGGTGGCTGCGCTTGGCGTCAACCAAAAGTGGCTGTTCACATCAGTGTTCGCCGTCGGCGTCTTCCTCGCAGCGCTCGGCGGCGCGCTTCAGATCCCGCGCGATGCCGTGCACCACGCCATGGACCTGCGGATCATCGTCGAGGTCTTCGTCGTGGTCGTGATCGGCGGCCTCGGCAGCATCGTCGGCGCCTTCGTCGCGGCAGTGCTGGTCTCCGAGCTGAATGCCTTCGGCATCCTGATCTTCCCGAAGATCTCCATCATCCTTGTATTCCTGGTGATGGCCGTGGTGCTGATCGTGCGTCCCTGGGGCCTGTTCGGCAAGCCGGAGGCGGCCGCGCGCAAGACGCCGGGTCTCACCGTCAATCCCTGGCGGCCGCTGACCTCGAACGAGCGGCTGATGGCGCTTGCGGCGCTGATCGTCGCGGCCATGCTGCCGCTGTTCGCCGGCAACTATCTGCTGACCGTGGGCTCGGAGATCGCGATCTTCGTGATCTTCGCCGTCAGTCTGCACTTCCTGATGTCGGTCGGCGGCCTGGCATCGTTCGGGCACGCCGCCTATTTCGGCCTGGGCGCCTATGGCATCGCCTTCCTCGCCAAGATGGCGGGACTGCCGATGATCGTTTGCCTGCTGCTCGGGCCGCTGCTCGGCTGCATGGGTGCGGCCGTGTTCGGCTTCTTCGCGGTGCAGCTCTCCGGCGTCTATTTTGCAATGCTGACGCTCGCCTTCGCGCAGATCGTCTGGTCGATCGCGTTCCAGTGGGTGGACGTGACCGGCGGCGACAACGGCATTCTCGGCCTCTGGCCATCGAGCTGGGCGGCAAGTCCGTCGCGCTTCTATTGGCTTTCGCTCGGCGTCGCGGCGCTGGTGACTGTCGCGCTGCGGGCCATGGTGTTCTCGCCGTTCGGCTACGCGCTTCGTGCCACGCGCGACTCGGTTCTGCGCAGCGAAGCCATCGGCATCGATGCCAAGCGCATCCAGTGGACCGCCTTCGTGATCGCCGGCACGACCGCCGGCATCGGCGGTGCGCTGTTCGCCTACCTGAAGGGCAGCGTGTTCCCCGACAATCTCGGCATCTCGCTCTCGGTCGACGCGCTGGTCATGGTGCTGCTCGGCGGCGTCGAGACGGTGTCGGGCGCGGTGATCGGCGCCATCGTCTACAAGGCTTTGAACATCTGGCTGGTGAGCCAGACCGATCTGTCGAAGCTCGTGCTCGGCGGCTTCATCATGCTGATCGTCGTCGTCTTCCCCAAGGGCATCGTCGGCACGCTGGAGATGCTGGCGCAGCGCCGCAAGAAAGCATCGCCGCCGGGATCACCTTTGCTCGCCAAGCCGATCGAGTCTGCCGAATGAGCGTCGCACCTCCACTTCTCGCGGTCGAAGGCCTGACCAAATCCTATGGCGGCATCCATGCCGTGCGCGGCGTCTCGTTCTCGCTGCGGGCCGGCGAGATCCTGGCGCTGATCGGACCGAACGGCGCGGGAAAGAGCACCTGCTTCGACATGCTCAACGGCCAGAACATGCCTGATAGCGGCCACGTCCGCCTGCTCGGCGAGGAGATCACCGGCCGGAAGCCGCGTGAGGTCTGGCGGCTCGGCGTCGGCCGCACATTCCAGATCACCGCGACCTTCGCCACCATGACCGTGCGCGAGAACGTGCAGGTCGCGCTGATCTCGCACGGCAAGCAGCTGTTCAATCTGTTCGGCTCGGCGCCGAAGTTCGATCGCGACGAGGCCGGCCGCCTGCTCGAGCTGGTCGGCATGGGCGGCTATGCGGACCGGCCCTGCGGCGAGCTTGCCTATGGCGATCTCAAGCGGCTCGAGCTTGCGGTTGCGCTCGCCAACCAGCCCAAACTGCTGCTGATGGATGAGCCGACGGCCGGAATGGCACCGCGCGAGCGCGTCGAATTGATGCGGCTGACCGCGCGCATTGCCCGGGAAAAATCCATCGGCGTGCTCTTCACCGAGCACGACATGGACGTGGTGTTCGAGCATGCCGACCGCATCCTCGTGCTCAACCGCGGGACGTTGATCGCGGAGGGCTCGCCGGCGGAAGTGCGCGGCAATCCCCAGGTGCAGGCGGTCTATCTCGGCGAGGGCCTGGTCTACGATTCCCGCCACCGCGAGGGAGCCTCCACATGAAGCTCACGGTGCAGGACCTCAACAGCCATTATGGTCCGGCGCATATCCTGTTCGACATCGGCTTCGAGGTCGGCGAGGGCGAGGTCGTGGCACTGCTGGGACGCAACGGCGCCGGCAAGTCGACGACGTTCCGCTCGATCGTCGGCCTCGTCGCGCAGCGCTCCGGCCGCATCACGTTCGAGGGCAAGGACGTCTCGACGAAACCGACACACGAGATCGTGCGCGAGGGCCTTGGCTACGTGCCGGAGGAGCGGCGCATCTTCACGGACCTGACCGTCGAGGAAAACCTCGAAGTCGGCCGCCAGCCGAAGCGTCCGAACGCGCCGCACTGGACGCGCGAAAAGCTGTTCGCGCTGTTTCCAAACCTGGGCGAGATGAAGAACCGCCCGGGCGGACGAATGAGCGGCGGCGAGCAGCAGATGCTCACCATCGCGCGCACGCTGATGGGCAATCCCTCGCTGGTGCTGCTGGACGAGCCGTCGGAGGGCCTGTCGCCGAAGATCGTGGAGCAGATGGTCGATGCCATCCTGACCATGAAGAAGGAAGGCGTCAGCATCGTCGTCTCCGAACAAAATCTGCATTTCGCGCGGCTGATTTCGGATCGCGCCTACATCATCGAGCGCGGCCGCATCTGCTTCGGCGGCACCATGGCCGAGCTCGACGCGCGCCCGGATATCCGCGACGCGCATCTGTCGTTGTGAGGGGAAGGGCGGGGGCGGATGGCGAGAAGCGTTGCGGCGAAGAAGAGCGTCAAACCGGCGAAACCGCCTTACGTGCTCGACGAACAGGTCGGCTTCATCCTGCGCCAGGTGTGGCAGCGCCACAGCTCGATCTTCACCCGCGACATCGGCACCAATCTGACGCCGACGCAATGGGCGGCGCTGTCGAAACTGGCCGAGACCGGGCCGTGCTCGCAGAACCAGCTCGGGCGCCTGACGGCGATGGACGTCGCGACCATCAAGGGCGTGATCGATCGTCTCACCGCGCGCGGCCTCACCGAGACGAGCCAGGATCCCGAGGACGGCCGCCGCCTGCTCGTGAGCCTGACGCGTGCCGGTCAACAGCTTGCCGAGAAGCTGGCGCCGAACGCGCTGGCGATCACCCGCGAGACCCTGGCGCCGCTCGACGCGAAAGAGCGCGAGACGCTGATGGCGCTGCTCAACAAGCTTCGATGAAGGTGCCGTGGGGTGGGCAAAGCGAAGCGTGCCCGCCATCCTTCGTTTAACGGCAAGATTGGTGGGCACGGCGCTTCGCGCCTTTGCCCACCCCACGGCAATTGAACAAGGTGCCGGAACCGGCGACTAACCTCGATGAAGGGTTTATCGAGGTTTTGGTCATGAGAGTTGCGACGCGCTTTGCGGTTGTCTTAAGTCTTGGTGCCGTGCTCGCCGGCGAATGCGCTCCCGCCTTGGCGGCGCAGCCTTACGAAGGCTTCTGGGCCTCGACCAAGAAGGACTGTCGCAACGAGGATAGTCCGAACCGCATGAGCATCGAGGGCGGCAATCGGCTGTACTGGTACGAGACGCGGTGCCGCGCCAGCCAGATCACGGCCGACGGAAGGCTCGGCTGGAAAATGAAGCTGGCCTGCGAAGGCGAGGGCGAAAAGTTTCGCTCCAATCCTCGCGTCTCTGTCGCTGCGGATGGCAGGCTGGTGATGGACAACGGTCCAGTTGGGCGGGCCAAGCGCCAGACCTATGTGCGCTGTGACATTGCGAAGAAGCGCTGATCTCTTACGTCTTTCCCGGCCATTTGGCGCGGTAACGGATCTCGCTGCCGTCACCAAGCCGCCGCCACGTTCCGAATTCCGGCGTATGCGGCGCCCGGGCCGTCAAACCGATCGGATAGATCCGGCTCGGCTGGCCCTGGATGTTGACAGCGAGCTGCCGGTGCGAGGTTCGAAACGCCAGCTCGACTTCGCCGGCGATAACCGCCTGGTCGCCATCGCGATAGAACGCGGCCGGACTGACTTCGCCCGGCATGGTGTTGATGTCGGTTTGCAGTTCGATGGTGATGTCCTGCGCCGATGTCGGCACCGTTACTCCCGCCGGAAAGCGGACCTCGAACACGAGCAGGGGATTGGCGCCGTTGCGGTTGAGCCAGGGCGTTGCGGTCGCGTATGCGTACGCAATGTAGGCGCCGATGCCGGCGGCGCAGAGCAGGGCGACGATGCCGAGCGACTTCAAGCTGTTCCGCGCGACACCGCCGACGCCTGCGTCCTGCCCTGTATCTTTGCCTGAACGCGTCACGAGCCAATTGGCGAGAACCGCGCCGGCGATCGCGCCCATGGGCGAGTAGACGAACAGTCCCAGCAGACCCGATGTGATCGGGTCCGCACGGTTGCCGACATCGAGCAGAGAAAACAGCACAAAGATCGCGATATAGCCCGCCACCGCGCCAGCAACGCCGACGGCTATCCGTGACGAACTGTTCATGATCTCCTCGCAGCTTCAGGAATGGGCGGCCCTCGGAGGGGCTGTCCGCATTAGACGCGGCAGGCAAGAGATTCGTTCAACGTTTATGAGTGGCCACGCGGATGCGGGCGCTCCAGAGTGTCACTTCGCGACCACCTCCGGCATCTCGCAAACGAGTTCTGGCTTTCTATAGCGACGAACCGGCGGCGCAGCCGACCACGTTCTGGCCTATTTGCTTTGAATATCTGTTGCCAGAAGGCGTTCCTTAAAGGTCGCCGCAAAGGTTTCGGAGCGGATTGTGTCTCTAACTCGCTCTTGAGTGGTAATCCCCATTTCCTTCAATCGAATCTCGATAATAGATACAACGTTGATAACCGAGGTTTTCAACCCTTCCTCATCTTTGCAAAGTTTGATGATGGCGTCGGCGGTCGCCGCCAACTTCGCCTTCTTCATGCTGAAGACGTTGCTCGCGCGAGTCATGTGAAGGCCTATGCCAGCCAAAATATAATGTCGAAAGGTCTTGAATCGATTTTCAATTCCATCGACGCCGAATTCGTCGCCATCAAGATGAACATCGTAGGAATCAATTGTCTCCCCGAGTAAACCGCTCAGGACCGAAAAGATTGCATAGATCTCGAACTGTTTTTCTTCTGGTTCGAGTGAAATGGAGTTGGCTTTTGCAAATTCCCGTAGTTGGGCTCGAATGACAGGGTTCATGAGCGGCTCAATTATGGCGGAATCGCTCAGATGATATGTGGTGCTTTACTAAAATTCTAGGTAGACGTTCGGATGCGTTGCGCTTTTCTCGGGAGAAACCGCTCCGGCAGCATCACTTCGCCACCACCTCCGGCACCTTGCCGGCCGGCGGCGTGTTGCGGCTGCGCTGGGTGCGGACGATGCCGTCGATGATGGTCATGCCAATGCCGGGGAGGTCACCGAGCTGGACGCTCTCCAGGATGTTCTTGCCAGGCGAGTGCTGGGCCTTGTCCATGATGACGAAGTCGGCGGAGCGGCCGACCTCGATCAGGCCGCAATCGAGCTGACGCATCCGCGCGGTGTTGCCGGTGGCAAGGCAGAATGCGATCTCGGCCGGGAGGTCGCCGAGCGAGGACAGCATGGAGACCATGCGCAGAATGCCGAGCGGCTGCACGCCGGAGCCGGCGGGCGCGTCGGTACCGAGGATGACGCGATGCAGGTCGCCCATCTCGCGGGCGGTGCGCAACGTGAACAGGGCCGAGCGCTCATTGCCGTTGTGCACGAGCTCGAGGCCGCGCTTGCAGCCCTCGCAGATGCAGCGGATCTGGTCGTCGGGCAGGGCGGTGTGGCCGCCGTTGATATGGCCGACCACGTCGGTGTCGGCCTCCAGCACCACGTCCTTGTCGATCAGGCCGGAGCCGGGGATCGACGGGCCGCCGGTGTGGATGGTGCTCTGGATGCCGTATTTGCGCGCCCAGCCGACCATTTTCCGCGCGGTCGGGCCGTCCTTGACGCCGCCGAGGCCGACCTCGCCGAGCAGCTTGACGCCGTTCGCCGCCATCTCCTTGAAATCTTCTTCCACCATCTCGCATTCGATCACCGGCGCGCCTGCGTGAACCTTCACACCGCCGGGGCGCAAGGTCCAGAACGCGCGCTGGGCGAACACGGCCATGGCCTTGAGGCCGACGACGTCGCGGGGGCGGCCCGGCATGTGCACCTCGCCGGCGGAGATCATGGTGGTGACGCCGCCGTGGAGATAGCTGTCGATCCAGTTGATCTGGTTCTGCCGCGGCGTCCAGTCGCCGGCGACAGGGTGGACGTGGCTGTCGATCAGGCCCGGCGCCACTGTGGTGCCGTTGGCGTCGACGATGGTGGTGGCGCCTTCGGTGTTGACGTCCTTGAAGCGGCCGATCGCGCTGATCTTGCCGTTCTCGGCGACGATGGTGTCGCCGTCCAGGATCGGCTTTTCCAAAGCGCCGGACAGGATCAGGCCGATGTTGCGGATCACCAGCTTCGAGGGTCCGGTGGCCTGGGGTGCGTCATGCGCCATGGAGGGGGCTCCTTATTCCTAACTGCAACGCTTCCGATCTTGGGCAGCCTTGACCGCGGGATCAAGCCGGATTATTCATTAGTATACGAATGATCGTGTACAAACGACGCATAGCTGCCGGCCTCGGAACCGCAATCGACGCGACAGGGAAGGTGAGATGAGCAATTTCAATCAAGAAAGCGTTTTGAGCGTCCACCACTGGACCGATACGCTCTTCTCCTTCAAGACCACCCGCAGCCCGACCTTCCGCTTCCGTAACGGCGAATTCACCATGATCGGGCTCAAGGTCGGCGAGAAGCCGCTGCTGCGGGCCTACAGCGTCGCCAGCGCCAATTACGAGGACACGCTGGAGTTCTTCTCGATCAAGGTGCCGGACGGCCCGCTGACTTCGCGCCTCCAGCATTTGAAGGAAGGCGACGAGATCATCGTCAGCCGCAAGGCCACCGGCACGCTGGTCATCGACAACCTGGAAGAGGGACGCAACCTCTATTTGATCGGCACCGGCACCGGCCTCGCTCCGTTCCTCAGCGTGATCAAGGATCCCGAGACCTACGAGCGGTTCGAGAAGGTGGTGCTGCTGCACGGCTGTCGGCACGTCAAGGAGCTCGCCTATGGCGAGATGATCACCGAGCATCTGCCGAAGGACGAGCTGCTCGGCGAGTACATCCAGAACCAGCTGATCTACTATCCGACCGTGACGCGCGATCCCTTCCGCAATCGCGGCCGCATCACCGATCTCATCACCTCAGGCAAGCTGTTCGCCGATATCGGCCTGCCGGTGCTGGACGCTGCCCATGACCGCGTCATGATCTGCGGCAGCCCGGCCCTGGTGGCGGACACCCGCGTCCTCTTGGGGGAGCGCGGCTTCGTCGAGGGCAATCACGGCGAGCCTGCCCAGTTCGTGGTCGAGAAGGCCTTCGCCGAGCGCTGAAGCGTTTTCGAGCGAAGTGGATACCAGTTCGCGTCAAGAAGACGCGCCAAAATAAGAATCAAGGGCCCCGTTGCGGGGCTCCAGATCCGGAATTTCTGCGCGAGAAGATCGCATTTTCGCCACCGCCGGGGCGTTGCGGCGCCGATTCGGCGCACGATACTATGTGGGACCGAATCAGCGGAGTTCCCACATGGTTGCGGACAGCGACAGCAACATCGCCTGGCACCGGGTTCAGTTGAAGAAGAACCGCGCCGAGCTGAAGGCGCTGGAGACCGCGCGCTTCACGATGGGCGAGATCGCCACCTCGAAGCGCAACGGCCAGACGCAGAAGACGATCGTGGAACTCAAGCGCAAGATCGCGCAGTCGGAGCGCGCGATCGCCGATCACGACAAGCGGACGCGCCGCCCACTCGCAACCGACCTGCAGAGCCTCAGCAACGGCAGCTGGAGCCATTGGGACGCCTACACCCAACAGCAGCGCAAGAGCGGCCAGCGCTCCTCCGGGCGCGGATAGCCGCGGCTCGCCACGCCCGCGGCCGACGAGCAGACGCGCCCTTGCGCCGGCCGCGCCGCGCACCATCTCGGTGATGCGCCACCAATCGTTCCGGTGATCCCATGACAGTGCGCCTCGATTTCACCAGCGAGGCCTTCTTTCGCGATCCGCCCAAGACGATCGCGAAATTGCGCATGTCCGCACCCGTGGTCGCGACGCGGTTTCCCATCATCGGCAATGTCTGGATCACCACGACCCATGACGCCACCGCGCAGGTCCTGAAGGACGGCGCGACCTTCACCTTGCGCAAGGAGGATGGCGATATCGCGGGCTTGCGCTGGTGGATGCCGAGGTTCGTCAGGACCATCGCCAACAACATGCTGACCATGGACGAGCCGGATCACACGCGGCTGCGCAGCATCGTCGACGAAGCGTTTCGCCGCCGCGCGATCGTTGCGATGGAGCCGCGCATCCGGGCCATCGCTGACGGTCTGGCCGACGAGCTGTTCGCGCAAGGATCCCCGGCCGATCTGGTCCACCGCTATGCGCGCATCCTGCCGCTCGCGGTGATCTCGGAGCTGCTCGGCCTGCCGCTCGCAGATCGTCCAAAGTTCATCGCCTGGGCCAACGCGATATCGTCGCTGACGAATGTCGTCAGCTTCTTCCGCCTGCTGTTCGCGGTGCGCAAGATGCGCGCCTACCTCGAGCAGCAGTTGCAGATCGCGCGTGTGCAGGGCGGCGAGGGCCTGATTGCCGAGCTGATTCAGGTCGAGCGCGAAGGCGGCCAGATCACGCCGGATGAAATGGTCTCGATGGTGTTTCTGTTGCTCGGGGCGGGATCGGAAACCACCACCCATCTCATCAGCGGTTCCATCTACGAACTGCTCAGGACTCCCGAGCTGCGCGACTGGCTGGAACAGGATTGGAGCCGCGTCGGGCTCGCGGTCGAGGAGTTTCTGCGCTTCGTCTCGCCCGTGCAATTCTCCAAGCCACGCTACGTGCGGCGCGATTTCGAGGTCGAGGGCGTGCGCCTGAAGAAGGGCGATCGCGTCATGGTGATGCTCGCCGCTGCGAACATGGATCCCGCGGTACATGATCGTCCCGAGACCCTCGATCTCGAACGCAAGCCGAACCGCCATATCTCATTCGGCACGGGAATCCACTTCTGTCTCGGCCATCAGCTCGCGCGCATCGAGGCGGCCTGCGCGCTGGAGGCGCTGTTCGTGCGTTGGCCGAAATTGAGTCTGGCCGTCGATGCCGCTGAGATCCGCTGGCGCAGACGGCCGGGCTTGCGCGCGATCGCGAAGCTTCCCGTCACGGCAGAGGGCCGCGGAACAGAGCCTGCACGCACCGCAACGAGAGACGATCGTTCCCTTACCGCGAACTGACGTCGGCAACGCCTTTCGGAAAATCTTCGCCTGTTGTGTTCAGTCAGGAACGGTGTGCCGTTCGTGCTGTTGTCATCCCGACATGGCGCGGAGGGGAGTTCCTTGAGCGCATGTCGCAGATCGACGTCTTAACGGGAGACAAGATCATGGCCAGCAAGATGCCACCTGTTCCACCGGACAATCAGAGCCGCAAGGGAACCGGCGATCGCAAGCAGATGTCCGCCGATCAGATGCCGCACGGTCAGGAGCGTGTACAGAATCCGGATCAGCAGGGACAGCAGGGCAACATCAAGCAGAACACGACCAACCAAGGCTATCAGCAAGATCGCTGAGGAGGACGACATTCATGTCGACATCCACGAAGACACCGAACAGCATTCGACAGGGCGGACCCGGCGCCTCGCATGAGAACGCGAAGGCACCGCTTCAGGTGAAGAAGCCGCCGGCGGACGATCCGCAGCGCAGCCACAGCCGGGTTTCCGGCGGCGGTGGCGAGCGCGATTCCCATCACACGCACGACGAGGCCGGAAAGGGCGGAGGCAGGTGACATGGCCAACAAGCAACCCAAGCTGTACGCGCCGACCGAGAAGGACCTGCATGACAATCCCCTGATCGGCGGATCCAAGGGCGCGAACAGGGCAGGCGTTTCGCCTGACGACCTCGAGGACGTCTTGGGCGAGAACACGATCGAAGGCGACGTCGAAAACGACGTGAACGCCGGTGGCGGTATCGACAAGGATGTCGCGCGGAGCGGTTCGCCCCGAAGAGGCCGGTAAGATTGGAGGCCCACAATGCAGGGCAAGAAGACTCACGAACAGCAAGTGCGCATCCTCGAGCGGAAGCCAGATGTTCCGGATGCGCGAGAACTCGAGCAGGCCGCCGGTCATAACCCGCAAGACACGCGCGTCCATCGTGCCAACCCCGAAGCTCGTCACAGCGAGTTTCCAGTGAGCCGCGGCGGTCTCAACCAGGAGAGCGATCACAACAAGCACAACGATCCCGGCCAGAGCGGCCACAAGCCGCCCAAACCGACGACGGCACAACAGAAGCACTAAATCATCGGAAGAGAGGAGAGACTGATGCCTGGTGGGCATGGCAGCAAGACGCACTTCAGATCGGGCATGCATGGCAAGGGCGACGGCACCGGCGCATTGACCGACGTGCCGAAGGAGATGATCGGCGACAACATGGTCCTGTCCAACCGAGACAAGAAACAGCATTCGGACATTCGTGGCATGGACGGCAAGTCCATCCAGACCGAACAATATCAGGACCACGCAGCAAACCGGCTCGATGAGAAGCCGGAGGCCGACGAGACCTGAGAGGGCGTTCCTTCCGCCAACTTGCGGACCGGTGTTCAGCCGGTCCGCTTTTTTGTGGGCGCAAGGTCACGCTCCCAGCCGAACACCGAACGGCCATCGAGCTCCGGTGAGGCCGCACGCTCGCCGGCGATGAAAGCATCGACTGAGGGGCCGCGCGCGGTCCGCTCCAACCGCCGTGCCTGGTCGTCGAGGCGCTTGATCGCCTGCATCTCTTCCTCTCGCCCGAGGTTCGCGTTGTGGATCGCGCCCTTCAGCACCCGGATGGTCTCGTCATAGACCTTGATTGGAACGGGGTAGGGATGCCGGTCCTTGCCGCCATGGGCGAGCGAGAAACGTGCGGGGTCGGTGAAGCGATAGGGCGCGCCGTGCACGACCTCGGCAACCATCGCGAGCGAGCGCACCGTGCGCGCGCCGACGCCCGGCGTCAGCAGCAGCTCCGGGAAATCGACTGGGCCGCGCTCGGCTGCGGCGGCGAGCGTGCCGTGCAGGCGGCGCGCGAACACGTCCTTCGGCCGCACATCATGATGCGCAGGCATGATCAGATGCGGCAGCATGCCTTGCGCCGGCGTGGACGGGGTCCCCGCGAGCCGCTCGAATTCGGAGACGATGCGATCCGGGCCGAGGTCGGAGAGCAGCTCGAGCTGTGCCGTCCGAGACAGATCGGCGCGATGATCGGTGAGATTGACGATCTCCCCCTGCTGCGGCCCGTCGATTGCGCTGTGCGGTGTATCGACAAAGCTCTTCAGTGCCTCGGAGTGCCAGTGATAGCGCCGCGCCTGCCGCTTGTCGCCGTTCATGCCCTGCTGCACCACCGTCCATTTGCCCTCAGTGGTGACGAAGAAGCCGTGCAGGTAAAGGTCAAAGCCGTCCTGGACCGCGGCGCTGTCGACCTTGGCGACCAGACGGCTGGCCCGGGTCAGCTTGACGCCGTCGAATCCGACGCGGTCGCCGAGCTGCAACAGCTCGTCCGGCGTCTTGCGCGAATGCTGACCTCGGCCGCCGCAGACGTAAATCCCGAGCTCGTCCTGGAGCGGTCCGAGCCCGCGCTTCAGCGCGCCGATCACCGAGGTGGTGATGCCGGAGGAGTGCCAGTCCATTCCCATCACGGCGCCAAACGACTGGAACCAGAATGGGTGCGACAGGCGCTGTAGAAATGCGTCGCGGCCGTAATGATGCACGATCGCCTGGGTGACGATCGCCCCGAGCGAGGACATGCGACTTGCCAGCCAAGGCGGAACCCGCCCGGTGTGAAGAGGAAGATCGGCGCTGCCGGTTCGTCGAGTCATGGCGACAAGCCTAGCGCAGCTCAGCGACGGTTGCACCTGAGGGATGCTGCATTGCACGGGGCGGGGGAGCGAAGCCGGCCGGGATGCGTTGTGCGGGGTGCGTGAATGCAATGATGGGGACGATCCATGGATTGGCAGGCTCTGACGGCCGATATCGACGGGATGTTCGGCTGGATACCGTCATGGTTCGTCGGCCTCACCCTGGTTGCCGGCGCGATCCTTCTTGCCCTGCTCGCCTACCGCGTCGCCACCTGGCTGCTCAACCGCGCATTCGGAACGCGGCTTCCGCTCTTGAGCGTGTTCATCGAGCGCACGGCGGGCCCCGCGCAAATGGCGCTTTGCCTTGCCGCCGTCGCAATGGTGCTGCCGCTGGCGCCGCTCGATGATACGATCCGCACCCCCCTGACGCGGCTGTTCGTCGTGGCCTTCATCGCGCTGATCGGCTGGATCTCGATCCGGATCGTCGACATGAGCGCGGCGCGCTACTTGCAGAACTTTCGCGATGTCACCGAGAATTTCGTCGCGCGCAAGCACGTCACGCAGGTGCGCGTGTTCAAGCGCGTCACAGACACCATCATCGTCATCATCACGGTCTCCGCCGCGCTGATGACATTCGACTCCGTGAAGCAATACGGCGTCAGCCTGTTCGCCTCCGCAGGTGCTGCCGGGATCATCGTCGGCCTTGCCGCGCGCCCGCTGCTGAGCAATCTGATCGCCGGCCTGCAGATCGCGATCACACAGCCGATCCGCATCGAGGATGCCGTGATTATCGAGAACGAATGGGGCTGGATCGAGGACATCGCCTCGACCTATGTCGTGATCCGGCTGTGGGATTGGCGCCGCATGGTGGTGCCGCTGTCCTACTTCATCGAAAAGCCGTTCCAGAACTGGACGCGCGACACCGCATCCCTCATCGGCGTCGTCGCGCTGCATGTCGACTATCGCGCCGACGTCCCGCGCATCCGACGCTGGCTGGAGGAGGCGGTGAAGCAGTCGAAGCTGTGGGACGGGGAGGTGGTGAATCTCCAGGTGATCGATGCCGATTCGCGCACCATCGAGCTTCGGGCACTGGTCAGTGCCAGGAACGCACCGCAGTCGTGGGACCTGCGCTGCGAAATCAGGGAGAAGCTCATCGCCTTCATCCGCGACGAGATGCCGGAGGCGCTGCCGCGCGACCGCGCCATCCTGATCCCGTCGGGAGACGGAGAGGGCGATCTCGGACTGCGTCCCGTACCGCCGGAGAAGATGCGGGCGAGCGCCAGTCACTGAACGGCGCTTACCCGCCTGCGCGGTCCCGCCATTTGCCACGTTCTTGTTGACGAGACCTGATCTTTTGTACGATAGTACAAATCTCATGGTACGCAAGCCCACCAGCAAAGAAGCGGCCCGCAAGCCGAACATGCGCGAGGCGATCCTCGCCGCCGCGGAGGAGCTGTTCGCCACCAACGGCTTCAATGCCGTATCGGTGCGCGACATTGCGCAAGCTGCCGGGGCGAATCCGGGCAGCGTGACCTATCATTTCAAGACCAAGGACGGTTTGCTGCTGGAGATCTACCGGCGTCATTGCGGGCCGATGAATCTCCGCCGTTCCGAGCTGCTCGCGGCCGCAAAGCGCGTGCGCGATCTCCAGGACCGGCTGGAGGCGATCGTTCGCGCCTATGTGGTGCCGGCCTTCACCTCGGGCAGCGATCTCGCCGGTGGCGGGGCGCGATTCACGCGGCTGCGCGCGGTGATGTCGGCGGAAGGCAACGAGGTCGCGCGAAAGATCATCGCGCAGACCTTCGACGACACCAGCCACGCCTTCATCGACGCGGTCCACGAGAGCCTGCCGCACATTCCGCGCACGGACATCGTCTGGCGCAGCCATTTCCTGCTCGGCGCACTCTATTATTCACTGGTAACGCCGGAGCGCGTGTCGCGCCTGTCGCGCGGCGAGGCCGACGGCAGCGATGCCGCTTGCGCCATCGAACAATTGGTGCAGGCCACCGTCGCGGCCTTCCAGGCGCCGGCGCTGGATGAGGCCGCGCCGGCGCGGCGGCGGCCGGTCGTCGCCGGCAAGGCGTGAAGCAAGAAATCTCGCTTCGGCGGTTCACCTCATGACGATGATGTACACGCCGACCATTCCACCGCCCGACCCGAACACGCGCACGCCGAAGTTCAGGCTGCCGAACCTGTCGTGTGACGCGCATTGCCACATCTTCGGGCCCGGCGCGAAATACCCTTACGCGCCGGAGCGTTCCTACACGCCGCCGGATGCGCCGCTGGAGGATTTTCGCATCCTGCATGCCAAGCTCGGCGTGGAGCGCGCCGTCATCGTCAATGCCAGCGTGCACGGCACCGACAACAGGGTGGCGCTTGATGCGATCGCTGAGAGCAATGGCGCCTACCGGGCGGTCGCCAACATCGACGATACCATCACCGAGTGCGACCTGCGCGTCCTGCACGAGGGCGGTTTTCGCGGCTGCCGCTTCAATTTCGTCCGCCATCTCGGCGGCGTTCCCGACAAGCGCGTGTTTGACCGCATCGTCGCAATGGTCACGCCGCTCGGCTGGCACGTCGACCTGCATTTCGATGCGATCGATCTGCCCGAATACGCCGACATGCTGACGAGGCTGCCGCTGAGCTACACCATCGACCATATGGGCCGGGTGAAGGCGGGGGACGGGCTCGACCAGCTGCCGTTCAAGATCCTGATCGAGCTGATGCAGCGCGATGACAAGTGCTGGGTGAAGATCTCCGGCTCGGAGCGGGTGTCCTCCGCCGGTCCGCCGTTCGCCGATGCGGTGCCGTTCGCGCGAGAGATCGTCGAGACCGCGCCGGATCGCGTCATCTGGGGCACGGACTGGCCGCATCCCAACGTCAAGGTGATGCCGAACGACGGCGATCTCGTCGATTTGATCCCGCTGTTCGCGCCGGAGCCGCATCTCCAGAGCAAGATTCTGGTCGACAATCCCGCACGCCTGTTCGGGTTCGAGCCGTGACGACGTCTTCGCGACCGACACGCTGCGCGGACATGCGCTGTGGACGCGTGCATACGAACGAAAAGGAGTAGCCCATGAAAACAGGCCTCATCGTCACCGCCCATCCCGGCGATTTCGTCTGGCGCGCCGGCGGCGCCATCGCGCTGCATGCGAAGAAGGGCTATCGGATGAAGATCGTGTGCCTGTCCTTCGGGGAGCGCGGCGAGAGCCAGTTCGCCTGGAAGGAGCAGGGCGCGACGCTGGAATCGGTCAAGGCCGGCCGCAAGGACGAAGCGGAGCGGGCAGCCAGGCTGCTGGGCGCCGAAATCGAGTTCTTCGATTGCGGTGACTATCCGCTGAAGCTCACCGAGGCGCATTTCGACCGTATGGTGGACATCTACCGCGAGCTCAATCCAAGCTTCGTGCTGACGCATGCGCTGGAAGACCCCTATAATTTCGACCATCCGAACGCGGCGCATTTCGCGCAGGAGACGCGTGTGGTCGCGCAGGCCATGGGCCACAAGCCCGGCGCGCCGTACAAATATTCGGCGCCGCCGGTGTTCCTGTTCGAGCCGCACCAGCCCGAGCAGTGTAACTACAAGCCCGACACCATTCTCAAGATCGACGAGGTCTGGAAGGAGAAATACGAGGCGTTCCAGATTCTCGCCGCGCAAAAACATCTCTGGGGCTATTACGAGCGCGTCGCGCTCAACCGCGGCATCCAGGGCAGCCGCAACACCGGCGTGCCCATGACCTATGGCGAGGCCTATCACCGCCTGTTTCCGACCGTCGCCGAGGAGTTGGCGTGACGCCGGTCCGCACCATCACGCTGAAGGCCGTGCTCGGCAGTCACCACCATGTGCAGGCGGTGAAGAGCGGGGAGCTCCGCTCCGACCTGTTCGATCTCGACTTCGCCGCGTACACGCCGACCAACACGGCGTTCAAGCCGATGGTGCGCGAGCAGGCCTTTGACGTCTGCGAGATGGCGATCGTCACCTATCTGATGGCGAAAGCGCACGGCAAGCCGCTGGTGCTGCTGCCGGCGACCATGCTCGGCCGCTTCCAGCATTCCTATGCTCTTTATAATCCGGCGCACGGAACGCTCGGGCCCACCGATCTCGAAGGCAAGCGCGTCGGCATCCGCTCCTTCACGACCACCACGGGCGCGTGGATCAGGGGCATCCTCGCCAACGATTACGGCCTCGATCTCGACAGGATTCGCTGGATCACTTTCGAGAATCCGCATGTGGCCGAATATGTCGACACCACCGAGCGCGCACCGAAGGACAAGAAGATCCTGCAGATGCTGCGCGACGGCGAGCTCGATGCCGTCCTGGGCGAGACCTCCGATGATCCCAGGCTGAAGCCGCTGTTTCCCGATCCGGCCGCGGAGGCCGCCCGATGGTATGCGCGGCGCGGCGTCGTGCCGGTCAATCATCTCGTGGTCGTGACCGAGAGCCTGGCGAAATCGCGCCCCGACGTGGTCGCTGGCGTTTATGATCTCTTGAAGCGGAGCAAGTCGCAGGCAGGGCTCGCAGCAACGCCGGACCTCGTTCCGTTCGGGATCGAGGCCAACCGAAAACCGCTCGAGCTGATCATCGACTACGCATTCCAGCAGGCGCTGATTCCGCGCCGCTATACTGTCGATGAGCTCTTCGACGAGACGACACGAGGACTGAACTGATGGCAGGTGATCCCAGGCGCTGGCAGATCGGGCTGGTCGGCTATGGCGAGGTCGGCAGGATTTTGGCCGAGGATTTGCGCCAGCAGGACATCAGAGTCTCAGCCTACGACATCAAGCTCGGCGGCGAGCAGGGCGCGCCGCTGCAGGAGCATGCGGCGAAATTCGGTGTCGCTCTTGCAACGTCCCACGCCGAGCTGACCGCGAAATCCGACTTCATCATCTCCGCCGTCACGGCGAGCCAGGCCGTGCCGGTCGCAAAGGCCTGTGTGGCAGCGATCAATCAGGGCACCTGGTTTCTCGATTTCAACTCGGCCTCTCCTGGCGCCAAGCAGCGCGCGGCGGCGCTGATCGACGGCGCCGCCGGGCGCTATGTCGAGGGCGCGGTGATGACCTCGGTGCCGCCTTATCGCATCAAGGTGCCTTTGCTGCTCGGCGGACCCGGCGCGAGGGAGCTCGAGCCGCTTCTGAATACGATCGGTTTCGCGGCCAAGGTCGCCAGCGATAAGCTCGGCGTGTCCTCCGCGGTGAAGATGTGCCGCAGCATCATGATCAAGGGCCTTGAGGCCATGGTCATCGAGAGCTTCACGACGGCGCGTGCCTATGGCGTCGAGGATGCGGTGCTGCCTTCGCTGGCGGAAACGTTCCCCGGGATCGATTGGGAGGAGCTGGGCGCCTATTGCTTCCAGCGCGTGATCGAGCACGGCCGCCGCCGGGCCGAGGAGGTGCGCGAGGTCGCCGAGACCGTGCGCGAGGCGGGGCTGACGCCGTGGTCGGCGCAAGGCACGGCCGAGCGGCAGGCCTGGATGGCCGATCTCGCCGATGAGGGGCTGTTCGGGTTGAGGGGCAGCAGCGAATTCGCCCGCAGTGCGGACTGGCGCACCGAGGCGGACCGGATCCTGGCGAAGATCAATCGGACGAAATAGTCAGCTCAGGACCGGGTCGCGGGATTCGAAGCTCCCGACCTGGTCACGCGCGCGTTCGATGAGGTCGATCAGATTGCGGGATTTACGGACGAGCTGCTCGGTGGCCGGCTGGGTGCGGAACTCCGCCAGCACGGCGCGAACGCACTTGCTGGCGGCATCGAGCGTCCAGAGCGTACGGTTCACGTCGGCCTGCGTCTGGATGGCCGAGATATCGAGACCCGAGAGAACGTGGCCGATGCCGTCCAGCCGCTTCCCCGCCGTATCGGTCGGCGTTTGGGCCTGGACGGAATCATCGATGCTGCTGAATGCGCTGAACAGACTCATACTTCCCCACTGAACGCAGATTGTCAGTGCACGTCGTAGTTACGGCGGCGCGGCCTGCCTCGCAATGCGTTGAGCTACGGTCCGGGATTCTACCGAACTCGGGTCGGCGCGGACCGGCGGTAAAATCGAACTGCCGTGGCCCCGCGGCCGATCAGGTTGTGCGCGCGATGCCCGAAATATCGGCCGTGAAACGCGCTCAGCTCTTGAACAGGGTCGGCCGCGGCCGTGCAAATGTCTGCCGGCCGCGCTTGAAGCCCATCAGGACGTCAGGCAGCTCGGCGATGGCGAATCGGTTGTCCTTGGTATCGAGCACGATCAGATCGGCGGGATTGCCGACCTCGATGCCGTAGTCGGCGAGGTTCATCAGCCGGGCCGGCAGCTCGGTCACGAGGTCCAGGCAGGTGTCGAAGTCGCGGACCGAGGCGTGCGCGACGTTGGCGTAGAAGTTCGCCATCCGCAGCAGCGAGGCATCGCCGAACGGCGTGAAGGGATTGAGCACGTTGTTGGTCGCGACCGAGCAGAGCACGCCGTCGCCGGCAAGCTTGTGGGCGAGGGTCAGCCCGCGCGGCGCGTTGTGCGTGGCCTCGCGCCCCATCAGATAGAGATCGGTCGCGGGCAGGACGGTGACCGCAACGCCTGACCTTGCCAGTTGCGCTGTGGCCGCCTTCATCCGTTCGGGGGGCAAGGCCGACAGTTTCGTGGCATGGCCGATCGCGACGCGTCCGCCGTAGCTGCGCCGCTCGGTCTGGCGGCAGACCTCGTCGAGATGCCACCAGGAGGGATCGAGATCGAAATCGAGATGGAGGTCGACGTCGATGTCGAATTCCTCAGCGAGATCGAAGATGCGCGCGAGATGGGCGTTCGGGTCGGTGTCCATGTAGGGACAACCGCCAATGACCTCGCCGCCTTCGCGCAGCGCCTGGACCAGCAGCTCCTCGGCTCCGGGATCGTTGGTGAGGCCTTCCTGCGGGAAGACGCAGAGCTCGAGATCGATCGCCCAGGCGTAATCGCGCTTCAGCGCCTTGACCGCCTCGAAGCCGCGGAGGCCGATGCGGGGGTCGATCTCGACATGCGTCCGCATGCGCGTCGTGCCGTTGACGATGGCGTGTTCGAGCACTCTGGCGCCGCGCGCGTAGACGTCCTCGATTGTGAAATCCTTCTTCATCCCGGCGACGGCGCGGATCGCCTCCGAGACGCTGCCGTGATCGTGGCCGCAGCGGCCGAGCAGGCAGGCCTTGTCGAGATGGATGTGGGTGTCGACGAAGCCGGGCAGGGCGAGGAGGCCGTCAACGTCGACCTCGGCGGCCTCGCAGGCCAGCTTTGGCGCGATCGCGGCGATGCGGCCGTCCTTCACCCCGATATCGACCGGTGCGGCGGAAGAGCGCAACAGCGCGTTGCGGAAGATCAGGTCGAAGGTGGCTTGGGTGGTCATGGCGTTGGATTCAGCCGTGGCAGCCTAGCGGAAGCCGTGGGGGCGGGCAGCTCCAGATTGTGTGCAATGCTGGGGCTGGATTGTCCAAAAATTGTGCATGCACTTTGAGGCCCGGATTGTAAGATAGCGGCATCCGGAGAGAATCCCGCGATGTCTACTGCCGCAAAAGCCGAAAGCCCGATGACCGACGCCGAGATTGTCGAAGCCTATCTCACCGCTTCGATGATACCGGATCCCGACGCCGCTGCGGCCTATATGAAGCCGGGCACGGTGATCACGTTCACGGGCGGGCGCGCGTTCGACCATCCGCGCGGGCCGACCGGCTTCAACGCGAAACGCTATCGCTGGGTCAAGAAGAAGATGGACCGGTTCGACGTCTGCCCGGGCACGGACGAGACCGTCGTCTACAGCGTCGGCACACTCTATGGCGAATGGATGGACGGCACGCCGTTCGAGGGCAACCGCTATGTCGATCGCTTCGTCGTGAGGGACGGGCAGATCGTGAAGATGGATGTCTGGAACGACAGCGCCGAGCGCATCCTCGTCCAGCGCGGCATCGAGGCCTAACTCCGTCGAGCCAGCTTCGGCAGCTTGATCACCCGATTGCTCGTCACCTCGTCCGCATAGGGTGCGAGGATGTCGAGCAGATCGCGGCCACGCTGCGGAGTGGGAGCGACCAGCGCACGATTGGCCACCGAATCCAGGTGATGATGCATCAATTCCATCACCTTGGCCGCATCGCCCTTGGCAAGCGCCGCGATGATGGCGCGGTGCTCGTTGATGGCGCATTCGGTGGAATGCGGCCGGCTGTACAGCGACAGCGTCAGGCAGCAGCGATAGGCGACCTCGCTGACATAGCGCACCAGAATCGGGCTGTTCGTCATATGGGCGAGCAGAATGTGGAATTCGGTCGCGAGCCGGATCGACACCGCATCCGTGCCGCCGCGGGCGCGATCCTCGGCATCGACATGGGCGTTCAGCTCGGCGATCTGCGCCTTGGTCAGCTTGCCCGCGAGCTGGCGCACGACGAGGCGTTCGAGCTCGATGCGGATGTCGAAGGCATCGCGCGCTTCCTGCCAGCTCGGCGTCGCCACCACGGCGATCCGGTTGCGGCGGAGCTCGACCAGGCCTTCGGCGGCGAGTTGACCTAGCGCATGGCGGGCAATGGTGCGGCTGACGCCGAAACGTTCGCCGAGCGCATCTTCCGGCAGCTTGGCGCCGGGCTCCAGCGCCTGCTCGATGATGGCGCGCCGGAGCGCGCGGCAGATCACGCTGACCTTGTCCGACGATTCCGAAGTCTTGCTGCTGGCGCGCGCCGCCATCGGCGAATCCCATGGGAGTGACATCTCTCTTTAGCACAGGCTCGCGCCGATTCAGCGCTCCAATTGCATGCAGTTTGGCCTCCTGACTGCCTAAATCGAATCCGGCGGTTTGGCGCGGGTTTCGGCTAGGCCTTTGATTTCGCGGGGCTCGATCGCTGGCATCCAGCTTGCATGCACTTTTTTCCGTGATGCGCATGCAACCCAACGCCCAGTTCGACGGCCAGCCCGTTCCCGAAGGCTCTGCGACGACCGCCATCGAGCTGTCGGAGGCCTCGGTGACCTTCGGGCGCGGCGACCGCGCCGTGCCTGCTTTGTCGAAGACCACGCTCAAGATCGCCGACGGCGAGTTTGTCGCATTGGTCGGCCCATCCGGGTGCGGCAAATCGACCATTTTGCGGCTGGTCAGCGGCCTGGTGCAGCCGACCAGCGGCGTCGTCATCGTCGGCGGCCGCGAGGTGGCGGCCCGGGCGATGCGGGTCGGCATGGCCTTCCAGAACCCGACCATGCTGCCGTGGATGACGATCGAGCGGAACATCATGCTGCCGCTGAAGATCGTCGAGCCGTTCCGCTCGAATTTCCGCAAGCTGCGCAAGACCCAATTCCGCGACAAGGCCAATGCCCTGCTGGAGCAGGTCGGCCTCAAGGGCTTCGGCAATCGCTATCCCTGGCAGCTCTCCGGCGGCATGCTCCAGCGCGCCAACCTTTGCCGCGCGCTGATCCACGAGCCGCGCATGCTGCTGCTCGACGAGCCCTTCGGCGCGCTCGACCAGTTCACCCGCGAGGAGCTATGGGCGATCCTCCAGAATCTCTGGATGACGCACAAGCCGACCGTGCTGCTGGTGACGCACGATCTGCGCGAGGCGGGCTTCCTTGCCAGCCGCATCTGCGTGATGAGCGCGCGCCCCGGCCGCATCCTCGACGACAGCCGCGTCGAATTCGCGAGGCCGCGCACGGTCGCGATGACGTTCGAGCCGGATTTCGTCGCGCTGAACCAGAAGCTGCGCGCCTTCATCGAGGATGCGCGCAGCGCCGCTGAGCAGGGGGCAGGCTGATGTTCGGGATCGATGTCAGGCAGAAAGCGTGGTCGGCGGGGCTGATCGTGCTGTTCTTCGTCGCCTGGGAGCTGTTTTGCCTGATGACCGGCATGTCCGATCTGGTGCTGCCGCGGCCCTCGCAGGTCTTCGTGACGCTGGTCCAGCGCTTCCCGGTGCTGTGGCCGCACATCGTGCAGACGCTCGCCACCACCATGCTCGGCTTCGTGCTTGGCGTCGCGCTCGGCGTCGCCCTCGGCGCGATCATCGGCGTGTCGAAGACGGCCTACGACACCTGCTATCCGCTGCTGATCGGCTTCTCCTCGATCCCCAAGGTCGCTGTGGTGCCGATCTTCGTGCTGTGGTTCGGCTCCGGCACGGTGCCGGCGGTACTGACCGCGCTGTCGATCTGCTTCTTCCCGATCGTCGTCAACATCGCGACCGGCCTTGCCACCACCGAGCCCGAGCTCGAGGACGTCTTGAAGGCGCTCGGCGCCAGCAAGCTCGACATCCTCTGGAATGTCGGTCTGCCGCGCACCATGCCGTTCTTCTTTGCTTCGCTGAAGGTTGCGATCTCCTATGCCTTCGTCGGCGCGGTGCTGTCGGAGACGGTCGCCTCCAACCGCGGCATCGGCAACGTCATGATGACCGCGTCCTCCAATTTCAACGTGCCGCTGGTGTTCGCGGGCTTGTTCGTGCTCGCCGGGCTCGGTGTCGCGCTCTACGTCGTGTTCTCGCTGATCGAAGGACAGGTCACCGGCTGGGCCACGCGCAAGAACGACGTGATCGCCACCTGATTTCTTGAACCGTCACGCAACGAAGCTGAGGAGGTCTCGATGTTGAGGAAGTTAACCGCCGCACTGCTTGGATTGGCGCTGTCCGCAGGCGCCGCCACCGCGCAGGAGACCACGATCAAGTTCACGCTAGGCTGGAAAACCCAGGGCAGCGACGCTGCCTTCTTCTATGCCAAGGACAACGGCTTCTTCAAAGAGGAAGGCCTCAACGTCGTCATCGATCAGGGCGAGGGCTCCGGCGCCACCGTCACGCGCGTGATGTCGGGCGCCTATGACGCCGGCTTCGGCGACGTCAACGCCATCATCCAGAACGCCTCGACCAAGCCGCAGGAGGCGCCCGTCATGGTCTACATGATGTGGAACCAGCCGCCGTTCGCCATCGTCGCCAAGAAGAGCAGCGGCATCAACACCATCAAGGATTTCGAAGGCCGCACGCTCGGCGGTGCGCAGGGCACGCCGACGACGCGCCTGTTGCCGGTGTTCACGCGCAAGAATAGTCTCGACGGTGAGAAGATCAAGATCTCCAACATGGCGCCGAACCTGCAGGAGCCGATGCTGATCAAGGGCGACATCGATGCGGCCCTCGTCTTCAACATCACCAGCTATTTCAATCTGGTGCTCAACCGCCAGGATCCGGACAAGGACTTCAAATGGTTCTCCTTCGGTGAATATGGCCTCGATCTCTATTCCAACGGCGTGATGGTCTCCCGCAAGCTGATCGCCTCGAATCCGAAGGCCGTCGCGGGCCTGGTGCGCGCCATCAACAAGGGTGCGATCGCGATCGCCAAGGACCAGAATGCCGGCATGAAGGCGGCGCTGAACTACGACAATCTCATCAACGCCGAGGTGGAGAAGCGCCGGCTGCAATATTCCTTCGAGAAGCTGATCGTCTCGCCGGAGATGAAGGAGATCGGCATCGGCGACATCAAGGACGACCGGATGACGCGCGCGATCGGCATCGTGGTCGAGGGCTATCAGCTCGCCCGTGCGCCGACGCCGGCGGAGGTGTTCTCGCGCGAATTCCTGCCGCCGCGCGCGGAGCGGGAGCTGGTGTACACTGCCAACTGAACTTGGAGGAACAGCCATGGCCACGGAGGTCTCGGCAACCAGCCTGTTCCGTGGCCCTGACCGTGGCGTCAGCGAGAACGTCGTGCTGCGGCACGACGACGGCGTCATCACCGAAATCTCGGAAGGAGCGGGGCCGGCGCCTCGCTCCTTCGTCATCCCAGCCTTCGTCAACGCCCATGATCATGCCCGTGCCACGCCGTCGTCCTTCGGTGCGGTCGGCATGCCCCTGGAAAGCTGGATTCTGCGCACCGCACTGGGCTCGCCGGTCGATCCCTATCTGACCGCCGCCTCGGCATTGGCCCGTTCCGCCAAGGCAGGCTGCGCGGCGATGATGGTCCATTACACGCGTCCGAGCGGGACGATGCCGCTGCTGGACGAGGCCAAGGCCATCGCGAAAGCCGCATCCGACGTCGGGATTCGCATGGCGTTTGCAATGGCGGTGCGCGACCAGAATCCCATCGTCTACGGTGATGCCGAGCCGGTGCTTTCAGGGCTTCCCGGGGACGATCGCAAGACGATCGAGGATCTCTTCGTTCGCGCGCCGCTGTCGCCGAAGGCCTATATCGAGCTGACCGACGCAATTGCCGCAGCCATCGCCGGACCGATGGTCGACGTGCAGCTCGGGCCGGCCGGTGTGCAATGGTGCTCGAAGCCGCTGCTGGAGGCCGTCGCGGAGAACTCCGCGCGGACCGGTCGCCGCATTCACATGCATCTGTTGGAAACAGTTTATCAGCGCGCCTGGGCCGACCAGCACTTTCCGGACATGGTGCGCTGGCTTCGCGAGGTCGGCTTTCTCTCCGAGCGGCTGACGCTGGCGCATTGCATTCACGCCCGTCCCGAAGAGCTCGAGATGATCGCGGCCTCCGGCGCGCGCATCGTCACCAATTTCAGCTCGAACATGCATCTGCGTTCGGGCCTCGCCCCGATCGCCGCCGCGCACAGATGCGGCTGCGCCATCACTGTGGGCGTCGACGGTCTGGCGCTGGACGAGGATGACGACATCCTGCGCGAGATGCGGCTGGTGCAGATGGTCCATGGCGGCCTCGGCTTCAAGGCGACATGGACGCCGGCCGAGATGTTTTCGCTCGCCATCCGCAACGGACGCCATGCGACCGGGGCGCCCGGGAATGGTGAGCTCTCGGCGGGCAATCCCGCCGATTACGTCGTGATCGATCTTGACCGGCTGGATCGAGACCAGATCATGTCGGTTGACCCGATGGCGCTGCTGTTCGCGCGCGGCAATGCGTCGCTGGTGAAGGAGGTGGTCGTCGCCGGCAGGACGATCGCGCGGGACGGGGTCTGCATGGGCGTCGACCTTCCGGCCATCGAGCGCGAATCGCGGGCGATGTACCGCGCCAATGTCGGCAAGCTCGACAGCTTCCGGCGGATGTGGCCGTCCCTGTCGGATCGGTTGAGCGGCTGGTTCGAGCAGCAGCTGACGTGCCAGTGAAGCAGCGTCCGTTTGGCCAGTATTGAAAAGCGCGATAGCTGGTAGTCGCTGTCCCGTCTGGCGGACGCTGCATGTGTCGGTTATCACCCCCCTCGCGATAAGGCCGACGACCCCATTGAGGAGCAACTGATGCGTCTACCCGTTCTTTTCCTTGCCCTGACAAGTCTTGCAGGCGCGGCGTCAGCCGAAGACCTCGCGGGCACGCTCCAGAAGATCAAGGAGACCAAGAAGATCACGCTGGGCTATCAGGAGGCCTCCGTCCCATTCAGCTATCTCGACGGCAACCAGAAGCCGGTCGGCTTTGCCATGGACATCTGCCTCCGTATCGTCGAAGCCGTGAAGAAGCAGCTCGGCATATCAGACATTTCGGTCGAGACTGTCGCGGTGACGTCCTCGAACCGGATTCCTTTGATGGTCAACGGCACGCTCGACCTGCATTGCTCGGCGACCACCAACAATGCCGACCGCCAGAAGCAGGTTGCCTTCACCAACACGCACTTCCTCAGCGCGACGCGGTTCGCGGCCAGGAAGGCGGCGAGCATCAAGACCATCGACGATCTCAAGGGCAAGGCGGTCACGGCGGTCGCGGGATCTGTGAACCTGACGCAGCTCGCCAAGGTCAACACCGAGCGCAATCTCGGCATCAACATCATGCCGGCCAAGGACCAGGCCGAGGCGTTCCTGCTGCTGGAGACCGACCGCGCCCAGGCCTATGCGCTCGACGACGTCCAGCTCGCGGTGGCGATCGCGCGGTCGAAGGAGCCGCAGGCTTACGTGATCAGCGAGGAGGCGTTCTCCAAGCCTGAGCCCTACGGCATCATGCTGCGGCGGGAGGATGCGCCGTTCAAGGCGCTCGCCGATCGCGCCACCGCGGAGCTTTATGCCAGCCCCGAGATCGAGGCGCTCTACAGGAAGTGGCTGCAATCGCCGACGCCGCCGAACGGCCTCAACTACAACGTCCCGATGTCATCAGCCTTGCGCAACGCCTTCAAGAAACCGAGCTCGAGCGCCGATCCTGACGTCTATGTGGTGAACTGAAGCGAAGGAAGAGCGCCTTTCTTAGGCGTTCGAGTATTTCTTCAGCTCGAGCCGCGCGATCTGGTTGCGATGGACCTCATCGGGTCCATCGGCAAGTCGCAGCAAGCGCGCGGTGGCGTAGGCCTGCGTCAGGCCGAAATCGTTCGAGGTGCCGCCGCCGCCATGGGCCTGAATGGCCCAGTCGATGATCTGACAGGCCATGTTGGGCACGGCGACCTTGATCATTGCGATCTCTGCCTTCGCCACCTTGTTGCCGACCGTGTCCATCGCATGGGCCGCGTTCAGCGTCAGTAGCCGCGCCTGCTCGATCATGATGCGCGCCTCCGCAATGCGCTCCTGCGTCACCGTCTGCTCCGAGACCGGCTTGCCGAAGGCGACCCGGCTCCGCACGCGGCGGCACATCTTCTCCAGCGTGCGTTCGGAAAGGCCGATCAGCCGCATGCAATGATGGATGCGGCCGGGCCCGAGACGGCCCTGCGCAATCTCGAAGCCGCGGCCCTCGCCGAGCAGCATGTTTTCCTTGGGCACGCGCACATTGGTGAACACTACTTCGGAGGCGCGGTCGGGCACGCCGTAGAAGCCGAACACGGGCAGGGGACGCTTGACCTCGATGCCCGGCGTGTCCATCGGCACCAGGATCATAGATTGCTGCTTGTGACGGTCGGGATTGTCGGGGTCGGTCTTGCCCATGAAGATGCAGATCTTGCAGCGAGGGTCGGTCGCGTTGGTGGTGTACCATTTGCGCCCGTTGATGACGTAATGGTGGCCGTCCCGTACGATCGAGCTCTCGATGTTGGTCGCATCGGATGATGCGACCGCCGGCTCGGTCATGGCGAAGCAGGAGCGGATTTCGCCCGCGAGCAGCGGCTTCAGCCAGCGCTCCTTGTCCTGCTCGCTGCCGTAACGCTCCAGCACCTCCATGTTGCCGGTGTCGGGCGCCGAGCAGTTGAAGACTTCAGGAGCAAGGTGCGAACGGCCCATCACCTCGCACAGTGGCGCGTATTCGAGATTGGAGAGGCCCGCGCCGTGATCGCTCTCGGGCAGAAACAGATTCCACAGCCCCTCCGCGCGCGCCAGCGGCTTAAGCGACCGGATAGACCTTCCACGGCCCGAGCTCTTCAGCCTCGCGGTAGAAGCGCTCCTCGTTCGGATAGATGTGCCGGTCCATGAAGCTTTCGAGCCTGCGCTTGAGCTCGACGACTTTCGGCGACATCGGATAGAGCATTTTCTGGTCTCCTTGATCGACGGCGAGCGGGTCACGCGACCCGGTACTCTTTGAACCTATCGCGCAGAGCGGATTTCAGCACCTTGCCGGTGCCGGTCATCGGGAATTCGTCGAGGAATTCGACGGCGTCCGGCAGCCACCAGCTCGCGATCTTCGGACGCATATGCTCGAGCAGCGCCTTGCCGTCGACGGTCGCGCCCTTCTTGCGGACGACGAGGAGCAGGGGGCGCTCCTGCCATTTCTCGTGGCTGATCGCGACGACGGCCGCTTGCAGCACGTCGGGGTGGGACAGGGCGATGTCCTCGAGCTGGATCGAGGAGATCCACTCGCCGCCGGACTTGATCACGTCCTTGGAACGGTCGGTCAGCGTGACGTGGCCTTGTGGGTCGATCACGGCCATGTCGCCGGTGATCAGCCAGCCGTCGCGGTCGAGGCCTTCGTCCAGCTTCATGTAGCCGGAGGCGACCCAGGGGCCACGGGCGCGCAGATGGCCGACGGTCTTGCCGTCGCGCGGCAGCTCGTTGCCGGCATCATCGACGATGCGCAAGGCGGTGCCGAAGCAGGCGCGGCCGGAGACCTGGCGCCGGTCGAATTTCTCCTTCTCGCTGAGATGCTCCGAGCCAGGCCGCAGCCCCGGCATCGAGCAGCCCAGCGCCTCGGTCATGCCCCAGGCCTGGATGTAATCGACATTGTACTCGCGCTTGAGCTTCTCCACCATCGCGCGCGGCGGGGCCGAGCCCGACGACAACGTCGCGCGCAAGGTCGAGAATCTGTTGCCGGTCCGCCCGAGCCAATCGAGCAGGATCAGCCAGAAACTCGGCACGCCCGCCGACAGCGTCACCTTCTCGCCTTCCAGCAATTCATAGAGCTTGTCCGGCTCGTAGTTGCGGCCGGGCAGCACGAGCTTCGATCCCGTATAGGGCGCTGTGAACGGCATGTTCCAGCCATTGCCGTGGAACAGCGGCGCCATCGGCATCATCACCTCGCGCACACCTTCGACATGTCCCGGCAGGAAGTCGAAGTTGCAGCAGGTCATGGTCTGCAGGATCGCGGCGCGGTGCGAATAGATCACGCCCTTTGGATTGCCCGTCGTGCCCGAGGTGTAGCAGATCGTGGAGGCGGACTTCTCGTCGAACTCCGGCCAGGCGAAGCCGGCATCGTTCTCGCGTCCCAGAAGCTCTTCGTAACAATGCACGTTCGCGAGCTTCGTCTCCGGCATCCGCTCGCGCGAGGACATCACGACATAGGCTTCGATCGTCGTTAGCTGCGGCGCGATCGCCTCCACGAGCGGCAGCGTGGCGCGATCGATGAAGAGCAGGCGGTCCTCGGCGTGGTTGATGATGTAGACGAGCTGCTCGGGAAAAAGCCTGGGATTGACCGTGTGCAGCACGTAGCCCATGCCCGGCGCGGCGTAGAACATCTCGAAATGCCGGTGTGTATTCCAGGCCAGCGTTCCGACGCGGTCGCCTTGCTTCATGCCGAGCCGCTTCAGCGCCAGCGCCATGCGCTTGATGCGCGGATGGGCGTCGGCGTAGGTGTAGCGATGGATGTCGCCCTCGATCTCGCGTGCGACGATCTCGGCTTCGCCATGATAATCGGCCGCATACTGGATCAGGCCGCTGATCAGCAGCGGCATGTCCATCATCAATCCCTGCATGGTCTCCCTCCGGATGGCCATGTCGTTGCATGGCATAGGCTCGTGATTTGCGCTCGAGGTTAGCGGAAGGTCACGCAGCGTTCACGCAAAAAACTATCAGCGTGATTGCATGCCGCGCTTTTTCGGCGCTAACGTGCGGTGAGCTGCCGACGAAGCAGCATGCGCGGGAGGAATCGAATGTCAGCGGAAAGACACAAGACCGATGCAAGCGGCGCTTCTACGGTCGATATTTCCGCCCTCCGTGCCCGTTATCGCGACGAGCGCGACCGCCGTCTGCGCGCCGAGGGCAAGGCGCAGTATGTCGAGGTTGCGGGCGAGTTCGGCCGTTATCTCGACGACCCCTGGGCCGATCCCGGATTTGCGCGCGCGGCCATCAACGAAGCGACCGAAGTGCTCATCGTCGGCGGTGGCTTCGGCGGCCTGCTGTGTGGCGCGCGATTGCGCGAGGCCGGCATCGCGGATTTTCGTATCGTGGAAAAGGCAGCCGACTTCGGCGGCACCTGGTACTGGAATCGTTATCCCGGCGCCGCCTGCGATACCGAGAGCTATATCTACCTGCCGTTGCTGGAAGAGACCGGTTACATGCCCGTGCGCAAATATGCCCGGGCGCCGGAGATTTACGAGCACTCGCGCCGCATCGGCCGTCATTTCGGGTTGTACGAGCGCGCGCTGTTTCAGACCGTCATCTCGCGGATGACATGGCGGGAGCAGGAAGCGCGGTGGCTGGTCGAGACCAACAGGGGCGACCAGATCCGAGCGCGCTTCGTCATCCTCGCCGGCGGTCCGCTCAGCCGTCCGAAGCTGCCGGGCATTGCCGGCATCGAGACGTTCAGAGGTCACAGCTTTCATACCAGCCGCTGGGATTACGGCTACACCGGCGGCAACGCGGATGGTGGCCTTACCGGTCTTGCCGGCAAGCGCGTCGGCATCATCGGCACCGGCGCCACCGCCGTGCAATGTGTGCCGCATCTCGGCCGCTCCGCCAAGGAGCTCTATGTGTTCCAGCGCACGCCGTCCGCAATCGGCGTTCGCGACGATCGTCCGACGGACCCGGCCTGGGCGCAGAGCCTCAAGCCAGGCTGGCAGCGCGAGCGCATGGACAATTTTACCGCCGTGATTTCAGGCGAGCCGTTCGAGCAGGACCTGGTGCAGGACGGCTGGACCGGCCTGCTCGGCGAAATCCTGCTGGCACCGCGCCGGCAAAAGCAGCCGGTGACCTCGATTGAGGAAGCGCTGAAGGTCATCGAGCAGGCCGACTACCGCAAGATGGAGGAGATCCGCGCGCGCGTCGACACCGTGGTCAAGGACGAGGCGACCGCGGCTGCGCTCAAGCCCTGGTACAAGGCGTTCTGCAAGCGGCCGTGCTTCCACGACGAATATCTGGACACCTTCAACCGTCCCAATGTGCATCTCGTCGATACCGGGGGGAAGGGCGTCGAACGCATCACCGAGAATGCCGTCGTCGCCGGCGGCAAGGCCTACGAACTCGACTGCCTGATCTATGCCAGCGGCTTCGAGGTCGGCACCGATTACGCGCGCCGAATGGGCTTCGAGGTCTATGGCCGCGACGGCATGAGCCTGTCCGAGCGCTGGCAGGACGGCGTCAAGACGCTGCACGGCTTCTACAGCCGCGGCTTTCCGAACTGCTTCCTGATCGTCACCGTGCAGGCCGGCCAGAGCGCCAATTTTCCGCACATCATCGACGAGCAGTCGCAGCACATCGCCTATGTCATCAAGCAGGCGCGCGAGCGCAACGCACGCACCCTGGAGCCGACGCTTGCGGCCGAGAACGCCTGGGTCGAGGAGGTCGTCAAGGCCGCGCTCGGTCGGCAGACCTATCTCGCCGAATGCACGCCGGGCTACTACAATAACGAAGGCGTGTTCGATCCGATCGCGGCAAGAAACAGCCAATATTGGCGCGGGCCGGTGGCATTCCTGCGGCTGCTCGACAAATGGCGCAAAGAGGGCAACCTGGAAGGCCTCGAATTGTCCTATGATCGGGCCATGGAGTCGGCGCATTCCAGCGGGTAAGATTGCGCCGCCGAGCGGTACAGGACAGGAGAGGTCGGGCATGATCAGGGGCAGGGCTGTTGCGGGAGCGGTTCTTGGCGCAATGACGCTGCTCGGTTGCCTGGCATCCTCCGCCGAGGCCGCGCAATGCGGCAGCTCGCCGGCCGGCTTCGAGGCCTGGAAGCGCGAGTTCAGCGCGGAGGCGCAGGGCAAGGGCATCGGCCCCACCGCGCTGTCGGCGCTGATGCAAACGAACTATGCCAGCGCCACGATCGCGGCCGACCGCGGCCAGCGCAGCTTCTCGCTGACGCTGGACCAGTTCCTGGCCAAGCGCGGCGCCACCACCATCGTCGCCAAGGGCCGGCAGCTCAAGCAGTCGCAGGCCGCCTTGTTCGCCTCGATCGAGCAGCGCTATGGCGTCCCGCCCGGGCCGCTGATCGCGATCTGGGGCATGGAGACCGGCTTCGGCAGCCAGCGCGGCAACCAGAACATGCTGTCGTCGATTGCGACCCTCGCCTATGACTGCCGCCGTCCCGAATTCTTCACCGACCAGCTCTATGCCGCCCTGAAGCTGATCGACCGCGGTACGCTGTCGGGATCGACCCGCGGCTCCATGCATGGCGAGGTCGGCCAGACCCAGTTCATGCCCAAGAGCATTCTGGCCTACGGCACCGGCAATCTCGAAGTTGCGGCCAATGCGCTGAACTCGACCGCGAATTTCCTCAAAGCCCATGGTTGGCGTGCGGGAGCCGGATACCAGCCGGGCGAGCCCAATTTTGCTGCCATCGAGGCTTGGAATGCCGCTGGTGTCTATCAGAAGGCGATCGCGCTGATGGGCCGGCAGATCGACGAGGGCGGGAGTGCCGCGGCCTCACGCTGAGCTCTTGCTCAGCGACGTGTGATGCGACGGCGAGAGAAAGTTGTTGCCTTCTGGAACCGACGGCACGAGGTTTGCTTTGATCAAGTTCAGGGCTGGGCATGAGGAGACTCAACATGGCTACCCAGATCGTGATGGACCAAACTGGCGATACGCGCCACGAGTTTGATCCTGGCAATGCCGAAGCGCTGGCGCGAGCCGAACGGCGCTTTCGTGAGCTGACCGGAGCGGGCTTCACCGCCGCGCTTCGAACCGGACCCGGCGAAGTGACCCGGATCCGATCGTTCGATCCGACCGCGCAGGAAACGCTGTTCTATCCCCGCCTGGTCGGCGGTTGAACTGAGCTGCTCATGATCGCGGCAGTTTGGCTCCGCGCGCCGGCGCGTGCGCGCCTGCATGCGCTGCGTGAACTCTATCGCCGCTTCTTCGGCGAGAACACGCCGGATGCGCGCGGCCGCCGGCTTCTGGCCGAATGGCTGTCACCGGCGCAGCGCGCGCAATTCGAGCAATTTCGGTATTTCGATGTCGTCGGTTGCGACACCGGCCGGACCTATCGCATCCACTACGGCACAGCCGCCAACGTCCACGAGGTCGATAGCGAGGGGCGCGCCACGATGGGGTGGTGCTTCGTCCCGTCAGGCTTCCTGGTACCGGGCGATGTGATGTTGGCGCAGAAGATCGCGCTCGAGACGGACGAGAGGGGGGCGCTTGCGCTCGCCAACCGGTTTCCGCCGGCGACGCATTCCGAGCACTTCTACCGGCGACCTTTCTAGAGCATGATCCGGAGGAAAAGTGCGGAGCGGTATTCCAAAAAGATCATGCTCAAACAACAACCTAAAGCGCGATGACGATTTATCCTAATCGCATCGCGCTTTAGCGTCAGAACGGTCAGGAATGGGTAGTGCGGTAAGCGTCGAACGCATGCGCCGCGAAGACGCCGATGCTGCACAGCGCGAGCAGGGCTGAGATCAGCTCGATCATAGCTCGTCCTCCTGCAGCGGCTGGGAAACGAGGTTCTGGCAGCACGAATATTCGTAGATCAGGTCGAGGATGAACTGCATGGTGGCCGTCCCTGTATTTATTTTGACAACTACTTAAGCCGCCATCTGTTTCAGGCGTGTTTCGTCGCATCGGGAAAGGGGTTTCGTCAGGAACCTTGCGCTGGTTTGTGCGCTGCGGGCCCGCTATATCCCTCATGGCTCAGTCGATTTTGAGCCGTCTCTTCGGGAGCGGCACGTCATTTTGCGAGGCAAAATCATGGCGCAGGTCGAGTGGTTCGACGATCTCACCATCGGAATGCAGTTCAAATCCCCCGAAGTCGTGGTCACCGAGGCCGACATCAAGCGCTTTGCCGCCGAGTTCGATCCGCAGCCGATGCATCTCGACCACGAGGCGGCGAAGCAGACCCTGTTCAAGGGGCTTGCCGCCTCGGGATGGCACACCGCCGCGATCGCGATGAACCTTGCGATCCAGACCCGTCCGTTCGGCCCGCATCCGCTGATCGGCGCCGGTGTGGACGGCCTGCGCTGGACCATGCCGGTGCGGCCCAACGACCGCCTGCATCTGGTCGGCGAGGTCATGAGCCTGACGCCGTCGAAATCGAAGCCGCAAGGCATCGCGCTGGTGAAATGGACCATGTTCAACCAGAACGGCGAGGAGGTTTACACCTTCACTCCGATCGCGATCGTGCCACGGCGGGGATAGGACGGCCGCCGGCCGTTCGCCTCGCCCTCTTGCGAGCCGCCGGGAGAGGTGGTCATCTCGGCGCGGGGAACGCGCTGGAGGCCGACATGAAACGATCTCTTCTTGCCGCCGGAATTCTCGCTTGCGTCTTGAGCGCAACCGCCTCGAGCTCGAGGCCCGCGCTTGCGCAACAATCCAAAGTCGGCGACTGGACCATCGAGAAGCGGGCGCAGGACACCCATTGCAATGCCAGCCGCGGCTACAAGGACAAGGATGACGAGAACCGCGACTACGTCATCGTGATCACCTATTCGGAGCAGGCGATCGTGATCGTGATGATCTACGACGGTTGGGAATGGGACAAGGTCGGCGAGATCCTCCGGGCCGATGTCGGCACCGACGATGCCGACATCATGAAGAAGGCCAAGTGGGAGGTCATGGACAAGACCACGGTGCGCGGCATCTTCGCCTACGACCAGTCGATCATGGACCGCCTCGCAAAGGCTAAGCGCCTCACGCTCGACTTCGAGGACGACGAGGATGACAGCATCGAGATGCAGATCCCGCGGGCCGGCGAGGCGCTGGCGGCGCTGAAATTCTGCGAGGAGAACCGGAAATGATGGTCCCGCCGGGGGCGTGCCGCGGCGGGACGCTGTTCACTCGGCAGGCCCCTGGACCGGCGCTGCGCTGATGTCACTGCCGTGATGAACCAGCGGCTTCATGCCCGTGACGGTTCTGAGCAGCACATAGAACACCGGCGTCAGGAACAGGCCGAACACGGTGACACCGATCATGCCCGAGAACACGGCAACGCCCATCGCGCGCCGCATCTCCGAGCCCGCGCCGGTCGAGAGCACCAGCGGCAGCACGCCCATGATGAACGCCATCGACGTCATCAGGATCGGGCGTAGCCGCAAGCGGCTGGCTTCGATCGCAGCCCGGATCGGCGTGCGCCCGGCGAATTCGAGCTCGCGCGCGAATTCGACGATCAGGATCGCGTTCTTGGCGGAGAGGCCGACCAGCACGATGAGGCCGATCTGGGTGAAGACGTTGTTGTCGCCCTTGGAGATCCAGACGCCGAACATTGCGGCGAGCAAGCCCATCGGCACGATCATGATGATCGATAGCGGCAGGGTCAGGCTCTCATAGAGCGCGGCCAGCACCAGGAACACCAGCAGGATCGCCAGCGGAAACACCCAGATGCCGGAATTGCCGGCGATGAACTCCTGATAGGTCAGGTCGGTCCATTCGAAGGCAAAGCCCGGCGGCAGCACCTCCGCCGCGATCCGCGTCGCCGCTTCCTGCGCCTGGCCCGATGAAAAGCCCGGCGCGGCCGCCGCGTTGATGTCGGACGAGAGGAAGCCATTGTAGCGGATCGCGCGCTCCGGTCCCGCGCTCTGGCGGATGTTGAGCAGCGCCGACAATGGCACCATGTCGCCGGACGACGAGCGCACCTTCAACTGCCTGATGTCGTCGGCGCGGGCGCGGAACGGTGCGTCGGCCTGGACGCGGACGGAATAGGTGCGGCCGAACTTGTTGAAGTCGTTGACGTAGTAGGAGCCGAGGTAGATTTGCAGCGTGTTGAACACCTCAGTCACGGGCACGCCCAGCTGCAGCGCCTTGGTGCGGTCGATGTCGGCGAACAGCTGCGGCACGTTGACCTGGAAGCTGGAGAACACGCCGGCGATCTCCGGCGCCTTCTGCATCGCCGCGATGAAGGCGTTGGTGGCCTCATTCAGGGCGTCATAGCCGAGACCGGCGCGGTCCTCGATCTGCAGCTTGAAGCCGCCGATGGTGCCGAGGCCGTTGACCGGCGGCGGCGGGAACATGGCGATGAAGGCTTCCTGGATGCCGGCATATTTCTTGTTCAGCTCGGCCGCGATCGCAGGGCCGCTGAGCGAGGAATCCTTGCGCTCGTCGAACGGCTTCAGCGTCGAGAACACGATGCCGGCATTGGATGAGTTGGTGAAGCCGGAGATCGACAGGCCCGGGAAGGCTACCGAGCTCTCGACACCGGGCTGGGTCAGCGCGATGTCGCTCATCCTGCGGATCACCTCTTCGCTGCGGTCGAGCGTGGCGCCATCGGGCAGGCGAGCGAAGCCGACCAGATATTGCTTGTCCTGGCCCGGCACGAATCCACCAGGCACCTGCTGGAACAGAAATGCGGTGAGGCCGACGAGGACCACATAAAGGCCCATCATCGCGGACTTACGCGAGATCACCTTGCCGACGCTGCCGCTGTAGTTCTCCGAAGACCGCGTGAACGCCTTGTTGAACCCGCGGAAGAACCAGCCGAGGCTCTTCTCCATGATCAGCGTCAGCCGGTCCTTCGGCTCGTTGTGGCCCTTGAGCAGCAGCGCCGACAACGCCGGAGACAGCGTCAGCGAATTGATGGCGGAGATCACCGTCGAAATCGCGATCGTCAGCGCGAACTGCTTGTAGAACTGCCCGGTGAGGCCGGAGATGAAGGCGAGCGGCACGAACACGGCGATCAGCACCAGCGCGATCGCGATGATCGGGCCCGAGACCTCGCGCATGGCCTGATAGGTGGCATCGCGCGGCGACAGCCCGGACTCGATGTTGCGCTCGACGTTCTCGACCACGACGATGGCGTCGTCGACGACAATGCCTATGGCGAGCACGAGTCCGAACAGGGTGAGCGCGTTGATCGAGAAGCCGAACACGTGCATCACGGCGAAGGTGCCGACGATCGACACCGGCACGGCCAGCAGGGGGATGATCGAGGCCCGCCAGGTCTGAAGGAACAGGATCACCACCAGCACCACGAGAGCGATGGCTTCCAACAGCGTGTGGATGACGGCTTCAATCGAGGAGCGAACGAACTGAGTCGGGTCGTAGACGATCTGGTAGGACACGCCCTCCGGCATGTTCTTCTTGATCTCCGCCATGGTGGCGCGGACGTTGTCGGAGATCTGCAGCGCGTTGGAGCCCGGCGCCTGGGAGATCGGGATTGCCACCGCATGCTTGTTGTCGAGCAGCGAGCGCAGGCCGTATTCGGACGCGCCGAGCTCGATGCGCGCGACATCGCGCAGACGAACGACCTCGCCGCGCGTGCCGGTCTTGACCACGATGTCGCCGAACTGCTCCTCGTTGGCGAGCCGGCCTTCGGCATTGACCGAGAGCTGGAGATCGATGCCTTTGACGTTCGGAGAGGAGCCGACCACGCCGGCGGCGGCCTCGACGTTCTGCGCCTGGATGGCGCGCACGATGTCGCTTGCGGTCAGGCCGTGCTCGGCCGCCTTCTGCGGATCGACCCAGACCCGCATCGAATAGTCGCCGGCGCCATAGAGCTGGACGTCGCCGACGCCGTCGATCCGCGCCAGCCGGTCCTTGACGTTGAGCACGGCATAGTTGCGCAAGTACGTCATGTCGTAGCGGCCGTTCGGCGACAACAGATGCACCACCATGGTGAGGTCGGGCGAGGACTTCTTGGTGATGATGCCGAGCTGGCGCACCACTGCCGGCAGGCGCGGCTCGGCCTGCTGCACGCGGTTCTGCACCAGCTGCGTCGCCTTGTCGGGATCGGTGCCGAGCCGGAACGTCACCGTCAGCGTCATCGCGCCGTCGGTGGTCGCCTGGCTCGACATGTAGAGCATGTTCTCGACGCCGTTGATCTGCTCCTCGATCGGGGTCGCCACTGTCTCCGCGATAACCTTGGGGTTGGCGCCGGGATAGGTCGCGCGCACCACGACGGAGGGCGGCACGACGTCCGGATATTCCGAGATCGGCATCGCGAACAGCGAGATCAGGCCGGCAAGGAAGATCAGGACCGACAGCACGCCGGCGAAAATCGGACGATCGATGAAGAACTTTGACAGATTCATGGCCTTGCCCCTGGGCGATATCCTGATGTTCTCCGAGACCTCCACTCGTCATTCCGGGGCGCGCGAAGCGCGAACCCGGAATCCAGAGGTGATGTGTTCGGAGTTTCGTACGCTCGAGATCCCGGGTTCGCGCGATGCGCGCCCCGGGATGACGGGGTGCATTAACGCTGCACCACGTCCTGGTTGCTGTGGTTCGACGCCTGCTGCGGCCCCCGTGCACCCATCGCCGCCACCTCCGTCTTGAGGAGGGCTCCCGGACGTACGCGTTGCAGACCATTGACGACGATGCGGTCGCCGGACTTCAGGCCCGAGGTGACGATGCGAAGCCCATCGACGGCGCCGCCGAGCGTGACCGGCCGGTAGACGGCGCGGCTGTCGTCGCCGACTGCCATCACGAACTTCTTGTCCTGGTCGGTGCCGATCGCGCGCTCGTCGATCATCACCAGCGCCTGTTGCTTCGGCTGGCCCATGCGCACGCGCGCGAACTGGCCGGGGATGAGACGCCCATCGTCGTTGCGGAACACCGCGCGGACACGGATGGTGCCGCTCTGGCCGTTGACCTGGTTGTCGATCAGCTGGATGTTGCCCTTCGCGGACAGGCCGCCCGAGGTCGTCATCTCGACCGGGATCTGGTCGAGCTTGCCGCGTTGGCCGGAAGCATCGGCGATCGAGTTCAGCGCACGCAGCACCACCTCTTCGTCCGCATCGAACGAGGCGTAGATCGGATTGACCGAGACCAGCGAGGTCAACACCGGCGAGGCGGTGCCGGCGGCGACGAGATTGCCGACGGTGACCTCGATCTTGCCGACGCGGCCATCCACGGGGGCGCGCACTTCGGTGTAGTCGAGATTGAGCTTTGCGGTCTGCAGCGTCGCCTCGGCCGCCTTGACGTTGGCGATTGCTTCGCGATTGGCGTTGTCGCGCTGGTCGTAGTCCCGCCGGGTGACCACGGCGTTGCCGACGAGCTGTGCGCCACGCTCGAGCTCGCTTTGGGTGAAGACGACGCGCGCTTTGGCGGCCTCGAGCTGGGCGGCAGCTTTGTCGACCTCGGCAGCATAGGGGGCGGGATCAATCTTGAACAGCACGTCGCCGGCCTTCACCAGCGCTCCCTCGGTGAAGTTCGCCGACATGATCGCACCCGCAACGCGGGGGCGGAGCTCGACACGGTTGATCGCCTCGAGCCGGCCGGAGAAATCGTCCCACAGCACGGTCTGCCGCGGCTCGATCATCGCGACGGTGACGGAAACAGCTTGCTCGGCCGCTGCCGCCGGTGCGGTCGCTTGCGCCGCATGAAAATAGCGGCCGGTCACGATCGAGCCGGCCGCGGCGAGGGCGCCCACGATGGCGACGCCGCCCAGAAGGCGGCGGAAATGGCCGGTACGGGAGGTATTTTGGGAGGGATGCATTTGCGCGCTCCAGATATGTAGTGTTCACTACAGATGTGGAGCTGGATACCGCAGTGCAAGATACTTATGTACCAATCACTAAGAAAATTGTACGCCGATACCGCGACGATTGGAAGACACAAGAAAAAGAAAGCTAGAACAAATAGATAGGATCCGGCGTTAGGCTGAGACAGCACGCCGAATCCGAGGAGACAGGCACATGGGCATGGGACGCCCCCGCGAATTCGACGCCGAAACGGCGTTGGACCAGGCGATGGAAGTGTTTTGGCGCCATGGCTATGAGGGCGCGACCATTGCCCAGCTCACGGAGGCCATGGGCATCAATCCGCCCAGTCTCTACGCCTGCTTCGGCAACAAGGAAGGCCTGCTGAAGGCTGCGCTCGACCGCTACACCACGCTGCGCAACATCTGGATGGACGAGGTGGTCGCAGCGCCCACCGCTCGCGAGGTGGCGGAGCGGATGCTGATGGGCATCGCCGACAAGCAGACCGATCCCGCCAATCCGCCCGGCTGCCTGCTCGTGCAGGGCGGCATCGCCTGCGGCACCGGCTCCGAGAACGTCCCGTTCGAGCTCGCCGCGCGCCGCGCCCAGAACGAGGACCAGCTCCGCGACCGCTTCATCCGCGCCAAGGCGGAGGGCGATCTCAAGGAGAGCGCCGATCCGGCCGCGCTCGCGCGCTATATCTCGGCGGTGTCGGTCGGCATGGGCGTGATGGCATCTTCGGGCGCGGATCGTGAAGCGCTGCGGCAGGTCGCTGATGTCGCCGTGCAGGCGGTCGCGGCGCAGTCGGCGGAGCCACGATCTGCCCGCTCGGGAGCGCGATAGATCACAAGGCCGCTTAGCTCAGGTCGTGCAGGTCCTTTCCAAGCGGCGGTGTCAGACGAAAGTTCGAGAACACGACTTCCAGTCCCGCCCGCTCGGGCGTGCAGGCCATCGGGCCCACAAGATAGGAGCTTGCTGCCGGAAACGGCGCTAGCCGCATGAGAGGCCAGGTCTTGCCATCGGCCGAGACTTGTAGACGAAGGACGCCGTCGGCGACGGTTGCGCGGACCCAGAAGTCTCCGGCATCATGCTCATAGGGTGCCGTTGCCCAGTCCGATCGCCCGTCGGTTAGCACGCTTGCAAGCATGGCGCGGCCGTCCGACAGTTCGATGCCGGCCTTGACCCAATGTCGCGCGTCGATGCGCACCATGATGCCCGCCTGATCGTAGAGCGCCTGGAAGTCGCCCTGTACACGTAAGCTGGCGGTGAATGCCTCGCCGGTTGGAAAGCCCAGGAAATGCCCGCTGTCACGATTAAAGCGGTAGTGGGTTTCTCGCCAGAAATCGGTGCCTTTTTCCGTCACGACCTGGAGGCGATCGTCCTCTGCCGTCCATCGTTTCGGTTCGTTCAACCACACGCCGTCACTTCTGAGGAGAGTCATTTCCAACCTCGATTGCCGATGCCTGCCGTGGCTCGATCCATCTGCCGGACAAGCATGGCCTCGTGCAAACTGCGATCGGGCGCGTGCATAGAGTTCAGCCTCGCGCCATCGACAGTGGTGCCGATTTCGAGGCCGGCTCACGTTTCATAGCAGCCATGGCTTCCGACCGGTTAACGGCGTCGGCGCGAGTTGCGGATTCACGATCGGCGATCATGCAACTTTGCGCCTGTTCTGCCCGACGTGTCAAACGGCCTTCGCCGGCAGGACCCGCACCATGCGGCGCGAAATTCTTCAATCATTCGTACTGTGCATGGGGTTGTTTTCGCATTTTTGTTTGAGCGTGCCCGGAGCCTGATCATCCAGCGCCGCGAACCGTATCGATACGGGAACCTCTAAGAGTTTTTACATACAGTTCTGGCACGTTCCGCGCGTCAAGACCGGCAACCTGCGTCGTCGCCTCTCATTGCGCGCACGAAAAGATAGGACCCGCGGGCATCGAGGGGGCGTAAGCCATGACTGCACTTGCTTCGGACGCCGGTCGCGCCAGGAGTGGGATCGTGCCGATCCTGTTGTGCGTCGTGCCGTTCAGCCAGATTCCGCTCGATGCCTATACGCCGGGCCTGCCACAGATGGTGGTGGATCTCACAGCTGACGCGGCGTCGATGCAAAACACCGTCACCGCTTACATGCTCGGCATGTCTCTGGCGCTGGTGCCGGTCGGTATCGCCTCGGACACCCTTGGCCGCCGAAACGTGCTGCTCGCGGGGCTGTCGGTGCTGATCGCGATGAGCATCGCCTGTGCGCTCGCCACAAGGGCCTCGCTGCTACTTGGCTTGCGCTTCCTGCAAGGCATCGGCGGCTGCACTTGTCTCGTCGTCGCCTATGCGGTCGCAGCTGATTGTTTCCGCGGCCGCGAGCTCACCGCGATCTCCGGCCTGTTAGGTGCCGCCTGGGGCCTTGCGCCGGTGCTGGCGCCGGCGGCCGGTGGCTTCATCGTCGAGCTGACCTCGTGGCGCGGCGTCTTCGTCGTCGTTGCCATCGCTGCGGCGATCGTCGCCGTGATCGTCGCGTTTCTTCTGCCCGAAACATTGCCGGCAGAGCGGCGCGCGCCGTTCGATCCGCGCCGCACTGCCGGTATCTTGCACGATGCGCTGGTCCGCCCGGGCTTCCTCGCCTTCGTGCTGGTCTTTGCCGCGGCGGCCAGCGCGCAGCTGGCGTTCGGCGTCGTTGCGCCGTTCTTCTACCAGACCGGTCTCGGCTATTCGGCGGCCATCTACGGCCTCGTCGCACTCGGGCTTGGCGGGGTCAATCTCGCCGGCGAGCTCGGCTGCGCGCATTTCGCACGCTTCATGCCGGCGCGCTTGCTGGGCTTCGGCGCCTTCGCGCTGTTCCTCGCCGGTGCGGTGGTCCTGACCGTGACGGGCATGACCCTCGGCCTCGATTTTGCGTCGATCGCGATCGGCGGCGCGCTGGTGCTCGGCGGCTGCGGCGTGCTGTGCCCGATGATGTACGGCATGGCGCTTGGCCTGTTCGAACGCGACCACGGGCTGGTTGGCGGCCTCATCAGCGCGCTCTGCTATCTCGCCGTGAGCGGTGCCATGGCGATCACGGCGGTGTTGCCCGAAGCGACGCAGGCGCCGATCGGATGGCTCTATCTCGGCCTCTGCGCCATTGCGGGGACGCTGCTCGCGATCTCGCTGCCCTCGGCGCGGCAAGCGACACACAGTTAAATAAGGAACCAAATCATGACCACGGTCGGAATTCGCGGCACGTTCTTCGATTTCGTCGACGATCCCTGGAAGCACGTCGGCAACGAGCCGGCCGCCGCGCGCTTTCACCAGGATGGCCTCATGGTCGTCACTGACGGCGTGATCAAGGCGTTCGGTCCTTATGACAGGATTGCCGCCGCCCATCCGGGCGTCGAGGTCACCCACATCAAGGACCGCATCATCCTTCCCGGCTTCATCGACGGCCACATCCATCTGCCGCAGACGCGCGTGTTAGGGGCCTATGGCGAGCAGCTCCTGCCGTGGCTCCAGAAATGGGTCTACCCGGAAGAGCTCAAATACCGGGATCGCGATTACGCGCGCGAGGGCGTGAAGCGTTTCCTCGATGCGCTGCTCGCCTCAGGCACCACCACCTGCCAGGCCTTCACGAGCTCCTCGCCCGTTTCGACCGAGGAGTTGTTCGAGGAAGCGAGCAGGCGCAACATGCGCGTCATCGCGGGCCTCACCGGAATCGATCGCAACGCGCCGGCCGATTTCATCGATACACCGGAGAATTTCTATCGCGACAGCAAGCGGCTGATCGCGCAGTACCACAACAAGGGCCGCAATCTCTACGCCATCACGCCGCGCTTCGCCTTTGGTGCCTCGCCGGAGCTGCTGAAGGCGTGTCAGCGCCTCAAGCACGAGCATCCGGATTGCTGGGTCAACACTCACATCTCCGAGAATCCGGCCGAATGCAGCGGCGTGCTTGTCGAGCATCCGGACTGCCAGGACTACCTCGGCATCTACGAGAAGTTCGACCTGGTCGGTCCGAAATTCTCCGGCGGCCACGGCGTCTATCTCTCCAACAACGAGTTCCGCCGCATGTCGAAGAAGGGCGCGGCGGTGGTGTTCTGCCCGTGCTCGAACCTGTTCCTCGGCAGCGGCCTGTTCCGCCTCGGACGGGCTACCGATCCCGAGCATCGCGTCAAGATGTCGTTCGGCACCGATGTCGGCGGCGGCAACCGCTTCTCGATGATCTCCGTGCTCGACGACGCCTACAAGGTCGGCATGTGCAACAACACGCTGCTCGACGGCAGCATCGATCCCGCGCGCAAGGACCTCGCGGAAGCCGAGCGCAACAAGCTCTCGCCCTATCGCGGCTTCTGGTCGATTACGCTCGGCGGTGCCGAAGGCCTCTACATCGACGACAAGCTCGGCAATTTCGAGCCCGGCAAGGAGGCCGATTTCGTCGCGCTCGATCCGAACGGCGGGCAGGTCGCGCAAGCGTGGCATCAATCGCTGATCGCCGACGGCGCCGCCCCGCGCACGATGGACGAGGCCGCGAGCATGCTGTTCGCCGTCATGATGGTCGGCGACGATCGCTGCGTCGACGAGACCTGGGTGATGGGCAAGCGTCTCTACAAGAAAGGCTGAGGCGGACCGCTGCCAATGAGCGCATCTCCTGAAACAGCCGGCCAGCCGGTCGCTCTCGTCATTCAGCGCCGCATCGCCGACGACGGCTTTGCTGCGTTCGCCCGGTGGAACGGTGAGGTCGGCGAGGCGCTCAAGGTCTGGCCAGGCTTTCTCGGCCTTGAGGTGGTGCCGCCGCAACCGCCGGCGCATGTGGACTGGGTGACGATCCTGCGTTTCGCGAGCCCGGCTGCGGCACGTGCCTGGCTGCAGAGCGAGGTGCGGGCGAAGTTGATCGCGGAGGTGCAGCGCTTCTTCGTCGGTTCGGAGGACGTCCATATCCTGCCCGACACCGGCGTCCCGCGCGACAGCGCAGTCTCGGCCGTCATCTCATTCAAAGTCCCTGATGGGCTCGAGGACGCGTTCCTGAAATGGCAGCAGCGCATCCAGGCCGCGGAGGCCGAGTTCAAGGGATTTCTGCGGCACAAGATCGAGCGGCCGATTCCGGGCCTGCACGACGAATGGATCATCATCCTGTCTTTCGACAGCGACGCCAATCTCAATGCCTGGCTCGACTCGCCGTTACGGCAGACGTTGCTGAAGGAGGGCGAGCGCTTCAATGCCGGAATGCACGTGAGGCGGGCGAGCTACGGCTTCAATTTCTGGTTCCCGGCCGGCAAGACGTCGGCCCCGGAGCAAGGGCCCGGTTTCATCTGGAAGAGCAACCTGATCGTTCTCCTGGTGCTTTATCCCGTGGTCTACCTCTGGGGCTATTTCATCAGCGCGCCCCTGATCGACAGAAACGGCGTGCCGGTCTGGCTGTCGCTGTTCCTCGGCAATCTCGTCAGCACCCAGCTACTCGGCTGGTGGCTGGTGCCCGCCGCCTTCAAGGCGCTCGACTGGTGGGTGACGCCGAAGGCGACGCTCGGTCGCCAGATCGCCGGCTTCGTGCTGCTTGCCGTGCTCTATGCCGCGTCGATGGCCCTGTACGCGCTGCTGCTCGCGTGGCATTGGGGACGGTGAGACCGCCAACCTATTGACGCGGAGAAGGGCGGTCGCTGGATATCGACGACCATGTTCGCCCTGACGTTTCTCGGGACATCGGCGAGCGTTCCCTCGGCGGAGCGCAACCATCCGGCGCTCCTCGTGGAAGCCGCAGGCAAGCGCGTCCTCGTTGATTGCGGCGAGGGCACGCAGCGCCAGCTGCTGCGCAGCGGCGCCGGCTTCCGGCGGCTCGACCGCATCCTGCTCACCCACGCCCATCTCGACCACGTGCTCGGCATCCCCGGATTGTTCTCGACGCTCGGCTTGCGGCAGACGTCCGAGATAATGACCGTTCACGGCGGCGCGGGCACGCTCGACCTCGTCACCCGCATGCTCGCCGGCCTGTGGGGCGCGGGCAGGGCGCCGATCGCCGTCCAGTTCGAAGCGCTGACCGAGGGACGAGCTATCGATACCGGTGAATTCGCCGTTGACTGTTTTCCGGTCCGCCACCGCGACACCGACAGCTTCGGCTTCATCTTCCAAAGCCCCGCGCGCCGTCATCTGCGGCCTGATCGCCTCATCGCGCTCGGTGTCCCCGACGGTCCGTTGCGCGGCGAGTTGGCCGCCGGCCGACCGATCGTGGTTGCCGACCGAACCATCGATCCGGAAGAGGTCCTGGGTCCTGTGAGCGGCGGCAGCAAGCTCGTCGTGATCGGCGACACCGAGACCACCGAGGGGTTGTCGCAATACGTCGCCGGCGCCGACATGCTGGTGATCGAGGCGACGTTCCTCGATCGCGACGCGCCGACCGCGCGGAATTACGGCCATCTCACCGCGGCAGAAGCGGCCTCCTTTGCCGCCGCGAACGAGGTCGGACAGCTCGTGCTGACGCATATGTCGGGGCGCTACGAAGACGCAGAGATTCTCGCCGAGGCGGCAGAAATCTTCCCGAACACCCGGATCGCCGCAGACTTCGACCACATCGTCGTCTGATCAAACGCGCCCTGACCCGATCCGTCCACCGCAGCGCTTGCCAGCCCAGATGCGAGCGGGTAGAAGGCTGCCACGCCTGAGCCGCGATTGGCGCGATGCGCTTCCCGGCCACAGTCGAACAAATCAAGCAGGCCTTTGAATTTGTTCGACTATTCCGTTGGGGAATGGTGTAACGGTAGCACAACAGACTCTGACTCTGTTTGTCTTGGTTCGAATCCAGGTTCCCCAGCCAGTTCCGGGCGCTTTCGCAAAGGCATGATTCCGGTCCCTGGGCAGGATGGCAGGCAGGTTGATGGGCTGCCTCGCTGCTCGCGACGGTTTGCCTCACCTAGTATTTGCATTTCCAAGTCGGATCGCCGCGCGCTGGATCGTCCTTGGGCTGGACAACCCAAGGAGATCCGCAAATGCCCTATGTCGATGGTTTCGTTCTCGCCGTGCCGAAGGACAATACCGAGGCCTACAAGGCGCTGGCGACGCAAGCCTGCGCCATCTGGATGGAGCACGGCGCGCTCGATTACGTCGAATGCATCGGCGACGACGTTCCCTATGGCGAGCTCACCTCGTTTCCGCGCGCTGTGATCGCGAAGGAGGACGAGGTCGTGGTGTTCGCCTGGATCGTCTATCGGGACCGCGAGAGCCGCGATGCCATCAACAAGAAGGTGATGGCGGACCCGCGCATCAAGTTCGAGGGCATGCCGTTCGACGGCAAGCGCATGATCTATGGCGGCTTCACGACGCTGCTCCGGGCGAGCGACATCGTGACGTGAGGAAGCCCGCTACTTGATCTTGTCGTAGGCCGCCGCGAAATCGCCGAGCGGCATCGGGATCGCGATGGTCTCCTTGGCCATGTTCTGAAAAGAGACCTTCAGCTGCTTGCCCGACCGCAAGGCGGCGAGCAGGGCCGGCGCAACCGGGGTCGAGGCGTAGCAGCCGCGATTCTCGCAGGTCTGGATCTGGAGATCGAACGTCTTGCCTTCGTCGACCTGGAGCTTGGCCCCGACCGGAAGGTTAAGGCCAAGCGGCAATTGCAGAAGCGCGATCGGCGTGCGGGTGTCGGGCGCGATGCGGATGTTGATCAGGACGACGGTCTGGCCCGTCTTGGTCAGCACCGCATTCTGCTCCTTCGCGCATTCGAGCGGCGCGTCGCGGCTTGCGCTGGTGCAGCGGACGATCCAGCCGGGCTGTCCGGAAGCACCGTCAGCCTGCGCCTGTGTCGGGGCAGGCGCGGGCTGCGCGGCCGGGGCGGGCGCGGCGTTCTTCTTGGCGCCCTGCTGGGCGTGTGCTGCGCCCGCTGACAACAGGACAGCAGCGACAAGGGCGACAAGTCTGGATTGCACAGGCATGGGAAACCGCATTTGCGAACCGGGGTCTCGCTGTAGCGTCGCGGCAGGCGCGGCGCTAGCTTACTCGGCGGCTTCCTTGACGCTGCCGTGCTCGGGCGTCTCCTCGCCTTCGTCGTCCGAACGGCCCCAAGTCGAGAACCAGTTGTTGAGCTTGTCGAGGTAGAGATAGACGACCGGCGTGGTGAACAGCGTCAGCGCCTGGCTGACGATCAGGCCACCGACCATGGCGTAGCCGAGCGGCTGGCGGATTTCGGCTCCGGTGCCGTGGCCGAGCATGAGGGGCACGCCGCCGAGCAGGGCCGCCATCGTCGTCATCATGATCGGGCGGAAGCGCAGCAGTGCGGCCTGGCGGATCGATTCCTCCGGCGTCTTGTGCTCGTCGCGCTCGGCGGCAATCGCGAAGTCCACCATCATGATGCCGTTCTTCTTCACGATGCCGATCAGGAGGATGATGCCGATCAGCGCGATCAGGCTGAAGTCGAATCCGGCCGCCATTAGGATCGCGAGCGCGCCGACGCCGGCCGAGGGTAGCGTCGACAGAATCGTGATCGGATGGATGTAGCTCTCGTAGAGAATGCCGAGGATCAGATAGACCACGACCAGCGCGGCGAGGATCAGGAGCGGCACGGTGCCGAGCGATTGCTGGAATGCCTGCGCGGTGCCCTGGAAGCTCGAATTCAGCGTGGGCGGCGTCCCGAGCTCCGCCATCGCCTTCTGCACGGCCTCGGTGGCCTGGCCGAGCGCGACGCCTTGCGCGAGATTGAAGCTGATCGTGATCGACGGGAACTGGCCTTGATGGCTGATCGAGAGCGGGCGGACCGGATCGGTGGTCCAGCTCGCGAAGGTCGACAGCGGCACCTGGTCGCCGGTCAGCGGCGATTTCACGTAGAGCTTGTTCAGCGTCTCGAGATCGCCCTGCATCTCCGGCAGGACTTCCAGGATCACCTTGTAGGTGTTGAGCTGCGTGAAATATTGCGTGACCTGCCGCTGTCCGAAGGAATCATACAGCGTATCGTCGATCAGCTGGGGCTGGATGCCGTAGCGGGCGGCGGTGTCGCGGTTGATCTTGAGCTGGACCGTTGTGCCCTGCGTCTGCTGGTCGGTCGCGACGTCGCGCAGCTCCGGCAGCGTCTGCATCTTGGCGAGGATCTTCGGCGCCCATTCGTTGAGCTCGTCCAGATTGGCGTCTTGCAGCGTGAATTCGAACTGAGTGCGCGTGGGTCGGCCGCCGAGCCGCACGTCCTGGGCCGCCTGCATGTAGAGGCGGGCGCCTTGGACCTTGTCGAACTGCGGACGCAGACGCGCAATGATCTGCTGGGCCGAAGCGTCACGCTCATTGCGCGGCTTCAGCGTGATGAACAGGTTGCCGTTGTTGCCGGCACGGCCGCTGCCGCCGATCGACATGGCAACGCTGGCAACGTCGGGATCGGCCAGGATGATCTTGCCGAGTTGCTCCTGGCGTCTCACCATCTCCTTGAACGAGATGTCCTGCGAGGCTTCAGACGTGGCCGTGATCAGGCCGACGTCCTGCTGCGGGAAGAAGCCCTTGGGGATTAGCACGAACAGGTAGATCGACAGGCCGAGCGTGACGAAGAAGATCGCGAGCGTGGTGCGCCGCCAGGCGAGGGCGTGATCGAGCCCATATTCGTAGCCGCGCAGCATCGCGTCGAAGGCGCGCTCGCTCCATTGATAGAAGCGGCCGTGCTGCACCTCGCCATGGGCGCGCAGGAAGCGTGAGGCCATCATCGGCGTCAGCGTCAGCGATACGAACATCGAAACGAAGATCGTCATCGCCAGCACCACGGCGAATTCGCGGAACAGGCGCCCGATAATGCCGCCCATCAGGAGCAGCGGGATCAGCACCGCGACCAGCGAGATGCTGATGGAGACGATGGTGAAGCCGATTTCCTTGGAGCCCTTGAAGGCGGCCTCCATCGGCGAGTCGCCTTCCTCGATGTAGCGCGTGATGTTCTCGAGCATCACGATGGCGTCGTCGACCACGAAACCGACCGCGATGGTGAGCGCCATCAGCGACAGATTGTCGAGCGAATAGCCCACCGGCCACATCAGGGCGCACGCGCCCAGCAGCGCCAGCGGAACCGTGACGGTAGGAATGACGGTCGCCCAGAAGCTGCGCAGGAAGATGAAGATGACCATGACCACGAGCACAATGGTCAAGAGCAGCGTGAACTGGACGTCCTCGACAGCGGCACGGATGGTCGCGGTGCGGTCGCTGATGAGCTCGATCTTGATCGCGGGCGGGATCGCCGCCACGAGACGAGGGAGGGTCGCCTTGATCCTGTCGACGGTTTCGATGACGTTGGCGCCGGGCTGCTTGAAGATCACCAGGAACACGCCGCGCTTGCCGTTGGCCCACGCCGCCTGCTTGGCGTCTTCGGCAGCGGTGACCGCTTGGCCGATATCGCGGATTCGCAACGGAGCGCCGTTGCGATAGGCGATGATGACGTCGTTCCAGTCCTTCGCGTGGGTGAGCTGGTCGTTGGCGTAGATCGTATAGGCCCGCTTCTCGCCGTCGATATTGCCCTTGGGGCTGTCGACCGTGGTGATCGCGATCTGGCTGCGGATATCCTCCATCGACAAGCCCTTGGCGACCAGCTTTGCGGGATCGACCTGAATGCGGATCGAGGGTTTCTGCTGGCCGCCGATGAAGACCTGGGCGACGCCCGAGAGCTGGCTGATCTGCTGGGCGAGCTGGGTGTCGACGGCATCGCTGACGCTGGTCAGCGGCAGCGTCTCCGATGTCGCGGACAGTAGCAGGATCGGCGCGTCGGCGGGGTTGACCTTGCGGTAGGTCGGGGGCGACGGCAGGTTCCTCGGCAACTGGCCGCTGGCCGCGTTGATGGCACCCTGTACGTCGTTGGCGGCGCCGTCGATGTTGCGGTTGAGGTCGAATTGGATGGTGATCGACGCCGTGCCCAGATAGCTCGTCGAGGTCATCTGCGCGATGCCAGGAATCTGGGCGAATTGCCGCTCGAGCGGCTGCGCCACCGACGAAGCCATGGTCTCGGGGCTGCCGCCGGGCAAATTGGCGGTGACCTGAATGGTCGGAAAGTCCACCTGCGGCAGGGGCGCGACCGGGAGCAGGGGATAGGCGACCAGGCCGACGAAGAGAATGCCGGCCATCAGCAGCGAGGTGCCGATGGGATATCGGATGAAAGGCGCCGAAATCCCGCCCCCGATCATTGCTGTCGAACCTTGTTCTGAGTCGGATCCGAGCTTGCTACCGCCGTCGACACCAGGCTTCCGGGCTGCACCTTGAACTGTCCGCCGACGATCACCTGCTGACCGGGGCTCAATCCTTCCTCGATGACCGAATGACCGTCGATGCCATAGCTGACCTTGATCTTGTGCAGTTCGGCCTTGTTGTCCTGGTTGACCGTATAGGCATAGAGTCCGTTGGTGGAGCGCTGGACCGCGTCATCCGGAACGACCGTCGCATCCTTCAGCGTTCGCACCAGGAGCCGCGTCGAGACCGATTGCCCCGGCCACAGCGTTCTTTCCTTGTTGTCGAACACCGCCTTGAGCCGGATCGTGCCGCTGGTCGCGTCGACCTGGTTGTTGATCACCGCGAGCTTGCCCTCGGCCAGCGTCCTCTTGCCGTCGGTGGTGAAGGCGATCACCTTGAGCGCGCCGGCCTTCTGGCCCTCGCTGATATAGGGGAGCTGGTCTTCCGGCGCGGTGAAGATCACGGCGATCGGCTCGACCTGCGAGATCGTGACGATGGCGGTCTGCGACGAAGCGTTGACGATGTTGCCGATGTCGACCTGACGCAGGCCTGCCACGCCGGTGATCGGCGCCTTGATCTGGGTGTAATCGAGCTGAGTCTGGGCGTTGGAGATCGCGGCATCGTCGGCGGCGATCTGGGCGGTGAGCTGAGCGACGGTGGAGCGCTGTGTGTCGACGCGCTGGGCGGTGGCGAATTCGCCGAGCTTCGTGGCGCGCTGGAGCTCGAGATTGGCGTTGGCGAGACTGGCCTCGTCCTGCGCCTTCTTGGCCTTGGCTTGGTCAAGCGTGGCCTGATAGGGGCGGGGATCGATCGAAACCAGGAGATCGCCCTGCTTGACGATCTGGCCTTCCCTAAATTCGAGCTTGTCGATCTGGCCATCCACACGGCTTCGGACCTGGACCGTGTTGAAGCCCTGAACCGTGCCGAGACCAGTGAGATAGACCGGAAAGTCGGTCTTCTGAACCGGCGCAACGCTGACCGGGACGGCGGAGGGGCGAGGCGGGCCTTTTTGTGCGGTCTGGGTTTTTCCCGCCTCGGACGTGCCGAATTTCTGCCAACCATAATAGCCGGCGGAAGCCACGGCCGCGATGATCGGAAGCCAAAGGATCGGCCGGGACTTGTTCATGTCGTCTCGTATCGGCTCGTATGCCCTCGGCTACGAATATCGGGGCAATCGTACGGTTCCAGCATGATGTATAATACACGCCAACTTCCAGAGTAAACAGCACTATCGGGTGAGAATCCTAAACAATTGGAAAGCTTTGCACCGTGTAGGCTGCTCGCTGGCGCGGCGACGTGCAATGCCGCGTTTTCCCACCGCGACCGGCCGGCGTGCAAGTCTTGCGCAGCACGCGGAGCAGTGTGCTCGGGACCGATCGGCCCCCCGCGCCGCGGCGTCATTCGGATCTGCCGCAAGAACGGTGCTAAGTCGCCTCGTAGCCGTTTCGGTTATCATGGATTTCGGCATCGTCCATTTCGGCGCCGCATCGACGGAGCAAAGCCTGGACGAGCTGAACGGCAAGCTGATCGCGTGCCAGATGCTGATCGAGGGATTGATCGCGCGTGTCGCCAACGAGCAGCGCGATCCCTTGTGCTTCCTCACCGACTTTCGCGACGAGATCAAAGCCGTTGTCAACGGCGCCAACATCGCCGGCATGGACAGCACCGATCGCGTGCGCGCCGTTGCGAAGACCGTCGACGAGTTGCTGTGGCTGATGAAACCCAGAGCGGCGATCGAGTGGCCAGCAATCGATTTGCGTCTAGGGACGCATCCTTCGCTCAGAGAGCGGGGCAGTTTAGAATCGTTTTGATCTTGATCTATTCAAGGGTTCTCGCGAACGGCACGCATTGACCCGCAATTGTGTGGCCGATACCAACAGGCGACATTCGTTCGACGCGTGTGAACGACAGGAATTGGAGGGCCTTGTGCTCTATCCTCCAGCACCTCTCGTCGCCCCCGTGACCAGGGGGACGCGGGTTGCGTCTTTCTTCTGGCTTCAGAGCATGATACGGGACGACCAAGCTCGGAGCATGATCTATGGCCTCGACACCGCGATACAGGCGCTGGTGGAACGGCTCGGGCGTGACGATCCCGAAACGGTCAAATTGACGGGTATCCATCACAATCTCATTCGCTACTGGGCCGAAGTATGAAGACCATCTCCATCCAAGCAAGCCTTGCCGCAGCCTTGATGCTGGCGTCTGCCTGGCTCGCATCCCCCGTTTTCGCCCAGACGCAGAGCCCGCCGGCACCGGCCCCATCGACGGCTCAGCCGTCCGCTGCCGGAACCTCCCCCCCGGCAGCTGCGCCTGCGGTCTCGACGGCTCCCGCCGTCGTGGGCGCCGCCCCGGTGGCCGCCAATCCCGCGAGTGCGAAGCCCGAGGCGGCGGCCCTGAAGGAGTTGTCGCCCTGGGTGATGTTCATGTCGGCGGACGTCATCGTGAAGGCGGTGATGATCGGGCTCGCCTTCGCTTCGCTGATGACCTGGACCGTCTTCATCGCCAAGTCGATCGAGCTGTCGGTCGCCTCCGGCAAGCTGCGTTCGGCGTTGAAGAAGATTGCGGAGGCGCGCTCGCTTGCCGAAGCGCAGATGGCGCTCGGCACCAAGGAGGGCATCCTGCCGTCGTTCCTTGCGGCGGCGTTGCGCGAAGCGCGGATGTCGGCTGGCCTGTCCAGCGATGCCGGCATCAAGGAACGCGCCGCCTCGAGCTTTTCCGAGATCGTGCGCGCGGAGCAACGGCGCATCCGGATCGGCATGGGCGTGCTAGCGACCATCGGCTCGACCTCGCCCTTCGTCGGCCTGTTCGGCACGGTCTGGGGCATCATGAACAGCTTCATCGGCATCTCGAAGTCGCAGACCACGAATCTCGCCGTGGTCGCGCCCGGCATCGCCGAGGCGCTGCTCGCCACCGCGATCGGCCTCGTCGCCGCCATTCCCGCCGTCATCATCTACAACCACTTCTCGCGCGTGACGAAAGGCTATCTCGAGCTCGTCAGCCGCGCCTCGGGCGCGGCGGGGCGACTGCTGTCGCGTGATCTCGACCGCAGCCACGGCAGCGTGCATTCGCGCGCGGCGGAGTAGACCATGGCCGTTTCGCTCGCTGACAATGATGACGACGACGATTTCTCGGAAACGCATGACATCAACGTCACGCCGTTCATCGACGTCATCCTGGTGCTGCTGATCATCTTCATGGTCGCCGCGCCGCTGTCCACGGTCGACCTGCCGATCGATCTGCCGACGTCGAGTGCGACGCCGCAGAAGAAGCCGGACAAGCCGACCTATCTCAGCATCAAGCCCGATCTGACGCTCGCGATCGGGGAGAACGCCGTTCACCGGGCCGAGTTGATCGGAACCCTCGACGGCCTTTCCGAGATGAGCAAGGACAAGTACGTTTTCCTGCGCGCTGATCGCTCGGTGCCCTATGGCGAGTTGATGGGCGTGATGGAGCTCTTGCGCTCGGGCGGCTATACGCGGGTGAAGCTGGTCGCGCTGGAAGGCGCACCGGGGGCGCCTGTGGCAGGCGCCGCCCAGCCTTAAGAAGACGGAACGATGGCGGACGAACCGAGACCATCCCGGAAGCTCTGGATCCTGGCGGCGGCGGCCGCGCTCGCCCTGCATCTCGGCGGTGCTGCGCTCGCGCTGGCGCATTTGCACGGCGACGACGACGGCGATGGTCTCGGCGCGGCCGGAGCCGAGTTCGCCGTCGAGATGGCTTCGCCAGAGGCTCAGGAATCCGATTTGCCGACCGGACCAAACGACTCCGCGGCACAAGAGGAGCGCCCGGAGCTTCCGGAGCAGAAGGCCGAACTGAAGGAGACGGAACTTCCTCAAGATCGACCGCAAGAGGCCGAGGATCCCGATCGCATTGTCAGCGAAAAGGTTGCGAAGAAGGAGCAGGACGACGATCCGAAGGCGGCTGCCGTTGAAACGCCCGCCATGGAGGCTGCCCCAAAGCAGGTTGATATGGCCCGGCAAACGTTCGAGGACGCAACGCGCGAGGCCGAAAAGGCCCTGGCGCCGGTGGTTGGGCTCGGCAAGGACATCCTGAAGATCACGGTGGACTGGAACAAGAAAATCAGTGCGCGTATCAAGCAGCACCAGATCAATCCGGAAGGCAGAGAGAACGCCAATCAGAAGGTCACGGTGAGTTTCGCGCTCAACCGAAAGGGAAATGTGGTCTCGGTCGACGTGATCGCGTCGTCCGGCGACGCCGCCTACGATGCAGCTGCGATCTCGATGGTTCGCAAGGCGGATCCTTTCGAGCCGCCTCCGGTTCAACTGACCGAGGAGCGTTTCGAGCGCACCCTCGAGATCAGCTTCGCCCCTGAGAAATCGAAGAAGATCGCCAACAAGAAGTCGGCTCAACGCCAGTAGAGCCGGATCCCGACATAGACCACCACCAGGCAGGCGAAGATCAGCGCCACGGGGAGGGGCCGTTTCTGGGCTCCGCTGGCCGCGCCTGTCCCGAAGAAACCAGCGCTTTTCGGCTTCGGCGCCGGGCGCCGGAAAGCGGTAACATTATCCGCTGCCGGCTCGGCCTCGCGCGGACGGACGTCGGGCGGCGTTCCAGCGCCACCCATCTCGACGTAATAGGCCTTGTAGATCGCACCGATGGTGGCCTCGGTGGCTTCGCCTTCGCTCATCTGCGCCAGCAGGTTCCTGTAGCTGCTCAGGAACTCCTGGGCCTCCGGAGGTAGCGCGGACGCCCCGTTGAGCTTAGCCATCATCTTCCAGGTGGCAAAATCGGCGCGGGCGCGGGTGTCGGCGCGTCGCGCGATCAGCATATCGGCAGCTTTGACCAAGTCGGCCTCTGGCCTTTCGGCTCGTGTTCGGGTGTTCCGGTTCAACTACGCATTGCCGGTCAGGAAGAGAACAGCCTGAATCACATAACCGGTCAACGTCCGCAGTATTGCTGAAATAACATCAAGATTTAGACCTAACTGCGAGCCCGCCAGCGGCAGCAGGATCAGGAGCCCGATCAGGATCAACATACCGAACGGCTCGAGCCGGGCCAGCGGCAAGGCGAGGGCCCGCGGCAGCAGCCCGACCGCAACTCGGCCGCCGTCCAGCGGCGGGATCGGCATCATGTTGAAGACGGCCAGGATGGCGTTGATGATGAGGGCATTCTTGAGGTTGTCGGCAACCCATTTCGCCGCGCTCGCGGGCACCAGCGGCAGGGCATGGAAGGCGAGGGCGGTGGCGAGCGCCAGCAGGATGTTGGTGGCGGGTCCGGCCAGCGCTACCCAGACCATGTCGAGCCTGGGATTGTTCAGCTTGCGGAAGTTTACCGGCACCGGCTTGGCGTAGCCGAACAGGAACGGCGAATGCGCGAACAGCAGCATCGCCGGCAGGATGACGGTGCCGAACGGGTCGATATGCCTGATAGGATTGAAGCTGACGCGGCCGAGCTGCGCGGCCGTGTTGTCCCCGAGCCGGTCCGCGACGAAGGCATGCGCGGCCTCATGGAAGGTGATGGCGAGCACGAGGGGAAGCACCCACACCGACAGGTCGTACAAGGAAATGTTCACAGCTCATCCATTTCGGTTAGCTAGCGGCCTTGCAGCCGTCCTGACCAAACCGGCGCAGCAACGCTTCGGCTCAACATAGGGTGGCCGGTTCCGAATTGCCACGCTGCAGATGAATGCTTCGGCCGGCCGCCGTGCAGTCGCGCAAAGTCACGCCGGGATCGTCCCGGGATATTGCACCAAGCCGTCGTCGAGCTTCACCCAGGCGAGCTTTTCCGACACCCAGATGTGCTCGGTCGGCGCAAAGGCATTGCGATCATCGAAAGTGGCGAGCGCCACGCCCGCCAGCGTGCCGTTGCGCCGCCAGGCGAACAGGCGCGTGCCGCACTGCTTGCAGAACACGCGGTCGATGTTCTCGGACGATGCATAGCGTGCAGTCTCGCCCTCGACGCTGAGCGCGCGCTGGTCGAACTGGGCGCGGGCGAAGTAGGGCGAGCCCATCGCCTTCTGGCAGATGCGGCAATGGCAGATGCGGACGTTGAGCGGCTCGCCCTCCGCCTTGAACCGCACCGCGCCGCACAGGCAACCACCTTCCCGGATCATGATGTCCTCAATAGGTCGCCCGCCCACCGGAAATATCAAACACCGCGCCGGTCGAGAACGCGCAGTCCTCCGACGCAAGCCAGCTCACCATCGCGGCGAGTTCCTCCACCAGCACGAAGCGGCCCTTCGGGATCTTCGACAGCATGAAGTCGATATGCTGCTGCGTCATCTGGTCGAAGATCGCCGTCTTCGCCGCGGCCGGCGTCACCGCGTTGACGAGGATGTCGTGGCCGGCGAGCTCCTTGCCGAGCGACTTCGTCAGCGCGATCAGGCCGGCCTTGGACGCCGAATAATGCGCGGCGTTCGGGTTGCCTTCCTTCCCGGCGATCGAGGCGATGTTCACGATCCGCCCGTATTTCTGCTTGAGCATTTCGGGCACGATCGCCTTGGAGACGATGAAGGGGCCGTCGAGGTTGATGCGCAGCACCTTGCGCCATTCCTCCAGGTCGGTCTCCCAGACCGGCTTGTTGACGCCGGCGATGCCGGCGTTGTTGACAAGAATGTCGATCTTGCCGAAGGCCTTGAGCGTTGCATCGCGTGTCTGCTCGACGGCCGCCGTGTCGGTGACGTCGACCTTGAAGACTTTCGTTTCGCCGCCGATCTCCTTTGCCGTCTTCTCGGCCAGCGCGGCGTCAAAGTCCCAGATCGCGACCTTGGCACCGGAGGCGACGAAGCGCTCGGTGATGGCGCGGCCAAAGCCTTGCGCGCCGCCGGTGACGATGGCAATGCGGCCGTTGAGATCGATCTTGTTCATGCCGGAGGCCTTTCTGCGTCAGAGCATGTAGCCGCCGTCGACGACGAGATCGACGCCGGTGGTGAAGGCGCTCTCGTCGCTGCCGAGATAGACCGCCATCGCCGCGATCTCCTCGGCGGTGCCGAGCCGGCCCATCTTCTGCCGCGAGATGAACATCTCCTTGCCCTGCGGGCCCTGGGCTGCCGCGCGGTCGAGCATCGACGGCGTCTCGACGGTGCCGGGGCAGATCGAGTTGCAGCGGATGCCCTTGGTGATGAAGTCGAGCGCGACCGCGCGGGACAGCAGCGACACTGCCGCTTTTGACGAGCTGTAGACGTAGCGGTTGGCCGGCGGCCTCAAAGCGGCGCAGGAGGAGATGTTGACGATGCTACCGCCGCCGCCTGCGATCATGTCGGGCAGGAAAGCCTTGATGGTCCGGTGCATCGACTTGACGTTGAGGTCGAACGAGAAGTCGAAGTCCTCTTCCGAACATTCCAGGATGGTGCCGTGGTGCACGAAGCCGGCGGCGTTGAGCAGGATGTCGATCTTGCCGACGCGCTTGGCGAAGGCGTTGACGTCGGCGGTGTTGCGGACGTCGAGCTTTGCGACCTCGGCGATGCCTTCGTTCGTCAGGCTCGCGATGCCGGCTTCGTTGATGTCGGTGGCGATGACGGTTGCGCCTTCACGCGCGAACGCGATGGCGCAAGCGCGCCCGATGCCTGCCGCGGCAGCCGTGACGACGGCGCGCTTTCCCTTGAGGCGGTCTGCCATTTTGTTCACTCCTTTGAATTGGGGTCGTCATTCCGGGATGCGCCGTCAGGCGCAGGCCCGGAATCCATACTCCCGATCGTGGTTATGGATTCTCAGATGCGCAAGTGCGCATCGTAGTTCGCGACTGCGTCGCGCCCCGGAATGACGGAAGTTGTCAGTGATTATCCCGCGCCACACCGAACGTGCCTGCGACGTTCTGATACCTTGTGGCGAGCTCCATGCAGGCGCCGGTCGATTGCTGGCCGACGGTGTTGCGATAGATCTCCTGCCATGGCGTCTGGTTCGGCGGATGCTTGAAGCCGCCGCTGGCCTTGAGCTCGGCATGGCGCTTCTTCAGCTCCTCGTCCGAGAGCAGGATGTTGGCGCTGCCCTTGTTGAGGTCGATGCGGACCTTGTCGCCGGTCTTGAGGATGGCAAGCCCGCCATTGGCGGCCGCTTCAGGCGAGGCGTTGAGGATCGAGGGCGAGCCAGAAGTGCCGGACTGGCGACCGTCGCCGATGCAGGGCAGGGACAGGATGCCGCGTTTGATCAGCGCCGCCGGCGGCTGCATGTTCACAACCTCGGCGCCACCGGGGTAGCCGATCGGGCCGGTGCCGCGGATGAACAGCACGCAGCGCTCGTCGATGTCGAGCGAGGGATCGTCGATCCGCTCGTGATAATCCTCCGGCCCCTCGAACACGATGGCGCGGCCCTCGAAGGCATTGAGGTCCTTCGGGTTGCTGAGGTAGCGGTCGCGGAATTCCTTGGAGATCACGCTTGTCTTCATGATCGCGGAATCGAACAGATTGCCCTTCAGCACCAGGAAGCCGGCGTCCTTCACCAGCGGCTTGTCGTAAGCCCAGATCACGTCGTTGTCGGGAGCGGGCGCGTTCTTGCAGTTCTCGCCGATGCCGCGGCCGTTGACCGTGACCGCGTCCTCATGGATGCGCTTGTGCTTCATCAATTCGCGCACCACGGCGGGCACGCCGCCGGCGCGGTGAAATTCCTCGCCGAGATAGAAGCCGGCCGGCTGCATGTTGACCAGGAGCGGCACGTCGTGGCCGAACTTCTGCCAGTCCTCGATCGACAGCTCGACGCCGATATGGCGGGCGAGGGCGTTGATGTGGATCGGCGCGTTGGTCGAGCCGCCGATCGCCGAATTGATCACGATGCAGTTCTCGAACGCCTTGCGGGTCAGGATGTCGGAAGGCTTCAAATCCTCCCAGACCATCTCGACGATGCGTTTTCCGGTCTCGTAAGCGATCTGGCCGCGCTCGCGATAGGGCGCCGGGATCGCCGCGCAGCCCGGCAGCGAGAAGCCGAGCGCTTCGGCAAGCCCGTTCATGGTCGAGGCCGTCCCCATGGTGTTGCAATGGCCGACCGAGGGCGCCGAGGAGGCCACGATCTCCATGAACTCTTCATAGTCGATCTCGCCGGCCGCGAGCCGCTCGCGCGATTTCCAGACGATGGTGCCGGAGCCGGTGCGCTCGCCATTGTGCCAGCCGTTCAGCATCGGGCCGCCCGACAGCACGATCGCGGGCAGGTTCACCGTCGCCGCCGCCATCATGCAGGCCGGCGTGGTCTTGTCGCAGCCGGTGGTCAGCACCACGCCGTCGAGCGGATAGCCGTAGAGAATTTCGACGAGGCCGAGATAAGCGAGGTTACGGTCGAGCGCCGCGGTCGGTCGCTTGCCGGTCTCCTGAATGGGATGGGTCGGGAATTCCATCGCGATGCCGCCGGCCTCGCGGATGCCTTCGCGGACGCGGTGCGCGAGCTCGAGATGATGGCGGTTGCAGGGGGACAGATCGTTGCCGGTCTGGGCGATGCCGATGATCGGCTTGCCGGATTGCAGCTCGGCGCGGGTGAGGCCGTAATTCAGGTAACGCTCCATATAGAGCGCGGTCATGCCCGGATTGTGCGGGTTGTTGAACCATTCCTGCGAGCGAAGATGGCGGCGGGTACCGTTGCTGCCGGCGGCATGCCCGTTGGTTGGTTTCTTTGTCATTGGTTTCTCCTGCATGCAAACGCGACTACCGTCCGTCCCATGGTGTCGGCATGTGCGGTGCCCAACGGCGCGCGCGATGATCTGCCTTCCCGCTGGCGGGTCGTTTCCTCACGATTCAGATACTAGTCGTGGCTGCTTGGTAACGCTATCATTTTGTTCGCCGCGCCCGCGCCCGATACGGCTGGCCTGCTGTCCGAACGTCGCGCCGACGAGCTTTGCCGCTCGATCACCTTGAAGCCGAGATCGAGCACCGGCTGCTCCGGGCGGCGGCCCTCGATCGCGTCGATCAGCATGGTGGCGGCCGTCTTGCCCATCTCATAGCGGTTGGTGCGGACGCTGGTGAGGGTGGGGACGGCGGCGGCCATGAATTCGAGATCGTTGAAGCCGACGATCGCGATCTGCCCGGGGACTGTGATCTCCCGGCGCCGGCATTCGAACAGCACGCCGAGCGCGAGGTCGTCGTTGGCGCAGAACACCGCATCGATGTCCGGCTCGCGCGCCAGCAGATCGGTGAACAGGGCGCCGCCGAGCGTCACCGAGGTCGGCGTCGCCGTCGTGACCACCAGGCGCTGGTCGAACGATCCGGCGTCCTTCATGGCCGAGACATATCCGTCCAGCCGCCGCTGCACCCTGGGATCCATCCTCGCGCCGACGAAGCCGACCTTGCGGTGACCTTGCTCGAACAGATGCGCGATCGCCGCGCGGGCCGCATCATAGTGCGAAAAGCCGATCATCATGTCGACCGGGTCCGGGCCTATCTCCATGATCTGCACGATCGGACAGTCCGCGGCCTGAAGCATCGCGCGGGACTCCGCGGTCTGGTCGATGCCGGTGACGATCAGCCCGGCCGGCTTCTGTGCCAGAAACAGACGCAGCAACTTCTCTTCCTGGAGAATGCTGTAGCGCGTGTTGGACAACTGGATCGAGTAGCGGCTGCCTTCGGAGGCGTCATAGATGCCGCGCAGCACGTCCGAGAACACGTTGTTGGTGAGCGATGGGATCAGGACACCGATGACCTCGGTGCGTTGCGAGGCGAGGGCGCGCGCGGCAAGGTTGGGCACATAGCCGAGCTCCTTGGCGGCGCTCTCGACCCGCGTCCGCTTGGCGACCGACAGGGCCTCCGGATTGCGGAAAAAGCGCGACGCGGTAATCGGGCTGACGCCGGCGAGCTCGGCCACTTCGGCCAGCCGGATTTTGCCTGACTTGGTGCGTTTTCGACCCATTAGCTGCTCTTAACACAGTCAGTCCCGCAAACAAAGGAACGTTGACAGCGCTACCAGCAACGACTAACCAAAGACAAATTGCCAAAACCGCACAAAGTACCGACAATGTTGCCCGCTAATATCGGGCCTGGTTCGGTAAAGTCCGAAAAACAAGACGGTCGCGGCGCGAGAGGCGCCGTCGACTTTCGAGGAGGGAGCTAGATGTCGTCTGTGCAAATCCGCGACGTGCGGAAATCGTTCGGCAATTTTGAAGTCCTGCACGGCGTGACGATTCCGATCGAGGACGGCCAGTTCGTCGTCCTGGTCGGCCCCTCCGGCTGCGGCAAGTCGACGCTTCTGCGCATGCTCGCCGGCCTCGAGAACATCACTTCCGGGACGATCTCGATCGGCGACCGCGTCGTCAACAATGTCCAGCCCAAGGAGCGGGACATTGCGATGGTCTTCCAGAACTACGCGCTCTATCCGCACATGACGGTCGCCGACAACATGGGCTTCTCGCTCAAGTTGCGGAATGCCAGCTCGGACGAGATCAACAAGCGCGTCAAGCGCGCCGCCGAGATCCTCGCGCTGTCGCCGCTGCTCGACCGCTATCCGCGACAGCTCTCCGGCGGTCAGCGCCAGCGCGTCGCCATGGGCCGCGCCATCGTGCGCGATCCGCAGGTGTTCCTGTTCGACGAGCCGTTGTCGAACCTGGACGCCAAGCTGCGCGTGGCCATGCGCACCGAGATCAAGGAGCTGCACCAGCGGCTGAAGACGACGACCGTCTACGTCACCCACGACCAGATCGAGGCCATGACCATGGCCGACAAGATCGTTGTCATGCATGACGGCATCGTCGAGCAGATGGGCACCCCGCTCGAGCTCTACGACAAGCCCGACAACCAGTTCGTCGCCGGCTTCATCGGCTCGCCTGCCATGAACTTCCTCAAAGGCCATGTGCGCGTCAACGGCGTTGCGAGCTTCGAAGGACCGAACGGCGTCAAGCTCCCGCTCAAGACCGCGCCCGCCAATTCCGACGGCCGTCCTGCGGTCTATGGCGTGCGGCCGGAGCACTTCACCATCGCCGATGACGGCGCCGAGGCCGAGATCATCGTCGTCGAGCCGACCGGCTCGGAGACGCAGGTGTTTGCCAAGCTCGGCGGCGAGCAGGTCGTCGCGGTCTTCCGCGAGCGTCACCAGTTCAATCCGGGCGACAAGGTGCGGCTGAAGCCCGAGCCATCGCTGGTCCATCTGTTCGACGATGCGACGGGCAAACGCATGAACGCCTAACGCATCAGACGACAAGGCATAAGACGACAAAAAGCATCACAGGGAGGACAACATGCAAGACTTTACCCGCCGGTCTCTGCTTCAAGGCGGCACCGCTTTGGCTGCGACCGGCATGCTGACGGGGCCGGCACTGTTCGACTTCGCCAAGGCCTGGGCGCAGAGCGCGCCCTGGAAGGCCGAGCCGGGCGCCAAGCTGACCGTGATGCGCTGGAAGCGCTTCGTGCCGGCCGAGGACGATGCGTTCAACGCGATGGTGGCGGCGTTCAAGGCCGCGACCGGCACCGAGATGAACACCTTCAGCGAGTCCTTCGAGGACGTGCAGCCGAAGGCCTCGGTTGCGGCCAATACCGGCTCCGGCCTCGATCTCGCCTGGGGTCTGCACACCCTGCCGCAGCTTTTCCCGACCAAAGTGCTGAAGATGAACGATGTCGCCGATTATCTCGGCAACAAATACGGCGGCTGGACCGATGCGGCGGCCAAAACCTGCAAGCTCGGCAACGACTGGCTCGGCATTCCCGTCGCGACCAACGGCGGTTACATGACCTACCGCAAGTCGGCGCTCGACAAGGCTGGCTTCAAGGAATTCCCGAAGGACTTCCCCGGCTTCCTCGAGATGTGCAAGGCGCTCAAGGCCAACAACACGCCGGCCGGCTTCGCGCTCGGTCACGCCTCGGGCGATGGCAATTCCTGGCTGCACTGGGTGCTGTGGGGCCACGGTGCCTACACGGTCGACCAGAACGACAAGATCGTCATCAATTCGCCGGAGACGGCGAAGGCGCTGGAATATTGCAAGGCGCTGTACGACAGCTTCATTCCGGGCACGGCGTCCTGGAACGATTCCTCCAACAACAAGGCGTATCTCGCCGGCGAGCTCTATTGCACGGCGAACGGCATCTCGATCTACGTCGCCGCCAAGACCGATCCCAGCAAGAAGGAGCTCACCGAGGACACCTATCACGCGCTCTGGCCGGTCGGTCCGGTCGGCAAGCCGACCGAGCTGCAGCTGGCGCTGCCGATCCTTGCCTTCAACTTCACCAAATATCCGAATGCTGCGAAGGCCTTCGTCGCCTTCATGCTGGAGAAGGAGAACTACGAGAAGTGGCTGGCCGGCGCGCAGGGCTATCTGACGCAGACCCTGAACGCCTATGAATCGGCGCCGATCTGGACGGCCGATCCCAAGAACGCCGTGTTCTCGCAGGCTTCCAAGCGCACGCTGCCGGCGTCGGGCATCGGCACCGTCGGCGAGAAGGCGGCAACCGCGATCGCCGACTTCATCGTCGTCGACATGTTCGCCAATTACTGCACCGGCGCCAAGGATGCGAAGGGCGCGATGGCGGAAGCCGAGCGCCAGCTGAAGCGCATCTATCGCTGAACAGTCACGGGGCGGGCGCCTCTTCGGCCGCCCGCCCGTCAACATTTCGATCAGGGATATCGGGCATGGCTGATGTCGCAATTCCCCGGGCCAAGCCTCAGATGACCGAGGCTGGCGCCTGGGCCCAGCTTAAACACAATCGCAATTGGCTCGGCTTCTGGTTCATGGTGCCGGCCATGGTGTTCCTGATCTTCTTCCTGGCCTATCCGCTGGGGTTGGGCATCTGGCTGTCCTTCACCGACACGCGCATCGGCAGGGTCGGACAGTTCATCGCCTTCGAGAACTACGAATGGTTGTGGGACGATTCCATCTTCTGGCTGTCGGTGTTCAACACGCTGCTCTACACCTTCGTCGCCAGCGCCTTCAAATTCGGCATCGGCCTTTACCTCGCGCTGCTGCTCAACGAGCACATGCCGTTCAAGGCGATGCTGCGCGCGATGGTGCTCATCCCCTTCATCGTTCCGACGGTGCTCTCCGCGCTCGCCTTCTGGTGGATCTTCGACTCGCAATTCTCGATCATCTCCTGGTCGCTGAAGCAGCTCGGCCTGATCAACCAGAACATCAACTTCCTCGGCGACACGACCTGGGCACGCATTTGCGTGATCTTCGCCAATATCTGGCGCGGCGTGCCGTTCGTGGCGATCACGCTGCTCGCAGGCCTGCAGACCGTCTCACCCTCGCTCTATGAAGCGGCGACGCTCGACGGCGCTACGCGCTGGCAGAATTTCCGCTACATCACCTATCCGCTGCTGACGCCGATCATCGCCGTCGTGATGACCTTCTCGGTGCTCTTCACCTTCACGGACTTCCAGTTGATCTGGGCGATGACGCGTGGCGGCCCGGTCAACGCCACTCATCTGATGGCGACCCTGTCCTATCAGCGTGCGATCATCGCCGGCCAGCTCGGCGAGGGCGCCGCGATCTCCAGTGCGATGATCCCGTTCCTGCTCGCCGCCATCATGGTGTCCTGGTTCGGCCTGCAGCGTCGCAAGTGGCAGCAGGGAGAAAACAATGACTGATCTCCCCACCTCGCGGATCGATCTCAAGGCCGTCCTGCATAGCTCGGCTCCGACAGTCGCGAAGGATGATCACAGCGAGGGCATGAGCTATCTGCAGTCGGTGCCGCGCAGGCTGGTGACGCTGTACCTGCCGCTCGCCATCATCGTCGTCGTCCTGCTGTTCCCGTTCTACTGGATGGCGCTGACCTCGGTGAAGCCCGACGAGCAGCTGCTCGACCTCGACAAGTACAATCCGTTCTGGACTTGGAATCCGACTTTCAAGCACTTCCACAAGCTGTTGTTCGAGAGCTACTATCCGTACTGGCTCTGGAACACGATGTATGTGGCGATCTGCGCGACGGTGCTCTCGATCATCGCCTCGGTGTTCGCCGCCTACGCCATCGTGCGCTTGCGTTACAAGGGCGCCAATCTCGTCGGCGGCCTGATCTTCCTCGCCTATCTGGTACCGCCGTCGATCCTGTTCATTCCGCTCGCCACGGTCGTGTATCAATACGGCCTGTTCGATTCGCCGCTGGCGCTGATCCTGACCTATCCGACCATCCTGATCCCGTTCTCGACCTGGCTGTTGATGGGCTATTTCAAGACCATCCCCTTCGAGCTCGAGGAATGCGCGCTGATCGACGGCGCGAGCCGCTGGCAGATCCTGGTCAAGATCGTCGTGCCGCTGGCCATTCCCGGCCTGATCTCGGCCTTCATCTTCTGCTTCACGCTGTGCTGGAACGAGTTCATCTACGCCCTGACGTTCCTGCAATCGACCAGCAACAAGACGGTGCCGGTCGCGATCGTCAACGAGTTCGTGGACGGCGATATCTACCGCTGGGGCTCGCTGATGGCGGGCGCGCTGGCCGGCTCGCTGCCGCTCGTGATCCTTTACGCCTTCTTCGTGGAGCATTATGTGTCGGCGATGACCGGCGCCGTGAAGGAATGATCGCGGGGCTTGCCGAGGGGCGCGCCAATTGTTTCAAGAGCGGCGCGCTTCGGCCAATAAGAAGGAGTTGAGCTCTTGCACATTCTGGTTCTCGGCGCCGCCGGCATGGTCGGCCGCAAACTCTGTGAACGGCTGCTGCGCGACGGCCGGCTCGGCAAGAGCGACATCACGAAATTGACCATGCACGACGTGGTCGAGCCCAGGAAGCCGGAGAAGGCCGGCTTCCCGGTCGAGACCGTGTCGGGCGATTTCGCAGTCCCCGGTGCCGCCGAGAAACTGATCGCAGGTCGCCCCGACGTGATCTTCCATCTCGCCGCGATCGTCTCCGGCGAGGCCGAGCTCGATTTCGACAAGGGCTATCGCATCAATCTCGACGGCACGCGGATGCTGCTCGATGCGATACGCCTTGCGGGCGGCGGCTACAAGCCGCGCGTGGTGTTCACGTCCTCGATCGCAGTGTTCGGCGCGCCGTTTCCCGATGCGATCGGCGACGAGTTCTTCCATACCCCGCTGCTCAGCTACGGCACGCAGAAGGCGATCGGCGAACTTCTGCTCGCCGATTATTCCCGCCGGGGCTTCCTCGACGGCATCGGCATCCGCCTGCCGACCATCTGCATCCGGCCGGGCCTGCCCAACAAGGCGGCATCGGGCTTCTTCTCCAACATTCTGCGCGAACCGCTCGCCGGCAAGGAAGCGATCCTCCCGGTCTCCGAGGACGTCCGCCACTGGCACGCGACGCCTCGCTCGGCCGTCGGCTTCCTGCTTCACGCCGGCACCATGGATCTCGCCACTGTCGGCCCGCGCCGCAACCTGACCATGCCGGGCCTGTCGGCCACGGTCGGCGAGCAGATCGCCGCCTTGAAGCGGGTTGCGGGCGAGAAGGTCGCCGCGCGCATCAAGCGCGAGCCCGATCCCTTCATTGTCGGCATCGTCGGCGGCTGGCCGCGCAATTTCGATGCCAGGCGGTCGCGCGAACTCGGCTTCACCACCGCCGAGAAGACGTTCGACGATATCATCCGCATTCACATCGAAGACGAGCTCGGCGGCAATTTCGTCGCCTGAGCTCGGACTGAGCGGGCCCTGATGATGGCGAGCGTTGCTTGCATCGGCGAATGCATGGTCGAGCTGCGGCAGGCCCAGGGCGGCGCGTCCGCCGGGCAGGGGCAGGGCGGTGGCCTGTACTCACGCGGCTTCGGCGGCGACACCCTCAACACGGCGGTGTATCTGGCGCGGCTGGACGTCAAGGTCGATTATCTCACCGCGCTCGGCGATGACGCCCTGAGCGACGAGATGGTCGCTGCCTGGAATGCGGAAGGCGTCGGCACGCGGCGTGTCGTGCGGCTCGCGGGCAAGCTGCCCGGCCTCTACATGATCCAGACGGACGGCAAGGGCGAGCGCCAGTTCTTCCATTGGCGCGACAGTGCGGCCGCGCGCCAGCTGATGGGCCTGCCGGAGACGGACGAGCTGCTCAACTCGCTGATGAGCTACGACGTCGTCTATCTCTCTGCGATCACGCTCTCGATCTACGACGCGGCCGGGCGCGAGCGCCTGTTCGGCGCCATCAAGCGCGCGCGCCTGCTCGGCACTCGCTTCGTGTTCGACACCAATTTCCGCGCGCGCGGCTGGCCGGACCGCGATATCGCGCGGGAGGTGTTTGCGACCGCCTTCGCAGCCGCCGACATCGTGCTGACCTCGACCGAGGATCTGCTCGCCCTCCATCCCGGCGAAAGTCACGACCAGCTGATGGCGCGTATCCCAACCCCGGAACTGGTGTTCCGTCTGCCCGAGCCGGTGAGCCTGTTGCGCTACCCCGGCGGCGCCAGCGAGGTCCGCGCCGAGCCCATGACCAAGCCCGTGGTCGATACCACCGCCGCCGGCGACAGCTTCGCCGCGGCCTATATCGCGGCCCGGCTCGCCGGCGCCGAGCCGGTGGAGGCGGCCCTATCAGGACATCGGCTCGCCAGCCTCGTGATCTGCTATCCCGGCGCCATCATTCCGGGCTATGCCATGCCGCCGAAGAAGCGGCACCGGCCGGCGGCGTCCCGCCAGGCCAACAATTAGACAGCGACCAAATGAATCGAGACCCATGACCACGGCTGCCCAACAGAACCACCTCGTCGCGCTGTTCAAGGCTGCGACCGTCATTCCCGTCCTCACCATCGAGCGCATCCAGGATGCGGTGCCGCTGGCGCGCGCGCTGGTTGCCGGCGGTGTCCGCACGCTGGAGGTGACCTTGCGCACCCCCGTTGCGATCGAGGCGGCGCGCGCGATGATGACCGAGGTCCCCGAGGCGGTCGTGGGTATCGGCACCATTCTCAACCCGTCCGACTTCAGCCGGGTCGAGAAGCTCGGCGTCGCGTTCGGCATCAGCCCGGGCCTGACCCCCGATCTGCTCAAGGCCGCGACCGACAGCTCCTTGCCGTTCGCGCCGGGGATTGCCACGGCCTCGGAACTGATGATGGCGCTGTCCTACGGTTTTGACGTCGCAAAGTTCTTCCCGGCGGAGCAGGCCGGCGGCATCAAGGGCCTGCGCGCCCTCGGCGGGCCGTTCCCGAACGTGCGGTTCTGCCCGACCGGCGGGGTGGGCGAGGCCAATGCCGCGACCTGGCTGGCCGAACCCAATGTCGTTGCGGTCGGCGGGTCCTGGCTGTGCCCGACGGCGGAAATCCGGGCCGGGAACTGGGCCGGCATAACTGCCATCTGCGAGCGGACCCTCAAGGCGCTGAAAGCCGCGTGAAGTCTTGCCATCCCTGGGCTAAGACTTAGCTCAGGAAGAGGCCTCCAGGGAGAAATGACCATGACCGCCAGCATCGTCGGATGGGCGCATACGCCGTTCGGCAAGTTCGACACCGAAACCGTCGAAAGCCTCGTCACCCGCGTCGCCAATGAGGCGCTGGCGGATGCCGGCATTTCGGCCGGTGATGTCGACGAGATCGTGCTCGGGCATTTCAACGCCGGCTTCTCGCCGCAGGATTTCACGGCGTCGCTGGTACTGCAGGCCGATCCCAAGCTGCGCTTCAAGCCGGCGACCCGTGTCGAGAACGCCTGCGCCACGGGATCTGCTGCCGTGCATCAGGGCCTGCGCGCGATTGCCGCAGGGGCGGCCAAGATTGTGCTGGTCGTCGGCGTCGAGCAGATGACGCGCACGCCGAGCGCCGAGATCGGCAAGAACCTGCTCAAGGCTTCCTACCTCCCTGAGGACGGCGACACGGTCGGCGGTTTCGCCGGCGTGTTCGGCAAGATCGCCAGCTCCTATTTCCAGAAATACGGTGACCAGTCCGATGCGCTGGCGCTGATCGCGGCCAAGAACCACAAGAACGGCGTCGCCAATCCCTTCGCCCAGATGCGCAAGGACTTTGGCTTCGACTTCTGCCGCGCCGAGAGCGAGAAGAACCCCTATGTCGCCGGCCCGCTGAAGCGGACGGACTGCTCGCTGGTCTCCGACGGCGCCGCTGCGCTGGTGCTGGCCGATGCCGAGACGGCCAAGGGCATGACCAAGTCGATCGGCTTCCGCGCCACTGCGCACGCCCAGGACTTCCTGCCGATGAGTAAGCGCGACATCCTGCAGTTCGAGGGCTGCACGGTCGCCTGGCAGCGGGCGCTGGAGAAGGCCGGTGTCACGCTGTCCGATCTCTCCTTCGTCGAGACCCATGACTGCTTCACCGTCGCCGAGCTGATCGAGTACGAAGCGATGGGTCTGACGCCGAAGGGGCAGGGCGCCCGCGCCATCAAAGAAGGCTGGACGCTGAAGGACGGCAAGCTGCCGGTCAACCCGTCAGGCGGCCTGAAGGCCAAGGGCCATCCGATCGGTGCCACCGGCGTCTCCATGCATGTGATGACCGCGATGCAGCTCGCGGGCCAGGCGCCCGAGGGCATGCAGCTCAAGAACGCCAAGCTCGGCGGCATCTTCAACATGGGTGGCGCGGCCGTCGCCAACTACGTCTCCGTCCTGGAGCCGCTGAAGTAGTTTGATCCTGTAGGGTGGGCAAAGGCGCCATACGCCATGCCCGCCTTATTTCTTTGCGTTAGATCATGGTGGGCTCGCGCGGCCCCCTTAATGCTCTGATTGATTTTGCGGGAAATGCATCATGAGCACTAACTACGAAGATTCACTGTCGATGGACGCACTCAACGATCGTATCGCGATCCTCGAAGACAATATCCGCCAGCTCATCGAGCAGGCCGCTGCCGCCTCCGGCGAGCAGAACGAGTCGCGCATCGCCGACCGGATCAATCAGCAGAATGACGAACTCGACCGGCTCCTGAAGATCCGGGAATCCCGTCAGAAGAAATAGCGGCCGACGTCGCCCCGCGGCGCATGCCGCCATACGCCGCCCGCCCTTGCGCGAGCGGCGGCACTGCCGTTAGCTGGACCGAAATCGCGTGGGCAGTTGGGCTCGGCGCAATCGGGAGCGAACGATGGGGCCGCTGAAAGGCATCAAGGTCGTCGACATGACCACCGTGCTGATGGGCCCTTATGCGACCCAAATGCTCGGCGATTACGGTGCCGACGTCGTCAAGGTGGAATCGCTGGACGGCGACGTCACCCGCCTGATCGGCCCGATGCGTCACGCCGGCATGGGGCCGGTGTTTCTCAACACCAACCGCAGCAAGCGCTCGATCTGCCTCGATCTGAAGAAGGCTGCGGGGCGCGAAGCCGTGCTGCGGCTTTTGAAGGACGCCGACGTCCTGGTCTACAACGTCCGCCCGCAGGCGATGGCGCGGCTTCAGCTCGGCTACGACGTCGTCTCCGCCATCAACCCGCGCCTGGTCTATGCCGGCGTGTTCGGCTTCGGCCAGGACGGGCCCTATGCCGCAAAACCCGCTTACGACGACCTGATCCAGGGCGCGACTGCGCTTCCAGCGCTGATGGCGCAGACTGGCGACGGCGTGCCGCGCTACGTGCCGAACGCCTTGGTCGACCGTATCGTCGGACTCACCGCGGTCGGCGCGATCTGCGCCAGCCTCGTGCACCGCGACCGCACCGGCCGCGGCCAGCGTCTGGACATTCCGATGTTCGAGACCATGGCCGGCTTCGTCATGGGCGACCACATGGGCGGGCTCACGTTCGAGCCGCCGCTCGACAAGGGCGGCTATGCCCGCCATCTCTCGCGCGACCGCAGGCCCTACAAGACCTCGGACGGCTATCTCAGCGTCATCGTCTACAACGACAAGCAGTGGGAGAACTTCTTCAAGGCCACGGGGCGCGACGAGCTGCGCGCCGATCCCAAATTTGCAACCTTCGCCGGCCGGGCCGCCAATATCAATGTGGTGTATGCCGAGCTCGCCCGCATCTTCGAGACGCGGACCACGGCGGAATGGATCGACCTGCTGACGAAAGCCGACGTGCCTGTCATGCCGATGCACGATCTCGCCTCGATCCTGCACGATGAGCATCTGGAGGCGACCGGCTTTTTCCCGGTGGTGACCCATCCGACCGAAGGTCCGATCCGCAGCATGAAGGTGACGGCGACCTGGTCCGAGACCGAAGCCGAGCCGGTACGCCTGGCGCCGCGGCTCAACGAGCATGGCGCGGAGATCTTGCGCGAGATCGGCTATTCCGCTGACGAGATCGCAGCCATGGTGCGCGACGGCGTCACGCGCGTGGCGCCGGAGTAGGGAGAGTGGAGATGACCACGCTTCTCTCATCCGTCATTCCGGGGCGCGCCCACTTGGGCGCGAGCCCGGAATCCATTCATCCTCCGCACATGCCGTTCGATGGATTCCGGGCTCGCGACTTCGTCGCGCACCGGAATGACGGTGGAGAAATGGCACCATGAGCTTCATCACCGGCGTCGGCCTCACGTCGTTCGGCAAGCACGAGGGCTCCTCCTCGCTCGACCTGATGAGCGAGGCCGCGCAAGCCGCGCTCGACGATGCCGGCCTCGAGCGCACCGACATCGACGGGATTCTCTGCGGCTATTCCACGGTCTCCCCGCACATCATGCTCGCCACCGTCTTCGCCGAGCATTTCGGCATCCGCCCGTCCTACGCTCATGCCGTCCAGGTCGGCGGCGCCACGGGTCTTGCGATGACGATGCTTGGACATCATCTCGTCGCGTCAGGCGTCTGCCGGAACGTTCTGGTGGTCGCTGGCGAGAACCGGCTCACCGGGCAGAGCCGCGATGCCTCGATCCAGGCGCTGGCGCAGGTCGGCCATCCCGACTACGAGGTGCCGTTAGGACCGACCATTCCCGCTTATTACGGCCTCGTTGCCAACCGATACATGCACGAATACGGCGTGACCGAAGAGGATCTCGCCGAATTCGCGGTGCTGATGCGTGCCCACGCCTGCACCCATCCCGGCGCGCAATTCCACGATCCCATCAATGTCGCCGACGTCATGGCCTCCAAGCCAGTGGCGCTGCCGCTCAAGCTGCTCGATTGCTGCCCGGTCTCCGACGGCGGCGCGGCGTTCGTTGTCAGCCGCGAGCGAACCGGGGAAGCGGGCGTGCGTATCCGCGGCTGCGCCCAGGCCCACACGCATCAGCATGTCACGGCAGCGCCCGCCCTCAGCGAGCTTGGCGCCGAGATCTCCGTCGCGCGTGCAAAGGCGACCACGGGTCTCGCGATCTCCGACGTGCGCTACGCCGCGATCTATGACAGCTTTACGATCACGCTCGCGATGCTGCTGGAAGACCTCGGTCTCGCCGGCCGCGGCGAGGCGGCCGCGCGCGTACGCGCCGGCCATTTCAGCCGCGACGGCGCGATGCCGCTGAACACCCATGGCGGCCTGCTCAGCTACGGCCATTGCGGCGTCGGCGGCGCCATGGCGCATCTCGTCGAGGCGCATTTGCAGATGACGGGGCGGGCGGCTAGCCGCCAAGTCCGCGACGCCTCGATTGTACTGCTGCACGGCGATGGCGGCGTGCTGTCGTCTCACGTCAGCATGTTCCTGGAGCGGGTCAGATGAGCGAGCGTCTGGCGGACTGGACCAAGGGTGAAGAGGCCATCACCTACCAGATTTGCACCGCATGCGGGCATGTACAGTATTTTCATCGGGCCTTCTGCGCAGCTTGTGGCGAATCGGACCCGCGCGAGCAGCGCGCCAGTGGCAAGGGCAGGGTGTATGCGACCTCGTTGGTCTGCCGCGCGGCAACGCCCGAGACGCGCGCGCACGTGCCCTACAACATCCTGCTGGTCGATTGCGCCGAGGGCTTTCGCATGATGGCCCATGGCGAGCATGACCTCGCCATTGGCGATTCGGTCATCGCAAGCTTCAAGCCGTTTGCCGGCAATCTGGTGCCGTTCTTTGCCCAAACCAAATAGGGAAACGCGAATGTAGCCCGGATGGAGCAGCGAAATCCGGGATTCGCACCTCGCGGACAGACTTCCCGGATTGCGCTGCGCTTCATCCGGGCTACACGCCAACAGAGGGGATCCGTCATTCGGGGGCGGTCATGCGACCGAGCCTGGAACGGGAATTCTGGGCTTGGCTTGTGCGAGAGCCACCCCGGAATGACGAAAACGCTGAGCACCTGATCCGGAAAAGTGTGAAGCAGTTTTCCGAAAAGATCATGCGCAATCGAAATACTCTAACGCCCGTAGAACAAGATGCTGGCGATGACGAGCATCGCCGTCACCGCCAGCATATGCGCGAGCGCTCCCGAGGCCGCCCCCTTGGTGGCTTCCTTCATGCCGTTTTCTCCCTAGACTTGGGCGTGACTCATCGTTGCGCGGTGAGCGCATACGACGGCCAATTGTTTTTACTCGGAACACCCCTTGCGAGTATCCGCCGCGATTTGTCCCCCCGCGGCGAATATCGACTGTGTCAGGGTCGATCAGCAATGCGGCGGCAATTTGACTCGATGATGTTGCTCGTGCGTCCCCACGCGAATAGAGTCTTCGGGAACCTTCGCCAATGGCGACAAAAAGCATCAAAAGATCAGGGAAAACTTCAGGAAAATCATGGCCCGCATTCAGTACAGCGACCCGTCCAAGGCATCCGACCGCACCCGCGAAATCCTCGACAAGAACCGCCATGCCAACATCTTCCGGATGATGGCGCATTCGCCGAGTTACTTTGAGCAATATTGCCGCCTCGGGGGCGCAATCAGGCACAAGGGCGAGCTCGACCCCATCGTGCGCGAGCTTGCGATCACCCGTACCGGCATCCTGTGCGAGGCACCCTATGAGATCGTCGCGCACAAGCGCATCGGCAAGAATGTCGGCGTCACCGACGAGCAGAACGAGGCGCTCGAGAACTGGCAGGCCGCATCCTGCTTCAACGAGGTGCAGCGCGCCGCGCTCGCCTTCACCGACGAGATCGTGAAGCTGACGAAGCCGACGGATGCGACCTTCAAGGCGATCGCATCGAAGCTGACGCCAGCGGCGCTGGTCGAGCTCCAGCTCTCGGTCGGCTTCTACATCATGACGTCAAAATTCCTGGAGACGTTCGAGATCGACCTCCAGCCCGTCACCGAAGTGGTGGGCTGATCCAAAGCTCGGCTTGCGAGGGATGCTCATGACAATCGATGAATATGCGGCCTGGGCCGCAACCATTGCCAAAGTCGACGAGCATCGGTCGAACGAGCGGTTGTCTTATCTCGGGCTGGGCCTTGCCGCTGAGGCGGGCGAGGTCGCCGAGCACATCAAGAAGCTCCTGCGCGACGACTGGCTCGACAAGGCCGGTCTCGTCGAAGAGCTTGGCGATGTCGTCTACTACTGGGCCTGCCTGTGCGCCGCCACCGGTCAGCAGCCGTCCGCGCTGCTCAACGCCAGTGCCGCCAAGATAAGGCGACGCATCAGCGAAGCGGCGAGCCGTTAATGTAAGCTTGAGCTGGGAAGTCCGGCGTTTGGGCCGGGCTTGTCCCGGCCATCCACGACTTGCCAATCGGTACGGAGAACGTGGATGCCCGGGACAAGCCCGGGCATGACGATCTGTTGCGCATGAACCGCTCACGTCGAGGTCAGAATATCCACCTTGGCGTTGGCGACGATCAGGCGGTCGGCCAGGAGCTGGGCCAGGTTGCGCATGACGCATTCGCTGGCGCGGGGGTGCTGCTTGCGGAAGCGCTCGAAATCCTTCAGCGGGACCTCGCATGCCGTCGCTGCCATGTCGGCGAACACGTCGGCGGAGCGGGTTTGTTCCAGCAGCGCCATCTCGCCGAACGCCATGCCGGCGGTGAGCGTCGCCAGCCTGACGCCATCGGGCAAGGTGACGTGCACAGCGCCGCTGCGCAGGAAGTACAGGGCATCGGCGGGGTCGCCGGCCGTGAGGATTTTGGCGCCGGATTGATAGGTCCTGATGGTGCAGAGCGAGGCGAGATCCGTCAGCTCTTCCTCGCTCAGCCCGGTCAGCAGCGGCTGGTCGGCTAGCTCGGTGGTCTCGTGAAAATCGATCGAGCCGCCGTAGCGATAGACGATCTGGTCTTCGGCCCATTCGATCGCAGTGTCGAGCAGATAGAAATCGCGCACGTTCTTCAGCTCAGCGGTCCATTCTCGTAACGTATTCCATTCCTTGGAGGCGCGCCGGACGCCCGACAAGACCACCGTGACATTCAGCGCGGCCAATTCCTCGAACGCTTCGGCCACAAGTCGTGCGCCGGCCCGCGTAGTCGAGGTCACGCGGTGGAGATCGAAGATCACGAATTGCGGCCGCGGTCGTCCCGCGAGCCGGCGCGAGACGTAATCCACCGCCGACAGCGACAGCGTGCCGACCAGTTCGATGATGCGCACCTCCTGCTCGTGGGCCGCCAGGATCTCGCGCTCCTGCGGGCGGCGCACGCGGCGCGACGGGCTCTTGCCGATGTCGTAGTCGGCGATGACGGCGTTGCGTGCGTCGTCGCTGCGGTTGAGCATGTGCAGGTCGTAATGCGAGGACAGCGCCTCGCACACCTTGATGCCGCGCACGCTGTTGCCGTGCTTGTCGAGCTTTGGCGAATAGCTGCCGAGGCCGAGGCGGGCAGGGAGCGCGGCCAGGATGCCGCCGCCGACGCCGCTCTTGGCGGGGATGCCGATGCGGTAGATCCACTCGCCGGCATAGTCGTACATGCCCGACGACGTCATCACCGAAAGTGTGCGCGAGATCGCGTAGGCGCTCAGCACCTGCTCGCCGGTGACCGGATTGATGCCGCGATTGGCGAGCGTTGCCGCCATCACCGCGATATCGCGCGCGGTCACCAGCACGGCGCATTGCCGGAAATAGACGTCGAGCACGCCGGCGACGTTGTCCGAGATCACCGCGTTGGTCTTGAGCAGATAGCCGATGGCGCGGTTGCGGTCGCCGGTCTGGCTCTCGGAAGCATAGACGGCGTCGTCGACGGAAAGGTCGCGGCCAGCAAAACGGCTGAGCGCAAGGCGGATCTGCTCGAAAGCCTCCGCGCCCTTGCTGTCGTAGATCAACCCGGTGCAGGCGATCGCGCCGGCATTGACCATCGGGTTGAACGGATGGTTCTCGGAATTGAGCCGGATCGAGTTGAAGGGATCGCCGGAGGGCTCGACGCCGATCGCGCCTTCGACCTTGCCGGCGCCGAGCAGGTCCAGTGCCAGCGCGAACACGAAGGGTTTCGACATCGACTGGATGGTGAAGGGCACCCGGCTGTCCCCGACTTCATAGACATGGCCGTCCAGCGTCGCCAGGCTGATGCCGAAATAGGCAGGGTCGGCCTTGCCGAGCTCGGGAATGTAATCGGCGACATGGCCCGACGTTTCGGCGGAGAATTCGCTGAGGCAATTGTCCAGAAACCGCAGCAGGGGCGGCTTCGAACGGGTCCAAGCGCTGGCGAGAGGCGAGAGCGGTTTCATCGCCTCCCTTGTGCAACGCAATCAGGGCACGCGCAACCCATCCGGCATCACAGGCGGGCGCCGGACCAAGAGAAGCGCGATCAGGATCGTCGGCAGCAGGATGCCAAGGCCGAGCAGCGTCACTTGCATCTGCGACAGCGGCATGATGCCGCCGCCGGGGGTCGCCACCACGAAGCCGCCGATCACCAGCAGCACACGGATGGGCCATTCCAGGCTGCCTGTGCCGCGCAAGTCCCCGACGAAAGGCTGGTAGCCCTGGATGCCGCCGCAGATGAACAGCGTACCGAAGGCAGCCAGGCCCATCAGGCCGAGGCCGGCGAGATAGGGGCTTGGTCCCTGCAGCACCAGCGCCGGATTGAGCACGAAGAAGAACGGCAGGAAATAGATGATGCTGCCGACCCACATCGATTCCCAGCCCGTCTTCATGGCCGGCGAGCCGGCGATGCCGGCGGCCGCGAAGGAGGCGATCGCGACCGGCGGAGTGATCGATGACAGCATACCCCAGTAGAAGATGAACATGTGCACGGCCATGCGGTTGAGGCCGAGCTTCTCCAGCGCCGGCGCGACCAGGATGGCGAGGAAGATGTAGCAGGCCGTCGTCGTCAGCCCAAGGCCGAGAATGAGGCTGGTGAGCGCGCACATGCCGAGCAGCAGGAAGGCGTTGTCGCCGGCAATGTGCAGGAGGTCGTTGGCAAGGCTCGACACCACACCTGTCATCGAGAACGCGCCGATCAGCAGGCCGCAGCCGGCGAGAATACCGACCAGCTCGACGAAGGTGCGGCCGTTGACCTCTAGGAACTTGCCGATCGTCGCAAATGTCCAGCGCGTGTCCTTCGAGAAGAACTGGTTGAGCACGAGAAGCAGCGCAGTGGCGTAGAATGGCGCGTGGCTCTCCCGCTTGAAATAGAGCAGCATCACGATCAGAAGCGCGATGACGAAGACGTAGTACCAGCCGTCCTTGATCGTATCCATGATCCGCGGCAGCTCGGCGCGGGGAATACCCTTCAGCTTGTGGCGCGCCGCGTAGGCATCGACCTGCATGAAGAGGCCGACGTAATAGAGCACGGCCGGAATGATTGCAGCGAGGGCGACATCGGCGTAGCTGACGTTGAGGAATTGGGCGATCACGAAAGCGGTCGCACCCATCACTGGCGGCGCCAGCACGGCGCCGGTCGAGGCGCAGGCCTCGATCGCGGCGGCATAGGAGGCGCGAAAGCCGCTCTTCTTCATCACGGGGATGGTCATGGTGCCGGCGGTGAGCACGTTGGAGATGATCGAACCCGACATCATGCCGAGCAGGCCGCTGGCAAAGATACAGACTTTTGCCGCGCCGCCGCGGAAGGTGCCGCACAGCGCGAAGGCGAGGTTGATGAAGAATTTTCCGGCGCCCGTCATCATCAGCGCGGTGCCGAATACCAAAAAGCCGATCACGGTGTCGGCGAAGGCCTGGATGGGAATGCCGAGCAGGCTCTCGCCCGAGAGCACGTGATAGGCGGTCGCCTGCTCGAGCGTCGATTGCGTGCCACGGAACGGCCCGAGCCAGCCAGCCTCCGCGAACAGCGGATAGACGGTGAAGGGCAGCACGCTGAGGAGCAGGCTCCAGCCGCCGGTGCGGCGCAACGCTTCCATCAGCATCACCCACATCACGAGGCCTGCGGCGATCACCGTGTTGGGCGCGCCGCCGAATTCCCAGCCGGCCTCCGCCCCCTTGCGCACGTTAACCATCAGTATGAGCGCCGCCGCGAAGGTCACGACGAATAAGACGAGGTCATACCAGGGAACGCGGTCGAGCGGCGCGCGGCCGGTGCCCGGAAAGATCAGGAACGTGAATGGCAGCATCAACGCGATCAGGAGATAGAAATATTCCGTGTTGAGCTGGGTGAAGCCGATGAAAAAGCGCAGCGAGAATTGCTGGTTGATGCAGAGCAGGATCGTCGCCGCGGTCGCAACGATCAGCGTCCAGCGCCACGCGCCGCGCAACGTGCGGACGCGCGTGACTTCCGCTTCCTGCATGTTGCCGGCGGCGCCATGGGGATCATCGAACACGACGCGCTTGGGCTCGTCTTGCGGGACGGTGGAAGTGGAAGAGGACATCATCGATCCCGCGCGTGGGCTGGTGAACGCAATCAGGCAAACGGCAGTTGTTTGAACCGCTCTGGCCGCGCGCTCAACCTCTTCCGCGTGCGGGAGAGGTCGGCGCGAAGCGCCGGGTGAGGGCTTTCTCCTCTGGGGGAATCCCAGCGCGGAGGCACCCTCTCCTCAACCCTCTCCCGCAAGCGGGAGAGGGGGCGCACTTCTCGCGAGGCAACGATCACGCCTAACAACACCTCACTCTATTCCTCGAACCCGTTCGGCATGCCCGCTTTCGCTAGCGCGGCGGCACGCGCCTTCGTCCAGCCGTCGAGGAACGCCTTGTCGTCCGACGGCGGATTGGACTTGCCGTAATCGGCCCAGGCGGCCGCCAGCACCTCCTGCCGCTTGATCAGCTGGTTGTTGTGTGCCTCCTGAGCGTCGCTCCATTGGCCGGCCTCTTTCAACGCCTTCACCGCGCCGGGATGCACCGGCACCACCCAGTTCTTGGTCTGGCGGTTGGCCGCGAGTCCGCCGGCGCCGGGCGCGGAGTCCTTATAAGCGTCGTAGTTGACGATCATCGCCTTGGTGATCGCATAGACCTGGTCGGCCGGTTGCGAGGCGTAGGCGACGAAGATCGGGTAGGGATAATTGCCGAGCTCGATCGGCTTCTCCGGCGAGATGCCGGCACCGCAAGTCGCAAGCTGCGGGAAGAAGAACGAGCCGACCTTCTGCATCCGCGCCCAGCCTTCCTTGTCCTTGGCGGGCAGCGGTGGCCAGATCAGGCCGCGCGGCGAAGTCTCGGCCTCCTTGGCGGGGCCGGTGATGGTGGTGCCGAAGGCGGCATCGACGTCGTTGTTGATCAGCCCTTTCCACATCGCGCCGTAGCTGGCGAACTCGACAGCCTTGACGTCCTTTTGCGTCAGCCCGGCGAAGGCGAGCACCGCGAGCGAGTTCTGGTTCAGCGCGGGCGAGCCGACCACGAAGCCGACGCGCTTGCCCTTGAGGTCCTTCAGCTCCTTCACGCCGGTGTCGGCGGCCACCGCAAGCGAGGCGCAATTGCAGTCGACGGTCGAGAGCAGGGTCTGCAGCGGCTGCGGACCCCATTCCTTCGAGCCGAACTCGAACACGCCTTCCTGCGCGAAGTAGGTGCCCGACCCCATCGCCGCGGAAACCGCGCGCTTGGCGCGCAGCGGCGCGAGGCGCGCGACGTCGTTGCCTGCGGGGAGCACGCGCACGTCGGTGCCGTACTTGTCCTTCATCATCTTGCCGACGCCGACCGCGATGTTGAATCCGGCGGTGCCGGTGTCATAGGCGGTGAAGGTCAATGTCGCCGGCAGCTTGATGTCTTCGGCGGACGAATAGCGTGTAGACGCAAAAGAAATGCCCGCCACCAGAGCAGGCGCGAGCACGAGCAGCCCACGAAGCATGTTTCCCTCCAATGATCTTCGCTTTGCCGCGAAGATTTTCATTCTTTGTTTGAAACAACGTTTTGTTTGAAACCGATCATGTCACCGCGATCAAGCGATGGCAACGCCATACAGCGCGCGTGGGAATGCGACTGACACATTGTCGCGGAAAAGACCGGATAAGACGCTCAGCTCGCGACGATCGCTATCGCCTGTCCCTCCGCAACGACGTCATCGACCTTTACCAGAAGCGATGTGAGGGTGCCGTTTGCGGGCGAGGGCACTGGGATCTCCATCTTCATCGCTTCGACCACCACAACGTCATCGCCATCCGCGACGGTTCCTCCAACTTGCACGGGAGTTGCGCAGATGCGTCCCGCGACCTCCGTGACGATCTTAATTTCTGGCATGCCATCGCCTTTTTGTTGTCGTCGCAAAATGCCTGAGGTAGCGTCGTCTGCAAGTGGAATTTAATTCCGCACAGCGGAACACAACGGTAGGGATCATGGGACGACGTTCGGAGCGGTTGAGCAGGCAAGGTGCGCTCGCTGGCGAAGCCGGTGAGGGTGATGTGATCCAGGTGGTGTCGCGCGCGTTCGACGTATTGCGATGCTTCGAGGGCCACGAGGCGCGACTCGGCAATCTCGAGATTTCAAATCGCTGCGGTCTGCCGCGCTCGACGGTATCGCGGCTCACGCATACGCTGACCCGCATGGGCCAGCTCGTGTATCTCCCGCGCGACCAGAAGTATCGCATCGGCCCGAGCGCGGTGGCGATGAGTGCTTCGATGATGAAGGGCGCGCAGCTGCGCAGCATGATTCGCCAGCGGCTGCAGGAAGTCGCCGAGCAGCTGCCGGGCACGGTCGGCTTCGTCGTCCCCGACCGCTTCCATCTCGTCTATCTCCAGTTCGCGCGTTCGGCGACTGCGCTCGGCCTGCACGAGGGCACCGGCAGCCGCATCTCGATGGCCTCGACCGCCGCGGGCGCGGCCTACACCGCGGCGCTCGCGCCGGAAGTGGGTGATGCCTTCGTCGCGGACATGGAGCGGGAAGCGCCCGAGGCTGCGAAGATTCTCAAGCCCCGCATCGAGGCCAACCGGCAGATGCTGCGCGAGCGCGGCTATGTCGTCGCCTGCGGCCTGTGGAGCCCGCACATCAACGGCCTCGCGGTGCCGATCTGGTCGCCGCAGTACCAGACCTTCGTGGTCATCACGATCGGCCTTCTGTCGGCGATGTATGACGAGCAGCGTCTGCACGAGGAAGTCGCACCGCTGATGCTCCAGCTTGGCCGCTCGCTCGGCAGCCTGATGGAAGGCGCGGAAGGCGACGCCTTCAACAACCGTATCTCGCGTAAGCCGGTCGCCATGGCCGTGCACAACAATAACAAGCCGATCCATTCGGAGGGAGTGAATGAACTGGAAGCCGGAACTCGACGAGCTCGCCCGGCGCGAAGCCTTCGCGCGGGAGATGGGCGGCGTTGACAAGGTCAAGCGACAGCATGACCAGGGCCGGCTGACTGTTCGGGAGCGTATCGACAAGCTGATCGACAAAGGCAGCTTTCACGAGATCGGTGCCGTCTCCGGCATCGGTGAGTACGATTCCAGCGGCGATCTGAAGAAGCTCACGCCGGCCAATTGCGTGTTCGGCCGCGCGCGCGTCGACGGCCGCACATTGGTCGTGGTCGGCGACGATTTCACCGTGCGCGGCGGCTCGGCGGATGCGTCGATCTCGGCCAAGCCGCTGATGGCGGAGGAGATGGCGCACGATTTCCGCCTGCCCATCGTCCGCATCATCGAAGGCTCCGGCGGCGGCGGCTCGGTCAAGACCATCGAGACCAAGGGCGCGGCCAATCTGCCCGGCGGCATCGGCGGCACGCGCTGGTATCGCTTCACGACGGAGAATCTGTCGCGCGTGCCGGTGGTCGCGCTCGGCCTCGGCTCGGTGGCGGGCCTGGGCGCCGCGCGTCTTGCCGCCAGCCACTATTCCATCATGACGCGGAAGTCCGCGATGTTCGTCGCGGGTCCGCCGGTAGTGAAGGCGCTGGGGCAGGACCTTACCAAGGAGGAGCTCGGCGGCGCCGATATCCAGACCCGCGCCGGCGCGGTGGATCATGCGGTCGACACCGAGGAGGAGGCGTTCGCCTGCGCGCGGCGCTTCCTCTCCTACCTGCCGTCATCGGTCTACGAGCTGCCGCCGACCTTGCCCTGCACGGACAGTCCTGAACGTAGCGACGAAGCGCTGATGAACGCGGTGCCGCGCAACCGCAAGCAGGTCTACAAGATGCGGCCGATCATCGAGTCCGTCGTCGACAAGGGCTCGTTCTTCGAGGTCGCCAAGAACTTCGGCAAGCCGATCATTGTCGGTCTCGCGCGGCTCGAGGGCAGGGCGGTGCTGTTGCTCGCCAGCGACAGCTTTCATTACGGCGGCTCCTGGACCGCGGATGCCTGCCAGAAAGTGGTGCGCTGGGTCGACTTCGCCGAGACCTTCCACCTGCCGGTCGTCTATCTCATGGATTGCCCCGGTTTCATGATCGGCCTTGATGCGGAGAAGGCCGCCACCATCCGCCACGGCGTGCGTGCCATGGCGGCGGTGAACCAGACCACCGTGCCCTGGTGCACCGTGATCCTGCGCAACGCCTTCGGCGTCGCCGGTGTCGTGCACCAGCCGGCCGACCGCTTCTCGATCCGCTATGCCTGGCCCTCGGCCTATTGGGGCTCGCTGCCGCTCGAAGGCGGCATCGAAGCCGCCTACCGCGCCGACATCGACGCGGCGGAAGACAAGGCGGCGAAGCTGAAGGAGATCGAGGAGCGGCTCAACAAGCTCCGCTCGCCGTTCCGCTCGGCCGAAAAATTCTGGGTCGAGGAGATCATCGATCCCAGGAAGACGCGATCGCTGCTGTGCGAGTTTGCCCGGCTCGCGGAGCCGCTGCGAAAGCCGGGGCCGCCGGAGAATATGACGATCAGGCCGTAGCATCCTTGTGCCAAGTCATGACGCTCGTGCCCCGGACGCAGCGCGCCGCTGCCCTGGCGATGCGAAGCATCGTCCAGTTCAGCAGTGCGCTGCAGAGCCGGGGCCCATGCCACAGCGAATCCGGAGCCTCCTGGGTCCCGGCTCAGCGCCGCAACGCTTGAAGCGTTGCACTGCGTCCGGGACACGAGGTGCGGCATCGACACAATCCAAGACACTTCCACGGCAAAACAATAACGCGGTAAGCTCCGCCAACAAGAACAAGAGGAAGCGCCAATCGTGTACGACTTCATCATCGTGGGCGGCGGCTCGGCGGGGTCCGTGCTGGCCCACCGGCTCTCCGCCAGGAGCGCCAACAAGGTCCTGCTCTGCGAAGCCGGTCAGGACACGCCACCCGGCAACGAGCCAGCCGAAATCAGGGACAGCTATCCCGGCACCGCCTATTTCGATCCGCGCTTTCACTGGACCGAGCTCAAGGTGACGACCCAGGTCGTCAGCCACAACAATCCCGAGGAGTCGCGGCCTCCTTTGCGCAAATACGAGCAGGCGCGCGTGCTGGGCGGGGGCTCGTCGATCAACGGGCAGATGGCCAACCGCGGCGCGCCGACCGACTACGATGAATGGGAGGCGCGCGGCGCCGAGGGGTGGTCGTGGGCTGACGTGCTGCCGTTCTTCAAGAAGGTGGAGCGCGACCTCGATTTCGACGGACCGTATCACGGCAAGGACGGAAGGATCCCTGTCCGCCGCATCCCGCGCGAGCACTGGACGCGGCATTCGGAGGCGTTCGCGCAGGCCTTCCAGCAGGCCGGCCATCAATTCGTGGCCGACCAGAACGGCGAATTCGTCGACGGCTTCTTCCCCGTGACGCATTCCAACCAGGCCGAGCAGCGCGTCTCGGCCGCGATGGGTTATCTCGATCGCGACACCCGCGCACGTGTGAACCTTGCGATCTCCACCAACACGCAGGTACGAGAGCTGCTGTTCGAAGGCACGCGCTGCGTCGGTGTGAAGGCGATGGTCGACGGACGCGAGCAGGAATTCCGCGGACGCGAGATCATTCTCTCCAGCGGCGCCATTCATTCGCCGGCGCATCTGCTCCGCGCCGGCATCGGCCCCGTCGGTCACCTCAAGGACCTGGGCATTCCCGTGCTGGCGGCCTTGCCGGGCGTCGGCCAACGTCTGATGGATCATCCCTCGATCTCGCTGTCGTCCTTTGTCCGCCGCGGCGCGCGCATGAACGAGCACACCAGGCGTCACATGCAGCTCGGCCTGCGCTATTCCTCCGGGCTGCCTGATGTGCCCAAGGGCGACATGTTCGTCGTCGTCATCAGCAAATCGGCCTGGCACGCCGTCGGCGCGCAGATCGGCTCGCTCCTGACCTTCGTCAACAAGACCTATTCCGAGACCGGACAGGTCAAGCTCGCCTCGCGCGATCCCTCGGCAGAGCCGATCGTCGAGTTCAACCTGCTGTCCGACCGCCGCGATCTCGATCGCCTGATGAGCGGTTTCCGCAAGATGGCGGCGATCCAGATGAGCGAGGTGGTCAGGAAGGTGACGGACAAGCCGTTTCCGGCCGCCTATACCGATCGCGTCCGCAAGATCGGCGTGGTCAACACCAGGAACAAGATTCTCACCACGATTGCCGCGACCCTGATGGACGGGCCGGCGGCGCTGCGTCACTACATGATCGACAATTTCGTCGTCGAAGGCTTCACCTTCGATCAGGTGATGAACGACGACGAGGCGCTGGAAGCCTTCGTGCGCAAGGCGACGATCGGCGTCTGGCACGCCTCGTGCTCGTGCCGCATGGGCCGCACTGAGGATCCGATGGCGGTGGTCGACAATCAGGGCCGCGTCAAGGGCGTGCAGGGGCTGCGCGTCGTCGATGCCTCGATCTTCCCGGTGGTGCCATGCGCCAACACCAACTTTCCGGTGTTGATGTCGGCGGAGAAGATCGCGGCCGCAATGATGCAATGAGCGGCAGCGAGTTTTGGCGATCCGGGCAGTGCGGGGAGGAGGAGCCCTGATCGATACTTGCCTCGCGCGGTCTGACTTGGTTGCATGCCGCGAGCTTGACGCGCTGATCGAGCATTCGAGCGCTGCGAGTTAATCATCTCAGGCGCTACGTGTAGGCTATGAGGTCGTGCAGTCGTGGCGCACGATCGCAGCCCGTTTCAGCCGCGCTTTAGGCCCATTTCAGCCAAACTGTTATTGGTCTCTTTGCCCCGGGGCAGGGTCTCTCATTTGGAGTCCTGCAATGTTCAAGCGAGTATTTTCTGCGTGCGTCTTCGTTGCCCTGGGTTCTGTCGCTTCGGAAGCGCGCCCTTATCGCATTCATCAAGCTCCTGAATGCAACGTCACCATGCCCTGCGACTTCTCCTATTCGCAGACGCGACGCGAGCGGGCTGCCAGGCCCTCACTGGCTTCCAGATCTTCGCTGATTTCCAGGCCCACACTGCAAGCGTACCGCTCGACACAACTGACGGTGACTGACGCTGGGAGCACGACCACGCCGGCGGCCGTCTCCGGTGCCCACGGCACTCGCATTGTCGGTGGCCGTCCGGCCGGTTGCCCTTCGTCGTTCTGCGGCTGCGGCGCGGCTCTGCGCGTGTTCGGCCGTATCGTGCCGGAATTAAATCTTGCGTCCAATTGGCTCCGCTTTCCCAGGACATCACCCGCGCCGGGAATGGTTGCTGCGCGACGAGGACACGTGTTCGTCCTTGAGCAGCACCTCGGAGGCGACGTCTGGATGGCCTATGACGCCAACTCGGGTGGGCGCGCGACGCGAATCCACGCGCGTTCGCTGCGAGGGTATACGATTGTCAACCCGCGCGGCGGCTCGGTGGCTTGAGGCCAGCGGATAGCACTCCAAAAACGGCGGACGGGTCGCAACATCTTTGCGACCCGCCAACGCCGAAACAAATTGTTGGCGCCGGGCGCCGAGCCGATCACAGTCGGAGCACCTTGCCGGGATTCATAATGTTGTGCGGATCGAGCGCGCGTTTGATGGCGCGCATGATGTCGAGCTCGGTCTTCGAGCGGTAGTGGCTGAGCTCGTCGAGCTTGTCGATGCCGATGCCGTGCTCCGCCGAGATTGAGCCGCCCATGGAGGTGACGAGATCGTTGACGGCGCGCGTGATGGCGGCCGTGTATTGGTTCAGCGTCTGCTGGTCCATGCCCTTCGGCCCCATGAACGAAAAGTGCAGATTGCCGTCGCCGATATGGCCGAGCGGATAGGGCCGGATGGTCGGGAGAATGCCGAGCACGGCCCTGAGGCCCTTGTCGATGAACTCCGGGATTCTGGAGATCGCCACCGACACGTCGAAACTGATCCCCGGTCCCTCGGCGCGGGAGGCCTCCGCCATGGCTTCGCGGATGCGCCACATGTTGCGCGATTGACCGAATGTGTGCGCGATCGCCGCATCCAGCACGCGGCCGGCTTCGAGCTGATCGGCGAGAAACTGCTCCATCTTGCCGGACATGCCCTCGGTTCCGTCCTGCCGCGGGCGCGCCGACGACCATTCCAGCAGCAGGTACCAGGGCGTGTCCGCCTTCAGCGGATCCTGCGTGCCGGGAATGTGGCGCAGGGAAAGGTCGATGGCCGCCCGGCTGAGCAGCTCGCAGGAGCCGACATTGTCCTCGGATGCCGCGTGCGCCTCGGACAGAATTTCCAGCGCCGCGCGGGGATCGCGGACCGCCAGCCACGCCGTGCAGACGTCCTTCGGCGCCGGCCACAGCTTGAGCACGGCCTTGGTGATGATGCCCAGCGTCCCCTCGGCGCCCATGAACAAATGCTTGAGGTCGTAACCGGTGTTGTCCTTCTTGAGCGCGCGCAATCCGTCCCAGACCTCGCCATTCGGCAGCACGACTTCGAGCCCCAGCACGAGATTGCGGGCATTGCCATAGCGCAGCACCTGCACGCCGCCGGCGTTGGTCGAGAGATTGCCGCCGATCATGCAGGAGCCCTGGGCGCCGAGGCTGAGCGGCAGGAAGCGGTCGTGCTCGCTTGCGGTCTCCTGAAGCGTCTGTAACACGCATCCGGCCTCGACCGTCATCGAATAGCCGACGGGATCGACATCCAGGATGCGGTTCATCCGGCCGAGCGACAGCACGATGCCGGTGTGCGCAGGCCAGGGCGTCGCCCCGCCCATCAGACCGGTGTTGCCGCCCTGCGGCACGATCGCGACGCCCTGCTCATGGCAGAGCCGGACCACGCTTGAGACCTCCTCGGTGCTCCCAGGGCGAATGACCGCGCCGGCGCTGCCGACCAGCAATCCGCGCCAATCCGTCACGAACGGCTGCTTGTCGTGCTCGTCCTCGATCAGGCCTTTCTCGCCGACGATCGCGCGCAACGCATCGCGCATCTCGGCGGTCAAGGGGGCGGTTGGGATGACGGGCGGGGACGATGGGAAGGCAGCCGGCATTGTTTCCTCTGGCGCATCTTGGTGTGCACTGCGCACGATGACGTGCGGAGGGCATTGTCCACGTTTGGCGCGAGGAGTCTAATGGGAATGTGGCCGAGCGCGACCTGCGGATGGTGACGCCGCCGGGTCAGGCGTCACCATCACGATCGGGTCGTAAGCCGGCTTCAGGCCGCCGCCGGCTGCAGTTTCGGCTGCCGCGACAGCGCCAGCACGATCAAGGCCGCGAACACGCAGAGCGCGCCGGCGATGAAGAAGGCGGGCAGGTAGCTCTGGTAGACTGTGCGCGAGAACCCCGCGCCGAACGCCGCGGCGCCGGCGCCGAGCTGATGGCCGGCGAATATCCAGCCGAACACCAGATTGGCGCGCTCGGGCCCGAATTTTTGCGCGGTGAGCCGCACCGTCGGCGGCACCGTCGCGATCCAGTCGAGACCATAGAACATCGCGAAGACCGAGAGGCCGTAGAAGGAGAAATCGCTGAACGGCAGGAAGATCAGCGAGAGCCCGCGCAGGCCGTAGTACCAGAACAGGAGCCAGCGATTGTCGTAGCGGTCGGACAGCCAGCCCGACATGATCGTGCCGAAGAAGTCGAAGATGCCCATCGCCGCCAGCAGGCTCGCCGCCTGCACCTGCGGGATGCCGAAATCGAGGCACATCGGGATCAGGTGCACCTGCACCAGCCCGTTGGTGGAGGCGCCGCAGATGAAGAAGGTCGCGAACAGGATCCAGAACGTCATCGACGTCGAGGCGTCGCGCAGCGTGCCGAGTGCAACGCCCGTGATCGAGCCGTGGCTGACGGGCGGCGCGGGCAAGGGTGCGGTGCCTTCGTCGCCGAACGGCCGCAGGCCGACGTCGCTGGGGCGGTCACGCATCGCGAGCAGCACGGCCAGCGCGGAAACACCGAGCATGATGCAGACGAGGCCGAGCGCGAGGCGCCAGCCATAGCGGTCGGTGAGGCTTGCCAGCAGCGGCAGGAACACGAGCTGGCCGGTGGCAACGCTCGCCGTCATGATGCCGATGACGAGGCCGCGTCGTGCCGCGAACCAGCGCGTGGCGATGGTCGCGCCGAGCACCAAGGCCGTCATGCCGGTGCCGATCCCGATCACCACGCCCCAGAGGGCAATGAGCTGCCAGACCTCCGTCATGCCGAGCGAGAGCACGAGCGCCGAGACCACGATCAGCTGTGCCGCCAGCGTGACGTTGCGCAGGCCATAGCGGTTGAGCAGGGCGGCCGCGAACGGCGCCATCAGTCCGAACAGGATGAAGCGGATCGACAGCGCGGACGAGATCTCCGCCGTGCTCCAGCCGAACTCCTTCTGCAGGGGAACGATGAACACGCCGGGCGCGCCGACCGTGCCGGCGCTGATCAGCGCGGTGAGGAAAGTCACGCCGACCATCATCCAACCGTAATGAATGTTACGGCGGGACAGTGCTGCCGCGAGCCAGTTCGAGATCATTGGGCCTCAACATTGATGGGCAGGCCGAGACAGACCTGCGTCAGTCTAGAGAATGACACGGGATGTATCTGTCGCAAATGACAGAGTTCCCTCGTTTCCGGACGTCCGCGTCAGCGGCGTTCCACCGCGATGGCCGTGGCTTCACCGCCGCCGATGCAGAGTGCGGCGATGCCGCGCTTGAGGTTGTTGGCCTCCAGCGCATGCAGCAGCGTCACGATCAGCCGCGCGCCGGTGGCGCCGATGGGGTGGCCCAGCGCGCAGGCGCCGCCGTTGACGTTGAGCTTCTCGCCGGGAATGCCGAGGTCGCGCTGCGCCGCCATCGCCACCACGGCAAAGGCCTCGTTGATCTCGAACAGGTCGACATCGCCCGCACTCCAGCCGACCTTGTCCAGCAGCTTGCGGATCGCCGGGATCGGCGCCGTGGTGAACCATTGCGGCTCCTGGCTGTGGGTGGCGTGGCCCTTGATCTCGGCGAGAACAGGCAGGCCGCCCCGGTCAGCAAGCGCGCGCTTCGTCAGCACCAGCGCTGCGGCGCCGTCGGCATTGGCGGAGGAGGCGGCCGGCGTGATGGTGCCGTTGGCGCGGAACGCCGGCTTCAATCCGGGGATCTTGGCGGGGTCGACCTTGAGCGGATGCTCGTCATTGGCGATCACGCGCGGTCCGGCCTTTTCGGTCAGCGTGATCGGCGCAATCTCGGCCCTGAACGCGCCGCCCTCGACGGCCTTGCGGGCGCGACTCAGCGTCTCCATCGCATAGGCGTCCTGATCCCTGCGGGTGAATTGATAGGCTTCCGCCGTGGCTTCGCCGAAATCGCCCATGGAACGGCCGGTCTCGTAGGCGTCCTCCAGGCCGTCCATCATCATGTGGTCGATGATGCGGTCGTGGCCGACGCGATAGCCGCCGCGCGCCTTGGCGAGCAGGTAGGGCGCGTTGCTCATGCTCTCCATGCCGCCGGAGACGACGATGTCGGCCGAGCCGGCGCGGATGATGTCGTGCGCCAGCATGGTCGCCTTCATGCCGGAACCGCAGACCTTGTTGACGGTGGTGGCGCCGGTCGCATCGGGCAAACCGGCGCTCCGTGCTGCCTGCCGCGCCGGCGCCTGACCTTGGCCTGCCGGCAGCACGCAGCCCATGAAGACCTCGTCGACCTTCTCGGGCGCGAGCTTGGCGCGTTCCAGCGCCGCGCCAATCACGTGCGAGCCGAGCTTGTGCGCGGGGAGCGACGACAACTCGCCCCATGAAGCGGCCGAGCGGGGTGCGTGCGGCAGAGACGATGACGACGGGATCGGCGGCTTCGGCCATGATGGGGTTCCCTGGCGATGATTTGTAGGATTATGATCATCATATGATGCGGCGCAAAAAATGCAACCGCGGCAGGGATGAGAAAATGTCGTGGGTCGGATGAGATTTGGTCGTGCGGTTGGGGGGCTGCTTCCCCACAGTACGCTGTCATTGCCCGCGAAGGCGGGCAATCCAGTATTCCAGAGGCCACGCGGCTAGAACCGAGAAGGCGCGGCGTACTGGGGGCCCCACCCCCGTTCGCAATTGCGCACTAGGCGGGGCATGACACCGTCTTTTCTTGGCTGCGCTGTTGCTTCCTCGCGTCTACCGCTTCCGGTTGACAAACGCGCCCATCAGCCGCGTCGGCTCGTCCGTCAGGAACGACTCGCCGAACACTTTCACGCTCAAATTCACCGACTCGGTCAGCGGCAGTTCCTCCCATTGCCGCAACAACGCCTTTTGCGACCGCAGCGCCTGGGGGCCGCATTCGAGCAAGGCGTTCACCACGTGCTCGACCTCGACATCCAGCTCGCCGGGCGCGGCGACCTTGTCGATCAGCCCCCATGCCAGCGCCGTCGGGGCATCAATGTTCTCGGCCGTCATCACCAGCCAGCGCGCGCGGGCCCAGCCGATCAGGCGCGGCAGCAGCGCGGCGTGAATCACCGAGGGGATGCCGACACGCACCTCGGGCATGCCGAAATGGGCATCATGCGCGGCGACGCGGAAGTCGCAGGCCGCCGCCACTTCGAGCCCGCCGCCGAGGCACCAGCCCGGCATGCGTGCGATGACCGGGGCCGGGAAGGCGCGCATCGCCTCGCAGAGATCGCGCAGGCGGCTGATGAAGGCCTCGGCGGATGTCTGGTCGAGCCCGGCCATCTCCTTGATGTCGGCTCCGCCGATCAGGCTCTTCTCGCTCTGTCCGCGCAGCACCACGACGCGGATGCTGCGGTCGGATGCGAGCTGCTCCAGGCCTTCGCGCACGGCGTCGGTCACGGGCGAGCCGAGGATGTTGAGCGGGCCGGCGTTGCAGATCGCGACATGCACGACGCCGCGCGCATCGCGCGTCACGCCGCAATGATTGTTGAGCATTTCCATCGTGGGATCTCGAAAGGTTTCGTGGACATGCGCGGGGCGCGCCGGTCGGGATCACTTCCGGGCCGAAACGTACGTCTTGTCAAGCGGCGGGGAGGGCGGGTTGCCAGCGTGAAGTCCGTGGCATAGCATGACGCATATCATCTAAAGAGGCTGCCATGACCGGTGACGATCAACCCGACCTGTTTTCGCCCACGCAGAGGCGGGAACGCGTAGTGGACTGGCAGGTGCCTGCGCCGGTGGCGCGGGCGGCGATGGGTCTGTCGGGCATGGATGCCATGCTGGGCATCCGCGACGGCCGCCTGCCGCCGCCGCCCTTCGCCAAGCTGATAGGTTTCACCATGGCCGTGGTCGAGCCGGGCCGGATCGTCATGGAACTGGAGCCGCGCGAGGATCTCGAAAACACCATCGGACTTCTCCATGGCGCGACCGCCGCAGCGCTGCTCGATACGGCCATGGGATGCGCCATCTCGACCAGGCTGGAGGCCGGACAAAGCTCGGTGACCCTCGATCTGAAGCTGACTTATCTGCGCCCCCTGTCGGTGCGTTCCGGGCTGATTTCGGCCGAGGGCAAGGTGATCAAGCTAGGACGCCAGACCAGCTACACCGAGGGTTTTGTGCGGGACGGCAAGGGCGCACTTGCGGTCCATGCAACTGCGACCTTCTCCATGATCGGCACAACTTGACATGAATTAATGCACCCATCTCGGCATTTGCGTGTTATGAGATGATCTCCGACATTCAATGAGATCCGCATGCGCTATTCCCGGGAACACAAGCAGGAAACCCACGATCGCATCGTGAAGAAGGCCTCGGTGCGGCTGCGGGAGAAGGGTGCCCACGGTATCGGCGTCGCCGACCTCATGAAGGAGGCGGGCCTGACCCACGGCGGCTTTTACGCGCATTTCGATTCCCGCGAGGCGCTGGTGATCGAGGCTTTTGCCTACGCGATGGACCGTTCGATGGAACACTGGCGCAAGCTCACCGGCGAGGTCGCTCCGGAAAAGCGGTTGGCGCTGATCGCGGAAAGCTATTTGTCCACGCTGCATCGCGACAATCCCGGTCACGGCTGCTCGATTCCCGCGCTGGGAGCCGAGATCGCCCGCGAGAGCCCGAAGACACGCAAGGCCTTTGCCGGCAAGCTGGATGAGATGATCGAGGCCCTGACCGACACCATCCCGAACATGCCGCGCAAGGCGGCACGCAAGCAGGCGATCGCGACGCTCGCGACGATGGCCGGAACCATGCTGCTGGCGCGCATCGCCGGCTCGAGCGAATTGTCCGACGAGATGCTGAAGGCCGGCCGGGACCACGCGCTCGAGGGAGCGAAGCGTGAGTCGAAGGTGGCGGCCGCGAAGAAGGCGAAACAGAATTAGGCGAGATGCCGTGTAGGGTGGGTTAGCCATGCGATTGCGCGAAGCGCATTCGCTTGGCGTAACCCACCACTGTGTTCGTCCGCGGAGACGGAAGAGGTGGGTTACGCCTTCGGCTAACCCACCCTACGAGACCGTCGCTCACCGCCCAGCAAACAACGCCCGCTCGCGCTCGACAATCTCCGAGATGTAATCCGCCACGGCCCTGATCCGCGCCAGGTCCTTGCTGTCGGCGTGCATCAGCATCCAGAACGTCCGCGTGATCGAGATTTCGTCGGGCAGCACGGCGACGAGCTGCGGATAGTCGCTCGCCATGAAATGCGGCAGCACCGCGATGCCGAAGCCTGAGAGCGTGGCGTTGAGCTGGGCGATCAGATTGGCGCTGCGGAAGCGCGCCGAGATTCGCGGCGACACCTGCGGCAGATAGTCGAGCTCCGGCGTGAACAGGAGTTCCTCGATGTAACCGACGAAGCGGTGCTGCGTCAGATCCTGCCGCGAGGCGATTTTCGGGAAGCGGTCGAGATAGGCGGGGGCCGCGTAGAGCCCAAGGCGATAGTCGAGCAGCTTGCGGCCGACGATGCGGCCTTCCTTGGGCATGGTCAGGCTGATGGCGATGTCGGCCTCGCGCTTGGAGAGGCTGAACAGCCGCGCGGTGGCCACAAGTTGCAAATCGAGATCGGGATAGCGGTCCGCGAACGGCGTCAGCCGCGGCGCCAGGAAGGCGGTGCCGAACCCATCAGGCGCGCCGATCCGCACCGTCCCGGTCAGCCGCGCCACGGAGCCGCCGACCTGCTCCTGATTGGCAACAATAGTCGATTCCATGGCTTCGGCGCTGTCGGCGACGCGCTGGCCGGCCTCGGTGAGGAGGTAGCCGGTCTTGCGCCGGTCGAACAGCTTGGCCGAGAGGTGCTTCTCCAGCCGGTCGACGCGGCGGATCACCGTGGCATGGTCGACCCCCAGCTGTTTTGCCGCAGCCGACACCGAGCCGCCCCGCACGATGGCCAGCACGAAGCGAAAGTCGTCCCAATCGATAGCGCCTTGATCCGGCATTTTCGCACATCTATGGTGCATTATCTCAGACTTGAATCCTATAAAATGCAGGTCAATAGGATTTGTCAAAGCGACCACGCTCGGCCTGAAGGAGACCATTCCATGCGTTCAATCGGACATTTCATCGGTGGCAAGGAGGTCAAGGGCACCTCGGGCCGCACTGCCGACGTCTTCGAGCCGATGACCGGTGACGTCCAGGCCAAGGTGGCGCTGGCGTCCAAGGCCGAAGTCCGCGCCGCCGTCGAGAACGCGCGCGCGGCACAGCCGGAATGGGCCGCGACCAATCCGCAGCGCCGCGCCCGCGTCATGATGAAATTTGTTGAGCTGGTCCAGCGCGATTACGACAAGCTCGCCGAGCTGCTCGCGCGCGAGCACGGCAAGACCGTCCCCGACGCCAAGGGCGACATCCAGCGCGGCCTAGAAGTCGCGGAATTCGCTTGCGGCATTCCGCATCTGATGAAGGGCGAATACACCGAAGGCGCTGGCCCCGGCATCGACATCTATTCGATGCGCCAGCCGCTCGGCGTCGTCGCAGGCATCACGCCGTTCAATTTCCCGGCGATGATCCCGATGTGGAAGTTTGCGCCGGCGATCGCCTGCGGCAACGCCTTCATCCTCAAGCCGTCGGAGCGCGACCCCGGCGTGCCGATGCTGCTCGCTGAACTCATGATGGAAGCGGGCCTGCCGGCCGGCATCCTCAACGTCGTCAACGGCGACAAGGAGGCGGTCGACGCCATCCTCGACGATCCCGACATCAAGGCCATCGGCTTCGTCGGCTCGACGCCGATCGCGCAATACATCTACGAGCGCGCCGCGCAGACCGGCAAGCGCTGCCAGTGCTTCGGCGGCGCCAAGAACCACGCGATCATCATGCCCGACGCGGACATGGACCAGGCCGTCGACGCGCTGATCGGCGCCGGCTACGGCTCCGCCGGCGAGCGCTGCATGGCCGTTTCCGTCGCGGTCCCCGTCGGCAAGTCCACCGCCGACCGGCTGATGGAAAAGCTGATCCCGCGCGTCGAGTCGCTCAAGATCGGCACCTCGATCGATCCGTCGGCCGATTACGGTCCGCTCGTGACCCGCGAGGCGGTCGAGAAGGTCAAGAGCTACATCGACATCGGCGTCAAGGAAGGCGCGACGCTCGCCGTCGACGGCCGCGGCTTCAAGATGCAGGGCTACGAGAACGGCTTCTATCTCGGCGGTTCGCTGTTCGACAACGTCACCAAGGACATGCGGATCTACAAGGAAGAGATCTTTGGCCCGGTGCTCTCGGTGGTGCGCGCGCACGACTACAACGAGGCGCTGGCGCTGCCGTCCGACCACGATTACGGCAACGGCGTTGCCATCTTCACCCGCGACGGCGATGCCGCGCGCGACTTCGCGGCCAGAGTCAACGTCGGCATGGTCGGCATCAACGTGCCGATCCCGGTGCCGATCGCTTATTACACCTTCGGCGGCTGGAAGAAGTCGGGCTTCGGCGATCTCAACCAGCACGGCCCGGACTCGATCCGCTTCTACACCAAGACCAAGACGGTGACCTCGCGCTGGCCGTCGGGCGTCAAGGAAGGCGCGGAGTTCTCGATTCCGCTGATGAAGTAAGGCTGTAGCCCAGCCTGTCATTGCGAGGAGCGTAGCGACGAAGCAATCCAGTATCTTTCCGCGGAGACGGTCTGGATTGCTTCGCTTCGCTCGCAATGACGAAAGAAAGAGCAGCCCGGCATGCAGTTCGCTCTGAATGAGGATCAGATCGCGGTTCGCGACATGGCGCTGGCGTTTGCGGCGGAAAAGATCGCGCCGCACGCGCTGCGCTGGGACGAGGAGAAGCATTTCCCCGTCGACGTGATGCGCGAGGCTGCCACGCTCGGCATGGGCGGCATCTACATCCGCGACGATGTCGGCGGCTCCGCGATGACACGCTTCGACGCGGCGCTGATTTTCGAGGCGCTGGCGACGGGTTGCCCGACCACCTCGGCCTTCATCTCCATCCACAATATGGCGAGCTGGATGATCGATGCCTTCGGCAGCGACACCCAGCGCCACCAATGGCTGCCCAAACTCTGCACCATGGAGCTGATCGCGAGCTACTGCCTGACCGAGCCGGGTGCCGGCTCCGATGCGGCAGCGCTCCGCACCCGCGCGGTGCGCGACGGCGATCATTATGTGCTCAACGGCCAGAAACAGTTCATCTCCGGCGCCGGCGGCACCGACATTCTGGTCGCGATGGTCCGCACCGGCGGCGATGGCCCCGGCGGCATCTCGACGCTCGTCATCGACGGCAAGACACCGGGTGTCTCGTTCGGCGCCAATGAGCGCAAGATGGGGTGGAACGCGCAGCCGACCCGCGCGGTGATGTTCGAGAACGCCCGCGTGCCGGTGGCCAATCGCCTGAGCGAGGAGGGCACAGGCTTCAAGATCGCGATGGCGGGTCTCGACGGCGGCCGTCTCAACATTACGGCGTGCTCGCTGGGCGGCGCGCAAGCAGCACTCGACAAGGCGCGCACCTACATGAAGGAGCGCAAGGCGTTCGGCAAACGGCTGGACGAATTCCAGGCGCTGCAATTCCGTCTCGCCGACATGGCGATCGAGCTGGAGGCCGCGCGCACCTTCCTGTGGCGCGCCGCCGCGGCACTTGATCGCAAGGACCCCGATGCCACCATGCTGTGCGCGATGGCGAAACGCTTCGGCACCGATGTCGGGTTCGAGGTTGCCAACCATGCGCTGCAACTCCACGGCGGCTACGGCTACCTCAGCGAATACGGCATCGAGAAGATCGTGCGCGACTTACGCGTGCACCAGATCCTCGAAGGCACCAATGAAATCATGCGGCTCATCGTGGCGCGCAAACTGATCGAGGGCGCGCGATGAGCGGAGCGGAAGAGGGCGATCTGGTCGCGCGCGTCGAAGGCGCGGCCGGCATCATCAGGCTCAATCGTCCCAAGGCGATCAACGCCGTGACGCTGGAGATGTTTCGCGACATCGACAAGGCGCTCGACCGCTTCGAGGCTGATCCTGCAATTGCCGTGATCCTGCTGGAAGGCGCCGGCGAGCGCGGCCTCTGCGCCGGTGGCGACATCCGCGCGCTCTGGGAAAGCTCGAAGGTCAATGGCGATCTCGGCAAGATCCTGTGGCGCGAGGAGTACATCCTCAATGCCCGGATCAAGAAATTTCCAAAACCCTATGTCGCCTTCATGGACGGCATCGTGATGGGCGGCGGTGTCGGTCTGTCCGCCCATGCCAGCCACCGTATCGTCACCGATCGGACGAAGCTCGCGATGCCCGAAGTCGGCCTCGGCTTCTTCCCCGATGTCGGCGGCACCTATCTGCTGTCGCATTCGCCGGGCGAGATCGGCACCTATTTCGGGCTGACCGGCCAGACCATGAACGGGCCGGACGCGATCTACGCGAAGTTTGCCGATTGGGTGGTGCCGGCCGTGAGATTGCCGGAGCTGCGCGAGGCGCTGACCAAGCTGCGGTCCAGTGCGACCGCAGCCGATGTCAGCAAGCTCATCGACGGCTTCGCCTCCGGCGAGACTGCGGGGCCGGTCGCCGCCAGGCAGCCGGCCATCGATGCGTTGTTCGGCTTCGATCGCATGGAGGACGTTTTCGCTGCGTTGACACGCGATGGTTCCGAGTTCGCGCTGGCCACGTTGAAGACGCTGAACGAAAAATCGCCGCGCGGCATGGTGGTGACGCTCAAGCTGCTGCGGCTTGCTCGCCAATCATCGAGCCTGGAAGAGTGCCTGGTGCGCGAATACCGCGCCGCGCTGGAAGTGTTTCTGAGCGATGATTTCCGTGAGGGCGTGCGCGCTGCCGTGATCGACAAGGACCGCAACCCGACCTGGTCGCCGCGAGCAATCGAGCATGTGACGCCGGAGATGCTTGCGCCCTATCTCGCCGAGATCGGCGCGGACGAGTTGAAGTTCAATTAACAACGCGACAGGGGAGGAAACGACAATGGCCACGATCGCATTCATCGGTCTCGGCAACATGGGCGGCCCGATGGCGGCCAACCTCGTCAAGGCCGGCCACAAGGTGGTGGCGTTCGATCTCGTCGAAGCCTCGCGCAATCAGGCCAAGGCCGATGGCGCCAGCATCGCCGACAGCGCCCCGGCCGCGGTGAAGGGCGCCGATGTCGTCGTCACCATGCTGCCCGCAGGCAAGCACGTGCTCGGCGTCTGGAACGAGGTCGTGCCCGCCATGACCAAGGGTGCGCTGATCATCGACAGCTCCACCATCGACGTTGAAAGCGCGCGGGCCGCGCATGCGCTCGCCGCCAAGCACGGCGTGCTCTCGGTCGATGCGCCGGTCTCCGGCGGCACGGGCGGTGCCAAGGGTGCGACGCTCACCTTCATGTGCGGCGGCGAGGAGAAGGCATTTGCCGCGGCAAAGCCCGTGCTCGAGAATATGGGCAAGAAGATCGTGCATTGCGGCGGCGCCGGTGCCGGCCAGGCCGCAAAGATCTGCAACAACATGATCCTCGGCATTTCCATGATCGCGGTGAGCGAGGCCTTTGCGTTGGCTGAAAAGCTCGGGCTTTCGCATCAGGCGCTGTTCGATGTGGCCTCGACCTCGTCCGGCCAGTGCTGGTCGCTGACGACCTATTGCCCGGTGCCGGGCCCGGTGCCGACCTCGCCGGCCAACAACGATTACAAGCCGGGCTTTGCCTCGGCGCTGATGGTGAAGGACCTTACCCTGGCGCAGGATGCGGCCAAGGCTGCGGGCGCGGCGACGCCGCTCGGCAAGCATGCGCAGGAGATCTATCAGTCTTTCGACGCAGCCGGCCAGGGCGGGGTGGATTTTTCCGGAATTATCAAGCACGTTAGGAGTTTAGCCGGGAAAGCTTGATGACCACATTCCAGGAAGCACGCGCGTTCCTTCTGCAACACCGCACGGATTACGAGGCTGCGGTCAAAGGTTTCCGCTGGCCTGATCCGGTTCCTTTCAACTGGGCGCTCGACTGGTTCGACGCCGAGCTCGCGGCCAATGCGGACAGCAAGGATCGGCCCGCGCTCTGGATCGTCGATGCCGCCCAGGACAAGCAGACGAAGCTGTCCTTCGCGGCGCTGTCGCGCCGCTCCAACCAGGTCGCCAACTTCCTCCGCGCGCAGGGCCTGAGGCGCGGCGACCATCTCCTGCTGCTGCTCGGCAACGTGGTTCCGCTGTGGGAGACGATGCTTGCCGCGATGAAGCTCGGCGTGGTCGTCATTCCCGCCACGACGCTGCTGACCGCCGATGAGCTGCGCGACCGGCTCGATCGCGGCAAGGCAAGGGCAGTGGTCGCCGCGCAGGACCAGGTCGCGAAATTCACGAGCCTAGGCGCCGAGAATGTCGTTCGCATCGTCGTCGGCGCGGGCTCCGACGGTTGGCTTGCATATGACGAAGCAGCAGAAGCTTCCGAAAGCTTCGCGCCTGATGGTCCGACCAATGCCGACGATCCGATGCTGCTGTATTTCACCTCGGGTACGACAGCAAAACCCAAATTGGTGCGACACAGTCAGCGCAGCTATCCCGTCGGCCATCTCTCGACGATGTACTGGATCGGGCTGAAGCCCGGCGACGTCCATCTCAACATCTCCTCGCCCGGCTGGGCCAAGCATGCCTGGAGCTGCTTCTTCGCGCCGTGGAATGCGGGTGCGACCGTGTTCGTGGTCAACCAGCCGCGCTTTGATGCCAAGGCGCTGCTTGCCACCATCGGCCGCTGCGGTGTCACCACGCTGTGCGCGCCGCCGACGGTGTGGCGGCTGTTCATCCAGGAGAATCTGGCCTCGTTCAAGGTGGCGCTTCGCGAGGTCTGCGGCGCCGGCGAGCCGCTCAATCCCGAGGTGATTGATCAGGTGCAGGCGGCCTGGGGCCTCACCATTCGCGACGGCTACGGCCAGACCGAGACCACGGCGCTCGCCGGCAATTCGCCGGGCCAGCCGATCAAGATCGGCTCGATGGGCCGTCCGTTGCCGGGCTATCGCGTGCAAATCAGCGATGCCGACGGTCATCCCGCAAAGGAGGGCGAGGTGACGCTGGTGCTCGGCGCCGACCGCCCCGCCGGCCTGATGCAGGGCTATCAGGGCGACGACGGCAAATTGTCCGGCGCCGCAGGCGCGCTCTATCGCAGCGGCGACGTCGTGTTCGCGGATGAGGACGGCTACTTGACCTTCGTCGGCCGCTCTGACGACGTCTTCAAATCCTCCGATTATCGCATCAGCCCGTTCGAGCTGGAGAGCGTCCTGCTCGAGCACGAGCTGGTCGCGGAAGCTGCGGTGGTGCCGAGCCCGGATCCAATCCGGCTCGCGATCCCCAAGGCGTTCGTGCTGCTGACCGCGGGTGCAGAACGCTCGTCGGAAACCGCGCTATCGATCTTCAAGCACCTGCACGCGCGTCTGGCCCCGTTCAAGCGCATCCGCCGCCTCGAAATCGTCACCGAGCTGCCGAAGACGATCTCTGGAAAGATCCGCCGCGTCCAGCTACGACGGCTCGAACGCGACGACGATCGCAGCGATCCCTTGCGCGGCCGGGAATTCCGCGAGGAGGATTTTCCGGAGCTGGCGAAGACACGGAGCGAAACGTAGTGGAGCTTGTCATTCCGGGGCGATGCGCAGCATCGAACCCGGAATCCATTTTGCGGCAGAGCTTGCTGTCAAATGGATTCCGGGCTCGCGCTTCGCGCGCCCCGGAATGACGGCAATCGGAGTTACCATGAACGAAGTCTGGAAGAAGCCGCCTGTTACGCTCGAGGCCTATCAGGCCATGGTCGGCAAGGAGATCGGCGTGTCGTCATGGCATCTGATCGACCAGCCCCGCATCGACAGCTATGCCGACGTCATCGAAGATCACCAGTTCATTCACGTCGATCCGGAACGCGCGAAGAAGGAAACCGCGTTCGGCACTACCATTGCGCATGGTTTTCTCACGATGTCGCTGTTATCGATCATGTCCTACGAGGTGATGCCCGTGATTGCGGGCACCACGATGGGCGTGAATTACGGCTTCGACAGGCTGCGCTTCATCTCGCCGGTGCGCTCAGGCAAGCGCGTGCGCGGCCGCTTCGTGCTGGCGGAAGCCAAGCTCCGCAAGCCGAACGAATTGCAGTCCCGCACCAACGTCACGGTGGAGATCGAGGGCGAGGACAAGCCGGCGCTGGTCGCCGACTGGCTTGGGTTGATCTATTTCGAGTAGGCCCCGTGCCGTCCTTGCCGGGCTTGACCCCGCAACCCATCGCTGCTCAAAAGCCTGTCGATTTTGATGGATGGCCGGGTCAAGCCCGGCCATGACGGCTAACATCTGGGAAACGCACTCATGGCAATCAGGTTCGACGGACGCGTCGCCATCGTCACCGGCGCGGGCAATGGTCTTGGCAAGGCGCATGCGCTGGGGCTGGCGAGCCGCGGCGCGAAGGTCGTGGTCAACGATTTCGGCGGCGCGCGCGACGGCAGCGGCGGCTCGCTGTCGCCGGCCGAGGCCGTGGTCGAGGAGATCCGCAAGGCCGGCGGCACCGCGATGGCCGACGGCGCCGACGTCTCCAATTTCGAGCAGGTCACCGCCATGGTCGAGCGCGCTACCAAGGAGTGGGGCAGCGTCGACCTCTTGTGCGCCAATGCCGGCATCCTGCGCGACAAGTCGTTCGGCAAGATGGAGGTGGCCGACTTCCAGAAGGTGCTCGACGTGCATCTCGTCGGCACCTTTTATTGCTGCAAGGCGGCCTGGACCGGCATGCGTGACCGCAATTACGGCCGCATCGTGCTGACGACGTCGTCCTCGGGCCTCTACGGCAATTTCGGCCAGGCCAATTACGGCGCCGCGAAATCCGGCATGGTTGGCCTGATGAACGTGCTCGCCGAGGAGGGCCGCAAGAACGACATTCGCGTCAACATCATCTCGCCGACCGCGGCGACCCGCATGACCGAGGAGCTGTTGCCGCCGCAGGCGCTGCAGCTGATGAAGCCGAACGCGATCACGCCTGCGGTCGAGTACATGCTGAGCGAGGATGCACCGACCCGCACCATCATGGGCGCGGGCGCCGGCTCGTTTGCGGTGATCAAGATTTTGGAGAGCGAAGGTATCAACCTGCCGGAGAGCGAGTGGACGCCGGATGCGATCGCCGCGCATTTCGCCGAAATCAGTGACATGTCGAAGGCCAGGGCCCTGCAGGGCGCGTTCGAGCAGACGCAGAAATACGTTGCCCAGGCTGCTGCGCGGGCGGGGATCAAGCTTTAAGCGAATCTCAGTCTCAGTCGTCATGGCCGGGCTTGACCCGGCCATCCACGTCTTCGTATCCGCGAACATCGCTCTCGTGGATGCCCGGGACAAGCCCGGGCATGACGACCTTTGGTTTGGCACGCGGCTCGGCCTAAACTCACGCCATGACCATTACCGCCCCCCATATCGCCGTGATCGGCGCCGGTCCCGCCGGGCTGATGGCGGCGGAGGTGCTGGCGTCAGGCGGCGCCCGCGTCACCGTCTATGACGCGATGCCATCAGCGGGACGCAAATTCCTGATGGCCGGCCGCGGCGGACTCAACCTCACCCACAGCGAGCCGCTGCAGCAGTTCATGACGCGCTATCGCGAGGCCGCACCGAAGGTTCAGGCGGCGGTCGAGGCATTCTCGCCGGATGCACTGCGGGCCTGGAGCGAAGCGCTGGGCGAGCCGACCTTCGTCGGCAGCAGCGGACGCGTGTTTCCGAAAACGTTCAAGGCCTCGCCCTTGCTGCGCGCCTGGCTGCGGCGGCTCGATGCCAGTGTCCGCTTTGCTTTTCGCCATCGCTGGATCGGCTGGGACGGCGAGGGTCGGTTGATCTTTCAGACGCCGAAAGGCGTCTCCGCCATCGAAGCGAACGCCACGCTGCTCGCGCTCGGCGGCGCAAGCTGGCCGCGGCTCGGCTCGGACGCTCGCTGGGTCGATATCCTCGCTGCAAAGGGCATTGCCGTCTCGAAGCTGCGGCCGGCCAATTCCGGCTTCACGGTCGCGTGGTCCAAAGTGTTCCGTGACCGTTTCGAAGGCCAGCCGCTCAAGGGCGTGGCGTTGACGATCGGCGCACACACGGTGCGTGGAGAGGCGATGATCACCCGCAGCGGTATCGAAGGCGGCGCGATCTACGCACTCTCGGCGGAACTGCGCGAGGCCGTGCTGAGTCTCGGGCAGGCGACGCTGATGATCGCGTTGCGGCCCGATCTCGACACAGCCGGGCTGACCACGCGGCTGTCAGGCACGCGCGGCAAGCAATCGCTGGCGAACTTCCTGCGCAAGGCCGCGCAATTGTCGCCGGTCGGCATCGGCCTGATGCAGGAAGCCGCCATCGCATCCGGCCGGCCGCTGGCCGCGTTCTCGCCGGCGGAGCTCGCAGATCTGGTCAACGCTGTTCCGGTTCAGCTCACCGGAGTGCCGCCGATCGATCGCGCGATCTCGACGGCAGGCGGGATCACGTTCGGCGAGCTCGACGAGCAATTCATGCTGCGCAAGCTGCCGGGCACGTTTGCGGCCGGCGAGATGCTGGATTGGGAGGCGCCGACCGGCGGCTATCTCCTGCAGGCGTCCTTCGCGACTGGGGCTGCCGCGGGCAGGGGCGTGCTGGAGTGGCTCAAACGCTAACCCCTGTCATTGCGAGCGCAGCGAAGCAATCCAGAATCCCTCCTCCGCGGAAGTCTGGATTGCTTCGTCGCAAGAGCTCCTCGCAATGACGGCCGTGGCAACGGTGCGCGTACCCCTACCGCAGCTTCCCACGCGCGGCCACCGGCAGCGTGCCGATGATCTCCTCGCCGCGGACCATCACCACCTCGTCCATCATGTTGACGACGACGCAGACGTGGTTAGGCACGATGCGGACGACATCGCCGACATTGGGCCGGGTATTGCTGCGGGAGAGATCGAGGAAGCCGTGCTCCTCGGCGAATTTGGCGATTCTGGCTTCGGGATGCTCCAGGATCAGGCCGTGGCCGTCGAGCCCGCCGGTATCCGTGGTCAGCGTCTTCGAGCCGGCGTCCAAGATGCCGCGCTCGGGCGCGGCGCGGCTCACCACCGTCGAATAGATATGCAGCGCGCAATCATCCCAGGTCGCTGAGCCCGCGGCGACCTGCATGCGATCGTTGTAGATGTAGGTGCCGAAGCGATGTTCGGTGCCGCCCTTGAGCTTGCCGATATTGACGAGGTTCGGCGTGCCGCCGGTCGAGACGATCTTGGCGTCGAGCCCGTGCGCGCGCACGCCGGCCAGCGCCTCGTCGTAGAATCTTTGCGCATCCGTCCACCCGGTCTCAGTGGGGTAGAGCATGAAGCCGGCGAATTCGAGCCCCTTGGACGAAGCGATCTCGCGCGCCAGCGCAATCGCCTCCGCCGGCGTTTCGACGCCTGCGCGCTTGCGCCCGGTATCGCATTCGACCACGACCGAGAGCGGGCGGCCTGACGCCGCAGCCGCCTTAGGCAGGCCGGCGACGACGGTCGAATTGTCGGCCGCCACCGTCATGTTGGCCTTCGCCTGCAGCGCGCCGAGCCGCGCCATCTTCTCATCGCCCAGCAGATTGTAGCTGATTAGGATGTCGTCGATGCCGGCATTGGCCATGATCTCGGCTTCGCCCAGTTTCTGGCAGGTGATGCCCTTGGCGCCGGCCGCGACCTGCATCTTGGCAATGGTCGGGTTCTTGTGCGTCTTGATGTGGGGGCGATTGGCGATTCCGGCGTCGTCGCAGGCCTTCTGGATCCGCGCGATGTTGCGCTCGACCCTATCCATGTCGATGACGGCACAGGGTGTGCCGTATTCGCGGGCGATCTTGGCTGCAAGAGTTGTTGTCATGAGTTATGCCTGTTCAATCTCTTCGCGGAGCATTTCGAGTTCGAGCCAGCGCTCTTCGGCGGCGGACAGTTCTTCGTGCGCCTTGGCGATGGCAGCCGAGGTGTCGTCGAATTTTTTGCGATCTTTCGCATAGAGACCGGGATCGTCGAGCACGCGCTGCAATTTTGCAATATCGGCGTGCAGCGTTTCCATCTTCTTCGGCAGCGTTTCCAGCGCGTGCTTCTCGTTGAAGCTGAGCTTGCGCTTGGGCGCGGACGAGGGGACCGTGGCGCGCTCCTCTTTCTTCTCCACGGGAGCTTGCGCCTTCGCTGTCTCGCGCTTGAGGTCCGCACCGCGTTGGCTCAGCATGTCGCTGTAGCCGCCGGCATATTCGATCCACTTGCCGTTCCCCTCGGGCGCGATCACGGAGGTGACGACGCGGTCGAGGAAGTCGCGGTCGTGGCTGATCAAGATCACGGTGCCTTCGTAGTCGCCGAGCATCTCCTCGAGCACGTCGAGCGTTTCGAGATCGAGATCGTTGGTCGGCTCGTCCAGCACCAGGAGGTTCGACGGCTTTGCCAGCGCGCGCGCCAGCATCAGCCGGCCGCGCTCCCCGCCCGAGAGTACCTCCAGCGGTGTGCCGCGTTGCTCTTGCGCGAACAGGAAGTCCTTCATGTAGCCGACGACGTGCTTCGGCTTGCCGCCGACCGTGATTTGATCGCCGCGGCCGCCGGTGAGCGCTTCGGCGAGCGTCGATTTGGGATCGAGGCTTTCGCGGTGCTGGTCGAGCGTGGCCATCTCCAGATTGGCGCCAAGTCGCACCATGCCTGAATCAGGTTGCATGCCGCCGGTGAGCAGATTGACCAGCGTGGTCTTGCCGGCGCCGTTCGGCCCGATGATGCCGAGCCGGTCGCCGCGCTGGATGCGGGTGGAGAAATTCTCGACGATCTTGCGCTCGCCGTAGGACTTCGTGATGCCCTTGGCCTCGATCACCAGCTTGCCGGACTGCTCGGCTTCGCTGGCTGCGAGGTTGGCGCTGCCGGCGGTGCCGCGATAGTTGCGGCGCTGGGCGCGCAGCGCATGCAGATTGGCGAGCCGCTTGACGTTGCGCTTGCGGCGGCCGGAGACGCCGTGGCGCAGCCAGTGCTCCTCGTCGACGATCTTGCGGTCGAGCTTGTGCTGGTCGCGCTCCTCCTCGGCCAGCACCTCGTCGCGCCAGCTCTCGAACGAGGCAAAGCCGCGGTCGATCTGCTTGATCCTGCCGCGGTCAAGCCAGGCGGTGGAGCGCGAGAGATTGGTGAGGAAGCGGCGGTCATGGCTGATGATGACGAGCGCGCTGCGCCTGGAGTCGAGCTCCTGCTCCAGCCATTCGATGGTGGCGAGATCGAGATGGTTGGTCGGCTCGTCCAGCAGCAGAATGTCGGGCGAGGGCGCCAGCACAAAGGCCAGCGCCGCGCGGCGCGCCTCGCCACCGGAGAGGTTGTGCGGGTTCTCCTCGCCGGTGAGGCCGAGCTGCTCCAGGAGATAGCGCGCCTGGTGCTGGTCGTCCCCCGGCGCGAGCCCGGACTCGACATAGGCGAGCGTGCTCTTGTGCGCGCCGAAATCCGGCTCCTGCGGCAGGTAGCGCACCGTCGCACCGGGCTGCACGAAGCGCGTGCCGGCGTCAGGCTCGACCAGGCCGGCTGCGATCTTCAAAAGGGTCGACTTGCCGGAGCCGTTGCGGCCGATCAGGCAGACCCGTTCGGATGGCGCGACGTTGAGCTCGACGCCTGACAGCAGCGGCGTGCCGCCGAAGGTCAGCCTGATGTCTTTGAGTTGGATCAGCGGCGGCGCCATGGTTAACCTTGGCTCGTTGCGGCCTGATCTGCGCGGCGGCGCTGGATCCGGCGCAGCGTTTGGTCGAGCGCCGAGAGGAAGGTGGAGCGGTCTCGTGGCAAGAACGAGCGTGGGCCGCCGGTGACTTCGCCGGCCGAGCGCAGATCGGTCATCAGATTGCGCACCGCCAGCGTCATGCCGATCGACTCCTCTGTGAACGGCTTGCCGTTCGGGGCGATCACGTCGGCGCCCGCCTTCACGCAGCGGCTGGCCAGCGGAATGTCCGAGGTCACCACGACGTCGCCGGGCCTGGCGCGCTCGGCGATCCAGTCGTCCGCGGCGTCCATGCCGCTGCCCGCGGCAATGCGCTCGATCAGAGGGTCCTGTGGCACGCGGATGAAATTGCCGGCGACCACGCTCACGGGCACGCCGTGCCGGATCGCGACGCGATAGATTTCGTCCTTCACCGGACAGGCGTCGGCGTCGACATAGATGCGGGTCGGGGTCTCGGTCATTCCGCCGCGTGGTACCGCATTCGGGCCGCAAAGGCGAGGGGATTGACCGCTGTTCCCGGGAGCCTACGATCGCTCCTGAAACAATAAGAATACGGGAAAGCCAAGCCATGCCGAACCGGCTCGAAACCTACCGCGTCGAGGCCTACAACACCGCCAAGCAGTCCGAAAACAAGATGCACGACGACAATGTGGCCCGCCGCTTCGGCTTTTCCGGCGGGCTGGTCCCCGGCGTCGACGTCTTCGCCTACATGATGCACGTGCCGATCGCGCGCTGGGGCCGCGATTTCCTCTCTCGCGGGCTGGTCGAGGCCCGCTTCATCAAGCCGGTCTATGACGGCGAGACCGCCGATGTCGATGCCACCGAGCACAACGGCCTGCTGACTATCGAGGTGTTCAGTCGCACCGAGCTGTGTGCCACGGGAACGGCGTCGCTGCCGGCGGCGGTGCCGGCGGTGTCGTTGAGCGAATATCTCGAAGTCCCCGCCGCCGCCGAGCGCAAGCCTGTCAGTCCTGCGACATTCGAGTTGGGCAAATGGCTGGGCACGACACCGCGCCGCTGGGCCGGGCAGGATGCGGCCGACTATCTCACTGACGTCAGGGAGGCCGATCCGATCTTCGCGCGCGAGGGGCTCGGCCATCCCGGCCTGATCCAACGCGTCATGAACCGCGTGCTGGTGGACAACACCATCCTGGGCCCCTGGATCCATGTCGGAAGCCGCATGCAGCTGCTGTCTGCGGTACGTACCGGCGACGACATTACCGCGCGGGCAAAAGTCACCGCAAACTACGAGAAGAAGGGCCACCGCTTCGTCGAGCTCGACGCGCTGGTCGTCGCCAACGGCACGACGCCGATTGCGCATTGCCAGCACACCGCGATCTACCAGCCGCGCGAGCAGGCGGCGGCGTAGCGAAGGAGAGGAAAGGCCAAGCTCGTCACTCCAAAGTCGGTGTCATGCCCCGCGAAGGCGGGGTATCCAGTACGCCGCAGCTTCTCGGTCAATCGCTGCCGTCTCGGAGTACTGGATCGCCCGCCTTCGCGGGCGATGACAGTCGTGGGTATGGAGCGGCATGGCGCCCCTAACACATGGATGGCCGGGACAAGCCCGGCCATGACTACGGAGGGAGCCTCGTCTGTTACGCCGCCTTGGCCTTCGCCTCCTGGATCGCGCGCCACACCCGCTCGGGGGTCAGCGGCATGTCGATGTGCTTGATGCCGTACTCCGACAGCGCGTCGAGCACCGCGTTCACCACCGTCGACAGGCTGCCGGCGCAGCCGGCTTCGCCGCAGCCCTTGCTGCCGAGCGGATTGGTGGTGGCGGGCACCGGGTGGTCGCCGACCGTCATGTTGGGGACGTCCTCCGCGCGGGGCAGGGCGTAGTCCATCAGCGAGCCCGTGATCGGCTGGCCGCTGTCGTCGTAGCGAATGTGCTCCATCAGGGCCTGGCCGATGCCCTGGACCACGCCGCCATGGAGCTGGCCTGCGACCAGCATCGGATTGATCACCGTGCCGAAATCGTTGACCGCGCTGTAGCGCACGATCTGCACCACACCGGTGTCCGGGTCGATCTCGACCTCGGCGACGTGGCAGCCGTTCGGGAACGCGGAGGCGACCGGTTCGCTGGTGTGGTCGACATCGAGGCTGTCAGGCACGCCCTCCGGCACCTTGCCGTCATGCAGACGCTTGGCGAGCTCCATGATGTCGATGCTGCGATCGGTGCCGGCGATCGTAAAGCTGCCGTCGGCAAACTCGATGTCGGCTTCGGATGCTTCCAGCATGTGCGCGGCGGCGCGCTTGCCTTTCTCGATGACGAGCTTTGCGGCCCCCACGATGGCCTGGCCGGTCGCAGTGATCGAGCGTGAGCCGCCGGTGCCGTTGCCGGTGTGGACGATATCGCTGTCACCCTGCACGAGCTTGACGCTCTCGAAGGGGACGCCGAGCTGCTCGCACAGCACCTGCGCGAACGGCGTGGCATGGCCCTGGCCGTAATCGAGCGTGCCGGTGATGAGCTGCACGGTGCCGTCATGATCGAACACGATCTTGCCGAGCTCGGGGCTGGGCGGCGCGGTGACCTCGAGATAGGAGCCGACCGCAATGCCGCGCAGCTTGCCCGCCTTCTTGCTCTCCTTCTTGCGCTTGGCGAAGTTCTCGTGGTCGGAGATCTCGAGCGCCTTGTTGAACACGGCCTGGAAGTCGCCGCTGTCGTAGGTGACCCCGGAGGACGCCGCGAACGGGATCTGGTTCGGCTTGATGAAGTTGCGCTTGCGCAAGGTCAGCCGGTTGATGCCCATCTCGTCGGCGGCGCGGTCGATCAGCCGCTCCATGTAATAGTTCGCCTCGGGCCGGCCGGCGCCGCGATAGGCCCCCATCAGCGTGGTGTTGGTGAGCACCACCTTGATGTCGACCGCCATCAGCGGCGTGCGATAGACGCTGGAGAAGTTCTTGCCGGTGTTGAGCGAAAGCGGCCCCGGCGCGACGCCTGTGATGTAGGCGCCGAGATTGCCGTAGCCGGACAGCTTTGCCGCGAGGAACTGCCCCTCGGCATCGAGCGCGAGCTCGGCATGGATCTTCTGCGCGCGGCCGTGACTGTCGGAGAGGAAGCTGGTCGAGCGCTCGTCCAGCCACTTCACCGGGCGTCCAAGTGCCTTCGCCGCATACAGAATGCACATGTACTCGGGATAGTTGATGTTCTTCATGCCGAAGGAGCCGCCGACATTGGCGGTGAGGATGCGCACCTTCTCGTTCGGCACCTTCAGGTTCTTCGCGAGGTTAGCGCGATTGCCGGCAACGCCCTGGGTCGGCACCTGAAGCGTGTAGCGCTCGGTCTTCTTGTCGTAGGAGGCAAGCCCCACGCGCGGCTCCATCGAGACCACGGCGACGCGGGTGTTCTCGATGTCAAGCTTGGTGACATGGGCGGCGTTCGCGAAGGCTGCGTTCACCTTGTCCACGTCGCCATAGTGGTAGTCGAGTGCGACGTTACCAGGGATGTGGTCATAGAGCTGCGGCGCGCCGGGCTTGGCGGCTGCCTCGGGGTCGGTCACCGCCGGCAGCGGCTCGATGTCGAGCTCGACCGCCTCGGCCGCGTCGCGCGCCTGGGCCAGCGTCTCGGCCACCACGAAGGCGACGGGATCGCCGACGAAGCGGACCTTGTCGGTCGCCAGGGGCTGGCGGTTGGTCTGGAGCAGGGGCGAGCCGTCGCGGCTCTTCAGCGGCAGGCCGCAGGTGAAGGGGCCATAGCCGGCGGCATCAAGATCCTTCCCGGACCACGCCCCCAGCACGCCCGGCATGGCCTTGGCGGCATCGAGGCCGATCCCGCGGATGATGCCATGGGCATGGGTCGAGCGGACGACTACGGCATAGGCCTGGTTCGGCAGGTTGAAATCGTCGGTGTAGCGGCCCTTGCCGCGCACCAGCGTGTCGTCCTCCTTGCGGCGGACCGGTTGCCCGACGCCATACTTTTGCAGTGCAATAGCGTTCTCGAGCGTCGACGATTTGGTGTGTTCTTGCATGGGAATTGACCTGAAAAGCCGGCATTTGCGCATTTTCGCGGCAGCGGAGCACCGGACTCCCTCAAATAACCCACCACCCCCGTTCACGACAACGCACGATTGGACATGGTCCCATGTGATGCGTTGTTGCGCAGGCCTGCCGCGCTGCTAATGTTTCAGGCGAATAATCAATTCCAGACCGGCCCGACCGGCCGCGGAAAGACAGTTTGTATGAATGACCACACGCGGCTCCGCGACGGCCATGCGCCGCATAGCGAGCTGGAGGGGTCGATGGCGGCGGTGGCGTTGGCCACCAATCCGGCCGTCGGCGCGCAGGCGCCGGGAACCGGCGTCTATGCGGCGCTGGACCTCGGCACCAACAATTGCAGGCTGCTGATCGCCTGTCCGACCCAGGACGGCTTTCGCGTGGTCGATTCCTTCTCCCGCATCATCCGGCTCGGGGAGGGCGTCTCGGCGACGGGGTGCATCAGCGACGCCGCGATCGAGCGCGCCATCGCCGCGCTCAGCATCTGCCGCGACAAGATCAATTTGCGGAAGGCGCGTCGGCTGCGGCTGATCGCGACCGAAGCCTGCCGCGCCGCCTCGAACGCGGAAGGCTTCCGCAGCCGTGTCGCGGCCGAGACCGGCATCGAGCTCGAGGTGATCGACCGCGAGACCGAGGCCGCGCTCGCCGTGCTGGGCTGCTCGCCGCTGGTCGACCCCAGGGGGCGGGGCGCGATCCTGTTCGACATCGGCGGCGGCTCGACGGAACTGGTGCGGATCGAGCGCGACCCGGAAAACCCGGAGCCGCGCATCAAGGCCTGGATGTCGATCCCGTACGGTGTGGTCACGCTCGCGGAGCAGTTCGGCGGGCGTGACGTCACGCCGGAGATCTATGCCGCCATGGAGCAGGAGGTCGCAAGCCACGTCGCGCCGTTCGCCGAGGAGCACGGCCGCGATCTCGCCGACATGCACCTGCTCGGCACGTCGGGCACGGTGACGACGCTGGCCGGCATCCATCTCAACCTCGCGCGCTATGACCGCCGCCGCATCGACAGCATCTGGATGAACGATGCCGACATCACCGCGACCATCAACAAGCTGCTCGGCATGAGCTACGAGGAGCGTGCCGCCAACAGCTGCATCAGCGTCGAGCGTGCCGATCTCGTGCTGGCGGGCTGCGCCATCCTCGACGCGATCCGCCGCGCCTTTCCGCTGCCGCGCCTGCGCGTCGCCGACCGTGGCTTGCGCGAGGGCATGCTGGTCGAGATGATGCGCGAGGACGGCGCGCTCAGGAGCTGGTGAGTATGGCCAAGGACACCACCGGCCGCTTGCACGTTCAGGTCAAGACCGGCGGCAAGCGCAAATTGTCGTCGAAGCTGTGGCTGGAGCGGCAACTCAACGATCCCTATGTCGCCAAGGCCAAGGCGGCGGGCTATCGCTCGCGCGCCGCGTTCAAGCTCTTGGAGATGGACGACAAGTTCCGGCTTCTAAAGCCCGGCATGGCCGTGGTCGATCTCGGCGCAGCACCCGGCGGCTGGAGCCAGATCGCCGCCAAGCGCGTCGGCTCATTGGAAGGCAAGGGCAAGGTCGTCGCCATCGATCTGTTGGAGATGCCCGAGATTCCGGGCGTCGATTTCGCGCAGCTCGACTTCATGGACAACGACGCGCCTGAGAAGCTCACCGCGATGCTGGGCGGCAAGGCCGACGTCGTGATGTCCGACATGGCCGCCAACACCACCGGCCATCGCAAGACCGACCAGCTCCGCATCGTCGGCCTGGTCGAGACGGCGGCGGCCTTTGCCTGCGATGTGCTCAAGCCCGGCGGCGCGTTCCTGGCCAAGACCTTCCAGAGCGGCGCCGATGCCGAGCTGCTCGCCCAGCTCAAGCGCGACTTCGCCACCGTGCGTCACGTCAAGCCGGCCGCGAGCCGGCAGGACTCCTCGGAGCGCTACGTGCTGGCGACGGGATTTCGGGGCGGTACGAGGAGCGAGTCTGATATACCCTCTCGATCAGGGTAGAGCGATCAATCGGCCGCTCTCACCATGCAACGCGGCTTCGGTCTGTAGGTCATTCTTTACAAGAGTCTTGTCGGTCGGAGTTTTTTGGCCTCCGACTAGGCGAACAGAAAATCATTTGCGTTGAGATTCACAACGCCCACGATCGTGAGGTCGTTATTTGCATCGAAGTGAATGATGGTCTCTGCCCCGGTGACCTCGATATTCAAGTCCTCAAAACCGTGGATGTCGTTCGCGGCCAGGCCCTTGAGATCGATTTTATCTTGGCCCTGTTCGAAAATGGCCATGTCATGCCCGTTCTGGGCGGCAAAGACGAACGTATCCGCGCCGGATTCGCCAAACATGCTATCGTTCCCGATGCCGCTCACGAGCGTATCTTTGCCATCGCCTCCATTGAGGACATTTCCCGACCCACCAAACACTGTGAGTTGATCATTGCCTGCCCCGCCAGCAAGGACGCTCGATCCGAGCGAACCTGGCGCAACAGTTGCGGTCAGAACATCGTTTCCAGCGCCGCCATTCAGACGGTTCTCGGCAGTCGAATCGTCTGTAACCGTAGGATCAGGAGTTGCCGAAAGAAACGCGGTGAGTTGGTCATCTCCGGCACCACCATTCAGGACGTTCGCGACATCGTATAGAGCCTGCGCCGGACCGAACCCACCGTGAGCGACGGCGTGGAGGTGCGCCGTGAGATTGTCTCGTCCGCTGCCTCCCTCAAGTTGATTCAGTGCGTGGACAAACCCGCCGAGCGCGGTGGAGTCTGCGACCAGATTGTCATTGCCTGCCCCGCCATCCAGGTAATTCGTGACATCCGTGACGGCGTTCTCCCCATCGGTGGAGTGGATCGCCTCGAGGGTGTCGTTGCCGTCATCGCCCCAGAGCTGGTTGATGCCCACCGGAGCCCTGGTATTGGAATCGGTCAGGTTGAAGGCGTGCAGGACGTCGTCGCCGTGGCCCCCGTGCAGCTCATTCGTGACCAGATCGGTCTGATTGGATACGCCATGGGCGCTTGCATTCAACTCGTCGTTGCCGGCGCCGCCGAAGAGTACGTTGCAGGCTGTGCCGTGGAGGGCGAAGAATGCAGTTTCGGCATGAGCGGTGATCCGGTCATCGCCCGAGCCGCCGTCAATGGTGTTCAGGGCGATGCTATTGCCAAGGGTATTTCGACCATCGGCAACGGCGTGAATGGTATCGTTGCCGCTTCCGCCGATCAGATCGGTCCTCACCGTCACATCTGCGACTACAGGAAGCGCCACATTCGCGGTGGCGCTGATGGTGTCGTGTCCGCTGCCACCATCGAGCCGCACATCGGCGACCTGCTCCGGGCCCTGAGGCGCGTTCCCACCTTGCAGAGTTACGGTCGCATGGAGGGCGTCGTTGCCTGTCCCCCCGAACTGAATGGCGAGTCCATGCAGGGACGTATCACCCTGCAGCGGGACGACGACATTGGTCGTCAGATTGTCGTTGCCGCTGCCGCCGATCAATGCTGTCCGGTTCCATGCGCTATCCAGATGATCATTGCCGGCAAGTCCCAAGACAATGTCGCCCTCGGCGTGCGCGCTCAGGACATCGTCGTGCCTGCTGCCGATGATCAAACTGTTGATGGGGTCCAGGAGGGAGATCCAGTCGAATAGATGAGAATCTGCGGCGAGAGTTCCGTCGGTTCGAAGCAATCGGTGAGCGACCTGGCTTTTTGTTTGTATGGTATTCGCCATGTTTTCCTCCTTGGATATGAAATTTCAAAGTCAATGGAATTCGGCGCATGGATTGAATTTCGCGAAGCGCGGCAAAAATGAATATCGCTTCGCGCTGCCGCTTCACGCATTCGCGTGTCGGCGCTCCGCCGGGCCTCATCGGCTCGGGTCTGCATCATTCTTTCGTAGGCTTCCTTTGCCGCAGCACTGCTCTCTGCAGGCGGGCGGTATTAAATTACAAGTTGCATTAATGTCTAATCAAATTTAATCGAGACTGATTTATCTGCGAGATTTAATGGGAGCGTTCAATGTGGGGCTCCAGGTAGGCCGCGGACGGCAGGGAACCTGTGCTTTGGCCCGTCTGCAGATGCAAGCAACGCCTTATCCCAGCCGCTGATCCCGCACGTCCTGCGTATCCTCGCTCGCTGCCTTGACCGCGGCCTTCTCTGCGCCCTTGCCGGCACCCTTGCGGCTCGCGATCTCCACCGCCTTGCGTCCCGAAATCTCGTGGCCGGCGTCCGCGGGCATCTGCCAGAAGAACCAGCTCGAGGCCGCCGAGGTTAGCGCGACCACGACGAAGGCCGGCGCGAACACCGTGGCGTTGAGCTCGCTGACATGGCTGAACCACATCGTGGTCTCGACACAGGCCGCGCCGACGGCGACGCCGGCCGAGATCGCGAGCTGCTGGTTGACGCTGACGAGGGTGGTGGCGCGGCTCATTTGCGGGGTCTCGACGTCGGCATAGGCGACCGTGTTGATCGCGGTGAACTGCAGCGAGCGGAAGAAGCCGCCGACCACCAGGATGACCATGATGATGAGCAGCGGCGTCGTCACCGTGAACAGCGCGCAGACGCCGAGGAAGAACGCGCTGATGATCGCGTTCACCGTCATCAAATTGCGGAAGCCGAACGTGCGGATGATCCGCGCCGCCAGCGTCTTCATGCCCATCGCCCCGAGCGAGGAGGCAAAGGTGACGAGGCCGGAGTGGAACGGCGACAGGCCGAAGCCGATCTGCATCAGCAGCGGCAGCAGGAACGGCAGCGCGCCGATGCCAAGCCGGAACAGGAAGCCGCCGAGCACGGCCGCGCGCAGCGTCGGCAGCTTCAGGAGCGAGAAGTCCAGGACCGGCGATCCGGTCCGCCGCGCGTGGATGACGTAGAGCGTCATCGAGATCGCTCCGCCCGCGATCAACGCGGCAACGGTGCTCCACGGCAGCAAATTGAGGCCAGCGACGGAGAGGCCAAAGGCAATGCCCGCGAGCCCCAGCCCAGAGAGCACCATGCCGTAGAGATCGAACGGCTCCTGCGTCTCGCTCTTGATGGGATCGATGAAGCGCAGCGCCATGAAGATGCCGAGCAGCCCGATCGGAATGTTGATCAGGAAGATCCAGTGCCAGGACGCATACGTCGTGATGAACCCGCCGAGCGGCGGGCCGATCACGGGACCGATCAGGGCCGGGACCGTCACCCAGGCCATGGCGTTGACCAGCGCGCTCTTGTCGACCGAGCGCAGCAGCACGAGGCGTCCGACCGGCGTCATCATCGCGCCGCCCATGCCTTGCAGGATGCGCGCGAACACGAAATCGGTGACCGAGGTCGAGAGCGCGCAGCCGACCGAGCCGACCATGAACACGCCGACGGCGATCGCGAACACCAACCGCGCGCCAAACCGGTCGGCGGTCCAGCCGCTCGCCGGAATGAACACCGCGAGCGACAGCAGATAGGAGGTGATCGCGAGCTTCAGCGTCAGCGGGCTGGTGCCGATGTCGGCCGCGATCGCCGGCAGCGAGGTGGCGATCACGGTCGAATCCATGTTCTCCATGAAGAGAGCCGTGGCCACGATCAGCGGAATGACGCGTTGCTTGTCGACCATGAGGGTATGAAATCGGAAGGAGGGGTGGAGTTGCGGCTTATCACCAGCGTCCGCCGCCGGCCATTGCGGATCGACGCATGGCACCTAAATCCCGCGTAACAACGGTGTGACCCGCAGCCTCCGTCCTGCCGGGGCGCCGCTTCTCGCTCCGCCGTCATTCCGGGGCGCGCCCCTTGGCGCGAGCCCGGAATCTATTGGGCCGCAGCGTTGCTGCCAGATGGATTCCGGGTTCGCGACTTCGTCGCGCCCCGGGATGACGGCGGAGGGGACGGCGTACCGAGCCCAACCCCGCTGAATCGGCCCAAAAACCCCTGTGCATGGCTGGCCAGCGGCCCGAATTGCTTTGATTCGTCACGCGGCCGTGCTATCGACCCGCGTCAACCCCACCGATGGGCTCCGATTCTCAAGGCGTTGCCGCAAGGGACGCCGAGGGCGGCGCTCATCCATTACCATTTTGCGGCAATGGCCGCAGGAAGGAGTTGGCAGATGGCCACGGTGCAACTTCAGGGCATCCGCGAAGCTTTTACGTTCGACGACGTGCTGTTGAAGCCTGGCCTGTCCGACGTCATGCCGGGCGAGGTCGACATTCGCTCCCGCGTCACCCGTGCCATCCCGCTCAACATCCCGATCATGGCCTCGGCCATGGACACCGTCACCGAGGCCCGCATGGCGATCGCCATGGCGCAGGCCGGCGGCCTCGGCGTCATCCACCGCAATTTCGATCCCGAAGGGCAGGCCGCCCAGGTGCGGCAGGTCAAGCGCTACGAGTCCGGCATGGTGGTGAACCCGCTCACCATCAGCCCCGATGCCACGCTCGACGACGCGCTGAAGCTGATGAGCGACCACGGCATCTCCGGCATTCCCGTCGTCACCGGCGCCGGCAAGAACACGCCCGGCAAGCTGGTCGGCATCCTCACCAACCGCGACGTGCGCTTTGCCACCGACCGCCGGCAAAAAGTCTCGGAGCTGATGACCCGTGAAGGGCTCGTCACGGTCCGTGAGAATGTCAACCAGGACGAGGCGCGGCGGATGCTGCACCAGCACCGCATCGAGAAGCTGCTGGTCGTCGACGATCAATATCGCTGCGTCGGGCTCATCACCGTGAAGGACATGGAGAAGGCGGTCGCCCATCCGCTCGCCTGTAAGGACGGGCAGGGGCGTCTTCGCGTCGCTGCCGCCACCACGGTCGGCGATACCGGCTTCGAGCGCACCGAGCGGCTGATCGATGCCGGCGTCGACCTCGTCGTCGTCGATACCGCGCACGGCCATTCCCGTCACGTGCTGCAGGCGGTGAACCGCATCAAGCGCCTGTCGAACTCGGTGCAGGTCGTCGCCGGCAACGTCGCCACCACGGAGGGCGCGCAGGCGCTGATCGATGCGGGCGCGGATTGCATCAAGGTCGGCATCGGCCCGGGCTCGATCTGCACCACGCGCATCGTCGCCGGCGTCGGCGTGCCCCAGCTCACCGCGATCATGGATGCGGTCGAAGCGGCGAAGAAGGCCGACATCCCCGTTATCGCCGACGGTGGCATCAAGTTCTCCGGCGACCTTGCGAAAGCGCTCGCCGCCGGCGCCGACATCGCCATGGTCGGCTCGCTGCTCGCCGGCACCGACGAGACGCCGGGCGAAGTTTTTCTGTGGCAGGGCCGTTCCTACAAGGCCTATCGCGGCATGGGTTCGGTCGGCGCGATGGCGCGCGGCTCGGCTGATCGCTACTTCCAGCAGGACATCAAGGACACGCTCAAGCTGGTGCCTGAGGGCATCGAGGGCCAGGTGCCTTACAAGGGCCCGGTCGGCAACGTCATGCACCAGCTCGCCGGCGGCCTCCGCGCCGCGATGGGTTACGTCGGTGCGCGCGACATGAAGGAGCTGCACGACAAGGCCCAGTTCGTCCGCATCACCGGCGCGGGCCTGCGCGAAAGCCATGTCCACGACGTGACGATCACGCGCGAGAGCCCGAATTATCCGGGCGGGGGTTAGGCGCTTCGCTCTCTCCATCGTCATGGCCGGGCTGACCCGGCCATCCACGTCTTCGGTCTTGCTCCGCGGAGCAATTCAGTCCTTTTGTGTTGACGCGGCTGGATTGCTTCGCTTCGCTCGCAATGACAGAAAAGTGGAGGAAGCCATGGCCCAAGCCAAACGCATCGTTCTCGCCGCGCGTCCCGTCGGCGAACCCAAGCCGTCTGATTTTCGCCTGGAGGAATTCGCCGTTCCGACGCCAGGGCAGGGCGAAGTCCTGCTGCGCACGATCTGGCTGTCGCTCGATCCCTATATGCGCGGGCGCATGAGCGAAGGGCCGTCCTACGCAGCTCCGGTGCCGGTCGGCGGCGTGATGGAAGGCGAGGCGGTCAGCGAGGTCGCGGCCTCAAACAATCCTGATTTCGCGGTCGGCGACATCGTGCGCATCCGCTCGGGCTGGCAGACTCATGCGATCTCGAATGGCAAGGGCCTGATCAAGGTGGACCCCAAGCTCGGGCCGATCTCGACCTCGATCGGCGTGCTCGGCATGCCCGGCATGACCGCCTATACGGGCCTGCTCGACATCGGCAAGCCGCAACAGGGCGAGACCGTCGTCGTTGCCGGTGCGTCAGGCGCGGTCGGCTCGGCGGTGGGGCAGATCGCCAAGATCAAGGGCGCCCGTGCGGTCGGCATCGCCGGCGGCAAGGACAAGTGCGACTACGTGGTGAAGGAGCTCGGCTTCGATGCCTGCATCGATCACCGCGATCCCGATCTCGCCGCCAAGCTGAAGGACGCCTGCCCAGATGGCATCGACGTCTATTTCGAGAATGTCGGCGGCGCGGTGTTCGAGGCGGTGTTCCCGCTGCTCAACCCGTTTGCGCGCGTGCCGGTGTGCGGCCTGATCGCCCATTACAACGACACCGAGGCCAAGCCGCCGAAATGGGCCGCCAGCCTGATGCGCGCCACGCTGACCAAGCGGCTGACCTTCCGCGGCTTCATCGTCTCCGACTTCGCCGCCCGTCATGGCGACTTCCTGCGCGACATGTCCGGCTGGGTTCGCGACGGCAAGGTCAAGTACAAGGAGTTCGTCACCGAGGGCCTGGAAAGCGCCCCCGGGGCCTTCATAGGCCTGCTGAAGGGGGCCAATTTCGGCAAGCAGTTGGTCCGGGTCGGGCCGGACAAGGCCTAGGCATGATCCGGAAAAGTGCGAAGCGGTTTTCCGGAAAGATCACGCCCAAACAACAACCTAATGCGCGAGGCGCATTCATCGCGCTTTAGGCGACAGGGAATGAGACTCATGTGGCGCCGCGGGGACACGCCGCGTGGGGATAGTTAAGAAAGAGTCACCAAATGGTCACACCTGCCCGCAAAAGCCGCGGGTGTGACCGCCTGTTCATTGACGGCCGGACGAAGGCATTGAATCATCGCGGATATTTTAGGTGCTGCGATGTTAGAGATTGGTATTTTCTGCGTCATCCTCCTGGCCGTCGGCTATTGGGCGACCATGTTCATCATGGGCCGTCGCGACGACGTCATCCATGGCAAGTTCGTTCACGCCGAGGACGAGGGCGAATTCGCCCCGGCCGCGATGCCCGCGCCACCGCCATTCCCGAAGCGTCCCGTGAAAGCTGCGCAGCGCCCCGCTGCTCAGCCAGCCGGCACCGAGGCGAAGCCGGTGAACAGCGCTGCGCTGCAATCGCTGCTCGCCGCGATCCAGCAGGATCTCAAAAGCGTGGCTTGAGTCTTCCGCGAGGCCGCAACACACGAGCGGCTGAGGTACAGCACATGTGCGCCATGGCTGTGACAGCGCGCTACAGCATGATTCGGAAAAGTGGGTAGCGGTTTTCCGAAAAGCTCATGCTCAAACAGTAACCTAAAGCGCGATGACGATTCATCTTAATCGCATCGCGCTTTAGGCGGCGTGCCGCATGCGTTCGATACTCTGAGTAATATGGTTTCCTGCGTCGTCAGCCACCTTCAAAGACATGTCCGCCATCCGGCGGCTGGTATCGAGGGCGCTTCTGATCGAATCGCGCATCAGATCGGTCTGCACAGCCGCCAAATCCTGCGGAGTTCGGCAGCGCCAGAGTTCATTCATACGGTCCATGGTCCTCTCGATCTGCTGTCGAACGAAATCGAAGTACTCGCGTGAGACGCCGTTCATTCCTTTGACGACCGCGGTTGTAGAGTACATGATTGCTTCAGCGTTGCGGACGGATCGTTCTGTTGCCTGCTCCGTTTCATTGCCCGTCACACCGAACGTGCGACCAAGCTGATCAGCAGACCGGCCCAACATCACAGTGGCCATGTCGACGCCGAAGCGCCAGCTGTTTTGCAACATCTCGGCATTCTGTTGCAGCAGGTGACTGCTGGCTTGGGCTACCTCCTCGCTGGCCTCAGCGGTAGCTAAGCCGATCCGTCTGGTTTGCTCAGCGGTCCTTTCGGCGGCGCGGCGCATTGTGTCCTCAGGGCTTTGCGTAGACTTTTCCTCCTGGCGTGGATTAGCCATCTGTTGCTCCTTGGTTATTGTTGGTGACGTCGGATCCTCTCCGTCACAGGTGCGATCCTTAGCGGCCAACGTGGGCATTTCTCGACCGTTCCGGGGCACGTCATTTTTAATCAATCCTCCGCGATCGCGCGCAGGAACGAGCGCTTCAACTTCCAATTACTCCATGGATTGGTTCACTTGCTTGGCACCGCGGGTCTCATGTTCATACCCTCGATCATCAAGGGTCAGTAATGACCACCGCTGAAACCGTGTTGCTCATCGCTGCCTTGTTATTGGCGCTTCTCGTCGTCGGTAACATCGGCTTCTCCAAACTGGCCGAGTGGAGGAATCCACCAATCGGCAAGTTCCTCGAATGCGACGGCGTAGTGCTCCACTATGTCGATCGAGGGGATCCGGCCGCTCCTTGCGTCGTGCTGCTCCATGGCAACGGATCCATGATCCAGGACTTCACGATCAGCGGTCTGGTCGATCTTCTTGCCCGCACCAATCGCGTGGTGTGCTTCGATCGCCCAGGCTTTGGCTATAGTCAGCGGCCGCGGCTCCGAATATGGACCGCGGCAGCTCAAGCCGCTCTGTTGGCGAAGGCGCTCAATCAACTTGGAATCCGCAATCCGGTTGTGCTCGGCCATTCTTGGGGCGCCTTGGTCGCTATCGCTCTCGCCGTGCGAAAGGATTATCCGACCCAGGGTCTTGTGCTTGCGTCAGGGTACTACTTCCCGACCGGCCGATTGGACGTGTGGCTGATGTCAGGTCCAGCCATACCGGTCCTGGGCGACCTGGTCAGTTACACTGTCGCGCCGATCGTTTCGTGGGCCGTCCTGCCAGGAGCTCTTCGCAAGATCTTTGCGCCCCGTTCTGTCCCGCAGACGTTCAGGAATGAATTTCCAGCGTCTTTGGTGCTCAGGCCCACACAGTTGAGGGCGGCTGCGGAGGAAAGTGCACTCCTCATTCCAACTGCAACACAATTCCAAGCTTATTATCCAGCCATCGGCGAGCGAGTGCAGATATTCCACGGAACAGAGGACCAAGTGATCGAATTCAGACAAGCGCAGGATTTACATCAAGCACTGCCTCGGTCCGATCTTCACCTTGTTCCAAATGCCGGGCATATGGTCACGTACGCAGACCCCGCCGCCATCGTGGAGGTCGTCAACTCAATGACGAACTCCTGAGATCGGCAGCGACGGCCGTCACTGGGCCTTGCCGCGTGCAGGCGCAGCAACCGGCCGCAATTCCATTCTTGATATGCCTGCTGCGACGTTCACACCTGTCTGCGCCTGGACGGACACCGGCTGCAAGGCGATCGTACGATCCGAGCCGCCCACCAGGAGGTTGGCACCAACTCCGGCGCCGACAGTGCCGCCGGCGGTCGCGCCCGCATAAGTTCCGGCCAAGGCTGCCCGGCGAACTGTCGTTGGCGCAAACACGGTCCAAACGAGCTGACCGCCGGACGTGGCTCCTATGTCGAGACCAAGCGTGCTGACGGTGCCTTCGTAAGCCTCGCGCGCCCTGCCTCGTGCCGATGCATAGATGCAGCTCAGCTGCCGTTGTCCCGCAACAATCATGCCGACTCCGGGCGCTATGTTGCACGTGAGTGTGCCGACTCTCGAGCGCCCAGCCTCCTGCGCCGTTGCCGGAACCATCGTGAGGACGAGTGCCAAGGCCGCGCAAGCCGTGGCCAAATTGGTCAGCCTCGCTTCATTCAGCGTTGTCCTGGTCATGGGGCCTCCATCGACGTAGTCTGATCGTCCTTCAATGCGCGCGGAGCCAGCGATGTTCCTGTTGGTCGCGAGCCGAAGCTCCAGAACCACTAGACAGGCCTCGCTTACGGGTTCGGGATGTGGAGCACGCGTGTCCGGCTCTGCGCTAGGTGTTGAGTGACAGGCGGACATCAAGCGCGCCTACTGCACGCAGCCGATCTTATCAGTGTCTGTCGCCCATCTGGATGAGCAGCTCCTCGATATCGACATCGACCTGGCCGGCCGCCCTGATGTGGCGGACCTCGAGACTGTCGGGCTGGAAGCGGTATTCGACCAGGCCGACTTCCTTGATCGCGATCCGGTCCTGGCGCTGATCGTTGATGACGAAGCCCGCTGACGGCGCCCAGACGTGGCGGGTGTGGCGGAAGGTGAAGTCGCGGCGCTGGTGCACGTGCCCGCTGGCGATGAGACGCAGGTCGACCTTGCCGAACATCTCGATCAGCCGCGCCCGCGCCGGCTGCGGCACGTAGCGGATCGACGTCTCCGGCGTCTCGGCGTCGTCGGGCAGGTTGAGGAACAGCGGCTTGTGCAGGAACAGCGCGACCGGCCTGCCGTTCACGCGCGAGATTTCCTGAGACAGCCAGTCGAGCTGCTCGGCCTCGAAGGCGAGGCCCGAATTCACCACCAGCGAATTGAGGCCGATGAAGCGCCAGCCCGCGGCGTCAAACACCCAATGATCTTCGCCGATGATGTCGCAGAACTGCTGGCGGTGCGTCTCGCTGACCGGCGGCTTCGGCGCCGGCCCGGTCGCGGTCGGATTGTCCCCGATATCGTGATTGCCGGGGAGATAGCGGCAGGTGACGGGCAGCGCGTCGTGCAGGCTCTTCGCGAACTCGACGTCGTCGCGGCTGGTCGGCCCGTCGAACGAGACGTCGCCGGTGTTGACGACGAGATCAGGCCTACCGGCGTCGATATGCTCGCTGATCGCCGCGAAGTTGGCGATCAGGCCGGGAAAGCGCCGGCCGAGATGGGTGTCGGAAATCTGCGTGAGACGAAATTCGGACATGCGATCATCCTACCCGTCGCCGCGCGTCGGAACGATGACGGGGCGGGCATGGATCGCAGCGAACAAAGTTTAAAGCACGCGGTAGCGGATGGTGTAGCCGTCCTGCGGGGCGACGGCACCGGCGAGCGGGGCGGCAATGCGGTCGGCGAGGTGCCAGGGGCCGAACTGGCCGGAGCGATGCGGCTCGGCCGGCAGGCGGAGGCGGAACTCGAAGACCCCCTTGCCTGACAGGTTCACGACCAGAACGCGATCGGCCGTGCGGTGGTTGAGCACCACTGCGCCGCGCAGCACGGCCTTGCCGTCCGAGAGGTCGCGCACGCCGTCCACCAGCGCCAATGTCTGGTTGCGGTCGGTGTGCAGCTCGATCTGGCTGTCACTCACCGCCGTCAGCATCTCCCGGGGCATGCGGATCTCGAACTCGACGGCCGGCTTGGAGGGATTGAGGCCGAGATAGGCAAGCGCCGCATGGCGCATGTCGTAGGCGGCAAAGGCGAACAGCGCGAGCGCGGCCAAGGCGGACAGGCCATGCCTGATGACGTCGCGCCAGGTCCTGTAACTCAGGCGGAAGTAGACCGTCATGGCCAGCGCGACCGCGAGCGCTGTCGCGATCCCCGACAGTGCCGACATCAGGAGGCCGAGCTGGCCCGCGGCGGCTTCGCTGAACAAGCTGGACAAGGAATTCATGGCTGGCTCGCCTCGCGGCCCAAGGGGCCGAAATCGCTTTAACAATCTGCGGTTGGTCGCCAGAGCGGGAACGCCGGTTCAAGTCGTTCATTGTCAGCGCCAAAGGTCGCGGCTAATGACGTCGGCGGCATTTCGCCTCCCGGGAAAGTTCCGATGTCCGTTCAAATGGTCCTGCTGCCGGTCTTCGTGCAGGTCGCTCTCACCTTCGGGCTGCTGATCGGCATGGTCCTGGCGCGCCGCAAGACCTTGGTCTCCGGCGAGACCAAGATCCGTGACATTGCGCTCGGCGAGCCGAACTGGCCGAAGGGCGCCACACAAATCGCCAATTGCTACCGCAACCAGTTCGAGCTGCCGGTGCTGTTCTATGTCCTGATTGCGCTGGCATTGCCCTTGCGCCGCGCCGATCTCTTCATCGTGCTGATGTCCTGGGTGTTCGTGGTGACGCGCTTTGCCCATGCCGGCGTGTTCGTTTCCTCCAACGATCTCGGCCGCCGCTCCACGGTCTGGCTCGCCGGCGTGCTGGTGCTGCTCGCGATGTGGATTTACTTCGCGCTGAAGCTTTTGCTGCTGATCTAGGCGCTGCGCACCACTTGAAAGAACCCAAATGACCCCCGCTGCCCGGCTGTCCGCAGCCATCGAACTGATCGACACCATCGAGAGGGACCGCGTGCCCGCGGCGAAGGCGCTGAAGGAGTGGGGCACCGCGCACCGCTTCGCCGGTTCCGGCGACCGCGCGGCCATCGCCGGCCTCGTCTGGGATGTGCTGCGCCGCTACGCCTCGAGCGCCTGGCTGATGGATTCTGATACCGCGCGGGCCCGGCTAATCGGCATGCTCCGCCTCGAGCGCAACATGGACACGGCGACCATGGGCGCCTTGTTCGACGGCAGCCGCTTTGCGCCGGCGCCGCTGTCCGAGGCCGAGCAGGCTGCGCTCGCCTCGCGCTCCCTCCAGGACGCACCTGCCGCCGTCGCCGGCGACTACCCGGAATGGCTCGACCCGCACCTTGCAAAAGTGTTCGGCGAGGACCGCGTCGCGGAGGCGGCCGCGATGGCGAGCCGGGCGCCGCTTGACCTGCGCGTCAACACGCTAAAATCCAACCGCGACAAGGTGCTGAAGGGGCTTTCTCATCTTCATGCAAAACCGACGCCCTGGTCCGCAACCGGCCTGCGCATCGAGCTTTCGGCCGATGCGCGCAACCCCGGCATCCAGGCGGAGGAGGATTTCATCAAGGGCGCGATTGAAGTGCAGGATGAGGGATCGCAGCTTGCGGCCCAGTTCACCGCGGCAAAACCGGGCGAGCAGGTGATCGATCTCTGCGCCGGCGCCGGCGGCAAGACGCTGGCGCTGGCCGCCCTGATGCAGGGCAAGGGCCGGCTGATCGCGACCGACCGCGACAAGCGCCAGCTCGCGCCGATCCATGAGCGGCTGTCGCGCGCCGGCGTCCACAACGCCGACATCCGCACGCCCAAGGGCGAGGCCGATTCGCTTGCTGACATCCGCAGCACCGCCGACCTCGTCGTGATCGACGCGCCCTGCACCGGAACCGGCACCTGGCGCCGCAACCCCGATGCCAAATGGCGCATGCGGCCCGGTGCGCTGGAGATCCGCCTGCGCGACCAGGCCGAGGTGCTGGAGCGCGCGGTTCCGCTGGTCAAGCCGGGCGGCCGCATCGCCTACATCACCTGCTCGGTGCTGGCGGAGGAGAACGGCGAGCAGGTGAGGGCGTTCGTCGGCCGACATGGCGAGTTCTCGGTCGTCCCGCCCGAGCAGACCGCAAGCGTGCTCTGGGACAAGGCGGAAGCCTTTGGCGAGGCCGCGCTGCAGTCAGCCGAGGGCTGGCTGATGACGCCGCGCCGGACCGGGACGGATGGGTTTTTCGTGTCGGTGCTGAAAAAGACGGGCTGATCGACGTTGTCATTCCGGGGCGCGCGTAGCGCGAGCCCCGAATCCATCGTGCGGCGGTCTCCGCGGGTCCATGGGTTCCGGGCTCGCCCTGCGGGCGCCCCGGAATGACATCAAAAACAAAAGCCCCGCAGACCGATCCCGGTCGCGGGGCTTTCGAGTTCCAACGTTCTGCCGGTACGTCCGCGGTCAGAACGGTGCGAGGGCGTTAGCCGACGCGGAGATTGTCAGCCGACGACTTGCCGCTGCGGCGGTCGGCGACGATGTCGAACGAGACCTTCTGACCCTCGTTGAGGGAGGAGAGGCCAGCGCGCTCGACGGCGCTGATGTGAACGAACACGTCCTTCTGGCCGTCATCCGGCTGGATGAAACCATAACCCTTTTGGGTGTTGAACCACTTCACGGTGCCCATAGCCATGGGAATTTCCTTGTTTAGTTAGAGAGGTACGCACGCAGACCGGTACGCAGCATTGCGCCCATAGTCCCTGATGAGTCGATGTTTGGAGAATTCATCTGAAGCGTGCGCGCCCGTCAGCAACGAAGCGAAGCGGCCCAGTCGTTCGGCCAAGTATCGATGATCACAATATAGCGAGAATTTGGGGCCACTTCAAGGCACCACCCGCGGCCCGAAACGTCGCGCGACTTTGCTATTTTGCGGTGCAAATTAACCGTCGGCGCGCCTCAGTCGACGATAAAGAGCGTGGCGCCCGTCGTCGTCGAGGACCGGTGCGCGGCGTCGCCGAAGTCCGATACCTGGTAGCTCATTCCCGCCGTGAGCTTGAATTTGCGCCCGTCGCGCAGCTCGCTATCGAGCTCGCCCTTCAGCACGTAGAGCACGTGGCCGCGGTCGCACCAATGATCGGCGAGATAGCCCGGCGAGTACTCCACCATCCGCACGCGGAGTTCGCCGATGTTGAGCGTGCGCCATGTAGCCTCGCCGCTCTCGCCGGGATGCGTGGTCGGCTCAACCTTGCTCCAGTCGGTGACGGTGAAGGGGGAGGTTGGGAGTTTCATGGGGGCGATCCTGTCTCGGAGCCGGCGCCGCTGTTGTTAGCGCACCCTGTTGCCTCCGTCATTGCGGGCGCGAGGCGTTGATCGTCGCCCCGATGTGGCCGCTTCTTCTTGGAGCGCTCGTTAGCGTTGCGACGACGTTTGCGTTGACCAAATTAGGTAAATATTACTTACCTAAGTGCTTCGTGTCCATGCCCAAAGAAGCATGTGGGCGCGCCACCGCCGCGGTTGCGGCCCGCGCGCCGCCAGCGTATTGGCTGGCCATGACAGCAGCACAGAACGACCGCTCCGCGTCGACGCCCTCGGTGGCCTCGGCGCACGACAAGATTCTCATCGTCGACTTCGGCAGCCAGGTGACGCAGCTGATCGCGCGCCGCGTGCGCGAGGACGGCGTCTATTGCGAGATCGTCCCGTTCAACAAGGCGGAGGCCGCCTTCGAGGAGATGAAGCCGAAAGCGGTGATCCTGTCCGGCGGCCCGGAATCGGTGCACGAGGCCGGCTCGCCCCGCGCCCCGCAACTCATCTTCGATTCCGGCGTGCCGGTGATGGGCATCTGCTACGGCCAGATGACCATGGCGGCCCAGCTCGGGGGCGAGGTCGAGGGCGGCCATCACCGCGAATTCGGCCGCGCCGATGTCGAGGTTAAGGCCGAGAGCCAGCTGTTCGCCGATGTCTGGTCGTCAGGCAGCAAGAACCAGGTCTGGATGAGCCATGGCGACCGCATCACCAGGATGCCGCCGGGCTTCTCCGTCGCCGGCACCTCGCCGAACGCGCCCTTCGCAATCATCCAGGATGAGAAGCGCAAATATTACGGCCTGATGTTCCACCCCGAAGTGGTGCACACGCCCGACGGCGCCAAGCTCATCCGCAACTTCGTGCGCAAGATCGCCGGCCTCACCGGCGACTGGACCATGCGCGCCTTCCGCGAGGAGGAGATCGCCAAGATCCGCGCGCAGGTCGGCAAGGGCAGGGTGATCTGCGGCCTGTCCGGCGGCGTCGATTCGGCCGTTGCGGCCGTCCTGATCCACGAGGCCATCGGCGACCAGCTGACATGTGTGTTCGTCGATCACGGCTTGATGCGCCTCAACGAGGCCGAGCAGGTCGTCGACCTGTTCCGCCACCATTACAACATCCCGCTCGTGCACGTGGATGCCTCGAAGCAGTTTCTGGGCGAGTTAGAGGGCGTCACCGACCCCGAAACCAAGCGCAAGACCATCGGCCGCCTCTTCATCGAGGTGTTCGAGGCTGAGGCCAAGAAGATCGGCGGCGCCGATTTCCTGGCGCAAGGCACGCTCTATCCTGATGTGATCGAGAGCGTCTCCTTCACCGGCGGGCCTTCCGTCACCATCAAGTCGCACCACAATGTCGGCGGCCTCCCTGAGCGCATGAACATGAAGCTCGTCGAGCCCCTGCGCGAGCTGTTCAAGGACGAGGTGCGCAAGCTCGGCCGTGAGCTCGGCCTGCCCGAAATCTTCGTCGGTCGCCACCCGTTCCCGGGCCCGGGCCTCGCCATCCGCTGCCCCGGCGACATCACCCGGGACAAGCTCGACATCCTGCGCAAAGCGGATGCCGTCTACATTGACCAGATCAGGAAGCACGGCCTCTACGACGAGATCTGGCAGGCTTTTGCGGTGCTGCTCCCGGTAAAGACCGTCGGCGTCATGGGCGACGGCCGCACTTACGATTACGTGGTCGGCCTGCGCGCCGTCACCTCCACCGACGGCATGACTGCGGACTTCTACCAGTTCGACATGAAGTTCTTAGGGGAGACCGCGACGCGCATCATCAACGAGGTGAAGGGCGTGAACCGCGTGGTGTATGATGTGACGAGCAAGCCGCCTGGGACGATCGAGTGGGAGTGATCTGGTTGGTTGGCACGGCCCGGAACCAGAAAGGTGAAACCCTGGAACGCCCGCAGAGATGCGGGCTTCTTCGTTTTCAAGCTGGTGCTTGCGAGCGCCGGCAAGACTCGCGTCGCTGGCACAGTGTCCATCTTTGCCAAGATCGATAGGTAGCGCACCGTCAGCTTGCGGCGGATCTGGCAACATTTTCTCGAAGTCGAAGGAGGAGCTGCGATGACCATCTCGACAAGCGAAGTGGAACAGTTCTTTGAACGATATGCCCAAGCCTTCAGAGATGGCTTGGACGGTACTCTTGATGAGGAGTTTTTCCGTTCGCTTTTTTCCACCCAGTATATCGCTGCAGGACCAAAGGGTGTCATGGCAGGGGACAACGATCACGCTTTTGTCGAGCGGATTTCAAAAGGATACGAGCGCTACCGTCAGATCGGAAACAAGGCGGTCACCGTCTCCGAGATCGAGATGCATTCAATCGATGAAACACATTGCCTCGTCCACGTGGGCTGGAGCAGCGAATTCGAGAAGGATGGCAGGCGTATCGACGTGCCTTTTACCAATGCCTATCTGCTTGAGCAGAATGATGGGCTGCTGAAGGTTTTCGGCTGGATTACGGGTGATGAAGTTCAACTGCTCAAGGACAATGGCCCCTTGTGAGGCTTGCCCAACGGCAGCGCGTCAGCAACTTGCATTGATCAAATAAGCTCTGCGCCGGCTCTTCGAAGCCGGCAGAACGGCCTCCGCGCGTCGAACTCAACCGCAACTCGTCCGTTGCAGGCCGTGCGCGGGGTAGGACATTCCGGCATATTGAGATGGTAATGTGCCGAGGATAGCCTTCAAGGACAGTGCCCGCAGAATGCTTAAAACCCTCGACATCGGATGTTCGAGGCAGCTGGAACAAGCGTAGGTTGAAAGCGTTAGCTGCGGGCCGCACTTGATGACGGGGGCGGAGCCATGTCCGATTTGCTGCCCAGCGCGTTGGATCTTGCGCGCTTCCAGTTTGCCTTCACGGTGGTCTGGCACTTCCTGTTTCCGGCCTTCACCATCGGACTGGCGAGCTATCTTGCCGTGCTCGAAGGGCTGTGGCTGTGGACGGGCCGCGGCGCCTATCTCGATACCTACCGCTATTGGCTTAAGATTTTCGCTGTCGCTTTCGCTATGGGCGTGGTGTCGGGCTTGGTCATGTCATACCAGTTCGGCACGAACTGGTCGGTGTTTGCCGACAAGACATCGCCGGTGCTCGGGCCGCTCCTTGGCTACGAAGTGCTGACGGCATTCTTTCTCGAGGCCGGCTTCCTTGGGGTGATGCTCTTTGGCCTGGGACGCGTTGGTCCGCGCCTGCATTTCGTCGCGACCTGTTTCGTCGCGGGCGGCACCTTGCTCTCGGCCTTCTGGATTCTAGCCGCAAATTCCTGGATGCAGACGCCGGCGGGACACGGGACGGGACCAGGCGGCCAGTTCATTCCCGAGAGCTGGCTCGCGATCATCTTCAATCCGTCGTTCCCTTATCGCTTCGCCCACACGGTGACGGCGGCTTACCTGACGACCGCGATGATCGTGGGAGCCGTGGGCGCCTGGCACCTGCTGCGGAACAGGATGAACGAACGCGCACGCATCATGTTTTCAATGGCGATGTGGATGGCCGCGATCGTGGCGCCGATCCAGCTCCTGATCGGCGATCTGCATGGCGTGAATTCGTATCACCATCAGCCGGTCAAAGTCGCGGCCATGGAAGGCCACTTCGAGACCGAGCGCCGCGCGCCTTCCATCCTGTTCGGAATGCCGGACGCCGAAGCCGGGGTGACGCGCGGCCAAATTGCCATTCCAGGCTTTGCGAGCCTCTATCTCACGCACAGCCTTGATGGAGAGGTCAAGGGGCTCAAGGCTTTCCCGAAAGACACCTGGCCGACCAACATTCCGCTCGTCTTCTGGGCGTTCCGCATCATGGTCGGCTTGGGGATTCTGATGATCGTGCTCGGCATGGCCTCGCTCGTTCTGCGTTGGCGCGACGCCCTGTACGACACGCCATGGCTGCATCGCTTTGCCGTGGCCATGGGGCCGTCGGGGCTGATTGCTGTGACGGCTGGATGGACGGTGACGGAAGCGGGACGCCAGCCATTCACGGTTTATGGACTGCTGAGGACCGCCGATAGCGTGGCGCCGATCGCAGCGCCGGCCGTGGCCGCGTCTCTGGCGGCATTCGTTGTCGTGTACTTTGTCGTTTTCGGCGCGGGGATTGCTTATCTGTTTCACCTCTTCCGCCAGACCCCTGAAGCCGGCGAGCACGGACCGCCACAAGGCCAGCCGGTCCGCACGGCCGGCATCACGCCGGCGCCAGCCTTGATAGCAGGGTCAGACACGCACAGAGCAGAGCCGCGGCAAGCGGGGATCCGGCCATGAGCATCGACCTCACATTGATTTGGGCGCTCCTGATCGCCACGGCCGTGCTGCTCTACGTCGTGATGGACGGCTTCGACCTCGGCGTCGGCATCCTGTTTCCGGCCGAGGTGGCGAGGCCCGATCGCGATGTCATGGTCAACTCGGTGGCACCGGTCTGGGACGGCAACGAAACCTGGCTCGTCCTCGGTGGCGGCGGATTGTTCGCCGTGTTTCCACTGGCCTACGCGACGATTTTTCCTGCGCTGTACATGCCGCTCATTCTGATGCTGCTGGCGCTGGTGTTCCGCGGAGTAGCCTTCGAAATGCGGTTTCGAGCGCGGACGTCGGCTGGTGAAATATGGTGGGACCGCGCCTTCTCGTGGGGCAGCTTTGCGGCCGCATTGCTCCAGGGCGTTTGCCTTGGTGCCATCGTGCAGGGCATCCGCGTGGAGGGGCGTGCTTACGCCGGCGGGTGGTGGGACTGGCTGACACCTTTCTCGGTTTTGACCGGTGTTGCCCTTGTCGTCGGCTACGGCCTGCTCGGCGCGTGCTGGCTGATATGGAAGACCGACGGCGCGCTTCAGGCACGCTGCCGCAACTACGCACGCGTTCTCGGATTTGCGACACTCGGCTTCATCGCCCTCATATCACTGATGATGGTCATCCAAAGCCCTGCGTTTCGCGAGCGATGGCTGACGCTGCCGAACATGCTTTACGCAGCGCCTGTGCCGATCCTTCTGGCCCTGCTGGCATGGCGCTTTCATCGCGCGCTCGCAAAGGGTGAGGATGGGATGCCGTTCCTGTGCGCGCTGGGCTTTTTCCTGCTTTCCTATGCCGGGCTGGGCATTAGCATGTGGCCGATGATCGTGCCGCCCTCGATTACGATCTGGCAGGCAGCCACGCATCCCAGCAGCCAGTTATTCCTGCTCGTTGGCGCGGCGGTGCTGGTACCGGTGATCCTTGTCTATACCGGCTACGTCTATTGGATCTTCCGCGGCAAGGTGCGGCACGGCGAGGGGTATCACTGATGCTGCGCGCATCGCGGACTTGGAGGCAGCTGCTATGGTTCGTGACGCTGTGGGCTGCAGGTGTCACCACGCTCTTCGTGGTCGCATTGCCGATCCGGTGGTTGCTCAAGGCGGGATGAGGAATCCGGAGCGGGCAGGATCGGCAGGCTGCCACTCCTCTCGGCATAGTGCGGCGCTGCGAGCCGTTCGCGTGCCATGCTTGGCCACGCCATCCCGACTGTGCGTGGCTCCCCGGCACAAACGTCGGATGCCCGACCTGTGCTCCCGTGATACGACATCCGCATCGTCTCCAAGGAGCCCGCTTAATGTCCGTCGCGACTGCCGCCAGCCAGCAGCCTGCTGCCGCTGAAACCGCCCCCGAAACCCTCGGCTATATGCGCGGCTTCCCGCCATCCCCCGACCGCCTCATCACCTTCCAGGACGGCTCGTTCCGCAGCTTCCCCGAGCTACGCTGGGCCTGGAGCAACATCCGCCAGCTGGTGCCGACGGTGAATGTCTGGCGCGGGGCGGGGCCGGCATCGGTGCTGCCGCGCGCGGAGCATGACATCGGCGCGGTCGCCTCGACCACGATGGACGGGCGTCCCATGACCTTCGAGAAGATGCTGGAGGAGACCTACACCGACGGCATCGCGGTGCTGCATCGGGGCAGGCTGATCTATGAGCGCTATTTCGGCGCGTTGAAGCCGCACAAGCCGCATATCGCGATGTCCGTGACGAAGTCGTTCACCGGCGTGCTTGCGGGGATTCTGGTCGCCGAGGGCAGGATCGACCCGCAGGCGCCCGTCACGGACTATGTGCCGGAGCTGAAGCCAAGCGCGTTCGGCGATGCGCGTGTGCACGAGGTCATGGATATGACCACGGGGCTGCTCTACACAGAGGTCTATACCGACAAGAACTCGGACGTGTGGGGCCTCAGGCGCGCCAACGGCATGGCGCCGATCCCTCCGGGCTATGACGGCCCCACCACCATTTTCGATTTCCTCATCGCGCAGAAGAAGCAGGGCGAGCACGGCAAGGCCTTTGCCTACAAGACCGTCAACACCGACGTGCTCGCGTGGATCATCAGGCGCGCCAGCGGCCTGACGCTGTCCGACCTCCTGTCCGAGCGCATCTGGCAGCCGATGGGCGCGGAGGAGGATGCGCATTATCACGTCGATCGCATCGGCACCGAGAGCGGCGGCGGAGGCCTCTCCACGACCTTGCGGGATCTCGCCCGTTTCGGTGAGACCATGCGCAATCACGGCCGCTTCAACGGTCGCCAGATCGTGCCGTCGCAGGTCGTCGAGGACATCGCGCGCGGCGGCGATCCCGAAAAATTCAAGCCGGCCGGCTACACCACGCTGCCGGGTGCCTCCTACCGCAATCAATGGTGGGTGACGCACAACGACCACGGCGCCTACATGGCGCGCGGCGTCTACGGCCAGGGCATCTACATCGATCCCAAGGCCGAGATGGTGATCGCGCGCTACGCCTCGCATCCCATGGCCGGCAACGCCGCCAACGATCCCGTGACGCTGCCGGCCTACATGGCGCTGGCCAAGGCGCTGATGGCCGGCGGGTAGGCAATCGTAGGATGGGTAGAGCGAAACAAAACCCATCATCGTGCTTTCCGTAAAGAAGCTGATGGGTTTCGCTGCGCTCTACCCATCCTACGGGCTGATGGCGGGCGGGTAGGGCTGCGAGCGGCTCAGCGGAGCCGTCACCCCTCCTGCCAATGCGGATAGGTGACATAGGCGGTGACGGCGCCTTGCTCGTGCGAGCGGATCGTGACCGTCTCGCCCTTCGGCATATGGACGATCTCGCCGGGCCCCGCGGTGACGGTGCTGCCGTCGCTCGTGACCGACAGCTTCCCTTCGAGGACGATCATGACATCGTCGACCTTCATCGTCTCCTTGAGATTCTGGTTCGGCGCGTAGCGGCCGAAGCCGATCGTGATAGGTCCGCCGTGGCGCTGGTCGACCATGTTAGCGACGAAGATATCGCCGTCCTGTCCCGGTGAGCGCTCGAGCGAGGCGTCGGCGATGGCGAATTTGCGAACTTTCATGAGGTCATTCCGTCTTGTGGGGCTGGGGAGGGCACCGGTAGACGCCGTGGCCGTTGTTTGGTTCCGCCTCGGGGGCGGTTTGACGCAGCGGAACGTCGCGCAATATAAGTATTGACTTATATTAGTCGCGATCGATATTTGTTCGGCGGATGAACCACAGGGAGAACCGAAAATGCAGATCGACGTCGCCAGGGTCTTGGGGCTTGTGACGCGCTCGGTGAGGAGCTTGGAGAGAGACGGCAAGCCGGCGAGCGCGGTGACGCTAACGCGGCTCTACGACACCAGCGTCGACGACCTCTGGGACGCCGTGACCAGCAGGGAGCGGATCCCGCGCTGGTTTGCGCCGGTCGAGGGCGACCTCCGGCTCGGCGGACGCTACCAGGTCAAGGGCAATGCCGGCGGCACCATCACGTCCTGCACGCCGCCGACCCATTTCGCCGCGACCTGGGAATTCGGCGGCGCCACGAGTTGGATCGATGTCAGCCTGAAAGCCGAGCGGAGCCAGGCGCGCCTGACGCTTGAGCACACCGCGATCATCGAGGATCATTGGAATCAGTTCGGTCCGGGTGCGGTCGGTATCGGTTGGGACCTCGCGCTTGCGGGACTTGAGCGATATCTTGCGACCGGGGCATCGGTCGATCATGAAACGGCGGAGGCCTGGATGGTCTCGCCGGAGGGCAAGGACTTCATGACGACGAGCGGCGAATATTGGCGTGCGGCGCATGTCGCCAGCGGGGTCGATCCTGACGAGGCGAAGCAGCGCTCGGACCGCACCATCGCGTTCTATCGCGGCGAGACGCCGCCCGACATCGTTCATCCCGGCACAGGAAGCTGATGCACGCCTTCGAAGTCCTCGCCGATCCCGTGCGCCGCCGCATCCTCGAGCTGCTGGCGCCCGGTGAAATGGCATCCGGCGAGGTCGTCGAAGTCATCGGTGCCGAGTTCGGCATCACCCAGGCCGCGGTCTCGCAGCACCTCAAGGTGCTGCGCGAGAGCGGCTTTGCGAGCGTCCGCGCCGAGGCGCAACGGCGCCTCTACTCGGTCGACGCCGCCGGGCTGCAAGCGGTCGATGCCTGGGTCGGCCAGTTCAGGACTTTCTGGGAGCCGAAGCTGGACGCGCTCGCCACCGAGATCGCGCGCGGCAAGCGAGAGCGTCGTAAGGCGCCGATCATCAAGCGGACAGGGAAGAGGGCGTAATCGGGCTCCGTAGCCCGGATGGAGCGCAGCGTAATCCGGGGTGTCCCACACAGGCAGTAGCGTAGGGTGGATTAGCAGGCCGCTGCGAAGCGCAGCGGGCGGCGTAATCCACCATCTCTCTCATTTTGTCGTACTCAGATTGGTGGATTACGCTGCGCTAATCCACCCTACGAGTTCCGGGACATCTTCTCGAACTTCTTCACCAGCCGCTCCCGCTTCAGCCGCGACAGCCGCTGGATCCAGAACATGCCGTCGAGTTGGTCGATCTCGTGCTGATGGCACACTGCGCGCAAGGCTTCGGACTCCTCGGTGTGCATGTTGCCGTCGAGATCCCGATAGCTGATCCGCACCCGCGCATGGCGCTGCACCTCGTCATTGACCCCCGGCATCGAGACGCTGCCTTCGCGATGCATGATCATCTCCGGCGAGACCCAATTGATCTCCGGATTGACGTAGGTCTGCGGGCCGTCCTTTGCGTCGAGCTCCAGCACCACGACGCGCAAGGGCACGCCGATATGCGGCGCGGTGATGCCGATGCCGGGCGCGGCGCGCATCGTGTCGAGCAGATCCTGCGCGAGCTCGCGCAAGGAATCGTCAAACGCGGTGACGGGGCGGGCCGGCAGCGCGAGCCGGCGGTCGGGATAGCGCACGATCGGGCGGATGGTCATGCAGGGCTCCTACCACTCACTCACGGATCATTGAAGCATCCTCGCTTGACCGCCTACCTACTGGAAGGTAGCTAAGCGCCATGAGCACCGCTTCCTCGACCGCCGACGACATTCTTGCCTGCGCCCGCACGCTGATCGTCGCTGGCGGCTACAACGGCTTCAGTTACGCCGACATCGCCGATGTCGTCGGCATCCGCAAGCCGAGCATCCACCACCACTTTGCCAGCAAGGTCGATCTGGTCCGCACCCTGGTGTCGCGCTATCGCGAGGAGGCCCAGGTAGGGCTGTCGGCGCTCGAGCGCAATGTCGCCGACCCCGCCGAGCAGCTCAAAAGCTACATCGCCTATTGGGAGGCGTGCATCAAGGATGCGACGGCTCCCTTCTGCGTCTGCGCGCTCCTTGCCAGCGAGTTTCCGATCCTACCCGAGGAAGTGGCGCTCGAAGTCCGCGCGCACTTCCGCGCCGTGTCGTCGTGGCTGGTTTCGGTGATGGAGCGCGGCAAGCGGCAAGGCCGGCTCCATCTCTCTGGCACGGCGCGGGCCGAGGCGGAGGGATTCCTGGCAACCGTTCACGGCGCGATGCTGTCGGCGCGGGCCTATGGCGATCCAAAAATCTTCGGGACAATCACCCGGCCGCTGCTGGAGCGGCTTTCCACCAGGCACTGACGAGATCGGCACAGGCCGGGCAGGACGGTGCTTCGGCGTCGTCCGTAAACTACCAACTAGTAGGTAAGGAGCAGAAAATGAGAACCAGCGAGATGGCATTGGGCGCCGACCAGGCGGAATGGCTGAAACGGTACTACTTCATGCGTGCCGCGTTTTCCGTCGCTTGGGTCATTGCGGCCCTCGCGATCGCGCCGTCATCGGCAGTGATCGCAGCGACGTTGCTCGTTGCCTATCCGGCCTGGGACGCTGCCGCCAATTATCTCGACGCGCTCTGGAGCGGTGGCTTGAGCCAGAACCGCACGCAGGGCCTGAACGTGCTGGTCAGCCTCGCCACCACCATTGCGGTCATCCTGGCCTTGCAGGTCAGCATGAACTGGGTGCTCGGAATCTTCGGAGCCTGGGCGATCCTGTCCGGACTGCTCCAGCTCGGCACGGCCGTGCGGCGCTGGAAGCGTTTCGGCGCGCAATGGGCCATGGTGCTCAGCGGTGGCCAGTCGGCCCTGGCGGGCGGCTTCTTCATCTTCCAGGCCGCGACGCCTGCGGTGCCGTCGATTGCGAATGTCGCGGGCTATGCCGCGGTCGGCGCGATCTATTTCCTGGTTTCGGCCGTCTGGCTCACGGTCGGCAACTGGCGCCGTAGTGCGGCCCTGTGAGCCGCAATGTCACTTACGGATAGGGCGTGCCGTCCTTGTGCAGGAAGCGGCCGTCCGATGCCGGGCTCATCATGTCGATTTCGGAGCAGGTGATGAGGTCGGCTGGCGAGCGTGAGCCGATCTCGAGATAGACCGCCGTCACGCTCGACCTGTTGATCATGTGATGGCCGTTGCCGCTGGCCTTGGGGAAGGCGGCGCAATCGCCGGCGTGCAGCACGGTTTCGCCGCCATCCTCGATCAGCGTCACTTCGCCTTCGAGAATGTAGACGAACTCGTCCTCGTGCGAATGCCAGTGCCGCTGGCTCGACCAGGTGCCCGGCGGCAGCCGCATCAGGTTGACGCCGAAATCCGACAAGCCTCCGGCATCGCCGAGCCGCTTGCGAATGCGCTCGGCGCACGGCGCATTGAAAGGCGCCGGATAGCCGGAGCCCTTGCGGGCCGACACGGTGGCGACGTCGATCTTTGGCATTGAGGAATTCCTGCAATTCGCACAACAGACCGTCAAGCACAACCGTGGGGCATGATCGCGGCGGCGCGAAGGATCATCACGACGGACTCGTGGACGAGATTAAGGTCTGTGGGATGATGTCATCATGCAGTTGTTTTGCCCGACGTGTCAAATCGCCTGATGATGTCGGCCGTAGATGAGGGGAGGCGCCAGGTTGGCAGTTCCTGGTCCAGTAAGTCATTGATCCCGCTGGCGCCGCTACTGTGCATGGGGTTGTTTTTCGAGTTTTGTTGCGAGGTCACGAAAGCGTGCGGCAAAAATGACGCCGGTCTGTCGGCGGGCGCAGTTCCCGTTCGTCTTCCACGCGAGACAGACCTGACGGGAGACTGAAATGACTTCTTCCAACTATCGCTGGGTGATCGTCGCCGCCGGCGGCGTGCTTGGCTGCGTCGCGATCGGCGGCATGTTTTCGCTGCCGGTGTTCCTCCAGCCGATCACCAAGGACACCGGCTGGTCGGTGACCGGCATCTCCAGCGCGATGACGATCGGCTTTCTGGCCATGGCCTTCACCAGCATGGCCTGGGGCACGCTGTCCGACCGGTTCGGGCCGCTGCCGGTGGTGCTGACCGGATCGGTCGTGCTGGCGCTCAGCCTGTTCGCGGCGAGTTATGCGACGTCGCTGATCGTGTTCCAGTTCGTGTTCGGCCTCCTGGTCGGCGCCGCCTGCGCGGCGATCTTCGCGCCGATGATGGCGACCGTCACGGGCTGGTTCGACACCAATCGCGGCCTCGCCGTGTCGTTGGTCTCCGCCGGCATGGGCATGGCGCCGATGACGATGTCGCCGCTGGCGGCCTGGCTCGTCTCCGGCCACGACTGGCGCACCTCGATGCAGATCATAGCGCTCGTGGTCGGCGCCATCATGATCCCGGTCTCGTTCCTGGTGCGCCGTCCGCCGGCGCTCGCGCAAGGTCCGGCCGTGCCCGCCGGCGAAACCGCCGGACAAAACGAGATGTCGATGGGCGAGGCGTTGCGCTCGCCGCAATTCCTGATCCTGCTCGCCACCAACTTCTTCTGCTGCGCGACGCATTCCGGCCCGATCATCCACACCGTCAGCTATGCCGTGAGCTGCGGCATCCCGCTTGTCGCAGCGGTGACGATCTACAGCATCGAGGGATTTGCCGGCCTCGGCGGGCGCATCGCCTTCGGGCTGATGGGCGACCGCTTCGGCGCTAAGCGCGTGCTGGTCTCGGGCCTGCTGCTGCAGGCCTTCGGCGCGCTCGCTTATGTCTTCGCGCAACAGCTCACGACGTTCTATGCGGTCGGCGCCATCTTCGGCTTCATCTATGCCGGCACCATGCCGCTCTACGCCGTTCTGATCCGCGAGAACTTCCCGCTCAAGATGATGGGCACGGTGATCGGCGGCACGGCGATGGCCGGCAGCCTCGGCATGGCGACCGGCCCGCTCGCCGGCGGCCTGATCTACGACGCCTTCTCCAGCTATGCCTGGCTCTACATCGCCTCTTGGGCAATGGGCCTCGGTGCTTTCCTGATGGCCATGACGTTCCGCCCCTTCCCAAAGCCGCAAGGCGAGGTGGCGCCGGCGGCGGCGTGAATTCGAGATCGAGGCGTGGCGTCAGAGCTGCGCCTCGATCGCGGCCTTGTCGATCACCGACCAGACCTGCCGAATCTTGCCGTCGTGAAATTCGTAGAAGACGTTTTCGCAGAAGGACACGCGCCGCCCGTTGACGGCAAGACCAACGAATGTCCCGACCGGTGTGCAGTCAAACTTCAATCGGGCGGCGATGCGGGGAGGATCGGAGATCAGCATCTCGATATGGAACTGCAGATCGGGGATCTCCCGAACATCCTGTTCCAGCATCGCGCGATAACCCTCAAGCCCAAGGGGCCGCGCGTTGTGGGCGGCCTCATCATGCACGAATTGTCCGAGTGCCGGCCAATCCCGCCGATTCAGGCAGGTGATGTAGGCGCGGTAGATGTCGGCGAGGTCGTCCCTTGTCATATCGAAGCTCCAACGGCCTCGACCAACGCGCGAGGACCGCGAACCGGTCCAGTATCAGAGGCGCTTTTCGAAGAAGAGGTCCGGATAGGGATCGTCGTTGAAGCGCGGGATCTCGCGCCAGCCCGTGCTGCGATAGAGCTGACCGGCTTCGGGCAGCGCGCTGTTGGTGTCGAGCCGCAGCAGCGCGATGCCTAGCTCGCGCGCGGCGCTCTCGGCCGCATCCATCAGGCGGCGGCCGAGCCGCAGCCCGCGCGCGGCGGGAGCAACCCACAGCCGCTTGATCTCGGCGTAGCCGTGATCGGTGCCCTTCAAGCCGACGCAGCCGATCGGCAGCGTGTCCGACATCGCAACGAGGAATGTGCCGCGCGGGCGGCGCATGTCCTTGGCGTCGGGGTCGCGTGACAGCGAGACGTCAAAGCCCTGGCTGAAGCGGCGGCCGAGCTCGGCATAGTACTCGCCGAGGCAGTAGCGCGCTTGCTCGCAGCGCGGATCCATCTGCTCCAGCGCGACGCGCTCGCGCGTCAGCGCGGAGGCGATCAGGTCCATCGCCGCCAGCAACGCCTCGCGTTGCGAATGTTGCGCGAGGAGGCCCTCTGCCTGCGCGTTGGACAGCGCCTCGTAGGCTGCGAACTCGCGCCGGCCCGCCCGTGTGAGCGTTGCCATGCGCCGCCGCGCATCGTCCTCGCGTGCGGCGGTCTCGATCAGCCCCTCGTCCTCGAGGCTGCGGAGCAGCCGGCTCATCAGCCCGGAATCGAGACCGAGATAGTCCCGGATCTCCGCCACGTCCGATCGCCCGTGCCCGATCGCATTGAGCACGCGCGCGGCACCCAGCGGCCGGCCGCGCCCGAGAAACGACGTATCGAGCGCTCCGACCGCAGAGGTGACGGCGCGGTTGAAGCGGCGAACGCGGGAGACGGGATCGAGCATGATGTCTGACTTTAGTCAGATATCGCGGCTTGTCAATCGAGCGAGAGCTGATCGAGTTGCAGTTGCGCGACTCTTTGTGAGTTGTTCCCGTGTCGCGAGCCGTTACCATGCGGCCGCTCGGGGAGTCTGGGTTCACAACGAGCGGAGGCGGCATTGGGCGGGATGGAACGCAAAGCGAAGGGATCGGACCTGTTCGTCGCCGCCCTGGAGAATGAGGGTGTCGACCGCATCTTCGGCATTCCTGGCGAAGAGAATCTCGATCTTGTCGAATCGCTGCGTGCCTCCAAGATCGAGCTGGTCCTGACCCGGCACGAGCAGGCCGCGGCCTTCATGGCCGCAACCCACGGGCGGCTGACCGGCAAGCCCGGCGTTTGTCTGTCGACGCTCGGCCCCGGTGCTCTCAACCTGTCGACGGGCGCCGCCTATGCGCATCTCGGTGCCATGCCGATGATCCTGATCACCGGCCAGAAGCCGATCATGAGCAGCCGCCAGGCCCGCTTCCAGATCGTGGACGTGGTGGCGACCATGAAGCCGCTCACGAAACTGTCGCGGCAGATCGTCAGCGCCTCCAGCATCCCGACCGTGGTGCGCGACGCCTTTCGCGTCGCGATGGAGGAGCGGCCCGGGCCGGTGCATCTCGAACTGCCCGAGGACGTTGCCGGGGACGAGGTGCCTGCGGTCCCCGTGATCCCGGTCCATCCGATCGAAATCCCGGTCGCCCATCGCGCCGCGCTCGACCGCGCCGCCGAGATGATCATGGCCGCCAAGCGCCCGCTGGTGATGATGGGCGCGGCGACCAGCCGGCCGCGGTCGACACACGGCATCGCAAGCTTCGTGCGGCGGACCGGCATTCCGTTCTTCACGACTCAGATGGGCAAGGGCACCGTGCCCGGCGGCACCAATCTCTATATGGGCACTGCCGCCTTGTCCGAGCGCGACTATGTGCACGATGCCATTGATGCTGCCGACCTGATCGTTGCCATCGGCCACGACCCGATCGAGAAACCGCCATTCATCATGGGCCCCTCGGGCCCGAAGGTCATTCACGTCAGCTACACGCCGGCGAGCGTCGAGCAGGTCTATTTCCCGGATGCCGAGGTCGTCGGCGACGTCGGCCCGAGCCTGGAGCTGCTGGCGGATCGGCTCGAAGGCAAGCTGCCGCAGGCCGCGGCGCTGCTGCCGTTGCGGGAGGAAATCCTTGCTCACATCGCCGATCGCGCCACCGAGGCGCGCTGGCCGCCGACGCCGCAGCGTATCGTGCACGACATCCGCCAGGTGATCCCCGAGAACGGCATCGTCGCCCTCGACAACGGCATGTACAAGATCTGGTTTGCGCGCAACTACCGCACCCGCGTCGCCAACACGCTGCTGCTCGACAACGCGCTGGCGACCATGGGCGCCGGCCTGCCGTCGGCGATGATGGCCGCGATGCTCTATCCCGACCGCCGCGTGCTTGCGGTTGCCGGCGACGGCGGCTTCATGATGAACAGCCAGGAGATGGAGACGGCGGTCCGCCTCAAGCTCAACCTGGTCGTGCTGGTGCTGGAGGACAACGCCTACGGCATGATCCGCTGGAAGCAGGCCGTCGATCACTTTGCCGATTACGGCATGACGTTTGGCAATCCGGATTTTGCAATGTACGCCAAGGCTTATGGCGCCAAGGGTCATCGCATCGAAAGCATCGACAGCTTCGGCCCGACGCTCGATGCCGCCTTCAGGGAGGGCGGCGTGCATCTGGTCGTGGTCCCGGTCGATTATTCGGAGAACGTCCGGGTGCTCGTGGACGAGCTGCGGGCGCACGAGAAGGCGAAGGCGTGAATTTTGTGCGACGCTCTCACCGTTCGTCATTGCGAGGAGCCCTTGCGACGAAGCAATCCAGACTGTCACCGCGGAAAGATTCTGGATTGCTTCGCTGCGCTCGCAATGACGGAGCCTGTGGCGCACGACTCGGTTCAACATGACAACCACACTTGTGTTGGGCGTGCCGATCGTCGAAACTCTCCACTACCCAACCAGCCACAGGAATAAAGCATGCCTCGCATTCGTTGTGTCACCGAGATGGGCATGGGCGTCGACGTCCACGGCAGGGACGCCACCAAGGCGGCGAAGCGGGCGGTGTCGGATGCCATCAGGCATTCCAGCCTCGGCTTCTTCCGGATGATCGGCAAGACCGCGAACGACATGTTCGTGGACGTCACGATCGGCGTGCCGAATCCAGAAGCCGTCGACAAGGAAGCCGTCGCCAAGGAGCTGCCTTACGGCACCGTGACCGTCACCGCGGTCAAGGGCGGGCTGGAGATCCCCTCGGCCACGGAAGTGGCCAACGATCCCATCCTGATCGCCAATGCCGCCGTCATCGTCAGCTTCGACAAGGATTAGGCTGATGTCCGCGAGCGATGAGGCGCTGCTGGATCGCCCGATCTGGAGCGCGTTGACGACGAGCCAGAAGCATCTCGCCGAAGGCGGCCCGCGGGCTCTGCGCTATCCCGTGGACATGACGCCGTTTGCCGATATGGCGGACATGTCCGCGGCAAGTTTTGCGGCGCTCGGCGATCTCATGTCGGGCTCGCAAGTCGCGGTGCTGTTCACGCCCGAGCCGGTCGAAATTCCCGCCGGCTTCAAGGTGCTGCTCGCGGAGCCCGGCGAGCAGTTGATCGGCTCGCCCGCCGACGCCTCGCCGCGCGATGCCGAGATCGTCCGCCTGGGGGCGACCGACGTTTCCGCCATGATGGCGCTGACCGAGCTGACCAAGCCCGGGCCGTTCGCGGCGCGGACGCACGAGCTCGGCACCTTCCTCGGCATCCGCGCTCGCGGCGAGCTGGTCGCCATGGCCGGCGAGCGGATGAAGCCGGGCAATTTCACCGAGATGACGGCGGTCTGCGTGCATCCCGATCATCGCGGTCGCGGATACGCACAGGCGTTGCTCGCCGCCATCGCGCGCCAGATCGAGGCGCGCGGCGAAATTCCGTTCCTGCACGTGTTCTCGAGCAATACGTCTGCCATCGCGCTGTACCAGCGGCAGGGCATGCGGATTCGGCGCCGCCTGCAGGTGACCGTGCTGATGAAGCAGGGATGAGCTGCACTGCGGGCTTCATATCCTGAGAAATCGCGCTATATCGATTCCAACCACAATTGGGGGGAGCACATGGACGCCAGAACGCCTGATTTTTCCGCCGTACGGACGGCAATGCAGCGCTACGTCGATCAGGAGATCATTCCCGGCGTATCCTGGGCCGTGCTGCGCGGCCGCGAAGTGGTCGATCAGCAATGCGTCGGCTTTGCCGACCGCGAGGCCAACACTGCGTTGCGGCCCCACCACATCTTCCGCGCGTTCTCCAACACCAAGATCTTCGTCACCTGCGCGATCATGCTGCTGGTCGAGCAAGGCCGCATCGGCCTCGATGACGCAGTCGAAAAATTCCTGCCGCAGCTCGGCAGTCGCAAGGTGCTGAAGCAGGGCGCTTCGAGCCTTGCCGATGTCGAGCCGGCGAAGAGCCCGATCACGATCCGCCAGCTGCTGACCCACACCTCCGGCCTCAGCTACGGCATCTTCGATCCCGGCACGGTGCTGTTCAAGGGTTACAACGAGGCGCGCGTGCTCAATCCGCTGACGCCGCTCAGCGACATGATCGACAGGCTCGCCGACCTGCCGCTGTCCTATCACCCTGGCACGGCCTGGGAATATTCCGTGGCGACAGACGTGCTCGGCCGTGTGGTCGAGGTCGTCTCGGGCCAGCCGCTCGACGCCTTCCTGAAGGCGCGCATCTTCGATACCCTCGGCATGACCGATACCGGCTTTTATGTCCCCGAGACACAGCAGGGCAGGCTGGTCGCGCTCTACAACGGCGCCGACGTGCTCGACCCAATGAAGCCCGGCCTCACACGCGCCGACCATCTGCCTTACCCGCAAGCCTATCGGCGGCCGCTGCCGCGGCTCTCGGGCGGCGGCGGTCTCGTTTCGACCTTGCCGGACATGCTCGCACTGCTGCGTGCGCTGCTGCCCGGGTCAGATGCGCTGCTGAAGCCGGAGACGCTGCGGCAGATGATGACGAACCAGCTGCCCGCAGGCCAGACCATCCGATTCGCCAATCTCGGGCCGATTCCCGGCAAGGGCTTTGGCCTCGGCGGCGCCATCACCTTCGCGCCGACGCCGTTCGACCCGCCGAACTCGACCGGCGAATTCCAATGGGGCGGCCTGGCCGGCACCCATTGGTGGATTTGCCCCGAGGCCAATACGGCGGGCGTGCTGATGGCCCAGCGCTATATGGGCTTCTGGAATCCATTCTTCTTCGAGTTCAAGCGCCTGGCCTATCAGGCGGTCGGAGGCTGATCGCAAAAAATCTTCCGTCGGCGCGAATCCTTCCTGGCCGTCGCGTCCTCTTGTTAGTCGAGGCAATCGGTCTCGGCCCATGTCGGAGGATGTGATGGGATTCTATCGAAAGAACATCGGCGGACTGCATCAGGCGGTGCGGGTCGTCCTGGGTATCGCGGTCGCGGTCGTGGGGGTCGTTTATCTTGCCGGCGCGACGGCATGGCTGGTCGCGCTCGGTGGTGCCGGCTTCGCGCTGACCGGTCTCGTCGGTTATTGCCCGATGTGCGCAATGGCGGGCATCGGCAAGGGAGGGGCGTCGTGAGCGCGGCGGCGATCTCGCCAAATCTGTTCGAGGCAGCTCGGCTCGGCGATGCCGAGGCGATTGCGCGTCTGCTCGAGACGACGCAGCCGGATATTCGTCGCTATGCGCGCGCGACCTGCCGCAGCTCGGCGGACGCCGAGGATGCGACGCAGGAGGCGCTGTGGATCCTGTTCCGCCACGTCGGCACGATCCGCTCGCTGCTGGCATTGTCGGCCTGGCTGTTCAGCGTGGTCCGGCGCGAATGCCTGCGGCTCGCGCTCCGGGCCGGCCTTATGCCGGCTGTCGATGGCGGCGAGGCGGAGGCCGCACTGCTGTTGCGCCCCGAGGCCGATCTGCGGCTCGACGTCGCCGCGGCCTTCGAGGCGCTGCCGCCGCACTATCGCGATGTCGCGCTGATGCGCGACGTCAAGGAGATGACGATCGATGAGATTGCCGCCGCGCTCGGCATGACCAGGCAGACCGTGAAGGCGCGGCTGCATCGCGCCCGCGCCTTGATGCGCGAATATCTGACGAGATGAGAAACGATTGAATTTAAGAAAGCCGTGGAGTGATGTGGGCGGGAGACATCGCCTCCCGCCCACGGTGTCGCCTCAGTCCTTCCAAGGATCGAACTCGCCTTCACCGGCCATGGCGACGGCGAACGGCCGCAGCGTGTGCAGCACGCGCACGGTGCCGGCGTGTTGCGCCAGCACGTCCGGCAGGCGGCGATAGGCCATCGGGCTCTCGTCGAGGTCGGCACCGATCAAGGTGACGCCGCGCTCGTTCAGCCAGCGGTCCATCTCGTCGCGCGAGAAGCGCCGCTTCGCCTCCCGTCGTCCGAACAGGCGGCCGGCCCCGTGCACTGTCGAGTAGAGCGAGGCCTTGGCTTCCGGGCTGTCGACGCCTTCGAGAATCACGGCATCATCGCCCATCGAGCCGCCGACGAACCCCTTCTGGCCGGGAAACGCCGGGGTCGCGCCCTTGCGCACCACCCACAAATCCTTGCCGTCGTGGGTCTCACGCCAGGCATAATTGTGGTGGTTGTGCACGCTCTCGGTCACGCTGCCGCCGATGATCCGGCGGACGCGCTCGACCACCCACTCGCGGCCCGCATAGGCATAACGCCCGGCGAGCTGCATCGCCGCGATGTAGCGGCGGCCGAGCTCGCTGTCCTCGTCGACCACAGCGGGCGGGACGTTCATGCCGTCCTTGCCGCCAGCGGCCTTGAGATAGCGCGTCGCGGAGGTGTGCCCGAGGCCGCGGCTGCCGAAGTGGACGCCGATCCAGACGAAGCCTTCCTCGTCGCGCATGAGGTCGACATAGTGGTTGCCCGATCCGACCGTGCCGAGCTGCTTCACCGCCTTCTGACGGTAATCCTCCATGTCGCTTTCGCGCCAGGCGTCGCCGTCGTCGAACAGGTCGTGCTCGGCCCGTTCCGCGTTGGCGCGGCCGACGCCGAACGAGATCACCTTGGCGACGTCGCGGATGATCGTGGGAGCGATCTCCGCGATGTCGTCGAAGCGCGTGTCGAGCCGGGCCGCCATGTTGCCGCAGCCGATGTCGAAGCCGACGCCGGAGATGCTGATCTGCTTCTCATAGGCGATCACCCCGCCGACCGGCTGGGCGTAGCCGAGATGGCCGTCGGCGCAAATCACGCCGGAGACGACGTTGCCGATCGCCATGCAATTGCGCATCTGCGCGATCGTGGCGTCCTCGTGCGGGCCGAATACCTTCAGCGGCGCATTCTGGAAACGGGCGTCCTGCGTCCGGAATTCGGCAATCGAGCTCGCGGTCGCATTGGCCTCGCGGGCAAGATGCTCCTTGCGCGCGGCGTCCTTGTACAGGCACCAGGCCGGCTGGCCGCGTCCTTCGCCGACGCGCGAGTCGGGATCGACACCGGCGGCGAGGCAGAGCTCGCGGGCGCGTTCCATGTAGGGATCGGGTCGTCGCATGGTCCAAGATCCTTGTCATTCCGCGCGCATCATAACGGGCGGGCGGATCATTTCAGAGATTTCGCTGGCCCCGGGCGCATCTCGCGTCCGGGGCCGTTGTCGTCGGGCATCAGTTCAACGCCGCCTCCGACGCCGCGATCCACGCGACTACGGCCTCAGAGAAGCCGTTGACGCGGGTCCAGGCGCCGTGACCGACACCGTGCTGATACGAGGCCACGTTGACCATGGTGCCGCGCGCCCTCGGCTCGGGCACCTGGTCGTGGCTCTGCTCGTCGGTGAAGACGATCAGGCGATCGCCCTTGCGGTCGATCTCCGTCACGGCCTTGCCGAGATAGGTTCCGCCATGCGGCTGCGAGTTGATGATCGCATCCCGCAGCGCGAAGCCGCGGCGGGGCGGGACCTTCACGACCTCATTGCTGAAGGTGAAGATCTCGACCTCGTCGCAGATCTCGCGCGCGAGGATGGCAAGGCCACACGCCGCCTCCGCACGCGTCATTTCAGACTGCGCGGAGAGCGTCGCGAACATCGAGCCCGACACGTCGATCAGGAGCCGGGTGCGGCCCGGAAGCCGCACATGGTCCTTGACCGACTTGAGCATCGCAGCCTCGAGCTCGGGCTCGAAGTCCGGCGCATAGCGTGCCGCCGTGATGAAGCGATAGGGCAGGATACGATCCGTCCGCATCGCCTCGATCGCGCCTGCGATGATCTCGCGCGGGACCTGCGCGTTCTGCATCAGCCGCAGATTGCGCAGCAGCGCCAGGCCGCCGAGCTTTCGCTCGGCGATCAGCCGCTCGAAGGTCTCGCGCTTGCTCTTGCCGGCCGAGAGCGAAACCTCCCAGGTGTCGGGGGAGGCGAGCTCGCCATCGACAAGCTGCTTCCACACCTTCTCCTGCTCGGCGTCCTTCGGCTTGGCGTGGACCAGGAACAGCACGTCCCTGATCCGCACCGCGCCGTCGCGATCCCACTTGGCGAGCTGATAGGCGTCGAACTTGGTCAGCGCCCGGGCAAGACCCTTCTTGACCTGCGCCGAGACCGGCTGACGCTTGCGCTGCTGCATCGGCCCCAGCGCATCCGCCCAGTAGATCGCGAGCAGCTCCGTCATCTCGTCGGGACGCTGGATCACCCGGTGAAGCGTGTCCGCGACGAGGGCGCGGTGCTTCTCGTTCCGCGCCATCTCGCGGATGACGAGCAGCGGCGCGTGCCGCAGCTTCATCACCTCGCGCGCCTCGATCGCGAGCCGCGCGACGCGCTCCGGCGCGACCTTGGGCACCAGCGCCTTGATGCGATCGGCAATCGCAACGCCGTCCTCGTAAAACTGGTCCTCCCACAGGAGGCAGTTCATCAGTGCCCGCTTCAGCTCCATCTCGGGCGTGAAGCGCACGGCGCGAGCGCCCTCCCGCGTGAAGGCGCGAGTGATCTTGTTGAGCCTGACCATGACGGCCTCCTCTTGGGTTGATGGGGACATGAAAGGGGTGCCGGGGAACAAGCGAGGCTGTACTGCTCCTCTCGGAGCTTCGCAGAGCGGGCTCAATCTCCGAAGAAGATCGAGGCACCGCCGCTGTGATTACGAAGTAACAGCACTCTTCACCACCGGCGGTGGTTAAGAGGACACGACCCGGGAACAGGCGATTGCTGTACCCGACGAGCCGAAGCTCGACGGAAAGCGCTCTATCCTCTGAGCTACCGGTGCATGGGACACCGGGCGGGATTCGAACCCGCGACCTCTCGCGTTGCAGGCGAAGTAACAGAAATCTTCACCACGGATCGTGATGGGGTTGGCGGGGAACGATCGATGCTGTTGCTGCCCTTGCGGGCGATCCGCCTTTCGGCGCGCAGGGTTCGAACCTGCTCGGCGCTTTCGCGCCTTCACCACGAAGTAACAGACATCTTCACCACCGCCAGGCCGATGCTGTCGCATCGGCCGTTGATGGGTACGCTGGGGAACGGGCGATGTCGGCGTCAGTGACGACAACACAGGATTATCCTTGCGAACAAATCCTGCGCCGGGCCGCGTGCGTACCTTTTCCGAGGCCGCATCCCGGTGCGTGTGTCACAGGCGGGAGGCATACCCGCTGTGCCGTGTGGAGAAGTATCCGACATCTTCACCACCAGCATCGGTTGAGCCGCGATCGTCGCGGCAAACCGAGTTACAAAAATTCGATCGCGGCGCTGTCGACGCGCCGCACATTGCGAACCCGCTGGGTTCGCTCTGCCATCGGTGTCCGGCTCATCGCCTCGTTCCCTCCGGCAGGCCCCGCGCACTTGGACACGCGCCTCTCCAGCGCGAGCCCCGGGATCCGGGTCTCCCGTTCCGGCCGATGCCGGGTTGTTCGGTTGGGCCGCGCGGCGGGCAACAAAAAACCCTCCGGAGCGGCAGGCTCGGGAGGGTCCGTGAGAAGCGGACGATCGATCTTGCGGTCAGGCAAGATCGCTCCCATGCGCCGTGCATGCGCAATCAAATAGCTTGGGGCTATTCGGCGTGTGGACAATTCTTTCGTAGCGGTACGACATCGCTCGGTTCATGGTGTCTGTCGCAAACGGAAGTGCTTGCGAGGGCGCGGGACATACGCCCGCAACTTGCGGATGTCAAGCGAGACGCGCGCGGAAATTGAAATTGATGGACGCATGACTTGCCAAACCTATTTGGGGCTCGACGGATTTCGTTTCGGGTGGGTCGCAGCGTGGATCGACGAGCGTGGCGATCAAGGCTTCGATTATTCGCCTGGCCTGACGCGTCTGCTCGCAATGCCGCACGCCCGCGCGATGATCGACATGCCGATCGGACTGAACCCGAGCGGCTACCGCGCCTGCGATGTGCGGGCGCGCGAACTGATCGGCCCTGCGGTGTTTCTCGGTGCGCGTCGCGACCTCTGGAGATTCCCGGACATGGCGGCGGCCAATCGCCATTACTGGAAGCGCGAAGGCGAGGGCAGGGGCGTATCGGCGCAACTGTGGAATATCAGGGACAAGATGAGGGAGGTCGACGAGGCCATGACGCCGGCGCGGCAGGCGACGATCGGCGAAGCGCATCCGGAATTGATCTTCTGGAATCTGGCACGGCGCGTGCAGCTCGAACCGAAGACCTCGCCGCGCGGGCGAGAGCAGCGCATCGCGCTTTTGAGAGAGCGCGGCTTCACTGAGGTCGAGAGATGGCTCACGCTTCGCCACGGCACCGGGATCGGTCGCGACGATCTCATCGACGCCTGTGCCTGCGCCGTCGCAGCGCGCGACAGCACGCGTTCCGTTGGTGACGGCGCGGTCGATACGCGCGGACTACGGATGGAGATCAACTTCTGACGGCGATCAGCCCTCGACGTCGCCTTCGAGGTGCACGCGGCTGCTGTGACCTGGATGCGCGCTGCCGCTGTCGTCGTCCAGCCTCGTTGCTCTCGCTTCATACTCGTCGGCCATCGTCCGCAACCGCTGCGCGGCTTTGCTGTGCGCGAGATCGTTCGCGACGCGGCGACAGCGTTCAGCGTGGTCGAGCAGGGCGCGCTTCTCGATGTTCATCGCGTGACAACGCGCGAGGGGACCATTGGTCCCCGCGCAAGCCGCCGGAACAGCACGATCGCTTCGCAGTAGGATCGGGAAAAAACGGCAATATTTTAGTGCCGCCTCGGAACATGGCGCCTGAGCCGACGTTCTACGCCAGAGGCTGTGAGGGACATAATACCATGTACGACGTGTGCCAATTGGCGACCGCGATGCTCGCGATCGCCTTTACGGCCCTGCTGTTGGTGACGGGTCAACGATTCATCGAGTCTCGGCTGCAGCGTGACGCATTGCCCCCGTTCGTAACGATGGCGACGCTGCCGCCCTAAGCACAGCCGGAAGTCACTTGCGCGGTGCGGTATCTTGCCTAGATTGAGCACGCCTCAGTCCATGCGCCCAGGATCCCGATGTCCGCTCTGTCCGTCTTCCCCATCACCAAACGTTGGCCCGCCAAGCACCCCGAACTGCTCCAGCTCTATTCGTTGCCGACGCCGAACGGCGTCAAGGTCTCGATCATGCTGGAGGAGATCGGGCTTCCTTACGAAGTCCACCTCGTTGATTTCGGCAAGGACGATCAGAAGACGGCCGAATTCATCTCGCTCAATCCGAACGGCAAGATCCCGGCGATCCTCGATCCGAACGGCCCCGGCGGCAGGCCGCTGCCATTGTTCGAGTCCGGGGCGATCCTGCAATATCTCGCGGAGAAGACCGGCAAGCTGCTGCCGCAGGATGCCGCGCGGCGTTATCAGACCCTGCAATGGCTGCACTTCCAGATGGGCGGCGTCGGGCCGATGTTCGGCCAGGTCGGCTTCTTCCACAAATTTGCCGGCAAGGACTACGAGGACAAGCGGCCGCTGGGACGCTACGTCGACGAGTCCAAGCGCCTGCTCGGCGTGATGGAGGCGCACCTCGCCGGCCGGCAATGGTTCATGGATGACGACTACACCATCGCCGACATCTCCATGCTCGGCTGGGTGCGCAATCTCATCGGCTTCTACGGCGCGGGCGATCTCGTCGAATTCGCCCAGTTCAAGGCGGTCGGCGCCTGGCTCGAACGCGGCCTCGCGCGTCCGGCGGTGCAGCGCGGGCTGAACATTCCGGCAAGGCCCTGACAAGGCCCCGAGGCTAAAACAGCCGTCCGCCGTTCGGCACCGGCTTGCTCGGCTGCACCAGCACGACCTTGCCGTTGGCATCGGGGAAGCCGAGTGTCAGCACCTCGGAGACGACCGGGCCGATCTGGCGCGGCGGAAAATTGACGACGGCCGCGACCTGTTGGCCTACGAGACTTTCGAGCGGGTGGTTTTTGGTGATCTGGGCCGAGCTCTTGCGCACGCCGATGGCGGGGCCGAAATCGATCCACAGCCGCCAGGCCGGCTTGCGCGCTTCCGGAAACGGTTTGGCGTCGACGATGGTGCCGACACGGACGTCGACCGCGAGGAATGTGTCGAAGTCGATGGTCGGTGCGGCCGCCGCTGCGGGATCGTGGGTGACGTGCATGGGATGTCCGTTCGGTGGGGTGACGCGTCTCGCGACATTGTCGCGCGACGCGGAGTTTCGTACAACGCCACGCACATCACCGCTACGCCATGCGCGAGGACCGTCTTGCCCACCATCATCTACGGCATCAAGAACTGCGACACCATGAAGAAGGCCCGCGCCTGGCTCGATGGCCATGGCGTGGCTTACGCGTTTCACGACTACAAAGCGGCGGGTGTCGAGAAGGACAGGCTGAAGCAGTGGAGCGACAAGGTCGGTTGGGAGACCCTGCTCAATCGCGCCGGGACGACCTTCAAGAAGCTGCCCGACTCCGACAAGGAAGGCCTCACCGAGAAGAAGGCGCTGGCCTTGATGCTAGCGCAACCATCGATGATCAAGCGGCCGGTGCTCGAAATCGGCGGCAAGCTGTTGGTCGGCTTCAAGCTGGATATCTATGCCAAGGAGGTCGGCGGCAAGGCGCGCTGACGGCTAGTTCAGCTCAATGATCTCGTTGGAGATGGCGCGGCCCGGCTGGTCCGAGAACTCGACCGGATCGGCGGGTGCGATGCGGCCGGGGGCGCGATGAAACAGCTCGCGATCGATCACGGCCCGCAGCTTCGGGCGCGGCAGCGCGTCATTTCCGCGCATCAGATTCTTGATCTCGAAGCCGCCGTCCTCGCAGAAGGTCTTTACTGACGCGATGATGTGGCTGACCCTGCCCTCGGTCAGGAACGGCAGCAGCAGCCGCTCATACGCGACGATTCGGCCATAGGCGTCGTCGACGTCGGCAACGCTGTAGATCGGAAGGCCGCGCGCGACGCATTCATGATAGATCGGCATCACGTATGGTGCGAGCCGCGGCCCGACGTAATCATCGAGCGAAACGCCCTTGCCGGTATGCCCATAGGCGCGCGAGATGCGCGTGCCTTCGCTCTGGATGACCAGGCGCGGCGTCGGCGTCGAAAGCTCCACCGTATAATAGATGAGATCCGACAGTTCCTCCTCGAGCCGCGCGGGCTGATACTCCCAGATCGCGGGAGCGATCTGCTGGCGCGCATAAAGTCGCAGCCACGTGTTGAGGAGATCACGCTGGCGGATCGACTTGACGACGGAGGGAGCGGCGCTTGCAAAATCCAAGACAATATTCTCCGCGCGTGAAAACCCTGGGATGATCGGGCTTGCGGGAAAATTTTCGATGAAGGCTGGCGCGGGAGACGAAAGACCGTTAACGACGGCTTGATGGCCGGTGCCTTGCGAACCGGAAAGGCCGGGCAGGCACGACATCGACCTCTGCGACTAAGGGAGCATTTGTACCCCCGCCGGAGGCTTGACCTGCTCAGCTTTCCGCCTTGCCTAACCCCCGTCACCTCCGGCATATTCCGCGCCCGGAGGCGGCGCCCCGGTGGGCTGCAAGTCCTCCGGACAGCCGAAGCAACAAGGACAGCCACGCGCCGCGCGCGGGCAGGGGGAAAACTGTTTGGCCGATGAGTTCATTCTCGAAACGGAAGGCTTGACCAAGGAGTTCGCGGGCTTCTTCGCCGTCCGCGACGTTGCGCTCAAGGTTCGCCGTGGGAGCATTCATGCGTTGATCGGCCCGAACGGCGCCGGCAAGACGACCTGCTTCAATCTTCTGACCAAGTTCCTCAAGCCGTCGGCCGGGAAAATCCTGTATAAAGGGCAGGACATCACCGCGATGGCGCCGGCGGATGTGGCCCGCCTGGGGCTGGTCCGTTCGTTCCAGATTTCGGCGGTGTTTCCCCATCTCACCGCGCTCGAGAACGTCCGTGTCGCGCTGCAGCGCCAGCATGGCTCTTCGTTCGATTTCTGGCGCTCCAAGTCGGTGCTCAACCGCTTCAACGACCGCGCGCGCGAGCTGTTGAACGATGTCGGCCTCAACGAGTTTGCCAACACGCCGGCGGTCGAGATGCCCTATGGGCGCAAGCGTGCACTTGAGATTGCGACCACGCTGGCGCTCGACCCGGAGATGATGCTGCTCGACGAGCCGATGGCCGGCATGGGCCACGAGGACATCGACAAGATCGCGGCGCTGATCAAGCGCATCTCCGCGAAATACACCATCCTGATGGTCGAGCATAACTTAAGCGTCGTGGCCAACCTCTCCGATATCATCACCGTGCTGACGCGCGGGCAGGTGCTCGCGCAAGGCCATTACTCCGAGCTCACCAAGGACGAGCGCGTCAAGGAAGCTTACCTGGGAGCCGGTCATGCCTGATACAGCGATCGCCGAGGCTCCGGCCAGGGCTGCGACCGGCGGGAACATCCTGCAAGTCCGCAACTTGGAAGCCTGGTACGGCGAGTCTCACATCCTGCACGGGATCAACTTCGACGTGAACGCGGGCGAGGTCGTCACCCTGCTCGGGCGCAACGGCGCCGGCAAGACGACGACGCTGAAGTCGATCATGGGCATCATCGGCAAGCGCACCGGCTCGGTGAAGTTCAACAACCAGGAGATCATCCGCGCGACCTCCGACAAGATCGCGCGCATGGGCGTCGCCTTCTGTCCGGAAGAGCGGGGCATATTCTCCAGCCTCGACGTCCGCGAGAATTTGATGCTGCCGCCGGTTGTCCGCGAAGGCGGTTTGCCGCTCGAACAGATCTTCGAGCTGTTTCCGAACCTGAAGGAGCGGCTGAACAGCCAGGGCACCAAGCTGTCGGGCGGCGAGCAGCAGATGCTGGCGATCGCGCGCATCCTACGCACCGGCGCGAGCTTCCTGATGCTGGACGAGCCGACCGAGGGTCTTGCACCCGTCATCATCCAGCAGATCGGCCATACCATTGCGCGGCTCAAGAAGGAGGGCTTCACGATCCTCCTGGTCGAGCAGAACTTCCGCTTCGCTTCCACCGTCGCCGACCGCTATTACGTAGTCGAGCACGGCAAGATCATTGACGGGTTTTCCAATTCGGAGCTTGCCGCCAACATGGACAAGCTCCACACCTATCTCGGCGTGTAGCCGAGCAGGCCGAACGATCGAGAGTAACTATCAAAGGAATATTGGGAGGTCGGATTATGAAGCACAGCATTTCGGCAATGTTGCTCGGGACGGCCCTGGCGCTCGGCGCGGCAGGCGGCGCGGTCGCGCAGGACAAGAACATCAAGATCGGCGTGCTGACCGACAATTCAGGACTTTATGCCGATCTCGGTGGCGCCGGCTCGACCGTCGCCGCACAGATGGCGATCGAGGATTCCGGGCTCGCTGCCAAGGGCTGGAAGCTCGACCTGATCTCCGCCGACCATCAGAACAAGCCTGACATCGGCTCCACGATTGCTCGGCAATGGATCGACGTCGAGAAGGTCGACATCTTCATGGATGTCCTGAACTCCGGCGTTGCGCTGGCGGTGAACAATATCGTCAAAGAGAAGAATTCCATCCTGATCAACACAGGTGCGGCGACGTCGGATCTCACCAACGCGCAATGCTCGCCGAATACGGTCCACTGGGTCTATGATACCTATATGCTGGCCAACAGTACCGGGCAGGCGCTGGTGAAGGCGGGTGGCGACACCTGGTATTTTCTCACCGCGGACTACGCCTTTGGCCATGCCCTCGAGCGCGACACTGCCGCGGTCGTGGTGAAGTCGGGCGGCAAGGTGATCGGCAACGTCAAGCATCCCCTGAATACCGCTGACTTCTCGTCCTTCCTGCTTCAGGCGCAGGCCTCCAAAGCCAAGATCATCGGCATGGCGAATGCCGGCGGCGACACCACCAACACCATCAAGCAGGCGTCCGAGTTCGGCATCGTCTCGGGTGGCCAGAAGCTTGCGGGTCTGCTGCTCTTCATCACCGACGTGCACTCGCTCGGTCTGAAGGTGGCGCAGGGCTTGAACTTCACCGAGACCTTCTATTGGGACATGAACGACGGCACGCGCGCCTTCTCCAAGCGCTTCTCCGAGCGGATGAAGAACAAGGCGATGCCCTCGATGGTGCAGGCCGGCGTCTATTCGGGCCTGCTGCACTACTTCAAGGCGCTGGAGGCGATGGGCGGCAATCCGCATGACGGGGCCAAGGTGGTCGCCAAGATGAAGGAGATGCCGACCGACGATGCGTTGTTCGGCAAGGGAACGATCCGTGCGGACGGTCGCAAGCTGCATCCGGCCTATCTGTTCGAGGTCAAGAAGCCCGAGGAATCCAAGGGCCCCTGGGACTATTACAAGCTGATCGGCACGACCCCCGGCGACCTGGCCTTCCGGCCGCTGTCGGAAAGCGCCTGTCCGCTGGTGAGGAAGTAACGGTGAACGATGCGGGCCGGCGCGCAACGGCGCCGGCCTGTCTTTGAGGAATAGAAGGGACCGGGTGCGGGATCGATGCAGGCTCTCTACGCTCAGCTACTGGTGGGACTGATCAACGGCTCGTTCTACGCGCTGCTCAGTCTCGGGCTTGCCGTCATCTTCGGCATGCTCAACATCATCAATTTCGCCCATGGCGCGCTCTACATGATGGGCGCCTTCGTCGCCTATTTCCTGTTGAACCTCGGCGGCATCAACTATTGGTGGGCGCTGCTGCTGGCGCCGATCATCGTCGGCATCTTCGGCATGATCCTGGAACGGACCATGCTGCAATGGCTGACCGGGCTCGATCATCTCTACGGCCTGCTCCTGACCTTCGGCATCGCGCTGATCGTGCAGGGCGTGTTCCAGAATTATTTCGGCTCCTCGGGCCTGCCTTACGCCATTCCCGACCAGCTCAGGGGCGGCATGAATCTCGGCTTCATGTTCCTGCCGATCTACCGCGGCTGGGTCGTCGTGTTCTCACTGGCGGTGTGCCTTGCGACCTGGTTCCTGATCGAGAAGACGCAGCTCGGCGCCTACCTGCGCGCCGCGACCGAAAATCCGACCTTGGTGCGTGCCTTCGGCATCAACGTGCCGCGCATGATCACGCTCACTTACGGTCTCGGCGTCGGCCTTGCCGCGCTCGCCGGCGTGCTCTCGGCGCCGATCAACCAGGTGCGGCCGCTGATGGGTGCCGACCTCATCATCGTCGTGTTCGCGGTGGTGGTGATCGGCGGCATGGGCTCGATCATGGGCTCCATCATCACCGGCTTTGCGCTCGGCGTGATCGAGGGCCTGACCAAGTATTTCTACCCCGAGGCCTCCAACACCGTCGTGTTCGTGCTGATGGTGCTGGTGCTGCTGGTGAAGCCGACGGGATTGACGGGAAGGGCGGCCTGAGATGACAACCCTGACGGACGACACGCTTCCTGTGACCCCGCGCGCAATGCGCGACGAGATGATTGTATTCGCAGTGATGGCGCTGCTGCTCGCAGCGGTGCCGTTCACTGGCGTCTATCCGTTCTTCGTGATGCAGGCGCTGTGCTTTGCGCTGCTCGCCTGCGCCTTCAATCTGCTGGTCGGCTATGGCGGCTTGCTGTCGTTCGGCCACGCGATGTTCTTAGGCACGGCCGGCTATTGCAGCGCGCATGCGCTGAAGGTCTGGGCGCTGCCGCCCGAGCTCGGCATTCTCGTCGGCGTCGCCGCGGCGTTCGTGCTCTCGATCGTCACCGGCTACATCTCGATCCGACGCCAGGGCATCTATTTCTCGATGATCACGCTGGCGCTGTCGCAGCTCCTGTACTTCATCTATCTCCAGGCCCCGTTCACCCATGGTGAGGACGGCATCCAGGGCATCCCGCAGGGACGCATGTTCGGCGTGCTCGATCTGTCCAAGCCGACGGTGCTGTACTATGTCGTGCTGGTCGGCTTCCTCGCCGGCTTCCTCCTGATCTTCCGCATCATCAACTCGCCGTTCGGCGAGGTGCTGAAGTCGATCCGCGAGAACGAGCAGCGCGCGATCTCGCTCGGCTACCGCACCGACCAATACAAGTTCCTGGCCTTCGTGCTGTCGGGGACGCTCGCCGGCCTTGCCGGTGCGCTGAAGGTGTTCGTGGCGCAAAACGCCTCGCTGACCGACGTGCACTGGACGATGTCGGGCGAGGTCGTGCTGATGACGCTGGTCGGCGGGCTCGGCACCGTTTTCGGTCCCGTGGTCGGCGCCTTCGTGATCATCGCCATGCAGCAATATCTGGCGGGCTTCGGCCAATGGGTGACGGTGATCCAGGGTGCGATCTTCGTGGTCTGCGTGCTCACCTTCCGCCGCGGCGTCGTCGGCGAAATCGCGCATTACTTCCGGCGCTCGCTCTAAGTAATTGATGTTGCATTAATTTCATTGATGCGTGAAAGCGGTGGATGACCCGGCTCCGCGGGCGTGAGGCGACACGCGCGCGGATCGAAAATGGTCTATGACAGTTTTATGATAGCCCTCACGGGCCTGACCATTTTCCAACCGGTAGCCTACTCCCATGATGCGATGGTTTCGTGCGTTCCTGCCCAGGGAAGAGCGGTTCTTCGACCTGTTCGATCGGCATGCCCAGACGGTGATCCAAGGCGCAGTCGCGCTCCAGGGCATGCTCAACGGGGGCGAGGAGACGCCGGTCTTTTGCCAGCGCGTCAACCAGTTCGAGAACGACGCCGATAACATCACGCGTGAGGTGCTGACAGCGGTGCGGCGCACCTTCATCACCCCGTTCGACCGCGGCGACATCAAGAACCTGATCACCTCGCTGGACGATGCGATCGACCAGATGCAGCAGACGGCCAAGGCCGTCATGCTGTTCGAGGTTCGCAGCTTCGAGCCGCCCATGCGCGAGATCGGCGGGCTTCTGATCGAATGCGCCAATCTGGTCGGGCGCGCGCTGCCGTTGATGCAGTCTATCGGACCCAACGTCGCGATGCTGACGGCCATCACCGAAGAGCTCGGCAAGCTGGAGGGGCGGGTCGACGATCTCCACGACATCGGCCTGAAGGAGCTGTTCCTCAAGCATCGCGACGGCAATGCGATGGATTTCATCGTCGGGGTCGAGATCTACGACCATCTCGAGAAGGTGGCCGACCGCTTCGACGACGTCGCCAATGAGATCAACAGCATCGTCATCGAGCAAGTGTAGGGCGGGCCGCCGTGGATGCTGCGTTGGCTTTTCCTGTCCTGGTCGGCCTGATCGCCGTCGCGCTGCTGTTCGATTTCCTGAACGGCCTGCACGACGCCGCCAATTCGATCGCGACCATCGTTTCGACCCGCGTGCTGCGACCGCAATTCGCGGTGTTCTGGGCCGCGTTCTTCAATTTCATCGCCTTCCTGGTGTTCGGGCTGCACGTCGCCCAGACCATCGGCACCGGCATCATCGATCCCGCGGTCGTCGACGCCCAGGTGATCTTCGCAGCCCTCGTCGGCGCCATCGTCTGGAACCTCGTGACCTGGGCGCTCGGCATTCCATCGTCGTCGTCGCACGCGCTGATCGGCGGGCTCGTCGGCGGCGGCTTGGCCAAGGCCGGTATTTCGGCCGCGGTGTGGAGCGGCCTGTCCAAGACCGTGCTGGCGATCGTGCTGTCGCCGCTGGTTGGCTTCCTGCTCGCAATGGCGCTGGTTGCGGTCGTGTCCTGGGCCTCGGTGCGCTCGACGCCGTTCGCGGTCGACCGCGCCTTCCGCATCCTGCAATTCGTCTCCGCGTCGCTCTATTCGCTCGGCCATGGCGGCAACGACGCGCAGAAGACCATGGGCATTATCGCGGTGTTGCTCTATTCGCAGGGCCATCTCGGCAGCGAGTTCTCGGTGCCGTTCTGGGTGGTGCTGTCGTGCCAGGCGGCGATGGCGCTGGGCACGCTGATGGGCGGCTGGCGCATCGTCCGCACCATGGGCCTGCGCATCACGAAATTGACCCCGATGCAGGGCTTTTGCGCCGAGACCGGAGGCGCGGTGACCCTGTTCATGGCGACCTATCTCGGGGTTCCCGTCTCGACCACCCACACCATCACCGGCGCCATCGTCGGCGTCGGCGCCGCCCGCCGCGTCTCGGCCGTGCGCTGGAACGTCGCCAGCTCGATCGTCTATGCCTGGGTGATCACGATCCCGGCCTCGGCCATCGTGGCCGCGCTGACCTGGTGGGTGGTCCAGCTCGTCAAGTGACGAGCTTCAGTCCGATGATGCCGGCGACGATCAGGCCGATGCTGGCGAGGCGGAACGCCGTCGCCGGCTCGCCGAACAGGATCATGCCGAGCGTCGCGGTGCCGACCGCGCCGATGCCGGTCCAGACCGCATAGGCGGTTCCGACGGGAAGGGATTTGAGGGCGAGCCCGAGCAGGATGACGCTCCCGGCCATGGCCGCAAGCGTGACCGCGGAGGGAACAAGCCGGGTAAAACCCTCGGTGTACTTCAGGCCGATCGCCCAGGTGATTTCGAGAAGACCGGCGACGAACAGGATGCTCCAGGCCATGACCGACCCTCCATTCAAGGCAGGGTCGTCCCCGCGGCTGAGGTGCTGATGGGCGGGGAGGCCGTCCTCCCCCAAGACTGATATATTCAAGCGCCGATATGGGGCTGGCCGGAAGTCTCCGCAATCACCAAATGAGGCTTGATCAGGCCCGTTTTCCCTGCCACACGCTCCCGCCATGTCCGACATCGCCGCCACCACAGCCGAATCGCCGGCCCGTTCCCCGCTTGCCGCCGAGGTGGCGAGGCGGCGGACCTTCGCGATCATCTCCCACCCCGACGCCGGCAAGACCACGCTGACCGAAAAGCTGCTGCTGTTCGGCGGCGCCATCAACCTCGCCGGCCAGGTCAAGGCCAAGGGCGAGCGGCGCAACACGCGATCCGACTGGATGAAGATCGAGCGCGAGCGCGGCATCTCAGTGGTGACCTCGGTGATGACCTTCGAGTTCGAAGGCCTCGTCTTCAACCTGCTGGACACGCCGGGCCACGAGGACTTTTCGGAGGACACCTATCGCACGCTGACGGCGGTCGATTCCGCCGTGATGGTGATCGACGCGGCCAAGGGTATCGAGGCGCGCACCCGAAAGCTGTTCGAGGTGTGCCGTCTGCGCGACATCCCGATCATCACCTTCATCAACAAGATGGACCGCGAGAGCCGCGACGTGTTCGAGCTGCTCGACGAGATCGAGAAGACGCTGGCGCTCGACACCACGCCGATGACCTGGCCGGTCGGCCGCGGCCGCGACTTCCTCGGCACCTATGACGTCGTCAATGGCGGCGTGCGCCTGCTCGAAGGCGGCGGCGCCAAGACCGGCGCGGCGCTCGAGATCGAGATCGAAGAGCTCGCCAAGCTCAACGCCAATCTCGACGTCTCCGCCGTGAAGGACGAGCTCGAGCTCGTCACCGAGGCGTCGAAGCCGTTCGAGCTGGACGCGTTCCGCGAAGGCCACCTGACGCCGGTCTATTTCGGCAGCGCGCTCCGTAATTTCGGCGTCGGCGACCTCCTGGAGGGCCTCGGCAAGTTCGCGCCCGAGCCGCGCGCACAGGACAGCGACCAGCGCAAGGTCGAGGCGACCGATCCGCGCATGAGCGCCTTCGTGTTCAAGATCCAGGCCAACATGGATCCCAACCACCGCGACCGCATCGCGTTTGCGCGCCTGTGTTCGGGCAAGCTCAGCCGCGGCATGAAGGCCAAACTCGTGCGCACCGGCAAGAGCATGCCGCTGTCGAGCCCGCAATTCTTCTTCGCGCAGGACCGCTCGGTCGCGGACGAAGCCTTCGCCGGCGACGTCGTCGGCATTCCCAACCACGGCACGCTGCGCATCGGCGATACGCTGACCGAGGGCGAGGATTTCAACTTCGTCGGCGTGCCGAGCTTTGCGCCGGAAATCGTCCGCCGCGTCCGTCTCACCGACGCGATGAAGGCGAAGAAGCTGAAGGAAGCGCTGCAGCAGATGTCGGAAGAGGGCGTGGTGCAGGTATTCCGCCCTCGCGACGGCGCCCCGGCGCTGGTCGGCGTGGTCGGCGCGCTGCAGCTCGATGTGCTCAAGGCCCGGCTCGAGGCGGAATATTCGCTACCGGTCGAGTTCGAGGTCAGCGAGTTCCAGCTGGCGCGCTGGGTCTCCTCGGAGGACCGCAAGAAGCTCGACAGCTTCATCGCCGCCAATAATTCGAGCATTGCCGACGACGTCGACGGCGATCCCGTCTATCTCGCCCGGAACGAGTTCTACCTCGGCTACACCAAGGAGCGTGCCGAGGGTATCGAGTTTAGCAACGTCAAGGATGTCAAGAAAAAGGGGTAATGTTTCCCAGACGTTCTCCGTGATGCAGGACGGCAACGCATAGCGATGTCGACGGTCATGAGGCGGCGCGAATTCATCATGCTCGCTGCAGGCGCGGCGGCCTATCCGCTGAGCACATCCGCGCAGGGGAATGTGCGGCGGATCGGTGTGTTGGCGGGAGGTAGGGCGAGCGATCCGGAGAGCCAGGCCGGCTACCAGAAACTGAGACAGCGTCTGGGTGAACTCGGTTGGGAACAGGGGCGCAACATCCATATCGAGTATCGCTGGTGGGCCGGCGATCCGAATGTCGCCGATGCTCAAGCGGCTGAACTCGTGGAGTTGCGGCCGGATGTGCTTCTGGCAATCGGCACTCCCTCTGTGGAAGCCCTGAGGCGACGCGCGCCGACCTTGCCGATCATCTTCACGGTCATTGCCGATCCCGTGGGTGCCGGTTTCGTCCAAAGTCTGGGCAAGCCGGGCGGAAATATCACGGGCTTCACGACTTTCGAGCCTGAAATGGCCGGCAAGTGGCTGCAACTGCTCAAGCAGGCGGCACCGGAGATGCGAAGGGTTGCCGCAATCTTCAATCCGCGAACGGCGCCCATGATCTTGATGCCGTCCGTGCAGGCGGCCATTCCGGCAGTCCAGCTCCAGCTCGTTCCGGCGCCGGCGCACAACGCCGCCGAGCTCGAACAGGCGATCTCCCGCTTTGCAGAGCAGCCAGACGGCGGGCTGCTGATCTTTCCCGACGCATTTCCACTCGTTCATCGGCAATTGATTCTGAACTTGGCGGCCGCGCATCGTCTGCCGGCGATGTATCCGTTCCCGTCCTTTGTCACGGACGGCGGGCTGATGTCTTACGGAGTCTCGATTACGCAGCTCGTCGGTCGCTCGGCGGATTATGTCGACCGCGTCTTGAGAGGAACCCGTCCCGCAGACTTGCCAGTCCAACAACCGAATGAACTCCAGTTCCTGCTCAATCTCAAGACAGCCAATGCGTTGGGGCTGAATTTACCGCCCACGCTGGTGGCGCAAGCGGATCAGATTGTCGAGTGAAGCGAACCATCGCGGCTAGCCTTGAACCTTTCATAGCCGTCGCCACCTGTTGCAAATGCCATTGCGGTCCCGGTACATGTGGCGCTGCATTCTTGTTCTTGCCTTGCTGGCAATGACCTCGATCGCCGCCGACGCGCAGCGACGCCAGATCAATCCGATTCCGTTCGCGCACGAGCCTTGCAGCGTGCTCGACGGCGAGCCCTGCACGCCATCCTATTGCAGCCCGCTCGAGCCCGGCCCCTGTATTCCCGAGATCGACTACCCTTACGGCCAGAACCTCCAGCTCACGATCGAGAGCGTGCCTGCCGAGGCCGACCGCGCCAAATACCGGAAGCCCGATCACGATCTCGACACGATCGGCGACCTCTTCGCCGCGCTGCGCAGCTGCTGGTCGCCGCCATCGGACCATGCGCGCGCAGGCATGCAGATGTCGGTGCGCTTCAGCTTTAACAAGACCGGCGGCCTGATCGGCCCGCCGCGCCTCACATACGCGACTGCGGGCGTGCCGGCGGACACCCGGACGACCTATCTGAACGCCATCGATGCATCGCTGAAGGCCTGTCTGCCGCTGAAATTGACCAGCGGGCTCGGCGGAGCGTTGGCCGGGCGGCCCATCGCGATCCGTTATGTCGACAATCGGGAGCTCGGCAAATAGCGCGCGAGTTGCGAGCATCGGCCGATCGATGATACCTCAGTGGCGGGGGCTGCTTTGCGGGGAGGATGTCGTGGGTCTGCTGGTCATGATCCTGGGGCTGATGCTGTTTTTTGCATCCCATATTTTCACAACCAGACGGAAGGCGCGCGCGCAGGCGATCGCGAGGCTGGGCGAGGGGACCTACAAAATCATCTATTCGCTGGTCTCGCTGGCGGGGCTGGTGCTGATCATCTGGGGCTATGCCCATTACCGCAGCTCCGGCTGGATCGACGTCTGGTATCCCCCGAAGGCGATGAAGCACATCGCGCTGGCCTTGATGCTGCCTGCAGTCATCCTCGTGGTGGCGTCCTACATGCGTGGCCGCATCTATGCGACGCTCAAGCATCCGATGCTGGCCGGCATCAAGCTGTGGGCCGCGGCGCATCTGCTCGCCAATGGCGATCTCGGCTCCATAATCCTGTTCGGCTCGTTCCTCGCCTGGGCGGTCTATGACCGCATCTCGCTGAAAGCTCGCACCGACGCTGGTGCCCCGCCGATTCCGGTCGGCGGCCCGACCAACGATCTGATCGCGGTCGCGGTCGGCGTGGTCGCCTATCTGGCCCTGGCCTTCGCGTTCCATCCGGTGGTGATCGGCGTGCCCGTGATCGGGGTATAGCCGATCGGCGCAAGACGGGGCTCGCCTGACCGTGCGGGGAAGATAACGAGAGCAACAAGCCGAGGGCATCCCATGGACTGGTCGCAATCTCAGATCCCGCCGATGCGGCTCGAGTCGCGTTTTGGCGAGCGGGTGGTGCCGGCATTTTGCGATCGGCCATCGAGCCTCTGGGCGATGATCGCGGAGGCGCGCGGCCGCAATGCCGATGGCGAAGCCTTGATCTGCGGCAATGTTCGGCTGAGCTGGCGGCAGGCAGCGGAGCAGGCGGCGCGGATCGCTGCGGGATTGCGTAAGCTCGGATTGCAGCGTGGCGATCGCGTCGCCATCCTGCTCGGCAACCGCATCGAGTTTCCGCTGCTGCTGTTTGCCGCGGCACATGAGGGGCTGGTGACCGTGCTGCTCAGCACGCGCCAGCAGAAGCCGGAGATCGCCTATGTGCTCGCCGATTGCGGCGCGAAGATCCTGATCCACGAGGCCTCGATCGCCGAGCGACTGCCCGACGCAAAGGACGTGCCCGATGTGATCCATCGCATTGCCATCGATGACGATGCCGCGCGGTCGAGCTTCTCTTCGCTCGCCGAAAACGCTCCGGCATCGGCACCGATCGAGGTGAGCGAAGAGGACACCGCGATGATCCTCTACACCTCCGGCACCACGGGCAAGCCGAAGGGCGCGATGCTGGCCCATTGCAACATCGTCCATTCCTCGATGGTGTTCGTGTCCTGCCTGGAATTGACGCGGGCCGATCGCTCGATCGCAGCGGTGCCGCTCGGCCATGTCACCGGTGTCGTCGCCAACATCACGACGATGATCCGCTGTGGCGGCGCGCTGATCATTATGCCCGAGTTCAAGGCCGCCGATTACCTCAAGCTCGCCTCGCGCGAGCGCGTCACCTACACGGTGATGGTGCCGGCGATGTACAATCTCTGCCTGCTCCAGCCCGATTTCGACGGCTATGATCTGTCGAGCTGGCGCATCGGCGGCTTCGGCGGCGCGCCGATGCCGATCGCCACCATCGAGAAGCTCAAGGCGAAGATTCCCGGCCTGAAGCTGATGAACTGCTACGGCGCGACCGAGACGACCTCGCCCTCGACCATCATGCCGGGCGAGCTGACCGAGAGCCACATCGACAGCGTCGGCCTGCCGTGTCCCGGCGCGCGCATCGCTGTGATTGGCCCGGACGGGCGCGAGCTGCCTCCCGGCGAGATCGGCGAGCTCTGGATCCAGAGCGCCTCCGTGATCAAGGGCTACTGGAATAACCCGAAGGCCACCGCCGAAAGCTTCACGGGCGGATTCTGGCATTCCGGCGATCTCGGCTCGGTCGATGCGGAAGGCTTCGTTCGCGTGTTCGACCGGCAGAAGGACATGATCAATCGCGGCGGCCTGAAGATCTATTCGGCCGAGGTCGAATCCGTGTTGGCCGGCCATCCCGCCGTGGTCGAGAGCGCGATCATTGCCAGGCCTTGCCCGGTGCTGGGCGAGCGCGTCCACGCCGTGGTGGTGACGCGACAGCCGGTGACCGATACGGACCTGCGCGCCTGGTGCGCCGAGCGCCTGTCCGACTACAAGGTTCCCGAAACCATGGCGATCACGGCAGACCCGCTGCCGCGCAACGCCAACGGCAAGGTGCTGAAGCGACAGCTGCGGGAGCTGCTGGGAGCTTGAGCCGGGCAGGGGCATTCGGGGATGTCCCGGGTGGTTAACGCCTTGATCGGGCTCGCTTTGCCTTGCCACCGCCATATCGTTAGGCTACCTCGCCGCCACACGGGGACGGGATTCCTGACGCGAACGCCTTGGCGCGCGCACCCGGACGGGCATGGGATTGGCATAAGTGTCTGAATTATTTGACGAAGTCAACGAGGAAGTACGTCGCGAACAGTTCAAGAAGCTGTGGGACAAGTATTCGATCTACTTCATCGCGCTGATGGTGCTGATCGTCGCCGGCGCCGGTGGCTGGCAGGGTTATAGGTATCTGGAGGCCCAGAAGGCCGCCGCGGCCGGCGCCGCTTTCGAGAAGGCCGCCGAGCTGTCCGAGCAGGGCAAGCACGAGGACGCCGAGAAAGCCTTCACCGAGCTCGCCGCCAAGGCGCCGTCCGGCTATCGCACCCTGGCGCGGCTGCGTGCTGCGGCCGAGGCCGCGAGCCGCGATCCCAAGGCGGCCGCGAAGATGTATGACGACATCGCCGCCGACCGCAGCATTGGCGGCGAGTGGCAGGATCTGGCCAAGATCCGCGCCGCGGGGCTCCTGCTCGACAGCGCCGGCTATGCCGACATCCAGCAGCGGCTGGAAGCTTCCGCCGCGCCGAAATCGACCTTCCGCCACACCGCCCGCGAGATGCTGGCGCTGTCGGCCTGGCGTAACAACGACATGACTGCAGCCCGCAAATGGCTCGAGGCGATTGACGGAGACGGCGAAACGCCGCCCGGCCTGCGCTCCCGCGCCGAGGCGCTCCAGGCTTTGTTGCCACCCGTCGCCAAAAGCTGACGACGGTTCTCTGACGTAACGAGACACCAAGATGCGCCGCACGCCACGCTTGATCGCAGCCGCCGTCCTGATCGCCTTCACCGGCGCCCTGGGCGGCTGCTCCAGCTTCGATCCGAGCGATCTGCTCGACTTCCTCGACACCAAGAAGAAGCTGCCGGGCGACCGCAAGCCGGTCTTCCCCGAGGGGGTGCCGGGGCTCGAGCAGGGCGTGCCGAGGGATCTCTACAAAGGCGCACAGCAGCAGCAGCCCGACCCGAACGCACCTGCCGTCGCAGCCCTGCCTGCGGAGCCGGAGCCGGCCAAGTCGGCAAAGGGGGCCAAGGCAAAGAATACCAAGCAGTCCGCCGCGCCGGCCGAAGCACCCGTCGGCGAGGTCGACGGCGAGGCCCAGCCGGAGGCAGCACCAGCGACGTCCGCTCCGCCGCCCAAGCACAAGATCGTCCGCAGGCGCACCACCGCGCCGCCGCCGGATCAGCCGGCCCAGCAGGCGCAGCCGACCCAGCAGGCGCAGCCGACCAGGCCCCCGCAGCAGCAATCGCAGAGCGCCTTCCCAGCACCGCTGCCGAGCGGCAGCTTCTCGCGCTAGAGCATGATCCGGACCCGGAGGGCCGCGTTAGCGCAAAGTGTGAAGCGGTTTTCCGAAAAGATCATGCTCAAACAATATTTCCCGTTGCATTGACAGGCGCAGCTCCGCCAGCGCACGAATGACCGATGTCCTTCACGATCGCCATCATCGGCCGGCCCAATGTCGGCAAGTCGACGCTGTTCAACCGCCTGGTTGGGCAGAAGCTCGCGCTGGTCGATGACCTGCCCGGCGTCACCCGCGACCGCCGCGAAGGCGAGGCCAGGCTCGGTGATCTCCGCTTCACCATCATCGATACCGCCGGCCTCGACGAGGGTGCCAAGGGCTCGCTGACCGCGCGCATGCAGGAGCAGACCGAGACCGCGATCGCGCAGGCCGACGCGCTGTTCTTCGTGGTCGACGCCCGCATCGGCCTGACGCCAACCGATCGCGCCTTCGCCGATTTCGCCCGCAAGGCCGACAAGCCGGTGCTGCTCATCGCCAACAAGAGCGAGGGCAAGCACGGCGATGCCGGCGCGATGGAAGCGTTCGCGCTCGGCCTCGGCGATCCCATCCAGATCTCGGCCGAGCACGGCGAGGGCATGGGCGAGCTCTACGACGCGCTCGCGAGGCTAATGCCCGAGCCCGTCGAGGAAGACGACGATGAGGAAGACGCGCCGATCTCGGAGGAAGAGGCCGCGACGCGCCCGATCCGGGTCGCGATCGTCGGCCGGCCCAATGCCGGCAAGTCGACGCTGATCAACCATCTGCTCGGCGAGGAGCGCCTGCTGACCAGCCCCGAGGCCGGCACCACGCGCGATTCCATCGCGGTCGAGATCAACTGGAAGGGCCGCGATTTCCGCGTGTTCGACACCGCGGGCCTCCGCCGGCGCTCGCGCATCGAGGAGAAGCTGGAAAAGCTGTCGGTTGCGGACGCACTGCGCGCGGTGCGCTTTGCCGAGGTCGTCGTGCTGATGATGGATTCGCAGAACCGCTTCGAGGAGCAGGACCTGCGCATTGCCGACCTGATCGAGCGCGAGGGACGGGCGGTCGTGCTCGCCGTCAACAAATGGGATCTGATGGAGACCAAGGGCGGCGGCGCGATCTCCGGCCTGCGCCGCGATGCCGACCATTGGCTGCCGCAGCTCAAGGGCGTGCCCATCGTCGCCGTCTCGGGCTTGATGGGCGAGGGCATCGATCGCCTGATGCAGGCGATCCAGGACGCCTATGCGATCTGGAACAGGCGCGTGCCTACCTCGGCGCTCAATCGCTGGTTCGAGCAGGCGATCCAGGCCAACCCGCCGCCGGCGGTCTCCGGCCGCAGGCTGAAGCTGAACTACATCACCCAGACCAAGGCCCGGCCGCCGAGCTTCGTGTTGTTCTGCTCGCGTGCCGACGCCGTGCCGCAATCCTACTTGCGCTATCTCACCAATTCCATGCGCGAGACCTTCGAGCTGCCGGGCACGCCGGTGCGCATCACGCTGCGCGAGAAGGCCAATCCCTTCGCGCACAAGCGCAAGCGGCCATCGTGAGCGACGGTGCCGGCGAGGCGGTGGTGCGGGACGCAGCGCCGGCCCGCCGCGGCGCGGTCGCCTTCATCTTCGTCACCATCCTGCTCGACATGGTCGCGCTCGGCGTGATCATGCCGGTCCTTGGCGTCAAACGTGGATGCCCGGGACAAGCCCGGGCATGACGTCGTCAACACCCCTTCTACGACAGCTACGCCGTTACTTCTTCACCAGCGGGCAGTCGCTGTCCTTGAGCGGCTTGGCCGCATCTTCCGGCGCGATGGTGGCGACCAGCTTGTAATAGTCCCACGGCCCCTTCGACTCCTCGGGCTTCTTCACCTCGAACAGATAGGCGGGGATGAGGCGGCGTCCGTCCTGGCGCAGCGGGCCCTTGCCGAACAGCGGATCGTCGGTCGGCAGCTCCTTCATCTTGGCCACGACCTTGGCGCCGTCACGCGGATTGCTGCCGAGCGCTTCCATCGCCTTCAGGTAATGCAGGATCTCGGCGTAGAGGCCCGCAACCGTCATCGAGGGCATCGAGCCCTTGGGCGAGACCTTCTGGAAACGCTTCGACCATTCGCGGGTCTGGTCGTTGAGGTCCCAGTAGAACGACTCGGTGAAGGTCAGGCCCTGCGCGGTCTTCAGGCCGAGCGAGTGCACGTCGTTGATGAACAGCAGCAGCGCCGCGAGCTTCTGGCCGCCCTGGACGATGCCGAATTCGGCGGCCTGCTTGATCGCGTTGGTGGTGTCGCCGCCCGCATTGGCGAGGCCGATGATCTTGGCCTTTGAGGACTGCGCCTGGAGCAGGAACGAGGAGAAGTCGGCCGTGTTCAGCGGGTGCTTGACGCCGCCGAGCACCTTGCCGCCGGTCGCCGTGACGACCGCGCCGGTATCACGCTCCAGCGCATGGCCGAAGGCATAATCCGCGGTTAGGAAGAACCAGCTGTCGCCGCCCGCCTTGGTCAGCGCCTTGCCGGTGCCGTTGGCGAGCATGTAGGTGTCGTAGGTGAAGGACACGGTGTTGGGCGTGCAGGCCTTGCCGGTGAGGTCGGCGGTGGCCGCGCCCGAATTGAGCAGCACCGCATTCTTTTCCTTGACGAGGTTGCTCACCGCGAGCGCGACGCCGGAGCTCGGCGTGTCGGCGATGGCGTCGACCTTGTCGGCGTCGATCCATTGCCGGGCGATGTTGACGCCGATGTCGGGCTTGTTCTGGTGATCGCCGGAGAGCACCTCGATGGTCCAGCCCTTGGCCTTCAGGCCGGAATCCTCGACCGCCATCTTCACTGCCGCCACCGAGTTCGGGCCGCCGATGTCGGCATAGAGGCTCGACATGTCGTTGAGCACGCCGATCTTGATGGTCTTGTCTTGCGCGAAGGCGGATGTGGCAAAGCCGAAAGCGGCACAGGCCAGAAGAGCCGCGGCGCGGCGTGCGGGCATCGTCATAAAGGCTTCCTCCATTGTCAAATATGCGGACGGCTCTCTTCGGGAGCCTTATTCCAATTGACGCTCTACCGTGTCCCATGGCCGACGGCAATGCACCTAAAGCCGGATGACGCTGCGTCGTAGCGTCATCCATCGGTTAACTTTTGGGCAAAATGCGTTGAGACGCTATTTCAGCGCGTTCGATGTCGGCTTGAATTTCTAAATGCGCTTTCCGGTATCGAACTCGGCGGTACGGACATTACCGCCAGCATGACGTCCAAGGCGTCGGAGGGCAATCAGGCCGGCGCGCGGAAGCTCATCAGGGTGCGGGTCTTGTAATCGTAGAATTTGCCGGTCTCGGTCCAGTCGGGCGCGCACAGCGGCACGATGTATTCTGCGACCTGCTCGGGCGTGTCGAGCGTCGCCGGATCCTCGCCGGGCATCAGGGTGGCGCGCATGCGGGTGCGCACCGGGCCCGGGTTGAACAGATTGACGCGCAGCTTCGTGTTTGCGGTTTCCTGCGCCCAGGCACGCGCCAGCGTCTCCAGTGCGGCCTTGGAGGCCGCGTAGGGGCTGACATAAGCGGTGGCCTTGTTGGCGGCACCCGAGGTGATGAACACGGCGCGGCCGGCATCGGATTGCCTGAGCAGCGGTTCCATGCAGCGGATCAGCTGGAAGTTCGCGGAGACGTTCACCGCCATCACGTCGTTGAAGGTCTTCAGCTCGATATGGCCGATCGGCGAGGAGGGGCCGAGCACGCCGGCATTGCCGACGAGGATGTCGAGCTTGCCGTAGCGCTCGTGCAGGCCGGCGCCGAGACGCGCGATGCCGTCGGAATCGGTGAGGTTGAGCGGCACCAGGGTGGCGCTGCCGCCGTCTTTGCGGATCTCGTCGTCGAGCTCTTCCAGCCCTCCTTGCGTGCGTGCGGTGGCCACAATATGCGCGCCGGCTTTCGCCAGTGCGATTGCCGTGGCGAAACCGATGCCGCGCGAGGCGCCGGTGACGAGAGCGATACGGTCAGCGAGGGGCTTTGTCATGGCGGGGTTTTACAGCCGTGGACGGCCGGGACAAGCCCAGCCACGACGGAATTTGGCCCTCAAGCTTTAGCTACCGCCGCCCGATTGAATATTGTCGCTGTTGGTTCCGTTTCCCGAGCCGTCGGGGGTGACCTTCATGCCTTGTCTGAAGGCGAACACAACAAAGCCGACCAACACTACTCCGCAGAGAATGGCGATGGTCAGCTGCATCGGCGCGCCCTTGCGTCAGCTCGCCTCGGCCAGCAGCGACAATTGCCGCGGCTGCGGCTCGGTCTGGGTCTGGTCGGTGAGGTGGGTCGGATAGACGCCGGTGAAGCAGTGATCCGCAAACTTCGGATTGGCGGGGTCGCGGCCTGGCTCGCCCATGGCGCGGTACATGCCGTCGATCGACAGGAAGGCGAGCGAGTCGGCGCCGATAAGCTCGCGCATCTCCTCCAGCGAATGCGTCGCCGCCAGGAGGCCGCCGCGGTCGGGCAGGTCGATGCCGTAATAATCCGGATAGAGGATCGGGGGTGAAGCGAGGCGGAAGTGCACTTCCTTGGCACCGGCATCGCGCATCATGCGCACGATCTTCTTGGAGGTGGTGCCGCGCACCAGCGAGTCGTCGATCAGGATGATGCGCTTGCCTTCGATCGCGGCGCGGTTGGCCGAGTGCTTCATGCGCACGCCGGATTCGCGGATCGCCTGCGTCGGCTGAATGAAGGTGCGGCCGACATAATGGTTACGGATGATGCCGAGCTCGAACGGCACGCCGGAATACTGGCTGTAGCCGACCGCGGCCGGCACGCCGGAATCTGGCACCGGCACCACGACGTCGACCGGAACGTGGCTCTCGCGCGCGAGCTGCGCGCCGAAATTCTTGCGCACCTCGTAGACCGAACGGCCGTGCACGATGGAATCCGGCCGCGAGAAGTAGATGTATTCGAAGATGCAGGGGCGCGGCGCCATCGGCGGGAACGGCTTGTGGATGTCCTGGCCGTTCTCGTCGAACACAATGACTTCGCCGGGCTCGATGTCGCGCACAAAGCGCGCGCCGATGATGTCGAGCGCACAGGTCTCGGAAGTCAGGATCGGGCAGCCGTCGAGCTCGCCGAGCACCAGCGGGCGGATGCCGCGCGGATCGCGGGCGCCGACCAGCTTCTTGTTGGTCAGCGAGACCAGCGCATAGGCGCCCTCGATCTCGCGCAGCGCGTCGATGTAGCGCTCGATGAAGCGGACGCGCTTGGAGCGCGCCACCAGGTGCAGGATCACCTCGGTGTCGGAGGTCGATTGCATCATCGCGCCGTTCTTGACGAGCTCGCGGCGCAACGTCAGGCCGTTGGAGAGGTTGCCGTTGTGAGCGACCGCGAGACCGCCGGCATTGAGCTCGGCGAACAGCGGCTGCACGTTGCGCAGGATGGTGGCGCCGGTCGTGGCGTAGCGGACATGGCCGACCGCCACGCTGCCGGGCAGGCGGTCGATCACCTCGCGGCGGGAGAAGGTGTCGCCGACGAGGCCGAGGCGGCGCTCGGAGTGGAAGCGGCTGCCGTCGTAGGAGACGATGCCGGCGGCCTCCTGGCCGCGGTGCTGGAGCGCGTGAAGGCCGAGCGCGGTGATGGCGGCCGCATCAGGGTGGCCGTAGATGCCGAAGACGCCGCATTCCTCGCGCAGCGTATCGCCTTCCAGATCGTCCTGAAGCTCAAGCGCCGCCGGGCCTGGACCGGCGTTTGGATCGAGATCAAGCAGGGCGTCCTGGTCAGGGTGTCGCATCTCGTTCTCGCCTCTCTTTTGGGGCCCTATCAACGCGCCGCAGGTTTCTCGATCAGCTTTTTCATGCCGTCACGAGCCGACTTACTGTACCCGTCGCCACTGCCCGAAGGCTGCTGCTCGGATTCAGCTTGATCATCATCTGGTTTGTTTTTCTTGAATCTCTTCAAGATGGTGTTCTCGGGGTCGTCAGGCAAGAGGGCCATCAGCCAATCGCCGGTTCCCTGCAGCACGACGCGGGACTTGGCCCCGCTGACCCAGTCGGGGCGCTGCTTGTCCGGCACCAGCCAGGTGAAGAACAGGAACGCGACCACGACGATCAAAAGCCCGCGAGCCAGCCCAAACAGGAAGCCGAGGGTGCGATCCAGCGCGCCGATCCGCGAATCCAGGATCATGTCGGAGATCCGGACCGTGATGACGGAGACCACGACCAGGGTGCCGATGAACACGCCGGCCACGACAACGACGCTCGCGACCGTGTCGTTGTTGAAATAGGTCTTGGCGGTCGGCAGCAGCTTCGAGAACGAGTACAGCGTCACGATCGCCGCGGCGCCCCAGGCCGCGATCGACAGGATTTCGCGCATGAAGCCGCGAACCATCGCGAGCAGGCCCGAGATCAGCATCACACCGAGCAGGATCAGGTCGAGGATGGTTACTGGCATCGGCTGGTCTGGTCCGCTCGTACTTCAAAGGTGCTCTAGCGAATCGGTGCTTGGCCGCGCCCTAAAAGAAGGGCAGACGGCGTTCCCGGCAAGGCCGCAACCACGCAATCCCATGCTGCTTTTGTGACGGCTGTATAGCGGCGAGGGCCTCCGGCGTCACCTCCACCTAACCCTCTCCGCGGCGGAATCTTGCCGGTGTGGCATTTTTCTCGGCCGGCGCGCTGGATTCGCCCCGGCGGGAGCCCCGCGCTGCGATCTCGGCCACCAGTGTCGTCAGGCTGTTCACCGCGTTCAGGGACAGTCCGGCGTCGCCGCCCGCTTCGCCCCGTGCCGATTCGGGCAGCACGGCGCGCTGGAAGCCGAGCTTTGCCGCCTCCTTGAGCCGGGCCGGGGTCTGCGCCACCGGGCGCACCACGCCCGACAGCGAGATTTCGCCGAAATAGACGGCATCGGTGGGTAACTGCGCATTAACCAGCGATGACACCAGGGCCGCCGCAGCGGCAAGATCGGCCGCCGGCTCGTGGATGCGCAGGCCGCCGGCAACGTTCAGGTAGACGTCGTGGCCGGACAGCTTGACCCCGCAATGGGCCTCCAGCACCGCCAGCACCATCGAGAGCCGGCTCGGATCCCAGCCGACCACGGCCCGGCGCGGGGTGCCGAGCGAGGTCGGGGCCACCAGTGCCTGCAATTCGACCAGCACGGGCCTGGTGCCCTCGATGCCGGCAAAGACCGCGGTGCCGGGCGTGCCGAGGTCGCGCTCCGAGAGGAACAGCTCGGAGGGGTTGGTGACCTCGCGCAGGCCGAGACCGGTCATCTCGAACACGCCGATCTCGTCGGTCGGTCCGAAGCGGTTCTTCACGGCGCGCAGGATGCGGAATTGCTGCGAGCCTTCGCCCTCGAACGACATTACCGCATCGACCATGTGCTCGACCACGCGGGGGCCGGCGATCTGGCCGTCCTTGGTGACGTGGCCGACCAGGATGATGGCGGCGCCGGTCTTCTTGGCGAAGCGGATCAGCGCCTGCGCCGAGGCGCGCACCTGCGTCACCGTGCCAGGCGCCGATTCCACCGTGTCGGTCCACATGGTCTGGATCGAGTCGATCACGATCAGCCGGGGCACCGCGCCCTCCGAGAGCGTCGAGACGATGTCCTCGACCGAGGTCTCGGCCGCGAGCTGCACCGGCGCGTCCGACAGCCCGAGCCGCTCGGCGCGCAGGCGCACCTGGGCGACCGCCTCTTCGCCGGAGATGTAGACGACGCGGTGGCCGGCGCGCGCGAGCAGGCTGGTCGCCTGCGTCAGCAGCGTCGACTTGCCGATGCCGGGATCGCCGCCGACCAGCAGCACCGAGCCGCGCACGAAGCCGCCGCCGGTAACGCGGTCGAGTTCGGTCATCCCCGAGGACAGGCGCGGCGCATCCGGGCTCTTGCCGGCGAGACTCTCCAGCGCGAAGGTTCTTCCCTTGCGCTTGGAGCGGATCGACACCGGCACGCTGCCGCTGGTGTCTTCTTCCGCGAGCGTATTCCACTCGCCGCAGGACTCGCACTTGCCCTGCCAGCGGTTATAGGCCGCGCCGCAGTTCTGGCAGACGAAGGAAAGTGTGGATTTGGCCATGGGGAGCGCGAGTCGCGGGTTTCAGATGTGCTGATAGCACGGATTGGCAGGCCGATCGCCGGCGCTTCGAATATCTCAATTCGGCACGGGAGATATACCTTTCGTTAGCCCTGCGCCGCTGTGCCCGGTGCGATTTTGCCAATTCTTAGCGGACGTGGGTCCAATCTCGGAACCAATGGGGGCGGCGAAATTGACGAGATTCCTGCTAATATTGCTCGCGGCGGGCATGGCCTGCGGCGTCTTCGGGTCCGTTGGCGGTAGCATCGCCAAGCCGCTCAACATTGTCTTCGTCAATCCTGGCAAGTCCGGCGAGGTCTATTGGGACATGGTCGCGCAGACCATGCAGGCCGCCGGCCGCAAGCTCGATGCCCATGTCGAGGTGCTGACCAGCGAGCGGAACCACCGCACCATGCAGGAGCTCGGCTTCGGCGTGGTGGCCCGTCCCGACAAGCCCGACTTCCTCATCCTGTCGAATGAGGAATCCGCCGCCGTTCCCATCCTCGAGGCGGCCGAAGCCGCGGGCGTCAAGACGCTGCTGCTTTCGAACACGCTGATCGGCGAGGACGCGGTGCGCCTTGGACCGCCGAGGCAAAAGCTCAAGACCTGGCTCGGCGACATCACGACCGATCTTCAGACCGCGGGCGCGCGGATGGCCAATGCGCTGATCACCGCGGCGCGTGCCGAGAAATGGCAGAGCGCGGACGGCAAGATCCACATTCTCGGCATCGGTGGCGACGAGACCACGCCCGCCTCGATCGCCCGCAACGCCGGCCTCACGCTCGCAGTGGATGCTGCGTCCGACGTCGTGGTGGACCGCATGCTGTTCGCCAACTGGACGAAGTCCGAGGCCGAGCGGGTCACGGCAAACTACCTGAGCTGGGCCGCGCGCAAGCAGATCCGGCCCGCCGGGATCTGGGCCGGAAACGATCCGATGGCGCTCGGCGCGCTGCGCGCGGCGATCGCCGCCGGCCTCGTGCCCGGCGAGAACATCCAGGTGGTCGGCCTCAACTGGTCGGAGGATGCGCTGCGCGAGATCAAGGCGGGCCGCATGCTCCTGACCGATGGCGGGCATTTCCTGCTCGGCGGCTGGTCCGTCGTTCTCCTGCGCGATTATGCCGATGGCTGCGATTTTGCAGCCGTCTCGCCCCGCGTCGAGGTCAAGACGTCGGCGATCACGCGCGACAATCTCGCTTCGGTCGCCGACCTCATCAAGACCCGTGCGTTCGACCGGATCGACTTCGCGCGGTTCCGGGCGAAGGCCGGGCGCTGCGGCCAATATGACTTTTCCCTCGATGCGCTCATCTCGTCGCTGCCGGTCGCCGAAGGCGTTGCCGACTGATGCGCAAGGATGAGGCGATGACCGAGCCGGATCGCAACGAGCAGGCAGCGCCGCCGCGCTTGCGCTCGGTCGTCCACGCGATGATCTGGGCCACCGTGCCCGTTCTGCTGCTGGTGCAATTGCTCGCCTCCGCCGGCGTCGAGGCATCGAGCTTCTGGTCGCAGCTCAGGCAACTCGACGCCCGCATGGCCCGCGTCGCCGAGAGCCGGGCCGAGCTGATCGCCGAGCCGCTCTGGAAGATGCGCTACGACCAGGTCACGGGCGTGCTCAACGAGATCATGCACGACGAGACCATTGCGGCGGCGGCCGTCTATGACGATACCGGCGCTGCGATCGCCCGCGTGGTGGCGCGCCCCCAAGGCCAGTCGGTCGCCGAAATCTCGCACCCGATCCACTACAGCAACGGCAATATGGCCGTTCAGGCCGGCCGCATCGCCATCGCCTATTCGCGTGCGACGCTGTACGCGGATGCGGGCAGCCGCCTGATGCTGCTGCTCGTCGTCGGGCTGCTGGCAACGTTCGCGACCCTGATCGCCATGCGGATTTCCGCCAACATCTTCATCGGCCGGCCGCTCGCGGCCATGATGTCGGCGATCCAGCGCAGCAAGCAGGACGGACGGGCATATCCGGCCGACGTCACGTCCTCGAACGAATTCGGCCAGCTCGCGCGCGCCTTCAACGCCATGCAGCACACGACGTCCGGCGCGCTGGACCGGCTCGGGCACATGGCGACGCACGATCCGCTCACCGGGCTGCCGAACCGGCGCTCCCTGACCGAGCGCCTCGCCGTGACGAGCCAGAATGGAGGCGCGCCGGATACGCTGGTCGCGTTCTGCTTCATCGATCTCGACGACTTCAAGGGCATCAACGACACCTTCGGTCACGAGGCCGGCGATGCGTTCCTGGTCCAGATTTCGCAGCGCCTTCGTCGCGCGGTCGAAGCCGAGGACTGGGTCGCCCGGCTCGGCGGCGACGAGTTCGTCGTCATTCGCCCCGAGGTGAGCGACGAGCAGGCCGCGCACGCATTCGCTCAACGCGTGCTCGATGCTATTTCCGAGCCGATCCGCCTCCACGACAAGCAGGTGGTGCCGCGCGCCAGCATCGGCCTTGCCGTGCGCCACGCCGACGATCCGGAACTGTCGCATCTGCCGACGCTCGCCGACATCGCGCTCTATCACGCCAAGAGCAAGGCGCCCGGCACGGTCGCCGTGCTGGACGAAGCGCTTCAGCGCGACTATCGCCGCCGCAGGGATCTCGAGCTCGCAATTCCCACCGGCTTCGCCGAGGGCCAGTTCGAGGTCTGGTACCAGAGCCAGGTCGATCTCGACAGCCACGAGGTCGTCGGTCTGGAAGCGCTGATCCGCTGGCGCCATCCCGAGCACGGCGTGATCGGCCCCGGCGAATTCCTGCCGCTGATCGAGCGCAGCGGGAACAATGCGCGGCTGACCCGCTACGTGCTGACCGATGCCTGCCGGGCCTTGCAGCGATTGGCCGCTGTGGGCAGGCCGCAGATCCGGATCGCGATCAATCTGCCGCCGTCCGAGCTTGCCGACCACTCGCTCGCCGCCGAGCTGCGCGCGACCTGTGCGCGCTTCGGTGTCGCGGCATCGATGCTCGAGCTCGAGATCACGGAAGGGTCGCTGATCAACAACATCGCCAGCGCCTCCGAAACGCTGCATCGCCTGCGGCGCCTGGGAGCCACGATCGCGCTCGACGATTTCGGCACGGGCTACTCTTCGCTCGCCCATCTGCGCCGGTTTCCGCTCGACAAGGTGAAGATCGACAAGGCGTTCATCAGCGAGATCCCCGACAGCGCCGAGGACAAGGCCATTGTCGGCGTCATCGCCTCGCTCGCCGCCACGCTGGGACTGACATTGGTGGCCGAAGGCATCGAGCGCGCCGAGCAGGCGGAGGCCATGCGCGAGATCGGAGTGCGGCTCGGGCAGGGGTTCCTCTATCAGCGGCCGCAGCCACTCGAGGCCGTGCTGCAATGGCTCGACGGGCAGCCGGCCGTGGCGAGCCGCGTCGTCTCTGACGGCCCATCGATCACCCCCGAATTCGCCGTCTGAGTAGCGGCTGGGTCACGGCTGCGTTGCGGTCCAGAGCATCGAGAGCCCGGCCGCGATCATGATCGCGTCCATCAGCAGGCGGAAGGTTTCCGGCCTCAGATGCAGCACCAATCGTTTGGCGATGAAGGCGCCCGACATCAGTGAGGCGCCCGCGATCAGACCCTTGATGAAGACCCCCCCGGTCAGGGCGCCGAAACGCTCGAAAGTCACCGACTTCGCGAAATAGAGCCCGAGCGAGGAGGCCGCTTCGGTGGCGAGGAACGCTCCCTTGGACAGGCCGTAGAACAGGAACAGCGGCACGCTGAGCGGCCCGGTCGAGACCACGATGCCGGTGAGATAGCCGATCAGCGCGCCGCCAATGGCGAGATGCCAGAGATTGGCCTTGAGCTCGTGCCGCGCCAGAAAGTGCCGCACCGGCACCATCGCGATCAGGAAGAGGCCGATGGTGAGATCGACGGCATGCGAGGGCAGCGCGAGCAGCGTCCGCGCGCCGAGCGCCGCCGCCGGGATGCCCGTGACCGAATAGGCCGCGCAGGCCCGCCAATCGACCTCGCGCCACCAGGCCAGGATCCGCGAAAAGTTCGCCATGACGGAGGCCACCGCCATGATCGGCACGGCCTCCTTCGGCCCATAGGCATAGACCAGCACCGGCATCAGCATGATCGACGAGCCGGTGCCGACGATGCCGGAGATGGTGCCGGCGACGAGGCCGACGCTGAGGACGAAGAGAAAGGCCAAAACAGCCTCCAGGAATCGGGAGAGTTTAGCCGCGGGCAGCGATGCGGGCGATCAGTCCTACGCGAGGGAGCCCATCGCGCTGCGCATGGGCATGCCGGTCTGGGCGCCGGCCTTGAGGCATTTCAAAGCCGCCGCTTCGCAACTCACTTCGAGCGCGCGTTGCAGCGACACGCCTTCGCTGATCATCGCCGCAAAGGCGCCGACGAAGGTGTCGCCGGCGCCGGTCGTGTCCACCGGCGTGATGCGCTGGGCGGGCGCCCGCAGGCGGGTGCCTTCCACCGTCACGGCGAGCGCGCCTTGTGCGCCGGCGGTGACAATGCAGGTGAGGTTGCCGGACTTCGCGAGTCCGGCGCTTGCGGCTTCGTAGTCGGCGGACGCCAGGCCGATGGCGGTGGCGGCGTCGCGCGCCTCGTGCTCGTTGACGAGGAGATAGTCGGTGACGGCGAGAACCTCCGTGACCATCTCACGCGTCATCTGCTCCGGAACGGGTGCAAGGTTCCAGATGACGGTGCCGGAGGCCGCGGCGGTTCTTCGGGCAGCTTCCAGCGCGTGCGCAAAGGGCACCTCCATCTGAAGCACTAGCACGGTGTCCAAATTGAACAGCTCGCTCGCAAGATCGCCGGCACGCGCCGTCATGTTGGCGCCGCTCGCCACCGTGATTGCGTTCTCGCCGGCCTGATCGACGGTGATGAAAGCGCAGCCGGTCGGCTCGTCGGCTCTGATGACGCGGTCGGCATCGACGCCGTTGGCTCTGAGGTTCTCGATCGCGCTGTCGCCAAATCCGTCCCGGCCGACGCGGCCAGCCATGCTCACGCGTCCAGGCCCGGCGATCCGCGCGGCGGCAACGGCCTGATTGGCACCCTTGCCGCCGAAATGCGTCCGGTAGGACGGCGCCAGCACCGTTCGGCCGGGACCTGGAATCACCGGAACCTGCGCGACCAGATCGATGTTGAGCGATCCGAACACCAGGATCATGGCGGAGAGCCCTCAGCCTTCCTCGTCCATGACGCGCAGCTTCTCGACGCGGCGGCGGAAATCCTCGTCGGTGGAGAATTCGGCGGACAGGTACGACGACACGAGATCGACAGCGAGCCAGGCGCCGACGATCTGCGCGCCGATGCACATGACGTTGACGTCGTCATGCTCGACGCTCTGATGCGCGGAGTGGACGTCGTGGCAGACCGCGGCGCGGATGCCCTTCATCTTGTTGGCGGCGATCGAGGCGCCAACGCCGGTGCCGCACACCATGATGCCGCGCGCGGCTTCGCCCGACGTCACCTTCGCCGCCACGGCGCGGGCGATGTCGGGGAAATCCACCGGCTTGTCGTCATAGGAGCCGACGTCGATGACCTCGTGGCCGAGCTTGCGGATGTGGTCGATGACGGTCTGTTTGAGCGGCCAGCCGGCGTGGTCGGATCCGATGACGAGACGCATTCTTTGTCCTTCTTGATCTTTGCATTGACCGTGACAGCCGCGCGCGGCTGTCACGGTGTCTTTCCCCGTGGTTCAGCTGCGCATGTCCGCCGGCAGATCGACGCCGTGGAATTTCTTGTAGATGGCGTTGAGCTTGCCGTTCTTGACGTTCTCGGTGATCCAGGCGTTGAGCTTGTCCATCAGCGGCTGCTCACCCTTCTTCAGGCCGATCGCGAGGTCGAAGGTCGCCAGCGGAATCCGGGACTCGAACACGCGCGAGGGATTCTTCACGCCGATCTGGTTGATGATTGTCGCGGACGAGCCGACGCAGTCGACCTGGCCCGACACCGCCGCCGTCACCATGGTGGCATCGTCGTCATAGCGTGCGATCTTGAGGTCCTTGTCCTTCATGTTGGACAAGGTTGTGTCCTGCGTGGTGCCGCGCGAGACGCCGATCGACTTGTCCTTCAGGTCCGGCCAGTCCTTCACGGTCGACGATTTCAGGCAGCCGACGTCGGATTGCAGTGTCGCATAGCGCTTGGTGAAGTCGATCACCTTGGCACGCTCGGCCGTCACCGACAGGGTCGAGATGATGATGTCGGCCTTGCCGGTCAGGACGTTCGGGATGCGGGTCGCACCGGTGGTCTGGATGAATTCCAGCTCGAGGCCCCAATCCTTGGCGAGCATCTGCGCCACTTCGACATCGGAGCCCGTCGGCTTCATGGTGGAATCCATCATGCCCGAGGGCGGGATGGCGAGGTCGGTCGATATGCGGATCTTCTTCGCCTTCATGATGTCGTCGAGCAGATCGGCCGACGCGGGCGTTGCCGCCATCATGATGAGGCCGCACAACGCGGCGGCAGTCCCCAGCACCATTCTGTTGGTCATCCCTTGGTTCTCCTCTCCATGTTATGATTTTAGGTTCCCCGTCCCCACGAATTGCGTGAGTTCGGGCGTGGTCGGCGACGTCAGGATCGAGGCAGGTCCGGTCTCGTGGACCTTGCCTCGATGCATGAACACGATCCGGTCGGCGATGCCCTTGGCGAAGCCCATTTCGTGGGTAACCATCACCATGGTCATGCCGTCAGCCGCGAGCTGTTCGATCACCTTCAGCACTTCGCCGGTGAGTTCGGGATCGAGCGCGGAGGTGACCTCGTCGAACAGCATCACCTTCGGCTGCATGGCGAGCGAGCGGGCGATTGCGGCGCGCTGCTGCTGGCCGCCCGAGAGCTGCTCGGGATAGGCGTGCAGCTTTTCATCCAGCCCGACCTGCGCCAGAACTTTTCGTGCGAGATCCTTGGCCTGCGACGTCGCCATGCCCTTCACTGCGCAGGGCGCGAGCGTGATGTTCTGCTCGATGGTGAGGTGCGGAAACAGATTGTAGCTCTGGAACACGATGCCGACGTCTTGGCGTAGCGCACGCAAGTTCACGTCGGGACGGTCGACGCGATGCCCGCAGACCACGATCTGGCCGCCGTCGACCTTCTCGAAGCGGTCGATGCAGCGCAGCGCCGTGCTCTTGCCGGAGCCGGAGCGGCCGATCAGGGCGAGCACCTCGCCACGTGCAACGGCAAAGGAGACGCCGTCGAGCACGCGGAGCGCGCCAAAGCTCTTCTGCACGTTGTGAAGCGACACGATCGGTTCGGAGGAGGGGGCGTTTTGCTGCATGTCAGGCTGGCGCGAGGTTGGACCTGCCACGACCCATCTGCCGTTCCAGCCTCTGGCTGAACAGCGACAGGGGATAGCACATGGCGAAGTAGGTGACGGCGATGATGGCGTAGATGGCGAACGGTTCGAACAGCGAGTTGTTGACGATCTGGCCCGAGCGCATCAGCTCGACGAAGCCGACCACGGACGCGAGCGAGGTGTTCTTGATGATCTGCACCATGAAGCCGACGGTCGGCGGCGTCGCGATGCGGATCGCCTGCGGCAGGATCACCTTGACCATGCGCTGGGTGCGGCTCAGCGCCAGGCCTTCGGCGGCTTCCCATTGCGGCTTCGGCACAGACTGGATGCAGCCGCGCCAGATCTCGCCGAGATAGGCCGCGACGTAGAGCGTCAGCGAGGCACCGGCCGCGACCAGCGGCGAGACCTTCAGGCCGATCGCGGCAAGACCGAAATAACCGAGGAACAGGATGACGAGCAGCGGCGTGCCCTGGATCAACTGGACATAGATCGCACTGGCGAGCCGCACCGATTTCAGCGGCGAGATGCGTGCCAGTGCGATCACGAAGCCGACGATGCCGCCGCCGATCAGCGCGATCAGCGACAGACCAATGGTCCACAGCGCGCCCTGGCCGAGGAACATCAGGTGATTGATGTTGAGATGTCCGCCCATGGTCATCTCACAACGGCGTGCCGAGCCGGCGCCGGCGCGGAAACAGGAGGAGGCCGAGGCCCCAGAAGCCGGCACGCATCACCAGCGACAGGATGACGTAGAGCACGGCGACGATGATGTAGGTCTCGAACGCGCGATAGGTGTCCGACTGGATGTAGTTGGCGATCGCGGTGAGCTCCTCGGCCGAGATCTGCGAGCAGACCGAGGAGGCCAGCATCAGGAGCACGAACTGGCTGGTGAGCGCAGGATAGACCTTCTCGACCGCCGGCAGCAGGATGATGTGCCAGTAGATCTGGAAGCGCGACAACGCCAGCCCCTCGGCGGCCTCGATCTGCCCGCGCGGGATCGCCTCGAAGCCGGCCCGCATGATCTCAGCGGTATAGGCGCCGACATTGATGGTCAGCGCCGCCACCGCCACCGTGAAGGCGGAGTATTTCAGGCCGAGGCTGGCGAGGCCGAAATAGACCAGGAAGATCTGCACCAGCAGCGGGGTGTTGCGGATGGTCTCGACATAGACTTTGCAGGCACCTGCAATCAGCGAATTGTGCGTGCCGCGTCCGACCGCCGCGAGCGTGCCGAGCAAAGCGCCTAGCACGGTCGCGAAGAATGCCAACTCAAGCGTGAGGACGGCGCCGGCCAGAAAGCTCGGCCAACGCTCCAGCACTGCGGGAAAGTCGAGTTGGAGGCTCATCGTTCCAGGGTCAGCCGGTGGTCTGGTTGGTCATGCGGTCATAGACGCGGAACAGCGCCTGGTTGCCGTTGCTGCCTTCGCCATGGGCGCGCGCATCGACATATTGGCTGGTGACGAGCGCGGTGCCGGGCAGGGGCACGTTCAGGGCCTGTGCGTGCTCCTGCACCAGGCGAAGGTCTTTGAGCTGCAGATCGATCCGGAAGCCCGCGGAGACGTCGCCGGCGATCATCGCGGGGCCGAGCTTGTCCAGCATCCAGGAAGCGGCGGAGCCGCCGAGCAGCACCCGGCGCAGCAGGTTGAGATCGAGGCCCGAAGCGCGGCCGAGCGCGAGCGCCTCGCAGATCGCCTGGATGTTGATGCCGCAGATCAGCTGATTGCAGAGCTTGACGGTCTGGCCGGCGCCGGATGCGCCGACATGGGTGATGGTCGTGCCCATCGCGCGGAAGAACGGCTCGGCCTTGGCGAACGTGTCCGCATCGCCGCCGGCCATGATCGAGAGCGCGGCGTTCCTGGCGCCCACCGGCCCGCCGGAGACCGGCGCGTCGATGAAGCCGACGCCTGTCTTCTGCAGGTCCGAATGGATGCGACGAACGGCAACCGGCGAGATCGTGCTCATGTCGACGATCAGCTTGCCCGGCGGCGGGAAATTCAGCAGGCCCTGCTCGCCGTAGATCGTCGCCTCGACGTGGGGTGTGTCGGGCAGCATGGTGATGACGATATCGGTGCCTCGCGCGGCATCGGCAGGGCTTTTGGCACGCGTCGCGCCTTCCTTGACGCTGTCGGCCAGCGCGGCTTCGTTCAGATCGAAGACGCGGACCGCGTGGCCCGCCGCCTGCAGGTTGCGCACCATCTCCCGCCCCATGGTGCCGATGCCGATGAAGCCGACCTTGCCCTTGTCGTTCCGTCCCATGTCGTCAGTCCGTTTCTTGTTTGATTGGCGTCTTGATTGAAGGGCTGTGCGCGATCAGCCCGAGGCACTGGTCTTGTCGATGTCGCCGACGACGGCGCGTCTGCGGTATTCGTCGCCGATGGCGAAATGCTTGCGCAGCGTCGCATCCGCGCGCTCGGGATCGCGCGCAATGAGGGCTTCGAAGATGCGGCGGTGATCGTCGACAAGGTAGGTCTTCATCGACGGGAAGGCCTGCACCAGCTCGCGGCGGCTGCGATGCGAATGTGTCAACAGGCCCGCCATGGAGGCGTGCAGCACGCTCAGCGTCTCCGAATGTGAGGCGACGACGATCGCGCGGTGGAAGTCGAAATCCGCCATGCCGCCGGCATCGGCTTCGTCGATGGTCTCGCCGATCTTCGTCAGCGCGCGCTGCAGCCGTTCGAAATCGGCGATGTTGGCGCGCTCGCAGGCGAGCCGGATCGCCTGGCATTCGATCGCGACGCGCGCCTGCATGACGTCCTCGAGCATGTCGGCCTGCTGGGCGAGGGCGAAGGTGAAGAAGTCGTTCAGCACCGAGACATCTGGCCGCGTCACGACGGTGCCGATGCGGTCGCGGATCTCGACGATCCCGAGGACGGTGAGGGCGCGCAGCGCCTCGCGGACGATTGGCCGGCTGACGCCGAGCAGGGTGGCGAGCTCGCGCTCCGAAATCAGGCGGTCGCCCGGCCTGAGCGAGCCGGTAAGCAGGCGCTCGCGCAGGAAGGCAAACACCTTCTCGAACCCCTTTTCGCCGTCGGCGGCTCGCTTGAACTCCATCCCCGTCTCTTGGTCTGATCGTGGTCAGACCAGTATGCTTACCAGGCCGCGGAGGTCAAGAGGCTTCGCTCCGAGGGATCAGCGGGGCGAACTCGATCGCGGGGCACCGCAATGATGAGGCTTCATGCCGCCGCCGCCGGCTCGGTTTGCATCTTTCGTCTGACGGCTCAGCCTTGAACGTTCCGACCGGCTCTCCTCGCGTGCTCCTGATGTTCGACGGACGCAAGGAGCTCCAGTTGGCTCGCCAGAGCGAGATAGGCGTTGGAAACGCTCAGAAGCACATTGGCGAGGCGCTTCGCCGATGTGGCATCATTCGCGCGCTCTCGATATTGCTCCGCAAGCTTGCGACAATCGTCGGGTTTGAGCATTCAGCCCCCAAAGAGAGCTGAACACCGCGTCGCGGTCCGGGTTCCTAATCGCGAGGCCCACTCTAGCTATACAGACGTCGTCGGTTGCGGCACACGCTCCGAGTTGCCAACATCCGTGCAAACCGCGATCATGGTGCAGTGACCCTCACGTCTCTCAAAAGCAACGTCCGACTCCTTTACGAGGGCGCAACGCCGGACGGCGTGCGCTTCCGTTATGCGCTGCTCATCTTCGATATCGTGACGGTGCTGTTCATTATTGCGACCTCGTTCCTGCCGCCCAGTGACATCGTCGAGACGCTCGATGTCCTGTTCGGCGTCATTCTGCTTGCCGACTTCTCCGCCCGGCTCCTGGTCGATCGGCATCCGTTTCAAAAATTCACCCAGCTCGCGACCTGGGCCGACATGGTTGCGATCGTGTCCTTCCTGGCACCCCTTGCCGGCGAGGCGGGCGGCTTTCTCCGGATTCTGCGGACGTTGGGCCTGCTTCGCGACTACCAGATGCTCGTGAGGCTGCGCCTCGATTCCCCGTTCTTTCGTCGCAACGAAGAGGTCATCTTCGCCGTCACGAACCTCGCCGTTTTCATCTTCGTGATGACCGGGATCGTTTACGAGACCCAGAAGTTTCGCAACGACGAGATCCGGAACTATGCCGATGCCCTGTATTTCACCGTCACGGCGCTGACGACGACCGGCTTCGGCGACATCACGCTGGCGGGTACGTTCGGTCGTCTGATCACCGTCGTGATCATGATTTTCGGCGTGACGCTGTTCTTCAATCTCGCCCGCGCGCTCCTCAGTCCCCACAAGGTGCGGTTTCCATGCCCGACGTGCGGGCTCCAGAGGCACGATGCCGACGCGGTGCATTGCAAGGCTTGCGGCACCGTCCTCAACATTCCCGATGAAGGGGCGATCTGAAGAGCCCTCGGCGCCACGTGGACGCCTTCGATGGTGACATCATGCCAGTGTTTTGCCCGACGGATCAACTTTGATTTCGGTTTACCCGTAAGTCATTGAGCGGACTGGGGCCAGCTACTGTGCATGGGGTTGTTTTCAGGTTTTATCGGGCGGCCCGCTGCTGACTGCGTTTGGGTCACCGCAACACCACCCACGCCGGCGCGTGATCGCTGGCGCCGTCCTCGCCGCGGATCTTCTTGTCGACGCCGGCTTTGGCGAGGCGCGGGGCGAGGGCAGGGCTGAGCAGGAGATGGTCGAGCCGCAGGCCCGCATCGCGCGGCCAGCGGTTCCGCTTGTAGTCCCAGAACGTGTAGATGCGCTCGTCCGGATGCAGCTCGCGGATCGCGTCGCACCAGCCTTGCTCGACCAGCGCGGCAAAGGCTGCGCGGCTCTTCGGCTGGATCAGCGCATCCTTGTCCCATGAGCGCGTCGGATAGATATCGATCTCGGTGGGCGCGACGTTGTAGTCGCCGGCGAGCACCACCGGCAGGTCCTGCTTGATGAAGGTCTTGGCGTGGCGCCGCAGCCGCGCGAACCAGTCGAGCTTGTAGTCGAATTTCGGTCCCGGCTGCGGATTGCCGTTGGGCAGATAGATGCTGGTGACGATGACGCCGCGCACCGCGGCCTCGATGTAGCGCGCTTCGAGATCGGCAGGCTTTCCCGGCAAGCGGTCGCGCGTCAGCACGGGCTCGGCGTTGCGGGCGAGGATGGCGACGCCGTTCCAGGTCTTTTGTCCACGCCACACCGCGCCATAGCCGGCCCTTTCGATGGTGGCCGCCGGAAATTCGCCATCACTTGCCTTCAACTCCTGAAGCGCGACGACATCGGGCTTCGCCATTCGCAGCCATGCCAACAGATTGGGCAGGCGGCGGTTGATGTTGTTGATGTTGAATGTCGCGATCTTCATCTAGAGCTACCGGCTCTGCCATTCGTCCCCGGAGATACAATGTCCAAGTTGAGCTTTGCCGCTACCGCTTTCATCGTCGCGTTCTCCGGGGCCACGGCACAGTCAGCCGAAACGCGCGGCGCGTGCAAGGCGGACTACGACAAATTCTGCGCCGGCATCGCGCCGGGCGGCGGCATCGTCGCCTGTCTCAACGCCAAGCGCGACCAGCTCAGCGCCACCTGCAAGACGGCGCTGGACAGCAGAAAGAAGAAGTAGGTGCGGGTGGATTAACTCGGCAGCGGCGGCAACGCCGACGGCTGTTCGATCGACGGTGGGGAAGGCGGCTGCCCGGCGTTCGAGGCGGGCTCCGGCTTTGTCAGCGCCTCCTCGACATTGCCACCCTTGTAGACGCGGGCATAGCGGCGGCCGAGGCTGGTCAGCACCTCATAGCCGATCGTGCCGAAATGGTGCGCGAGCTCGTCGACGGTGATGCCTTCGCCGAGCAGCGTCACCATGTGGCCGCGCCGCACCGCGTTCGGCGGCAGATCGGTGATGTCGATCGCGATCAGGTCCATGGAGATGCGGCCCGCGACAGGGCAGCGCTTGCCCGCCACGATGACATCGGCGCCGCGGGTGCCGTCATTGGAGCTGGCGGCGCGGAAATAGCCGTCGGCATAGCCGACCGCGATGATCGCCAGTTTCGTCGGCCGCCGCGCGGTCCAGGTGCCGCCATAGCCGACGGTCTCGCCGCGCTCGATGCTGCGGATCTGCACGATGCGCGCCTTGAGGTCGACGACCTGCTGCATGGGATTGTCGGCCTCCGGCGTCGGGTTGACGCCGTAGAGCGCAGCTCCCGGGCGCACCAGGTCGAACTGGAAGGGCGCGCCGAGGAAGATGCCGGAGGAGTTGGCGAGCGCCGCCGGCACGCCTGTGAACTCACTGGCGATGCTGCGGAAGGTCGCGAGCTGTCTGGCATTGATCGGGCTGTTGAGCTGCTCGGCCGAGACCAGATGGCTCATCACCAGCGTGATGCCGTGATCGCCGGCGTTGATGCGGGGGATGATAGCCTGCGCCTCCGAAAGCGTCAGCCCAAGCCGGTTCATGCCGGTGTCGATGTGAACAGCGGCGCCACCGTTCCAGCCGGTGCGGCGGCAGAACACGTCCCATTCGGCGAGTTCGTTGAGATCGCCGATCACCGGACGGCAATTGATCTTGGCGTAGTGCTCGCCGGTGTTCTGGAAATAGCCGCCGAGCACGTAGATCGTGGGCTCCGGAACGGCGGCGCGCACCTTGCGCGCTTCCTCGATGGTGGCGACGAAGAAGGTCTTGCAACCGGCCTTGCTCAGGGCGCGCGACACCTGCTCGGCGCCGCAGCCATAGGCGTCGGCCTTGATCACCGCCGAACATTCGGCCGGCACCGCGGTCTTCTCGAGCTTGCGCCAATTGGCGATGATTGCATCGAGATCGACGGTCAGCACGCCGCCGAAGGCGGCGAGCGCGGCAGCCTGGTTGGCCTCCGGGGAGAGTGGGCCGGATTGCGGGATCGATTTCGGGGCGGACGCCATTGTCATGGCGTCGTTTTACGCAAGAGACGGGCCCCGTTCAACCCGGGGAACAATCTAGTAGTCGCTGCGGTCCGGCAGTTGGCCGTCATGCGCGAGGTCGCCGAAGCGCGTGACCGAGGCATCGAAGTGCAGCTCGACGGTGCCGGTCGGACCGTGGCGCTGCTTGCCGATGATGACTTCGGCGCGGCCCACGGTGCGTTCCATGTCGGCCTGCCATTTGGCATGCTCCTCGGTGCCGGGGCGCGGCTCCTTCATGGCGAGGTAATATTCCTCGCGGAACACGAACAGCACGACGTCGGCGTCCTGCTCGATCGAGCCGGATTCACGCAAGTCCGACAGCTGCGGCCGCTTGTCGTCGCGCGATTCCACCTGACGCGAGAGCTGCGACAGCGCGATCACGGGAACGTTGAGCTCCTTGGCCAGCGCCTTCAGGCTGGTCGTGATCTCCGTGATTTCCTGCACGCGGCTGTCGCTGGCGCGCTTGCCCGAGCCCGACAGCAGCTGGATGTAGTCGATCACCAGGAGATCGAGGCCCTTCTGGCGCTTGAGCCGGCGCGCGCGCGCCATCAGCTGCGCGATGGAGAGGCCGCCGGTGGCGTCGACGTAGAACGGCAGCGACTGCAGCTCGATCGAGACCTGCCGGATCTTCTCGAAATCGGCTTCCGTGATGCCGCCGCGGCGGATGTGGGAGGAGGGAATGCCGGTGCGCTCGGCCACGATACGCGTGGCGAGCTGGTCGGCTGACATTTCGCAGGAGAAGAAGCCGATCACGCCGCCATTGGCGGCCTTCATGGTGCCGTCGGCCTGAAGCTCCGGCACGTAGGCCTGCGCGACGTTGTAGGCGATGTTGGTCGCCAGCGACGTCTTGCCCATGCCGGGGCGTCCCGCGACGATGATGAGGTCGGAATGCTGCAGGCCGCCCATCTTGGTGTCGAGGTCGCGGAGGCCCGTCGAGATGCCCGACAGCTTGCCGTCGCGCTGGAACGCCTTTGCCGCGAGATCGACCGCGACCGTGAGCGCCTGCGAGAATTTCTGGAAGCCTCCGTCATAACGGCCGGACTCGGCGAGCTCGTACAGCTTGCGCTCGGCGTCCTCGATCTGTGCCCGCGGCTGGAAATCGACCGGCGCGTCATAGGCGACGTTGACCATGTCCTCGCCGATGCCGATCAGGTCGCGGCGCAACGACAGATCGTAGATGGTGCGCCCATAGTCCTGGGCGTTGATGATGGTGGTGGCTTCGGCCGCAAGCCGCGCCAGGTATTGTCCGATGGTCATGCCGCCGACGTCGGTATCGGCCGGCAGGAACGTCTTCAGCGTGACCGGGGTGGCGATCTTGCCCATCCGGATCAGGCTGCCGGCGGTCTCGAAGATGGTCTGGTGCAGCGGCTCGAAGAAGTGCTTGGCCTCCAGGAAGTCGGAGACGCGGTAGAAGGCGTCGTTGTTGACCAGGATTGCGCCCAGAAGGCTCTGTTCCGCCTCGATATTGTGCGGTGCGCTCCGATAGGCGGGAGTTCCGGCGTCGGGCGCGAGTTTGAGAACGTTCGAATCAGTCAGGGCCATGGTCGGACGTGCTTAGCAATTTTCTTGGGCGGATGCGGGGCCGGGATAAAGCGCCGCCGCAGGTCAAAGCGGAAGCAAAAGCTGACCGCTATCAACCGCTCAGTTAAAATGGTGGATGATTAGCAGTCGCAGCACGCGCCGCGCTTGACTGGATTTTGGCGGAACTCGCTCGGCGCAGAGGGCTGTGATCGCGCCGCGGAAAAATCCTGAAACCCGTGAACCCTGGGGGCTGACGCGCAGACATATCGAGATGCGCGCGAAATGACGCACGCTGGCCGCATTCGGCTCGGCTTCAGACCAGCAGGAGGTAGACCAGCGCAACCAGAGCCGCCCCAACGCCGGTGACGATCAGGGCGTAGTCGGTGCGGAGGTCGTCCTGCACGTCGAATGAGGTTTGGGTCTCTTTGCTCATGGCGACGGTCTAAGCCAGGCCCGACCAGACTTCTGTGAAGCAGATCACATCTCCCCGGATTCTTTCGGGGGCATGCCGGAACAGGCGGATGGGCAGGGGATTATCTCATTCCCCGCCAACAGGGATACGAGGCGAGCGATGCAGCCAGAACGGCAGCACCAGAACTGGCGAAGCGAGGCAGGCAGCCGGCTTTGGCTGTCGGGGCTGATCGCGGCTATGAAGCACGCGGAGCGGCCCGAGGTGCGTCGCCAGCCGGTCGCCCCCGAAATCCTGCTGGAATTGCGGGCGCAATTGGCGTTAACGGCGTCTTTCCGGACGTCCGGGATTTCGACCCTGCGTCACTAGGATCCGGACCTATTCACCAGCCAGCTTGAGCTTCGGCATGGCCGCGCCCTCCCGGGCCCGCAGCCGGGCTTCTTCCTGCGGGATATAGTCGCGGGTCATCGGCACCACGCCCTGGCGACGGGTGATCTGGATCTGGAAGTTCATCATGGCTTGCTTGCGGAACGTCATCTCGCAGGCCGCGAGGTAAAATTCCCACATCAAGGCGAAGCGCTCGTCGTAGAGCTGCACGGCTTCCTCGCGCCGCGCCATGAACCGCTCGCGCCAGGCCTTCAGCGTCTCGGCATAGTGCAGGCGCAGAATCTCGATATCGCAGACCAAGAGGCCCGCGCGTTCGATCGCCGGCAGCACCTCCGAGAGGGCGGGGATGTAGCCGCCGGGGAAGATGTATTTGGCGATCCACGGATTGGTCGAATCCGGGCCCTGCGAACGGCCGATCGAATGCAGCAGCATGACGCCGTCTTCCTTCAGCAGCTCGGCGCAGCGCTGGAAGTAGGCGTCGTAGAACCTCGCCCCGACATGCTCGAACATGCCGACGGAGACGATGCGGTCGAACGTACCTTCGACGTCGCGGTAATCCTGGAGCTGGAATCTGGCCGAGCCCGTCAGGCCCTTTTCGGCGGCGCGCGCATTGGCGACCTGCAGCTGCTCGGTCGACAGCGTGATGCCGGTGACGTCGGCACCCGCGATCTCGGCGAGATAGAGCCCGAGGCCACCCCAGCCGGAGCCGATGTCGAGCACGCGCTGGCCATTCGTGACGAGAAGTTTCGCCGCGATGTGCCGCTTCTTGGCAAGCTGCGCGTCGTCCAGCGACATCTCGGGCGTCTCGAAATAGGCGCAGCTATATTGCTTGTCGGCATCGAGAAACAGCGAATAGAGCCGGCCGTCGAGGTCGTAGTGATGAGCGACGTTCTGACGGGAGCGCGGGCGGGGATTGAACTGCTTGAGGTGCCGCGTCAGGTAGCGCAGGTGCCACCACGGCTTTGCCCACTGCGGCAATAGGTCGGGTTGCTCGAGCAGGATCGCGAGGGCATCAGCTATGGTGCCGCGCTCGACCACGAACTCGCCGTTCATGTAGGCCTCGCCCAGCCCCAGCTCGGGATTGACGAGGACCCTCCGCTCGGAGTCGGCGGTGACGAAGCGGACTGCGACCGGCTCGCCGGAGCCGTCGCCGACGGTGAACTTCGACCCGCTCGCGGTGGTCACCGTCAACGACCCGCGGCGGATGAATTGGGACAGAAATCGACGCAACAAGCGGTCCATCGGCAATCCTCTCGAGCGAACCCGAAAGATGCGACTACCCGGCCTTTATACCTGACGCCCAGGCGCCGCAGCGGTTCCTATGCGTTTGCATTCAAATCTAGCGAACCGGTTCCGGCTACGCTATTGCACTGTGTTCAAAGTAGATATTCGAAAACCGCTTAGTCACATCCTTGCGCGCGGACCTGCTTCCATTCGCGGCTCAATCGGTTAAAAGGTGACCGCCGCCGCGCCGGATGCCGGCTGCATTTGCGGAAATTCAACGGAGATGATGGGAATGTCGAGCCGAGCGCTCAGCCTCGCGACGGTGTTGCTTCTGATTGGCTTCGGTGCGGCTAATTCCGTTCTTGCGCAGGCGACGAACCTCGAGGCTGGCAAGACCCCGTCGCAGCTGTTCTCGCAGACCTGCAATGTCTGCCACAAGAGCCCGCGCGGGCTGCTGAAGTCCGTGTCGCCCGGCTCGCTGCCGGGATTCCTGCGCCAGCACTACACGACGAGTTCGGATATGGCGGGCGTCCTCTCCGCCTATCTGATCTCGAACGGTGCCACCGACACCCGCTATCAGGCCAAAGACGCCAAGAAGGACGGCGTCGCGCCTGAACAACAGGGTCGACGCCAGCGCGCGCAGGATGCCGCGAGGCCGGAGGGCGAGGGCGCTGCTCCTGCCGCCGAGGGTACGCGCCAGAAGCGTGCGGCGCGGCCGGCCGAGGAGGGTGCCAAGCCGGAGGGAGAGGCTGCGCCCGAGGCACGCAAAGGCAAGCGGCGCGCCAAGCCCGGCACGGAGGAAGCCCCGAAGGTCGATGCCGCGGCGCCGGCGACCGACGACAAGAAGAGCGAGCCGAAGCCGGAGTCCGTCAAGCCTGACAGCGCCAAGGTCGAGCCGCGCAGCGAGACGCCGGCGCTGCGGCCCGATCCGGTCCCGCAGGTGACGCCGGCCGCTCCAGCCGCCGCCAAGCCCGCTGAGCCGGCCGCGCCCAAGCCGGTGGAAGAGGCTGCTCCGAAACCTGCCGAGCCGGCCCCCGCCGCCAAGCCGCAGGAACAGGCGCCGCCCGCGACCGCTGCAGCCCCGGCGCCGCCTGCGTCCTCCGGTCCGCCGGTGCCGCCGATCTCGCGCTAAGTCACCCGGATCTTTCGATCGACGATGCGAAGGCCGCGCCCATCCGCGGCCTTCGCATCGTCTTGACCGTCATTAGAGTACTACTCTAGAGTATTGCTCTAGGAGGCGCCCATGACGGCGAGCGTACGAGACGATCTGTTGGCGGCCGGCCTTGCCGTGTTCGACCGCGTCGGCTTCGAAGCCGCGACGGTGGCTGCGATCCGCACCCGCGCGCGGGCTTCCAACGGCAGCTTCTTCCACGTTTTCGGTTCGAAGAAAGAACTTGCCGGTGCGTTGTTTCTGGAGGTCTTGCGGCACTATCACGCCGCGATACTGGCCGCGCTCGATCCCGGCCCCGACGCCGAGCGGGGCATCGATCGCCTGATCCGGGCGCATCTCGACTGGGTCGTCACCAGCCGGCGCGAGGCGCGCTACCTCTTCGAGATCTCGCGCAGCGAGTGGGGCGAAGACGTGCGCGACGCCCAGCGGGCGCAGAATGCGCGGCTTGCCGAAGGCATTGAGCGCTGGCGCGCGCCGCTGGTGGCAAGCGGCGAACTTCTGCCGATGACGCCGGTGATGTTCGTCAGCCAGCTGATCGGTCCGGCGCAGATCTTCTGCCGCGCCTTCCTGTCGGGTCGCGAGCGCACCGATCCGCGCATCGAGGCGGACACGCTGATCGCCTGCGCCAATCGTGCGCTGAGGCCGTTCGATCGCATCAACAAGCAATAAGGGGAGATCGCATGCGGGCCGAAGCTGATCCGGAATTTGCGCCGATTGCCGAGCGCATCCACGCCAATATCGGCCGGCAGGGTTTCATGAACCTGGTCGGCGCCGAGCTCTCCGAATTGTCGCGCGGCACCTGCACCATCGCCGTGGAGCGCCGGCCGGAGCTGTTACAGCAGCACGGCTTCTTCCATGGCGGCGTCACCGCCTTCCTGGTCGACAACGCCACCACGATCGCAGCCGCCACGTCGCGCGGCCAGCCGGCGCTGACGGCGGAATACAAGCTCAATCTGTTGTCGCCCGCGGTCGGCGAGAAGCTGATCTGCCGCGCCCGGGTGATCAAGCCGGGCCGCCAGGTCGCGGTGGTCGCCGCCGACGTGTTCTGCGTCAGCGACGGCGTCGAGAAGCATACGGCCACCGCGCTGGCCTCGATCGCGATGCTGAGCGAGGACGTCGCTGCCAAAACGAAAAGCCCGGCCGCGTGAGGCAGCCGGGCTTTGATCGGGATCGTCATCCGGGTCTGGTCTTGCGGACCGTCCCGGAATGACGAGTTGAGCTGCTTACTTCTCTTCCGCAGCCGGCGCCGGCGCGACCTCGTCGTGCTGGGCTTCCGGATCGAAGAACTCGCCGGCGGCGGCGATCGCCTCGGCGGCCGCATCGCGATCCTCATTGCGGGTCGAGATGTCCTCGCCGCGGTTGATGCGCTCGGCCTCGTCCTGGCTGCGGGCAACCGTGACGGTGATCTCGACCTCGACTTCGGGATGAACGGCAACGGTGATCGAGTGCTTGCCGATGGTCTTGATCGGCGCGTCGAGCTGGATCTGCGGACGGGCGAGCGAAACGCCGTCGGCTTCGAACGCGAGCACGATGTCACGCACGTTGACCGAGCCGAACAGCTGGCCGGCTTCCGAGGCCTGGCGGATCACGATGATGTTCTTGCCCTCGATCTTCTCGGCGACCTTGGACGCCTCGGCCTTCGAGGCGAGGTTGCGCGCTTCGAGCTCGGCCTTCATGCCGTCATACTTGGCCCGGTTGTCGGCGGTGGCGCGCAGCGCCTTGCCGCGCTTGAGCAGGAAATTGCGAGCGTAGCCGTCGCGAACCTTCACGACTTCGCCCATCTGGCCGAGCTTGTTGACGCGTTCCAGCAAAATGACTTCCATATTCGTTCTCCTTTTGAAGTGCTCTCGAAGGTTTCAGTTTCGGGGTTGAACTCAAGGTGTAGGCAGTGGCGGCGGCTGCCGGCTGCGCAGGAAGCGTTCGCGCAAGCCAAACAAGGCATCCGCAAGCCCAAGGATTACCATCGCGACCACGGGCCATCCGAACACGACCACGGCGGCGTAGGTCGAGCCGAGCCAGAACGTGCGGCCGTTCAGCGCGAGCGTCAGCGTATGCAATACGGCGAAACCGGCCAGCGCATAACTCATCATCAGCGCGGCGGTGGCGATCTGCGCCACGATGCCAAGCAGCCCCCCGGTGAAGCAGAAGGCGAGGGAGATGCACAGCACCACCAGCGTCATCTGCGGCAGCTCGGTGGTCTTGAGGTCCGGCCAGGGACGGCGCAGCCGGCCCGACGTCGCGGTCACCTTGGCGCTGAGCCAGAGGTTGAGAGTGAGCGTCATCGTCGCGGCAATCGTGGCGGCGGCGGGTGCGATGCGCACCAGCGCGTCGACGAACTGGCTGGCTTCGCCCGAAGTTTGCGGGTCGGTGGCGCGCAGGAGGCGCGTCAGGCCACGGCGCAACGTGCCGGTGATGGTCTCCGCGTCGGTCCCGAGAGTGAGCAAAGCGGCCATCGTGGTCAGCGTCGCGAAGCCTGCAATCCAGAGCAGGATGCGGCCGACCGGGTACCACTCGACGTCCGGCTCCGCGGAGGGCGCTGTGCCGGTGGCAGACGCGGCGCTTCCCACCTGACGTCCGAGCAGGACGAGATGGCCGAGCCACCACGCCGGCAACGCGACGGTGACGGCGAAGGCGATGCAGTAGGGCAGGCCGAACAGGGCGCCGAGGCCGATCGCGGCGGCGATGCCACCAATGCTCGCGCAAAGCGGGCCCCAGCCGATCGCGGCGACCATCAGGGGGAGCGGAGCGAGATAGAACAGGACGAGCGCGATCAGCGCCCCCGAGATGATCGAGGCGAACATCAGGGCCGACGCAGCGCCGGCGATCAGGGCTATCAGTCCAAAGGCCATCATCAGCTGTCCCGCTCCCTTCGAGCGGTTAGAGGCGTCGCTTGCCCCAACCATCGGCGACCGGACGACCCGGAAGCCTTATGAGTTCGAAAAGTCGCGACCGGCGGCGCTAGCCGCCGCCGGTCGAATTGGTCGTATCAGCGAATGACGTAGGGCAGGAGGCCCAGGAACCGCGCGCGCTTGATGGCGCGGGCGAGCTCACGCTGCTTCTTCGCGGACACCGCGGTGATGCGGCTCGGCACGATCTTGCCGCGCTCGGAGACGTAACGCATCAAGAGCTTGGAGTCCTTGTAGTCGATCTTTGGAGCATTGGCGCCCGTGAACGGGCAGCTCTTGCGACGACGGAAAAACGGGCGGCGTGCACCAGCTTCAGCCATGATTCTTACTCCCCATCCGTGGTTTCAGCTTCATCGCGCGAACGGCGCGGACCGCGATCGCCGCGGAAACCGCCCTCGCGGTCGCCACGGAAGCCGCCTTCGCGCTCGCCGCGGAAGCCGCCGCCGCGATCGTCACGCTCGCGGTCGCGATCGGCCTTGCGCATCATCGCGGACGGGCCTTCCTCGAGCTCCTCGACGCGGACGCTGAGATAGCGGATCACGTCTTCGCTGATGCGCTCCTGGCGCTCGATCTCGGCGATCGCCGCGGACGGCGCGTCGATGTTGAGCAGCACGAAGTGCGCCTTGCGGTTCTTGTTCATGCGGTAGGTGAGGGAGCGCACGCCCCAATTCTCGGTCTTGGTGATCTTGCCGCCGAGACCTTCGACGATACCGGTCATCTGCGCAGTCAGCTCTTCGACCTGCTGCGGGCTCGCGTCCTGACGCGCGAGAAAAACATGCTCGTAAAGAGGCATGGTCGTCCTTTCCTCATGTGGCGCATCGCCCGGCGTCAAACCCTTAAGAGGCCTTCGGAAAGGACTCTGGGATCAAGCTCAGAAGGCGGAAACACGGGACGACGGGCCGACTGGCCCTGCCACACCAAAATCACGAATGATTTGCTGAGACCGTCCGTTCAGCTCCCGGCCGGGGTCTGCGGATGGGCGCCTTATACGGATTTTGGCCGGCTTTGCAAGGTGGAGGGGCATCTTCGAGCCGAGCCGGTCCGCCCCTCCAACGGGAACAAGAACCCCATCCTCCAATACCAAGATTCGGCTTGATCTGTTTGTTTGTATAACATACAAATAAATCAGCGAAGAGGATCCCGTGGCAGAAGCGTCGGCCGATGCGCCGCTCGAAGCGGCAGGCGACCCCAAGCACACTGCGCGCGCGACGCGCTCGGCCGGCCGCAAGATGCGGTCACTGCTCCTGGATGCTGCGAGCCCGCTGTTTCGGGAGCGGGGGCTGTCAGGCACGTCGATTACCGACATCGCGGCCGCCGCGGACGCGTTCCCGAGCCAGATCACCTATTACTTCCGCACCAAGGAGGCGCTGTTTGTCGAATGCGCCTGCCGCGATCTGTTGTATCTGGCACGGGCCACCGAGCAGGCGGCGCTGAAGGCGCGGACTCCCGGGGAATACACCCACGCGCTGGCCGAGACCGTGACGGCGAGCGATTCGGTCGCCTTCTTCGCCGAGGCGCTGACGCTGACGCGGCGTCGCCAGGATCTCGCGCCGCTGGTGGAGCGCACCATCGAGCGCCTGCACAGCGAGGGTGCGCGCGCTTATGCGGGGCAGGTCGCGCGGCACGGCTGGCGCTCGCTGCGCGCGCCCGACGAAAGCTCGCGGCGGTTCTGGGCCGTCGCCATCGGCGTCATTCTCGAAGGCTATGCGATGGGCCGCTCGCCCGAGGCGCTCTGCGCCGAGATGCTGCGCGTGCTGGGCGAGCAGGCGAAATCCACTGAAGACACCGGGCGCCTGCGTCTCGTCGAGGCGCGCGAGGCATCCGACAATTCGAATGGAAAGGGTTAGGCCATGACCGCGCTTCGCATGCGTGCCCGCGATTTCCTGACCGACGATCAATTGGCCGAGGTGCGCCAGCGCGCGACGTGGAAAGGCGCTGCGCTGATCGCGCACGCCTGGGCGCTGATCATTGCAGCCATCGCGCTGGTCGCGTGGTGGCCCAATCCGCTCACCTATATCTTCGCCGTCGCCATCATCGGCTCGCGCCAGCTCGGCCTTGCGATCCTGATGCATGACGGCGCACATGGTTGCCTGTCCGCCGACGAGAAAACCAATCTGAGCCTGAGCCAGTGGTTCTGCGCCTATCCGCTGTTTGCGGAGACGCGCAGCTACCGGCGCTATCACCTTCAGCACCATGCGCGTACCCAGCAGGAGGACGACCCCGACCTTGTGCTGTCGGCGCCGTTTCCGATCACGAAGCTGAGCTATCGCCGCAAGTTCATCCGCGACGTCACCGGGCAGACCGGCTACCAGCAGCGCAAGGCGCAGTTGCTCAACGCACTCGGGCCAAAGGACTGGTCATGGCGGCAACGTGCAGCGCATTTCTGGGAGATGCTCGGCCCGCAATGTGTGGTCAACGGGATCATGTTTGCCGCGCTCGCCGCGGCCGGCGTGTGGTGGGCCTATCCGCTGCTCTGGCTGGTGCCGCTCTTGACGTGGATGATGGTCATCACCCGCATCCGCAATATCGCCGAGCACGCCGTCGTCCCCGATAGCAGCGACCCCTTGCGCAACACGCGCACGACGCATGCCAATTTTCTCGAGCGCCTGTTCATCGCGCCGTATTACGTGAACTATCACCTCGAGCATCATCTGTTGTTCTACGTGCCCTGCTACAATCTGCCGAAGGTGCACCGGCTGCTGAGTGCGAGCCGGTACGCCGATCGCATGGAAGTGCAGCCGAACTACGCTTCGGTGCTGCGGCTGGCCACGGCAAAGCCGAACCGCGAGGATCGGCCGGGGCAACTGGTGAACAGTGCGCGCCGCGCGCGGGCAGGAGCGGACGTCGATGCCAACCAGACCGCCGGCGGGTTTTGAGCGGCTTATTTCCCGTTGAATGCTGCTCCAAGTTCCCGTCTCGGCTTGACAGTGCGGCCCCGGACGGTGTCTACGGCCCCCTTTGGAGCATGATCCGGAACCATGGCCCAAGGAACCACGGCCTAAGGCCGGGCGTAAATCGGCTGCCGGTTCAGACCAGGGATCATGCCTGACAGCAGGGAGCGCCGATGACGGCTGCATTCACATTTCCTGGGCAGGGTTCCCAGGCTGTCGGCATGGGCAAGGCCCTGGCCGACGCCTTTCCGGTGGCGCGCGCCGTATTCGACGAGGTCGATGCCGCGCTCGGGGAGAAGCTGACGGCCATCATCTGGGAAGGTCCGGCCGAAACTCTCCAGCTCACCGAGAACGCCCAGCCGGCGCTGATGGCCGTGTCTATCGCGACCTTGCGCGTGCTCGAGGCCGAGGCTGGTTTTTCCGTGGGACGAGACGCGGCCTTCGTCGCCGGCCACTCGCTCGGTGAATATTCGGCGCTGGCGGCGGCCGGCAGCCTGACGGTTTCGGATACCGCGCGTCTGCTTCGCACCCGCGGTCTCGCAATGCAAAAGGCGGTCCCGGTCGGCGCCGGCGCGATGGCCGCGCTGCTCGGTCTCGACTACGAGGCCGCCATGGAGGTCGCGGGCGAGGCGGCGCAGGGGCAGGTCTGCCAGGCCGCCAACGACAATGGCGGCGGCCAGGTCGTCGTCTCCGGCGACAAGGCTGCGGTCGATCGCGCCGTCGAGATCGCCAAGGCCAAGGGCGCCAAGCGCGCGATGCTGCTGCCGGTGTCCGCCCCGTTCCATTGCCAGTTGATGCAGCCGGCTGCGGATGCCATGGCGGAGGCGCTATCGAAGGTCACGATCAAGGCGCCGGCCGCCCCGCTGGTGTCGAACGTGCTGGCGAGCGCCATCACCGATCCCGACGAGATCCGCCGCCGCCTGGTCGAGCAGGTCACCGGCACGGTGCGCTGGCGCGAGTCGGTGGCTTACATGGCCGGGCAGGGCGTCACCCGCTTCTTCGAGATCGGCGCCGGCAAGGTGCTGACCGGTCTCGTCAAGCGTATCGCGGACGGTGCCGTCGGCATTGCGGTCGGCGGCCCGAACGATATTGCCGCCGCCAAGGATGCATTGGCCGCTGCGAAGCAGGCTTAAAGGAGTCCATCAATGTTCGATCTGACTGGCCGAAAGGCGCTCGTCACCGGCGCGACCGGCGGCATTGGCGGCGCGATCGCGCAGGCGCTGCACGCGCAGGGCGCCACCGTCGCCATTTCAGGGACGCGCAAGGAGGTGCTGGACGAGCTCGCCGGCAAGCTCGGCGAGCGCGCCCACGTGCTGCCCTGCAATCTCTCCAAGGCCGACGAGGTCGAGGCGCTGGTGCCCGCTGCGGAAGCGGCGATGGGCCAGGTCGACATTCTCATCGCCAATGCCGGCATCACGCGCGACAATCTCTTCGTGCAGCTTCGCGACGAGGACTGGGACGAGGTCATCAACGTCAATCTGACCGCGACCTTCCGCCTGGCGCGCGCCGCGACCAAGCTGATGATGCGCAAGCGCTTCGGCCGCATCGTCGCCATCACCTCGGTGGTCGGCGTCACCGGCAATCCCGGGCAGGGCAATTATACTGCGTCGAAGGCCGGCCTGATCGGCATGATCAAGACGTTAGGGGCCGAATACGCCAAGCGTGGCGTGACCGCGAACTGCATCGCGCCGGGCTTCATCAAGACGCCGATGACCGATGCACTCAACGACAAGCAGCGCGAAACGATTCTCACCAAGGTTCCGGCCGCCCGCCTGGGGACGCCCGAGGACATCGCTGCGGCCGCCGTCTATCTGAGCTCGAACGAAGCAGCCTACGTCACCGGGCAGACCATCCACGTCAACGGCGGCATGGCCATGATCTGACGTCTCGTGCCGCGTCGCCTGTCACGGCGGTGCGGCATGCGGCAAACGGCCGTTTCCGGAGCGAAATGAGGCTTGTAGTCAAGGCAATTGAAGTATGATAACCGGACCTCCAACGGATGGGCAAAGAACGCCATTGCAGGTTTTTGAAACCCTGTATATTGGCGATGCGGAGCCTTTGGCCGTCGTTCGCCGGGGCCTCCATCGGTTAGGATGGGCCAAATCAAAGTTCGTAAGCGAAGGCAGTCAAACGACCACGACGGCTCGTATCGTCCCGGGGGGTCGGGTCTACAGGGAACAACACGAGGTTAAGCAATGAGTGACATTGGCGAGCGGGTTAAGAAGATCGTGGTCGAACACCTTGGTGTTGAACCCGAGAAGGTTGTCGACAACGCGAGCTTCATCGACGACCTCGGCGCCGACAGTCTGGATACCGTCGAGCTGGTGATGGCATTCGAAGAGGAATTCGGTTGCGAGATTCCGGACGACGCTGCGGAAACGATTCTCACCGTCGGCGACGCTACGAAGTTTCTCGAGAAGAACGCGAAGAGCTAAGGCTCTTCAATTTCGCGGGGACAGCATTGAAACCGGACGGGCCGCTTCGCAGCGGTCAGCCGGTTTCTTGTTATTGGCCGTGATTCTTTCGATGCGGAGTTTTCGGATATGAGGCGGGTTGTCGTCACGGGTCTCGGCATGGTCTCGCCACTCGGCTGTGGCGTCGAGCCGACCTGGAAGCGCATCCTCAACGGCGAAAGCGGTGCGCGCAGGATCGAGAGCTTCGATGTCTCCGATCTGCAGACCAAGATCGCCTGCACGGTCGTGCGCGGCGACGGCTCGAACGACAGCTTCAATCCGGACAAGTGGATGGAGCCGAAGGACCAGCGCAAGGTCGACGACTTCATCATCTTCGGCATGGCCGCGGCCGGTCAGGCGCTCGAGGACGCCAACTGGTATCCCGAGACCGAAGAGGACAAATGCGCGACCGGCACCATGATCGGCTCCGGCATCGGCGGCCTCAACGGCATCGCCGACACCGCGATCCTGCTGAAGGAGCGCGGGCCGCGCCGGGTGTCGCCGTTCTTCATTCCGGGCCGCCTGATCAATCTCGCCTCCGGCTACGTCTCGATCGCGCACGGGCTGAAGGGACCGAACCATTCGGTGGTCACGGCATGCTCGACCGGCGCGCACGCGGTCGGCGATGCCGCCCGCCTGATCGCGCTCGGCGATGCCGACGTGATGGTCGCGGGCGGCGCCGAGTCGCCGATCAGCCGCATCGGCATTGCCGGCTTCAACGCTGCGCGCGCGCTGTCGACCGGTTTCAACGAGACTCCCGAAAAGGCCTCGCGTCCCTACGATAAAGACCGCGACGGCTTCGTGATGGGCGAGGGCGCCGGCGTCCTCGTGCTGGAGGAGCTGGAGCACGCCAGGCGGCGCGGCGCGAAGATCTATGCCGAGGTGATCGGCTATGGTCTGTCGGGCGATGCCTATCACATCACGTCGCCGTCGCCCGACGGCGATGGCGGCTTCCGCAGCATGTCGGCCGCGCTCAAGCGTGCCGGGCTGACGCCGTCCGATCTCGATTACATCAACGCGCACGGGACCTCGACGCCGCTCGGCGACGAGATCGAGCTCGGCGCGGTCGAGCGTCTGCTCGGCAACGCCGCCTCCAAGGTCGCGATGTCCTCGACCAAGTCGTCGACCGGCCATCTGCTCGGCGCGGCCGGTGCGATCGAAGCGATTTTCGCGATTCTGGCGATTCGCGATAATGTCGTGCCGCCGACGATCAATCTCGACAATCCGTCGGTCGAGACCGCGATCGATCTCGTGCCGCACAAGTCGAAGCAACGTGAGGTCAACGTCGCGTTGTCGAACTCTTTTGGTTTTGGCGGTACCAATGCGTCGGTGATCGTCCGGCGCCTAGTCAGTTAGTTTGTGTTTGAGACGAATCCACCGTTTTGCCGCATTCGGCGATAGTCATGGACGTGGGCGCGTGCGTTTTTGGCAGGGCAAGCGATTGTCGGGCCGCTATTGAACCGGCAGGATTCAGGTTGTTTCGATGAGTGAAAGGCCGCCCATTTCACCCCGGAGTCCGCGGGCCGCGCTCGAGCCCGAGCAACTTCCGCCGCCGCCCAAGCGGTCGGACCGCGCGCGCAATCCGTTCGTCGTCGTCGGCAACGCCATCATCACCCTTCTGCTGATCGCCATGCTCGGCGCCGGCGGCGTCTATTATTACGGCCGCCAGGTGCTCGAGGCGCCCGGACCGCTGAAGGAGGACAAGATCGTCAACATCCCGCAGCGTGCGGGCAAGCGCGACATCGCCGAGACGCTGAACCGGGAAGGCGTGACCGACGTCAATCCCTGGGTGTTCATCGCCAGCGTCGCCGCGTTGAAGGCGAGCTCGGACCTCAAGCCGGGTGAGTATTCCTTCCAGAGGAACGCCTCGCTGCGCGACGTCATCGGCACCATCGTCGAGGGCAAGGTGGTGCAGCACGCCGTGACGATTCCCGAAGGCCTGACCTCCGAGCAGATCGTGGCGCGGCTGTCCGACAACGACATCTTCACCGGCAGCGTGCGCGAGCTGCCGCGCGAAGGCACGCTGCTCCCGGAGACCTACAAATTCCCGCGCGGCACCCCGCGCGAGCAGGTGGTCCAGCGCATGCAGCAGGCGCACAAGCGTGTGCTGTCGGAGATCTGGGAGCGCCGCAATCAGGACATTCCGGTCAAGACGCCGGAGCAGCTGGTCACGCTGGCGTCCATCATCGAGAAGGAAACCGGCAAGGCGGACGAGCGCAGCCGCGTCGCCGCGGTGTTCGTCAACCGGCTGAAGCAGCGGATCAAGCTGCAGTCCGATCCGACCATCATCTACGGCCTCGTCGGCGGCAAGGGAACGCTGGGCCGGCCGATCAAACGCAGCGAGATCACGCAGCCCTCGCCCTACAACACCTATGTGATCGACGGCCTGCCGCCGGGCCCGATCTCCAATCCGGGCCGCGCCTCGCTCGAAGCTGCCGCCAACCCGGCCCGCACCCGCGACCTCTATTTCGTCGCCGACGGCACCGGCGGGCATGCCTTCACCGAAACCTACGACGCGCACCAGAAGAACGTCGCCAAGCTCCGCGCGATGGAGAAGCAGATCCAGAACGACACGGTCGAGCCGCCCGAGGACGCGCAGCCGCCGGCCGTTGCCGCGCCTGGCGCTGCCGACGCGCCGACCGCGGCCACGCCGGCACGGCCCAATCAGCAGAAGAGGCCGCCGGCAGCGCGCCCGGCTGCTCCAGCCAATCCCCCACCGGCCCGGCAGGGCGCGGTGCAGGGCTCGCCGCCGGTGGTTCAGCGCTGAGCCTTGCGCGCAGACCGGCTTGCGGACATTGCCGATTCCACTTTCCGGCAAAATAGTCTTAAGATTCGCGTGGCTTGATAGCCTCGCGAATCCCGTGTTCCTGGAGAATTTGAACTGATGGCGCTGTCGTCCATGACCGGCTTTGCGAGATGCCACGGCGCAAGCGGGCCGTATACGTTCGAATGGGAGTTGAAGTCGGTCAATGCCAAGGGCTTCGACTTGCGCGTGCGGCTGCCGCAGGGGTTTGATGAGCTCGAGGCCCATGCCAAGAAGCGCGCGGGCGAGCTGCTCTCGCGCGGCACCGTCTATGCCAATCTCACCGTCAAGCGCACCAATGCCGCCGCCACCGTCCGCATCAACGAGGACGTGCTCAACGCGGTGCTGAAGGCCGCCGCGCTGATCTCGGGGAAGGTCGACGCGGTGGCGCCGAGCATCGACGGCCTACTCGCCATCAAGGGCGTCGTCGAGGTCGCCGAGCCCGAGGGCGACGAGGAGGAGGACAAGGCGGCGCGCGCCGCGGCCGCCGAGGCCTTCGACAAGGCGCTCGACGAGCTCGTTGCGATGCGCAAGCGCGAGGGCACTTCGCTTGGGCAGATCCTGACCCAGCGCGTCGACGAGATCGAGCAGCTGGCGAAGAAAGCGGAGGCCGCGCCCGGCCGCAAGCCGGAGGCGATCAAGGCGAAGCTGGCTGAGCAGATCGCAGCGCTGCTCGACACCTCCGACCGCTTCGACTCCGACCGCCTGATGCAGGAGGCGATCTTGATCGCGACCAAGGCCGACATCCGCGAGGAGCTCGACCGCATCGCCTCCCACATCGCGCAGGCGCGCGAGCTGATCGCCAAGGGCGGCCCGATCGGGCGCAAGCTGGATTTCCTTGCGCAGGAGTTTCACCGCGAGGTCAACACCTGCTGCTCGAAGTCGAACGACATCGAGTTGACCAACACGGGCCTCGCCATGAAGAACGTGGTCGAGCAGTTCCGCGAGCAGGTGCAGAATCTGGAGTGATCCATGACGACGGGCGGTCACGGAACTGACGGTGTCGAGCGGCGCGGATTGATGTTCGTGCTGTCCTCGCCATCAGGCGCGGGCAAGACGACGCTGTCGCGCATGCTGATCGACCGCATGCCGGGCTTGAAAATGTCGGTGTCTGCGACCACGCGCGCGATGCGGCCGGGCGAGGTCAACGGCAAGGACTATACGTTTGTCGACAAGGCGACGTTCGATGCCATGGTGAAGGCCGACGAATTGCTGGAATGGGCGACGGTGTTCGACAACAGCTACGGCACGCCGCGCGGTCCCGTGGATGCGGCGTTGTCGGCCGGCCAGGATGTGCTGTTCGACATCGACTGGCAGGGCACCCAGCAATTGAAGCAGAAGGCGCGCGCCGACGTCGTCAGCGTCTTCATCCTGCCGCCCTCTGCGGCCGACCTCGAGAAGCGCCTGCACTCGCGCGCGCAGGATTCCGACGAGGTGATCCGCAAGCGGATGAGCCGCGCCAGCGACGAGATGAGCCACTGGGCCGAGTACGACTACATCGTGATCAACCACGCGGTCGACGAAGCCTTCGCCGAGGTGCAGTCGATCCTGAAGGCCGAGCGCCTCAAGCGCGAGCGGCGGATTGGCCTCGTAGGCTTCGTGCGAAGTTTGCAAGGTCAGCTTCAAGGTTAGGCCGCGACAGGCGCGGCCCTTCCTTCGCCAGCTGCTCCAGCATAGTCGTGATCGCGTCGACATCGACGGCATCGGTATCCCGACCTGCCGGCGCGTCATCGCGATCCGCCTCAATTTCGTTGGCGGCAAGCTTGGGTGCAGCAGCCCGATCGAACAACTTGGTCTCGACCTTGTCGCTTCTGGACTCGACCGGTTTTGCGGCCGGAGCGACGGCACGTTGCCTGCGCGCGTCGATCAGCTCGATCTCGCGGCCGATCGCGGCGAGTTTCGTCACTTGTCTTGTCGGTTGCGGACGTGCCGCATCGAAGTCGATCGGGCGGGGCGGCTGGGCGGCGGCCGGCGGTGAATCGCGCCAGGGCGCGTGGCTTCCGTCATGGTCCTGCGGCGCCCAATCGTCCCAATGCCCGCGGCGGTCGGCGGCCCTGGCGCGGACGCGTCCGCCGGCGAAGCGGTAGATGACGCTGGCGAGGATGCCGGCGAGCGCCAGCGCACCGCCGATCACAAGCATCAGCATCTGCAGCGAACCGCCGGACTTGTCAGTCGTGCCATCGGCCGCGGGCGGGAGCGGAGCAGGGGATTTTGACAGCTTCGCGTTTGGCTGCGCGGCTGCTGCAACCGTGGTTTCCGCCGGCTGATGCGCTGGCGCGGTGGACGCTGTGGAGGCCTCGGGCCAGCGTGCGGTCACGGCCGGCTGCTGCGCGTTGTTTTCGGCGACGCTGCTCGGCGGCTGCGGCGCGACCGGGGGTGCATTCGCTGCGGCCGGCGCGGGCGCGGCCATGTTCGGCGTGCTCGCTGCGGCACTCGTCTGCGGCGCGATATATTCGGCGCGCGCGTTCTGCACGGCCTGCGGCGGCGCTGTATCCGGCTCGGATGCGTCGGTTGCCTGCGCGGTCTGTGCGGCTTTGCCGCCGGCGGCGCGCAGATACCAGCATTTGCGCTTCGTCGTGCGATCGAGGCGGTAGTACCAGTGCTGGCCCTGCGGCGCGGCATCCTTCGGCGAAGCCAGGCAGTCGGGCGCGGCGGCGGCCGTGCTCGATGGTGTCGGCGCGTTCTGCGATACCGCGGCCAACGGCGCGCCCGCAAGGATGCTGGCGACGAGGGTCGAAATGAACTTTGCGGCGCGGTTGCCCATCCTGGTCTCCCGGTTACGCATGACGCAACTCTCAACGAGCCCCTTCTCGTCAAAGACTTGGGTGGCAATGAGCCGCAAATCCGGAGAGGATGTGGCTTGAATCGGGCCTGCGCGACGTTCGTTCCGCCCCCGGATGAGACTCTCCGAACTTCACGATCAGAGTTCCACGCCACGGCCTGAGCCGGTTGACACGATCATAAGTCAGTACTAATCATTAGTAATAACTTATTACAGGTCGAACACGCGTGGCATGGGTCGGTGAGTGTCTATGACTAAGGACAGCGCACAACTGGCCGCACTCGGCGATCCCACCCGCAGGCGGATCTTCGAGCTTGTCGGTGCACGGCCACGCACGGTCGCTGAGATCACGCGACAGCTGCCCGTGTCCCAGTCGGCCGTCTCACAGCATCTCAAGGTGCTGCGCGAATCTCGCTTGGTTCGTGCAGAGTCGAAGGGCGCCAGCAACGTCTATTACGTCGATCCGGCGGGGCTCGGCCAGATGCGGGCGTGGCTCGACAGGTTCTGGAGCGACACGCTGGCCGCTTACAAACTAGCCGTCGAAAAACCACCGGAGGGATCCAAATGAACACACGTGTTTCGGTCGCGCCCGTAAAACATTCGATCGTCGTCGAGGCGCCGATCGAGCGTGCGTTCAAGGTCTTCACCGAAGACTTCGGCAGCTTCAAGCCTCGCGAGCACAATCTGCTCGCCGTTCCCATCGCAGAGACCGTATTCGAGCCTCGGGTTGGCGGAAGCGTCTATGATCGGGGGACCGACGGCAGCGAATGCCGCTGGGCGCGCGTGTTGGCGTTCGAACCGCCCAATCGAGTCCTCCTGAGCTGGGACATCAGCCCGCGCTGGCAAATCGAGGCCGATCCCGCCAAGACGAGTGAATGGGAGGTCCGGTTCATTGCGGAGACACCAAGCCGGACCCGCTTGGAGCTGGAGCACCGTCACCTCGACCGGCATGGCGAGGGCTGGGAGGGCGTCCGCAGCGGCGTTGACAGCGATCAGGGTTGGCCGCTCTATCTGCGGCAGTTTGCCGAACTGATTGCCGCCAAGCGTTGACGCGCTTCCTTCCGACGCCGGGTCATGATGAGGAGAGGCCCTGTCGGGATTTGCTCCGATCGGGCCCCGAAACTTCTCGTCTCCGCAGCCGTTGTTTTGCGGCTGAGGAGACGTCATGCCGGTCAAGGATCAGATCAAGAACTTCGCCAAGAAGCTGGTGGAGGAGCAGCCCGATGCAGCGACGCTGCGGGGGCTGGTACGGGCCCGCAAGCCCACGGCCATGCACTTTCGCGACGACGGCATCGTGCCGAACCATCCGCGCTTCCCGGCGCTGCTCTATCGCGGCGCGGTGAAGCTGAACGGTCGGCGCTTTCCGCCCGAGGTCGTCATCGACACGCTGTTCGACACCAATGGCTGGGGCCGGTCGTGGCGCGACACCGTGTACGACTTCGTCCACTATCATTCGCAGATCCATGAAGTGATGGGCGTGGCGCGCGGCACGGCGAGGATCGAGTGCGGCGGGATCAAGGGCCGCATCCTGAAACTGAAAGCCGGGGACGTGCTGGTCCTGCCCGCGGGCACCGGCCACCGGCTGATCGAATCCAGCCGGGACTTTATGGTCGTCGGCGCCTACCCGCAGGACGGCACCTATGACGAGTGCACCGACACGCGCCAGCGTCCCGACGCGGTCAAGCGCATCGCCAAGGTCCGCAAGCCGAAGATGGATCCCGTGCTGGGGAGCGGCGGACCGCTGCTCGCCGCGTGGCGGTCAGCTCAGCTCAGATAATCCGGCCGGAAATCCGCAAGTCTGCGCAGCTCGTCGGGCTGGAGCAGTTCGATCTCGCTGCCGTCCCAGGCGATCAACCGGCGATGCCTCAGCTCCTGGATGGTGCGGTTGACGTGGACGATCGACAGTCCGCAGGCGTCCGCGACGTGACGCTGCGTCATCGGCATCTGGAAGCAGTTGCGCTTGACGAGGCCGACGATCTCCAGCCTTGCCGCGAGCTCGCAGATGAGGTGCGCGACCTTGGGCAGCGCCGTCTGTGCACCGAGGCGGGCGATCCATTGCCGCGAGATGGCCGCGTCGATCAGCGTCTCGCGCCAGAAGACGCGGGTCAGGTGGATCGAGCTGTCGAGCAGTTGGCGGAGCTGGCTGTGGGCGACGGTGCCGACGATGGTCGGGCCGAGCCCCACGAGATCCGCGTCCATTGGCGAGAGCAGCAGCGTGTGCAGGCACGGCATGTCGCCGGGAACATGGAAGGCGAGGGTCTGGCTGCGATCGCCGACGATGCGCGACTGGTAGAGGAAGCCGCTGACGACGAAGACGCAGCGGGTCGCGGCCTCGCCCTGGCGCAGCACGATCTCGCCATCGGCGACCTGGCGCAGCGTGGACGGCAAGCCCGCGATCTGCCGGCGCTCGTCCTCGGACAGGCCTTCGATCGCTTGGAGACGCGCGATGAACTTCGAATGCGGCATGAGCCTCGCGTGCCGCTTCAGCCGTCCCGCGGCACCGGCGCTTCGGCCAAGCGACGCGACAGCTTTGCAAGCGTCCAGTCGGACACTGGTGCGGATCGGAACTCGCGGATGGCGCGGGCGAGCTCCTGATCCGACATCGGCCGGACCGGCTCCCTCAGCGTTCCCTTCAGCAAGGCGTCGCTGATGCTGTCCAGATGCTCGCCGGCATCGGATGCGAACAGGCGCCGGATGCGCTCCAGGAGAGTGGTGCTTTTCATGCTAAGGCCGGCTGGTCCGAATGGGGGGATGGGGTGGCTGCGATCGATGCGTCGCAAGCCGGTTAGCAACCTGTGCTTCCGATCTGCGTTCTAGTCCGCTGAACGCAAGCCGGACGTATCATTTGATAGAACCGGCGTGATTTTTGGCGGCTCCATGGAAAAAGCTCACGACGTGCTGATACGGAACCTCGGCGAGCACACCGGGCTCGCAGAGGAGGATATGGGCGAGATTCGCGCGTTGACCTTCATGCTGCGCGATTTCGCACCCAATGAGGATTTCATCCGTCAAGGCGACGAGCCCGAGCATTCCGCTTTGGTCGTCTCCGGCATGGTTGCCCGCTATCACCTGCTCGGCAGCGGGCGGCGGCAATATCTGGCGTTCCATCTCACCGGCGATCTTCCGGACGCGCAGGGGCTGTTCATCGACCAGATGGATCACGGGCTCAGTGCGCTCGGGCCGGCGTCGGTTGCGTTCATCCCGCACCGCGAATTGTTCATCGCGTTCCGGCGGCGGCCGACCTTCGGGCTCGCCGTCTGGCGCGAGACGCTGCGCGATGCCGCGATCTTTCGCGAGGCCATCACCAACAACAGTGCCCGGCCGATGCAGACCCGCATGGCGCACCTGTTTTGCGAGCTGTTCTACCGCGCCCGCGCGGCGCAGCTGGTGCGCGGCAATCGTTGCCGCATGCCGATCAGTCTCACGCAACTCGGCGAGACGCTCGGCATGGCGATTGCGACGGTGAATAGGACGCTCGCCGATCTCAGGCGCAGCGGCGCGATGGATCTTCGTGATGGCGAGCTGGTCGTGCTGAAATGGCGCGAGCTGCAGCGGCTCGGCGATTTCAGTCCGACCTATCTGCATCTGAAGCGGCAGTCGCCGCCGCATGCGTGAGGCGGAGGCATCAACCCTCCGCGGTTGCCGCTCCACCGCGCACCTCGTGGAAATGCTTCTTCACCCAATCGTTGCAGCAGCAGGCTCTCGCTTCGAGCGCTGCTGCGTCGAGGATCAGGATGGCGCCGCGGCGGGTCGCGAGGATGCGCCGCGCCTTGAACATCTGGATGACGCGGCTGGCATAGCTGCGGGAGACGCCCAGCATGCCGGCGAGCTGCTCGTGGGTGAGAGGAATCTCGGCTCCGCCGATATGTTCCTGCGCGGACATGATCCACTTGGCGGCCCGCTGCTCGATCGAATGCGCAGCGTTGCAAGCCGCAGTCTGCAAGAGCTGCGCGAACTGGCAGTCGGCATAGCGCGCGAAGGCCTCCTGGAGCGTCGCCGATCTCTGCTGCGCCTGCTCGAGCGCGCGCAACGGCAGCCGCACCAGGGTGCCGCCAAACTTCACGACCATGCGCGAATAGGCGAGCGAACGGCTGGGGCCGGCGGCGATGCCGACCGCGCCCTCGCGCCCCACCAGCAGGCTTTCGACCTCGCGATCGTCCTCGACCGGCACGGCGAACGACACCAGCGCGGGACCGCATGGAAAATGGACCGCGGCGACGTCGTCGCCGGCATGATGCAGGACGTGGCTCGCCTCGACTTCGATCGGCTGGAGGTGAGGCGCGAGCAGTTCGAAATCCTGATGATTGAGCTGCCGGAGCAGATCGTTCTGGGGCTGACCGGTCACATTGTGTTCTCTTGGGCGGGCCGGGAATCGGCGCCAGCGGCAAACCTACGTTTCCGCGGCGGAACCGACGGTTCCAAAGTGCACACAACGGGCGTTTGAACGTTTGAAAACTAGAGCACGGCGTCGCGGCTTCAGCGGGCTGGACAGCAGCGAGGATCGTCAGCCGCAGCGGGCTTCGCGATCCCCCGTCAGTCGGCCCTGTGACGCAGCGGCACGGTAAGCATCGATCGCCCGGTTGGCGAGCATCAATTGCCGACGCTCACCGGTTCGAAGCTGGGCCTCGATGGCGTCGAGCAGGAAGTTCGCGCTCGCGTCCGGCGGCCCGAGCTCGCCGCTCTTTTCCAGGCAGCTCCAGGCGATGAAGAATGCGCTTTCGACGGTGCAACGGATCGACATGCGCAGCCAACGCGGCGCGGCCGCAGGCGTTCCGTGCGGCGGGCGAGACTTGCATCGGACCCGCCGCGCCGCGGTCAGTTCTTCAGGACGATGCGGCCGACGACCTTGCCGGCACGCAATTCGTCGATCCACTTCTGCACGTCGCCCATCGGCTCCTCGCGCATCGGCGTCGGCTTGATCTTGCCGGCGCGGGCGAGCGCCATCAGCTCGTGAGCCTCCGCGAGCGTGCCGACCATGAAACCTTCGATGGTCATGCGCTTGTAGACCCATTGCACCATCGGCAGCGTGAACTGGCCGCCCATCAGGCCGGAGACCACGATCTTCCCGCCGCGCGCGGCAACGGCGACGGCAAAGGCCATCGACTTCTCGTTGCCGGCGAAATCGACGATCTCGTCGAAGCCGCCCTCGGTCTCTTTCAGGATGCGCTTGATCACGTCGGGCTCGGCCGGATCGTAGGCGACGGCGGCGCCGTTCTTGAGTGCGGTCTCGCGCGCGGCCGGCGAGAGGTCGGCGACCGTGATTGGCTGCTTGAACATCGCCTGCGCGAACGACAGGCCCATCATGCCGACGCCGCCGAGGCCGATCAGCAGCAGATTGCGCTGGCGCGGACGGTCGGCCAGGCGCTTGAGCGCGCCATAGGCGGTGACGCCGGAGCACATCAAGGTCGCGGCCTGGTTGACGGGGAGGGGATCGTAGTCGAGCAGATATTTGGCGTCGGGGACCAGAACGTGGGTGGCGAAGCCGCCGTCGATGGAGACGCCGAGGAAGCGCTGCTTGACGCAGAGATTCTCGTCGCCATTGGCGCAGTCGCGGCACTGGCCGCAGCCGATCCATGGAAACACCGCCTTCTTGGCGCCGACGAGGCTGGCCGGAACATCGGGGCCGACCTCGTCGACGACGCCCGCGATCTCGTGGCCGAGCGTGAAGGGCAGCGTCATGCCGCGCGTGGTGTCGAGCTTCTTGCCGCCGCCGAGATCGGCATAGCCGTCCTGGATGTGGAGATCGGAGTGGCAGAGACCGCAGCGCTCGATGCGGACCAGGACCTCACGGCCTTGCGGCTTGGGCGTCTCGACGATGGTCTCGCACAGCGGCGCATCGAACTTGACCAGGGACTGCCGACGCATCAACCCCATTTTCTTTCCTCCGGAATTCTTGGTTACTCGGTTTCGCTGCGTATATCCGCCAATTCACGCGCCATGGCAACAAAGCCGGAGATGGGAATGGTCTCGGCGCGCCGCGTCGCGTCGACGCCGGCGGCTCGTGCAAGCCGTGCCGGATCGACACCGAGCGATTTGAGGCTTTGCCGCAGCATTTTCCGGCGCTGGCCGAACGCGGCGGCGGCGACCTGCTCGAGCAGCCTGCGATCGCAGGCAAGCGGCTCTGCGCGCGGCTTGAGCCGCACGACGGAGGAGGTCACCTTCGGCGGCGGCACGAAGGCGGACGGCGCAATGTCAAACAGGATCTTGGTCTCGCAGCGCCAATTGGCGAGCACGCCGAGCCGGCCATAGGCCTCCTCGTCCTCGCGCGCGACGATGCGCTCGCCGACTTCGCGCTGGAACATCAGCACCATCATCTCGTACCAGGGCGGCCAGGGCTCGGTAACGAGCCAGTTGATGAGAAGCTGGGTCGCGATGTTGTAGGGCAGGTTGGCGACGATCTTGGCGCGTTCGCCCGAGAGCAGCGGGCGTGGATCGAAGGTCATGGCATCGCCATGCACGATCTCGAGTCTGCCCGGGTAGCGCGCGGAAATATCCTGCAAGGCGGGGATCGCGCGCTCGTCGTGCTCGATGGCGATGACGCGGCGGGCGCCGAGCGCGAGCAGCGCCCGCGTCAACCCGCCCGGGCCGGGGCCGATCTCGACGATGGTGGAATCCTCGAGCGGCGCCGCCGCACGCGCGATGCGCGCGGTGAGATTGAGGTCCAGCAGGAAGTTCTGGCCGAGCGATTTGCGCGCCGACAGCGCGTGCTGGCGAATGACCTCACGCAGCGGCGGGAGGTCGTCGATCGCGCTCATCAGCTTTGCGAGGCGGCCATGCGGCTCGCAAGCTTGAGCGCGGCGATCAGGCTCGCCGGATTGGCCTTGCCCGTGCCGGCGATGTCGAAGGCGGTGCCGTGATCGGGCGAGGTGCGGATGAAGGGTAGTCCGAGCGTGACGTTGACGGCATCGTCGAAGGCGACGGTCTTGATCGGGATCAGCGCCTGGTCGTGATACATGCAGACCGCGCAATCATAGGTCCGTCGGGCCGCCTCGTGGAACATGGTGTCGGCGGGCAACGGCCCCCTGACTTCGATGCCGTCGTTGCGCAGCGCTTTGAGCGCCGGGACGATGACGGTCTGCTCCTCGTGGCCGAGCGAGCCGTCCTCGCCGGCATGGGGATTGAGACCGGAGACCGCGATGCGCGGCCTTGCGATGCCGAAGCGGGACTTCAGCTCGGTGGCGACGATGCGGACGGTCGAGACGATCAGCTCGCTGGTGAGCTCGCCCAGCGCATCGCGCAGCGAGACGTGGATGGTCACGGGCACGACGGCGAGCTGGGGCGACCACAGCATCATCACCGGCTGCGGCACGCGGCCGTTCTCCGCGGCGAGCTCGGCGAGGAATTCGGTATGGCCGGGATGACGGAAGCCGGCGCGGTAGAGCACGCTCTTGGCGATCGGGTTGGTGACGACGGCGCCGGCACGGCCCGCGCGCACGTCGAGGACCGCCTGCCGGATCGAGGCGAGCGCGGCCGGCGCGCTGGATGAATCGGGCTTGCCGGGCTCGGCGGTGGCGCGCTCGCCGGTCGCGACCACGGGCAGGGCATCCGTGAACGCGGAACCCGCTTCACTGGGGCTCACCGCGGCGATCCTGATATCGGCGCCGAGCGCCTTGGCGCGGCGCGCGATCAGGGCCTCGTCGCCGAGCAGATAGAAGGCGGGCAGGTTCAGCTCGCCCCGCCTGAGCCAGGCCGCGATCGTGATGTCGGGGCCGATGCCGGCGGGCTCTCCCAGGGTAAGGGCAAGGGGCTTGGCTGCAAGCGGCTTAGTTGCAAGAGGCTTGGCTGCGGACTCGGTGGAGGGCTCTGAGAAGGGCTTGGCCATCAGCGGTTGCGATATTCGATCATCGCCGCCTTGCGGAGCTCGTCGAGATAGGCCTTCTGCGTCTTCTCGTACTTCTCCTGATACATCTTCTCGCGGACCTCGCGCTTCTTCGGCGTGTCGATCATGGTCGGCTTGCGCGAGCACAGCACCACCATCTCGATGCCGTTCTTGGTCATCTCGGGCGCGGTCAGGCGGCCGATCGGGGTGTCGTCGAGCACCTTGCGCAGCGGCTCCGGCAGCTCCGCGGTGGTCTTGGTGACGGTGTCGCGGATGGTCGCGTTCGGGGTCGAGCGGAACAGCGAATTGGCCTCCTCGCAGCTCCCGACGCGGGCGCGATAGGACTCCGCTTCTTTCTTCCGGGTTTCCAGGAACGCCGCCGACGAGCCGCGCGGCACGATCAGCACGATCGGCTGCATCTTGTACTCGGTGCCCTCGACCTGGAGCTTTTCGCCGGTCTGCGCCTGCACGGCCTGCGCGACGTCGCGCTCGCCGACCAGCAGCTTCTCCTTGAAGCGGCCGCGCACGAGGCTGCCCCAGACCATCTCGGCCCTCATGCGGCTCTTCAGCGTCTCCGGGCGGACTCCCTTGGATTCGAGCGACTTGGTGAGCTGATCCGGCGTGATGCGCATGCGCTGCGCCATGCCGTCATAGGACTGGTTGATGTCGGAGACGCTGGGATCGACGCCGTATTTCTTGCCTTCCTTAATCTTGACCTTGTCGTCGATCAGCACGTTGATGACCTCCTGCCGGCTGGGGGTCTTCTGTGTCGACAGCTGGTCGAGCTTGATGCGCTGCTCGATGTCGAAATCGGTGATGGGATCGCCGTTGACCATCACGGCGATGTTCTGCGCGCGCGACGGCGAGGGCAGGGCGGCCAAGATCAGCCCGGCACCGATGGCGAGAAGGAGGCGGAAGACAGGCAATGGCGTCGTCATGATGTCGCTCGCATGTCGGCCGCGTTGAGATAGGGCAAACGCGGCCGGCACTTCAAACTATTTACTGGAGGCCGGTGGAACCGCTGGTCGTCGATGAGTTCGCCAGCGTGCGCAGGCCGATTTGGAACATGAACGCGTGGCTCAGCGTGGGCGGTGCGGTGCCCGCCGAATAGCTATACGAAGTTACGTAATTCGCCGCCAGCACGAAGCAATCGTCGACATAGCCGGCACCGAGCACATATTGGTTGATCTTGTTGGTCTCGAGGTCCCAGCGCGCCGAGCCCGACACCACCCAGTTGGTCGCGACCTTCAGCGAGCCCGTCGTCAGGATGCCTTCGCGGCGGGTCAGATAGCCCAGCTCCGGCTGCTCTGCGTAATTGCCGTACAACACGCTGACCGACCAGCGATTGAAGTTGGCGCGGCCTTCCGCCTCGAAGCGCTGCACGTTCCAGGTCTGCTCGTCCATGCGGGAGCGGACGCTGAACGTGTAGGTGCTGTTCGGCGAGTAGTTGGCGCTCGCAACGTAATCCGACCGCGGCTTGTCGAGGCCGGAGTTGAGGCCGGTATTGATGGCATCCTGCACCGTGAAGGAGTTCAGGCCGAACAGGTGGTAGGACTGGCCGAACAGCACCTTGACGGCGCCGCCCCTGTCGAACTGCGTGGTGGACTGCACGCCGACATTGGCGCGGCCGCCGCCCTCGACGCGGTCGTAGCCGGAGAACTTGTCGACGCTGAACAGGTTCGAGGCGTCGAACACCAGGCTCTGGGCGTCCTCGTTCGGCAGCCTGCCGGCATAGGTCTCGTTCGGCCGGATGATGATCTGCGCGATCGGCTCGAGGGTGGTCGAGCCCCAGGGCTGAACGTTGATGAACGGATAGCGGTACTCCAGGCCCACGGTCGGCATCAGGCGGAACGCCTCGGTGTCGCCGACGGGCAGGTAGTTCGACACGCCGGGCTGGTTGGAGACCGAGGACCTGATCGCGTCGGCACGCAGGCTCGCGAACGGCGTCCAGATCTGGCCGAACGGGTCGGTGAAGGACTTGCGCCACTGCGCTTCCGCGGTGAGGCGGGTGTAGGTGCCGGGGAAGCCGCGCAGCAGGCACTGCGAGGGCATCCGCGCCAGCGGATCGGCCGATGCCGTGGTGCACAGGCTGTTGGTGTTGGCGAGCGTCGTGATCGGGTCGAACACCGCCTCGTCGCGCGACAGGTTCACGAAATTGGTCTTGTAGCTGAACTCGCCGCCGAAGACGGGATAGTTGAGCACGTTGGAATAGTCGATCACCGGGTAGACGATCGGCACCTGGCTCTGATTGCCCGAATAGCTCAGCCAGTACATCGTGCGCGCATCGAAGAAGCTGCGGTTGCCGACGCCGGTCAGATAGAGCTGCGACAGCGCTTCCGTCGGCAGCAACAGGAACGAGCCGAGCGGATCGCGGTACTGGTAGAGCCGGTAGTCCGAAAAGAAATAGTAGTCGGACATCAGCACGCCGTCCCAGCCCCAGACCCATTTGTCGTTGAGGGCGAACTGACCCTTGGTGTCGATGGCGCCGCGGAACTCGCGGTCGCCGGGCAGTCCGGCGAATGCTCCGGGGTCGAGCTGGTAGATGCCGTAGGCGCGGATCTGGTAGGCGCCGTCGATCAGGCGCTGGCGGAATTCGCCCTGCAGCAGCGCGCCTTGCCGCGACAAGAAGCGCGGGGTGATGGTTGCGTCCATGTCGGGCGCGATCGCCCAGTAATAGGGAACCTCGACGCCATAGCCCGTTCTGTCCGTGCCCGAAATATAGCCCGGCATCAGGAAGCCGGATTTACGCTTCACGGTCGGGTCGGGCGTCGAGAAATAGGGCATGTAGGCGAGCGGCACGCCGAAGAACTCGATCTGTGCCGTCTCGAAGTACAGCATCTTCTCCTGCTGGTCGTGGATGATGCGGGCACCCTTGACCTGCCACAGCGGCGGCTTCTTCGGATCGTCCTTACACGGCGCGCAGGCCGTGTAGACGCCGTTCTCGAACACCGTGTAATTGCCGCTGGAGCGGTCGGCGCGGCTCGCGGCCATGCGCGTCTGGTCCGCCGTGTCCACGCGCAGCGAATCGACGAAACCGTCGCGGTAATCGTCGGAGAGATCCAGGATCTCGGCATAGGTGATCTTGCCGTCGGCATCCGTCATGCGGATGTTGCCCTCGGCACGCAGCCGCTTGGTCTTCTGGTCGTAGATGACCCGGTCGGCCTCGACGCTGGTGCCGTTGTAGAACAGCTGCACGTTACCGACCGCGGAGACGCGCGAGTTGTTGTAGTCGTAGTCCACCTCGGTGGCCTGAACCAGCATCTGGTTGTCGTTGGGGGCCTTTGGCGGCTTCGCACGCGGCGGCAGCGGATTGTAGGTGAAGCTCTGGGCCTTCGCCGGCGCCACGGCGGCAGCGTCGATCAAGCCGCCGAGCGAGGCAGCCGCGACGACGGAAATCAGGAGCCTGCGGACGGACAAGCCGTTCCCGTTCGCGTGCACCCATGTGCGCCGCGTCAAACGAGACACGAGCCCTCGGCGGACGGCAGTCACTATCCGTCCTCCTGATAGAGCAAGGCCAAAAAGCCGGTGAGGCCGCCCACCACAACGGGCAACCACGCCGCAGCGATCGGATGCATCAACTCAGCCTTGCTCAAGTCCTCAGTTACTTTCGACAGAACGTAGAGCAGAAAGCCTGCGCCCACGCCACTCAAAACCATCTTCTGCACGCCGCCCATCCGGAAGAAGCGCAACGACACGGAGGCCGCGAGCATCACCATGGCTGCGAGCAAAAACGGCTGTGCCAGAAGCTTCTGATACTGGAGTCGGTATCCCGCTGTCGCGAAGCCCGAGCTTTCGGAGGAGCGGATGTAGCTCGGTAGTTGCCAAAAGGACACAGTCTCGGGGGTGGAAAAGCTGTTGCGGACCTGCGCCTCGGTCAGCGTGGTCGGAATCTCCAGGGTGGCCTGGTCGATCGGCGGCCCGTCCAGCGAGAAGCGGCGGACGCCCTTGAACAGCCAGCGGCCGGCATCCAGCGTCGCCTCGCGTGCCTCGACCCGCTCCTTGAAGTGCAGGTCCTGGTCGAACCGGAACAGCGTCAGCCCGGTGAGTCGGATGCCCTGCTGCTCGCTGCGCGCCGCATTGATGATGGTTTGCCCGTCGCTGGTCATCTGGTTGAGCCAGAAGCCCGAGGCGTCCTGGATGCCGCCGCCGGGTGCCGAGCCGAACAGCTCGGCTTCCATGCGCTTGGACAGCTCGCGCAAATTGGCCGACATCGGATTGTAGGCGACGGTGGCGATCACCCCGATCAGAAGCGCGCTGCCGAGCGCGGGCGAGATGAACTGCCAGGCGGAGATGCCCGCGGCGCGCGCCACCACGAGCTCGAGCCGGCGGGAGAGGGCGAGATAGCAGGTCATCGCGCCGATCAGCATGCAGAACGGCGTCAGCTTCTCCAGGAGCTGCGGCACCCGGAACAGCGAGGTCTCGGCGACCATGATCGCGGAGGCCGATGCAAGCCCGGAGGTCTTGCGCACCATCTCGATGTAGTCGACCAGCACCAGCAGCAGGAAAATGCCGCCGAAGACGCCGAGCGCCGCGACCACGAAGCGGCCGGCGAAATAGCGCCCGAGTGTGTTGGTGAGCATGCTCATGCAGTGGCCGGACGTCCGAACAGCCGCGCGATCCGTGCGTTCGACCGGTTGATGGCCTCCATCAGGCCGGGTGGCGGCTCGACCACGACACCGCGGATGATCATCCACAGCCCGGCGCCGATGGCGCCGAAAACCATCGCATATTGCGCCAGCACCGGGCCCGGCGACTTCACCGCCATCACCGAGCAGGCGAAACCGGCCATGCGCAGGCCGAACACCGCCACGATCGAGGAGGCGATGGAGAAGTTGCGGCTCTGGCGGGTGGTGCGCGGCGCTCCGAGGAAGGCAAAGGTCAGCACCGCAAAGGCAAACGGATAGATCGGCGCAAGCAGGCTGTCATGCAAGGCCGCGCGGAACTGCCCTGGAATCTGCTTGTAGACGGGATCGTTGTCGGATGGCGAGAACAGCTCCCAGAGATAGCGCTCGCGGATACCGAGGGTGACGTCGCGGCCCTTGGCGAATTTCGACATGTCGAAGCCGTAGCGGCCGAAGGCCACGAGGGCCGGATCGCGCTTGCCCGCCTCGAAGCGCTGGAGATTGCCGGTTTCCAGCACCAGGAACGAGCCGGTCTCGTTCTTCACGACCTCGCCGTGCTCGGCGACGATCGAGACGCGCTCGTTCGGATCGCGGCGGTCGTCGATGAAGATGCCGGCGAGGATGCCGCCCGGTTGGCGTTCGCGAATCCGGATCGTGAGGTTCTCGTCGAGCCGGGCGAAGCGGCCGGGCTGCAGGATGTTGGTGAGCACGTCCGCGGTGATCTCGGCATCCCACTGCTTGATGCGCCGCATCCCGTCTGGGGCGAGATAGGCCGCGACGAAGGCGACCAGCAGCGCCACCACGCAGGTGGCATAGAAGAACGGAACGAACAGCCGGATCGGCGAGAAGCCGGCGGCATTCATCACGATGATCTCGGAATCGGTCGCGAGCTTGTTCAGTGTGTGCGAGATCGCGATCATCAGCGCGATCGGCGAGATGATCAGGACCAGGGCCGGGATCACGAGGCTGGTGATGCCGAGGAAGGTGAGGATGGTCTGACCCTGGCTCGTCATCAGGTCGATGCCGCGCAACGCCTGCGTAATCCAGATCACGCCGGTGAGGCTGACCAGGACCAGCGCAAACGACGCCAGCGTCGTGCGGAAGATATACCTATCGATCGACCCCATGCGCTACCGCACGAATTCCCACCAAGCCCCAATTCCGATCGGAATTCCGGCTGCCCAACCAATCCCCGATCAGGGGATCCCCAAGGTCGGCCAACAGCTCTTCCGCCAGTTCATTCTCTCACTACCATCCCTTTGATCCGTCAACAAAATGGCTGCCCCGTGGCACCCTCATCATATGGTTAATATTTCGCTGTTGTGGCGTCGGGGCCACGGCGGAGCTTGGCATCTGCCGGGCGGGTGGCCCATAGTGCCGAAAGTCCAGTGAATCGCCGTTCAGCTCCGGCCCGTGGCCGAGACCTGCCTGATCGCGATAAGCCCCTGTTTTGGAGGAGTTATCCATGTCCGATGCCATCAAGGTCGGCTTCGTCCCGTTGTCATCAGCCGCCCGTGGCATCCTAGTCGTGTTCTGCGACGATGGCCTGAAGCTCGGTCCGGCGACGGCCAAGGCCCTCGGCGGCGCTGCCGAGATCGTGAAGCGCGCGGCGGCTGCGGCCGCCTTCAAGGGCAAGAGTGGTGCTGCGCTGGACATTCTGGCGCCGGAGGGGGTGAAGGCGACCCGGCTGATCGTGATCGGCGCCGGCAAGGCGACCGGCCTCAAGGCCAACGATTTCCTCAAGTTCGGCGGGGTGGCGGCCAGCAAGCTGCCCGCCGGCACCAGCGCCATGACCATCCTGGCGGAGCTGCCGGGTGGCGCGATGACGAGCGAGCAGGCGGTTGCGATCGCTTCGGGCCTGCGCTTACGCGCTTACAAGTTCGATCGCTACAAGACCAAGAAGAAGGACGGCGAGGAGGGCGGCGCGCGCGCCGACGTCTCGCTTGCGGTCGGCGATGCCGGTGCGGCGAAGAAAGCGTTCGCCTCGGCCGGCCATGTCGTCGACGGCGTGATCATCGCACGCGACCTCGTCAACGAGCCGCCGAACGTGCTTTTCCCGGAGGAGTTCGCCCGCAGAGCGGGTCAGCTCCGCAAGCTTGGCGTCAAGGTCGAGGTGCTCGACGTCAAGGCGATGCAGAAGCTCGGCATGGGCGCGCTGCTCGGCGTCGGCCAGGGCTCGGCGCGGCCGAGCCGCACCGTGATCATGCGCTGGGACGGGGCCAAGAAGGGCGAGGCCCCGGTCGCCTTCGTCGGCAAGGGCGTCTGCTTCGACACCGGCGGCATCTCGATCAAGCCGGCCGGCAGCATGGAGGACATGAAGGGCGACATGGGGGGAGCTGCCTGCGTCGTCGGCCTGATGCATGCGCTCGCCGCGCGCAAGGCGAAGGTCAACGCGGTCGGCGCCATCGGCCTCGTCGAGAACATGCCCGACGGCAACGCGCAGCGGCCGGGCGACATCGTCACCTCGATGTCCGGCCAGACCATCGAGATCATCAACACCGACGCCGAGGGCCGCCTCGTGCTCGCCGACGTGCTTTGGTACGTCGCCAAGAAGGTGAAGCCGAAATTCATGGTGGACCTTGCGACGCTGACCGGCGCCATCATGGTGGCGCTCGGCACCGAGCATGCCGGCATGTTCTCCAACAACGACGAACTGGCCGACCGGCTGCTCACGGCCGGCATCGAGAGCGGGGAGAAGGTCTGGCGCATGCCGCTCGGCCCGGAATACGACAAGCTGATCGATTCCCAGTTCGCCGACATGAAGAACACCGGCGGCCGCCATGGCGGCTCGATCACCGCCGCGCAGTTCTTGCAGCGCTTCGTCGACGGCGTGCCCTGGGCCCATCTCGACATCGCCGGCACCGCCATGGGCGCGCCGAAGACCGACATCAACCAGAGCTGGGGCAGCGGCTACGGCGTCCGCCTGCTGGACCGTCTGGTCGCCGACCATTACGAGCGCAAATGACCCGACATGACTGAAGTGCTGTTTTACCATCTGCAAAACATGACGGTGGAGAATGTGTTGCCGCCGCTTCTCGAGAAATCGCTCGAGCGCGGCTGGCGCGTCGTGGTGCAGTCGACCTCGGAGGAGCGCGCCGATGCGCTCGACTCGCATTTGTGGACCTATCGCGACGATTCATTCCTGCCGCACGCGACATGGCGGGTGAACGATGTTGCCGACCAGCCGATCGTGCTGGCGATCGAGGGCGGCAACCCGAATGGGGCCAATGTCCGCTTCCTGGTCGACAACGCCGCGCTGCCCGAGGACGCGCAGGGCTATGAGCGCATGGTGCTGCTGTTCAATGGCGACGATCCCGACGCGCTTGCGCTCGCCCGCACGGCCTGGACGGATTGCAAGGCGCGGGGATTTGATGTCACCTATTGGCAGGCCGACGACCGCGGCCGGTGGCAGAAGCGCAATTAGCCGCAATTAATGATAATTTGCAGTTTTCGGGCGATGCTGGCTTCGGCCACCTTCATGCCGCAAAGGGATGTTGGGACAATCGCTTAGGGCTGGTCCTTCACGTGGGGAATTCGTTTATCGTGCGACATCAAAAGCTTCCCAGCTCGCTCTTGATTGCGTTGGCTGCCGTAGCACCGCTGGTCGCGGGCTGCGCGGGCGGGGCCGATTTGCTGTCGAAGGATGCCGAATGGTTCCAGAAGCCCGGCCGTCTCTTCATCAAGAACATCTCGATCGAATCGCCACCGCTGACCCCCGACAAGCCGGTGCGGGCTGAGGATCTCGTCAGCGCCGACGGCGCCTGTCCCGGCATGGCGCCGCCGCCCGGACCGGCCGATGCCAATGCCTCGACGACGCCCGCGCCGATCGGCGGCACGGTCGCGCTCGGCCACACCGAATGCGACGTGGTGCGCGGCATCGGGGCACCCTCGAGCGTCAACCTCTCCAACGATGCCATCGGCCGCCGCGTCGCCGTCGTCACCTGGACCACCGGCCCGCGCGCCGGCATCTACACGTTCACGGCTGGACGTCTGTCCTCGATCGAAGGTAACCCGGACCCGCAGCCGGTGCCGAGGGCGGCCAAGCCAAAGAAGAAGCAGGCGTAGGCGGATCGCCTGCGCCTTGGTGAAACGGAACAGCCTTCATCTTGAAGCCGTCACGCATATTGAGACCGAGCAGAACGATGTTCGTTGCTCCGGCGGCCAGTTCGAGAGCCTGCACGGCGTAGAACGCGGTGTCGAACTCCGCGGCCTTCGCCTTGAAGGCAAGAAACAACGCGGCGGGAATCAGAATCAGGATGCCGTTGCCGGCAATGAACGGCATGCGTCTGATCTTCGCACCGATCAGGCCGGCGCGCCGCTGCTTTGCCAGGACGAATCCCGAGCCTCCCGTCGCCGCAAGCATCGGAATGAGCAGCAGGAAGCCCCACGGTATGGCGGTCTTCACCATGGCTATGGTCTCGTGTGACGCAAACAGCTCGGTGAGAGCCGTGGAAAGCCAGAAAGTCGCAATGGTGATCAGTGCGACCGCTCCCGCGACTGGGTGGATGATCTTGGTCATGGTCTGCCGTTTTCGAAGCGAGCTACGCGACGCAGATGCCGGGCACCGCGACTTTCTGGAACAGGTGCGGGGAGGCGACCGCGGATGCAGGGTAAGCCGAGATCTTCGACCTGAACTCGGGGTGCGTGAACGCAGCCCGGAAGTCGGCATTCGTCTGCCAAACCGCGTAGTTCAGATACGTGGGGCTTTCGCCGATCGCCCGATGAAGTTGGGTGGAGATGAAGCCGGGCTGCCGCTTCATGAAGGCGGCATCGTCCTGCCAGACCTGGAGAAAGCTTTGTTCGTCGGCCTTGTCGAGCGTGAACAGATTCACCAGCACCAAAGGGCCGGTGTCGATGCCGAGCTGACGCTCGATGGGAAAGTCAGGGTCCAGTGGGCGCAAGTGTGCCATGACGAACTCCGTCGAGATGGTTTTATGATGTCAATATGGTAATATACGCAATCTAGTAATTTGACATCATGATGTCAATAACTGTCTATGGTGACGGATGCGGAAATCCCAACGGACGCCGGCCGGCGATGCCCTGACGAACCTCATGCTTGACTTGTTCCGGCTGAACAGCCTGCTCCTGACCGCAGGGGACCGTTTGGTGGCCCCGCTCGGGCTCACCAGCGCCCGCTGGCAGATTCTCGGCGCCATCGTGCAGGCCGAGCGACCGCAGCCGGTAGCCTGGCTCGCCCGCGATCTCGGCGGCAATCGCCAGAACGTGCAGCGGATCGTCAACGACCTCCATGCGGAAGGCCTCGTTGCCTTCGAGGCCAATCCGCATCACCGCCGCGCACAGCTCGTCGTCCTCACCGACAAGGGGCGGCGCGCTTTCGACGCCGCCATGGCTTTGCAGATGCCGTGGGTCAACAGCCTTTCCGAAGGGCTTGCGGTCAAGGATCTGCAAACGGTTCATCGCATCGTCGCGGCACTCCGTAACAAGCTCGAGAGCGATGCCGAGCAGCAGACGTAGCCCTTGGGCGAACGGCAAGGTCGCGCGGGCACACCGGATGCAGTGTGGTCGGCATCGGTGCACCTTCGGCCGCTGCAATGTTCCTGACGACGTTGCTTTCGTGATGGCCGCGCGCCCCGGAATGCGCTTTGATGGCGCAAACAAACAATCCGGAGGAAACTAATGCGGTTCATAGCCCTCGTATCGGCTCTGCTCGTGTCGTCTGGCGCGGCGTTCGCCCAGGACTATCCGACCCGGCCCATCACCATGCTGGTTCCATTCGCCGCGGGCGGGCCGACCGACACCATCGCGCGCCTGACCGCGGCCGGCATGGCCAAATCCCTGGGACAGCAGGTCATCGTCGAGAACGCGACCGGTGCCGGCGGCACCATCGGCACGACCCGCGCTGCGCGCGCCCAACCGGACGGCTACACGCTGCTGATCCATCACGTCGGCATCTCCACAGCGGCGACGCTCTACCGCAACCTCAGCTACGACACCAAGACGGCCTTTGCGCCGATCGGGCTCGTGACCAACGCGCCGATGACCATCATTGCGCGGCCCGATTTCCCGGCCAACACGCTCAAGGAGCTCGTCGCCTACGCCCAGCAGCAGGGCGACAAGCTGACCTACGCCAACGCCGGCCTGGGTGCGGCCTCGCATCTGTGCGGCATGCTGTTCATGACGGCGATCCAGAAGCAGCTCACCACGGTGCCCTACAAGGGCAACGGCCCGATCATGAACGACCTGCTCGGCAAGCAGATCGACCTCACCTGCGACCAGGCGACGAACACGACCGGGCCGATCACGGCCAAGCAGGTCAAGGCCTACGCGATCACCACCAGGGAGCGGCTGAAGAGCCTGCCCGATCTGCCGACCGCCGACGAGGCTGGCCTCAAGGGCTTCGAGCTCGGTGTCTGGCACGGCATCTATGCCCCCAAGGGCACGCCGCCGGCGGTCGTTCAGAAGCTGACCGCGGCGCTGCAGACCGCGCTCAAAGATCCCGCGCTGATCGCCCGATTCAACGACATCAACACCGAGCCGGTCCCGCAGGACAAGGCGACGCCGGAGGCGTTAGGCGCGACGCTGACGAGCGAGATCGACCGCTGGGCGCCGATCATCAAGGCGGCCGGGCAATACGCGGATTGAGCTGGGGCGTCCCGCTGGGCTTGCCGGCCGAGCGGGCAAAAAGCAACTGCTTCAAAGGCTAGTTCGCCGGTGCCATCATGCCGGTACTGTGCATGGGGTTGTTTTGCACGTTTGGTTGGAGTGCGGTGGAGACGTTAGCCCGCCGCCTCGTCGAACTGCGCGCTCGCCTCGAGCCATTGCTCCTCGGCGCGCGCCAGCGCGTCGGCGGCATTGGCGCGCGCCTTCGACAGCTGCGCCGCCTGCTTGGGATCGCGCGTGAAAATGTCGGGCAAGGCGAGCGCCGTGTCGATCTTGGCGATGATCTCGCTGACGCGGGCGATCTCGGCCTCGGCTTCGGCAATGCGCTTCTTCAAGCCTCCGCGATTGTCCGCTCTCGGGCGCTGCGGCTTCTCAGGCAGCGCACTGCGCTCGCGCGGGGCCTCGGCGTTGCGCGTGGACAGCACCAGGCGGCGATATTCGTCGAGGTCGCCGTCGTAATTGGTGACGGTGCGGTCGGCGACGATCCAGAGCCGATCAGCGCAGGCCTCGATGAGGTAGCGGTCGTGCGAGACCATGATCACCGCGCCGGGAAACTCATTGATCGCCTCCGCAAGCGCGCCGCGGCTGTCGATGTCGAGATGGTTGGTCGGCTCGTCCAGGATGATCATGTTGGGGCCGAAGAAGGTCGCAAGGCCCAGGAGAAGGCGCGCCTTCTCGCCGCCTGACAATTTGCCGGCCTTGGTATCGGCCGCCTTGCCGGAGAAGCCGATCGCGCCGGCGCGGGCGCGCACCTTGGCTTCGGGCGCATCGCCCATCAGCTTGCGGACGTGGTCGTAGGCGGAGGCGTCCTCGTTGAGCTCGTCGAGCTGGTGCTGCGCGAAATAGGCGATCGACAGCTTGTCCGCGCGCGTCACCTTGCCCGAGAACGGCGCGAGCCGTCCGGCGAGCAGTTTTACAAGCGTCGACTTGCCGTTGCCGTTGGCGCCCAGCAGCGCGATGCGGTCGTCGTTGTCGATGCGCAAGGTGACGCGGCCCAGCACCGGGCTCGCCGGGTCGTAGCCGACCGAGGCGTTGTCGACGGCGATGATCGGTGGCGACAAGATCTTCTCCGGTGCCGGGAAGCTGATCTCGCGCACGTCCTCGGTGACCAGCGCCGTGATCGGCTTCAGCCGCTCCAGCATCTTGACGCGCGACTGTGCCTGCCGGGCTTTCGATGCCTTGGCCTTGAAGCGATCGACGAAGGACTGCAGGCGGGCGCGTTCGGCCTCCTGGCGCTTGACCGCCTTGGCGTCGAGCAGCTCGCGCGCGGCGCGCTGCTCCTCGAACGAGGAGTAGCTGCCCTTGTAGAGCGTGAGCTTGCCGCGCTCCAGGTGCAGGATCTGGTCGACCGAGCTTTCCAGGAGGTCGCGGTCGTGGCTGATCACGATCACCGTGCGCGGATAATGCGCAAGGTGATCCTCCAGCCACAGTGTGCCTTCGAGGTCGAGATAATTGGTGGGCTCGTCGAGTAGCAGAAGGTCGGGCGCCGCGAACAGCGTTGCGGCGAGCGCGACGCGCATGCGCCAGCCGCCGGAGAACTCGGCGCAGGGGCGGAGCTGATCGGCGGCGGAGAAGCCGAGGCCGGAGAGGATCGCGGCCGCGCGGCTCGGCGCCGAGTGCGCGTCGATGTCGACGAGCCGGGTCTGGATCTCGGCGATGCGGTGCGGATCGGTCGCGTGCTCGGCCTCGGTCAGCAGCGCGTCGCGTTCGAGGTCGGCCTTGAGCACGACCGAGATCAGGCTTTCGGGACCGTTCGGCGCTTCCTGCGCCAGGCTGCCGATGCGCCAGCGCGGCGGCAGGGTCACCGAGCCGTGCTCGGCCGCAAGCTCGCCGCGGATCACCTTGAACAGCGTCGACTTGCCAGTGCCGTTGCGTCCGACCAGGCCGACGCGCGATCCGGGCGTGATCTGCACGGAACTCTGGTCGATCAAAAGGCGTCCGGCGAGGCGGATGGAGAGGTCGGTGATGGCGAGCATGCGGCCTTGTCACCGCAAGGCGCGGCGAACGCAACTCGTTTTTCCGTTAGTGCGTCTCGCGCTCGCGCCGCTGCAGCTCGTTCAGGAGCTGCTCGAGATGGGTCGGAAGGCGCGGCTCGGGCCGGAGGCTCTGCTGCAGCCGTTCGCCCACGGCATCGCAAATCGAGCGGCTGGTGCGCCGGTCGATCTGTTCGCTGTCATTGGCAAAAAGCCCAGCCATCGCAAGGTTCCGTGTTCTCGAAGTAAAGACACGGTACCAAGTCATTGCCGGCCAAATGGTTTCGCTGGATGTCGGGAAAGCCGGGCATTCTCGTAAAAATTGTATGAGCGGCGCTTTGTACGCTCAAGGCAAAGCCCCGGCGAGGGGGGCGCCGGGGCTTCTCTTGGAAGGTACCTGGGGGGCTTAGGTAGCCTTCCGAAGGTGCTGACGGATTCAGTAGCAGCGGTTGATCAGCCGCCAGCGGGGTCCCCAGGGGGTCGGGACCAGCCGGCGCACATAGCAGCCGCCATAACCGTAGGAGACGGGACCGCCAGCGTAGAAGCGCGGTCCGCCCCAGCCATGGCCGTGGTGATGGCCGTGGTGATGGTGCGCGTGCCCGTGGTGCCGGCCACCGCCATGCCCGCCGCCTTGCCAATGAGCGGAGGCCGAGGTCGGCGCCAGCGCAGCTCCCAGCGCGACCGCGGCGACAGCGGCAAGCGAAAGTTTCCTCAACATGGTTATCTCCTGAAGACTGCCAGCGCGGGGCTATCGCGCCGATGGAAAGGCCGCCGAAACGGTCTGCCTGAGGTCAGGCTTCGGTTTCGATGGGCCCAACCTTACGCCGGGGAAGCTGAACCGGATCCTGACGGCGGTTTCAGATTGGGTTCATCTGGGTGAAATTGTCGTCATCCAGCGAATCGGGAGCCATCCCCTCGCGGAAACCGCCTATGAGGCTGTTCCGCGGTCGCTTGCCGTCCGGCAAAGGCGCCGATATAAGCCCCGCAACCCCGGACCCCCGCTTTCTCCCCAAGGACAAGATCATGGCCATCGAACGCACTTTCTCGATCATCAAGCCCGACGCGACCGAGCGTAATCTGACCGGCGCAGTCAACGCCGTGATCGAGAAGGCGGGCCTGCGCATCGTCGCGCAGAAGCGCATCCGCATGACCAAGGAGCAGGCCGAGACCTTCTATGCCGTCCACAAGGCGCGCCCCTTCTTCGGCGAGCTCGTCGAATTCATGACCTCCGGCCCGGTCGTGGTTCAGGTCCTGGAAGGCGAGGGCGCGATCGCCAAGTACCGCGAGGTGATGGGCGCGACCGATCCGTCCAAGGCTGCTGAGGGCACCGTGCGCAAGCTCTACGCCAAGTCGATCGGCGAGAACTCGGTGCACGGTTCGGATGCGCCGGAGACCGCCGCGATCGAGATCGCGCAGTTCTTCTCGGGTAACGAGATCGTCGGCTGATCCAGTCGGCAGACTAGAGGCGACGGGCGAAGGGACTCATTGTGGACTGGCTCTGGCAGATCTTCGATCCCGCTACGATCGGGAGCTTCTTTACCCAGTTCCGCAACGAGATGGCCGCACCGACTTTCTGGATCGCGGTCGGCAAGATCATCTGGATCAACATCCTGCTCTCCGGCGACAACGCGCTGGTGATTGCGCTCGCGTGCCGCGGTCTGTCGCCGCGGCATCGGCTCTGGGGCATGATCTTCGGCGCCGGCGCAGCGGTGATGCTCCGGATCATCTTCACCGGCATCGTCGCCACCCTGATGGAGCTGCCGTACCTCAAGCTGGTCGGCGGCCTTGCGCTGATCGTGATCGCGGCAAAGCTCCTGGTGCCGGAGAACGAGGACGAGAACGACGTCGACGCTGCCGCGCATCTGTGGCACGCCATCCAGATCGTCGTGGTGGCCGACATCGTCATGAGTCTCGATAACGTCATTGCTGTCGCTGCCGCGGCCAATGGCAGCGTGCCGCTGCTGATCCTCGGCCTTACCATCAGCGTGCCGCTGATCGTCGCCGGCGCCGCGCTGATCATGGCACTGCTCACAAAGCTCCCGGTGCTGGTCTGGGCCGGTGCGGCGCTGCTCGGCTGGATCGCGGGCGAGGTGATGGCGACCGATCCCGGGGTCACGCCGCGGCTGCACGCGCTGTTCGAGGGGCCGTTCGGCGCCTCGCTCGACGCCATGCTCGGGGTCTTGCGCATCCCGCCGCAATTCGGCCATGGCGGGGCCGGCGGCGAGTATTTCTGTGCTGTGATCGGAGTCGTCGTCGTGCTGGTGGTCGGCACCATCTGGCGCCGGCGCAGTCTCACCGCGGCCGCCCTCGAATCCTCCGAACGGCACGCCAAGGCCTCCGCGGAGTGACGTTGAAGCGCTGATCGGTGCGGCCGCCCCTCCAGCGATGAGAGGCGTCCACATCACTGGGGCGCTTCCCGCGTTGGCTGGACGCGAGCGATCACCGGCCACGGGTTCGGCCGAATCCTCCCATCATTGCATTCGTATGACCGGCGCGCATCTTCGCGAGAGCTCGCGTCGCGCGCGCGTGCGCGCGGGCGTTGCGTGGAGAGTGGTCGTTCGCAACCCTCACGCGATTTAGACCTTGTCTTATTATAAACTACTAAGATTCAAGGGTGCTTTCGTTGACTCGACGAGGGTTCCCACGGCACCTCGCCCCGACGTTCATGTTCATGAAATCGGAAGGTGCGATGTCGTCGAAAGTGTTTTGTCGTCCCGTTGCCGTTCTTGCCGCTCGCATCAAGACGCTGCTGACGTGCGCCAGCCCGAGAGCCTTCACGGTTTCCCTGGTCTCCATTGCCTTGTGCAGCGACGGCGTCCTGCACGCTAGCAGCGCGCAGAGCGCTGCGCCCCAGGCCGCGGGAAGCACGTTGCCGGCGGTGACCGTCACCGCAGACGCTCCGAAGCCGCGCCCGCGTCCACGAGCCAATCCAGTCAGGAGGGCGGGCCGCGGCGCGCCTGCGAACGAGCGGGCCAAATTGCAGGCGGAAGCGACCCCGACGGCTGCGGGGCCCGGTGCACTGCCGCGGACCTACGCAGGCGGGCAGGTGGCACGTGGAGGCCAGGTCGGCTTGCTCGGCAACAAGGATTTCATGGATACGCCGTTCAACATCACGAGCTTCACGGCGAAGAAGATCGAAGATCAACAGGCGGTCACCGTCGCCGATGTCGTCACGAACGATCCCTCAGTCCGCTTGGGGAGCCAACCCGGCGGCATTTTCGATTCTTTCTTCATCCGCGGTTTTCCGATCGGGGAGGGCAATGTCGGAGAAATCGCCTTCAACGGCGTCTATGGCGTTGCACCGAACTACCGCGTGTTCACCGATTACGTCGAACGCATCGAGATCATCAAGGGCCCGACCGCGCTGCTCTACGGCATGGCGCCGAACAGCAGTGTCGGCGGCACCATCAACATCGTGCCGAAGCGTGCCGGGGACATCGATCTCACGCGCGTCACGACCGACTACGCGTCGAACACCCAGCTCGGCACACATCTCGACGTGAGCCGGCGGTTCGGTGAAAATCGCGAATTCGGTATTCGCGTCAATGGCAGCTATCACAACGGCGATACGCCGTTGGACAACCAGACGCGGGAGGCGCATGTCGGCTCTGCAGCCTTCGACTATCGCGGCGAGAAGTTCAGGGTCTCGCTCGATTTCATCGAGCAGGAGGAAAAGTTCGACGCGCCGACGAGACCGTTCCTGGTCGCAACCGGCGTGGCCGTTCCGACCGCGCCGGTCGGACGGCGCAATGTCACCCAGGCCTGGGAATTCGCCAAGGTTCACGACAATTCGCTTCTGGCGCGCGCCGAATACGATGTGACTGACGCCGTGACGGTGTTTGCAGATGTCGGAGGCGGCAGGACCCAGGTCGACCGTCTGTTCGGGACGCCAACGATCCTGAATGCGGCTGGCAACACCACGTCGACACCGGGACGATTCAAGTTCGACATCGACAGGAACGTGGCCGACGTCGGCGTGCGGGCCCGAATCGAGACTGGCGCGATCAGTCATGCCGTGAGCTTGCAGGGGAGCTACTACGGGGATGAGATCTCGCGGGGCTCGGTGAACGGCACGGCGGTGTCGTCCAACATCTATGCGCCGATCGCCCGTCCCCAGCAGTTCGTTGCGGCTCCCGCGACCGTGCCGCGGCTGTCGGACACCGAGCTGACCGGCATTGCGCTTGCCGACACCATGTCGGTTCTCCAGGAGCGGCTTCAGCTGACGGTCGGCGTCAGGCAGCAGGGCGTTAGGTCGAACAACTACAACACCACCACGGGCGCCGTGAGCTCGGCCTACGACCAGACGGCGTTCACACCGATGGTCGGCGTGGTCGTCAAGCCCTGGAGCAACGTTTCGCTCTACGCCAACTATATCGAAGGGCTCAGCAAGGGCGACACCGCGCCGACGACGGCCGCAAATCAGGGCGAGGTCCTTGCGCCGTATTTGAGCAAGCAGAAGGAAGCAGGCGTCAAGGTCGATTTTGGCACGCTCGCGACCACGATCAGCCTGTTCGAGATCACCAAGCCGTCGGGGCAGACGGGTGCCGGCAACGTCTTCCGAGCTGATCAGGAGCAGCGCAATCGCGGCGTGGAATTCACCGTGTTTGGAGAAGTGCAGCCGGGCATTCGCGTTCTTGGCGGCGTGACATTGATCGATGCGGAGCTGACGAAGACGAGCACGCTGGCCAATTTCGGCAAGACGCCGATCGGAGTGCCCGAGGTGCAGGCCAATCTGTCCGCCGAATGGGACACCCCGTTCGCACCAGGGCTGACATTGGTCGCCAACACCATCTATACCGGGCATCAATATCTGAATGGGGCAAACACGCAGGTTGTTCCGGCCTGGACGAGGCTCGATCTGGGCGCGCGCTACACCACGCGCATCAACAACCGGCCAGTGACGGTTCGGGCCCTGGTCCAGAATGTGTTCGACACCAACTACTGGGCTGGCGTCGCGAGCTTCTCTGCGCTAGCGCAAGGCTCGCCCCGAGCCCTGCTCTTGTCGATGTCGACCGACTTCTGAGCTTTGGCCTCCTCGGGCCGGCTGCGGAGCTGGATCAGGCGCAGACGACGGGTGCTCTGAATGGACAAAACAATCAGGGCACCACGTCGAGGCGGCTCGGCGCCCGCCCGATCCAGGATGATGCCCGGACGCGTGCAGCACGCGCTGCTGTGGGCGCACCGTTGGTTCGGATTGATCGGCGGCATCGTCGTGGTGCTGATCGGCCTGACTGGAAGCTTCATCGTCTTCTACCGGGAGATCGATGTCGCCCTGAATCCGGCGCTCTATGCGCCCGCCGGTCCGGAGCAGAGCGTCACGTTAGCGGAGGTGATGCACGCCGCCGCGGCAGCGGATCCCGCGCCGATCGCGACGATCCTGGCGCCAGACCGGACCTGGCCGGTCTGGATCGTGATCCATTCGCACGAGACCACGCCAGGCAGCTACCCGAACCGGTGGACGACCATGGTCGATCCTTCCAACGGCAAGGTGCTCGGGCGGCGTGACTACGCCAACGCGTTCGCGCTCAAGGTTTACCGTCTCCATTTCACGCTGCTGCTCCACGAGTTCTGGGGCAAGGAACTGGTCGGCGTGGCCGGGTTCGTGCTGCTCGGCTTGGCGGTCTCGGGTCTCTTCCTTTGGTGGCCGAAGCCGGGGCGATTTTGGCGATCGATCTCGGTGCGCAAGAACGTCTCGCTGCTTCGATTTGTTCTGGACCTTCACGGTGCGGCAGGCTTTTGGGCGCTGTCAGTGCTCTTGTTGATCTCGATCACCGGCGTCGGCATCGTTTTTCCCGACCTGGTGCGGCCCATCGTCGGCCTCGTGTCGCAGCCGACGCCTGATCGCTCGCCGCGAGACGAAATGCCGCCTCCGGCAGGGACGCCGGTGCTCTCACCTGACGCGATCATGCGATGCGCGCAAGAGGTCAAGCCCGGTGCGACGGTCGCCATGCTCAATCCGCCGACCGCAACGCGCAACACCTGGCGGGTGCAATTCCGTCCTGATGGAGCTGATCCCGCTGTGCGGTCGCGTGGAGCGATCTGGCTCGATCCGTGGAGCGGCGCTGTGGTGCACGACCGCACGCCGGGCACCATGTCGATGGGGGACCGCTATCTGGCCGAGCAGCTCTGGCTCCACAATGGCGCGACGTTCGGATTCGCAGGACGCCTGCTGGTGTTCGCGGCCGGCTTCGCACCGCTAGTCCTCTTCGTCAGCGGCGCGATGATGTGGCTCAAGAGACGGCCCGGGAAGATGAGGCCCGGCTGAGAGGTCAGCGCCTGACGATTGAACCGGCGCGGCCAACCAGGCGGGCGAGCTGACGGAAGCGGCTGCCGACGCGGTCGGCGACGAGGTCGCCGAGCCGGTGCTCGAACACCAGCATCAATTTGCGGCCCTGGCTGCGGAAATGCGTGGCTGGTAGGACGCCGGGACGTGCGGCCGAGATCAGATGCGCGACGCGGAACGCAGCGCCCAGGAGGCGCGCGCGTTCGAGCTGGGCCGGCGTCAGCAGCTCCTGCATGGTGACCGGCGGCTGGTTTTCCTCGCTGAGGCCGGCATAGCGATAGAACACCGACAGGCCGACGAAGGCGCGTTCGGTGTGGGTGATCGCGCCGAAATTGCCGTTGACGACGAGGCTGAGCGTCTGCTCGCCGCGATGATCGGGATGCACGCGCCAGCCGATGTCGGAGAGCAGGCACGCGGTGTGGCGGAGGCGGCGGTCCACTTCCGTCTCGCGCAGCTTGACGACGCGCACCAGGCGGTCGGTCCAGGCAATCAGCTCGCGCGCGTGCCTGGCCGAACGCGACAGCAGCTGGTTCAGCTCCTCCGCCGCGCAGATCAGCCCGTCCTTGTTGCGTTCGGTCTCGGGCAGCTTCTCGTGCAGCAGGCCCTCGCGCACGCCGAAGGTGGAGAACACGATGTTCTTTGGCTTCGCGACGCGGATGATGTGCTCGAGCACCAGCGCCGCATAGGTGAGGAGAGGGCGCCGCGCATCGGCGACGATCTCGATGTCGGCAAGCATGTCGGCGGCGGCGAGGCGCCGCAGGCGGCGCGAGAAGTCGAGCGCCTCGGCAGCCGGAATGGAATAGCCGTGCATCACCTGGAGCGGATAGCCGCTCTGGATGATGTGGATGCGCGCGAGCGCGCGCCAGGTGCCGCCGACGGCATAGAAGGTGCGACCGCGGCCGGCAGTGAGTAACTGGACCCCGTCGATCTCGTCGCGCACGATGCGGTCGGCGCGCTTGAGCGATTTGTGGGCGAGGTCCTGCAGTGCGAGGCCGCCGAGCGGCAGCGTCACGCCGCTGCGTACGGCGTTCCTGCGCACGTCGATCAGCTCGAGCGAGCCGCCGCCGAGGTCGCCGACGATGCCGTCTGGATGGTGGATGCCGGAGATCACGCCGAGCGCGGACAGTCGTGCTTCGCGCGAGCCCGACAGGATCTCGATCTTCACCGCGCAGATCCGCTCGGCCCTGGCGATGAAATCGGGGCCGTTGGAGGCGTCGCGGCATGCGGCGGTCGCGATCGCGAACACGCGTCCGACCTTCATCACCCGGCACAGCGCGCGAAACCGTTTCAGCGAGGTCAGCGCCTTGTCGATGGCGTCGGGCGCGAGCAGGCCCGTGCTCTGCACCTCGCGCCCGAGGCCGCACAGCGTCTTCTCGTTGAAGATCGGGATCAGGCTGCGCGCCAGCGCCTCGTAGACGACGAGGCGGACCGAGTTGGAGCCTATGTCGATAACCGCGACGCTCGAGCCGCGCTTGCGCGGCCGCTTCACGTCGCAAATCCCCGATCAGGATTGATGACGTTCGTTCCGGCGCGTGAGACGACGCGGCGAGGATTCCTTGAGCGACTTTCCACGGCCAGACAGACTCGGATTCGTCATGAAGTAGTTGTGGACGTTGAAAGGCTCCTCGCCCTTCGCGGTCTTCATACGCGTTGAAGACCCATCCGGCAACAACTGCCAGCTCTGCTCATTGTCCTTCAGGTTCGCGACCATGATCTGTTCGAGAACCTGCTGATGCACCGTCGGATTTTGCAGCGGACACAGCACCTCGACGCGGCGGTCGAGGTTGCGCGGCATCATGTCGGCGGACGAGATATACACAGCCGCTTTCGCGCTCGGCAGTCCCTGGCCCATGCCGAAGCAGTAGATTCGGCCATGTTCCAGGAAGCGGCCGATGATCGACTTGACGCGGATGTTCTCCGACAGACCGGGAATGCCGGGCCTGAGGCAGCAGATGCCGCGCACCACGAGCTCGACCTGGACACCGGCCTGCGAGGCCTCGTAGAGCGCGTCGATGATGTCGGGATCGACCAGCGCGTTCATCTTCATCCAGACCGCGCCGGGACGGCCATGCCGCGCATGTGCGGTCTCGCCCTGGATGTGCTCGATGATGCGCTTGCGCAAGGTCAGCGGCGACACCGCCATCTTTTCCAGATCGCTCGGCGCGGCATAGCCGGTGATGAAATTGAACACGCGCGCGGCATCGCGGCCGATCGTCGGGTCCGAGGTGAAGTAGGAGAGATCGGTGTAGATGCGCGCGGTGACCGGGTGATAATTGCCGGTGCCGGTATGGACGTAAGTCGTCAGGCTGCCGCCCTCGCGGCGCACCACCATCGAGAGCTTCGCGTGCGTCTTCAATTCGAGGAAGCCGTAGACGACCTGCACGCCGGCGCGTTCGAGATCGCGGGCCCAGCGGATGTTGGCTTCTTCGTCGAACCGCGCTTTCAGCTCGATCAGCGCGGTGACTGATTTGCCGGCCTCGGCCGCTTCGGCCAGCGCGCGCACGATCGGTGAATTGTTGGAGGTGCGGTAGAGCGTCTGCTTGATCGCAACGACGTCGGGGTCGCGCGTGGCCTGCTGCAGGAATTGCACGACGACGTCGAACGACTCGTAGGGATGGTGGACGATCAGGTCCTTCTGCCGGATCGCGGCGAAGATGTCGCCGCCATGCTCGCGCACGCGTTCGGGGTGGCGCGGCACGTAAGGGGTGAATTCGAGGTCGGGCCGGTCGAGGCGGGTGAGCTGCGAGAGCTCGTTCATCGCCTGCACGCCGTCGACCAGGAAGATCTCGTCGTCGTCGGCGGAGAGCGCGTGCTGCACGAAGCTGCGCAGCTGCTCCGGCATCTTGGCGTCGATCTCGAGCCGGATCACCGATCCGCGGCGGCGGCGCTTCAGCGCGGTCTCGAACAGGCGGACGAGATCTTCGGCCTCCTCCTCGATTTCGAGCTCGGAGTCGCGGATGATCCGGAAGGCGCCTTGGCCGTGCAGATTGTAGCCGGGGAACAGGCGGTTGATGAACAGGGCGGTGGCCTGCTCCAGCGAGATCAGGCGCACCGTGCCATCCGCCGGCAGGCGGATGAAGCGGTCGATCTTGCCGGGCATGCGGATCAGCGCGTTCATCTGCTTGCCGTCGGCGGCGCGCGTGAGCTGCAGCGCGATGGTGAAGCCGAGGCTCGGAATGAACGGGAAGGGGTGGGCCGGATCGATCGCCAGCGGGGTCAGGAGAGGGAACACGTTGTGGAGGAAGTAGTCCTCGATCCAGGTCCGTTCCGCCTTTGTGACGTCCTTGCCGTCGACCAGCACGATGCCGACCTCGGCCAACGTGGCGCGCAGGTCGCGCCAGATCGCCTGCTGGTCGGAGGCGAGCTGGGAGACGGTGCGGTTGATCAGCGCGAGCTGCTCGGACGGCGTCAGGCCGTCGGGACTGCGCTCGGCGATGCCCTCGCGGACCTGGGCCTTGATGCCGGCGACGCGAACCATGAAGAACTCGTCGAGGTTATTGGCCGAAATCGACAGGAATCGCACCCGCTCCAGCACGGGGTGGCTCGGGTTGACCGATTCCTCCAGGACGCGGCGGTTGAAATGCAGCCAGGACAGCTCGCGGTTGATGAACCGCTCGGGACTGGACGCGATCGCCGGAAGGCTCTCGGTTTCCGGGGCTTTCTCTTTCGTTTCAACAGCTTGCGCAGAGTCCATCAGAAGTCGGTCCATCCAGTTCACCCCAATTGCGACTCAAGCGCAAAAATCGGCGGGAGCATGTGTTAGAGCGATGACGTTTCGATGACATTGATGTTCCGCCCCCGCGCCGCGTCAAGCGGACTTCGGGGAGGCCCGCGAGCTTGTCAGGCGTCCCGGAGCAGCTCAGCGGCCAGCGCCCGGGTGACGGGACGGCCGAGCCGTAGGGCTTCGCTGTCGAGCAGCTCGACGGCCCGCCGGGCGGCAGCCGAGGACCGCTCCAGGCGCGTCGCGAGGTAGCCGACCACGCTCTCGTCCACATTGAGCTGGCGGTCGGCGCAGAACTTGACGATGAGGCCGCGGAACAGCTGGTCGTCGGGAGGCAGCAGCGTGACCGCCGGAACGGCCCGCAGGCGCGAGCGCAGGTCGCGAAGCTCGATCGGAAGCGCGGCCGGCGCCTCGCGGCCGGTGAACAGGACGTAGGCGCCGTCCTCGCGGGCGAGGTTCATCAGGTGAAACAGGGCACGCTCGTCGAAGTCCCCAGCCTTGAGATCCTCGACCACCAGCGCGCCGGTGGCGAGCGCGCCGGGCACGTCCGTCGCGGTCAGCGCATTGGCGGTGGTCGAGCGGGCGCCGGCTTCCTCGGCCCAGATCGCGGCGAGATGGCTCTTGCCACTTCCCTCCGGGCCCGCCAGCCACATGATCCGGTTCGGCCATTCCGGCCAGCCGTCGATGAGGCCGAGACCGGCCGCATTGGCGGGGCCTTCGAGGAAGTTGTCCCGGCTGAGGCTCTCCGCATGCGGAAGCGCAAACGCCAATTGTCGGGGATGAACGCGGCCTGCCACGCTTGCTCTGCTCCATGCCGGCGCGCCGGCCCGCTTGTAGAGTTTCCATTTGATGGTGCGGGACTTGGCCTTTTGCTGGGCCGCTTCCCCGCTCATTTGGCCTCGATCGTGCTCATGTGCCGCAGCCACTCGACGAGATAGAGCGACACGGAGGAGAGCGTGAAGACCGTGACGAGACCCATCAGGATGATATCATAAGGCGCGGGCTTGAAGCCGAAGGCAAGCGCCGCCAGCACCAAAGCTGCGAATGCCACTTGTGCAACCGTATTGAGCTTGGAGACTTTCGACGGCTTCATCTCGACCGGCCGGTCGAACAACCAGGACACGATCACGGCGGCGACAATCATGATGTCGCGCGAGACCACCAAGATCACGATCCAGCGCGGGATCGCGCCCCAGATGCCGAGCGCCATGTAGATCGAGACCAGCAGCGCCTTATCCGCGAGCGGATCGAGCAGGGCGCCGAGCTCGCTCGTCATGTTGAAGCGCTTGGCCAAAAAGCCGTCCACGGCATCGCTGATGCCGGCGATCAGGAAGACGGCGAACGCCACCTCCATTTGGCTCGACACGATGGCCCAGACGATGATCGGGACCAGCATGATGCGGCCCAGGGTAATGATATTCGGAATACTCACGAAAGCGCTTCCCGGCACCGGTTCTGACCTCAAATCCGGCCCGTTGCAGGCTGAACCGGTTGATATGTCTACATAGTATAGCGGGGAGCGCCATGCGAGCCATTGCGCGTCCCCGGAATTCAACGTAACCAGCCGCAAACCCACTGGAAATCGGGCATGACCGACCGCAAAAACGGCCTCACTTACGCCGATTCAGGCGTCGATATCGACGCGGGCAACCGCCTGGTCGACCTGATCAAGCCGATGGTGCGCGCCACCGCGCGGCCGGGCGCCGATGCCGAGATCGGCGGCTTCGGCGGCCTGTTCGACCTCAAGGCGGCCGGCTTCAAGGATCCGGTCCTCGTGGCCGCGACCGACGGTGTCGGCACCAAGGTCAAGATCGCGATCGAGACCGGCCTGCATGGCGGCATCGGCATCGACCTCGTCGCCATGAGCGTCAACGACCTCGTGGTCCAGGGCGCCGAGCCGCTGTTTTTCCTGGACTATTTCGCCTGCGGCAAGCTCGACCCCGAGGCCACGGCCGCCATCGTCGCGGGCGTTGCGGAGGGATGCCGCGAATCCGGCTGCGCTTTGATCGGCGGGGAGACTGCCGAAATGCCCGGCCTCTACAAGGACGGCGACTACGATCTCGGCGGCTTTGCCGTCGGCGCCGCCGAGCGCGGTACGTTGTTGCCACGCAAGGACATCGCCGCGGGCGATGCCGTGATCGGTCTCGCTTCGTCCGGCGTGCATTCCAACGGCTTCTCGCTGGTCCGCAAGATCGTCGAGCAGTCGGGCCTCGGCTTCGAGGCGCAGGCGCCGTTCGCGCCGGTGATGACGCTCGGAGGCGCGCTGCTGACGCCGACCAGGCTGTACGTGAAATCCTGCCTGCGCGCGATCCGCGAGACCGGGGCGGTGAAGGGGCTCGCCCACATCACCGGCGGCGGCTTCACCGACAACATCCCGCGCGTGCTGCCGAAGCATCTCGGTGTCGGCATCGACCTGGCACGCCTGCCGGTGCTGCCGGTGTTCAAATGGCTGGCGGCCCAAGCCGGCATCGCCGAGCTGGAAATGCTGCGCACCTTCAATTGCGGCATCGGCATGATCGCGATCGTCGAGCCCGACAAGGTCGATGAGGTGATCGAGGTCTTCACCAACGCCGGCGAGACCGTGGCGCAGCTCGGCACCGTGATTCCGGCCGAGGGCGAGCACCGCGTCGTCTATAACGGCCACCTCGACATGGCACTGTGATGACCGGCGCTGTGATGAAGCGCCGCGTCGCCATCCTGATTTCCGGACGCGGCTCCAACATGGCTGCGCTGATCAGGGCAGCCGCCGCCGCGGATTTCCCGGCGGAGATATCGCTCGTCATCTCGAACAAGGCGGATGCGCCCGGGCTCGAACGCGCCCGGGCGAACGGCGTGACCACCGAGGTGATCGAAAGCAAGCCGTTCGGCAAGGACCGCGCCGGCTTCGAGACGGTGCTGCAGGCCGCGCTCGACAAGCACGGCATCGAGCTGATTTGTCTGGGCGGCTTCATGCGCCTGTTCACGGCCGAGTTCACCAAAGCCTGGTACGGGCGGATGCTCAACATCCATCCCTCGCTGCTGCCATCGTTCCCCGGCCTCGACCCGCACGGCCAGGCCCTGCGCGCCGGCGTCAAGCTCTCCGGCGCGACGGTGCACTTCGTCATTCCCGAGACCGATGCCGGCCCGATCGTGATGCAGGGCGCGGTTCCCGTCAGCGACCACGATACCGCGGAGACGCTGTCCGAGCGCATCCTCGAGGTCGAGCACCGCATCTATCCCGAGGCGCTGCGGCTGCTCGCGGCCGGCAAGGTCCGCATCGAGGGCGATGTCTGCAGGACGGCGGGAAGCGCAGCGTCGGAGAATTTTCTGGTATCGCCGGTGGTGAGTTAGACAGCTCGGGACTCAAGAGCCGTAGAGCAGTCGATCGACCAGTCTGCCGACTTGCCGGGGGTGATCGAACACACCCGCGAATGCCTCGTCGGGAAGGTCCGAGCCGAAAACATCGAACGCCGTGAGTGCCTTCTCGTCGCACGACGAAGCTGGGCGTTGGAGTTCGTCGGCCGTCGTCTCTGGTCGATTGGTGGTGATATTCGTTGCTCCAGCTAAGCGCTGTTTTGCTGCAGTTCGAAACAAAATCCCCCGGCAGAGCCGGGGGCAACGTCATGATCGCTCGCATGCCGCGAGAGACATCAGGAAACCTTGAGGTTCTCCGCGGATGATTTGCCGCGGTTCTCCACGAGGTCGAATTCAACCACCTGGTTCTCGTTGAGGGTGGAAAGTCCGGCACGCTCGACGGCGGAGATGTGGACGAACACGTCCTTGTCGCTGCCATTCGGCTTGATGAACCCATAGCCCTTTGTCGGGTTGAACCATTTGACGGTGCCCTTTTGCGGCATCGCTCGTCTCCTCCACTAGATATAAAAACGACGCGGCCGCTTTTTCGCGTGCCACGCCACAAACGGGCTCCCGGAAGTCTGTTCGAGTCTTGAGGCGCAATGTCGCGAAACGCACAGCAAACGGCCAATTCCGATTGTGAACGTTATTGCAACATGAAATTCGCCGGCTAGCAAGCCGCGCGCGGATTTCAAGAGCAAGCCAGGTGCCTTCAAGCGCAATTTGCGACCTGTGGCAGCAGAACCACAATCGGTGCAATAGCCTCGGCCGTTATGCGCCAACCGGTTGACCCCTCGTGGCAGTTCGGCCCAAATCGCCGCAAGCGCCGCAGACCGTGTTGCATTTTTGCGCGCCGCCACTTCGCTTTCGGGATTCATCGCATGCGCTGCGCCGCGCAGCTCTTCGGGACACGGCAGACGATCGGGCGCACCCGCGTCCGCCGGATCGTGGCTGCGCTCGCGATGGCGTTTGCCCTGGTCGTGACGATGGCGGCCGTGAGCCCCGGCTTCGCGCAAAGCACGCCCACACCGACCCCGACGCCCACGCCGACACCCACGCCGTCACCGACCCCGATTCCGTCGCCGACCTCGACCAATCAAAATCAGTCAGCCGGCAACAGCATGCTCAATTTCGGCTCAGGCTTTCTGGAGCGGCTCGGCAATCAGGCCTCGAGCGGCGTCAGCCGGGCGTTCCGCACCAATCCGGGCGGCGGCGGCGCCTCGGCGGCTGCGGAAGATCCGCGCTACCGCACCTGGTTCGAGGGCTATGGCCTTTCGGTCCGCACCGATGCGCAAGGCGACTTCGTCGGCGACAAGCGCAAGACCTTCGGCGGCGTCGCCGGCTTCGGCGCGCGGCTCGCACCCGGCGTCAACATCGGATTCTCCGTCGACCATAGCCACACCGACATCGACGTGCCGCTGGCGCTGCAATCCGCAACCCTCGACCTGACCCAGCTCGGCTTCAGCGGCTCCGTCGACAAGGGCCCGTGGACCTGGGCCTTTGCCGTGGTGCACGGCTTCGGCAAGGTCCATTCCAGCCGCGATACCGGCCTTGGCCTTGCGACCGCGGGCTATCGCGCCGCCGTGGACGGCGCGCTGACCGAAATCAGCTATTACTGGACCAAGGACGAGATGCGCATCGTGCCCAAGGGCGCGCTGGAATATGTGCGCGCCACCAGCGCTGCGTTCCGGGAGACCGGCGGGCTCGATCCGCTCAACGTCGGCTCGTCGGCGCTCTCGCGCGCGCGCATCATGCTCGGGGCGGAGGTCGGCCGCTACTTCATCATCGACCAGAAGATCCTGGACCTCTCGGCCTACGGCAAGTTCGTCGACAATTTCCACCAGGACCTCGGATCCATCCAGGTCAGCCTGGGCGCCCAGAACATTATCGTCCCCGGTATCGGCGAGAGCCGTTACGGCGCGGATGCCGGCGCTTCGGCTTCGCTCAGCCTGACCAACGTGGCGAGGCTCTACGTCAATTACGACGGCAAATTTCGCAACGAGCTCACCTCGCACCAGGGCACGCTCGGCTTCGAATACAAATGGTGAGCTGACGCTCGCCTGCGTTAAGTCGGCGCCGTCGCCACGTATCCCGCCAGGCCAAAGCCCTCGCGCGCGGCCGTCATCATCGGCACCAGCGCGTTCGGATGGATGAACTCGTCCCGGAAGCAGGGATAGGTCCTGGCATCGAAGATCTTCTTCAGCCAGTCGACCACGATCTTGTGCCGCTCGGAGCTGCGGAACTCCTTGTGATAGGTGAGCCAGAGATCGGCGTGATGGCTGACGCCGAGATCGACCGCAACGAGCGGCGCACCGAGCGCGATCGACACCGTCGGCAGGAAGCCGATGCCGGCGCCGCGCTCCACCGCGTAGAGCACGCCCACCGACGAATTGGTCTTGATCCCGACGATGCCTTCGAGCGACTTCAGCCCGAGCACGCGGGCATAGGCGCCGTCGTCGACCTGCGGCGCGCTCTGCTTGATGATGCGGTGATTGTTCAGTTCGGCGAGCGTTGCCGGCACGCCGTAGAGGCTTTCATACTCCTTGGAGACGAAGGGATAGATGTGGAGGCGGCCGAGCTTGGCGACGATCAGATCGGGATTGGTCGGCGGCTCGAGCTGGATCGCGATATCGGATTCGAGCCGCGCGACGTCGGCCTGCTCCATCGCGCAGCGCAGATCGACCGTGATCTTGCGGTACGTCTTCTGGAAGTCGATCAGCCGCGGCAGGATCCAGAAATTGCCGGGGCCTTCCGTCACCGCGACGCGAACGGTGCCCGAGGTGTCGTTCGAGGACCGCGCGGCGCGGCGGAGGACGTTGAAGGCATGACGCTCCATATGCGTGACGTCGGCGATCATCGCGGCGCCTTCATCGCTGAGCGTCAGCCCGCTCTGGTCGCGCAGGAACAGCTTGCACCCAATGCTCTCCTCGAGCCGGTCGATGCGGCGCATCAGCGTGGTGGAGGTGAGGCCGAGCTCTTCGGCGGCATTCCGAAAACTTTTAAATTTTGCGCACGCTAAAAACAGCTTCAAATCATCCCAGGACGCGCCCAGGGCTTCTTCACGGTGCTGCATCATCGCAGCACCCCGGTGCAATAACTGCTGCATACTCCTGATCCCCAACCGCTAAGCTCGTCGTAGCGGGGCATGAAAGCCTCGAACGATAGAGGCGCGACATGAGTATGGAAAGGGGCACGTTTGCCGCAAGGCATGATTTCGATGCCTTGCCGCTGAGCCCGGACGTCGACGTCCGCTGTGCGCAATTTTCCGAAATTGGAGCGCTTTCGGAGATGGCGCACCGGCTGGTGCCGGGCGTGCGGATCGGGACGGCGGAGCTTGCCAAATATTACGTCTTCGATCCCCAGAGCATCCTGACATTCAGCCGCAAAGGCAAGCTCGTCGGCGGCATGGCCTTCCTTTTTCTCAATGACCGCGGACATGACGCGCTGCTGCTCGACGAGATTTGCCTCACCGCGCCCGAGACGCGTTATCTCGCATCGGCAGACGAAGACGTCGCTGCCATCTACATCTGGGCGATCGCGGCGACGGGCCGCGGCATCGCCGGTCTCGGTAAGGCCGCGGCTCATCTGCGGCAGATAAGGTTTCGCGATGCGGATTGCTATGCGCAGCCGTCAACAGTGGCCGGACGCGACATCATGAAGGCGACAGGCTTTGCGCCCGTCCCGAGCTTCCAACCCGACCTTTGGTGCTACGAGCGGCCCTGGCATCGACAGCCGATGCGCATGCCGGGAGCGATCATCCAATCAAGGAGCTTTGCAGATGCACGGTACTAGGATTCCAGTCGCCAAGCCCTGTTCCCGCGCCATCACCATCCGCCTCGCGCGTGACCCAAGCGATCTCATGCTGGTGACCGCCATCCGCTCGGCGGTCTACCTCGCCGAGCAGGATTGTCCGTTCGAGGAGGAGTTCGACGGCAACGACATGGTCGCGGCGCATTTCATCGGCTTCGTCGGCAACGAGCCTGCGGGCTGCCTGCGGGTGCGCTTCTTCGGCGATTTCGCCAAGGTGGAGCGGCTTGCGGTGCGTCACCAATATCGGCGCTCGCGCGTCTCGTTCAAGCTGGTGCAGGCCAGTGTCGATTATGTGAAGCGCAAGGGCTTTCGCAAGATCTACGGCCAGGCGCAGGACCGGCTGGTCGATTTCTGGGCCCATTTCGGTGCTAAGCCGCTCGGTCACAACCGCAAGATCACGTTCTCGGATTTCTCCTACACGGAGATGCTGCTGGAGATCGAGCCGGGCCCGGACGCCATCACGCTGGACAGCGATCCCTATGTGATTATTCGTCCCGAGGGCGATTGGGACCGTCCTGGCGTGCTCGATGCCTCGGCCGGGCGGGCGGTGACCTCGCCGATGCGGGACCTCGCGCTCGCCGACCGCTGAAACAGGTGCAGCTGCGCGCAACTCGATGCTGGTTTCAATGCACGATGATCCGCCGATCCTGGTCTGTGCGGATATTCAGGTCGAGTACCTGACTCCCGGCCGCCGTCACGTTATCCGCGACGGCGATGCGACGACGGCGCGCTGCCTGGAACTCCTGACGCTGTGGCGCAGCAATCTGTGGCCGGTGATGCATCTGAAGCGCATCGCGCAGGCGGCCTGGTTCAATCCGTCATCCAGGCTGACCGATTGGATCGCGGAGACCAGGCCACAACCGGGCGAGATGACGTTCGAGCACCCGCTGCCGTCCGCCTACAGCTCGTCGCGGTTTGGCGGCCACATGTCCGCTATCCGCACCACACGCTGCATCCTGATCGGCTTTTCCCTGGACGAGACCATCCTGGCCACTGCCGTCGAGGGGTTTCACCGCAGTCATCGCTACCATGTGATCACCGACGCGGTGGCTTGCCGGCAGCCGGGCACGGACGATGCCGCGGCCTACCGGCATGCGGTAGTGGATGTCATTGCGAATTTTGCTACAGTCCAGTCCAGCGCCGAACTGATCAGAACCAGCGGCGCCGTTGCGGTGTAGGCGGCCGCGGCCGGTCGATGGGGTTGAGAATTGTCGCGGGGAGACGAGTTCAAGGAGCTGGCGAGCGATCTGTCGCATGCCGCCGAGAAGGCGCGCAGGCTTGGGCTGCCCACGACGGTCTACTTGCTCTCGATGGCGCTGATGGAGGTGAGGGAAGCCGTTTCCGCCACCGACGAAGCGGACGACGACGGCGCGGCGTGAGAGCTGCCCAGCCGGATTCTGCGATCCGCGGTCCTGTCATGTGCGGCTTTGTGCATCGCTGCTGAGCGCTTGCCGCCGACGAATTGGCATTGCAAGTTCTGCGTCGTGGCAATAGCCAAGTACTTGAGACAAGTACTCGCCATCGAGTGATGACGCCGGCCCGCCGGCGGCGTGACGCTTTTAGGGATCATCAAATGTCCATGCTGCCCAATTCGCAAGAGGCCCGGGATGTGGCCTATCAGCTCCATCCCTACACCAATGCGCGCACGCATCAGCAGGCCGGTCCACTGGTGATCGAGCGCGGCGAGGGGCCTTACGTCTTCGACGCGTCGGGCAAGCGCTATTTCGAAGCGATGGCGGGCCTGTGGAGCGTCGGGCTCGGCTTCAACGAGAAGCGACTGGTCGAGGCGGCGCACAAGCAGATGCAGGCGCTGCCGTTCTACCATACGTTCTCCGCCAAATCGCACGGTCCCTCGATCGACCTCGCCGAGAAACTGGTCGCGCTCGCGCCGGTGCCCATGAGCAAGGTGTTCTTCACCAATTCCGGCTCGGAAGCGAACGACACCGTGTTGAAGCTGATCGCCTATCGCTCCAATGCGCTCGGCCAACCGCAGCGCAAGAAGGTGATCAGCCGCCTGCGTGCCTATCACGGCGTCACCATCGCATCCGCCAGCCTCACGGGCCTGCCGAACAACCACCGCTCGTTCGACCTGCCGCTGCCGAACATCCTGCATACGGGCTCGCCGCACTTCTACAAGGACGGCGCCCCCGGCGAGAGCGAGGAAGCCTTCGCCACGCGCCGGGCCGAGGAGCTCGACGCCCTGATCCAGAAGGAAGGGCCGGATACGATCGCGGCGTTCTTCGGCGAGCCGGTGATGGGGGCGGGCGGTGTCGTGGTGCCGCCGGCGACCTATTGGGACAAGATCCAGAAGGTCCTGAAGAAGTACGACATTCTCCTGGTCGCCGACGAGGTGATCTGCGGTTTCGGCCGCACTGGCAAGATGTTCGGCTGCGAGACCTACGGCATCAAGCCCGATGCGATCGTCGTCTCCAAGCAGATCACATCGAGCTATTTCCCGCTCTCGGCGATCATCCTGAACGACCGCATGTTCGAGCCGATCGCGGACGAGAGCAACAAGATCGGCGTGCTCGGCCACGGCTTCACCGCGGGCGGCCATCCGGTCGGCTCGGCGATTGCGCTGGAGAACCTCAAGATCATCGAGGAGCGCGGCCTCGTCGCACACGCGGCCGAGCTCGGTGGCTACATGCAGGGCCGCTTGCGTGAACTCGCCAGCCACCCGCTGGTCGGCGAGGTTCGCGGCGTCGGCATGATCGCCGCGCTCGAGCTCGTGCTCGACAAGGCGCGCAAGACCGCCGCCACTACGCCGGGCGCCGTCGGCGGCATCGCCAGCCGCATGCTCCAGGAGCGCGGCGTGATCTCGCGCAACATGCTCGATGCTATCGCGATCTGCCCGCCGCTGATCACGACCAAGGCCCAGATCGACGAACTGGTGGACGCGATCTCCGGCGTGCTGAACGACATGAAGAGCGAAGTGGCGAAGCTGACGCCGGCGTAAGGCACGCTGTCGCGTTAAATTCCCGTCATTGCGAGCCAACGGGTCCGCGCAAAGCGCGGCCCGATGACAGGCTCCGCGAAGTAATCCAGGCTGCCTCCGGGGAAAGACTCTGGATTGCTTCGCTGCGCTCGCAATGACGCTGCGGAAGCGACGAAGCCCTACGCCCGCTGCACCCCGATCACGCGGCCTTTCTCGATCGCGAGCGCGAGCTCGCCGCGCTTGAGCTTCAGCGCGGCGTCGCCGAACAGCTCGCGGCGCCAACCGCGCAAGGCGGGCACGTCGGCCTCATCGTCCGCCGCGATCTCCTCTAGGTCGTCGACGGTCGCGATCACCTTGCTTGCGACCGCGTGGCGCTCGGCGGTCATCCGCAACAGCACCTTCAACAGCTCGACGATGGCGGCGCCGTTGGAATTGTTGCGCGGTTTCTCCAGCTTGGGCAGCTTCGAGAAGTCCCGCGCCAGCCCCCGCTCGACCGCGGCGATGATGTCCGCGCCCCATTTGGATTTCTCGAACCCCTTCGGCACCGAGCGCAGATGGGCGAGCTTCTCCAGCGTGGTCGGCGCGTGGGTCGCGATGTCGGTGACGGCTTCGTCGCGCAGCACGCGGCCGCGCGGCACGTCGCGGCTCTGCGCCTCCTGTTCGCGCCAGGCCGCGACCTCCATCAGCACCGCGAGGTCTTTGGGCTTGCGGACCCGCGTCTTCAGCCGCTCCCAGGCGCGCTCGGGATGGAAATCATAGGTGCGGGGCGAGGTCAGGACCTCCATCTCGATGGAGACCCATTCGCTGCGGCGGCGCTTCTTCAGGTCGGCGTCGAGCGCGGCGAACACGTCGCGCAGATGGGTGACGTCGGAGACCGCGTAATGCATCTGCTCCTTGGTCAGTGGCCGGCGCGACCAGTCGGTGAAGCGGTGGGTCTTGTCCGGGCGGTGGCCGGTGACCTTCTCGACCAGGGCGTCATAGGCGATGCTGTCGCCGTAACCGAGCACCATCGCAGCCACCTGGGTGTCGAACACCGGGTGCGGGATGATGCCCGCCTGGTGCCAGATGATCTCAATGTCCTGGCGGGCGGCGTGAAACACCTTGAGCACGCCCTCGTTGCCCATCAGCTCGAAGAACGGCTTGAGATCGATCCCCTCGGCCAGGGTGTCGATGACCACGGCTTCCTCGGCGCTGGCCATCTGCACCACGCACAGCAGCGGGTAATAAGTGGTCTCGCGCAGGAATTCGGTATCGACTGTTATGACGGGGTGCTTGGCCAGCCGGCTGCAGGCAGCCGCGAGGTCAGCGGTGGTGGTAATTAAATCCATGAACGGCCCATGACACTTGGTATCAGCCGTTCCGCCGAAAGTGCTGTGATGTCAAGGGGCTCTGAGCAAATTCGAGCCTTGCATCGGGCCGGAATCGTCTCTTTCCGACGAAATTCCTATTCGTAACGGATCCGGTCCGAGGATTTGCGGGCGCAGGGCAGCGCAACCACGATCACGCACATGGCGACCAAGGCCAATCCCAGGAACTCGAAAACCAACAGATCCACGGCGAAATCTCCAGAAACATTGATAGATTTGTCGGGGGTGCGTTGAGGGTCTGTTAATGCTCGTGGTTACCGGCGCCAGGTCGGGCCGGATGGTGGACGAGAAGTTAATTGGCCGCAGCCATGGTCACACCATCAGCTTCGGCAAGCCGGTCGCGAGGATGTCCACGGCGGCGCGCACCTTCGGCGGCAGCCGGGGTGAGCGCGGCCAGAGAGCGTGGCACTCGTAGAGGAATGGGGGCTGACTGCTGAAGAGATTGACCAGCGCACCCGTATCGAGGCGCTCGCGGACCAGCCAATAGGGTAGCCAGGCGAGACCCATGCCTTGTGCCGCGGCATCGGCAATCGCCTCCAGGTCGTCAAGTCGGAGCCGGCCCGATGGCATGATCTCGCGCTGAGGCCCGCCCTCCTGCGGAAAGAGCCACGGCCGGACACGCCCTGAGCCGCGATAGATGATCGCTTGATGGGCGGCGAGATCGTCGAGCGATTTCGGCTTGCCGCTCGTGCGCAAATACGACCGCGCGCCACATACCACCATGCGCTGGCTTGCGATGCGCCGTGCGATCAGGCCGGACTGGTCGTCGAGATCGCCGGTTCGGATTGCCAGATCGTAGCCGGCCTCGACGATGTCGGCAATCGGATCGCCGAACGAGAGGTCGAGTTCGAGATGCGGATATTTCCGCGCGAGCTTCATCAGCAACGGCGCAATGCAGTGCCGTCCCAGCAGGGCCGGCATGGTGACGCGCAGCCTGCCGCGCGGCTCCGACAGCTGGTCGGCAACGACGCTATCTGCGGCTTCGGCCTCGCTCAGCACCGCGCGGCAGCGTTCGTAGTAGGCCTGGCCGGCGTCGGTCAGGCTCTGGCGCCGCGTGGTGCGGTTGAGGAGGCGTGCCCCGAGGCGCTCTTCGAGGAAACGGACGTGCTTGCCAACCATCGGCCCCGACATCTCCAGGGCATCGGCCGCAGCCGCGAACGAGCCGAGATCGACGGCCCTGACGAACACGGCCATGCTGGTCAGGCGGTCCATGATTGAAAACTCCTGGTTTCGACTGTTGGCTTGCTTGGGCGATTTATCCTCCTCGCACGGATCGGCATAGCTCTATTCAGTTCAACTGTTTTGGAGTGCATCCATGGCCCGCGCCGTTCGCTTTTATCGCCATGGTGGTCCCGACGTGCTGCGCATCGAAACCATCGATGTTCCGCCACCGGCGACGGGCGAGGTGCAGATCCGGGTCAAGGCACTCGGCCTCAATCGCGCCGAGGCCTTGTTGCGAAGGGGGACCTATATCGAGCGCGCGACATTTCCGTCGGGGCTGGGTCTCGAGGCGGCCGGCATCGTCGAAGCGGTCGGGGACGATGTGACGAGCTTTGTGCCGGGCGATATCGTGAGCATCGTGCCGCCGCTGTCGATGGTGCGATGGCCGGCCTATGCCGAGCTCGCGACGTTTCCGGCCGAACTCATCGTGAAACATCCGCCGGAGCTCGGCTTCAAGAAGGCGGCGGCCGTGTGGATGCAGTATCTGACGGCCTACGGCGCTTTGGTCGACATCGCCCGACTTGGCCGAGGGGACATCGTCGCCATCACCGCTGCATCCAGCAGCGTCGGGATCGCGGCCATTCAGATTGCGAACCGGGTCGGCGCGACGACGGTCGCGCTGACACGGACCTCGGCCAAGCTTGGGGCCTTGCGCGATGCCGGCGCGGCCCATGTCGTCGCCTCGGACGAAGACGACATTCGGGCGCGGCTGGAGGCGATCGCCGGATCTAACGGGGTCCGCGTCGTCTTCGACGCCGTCGGTGGTCCCGCGTTCGAGCCGCTGACCGCGGCCATGTCGCCGGGCGGAATCCTGATCGAATATGGTGGATTGAGTCCTGAGCCGACGCCGTTTCCGCTCTTCAACGCGTTGACGAAGAGCCTGGTGTTGCGCGGCTACCTCGTGCACGAGATCATCCGCGATCCCGCGCGCCTCGCGCAGGCCAAGGCGTTCATTCTCGACGGGCTGTCGGATCGCACCTTGCAGCCGGTCATCGCCAGGACGTTCCGCTTCGAGGACATCGTCGAAGCGCATCGGTTTCTGGAGTCGAACGATCAGTTCGGCAAGATCGTTGTGACGATCTGATCGAGCGCATTCCCAACGTATTCGGCGCCCCGCATGAGGGGCGCCGAAGCTTGTTTGTGCGATGGACTGCCGATTTTACGGCAGCTTCAGCGACGTCTCCGCGTTGTACGGCTTCAGCGTCTCGTCGGCGGCTTTCTGCGCGGCTACCAACGCTTCCTTCGGCTGCTTCTTCCCGTTGAGGACCAGCATCACCTCGTCCTCGAGGTTCTTGCGCACCGGCACGGTCTTGTAGGTCGCGAACCAGGGCTTTGCGACGTCGAGCTGCTCGACGGCGGTCTTGGCGTCCGGGTTCTTGCCCAGGAATTCGACCATCTCGGGCGTCTTGTAGGCGGCCATGTTCGGCGCGAAATAGCCGGTGGCGCGGCTCCACCAGCCGCTCTTCTCGGGCGAAGTCATCCACTTGATCAGCGTCCAGGCGGCCTTCTGCTTGTCGGCCTCTAACCCGGCCGGCATGATCAGGGAGGCGCCGCCGATCGGCACCGCGTTGCGGACGTTGCGCGGGATGAAGGCGACCTTGTAGGCGAACTTGGCGTTGTCGCGCACGTAGGTGAGCGAGCCCGTCGACAGCATCATCATCGCGGCATTGCCCGAGATGAAGGAGGTGCTGACGGCAGGGCCGGGCGTAGCGCCGGGCGTGTGGACCTTGTGCTTGTAGATGAGGTCGTTCCACCAGGTCAGTGCACCCAGCATCGAGGGCGTGTCGTAATAGACCTCGCCGCCGAACTCCTCGTTGTAGTAGCGGCCGCCATTGCTCATGGTGAGCGTTTCCATCATCCAGCCGCAATAGTCGTAGGCGCAGGGGATCGCGATGCCCCATTGGGTCACCTTGTCGCCCTCGCGCTTGGTCAGCTTCTTGGCCCAGTCGGTGAGCTCGGCCCAGGTCTGCGGCGGCTTGCTCGGATCAAGGCCCGCTTCCTTGGCCTTGTCGGCGTTGATGTAGAGCAGCGGCGTCGAATTGTGGAAGGGCACGCCGTAGACCGAGCGGTTGATCACGGCATTGCCGTGCAGCGCCGGGAAGAACTGGCCGAGGAACTGCTCCTTGGTGGTGCCGTCGGCCTTGATCAGCACATCGAGATTGGTGAGCTCGTTCTCGATCTGCATGTCCAGCAGGAAGTTCGCCGACATGATCACGGCGGCCGGCGGCTTGCCGGCCTTGATCGCGGCGCGGGTCTTGATCAGCGTGTCGTCATAGGAGCCGGTGTAGACCGCGGTCACCTTGACGTTGGGATGGGTCTCGTTGAACTCCTTGATCAGGGTGCCCATGTCGCGGGCGAGCTTGCCGTCGACGGGGACGGGAAAGAACAGGTCGACCTCGGTCGGACCTTCGGCCTTGGCCGGAACGGCGAGGGCGCCTGCCATGGTGCCTACCATGGCAAGGCCGAGCATGAGCCTGCGGGAGAACAGCATCGGAAAATCTCCTATTTGATGCCTGAGGTGACGAAAGAGCTGATGAAGCGTTTCTGGAAGATCAGGAAGGCGACGAGCAGAGGCGCGATCACCATGAGCGTGCCCGCGGCGATCGTGCCCCAGGCCTGCGTGCCTTCGGCGGTCTTGGTGAAAACGGAGAGGCCGATCGTGAGTGGGCGCTTGTCCGGCGAATTGATCACCATCAGCGGCCACAGGAAGTCGTTCCAGTGGCTGGTCACGGAGATGATGGCGAAGGCCGAGAAGCTCGGCATCGACAGCGGCACGTAGATGTGGCGGATGCGCTGGAACAGACCGGCGCCATCGATCAGCGCGGCGTCTTCCAGCTCGGTCGGAATGGCTTCGAACGCCTGGCGCATCAGGAAGGTGCCGAAGGCCGAGGCGAAGAACGGCATCATCACCCCGGTGAGCGTGTCGTAGAGACCGAGCTGCGCCACCAGCGACAGGTTCGGCACGATCAGCAGCACCGGCACCAGCATCAGCTGCATCAGGAACAGGTAGAAGATCGGCGTCTTGCCGGCGAAATCGAGGCGCGCGAAGGCAAAGCCCGCCAGCGTGATCGTGACGAACTGCACCAGGAGGATGCCGGTGCAGATAATCGTAGTGTTGAACGTGTAGCGCGGGAAGTCGCCGATCTCCCAGGCATCCCTGACATTGTCGAGCGTGGGCTTGAGGCTCGGCATCAGCTCGGCCATGGCGTTGATGCCGTCGGAGGCCGGCCGCAGCGTCGCAACGACCATCCACAGGAATGGGATCAGCCAGACCATTGCGAGCAGCACGGTCAGGGCGAAGCCGAGCTTGGGCGTGATCTCGCCGCGGGTGGCGAGCGGGGCGTCCTTCCACAGCGTATCAAACAGCTTCATGGCCCGCCCTCGCGGTTCGCCATGGTGCGGAAGGACAGCGCGGTGAGGGCCATCAGCGCGGCCAGCGTCAGCAGCGTCGCCGCCGAGGCCTTGCCGATGTCGTAGTGCTCGACCGCCTGCTGGTAGATGTAGAACAGCACGAGATTGGTCGCGTTGGACGGCCCGCCCTGGGTCATGACGAAGACGTGGTCGACCTGCGTCACCGCATTCAGCGTGGCGATGACGGTGACGAACAGGAAGGTGGGCTTGAGCTCCGGCAGGATGATGTGGCGCAGCCGCCGATACGGTCCGGCGCCGTCGAGATGCGCGGCCTCCATCACGTCCTCGGGCACGGCCTGGAGGCCGGCGAGGAAGAACAGCATGTAATAGCCGGCGTTCTTCCAGACCGTGATGACCATGATCGCGTAGAGCGCGATGTCGCCGTCGCCGAGCCAGTTCGGCAGCACCGGCAGCAGCCGGCCGATGTAATAGTCGAGCAGGCCGACATTCGGCAGGAAGATGAACAGGAAGAGTGCGGACGCCGCAACCATGGGGATCAGCACCGCCAGAAACAGTGCAGCGCGCAGCGCGCTGGTCACGGCGTTGGTGCGCGACAGCGCCAGCGCGAACAGCAGTGCCAGCGCGATGCTCGGCACCGCCGTGCCGAAGGCGTAGATCAAATTGTTGACGACGGCGCCTGCGAAGGCGGGGTCGGCGAGCACCGCGCTGATGTTGTCGAAGCCGACGAAACGCACCGGCGCCTTCGGCGTCGCGCGCTGATAGAGCGCATCGATCAGCACGCGCCCCATCGCGCCATAGGTGAACAGCGCGAGGAAGACCAGCGAGGGCAGGAGCAGCAGATAGGCCGGCAGCGAGGCCTTGAAGCGGCTCGTGAACCGTTTCAGGACGTGTAGACGCGGTGCCGCCGACGTCGCGACCGGGAGAGCCGCGGGTTCAGCGAGGCTCATCTCATCGCGCCCGGAAATTGAGCGCGTAGTCGCGGCCGTCCACTCCCGCCGGTGGCTCGAAGGGGAAGCGCAGACTCTGGTCGAGGAAATCGTGGCTGTGCACGACGAGGTTCTCGTCGTCGATCAGCACGACGCCGTAGGCCGGCGGCTCGTGGCTGGCGAGATGCTCGCTGGCCGCAACGTCGAGCTCGAACCAGACCTGGTGGTTGGTGCCGCGCAGCGTCGAGAACGGGATCTTGCCGTAGCTGCCGAAGATCGGCCGGTGCACATGGCCGAAGAAAAGGTGGCGGATCCGCGCGCGATAGGGCGCGATGACTTCCGCGAATTCGGCGCTCTGCTTCAGCGCGATCTCGTCCATGGCGTGGACGCCGACCGGGAACGGCGGATGGTGCATGAACACGACGAGCTCTTGGTCGGCAGGCGCGGCGGCGAGCGTGCTCGCCAGCCAGCCGAGGCGCTTTGTGCACATCTCGCCGGCATGGCTGGTCTCGTCCAGCGTGTCGAGGAAGACGAACAGGCCGTGCTCGGTGGTGCGCGTGCCCTGCACGAAGCCGTGGGCATCGCGCGGCGCCGCCTTCAGCGCGTCCAGGCAGGTGACGCGCTTGTCGTGATTGCCGACCATCGCGATGTAGGGAATCTTCAACGCCGTCATCGCCTCGGCGAAGTTGGCGTAGGACTCAGGCTCGCCCCAATGGGTGAGATCGCCGGTCACGACCGCAAACGCAGCGTCGGACTGGTGCTTGTTGATGTCGGCGATCGCCGCATCCAGCCGGGCGCGCGGATCGAGGCCGTAGAGCATCGAGCCGGGATTCGCGAGATGCGTGTCGGTGAGGTGGATGAATTTGAAGGGCATGGCGCGCCTAAATCGGGACGGTGGGAGGATCTGCGCCTCCGGCAAGACGGCGCTGTCAGCCCGTTAGAGCGCGTGTGTTTCAGTTTGATGACAGCGGTTCCCGCGGGCGGGACGTTTCCACAAGGCCTGCGCGACGGGAATGGACCGCGCAAGGAACAATCCATGCAGTTGATCAATTAGAGATGGTGGTGCGCGGCGGACCCGCCTCACGTCCCGCAGAACGTCTGCAACACGCGCTGGTCCGGCAGCGGCGGATCGGCGTAGGCCGCATACTCCGGCTGGTCGTCGAACGGCCTCGCCAGCACCTGCACCAGCTCCTCGAACGGCGCGTAATCGTCGTCGTTCACCGCGGCCTGGATCACGGCCTCGACGCGGTGGTTGCGCGGGATGAAGATCGGGTTGACCGCGTGCATGGCGGCCTGCCGCTCGGCTGGGCTTTGCGGCTCCAGCGCGATGCGTGCGCGCCAGCGGCCGGCCCATTCGTCGAAGGCTGCGGGCTCCATGAACTGGGCACGCACGTCGGCAGCCTCGTCACCGGCGGCCTCACCCAGCTTGCGGAAGGTGAGGGTGAAGTCGGCCTGGTTCTTGGCCATGGCGTCGAGCAGGTCCTGGATCAGCGCATCGTCGCCGTCGCGCTCCGTGAACAGGCCGACCTTCCTGCGCAAGCCGGCCTGATAGGCCGCGCTGAACTGGTCGGAGAACGCGCCGAGAATGTCCTGGGCTTCGGCGACGGCCTTCTCCTGGTCGCCCGAAAACAGCGGCAGCAGGCATTCGGCAAGCCGCGTCAAATTCCACAAGCCGATGCGCGGCTGGTTGGCATAGGCGTAGCGGCCCATCTCGTCGATCGAGGAGAACACCTGGGCAGGATTGTAGGAATCCATGAACGCGCACGGGCCATAATCGATGGTCTCGCCCGAGATCGAGCTGTTGTCGGTGTTCATCACGCCGTGAATGAAGCCGACCAGCAGCCAGCGTGCGATCAGCTCGGCCTGGCGCGCGACCACGGCGGCGAGCAGCGCGTGATACGGCCGCTCGCCGTGGAGCAGGTCCGGATAATGGCGCGTGATGACGTGATCGGCGAGCCGGCGGATCGCCTCGGTATCGCGGCGGACGGCGAAGAACTGGAAGGTGCCGACGCGGATGTGGCTGGAGGCGACGCGGGTCAGCACCGCGCCGGGCAACGCGGTCTCGCGGATGACGTGCTCGCCGGTGACGACCGCGGCGAGCGAGCGCGTGGTCGGGATGCCCAGCGCAAACATGGCCTCGCTGACGATGTATTCGCGCAAGACCGGGCCGAGCGCCGCGCGGCCGTCGCCGCGGCGGGAGAATGGGGTGGGGCCAGATCCCTTGAGCTGGATGTCGCGGCGGACGCCGTCTTTGTCGATGACCTCGCCGAGCAGGATGGCGCGGCCGTCGCCGAGCTGCGGCACGAAATGCCCGAACTGGTGCCCGGCATAGGCCATGGCGATGGGATCCGCCCCGGCGGGAACCGTCTTGCCGGCCAGGATTTCCGCGCCTTCCGGGGTCTCCAGCAGGTCTGGATCGAGCCCAAGCTGGACCGCCAGCGGCCGGTTCAGCTTGATCAGCCGGGGGGCGGCGACGGGGGTCGGCGCGACGCGGGCGAAGAAGTTGTCCGGCAGCGCCGAATAGGAGTTCTGGAAGGGGAAATGCACCGTCATGACCTCAAGATAGGGCTGGAACGTCAATCGGCAAAGGTTCGCCCGCGGATAAGCCAAAAATGGGCATCTGAGGTCCAAATCCGGCCGTTCCCTTGGTTGCCGCCCCCGTCCTGCCGGGGTAAACCCTGCCGCAACTTCGGACCGGCCATCACGGGCCGTTCGATTCGCTTCCTTCAGACATTGATTTTGGGACGACCATGCATCGCTACCGGTCACATACATGCGGCGCGCTCCGCGAGAGCAACATCGGCGAGACCATCCGCCTCTCCGGCTGGGTCCATCGCGTCCGCGACCATGGCGGCGTGCTGTTCATCGACCTGCGCGACCATTACGGCCTGACCCAGTGCGTGGTCGATCCGGATTCGGCGGCGTTCTCGCTGGCCGAAAAGCTGCGCTCGGAATTCGTCGTCAAGATGGACGGCAAGGTCCGCCGCCGCCCCGAGGGCACCGACAATGACGATTTGCCGACCGGCAAGGTCGAGGTCTATGTCGCCGAGATCGAGGTGCTGGGCCCGGCCGGCGACCTGCCGCTGCCGGTGTTCGGCGACCAGGAATATCCCGAAGACATCCGCCTGAAGTATCGCTTCCTCGACCTGCGCCGCGAGAAGCTGCACCAGAACATCATGACCCGCGTCGAGATCATCAAGTCGATGCGCCGGCGCATGGAGGGGCAGGGCTTCTTCGAGTTCAACACGCCGATCCTGACCGCATCTTCGCCGGAAGGCGCGCGCGACTTCCTCGTCCCGTCGCGCATCCATCCCGGCAAGTTCTACGCGCTGCCACAGGCGCCGCAGCAGTACAAGCAGCTGTTGATGATGTCGGGCTTCGACCGCTACTTCCAGATCGCGCCCTGCTTCCGCGACGAGGACCCCCGCGCCGACCGTCTGCCCGGCGAGTTCTACCAGCTCGACGTCGAGATGAGCTTCGTCACGCAGGAAGACGTCTTCGCGGCGATGGAGCCGGTGATCACCGGCGTCTTTGAAGAGTTTGCCAAGGGCAAGCCGGTCACCAAGGGGTGGCGCCGGATTCCGTTCGCTGAAGCCTTGCGCAAATACGGCAGCGACAAGCCGGACCTGCGCAATCCCATCGAGATGCAGGACGTCTCCGAGCATTTCCGCGGCTCCGGCTTCAAGGTGTTCGCGCGCATGCTCGAGGACCCCAAGAACCAGGTCTGGGCGATCCCGGCCGCGGGCGGCGGCAGCCGCGCCTTCTGCGACCGCATGAATTCGTGGGCGCAGGGCGAGGGCCAGCCCGGCCTCGGCTACATCATGTGGCGCGAAGGCGGTGAGGGCGCCGGTCCCCTCGCCAACAACATCGGGCCCGAGCGCACCGCCGCGATCCGCGCGCAGCTCGGCGTCAAAGAAGGCGATGCCGCCTTCTTCGTCGCTGGCGATCCCGACAAGTTCTGGAAGTTCTCAGGTCTCGCCCGCAACAAGGTTGGCGAGGAACTGAACCTCACCGACAAGGAGCGCTTCGAACTCGCCTGGATCGTCGACTTCCCGATGTACGAGTACAACGAGGACGACAAGAAGGTCGACTTCTCGCACAACCCGTTCTCGATGCCGCAAGGCGGGCTTGATGCGCTGAAGTCGCAGGATCCGCTGACGATCAAGGCGTTCCAGTACGACATCACCTGTAACGGCTACGAGATCGCCTCGGGCGGCATCCGCAACCACGTGCCCGAAGCCATGGTGAAGGCGTTCGAGATCGCAGGTTACGGCGAGCAGGAAGTGGTCGAGCGTTTCGGCGGCATGTACCGCGCCTTCCAGTACGGCGCCCCGCCGCATGGCGGCATGGCCGCGGGCGTCGACCGCATCGTGATGCTGCTCTGTGGCACCACGAATCTGCGCGAGATCTCGCTGTTCCCGATGAACCAGCAGGCCATGGACCTCCTGATGGGCGCTCCGTCGGAAGCCACGACGAAACAGCTCCGCGAGCTGCACATCCGGGTGAACCTGCCGCAGAAGTGAATTGGGGGTGCCGCCTCCTCAGCGTCATTGCGAGCGCAGCGAAGCAATCCAGAATCTTCCCGCGGGGACAGCCTGGATTGCTCGTCGCAAGAGCTCCTAGCAATGACGAGCAGAGAGCTGCGCTTCTCTCCTACAGCCCCGTAGACGCCTCGATCCTGAACTGCGCCAGCGCGCTCTGCGGGTCGGTTTGCGAGAGCTGCATCAATTGCATCAGCGGCACCTTGGCGCGGGGCGTCAGCTTGATGGTCAGCGTCTGCCCCGGCGCTTCCACGAATCCGGCGAGCGCGTCGACCGCGCCCCTGGCATCGCTATTGATCCCTGCGATCTTCTCGCCTTGCGCCCTGATCATCGCGACGATGGCGCTGCGGGCAGCATCGCGGCTGACATTCTGCATGCGTGCGAACTGCGCCACGACGAGATCGACCACGCCGCCGTCACGCAGCGAGGCCTCAAGCGCGCCGGTTTCGACCAGCGCTGCCTGACCCATCGCCTGCGCCGGGTCGGTCGTGAACAGGCCGCGCGGCACATTGACGAGCGCGACGCGGGTCTGCAGCCTGGCGAGGCTGCCGAGATCGAGCGTGGCTGGCGCCAGCGCGAACGCGCCCGACGATTCCGTCCAGGCCGCGCCGAGATCCAGATCGATCGCCAGCTTGTCCACGCCTGCCATGATCAGCGGCTGCAGCGCCGGATTGGCGGGATCGGTCGGCGCGACCATCTTCACGACCAGATTGACCTTGCTCGGGATCGGCCCGACGAACTCCCCCCAGTTCAGGCTGATCGTATCGATGGTGAAGAGCTGCCGCGTCGTCTTGTACGGCGAGACCACGCCCTTGATCTCGGCACCTTGGAGCACGCGGAATAGGCCGACCATCTGATCGGGCGAGGGCGGCCGTCCCGGCGTTTGGAAGCTCGCCGCCCAGCGCATCAGATTTGCCACGCTGAAGGACTTCAACGCGAAGCGGTCCATCTTGAACTGGCCCTGCGGCATCGGGATGTCGAGGCCCTCCAGCGTTATTCTGTCCTGATCGTATTTGACCGCGTCGAGCCGTCCCGTCCCTTGCGGCGTCTCGGCCGTTTGTCGGCCGATTTCGGCCTTGCCGATCTGAAAGCTTTCGAAGAAATCAGCCACTCTCGCGATCATGTCGCGCGACTGCGCCGGCGTTGGGATCGAGCCGTCGGCCGGCACCAGCGCGATGATCTCGGCCGGCCGGAATTTCGAGGGCCGGATGGCAATGTCGTCGAAGGTGAAACCGTCCACCTGCATGCGCATGCCGGGCGCCGCGGTGACGACATAGGAGTTGACCGAGATGCGCCGATAGATCCTTTGAAAATTGTCGTCGCTCGATCCTTGCGGATCGAGCGCGGCCCTCGCAGCGGTTGGGTCGAATTCGTAGATGGCCAGGCCGGACAATTCGCCGGTCATCTTCGCGGGCTTGCCCGGCTGGCTCAGGTCGACCGTATAGGTGACGCGGTCCATCTTCGCCGTTTCGATCTTGCCCCGGTTGAGGTTCTGGACCGATAGACCTGAATAGACATAATCCCCGCCGCCGGCATTGCCGCCCGCATTGATGTTGACCGTGAGGGTCGGCACCGCGATCTCCGACGCAGAGATGGTCGCGTATTGCGCGAGGACGAAGCGATACATGTCGATGATCGAGCCGGCCAACGGCGGGCCGTCTGCGCGGGTCGGGCCGGAAAAATCACGCGCGCTGATCTGTGGGATCTCGTAGTTTGCCTTCACGGTAATCGGGTCGGTGGACGTGAAACCGACCTCGATCCCGGATGCATCGATGTTGTCGGCCGAGAAACGGGCCTCGTCCGGCTGGCGCACACCGACGGCCGTGATCTTGGCGACCTTCAAGGTGGCGAACTGCGCTTGGGCAGGCTCGACCGCAATGTCCTCGATCGTCAGCGTCCGGGTCGCGAGCTCGAACGAGATCTTGCCATGGCTCGCCTTGCCGCCGCCTGCGCGGAGACGCTCGAACGCCGCCTCGACCTCGCTGGTCGCCCGATGCTGGACATAGAGGTTGAAGCCGAACCACCCTCCCGCAGCGAGCGCAGCAGCCACGATCAGGCCGATCAGGATTCGCTTCATTCCCAGCTCCAGTTGCTCGTTTCGCACCGCGCAACCTGCCATATTCGCGAAACGCCGTGCGGTCCAGAGAAAGCTATGGTTTCAAATATTTGACGGCGCGCCCTGTTGACGGGGACGCAATCGGATGTTGCCACCGGGCCTTCGGCCGTGCTTCATCCCGTTTCCATGACCCGGAAATACGGTCCGCTTGGCCCGTCGAATCGTGCATTTTTGGGGCCGGTAACGCGAGGCGAGACACCGCATGTCGTCCTATTCTGATGATCTCCACCAGGCGGCGCTCGCCTACCACCGTCTGCCGCGCCCTGGAAAGCTCGAGATCCAGGCAAGCAAGCCGCTTGCCAACCAGCGCGACCTCGCGCTGGCCTATTCGCCGGGCGTAGCCGCGGCCTGCACGGAGATCGCCAAGAATCCGGCCGAGGCGGCCACGCTCACCACGCGCGCCAACCTGGTTGCCGTGATCTCCAACGGCACCGCGGTGCTCGGCCTCGGCAATATCGGTCCGCTGGCCTCCAAGCCGGTGATGGAAGGCAAGGCGGTCCTGTTCAAGAAATTCGCCGGCATCGACGTGTTCGACATCGAGATCGCCGCCGACACCATCGACCGCGTGGTCGAGACCGTGGCCGCGCTGGAGCCGACCTTCGGAGGCATCAATCTGGAGGACATCCGCGGGCCGGAATGCTTCGAGATCGAAGCGCGCTTGAAGGAGCGCATGAAGATTCCGGTCTTCCACGACGACCAGCACGGCACTGCGATCATCGTCGCCGCCGCCATCACCAATGGCCTCAGGCTGAACGGCAAGAAGCTGTCCGAGGTCAAGATCGTCGCGTCGGGGGCAGGGGCCGCGGCGATCGCGACACTCAATCTCCTGGTCTCGATGGGCGCGCAGCGCAAGAACATCTGGGTCTGCGACATCGACGGCCTCGTGCACGAGGGCCGCAACACTTCGATGGACCGCTGGAAGGCGGTCTATGCGCAGAAGACCGACAAGCGCACGCTCGCCGACGTCATCGGCGGCGCCGACATCTTCATCGGGCTCTCGGCGCCGGGCGTGCTCAAGCCGGAGATGGCCAAGGCGATGGCCGACAAGCCCCTGATCATGGCGCTCGCCAATCCGGTGCCGGAAATCATGCCGGAAGAGGCGCGCAAGGCGCGCCCCGACGCCATGATCTGCACCGGCCGTTCCGACTACCCGAACCAGGTCAACAACGTCCTGTGCTTTCCTTTCATCTTCCGTGGGGCGCTCGATGTCGGCGCCACCGCGATCAACGAGGAGATGAAGCAGGCCGCCGTCGAGGCCATCGCGCAGCTCGCGCGCGAGGCGCCGTCGGATGCCGTCGCGCAAGGTTTCGACAGCGGCGAGACGCAGGGCTTCGGTCCGGGCTCGCTGATCCCGAGCCCCTTTGATCCCAGGTTGATCTTGCGCATCGCGCCGGCCGTGGCGAAGGCGGCGATGGAATCGGGCGTCGCAACGCGCCCCATCACCAATTTCGACGAATACACCGCGCTGCTCGAGCGCTTCGCCTTCCGCTCCGGCCTCGTCATGAAGCCGATGTTCGCCAAGGCCAAGACCCAGCCGGTGCGCGTGATCTATGCCGAAGGCGAGGACGAGCGCGTGCTGCGCGCAACGCAAGTCGTGCTGGAGGAAAAGCTGGCTCGGCCGATCCTGGTCGGCCGTCCGTCGGTCGTGGAGGCGCGCATCAAGCGCTTCGGGCTCTCGATCCGGGCCGGCAAGGATTTCGACCTCGTCAATCCCGAAGACGATCCGCGCTACCGCTCCTACGTGCAGTCCTATGTCGAGGTCGCCGGTCGCCGCGGCGTGACGCCGGATGCAGCCCGCACCGTGGTGCGCACCAACAACACGGTGATCGCCGCGCTCGCGGTCACGCGCGGGGAAGCAGACGCGATGCTCTGCGGCGTCGAGGGCCGCTACATGAGCCATCTGCGCCATGTCCGCGAGATCGTCGGCTTCTCGCCTGGAATCGGCGACTATGCGGCGCTGGCGCTACTGATCACCAGCAAAGGCGCCTTCTTCATCGCCGACACGCAAGTTCGCCCCAATCCGAGCGCGGAGGAGCTTGCCGAGATCGCATCGCTCGCCGCGGTCCACGTCCAGCGCTTCAACATCAAGCCGAAGATCGCCTTCGTCTCGCATTCGGATTTCGGCAGCTACGACACGGATTCCTCGCGCAAGATGCGGCTGGCGACCCAGCTTCTGAAGGACAAGCATCCGGAGATCGAGGCCGACGGCGAAATGCAGGGCGACACCGCACTCTCCGCAGCTGCGCGACGGATGGTGCTGCCGCATTCCAAGCTGGAGGGCGAGGCCAACATCCTGATCATGCCGACCCTGGATACCGCCAACGTCGCCTATCAGATGATCAAGTCGCTGGCGGACGCGCTGCCCGTCGGCCCGATCCTGGTCGGCCCGGCGCGGCCCGCGCATATCCTCACCCCCTCGGTGACGGCGCGCGGCATCCTCAACATGACGGCCGTGGCCGTGGTGGAAGCGCAGGAACGCGCCTCGCGGCAGCAGCCGACGTTGTTTACGTAAGGCCTCAACGTCCCACGAAGTCGTCATGCCCGGGCTTGTCCCGGGCATCCACGTTCTTTGTGCGGTGGGACAGCTCGTGGATGGCCGGGTCAAGCCCGGCCATGACGCCGAGAGAGTAGTACTCAGCTCATCCCAGCTGGTTCGATTCCGCTAGGGAGCGCCAACTTTGAATTCCGATCAGTTCGCCATTTCCCCGTTTGAAAAGCCCAAACGGACTCTCCATAATCTCCTCAAGCGTTCTGTGCTCTGAGCTTGCCAAGAGGCCGATCATGCCAGCGTTCGTGACTTTCGGGCGAATCCTGTTCGCCGTGCTGTTCATCTACACGGGCGCGACCAAGCTCTTTGCTGTCCAGGCCACCGCCGACGTCATCGCAACCAAGCTCGTGGTGCCCGATGTCGTCGCGCCTTATGCCCAGCAGGTCGAGACGGCGACCGCCATGACCACGCCGCAGCTCTTGGCGATCGCGATCGGCGGGCTCGAGATCATTGCAGGGCTGATGATCGCGCTGAATTTCGGCGCGCGTTTCTTCGCGATGCTGCTGATCGTCTACGTCGCCGTCGCGACCGTCCTGTTCTACGATTTCTGGAACATGGCGGCGCCCGACAACGCCAAGATGCTGGTCGACGCGCTCAAGAACCTCTCGATCATCGGCGCGCTCTGCATGATCATCGGCTATGGCCGCACCACGCGCCCGGCTGAGGCGGCCTACGGCGACGTCTAGCGGTCACTCCGCTGTCGGCGGCGCGATCTCGCGCATCCAGCGGGAAATCGTCGCGCTGCTCGCTCCATCGCTGCCGCGCTGTCGGCCGAGCAGGGCGGCCTCCCGTGCGGCGCGGGGCGTGATGCCGTAGGCGGCCTTGAACGAGCGCGTGAAGTGCGCGTCGGTGCCGAGCTGCCAGCGCCGTGCCACCTCGCTGATCCGGGGGCCCCGCGCGCCCGAATTGGCGAGGTCGAAGAAGGCGCGGTGCAGCCGGCGGCTGCGGATGTAGTCGGCGATGCCGCCGACCGGGGCGAACAGCCGGTACAGCGAGGCCCGGGACAGGCCGAAATGGGCGGCGATCGAATTGGCCGACAGATCCTCGCTGGCAAGGCCAGCTTCGATATATTGGCGGATCCGCATCAAGGACGGGCTTGCCGCGACGCTTTGGTCGGCGTCGGCCTCGCCCCGTTCGATTTCGTTGCGAAGGCACGCGGCCAGCAGCGACACCGTGCCTTCGACCACGGATTGGCATTCGTCGAGGCTCATGCGCGGCGCAAATTCGAACAGGGCGGTGAGATGCCCCGCCAGCAATCGTGCGATCACGCTGCTGCCCGGCAGGACCAGGCCATGCAAATCATCGACCCGCAAGAGATGGGCGGCGAACATCGGGCGCGGCACGACCAGCGTGACATTCTCGAACGCCGTGGCCTTGGTCTCCAGCGTCTGGGCGAGATCGAACAGGCAGATGTCGCCGGCGCGTACGCGCATCGGCCGTGTGCCGGCAACGCCGTCATAGCCGCCCTTCAGATAGAGCTGGAGGATGATGTGGTCGACGCCGCTGCGCGCGATCGTTTCGGCCGTCCGGCGGAAACGCTGGCCGCTGGCACGGCTCAGCCCGATCAGCACCGGCCCCATGGCGTAGGAGCTGACGTCGGCGCGAAACGGGCCCGGTTCGCCGGCGGCGAGCTCGTCCACCTCGAACAGCGTGGCGACGGCTTCCCGCCACGCTGCGATGTTCGCCTCCGTCTCCATCTGATCGGCGCTGAAGCCGAATACCGGCAGCAGGGACGATATCGGGGCGACATCGTCATTCAATCCGGAAGCGTCCGTCGGACTAGTCGTCGTGCAGTCGTCGCTCATTCTGGCCGTGGGTTAGTTTTTGCTCTTTTGTCTCAGTCTATTGATGCGGTGTGTCGCAGCTGCTGGCTCGTATTGACGCCGCGCCTCGGACGTCGGCTATAGCGCCACGACCGCCGTCGGGGCCGATTATCGGGTCTCGGCAAATATGCTAGCCGGCTTTGCGCTGGCCGGCGGCGGGACCAATTTTAGCACGGCACACCAGCAATATGTGGAGCGGTATGATGTTGCCGGTACTGTGCATGGGGTTGTTTTTCCAGTTTGGGTCGGAGCCGGCGTAAGCGCCGCCACTGCCGGCAGGCTACCCCCGCCGCCACGGGGTCACGGTCACTTCATGCGCCGCGTCGAGGAGGTAGGGCGCACCCGGCCTCATCCCGTGCGCAGCCAGCACCTCGTGAGGCGTCCGCTGGGGCACGCCGACGAAGCAGCCCTCGCCGGCGGGCAGCCGCACATGCGGAGCCTCCGACAGCCAGAACGTGTCGTAGCGGTCCATGAACAGGTCGAACACGACCGGTCCGCCGATGACGGCGACCATGCCGGATGCGACGTCGGCGAAGGCGCAGGCCTGCTCGAAGTTCGCATGCTCAGGATTCCACAGCGTCGCGTTCGGCATCTCCGGATCGACGGTGAGGTCCCTGATCTTGCGGGTCAGGATCAGCCGCTTGCGCCTGGCCGAATTCGGCTGCTGCTCGTGCGAGTTGCGGCCGTGCACGATCAGCGCGGCGCGATCGAGCGCCTGCTCGAAGAACCGCTGGTCACCTTCGAATTTCAACGTCTCAGGCATGATATGCGACGGATCGGCGAGCATGCCGTCCGCGGAGACGATGACGTAGCCTTCGATACGGAAAGACAAGTGCGACGGCTATTCGGAAACGGTGGTCACCACCGAATTGACCGGGCGCTGGCTCACCGTCGGCAGCTTGAGATCCTTGAGCAGCTCTTGGTCGTATTCCGGCAGCGTCGAGGCCGGGAACTTGGCGCGCATCGCTACCACCTTGTAGCCGCCCGCCTTCAGCCGCTTGAGCAGCTCGGGTAGGGCCTCCGCGGTGTGCTTCTGGAAGTCGTGCATCAGGATGATGCCCTTGCCCTTGGTGTCGAGCTTCTTCATCACGGTCTCGACGATCTTCTCGGGCTTGGAAGCCTTGAAGTCGAACGAGTCGATGTCGCAGGAGAAGCTCGCGACATTGCGGTTGCCGAGATAGGTGACCATCTCGGGCGGATGCTGCAGCGCCGGGAAGCGGAAGAACGGCGCGGGCGAGATGCCGCCGAGCGCCCACTTCACCGCCGCAAAGCCCTTCTCGATCTCGTCCTTGCGCTGCGCTTCGTTGAGCTTCTTGTTGTTGAGGTTGGCGTGCGACCAAGTGTGGGCGCCGACGGTGTGGCCGGCTGCGTAGACCTGCTTGAGGACCTCCGGCTCGTAGGTCGCGTGCTTGCCGATGATGAAGAAGATTCCGGTGGTGCATTCGTCCGCGAGCGCCTTTAGCACCGCGGGCGTGTTGCGCGGCCAGGGGCCGTCGTCGAAGGTCAGCACGACCTCCTTGTCACGCAGGAAGTCGAGCTCCTTGAAATGCTCGAAGCCGAAGCCGGGACCGCCCGTGGTGTCGATCTCGACGGTGCGGGCGACGCCGAGTGCGCCCGGTGTGTTGCAGGCCGCGCGGGCCGGCTGCGGCGGCTGTTTCGGCGGGGGCGGATTGACGAAGCCCGCTGGCGCCGCAGCCGCTGCTGCGGGCGCTGGAGCTGCAGGGGATGTTGCAGCCGCTGGTGTTGCCGCCGGCGCGGCTTGCGGTGCGGCCGCGGGCTTCGCGGCCGGCGTCTGCGACCATGCGGCGCCGGAGAGCGCCACCGACATCGCACCTGCTAAAATCAGTCCTGCCGCTACGCGCATGGTGATGTCCCTCGAGATTGATCCCGTTGTTCCGCCGTGGCTTTTCGCCTGCGGCAAAAACCGTCCTGCCCAAAACAATCCTAGCCTAGATGGTGCGCCATCGCCATTGCAACGGCTGTTTGATGCCGCGTCGCAATTGTGCCCAGCCGGATGGCGTGCACTTGAGTCGTGCACGTGAGTCAAGTGTCGGCCAGGGCCCTTGCAATGGCGGTCTTGATCCGCGTGTCGGCCGGCTCGACGGCGGATGGAAATACCTCGGCGATATAGCCGTCGCGGCCGATCAGGTATTTGTGGAAGTTCCAGCGCGGAACTTCCTTCGGTCGGGCTTCCGCGGCCCATTTGTAGAAGGGATGCGCCCGCGCACCGACCACCGCAGCCTTGGCCGTGATCGGGAAGGTAACGCCATATTGGTGGTGTGCGGTCTGCGTGATCTCGCTGCTGCCACCGGGCTCCTGGCCGCCGAAATCGTTGGACGGCACGCCGATCACGGTGAGCCCGCGCCCGCGAAACTCGTTCCAGATTTCCTGCAGGCCGGCATATTGCGGCGTGTAGCCACAGAGCGAGGCCGTGTTCACCACCAGCAGCGGTTTGCCGGTGAACGTGGCGAGGCGGATGTCGTCGCCTGACAATGCGGGGAAGGAGAAGGCGTAGGCCGAGATCCGGCTCATGGCGCCATCGGCGAGGGCGCGCGTGACAGGCGCGAACGCGCCCGCAAGCGTGACGCTCAGCACGGTTCTGCGATTCATCATGACGGCGTCCCCCGAGATGATCCGAGGGCAGATTACTCCGCCACTGCGGCCTCGCGCGTCAACACCGCGTTATCGGTCCTGCGAGAGAGCTAGTACAGGCGGACGATGAAGTCGGTACCTTCGCCGGTCTCGCCCTGGTTGATGCCCTGGTCGGAGACGATGATCGAGCCGCCTGACGTCAGCATCTCGTTGATTTTCGCCATGGTCTCAGTGGGGACCGAGATGCGGTTGAGGGCTTCGGCTGGGCTGTCCGGCGTCACCACCGGTTTTGCGGCGACGGGGATCACGGCGGCACCGCGCTGGCGGCGCGCCACGCGGTTGTCGTCCTCGCGCGCCACGGAACGGGCGGACACGGGCAGCGACACCACCGACCAGTGCAGCGTGTTGGCATCGGCCTTGTCGAGCTCGGCGGTGAAGACATGCGTGCCGAGCGGCCGGTCGCTCGCGGCGATCGTGACAGGCACCTCGAACAGCGGCGCAAAATTCTGCCGCACATAGAGCTTGGAATCCTTGCGGCTGATGAAGACGGCAATCTGGCCGGCCCGCTTGGGTGTGTCCGGCTTTGCCGCCGGCGCAGGATCGGTGAGGCGGCCCTCGTCCTTCTTTGCATCGGGTGCGGTGGCGAGCGCCGGCGCATCGGGTGCCTTCGCGGCTTCCGTTTTGACCGGGTCGACCTTGTCGGCAGGCTTGTTCTCGGTCGCCGGCTTGGCGGCGTCTTCGGACGCAGGCTTGGCCGCTTCGGCCGTCTTGACCTCGTCGGACGTCGCCGCGGCTTCCTCGCGCGCAGCCGCATGGCCGGTGGTCACGTCCGACAACACGGTGTGGCCGACCGAGGTGCGCAGCTCGACCACGCTGTCGGCGCTGGCCGTCTTGGTCTCGACCGGCTTGGCTTCGGTCGTGCCCTTATCGGCCTTGTCAGCGACATTGGTCTGCGGCGCGAGGCTCGCGGCGGGCTGCGGCGGCACGCGCATGGAGGCGAGCACGGGATGGGAGAAGCTTTGCGGCGACACCTGGCCGGGCGCCACGATCACGCGCGCGCCCATCCTGGTCCAGTTCCACATCTTCATCGCGAACGCCATGGGCATGCGGATGCAGCCATGCGAGGCCGGATAGCCCGGCAGCGCGCCAGCATGCATCGCGACGCCGGACCAGGTGATCCGCTGCATGTACGGCATCGGCGCGCCGCTATAGAGGTTGGAGCGGTGGAATTTGTGCTTCTGGATGATGCTGAACACGCCCATCGGCGTCGAGTGGCCCTTCATGCCCGTCGACACCGGTGATTCCGCGAACACGCCGGCTTTGTCGTAGACCGTCATCTTCTGCCGGTCGATCGAGACGACAATGACGAGTGGCCCTTGCGGCTTGGTGCCGGCTTCCTTCTCGACAACGACGTCCTTCTTGCTTGCGGCGCCGCGCTTTTGCGGCTTCGGGCGCGGTATTTCGGGAAGCCGGTTCGGCCGGGCGTAGTAGGGCCGGTCGGAATAGTCCGTCCAGTAATAAAATGCTGCGTTTGCTTCGCTGGTTGCGCCGATCGCACCCGCCGCCGTCAACATGGCGACCTGCCACAGCCGTGCCGGCTTGGCAGGCGAACCCCACCCGTTCACGCTGTTCATCCTCGAATCCATTATCCAAATCAGACGTTAGTCTCGCAAAGGGGATACGCGTTCACCAGCAGCGCGGTTCTGCCATCAGCTACTTTTGTCCAAGGCGTAGCAAAAAAGCCTCACGGAGCGGTAAACGGCGGCCTGGTCCGCTCCTCTGCCGCCTTCCTGACCGCCGCTTGCGTTCCTACATTGCGGGGACTTGTTAGCGGAGAACTTCATGTCATCTCGTTTCCCCGGTCTTTCGAGCATCCGTCTGAAAGGCCTCGCTTTATTCCTCCTGGCTCTGACCGCGCCAATGGCGTCGGCATCTGCGGCCGACGAACCTGATCTGATCTTCCGCCGCTCTACCGTGTTCAAATGGATGAGCCCGAACGACAAGCTCGCGACCTATGGTCTCGACGATCCCGAAGTCGAAGGCGTCGCCTGTCATTTCACGGTGCCGGAGAAGGGCGGCTTCAAAGGCTGGCTCGGCCTTGCCGAGGAGGTCTCGGATATCTCGCTGGCCTGCCGCCAGGTCGGTCCGGTCAAGTTCAAGCACAAAATGGAGCAGGGCGACGACATGTTCCGCCAGCGCCGGTCGCTGTTCTTCAAGAAGATGCAGATCGTGCGCGGCTGCGACGCCAAGCGCAACGTGCTGGTCTACATGGTCTATTCAGACAAGCTGATCGAAGGCTCGCCCAAGAACTCGACCTCGACCGTGCCGATCATGCCGTGGGGACCTGCGGACGCAAACGTCCAGAAGTGCGGCGAGTTCTTCACGCAATGAGGCGCTCCGCGTTCACTCCTGCAACGCGCTCGCGTTCACCCGGCGGCGATCGCGCGGCGTCGCAAGGCGCGATCCGGTCAGTCGCACGAACGTCTGCGGCGCCGCCTCGAGGCCGCGGCTCGATTGCAGCGCCATTGCGCCGGTGCTGCCGCGAATGATCGGTTGATCTGCGCGCTCCGTCGGTGGATTTTCATCGCGCGGCGTTGCGCGATTTCCCGCCACCATGGCCATCCCTCACGTGAATGCGCCCGATGATCCGGGCGTCTCGGTTTCGATGGCTTGGGTCGTTGCCGAACCAATTCCGGTTCGACAGGATCCAGCCTTCTTTTGCCGCCCTTTCAGCAGAAAAACGTAAAATGCATGTGAAGCGCGCGCGGCGGCCGCGTGACAACGCCTGGGCGGGGTGCACGTCCGTGCCGGCGCCGGAACTTGGCAGGCGACTTTGGCCTGCCGCCAGACCTATCTGAAATAACTGGCATTTTCCGAGAATTGTTTCGTCGCCGTGGCCGGGACGAAACAATTCTCACGAAGACGAAACCATTTTCAGTTTTTCGCGCATCACGCGCGAAACCGCCCATGGTTATCAGGCTCATAACGACGACGGCGCACCGCCGGCCACAGAATTGGGACACAGATCATGCGCGCGCTCAGCTTCATCCTTGCTTTCGGTTTCGTGCTCGCCGGCTCCTCGTTGGCGGGTGCGCCCGACGGCAATCTCCCCGGTGTCGGTACCTTCCAGTACAGCGGCTCGCCCGTTGCGGTTCCGGCCGCTCAGCCGATCATGGTCGCCGCGCGCTTCTGACTGCACACAACGAAACAGCCGGCAAAGCCTATCATGTTGCTTCGTCTCTGCGCCGCCGCGTTCGTGTCCCTTCTGACGATCAGCTCCGTTCAGGCGCAGGTCCGCTCACCTTCCAGGCTACCCGATCCGCGTGGCGAATTCGTGCGCCAGTGTGCGCCGCACATGCTCGGGCGCTGGCAGCATCCGGAAGCGGTCTGCGGCTGCCTGCACGATCACGCCGCCGCGGCCGTCGAGGATCGCGATCTGCGCGAAGCGCTGCTGCGCGGCATCAGCGAGACCGGCGTGCCCACCATCGAGACCGATTGGGTACCGGCCTCCAAGCACAGCGAGATCGGCCCGACCTTCACCAAGATCGCCAAACCGACCCTGCAGTGCATGTTCGATCCGGCGAAATAGTCCCGGATCCTTACTTCGTTTTCGGTCCGTGCCGCGGCACGCAGGAACTCGTGCGCGAGACTCCCTTGTCGGTCATCTTCGCGCCGCGCACTTCCCTGAGCTGACCGGCGGGGCAGGTTCCGTCATCCACGAGCACGCGCTGGCCGAGCTTCAGATCGCCGATGTCCTGCTCGCGTCCGACTGTGGCAGCGGGTGCCGTCGAGACAAGCGCGATGGAGATCAGCAGCGAGAGGCAGGTCGCGTGGCGCAGCAGCATGATGTGAGGTCCCGGAATCGATGCCGCAATCTAGGGAGCGGCGGGCGATTCTGATAGTGAAGCTTCGTCAGGCCCGGCGGGCCGGTTTTCCTTTTGCGGCCAAGGCTGCGCGCGATTCCCTCGCGAGACGTTCCGCGGACGCCACGAGCTGCGGCACGGGATGTCCGGAAAATCCCAGCACGAAGCCGGGCAGGGGACGCCCGCGCGAATAGGTGTCGGCCAATAGCCAGCCTTCGGCGCCGGCCGCCTGCTTGGCCAGCGCCGCCACCGCCGGATCGACGGCAGGATCGAACCGGGCGACAAGATGCAGGCCTTGTGAGGGCACCGGCACCGAAAGCGCGCCACCGGATGCGACTTCCAGCCTCTCGGCGAGCACGTCGCGCGCCTCGCGATAGAGTTTCCGCACGCGCTTCAGATTCGCGGCGAAGGCGCCGGAATTGAGCATGTCCGCCACCGCGCCCTCCATCAGCGTGCCGGGAAAGCGGTCGAGCGCCGCCCGCGCCGCCGTCACCTCCGCGATCAGGCGTTCGGGCAGGGCGCAATAGCCGATGCGCAGGCCCGGAAACAGCGTCTTGGCAAAGGTGCCGAGATAGATCACGCGCTGGAGCCGATCGATGCCGGCGAGCGACATCAGCGGCGCGCCGTCATAGCGGAACTCGCTGTCGTAATCGTCCTCGAGCACGAATGCGCCGGCCTGTTTGGCCCAGTCCAGAAGCTCGAGCCGTCGCGGCATCGACATCTGCACGCCAAGTGGAAACTGGTGCGACGGCGTAACGTAGGCCGCGCGCGCGGACGGTGCCGCGATGCGGCCTTTGGCGACGCGCATCCCGTGCTCGTCCACCGCGACAGGCACAGTGCGATAACCGCAATGGACGATGGTTTTTCGCGCGGCGGGATAGCCCGGGTCCTCGCACCAGACCTGGTCGCTGGATTTCAGGATCGCGCTCAGCACGATGCGCAGCGCGTGCAGCGTGCCCGAGGTCAGCATGATCTGGTCGGGATCGCAACGCAGCCCCCGCGCCGACAACAGATGGTCGGCGATCGCCACGCGCAGCTCGCGGCTGCCGCGAGGGTCGCCGTAATGCAGGTGCTCGGTTCCGAATGCGCGCATGCGGCGGCCGACGAAAGCGCGAAAGCGCTGCACGGCGCGCTCGTCGATATGGGTGCAGCCAAGCGCAAACGCGCCTTGCTTTGGCGCTTCGAGAACGACCTTCGGCTTATTCGGCTCGGCGGCGCGCTGGGGGATACGCGCCGCGACGAACGTTCCGGAGCCGACCGTCGCGTCGGCAAAGCCGTCGGCGATCAGGCGCTCATAGGCGGTGACGACGGCGTTGCGGCGGAAGCCGGTCTGCCTGGCCAGCGTCCGCGATGGCGGCAGCGGCTCGCCCGGCCGGACCAGGCCGGAGACGATCATCTCGCACAGTGCCTGATACAGCCGGTGCGCGGCAGAAGCGCCGGCCGTGACGTGAGGGCCGGTGAGGTCGAGCGGAAGCTCGGGCTTGGTTCGGGACGACGAATTGGTCGGAATTTTTTGCATGGAATTGGAACTATCGCAGACCAAATGCGCCGCTACAACTGCTCCGGATTTCTTCCATCCGAGCAGGAGCGGCTGTGAGCCAGACCGAGACCTCGAATTCCTATCCGACATCGGCACGCAACCAGGTGAAGCGCCGGCACGACCGCGGCTTCTATGATCACGACACGGTTCATCGCATCCTGGATTCTTCGATGCTGTGCCACGTCTCCTACGCAATCGACGGCCAGCCCTATTGCACGCCGACCTTCTTCTGGCGCGAGGGCACCAGGCTGTACTGGCACGGATCGAGCGCCAGCCGCATGCTACGCAACCAGAGCAAGGGCGAGCGCGTCTGCCTGACGGTCGCCCATCTCGACAGCCTCGTGCTGGCACGCTGCGGCTTCAACCATTCCGCCGACTACCGCGCCGTGATGGCGTTCGGCACGGCCTATCTCGTCACCGATCCTGATGAGAAGGAGCGCGCGGTGATCGCCATGGTCGATCGCTTCTTCCCGGATCGCACCGCCGGCCTGCGACAGAGCACTACGCAGGAAATCAAGGCGACGTCCTTCATCGCAATGGAAATCGAGGAAGCCTCGGCCAAGATCCGCGCCAAGGGCGTCGCCGACGATGACGAGGACTATGCGCTGCCGATCTATGCGGAGCGCATTCCGGTCCGCACCGTGCTCGGCGCCCCCGAACCGTGCCCGCGCCTGCTCGATGGTGTCAGCCGGCCTGCGACTCTGAACGGCTATTCCGAAGGCCGGCTGCTCGAAGATGCATTGCGGGATGCATATTTTCTGGAGTACCCGAACGGCTGAAATCGGCTAGTTTGCGCGCTCCCTGGGACCATTGGAATGTCTGGAGTCGCCCGAATGAATGCCGAAACGCAGCAGAGGATTCTTGACGCCGTCGACAGCGGCTTCGAGGCTCAGCTCGCAACCACCCGCGATTTCGTCGCGATCCCTTCGACCCGCGGGGCGGAGGGACCATGCCAGGACATGATCGGCGATCTCCTGCGCGAACGTGGCTACGAGGTCGACGACTGGCATATCGACGTCGAGGATTTGAAGGATCTGCGCGGCTTCGGTCCGATCGAGCACGACTTCTCGAAGGCGCGATCCGTGGTGGGAACTTACCGTCCGAGAACCAATGGCGGCAAGTCGCTGATCCTGCAAGGGCACTGCGATGTGGTGCCGGCCGGTCCGCTGGAATTGTGGGAAACGCCGCCATTCGCGCCGGTCATCAAGGACGGCAAGATGTTCGGCCGCGGTGCCTGCGACATGAAGTCCGGGACGATCGGTGCGCTCTATGCGCTGGACGCGATCAAGGCCGCGGGCTTCAGGCCGACGGCGCGGATCCATTTCCAATCGGTGATCGAGGAGGAGAGCACCGGTGTCGGCGCACTCTCGACGCTGCAACGCGGCTATCGCGCGGACGCCTGCTTCATTCCGGAGCCGACCGGCGGCAAGATGGTGCGCTCCCAGGTCGGCGTGATCTGGTTCCGCCTCCGCGTGAAGGGGCATCCGACCCACGTTGCCTTCGCAGGCTCCGGCGCGAACGCGATCATGGCGGCATATCACCTGATCCAGGCGCTGCAAAAGCTCGAGATCGAATGGAACGAGCGGGCCAAGGCCGACCGTCACTTCAAGACGCTCGACCATCCCGTCAACTTCAACGCCGGCATCATCAAGGGCGGTGACTGGGCCTCGAGCGTACCGGCCTGGTGCGATGTCGACTGCCGGATTGCGGTGTTGCCGGGCTGGTCGATCGCCGATCACCAGAAGGAGATCATGGCTTGCGTCGCCGCCGCTTCGCGCAACCACCGCTTCCTCGCCAACAATCCGCCGCAGGTCGAATGGTCCGGCTTCCTGTCGGAAGGCTATGAGCTGACCAACGCCGCGGAGCCCGAGGCTGCGTTCGGGAAGGCCTTCAACAGGGTCTATGGCGGTACGCCAGAGGACCTCGTCTTCACGGCGCTGACCGACACGCGCTTCTACGGCCTCAACCACGGCATCCCGAGTCTGTGTTTTGGTGCCAGCGGAGGCGAGATGCACGGCTTCAACGAGTTCGTCGACCTGGAGTCATTGAAGAAGGCGACCAAGGCGATGGCGCTGTTCATCGCGGAATGGTGCGGCGTGGAGAAGGCGTAGCGGTCTCCCCATCGCCACTGCGGTAGGGTGGGCAAAGGCGCACTTGCGCTATGCCCACCACCTTTCTCTCGGATGAACCAAGATGGTGGGCACGCTCCGCTTTGCCCACCCTGCGACAGCTCAGCTCGTAGCGGTCGCTGCCCAATCCACCGGCTCCCTCAATCCTTTAAGCTTAAAAGAAAGACTAGGATGCCGCCCTGACCGGTGGCAGACTGGGTTCGGTTCGTCGGACGAGTCCTCGGGAGCAACGATGCGCGATTGGGATGACGCTTACGCCAATTCGGCCCACATCCCGGGCTCGGACAAGCTGCCGGCTCTGTGGGCGGAGCGGGCGGCGGCCTACCGCGCCGGGCTGAAGGAATTTCGCCCCGACATCGCTTACGGCGCCGGCGAGCGCCAGAGGCTCGATCTGATCCTGCCTGACGGCGACAGCAAGGGTCTCGTCGTCTTCGTCCATGGCGGCTACTGGATGCGCTTCGACAAATCGACCTGGACCGATCTCGCCGAAGGTGCGCGGCACCATGGCTGGACGGTGGCGCTGCCGAGCTACACACTGGCACCAGCTGCCCGCATCTCCGATATCACTGCGGAGATCACCGCCGCGATCGCCAAAGCGGCATCACTCGTCTCGGGGCCGATCCGGCTCGCCGGCCATTCCGCCGGCGGCCATCTCGTCACACGCATGCTGTGCGGCGACAGCCGGCTCGAGTCCGCCGTCTACAACCGCATCGCCGGTACGCTCTCGATCAGCGGCCTGCACGACTTGCGTCCGCTCCTGAAGACGGGGATGAACGAGACGCTGCGCATGACGATGGAGGAGGCGACGCTGGAAAGCGCGGCGCTGCATCTGCCACGAGGGCGTTCGCCAGTGACGGCCTGGGTCGGCGGCAGCGAGCGGCCCGAATTCATCCGCCAGTCCGATCTGATGGCGAACATCTGGACCGGCTTCGACGTGCCGACGCACCTCGTCGTCGAGCCCGGCCTCAACCATTTCACGGTGATCGACGGGCTCAAGGATCCGTCGTCACAGATCACCGCGCGCCTGATCGGCCTCGATGAATGAGGCCAGGGACGATCAATCGAGAGGGGCCAGCCATGACGTCCAGCGATTACGATCCCACAAGCGAAGGCGCCGAGACCGATTTCACCCGGCGCATGTCCTACGGTGATTATCTCGCGCTGGACGCGATCCTCGGTGCGCAGCATCCGCTGTCGGAGGCGCATGACGAGATGCTGTTCATCATCCAGCATCAGACCACGGAACTGTGGATGCGGCTCGCCATCCACGAGCTCGCCGCTGCGCGCCGTGCGATCTCACGGGATGAGGTGCAACCCGCGATGAAGATGCTGGCCCGGATGTCGCGTATCTTCGAGCAGCTCAACGGCGCCTGGGACGTGCTGCGCACGATGACGCCCAGCGAGTATACCCGCTTCCGCTCGCAACTCGGACAATCCTCGGGCTTTCAGTCGCGGCAATACCGGCTGATCGAATTTCTGCTCGGCAACCGCAACCACGCCATGCTGAAGCCGCACGCGCACGATGCGGAGACGATCAAGCTGCTCGAAGCCGAGCTCGCGACGCCGAGCCTCTATGACGAGGTGCTGCGGCTTGCCGACCGCAACGGGCTCAAGATGCCTGCTGCGGTGCTGGCGCGCGACGTTCGCGAAACCCACAGCTTCAACGAAGGCGTGCTGCAGGCCTGGCGTATCGTCTACGAGGCGCCGGAAACCCACTGGATGCTCTACGAACTGGCCGAGAAGCTGGTCGATTTCGAGGACTATTTCCGGCGCTGGCGCTTCAACCACGTCACCACGGTCGAGCGCGTCATCGGCTTCAAGCGTGGCACCGGCGGCACTGGCGGCGTCAGTTATCTCAAGCGCATGCTCGAGGTCGAACTGTTTCCCGAACTCTGGCGCGTGCGTACGATTCTGTAGGGATGTCCATGACCCGGCTTCGCGTCTACGACGATACCAGAGCCTTGTTCCATTTGCCTGACGGCGTGATTTATCTCGACGGCAACTCGCTGGGTGCGCTGCCGCTGGGCGTTGCCGAGCGTGTCAACCGCGTGATCACCGAGGAATGGGGCAACGAGCTGATCCGCGCCTGGAATAGTGCAGGCTGGTATGTGCAGCCGCGCCATCTCGGCGACCGCATCGCGCGGTTGATCGGAGCGGAGGCCGGCTCGGTCATGGTCGGCGACACGCTGTCGCTCAAGGTCTATCAGGCGCTAGCTGCCGCGCTGGACATGAGCGTCTCGCGCAAGGTGATCCTGTCGGATACCGGTAACTTCCCGACTGACCTCTACATGGCCGAAGGCCTGATCGCGACGCTCGGACGGGGCCATCAATTGCGCCTGGTAGCACCGGAGGAGATCGAGGACGCATTGTCTGAGGAGATCGCCGTTCTGTACATCACCGAGGTCGACTATCGCACCGGCCGCCGCCACGACATGGCGAAGTTGACAGCGAAAGCGCATGCGCTCGGCATCGTCACGGTCTGGGATCTCGCCCATTCCGCCGGCGCGCTGCCGGTCGATCTCGCCGGGAGCGGCGCCGATTTCGCCGCGGGGTGCACCTACAAATATCTCAACGCCGGCCCCGGCGCGCCGGCCTTCCTCTATGTCGCACCGCGCCATGCCGACGGCGCGCGCGCCGCGCTGTCGGGGTGGATGGGCCACGCAAAACCGTTTGCTTTCGAGCTTGCCTATGCGTCCGCGGGCGGCGTCGAGCGCATGCGCGTCGGCACCCCGCCGGTGCTCGCCATGGCGGCGTTGGAGGCCTCGCTCGATATCTGGGACAAGGTCGATATCAAGGAGGTTCGTGCGCGTTCGCTGGCGCTGGGCGATCTCCTGATCGGTGAAGTCGAGCGCCGTTGTCCGCAACTCAAGCTCGTGACGCCGCGCGACCATGAGCGGCGCGGCTCGCAAGTCTCCTTCGCCTTCGCCGGCGGCTACGCCGCGATGCAGGCCCTGATCGCCCGCGGTGTCGTCGGCGACTTTCGCGCGCCCGACATCATGCGCTTCGGCCTCACGCCGCTGTACATCGGCGAGGGCGAGATCGTGCGGGCCGCGGAGATCGTCGAAGAGGTGATTTCAGGGGAGGTGTGGCGACGGCCGGAGTATCAGGTCGTGCATGCAGTGACGTGAGGGTGGTCTCGTGCCCCGGACGCAGTGCAGCGCTTCCCGGCTCTGCGCGCCGATGTCAGCATCGCCATTACCTCGGACGTCATTGCTTTGCGGCTTGAAGCAATTCACGTTGAGCCAACAAGAAGTTGGGAGGAGATCCGATGACGCCGCTCGAGAAACTTAAAGCGATGAAGATGCCGTTCGCCGAACTCAAGGGCGTCGAATTTGTCGAGGCGGAGAAGGACCGCGTGGTGGCGCGGATGACGGTCCGGCCCGAACTCTGCACGCTTCACCACACCATCCACGGCGGGGCCGTGATGGCGCTGGCCGATTCCGTCGGCGCGGCAGCGACCGTGATCAATCTGCCCGAGGACGCCAAGGGTACGACCACGCTGGAGAGCAAGACCAATTTCATCGGTGGGGCCAAGGAGGGGGCCACGGTCATCGCCACCGCCACCCCGGTGCACAGGGGTCGGCGGACCCAGGTCTGGACCACCAGATTGGAAACCGAGGACGGCAAATTGGTTGCGGTGGTGACCCAGACCCAGCTGGTCCTGTGAAACTATGGGACTTTGATTTTATTAACGAATTGGTCGCTTCGGTGCCCGAAACTTGGGCAGGTCTCCGTCTTGAAAATCATGGTGCGATGCACAATATAGGAGGCCTAGGGATTCGAACGCCTCCTCGAGGGAACACCAAGAGGAGTTCTGACGTGGTACTTGAAGACACCGTCCGTACCGTTCCCGGCTATGTGCGGACCCTGATCCAGCAGGAAGAATTGCCGCTCCTGCGCGATCACCTGCTGAGGCTTGATGCCGGCAGCCGGCACGACCGTTTCAACGGCTTTCTCGACGACAGCTTCATCGAGCGCTACGCCGCCCGCTGTGCCGAGGACGGCACCGTCATCGTTGCCTATATCGTCGAAGGCGTGGTGCGCGGCGCGGCCGAGCTGCACCCGCCCGAGGACGGTTCCTTGCCGGAGGTCGCCTTCAGCGTGGAAGCCTCCGCGCGCCGCCAGGGCGTCGGCACCGTGCTGTTCCGCCGCCTGATCGCAGAGGCCCGCTGGAAGGGCTACAAGCAGCTGCGCATCACGACGGGCGCGGACAATCATGCGATGCGGGCGCTCGCCAGGAAGTTCGGGGCCCATCTGGCTTTCCGCCATGGTGAATCGACCGGCACGATCGACCTCGCCAAGACGCCCGAGGCCGAGCTTGCCGATCTCGCGGCCTCGCCGTTCACGGCCGGGCGCGCGCTTCTCAGCTTCAACAGCACGTGCTGGAAGCTGATCTCGAGCATGTACGGCAATCGCGCCGCATAACCCGGAAATTGCGGACAGGAATCACAAAGCGGACCGGCAAGGCCGGTCCGCTTTCGCGTTCGGTGCGATGAAAGGAATGCTCAGCTGCGCGTGCCGGCGCCGAAGCGGCGGACGACGCGGCGTTCGACTACGACGGAGCGCTGCGCGCCCTGTTCGCCGGCGATCACGCGGGTGGCGGTGATGCGGCTGTTGGAGCGGGCCTGCTTCTTCACCTCGGCCTGGACGACTTCGAGCGGCATCCCCATCAAGGCTGCAGCGATCTCGGCCTGCTGCGCCTGGTCGTCTGTGATGCCGACAGCGGCGAAGATCGCCTCGTCCAGGGTCGGGGGATCGTGGCGGACGCGCCGCGTGCCATATTTGGTATTCCAGTCTGCGCTCATAACGGCCTCATCTTGATGCCGGGATACCTAGTGCCGCCAATGTTGCATTGCAATATGAAATCGGTGCGGCATCTCAGCTATGCACCGGTCTGGTGTCACAGCGGTGACGCAGCACTCGCGCCGACCTCCACCCGTTGCTGAGGCCAACGTTTCAGGGCGGCGTGTCCAGCTTCGGTGAGCCGGTAGATTCCCCGCTCCGTGCGTTCGAACCAGCCATACACATTGTTAAGCAAGATCTTGCCGGCATCGGGGCAGCGTTCGCGCAGCTCGCGCACCGGCTTCGGCCCTTCGGCAAGAGCCGACGCGCAGGCCAGCGCCTGCTGGCGATAGGCCGTCATGATCGGTGCGCGGGTGCTGCCGCCGAGCACGGGGTCGCCCTGGCGGCGCTGATGCTCGGCGACGAGACGCGAGCGCACCTTCGGCTCGCGGCGCGGCGCCGCGGTCGGTGGCTTCACCAGCACTTCGACCTGGCCGCGATCGGTCACGCCGAGCATGCCGAAGCCGAGGCGGCGACAGAGATTGCGATAGCGCGCGTCGCTCTCGCGTCCCTTGCCGCGCGCGGACATCTTCGCCGCGATCCAGACCTCGTCACCGGCCGGCGCGCGATCGACCGCCTGCAGGATCAGCTCGAGATTAAAGGCAAGCTTGAGCTCGCCGATCACCACGACCGGCGGATCGCCGGCGCTGAGGCCGACGAGATCGCAGCCGCCGATCTCGCCCTTGACTGTGAAGCCGAGCTCTTCGAGGAAGCGTTTGACGGGCAGGTAAAGCGCGGTTTCCAAGGGACGTCCGATCGGAGAATCAGTTGCAGCCAGTCTAGAGCGTTCTCGGCCCCGATTGAATCGGAGCCGGTGCCTCTAACGTTTTGATCGGAACGCGACTACACCCGGCCACCGACCGGGATCAGGGCGCCCGTGACGCCGCTCGCGGCATCGCTGGCGAGGAACAGGATCACTTCGGCGAGCTCCTGGGGCGTCACCCATTTGGAAAAGTCGGCTTTCGGCATGTCGGCGCGGTTGGCCGCGGTGTCGATGATCGAGGGCAGCACCGCGTTGACGGTAACCTTGCCCTTCCACTCGTTTGCGAGGGCCTCGGTCAGGCGATGCACGCCGGCTTTCGACGCGGCATAGGGGCCCATCCCGTTGCCGGCCTGCAGTGCGCCCATGGCGCCGATATTGACGATGCGGCCGGCCGTGGACTTGGCAAGGTGCGGCAGCGCCGCGCGCGAGGCGTTAAGCGCGGTCAGCACGTTCAGCTTATGCATGCGCTGCCACGTCGCGATGTCGCCATCGCACACAGTCTCGAAGGCGAACCCGCCGGCGATGTTGATCAATGCGTCAAGCCGGCCGAAATGCTTTGCCGCCGCATCGACGGCCGCTTTCGCCTGCGCTGGGTCGGACAGGTCAACGCCCGCGATGTCGATGTGGTCAGCGCTTGCGGCGGTTTGCGAAGACGCGTGATCGATGCCAGCCACGCGCGCGCCGCGTACCAGCGCCGTTTCCGCGACTACTTGGCCGAGCGCGCCGCGTGCGCCCGTCACGATCAAGATCTTGCCTTGCATGATCGTTCTCCCGGCACAGCCGCCCTATGCTTGCAGATAGCGCGCCTTCAGCGCGTCTCGCTCTGCCGTGCCGAGCTTGAGCCCGTCGCGCAAATAGGTTTCGAGATCACCATATTCGCTGCCGACCGCTTCGAAAGCGGCCGCAAGGTACGAGGCCTCGACGCTGCCGATCGCGTCGAGGACGTCGGCGGGCAGATCGAAGACGTTCGACGGGTCGCGCTTGTAGTGCCGGTTGGTCAAGAGATAATCCTCGGCGATGACCTCGTCCGCCACGCCCAGCGCATGCAGGATCAGCGCGCTGGCGAAGCCGGTGCGGTCCTTGCCGGCGGTGCAGTGGATCACGAGCGGTGCGCGATCTTCCAGCAAATGACCGAACAGCGCGCGGAAGCTGTGCGTGTTGTGGCGCACATAATTGCGATAGGATTCGCGCATGAGCTCGAGCGCCACAGCCGCGGTCAGCGTGCCCTTCGCGAGCTCGGCGCGCAGCCCGGCCACGACGGTCGGCTCGATCGGCAGCGAATGCACCGTGATCTCGTTCACGACGCAGATGCCGGCCGCGCGCTCCTCCAGGCCACGGAAATCGAACGCGCTGCGCACGCCCAGCGCGCGGACGACCTCGATGTCGGCAGCGGTGAGCTGGCCGAGATGGTTGGAGCGGAAGATGTGCCGCCAGCGTGTGGTGCGGCCATCAATGGTCGGGTAGCCGCCGAGGTCGCGGAAATTGCTCGCACCTTGCAGGGCGAGATGGCGGGCAGGGGAGTCCTTCAGGGAGGAGTCTTGCATGGGATCAGCTTGGGTTATGGTTCCACCGGATGCACGTTTGGCATCCTTGCGGTCTATTACAGGGGGCGATCATGGGCCGGCACAAGGCCATTGTTTTGACGGTCAGCATGCTGGCGGGCGCAATGCTCGGTGCGCGGCAGGCCGATGCGCAGACCTTCCAGACCTACCGCTGCGCCGATGGTACGCAGTTCATCCTGGGCTTTTATGACTACGACAAACGGGCCTTCGTCCAGATCGATGGCCAGCCGGTGACGCTCGCCAAGCGGCTGGCGGTTTCGGGGACGCGCTATTCGGGAGCGGGAGTCACGCTGAGGATTCCCAAGACCGGGCCCGCTACGGTCAAACACCAAGCGGCCGGTTACTGCGCGGTGGTCGACAAGCCCGGGATATAGGCGCGGGCGCGCCTGGAATTAAAAAGGGCCGAAACGCCGTTGTTTCGACCCCTTTTCAAACTGCCGCCGGCCGCTTGCGAAAGCCCGGCACTGTCAGACCAGCAGCTGGCATCAGCGTTCCCATTTGGGCTTGGCTTCGTCGACCGCATCCTGGTGATACCAGCTGTCGCTGCAGATCGAGACGTTCGCGGGCAGCGAAGCCTGATCGGCGGGAAGGCGGGTCTCGCCATAGCGGCGTCCGGCGAGGGCCGCACGGCCGCCGACGGGGAATTGGTAGATCTTTGCAGATCCGTGACTCAGACCATTGTTCATCATTGCGATTCTCCTTGGTCGAAGCGCCTTGGCCTCCATGGTGCGCCCGACTCGTTCGATTGTGGTTACTGGAATCCCCATATCGGCCGCTCATCCCCGATTGGAAAGTGCTGAAAAGGAAATCAGTTTCCGCTCAATTTGTAGGCAGGAAGCCTTCTGCATCCTCCAAGGCACGCTACCGCTGACCAACGCGTGGGCCATTCCGAAGGTTGCTGAGGAGGGGTGGGGGAGTTTGCGAAAGTTACCGGACGTTGATGCGCGTTTCATCGGCAATGCGCGGTCGGCGTCCGCTGCTTCTAAATCGGGCGTTTTCCGCCGGATTTTTGCAGCGCAGCTTCGGGCCAAGGTGCGCGGCTATGACGCACGGTGCCGTGGAGGGCCCGTCTGTGGCGAAGAGGAGCCGGAAGCGGTGGAAAACCGCCCGTACTGCGGCCTTTTGGCACGCGAAATGCTTGGGAAAGGCTGGCCGATGATGGCCGGGTACAAACGTGCGGGGGCCCTCCCGGGCCCCCAACCTTTCGCATCATCTACAGAGAGGCTCAATGACCAAGTACAAGCTCGAGTACATCTGGCTCGACGGATATACGCCGACTCCGAACTTGCGCGGCAAAACTCAGATCAAGGAATTCGCGTCGTTCCCGACGCTCGAGCAGCTTCCGCTCTGGGGCTTCGACGGCTCCTCCACCCAGCAGGCCGAAGGCCACAGCTCCGATTGCGTGCTGAAGCCGGTCGCGGTGTTTCCGGACGGTGCGCGCACCAACGGCGTGCTGGTGATGTGCGAAGTCATGATGCCCGATGGCAAGACCCCGCATCCGTCCAACAAGCGCGCCACCATCCTGGACGATTCCGGCGCCTGGTTCGGCTTCGAGCAGGAATACTTCTTCTACAAGGACGGCCGTCCGCTCGGCTTCCCGACCGCCGGCTATCCCGCGCCGCAAGGCCCGTACTACACCGGCGTCGGCTACTCGAACGTCGGCGACGTCGCCCGCAAGATCGTCGAAGAGCATCTCGACCTGTGCTTGGCTGCCGGCATCAACCATGAAGGCATCAACGCGGAAGTCGCCAAGGGCCAGTGGGAATTCCAGATCTTCGGCAAGGGCTCCAAGACCGCTGCCGACCAGATGTGGATGGCCCGCTACCTGATGCTGCGCCTCACCGAGAAGTACGGCATCGACATCGAATTCCACTGCAAGCCGCTCGGCGACACCGACTGGAACGGCTCGGGCATGCACGCCAACTTCTCGACCGCCTATATGCGTGAAGTCGGCGGCAAGGAGTATTTCGAGGCGCTGATGGCCGCCTTCGAGAAGAACCTGATGGACCACATCGCCGTCTACGGCCCGGACAACGACAAGCGTCTGACCGGCAAGCACGAGACCGCGCCGTGGAACAAGTTCAGCTACGGCGTTGCCGATCGCGGCGCTTCGATCCGTGTTCCGCACTCCTTCGTCAACAACGGCTACAAGGGCTATCTGGAAGACCGCCGTCCGAACTCGCAAGGCGACCCCTACCAGATCGCTTCGCAGATCCTGAAGACGATCTCGTCCGTGCCGACCGACAAGAAGGCCGCGGCCTAAGATCCTCCCGGCCCGGGCTGGGGGGCTGGCCCGGGCTGGCGTTCAATCCGCCGGAGCGAAGGCTCCGGCGGATTTTTTGCATTTTGATGATCCCAAGACACCCGGCGCTGCGCCGCGAAACTTGTCCATCGCCGCCGAAAGCGGGATAGAGTGCATCTGGATGCGCGCAGGGCCGGGGACACGGCTGGTGATTGAAGGCTTCTACAAGGTGAGATTTCAGCTCGGCGATACCGTCGGCCGAAGCGTGATGCATGCCGGCGACGGCAAGATGCTCGGTGGCAATTCGGCCTTCGCCCATATCGGCAGCTACGAGAAAACGGACAGCGGCGTCGATGTCGTGATCAAGACCGTCCGCCATAACCCCGATCCGAGCTACCGCGCCATGGCGGGCACGGACGATGCGACCTTAATCGCGAAGGGCTGGGCCGACGGCGAGCTCTATCGCTTCAAGGGCGAGCTCAAGGAGCTGCCGGGCGTGCCGTTTCAATCGCTGATGACGCCGATCACCGATGAGGAGGTGCCGATCGCCGGCGGCGTCGGCGAAGCCGGCATCAGCGACGGTCTCTATTCCATCCATCTGCGCATGCTCGACGGTCTCGACGGCGGACTCACCGGCGTGATGCTGCTGAACCAGGGCCGCATCCTCGGCGGCGATGCGGCTTTCTATTATCTCGGCAGCTACACCGCCGCGAAGGGCCGCTGGAAGGGCCAGATCCTCAACCAGGAGCACACGCCGGCCAAGGACGATCCTATCTTCGGCGGCCACGAGGTCGGCATCGGCTTCTCCGGCAGCTACGACGCGGAGCAGGCGGTGCTGGAGGCAACCGCGCTGGCCGGCAAGCGGAGCTTGCGCCTGACCGCAGCGCTCAAGCTGATGCATCGCGCCTGAGCCACCCATCACAGACGTGAACCGACTCGAGCCTTGAATTTGCCGAGCCACAGACGCAACGTGACGATCATGCGGACTTTCCTCCTTGCCATGCTCTTTGCGCTCGCCGCGCCCCTGACGGCGCAGGCGCAATCGGCTGATCTCGTGTTGTGCGACCGTCTCGCCGCCGATCCTAGCGATCCCGACAAGCCGGCTGACGTGAAGGGCGTCGCGGAGATCGCGTCCGCCGACATTGCAACTGCAGTCAAGTTCTGCAAGCAGGCGGCAAACGCCTCGCGCCGCGCGATGTTCGCGCTCGGGCGCGCTTACGCGGCGAACCGGCAGACCGCGGAGGCAATCGCGGCATGGCGCAAGGCGGCCGACAAGGGATCGAGTGCGGCGATGGTCGAGCTCGGTGTTACCTACGCCACCGGCTCGGGCGTCGCCAAGGACGAGGCGCAGGCGCGTAAGCTGTTCGAGAAGGCGGCGCAGGCCGGCAACCCCCGTGGCGTCAGCAATCTCGCAGCGCTCGGTGGCGCAGGTGGCGCGGCGCCGGCCGATCCCGCCCAGGCTCGTGCGCTGCTCGGCAAGGCCGCCGAGACCAATGCGGAAGCGCAGTACCAGCTCGGCCTGATGTTGTCTGAAGGCGATGGCGGGGCAAAGGACGATGTCGCGGCGCGCGCGCTGTTCGAGAAGGCGGCGGCGCAAAACCATCCCGGCGCGCTGGAGCGGATGGGCGCATTTGCGCAGGAAGGCCGCGGCGGTGCGAAGGACAAGGACGCGGCGAAAGCCTATTACGAGCGCGCCGCCGCGCTCGGCGACGAGGATGCCAAGAAGGCGCTGGAGCGCATTCGCTGTCCCTATGCGATCAAGGACAAGCAGGGCAGGCTGGTCACCACGCTGTGCTTCTAGTTCACTTCATGTAGTAGGCGAGATCGTTGCGGGCATCTCGATAGGTGGTCTCGAGATAATGCGGATATTTCCGCGCGGCCTGTTTCACCGCGCGCGCCACGCAATCCTCGAAATCGCCGTTCCAGTCGAAGTGCTTATTGTAGGCGTCTTCGAATTTGACCGCCGTGATGATGGCTTGCCGGATCGCCTGATCGTCGGCGCGCGGATGAGCGCGCTTCACATAGCCGAACATCGGCCCTTCATGGGCATGGGCGCGCTCATGGCGGTACTGGATGATGAACTGCCCCGGCGAGAAGGTACGATTGACGCGGACCTCTTCGGCAGTCGGACGTCCCGCAATCGTCTCCAGGCGATAGCGTTGGCGCCAGAGCGCGTAGGCGGCATCGAGCAGCGGCTGCTTCGCGGCGCCGGCGATGATCGCGCTGAGCTCGTCTTCGGCTGATTGCGTGTCCATGCGCGATTGGTCGTGCGTCCGTGGGGGCAGGTTCGAGCCTGGCACCGATCGGCCGAGGAGCTTTTTTCGGAGGCCGGCAAACAAACCTCCAAAACAACCCCATGCACAGTAGCCAAGTCCCTGAAATCATTGACTGCGGGTTTTACGAAGTGAAATTTTGACCCGTCGGGCAAAACAGGGGCATAATGGCATCATGGCGGGCGGAGGTCCCCGGCGTGGCGATGCGCGGAAATGCCGGTGGCTTCGCTGTAGCGTCGATGCTAGGTAGCCCGCAATTCATTCTCAATTTGCAGGTTCAGGACGTTGCTGGACGGGCTCTACAAGGTTGAATACGGCGTCAACGATGGGTTCGGCTGCAGCATCATGTGCCTGCACGACGGCAGGATGCTTGGCGGCAATTCGGGCTTCGCGCATCTCGGCAGTTATGTCGAACGCGACGGCGAGATCATCGCCCAGGTCATCACCGAGCGGCACAACCTCGACCCCAGCTACAAGCCGCTGATGGGCGCCGACGTCGCTTCGATCGGGGCCCGCGGCCGGCTCTACGGCAACCAGATTCGCCTCGAAGGCGGCGCGGACACCATGCCGGGCGCCAGGTTCTGGGCCAATCTCACGCGCCTCGACGACGAAGGCTTGCCGCCGAGCGGGACGGTCGGACCGGGCGGCATCGCCAATGGGCTCTATGGGATGGGCTTGCGCGCGCTCGACGGCGTCGATGCCGGACTGTCCGGGGTGATGCTGCTGATCGACGGGCGCATCCTAGGAGGCGATGCGTTCTTCTACTATCTCGGCTCCTATTCCTCGGCGGACGGCCGCTGGAAGGGCGAGATGCTGAACCAGGAGCACACGCCGGCGAAAGGCGAGAACCCGGTGTTCGGCGGCCTCGAGGTCGGCATCGGCTTCTCCGGGACCTGCACGGAAGACAGCGGCGAGCTCGAAGGCATCGCGCTCGCGGGCAAGCGGAGCCTGCGGCTGACGGCGTCGCTCAAGCTGATGCGAAGAGCGTAGGGCGCCGATCATTCTGTCGTGTCTGCTCCGAAGGCGACATTCAAGTCGCGCATCTGGATGTCAACGGCCGGTGCCCCAGGTTTTTTCCAGAAACGCGAAGATTCGTCGCTGCGCCTCGCGGGTTGCGCTTAGGTCGTATCGGTAGCTCACTTTAGTGCCACGAAAATCGATTTTTGAGAACCCGTTCAGGTGCTGACAGTCCCAACAATGCGTAGCATTCGGGACGGTGTACCACTCAACGGGTGCACCTGCGTTCTTTGCCGCTTGAAGTTTGGGAATACATTCTTCAGGCGGCGTTTCGGTATCCTTATCGCCCATCAAGACCAGAGTAGGACGGTCAATCTTGGTCTGAACGATTTCATATGGAGGGCCTGCTTTGGGTTGGATTGAGAAGCACCCCGGATACACCGCCACAGCTGCTGTAAATGCTTCACTCCCTGGCGCAGCTGCTCGCCAATTGCTGCTGCTGCCCAGCAGCGCGACCATTGCACCCCAGGAAAACCCTACATGGGCGACTCGTTGCTTGTCGACGAATGGAAAGGCTCGTAGGTGATCAGCAGCCTGAAGAGCATCGCGGACGCCGCGCGGAAAGTTAACGCCCTTCTTCACTTCCAAACACACCATATCGACATCGCGAGGTCCCAGGGAATCTATCAAAAGCACTACGAAGCCCTGCTGAACCGCAGCTTGCGCCCAGGCGCCCATCGACCTGTTCGGGCCGCCTTTGGTGCGCAGACCGCCGCATTGGTGGTGCAGGACCATCGCAGGAAACGGTCCCGCTCCCTTCGGTTTGAGCAAGATCATACGTGAACCGTCTGCTGGGCTAGCAGACGGCGAATCGGGAAACGTCAGATCCTTTGCGCCTGTAGCGGCAGCTAACAACCCCTGAGCGCTGGCATTATGTTGATTCAGCCAAACAACGGCAGCAATCACGCCGAGCCACCTGGCGAGCGTACGTACTCTCTTGCGGCGAGATTGAATGAAATAATCCATGTTCGCTGGGTTCAAAAATTTCCGCCGCCTCATGCCCATTTCCCCTGCTCGAACCGACATCATAGCGGGGTAGACTAGCGCTTCGATAGGGGCTGAAGGTGCTCGCGCATTCAGATGACGCCCGGCCATGTCGGCCTTGGGTTGAAATGCGAAGGAACTCAGGTTGAGCAAATCTTGTCCACTCTACCGCCATAAGCGGACCTTCGACAGATGTGTCGCAACTTCGCAGATCGGCCATAACCGGAAGTGCCACCCTATTCGATCACGTCGTCGGCGCGAGCAAGTAGTGTAGGTGGGACCGTGAGACCCAGCTCTTTGGCCGCCTTAAGATTGATCACCAACTCGTATTTGGTTGGCTGCTCAACCGGCAATTCAGAAGGTTTATTACCTTTCAAGATTTTATCGACATAGCCGCCAGCACGACGAAACAAATCGGGGTAATCGGGACCGTATGAAATCAATCCAGCAGGGGTGGCAAATTGTCGGCTGAGATAAATCGCCGGTAGGCGATGCTTCGCCGCCAACGCCGCAACTTGCGGAGCATTGCGCAGGGTCAAAGGATCACCAAAAGGAACGATTGCATCTGGTTGCTGGGCTGCGGCTGCGGCAAAGGCGGTGTCCAGTTCCTCAGCAGTCGCCGCCTCCACAATCACGAAATTCAAGCCTAATTTCCCGGCTGCTTGGGGCAACTCCTCGGCCAATACGAACTTGTGGATGGCATTGCCCGGGTTGGCTACCACAGCGATTTTCGAGGCAGTAGGAACCAGCTCGCGCAATATTTCGATCTGTTTGCTGATGAACTGACCCGGCACGAAAGTCGCGAGACCTGTGATGTTGCCGCCCGGACGCGCAAGGTTATTGACGAGGCCGATCCTGATGGGATCGGCCACACCCACGAATACGATCGGTACGCTGGCGGTTGCCGATTTCAGGGCTACAGCTGCCTGTGGGTTGCCGGCCATAAGAACATCGGCACCAACAGCGACCAGTTCTGCTGCCATAGCAGGCAAGCGATCCTGGGATCGGGCAAATCGGTACTCAAAGGTCAGATTTTTTCCCTCAACCCAGTCGTGGTTTCGCAAGCCGTCGAGCCATGCGCTCTGCCAAGCGGGTGGCAGCTCATTGACAAAGAGCAAGCCTATGCGGCGGCGGATCTCTTGCGCCACCGCTGGTGAAAGTAGCAACGCCGCAGTAGCGGCAATGAACTCTCTCCGCTTCATCCGGCACCCACCAGGATGACAGATCAACGTAGTTACATTTTGTCGCCGGTCCATGCGGCCGAATGTCCGTTTCGGGTCAAAATCCGCGGTCCGACCGCTCTGCTCGTCCGATCCGGTTTCTCTCCGAGAGCAGGCTTCGCGGCGGTTCATAGGCAGTTTGGCTGAGGGCCAATGAGCTGACATTCGACGCAAATGCGCGCCGGCCCGCTCACGGCGGCGGAAGTGCTCTTGCTATTGCTCCGACGACGTCGCGGCCAGCTGCCGGTCGATGGGATCGAACGAAAATGAAACGGGAGGCCACGGATATATCCGTTTCGGAGCGACCATCCTGGCCGATGAGTATCAATCCGGCGCCGCCATTCGCCACATTCAGGATGATCGGCTCGCCGCTCCATGTCTTGATCGGGTCCATTCCGATGATGAGAAATTCGCCGATAGGCTGGTCGAAATATTGAAGACGCAATTGTGGGCCGACTTCGGCCGCAGCGAGTTCGAGGCCGAATTGCTGGGCGCGTGCGTAAACGTCAGCCAAAGTCACGGTATCGGACGTGAATCCAAGCTGCGCAGGCGATAGATCGAGAAGCTCCACATATGTCTTCCGAGAGCTAACGGTGAACGTCGGCCTAGCAAGGATTTCAGCGGCCTGACCGCCGACATTGCAGCCCTTGCTATCGAGTTCGTTGCGCAAGGCAAGAGAGTCGGCGAAGGTCCCTATTGCGATCGTCTTCCATGTCGCAACGTCGCGCACGGACTTAATAGGCTGTTGCGACGCCGGGGCCGAGCGCGTCGTGAGCTTCAGCTTGTTTTGCAACACGTCGCGCGCCGCGCATTGAGCGGACGCGGCGCTCGCAAAGGAAATGACGCAGGCGGCCGAGAGTATGGAAGCCAAAACGGTGAGGCAAACTCGGTTTGAACAGTTATGACCTGCCGCGCGCCGGGCTCGGCTTGTGAAAATACACATGGCAAATGACTTTTCTAAAAACGTTGGACTGAAAAAGCCCGTCTCCGAGTGAGCGGAAGAACGGAGGGAAATGACGTCCAATAAACATTTCACTGCCCGCTCTTGAAATGCGTCCGGAGGCGGGGCTTATGGCCAGTAATGCAATTTCCAAAATGGCAGGCGGTAGCCGGACGCTGCGCCGCCGCTTCGACGCGATGCCCTTCTCCTATCGGGCTTATTCCGACCGTACTCCGTTTAACCAAAACAGCATGTGAACCAGCTCACACGCATCGGAAGGGTGTCCGCTTGGTGATCCGAAGCAGACCTCACGCCTGGCCCCGGCCACTGTCAGAGTGCTTGCATTTAGGAACCATTCGGTCTATATTGCTCGCATGATGGCTACCAATTCGCAACTTCCCGTAGGTCGCCCCCGTGAGTTCGATCTCGACGAGGCGATAAGGTGCGCAATGCAGGTCTTCTGGGATCGCGGCTATCACGATACATCGTTGCCCGACCTCCTTGCCGGAATGAAGCTTTCGAAGGGCAGCTTCTACAAGGCTTTCGGCGATAAGAAGTCTGTCTTCCTGCTCGCCCTCAAACTCTATACGGACGACGGCGTGCGAAACGTCCAAGAGGTTCTCCGATCGGATCCTTCGCCGAAGGCGGCAATTCGCAACGCTTTGGTACGTTATGCGGATCTGTCGTCTGGAAGCAAAGGTGTTCGCGGATGTTTCGGTGTATTGACCGCTGCCGAGATGTTGCCGGGAGATCCGGACATCGCAGAACTGATCAAGCGACTTTTCACCAGGCTCCAAGACCTGTTCGCTGCCACGATAGCGAAAGGGCAAGCTACCGGCGAAATCAAGAATAGTCGCGACGCTCGTGTTATGGCGCACTTTATCGTTTCCCATGCCCAGGGCATGAGAGTCCTTGGAAAAGTTGGATCCCGTCGCGACGAAATGCTGAAAAATATCGATCTCCTGATGGAGATTGTTTTTTAAAGCCTAATTAGGAACCGAATGGTTCCGATGTGGCTTATCGAAGGTCCGCTTTGTGAACCCAGGAGGTTCAATGTTCGAAGATGTTGCTGGAGAGTTGCCGGCCCGGCCGTGGCGATTGGTTAAGCTAATCGTGCTTTTGCCGAGCGCATATTCCAACGACGGCTTTCCGTATCGTCAAAGTGGCTGTGCCTTCCAAGCAAGAGGATTTCGAAGCTTCCGCGTCGCTCATGCAGCCCGTCGTATCCGGTTAGACGCGCATAAATTCGGGAATTGATATGACGAACTCACACGCAAGGCACTTTGCGCGCCTCTCCGTGATCGGTGCAATAGCAGTCCTTCTATCGGGTTGCGCTAGTCACATGAGTCTGGTTGAGGCAGAATTCAGCAGCACGCCTGCTGAGTATGCGCAGCTAATCGACGGACTTCACACGATACCAGCCGTCGATACATCCGCCATTGATTCAGAAATGTTGCGCCAGCGCGTGGACTATTCGACGGCTGAGCCAGTTGGAACGATCGTTGTAGATACGGCTGCTCGTCATCTTTACTTGGTGGAGGGTGACGGGAAGGCGATGCGCTACGGCATTGGAGTTGGCAAAGAGGGTCTTGCGTTTGCGGGCACTGCTATCATCAAGCGAAAGGCAGAGTGGCCGCATTGGAGCCCAACCAAGAACATGATGGATCGGGAGCCGGCGCGGTATGGACATCTCGCCAACGGGATGGTGGGCGGCCTTGGCAATCCGCTTGGTCCCCGCGCTCTGTACCTTTATCAGGGCGATCGGGACACATTGTTCCGTATTCATGGAACGACTGAGCCGGAGACAATCGGCGGCGCTGTTTCAAGCGGATGTATTCGACTGATCAACCAAGACATCGTCGATCTCTATAGCCGGGTTAAGATCGGAAGTCGCGTCGTCGTGATTCAGCGCAGCCGGGCGTTAAGCTCTTGAGCGCGACCAGGCGGTGTCTTCAATGCGCCCGCCGGGGAGCGCCCCAATGCTGGCCAACTCGCTCACACCTTTCTGTGGCTCTCCTCGTCATCGCCACTCGCCAGCTCTTCGGCGCGGGTCTCGGCCTGACGATCGCCCGGCAGCCTGCTTCCGATCCTGCGCCCAGCTCTCATCTGAACAATAGGAGATAGACCATGCGGATCGGATTCATCGGTCTCGGCAGTATGGGCTCAGCGATGGCCCTAAACCTGGTGAAGGCCGGTCATGACGTGCGGGCCTGGAACCGGAGCAGGGTCGCCCAGGAAAGCGTACCCGGGGTAACGCTGGTCAAGCTCGCAGCGGATGCGTTCGAGGCTGACGCAGTCTTCACGATGCTGTCCGACGACCGGGCCATTCGGGACGTGATCCTTGATGCAGGTTTGCTGGCAAGTGCGCAGCCAGGGTTGACTCACGTTGTCACATCGACGATCTCGGTCGCTTTCGCGCGGGAGCTGGAGCTCCGGCACGAAGAGGCAGGCGTTGGCTATGTGTCCGCACCGGTCCTCGGTCGACCGAACGTAGCGGCGAGTGGCCAGCTTAACATCCTGGCGGCCGGGAAGGCCGATGCAATTGCCGTGATCGAGCCGCTGCTCGGCCCGCTCAGCAAAAGAGTCTGGAAGCTGGGGGAAAATCCCGCGCGGGCGAATGCGGCAAAGCTCGCCTGCAACATGATGATCGCCATGGCTATCGAGGCGATGGCTGAGGGTGTCGTGCTGACCGAGAGCGTCGGCCTCGGCCGTGCGGATTTCTTTGAACTCATCCTGGGTACGCTGTTCTCGGGCCGCGCCTATGAGAGCTACAGCGCGCAGATCACGGAACGGTCGTTCGAGCCGGGCTTCAAAGCCAAGCTCGCTCTCAAGGACATGCGCCTGGCGACCGAGGCCAGCCACGGAATCGGACGCAGGCTTCCGATGCTTGAAGCTGTCCGCGAGGGGCTCGGCAAAGCTGTCTCGGCGGGCCTCGGGGAGAAGGATTGGTCGATCATGGCCGACATGACGGTTCGCGGCGGCGACAGCGTGACGTCGTCTGAAAAACAACTGACTGGAAGGCGATCATGATCGCAACTTTGAATGGGTTTACTCAGCAGCTGGTGCCGGTGAATGGCATCAAGATCAACGCCGTCACGGGAGGCTCAGGCCCGCCGATCCTTATGCTTCACGGCTGGCCGGAAACATGGTGGGAATGGCACAAGGTGATGCCGCCGCTCGCCGAGCATTTCAGCGTGGTGGCGATGGATCTGCGCGGCGCAGGCTTTTCCGACTGCCCGCTCGACGGCTATGACAAGGCGACGATGGCACGCGACGCGCATGAAGTGATGGTTGCCCTTGGGCATGAACGCTATGCCGTCTGCGGACATGATATCGGCGGAATGGTCGCCTTGCCGCAGGCCGCTCTCTATCGGGAGGCTGTTACCCACCTGGCCGTCCTCGACGTTCCGCTTCCCGGCTGGACCGGATGGGAGGCGACGGTTTCGAGGCTCTGGCACTTCAGCTTCCATATGAACCGGGACCTGCCGGAGCGCCTGATTCATGGCCGTGAATACGACTATGTTTCGACCTTCATGGCAGAGCGGTTCTACGATCACAGCACCTTCAATCCGGCGGATATCGAGATCTACGCCAAGGCGATGGCGCTTCCCGGCCGCACGCGTGGCGGCATGGAATGGTACCGCACCCTCGCCGCCGATCATGCGATTGCGCTCGAGTACAAGAAGCAACCGCTCGAGATGCCGGTGCTTGGCCTGGGTGGCGACCAGCGCTTCGGTGCGCAGATGGTGCCGATGCTCGAGGAGTTCGCCACCAATGTGAAGGGCGGCTCCATCGCGCGGTGCAGCCACTATGTCGCGGACGAACGGCCGGGTGAGGTCGCGGCCGCCCTGATCGAGTTCCTCAAGGACAATTGAAACTCGGCGTCCGCGCCGTCGTGGGCCGGGCGGATCGCGAGGCTGCGGCCAATTGCGCCGCAGCGATGGATCGAACAAATAGCAAAGGAGACTATCATGACTGCACCAGTCATTCGCGGCGTCAATCATATCGGCATCACCGTGCCGGACATCGAAGCGGCCAAATCATTCCTGGTCGAGGCCTTCGGCGGTCAGGTGATCTACCAGTCGTTCGGACCGCAGGATCCGCCGCGGCAGGGACCGGAATTCGAGCGTGCAGTGGGGGCTTACCCAGGGACGGTCGTCCGCGCGCAGGCGATGGTGAAGATCGGGACCGGCCCCGACATCGAATTGTTCGAGATGCACGGACCGGAGCAGGCTCAGCCCATCCGGGCCAGTGACTTCGGCATCACGCATTTCGCGCTTTACACCGACGATATCGACGCGTCTGTCGCGCGCTTCGAGCAGGCGGGCGGAAAGCCGCTCACGGCACCGCGGGCAATCCCCTACACGACTGAAAAAGGCCCGGGCAACAAGGTCTGCTACTGCCAGATGCCTTGGGGCACGACGATGGAATTCATCACCACGCCAGATCGCATGCCCTACCAGGATCAGACGGACTTGCGGAGGTGGCAAGACGAGGATTGAGAGGAGCGGAGAGGGCGCCGGCTTCGAACAATCGACATATCGATCGTGATCACGAACAGCTGCGAAGTGCGGACATGGCGCAGGGTTCTATAAATTTACAATCCATCTCGATGAGTTAGGAGGCCAGCTTTTGACAAATGCAACAATGATAGTGACCTGCAGCGGCGGCACATATTTCGATCGCGACTATTATGTCGATGTGCACCTGCCGTTGGCACTCGCAAGCTGGCGGAAGCATGGCCTCGAAAGTGCCGCGGCCTTCTTCCCCCGAGATGCCGATGCAGTAGATGTTTCCGTGGGAATTTATCGGTTTCGCGATGAGGCTGCACTTCACGCTGCGCTTGCATCCGCCGAAACAGACGCAGTGATGGCCGACGTCCCCCGGTTTACTGACGCGAATGTTTCCCGAATGATCGGAGCCCCGCTCCAGGAATGATGGTGGCATTGTCGCAGTCTCAAGCCCGAGACCTAGTGCACTTCCGCTCATGTCCCATCGGCGAAGTCGCGGTTCGCCTACGACGAAGCATGATGGGTTTCGCAAGGGCTCAACACATTTTACGCGCTTTCATCCCGGGTGCCTAACTTGTGATCAACGGCGGCTACCTGGCGCATCGACCTTCTGGGTAACAGCGCGTCCTCCGTGATCCAGCTCGATTGAAAAAAGGGGTAGGGAGCACGCTTGGCAACGTCTAAACTATCACAAGAGCCATCGCCTTGATCAGGCTCTGGCGTTCTCGTCTCCTACCGCCCCGCCTCAATCACGCTTTAATCACCTCACCACCTGAGGAGAAGAAATTGAACCATCCGGCGCCGCCTCGCTCCTCTGGTTGCCTGCTGGCCCTGAGCATCCTCGCATCGGTCGCGGCCCCGGTGCCGGCGCACGCACATGTCAAATGGTTTGCGCCCTATATTGTCGGAGCGCCACCCCAGTCGATCGGGGCCACGTTGACCAATGTATGGTTCTGGACCGGTATTGCGCTCGTGCTGGCATTCTTCCTCGCGTCACGAGCCATCGAGAAGTCGAGCGCCGGCGAGACGATCCTGCTGGCCATGGATCGCATCACCGACCCTCTCTGGATGCGCCTCGACGACTTCGTGCGCGTCGTCATCGCAGCCTTCTTCGTGGCGATCTTCGCCGTCGGCGGCGTCTACCTGACGCCAGATCTCAAAACGCCGGCCGAATGGGTGTCCTGGACCCAGCTCCTGATCGCCGGGTTGATCTTCTCTCGCAAGACGCAGCCACTTGCGGCTCTCGGGATCATCGCCTTGTGGCTACTCGCGCTGCGCGACTATGATGTCTTCCATTTGCTGGACTACCTGGCGCTTGGAGTCGGTGTCGCCGCCTATCTGGTGTTGGAGGCTTCATCCAATCCGGAATGGCGCAACCATCGCTTCGAGGCGCTGCGCTGGGGCGTCGCCATCGCGCTGATGTGGTCGAGCCTCGAAAAGTTTGCCTATCCGGACTGGTTCTACCCGCTCGTGCAGGAAAAGCCCTTCTTGACCTTCGGCATGCCGCGCGACGTATTTATCCCGATGGCGGGCGTCGCCGAATTCACGATGGGATTTGGCTTGATCTGGACGCCGCTTGTCCGCCGGCTGTCGGCCATCGCTCTTTTCATCATCTTCAACGCAGCCGTCTATCCGTTCGGGCGAACCGACCTGATCGGACACGCGCTCATCATGGCGGTCGTCGTTGCCATTGCTGCCGATCATAGTCGTGAGGTTCATTTCCTGCCCGCGCTCAAGCGAAGGCTTGCCGGCGTCCCGGCCGGACTTGCGGCGGCGCTAGTCATTTTCACAACGGGTTACTGGGGACTGCACATTGCGATCTATGGCATCGGAGGAGGCATCGGAACGCCGGCTGGAGAGCGGCTGACCCATACGCCGAACCCCGAACATCCGCATGGCATGCACGGCGCTGCGGCGATAGGGTCGACGGCTCCGGATGCCTACCGCGCCGCAATGGAACGCATGCACGGTCCGATGATGCGAGGCATCACCAACGCTGATCCCGATGCAGCCTTCGTGCTCGGCATGATCCCTCACCATCAAGGCGCAGTCGACATGGCCGAGATCGTCCTGAAATTTGGCAAGGATCCTCGAAACCAGCACTTTGCTCGCGAGATCATTGACACCCAAAGGCGAGAGATCGGCGAGATGCGGGCATGGCTCAGTCAGAAGAGCATTCCGCAACCGTGAGGAAGGGCGATGAGCGCGACAGGCTCCGTCATCCCGATTGGTCCCGCTTGAGCGCAGCAGATGCTCGGCAGGAACAAACATTACGTCAGTAAGCAGCCAGCTCTTCTATCGATTCAAGCTCTTACGAGAGGACTGAGCAGTCCACAAACGGTGCGGCCAACCCAGCATTTCGCTCTCTATCACGACAGGCCGGGGGTTACCCCAAGCCGACCGAGGCCAGGTAGCTTGAGCGCCGGGCGTCGGATGTCGATGCCGAGAACGGCGCCGAAGAAATTGATCTCCAGACCTTCGACCCAGCCGAGCGAGAAGCCGATGTATCCGGCAAGCGAGGCGTAGATGCCTGTGCCGGATGCCGTGACGCCGAACCATTTGCCTGTGTACGGGAAGTCCTTGCCGATTGCGGTAGGTGGCAGGACGGCCCGGAGCTCAGGGACGGCATCGAGTGCGGCCTGCACGAAGGTGTTCGAATTGGGCCCAGGCCAGACGCTGTAATCTCCATAGGATCGAAACCTGTAGTTTTCGATCACATCTCTGATTTTCGGGATCAGCGCCTCCGCGCGCTCGCCGTCGACGGCCACGATGATTTCCGGCGCAGCGCCAAACCACCGCCCGTCCGGAGCGAAGCCGTTGGTGCGGATCGGCTCGCCCCAGGCCGTGTAGTCGTACCTTGTGTAGGTCGGCGCATCTTTCTCCTTGACGACGATCCAGGTGTGAATCGCGAAGATGCCGCGCCATCTCACCGTTCGTGCTCCGAACACCCGGATGACGGCCTCACGGTGATCGGCCGCGGCGGTCAGAAGACCCGCGCTGGAGCGGTCGGCCGTCTGCCAGTTCTGGCGGCCATCATCCAGCCAAAAATATCTCGCCGCCGATGCGGCAAGCGGTGCGAAGACGAGGAACAGAAAGATGAGCAACGGCTTTTTCAAGGGAGCGGTGACGGCGGGATCTTCAACAAACATATAGTTGGCATCAATGCCGATGCCATAGCCGGCCCGGTCGTCGAACGAGCCTGTCACCCCGGTCGGTCAGGCACGAGATGGAGCACACGCATGGACATGAAGGAAGCCGGGGCAATGACGGAAGCCTCCGGGTTGACGGACGATCAGGGCGGCACAGAGCGGACCTCAAACCTGCGGCCGGGTTCCGGCGAGCAAGGAGGAGCTTTTGCTCCGCAGGCACGCACGCCGCCGGCGGAGCGGGCACAGCGATGGGCCGACCAGTTGCGCGAGGTGACGGTGAGGGCGCCGTTACGTTCCTTGCTCGTCGCTTTCCTGGCCGGAGCATGGATCGCGCGCCGCCGCTAGGAACTGTGACAAGAAGCAAGCGGTTTCAGGCGCTGGCATAGGAAAGGGTGGACGATGAGACTTCTGGTTTTGGCCGCGACTGTCCTTCTGGGCACCGTTTCGTTGTCCATGGCGCAAAGCTCAGGAGGCGGTTCAGGCGGTGCTTCATCCTCGGGAGGGGCGGCCGCAACCGGGTCGGGCGGCACAGGTGGATCGACGCTGTCGAACGGGACGACGCTGAGCGGAACCGGCGGTTCGCCGGGGCCCAACACGCTTAATGCAAAGAGCCAGGGAACGACGGGCCAGAGACTCGGCGTAACCCCGTCCGGTCAGGAGGGGGGCGGATCTCGACCGTCTTACAACACGCCAGCCGCCGACGCCGCCATCCAGCAGCTTGGAAACACCAACACGGGTATCCTTAAGAAGTAGCGGTGATCAAGGCGGTCCGAAATTGCCCGCACAAAGGCAGTTGGTATTCATCGTTCAGCGATGCCAATGAGTGCGGTCGAGCTTATCGGCAGCACCGGACGGCCATCGGCTCTGGCCCGCACCTCGGCAATCACCGCAGCCTTTTCGATGTCGTCCAGGCTGGTCCAGTCGGGTGACATGCCGAAGAGCGTGTCAGGCGCATCGAGCGCCGCGACGTCGAGCAGAAAATCATGAGTCACCGCGTCGATCCGGGGATTGCGATAGCCGGCAGCGACGAGGGCGCGGGCGAAATCGTCCGGATCGCTCAGGGCCTGAACGGCTTCAGGCATTGCCATGCCCGGCCGATCAGGGAAGAGCTTTTGCCGCACTTCGCCCAACAGGAGGAAGGTCGCCGCGCCCCGTTTCCGCCAGGTCGCAACCACGCCATGCCCGCCGGGCCGTGTCACCCGTCGCATCTCTGCCAAACCCTTGCGCCAATCGGGGAACATGATGACACCGAAGATCGAAAAGACGGCATCGAAATGCGCGTCAGGCAAATCGAGCGCCTGTCCGTCCATGACCCGCGCTTCCACATTGGGCAGACCAGCAGCTGCGATGCATCCAACCATGCCGGGCGAGAAGTCGGTCGCCAGGACTCGTGCGCCGGTGCGAGCGGCTGCGAGGGCGAGCGCGCCGGTGCCGGCTGCCACGTCGAGAACATGACTCTGAGGCGTCAGGGTTACGCGCGCCAGCGCCGCCACCGCAAACAGGGCGGTGAAAGGGTGCGCAGTCTCTCGGTAATGCCTGGCTGCGCTGTCCCAGTGGTCCGGATCCTCGAACTGTCGCACTTCCGATCGCTCCCGCGTCATGTAACTTTATATGTAGCATGACTATCTGCCCTTGCCAATGGTGCAGCGCCTGCGAAAGATCAGCCGATGCGAAACGACAGCCGCCTTTCCCGAATGCTGCATGTGCTGCTCCACATGGCGCGACATGACGGCCCGATGACCTCGGAGGCGATCGGCACGATGCTGGGGACCAATCCGGTCGTCGTTCGCCGCACATTGGCGGGGCTGCGCGATGCGGGCTATGTCCGGTCGGACAAAGGGCATGGCGGCGGCTGGGTCATTGCGTGCGACCTCGAGCGCGTGTCGCTTCTCGATGTCTATCGTGCGGTTGGTGGTCCCCGGCTATTTGCGATCGGGAACGAGCATTCCAATCCAGACTGTGCGATCGAGCAACTCGTCAACGCAGCGGTGGACGATGTCCTTCGCGATGCCGAAGCATTGCTGGTCGAGCGGCTGGGTGCGGTGAGCCTCGCAGACCTGAGCAAAGGGCTCGACGCGCGCTGCGCAGGCGATCCCAGGTGGCAGCTCGAACGGGTTGGCCGCTAAAGCTCTCTTCTTGTCGCAATTCCGGCTGCTCCGGCCAATGCCGAGAAGTGAAGCGTCTTCTTGCCATGGGGCATTCAGCGAGGCGCGCCATTCGTCCGCAGGGATCGCACGAAATCGATCACGGCCAGCACCACGACGCAGACAACGATGATGATGAGCGGAATGGCCTTGATCCAGACCAGCAGGATTCCAAGAAATGCGATCATGAGCGCGAGGCCGATGAGTCCGGTGATCAGATTGGTCATCGCACTTTCCTTTTCTCCGCGCCGGGAGCCGAGTTCGATCCGGCGCTCGGGGCGTTGCGCCGACCGCTACCACGCGTGCGCCCGATGGTCCTGATCAGCCAGTGCGCCGTGCGCAAGAGGCGGGCGTCGTTGCCGCGGCGGCCGACGAGCTGGACGCCCAGCGGAAGGCCCGTTTCCGAGCGCATCAAGGGCAGGCTGATGGCGGGAACGCCGAGATAGGTCCAGAGCGAGCAGAAGACCGGATTGCCCGTCGTTTCGATTCCGGGCGCCGCGCCCGGCGCGGCGGGCGTCAGGATGGCGTCGTATTCATCGAGAACGTGGTCCAGGGCCTGGTTGAGCGGCGCAATCCCGGCCAGAGCGTTGCAATAATCCGCCGCAAGATGCGCGCGGCCGCGCTCGATCGCCTGGCGCAGACGCGTGCTCAGCCTGTCGCCGCCTCGCTGGTCATCGCGCCGCAAATTGTGCGCCATATCAACTTCCATGATGATGCGGTGCATGTCGACGGCCCCGTTGAAGCTCGGCCCAAGCTCGACTTCGCTGCACGCTTCGCCCAGGGCGTCGACGAGCTCGGCAAAGGCTTCACGCGTCTCAGGCTCGGCCTGATCCCAGACCGGAGAGCGCACGAAGGCAAATCGCGGCGGCAACGGCGGCTCGCTCGCCGCGACCGCAGAGAATGGCGGGCGCGCAACAGGCCGGGTGTCCGGATCCTCCGGGTCGAAGTCGACCATGACCTCCGCCAGCAGGGCCGCGTCCTCGACGCTGCGCCCGAACACGCCGACATGGTCGAGCGTGCGCGACAATTGGAGCGCGCCGCTGCGTGGAATGAGGCCATGCGTGGGCTTGAAGCCGACCACGCCGCAGAAGGCGGCAGGACGGATCACCGAGCCGTTGGTCTGCGAGCCGATGGCACCCGGCACCATCAGCGCCGCGACGGCCGCGGCGGAGCCCGAGGACGATCCGCCGGGGGTGTGATTTGGGTTGTGCGGATTTCGGGTCTTGCCCGGATTGTAGTACGCGTACTCGGTCGTCACCGTCTTGCCGAGGATCACCGCTCCAGCCGTCCGCAGACGCGCCACGGCCGCCGCATCGCGCCGCGGCGTGCGTCCGGCCCACAGCTCTGATCCGAATTCCGTCGGCATGTCGCCGGTGTCGAAGATATCCTTGATGCCCACGGGCACGCCATGCAGCGGGCCTGTGGCCTTGCCGTGCTTGCGATGATCGTCGGCCGCCTCGGCCTGCCGCATCGCGTGGTCGCGATCGAGAAACGCCCACGCCTGGATATCGCGATCGACCTCATCGATGCGCCTGAGGCAGTCGCCGACGAGCTCCACCGAGCTGAGCCGGCCGTCGCGGATGCCGGCCGCGGCGTCCGCGAGGCCGAGCGCGTTGAGACTCATGCGCAGCCTCTCGTCGGTTTGCCGGGCGTGCTCATCGCGATCCATAGAGATAGCTCGGCAGCCACAATGCGATCCCCGGGAAGATGTAGACCAGTGCCATGGTGAGGAAGACCAGGCCGACGAACGGAAGCGCGCCGGAGAAAATGTCGGTCAGCTTCACCTCGGGCGGCGCCACGCCCTTCAGATAGAAGGCCGCCATCGCGACCGGCGGCGTGTTGAACGCGGTCTGCGTGTTCAGTGCCACCAGAATGCCGAAGAAGATCGGATCGATGCCGTATTGCGGAAGCAGCGGCAGGAAGATCGGCACAAAGATGATGATGATCTCGGTCCATTCCAGCGGCCAGCCGAGCAGAAAGATGATCAGCTGGGTCAGCAGCAGGAACTGGATCGGCGAAAGGTTCATCGAGGTGAAGAACTGCTCGACCACCGATTGTCCGCCAAGGACGGCAAACACCGCCGAAAACGTCCAGGATCCAATGAAGAGGTAGCAGACCATCGCCGTGGCGCGCACGGTCAGATACACGGATTCGCGTATCATCTCGTAGTTGAGCGAACGATAGGCTGCCGCCAGCACGATGCTCATGAGGGCTCCCACCGCGGCCGCTTCCGAGGGCGTCGCGAGCCCAAACAGGATCGCGCCGAGCACCGAAACGATCAGCAACGCGAGCGGCAGGAACGACGTGGCAAGCGCCCAGATGACCTTCGAGGTCGGCACGTCGGTCTGCTCGCGCGGCAGCTTCGGCGCGAGCGCGGGATTGATGATCGCGCGTGTCATCGCGTAGAGCACGTAGAGGCCGGCCAGCAAGAACCCCGGAAAGAACGCCGCCGCATAAAGCTTGACCGCCGAGACGCCGGCGGTCGCTGCATAGACGATCAAGAGAATGCTCGGCGGAATCAGGATGCCGAGGCAGCCGCCGGCGCAGACGACGCCCGCCGACAGCTTGGCGTCATAGCCGGCTCGCAGCATCGCCGGCAACGCCAGCAGACCCATCAGCGTGACGACGGCACCGACGATGCCGGTGGCGGTCGCGAACATGGCGCAGGTGATCAGCGTGGCCACGGCAAGCGCGCCCGGCACGTTCTTCATCGACAGCTGCAGCGAGTAGAACAGGCGGTCGAGGATGTTTGCGCGCTCGATCAAATAGCCCATGAACAGGAACAGGGGAACCGCCACCAGCACGTCGCTGGATGTGACCTCGAACGTCTTCTGCACCAGAAGCGTGAAGATACGGTTCTGAAAGAAGTCCTGACCGGGGGTGTAGTAGGCGTAATAGCCGAACGAGACGCCCATCGCCATCAGCGTGAAGGCGATCGGGAAGCCGAGCATGATGATGAAGATGAAGAGGCCCAGCATCAGCATGCCGAGTTGAGGATCGGTCATGCGCCTGGTCCCTTCTCACTCTGCGGCTCAGCCGCGTGCTGCTGATGTTCGCGGATGACGAGGCTCTCGGTCTCCTCCACGTCGTGCAGGCGCTGCGGCCATCGACCGGTGCGGATGCACAGCACGCAGCGGATGATCTCGGCGACCCCTTGCAGGAACAGAAGGAAGCCGGTGAGCGGGATCAGCGCCTTCAGCGGAAATACCGGCACGCCGGCCGGACTGAAGATGCTGACTTCGCGGAAGCGCACCGACATCTGGGCGTAGTTCCAGCCCGAATACATCAGCGCCGCGATCGCCGGCAGAAAGAAGAGGATATACAGGACGAGGTCCATCGTCGCCTGGGTGCGCGGGGACCAGAGGCGGTAGACCACGTCGGCGCGGACATGGCCGTTTCGCGAGAGCGTGTACGCGCCGGCCATCAGGAACATCGCGCCGTAGGTGATGTAGCTAATGTCGAAAGCCCAGGTGGTCGGCGCACGCAGCACGTAGCGCACGAACACCTCGTAGCTGACTCCCAGGGTGAGAACGAGGATCAGCCAGGCGAACGCCTTGCCCACCCACGTGCTGAGCTCATCGATGAAGAACAGGAATTTCGTCATGCGAGCTGAACTCGCTGCGAGCAGTCCATCCGGATGTCCCCCTCCAACTCGTGGGCGGCGCTTCAATTGCGCCGCCCTCGCGATAAGACCTGACGCGATCCCCCGCGACAGCCGTCAGACCTTGAGCACGCCCGGGAAGTGATGCTCGAAGGCGCCGCGGTAGTCCGTCGCGTTGTTCATGTTGTAGTAAACCACGCGGCGCACCCATTCCTTCTGCGAATCCATCACCTTCTTCATGAACGGATCCGAGCCGAGCTGGGCGATCAGACCGTCCCACGCCTTGATCTGCGCGTCGAACACAGACTTCGGTGTGCGCTGGACGTTGACCTTGTCCTTGTTGATCAGCTCCTGCAGGTCCTTCGAATAATAATCCATGGCCTTCCATTCGTTGGCGGAGGACACGGCTTCGGCGGCGTATTGCAGGATCGCCTGCTGCTCCTTTGGCAGCGCGTTCAATTTCGTCCGGTTGAACATGATCTCGAAATATTCCGTCGCCTGATGATGGCTGCCCATCATGTAGTTCTTGGCGACATCCTGCGCGCCGAAGCGCCGGTCCGAGGTCGGATTGTTGAACTCGAACCCGTCGATCACGCCGCGCTCCATCGCGGGTACGATCTCCCCGCCGGGCAGCTGCGCGACCGATGCGCCCATCGCCTGGAAGAGATCGGCGGCCAGACCCACCGTGCGATACTTCAAGCCCTTGAGATCGGCGTCGCTGGTGATCGGCTTCTTGAACCAGCCGAGCGGCTGGGTCGGCATCGGCATGGCGAAGAAGCTCTTGATGTTGACGTTCATGATCTTGGTTTGGAGCTCCTCGAACAGCTCCTTGCCGCCGCCGTTGTGGATCCAGCCAAGGCCTTCGTTGGCGTTGAAGCCGAACACCGGGCCGGTGCCGAACAGCGAGGCGGCCTTGTGCTTGCCGTACCAGTACACCGTCACCGTGTGTGCCGCGTCGATCTGGCCGCCATGAACGCCGTCGAAGACCTGGAACGGATGCACGACCGAGCCGCCGACGAGATAGTCAATGCGCAGCCGGCCTCCGGCCATATCGTTGACGCGCTTCACATAATCTTCGGCCATCTCGTTGAAGACATCGGCCTTGCCCCACGAGCCCTGCATCTTCAGGGTCGCTGTCTGCGCCCGGCTGACTTGCGGCATGGCGATGGTGGCAGCGCCGGCCGCGCCGGCGGTCAGCAGGAATTTGCGACGAGTTGTTCTGGTCTTTTCAGACTTTGCAGTCATGGACGTCCTCCCTGGCGGCCTGGTTATTCAAACGCGCTTCAATGCGCTTGTCGTTGTTTAACCGCTGGAGGTATGCCGCATTCCAGCGACTTTGATCACAGTTTGGACGCATTGCCGGCATCCGACAAGCCCCGCTGTCGTATTATTGGTCTTAGACGTTCGACTCCAGGCAGTTCGATATTCACGCGCCTGTCGCGGCGCAGCAAAGATGCAGCCGGACCTCAGCCAGTGGGCCGCGTCCAGCCCAGCCGGACGCATTGCTCAAATCGAGGCAGTGCGGCGCCGATACAGCGTCGTGTGTCCTTGGCCAACCCTATTGCCGCGGTGCGAGGACAACGATCTCGACGAGACGGTCAAAGAAAACTGCGTGCTTTTCTGAATATTTCTGGACCATATCGCTCAAATAGGAGCGATCACCGAGGTGATGACGCAGTGCCGCGTAAGGGTTTGCGCGGTCCGTCTCACAGAGCGCGACGCGTCCCAATCTCTCGTCAATGATGGCAATGGCATCAGCCGCCTTCAGCATGTCGGCAAGCAGCGTATCCGCCTGGACGCCTGTGCGATGGTCGTGCCCGGCGATCGCTTGCTGAGCCGCGACGGGTATGTTGTCGCCAAGCCAACTGACCGTCACGAGACCATGCTGGCTCCAGTCGCCGGATGTATGGAAGTAATCGAGATCATGGCATAGGCCAACGATCTCCCAAAGATCAGCGGAGGCGGAGAAGTTCGGCGCAAGCTCCCGCATGATGTGGGCGACAAGCCGGGAGTGAGTGGCACTAGGTGTGTCGCCCAAGTGTTGTTTGACCAAGAGGTCTGCATCAACGACCCCCAGCATACGTCCCCTCCGGTCGGCCCAAGACATTCTGTTTCCCGCCCCAAGTGTGCGACAGGACGACCAGTGTTCGTCAAGGGATTGCGACGTCCGAAATCCGTCGATCGCGGGAGTCCCGCCTGACGGCTCGGACCTGCCGACGGCCGGGGTTTGAACGCCTTGGGCGGCCGGGCGCATGACAGGAGCGGGTATCGGCCGAGCCGGATTCCGTACCCCGCCGGGCTTCCCCTAACGCCCCGTATAGCCTATGACGCTGCAACGCAAAAATCCCCCAAAAATGACCTTATGATCCGCCTCGACAACGTCAGCAAGCAAGCCGGCCACCAGATCCTGTTCATCGAAGCCTCCGCGGCTCTCAACAAGGGCGAGAAGATCGGTCTCGTCGGGCCGAACGGCGCCGGCAAGAGCACGCTGTTCCGGATGATCGCCGGCGAGGAACTGCCCGACGAGGGGCAGGTCTCGACCGATCGCGGCATCACCATCGGCTATTTCAACCAGGATGTCGGCGAGATGTCTGGCCGCAGCGCCGTGGCTGAGGTGATGAATGGCGCGGGCCCCGTCAGCGAGGTCGCGGCCGAGCTGCGCGAGCTCGAGGCCGCCATGGCCGACCCCGACAAGGCCGACCAGATGGACGAGATCATCGCCCGCTATGGCGAGGTGCAGCACCGGTTCGAGGAGCTCGACGGTTATGCGCTCGACGGCCGTGCGCGCGAGGCGCTGGCGGGGCTCGGTTTCAGCCAGGAGATGATGGACGGCGACGTCGGCAAGCTATCCGGCGGCTGGAAGATGCGCGTGGCGCTGGCGCGTATTCTTTTGATGCGGCCCGACGTGATGCTGCTCGACGAGCCGAGCAACCATCTCGATCTGGAAAGCCTGATCTGGCTGGAGAAATTCCTGCACGATTACGAAGGCACGCTGCTGATGACCTCGCACGACCGCGAGTTCATCAACCGCGTGATCTCCAAGGTGATCGAGATCGATTCCGGCTCGCTCACCACCTACACCGGCGATTACGAATTCTACGAGCAGCAGCGGGCGCAGAACGAGAAGCAGCAGCAGGCGCAGTTCGAGCGCCAGCAGGCGATGCTCGCCAAGGAGATCAAGTTCATCGAGCGCTTCAAGGCGCGCGCCTCGCATGCGGCCCAGGTGCAGAGCCGGGTCAAGAAGCTCGACAAGATCGAGCGGGTCGAGCCGCCGCGGCGCCGCCAGAGCGTGGCGTTCGACTTCCTGCCGGCGCCGCGCTCGGGCGAGGACGTCGTGGCGCTCAAGAACGTGCACAAGGGCTATGGCTCAAAGCGCATCTATGACGGGCTCGACTTCATGATCCGCCGGAAGGAGCGCTGGTGCGTGATGGGCGTCAATGGCGCCGGCAAGTCGACGCTGCTCAAGCTGGTTGCCGGTGCGAGCGAGCCGGACGAGGGCACCGTGGCGCTCGGAGGCAGCGTCAAGATGGGCTATTTCGCCCAGCACGCGATGGATCTGCTCGACGGCGAGCGCACCGTGTTCCAGTCGCTGGAGGACGCGTTTCCGACGGCGGGGCAGGGCTCCTTGCGCGCGCTCGCCGGCTGCTTCGGCTTCTCCGGCGACGACGTGGAGAAGCGCTGCCGCGTGCTCTCGGGCGGCGAGAAGGCGCGCCTCGTCATGGCCAAGATGCTGTTCGATCCACCGAACTTTCTGGTGCTGGACGAGCCCACCAACCATCTCGACCTCGCCACCAAGGAGATGCTGATCAACGCGCTGTCGGATTTCGAGGGCACCATGCTGTTCGTCTCGCACGACCGGCATTTTTTGGCGACGCTATCGAACCGCGTGCTGGAGCTGACGCCAGAGGGCATCCACCAATATGGCGGCGGCTACACCGAATATGTCGCGCGCACCGGCCAGGAGGCGCCGGGGTTGCGGAGCTAGTCATTGCTCTTGCCCGTCAGTCTGGCGACGGTCTCGATTTCGTTGGTCCAAATGCCGCCGGAATAGCTTTGCGGGAGGAGGGCGAGCAATTCCGCCGTGTCGACACCGGTAGAGAACCCGCCGCCGCTGTAGGGGCCGAGCACGAACACGGCGCTGTTGACACCATTCATGCGTGCGAGGAAGCGATCGGGCCAGCCCCAAAGCCAGGGGGTGACGTTGATTGGTACCAGCACCATCGCGTTGCGGCAGGCCTTCGGGACTAGGCCTGTCCAGCCGTAGCCGATGTAGCGGGCCAGGCAGCTTCGGATGGCTGCGCGCGAGATCGTGCGGACATCCGGGACGAGGCGACGGATCACGTCGATGGGCTCGTCGCCGCCATAGACCATGATGGTGCTGCGCCGCCCGGCCGGCAACGTGGCCAGCACGCCGGCAAGTTTCTCGCCTTCGTCCGGGTCCCGGCTCTTCACGTTGATGAGCAGCTGCTTGTCGGGGAAGGCGGCGAACACCTCCGACAATGTCGGCATCATGCCGACGCCCTTGCCGCGGAACGGGAAGGTCTTGCCGCCGTCGGCGGTGTAGCCGTAGCCGATATCGAGCGTCTTCAGCTTTGCCATGCTCTGCGCGCGGGTGACGCCGAGGCCGTCGGTCCGGCAGTCGAGCGTCCAGTCATGGAAGACGGCGAACTCGCCGTCAGTGGTCGGGTGCACGTCGAGCTCGACGATGTCGGCACCGGCCGCGAAGCTCGCGTGCATCGAGCGCAGCGTGTTTTCGAGGTAGTCGTGCGCCGGCGGCAGCATCCGCGCGGCCGTGCAGGTGTCGTTCTTCAGGTCGCGCTCGTCGAACCGCTGCGCGATGCCGCGATGGGCGAGGAGCACCGGCTTGCCGCCCGGGTGCGGCGCCAGAAGACTTGTGTTGTTGATGGAAACGCCAGCTGCGACGGCGATCATGATCGCCGCGGTCACTTTCAGTTTTCTGCCCACCTGACATTCCTCATTCCATAATCATCATCCTCAGCGTTTGAGGTCGATTTGCGGCAACCCCGCTCGGCGTCTTGAATGCCCCGTATCCGTTCGTTACGCTTCGCAAAATGGGAGCGAACAACCATGAAGCAGCTGCGGATCGGCGACATCACCATCGATGCGGTGATCGAGCGGGAGGGGCCGTGGCGGCGGCCGCAGGACTTTTTCCCGGCCTATGACAAAGGCGTCTTCAAGCGCCATCTGCCGACGATGGAGCCGGAGGTGTTCGATGCCGCGCGCGGCATGATGGTGATCACCTACCAGACCTTCGTGGTCCGCACGCCGCGTTACACCATCCTTGTCGACACCTGCACCGGTGAGGACAAGGGCCATCCGCCGCCATTCGATTTCCCCGGCAAGGCGCGCTGGCGCAACGAGCTGTTTGCGCTCGGCATCGGCTTCGAGCAGATCGACTACGTGTTCTGCACGCATCTGCACATCGACCATACCGGATGGAACACGACCCTGCGCGACGGCCGTTGGGTGCCGACGTTCCCGAATGCGAAATATGTCTTCCACAAGGGCGAGTATGCGGCCTGGGAAGCCGAGCATGCCAAGGGCAACAATCCGCCTGGCACCGTCTTTCGCGACAATTGCCAGCCGGTCGCCGAGGCCGGGCAGGCGCTGCTCGTCGACGACGATTACGCGCTCGACGACACCGTGACGCTCACGCCGACGCCGGGGCATTCACCGTGCCATTGTTGCGTGAACATTTTTTCGAAGGGCCAGCGCGCCGTGGTCGCGGGCGACCTCATGCACCACCAGATCCAGTGTCGTGAGCCGGATTGGTCGGCGAAGCCGGATTGGGATGCGAAGCAGTCGGCGGTGTCGCGACGAAAGTTCTTCGCTTCTGTTGCCGACACCGACACGCTGATCCTGCCGATCCATTTTCCGACGCCGACGGTTGGCCTGATCAAGCCGTTCGGCGCCGCGTTCGATTATCGTTTCAAGCGCGAGTAGGCTCTAATAGGCGTAGAACATCCGCTGAATGTCCTTGGTATCGGTCGTCTTGGTCAACGCCAGCATCAGCAAGATGCGCGCCTTCTGGGGATTGAGCGTATCCGAGACGACGAAGTCGTGTTCATCGTCCTTGGCCTCGCCATTGCGCGCGACAATGCCGTTGCCGACGCGGCTGCCGCGAACGATCACCACGCCCTTCTTGCGGGCATCGTCGAGCGCCGGCTCGACCGCCGGGCGGGCCAGGCTGCCGTCACCCACGCCGGCATGCACGACCCCCTTGGCACCGGCGGCAACAAAAGCGTCGATCGCGACCCGGTTCATGTTGGCGTAGCCGTAGACGATGTCGACCTGCGGTAGGACATCGAGCTTGGATACGTCGAATTCGGAATCCGCCGTGTGCCGGCGGGTCGTTTGGCGATAGAAATACGGCTTGTTGCCCTGCATGTAGCCGAGAAAGCCGAGCTCAGGCGTGCGAAAGGTGTCTGCCGTGGACGTGTTGTTCTTGGTGACGTCGCGCGCGGCGTTGATCTGATCGTTGAGGGCGACGAGTACGCCCTTGCCCACGGCTTCTTCACTGCCTGCGAGGATCACCGCATTGAAGAGATTGATCGGGCCGTCCGCGCTGATCGCGGTCGATGGCCGCATCGCGCCGACGACGACCACAGGCTTCTTGCTCTTGACGACCAGATTGAGGAAATAGCTGGTTTCCTCGATCGTATCGGTCCCGTGTGTGATCACGATCCCGTCCACATCGTCCTGCGCGAGGAGCGTATTGACGCGCTTGGCGAGCTTCAGCCAATAATCATTGTTCATATTCTCGCTGGCGATCTGGAAGACCTGCTCCCCCTTGACGTTGGCCACGGTTTTCAACTCGGGGACGGCGTTCAAGAGGGTCTCGATGCCCACCGTGGCCGCGGTATACCCGATGACGGTGGTGCTGCTCGCCCCGCTGCCGGCGATCGTGCCGCCGGTTGCGAGAACCATGACGTTGGGCAGGCCGGGGCTTCTCGCGTTGGCAACGTCAACGATCATGAGCAGCGCAAAGAGCACGCTCATTATCGCCATCATGTGATCACGCACGCGGAACTGCAACATCTGTCCATCCTTTGCTGGAGCCTCGTTGATGCGCCCCGGTTCGCTCAGCGCCGCATCATCTGTCAGCCGCTGCGTTCTGTCCAGGGTCGCGGCGCGTTTGCTTTACACGCTCGGCGCGTGTTGGAAACTGGCGGTGGGGAGGCACCAAAAAGCAAATGGCCGGGACATTCTCGCGCGAAGACGCGCTTCTGCCCGGCCATGACGGCATTTCGCTTGTGGCTTTGCTGAAAAAGCCGGGAACGGACTGCGCGTTACGCGCTGGTCTCGCACTTCTTCATGAAGCTGTTCTTGGCGGCGCCGGCGAGCGGCTTGCCGTCGGCGCTGACGGCCTTGGGCGCGCAGGCGTCTTCCTTGCACTTCTTCAGGAACGAGGTCTTGGCGGCGCCGGCCAGCGGCTTGCCGTCCTTGCCGACGGCCTTGCTCTCGCAGGTTTCTTGCGCAAGGGCCGAGCCCGCTGCGAAGGTGGCAACGATCGCAGCGAGGAAAATTCGCTTCATCATGGGGGTCTCCTGAACCAGAAATAGTCGGGAGATTGGAGCCGGGAATCGTGGCGCAATCAAGCAGGATGAGCACTGGGCCGCCCGGTCGCCCGCTGATTTTTGCGCGCCAGCTCGGAGGATGTCGCCTCTGTTGCAGTGCTCGCTGACCGCATCGGGCGATCCTGCTAGCGTCGGTCCCTTGAGATGGAGAGGAAGCATCGTGATGGACGCCGCGATCCCGCATGACCAGGCAGCCGATCGGCATTCCCACCTGGTTCGACCCCAAGACATGGATTGGCAGAAGACGCGCTTTCCGGGCTGCGAGGCCAAGACTCTACTGTTCGATCGCCGTACGGGGCTGATGACCGCCTTGATGCGTTTTGCGCCAGGATCGGTGCTGCCCGATCACGAGCATGTCGGCATCGAGCAGAGCTGGGTCATCGAAGGTGCGCTCGTCGACAAGGAGGGTCCGGCCAGGGGCATTGCCTGCAAGGCCGGCGAATTCATCTGGCGCGAGGCGGGGAGCCGGCACGCCGCCTGGTGCCCCGACGGCGCATTGATCCTGGCGATCTTCCAGGTGCCGAACAAGTTTTTCGAGGCCGACGGCCGCGTGGTCGATGCCGCTGGCCAGGACTGGGACGAGACCTGGGGGCACACCGCGGCGCAGCGGGCGCAGAGCGCCTGATCGCCTTCACGCGCCGCGCATCAGCAGCGCCTTGAAGTCGGCCCGCGCGCGCTGCGCTTCGGCGCGCGCGACGTCGGAGGCGTCGCCCATGCCGAAATAGCCATGGATCAGGCCGGGACCCTCATGGTGCTTGACCTTCACGCCGGCGGCCTCCAGCGCGCGCGCATAGGCGGCGCCTTCGTCGCGTAGGGGATCGAACCATGCGGTGGTCACGACCGCGGGCGCGACGCCGGCCAAGGAGGCAGCCCGCAGCGGCGAGACGCGCCAGTCGCCGGCGTGCGCGGGATCGGCGAGATAATGGCCGCAAAACCATTCCATCGTCGCCCGCGTCAGGAAGTAGCCCTCGGCGTTCTCGCTGCGCGAGGGATAGCGCGCGTTCTCGCGCGCATCGGCATAAGCGCCGACGACGTCGGTGACCGGATAGACCAGCAGTTGCGCGGCGAGCTTGATGCCGGCCTCCCGGCAGGCGATCGCGCTCGTCGCTGCGAGATTACCGCCGGCGCTGTCGCCGGCAACGCCGAAGCGCGTTGCGTCACCGCCAAATTCCGCGACGCGGCCAAACACGTCGCTGACCGCGGCGAAAGCATCCTCGAAGGCGCCGGGAAAGCGTGTCTCGGGCGGGCGGCGATAGTCGACGGAGACGACGACCGCGCCGGTCTCGATTGCAAGGTTGCGCGCCTGCCGGTCGTGGGTTTCGAGATCGCCCGCAACCCAGCCGCCGCCGTGGAAGAACACCACGGTCGGTGCCGGCGCGGCGCCCATCCGGTAGACCCGTGCGGGAAGCAGACTGGCGCCGCCTTTCACCCTGATGTCCTCGACGCTATCGACCGGCGGCGGCGGAATGGCGGCACGCGAGGCAGCGAGTGCGCGCAAGGAATCACGGGCGCTCTGTGGCGTCATGACCGTGGGATCGCGCATCGGCATAAGCGGAATGATCTGGGCGATGACGGGATCGAGCGGTGCGGCCATGGGCTTTCCTCACAGGGTTCTTGGTCTTGCTTGGTCATTAGCATAGGTTTTGCGGGCCGCATCGGCAACCGGCGTGCGTCGCGAGGCCGGACGAACGGGCAGGGAGGTTCACGAGGTGGAATTCCAGACGCTGGTCCAGTCGCGCCGCAGCGTGCGTGGTTTCAAGAACGAGCCGGTGCCGCGCGCGGTGATCGAGGCGATCATCGAGAGCGCCAAGCGCGCGCCCTCGTCGATGAACACCCAGCCCTGGCATGTCCATGTGCTCACGGGTCATCCGCTGGAGGAGGTGCGTCGCCGCAACATGGCGGAGATGGCCGGCGGCGCCAAGGTCAAGCGCGACATCATCAGCCACGGCGAATACCAGGGCGTGCATCGCACCCGGCAGGTCGACATCGCCAAGAAGCTGTTCGGCGCGATGGGAATCGCACGCGACGACAAGCCGATGCGGCAGGACTGGGTGCTGCGCGGCTTCCGCCAGTTCGACGCGCCGGTCTCGCTGGTGCTGACCTATGACCGCGTGCTTGATCCCGGCGCGGTCTGCCACTTCGATCTCGGCGCGCTCTGCTACGGCATCGTGCTCGCGGCGTGGGACCGCGGGCTCGGCTCGGTCATCAACGGGCAGGGCATCATGCGCTCCGACATCGTGCGCGAGGTCGCCGAGATTCCGGAGGACGAGGTCGTCATGACCTGTGTCGCGATGGGCTATCCCGACGACGGCTTTGCCGCGAACGCCGTGCGCTCGGACCGCGAGCACAACCACCAGTTCGTGCGTTACGTGGGTTTTGCCGATTAGCACGAGCAAGAGGAGATTATTCTCTGGCGGAAAATTTTTGGTGCGGTGTCGCGAGTGGCCTCTTGCAATCTCGAAGTCGCGGGAGGAACAATATGCGGACTGAGAGGTTTGTTGCTGGCGCGAGGGAATTGATATGCGGCGGCTGGCTAGCCTGGTTCGGCGGTTGTTTGGTCCACGACTGCGGCACAAGATCGATGATGATCCAAGTCTTCCTTTCACACCCGAAGAGTTCGGCCGGCTGATTCGCAGCGGCCGGCACGAGGACATGAAGCTGCTGGCCGACGGGCTGGCCTGCCGCTCCATCCCGCGCCGCGCCAGCCATCGTGCGACGCATTAGGCTGCGCTCGAGACGGGTCACAGCGCTCACCGCGTGAGCGCGACCTGCTTGAACGAGCGGACGAGCGCCTTCTCCAGCTTGTCTGTCATCCCGCACAGAACGTCGTAGGCCTCCGCGCGCGGCATGGTCGGCTTGTAGTGCCGGTGCTCGATCAGGGCTGCGAAGATGTCCGAGATCGTTAGAATCCTGACGATATCGCCGATGCTCTCGGCGCAGAGCGCATCGGGATAGCCGCTCCCGTCGAGGTACTCGTGATGATGGCGGACGGCATCGAGAATCTCCGGCGAGATCCCGGCATGGTCCTTGAGAAACGCATAGCCGGCGGCGGGATGCGTTTCGATCAGCGCGCGCTCGGCGGCATCGAGGCGGCCCGGCTTGTCGAGGATGGCGAGCGGAATCTGCGCCTTGCCGATGTCATGGAACATGGCCGCCGAGTAGAGACGTTCCAGGTCGGCCCTGCCCACGCCGAGGCTCAGTCCGAAGTCGATGGCGACCCCGGTGACGAGCAGGCAATGCTGATAGGTTCCTTCGTGGTGCCGCCGCACCGTCATGAGCCACTCCGTCAGGCCATGCCGGGTGATGCGATCGGCGATCTGGCGCCCCGCTTCCTTGGTGGCGTTGACGTCAAGCGGCTGGCCCAGGGTGACGGAGGTAAACATGGATGCGATCGCGGTCGCGGCGGTCTCGACGGCATTGTCGGACTGCGCGGTCGCGCGCGACGCAGCCGAGAGCGGATCAGCCGGATCAGTGAGCGCCGCCAGCAACCTCGCCCGGTTGATCGTGCCCGGCAGGACCAGCGTCGCTCCGAGCGCATAGGCCTGCGAGATGCCGACGTGGGAGGTATGCTCCAGCAGGAAGATCCGTTTCTTCGCTTTTGCGAGCTTGCCCGCCCGCTTCTTGATCGCCGCGATGTTGTCGACATCGCGAAGCTCGGCGCGAATGATGATCGCGAACGGCACCTCTGACAGCCTGGCCTCGGCATCCAGCCGCTCGCCCGCGACGGCGAAGCGTTGCTCGAGGAGCGAGCACACACCGGCCAGCTTGTCGGACGTGTCCGCCAGCACATGCACGAACGGGCGCGGCGCTGCAGCGACCGCGACGCCGCCAAGGCTGGTGGGCTTGAGTGTGGTTTGCGCGTTCTGCACGGATATGCCCCGGAATAGCGCGGGCTCCAATCGATAGGTTGAATTCTCGGTCTATTTGGCCTGATCGGAGCTCTGCGCTGCGGCAGCCGGCGTAATCCCCTGCTTCTTCTTGCTTTGTGCGGTGACGAAGTGGATGCCAGCGGTGGTGCCGTCGATCCAGACCAGCTCACAGCGCCGGTAGGCCAAGCCCGTCGACGACAGCAGCATGAAGAATTCCTTGGCCTGGAGCACATCCAGCGTGCCCTCGACCTCGACCTTCGCGCCCGTCTGCGAGACGTCGAGCAGGACGCAGCTGCGCCGCCAGGTGCCGTCGGATCCCATGAGATTGACCGGCTGCCTGTGGTCCATCTTCACGCGAAACGCTTTGCGACCGTCGAACTTCATCGGCTAACCCCCATCTTTTTTGCGTCGCGATGTCCCCGACCGCACTCCTTGGCGTTTGCGGCAATTTCGCCCCACCGCACCGTCCACTGGCTGGTCGACAGCAGCAGCGTCTCGAAAATGTGCTGCGCGCGTTCGCGCTCGGCGAAAGAAAGCCGTGTGCCGCTGCGGTTGCTCAGGATGGCGAGCGTGGTCTGCCAGTTCAGCCGCGAGGCGCGGCAGGCCATGACGAGACCCTCGCAATCCTCGTCGGTCATGACATGTTCGACGATCTCGATGGGAGCGCCCGAAAGCACCGATAGCGCGGTGATGAGGTTGGCGGTCTCGCCGCGGATGGCGAAGCGGTTCACCGTGGAATCGTTCAGCTTGCCGATGCGGCTGAGTGCAACGATCTCCGGTCGCGCGATCGCATAGGCCGCCGCGGAGGGTAGCTTGGCGGCAATGGGTGCGGCTGTTGCGGCTCGAAGCGAGACGGTGGCATTCAGGCCGATGCCGGATTTCGGCGCCGGTGAGGCCGACAGCAACTTCCGCATGACTGTGTCGGGCGTGTCGGGCCTGAGCGCCAGTGCCTTGGTGAGTTCGTCATCCACCAGGCACTTCTCAACCAGCGCAACGTAAGCGGCTTCGGAGAATGTTGCCTCGCTGTTGCCGATCAGCGCAAGACAAACGCTGGAAGTGCCACCCTTGATCAGCGTCTCCATCACCCGTGGATCGATCGGCGCGCGGCCGGCGATGGCACATTGCTGCCGTACGCCGCTCGCGGCTGCGATCAGTGTGAGATCGGCCGTGGACAATGACTGCGAGCGGAGCAAAACGGGGCAGGCGACTTCCGGATCGCGGTGCGAGGCGAGACGTCGCACGGTGTCCGGCGGAGCTACTTTGAGCTCTGCGAGCGCCGCGCTGACATCGATCAGCGTGCTGGCCTCAACCCGCTCGATCAGTCGCAGCAGGACGCCGTCGACCACATCGGCGAGCAATTCCTGGGATCGACCGCGGCTGCTTGTGAGCAGTTGCAAAAGGCCGAAGAGGATGCGGGCGCACCGGTCCAGCGGACACGTTGCGACCGCGTTCTCCAATTCGGCCAGATTGTCGGCAGGCGAATTTGCCGTCATGGCAGGAGCCTGAAATGAAATAAATTGCACAATCAAACGACGGTTATTCCGCCGCAAAGGCGTTAATTTGAATCTTATATGGCAACCGCTTCGGTATTGGCGCACCGCCTCAATCGCAGGAAACGCTATCGAAATTCGGCGAGACAGGGTTGTCCCGGATTGTTCTTTCAACCGGCCCGTCTCCAATTGATCAGGGCACGTTAGGATCGATTCTAACGAAATAACCGAAGGAGGCAGCGAACGGCACCCCGCGGCCGGACGCACATTCAGAGCGGCGCGGCATTTTTCGTATTTCCATGAACAGCATTGACGATGTGCCGAGGTCGGCACTCAAGACATTTCGTTTTTCAGACGTCGACGAATTTCGAAACGCCATACGCGGGCTGAATTTCGAATTCACCCCTTTTGTGCGGAAGATTTCGGCTGAGCAGACGATCCTGGCCCTCCCAGGCTGCGACGTGAACTTGACGCGCGCGTTTCCGCGGGTGGTCGACGCACAACTCGTGGAGAATTGCACGGCGATCGGCTTCACGATGGACGATCTCAATGTGCCAATTCGCTTCAACGGCTCGCAACGGGCGCGACCCGTCGTGGTCATCGGCAGCGGCGGGGCGGCCTACACCACCATCGAGGAGGTGCAGCGGCAAATCGCCTCGGTGATTTTCCGGCCCGAGGTGAAGGATCGTGGCTGGCCGCCCACGCTCTCGAGCTTCAAGATTTTTGAAATCTCCACGGCCGGCTTGCAGCGGTTGCGCGGCGTGGTTAGGGAGGTGCTGGCCGAGGCGGCCGGGCCGATTTCGGCACCGGAGCTCTTGTTGAAGGGCGCGGCGATGAAGGAGTCCCTGCTCGGAGCCGTTGACGAGGCCTTTGCGACGATCGTTCCGGCCCGCTGGACCTTTGCACCCAACGACGGACGGAATTTCAGGATCTTCCAGGATATCCGCGCGCTGCTGTCTGACGACCTGTCGGAGCCGATTTACAGCGATGAGATCGCGCGCAAGCTGGGGCTGTCCGTTCGGACCATGCACGACGTCGTGCGCCGCTATCGCGGCATGAGCCTGCACCGCTATTTGCGTCTGCATCGGCTGTGGCTGGTGCGTCGGCGGCTTCTCGCCGGGGCCGATAGCGTCAAGGCGGTCGCGCTGGCGTATGGCTTCTGGCATCTCAGCGATTTCTCAAGAAGTTACCGTGACCAGTTCGGCGAGACGCCGTCGCAAACACTGGGCCGTGGTCGCGGAAGGTAGTGCGACAAATCGGGTAGGGCTGGACGCCGGTTTCGTGCTACCGTCCGGCCATGAGCAATCGCATTCTCGTTCTCTACGGTTCTTACCGTTCCGACCGCATGGGCATCCGCCTTGCGAATTTCGTCATCAACCGGCTGCGCGGCCGCGGCGAGGACGTCGAATTCATCGACGCCAAGGCGATCGGGCTGCCGATGCTGGACCGCATGTACAAGGAACATCCCAAGGGCTCGGCGCCGGAGGCGCTGGAGAAGCTGGCCGGGCAGATCCGCGGCGCCGACGGATTCGTCTTCGTCACCGGCGAGTACAATTGGGGCATGCAGCCCGGGCTGAAGAACCTCACCGACCATTTCCTGGAGGAATGGTTCTGGCGCCCGGCCGCGATCGCGAGCTATTCGGCCGGCCGGCTGTCCGGTGCACGCGCGGCGACCGCCTGGCACGGCACGCTCTCGGAGATGGGCATGGTGGTGGTATCGAGCACCATCGGTGTCGGCCCGATCGCGCAGACGCTGTCGGAAGCCGGCGAGCCGATCGGCGATGGCGGCAAGGCCCTGGAGCGCTCGTTCCCGCGCTTCGCCGACGATCTGACCTGGTGGATCGAGGCGGCGAAAGCGCAGCGCGCGCGCAAGGCGCCGCCGTATTGAGATCGCGTAGCCTGGATGGAGCGACAGCGTAATCCAGGGTCCCGCGCGTCAACGGCACTGTCCCGGATTGCGCTGCGCTCCATCCGGGCTGCGAATCGGCGTCCTACGCCGCCCGGACCTCACCGAGGAAGCGCTCGAACTGGCCGGCGAGATCGCGCGACTGGGTCGAGAGCTGCTCGGCCGCGCCCAGCACCTCTCTTGCCGCGGCGCCGGTGTCGTCGGCGGCGCGCTGCACGCCGGAGATGTTGCTGTTGACCTCCTGGGTGCCGCGGGCAGCCTCCTGAACGCTGCGGGCGATCTCCTTGGTCGCCGAGCCCTGTTCCTCGATCGCCGCGGCGATGGCGGTGCCGATCTGGTCGATCTCGGCGATGACGTCGGCGACGTTGCGGATTGCCGCCACCGTCTCGTCGCTCGCGGTCTGGATCGCGGTGATCTGCTCGGAGATCTCGGTCGTGGCCTTGGCGGTCTGCCCGGCCAGCGACTTCACTTCGGAGGCGACCACGGCAAAGCCGCGGCCGGCCTCGCCGGCGCGGGCGGCTTCGATGGTCGCATTTAGCGCAAGCAGGTTGGTCTGCTCGGCGATGCTCTGGATCAGCGTCACGACGTCGCCGATCTTCTGGGCGCCCTCGGCGAGCGTCCGCGCGGTGTCGCCGGTGCGGCGGGCATTGTCGACGGCACGGGCCGCGATCTCGGTGCTTTGGGCGACCTGACGCCCGATCTCCGCGATCGAGGAGGTCAGCTCTTCGGTGGCGCTAGCGACCGTCTGCACGTTGGTCGAGGTCTGTTCGGAGGCGGCGGCGACCACGGCGGCCTGGCTGTTGGTCTGCGCCGCCGTCGAGGTCATCGACTGCGCGGTGCTTTCCATTGCAGCAGAGGCCCGCGACAGGCCGCCGACCAGCTCGGTCACCTTGGCCTCGAAGGCGCGGGTGAGATCGTCGAGCGCTTGGGCGCGGCGCATCTTGCCGTCGTTCTCGGCCTGCTTCTCGGTCGCGAGCCGATCGGCCCGGATCATGTTGTCCTTGAACACCTGAACGGCCGCGGCCATCGCGCCGATCTCGTCGGAGCGCTCGGCGCCCGGAATGCTCTCCGCAACCTCGCCGTCGGCGAGCCGCGACATGCGCGTCGTCAGGCCGACGATCGGCGCGCAGACGCGGCGGCGAACCGTCACGATGAGGCCGGCGCTGGCGATCAGCACGGCGACAAGGCCGACGAGCGCGATCGTGAAGCTGGTGTGCGCGGCCGACGAAGCGCCGGCGAGAATCTGCTCGGCGTTGTCGTAGAAGGCGTCGCGGACGCCGATGATGGTGCCGAGGCCGCGCTGCGTGGCGGCGTAATAGGTGTCCATGTCGTGTTCGTATTTGCCGGTGATCGCGCCGTCCTTCACCAGCTTGAGCTCGCGGCCGAACTCCTCGACATAGATCGCGTTGAACTTCTCCAGGGCCTCCGCGACGTTCGCCGGCGTTGTTGGATTGCCGCGCAATTCCTGCAGCGACATCACGATCTGATCGTTGCGGCCCTGCGAGCGGGCAATGTCGGCCTTCTCGGCGTCGGTCGCCGGCTTCTTTCCGCCGAGGAGATTCTTGTGCAGGCTGGAGTTGAAGCCGCCGACGTCGCGCAGCGTCATCGCGACATTGGCGTAGCTGGCCTGCCGGTAGGCGTCACCGTTCAGGATCGCCATGCGGCGGACCTGCTCGTTGAGCAGCGCTGTCACGCCGCCGTTGAGCACGGCATTGTCGGCGACGATCTTCTTGGCCGCGTCTTTGCGCGCCTCGGCGGGACCCGCCAGCGCCTTGTCGATGGCCTCGCGCAACGCGGTGAACTTCGCGTTGATGCCGTCGATGTTGCTGCCAATCGTGGTGCCGTCGTCGAACGGGCCGGGCAGCTCCTTGCGCAGCGCGTTCATCTTGTCGCGGGCGCGGTCGGTCTGCTGGCGCAGCTTGTCCTGCTCGGCCAGCAGCGCAGGGTCGATGGCCGCGGGTCCGTAGAGGATGTTGGTGGAAAAGCCGCGCTCCGGATTGAGATAGCGCGGGATGTCGCTGACCGCACGGACGATTGCGAGCCGCCCCTGCGCTTCAGTGATCCGTTCCATGGTCTGGTACTTCGTCGCGGCGACGTAGACGGCGAGGCCGCCGCCGACGGTCGAGAGCGAGACGATGGCGCTGGTCAGGAGCGTACCGATTTTCATGATCTGTCCGGCAAATAACGGAGAATTATTTCGTCCGGACGATAGGGCGGCCATGTTAATCTGCGGTTTACGCTCCCTGGCCGGCTCAGCTGTAGGTCGCGCTGACCGATCCCAGCGGACCAAAATCGGCAACGTAGGTCTCGCCAGCCTTGGGCCGGAGCATACCGGTCAGCGTGCCCGTGCTGATCGTCTGGCCGGCCTTGAGACCGATGCCGGTCCGCGACAGCTCGTTGGCAAGCCAGGCCAGCGGCACCAGCGGATGGTCAATCGCCTCTGCAGCGGAGCCGCGGCGCCTCTCGATGCCGTTGCAATTGAGGACGACATCCTGAGTGGCGACGTCGCGGCTACGCCAGTCGGCGATGGGCTCTCCGAGCACGATCGTTCCTGATCCGGAGCCGTCGGCCATGATCGCTGGCATCGGCGGAAACGCCGCATCGTGAATGAAGCGGCACTCGGCGAGCTCGATGCCGGGATGCAACGAGACGACGGCGTCGCCGACCTCGTCCACCGTATAGGGCTTCGCGCGCGGCGGCAGATCGGCGCCGAGACGCGCCTGGAACTCGACTTCGGGGATCGGGCTGCATTGTCTGGCATGCTCGACGCTGGCGGGCGAACTCTTGATCAGGGGCGCGAACACCCGCCCATAGATCGGCGCGGAGATGCGAAGCTGACGCTGGAGCCCGGACTTCATGCCCGCGATCTTCCAGCCGACGACATCCCAGCCGAGTTCTTCTTCCACCATCTGCGCGACTTGGTACGCCGTGTCCGCATCCGGTGGGACCAGCCGTTCGTCGAGGCCGCTCTGTTGCCGACCCTCGCGACGCAAATCGGCGAGCTGACGGGCGAGTTCGCGTTGCCGGGATAAGTCCATTGCGCGTCTCCAATCTATTTTTTTCTGCAGGCGAGGGCGGTTGCGAGGACGATCTCCAGTTCCTCCTGAACCTGATCGAGCGCGTCGGCGCGGCGGCTGGCGCGACACATCGCGACCGTGCCTTCGATCGAGGCGACGACGAGCGTTGCAAGCCGCTCGGCGCGCTCGGCAGCCAGTCCTTCGCGCAACAAGGCTGCCAGCATGATCCGCCGCCAATCGGCGAACACGCCTTCGGCGAGATCGAGCAGGTGCTGCTGCGCGGCCGCGTCGTCTTTGTCACTGGGCTCACCGACATAGCGATCGACCGCCACGGCGAGCACGGGGCAGCCGGCCTCGAAGCCGGTTGCCTCCAACTGGCGGCGCCATGATGCGACAAAAGCCTTGAGGCCGCCGATCACGCCGCGTTCGTTCATGGCTTTCTCCAGAGGAATGGATACCTGCCGGCCGGCGAAGGTCACGGCTTCGGCGATCAATTGCGGCTTGCCGTCGGGGAAGTGGTGGCTGATCGAGCCGCGCGGCGTCGCTGTGTGGCGGACCACGTCGCGCATGCTGGTGGCGTTGACGCCGCGGCGGCTCATCAGGTCGGCGGCGCCGGCGATCATCCTGTCGCGTGTGGTGGCAGTCATCGGGAATCCTGCAATTGGCCATCTCCATCTAGACTATGACACTTGACATAAGCAAGTCGTGCTGAGATATGACGAGTGTCATATTCATGGAGAGGTGCCGATTTGACCATCATTACCGTCACCGCACCGGCCGGACGGCTCGGCCTGCCGCAGCGCCGGCAGCTTGCGGAAAGCCTGACCGACGCCGTGCTCGAGCCGGAGGTCGGCCAGAAGGCGCCGGCGGCCCGAATGGGGTTCCAGGTGCATTTCCACGACCTTCCGCCCGACAGCATGGCGATCGGCGGCCGGTTGCTGTGCGACCAGGACAAGCCGCGCGACATCATCACCGTCAATATCGCCGTCATGAACGCGGCCTGGCCGGCGGAGGTGCGCGCCGAGGTGTCCGCAACGTGCTGGCGCGGCTTGCGGAGGCCTGCGGCATGCCGGCGCCGTCGCCGACCTGGTGGGTCAATTTCGAGATCATCGATGAGGGAAGCTGGGGATCGCGCGGCGGGGTGCTCTCGATCCTTCAGCTGCTGGATTCCGGCGTGTTCACGCCGGCCCGGATCGAGGCGATCCGCGCGGCGCTTCAGCAGCCGGCCTGACTTGCTGCCAACACCAACAATCGGGAGACGAGCACATGAGCGAAGGTCAGATCGGCACCGAGGTGCACGGCCACGTCCTCAAGATCATCATCGCCAACGCCGCGAAGAAGAACGCGTTCACGCCTGCGATGATGGAGCAATTGTCCGATGCACTCACCGAATTGCACCACAACGAGGCCTATCGCGTCGGCGTGGTCTGCGCCGAGGGCGGGGATTTCACTGCAGGTCTCGATATGCCCAAATTCTTCGGTCCCGCCGCGGAGAAGCGCAACATCAAGGACGGCAATGTCGACCCGTTCGGGCTCAATAAGCGCTGCCGCAAGCCCATCGTGACGGCCGTGCAGGGTATCGTCTACACCATCGGCATCGAGCTGATGCTCGCCGGTGACATCGTGGTTGCGGCCGATGATTCACGCTTCTGCCAGATGGAGGCGAGGCGCGGCATCGCACCGCTGGGCGGCGCGCATTTCCGCTTCCTGTCGCGGGCCGGCTGGGGCGATGCGATGTATCATCTGTTCCTCTGCGACGAGTTTTCGGCGCAGCGCGCGCATACGATCGGCCTCGTCCAGGAGGTCGTGCCTGCAGGCGAGCAGATCGAGCGGGCGATGACGCTCGCCGCCATGATCGCGCGCAATGCGCCACTCGGCATCCAGGTGACCAAGGAAGCGGCGGCGAACTATGTCGAAGCTGGCGAAGCGGCTGCGATTGCCTACATCCCGAAAATTCGCGATCGCGTGCTCGGCAGTGCCGATGCCAAGGAGGGCATCCAATCCTTCATCGAGCGTCGCGCGGCCGTCTTCCAAGGACGCTGATCGGCGCCTGCTAATGCCGAGCCTGATCCAGCTTTTCGAGGATCTCCAGCGTGGCGCCGTCGCGTTCGCCTGCGAAATATCGGGCGAGCGCCTGATCGAAGAGGGGCTCGTCGGAGACCGCGCCGAACAGCGTCATCGACGAGCGGAATTTGGCGTCATCCGGCGCGCCGAGGATCGCGTTGATGGTCCGGCCCTCGACCGCGAGCACCAGCCTGGTGCATTCGATCAGCCGGCCGCCCAGGATGGGGTGGACGAGATAGGCCTCGGCCTCCGCGCGGGAGCCGATGGCATAGCGCTGCGACATGGCGCTGGCGCCGAGACCTGCGACCTGGGGGAAGATGAACCACATCCAGTGAGTCTGCTTCCGGCCCCTAGCCAGCTCGCCCAAGATGTCGCCGTAGACCGGGTCTTGGGCCCGGACAAAGCGAGCGAGATCGAACGGATCGGTCATTGGATACCGTGGGGGATACCTTTGGAGGGCCTTGGCGGCCCCGATTATGCCTAACTTTTGGCTCCCAATGTGGTAGCTGGTATAGAGTCTCTCCGGGTGGGGGTGGGTAAGCCCCCGGGGGTCGATTTGGGGATCTGATGGTTTCCGACGCAGCACACGCCGAGAGGCTGTTGTCGCGCCGCCGTATCGGGCGGGCTGAAACGATTCTGCTGTCTGTGGCCGCGATGGCGCTGGCGCTCGGCGCCGCAGCGTGGGTCGCCGATATCAGCGATTCGACCCCGCTGGTCTCCGCGGCGTTGCCGCCGGCCAATGCCCCCTCATTCGAGGACCGTTTCGCCTCGGCCTCGGCCGGCCCGTCGCCGCGCGAGCTTGGTCTGCGGGTGCTGGAGCGCTCCGCGGTGAATGCGGCCCAGCTCAAGCTGCGGGATGCCAAGGCGATGCTGGCCCAGAAGCTCCAGGGCGACGACTGGCGCTCGATCCTGACCGAGGACGACCGGTACATGACCGAGGAGGCGAGGCGCTCGCAGCGCGCCGACGCCATCCCCATGCCGCGCGCGCGTCCGGTCCAGGCGGACTTCTCCGCTCAGATCGCCTCCAGCCAGGCCTATGCGGACACCAATCTCAGGGTCGACAACCGCAATTTCTTCGAAAAATTCACCGACAAGATCAAGCTGGCCTCGCTGACGCCCGGCGACGGCCTGCTTGGCAGGGGGCCGGACCTCGCCGCTCTCGGCTACGATTCGCGCACCGCGGTCTACGACATCTCGGCCAAGGCGGTTTACCTGCCGAGCGGCGTGGCGCTGGAAGCCCATTCCGGCCTGGGCGCGCTGATGGACAATCCTGACCATGTCGACCGGCGGATGGTCGGCGCGACGCCGCCGGCGATCTACGATCTGAAGCCGCGCGAAAAGCCGTTCCACGGCGTCCGTGCGCTGCGCATGACCCCGGTCGAAGGCACCAGCGCGCTCGGCCGCGTCGGGCTGCTCACGCACAATTACCTGCTCGGGCCGCGCGGCGATTCCAACGGCTGCGTCTCGATCAAGGACTATGATCGGTTCATCAAGGCCTACGACAATGGCGAGTTCAACCGCCTGGTCGTGGTGCCGAGTCTGCGCGGCGCGGCGACCGCCTCGCAGCGCGCGAGCACCGATTCCTGATATTTCGCCTGCGACGGCGGGGCTGCCGTTTCCCCTTCGTTAAGCCGTCCTCGTCCAGAAGCAGCCCATGAGCGATCCATCCAATTCCGAGACCCCGCTGCGCACGACGTTCAAGATCAAGCTGAACGGCGACACGCTGGCGATCGCGACCGTCGGTCAGGCCTATCAATTCCTGACCAACTTCAAATCGGTCGAGTGGATGGAATTTCGCTCGCTGCACGAGGACGCCGTCGCGGCCCTGGAAGGCGCCGCCAGTAACGCCATGCTGGCGGTGCAGGCAACCAACGCCGTGCGCGCGCTGTTCGTCAGCGCCAAGCTGCTCTGAGAGAATCTCTCCCTCTGGCCTGATCCGTCGCCCTCGAACCCACTGCAAGGCGGGTGCGACGAAGGCTTGCGCGTCCGCGCCAGGGAGAGGGAATATGAAATTGGCAGAATTCATTGCAGGCATCGACGTTGGCGCGGAGCAACCAACCGAAGCCGCGCTCACCGCCTTCGAGACGTCCATCGGCTGTCGCTTGCCGGACGACTATCGCCGCTTCCTGCTTGCCTGCGCCGGCGGCTATCATGAGGGGGGCGCCGACTTCAACTCGCCGCATGGGGACTGGGCGGGTTCGGTGCAGGAGGTGCTGGGATTGCGGACCGACGAGTGCTCGCTGGTGCAGACGCGCCAGACGCCGCAATGGCCGACCGTCGATGAGCTGTTGTGGATCATGAGCGATCACGGCGGCAACCCGATCTGCATGACGATCGACAAGGCCCATTTCGGCAAGATCTGGTTCATGGACCACGAGATGGCCGAATACGAAAAGCCCTGGACACTGGCGCAGGCGATGTCCGATCAATGGGGCTATGTCCTGCCGCTAGCACCGACGTTCAGCGATTTCATCGCCGGCCTGTACGAGGAAGCAGCGGCCGCCTGAGGCGAGGCTGGGCCGAGCGGGCGGGTCCGCCGCGACAGGCTGGGTCCAGCTGGTCCACGGTATCCGGTGCGAGCCCGACCTTTCTTTTCCGTCGCTTGAACTCCGCTCCCGGAACGGGCAAACGGTTCGCCAAGAAACCGTGGCCCAGGCCATCCATTCGACGCTGAGTTCAAGGGAGACCCATCATGAAACGCCGTACATTCCTCCAAGGTGGTGCGGTCGCCGGCGCGACCACGCTGGTTGCGGCCCCTGCGATCGCGCAGAGCATGCCCGAGATTAAATGGCGCCTGACGTCGAGCTTCCCGAAATCGCTCGACACCATTTACGGCACGGCGCAGACATTTGCGAAATATGTTGCCGAGGCGACCGACAACAAATTCCAGATCCAGACGTTTGCGGCCGGCGAGATCGTTCCCGGCCTGCAGGCGCTCGATGCGGTCAGCACCGCATCGGTCGAGATGGCGCAGACCCCGCTCTATTTCTACATCGGCAAGGAGCCGGCGCTGGCCTATGCCACCGGCGCGCCGTTCGGCATGAACCATCGCCACCAGGAATCGTGGTGGCATTTCGGCGGCGGCGCAGACCTCACCAACGAGGCGCTCAAGCCGTTCAAGGCGCACGCCATTCTCTGCGGCAATTCCGGCACCCAGATGGGCGGCTGGTTCCGCAAGGAGATCAAGACCGTCGACGACCTCAAGGGACTCAAGTTCCGCATCGCAGGCATGGGCGGCCATGTGCTGGCAAGGCTCGGCGTGGTGCCGCAGCAGATCGCCGGTGGCGACGTGTATCCAGCCCTCGAGAAGGGCACGATCGATGCCGCCGAGTTCGTCGGTCCCTATGATGACGAGAAGCTCGGTTTCCAGAAAGTCGCCAAGTACTATTACTTCCCCGGCTGGTGGGAAGGCGGCGCCATGCTGCACATGATCGTCAACGACGAGAAATGGGCTTCGCTGCCCAAGCAATATCAGGCGATCGTCAACCAGGCGGGCGCGGCGGCCGGCGCCTGGATGCTGGAAAAATACGACAGCGTGAATCCGGCGGCGCTCAAGCGCCTGATCGCAGGCGGCGCGGAGCTGAAGGCGTTCCCGCAACCGGTGCTGGAGGCCTGCTACAACGCGACCCAGGACCATCTGAACGAGCTCGCTGCCAAGAGCGACCTGTTCAAGCGGACCAAGGAGAGCCACGACGCGTATATGAAGGAGGTGCTGTTCTATACGCAGATCGCGGAGAATTTCTACGACAACTATCTGCTCAGCAAGACGCGCAGCAAGACCTGAGCGACGTCTTTCACTCTCGTGCCCCGGACGCAGCGCAGCGTCTTCCCGGCGATGCGAAGCATCGTCCGGTGCGACAGTGCGCTGCTGAGCCGGGGCCCACCTATGGCGCGCCGTACCGCGACCCGCTCGGGCGGAGGAGCCCATCTCACGTAACTGCACGGAGACATTAACCAGCCATTAACCATATCCGCCGCATCGTTAACCATTCAATAACAGGGAACGAGTCGGCCGCCATGGAGGCTGCAGCAAAGGTCCAACGTCAGATGGTGCGCCTGCGCGGGCGCTCCTATGTGGCTTTCGTGTTCACGCCGACGGTTCCCGTGCAGGATTGGCTGCACGAGATCGACGCCACGATTGCGCGCTCGCCCGGCTTTTTCGCCGGCCGGCCGGTGGTGATCGACCTGTCCTCGGTCGATCTCAGCCAGGCTGGCATCGGCCATCTGCTCACCAGCCTGCAGGACCGCAACATCCGCGTGCTCGGCATCGAGGGTGTGGAGGAGGGAAGGCTGACGCCGACGATGCCGCCGCTGCTGTCGGGCGGACGCAGCTGCGTGGTCGAGCCGAGCGCGCCGAAGAAGGCCGAGGTGAAGGTCGAGACCAAGCCGACGTCGCTGCTGCTCGAAACCCCCGTGCGCTCGGGCCAGACCGTGATCTTCCCGGAAGGCGACGTCACCATTCTCGGCTCGGTCGGCTCGGGCGCCGAGGTCGTCGCCGGCGGCTCCATCCACGTCTACGGCGCGCTGCGCGGCCGCGCCATGGCGGGCGTCAATGGACACACCAGCGCGCGCATCTATTGCCAGAAGATCGAAGCCGAACTGCTTGCAATCGACGGATTTTATCAGACCGCCGAGGACATCGACGAGGCCCTGCGCGGCAAGCCGGCGCAGGCCTGGCTGCAGGGGAATACCATGCGAATTACAGCACTGAACTGACCAGCAAAGGAGACATTTCAGATGAGTAAGGTACTGGTCGTGACATCAGGCAAGGGCGGGGTCGGTAAGACCACGACCACCGCCGCGCTGGGAGCTGCCTTGGCGCAGCGCGGCGACAAGGTGGTCGTCGTCGATTTCGACGTCGGCCTGCGCAACCTCGACCTCGTGATGGGCGCCGAACGCCGCGTCGTGTTCGATCTCATCAACGTGGTGCAGGGCGTCGCCAAACTCCCGCAGGCGCTGATCAAGGACAAGCGGCTGGAGAATTTGTGGCTGCTGCCGGCGTCCCAAACCCGCGACAAGGACGCGCTGACGGAGGAGGGCGTCGGCAAGGTCATTGCCGAGTTGCGCAGCCGGTTCGACTGGGTGATCTGCGACAGCCCGGCCGGCATCGAGCGCGGCGCTTCCATGGCGATGCGCTTTGCCGACGAGGCCGTGATCGTCACCAATCCGGAAGTCTCTTCGGTGCGCGATTCCGACCGCATCATCGGCATGCTCGATTCCAAGACGGTGCGGGCCGAGAAGGGCGAGCGCGTCGAGAAGCATATTCTCATCACTCGCTACGATCCCTCACGCGCCGCGCGCGGCGAGATGTTGACCATCGACGACATCCTGGAGATCCTTGCCACGCCCTTGCTCGGCATCATCCCCGAGAGCCAGGACGTGTTGAAGGCCTCCAACGTCGGCACGCCTGTGACTCTGTCGAATGCCGATGGAGCGCCGGCACGAGCCTATATGGACGCCGCTAAGCGCCTCTGCGGCGAGAACGTGACAATGCACGTTCCTGCCGAGCGCAGAGGATTTATGGACCGGCTGCTGCGACGGAGGGCTGCATGAGCATGGGTCTGCTTCGACTCCTCCGCGGCAAGAAGGCCACAGCACCCGTCGCGCGCGAACGGCTGCAGATCCTGCTTGCCCATGAACGTGGAATGCGCGGCCAGCCCGATCTGCTCGGTGTGCTGCGTGAGGAAATTCTCGCTGTCGTGTCCAAACATGTGACGCTGGACCCGACCAAGGTCATCGTTCGGCTCGAACGCGGCGACGAGGTCTCGACCCTCGAGGTCGACATCGAGGTGCCCAACGATTTCGAGGGCAAGAAGGTGGCGGTCGCGTAGGGGACGCGGCCCGCAGACTGCCGTTTTGGGGTGGGTGAGAAGGCGGTCCGCCGGGCATGGCGGGCCGCCTTTGTCTTGCCGTTCACATCGATTGGACGGAACGCGCCCCGCGCCTCGATCGTTGTGAACCACCCGCGGCAGCGTTGCACCGCGGCAGGTCAGACGGGAGAGCGCCCATGATGTCCGAGGTCCAGGTCCATACACTTGCCCGGCAGATGCTCGAACAGCACGGCTTTGCTGCGATCGCGAAGGCCGCTGAGCAGGCCCAGGCCTGCGAGGGCCGCGGCGAGGCCGATGAGGCCAGGGAATGGCGTCACATCGTGGACGCCATGAAGATCATGCGCGGCCCGCATCAGAGCTGACACTCGAACGCGCGAGTTTCAACGCTCGCCGCGATCGGCGCCTTGGGACGAATTGCGGTTCTGTGTCTGCGGCTGCGCGCGCTCGCCCGATTCCTTGCAGGGCAGGGGTTCCCACGAGCCGTCCGGCGCCTGCTGATAGGCACTGCAGGACGGCGAGGTGGACTTTTCCCCGCCCTTCTGGGCGTCGGAATTTCTCGCCAGTGCGGGCGCAGTCAGCACCGCGGCGGCTGCAATCGCGCCGGTGAAAACGAAATGGAAACTCCGCATGAGGACCTCCTGTTCGAATTCGGAAAGAGGCCGCATGCTGTGAAAAATTATGACGATTTTGGGCCGCGGCAGAGGTTCCGTCGCGGCTTGCTTAATGGGAGCGGCGCGTTAGCCGCCCTTGCTGCGGATCAGGCCGGCGAGATTGGTCTTCTGGGCTTCGCACCAGCCGGACATGCCGAGGCGGCGCTGGTCCACGTCGGTCGCCTGGGTCGCGATCGCGACCTCCGCCATCAGGTCATCGTCCTGCTTCTCGCCCATCTTGCCGCCGGTATGCAGCCAGGCGATCGCCTTGCGCACCTTCTCCGTGGTGCCGTCGGGCAGGTGCATCTGCTGCGCTCTCTGCACGAGGTCCTGATAGGCGAGATCGGTGTTGGGGCACTCGACCTTGGCGGCGAAGGCCTGCAAGACCATCGTCACATAGGTCGATCGCGGCGGCGTCTCGCCCGCGAGGGCCGGCGCGGCCAACAGCAACAGGCCCGTCATCAGAAAACCGGTGCGCATCCCTGGGACCTCCTCCATTTTCTCGAGAGGCTAGCGTCCGGCGCGCCGCTCGGCAATGGGACCGGGACACAATTGTCGCCGATCGGCCCGGTAGGCTAACCTGCGCTCCCCAGCATCGGAGCGCGATATGAGCCTGTTCAGCACGCCGTTCGATCCCACACGCGACACTGCGCTCGTCACCGGCGCAGGCAACGGCATCGGCCGCGCGATCGCGCTCGGCCTGGTCGGCGAGGGCGTCCGCACCGTGTTCGCGGATGTCAGCGCGGAGCGGGTGCGTGCCGCGATCGGCGCGAGCGAGAGGCCAGGTCTCGCCGTGCCCTGGGTCGGCAATCTTGCCAGCCTCGATGCCTGCGATGAGCTGCTGACATCAGCACATTCCGCGCTGGGCGAGGTCACGCATTTCGTCCACAGCGCCTCGCCGCCGCGACGCGAGGCCGATCACTTGCTCGCGGTCGATCGCAAGACCTGGCAGGAGATGCATGCCGTCAATCTCGATGCCGGCTTTCACCTGGCGCGCGAGCTCGCCAAGCGGCTGATCGCCGCGAAGCGGCCGGGCTCGTTCCTGTTCTTGACCTCGCTCCATGCGGGCACGCCGCGCAACCTGGCGCATTACTCAACGGCAAAGGCCGCGATGGCGATGCTGGTGAAGGAGCTCGCGAAGACGTTCGGGCGTTACGACATCCGCGTCAACGCGCTGGTCCCCGGCGCGGTCGCAGCCGGCGGGTTCGTCGCCGATCCCGCGCTGGCGCGCCACATTCCGCTCGGGCGCCTCGGCGAGGCCGGGGATCTCGCACCGATGGCGCTCACGGTGCTGTCGAACAAGCTGTCCGCTTACGTCACCGGCGCGGCCTTCGTCGTCGACGGCGGATTGTCGCTGACGAACTGGTTCGAAGCGCCAGTGCTGGACTAGCCTAGCGCTGCCAGGCCGGCACTGGATCGAGCGGCGTGCGATAGAGCTCGTTGTGATCGCGATCGGTGACGCGCACCGCGCAGCCCTTCTGCTGCAGCTCCGGCTTCACCTGCGACAGCTCGCAGGCCAATTGATCGGCGCGATCGGAGGCAACCTCGATGTCCTCGAGGATGATCCCACCCTGGTTCTTGAACTCTTCACCAACCACGAGATCGAAATAATAGTAGGGCATCCGAATTCCCCGGTGTGACGATCTGAGCTTCAGTGCAAGTCTCAACACATGTCGGATGGTACCACTGAGTCGACATCTATCGAATGAACAGAGCGCGCAATCTCTGGGCTTATGGCGCAGAAATGATGTGCAACGTGTGGGCTCGTTAAGAATTTATTAAATATACCCGCGCGATCATTAGGCATGGAATTGCAGCAGAACCGGGCTCCGGGAACCGGCAGCTGCAAGAGAAGGCCGCCGGCATAGATCCCGACGGCCTTTTCTCTTGAGCGAGACGTCGCTCACCGTAATCGCCCGGAGTTAACGCTTCACATCGACTCGGACAGCGTGCGTGAGCGCGCGACAGCAAGGCTGCGTCGTTGCTCTAAAGCGCGATGCGATCAGGATGCATCGTCATCGCGCTTTAGGTTGTTGTTGTTTGAGCATGATCGTTTCGGAAAACCGCTGCGCACTTTGCGCTTACGCGGCCCTTCGGGTTCGGATCATGCTCTAGCGCAGTGGCATCGGCGGACGCACGATAGGTCCGTCGTCATCAGCAACGGCTTGCGTCGTGGTGGTCGGCGCAGCCGGCGGCGTGGCGGCGGCCTGCGATAGCGGAGGCGGAGGCGCGAGCGGCGCGGGCGAAGAGGCCGGCATGTAGGTCCGCGTCACAGGCGGCTTGGGCTTGCGAACCGGCGGCGCCGCAGGCTGCGGCGGGAGCGCGGCTGCGCGTGCGCGCGGATCGACCGGCGGCCTCGCCTCGGTGACCGGCTTCGGTGCGGGAGGCCTCGCCATCTCGCGCGCCATCTGCTCCTGTCCGGCCTTCAACTCGGCGATGTTGGCCTTGAGCTGCTCGATCTGCTGCGCCATGGCGGCGAGATCGCGTGTCATCGATTGCACCGACTGCGCCGCGTCGACCGACTGTGGTGCCGCGGGCGCAGCCGCAGCAAGCTGAGCTGCGGGCGGCGCAGCTTGATCTGCCGTTTGGATGGTCGCGGCTTCCGCTGCCGTCGGGGCAGCCTGGGCGGCGGCGACCGGCGCGCTTTGCTGCGGTGTCGCAGACAGCAACGAGGTCGTCGGCAACAGCGAGGTCAGCGCCGGCGTCCATTCGGCCAGCAACTGCTTTGCTGTGTCGCCGTGCTTCTCCCAGGCGATGCTGGCGGCCACGCTGGCGCCGGCAAGCAGGAGCGTGACGAACGCCCCGCGCAGCCACTTGCCGACCGAGGACCGCTTCTTCATCACGGGACCATCGCTGGACGTGACGCGGACAGCGGTGTCGATCGACGGTGCCGCGGTGGATTTTCCGTAGACAACGTTGATGCTGGGCTCGGGCGCGCGCGCCGGCTCCAGAGTGAACTTCGGCGTGACCTTGGGCTGCGGGGCAAACTTCGGTTCCGGGGCAAACCTGGGCTCCGGACGCGGCGCGATCTCCGGCGCCGGCGCAGGCGACACGCTGGCGGGGCGCGAGGCCCGCACGATCTCGGGCGAGATCTGGACCGCGTCGTGAGGATCGTTGTCCTTGACCGTGTCTTTCACGATCTCATCGACGATTTGCTTGGCGTTCAGCGTCGCGAGCATCGCAGCTCCTTTGAAGCCCAGTGTTCGAGGTTAAGGCATCCGCATTGGCGCGGGGCTGATCCGAGGTGAGGCCATACCCGGTCCCCATGTCGCACGAGTCCAGCCGGGTTTGACCAAAGCAAGGCGAGGGGATGGAGATGATGCGACACTCTTCCGCCCTTTGTGGTGATGGAACCCAATTTGCCGAACACGCGCATGTGTTCCTGCACCGCCTTGTTTTCAGCACGATTTTGGCAATATCTGGTGAGGGCGGGGGCGTCGTTATTCCGCTATCGGGGGGCCGGCGGTGCCAAGATCTCTACTCGTTTTGTTCGTCGCAGCCCTGCTGCCGGTGGGCGGCTGCATGCAGACGACACTTTCGCCATCGACGGATGCGAGCATGACGCCGCGCGACCGTCAGTTGCTCGCGCACGCGCCTTACGCCAAGGCGAACGTGCCCCAGCAATATCTGCGTCACATCGTCGATTACCACCGCAAGGAGCAGCCGGGCACGATCCTGGTCGATACCGACGCGCGCTACCTCTATTACGTGCTGCCCGAGGGCAAGGCGATCCGCTACGGCGTTGCGGTCGGCGAGGAAGCCATGGCGTTCTCCGGCGTCGCGCGGGTCGGCCGTTTGGCGGAATGGCCGGACTGGGTCCCCACCGCGGATATCCAGGCGCGGCTCGGTCCCTATCCCGCGCGCGTTCCCGGTGGTCCCGCCAATCCGCTGGGCGCGCGGGGCATCTATCTCTATGTCGGCAACAAGGACACGCTCTATCGCATCCACGGCACCAACCAGCCCGAATATATCGGGCAGGCGATCTCGTCCGGCTGCATCCGGATGCGCAACGAGGACGTCATCGATCTCTACGACCGGGTGAAGCTCAATTCGATGGTCGTGGTGCTGCCGCCGGGGCAGAGCGCGCAGGCCGCGGCGGGCGGGCGCTGGCGCGGCTGAGGTCTGCGCCGGTCAGTTCGAATTTAGGTGCGTTGTCACGCTCTAGTTCTCAGGCCGGGCGACCCGCCATTGCAGCGTCGTGGCGTTGCCGTTGGCGTCGCCCGGCGCCTTGTCGGCGGGCGAGGTGTAGAGCGGGCGATAACGGTAGGCCCACATCTTGCTGCCGTCGTTGCGGTTGATCACGGTGAAGTCGCCGACGGCCCTGGCGTCGGCCGTTGCGGCGAGCGGCACCCAGCTCTCGATGCACTTGCCGTTGCAGTTCGACGTCTTTCCCGTGGTGTCGCGCTCATAATAGTAGAGCGTCATGCCGTTGAGATCGACGAGCTTGGGCCCCTGCTTGGTCAGGATCACCTTCGCGGGAGCCGTTGGCGCCTCGATCTTCGGCGGAGGAGGATCGCCGCCGCCATGGCCCCCTGCGACCGCCTGAACGGTCGAGAGCGCGACGGCCGCGGCCACAACGAGGAACCTGAACATCCGAAACTCCGCCCCGCAAAGTTAATCGCGCGTTAAGCGCCCCAATGCGGCCGACGTTAGCAGCCGAAGGTTAGTTCCTGGTTTCGTGCGCTGCGATAATTACGGACATGGTCCGAGATCAGAGCTGCGCATTGCGCAGCGGCGCGCGGCTGAGCTCGTTGCCGGCGGCGATGGCCTTGCGCAGCAGCCGCATCAGCTCCTCACCCTCTTTCGCGCTGAGGCCGCGCAGCATGATGCGCTGCGCGGATTCGACCGCCGGGGTGATCTTGCGCAGCGTGCGGCGGCCCTCGTCGGTGATCTCGAGCTCACGCGCGCGGCGGTCGCGGCTGGAGGGGCGCCGCTCCGCGAGGCCCTTCTGGACGAGGCGATCGATCACGCCGGTGATGGTGGTGCGATCGTAGGCGATCAATCCGGCAAGCGTCACCTGATCGAGCCCCGGATTGGCCTTGATGGTTGCAAGCGCGGCGTATTGCACCGGCGTGAGATCGAAGCCGGCGTCCTCGACCTCGGCCAGGAACACCGCGACCGAGATCTGCTGGAAGCGGCGCGCCAGATGTCCGGGCATGTCGTTGTTGTCTTTCACCGAAATCTCCTCCGGGGCAGAGCGGTGCGGATCATTGACAAGTATACTGATAGTCAGCATACTGAGCAATAACCAAACAGGGTTTGGCGGGAGAGGTGCTCATGCAGTTCCATCTCAATGGATTTCAGCCGGGCGACCCTGAAATCGCCGATCCTGCCGCGCGCGTTCAGGCATCGGGAGCGGCGGGCGCCGTGCCTGGCGAGGTCGATGTCCTCATCGTCGGCTGCGGGCCGGCCGGCCTGACGCTCGCCGCCCAGCTCGCGCAATTCCCCGACATCAAGACCTGCATCGTCGAGCAGAAGCCGGACCGCCTGCTGGTCGGTCAGGCCGACGGCATCGCCTGCCGCACCATGGAGATGTTCCACGCCTATGGCTTCAGCGAGCGTGTGCTGAAGGAGGCCTGTTGGGTCAACGAGACTACGTTCTGGAAGCCGGATGAAGCGGCGCCGGAGAAGATCGTCCGCAGCGGCCGGGTGCAGGACGTCGAGGACGGGCTGTCGGAATTCCCGCACCTCATCCTGAACCAGGCGCGCGTCCATGATTGCTTTCTCGACGTCATGCGCAAGTCGCCGGCGAAGCTCGCGCCGTATTACAGCCGGCGCGTGCTTGATGTGAATGTCGATCCGGCCGCCGGAGCCGACCATCATGCCGTGACCGTGCGCCTCGAACGCGTCGATGCCGCGAACGAGGGCAAGGTCGAGACGATCAAGGCCCGCTACGTCGTCGGCTGCGACGGCGCCCGCAGCACGGTGCGCAAGTCGATCGGGCGCGAGCTGCACGGTGATTCCGCCAACCACGCCTGGGGCGTGATGGACGTGCTGGCCGTGACCGATTTTCCGGACATCCGCTTCAAGTCGCTGATCCAGTCGGCCAAGGACGGCAGCCTGCTGATCATTCCGCGCGAAGGCGGCTACATGGTCCGCATCTATGTCGAGCTCGCCAAGCTCGATGTCGGCGAACGCGTTGCCAATCGCAACATCACCGCCGATGACGTGATTGCGAAAGCGCAGCGGGTCCTGAAGCCGCATCGGCTCGAGGTGAAGGAGATCGCCTGGTGGTCGGTCTACGAGATCGGCCAGCGCCTCACCGACAAGTTCGACGACGTGCCGGAGGGCGAGATCGAGACGCGCCAGCCGCGCATCTTCATCGCCGGCGATGCCTGCCACACCCACAGTCCGAAGGCCGGGCAGGGCATGAACGTGTCGATGCAAGATGCCTTCAATCTCGGCTGGAAGCTCGCCGCCGTGCTGCGGAGGCAGTGCGCGCCAAGCCTGTTGCATTCCTACTCGGCCGAGCGCCGGGCAGTCGCGAAGGAGCTGATCGATTTCGATCGCGAATGGGCGAGTATCCTCGCCTCCGCCGCCAAGGCCGGCGGCGCCGATGCCGCCAAAACGCAGGACTATTTCGTCCGGCACGGACGTTTTACCGCGGGCACGGCAACGCATTACAGGCCCTCGATGCTCACCGGCGCGGCCACGCATCAGCACCTCGCGCGGGGCCTCGTCATCGGCACGCGCTTCCATTCTGCGCCGGTGATCCGGCTGGCGGACGCCAAGCCGGTGCATCTCGGCCATGCCGCACGGGCCGATGGCCGCTTCCGCATCTACGCGTTCTCGCCCGATGAGAACCCCGCAGCGTCGGGCTCGGCCATTCGTGCCTTGTGCAATTTCCTCGCGGAATCCCGGAAGTCACCTATCCGTCGATATACGCCTGTTGGAGCTGACATCGACAGCGTGATCGATCTGCGCGCGGTGTTTCAGCAGGACCATCGCGAGCTCGCCATCGAGGCGATGCCGCCGATGTTGCTCCCGAGCAAAGGCCGTTACGGCTTGTACGACTACGAGAAGATGTTCTGCCCGGATCTCAAGAGCGGCCACGACGTTTTCACGATGCGCGGCATCGATCGGGCAGCCGGCTGCATGGTCGTGGTGCGGCCCGACCAGTATGTCGCGACCGTGCTGCCGATCGACGATTTTGCCGGGCTCGCCTCGTTCTTCGACGCATTCATGCTGCCGGCGAGGTGACGCCGAAAGCGCCGGGCGCGCCGTGCCGCCGGCGATGCCGCATGCGGCGCAGCCGAGCTAGCACTGGCTGCAACGAAAGCCCGGCCCTCGTGCCGGGCTTACCGCTTGCGCGCGCCCTCCGGTTCCGTGCGCGTACAATTTAAGAAAGTTCTTCGCGGGCAGATTTCATCGATCGTAATATGTCTATCCAAAGCTGTAAGCATCCACTCGGGGCAGCGGGGCACCGGAGGATGACGATGAGACAGAACCAAGCGGAGACGCGCCGTCAGCAAAATGTCGCTAAGCGGTCGATGACCAAGGAGGCCAAGCAGCTGGCCGGCCTGATTGCCGGACTGCGCGAATCCCTCGAGGAGATCCACAAGGAGCGGGCGGGCACCAAGCTGTCGGGCGCAGAAATGGGACTACTCGATGAGCGTCGCAACAATCTGCTGCTCACCATCGCAGCCCTCAATGACCGCCTTTCGGCGGTACAGGGCCTGATCAATCTCGGCCGCCCGCATATTATCCGCGTGCACTAGCGCCGATCCGAGACAACGAGATCGGCTCTGTTGCGACGGCACGGGGCCGGCCACAGGCCTCGTGGATGGCACCAAATTGCCACGCTCCCGGCGAATTGCCGCCAAAGCCCGCTGCCACGACAAGGCCGGGTGCTGGGCGACGCAAGGGGATGCGAATTGGCCTACAAGATGGTCGCAGAACGCAACAACGAGAAGTACAGTTTCGCCCGCGAGAGCCGGTTGCTCATCGTGGCGAAGGCGAAAGTGTGGGCGAGCGAGGGGTGGCGGGTGGTCGTCACCGACCAGGATGGCAAGGCCTACGCGCCGTCCGAGCTCGATCAGCTGTCCGCAGCGTGATGGTGGGGCGCGACCTCTTGCTCAGAGTCGGCACCGCGCGCATCAACGCACGGTGGTCTCCGAGAACAGGTTGATGATCACCACCCCTGATACGATCAGCGCGATGCCGACGAAGGCTGCGGCGTCCAGGATCTGACGGAACAGCACGAAGGAGACGGTGGCGGTCAGGATAATGCCGACCCCACCCCAGATCGCATAGGCGATGCTCAACGGAATCACCCGGATCGCCACCGAGAGCGCGTAGAACGAGGCGACGTAGAACAGCACCATCGCCAGCGTCGGCCAGGGACGGGTGAACTGCGCGGACTGCTGCAGGAACGCCGACGCGGTGACCTCGAACACGATGGCGAGGGCGAGAGCCGTATAGGCGTTGAAAGCGGAGGTCATGCGGAGGCTGTGTCCGGGCCGACGGATGGCTGACGTGCGACCGGAAATATCACGCGGGAATGACGAGTCCGCGACAGGACGCAGCGCTTGCGTCGCCCGACGTTTGACTCTACGGACGTCTTTCATGCTCGTCATCTCCGTCCAGAGCCAGGTGGTCCACGGCCATGTCGGCAACAGCGCGGCCGCCTATGCCATGCAGGCGGAGGGCGTGAACGTCGCTGCGGTGCCGACGACGCTGCTGTCCAACCATCCGCGCTATGCGAGCCTGCGCGGGCGGGTGCTGGAGACCGAGCTCGTCGCCGATCTCCTCAAGGGCGTGGAGGAGCGCGGCCTGGTTGACGAGGCCGCGGTGCTCGTCACCGGCTATCTCGGCTCGTCCGGCAATGCCGCCGTGATCGCCGACTTCGTCGAACGGGCGCGCACGCGCAATGGGAAGCTCGTCTATCTCTGCGATCCCGTGATCGGTGACGACGGCCGTGTCTATGTCGCGGACGGCATCCTGGACGTGCTCCGCCACCGGCTGCTGCCGGCGGCGAACCTGACGACGCCGAACCAGTTCGAGCTCGAGCTGCTCTCTGGGGCCGCAATTGCCGACGCCGAGAGCCTCAGCGCGGCCTGCGCGGTGCTTGCTGGGGCATGCACTGACGTCGTCGCCACCGGCTGCACCCTCGCTGACACGGCGGCGGGGCAGGTGGAGACGATCCTGTGCACTGATGGGCGATTGTCGCGCTTTGCGACGCCGCGCCTGCCGATCCGTCCCTACGGCACCGGCGATTTCCTCACCGGGCTGATCGCGGCGCATCTAGCCAAGGGCGAAGCAATGGAGTTGGCGGTACGGCGCGCGGTCGACACGGTCTTTGCCGTGCTGGTGCGCACGCAGGCCGCCGGCTCGGCCGAGATGCGGCTGGTGCCGCTGCCGACGGCAGAGCGCAAGCCGTAAACCTTCAGGTCGCGCGCTTGCCGGCCGATTGCGCCGACTTCTGCGGCTTGGCCGCCGGGCCCTTCTGCTCGCGCGCGACGTCGGCCTTCGGCGGCTTGGCGCTCGCAAGGCCCTGTGTCTTCTTCGGCTTGGCTCCGGCAACGTCCTTGCGGTCGGAGGTGCCGCGCTTCGAGATATATTCCTGGCCGTCGATCGGGCCGACATGGGGCGGATCGCGGCCGAGATAGGGTCGGCCGATGCCGTACGCCTTGCCGTTGGCATCGACCCACTTCCACAGGATTTCGGTCGAGACCCAGCGCTGCGCCCGGTTGTTGCCTTGCGTACTGACGATGTCGGCCGCCATGCCGTGACCGTAGCCGCCGCGCGTGCTGCCGCCGTGATAGGAGCGGTTGGAGGCGGCCTTCAGACCGCTCGCGATCGACTGGCGATAGTCGTCGCGGAACGCGCTGGTGATGCCCGGCGACAGGCCGGCGGCTTCGGCCGCGAGCATCATGCGGAACAGCTTCTGCTTGAAGCTCTTGTCCATGCCGCCGATGACGTAGTCCATCATCGACATGCCGGCGCGCTCGGCCGCATGCGGATCCTTCCAGGTGAAGTCCTGATCGACCAGCTTGGTGAAGCTGCGCATCACGGTGACGGTCTTGCCCTTGCGCTTGATGGTGACGGCGCGCCGCTCCTGCACCTTCATCGTGTCTTCCTTGGCGGTGCGCTGATAGAGCGCCCAGAGGTAGCGGTCGATGCAGGCTTCCATGACGAAGCATTCGTCGAGCACGGCGATGTTGTCGGCAGGCGGGGATGCGTTGCGCGCCGGCGCGACGGGGCCGCCCGCGATCGCCGCGGCCGATAAGGCGTCCGTCGTCACGATCTCGGTGGGATCGGCGGATGCGAGCTTGACGGGCTCGGGCGCAGGGGCGGGAGCAATCTCGCTGACGACGGGCTCCGGCTCAGGCAAGATCGGCGGCGCAGGCACGGCTTCCACCTGCAGGATCAGCGCCGGGTCGGCCGAGGCGAGCTTGATGGTGGAGGCGGGCTCTTCCGGCGTTGCCTCTGGCGGCGCGGGAGGGTCGGGCAGCGCAGTGACGGTGGCCGCGATGTCGGCGGTCAAGGCGATGCGGTCCTCAAGGGTCGCAGCGCGCGGCACGTCGGCGAGGTCGATGCGGCCGAGATCCTTGGCACGATCCTTGGCGCGCGAGATGGCGGCCGCATTGGCTGCGCTGTTTTCGATGAGCGCAGGCGCATAGGCGGAGAGAGACAATGCCAGCCAGCCGGCGACAACCGCCGAGGGACACGATATCGCCACCAGAAGAGACCGCCGATCGTTCATGATCCCTGCCTCCAAACGGTCTGCTCGAACGATCTTGCCCGAACAGTGGTGATGCAAACAGTCTGACGAAACAGTCTTTCACGGAAAGGCACGCAGCACGTCGATTGTTCGGGCCACGGTGTGGCGGCGCAATGGCGCAAATCGGGGAGTGCGGGCTTTTCGGGGCAACTGTGGCCGAGGTGCAACGCCCGGTTCCATTTGGCGTTGCCGCAACTTTGTTGCGGCTGGTGCGTTGGAGGCGCCATGACGCATCCCTCGCTTCGTCCCATGGACGCCTTCGACCCCACCGAGCCCGCCATCCTGCACGATCGTCTCTCCGACACGATCATCACCTGGACCGCCGACCAGGCCGAGGACTACCGCCGCGCCAGCCGGCCTGGCGCGGATGGAACCGTGGCCTGGAAGACCTATCTCTTCGATGGCTGGGGCAACGTGCTCGGCGGCTGAGCACGTCCTCTGGAGGCGCCGCGTCGCAGCCGGCGTGATTCGCCCAAATCCCTGGACGCATTAGGCTTAACGTCATGCACCGCATGCGATGTTGCAATGCGACAGTGTATGTCGCGCTGCAGCAAAATGCGCCTAAATAGGCTCCGACTCTCAAACCTTGGAGCATCACAAATGAACAAGAAGACCTTGTCGATTCGCCGCCTTCCTGACGATCGCGGGCGGTACCGCGGCTTTCGCCGCCGAGCTGCCGACCTATGAGGCCAACGGATTCCCGGTTTCCCCGCTGCAGGTGCACCTGCTCGGTGCCGCACATGTCGAGCAGCAGGTCGCAGCGCCAAGCGCAATCGCCTCGGTCCACCAGGCGAGGGTGCTCAGCCCGCGCAAGGTGAAGACCGCGGACGTGATCACTGGCGCGGGCCGCTAAGCTCGCCGGGCGCGCAGGCTTGACGGCGAGCGGCCGTAGAGTTCGGCGAAGGCGGCGTTGAACCTGCGCAGGCTGCCGAACCCGGCCTGGAATGCGATAGCGGTCATGCTGTCATCGCCGGCATCGAGCAGGCGCTTGGCGCGCTGGACGCGCAGTGTCTTGGCGAGCTGCTGCGGCGTAGCGCCGACATGGCGCTCGAACAGGCGCGCCAGGTGACGCGACGAGATGCCGAGCCGCGTCGCGAGATCGACCACCGAGCCTTCATCCAGCGCGCCGTCATCGATCAGCCTCATGGCCCGGGCCACCGTGGAGCGCGTGCCGTTCCAGGCCGGGCAGAAAGGAGCGGTCTCGGGACGGCAGCGCAGGCAGGGCCGGAAGCCGGCGGCCTCGGCAGCCGCCGCCGTCGGATAATAGACCACATTGCGCGCCAGCGGCTGCTTGGCCGGACAGACCGGCCGGCAATAGATGCCCGTGGTCTTCACCGCCGTGAAGAAGCGGCCGTCATAGCGGGGATCGCGGCGCAGGCGCGCGGCGTTGCAGACATCAAAGCTCAGCATGATCGCATGGTAGCGCATGAGGTCGGCGGCGGAAGGGCTGCCGGATGACCGAGTCTGATTATGGCGAGCCGCGGCGCGCCTCGCGGCCTAGAAGGCGGTTCTCATCGCAACACGGCCGGAGACCCCATCGTGACCAGCCCGAGAGACGTCGTACTGAACGCCTGGAAGACCTTTTCGTCACGCGATCCCGAGCGCATCGCGGCACTCTTCACCGAAGACGCCGAATGGATCGCCCCGAAGGGCAATGCCACCGCCATCGCGCTCGACCACACCGATCACATGAAGGGGCCGCACCAGATCGCGCGCTTCATCGCGCAGGAGATGCACCGATTGTTTTCGGACATCGATCTCGCCTTCCGCGGCGTCTATGTCGACGGCGATGTCGTGATCGTGGAGGAGCGGATGCGCGCCACGCTGCCGGGCGGCAAGCCGTACGAGAACGAGTATTGCTTCGTGTTCGAGGTGGTGGGCGACCGGATCAGGGAAGTGCGAGAATACATGGATACGCGCAAAGGATGGCGGATGGTCTTCGATGAGGGGCCGTAACACGCGTAGTCGGCATCGCCCTCGCGTGACAGCCCTGCAGCCGCGTGGGTTGAGCGGCTCAGCGAGCCGACATATCGAGTGATCCATGGATCAGCGGACGAGCGGCGCCGACGCTCAGAAGAAGGATACCGCGCCGGCACTGCTCGGCGTGGTCTGCGGCCTTGCCGCAGCGCTGTTCTGGGCGCTCGGCTTTGCCGCCACGCGGCACGGCCTCAAGGCCGGCTTCACGCCGGTCGATCTGCTGGTGCATCGCTATGTCTGGTCGGGGATCGCATTCCTGCCCCTGGTGTTGCGCGCCGGACTCTCCGATCTCTGCGGCATCGGCTGGGGCAGGGGGCTCGTGCTGATGGTGCTCGGCGGTCCCGTGATGTCGCTGATCTCGTACATCGGCTTCCTGTTCGTCCCGCTCGGCCATGGCAGCGTGATCCAGCCCTCTTGCGCCACGCTCGGCGGCCTCCTGCTCGCGGCGGTCGTGCTGAAGGAGCGGATCTCCGCCTCGCGCCTGACCGGCGCGCTCGTCATCGTCGGAGGCCTCGGCGTGATCGGCGCGGAATCGATCGGCCACATCGGTGCCGACGGCATTCAGGGCGATCTGATCTTCGTGCTCGCCGGGTTCATGTTCGCCGGGTTCGGCGCGATGCTGCGCCGATGGCGCGTCTCGGCCGTGTCGGCTGCGCTCGTCATCAACGTGCTGTCGCTGCTGCTGGTGCCGGTCTACGTCGCCACGGTCGGTCTCGCCCACATAGCATCAATTGGCATGACCGAGAACGCCATCCAGGCGCTGGCGCAGGGCGTGCTTGCCGGCCCCGCCGCGCTCTATCTCTACGCCGTCTCCGTCCAGCGTCTCGGCGTCGCCCGCGCCGCGGTGTTTCCGGCCTGTGTGCCGGCGCTGACGCTGCTCACCGGCTGGCTGCTGCTTGGCGAGCCGCCGACGATGCTGCAGACGGCAGGCCTCGTGACGGTGCTGTGCGGGTTCTACCTGGCGCAGCGGCAAAGCTAGCGGACCTCACGCCTTCTTCACGAACTCCGACTTCAGATTCATTGCGCCGATGCCGTCGATCTTGCAGGCGATGTTGTGGCCGTCGCTGGCGTCCTGCAGGCGGATGTTGCGCACCTTGGTGCCGCCCTTGACGACCGAGGACGAGCCCTTGATCTTGAGATCCTTGATCACGATGACGCTGTCGCCGTCGGCGAGCAAATTGCCGTTGGCATCGCGCACGCCCGCATCCTGCGCCGTGTCCGCGGCCGCGACCGCCGCGCCGCTCCATTCATGGCCGCATTCCGGGCAGACCCAGAGATCGCGGTCCTGATAGGCGTGCTCGGAATTGCAGGTCGGGCATTTCATCGTGTCATTCATGACGGGTTTTGTCTCGCGCGTTCGTTCGCGGCGCGACCGTAGAGGCGGGAACCGGGAAAGCAAGCAAAAGCTGCGCACGGCGCGGGCTGGCCGCGCCTGCCGGTGCGATATCACCGGGCGATCCCGGCGATTTCAATGAGGCAACATCGCCGCCGCGCGTTGAGCTGCATCAACGGCACTGCGCGCGAGGGGCGTACCGTGTCTTCAGGAATGACCGCCGGAGGCAGCGATGGACGACACACTCAGACGAAAAATCCAGACCTTGCTGGACCAGCACCGCACGATGCGGATCGCGACGCTTCGCGCCGATGGCTGGCCGCAAGTGACGACAGTCGGCTATGCCAACAAAGGTTTCACCATCTATTTCCTCTGTGGCCTCGACAGCCAGAAGGCGCAGAACATCTCGCGGGACGACCGCGTGTCGCTGGCGATCGACGACGATCCGGCGCAAGTGATGGAGATCATCGGCCTATCCATGGCGGCGCGGGCGGTGGCCGTGACCGATCCAGCCGAGGCCGAGAAGGCGATCACACTGGTGATGGCGCGCTATCCCGAGCAGAAGGCCATCGGGCTTCCCATGCCGAAGCCGTCCGAGGTGCGGCTGATCCGTCTCACGCCGACGGTGATCTCGCTGCTCGATTATTCCAAGGGATTCGGCCACACCGACCTCGTGACGTGCTGAGGACGCGAGCTGCGAGCTGGCTTGATGCAGATCAAGCTGGCGTCGTGGTGCACATCTAGGCTGCTCCACGATTAATGTCGTGAGGGTGGACGATGTCGCACAATGTTCGAATCTCCATCGCGATCGCCGTCCTGATCGCGCTGTCGGTGCTGTTTCTGTTCAGCGTCGTCCACACCGCCGCCGGAGCGCCGAGGCCCGGCTCGCGCGCGGTCGCCGCAGGTCATCGCCTGGCGCAGGCGTGGTGCCAGTCGTGTCACGCGATCGAGCCGCACATGGCCGGCTTCTTCGATGAGGCACCGAGCTTCCAATCCATCGCCGACCGCAAGGGCACCACCGCGCTCTCGCTCAAGGTGTTCTGGCGGACCAGTCACCAGAACATGCCGAATCTCGTGATCTCGCCGGAGCAGGCCGAGGTGCTATCGGCCTATATCCTGAGCCTGAAGCGTAATTGAGGGCTGGCCCCAAGCAAGTGTTGCGAAAACAACCCCATGCACAGTAGCCATCCCCATGGAATTGCTCGGGGTTTTTCCTGACTTCGGCAAAATCGAACAAGAGTTGACCCGTCGGGCAAAACAATGGCGTGATGCCATCGTGGAACGCGGTCGGGGGCGTCAGGTGCGGCACCATCCCGGATTACGCTGACGCTCCATCCGGGCTACGCTCGCTTCGCAACTTGCGACGAGTTCCCTCATGAGCTTTCTCCTCAACATCGACGTTCCTGACGTGGCGAAAGCCACGACGTTCTACACCGAAGCCTTTGGCCTCTCGGTCGGCCGCCGCTTCGGCGCCGACTTCGTCGAGCTCAACGGCTGGCCCGCACCGGTGTATCTCTTGACCAAGCAGGCCGGCACCATCGGCGCCGGCGGCGACCGCCGCCGCTATGAGCGGCACTGGACGCCGGTGCATATCGACGTCGTCGTCGACGATGTCGACGTAGCTGTCGCGCGTGCGCTCGCTGCGGGTGCGATTCTGGAGGTGCCGGCCAGCGATGCGCCCTATGGCCGGATCGCGATGCTGGCCGATCCGTTCGGACACGGTTTTTGTCTGTTGGCGTTCAGCGAGCAAGGCTATGACGCGTTGCTGGAAGGTGCGTAGCCTAATCCGGGGCCGACCGTGCTGAGCCACCCCGGATTGCGCTTTGCTCCATCCGGGCTACGCTCGCGCGCGGAAAGCTGCGCCGACATCGGAGCGACATGGCAAAGAAGCTGAAGACGTACCAGACCTCGCTCGGCTTCTACGATCAGGCGATCGCCGCGCCCTCGATGAAGGCGGCGCTTGCTGCCTGGGGCGCCAGCTCCAATCTGTTCCATCAGGGAGTCGCCAGGGAGACCGACGACCCTGATGTCGTCGCTGCAACCATGGCGAAGCCGGGCGTGGTGCTGAGGCGCCCGGTCGGCTCGGACGGCCCGTTCACCGAGAGCGCGGAGCTGCCGACCGATCTCGGCGAGGGCGAGAGCAAGACTAAGAGCAAGACCAGGTCCAAGAGCAAGGCGAAGTCAAAGACGCGTCCCGCCAAGACGGCCCGGAATGCATCCCGCGAGATCGACGATGCGGCTGCGCGCAAGGCCGCCGCGGCATTCGAGAAGGAGGAGCGACGCCGCGAGGCAGCGCGTGCCAAGGAGGAGGCCGCTCGCGCCAAGGAGCGTGCCCGGCGCGACAAGGCGGTTGCCGCAGCGGAAGCAGCGCTCGATAAGGCAACACGCGAGCACGAAGCGAAGGCCGGGGCGATCGAAGCCGAGCGGGCCGCGCTCGAGGCGCGCGCCGAAGCGGAGCAGGAGCGCTGGGACAAGCAGAGGCACAAGCTGGATCAGGCCCTGCGCCGCGCGCGCGAGTGAGAGGCAGGTACCGACGTCCGGGGAGTTCTGTTGCTCATCCAGACCGTCATACTCGCGTCATTGCGAGCGGAGCGAAGCAATCCAGGCTCCCTCCGCGGAAGGACTCTGGATTGCTTCGTCGCAAGTGCTCCTCGCAATGATGGGGAGAGGTCGGAGCGCCAAAGCGCACAGCGCTTATGTCCGCACCTCGCGCGAAATTTGCTTGCCTCGCCTGGCATCCTTTTGCACTCTCTAAGCGAAGGAGACCAACGCATGACCAAGATCACCGCCGCCTGCGCGCTCGGCACCGCCCTGGTGCTGAGCAGCCTTGCAATCTCGGACGCCGAAGCCCGGACGCGGAGAGCCGTCGTCGTTCGCGCGCCGCAGGAGCGGCTCATCGTCACGGCGCCCGTGCTGAGGCCGACGCCGTGGGATTACAACATCGTGCCACGCTATCGCTATCGCCCCGAGCACGACCGGGTCGATCCCTACGGGCCGCCCTTGGTGCCATCCTACGTGCGCTATGAGGGATGGCGCTGGCCGTATTGGTGGTGAAGGCACCGACCGACGCCAAACTGATCGGCGCATGCGCTCGGTGAGCTGAGCAGATGTACGACGTGCATCTGCTCGTCATGATCGCCACTCTTTATCGACAGACTATCGGCAGAGAAGCCAAAGCGGTGGGGCTGCGCCGCCCGTGCTCCTACGGCCGCTCGGGTCCTTGCCTCTGGTAACCAGGGGTTGTACGCTGCACTGCAGAAAAGTGCAGTGTAAATGGATCGGCTGAAATGAGCGTGGTTGAGAGCGTGGCGTCCGAGCAGCTTGCGGAGCCGAAAATGCCGCCCGGCGTGCTGACCGAAGGTCCGGTGGTCGACGCCAAGTTTCGCGATTCCTACATCTCGTTCGCGATCATGGTCGGCGGCTCGATCGCCGCGCTGATCTGGGCGTTCTGGCAAGGCATCGGCTGGGTTGAAGTCTCGGTGTTCGCCGGCACGTTCATCATGTCCACGATCGGCATCGGCTTCATGCATCGCTACTTCGTGCACCGCAGCTTCCGCTGCGGTCCGATGATGCGGACGATTTTCGCCGCGCTCGCGACCATGGCGGTGCAGGGCTCGATCCTGAAATGGGTGAGCAACCACCGACGGCACCATCTGCACTCCGACCGGCCCGGCGACGTGCACAGCCCCTATTACGACGGCGGCGGCCATCCCTATACCAGTTTCGCCAAGGGCATGACGCATGCGCAAGGCGGCTGGGTGTGGGACCGCGAGACCACCGATGCCAGCTACTACGCCAAGGACATCCTGGCCGACCCGATCGCGATGTTCTTCACCAGGACGCGCTGGTACTGGTACGCGCTGTCGGCGCTGATCATTCCGGGCGCCATCGGCTACGCCTTCGGTGGCGTGCACACGATGATCGGCTGCATCCTGTTCGCCGGCCTGTTCCGCAGCTACCTTATGACGATGGCGACCTCGCTGGTGAACTCGGTCTGCCACAGTGATGGCCGCTGGGGCTACCGCCGCTTCGAGACCCATGACGGCACCACGAACGAGCTGGTGACCACGCTGCTCACCTTTGGCGAAGGGCTGCACAACAACCATCACCGCTTTCCGCGCGATGCGTATCTCTCGCACGCCTGGTACGAGGTGGACATCAACGGGCTGATCATTCTCGGGCTGGGCAAGCTCGGGCTCGTGCATGATATTTTTGCGGCCAGCGAGGCCGGCCGCGATCGTGCGGCGGATGCAGGGCGGGGCGAGCCTGCGCCAGCCGCCGTCGGGAATGCCTTCGAGGGCGACGACCTACGCGCCCCTGGAACGTAATCGGGGTCCGCCATGGCCCGGCGCCGACGCGGCGGGGAGTGCCCTTCGAACAGGTACGCGGACAAATTGAAGTTTGATGGCCCCGCCGTCTCTGCGTGCAGAGTTGGCGATTGGGTAAAAGTGGCAAAGTGGAGACTGTCAAGAATACATAGAGGTAGAACGGCATTTATCCCCGTAATAAACCCAATGCTGCTTGGGGTTTTGAGCGCGTATTGGGAGGACAGTCATGGCAAGTGTCGAACAATTGCACAGACGGGACGGAGTGAACTTGGTCCAACTCGAAGCGGACATCACTTCGATCCGGTCGGGAAGCTCCATTACTTCGGTTAATCTGCCTGATTACGTGGAGCACACCGCGGGCGTGTCGCGCGTCGGTGCGCTCAGTGCAGAAGCGGTCATTCGCGACTATGAGTCCGCTGCAAAAGAGATCGAGGCCATGGGCACCGAGTTGATCGACGCCGCGCAAAAATGCGAGGCGCTGACGGCCCAGGTTCATGACGCGATCGCCTTCATGCGAGAAACGGCGGCAGGCTATCGCGAAGAGGGACGCAAGATCTTCAAGCGTATCGAAGAATGCGCGCTGTTCACCGAAGACGTTCGCAAGACCTGCGAACAGGTCAAACGCAGAATGGCTGAAGTCTCGGTCGGCCCTTCCGATGAGGAGCTTGCGCCGCAAGAGCCCGAGCTGACGGGGATCGCGGCCAAGGTGACGATGAGCGAGATACGCTGAGGCGCGCGCAGGGTGGGGGTCAAATCCTTGCGGGCTCACCAATCCGGATCGCCGTAATACGGGCCGGCCATGTAGGGCGGCGGCATCCAGGGGCCTCGCGGCGGCGGCCTGGGCCGTCGTGGCGCGGCGTCTGGTAGGTGCGCCCGGGCACGCGCAGCGGTGTCGTTGTTGACCACGCTGCGCGCGACGGGCTTCGCAGGTGCAGAGGCGGATGGCGCCGAGGACGCGCTCAGTTGCGCTTGCAGCGCCTGGACCTGCGCGGCGAGGCGCGCATTGTCCGCCGCGTCCTTCTCCTGCGCGGCCTTGAGCTGCTCGATGGTGGCGGCCTGGTCGCGCAGGGTCTGCTCGCTGCGGCTCTTCAACTGCTCGAGCTTGCCGTTGATGTTCGCAAGCTCGCTCGTGATGGCCTTGAGCGATTGCGCGAGCTCGGACGATGACGGCTCGGCTGCCGTGGCGGCAGGCTTCGGGGCGCTTTCGGTGTCCTTGGGCCCCGGCGGCGCCGGCACCGGGCTCGGCTCATCCGCGGCCGCCAGCAGCACCGTCGCCGGCTGCTCCAGACTTTCCGCGGCGGTCGCTTGCGGGGGTGCGCTCGCGGGTGGAGCCCATCGCGCCATGATGGACTTGCCGATCGATGTCGCCTCGTCGCTATATTGCGACGCGACGGCGGCACCGAGCAGGCCGATCGCCATTACGAGAATGGCCAAAGCGCGCATCATGGCCCGGTCTCCTCTCAGGCTCTGATCGCGAGGCTTGGTGTTTAGAGGCTTGGCATCAGACGCCGCCGCCTTGTTTGCGAAAGCGGCGGCTGCCGTCGCGGCGGCGCTTGCGTGCGAGGTCCGCGGAGCTTCGCTGCTCCGTTCCATTCCGGAAACAAGGCGGTCCAGCCGCGCCAGGTCTTCCTCTGCGCTCTTGATCCGGTCGTAAGCCCGAGTCAGCCCGCTATCGGCACGTGCCTCGTCCGGCTTGGACGCATCAGGCTTGGCCTTATCGGTCTTGCCGGTATCAGGTTTGTGGTCGTTCGTGTCAGGCATCGATGCGCTCTCCATCCCGTCGGGCGTCAATGGGAGGCAGTCCGATCAAGGATAGGTCTCGCCGCTATCGGACACAACGCGTGTGCAAAGGAGAAATTATGGCGGACGAGGGAGCGGGCGGAGTGAGCGCGTAGGATGGGTTGTCGCCGCGACTGCGCAAAGCGCATTTCGTAGGGTAGTCGAGCGGATCGAAGCTCATCAGCGAATGAAGATCCCAGGGGCGTCCAGCCCCGCGGCGCCATGAGCGTTCGCTGAGGGGAACGGGCGCAAGTCCATTCCGTTTCCTTCGAGGGGGCTTGTTCGAGGAGAACAACATGAAAGCAATGATCATCGCGCTTTCGGCTGCCGTTGTCATGGCTACCGCCCCAGCCGTATTTGCTCAGGGTGCATCGAGCAAGACGCCGGGTCATGAGATGCAGCAAATGGGTTCCCAGAAGGGCGAACCGGGCGCTTCCAGCTACGCTCCGGGACACAAGAAGAAGCAGCAGGCGAAGTCCTCGAAGAGAACCAGCCCCGGCGCGTCGAGCTACGCTCCAGGAAGAACTACAGGGCAAACCACAGGTCAAACCACAGGCGTGGGCACCGGGTCGACCACCGGCACGAAGTCAGGGTACTGAACTCCAGGCGGTCCTCAGGCGCGTAGGGTGAGTTAGCTCCGCGACGGCGCAAAGCGCAGGTCGGGTAGCGCCACCCACCTCTTTGATCTCGGCGGCGGAGAGGTGGTGGGTTACGCCGGCGGACCGCGCTTCGCGCAACCGCCAGCTACCCACCCTGCGCCCCGCGGCGCCGCAATGTGCACCCGTCGTCAGTGACGTATCGTGCGGATTTCGAGCGTGGTCTGGGTGAGCCTGGCCACGAACCCCTCAAGATGCATGACCCTTTCTCTGGTCAATTGTTCATGCAGCTCGGTGATCTTCTGGGATTCGGCGACAAACGAGTCGCACGCCTCTTTCGCGTACGCCATCTGAAGCTCAAAGGCCTCAATGGGTGAACGCGCCATCGCGAGCTTTCCCAGGAAGTTCCAGGCTTGCTCAAGCGAGGTCCTGATGTAGCCGCTATAGGCGTCGGCAATCGCCTGCGTGCTGGCCTGGAAGGGTTCGACCGGTGCGACGGGCGGGCTTGCAGCTAGCTCCATCCCGGAAGCCTCGTCCGGCAAGGCCGCAGCCGAAGGTATCTCCGCACTGATGTGCCGGCTCGGCTCTTGCTTGCTCTCGTGCCTGGTCTCCGCCGGGGCATCCGGCACTTGATGCGCTGCACTTGCGCGTTGCTCGCCGGTCTTGGTCCGTTGTCCCGATTTCTTCTTGCCGCCGCGCCGGCCGGATTTTCCCCTTGGCTTGTTGTCCACCGCACTCAACATTGCAAATGGCTCCTGAATATCGATGAAGCCGCGAGCCTCCGTCGCGTTTGCGCTGAAATCGCGATTGTGGGCTGTCGCTTGCGTGGCGGCCATGTGGTGAGATTTTGCCGCTGCCTCGTCGACGCATACGGCAAGAAGTCGCCGATCCAGATAGCTGCGGGGTGGTCGCCTGTCCCGGGTATCGCTGCAGCGCGATGGCATCGGGTGCGGCAACTCGGTTAACACATTGGTCATTTCTTTGCGGGCATTTTCACGACCTCAGTCAGCAAAGAGGCACCATGTCCGATATCACCATTCCCGGCGGCAAGATCCGTTCCTTCGTCGAGCGGATCGAGAACCTCGACAGCGAGATGCAGGAGTTGAGCGAACAGAAGAAGGAAGTCTTCGCGGAAGCCAAGGGCGAGGGTTTTGACGTGAAGATCCTCAAGGAGATCATCAAGCTGCGCAAGGAAGACAAGAACGAGCGCGACGAGCGCGAAAGCCTGCTCGACCTCTACATGCGCGCGATGGAGACGGCTTCGCCGGAGCAGGCGAAAGCGGCGTGATCGATGAGGGAGAGATGGCCGCGATCCCTGGGGATTGCGGCCGTCATGCGGTGGCAACAGCCCCAAGTAAAGCACCGTCATTCCGGGGCGCGCGAAGCGCGAACCCGGAATCCATCGCGCCACTCGTTGTGCCGCCCGATGGATTCCGGGCTCGCGCCCAAGCGGGCGCGCCCCGGAATGACGGTGTCGGCAATCAATAGCGGCCGCCGCTGCCCTTTTGCTGCGTGATCCAGTCCGACAACGATTTCGGTTTCGATTTCACAATCCGGCCCGGTGATGCCTTCGGATTGTCGCGGACACCTTTCGCCGGACGGGTACGCGGCGCTTCGGCCTGCCTGACACCCTTCAGGGCAGCCGCCGATGCCTCAGCGGCTTCCTTCTCGAGGCGCAGCTGTTTCAATCGCGCCATCTTGATGCGTTCTGCCTCGACCTCGGGTCGTTCGGCGAGCTGCGGCTTGTGCTGGGCAAGCTCGGCGGTAGCAAGGACGCCGAGAATGTTCGTCTCGCCGAGCGCCTTGCAGGCCTCTAACCGATGCAGTCCCTCGACCAGAACCAGGCGGTCTCCGTCCAGCCGAACGGAAATGGGGGTCTGCTGTCCGATCTCCATAATACTTTCCGCGATCTCCGCGACGGTCTCGGGCTTGATGGCCTTCTTCTGCTTGGTGGGAACGAAGATTTTTTCGATCGGGAAGCTTTCCGGTTTGGGCATGACTTTACTCCGCTTGTACCGGGCGCGTTGGAACCGATGACGGTGGGCGTGGGAGTTTAGGAGGGAAGGGCTCGATGGCAAAGGCAATTCGTGCATTTAATTAGGGGCGCATGCGAAAGTTAGCCGAAGAGGCCGCTCCGGCGACAGCGAACCAGTTAGTGCACTGTCACTGTAATTGCCAGTTCGCGAAAGGCCATTTCATACGAGCATGCAAAGAACGACAGCGTTTGATCTGTGACCGACGACGGCGGCTCCCGATGCAAGAACCGCTCGAAACTGTTGGTATTTCAATGCTTCCAACATCGTTCAGCAGCTCTAGAAACTCGCGATGCCCTTACTTCTTGGATGCATTCCAAATCTCTTGAGACTTTTCGGTCTCTAGTTTCGACAAAGCGTCGAAGTAGTTCGCGGCGTCGCGAGTGTAGCCGCCCTTCTTCTCGCTATCTGCGGCCTGTTTAAGAAGCTCAGCCTTAAATGCGGCCACCGCCGCAAGTTCTTTATCCGACAACCACCCTCCCTTCTCGGGCATCCATTCGTCGATGACTTCCGCCAAACTCTTGTTCTCCAACCGGTCCATGGCCTTGAAGTCGGCGTTGGTCTTCTTTGACCACGGCGTTATCAAGTTGGAATGAGCCATTGCCGCCTCGTTGGCTTCTTGGCTATTTGTCGCGTGAGCCGCGGCGACGAGCTCCTTGTTTTTGATGGCGGCGATTCCGCGAACGACCCTCGCATAGAGGAAAAAGAAATCTGCTTTAATCATCTTCAGCCAAGGGCGAATGATGGCCGCCCGCTCGTCCGGCGTAACCTTCAGCTAAGCAAGCTGGTCATCGATGTCGTCAAGTACGGCCTGCTTTTCCGCGGCGGCGGGTGTGCCCAAGCGGTTGCCCCATGCGATCGTCAAGTAGCTGGCACGGGCGCTTATCGCTGCGAGCTTTCGCACCCTTCCGATAATTTCTTCGGCTCTATCCAACGTCTCACGAAGCTCGACTTGAACCTCCCAGACTTTGAACGTTTTTATCTGCGACCAGAATAGGAAGATCCCGCACACCACAAAAGCCGTTCCCAAACCAGCCGCGGACTTCATGTTGCCTGACCAAGCTTGGAACGCTGCCAGCAGGAGACAGCCGACTCCCCCTAGAAAGGCAACGAAGACATAAATTTCTCTGAGCTTTTCCATGTTATCTGCCGCCACTGGAAGCCTCATAACAAGAAGCCGGGACACAATCCCGGCAAACCCTAAGTAGGAGTCTTGACGCTCATAAGCCAAATTTGAAGTTGCTTACGCCTCAATCAACAATTCGGTGGCGCTTCAGTGGGAAATGTATCAAAGGGCGGCCTTTCGGCCGCCCTTCTGGTTGTCCAGGACGAGCCCGGGTATGGATTGCTGCTCTCTAGCTACTTACGAGCACCCCGTCGTGCTGCCGCACGTGTCGCACTTCATACACGTCCCATTCCGCACCAGCGTGAAGTTGCCGCACTCGCTGCACATCTCGCCCTCGTAGCCCTTGGCTTTCGCCTCGGCACGGCGCTCGGCCTTGGTCGGAGCCGCGGTCGCGGCGGTGCCGGCCTTGCTCCATTGCAGCTGCTCGAGCTTCTCCGTCGGCGACAGATCGTGCTGAGCTTCCTGCTTCAGGGCGACGGCGCCTTCGATGGCGTCGCCGACCCGCGCGCTGGTGCCATGGGCGGCCAGCGCCGTGACCCGGCTGCCGCCGGAGGGCGCGCTGTCGTTGCCTTGGCTGACCGCGGCCGAGCCGCCGCGCATCACGACGAGGTTGTCCGTGCGCGACCGGGTGAGGCCGCGCGAGACCAGCTTGGTCGCGTGGTGGCCGCCGTCCTCGTCCGGCTCCTTGCCTTCCTCGACGCCCTTGCCGAGCGCGTCAAAGCCCGTCTCGTTGGGATCGACGTGGGCGAGGTCGAAGCGGCTGAGATAGCTCACCGCGAGCTCGCGGAAGACGTAGTCGAGGATCGAGGTCGCGTACTTGATGCTGTCGTTGCCCTGCACGGGACCCGCCGGCTCGAAGCGGGTGAAGGTGAAGGCGTCGACATATTCGTCGAGCGGCACGCCGTATTGCAGGCCGAGCGACACCGCGATGGCGAAGTTGTTGATGAAGGAGCGCAGCGCCGCGCCTTCCTTGTGCATGTCGATGAAGATCTCACCGAGACGGCCGTCATCGTATTCGCCGGTACGGAGATAGACTTTATGTCCGCCGACGACCGCCTTCTGGGTATAGCCCTTGCGGCGATCCGGCATCTTCTCGCGCTCGCGCATCACGACGATGCGCTCGACCAGCTTCTCGACGACCTTCTCGGCCACATGCGTGGCGCGCGCCGCCATGGGTTTTTCGTGCAGCAGCTCGACCGCATCGTCCTCGTCCTCATCGTCGCTGATGAGCTGCGAGTTGAGCGGCTGGCTGAGCTTGGAGCCGTCGCGATAGAGCGCGTTGGCCTTCAATGCGAGCTTCCACGACAGCATGTAGGCGGACTTGCAGTCCTCCACCGTGGCGTCGTTCGGCATGTTGATGGTCTTGGAGATCGCACCCGAGATGAAGGGCTGCGCCGCCGCCATCATGCGGATGTGGCTCTCGACCGACAAATAGCGCTTGCCGATCTTGCCGCAGGGGTTGGCGCAGTCGAACACCGGATAGTGCTCAGGCCTAAGGTGCGGGGCACCTTCCACCGTCATCGCGCCGCAGATGTGGACGTTGGCGGCCTCGATCTCGCGCTTGGTGAAGCCGACGGCCTGGAGCAGGTCGAAGCCGGGGGCTGCGATCGCCTCGGCGCCGATGCCGAGCTGGTCGCGGATGAAGTCTTCGCCAAAGGTCCACTTGTTGAAGGCGAACTTGATGTCGAACGCGGTCGGCAGGGCCTTCTCGACCTTGGCGATGGCCTCATCGGTAAAGCCCTTGGCCTTCAGCGTGGTGACGTTGATGCCGGGGGCGTTCGCCAGCGAGCCGTGGCCGACGGCGTAGGCCTCGATCTCCGCGATCTCGCTCTCGCGATAGCCGAGCGCGCGCAGCGCGGCCGGCACGGCGCGGTTGATGATCTTGAAGTAGCCGCCGCCGGCGAGCTTCTTGAACTTAACGAGGGCGAAGTCCGGCTCGATGCCGGTGGTGTCGCAATCCATGACCAGGCCGATCGTGCCGGTCGGCGCGATGACAGTGGTCTGGGCATTGCGATAGCCGTGCTTCTCGCCAAGCTCGAGCGCTGCATCCCAGGCTGCCTGGGCATGGCTGACGAGGTCTGCTTGCGGGCAGGAGACGAGGTCGAGCGGCACCGGGTTGACGCTGAGCGCTTCATAGCCGTTGGACTGGCCATGCGCGGCGCGGCGGTGGTTGCGGATCACGCGCAGCATGTGCGCGGCGTTTTTCTTGTAGCCAGGGAAGGTGCCCAGTTCAGCAGCGATCTCGGCCGAGGTCTTGTAGGTGATGCCGGTCATCACGGCGGTCAGCGCGCCGCAGAGCGCGCGGCCTTCCTTGGAGTCGTAGGGCAGGCCCATGGTCATCAGGAGGCCGCCGATATTGGCATAGCCGAGGCCGAGCGTGCGGAACTCATAGGAGAGCTCGGCGATCGCCTTCGACGGGAACTGCGCCATCATGACGGAGATTTCCAGCACGATGGTCCAGAGCCGGCAGAGGTGCTCATAGCCCTCGACGTCGAAGCGCTTGGTGTCGGTGTTGTAGAACGTCAGCAGGTTCGCCGAGGCGAGATTGCACGCCGTGTCGTCCAGGAACATGTATTCCGAGCACGGATTGGACGCGCGGATATCGCCGGACGCCTTGCAGGTGTGCCAGTCGTTCATCGTGGTGTTGAAGTGCAGGCCCGGATCGGCCGAGGCCCAGGCGGCGTAGCCGATCTTCTCCCAGAGATCGCGCGCCTTCAGCGTCTTCGTCACCTTCTTCGAGGTGCGGGCGTTCAGATTCCAGTCGCCGTCGGTCTCGACCGCGCGCAGGAAGTCGTCCTTCAGCGAGACCGAGTTGTTGGAGTTCTGCCCCGAAACGGTGAGATAGGCTTCGCTATCCCAGTCGGTGTCGTAGGTGTCGAACTGGATGTCCTTGTAGCCCTGTTTGGCGAACTGGATGACGCGCTTGATGTAATTGTCGGGCACGAGGCTGCGGCGCGCGAGCTTGATCTCGCGGCGGAGGGCAGGGTTCTTCTCGGGGTCGAAGCAATCGTCGCCCGAGCCTTCGCAGTTCACGCAGGCCTTCAGCACGGCCTTCAAGTGCTTCTGGTTGATCTTGGAGCCCGTGACAAGGGCGGCGACCTTCTGCTCCTCCTTCACCTTCCAGTCGATATAGGTCTCGATGTCGGGGTGATCGACATCGACGACGACCATCTTGGCGGCGCGGCGCGTGGTGCCGCCCGACTTGATCGCGCCGGCAGCGCGGTCGCCGATCTTGAGGAAGCTCATCAGGCCCGAGGAGCGGCCTCCGCCGGAGAGCTTTTCGCCCTCGCCGCGCAGGCGCGAGAAGTTGGAGCCGGTGCCGGAGCCGTACTTGAACAGGCGGGCTTCGCGGACCCAGAGGTCCATGATGCCGCCCTCGTTGACGAGGTCGTCGCCGACGCCCTGGATGAAGCAGGCATGCGGCTGCGGATGCTCGTAGGCCGACTTGGACTTGGTCAATTTGCCGGTGAAGGGGTCGACGTAATAATGGCCCTGGCCGGGGCCGTCGATGCCGTAGGCCCAGTGCAGGCCGGTGTTGAACCATTGCGGCGAGTTCGGCGCGACCATCTGCATGGCGAGCATGTAGCGGAGCTCGTCATAGAAGGCCTGCGCGTCCTCGTCGGTGGAGAAATACTTGCCCTTCCAGCCCCAATAGGTCCAGCAGCCGGCGAGGCGGTCGAACACCTGCTTTGCGCTGAGCTCGCTGACATAGCGCTCCTTCTCGGGGAGAGCGGCGAGGGCCTCGGTGTCGGGCACGGAGCGCCACAGGAAGGAGGGGACGGATTCCTCCTCTATCCTCTTCAGGCGCGCGGCAACGCCGGCTTTGCGGAAATATTTCTGGGCCAGCACGTCGGAGGCGACCTGCGACCACTCGGTCGGCACCTCGACATTGTCGAGCTTGAACACGACCGAGCCGTCGGGATTGCGAATCTCCGACGTGGTCAGGCGGAAATCGATTCCCGCATAAGGTGACTGTCCCGCAGTGGTGTGGCGCCGCTCAATCCGCATGGTCTTGCCCCGTCCTTTTCTTTGACCGGTCCCGCCCCTCGTTGTGGGCGTGCCGGGTCGTCATTTCATTTCGCGGACGCCTTCGGCCGTTCGGCCTTGGGGCACCGCAGTTCAGCCGGTGGATCCGGCCCTGTTTTTCCCGGCGCGACCTCGATGCGTCGCATCGATCGTCCCGCCGGCATGTCCACACCCATCCGCCCCCAAGGGGATGTGCGCGACATGCGTTCAACGCCCCACAACGTCACTTCGTCATCGATGCCATCCGAGCCTGTTGCCGGCCCGTTCTGGCGCCCCGAAGAGCCTGCATTCCGAGGGCAGACAAGCCCTCATCCGCAGCCTTTGGCCGGCTGGCGGAGCTGAAATTTGCGAGACCCTTTGGGGGAGTGCCGGCGGGACGCAAACTCACTCGCGCCGAACGGACCGAAAGCTAGGACTCTCCGTTGCGCCCGTCAAGAACTAGTGCGAGTTCCTGAATCAAATACTAAATATGGTGGATTGCGGGGGATAACAGGGGTCTTCGCCGCGCCTGTCGTGGACCCAAGTATCAGTGAGTCCTCAGGGATTCCCAACTGAAAAAATTTGCATGCCGTGATGACGCGGGGCCTTCATCCCGCTGTTCACAGGGCAGGTATATTTTTGAGCAATGGGATTGCGTCAGCAGGACTCACGTAGCCCTACGGTGGGTGAGGGCAGGCATGCCCGCCAAAGCGGTGGTGGGACCCGCGAATCCGGGCCAAGCTGACCGCCAGATTTGCCGGGACTAGCCGAAATGCTTGATTCGACGACGCCGGGCGTGCGGCCGCGCATCGCCCCGGCCGGCCTGATGTTCCTTGCGATCACCTCGATCGGCTGGGGCTTCAACTGGCCGGTGACGAAATTCCTACTTGCCGAGCTTCCGCCTCTGACGCTGCGCGGGGTCACCGGCGTGCTCGGCGCGCTGCTGCTGGCGCTGCTTGCGGTGATCCGGCGGCAAAGCCTGTACGTGGAGGGCGCGATCTGGCCGCGCCTGCTCACCGCGGCCGCGCTCAACGTCACCTGCTGGATGGTGCTGATGGGCCTGGCACTGCTCTGGCTGCCGGCGAGCGAGGCGGCGCTGATCGCCTATACGATGCCGGTCTGGGCCTCGATCCTCGCCTGGCCGGTCCTGGGCGAGCGGCCCACGGTCCTGCGCACGCTCGCCCTGGTGCTGGCGTTCGCGGGGCTCGCGTCGATCATGGGCGGCAACGGAATCGCCGCCAGCGCTTCGAAGCTGCCGGGCATCATCATGGTGCTGGTCGGCGCGTTCGGCTTTGCCCTCGGCACAGTGCTCTCGAAGAAGTACCCGATTCACCTGCCGCCGATCACGGCGGCAGCCTGGCAGATCGGGATCGGCTGCCTGCCGATCTCGATCGTCGGCCTCCTGATCGAGACCACGCATTTGTCGCATGTGACGCCGCTCGGCTGGTGGCTGCTGGTCTATTCGGTGGTCGGGCAGTTCTGCATCGCCTATGTCAGCTGGTTCGCAGCACTGGCGCGCCTGCCGGCCTCGGTCGCCGCGATCGGCACCATGGCGGTGCCGGTCATCGGCGTCGTGACGTCCGCGGTGGCGCTGGGTGAGCCGCTCGGGCCGGGGCAGATCGCGGCGCTGCTGCTCACGCTGGCCGCCGTGGTGCTGGCGACGCGTTAGCCGTCCGGAGGCCGGGTTATCAGTGGTCCTGAGCCTCTTTCTCTCGCCTCCGTTGTGCCGGGCCCGGCAGTTTCGACGGAAGGTCAGCAGGTGCGACGGCAAAGACCTCGAGAGCCTGGTCGTAGCCTTTGATGATCCGTTGTCCGAGCGATGCCAACGGAACGCTATCCCTTACCCTCCCAGCGATCGTGGGATCAGCCAGGATCTGCGCATCCTTCGCGAGATCGCAGAGTCGCGACGCCAAATTCACCACGGCTCCCATCGCCGTGTAGTTCAGCCGACCGTTGTAACCAACCGTTCCTACCGTTGCCGGTCCCATGGCAACGCCCACGCCAAAGCCGATCGCGTGGCCGGCGTCACACCATTTGCCGGCAATGGACTGCACCGTCATTTGCAGGTCGATCGCGAGCCGAACCGCCTGAGTTGCCGGCTGTTCGCATGCGACCGGGGCGTTGACCAGGAGCATGACTCCGTCGCCATTAAAGCCGATGAGCGTTGCCTCGTGACGAGTTGTCACGGCGCCCACGGCCGCGTAGTACTCTTGCATGACGGCCATGATGACATCGGGTTCATTGCGCGTGGAGAACGCCGTGAAGCCGCGCAAGTCGCCAAAAATGACAGCCACTTCACGTCGCTGTCCTTCGAGCAGCTCATGAGAATGCTCGACCAATTCGGCGACCTGTGACGGCAGGAACTGCTTCAGCCGTTCGATCCGCGCAGATTTCTGCTGCGAACCCGCCAGTTCAGAAGCCATTTCATTGAAGCGCAACGCCAGTTGCTGCAACTCGTCGCCGCTGAAGATTTTGATGCGATGCTCGAATTGTCCGGTTCTGATCCGCTCCACGCCCTCTTCCAGTTGCTTGATCGGTCCGGACATTCTGTGCGCGCGCCAATAGGCGAGCGCCAGCGCGACAAGAACACCGAAGGCAATGAGAATCGAAGATCGCCACAACGCCGCGCGAATCGATGCAAAGGCTTCCGAAGTCGGCAGCATCGCGATCACCGTCCATCCCACATCGGCGGCCTGAACGGATAGCGCCACCACCTGGTTGCCTTGGTCCCCGGTTATCACCGCCGCTCCGCTCGCCGCGCCGACGAGATGCTTGATCCGGCCGAAACTGCCCGAGCTGGCGCGACCGCGCAGAACCAGACTGATATCGGGATGTGCGATCAGATGACCGGAGTTGTCGACGACAATGGCGTACCCGGTCTCGCCAATTCTGATGGCTGCGATGACGTCCCAGATCAGCTTCAGATTGACCTCGGCGATCGCAACCCCCGCGGCCGGCAGGCTCCCGGCAACCGCGATCCTCATGTAGGGCTCTGAATCTCGCTGGTACTGAACCGGTCCGTACCAGACTTTGTTGGCGCGAGCGCCCAGAACGGCGGGATCTTCAGACATATCAATGCCGCGTCCGGTCCTGTTCAGATGCAGCCTGGAGACAAAGACCCGTTCGGTGCCGGTCTCATCCAGAAGCGAAACTGAAACGATAGCAGGCACCTGCTGGAGGAGACGCAAGGCATCGATCTTATGTTGCGCATCGCCTCCGGCAGCCCAGGGAAGCTGCACCATCCAACCCAGCTGATCTCGGATGCCTTCGCTGAACGCCTCGATCCTGTCGGACGCCGCGCGAGCATCGGCCTGCAGCACCGCGCTGATCTGGCGGCGCTGGTCTCGGTAGCCAAAGGAAGCCTCGACGGCCGCGCCGAGTATCAGAGGCACGACCGCAGCGACAAACAACGTCGCGAAGTACTTGCAGAACAGCGAGCGACGCTGAGGCATCTTGCAAGAAGAGGACTGCGCAGCACCGTCCGTCATTGATAACTCTCAGGAGATCACCTTGCTGGCGCGAAACAGGATCGACGACACATCAAGGTCGATGCCCAGAAGCCTGGCTGTCTTCAGATTGACTGCCAGTTCAAACTTGTCGGGACGCATCACCGGAAGATCTGACGGATCTTCACCGCGCAAGATGCGATCGGCATAAGTGGCAAGCCGAAAATAGGTCGTGCGCTGGTTTGCGCCGTAGCTCAACAGACCTCCAGCGTCACAATATTCAGACCAGCCAAACATCGAGGGCAGCCGGCGCGCGATTGCAAGCTCCGCAATCTTCGCACGATGCACCAGCGTCACAGCATCGGGAAAGACGAGGAGAGCTTCTGCGTCCACCTTGCCGGCAGCCATCAACCCATTCTCGATTTCGCGAGCGCCAGAGAACGGAACGTAGGTTGCCTCAATGCCGAGATTTCGGCACGACTCCAAGGTCGCGCGCCATTCCAGTGGCTCTCCCGGATGATCCGTGTTCGAGAAGACCGCCAGCTTTCGCAGCTTTGGATAGATGTCCTTGAGCAGCTCAACGCGCTTTCCTGCCAGCTCGAGCGACAGAAATGTGCTGCCGGTGAAATTGGTGCCGGGGTGAGAAAGGCTCTTCACCACACCCAAAGCGACGGGGTCACCGCTCAGTGCAAACAGCACGGGGACGTCGGTGACCGCAGTCATGGCGCGTGTCGCCGGACCGCTCGAGACCACAAGGTCGATGTTCCCTCGCTGCAACTCGGAGACGATCTTGCGCAGTGCCTGCGGATTTCCAGGAGCATAATGCGTCTCAAAGGATACGTTCCTGCCCTCGACGTATCCCAGCGCGCGCATTCCCTCGTGAAAGCCGTCCAGGAAGGGATCCGGTTCGGACTCAGTCGAGACCCAGAAGATGCGATGCAGGTTGGTTCCACCCTGCGCCCGTGCGATCGCAGGCCAGGCCAGTCCTCCACCGATCAACAAGATGAACTCTCGTCTTTTCATGCGAGCACCTGTCGAAACTGGGCCGGCAGTTCCGGCCGCAGACCAAGATCCTAGCTGTGCATCTGGTGACTGCGCTCGGTATCGCGCTCCGCAAGCGGACTCTCGCGACACCGACTCCAACGTTTGTCGCCGAGGGCATGCTCAGAGACTGGGTTGGTGAGACGCTTTGTCCTTGAGATGCGCTTGATTTTTGCTTGAGACTGACCCGATCGAAATCAAAACGGCCCTACGTGTTGCGTAAGGCGGTGTTCCAACGCCTCCGGCGCGGATCCGGGCCAGCTAGGGCGTCTCAAGAGGACAATTGGAACTCACGTCCTCAGCAGTGCCCTCGACCTCTTTGACTGCAGCGCGCCCTCGGCAGTTCACGCGCTAACTCGGCGCCATCCCGCCGCCGCCCAGCGCCTTGCGGATCATCTCCGCGAGCTGGTTTCTCCGATAGGGCTTGGTCAGCAGCAGCAGGCCGTCGTCCAGCTTGCCGTGATGGACGATCGCGTTGTCGGTGTAGCCGGAGGTGTAGAGCACCTTCACGCCCGGCCGGCGCCTCGCCACCTCTTCGGCGAGCTCGCGGCCGCTCATGCCGCCGGGGATGACGACGTCGGTGAACAGCAGGTCGAAGCTCTGGCCGGCCTCGATCAGGTCCAGCGCCGCCTTGCCGTCGGACGCGGCGACCGTCTTGTAGCCGAGGCTCTGCAGCTGCGCGGTGACGAAGTTGCGGACCAGCGGATCGTCCTCGACCACGAAAATGGTCTCGGCGCCGCCTTCGGCCGTCGGCGTGACGCCGGTTGCGATGTCCGCGGCGCCTTCGCCCGGCGGCAGATAGAGCTTGATCGTGGTGCCGTGGCCTTCCTCGCTGTAGATCTTGATGTGGCCGCCGGATTGCTTGACGAAGCCGTAGACCATGGAGAGGCCAAGGCCGGATCCCTTGCCGACCTCCTTGGTGGTGAAGAAGGGCTCGAACGCCTTCTGCTGCACGTCAGGGGGCATGCCGGTGCCGGTGTCGCTGACCGCGAGCATGATGTAGGGGCCCGCTGCCACGTCGGCATTGGCCTGCGCATAGGCCTCGTCGAGCACGACGCGGTGGGTCTCCAGCAGCAGCTTGCCGCCGCCCGGCATGGCGTCGCGGGCGTTGATCGCCATGTTGAGCACGGCGTTGGTGAGCCTGGACGGATCGATATGCGTCGTCATCGGCCCCTGTTCCAGCACGGTCTCGATCTGGATCTGCTCGCCGAGGGTGGGGCGCAGAAGCTTTGCGATGTCCGAGATCGCGGCGTTGATGTCGACATTGCGCGGCTCGAGCGGCTGCCGGCGCGCGAATGCCAAGAGGTGCTGGATCAGCTCGGCGCAGCGCTCGGCGGCATCGTCGATCAGCCGGGCGGTGCGCTGCAGCTCGGGCTGGTCCTTCAGGCTCTCCACCAGCGTCTCGGTGTTGCCGGAGATGACCGTGAGCATGTTGTTGAAGTCGTGCGCGACGCCGCCGGTCAGCTTGCCGATCGCATCGAGCTTCTGCGACTGGTGCAACTGCCGCTCGGTCTCGCGCGAGGTCGTGGCGTCGTGATAGACCAGCACCGCGCCGGAGATGTTGCCTTGCCCGTCCCGCATCGGCCGGCCGCTGACCATGAGATGGCGCGGCGGGTTGCCGCTGTGCGGGCGGACGATCATCTCCAGCTCTTCGAACTGCTCGCCGCGCAGCACGCGCGTCGATGGCAGCTCGTCGGCCGGAAGCGGCGTGACGCCGTCGCCGTGAAACACGTCGGACAGCGCGCGCAGATTGCCGACGTTCATGCCGGTGCGATGCACCAGCATGCGCTCGGCGGCCGGATTGGACAGCAGCACGGTGCCCTCGGCGTCGATGACCAGCACCGCCTCCGCCATGCTGCGAAACGTGCTCTGGAGCACGTTGACCGACAGGCGCAATTCGTCATGCGCGGCGACGAGGTGCTCGGTGCGTTCGGCCACCGCCGCCTCGAGCGCCGCCTTGGCGGCTTGGGTCTGCTCGAGCGAGCTCTGGAGCTCACCGGTAGTGCGGCGGCTTTCGCGCATCACCAATGCGACCAGGAGCAGGATCAGCACGGCGCCGGCGACGTCGATGCCGAGCAGCACGACGCCGGTGCGGCGCGAATCCCGGGAGCGGGCGGCGAGCAGGCGTTCTTCCTCCGCGCTCAGGCGGTCGAGATTGCGCATCACCGTGTCCATGAGGCCGCGGCCCTCGGCCTTGCTGTTGAGCGCGGCAATGCCGTCCTGGTCGTTGGCGGCCCGCAGGCGCATCGCGGTGGCGGCGATCTCGATCCGGCGCAGCGCCAGCGGCTCGGTGCCCTCAAGCAGGGCGACCTGATCGGGGGTGTCGCGCACGTCGCGCTTGAGCTCGGCGAGGGCCGGCGCGATCTTGGCGTGCACCGCCTGGAACTCGTCGCTGAAGCCCTGGCTGCGATAGAGCTCGTAGCCGCGCGCGGCGCTCTCGGCCCGGCGCAGCAGCACGCGCAGATCGGAGATCTTCTTTTGCACCTGGACGGTGTGGTTCACCGACGCCGCGTCGGACCGCGACTTGACGTCGAGGGCGATCGAGGCCGCGGTGATGATCAGGAGGATGGCAAGTCCAACACCGAGAATGACGCGCTGCGTTGGAATCAAGGGGCTTCTTTCTGGTCCTTCGGCGGCGCGCTCGCGCCCGCGCCGGCAAGGCATTCCCGGATCGTGGTCAGCAGCGCTTCCGGCGTGAACGGCTTGCGCAGGCAGCGCGTTGCGCCGAGTTCCAGCGCCATGCGGAGAAAATCGGGAGAGGGCGAGGCGGACGAGGCGAAGGCATAGCCTGACATCGCGATCAGCGGCGTGGCAGGGGCGCGCTCGTGAAAGATACGGATGGATTCGAAGCCGCGCATATGCGGCATGAAGATGTCGACCAGCATGACGTCGAAGGCTTGCGATTCCAGCGCAGCCAGTCCTGTTTCGCCGCCGTCGGTCAGCGTGACGTCGAAGCCCTGACGTTGGAGGAGGACCTCGATGGTCGCGCCGACCATCGGATCGTCATCAACCACGAGAATACGCGGCATGACACTTCCCAGAAGATCGAAGTCCCCACTGTGGTTTGTGATATCCGCGAATCGTGGGTCCGGTCAATTTGCGATTGGATCGCGCAGGGTATGCACGGTTTGGTGCATAAAGGTCCATTTGCATCGATTTGTATTTATCTGCGAGGGTGATGGAGCCGAAACGAGCGAGCAAGGCCCGATTGCAAAAAAAGGCGCCGCATCGCTGCGGCGCCTTTCGCCTCTAGTCTTCGCGATCTGCTTACGGGCAAGGATGCCGCCGGCCGTCGTAGCCGAGATAGGTGCCCGAGGCCGGGTCGTAAGATTTGAAGCGCCGCGCGCAATAAGCGGCGTCGCCGCCGCCATCCTGCACTACGGCAACCGACGGCTCGTCATAGTAGCCGTAGTAGTAGGGATCATCGTAATAGCCGTAGCCGCTGCCGTAATAGGCGTAGGAGCCGAGGCCGCCGATCGCGGCGCCAGCCGCAAAGCCCGGCCAGAAGCCGCCGTGGCGATGATGATGGTGGTGGCGACCGTGCCAGTGACGACCGCTCCAGTTGCCGCTGCCGCCCTGCCAATTGCCGCTGCCGCCCTGCCAGTTGCCCGCGACTGCAGCGCTACGGGTCCCACTGAAGCTCGGCGAGATAGCGGCACGGTCTGCCGCGCCCCCGACGAAACTGCCACCGCCCGGACGGACCGCGCCACCGGCTGCGAAATTGCCACCGCCCGGGCGCATCGCGGCTCCGCCCCCGAAACCGCCGCCACCGCCCTGGAACGCGGCGCCGCCGCCGCCCATGCGGGCGCCGCCACCGAAGCCGCCGCCTCCGCCACCGACCGCGGCACCTCCGCCACCGATCGCCGCACCACCGCCCGCTCCGACCGCGGCGGCACGACTCTGCTGCGCGAAGCTCGGGCTCGCCAAGGGAAGAACCAACGCCACCGTCGCAGCGGCACTCAACAATTTCAGACTGTTCATGGTAAACTCCTTTCCCGGAAAGCAACCCTGCGAAAGCGCTGGGGTTCCTGGGATCACGCCGGTTTGCGCGCATGGAGCCTCAGGTCCCGCCGCTGTACCGGGCATGAATGAATCGCGTCCGCTTTGCGGCAGGGGCGTGCGCGGCAGGCGGATTTGCGGGGGGCGCCGACGCGCCTGCCGAACTGGACATTTCGCCCCCCTGATGGCATCAGGACCCCACGAAGCAGGGCCCTTGCCGCATGAAACAATTCTTCCTCAAGTTCTTCACCTGGTGGAATGGCCAGACCTTTGGCACCCAGCTCTGGACCAAGCGGTATGGCGAGCTGGTCGGCGAGGACGAGCAGGGCAACCGTTACTACCGCACGCGGGGCGGGGCGATCGATCCGACGCTCGGCTTCGAGCGGCGCTGGGTGATCTATAACGGCTACGCGGAAGCGAGCCGGATTCCGCCGTCCTGGCATGGCTGGATCCACCACGTCGTCGACAAGCCGCCGACCGAGATCAATTATCAGCCGCGCGAGTGGGAGAAGCCGCACCAGCCGAATCTCACCGGCACGGCGAAGGCCTATCGGCCCTCCGGCTCGACGCTCGCCAGCGGCAGGCGTCCCAAGGCGACCGGCGACTATCAGCCCTGGACGCCCGGCTAAGCCCCTTTCCGCCGACTCGCGAACACCACCGTCCAAAGCGGATGCACATGCATCCGCGCCGCGCTGCTGTGGACAACGGGAACAGCGGGGATGCCGCCTGCGCAGGTGTTGCCGCGAGGCGGGCGATGCGGCTCAATGATCCCATCTTACGGAGATGGGAGACCATCGCGTTCGGTTCGGGCAACAGTTCGCGACTGTCCCGAGATGCAGCGGCCGCCGAGGAAGGACTCGATCGGGAGATAGGCCCCCGGTCTGGAAGCTCCGACATCGCCCGATGTGAATGTGCAGCCACCGTGAGACAGGAAAGGCCGCTTGGGAAACCGAGCGGCCTTTTTCTGTTGTTGTTCGCCTCGCGTGTCCCGGACGCGCTGCAGCGTGAAACGCTGCGCTGCGTCCGGGGTACAAGAGCAAGCCCGATCCTTTACGCCACCCGCTCGGCCGCGCGCTGCACCGCATCGAGCCGGCGCGCGTGGTTCTGCGCGCCGCGCTCCCTCAGCAGCGCCAGCACTTCGGCTGGCGCGGTGTCGGGCGATCCGGCATTGAACGGCGGGGCTGGATTATATTCCATCTGGAGCTGGATCGCTTCGGCGGTGGTGCGATTGACCATAATCGAGACCAGCGTTAGCGCGAAATCGATGCCGGCGGTGACGCCGCCGCCGGTGATGCGGTTGCGATCGACGCAGACGCGGGTCTTCGTCGGTGTCGCGCCGAACTGCGCGAGCATCTCCATTGCGCTCCAATGGGTGGCGGCGCGGTAGCCCTTCAGAAGTCCGGCGGCGCCGAGGGCCAGCGATCCCGTGCACACCGAGGTGACGTACTTGGCGCCTGCCGCCTGCCTGCGCAGGAATTCGAGCACGTCCTCGTCGTTGAGAAGGTCGTTGGTGCCCTGGCCGCCCGGCACGCAGATGACATCGAGCTGGGGGCAATCCGCAAAGGTCGTAGTGGGCGTCAGCGTCAGCACGGAATCGCTCGGCACCGGCTCGATCCGCTTCCAGATCAGGTGCAGCTTTGCGTCCGGGACCATGGCGAACACCTGCAAGGGGCCGGTGAAGTCGAGCTGGGTGACGCGCGGAAATACCAGGATTCCGATCTGGAGCGGTGACGACATGGGAGCCTCCGATAATGCGCTTGACGCCGGCAGAATGGCATGGTGCCCTTCTGTCCGAAATGGCATAATTCCCTCGGTTTCGGACATACGTTACGGCTTGGCTCATGATCGGCATCCTGATCTTCCCGGACTTCCAGCTGCTCGATGCGGCGGGGCCGATCTCGGCGTTCGAGATCGCAGCACGCTGCCTCGACAAGGTGCCAGCCATCCGCGTGCTGGCCGCCAAGCCGGGGCTGGTGCGCAGCTCGTCGGGTGTCGAGATGATGGCGCGTGACTTCAAGACGGCGAACGCAATCACGACGCTGGCCGTGGCCGGCGGCAGCGGCGTTGCGGAGGCCGCGCGCTGCGAGATCACGCGGGCCTTCGTGCAGCGGCTGGCAAGACGCGGCGTGCGGGTCGCGAGCGTCTGCTCGGGCGCCTTTGTGCTGGCCGAAGCGGGGCTTCTCGACGGCCGCCGCGCCACCACGCATTGGGGGCGGACGCGCGAGTTCGTCGCGCGCTTTCCCAAGGTGAAGTTCGAGCCGGACCAGATTTTTACCCGCGACGGTAATGTTTGGACATCCGCAGGTATCACCGCGGGGATCGACCTCGCGCTAGCGATGATCACGGAGGACCACGGCGAGGAGATCGCGCAGGCAACTGCGCGGCAGCTCGTGCTGTACCATCGCCGCAGCGGCGGGCAGTCGCAATTCTCGTCGCTACTGGAGCTGAAGACGCCGAACGGACGCTTCGGTACGCTATTGTCCTGGGCGCGCGAAAATCTCGACGCGCCACTGACCGTGGAGGATCTCGCCGACCGCGCCGGCATGAGCGCACGGCATTTTGCCCGCGCCTTCGCCGCCGAGACCGGCACGACGCCGTCCAAGGCGATCGAGCGGCTCAGGCTCGAAGTCGCGCGCGAGCGCGTGCAGTCCTCACGCGAGGCGATCGAGCACGTGGCGGAGGTGACCGGCTTCCGCGACCCCGAGCGCATGCGGCGTGCCTTCATCCGCGCCTATGGCCAGCCGCCGCAGGCGCTGCGGCGCGCGGCGCGGGCGGGGTAGGACGTTTCTCTTGACCTTGGCGAGCCCTGCGGAACGGCGAAGTCGGGCGTTGCTCAGAAGCGGACTTCGGCGATGCTCACTTGTCCGGCTTCTCGCTCACGATGGCGCCGGTTTTGGGATCGGCACGGAATTCCATCTTCTGGCCGTTCTTGATGCCTTCGCCCTCCCACCGGCCATCGTCGGCTTCAAGCTTGGTGACCTCGGAATAGCCCGCCTCCAGGATCTTGGCTATCACTTGTTGCATCGGCATCCAGTCGGGGCCGGGTCGATCGGCTCTCGCGGCCGAGCCCAGCGCGAGCGAGCCGAGAACCAAAATCACGGCAAACCTCATCGCGACCTCCTTTGGGTAACAGACCTTGAACGGCCACCTTAGATTGTTGTTCCTTCACGGCGCTCCTGTGACACAAACGAGTGAACTTCGGCCTTTTTTGCCTCGCTGGACCCATTCGTGCGTGCCGTCAGGCGCCTTGCGATCGGCATCAGCATGTACGGCGCAAAGTGAATCGGAAACTGCGTCAGCGCGAAATAGAGCCAGGTCGTCGCCGGCAGCGCGCCGGCGGTGGCCGCCAGCATCAGGCCCAGATTGCGCTGTGACACCATCAGGCCGAGCGCGAACGCGCGCTCGGTGCCGGCACGTCGGAAGATCAGCGTGGTTGCGGCGAGGAGGGTGAAGTAGACCGCAAAAGCGAGCAGCGCGACGGCGATCGTGAACAGCGGATCGGCGAGAAACTCGGTTGCGACGTCGCCCATCACTGCGGAGGCGAACACCAAGAGTATGATGATGTTGAGGCCGTCGATCGGCCGCTTGTGGCGCTGGATTGCATCACTGCCCACCAGACGGCGGATGATCGTGGCGGTCACCAGTGATGCGGCGAGGATGCCGAGCAGCTTCAAGCCGAGCGTCGTCGGAGAGATGCTGAGCATGCCGCCGAGAAACAGGCTCGCGTACAGCGAGGCGGTGAATGGCACGAGCGCGGTCGAGGTCACCAGCGTGACCAGCACCAGCGCGGCATCGAGGCCCATCAGCGCGGCAAGCGCTGGCGCCGCCATCATCGGCGAGGCCATGCCCTGGAGCATCAGCGCGAGAGCAAGGCCTGGAGAGCTCGTGGAGAGCCCCGTCGCGTGGGCAGCGAGGGCGAAGATTAGCGGCACGCCGATCGTGGTCCAGGCGGTGGCGGCCGCGACCAGCGCCGGCCGGCGCAGATGTCCGTACAGCGCGCCGAGATCGACGCGCATGAAGGAGATGCAGAGCAGAAGGAAGATCGCCTCGGTGACGTAGGGGCGCAGCAGCGCGCCGAGCGGCGGCACCGCGACCGCGATGAAGGCAATCGCCGCCACCGCGCGCGTGCCCTGGCCACCAAGCCAGCCGAGGGCACGCAGGGGGAGGGCGAGGGCGGCTTCGAGGAGGGAGGGCATTTCTGTGGTATATCGGCTGCGTAGCGCTTTGGAGGGCATGCCCGCCTTCGGCCATGGGGGTGCCCCGGCGAGGGGCTCAGGACTATCTCATCCGGGAGCCGGCCTGGCCAGACCGGGCCGGGAAGGGTAGGGATGCCGCCCTTCCCCCGCCGTATTCGGCGTGTTAACCGGAAGGCCTGCGAGCGGCGGTATCCCCTGTAGAATGTCCAACGAGCCCGATTCGCTGTTGAAGCCGCGCGAAATGTTCAAAACCTTTTCCCTGACCGGTCTTGCGGCGCTTTTGGCCGCCACCGCACTGACGGCTGCGACGCCGGCAAGTGCGCAGATCGGCACGATCTTCTCCGATCCGCCGCCGCTGCGGCCGCCCGGCAGCATTCCGCGCGGCCAGCCCCAGCCGCAGCAGATGCCCGAGGACGACGAAGAGGTGCCGGAGCTGCCGCCGCAGGGCCGAGTGCTGCCGTCGCGCCCGATGCCGCCGCCTCCGGGCCGGCAGGGCAACGTGATGCCCGGGCCGGTCGAGACCCAGCCCCTAGCACCGCCGCCGGGCTCGACGCTCGCGCCGCCGAACCAGCCGCCCTCGGCCGCGATCACTCCGCCGGGTCCGCAAGGCGCTCCCGGAGCGCCCGGTCAGCGGCAGCCCCAGCAGAAGGGCGGCGTGCCGCAGACGCCGGCCAGCCTCCAGCCGGGCGACGAGGTCGTGACGGAGCCGCCGGCCCAGAAGATCGTGAACAAGAAGGCGACCTTCTCCGGCCTCGACAAGATCACCGGGCGCATCATCAATTTCGACGAGGAGATCGGCGAGACCGTCCAGTTCGGTGCGCTCCGCGTCAAGACCAACGCCTGCTACACGCGTCCGGCGACTGAAGCGGCCAACACCGACGCCTTCGTCGAGGTCGACGAGATCACCTTGCAGGGCGAGGTGAAGCGGATCTTCTCGGGCTGGATGTACGCGGCGAGCCCCGGCCTGCACGGCGTCGAGCATCCGATCTACGACATCTGGCTGACCGACTGCAAAGAGCCGCAGCAGACCGTGGCGACGGCGGCACCGGATCCGGCCGCGGCCAAGCCGCCGCCACCGCCGCCCGCGCAGAAGAAGGCCGCGCCCAAGCAGGTGCAGCAGCGCCCGCCGCAGCCGCTGCCGCCGATCCAGCAGCAGCAACCGGCGCCGCCACCGCCGCCACCACCGGAGCAGCGCCCAGGCCTGTTCGGCATTCCCGGATTTGGCCGCTAACCGAGCTGTTCGTTATTGCCGCGCAGCGATGATCTCGAGGGCTCGTGCGCCCGGGATCGCTTCGCCGGCGGAGAGCTTCAGGAAATCGCCGGGCTCGCCCGCCAGCGCCTTGTCGAGCAGCGCGGTATAGCGTCGCCGCGAGATCTCGACGGCGCCGAAGCTCTTCAGGTGCTCGGTGACATATTGGGTGTCGAGCAGCTCGAAGCCGCCGTGAATGAGCCGCGCGACCAGATGCACCAGCGCGACCTTCGAGGCATCGCGCACATTGTGGAACATGCTCTCGCCGAAGAAGGCCCGCCCCAGGCTGACGCCGTAGAGACCGCCGACCAGCTCGTCGCCCTGCCAGGCTTCGACGCTGTGGCAATGGCCGAGCTCGAACAGCCCGCCATAGAGGTCGCGGATGCGCTTGTTGATCCAGGTGTCCTCGCGACCCACTTGCGGCGCCGCGCAGCCGGCGATGGTCGCCTTGAACGCGGTGTTGACGGTGACGCGAAACTGATCCGAGCGCACGGTGCGCGCGAGGCGCGAGGCGACGCGGAAGCCGTCGAGCGGGATGACGCCGCGCAGCTCCGGCTCGACCCAGAACAGGGTCGGATCGTCGGCGCTTTCCGCCATCGGAAAGATGCCGCAGGCATAAGCGCGCAGCAGCACGGCCGGCGTGATTTCAGACGGGGCGGAGTCGCGCGAAGTCATGGCTTGCCATCATAGCAGGATCGCAATGCGGTTGCGATGGTTGGCGGGCGGGCCGCTCAGCCCGTGGCAGCGGTGCTGGTCTTGCCGACGCTTGCGGGCATGCGGCCGAACTTCAGCACGACCCGGGTTCCGGAATGGGTGGGATCGCGCTCGACCGTGGCGTCGAGCTTGGTGGCCATGGCCGCGACGATGCGCTGGCCCATGCCGGTGGAGCGGGGATCGGCCTTGGCGTTGTCGCCGACGCCGTCGTCGGTGATCGAGAGCAGGAGATCGTCGCCTTGCGAGATCAGCTCGACATGGATCGGGCCGGCGCCGTCGGGATAGGCGTATTTCACCGCGTTCATCACCAGCTCGTTGACGATGATGCCGACGGCGACCGCTCGGTCCGGGTCGATCTCGATCGGCTCGGCCTTCAGCGTCAGGCGCGACATGCGGTTGCCCTCGGCCGAGCGGCGCAGGTCCTCGAGCAGCGAGTCCAGATACTGATTGAGGACCACGCTCTTGAGGTCCTGCGAGGTGTAGAGGCGGCGGTGCACCTGCGCCACCGCGGCGACGCGGCCCATCGCGTTGGTCAGCGCCGCCTTGACCTCGTCCTGTGCGGCGGAGCTTGCCTGCAGGTGCAGCAGCGAGGCGATGATCTGGAGCGAGTTGCCGACGCGGTGGTTGACCTCGCGCAGCAGGAGCTCGCGTTCGGCGGCGAGCGCCGCGTAGCGGTCGCGCGAGGCGTGGATCTCGGCCTCGGCTTCCTCGCGAGCCCGTTGCAGCTCGGCCTGGCGTAGCGCGCCTTCGGCGGCGACGTGGAGGAGCGGGATGAAGTCGCCCTGGACGTCCTTGACCAGATAGTCGGCCGCTCCCGCCTTGAGCGCCGTCACCGCGATGCTGGAATCCTGCGAGGCGGTCACGAACACGACGGGCGGCGCGTCCGGGATCGCCATGATCTGCTCGAGCGTCTCGAGCCCGTCGAGGCCTGGCATGTACTGGTCGAGCGCGACGACGTCGATGCCGCCTACGGTGCTGTTCTGGGCGGCGGCGCGGCGGATGTGCTCGAGACCTTCCTCGCCGCTCGCGGCATGGACGACCCGGAAGCCGCGCCGCGTCAGGCCGCGATCGACCAGGCGCGCCAGCGCCCCGTCGTCGTCGATGTAGAGCAGTGTCGGCGTGCGCTGGTTCATGTGGCGGCGGGCGGGACCTGGATGACCGAGAAGAACAGACCGAGCTGCCGGATGGCGTTGGCGAAATTCTCGTAGTTGACGGGCTTGGTGATGTAGACGTTGCAGCCGAGCTCGTAGCAGCGCTTGATCTCCTGGGAATCGTCGGTGGTGGTCAGCACCACCACGGGCGAGGCCTTCAGGTACTTGTTCTCCTTGATCTGCTTCAGGATGTCGATCCCGGTCATGTCGGGGAGGTTGAGGTCGAGCAGGATCAGGAGCGCGTTGCCCTTCTGCACCAGCCCGGAGCCGTCGGCGCCGAACAGGTGCCGCATGGCGTCGGTCCCGGTGGTGAAGGAGACGATCTCGTTGTTGACGCCCGAGCGGCGGATATTGCGCTCGATCAGACGGGCATGGCCCTCGTCGTCCTCGACCATGATGATGGTGACAGGCTGGGTCATCGATCTCTGTTCCGGTTGCTCACGTTCCAGGCGATCGGCAGCGTGATCGTGAAGGTGCTGCCCGTGTTGAGTTCCGATGATACCGACATGGTGCCGCCGAGGCGACGCACAAGTGCACGCACATGGGCAAGACCAATGCCCTGGCCGGGCTTGTCCTGGGTTCCCGCGCGGCGGAACAGGTCGAATATCCGCTGGTGGTCCTTGGGATCGATGCCGCGGCCGTTGTCGCTGACCTCGAAGATAGCGTAGCCGAGCTTGGTCCGCCCGCGGATTCTGATCTCGCCGGACACGCCGGGCTTGAGATATTTGATGGCATTGTCGATCAGGTTGGAGAAGATCTGCTCGAGGGCGAGACGGTCGCTCACGAGGTCCGGCAGGGGCTCGACGTGAATCTCGGCCTGCGCCTCGGCGGCCTGGTGCGCCAGCGTCGTCACGATGGCCTCGATCAGCTCGCGCGTGTCGACCTTCACCGGCTGGAATTCGCGCCGGCCCTCGCGGGTGAGGTTGAGGATGGCCGAGATCAGCCGGTCCATCTTGGCGATCGACGATTTGATGAAGCCGAGCGCTTCGGAGAAATCCTCCTGGAGCTGCTTGTCGGCGCCCTCGAGCGCGATCTCGCCCGGCGCGGCGGGCGCGAGCGGCGCTCCTTCCGCAGGGGCGTGCGCGAGGCTGCCGATGCGGCGGAAGATGTCGCCGCCGAGCTCTTCGAGCTCGCTCGTGAAGCCCATGATGTTGACGAGCGGCGAGCGCAGATCGTGGCTGACGATATAGGCAAAGCGCTGGATCTCGTCGTTGGCTTCGCGCAGATCCGCCGTGCGCTCGTCGACGACGGCCTCAAGATTGAGGTTGGCATCGCGCAGGCGCGCTTCGGCCGCATCGCGTTCGCGTGTCGAACGCCGCACCAGCCAGATCGAGATCAGCGCCAGCACCACAACCAGGCCGGATCCGATACCGGTCATCGAGGCGGCCAGGGTCTGGCTGCGGTCGGAGTTGGCCGTGCGGAGGCGGAATAACCGTTCCTCCTCCTGAAGCATTCCCGTCGCGACTTCGGCAATCGCCGCCGTGGTATCGGCGGAGGCTAGCTCGCGCACCAACCCTGCGGCCTTCTCCGGCTGACCCTGACGGATGAAATCCATCTCCTGCGCGAATTGGCCGAGCCGCGTCTCGATCACCGAACTCAGCTTTTCGATGCTCTTGCGCTGTTGCGGATTGTCGCCGATCAGGCGTGTGAGCCTGTCGAGCGCTGGCACGATTGCAGCGATGGCCTTGTCGTGGTCTGCCTTGAAATCCGATCTTTGGGTCAGCAGGTAGCCGCGGGCGGTGCTTTCCGCACGCCGGATTTCCAACAGGAGGGCGTTGATCTGGTTTTCAGCCTCGATGGTGTGAACCACCCACTTGCTGTCCTCCCGCGCCTTGTTGACGAGGTAGACGGAACCGGCGCTGATCACGGTCAGCACCAAAAGGCCCGCCGCGAACAGCAGGATCTGCCAGAATGCGCGCCGTCGCTGGCCTTCAGCCGTCACGACGGTTCACCTGTCTGCAGGCAATGGAGTTCAAAACGCCCCCTTGGAACTGGCCCCAACCATCCAGAACGCGATTGGAGGCAAGGGGTTCCATGAGGACGTGATTATCGCGGCGCTGGTTCCACCTTGCCGGCCAGGTACTGCTCCAGCCAGTGGATGTGGTAGTCACCGTTGATGATGTCGGCTTCGCGCACTAGGGCGCGGAACAGCGGCAGCGTGGTCTCGATGCCCTCGACCACCATCTCGTCCAAGGCGCGGCGCAGCCGCATCAGGCATTCGGCGCGGGTCTTGCCGTGCACGATCAGCTTGCCAACGAGGGAGTCGTAGTAGGGCGGGATCGTGTAGCCCTGGTAGACGGCAGAATCGATCCGCACCCCGAGGCCGCCGGGCGGATGATATTGCAGGATCCGGCCGGGCGAGGGGCGGAAGGTCTGCGGATTCTCGGCGTTGATGCGGCACTCGATCGCATGGCCGATGACCTGGACCTCATCCTGCCTGGCCGGCAGGTCGCCGCCGGCGGCGATGCGGATCTGCTCCAGCACGAGGTCGATGTCGGTGATGCTCTCGGTGACGGGATGCTCCACCTGGATGCGGGTGTTCATCTCGATGAAGTAGAACTCGCCGTCCTCGAACAGGAATTCGATGGTGCCGACGCCGAGATATTTCATCTCGCGCATCGCTTTCGCGCAGGTCTCGCCGATCTTGGCGCGCGCGGCGGCAGCGAGCACGGGCGAGGGGCCTTCCTCCCAGACCTTCTGGTGGCGGCGCTGCAGCGAGCAGTCGCGCTCGCCGAGATGGATCGCGCCGCCGCGGCCGTCGCCGAGGATCTGGATCTCGATGTGGCGCGGCTTCTGCAGGTATTTTTCCAGATAGACGGAAGCATCGCCAAAGGCGGATTTGGCCTCGTTGGCCGCCGTCGACAGCGCCAGCTGCAGGTCGGCCTCGCTGTGCGCGACCTTCATGCCGCGGCCGCCGCCGCCCGCCGCCGCCTTCACCAGCACGGGAAAGCCGATTTTCCTGGCGATCGCCATCGCATCGTCATCGGGGCCGACGGCGCCGTCCGAGCCGGGCACCACGGGGATGCCGAGGCGCTTGGCGGTCTTCTTGGCCTCGATCTTGTCGCCCATCAGGCGGATGTGCTCGGCCTTGGGACCGATGAAGTGCAGATTGTGCTCGGCCAGGATTTCCGCAAAGCGCGCGTTCTCGGAGAGGAAGCCGTAACCGGGATGCACGGCATCGGCGCCGGTGATCTCGCAGGCCGCGAGCAGGGCGGGCACGTTGAGATAGCTGTCCTTGGACGCCGGCGGCCCGATGCAGACGCTCTCGTCCGACAGCCGCACATGCATGGCATCGGCATCGGCGGTGGAGTGCACGGCGACGGTGGCGATCCCGAGCTCCTTGCAGGCCCTGAGGATGCGAAGGGCGATCTCGCCGCGGTTGGCTATGAGGATCTTGTCGAACATGTTGTCCTGCAGCGAATGGCGAGTGGCGAATGGCGAGTAGGGAAGGCTGACGCCATTCGCTATTCGCTATTCCCCATTCGCGTCACTCAATGATCACCAGCGGCTCGCCGTACTCGACCGGCTGGCCATCCTCGACCAGGATCTGCGTCACCGTGCCGGCGCGCGGCGAGGGGATCTGGTTCATCGTCTTCATGGCTTCGATGATCAGTAGGGTCTGGCCGACCGAGACCTTGGTGCCGACGTCGATGAACGGCTTTGCGCCCGGCTCCGGCGCCCAATAGGCCGTGCCGACCATCGGCGAGGTCACGGCGCCGGGATGCTTCGACAGATCGGCCGCGGCAGGGGCTGTGGGGCTTGCTGCCAGCGGCAGGGCGGCCGGAGGAGCCGTCACCTGCATCGGCATGGTCGCGGCAACGCTGATGTTGCGGGCGACGCGCAGGCGCAGACCCGCCCGCTCGATCTCGATCTCGGTGAGGCTGGTCTCATCGAGCAGAAGTGCCAGCTCGCGGACGAGCGCGGAATCCTCGCTGGAAAACTTTGCGGCTGCTTTGTCGTCGGGCTGGCGCGCCATGTTGTTTGATCCGAATGTTCTGTTGGAAGGGAGCGTCAGGCGTTGGGCTTGATGCCGAGCTTGGCGGCAAGGCCCTGGATGGCGAGGCGGTAGCCCTCGATGCCGAAACCGCAGAGCGAGGCGAAAGCCGCGCGCGCGGTGTAGGAATGGTGACGAAAACTCTCACGGGCGTGGATGTTGGTCACGTGCACCTCGACCGTCGGAATCTGCACCGCGAGCAGCGCATCGTGCAGTGCGATCGAGGTGTGGGAATAGCCGCCGGCATTGATGATGATGCCCTTCATCTTGCGCGCATGCGCCTCGTGGATGAAATCGATCAACTCGCCTTCGCGGTTGGATTGCCGGCAGTCCGCCTTCAGGGCGAACGTCGCGGCCGTGTCCCGGCACAGCGCCTCGACGTCGGCCAGCGTCGCATGGCCATACTTGTCGGGCTCGCGGGTCCCCAGCATGTTGAGGTTCGGCCCGTTCAGGACGAGGATCGTGTCGGTTGCAGGTTCGGCCATTCCAATCCCGGAAGAGGTGTTTCGGCGTGGCGGGGGTTATAGGTAACAAAGCGCGTGAGGGGAAGCCTTGAAGGGCCTCAGCGGCGGGTTCAACCGCCTCATCCAGTGCGCAAAAACCTGTGCGGAAACCACGGAAATTTCTTGTTAACCAGTCCGAAGCATGGCTGCCGGGCGCATGCAAAGGGGCGGGCATCGCTGCCCGCCCCTGAGATTGCCCGTGTCCGCCTTAGACGTTCAGGACGGCCACGATCTCGTAGGTGTCCGGATCGATGATGACGATCTCTTCCCGGACCAGGACGTACTTGTAGCTCCGCCATTCCGGATAGATCGACACGACCCGCGACGGCAGGGCGTGAAGGGTGATGCCCTCCCGCGGGATGCGGGTGCCGACCGAGATCGAGAAGTTCACGTTGGTCACCGGGGCGACGCGCTGCTCGCGGATCACGGACGTGATCTGCGTGCGCTGCTCAGTCGAAAGCTTGGCAGCGGCGCCGGCCTGGCCGACCGTGGTCGAGCTCTGGCCCTGCGCGTTCTGGGTCGAGCTGGTGCCAGTCTGACCCTGCGCGTTCTGGTTGGTGCTGGTGCCGGTCTGGCCCTGAGCATTCTGGTTGGTGCTCGTGGTGCCGGTGCCCTGTCGGGTCTCGGTGGTCGAGGTGCCGCTCTTGCTGCCCTCCGCCTTCATGTCCTTCTGGTCCTTGGCACCGGACTTGCTGGTGTCCTGGCTCATGCTCTTGGACTTGTCCTGCTGGGACTTGTCCATCTGGCCCTGCGCGCGATCATCGGTGCGCTGGCCCTTGGTGGTACCAGACTTGTCCTCGGCCGCGTTCTTGTTCATCGCGCCGCCCGAGGAGCGCTCGTCCTTCATCGCGCCGGACTTGTCTTCGGACTTCATCGTCCCGGAGCCGCCGGCCTGGCCAACGGTCCCCTTGTCCTGGCTCATCGAGCCACCGCGCTCAGCCGCGCCGCCGGAAGGCTGCGAATGCTGCATCTGCGCGCCACCGGCGCCGCCGCCGCTATCGCGGCCCATGTTGCCTTGCGCGTTCGCGAGGCCAGTGCCCGCGACGAGCGCGACTGCGGCAACCGAAATCATAAAGCGGTTCAACATCGAAATTCTCCTCACGTGTTCATTCGCGTCATTGCCCGCGCCGACAACGAAAGGGGATTTGAGTTGTTCCGGAACTTCGACTGTTCCGCGGCATTTGTTTGTTGAACGCCAGATGAATGACTTTGCACGAAGGCGCCAACGTTCAGCGCAAGAAAAAAGGCCGGCATGTCTGCCGGCCTTTTCTGTTCTCGCTATCGCAAAACGTGTGATCAGCAAGTCGCCTTGCCGCAACGGGCAATGCCGATCTTCTCCTTGAGGCTTTCAACACCGACGGCGCCGATCACGATCTGCTTGCCGATCACGTAGCTCGGCGTACCGTTCATGCCCATCGCTTCGGCGAGCTTGAAATTCTCCTCGAGGGTGGCGCGCACCTCGGGGCTGGCGATGTCCTTCTCGATGCGAGCCGTGTCGAGACCGGCTTCCTTGGCGGCTTGCATCGCGCGGGCCTTGTCGGCGGCGCCGCGGCCGCTGAGCAGCTTCTGATGGAAGTCGAGATATTTCTTGCCGGAGGGATCCTGCATGCGCACGGCGACCCCGACCTGCGCCGCTTCCACCGAGCCCTGGCTCAGCACCGGAAATTCCTTCAGCACGACCTTCAGCTTCGGATCGCCCTTCATGATGGTCAGCATGTCGTCCATCGCGCGCTTGCAATAGCCGCAATTGTAGTCGAAGAACTCGACGAAGGTGACGTCGCCATCCCTGTTGCCGAGCACGACCTGGCGTGGCGAGTTGAAGATCGCCTCGGCGTTCTGCGCGATGCTGGCTTGGTGCTTCTGCGTTTCGGCCGCGGCCTGGCGCTTGCTGAGCTCGGCCATGGCCTCCTCGAGCACCTCGGGATGGCTGACGAGATAGTTCTTGATGATCTTCTCGATCTCGGTGCGCTGGCTGTCTGAGAAACTGTCGGCCGAGGCGGGCACGGCTGCGCCGAACATGGCGAGCGCGAACAGGGCAGGAGCGAGCAGGCGCAGCGAAGGCATAGTCAAATCCTCTTATCCAAAGCAGGTTTCGAGAAACGTCCTGGCGGATTCAAGCACGGTGTCGTGACGTCGTGGTCGGGCGTCGTTCGAGTTTGCGTCAGTTGCGCGGCGGCTTCGCCGCCACGATGTCGTCGGCCTTGACCCATCCGGGGGTGCCGACGGCGAAACGTGTTTTCGCGCGCGTGGCAAGCTCGCGGGCGGTTTTGTTGTCGCCGCGCAAATATGCGGCCTGGGCCGAGGCGAGATCTGCCTCCGCATAATCTCCCTTCCGGCCATAGGCCATCGCGAGCTGCGTATAACCGAGCGCCGCCTCGGGCTCCCGGGCCACCGCGGCGCGGAGAATCCGAACGGCATCGTCGGTGTAGGCCTTATTATCGGTTCCGACCAGAGCCTGCCCAAGTAACATCTCGATGAGGGGGGCGTTGTTCGAGAGGGCGACGGCCTTGCGCAAGGGCGCGATCGCTTCGGCCGCCTTGCCGCTTTCCAGGAGCGCCTGGCCGCGCACCTCGTAGAAATACGGGTTGTTCGGCTGCACCTGGATCAGCGCGTCGATCTGGGCGAGCGCGCTGCGCAGATCACCGTGCAGATAGGTGCTGATGGCGCGGGCATAGCGCGCCGGCAGACTGTCGTTGGTCTGGGGATAGCGGCGGTAAACCGTCTCCGGCCGCTCCATGAAGGCGGAAATCTTGGCGCGGACCATGTCATGCCGAAGCTGGAGCGCGGGATCGTCCTTCTTGTTCCAGTAGGGGCTGGAGCTTGCGAACTCCTGTAGTGCGGCGACGCGCTCGGCCGGCATCGGATGCGACTGCAGATAGGGATCGGCGCCGCGCGCGGCGAACAGGCTCTCGCTGGTGAAGCGCTTGAACGTCTCGTACATGCCCTTGGGCGATTGCTGGGTCGCAGCCAGGAATTTCACGCCGGCGCGGTCGGCATTCTCCTCCTGCTGGCGCTGGTAGGACAGCAGCGTGCGGCGGATCACCTCCTGCGGAGCGGCGATGGCGGCCGCGCCAGCATTGGCGAGCCCGTTGTTGCCTACGCTGCTGCGCTGCGTGCTGCCGGCCGCAATCGCGCCGGCGCCGAGCAGCATCGCGATGATCATCTGGGTCTGGGCGGCGGCGAGCTGCTCGCGCAGCTTGGACAGATGGCCGCCCGCCAGGTGTCCGGTCTCGTGCGCGAGCACGCCGATGATCTGGTTCGGCGTCTCCGATTGCAGGATCGCGCCCCAATTGACGAAGATGCGGCGGCCATCCGCGACGAAGGCGTTGAACGAGCCGTCGTTGATGATCACCATCTGGATGTTGTGCTTCTCCAGACCCGCAACGCGCAGGATCGGACGCGTGTATTCGCGCAGCAGCTGCTCGGTCTCGGTGTCGCGCAGGACCGGCGGCCCCTTGGCCTGCGCGCGCGCGGCCGAGAACGGCGTCAGCGCGATCGCCATGGCCGTGACGAGGGCGGTGAGGGCGGAGGCTTTCTTGCGCAATGCGATCTGGAGCGACATCAAGCGGTCTTGGTCAAAAGGGGCTCGGTCAAGTGGTCTTGGTCAAGCAGTTCAGTGATTGGTTTTGGCGATTGGCGGCGGACCGGATACGCGATATGCCCTTGTGAGCGGTGCCCTTATGAGCCGTACAATGCGGCCAGTCTGGGGCACAAGCGCCCCGTTTACGGACCGGACGGACCGGTTCGCCAGCCAATAGCAGAAATCGATGCACGACGCGACATTGAGGAACCGGTTGGGGCAGTGGCTCGAGCCCTCCCGCCGCAGCGATGTTCCCCCGTTCATGGTGATGGACGTCATGGCCGCGGCGGCCCAAATCGAGGCCGCCGGCGGTCATGTGATCCACATGGAGGTCGGCCAGCCCGCGGCCGGCGCGCCCAGGACCGCGATCGCGGCCGCCCATGCGGCGCTCGAGGCCGGACGAATCGACTATACGTCCGCGCTCGGCATCCCCAGTCTGCGCGCGCGCATCGCGCGCCATTATCGCGACGCCTATGGCTGCGATGTCAGCCCCGAGCGGATCGTGGTGACGACGGGCTCGTCGGGCGGCTTCATCTTGGCCTTTCTGTCGATGTTCGAACCTGGCGATCGTGTCGCCGTGACGGTGCCGGGCTATCCGCCGTATCGACACATCCTGACCGCGCTCGGCTGCGAGCCGGTGCTGATCGAGACCACGAACGAAACGCGTCACGCGCTGACCGGCGAGGCCCTGCTCGCAGCGCATCGCAAGGCGCCGCTGAAGGGTGTTCTGGTCGGCAGCCCCGCCAATCCGACGGGCACGATGATGTCCCGTGAAGCGCTCGCCGGCCTGATCGCGGCCGCGGAAGATGCCGGCATCCGCTTCATCTCCGATGAGATCTATCACGGGCTCGATTACGCGTTTCCGGCCGTGACGGCGGCTGCGCTGTCCGAGCACGCGCTCGTGATCAATTCGTTCTCGAAGTATTTTTGCATGACCGGTTGGCGCGTCGGATGGATGGTGGTGCCCGAGATCCTTGTGCGGCCGATCGAGCGGCTGCAGCAGAACCTCTCGATCTCGGTGCCGGCGCTGTCGCAGATCGCGGCGGAGGCCGCCTTCGACGGCGCGGCCGAGATGGAGGAGATCAAGCACGGCTACCAGGAAAACCGGCGCGTCCTGATCGATGGTTTGCCCAAGGCGGGACTGACGGAATTCCTGCCGGCCGACGGCGCCTTCTATCTCTATGCAGACGTCTCGGACTTCACCGCCGACAGTTTCGAATTCGCAAAGCAGATGCTGGAGCAGGCGCGCGTGGCGGCAACGCCCGGCCTTGATTTCGATCCCATCCATGGCCGCTCGTTCATTCGTTTCTCCTATGCGCGCTCGCCAGGGGAGATGCGTGAGGCAGTTGACCGGATTGCTGAGTGGCTTAAATAACTGCGCCAGTTTTCTTCAGCCTTCCGGAGTTCAGCTTGTCAGACCGTTCCGTCCCGTCCGCCGCTGCGCCACATTCCTCTCTCGCCGCTTTGATGTGGCCGACCCGGCCAGGCGAATCCGTCGGCGCGCTGCGTGCCGTCGTGCTGGTCGCGCTCGGCACGGCGTTGATGGCGCTGTCGGCCAAGGTGAATCTGCCGCTGCCTTACGTGCCCATGACGTTGCAGACGTTGGTGGTGCTGATGATCGGCGCCGCCTATGGCTGGCGCCTCGGCAGCGCGACCATGATCGCTTACCTCGCCGAGGGCGCGATCGGGCTTCCGGTGTTCGCCGGCCCCGTGGGTGGGATCGCGCCGCTGGTCGGCCCGACCGCGGGCTATCTGTTCGGTTTCGTTGTGGCCGCGTTCGCGACCGGTTGGCTCGCCGAGCGCGGCTGGGATCGCAGCGTCATGCTGCTGTTTGCGGCGATGGCTGTTGGGCACATCGTCATTCTCGCGACCGGATTCGGCTGGCTGGCATTCGGCCTTGGTCTCGGCGCCAGCAAGGCCTGGCAGGTCGGCATCGTGCCGTTCATCGCGGCCTCGCTGGTCAAGAATGCGCTCGGCGCGACGCTGATGCCGGCGGCGCGCCGGATTGTCGAGCGTCGCGGATAGGACGCGCTCGCTAAAATCGCTCGGGCCGGTACGGCGTGGGATCGACCGCGGGCGTTTCGCCGCTCATCATTTCCGCGAGCAGGCGCCCGGTCGCAGGTCCCAGCGTAAAACCCTGGTGGCCGTGGCCGAAATTCATCCACAGGCCGGGGTGGCGCGGGGCTGGGCCGAGCACCGGGAGCATATCGGGCGTGCAGGGCCTCGTCCCGAACCATGGATCCGGCTCGACCCGCTTGCCGAGGTCGATCAGCTCGCGCGCGGAGGCTTCGGCGCTGGCGAGCTGCACCGGGGTCGCGAGCGCGTCCGCGCCCGTCAATTCCGCGCCGGTGGTGATGCGGATGCCCTTGGCCATCGGCCCCATGGCGTAGCCACGGGCCTTGTCGACCAGCGGCAGGTCGAGCGAAGCGCCGCCGCTGTAATGCATGTGGTAGCCGCGCTTGCGCACCAGCGGGATGCGATAGCCGAATTTGCACAATAAATCAGGCGACCACGGCCCGAGCGTCACGACGGCGTGGGCAGCGTCGATGCGGCCCTGGTCAGTGTCCACCGACCAGCCGGTCGCGGTCTGTCGCAGCGACTGCGCATCACCGAGCACGATCCTGCCGCCGAGCCGTACGAACAGCTCGGCATAGGCCGTGACCAGCGCGCCGGGGTCGGACACGGTCCAGGTGTCGAGCCAGTGGATCGCTCCCGGGAGATCGTCGCGCAGGATCGGCTCGGCCCTGGCAAGCTCGCTGCCCGACAGCACGCGGTAGTTCACGCCGAATTCGCGCTGATCTTCCTCGGCAGCCTTGACCGAGAGATCCAACGAAGCGGCATCGCGAAACAGCGCTCGGTAGCCGGCGCGGCGGATGAGATTGTCGGCATGCGCCTCGCGGATCAGGGTGTCGTGCTCGGCCGTTGCGTAGGCGATCAGCCGTGCCCACGCCTCGATCGCCTCGCGATGTCGCTTCGGCGCCGAATGCCACCAATAGCGGAGCAGGGGCTCGATGTGGAGATGCAGCGAGGAGAGGCTGTAGCGCACGTCGTTGGTGCGGCCGGTCGCGATCTTCAAAAGCGAAGCGAGGTCGCGCGGCATTGGATAGGGGCGTACCGCTTCGGCCTGGATCATCCCCGCGTTGCCGTAGCTGGTCTCGCGGCCCGGCTCCCTGCGATCGATCAGCGTCACCCACCAGCCGCGCCGCTGTAGATGCAGCGCGGCGCCGACGCCCACCATGCCGCCGCCGAGAATGATCGCGCTTTGCATCGCAACTGACCTCATCAAATCAAAACCGCCCGGTTGGGCCGGGCGGTTTCAATTCCATTTGTCCCTTTACTCGCCGCCGCCGAAACGGCGTGACCACCAGCCGGCACGACGTGGGGCGGCCGGGGTTTCGCTTGCCGCCTCCGGCGCGGGCTCAGGTGCCGGCGTGGGTGCAGCAACCGGCTCGGTCGCCTCCGCCGCCGGCGTTGCGGGCTCCGCCTGGCTGTTCGCCAGGAAGCTTACCTTTTCGCGCACGGTGGAGCGGCGCCGCGCGGCCCTGTCGCCGGCTGACTCTTCGTCCGGCGTTGCGGTCGTCGCGGCGGGAGCGGGCTCCGGCTGGGCCGGCGCCTCGGTCCGGATCTCGGCGTGCGGCTCAGGCTCCGCAACCCGCGGCTCGCCGGTCGGCTCGGCCTGCGCGATCGAGGGCGAAGCCTGGCTGCCGAGGCCGTCGAAATCGGCCACTGCATAGGCAGCTTCCGGCGGCGGGTTGGTGCCGAGCTCGTCGCTGATGGAGCCGGCAAGACCTTCCTCGCCGCCACCGCGCCGGCGGCGACCGCCGCGGCGACCACGCCGGCGCCGGCGATCACCGCTGCCCTGCTGTTCGCCACGGGCGGCCTGTTCCTCGCCTTCCTCACCGTCCTGCTCGGACTCGGTCTCCTCCTCGCTTTCGCCGGCGATCATCGCGGGCTCAGGTACGGTCGGCGCCGTATCCTCGCGCAACTCTCCTTCGCGCTGGCCCCCGCGGCCGCGCCGGCGTCGACGGCGCTTGCGGCGCTGGCCGTCCTGCTCCGAGGCTGCCTCGCCGCCAGCCTGCTCGTCGGCAAGGCCTTCGGTCTCGTCGGTTTCGATCTCGGATTCCGTCTCCAGGTCGAAGACGTCCTCGTCGTCATAGGCCTCTTCAGCCGGTGGCGGCGGGCTCGCAGCGGCTTGCGCAACGAGCAGCGCCTTGGCGGCTTCGAGCGTATGCACCTGCTCGCCGCGGTCGATCACATAGGCCTGCGGGCCGCTGACGCCGGGATCGGCGATCACCGACAGCGTGACCTTGAAGCCGTTCTCGAGATCGCGCAGATGGCCGCGCTTGTGGTTCAGCACATAGAGCGCGACGTCGGTGCGGGTGCGGACCACGAGATTGTGGGTGGCGCCCTTCATCAGGATCTCTTCGAGGCCGCGCAGGAGCTGCAGCGCCACCGAGGACACCGAGCGAACGTGGCCGGTGCCGCCGCAATGCGGGCACGGATCGGTCGAAGATTCCAGCACGCTGGCGCGGATGCGCTGGCGCGACATCTCGAGCAGGCCGAAATGCGAGATGCGGCCGACCTGGATGCGCGCGCGATCCTGCCTGAGGCAATCGGACAGCTTGCGCTCGACCGCGCGGTTGTTGCGCTTCTCGTCCATGTCGATGAAATCGATGACGATCAGGCCGGCGAGGTCGCGTAGGCGCAGCTGGCGGGCGACCTCTTCAGCCGCTTCCATGTTGGTCTTGAGTGCGGTGTCCTCGATATGGTGCTCGCGCGTCGATCGTCCCGAGTTGACGTCGATCGAGACCAGCGCCTCGGTCTGGTTGATGACGATGTAGCCGCCGGAGCGCAGCTGCACGGTCGGCGAGAACATCGCATCGAGCTGGCTCTCGACGCCCATGCGCGAGAACAGCGGCTGGCCGTCGCGATATTGCTTCACCGCGCCGACATTGGCGGGCATCAGCATCTTCATGAAGTCGCGGGCCTCGCGGTGGCCGGCTTCGCCGGCGACCAGGATCTCGTCGATCTCCTTGTTGTAGAGGTCGCGCAGCGAGCGCTTGATCAGCGAGCCTTCCTCGTAGACGAGGGTCGGGGCCTGCGATTTCAGCGTGAGGTCGCGCACCGTCTCCCACATCCGGATCAGATATTCGAAGTCGCGCTTGATCTCGGGCTTGGTCCGGGCGGCGCCCGCGGTGCGCAGGATGATGCCCATGCCCTCGGGCACGTCGAGGTCCTGCACCACTTCCTTCAGGCGCGAGCGGTCCTGCGCGCTGGTGATCTTGCGGCTGATGCCGCCGCCGCGTGCGGTGTTCGGCATCAGGACGGCGTAGCGGCCGGCGAGCGAGAGGTAGGTCGTCAGCGCCGCGCCCTTGTTGCCGCGCTCTTCCTTGACGACCTGAACCAGCATCACCTGGCGGCGCTTGATGACTTCCTGGATCTTGTACTGGCGGCGCGGCCGGAAGGTGCGCTCCGGCACTTCCTCCAGCACGTCGTCGCCGCCGACGGATTCGACGACTTCCTCTTCGGCATCCTCGCCGTCCTCGTCCTCGTCATCCTCTTCGGCTGCTTCCCCGGCGTCCGCATGCGGGGCTTCAGTGCTTTCGCCGGCGGCGTAGATGGCCTCGGCCGGCTCGGCGGCCGATGTCACGGCCTCCGCCAGAGGCTCCGCCAGCGCTTCCGCGGCATGAGCTTCGGGAGCGGGAACGTCGAAGGTTGGCGCCGGCTGCGGCTCGGCAGCGGTTTCGACCGCGGGCTCGGCGCCGACCGCCGCGACAGGCGCGGGCGTCTCGTCGGCGTGATCATGTTCGTGATGATCGCGCTCGTCCTCGCGGCCGCGGGCATCGTCGTGAGCGTGATCGTGCTCGTCATCGCGGGCATGACGATGTTCGTCATGATCATGATCGCCATGATCGTGATCATGGCCCTCGTGCTCGCCGTGATGCTCCGCATCGGCGTGCAGATGCTCGCCCTCGGCATGCTCGGGCAGCGCGGCGCCTTCGACCGGCTGGGCGGCGGGATCGGCGCCGGCTTCGAGACCTTCGACGATGTCGCTGCGCACGCGCTCGCCATGACCGCGGCGGCGGGCGTTGCGGTGCCGCGAGCGGCGACGGCCGTGCGAGCGGTTCTCGCTTTCTTCCTCGGCCTCGCGATGGGCCTGTTCCTCGGCCTCGATCAGCGCCTGCCGGTCGGCGACCGGGATCTGGTAATAGTCGGGATGGATTTCGCTGAAGGCGAGAAAGCCGTGGCGATTGCCGCCATATTCGACGAAAGCGGCCTGGAGCGAGGGTTCGACCCTTGTGACCTTGGCGAGGTAGATATTCCCGCGCAGTTGCTTGCGTTGCGCGGTCTCGAAATCAAACTCTTCGACGCGATTGCCGCGGACCACGACGACCCGGGTCTCCTCCGGGTGGGTGGCATCGATCAACATCTTGTTGGGCATGTCTTAACTCTTGGCGGCGGCGGACGCGATAAGCCGTGGGCGCGTATCGCGCCGGCGGGTGACGCGACGGTCCACCTGATTCGGGGGTGAGGGGAAGGCCGAAACGCCGTCTCTCGCGCCTTGCCGAACCGGAAGCTTCAGGACCATTGCGACGCATGGGATTGTCACTCCGCAGCGTCGCGAATGCTCCTTCAGATTTCGTCGGCACAGTCTGGCGCATCAAGCGTCGGCCCGTATGAAACACTGGGCGGCGAGGCCGCCCTTCAATCAGTTGCTGCTGGCCAGGCACGGCGCGAGCGCGCTCGCCTTGGGGATCACGAACCGCCCCCTTGGGATCAAGGGACCGGGTAATGGGTTACGCCGCTGTCAGAACCGTCCCGGCAACATGAGTGGTAGCCCGAGACCGTCCGCCTCCGGGGCTTGACCCGCTCCACCTCGCTGCCGCGCACCGCGCTGGTCATAGAGGGAAGCGGAAAACGCTGGAATTCTCAAACCTTGAGAGTTCCGGCGCTGCACCGGGAGGCTGAATGCGACACAACCGGAAATATCGGCCGTCAGCATTCCGTACATACGAGGAATGAGCCATCCGTGCAAGGGAGCGTCGCACGGCGGTCACAGTCGGCGAGTTTCGCGCTTCCGTCATTAAGGATCGATTAACCCTGTGGTTCTATTGCGTTAAGAGAGCTGCTCGGAGGCACGGAATCGGTGGCGAGCCGCACAAATCGACGGATTTTGCTGGGGGGCGTGTTGCTGTGCACTGCGGCATTGCCCTGTGCTGATTCCGCGCGCCTGATCGCTGCGGAAAGCCGGCTGCAACCTGCTGCCGTTGCGGCGAATTTTCCGGTTGCCTCGGCCGCCCGCCTGGCCGGCGACGGCAAGCAGACCCGCTTCATCCTCGACCTCGACCAGACCATCACCTTCCGCGCCGTCACGCTGGGCGACCCCTATCGCGTCGTAGTGGACGTGCCGCAGGTCAATTTTCAGCTGCCCGCCGGGACCGGAAGTGGGGGGCGGGGGCTGGTCAAGGCCTTCCGCTACGGGCTCGTCATGCCCGGCGGCTCTCGAATCGTGTTCGACCTGACCGGACCGGCGAAGATCGCCAAATCCTACGTGCTGGAGGCGGCCAACGGCCAACCGGCCCGGCTGGTGCTCGAGCTGGAGGAGGTCGACCGCACCGCCTTCGTGTCGTCACGTGCCCCCGAAAACCGTCCCGAGCTGCGGCCCGCGATCGCTGAAGCGCCGCCTGCCACGGTTCCCAGTGCCGCGGCCCCGGATGGCGCGCAGCAGAAGGCTGATACTCGCCCGGTGGTGGTGATCGATCCCGGCCACGGCGGCATCGACAACGGGACGCAGTCGAGCGGCGAGAGCGAGAAAAACCTGGTGCTGGCCTTTGGCCTGGCGCTCCGCGATAAGCTGGAAAAAGCCGGCAAGTACCGCGTGGTCATGACGCGGGACGACGATACCTTCGTTCCGCTCAATGACCGCACCAAGATCGCCCGCAATCTCAAGGCGGCCTTGTTCGTCTCGATCCACGCCGATGCGCTGCCACGGGCGGAAGGGGATGCGCAGGGCGCGACCATCTATACGCTGTCCGACAAGGCGTCCGACGCCGAGGCCCAGCGGCTGGCGGATGCGGAGAACCGCGCCGATGCGATCGCCGGCTTCAACCTCGCGGAGGAGCCGACCGACGTCGCCGACATCCTGATCGACCTCACACAGCGCGAAACCCGCACCTTTTCAAACCGTTTCGCCCGCCATTTGATGAGCGAAATGAAGCAGACGGTGCGGATGCACAAGCATCCCCTGAAATCCGCCGGCTTCCGGGTTCTGAAGGCGCCCGACGTGCCATCGGTGCTGGTCGAGATCGGCTACGTCTCCAACAAGGGCGATCTCGAGCAGCTGGTCTCCGAGGGCTGGCGCTCCCGCGCCGTGGGCTCGATGGCCCAGGCGATCGACGGATTTTTGACCAAGCGGATGGCCACGGCGGGGACGTCGAACTGAGCCGGTTTGTTCCTCCCGGCCCAAAGGCCCTAGTTTGGCCACAGCGGACGCTTTATAGAAACCGGTAGAGGGTTCCGGAATCGGCGAGAACCTGTTCGGCAAGCGTCTTAAGTCCGGCCTCGATGTGATTGCGTAAGCCGGTGAATTCGCGACGTGAGGTTGGTGCCGTTTTGTGTGCCAAAGGGCTGATACTGGGCTGATCCAGAGTTTGAACGGATAAACAGATAATGCGCTTGCTGGTGCGGTTCATGGGCTTCCTGTTCGCCGCGGGAACAGTGGTGTTCCTTGTTGGCGTCGGGGCCGTGGCAGGCCTGATCTGGCATTTCTCCAAGGACTTGCCGGACTACTCTCAGCTTCAGGATTACGAGCCGCCGGTGATGACGCGTGTGCACGCGGTCGACGGTTCGCTGGTCGGCGAATACGCCAAGGAGCGGCGGTTGTATCTGCCGATCCAGGCGGTGCCGAAGCTCGTGATCAACGCGTTCCTCGCGGCCGAGGACAAGAATTTCTACGAGCATGGCGGCATCGACTACACCGGCATGGCGCGCGCAGGCCTGCTCTATCTGCAGAACTACGGCTCCAACCGCCGTCCGCAGGGTGCGTCCACGATCACGCAGCAGGTCGCCAAGAACTTCCTGCTCACCAACGAGGTCTCCTTCTCCCGCAAGATCAAGGAAGCCTTGCTGGCGATGCGCATCGAGAAGACCTATTCGAAGGACAAGATCCTCGAACTGTATCTCAACGAGATCTATCTCGGCCTCGGCGCCTACGGCATCGCGGCGGCCTCGCTGGTCTATTTCGACAAGTCGGTGAACGAGCTGACAGTGGCGGAAGCGTCCTATCTGGCGGCGCTGCCGAAGATGCCGGCGACACTGCATCCGGTCCGCAACCGCGACCGCGCCATCGAGCGCCGCAATTACGTGATCGACCGTCTCGTGGAAAACGGCTGGATCAAGCAGGCCGACGCCGACAAGTCGCGCAAGGAGCCGCTCGCCGTCACCAGCCGTTCCAACGGCGCCCACACCTTTGCCGGCGAATATTTCGCCGAGGAAGTCCGCCGCGACATTTTCGAGCGCTACGGCGAGAAGAAGCTCTACGAGGGCGGCCTGTCGGTTCGCACCACGCTCGATCCGAAGATCCAGGTCATGGCGCGCAAGGCCATGGTCGCCGGCCTCGTGAACTATGACGAGCAGCAGGGCTATCGCGGCGCCATCAGCAAACTCGACATTTCGGGCGACTGGGGCGTGAAGCTCGCCGAGATCAAGTCGCTGTCCGACATCTCGCCTTGGCGCATGGCGGTGGTGCTGGAGACCAGCGATCAGTCGGCACGGATCGGCTTTCAGCCTGGCCGTGAGCTCGGCGGCGCGGTGAGCAAGCAGCGCGAGACCGGCATCGTGACGGTCGACGGCGTGCGCTGGGCGCGGGCGCTGCAGGGCGGCACGAGAGGCAAGACGCCGACAGCGGTGTCGCAGGTGCTCCAGCCCGGCGACGTCATCTATGCCGATCCCCTCTACAAGGACGGCCACCCCGTCGAGGGCCAGTACCGGCTTCGCCAGATTCCGGAAGTCTCCGGCGCGATGGTGGCGATGGATCCCTGGACCGGCCGCGTGCTCGCGATGGTCGGCGGTTTCTCGTTCGACCAGAGCCAGTTCAATCGCGCCACGCAGGCCTACCGGCAGCCCGGTTCGTCGTTCAAGCCGATCGTCTATTCGGCCGCGCTCGACAACGGCTACACGCCCTCGACCGTCGTGCTCGACGCGCCCATCGAGATCGACCAGGGGCAGGGCGCCGGCGTGTGGCGGCCTGAAAACTTCTCCTCGGGCAAGTTCCAGGGACCGGTGACGCTGCGCAATGCGCTGCGGCAATCGCTCAACACCGTGACGGTGCGCCTCGCGCAGGACATCGGCATGCCCCTGATCGGCGAATATTCCCGCCGCTTCGGCGTCTATGACGAACTGCCGAACTATCTCTCCTACGCGCTCGGCGCCGGCGAGACCACGGCGATGCGCATGGTCACGGCGTACTCGATGCTCGCCAATGGCGGCCGCCGCGTGAAGCCGACGCTGATCGACCGCATCCAGGACCGTTACGGCCGCACCATCTTCAAGCACGACCAGCGCGAATGCCGCGGCTGCGACGCGCCGGGCGGCTGGAAGAACCAGCCCGAGCCGCAGCTGATCGACCGCCGCGAGCAGGTGCTGGATTCCATGACCGCCTATCAGATCACCGAGCTGATGGAGGGTGTGGTGCAGTCCGGTACGGCCACGGTGATCAAGGAGGTCGGCAAGCCCGTCGCCGGCAAGACCGGCACCACCAACGAGGCCAAGGACGCCTGGTTCGTCGGCTTCTCGCCGGACATCGCAGTCGCGGTCTACATGGGCTACGACAAGCCGCGCCCGCTCGGTAAGGGCAATGCCGCGACCGGCGGCCATCTCGCCGCTCCGATCGTGCGTGACTTCCTCAAGCTCGCGCTCGCCGACAAGCCCGCGGTCCCGTTCAAGGTGCCGGCCGGCATCAAGCTCGTGCGCGTCGTTGCCAAGACCGGCATGCGCGCCGGCCCCGGCGAGACCGGCGGAACCATCCTCGAAGCCTTCAAGCCCGGCACGGCGCCGCCGGACAATTATTCGGTGATCGGCGTTGCCGACGCCGACGGACGCGGCATGCCGGTGCAGCAGCAGCCGGATTCCGGCTTCCTCTTCCGGCCGGGCACTGGCGGGTTGTGGTAGGCCGCGGATAAGACCGGGCGATCACGGTTCAGGCGGTTGCGCTTTGCGGCCGCCGCCGCTACATCCCCTCTCAAACTGCACGCGGGATTCCGCAAGACAGAGAACGACATGCGCGCCGAAATCGAACGATTGGTAGAAGAGATCAAGCAGTCAGTCGGGCTGCTGAGGAGGCATCTTTGACGTCGAGAAATCGACGGCGCGCCTCGCTGAGCTGAACAAGCTCGCAGAAGATCCCAACCTCTGGAACGACCCCCAGAAAGCCCAGAAGCTGATGCAGGAGCGCACCTCGCTGGAGGATGCGCTCTCAGGCATCGGCAAGGTCGAGCAGGAGCTCGAAGACGACATCGGCATGATCGAGCTCGGCGAGGCCGAGGGCGATGACGGCGTCGTCGCGGAAGCCGAAGCTGCGCTGAAGAACCTGAAGAAGGAAGTGGCGCGGCGCGAGCTCGAGGCGCTGCTGTCGGGCGAAGCCGACCGCTTCGATTCCTATCTCGAAGTACATGCCGGCGCCGGCGGCACCGAGAGCCAGGACTGGGCGCAGATGCTTTTGCGCATGTACACGCGCTGGGCCGAGACTCACGGATTCAAGGTCGAGTACCTCGAAGAATCCGAGGGCGAAGAGGCCGGCATCAAGTCGGCGACCATCCAGGTGTCCGGGCACAACGCCTATGGCTGGCTGAAGACCGAAGCCGGCGTGCATCGCCTGGTGCGCATCTCGCCGTTCGATTCCAACGCGCGGCGGCACACGTCGTTCTCGAGCGTGCAGGTGTTCCCCGTCATCGACGACAGCATCAAGATCGACATCAAGGAATCCGACGTCCGCGTCGACACGATGCGCTCGGGCGGTGCCGGCGGCCAGCACGTCAACAAGACCGAATCCGCGGTGCGCCTGACGCATATCCCGACCGGGGTCGCCGTGGTCTGTCAGGCCGGCCGCTCCCAGCACAAGAACCGGGCGCAAGCCTGGGATATGCTGCGCGCGCGTCTGTACGAGATCGAGCTGAAGAAGCGCGAGGAGAAGGCGGCCGCCGACCAGGCCGCCAAGACCGACATCGGCTGGGGCCACCAGATCCGCTCCTACGTGCTGCAGCCCTATCAGATGGTGAAGGATCTGCGCACGGGCGTGCAGACCTCCGATACGTCGGGTGTGCTCAATGGCGAGCTCGACGAGTTCATGGCCGCGACGCTCGCGCAGCGCGCCTTCGGCACCACCGCCGGCGACGTTGAGGACGTGGACTAGCCATGTCCCGAATCGCCTTCATCGGGCTTGGGCGGATGGGCCATGGCATGGCCGGCCGCTATCTCGATGCCGGCTTCACGGTAACGATCTGGAATCGCAGCAAGGCAAAGGCCGAGGACCTGATCGCGCGCGGCGCGATTTGGGCGACCTCGCCGGAGGACGCCGCGATCGATGCCGACGCGGTCGTGACCATGGTCGCCGACGATGAGGCCTCGCGCGCGGTCTGGCTCGGGCCTGACGGCGCCGCCAAGACGGCGAAGGCGGGCACCATCGCGATCGAATGCTCCACTGTCTCCTATGACCACGCCCGCGAGATGGGCCGCGAGCTCAACGCGCGCGGGCTGATCTACATCGATTGCCCCGTGACGGGATTGCCGGACGCGGCGGCGGCCGGGCAGTTGACGCTCTTGGTTGGCGCCGACGCGGCCGATCTCGAGCGTGCGCGGCCCTATCTGACGCCGATCGGCTCGACCATCCGCCATTTCGGCGCGGTCGGCTCCGGCACTGTCTACAAGCTCATCAACAATCTCATGGGCGCGATCCAGATCGCCGGTGTCGCCGAGGGCCTTGCGATTGCCGAGCAGGCCGGGCTCGACATGAACCTGGTGCTGGAATCGATCCAGGCGGGCGTCGCCGCCAGCCCGCAGGTAGCGCGTCACTCCAAGCGCATGGTCGCCCGCGATTTCGGCGGCGCGACCTTCACCGCGGCGCTACGGCACAAGGATGCCGCCTACGCCGTGAAGCTCGCGGAAAGCCTGTTGGCCAACAAGCCGCTGGTCGCGCGCGCTGCGGTCGAGGCGTACGCGCAGGCGAAAGCGGTGATGCCGGACGATGATGAAGGCAGGATGATCGAGCTGGTGTCGCGGCCGAAGAAGCGGTAGAGCGGAAGTCTTCGACCATGAAAGGTGTTCGGCTTGTGACCCGACGCGGACTTGAAAGACCCCAATAAGCCGCAGTCACGAACCGCTGCGGTAGGACTCGACGGCGTGCAATCGAAGACTATCGCATCAAGTGGAAATCATGACGGACTGGCCAACGGCGGCCTCAGAAGTGCGCGAACGATGAGCGGGATACCAACCGCCAAAGGTATCAGCCAGTACATAAAATGAGGCAGCTCCTTCCAAAGCGGCAACTGCTTTCCATTGTCGACGTAAAAGGCAACCAGCATTAGGACATACGACAGGCCCATCCCCGCGATATGAAGCCTGACCCAGTTCCGCCATCGATGCCGGAGCGCTGAGCGCCCGAGCCAGGCGCAAGCGAACGACAACGCCCCGAGAATGAACAAGTGATAGTTTTCGTCCCAGCGCATAAGCGACAGGAACGTCGCGGAAGCGCTGAGCGCCAGCAGGCACCAGAAATAGTTCGTTCCGAACTTCGAATGGCGTCCGCGACGCTTCTCGCTTAGCATTGCGATCGCTCCGATCGCAACACAGGCGATACCCAATGGGATATGCACTCCGAGAACCACCGCGAGAAACACGGGATCGGTCGATGGAATTTCAATGCCCGCCACAATGGTTGTTTCACCGCCGGTCATGGCGCCACTTCCAGCTTGCAATTGACCATCGACTTCGCTGACGAGGACGGGCGTTTGACGGCAGATGCTGCGGCGGCGCACACGACGCAAAGCACACAGCAGCCAGCGAGGACGGCGGCATAGCTCCCCGTCCAATCGAGGGTTGCCGCGAAAGGCAGCGGCCCGAATGCGGCGCCGGAAATGCCGAAGACGAACGACACTCCCCTGATCGCGCCAAGATGGTCGCGCCCGAAATACTGCGCGTAGCCGGCGGCGTTGATAGCTTGCTGCGAGCCGTACGCTCCGCCCAGACTCAGCGCATACAGCACGCTGACGGCGATTCCACTTCCAAACGCCGGGAGAGCTGACGCCAGCGCAAGCATGAACATCGCAAGCGGGACCAGGTGCCGGGGTTCATACCGATCCACCAGAAATCCGGTGCCGAGCGTAGCAACGGCCTGAACGCCGGCAAGCAGCGATAGCAACAGCAACGCGTCGCCGTATGCGATCCCGGCCGTCTGCATGATTGAAAAGTGATTGAGCAAGAGCGCGGTGCCGATGGCGTTGGTCAGAAAGCCTGTAGCGCAGAGCAGCCAGAAGACGCCGGTACGCAGCGCTTGCTCGCGTGTAAACGATGGCTCGTCCCGTAGCTCTTTTGCGGCAGGCGCCAACCCGGCGTCCGTGCTGAGGCCGAACTTTTCCGGCTGATCACGAAACAGCGCGGCAGCGACCGGCAGAATGGTGAGGGCGACAAGACCGGCAACGGCAAGATAGGCGCCCCGCCAGCCGTAGTGCGAGATGAATCCATCGAACAGCTTCGGGAAGACCAAAGAACCGGCCGCGAGCCCGAGACTTGCTGCCGCAGCGGCAATCCCCCGCCGACGTACAAACCACAGATTGACGACCTGCTGGCTGACAAGGCTAAGGCCGCCGATCGCGGTGCCACGCAACAGCGCGAAGCCCACGAGCAGCATCACTGCGGATTGAACGGTCGCCATGAAAACGCAGGCCAGGGCGAGGCCACCGGCGATTATGGTCGCCGTCAGGCGAGGCCCACGCCGGTCGATCCAGCGGCCGATCACGGGCGCAGGCAGAATCCCTGCTAGCGTTCCAACTGCATAAGCGATCGAGGCCGAAGTGCGCGAGATGCCGAGATCGGCAGTGATCGGATCGAAGAAAACCGAGACACCTGCCGTCTGGCCGGGCAGTGTCATGAACGAGCCGAAAGTGCCCGCACCCAGTATGATCCAGCCATAGTGGACAGCCGAAGACCGTGGGCCCACCGCCAACATGCGATTCAACTCGCCCGGCGCGTCGCCGCGGCCCGCAAATCACTCTCAAACCCTTCGCAGCAATGCTCGCGCAAGAACTCCATGATCGCGTCCATGCGATCGTACTGAGCGCGACAGATTACCGTGCGCCCGATTTTTTCTTGGGCGACGAGGCCAGCGCCAACCAGCCCGCGCAGATGAAAGGCGAGCGTGGAGGCCGGCACGTCGAGACGGGTCTGGATATCGGTGATGTTGAGACCCGGCGGTCCGGCCCGAACCAGAAGCCGATAGATGTCTAGTCGCGTCAAATTGCCCAACTCGGCTAGGCAGCGCGCGGCGAGCTTGCGATTCATCACTTGCACTTATCGCAAGTTCGGACGAGATACAACTACAATCCTAGTTTTATAGTTGTTCTTGACAGTATGAAATACCAACGAAACCAATCGAGCAGATGCAGCTGATGCGGTTCAACGGGCAGGCGTGGGAGCTGTTCGGCGACTTCATCACCGGCGAGGTCGGCCACGAACGCAGCCAGTAAGTGGGCAGCGCGCGAGCCTAACCCGCGCTGAGCCGCACGCCGGCGCGCAGGAATTTCTGTGGATCGACCGCTTCGCCTTCGATGCGTGTCTCATAGTGCAGGTGCGGACCGGTGGAGCGGCCGGTCGAGCCGACGAGGCCGATGACCTGGCCGATCTTTACGACCTCGCCGACCCTGACGTTGATCTCGGAGAGATGGCCGTAGCGGGTCGAAAGCCCGTTGCCGTGGTCCACCTCGACCATGCGGCCATAGCCGCCGGACCAGCCGGCGGAAACCACCTTGCCGTAGGCGGTGACGCGGACGGGGTCACCGCTGGCGGCACGGAAATCGAGGCCGGTGTGCATTGCGGGCCGACCCAGGAAAGGATCGCTGCGCACGCCGAAGCCGGACGTGAACTCGACCTCGCCGATGACAGGCTTGCGATACGGCACCAGCGCCAGCGTGCGGTTGAGACGGTCCATCTCGGCGCGCGTGGTGTGGATGCGGTGGAGCTGCTTCTCGAACGGTCCGGCATTCGCCGTCAACTTGACGGGGACGAACGGTCCGCCCATCGCACTGCGCGGCACGGCGGCTTCGAGATGGGAAAGGTTCAGGCCGAGGTCGCTGACCACGCTGCGCATCCGGCGCATGCGCGAATCCATGCTTTCCTCGACGGCGTTGAGCGCCGCCATCTGGCGCCGCTCGACCTGATCAAGCGAGGTCGTGAGCCGGACCAGCACGTTGTCGAAACCCTGGTTCTTGGCGAACTTGTTGGTCGGCGCTGCCAATACGCTCGGCGCGCGCGATTCGAGGCGCGCTTCGCGATCCGGCGGCGCCACGAAGATCACGGTGTCGCTGATCGGCGACGGTTTTGGCGTGGTCGGACTCGCATCACTCCGCTGCGGGGCGGCGCGGGGAATCGAGCCGGTCACGTCGGGCATGGCGCCAAGCGCCGTGGCCCTGGATTCCAGCGCCGTCTGACGCTTCATGATCTGGTCGAGCTTCTGGTCGAACTGTTCCTGGTCGAGCAATTGACGGCTGGTGGTGCGATCGATCTTGGCGCGCAGCTCCGCGATGCGGTCCTCATAGGCGTATTGCATCTCGGCCTGGCGGGCGATCAGCCGGGTCAGGACGTCGTCACGGAACGCGAAATAGGTGGCGGTGGCGGCCGACCACAGCCCGAGCAGCACCACGGTGCCGACCACGATCCAGAACACCACGGGCCCGAAGCGGACCTGCTTGCCGGCATGCACGATGGTGTAGGCATCGTCGGTGGCGGGCAGGGGAATCGCGGTCACCGCCGCCGGGGCACCCAGAGGGCGCCGGAAGGCTCGTCCGTGATCGTGAGGATGATGTTGGGGGTACTGCGAGTATTGGGCAGAACTTTTCGACATCGGCACTCCCGCGCCGGTCGGATGGGTTCCTTGCGGCTCAATTGCCGCCGCAATCTGGGCCGCGCATGGTTAATTTTCCGCAAATGGGAACGCTCGAATTTAAAGGATTGGTTAAAGGCTCCTTGCCGCTTCCAGCACCTCGTCGGCATGGCCGTCGACCCGGACATTGCGCCAGATCCGCGCCACCTTACCGTCGGCCCCGACCAGGATTGTGGTGCGAAGAATCCCCAGGAAGCTCTTGCCGTACATGGACTTTTCGCCCCAGGCCCCATACGCCTCCAGCATCTCATGCGTCTCGTCCGAGATGAGGGGGACGCCGAGCTTGTGCTTGTCGCGAAACTTCTCCTGGGCCCTTAACGGATCGGCGGAGATGCCGATCACGGCGGTGCCGGCGGCAGCGAAGGCGTCGGCGAGGCGCGTGAAGTCGATCGCCTCCCGCGTGCAGCCGGGGGTGTCGGCTCGGGGGTAGAAGAACAGGACGAGCTTTCGGCCGGCATAGTCGGCGAGCGTGACCACGTCGCCGCCATCGCGCGGCAGGCGGAAGGCCGGGGCCTTTTGGCCCTCGGCCAAGCCGGACTTCAAGCCCGACTTGGCGGCAGCCGGAGAGGAGGCGGATTTGGAGGATTTTAACTGTTTCGATGCGGCCTTATGTGATCCTGCTTTTGCTATGGTCGCAGCTGATTTGCGTGCCGGTGTCCGCTGCGTTTTCGCGGATCTTGTTTGAGTCGATGCCCGCGTTTTTGCGGACTTCTTTTCAGCGGTCGGACTGCCGGAGGGCGTTTTGGACGATTTCTTTCGGGATTTCTTGGACATACGCCTTCCTTTCGACGCTTTCGGCAGGTCAACCGAAGCGGTATTGCAGCTCGTGTCCGGCGAGCCGGAATCGTGCCCTCGGCTGGGCAAGTCTGGCGACGCCGGAGTATGGTTACAAGGAATTCCACGCACCACCCCACTGCTCGTTGAACGCGCTCCCGGGGCGAAATGACGAACAGCAGGAATATTCGAGGTATGGCGGCAGTGCCGGCGCAGGGAGCGTCACTTCCCGCGAACGGCTGCGGTCCCGGCGGCGCTCAATCCTATGACGGGCGCCTGTATCGAGAGGCAATGGCAAGGAATACGTCGCCCCAGGACTACAACCGGGATTTTGATCGGCGCGGCGGCCAATTCGAGCCGCAGGAATGGGACGACGCCGACTGGGATCCGGATCAGGAAGCGGCTGCGCGCAATCGCGCACGCCGGTTGCTGGCGCGTTCCGGTTCGGGCTTTCTTCGCTTCGGTGGTGGATTTGGCGCGCTGCGCCGCTGGACGGGTGGGGGACGTTGGCTGAAGCGCCTGGCGGTGGCCGTCGCCACCGTCATCGTCATTTTCATCGGCTGTTTCGGTGCGCTGTGGTGGCGGCTCGGTGCCGGTCCCATCAGTCTGGACATCGCAACGCCGTGGCTCGCAGCCGCGATCGAGGACAATATCGGCCACGGCAACACCGTTGAGGTCGGCGGCACTCAGATCGAGCGGGCCGGCCGGGTCCGCGTCGCCGTCCGCATCCGAGACATCATCGTTCGCGACCGCGATCACGCCATCGTCGCCAGCGCGCCGAAGGCCGAGGTGAGGCTGTCGGGTGCGGCCCTCCTGATGGGGCACCTGCGTGCCGAGAGTCTCAACCTGGTCGATGCCGAGCTCGCCATCCGCATTGCGCCCGACGGCACCGTAACCGTGTCCGCCGGCGACACCGCAAAGCCGCTCGCGACCGGTGTCGCGTCCAAGAAGGACGCGGGCCTGCCGCCGACATTCCCGCGCAGCGGTGTCCCCCCGCCGCCATTCGCGACCGCGCCTGCGAGCCCGGACGCATCGCAGGCCGCACCGCAGGCGACCGCGCAGAGCGGCATCCTTCAGGGCCTCGACTGGCTCGACAGCCTGAGCATGACGGGCCTCGACGGTCAGAACCTCAACGAGATCGGTCTGAAGAACGGCGTCCTGATCGTCGACGATCAGCAGCGCGGCAGCAAATGGTCGTTCGAGAACATCACGCTCAGCCTGAGGCGGCCGAGCCGCGGCGGCGTCGCGCTCAGCCTCGGCGAGCAGGGCGCGCGTCCGTGGATGCTGCGCGCCACGATCGGACCGGCCGAGAACGGCGTGCGCTCGGTCGACATCAAGGCGGACAAGGTCTCGACCTCCAACATCCTGCTGGCGCTGCGGGTGAAGGACCTCACCTACACCGCCGACCTGCCGCTGACGGGCGAGCTCAAGGGCGAGCTCGGCCGCGACGGCGTGCCGACTTTCTTCCGCGGCAAGATCGCGGCCGGCGCCGGCAATATCATCGATACCGACACGCCCGACTACCCGATGGCAATCGACTCGGCCGAGATCAACGTCGAGTGGGATGCGAACCGGCGAGTGCTGGTCGCGCCGTTCAAGGTTCTCTCCGGCGCGAACCGCCTGACGCTGCTGGCCCATCTCGAGCCACCCAACGGCAACATCAACGACTGGCAGCTCGGCTTCAGCGGCGGTTCGATCCTGCTCGGCGGCATCGACAACGAGCCGCCGCTCGTCTTCAACCGCATCGCGATCGGCTTCCGCTTCGACACCGACCACAAGCGCATCCTGCTGACACAGGCCGACGTCTCCAACGGCGAGATCGGCGTCGCCGGCACCGGCGCCATCGACTATTCGGGCGAGCCGCGGCTCACCCTCGGCTTTGCGGGCACGCCGATGTCGGCCTCCGCCTTGAAGCGGATGTGGCCGACGCTGATCGTCCCCGAATTGCGTGAATGGGTGATCGAACGGATCGAGCGCGGCACGCTCCAGCGCATCGAGATCGGCGTCAACTCGCCGACCAGGAACCTGCCGCGCAAGGGCCCGCCCATTCCGGACGACGGCCTGTCGGTCAACATCGTGGCGAGCGGCGTTGCGGTCCGGCCCGTGGACGGCATGCCGGTGGTGCGCGATGCCGACCTGAAGGCACGCGTGACCGGGCGGACCGCGACCGTCAACATCGGGCAGGGCGTTGCTGATACGCCCGCGGGCCGCAAGGTCACGATCTCCGACTTCGTGTTCGAGGTGCCCGACATGGCGCCCAAGCCGTCGCCGTCGCGGAGCAGATTCCGTGTGGAAGGGCCGGTGCCCGCGGCCGCTGAAATGCTCGCCAACGATCGGCTGAGCGACCTGTCGGCGACCGTCGTCGATCCCAACACCAGCAAGGGAACGTTCTCGGCGAACATCCAGCTCGGAATGCCGGTCAAGGGCGAGCTGACCAAGGCCGACACCACCTACGTCGTCACCGCCGACCTCAACGGCTTTGCCGCCGACAAGCTGGTGATGAACCAGAAGCTGGAAGCCAATAACCTCAAGATATCAGCCAACAACCAGGGCTATCAGGTCAAGGGCGACGTCAAGATCAACGGCCAGGCGGCCTCGCTCGACTATCGCAAGCCGGCCGAGGGCGACGCGGACGTCAGATTGCAGGCGACGCTGGACGATGCCAGCCGCGCGCGGCTCGGCTTCGACCTCAGCCCCGCGGTCAGCGGATCGCTGCCGATCAGGCTGTCGGGCAAGATCGCGGGCGGCGCGGAACAGACCACGAGGCTCGGCGTCGAAGCCGATCTGACCGCCGTCAGGCTCGACAACATCCTGCCCGGCTGGGTCAAGCTGCCGGGCAAGTCCGGCAAGGCCAGCTTCAAGGTGGTGCCGACGGCGCAATCGACGCGTTTCGAGGACATCGTCATCGAAGGCGGCGGCGCCTCGATCAAGGGCTCGCTCGAGCTCGACGCGAACAGCGATCTCGTGAACGCGAACTTCCCGACCTACGCGCCGTCCGACGGCGACAAGGCCTCGCTCAGGGTGGAGCGCAGCCAGGACGGTGTGCTGCGCGGCACCATGCGTGGCGACGTGTTCGACGGCCGCGGCTTCCTGAAGTCGGCGATCTCAGGCAATTCCAAGGACGACAAGAACAAGCTGAAGAACGTCGATTTCGACATCGACGTGAAGCTCGGTGCCGTCGCCGGCTTCAACGGCGAGGCCATGCGCAGCCTCGATGCCAAGATGTCGAAGCGCAATGGGGCTATCAAGGCGTTCACGCTGAGCGGCAAGATCGGCCGCGACACGCCTGTCGCTGCCGACCTGCGCGGCGGCCGTGCCCAGGGCAACCGCGAGGTGATCTACCTGCAGACGAACGACGCCGGCGCGCTGCTGCGCTTCACCGACACCTACACCAAGGCGGTCGGCGGCCAGATGGTGGTGGCAATGGAGCCGCCGTCTGCCGAGCCGAACGTCGCGCGCGAGGGCCTGATCAATGTCCGCGACTTCACCGTGAAGGGCGAGGCGCAGCTCGAACGCGTTGCCGCCGGCGCGCCGAACGGGACCGGGAATGGCGTCTCCTTCAGCGCACTTCGCGCCGAGTTCACGCGGCAGAACGGTGCGCTCACGGTCCGTGACGGCGTGGTCAAGGGGCCGATGATCGGTGCCACCATCGAGGGCTCGATCGACTATCCCGGCAACCAGGTCTGCATGAGCGGCACCTTCGTGCCGATGTACGGCGTCAACAACATCTTCGGCCAGATTCCGCTGTTCGGCATCTTCCTCGGTGGCGGCAACAATGAGGGGCTGATCGGCGTGACCTACGAGGTCGTCGGCACGCCAGCCGCGCCCGTGATGCGCGTCAATCCGATCTCGGCGATGGCGCCGGGCCTGTTCCGCAAGATCTTCGAGTTCAACACCGGCAAGCAGAACTCGCCGTTCGAGGAATTCCCATCGCATTCGAACGACGGCTCGACCGGATCGACGCGCCAGCTGTCGAGCGGTTGCACCCTCGCGCGGCGGTAATCCCCACATTCCCAGGTGTGCTCGTCATGCCCGGGCTTGTCCAGGCTTGTCCCGGGCATCCACGTTCTTCGTGCGGCGCGGCCAAAAACGTGGATGGCCGGGACAAGCCCGGCCATGACGAATGTGGCGATGCTTTCGCGCCAAACGTTTTGAGGCTGGAGCGGGGCGTCAGGCCGCGCGCACACCCTTCAGGAATGTTCCGACTTCGCCGGAGAGCTGCTCGGCCTGCTTGGAGAGGTTGCTGGCTGCTGCGAGCACCATGCCGGCAGCGTTGCCGGTCTCGTTGGCCGCCGTGGAGACGCCGCCGATATTGGTGGTGACCTCTTTGGTCGCCTCCGCGGTCTGCGAGACGCTGCGGGCGATCTCGGCGGTGGCGGCGCCTTGCTCCTCGATGGCCGCGCCGATCGAGGTGGCGATGCGGCTAACCTCCTCGATGGTGGCGGTGATGCCGCCGATCGCATCGACAGCTTCCTTGGTGGCGCCCTGGATCTGGGCGATCTTGTCGCCGATCTCGCGGGTGGCTTCCGCGGTCTGGCTCGCCAGCGACTTCACCTCGGAAGCGACCACGGCAAAGCCGCGGCCGGCTTCGCCGGCGCGGGCGGCCTCGATGGTGGCGTTGAGCGCGAGCAGGTTGGTCTGCGCCGCGATGTTGGAGATCAGCTCGGCGACATGCTCGATCTGCTGGGCGCCGTCCGAGAGTGCGCGCACGATGGTGTCGGTGCGGCGGGCGCTGTCCACGGCACGTCCCGTGACCTCGGCGGATTGGGCGACCTGGCGGCTGATCTCGGTGATGGAGGAGGAGAGCTCCTCGGCGGCGGAGGCGACGGTCTGGACGCGCTGGCTGGCCTCATTGGCGGCCGAGCCGACCACGGCGGCGCGGCGATTGGTGCCCTCGGCGGTCGACGACATCGACTTGGCCGTGGTCTCCAATTCACCAGAGCCGGAAGCCATCAGGCCGACGAGCTGGCCGACGGAGGCATCGAAGCGGTCGGCAAGGGCGATCAGGGCCTCGCGCTTCTCCTGCTCGCTGCGGGCCTTGGCCGCGACCTGCTCGGCCTCCAGCATGCGGGCCGTGAGCGCGGTCTGCCTGAGGATTTCGAGCGTCTCGGCCATGCGGCCGATCTCGTCGCCGCGGTCGGTCTCCTCGACCGGCTTGTCGATGGCGCCTTCGGAAATCGCCTGCATGCGGCTCTTCTGACGGTCGAGCGCGCCGAGCACGTCGCGCGCGATCAGCCAGGACAGCGCCGCCATCAGCAGCATCAGGCCGATGCCGATAGCGCCAAGCTCCAGCGTCAGGGCGCGCACGTCGGCGTCGATGTCGTCGACATAGAGGCCGTAGCTGATGACCACGTTCCAGGGCGCGAACTTGCGCGCGAACACGGTCTTGCGGAGCGGCTCGGTCTGGCCCGGACGGGGATAGAGATAGGAGGTGACGCCGCCCTGCGCAGTCTCGCTGCCGGCCTTGATGATGGCGTCGGCGATCAGCACACCGTTGGAATCCTTGGCGCCGGTGATCTTGCCTTCGAGCTGCTGATTGGCGCCGTTCACGACCAGGGAGCCGTCCGGATTGTAAACCACCGGATAGCCCTGGTTGCCGTTGAAGTTCATGCGGCGGCCGCGCTGGTGGAACAGGCTCTTGGCCTCGGCCGCCGTCAGCTTGCCGGCAGTCACTTCGTCCTGGAGCGCTTGGGCATAGTTGTAGAGGAGCTCGACGGCGGTCCGCATCTGCTGGACGCGGTCCTCCATCATCCGGCTCTTGCTGAGCACGGCCGATACGCCGATGATGGCTGTGATCGTGAGAGCCGCGAGGCAGACCATGCTGGCAAGCTTGGTGCGGATCTTCAAATGACTCAGCAGTTTCATCACAGCCCCTACGGAATGGTTGTTATTGCTCGCACCGGTAGCATGAAGTTCTTACCAATCATGAATGGAGGCATGCGGCGGCCTGCTGCGCGGACAGCGTTTGCAGGCGCGTGCGCAATCGTGCAGGCAAATCGCCTTGCCGATGGGCTCCAGCCCTTCCGGGACAACGGAATCGAACTTGGGTTTTGGAAGCTAGACCGTCTGGACGGACCTGCAATGAATCGATTCGTTCATCGCATCATCATGTCTCTGCTGCTCGTCGCGGCCCTCGTTCTGATCTGGAACGTGCTGGGGGCGCGCTGAGACGGCACCGGAGATCTGCCGGTGCCGTCGTGCTTGGCGGAAAAGTGTGTCAGCGAGGCGCGGATGCGCCGCCGGTTATTTCTTGCCCATCGCTGCGTCGGCACTGACCGGGCCGCCACCGGCTGCAGCGAGGTAGAGGCAGGCGAAGCAGAACAGGATCGCTTCGGTCCCGCGGTTGAGCAGTGGCAGGAACACCGGCGTGTCGCCCCTGAACATGTGGCCGATGAAGTAGGCGAAGGCCATTTCACCGGACAAGATGAAGGCCGACAGTCGCGAGAACAAGCCGATCATCAACAGTCCGCCAAGCACCAACTCGAGCGTCCCAGCCACGCCGTAAAGCGACAGCAGCTCGACTTTGGCGAACATCGGAAGAGCCGGAAACTTGAACAGCTTGGCGACGCCGTACTGGAACAGCAGCAGGCCGGTGATGAAGCGAAACAGGCTCAGGAGAACCGGTTGAAAGCGAGTGAGATAAGGAAAGTCCATTGGTTTGCCCTCCATCCAATGCTGGACCCAATGCTGCGACTTGGACCGCATTCGCTTCCGCCTCGCAAGCCACCCAGGACAATTCAGCGCTGACATTTTCGTCATGTCGGACAAAACACCGCAAGGCGCCGCCACCAGCGGCACGCGACCCTCTTTTAAGCGCATGTTCGCCTTGCGCTCGTCCGTAGGATTCCGGTGAAACCAGGGTGTGCAGGTTACGTCGAGGAGACCTACTCCCGCAAAGCGGGGACGACCAGGAACGGAATCATGCCGAGGATCACGCTCGCAAGTGCGAAGGCGAGCAGGAGATCGTAGCCGTGTGTGGCATCGTGGATCAGGCCGCCGCTCCATGAACCGAAGGCCGAGCCGAGGCCGCTGCCGATCGAGATCGTGCCGAAGATGGTGCCGACGCGTTTGCCGCGAAAGATCTTCATGGCGGTGGCGCTGATCAGCGGCCCGCGGGAGCCCATCATGCTGCCGAAGCAGACGACGAAACCGGTGAGCAGAATGACGTTCGGATAGTACTGCAGCAGCCAGAGCAGAACGATGCCGAGAATCGAGATCGCGTAGCTGAGCAGCACCGACGGCCGCCGTCCGATCAGGCCGTCGAGCGCGGAGACGCCGAGCATGCCGAACACCAGCACGATTCCGGAGAAGCCCCAGGCGGTCGCAGCCTGAAGCGGCGGAAAGCCGGCGTCGATCAGATAGGCCACGATCTGCGCCGCGATCGCATACATGCCGACCGCGGTGAAGAAGAAGGTCGAGAACAGCGCCCAGAATGCGTGGTGGCGCATCGCGCTCGCAAGCGTCCAGCCGCTGTCGACGAAGTCAGGATCGCTCTTCTTGGCGACGTGCGGCGAGCCGGCCGCGAACATGCGCCAGGGTAGCAGCAGCAGCGGCGCCAGCAGCCCGAGCGCTGCAAAGCCGAACAGCTGGTAGGTCTCGCGCCAGCCGAGATGATCGATCAGGAGCTGCGAGGCCGGCAGCAAGGCCAGCACGCCGCCGCCCATCGCCGAATAGACCACCGCCATGGCGGTCGGCAGCTTTGGTCCGAACCAGCGACCGAGCAGGATCGAGTTCGGCACATTGCCGATGAAGCCAACGCCGATGCCGACGCAGATGCCGATCGAAAGCTGGAATTGCCAGAGCGCTTGCGCATGGCTCGCGATCAGAAACGCCGAACCGAGCAGGAGCAAGCCGAGCGCATAGACGAGCCGTGGCCCGGAATGATCGAACAGGCGCCCGACCAAGGGTGCGGTCAGCCCGCTGACGAGCCAGGTGAGGGAGTAGATCGAGACGGCCTGGGCGCGATCCCAGCCCAGGCTTTCCGAGATCGGCTTGAGGAAGACCGTGAAGCTCTCGCTCAAGCCCCGGCCAAGAACAGCCAGCGTGAAACAGAGGCCGAGCACGACGAGTGCGGTGCGCACCGCGTCCCGCCGGGTGCTACCGATCCGTTCCTTGCTCGTTTCCGCTGTCGTTTCCGCTTTCGTTTCCCTGGGCCTGTCCTGCTTCATTGCCGTCAGGGAGCGCGCATCCGTGCGCCCTGACAAGCAGTGAAAAGCTCATACGCCTATGCAGGCCTGATGAGCACGTGCTTCTTCTTGCCGAAGGACAGCTTGATCACGCCTTCCGGCGTCAGGTGGCCTGCCGACAGCGCCATCTTCTCGTCGGTGACTGATACGTCGTTGACGCGCAGGCCGCCGCCTTTGATCTGGCGCCTCGCTTCGCCGTTGGAGCCGACGAGGCCCGCCTTGACGAAGGCGTTGAGCACGCCGAGGCCGGCGTCGAGTTCGCCGCGCGGAATTTCCACGGTCGGCAGGCTCTCGGCAAGCGCGCCTTCCTCGAAGGTGCGGCGCGCGGTCTCGGCGGCTTCGTTCGCGGCGTCGCGGCCGTGCAGCAGCGCGGTCGCTTCGGTTGCGAGCACCTTCTTGGCCTCGTTGATCTCCGAGCCGCCGAGCGCCTCGAGCCTTCTGATCTCGGCCATCGGCAGTGTCGTGAACAGTTTCAGGAACTTGCCGACGTCGGCGTCCTCGGTGTTGCGCCAGTATTGCCAGAAGTCGTAAGGGCTGAACTGGTCGGCGTTGAGCCACACCGCGCCTTGCGCGGTCTTGCCCATCTTGGCGCCCGAGGCGGTCGTCAGCAGCGGCGTCGTCAGCGCGAACAGCTGGTGGGTGCCCATGCGGCGGCCGAGATCGACGCCCATGATGATGTTGCCCCACTGGTCCGAGCCGCCCATCTGGAGGCGGCAGCCGGTGCGCTTGGCCAGCTCGACGAAGTCATAGGCCTGGCAGACCATGTAGTTGAACTCGATGAAGCTCATCTCCTGCTCGCGCTCGAGGCGCAGCCGCACGGAATCCATGGTCAGCATGCGGTTGACCGAGAAGTGCCGGCCGACGTCGCGCAGCATCTCGATCCAGTTCAGCTTGGTTAGCCATTCCGCATTGTCGAGCATGACCGCGTCGCTCTTGCCCTCGCCGTAGCGCAGCACCTTGGCAAACACGCCGCGGATCGATTCCTTGTTGGCCTCGATCTCGGCGATGGTGCGCATCGCGCGCGTCTCGTCTTTGCCGGAGGGATCGCCCACCATGGTGGTGCCGCCGCCCATCAGCGTAATCGGCTTGTTGCCGGACTGCTGCAGCCAGTGCAGCATCATCATGGTCAGGTAATTGCCGATGTGCAGCGAGCGGGCGGTGCAATCGTAGCCGACATAGGTGGTGGCCTCGCCCTTGGCGGCGAGCGCGTCCAGCCCCTCGAAATCGGAGCATTGGTGGATGAATCCACGTTCCTGCAGGGTGTTGAGGAAATCCGATTTAAATGCAGTCATCTGTCGGCGTGCCTGACAATTCTTGGTTTACCGTTTTGGGGGCAATTTAAGGGTCTTCCGCGGGAACCCGGTTGGCCGCCCGCCACTTGGCGCGTTGGCATTATAAGATGTGCCCCTCTGGCACAAGGTCGGCATGCCAGCGCGGGTCTCTTGAGGATGCTGGTCCATGATGTTGACAGCACTCGGTTTGATGAGTGGCACCTCGCTGGACGGGGTGGATGTCGCGCTGATCGAAACCGACGGAAAGCAGGTGAAGGCGTTCGGGCCGACGGGTTACCGGCCCTACGGCCCGGCCGAGCGCAACCTGCTGCGCCAGGCCTTGAGCGAGGCCGTGCACCTGCAGCAGCGCGACGCTCGCCCGGGCATTCTGGGCGGTGCCGAGCGTGCGGTGACGCAGGCCCATGCCGAGGCGGTCGCGGCCTTCCTCGCCCAGAATCGGATGAGGGCGGAGGACATCGACATTGTCGGCTTCCACGGCCAGACCGTGCTGCACCGGCCCGAGAGGCGGCTGACGGTGCAGATCGGCGATGGGCCGGCGCTGGCACGGGCCATCCATATACCCGTGATGCACGACTTCCGCGCCGCCGACGTCGAAGCCGGCGGGCAGGGCGCGCCGCTCGTGCCGGTCTACCACCGCGCGCTCGCCCATTCGCTGGAGCGCGAAGGGCCGATCGTCGTGGTCAATATCGGCGGCGTCTCCAACATCACCTATATCGATGGCAACGAGACGTTGATCGCCTGCGACACCGGTCCCGGCAACGCACTGCTGGACGATTTCATGTATCGCACCATGAACCAGGCGTTCGATGCCGAAGGAAAGTTTGCCGCGCTCGGCAAGGTGGACGAGGCCTGGATTGCGCGGGCGCTGGAGCTGCCCTTCTTCGCAAGCCCGCCGCCGAAATCGCTCGACCGCAACGATTTCGCGGCCCTGCGGCTCGGCGACGTGCTGCCTTCCGACGGCGCGGCGACGCTGACCGCCTTCACCGCCGCCGCGATCGCCCGAATCATTCCGCTTCTGCCGCGGCGGCCGCGGAGCTGGATCGTCTGTGGTGGCGGCGCCCGCAACCTCACCCTGCTGCGGATGCTGCGGGAGCGGGTGGGCTCGGCTACGGTCGAGGCCGCCGAGACCCTCGGCTGGTCCTCGGACGCCATCGAGGCGCAGGCCTTCGGCTTTCTTGCGGTCCGCGGCATGAAGGGCCTGCCGCTGTCTTATCCCGCGACCACCGGCGTGCCGATGCCGATGACCGGCGGAGTGATCGCCAGACCCTGAGGATCACGCTCGGTTGATGCGAATGCATCGATCTTGACGAGTGAATGCAGATGCATCTATATTTGATGCAATTGCATCTAACCGCCGGGATCGTTGCCATGACATCTTCGCTTAATACGCCCGCTTCACTGAAACTGATCAGCCACAAGCTTTGTCCCTACGTGCAGCGCGCGGTGATCGCGCTGAAGGAAAAGGGCGTGCCGTTCGAGCGCATCGACATCGATCTCGCCAACAAGCCGGACTGGTTCTTGAAGCTCTCGCCGCTCGGCAAGGTGCCGGTGCTGGTGGTGACGACGGAGCAGGGCGAGGTCGCGCTGTTCGAGAGCAACGTGATTTGCGAATACATCGAGGAAACCCAAGGCGGCGCGAAGCGGCATCCGGTTGACGCGCTGAAGCGCGCCGAGCACCGCGCCTGGATGGAGTTCGGCTCGGCGATCCTCGGCGACCTCTGGGGCTTGGAAACCACGACCGATCCGGCGATCTTCGAGAGCAAGCGCCAGGCACTCGCGGCAAAATTCGCGCGGGTCGAGGCCGCGCTCGGCGCGGGCCCGTACTTCGCCGGCGAGGCGTTCAGTCTGGTCGATGCGGTGTTCGCGCCTGTCTTCCGTTACTTCGATCTGTTCGACGAACTGACCGCGCACGGCATTTTCAACGACGTGCCGAAGGTGCGCGCCTGGCGCGCCGAGCTCGCAAAGCGCCCGAGCGTGCGCAGCGCGGTCGGGGCGGATTATCCGCAATTGTTGCGCGCCTTCCTCATCCGCCACGACGCGCATCTGCTCAAGCTCGCGGCGTGAGCCCGTCCGATGTCGCAATCCCTTGCTTGGCTCATGCTGGTGATCGCGGGCCTGCTCGACGTCGGCTGGGCGATCACCATGAAATATGCCGAAGGCTACACGCGCGCCGGCTGGAGCATCGCCTCGCTCGTGCTGCTCGCCGCCTTCGTATTCCTGCTCGGGCGCGCCTTGAAGGTGCTCGAGGTCAGCGTCGCCTATTCGGTGTGGACCGGCATTGGCGCGGCTGGCACGTTCCTGATGGGCGCGGTGCTGTTCGGCGAGACCTTGAGCGCGATGAAGCTTGCCGGCATCGCGCTCGTCTTGATGGGGATTGTCGCGCTTAAGCTGGCGTAGTCAGTTGCTGCGATCAGATGCACCCATCCGCGAGCAGCAGCCTGCTGGTCGTCGTCGCCTGACGCAGTTTGAACAGGGGTTGAATGTCAGGATCATCCAAGAAGGCCTGAGCCTTCTCGCGGTCCGCAAATTCGATGATGACGAGACGCTCGGGCGCCCAGTCGCCCTCAATCGTTGTCGGCTCGACGCCGCGGACGATGTATCGCCCTGCGTGCTTGGCGATGAACGCAGGAACTTCAGCGATGTAAGTCTTGAATCCGGCGTAGTCGTTCACCGAGAGATCAAGAACCAGATACGCCTTCATCGCTCGCAATCTCCAGCGTGATGGGTTCGCAGCCATGCCGCGAACCCATCCACGTCGGAAGATATCACCGCACGTTGGCGAGGCGCATGTCGAGATACGCCGTGATCGTTTCCATCAGCGGCTCGAGCTTGGAGTCGAAGAAGTGGTTGGCGCCGGGGATGATCTGCTGATCGATCACGATGCCCTTCTGCGTCTTCAGCTTCTCGACCAGCGTGTTGACGTCCTTAGGGGGCACCACCGCATCCTTCTCGCCGTGCACGATCAGGCCTGAGGACGGGCAGGGCGCGAGGAAAGAGAAGTCGTAGAGGTTGGCCGGCGGCGCGATCGAGATGAAGCCCTCGACCTCGGGGCGGCGCATCAAGAGCTGCATGCCGATCCAGGCGCCGAAGGAGAAGCCGGCGACCCAGCAGGCGCGCGCCTCGGGATTGATGGTCTGCGCCCAATCGAGCGCGGCGGCGGCATCCGACAATTCGCCGGTGCCGTGGTCGAACGAGCCCTGGCTGCGGCCGACGCCACGGAAGTTGAAGCGCAGCACCGAGAAGCCGCGATGGGCGAAGGCGTAGTAGCACTGGTACACGATCTGATGGTTCATCGTGCCGTGGAACTGCGGATGCGGATGCAGGATCATCGCGATCGGCGCGTTCTTCTGCTTGGCCGGGTGATAGCGGCCCTCGAGGCGGCCGGCGGGGCCGGTGAAAATGACTTCAGGCATCGATGATCTCTGATCTAAGTCCCTTGAAGGTGATCCCTGCGCAATCGTCCGATTGTGACTCTCGCAGCGTTGCCGCCGGCGAGAGCACGGATGAAGGGTGGAGAGGCGCGCCCTCGGATGATGCGCGAGTGGCGCGCAGGTGAACTGACGCGCGCTTCTAACACAAGGCCAGGGTCAAAAAGCAAGCTTCTTCGACATCTCTCAATCAGCTCAAGAGCTTAGCCAGTCATTGCATTGTCATCTCTGGCTTGCCTGCCGCGACCTGGACCTGCCTGAATCAACCGAAGCACGGCAAGAGCCGGCCGTCCTGCCGAAGGGCGCTATCCAACTTATTGAAATCACGATTGTTTAGGGGGCGCCTGGGGCGATTCCCGCTGGCGCGGTTCGACTTCCGAGCGATGCGACCGCCGGCCGGTAGCGCCGGCTGCCGCCGAGCGTCTGGCCGTTGTCGAAGGCGAGCTCGAAATCCCCTGATGGCTTGAGGTCCACACCGCGCACCCGGTCGAGATTGGCAAGCTTGGTCCGGTGGACGCGAACGATGGAAAAGCGCGCCAGCTCGCTTTCCGCCGCCGCCAGCGTGCCCCGAATGAGGTGCTGGGTGCCGTCGGCGAGGCTGTATTCGATGTAATTGCCGGCTGACGCGACCCAGAGGATATCGCGCGGCACCACGCGAATGCGGCTGGTGCCGTCGCGCAGCCAGATCAGATCGGGGGACGATGGCTGCTTCGGGGTGGGCGGCGCCGACGATGCGACTGCCGCGCTCTTCAGCTCACGCCGGCTTTCGAGCAGCCAGATCGTGGCGGCGATCAGAACAAAGGCCACGGCGTCTTTGCGGAATTCATACAGGACCGTCGCGAGCGAGAAACGGAAATCGTAGGCGCCGCCGGCGAGCCAGAGCGCGAGCTTTCGCACCCAGACCATGCCGGTGATGTGGAGGGTGGAGAAGCCGAGCAGGGCGATCGCCCCGATGGCCGCCTGGGCGGCGAGGCCGGCTGTCCGGCGCATGCGGCGGACCGCCAAGACCAGGATCGGCAGCAACAGCAGGATGACGGCGATGCTCGACATCTCCCAGAACAGCCGCCGGCCGATGTCGTAGCTGTCGCCGCGCCAGGCCGCGTCCTGGGCGAACGAAAACGCATTGACGATTCCGATCACGAGCGCGACGGCCGCGATCGCTGCGAACATCATCCGGTCGCCGCTGCTGATCCCGAAATAGCCGCGACTCGTCCCAGCTGCCGGCGGCTCATCCCCTCGTGTCCGATTCTGATCCCAAACCGGCTCGACGCGCGCCGCAGGCGGAGCATTTTCGGTGTCAGCCATTTTCGTGTCAGTCCTGGCCCCAAAACCGCGTTTGTCGTCCCGTCAAGGAGCAGAAAACCATGACAACACCACAGCAATCCCAAAGCTCTGAAAGGCGCATCGACCTGGATTGGGTGCGGATTTTAGCCTTCGCGCTGCTCATCTTCTACCACGTCGGCATGCTCTACGTGTCCTGGGGATTTCACATCAAGAGCGCGCACCGGGTGACGTGGCTGGAACCGGTGATGCTCTTCCTCAACCCGTGGCGGCTGTCGCTGCTGTTCCTGGTGTCAGGGGTTGCCACCCGCTTCATGCTCGGTACGTCCAGCCTCGCCTCGCTTGCCGGGGCGCGATCGGGGCGGCTCCTGATCCCGCTGATCTTCGGCATGCTCGTGATCGTGCCGCCGCAGGCCTATCTCCAGATCGTCGAAAGCCTCGGCTATCCCGCTGGCTTCTTCGATTTCTACACCCGGCACTACTTTGCCTTTGGCGCGCAATTCTGTCCGAAGCCGTGCATCGTATTGCCGACCTGGAACCATCTCTGGTTCGTGGTCTATCTGTGGGTCTACACGATAGCCTTGATCGGCGTGCTCGCGCTATGGCCGGCCGGCGCTGACTGGCTTGGCCGAAAGCTAGCTCGTGTGCTCGCCGGCCCATGGCTCCTGATCGCGCCCTGCCTGCTGTATGCGGCCTGGCGCCTGGTGCTGTTCCCGGCTTTCCCATCGACACACGCGTTGTTCGGGGACTGGTACAACCACGCGGACCACGCCACGGCCTTCCTGATCGGTTTCCTGCTGGCCAAGCAGGAGGGGATCTGGCGCGAACTCGAGCGCCAGCGCTGGGCAGCCCTGCTGGCGGCCGCCGCCTGCTTCGTTGCCTTCATCCTGGTACGCGCCGGCCTGTTTGCGCCGTCGCCCACGCTGAAGTGGTTCGCCGCGTCGGCCTATGGCTGTTATCAATGGCTCGCGATCGCCGCCGTGCTGGGCTTTGCGCGGCGCGCCTTCACAGCCGACAGCCTGGCGCGGCGCTATCTGACCGATGCGATCTTCCCGTACTACATCGTGCATCAGACCGCGATCATCGTGATCGCGCATCAATTGCACGGCAGCGGTCTGTCGGCTGGGATCGAAGCGTCCATTGTCATCGTCGGGACCGCGCTCACATGTGTGGCGAGCTACGAGATCGTCCGGCGCGTTGCCTGGCTGCGGCCGCTGTTCGGATTGCGGGCGGTGCCGCGAAGTGTTGCGAGGATGGAGCAGCAGCCGGCCTGACGAGCGCATGCCCTCCGATTGGCCGGACGACAAAAGGTGCTAAGAGGGCCAGATGCCGAACCGTGTCTACCTCGACTGGAATGCGACCACGCCGCTGCGCCCCGAGGCGCGAGCGGCGATGGTCGCAGCCTTCGACCTGGTCGGCAATCCATCCTCGGTCCATGCCGAGGGGCGGGAATCGCGGCGGCTGGTCGAAGAAGCCCGCGCGACACTCGCCGCCGCGGTGGGGGCGCAGCCGCGCAACGTCGTCTTCACCTCCGCTGGAACCGAGGCCAATGCGCTGGCGCTCTCGCCGGGTTTGCGGGGGCCCTCCGGCGCACCTGTAGAGCGGCTGCTGGTCTCGGCGGTTGAGCACGCCTCGGTGCTGGCCGGCGGCCGGTTCCCGGCGGACAAGATCGGGCTGATCCAGGTCACGCGCTCCGGCGTGGTCGACCTCGATCATTTGGAGGCGCTGCTGAAGGACGGTTCGCCCGCCCTGGTCTCGATCATGGCCGCCAACAACGAGACCGGTGCCCTTCAGCCCGTCACGGAGGCTGCAAGGATCGTCCACGAGGCCGTCGGCTTGCTCCATGTCGATGCGATCCAGGCGCTGGGCAAAATGCCATTTGATATCAACACGGTAGGCGCCGACCTTGCCACCTTTTCTGCGCACAAGATTGGCGGGCCCAAGGGGGTCGGCGCATTGGTGATGAGCGAAGGAATCGGCGGGCTGGAGCCGGTGCTGCGGGGCGGGGGGCAGGAGCTCAACCGCCGGGCCGGAACCGAGAACGTAGCCGGGATCGCCGCCTTTGGGGCCGCGGTGAAGGCTGCGCTTCAGGCTCTGCCGGAGGATGTGAAGCATATGGCAAGTCTCAGAGATCGCTTGGAAAATGGCCTTCGCGAGGTTCCCGGGACGACCGTTTTTGCGAAAGACGTGGCGCGGTTGCCGAATACCGTCCTTTTCACCGCACTCGGCTTGAAGGCCGAAACCGCCGTGATCGGCTTCGATCTGGAAGGCATCGCGGTCTCCTCCGGCTCCGCCTGTTCCTCCGGAAAGGTCCAGCCGTCTCACGTCCTGGCCGCGATGGGCTATGATCCCGCGGTGGCCCAGGGAGCGGTGCGTCTCAGTCTGGGCTGGTCCACGGAACCGGCGGACATCAATAGGGCGTTAGAGGCTTGGCGAAAGCTTGGTAATACCCTACTTAAGGGCTAAGCGACGAAACACGGCTCGAACGGTTCTAAGCCCGTGCTTTCCGCAGAGAAATATCGTAATACTCGTCCGAGTTTGATCCACCGCGGTCCTTGAAACCGCGAGCGGAGGATGGAATGCCAGCCGTACAAGAGACGGTCGAGCGCGTGAAGCGCATCGACGTCGACCAGTATCGTTATGGGTTTGAAACCCTGATCGACTCCGAGAAGGCCCCCAAGGGGCTGTCGGAAGAGATCGTAAAGTTCATCTCACAGAAGAAGAACGAGCCCGCCTGGATGCTGCAGTGGCGGCTGGAGGCCTATCGCCGCTGGTTGACCATGACGGAGCCGACCTGGGCCCGTGTCGACTATCCCAAGATCGACTTCCAGGACCTCTATTACTACGCGGCGCCGAAGCCGAAGAAGACGGTCTCCTCGCTCGATGAGATCGATCCGGAGATCCTGAAGACCTACGAGAAGCTTGGCATTCCCTTGCGGGAAGTCGCCATGCTCGAAGGCGTCGAGCCGAAGCCCGGCGAGGAGGATCCCGCGCGCCGCAAGATCGCGGTCGATGCTGTCTTCGACTCGGTCTCGGTTGCGACCACGTTCAAGGCCGAGCTGAAGAAGGCCGGCGTGATCTTCATGCCGATCTCGGAAGCCATCCGCGAGCATCCCGAACTGGTGCAGAAGTATCTCGGCTCGGTGGTTCCGACCTCGGACAATTTCTACGCGACGCTGAACTCGGCGGTGTTCTCCGACGGCTCGTTCGTCTACGTGCCGCCGGGCGTGCGCTGCCCGATGGAGCTGTCGACCTATTTCCGCATCAACGAGCGCAACACCGGCCAGTTCGAGCGCACCCTGATCATCGCCGACAAGGGCTCCTACGTCTCCTATCTCGAAGGCTGCACCGCGCCGCAGCGCGACGAGAACCAGCTGCATGCCGCCGTGGTCGAGCTCGTCGCCCTCGACGACGCCGAGATCAAATATTCGACGGTGCAGAACTGGTATCCCGGCAATTCCGAAGGCAAGGGCGGCATCTACAATTTCGTCACCAAGCGTGGCGACTGCCGGGGCGCTAACTCGAAGATTTCCTGGACCCAGGTCGAGACGGGTTCGGCGATCACCTGGAAATATCCGAGCTGCATTCTGCGCGGCGACAATTCCCGTGGTGAATTCTACTCGATCGCGATCTCGAACGGCTATCAGCAGGTCGATAGCGGCACCAAGATGATCCATCTCGGCAAGAACACGTCGAGCCGGATCATCTCCAAGGGCATCGCCGCCGGCAAGTCGCAGAACACCTATCGCGGTCTCGTCACAGCGCATCGCAAGGCGACTGGCGCGCGCAACTTCACCGCCTGCGACTCGCTCCTGATCGGCGACAAATGCGGTGCGCACACCGTGCCGTACATCGAGGCGAAGAACTCGTCCGCGACGTTCGAGCACGAGGCGACGACCTCGAAGATCTCCGAGGACGTGCTGTTCTACTGCATCCAGCGCGGGCTCAGCCAGGAAGAAGCGGTTGGCCTCGTCGTCAACGGCTTCGTCAAGGACGTGCTGCAGCAGCTGCCGATGGAATTCGCGGTGGAAGCGCAGAAGCTGATCTCGATCTCGCTCGAAGGATCGGTCGGCTAGCTCGGACCTCATCCTGAGGAGGCTGCGCAAGCGGCCGTCTCGAAGGATGGATACCAGAAAGATTGGTGGCCTCAATCCTTCGAGACGCGCCTGCGGCGCTCCCTGGGATGAGGGGATAGATGGAAAAACATTATGGCTTTGCTTGAAGTGAAAGACCTCAAGGTTCGTGTCGAGGAGCGTGAGATCCTCCACGGGCTCACGCTGACCGTGAACGAGGGCGAGGTGCACGCGATCATGGGGCCGAACGGCTCCGGCAAGTCGACGCTCTCCCACGTCATCGCCGGCAAGCCCGGCTATGAGGTCACCGACGGCCAGATCCTGTTCAGGGGCGAGGACCTCCTGGAAATGGAGCCGGACGAGCGCGCCGCGAAGGGTGTGTTCTTGGCGTTCCAGTATCCGGTCGAGATCCCCGGCGTCACCACCATGAATTTCCTGCGCACGGCGCTGAACGCGCAGCGCAAGGCGCGCGGCGAGAGCGAACTGATGGTGCCTGACTTCCTGAAGAAGGTCCGCGAAGTCTCGAAGTCGCTGAACATCCCGCAGGACATGCTCAAGCGCGGCGTCAATGTCGGCTTCTCCGGCGGCGAGAAGAAGCGCAACGAGGTGCTGCAGATGGCGCTGTTCGAGCCGAGCCTGTGCATCCTCGACGAGATGGATTCGGGCCTCGACATCGACGCGCTGCGCATCGCGGCCGACGGCGTCAACGCACTGCGCTCGCCGGGGCGCGCGATGGTCGTCATCACCCATTATCAGCGGCTGCTGAACTACATCGTGCCGGACGTCGTGCACGTGATGTCCAGGGGGCGCGTCGTGAAGAGCGGCGGCAAGGAGCTGGCGCTGGAGCTGGAAGCCTCCGGCTATGCCCAGTTCGAGGATGCCGCGTAAGGAATTTTTAAGATGAACGTTGCTGTGGCAAAGACCGGGAGCGGCCGCGCGGTGAGCGATCTCTTCGCCAGCGCCGAAGGCCGCCTGCCGGGTTCGCCTGATGTGGCAGCAGTGCGCCGCGAGGCGTTCGAGACCTATGAGCGTCTCGGTCTGCCGCACCGCCGGATCGAGGAATGGAAATACACCGACCTGCGCGCGCTAGTCGGCGAGGTGCTGCCGCTGGCCGCCGTGCCCGATGCGACCGCGCTGAAGCGCGCCGCGGACGCGGTCAAGGCGCATGCGATCGCGGGCGCCCGCAAGCTGGTGCTGGTCGACGGCGTGTTCGCGGCTGAGCTTTCAGACGTGAAGGCGCTTGCGTCCGAGGTCGGCTTCAAGACTCTGCGCGAGACGCTGGATAAGGATGCCGGTCTCCTCAAGACCGCGTCCACCGATGCCGTGATCGCGGTCAACGCGGCGCTGGCGACCGACGGCGTGGTGCTGTCGATCGCGGATGGAACGCAGCTCTCTGCGCCGGTCCAGATCATCCATGTTGCGATCGCCGCATCGGCCTCGGCTTTCACCCGCTCGCAGGTGGCGATCGGGAAGGGCGCCCGCGCCACCATCATCGAAAGCTTCGTCGCCGCCGGCGCTGCAGCCTACCAGGTCAACGACGCCGTCATCGTCTCAATCGGTGACGACGCCGACGTCGCGCATATCCGCCTGATGGACGATGCGGCCGATGCGGTGAACATCACCTCGCAGTTCGTTACCGTCGGCGCCAACACCAAGCTGAACGTCTTCAACATGACCAGCGGCGCTGCGGTCAGCCGCTTGCAGGGCTTCATTACGCTGGCGGGCGAGGGCAGCGAGCTCTCGGTCAACGGCGTCAACCTGTTGAAGAAGACCGAGCACGGCGACACCACACTGGTGGTCGACCATGCCGTGCCGAACTGCGTCAGCCGCGAGATCTTCCGTGCGGTGATCGACGACCGCGCCCATTCGGTGTTCCAGGGCCGCATCATCGTCCGTCCCGACGCGCAGAAGACCGACGGCAAGATGATGACGCGCGCGCTGCTGCTCTCGGACGAGGCCGAGGCCGACAACAAGCCCGAGCTCGAGATTTTTGCCGACGACGTCTCCTGCGGCCACGGCGCCACCGCCGGCGCGCTCGACGACAGCCTGCTGTTCTATCTTAAGGCCCGTGGCCTGCCGGAGAAGCAGGCCCAGGCGCTGCTGATCCAGGCTTTTGTCGGCGAGGCGATCGAGCAGATCGCCGATGATACTTTGCGCGAGCACGTGATCGGCATCGCCGAGCGCTGGCTGGAGCGGCGGTCATGAGCATGCATCCGGCAGTCAAGAACGGCGCCTATGACGTTACGCGCGTGCGCCAGGATTTTCCGGCGCTCGCCATGCAGGTCTACGGCAAGCCGCTCGTCTATCTCGACAACGCCGCCTCGGCGCAGAAGCCGAGTGCTGTGCTCGACCGCATGACGCAGGCCTATAGGTCCGAATACGCCAATGTGCATCGCGGCCTGCACTACCTCGCCAATGCCGCGACCGAAGCCTATGAGGGCGGCCGCACCAAGGTGGCGCAGTTCATCAACGCGGCGCGCACCGAAGAAGTGATTTTCACCCGCAATGCGACCGAGGCGATCAACCTGGTCGCGTCTTCGTGGGGTGGTCCGAATATCGGAGAAGGCGACGAGATCGTCATCTCGATCATGGAGCACCACTCCAACATCGTGCCGTGGCATTTCCTGAGGGAACGCCAGGGTGCGGTGATCAAATGGGCACCGGTCGACGATGAGGGCAATTTCCTCGTCGACGAGTTCGAGAAGCTGCTGACGTCGAAGACCAAGCTGGTCGCGATCACGCAGATGTCGAACGCGCTCGGCACCATCGTGCCGGTCAAGGACGTCGTCAGGATCGCCCATGCCCGCGGCATTCCGGTGCTGGTCGACGGCAGCCAGGGCGCCGTGCATCTGCCGGTCGACGTCCAGGATATCGGCTGCGACTTCTACGTCTTCACTGGTCACAAGGTCTATGGTCCGACCGGCATCGGCGTGCTCTGGGCCAAGTACGACCACCTCGTCGCGATGCGCCCCTTCAACGGCGGCGGCGAGATGATCCGCGAGGTCTCGCGCGACGTCGTCACCTACGGCGATCCACCGCACAAGTTCGAGGCGGGCACGCCGGCGATCGTGGAGGCCGTCGGCCTTGGCGCCGCCATCGACTACGTCAACTCGATCGGCAAGGAACGCATCGCCGCCTACGAGGCCGACCTCACCGCCTACGCCCAGGAGCGCCTGCGCGAGATCAACTCGCTGCGGCTGATCGGCACGGCGCGGGGCAAGGGCCCCGTGATCTCCTTCGAGCTCAAGGGCGCGCACGCCCACGATGTCGCCACCGTGATCGACCGCCAGGGCATCGCGGTGCGCGCCGGCACCCATTGCGTCATGCCGCTTTTAGAGCGGTTCAACGTGACGGCGACATGCCGGGCCTCGTTCGGCATGTATAATACGCGGGAAGAAGTCGATCATCTGGCACAGGCGCTGCTGAAGGCGCGGGATTTGTTTGCATGAGTGACACGGCCGAAATCAAAGCCAATCCGATGGAGACCCATTCGGCATTGCCGCCGGAGGAGACCGAGCGGCTGACCCGCGAGATCATCGCCGGGCTCAAGACCGTGTTCGACCCGGAAATCCCGGCCGACATCTACGAACTCGGCCTGATCTACAAGGTCGAGATCAAGGACGACCGCTCCGTCGACGTGCAGATGACGCTGACGACGCCGAACTGTCCGGCCGCCGGCGAGCTGCCGACCATGGTCGAGAACGCGGTCGCGAGCGTGCCCGGCGTCGGCGTGGTCGACGTCAAGGTTGTCTGGGAGCCGCCGTGGTCGCCGGAACGCATGAGCGACGAGGCCCGCCTCGTGCTGAACATGTGGTGACGCCCTCGGGCCGCATTGAATTCGCTCCGCAACGGACCACATAGACAACATGACCCAGATTTCGTCAGGCTCGACACCAGCATCCACTCCGAAGCCGCGGCGGCCGCGCCCGCAGGTGATGCGGCTGACGGATGCCGCTGCCCAGCGCATCACCGAGCTGACCCAGCGTGCGGACTCGGAGATCGTGGGCTTGCGCGTCGGCGTGAAGAACGGCGGCTGCGCCGGCCAGTCCTACACGGTCGAATACGCCCACGACATCCGCCCGACCGACGAGGTCGTCGAGGACAAGGGCGTCAAGATCCTGGTCGATCCCAAGGCCGTGCTGTTCCTGCTCGGCACCGAGATGGACTACAAGGCCGACAAGATGCAGGCCCAGTTCGTCTTCAACAATCCCAACCAGGTCTCCGCCTGCGGTTGCGGCGAATCGGTCGAGCTGCGGCCGGCAAAGATCGACGGGTAGACTCTCCAGCGTCACTGCGAGGAGCCCGCGACAAGATTGCGAGCAGTTTTGCGCTGGCGACAAAATAATCCAGCCTGCCTCCGCGGCGGAAGTCTGGATTGCTTCGCTTCGCTCGCAATGACGGAAATGCTATGAAGGCTCACTTGCTTGCGCAGGGAAGCCTCCGATGGACCGCGAATTCCTGATCGACCTGTTCGCCGATTTCGGCCCGGTCACCATCCGGAAAATGTTCTCCGGCTACGGCATCTCCGCCGACGGCGTCAATTTCGCGCTGTCGCTGCGCGCCGGCCTGTTTTTTCGCGCCGACGAGACGACCATTCCCGACTTCGAGGCCGAAGGCTCGAAGCCGTTCCAGTATTCGACCCGCGCCAAGACCGTGGTTGTGAATTCCTACTGGGAGCTGCCGGCGCGCCTGTTCGACGATTCCGCCGAGCTTGCGCAATGGGCGAGGGCGGCGCTCACTGCCGCCCAGCGCGCCAAGGTGAAGAAGCGACCGAAGGCGAAGAAGGCGGCGGCGAAGAAGCTCCTTGCAAAGAAGCGACCGGCCAAGAAAACAGCGCGTAAGGCGGGTCGCCGTAGCTCATAAAGCGACGGCTGAATCGCGCGCATTACCGAGGCGGAGGTCTCGCTCTCAGGTCGCGGTCATTCCGGGGCGCGGGTATCGCCGCGGGCCCGGAATCCATAACCACCATCGGGAGTATGGACTCCGGGCTCGCGCCAAGAGGCGCGCCCCGGAATGACGGCGGTGAATTGATTTAGCCTACGCCACGCGGCTGTGGCTCTCGATCGCGAATTCCGGATCGGCTTCGCAGATCACCCGGTTGCGGCCGTTGCGCTTGGCGGCGTAGAGGCAGGCGTCGGCGCGCTCGATCAGCGCGTCGGTGTCGTCGCCCTCCCTGAGCATGGAAACGCCGACGGAGATGGTGACGCGGCCGAGGATCTCGCCGGTCGATTTCTTCTTCAATTCCTTCGCCATCACGGCGCGGCGAATGTGATCGGCCACCGTCAGTGCCTGGCGCATCGCGGTATTGGGAAGAACGACCGCGAATTCCTCGCCGCCGTAGCGCGCCGTGATGTCCTGGCCCTTGATGGTCTGCTTCAGCGAAAGGCCGACGAGCCGCAGCACCTGGTCGCCGGTGAGATGGCCGTAGGAATCGTTGAACGACTTGAAGTGATCGATGTCGAACAGCAGCAGCGACAGGGGCTCGCCCGAGACGAGCGCGCTCTGCACCGCCATGCCGATCATGCGGTCGAAATATTTGCGATTTCCCAGGCCCGTAAGCGGATCGGTCAGGCTCTCGGCGCGGATCGCCTCCAGGCTCTGCTGGAGATTGCTGATCTCGTTCTTCGACAGCGTCAGCCGGTCCTCCAGCGCCTTGTTGGTCTCGCGCATCTCGCTGGTGGAGCGCAGCAGCGCCTCGACGATCGCCTTGACCTGGTCGCGGTTCTCGGCCGACGACAGTTTCTCGGTCGCATCCGACAGACTGGTATCGTAGGCCCCGGTCATGCCGAGCGCCTCGCCCAACACCTTCACCACGTCGTCGATCTCGCCGACGACGCGCGCGCCGACCTTGTCGATGCGGTCGGTGGTCTTGATGTGGGAGAGATAGGTCTCGTAGATCTGCTCGAGATCGGCCTCGGTCAGCTTGCCGCTGCGCGCCAGCGTCTCATTGATGATCTTGTTGAGCGGTGCGTTGTAGCCGGTGGCGTAGACGTACCAGATCTCGTAATTGCGGGGAATGGCCGTCTGTCGAAGCGATCGGATCTGACCGAGCGCCACCTCGGCGAACGCCAGCGTGCGTTCGTGTTCGTCGAGCACCTTGATCACTGAACATCCCCACAGCGGCCGACGCGCCATCGACCGCAGCAATCCTTAAATTATGTTCGTAGGCTAACGGACGATCGTGAACGCCCCGTAAATATACGTTTTACGGGGCATCCAGAAAATTGCAGATCGAGGATTTTCAACCGAAATCTGGCGCGCCAGCGCGCTTCACGCGCCGGCGGGGGAGCGCACCGGCCGCAGAAGAAACGCCGGCAGATGCGAGTGATCGCCCGGCTCGCTGTCGATCTCACGCTGGCGGCGCGGCTCGGGACGGCCGATCGAGGGCACATGCGACGGATTCGCTTGCGGGCGAGCACCATTGCGGGGCTCGGATGATTGCCTGGCTTCGCGCGGAGGCCGTGCCTCGCGTGCCGGCCTCGCCTCGGGAGCCGCCCGTGCCTCGCCACGCGCCTCGCGCGGCTCGTGGCTGCGTTCGCGGTCATGACCGCGCCGCTCGCCGCGCTGCGGCTTGCCGCGTCCGCCGCGTGAACGCTCGCGGCCGCGCTGCTCGCGCGGACGCTCGCCTTGTTCGCTCGCTTCGGCGTGGACGTCATAGTCGCCTTCGGCGCGCGGAATGCTCTGGCCGATCAGCTTCTCGATCGCGGCCATCGACTTCTGGTCGAGCGGTGTCACGATCGAGATCGCGGTGCCGGTTCGGCCGGCGCGGCCGGTGCGGCCGATGCGGTGGACGTAATCGTCGGCGTGGTGGGGAACGTCGAAATTGAAGACGTGGCTGACCTCGGGAATGTCGAGGCCGCGGGCGGCGACGTCGGAGGCGACAAGGAGGGGCAGCTCACCCTTGCGGAACTGGTCGAGCGCGGCCATGCGGGCCGGCTGGTCCATGTCGCCATGCAGGGCACCGACGCTGAAGCCGTGCTTCTGCAGCGATTTGTGAACGATCGCGACCTCGCGCTTGCGATTGCAGAAGATGATCGCGTTCTTGAGATCCTTGGCCTCGCGCAGCAAACGGCGGAGCAATTCGCGCTTCTCGTGCGCCTCGCGGCCGGCGGGCACCTGGGCTTGCGTCACGGTGACGGCGGTCGTGGCGGGCTTGGAGACTTCCACCTTCTGCGGATTGTGCAGGAAAGCTTCGGTGATGCGCCGGATTTCCGGCGGCATTGTCGCGGTGAAGAACAGGGTCTGCCGCGTGAAGGGAACGAGCTTGCAGATGCGCTCGATGTCGGGGATGAAGCCCATGTCCAGCATGCGGTCGGCTTCGTCGATGACGAGCAGCTCGACGCCGGTGAGCAACAGGCCGCCGCGCTCAGTGTGGTCGAGCAGGCGGCCGGGGGTGGCGATCAGCACGTCGACACCGCGCATCAGCTTGGCATCCTGGTCGCCGAAGGAGACGCCGCCGATCAGGAGGGCGACGTTGAGCTTCTGGCCGGCGCCGTAGCGGTCGAAATTTTCCTTCACCTGGGCCGCGAGCTCGCGGGTCGGCTCGAGGATCAGCGTGCGCGGCATGCGCGCCCGGGCGCGGCCCTTTTCGAGGATGGTGAGCATCGGCAGCACGAAGGCCGCGGTCTTGCCGGTGCCGGTCTGGGCGATGCCGAGCACGTCCTTGCGTGCGAGGACGTGGGGGATCGCCTGTTCCTGAATGGGGGTGGGGGTGGTGTAACCGGTGGCCGCCACTGCGGCGAGGACTTTTTCGGACAGTCCGAGATCTGAAAAGGACATTGAGCCTCTGGTCGAAACCGCCGTTCGGAATCGAGGGTAATAAGGCTGTCGCGTTCCACCCCGAAACGGCGCGCTCTCGAAGAAGCTGGGGGTGCTGACTCACGCGGACAAAGCGCAAGGCTCAGGAATCGCTCGTCGATCTGAGCCGCGTCGACCCGGAACATAGGGGGGAATCAGCCAAAGTCAATGGAGCGGGCGCGGGAAGAGCCTAAAAAGCCTGAGGTTTTTGCCCAAATCACGGGCGCGGCTGGGGTTTTCCCCCGAGCCCCCTCCGCCTGGCCGCAACCGCCAACACGGCAGCTAACGCCCGTCCGAGCCTTTGGCCCGGAAATCACCTGGGGCCATGCCATAGGCGGCGTTGAACACCCGGTAATAGGTCGCCAGGCTCTCGAAGCCGCACGACGACGCGATGTCGGCGATCAGCCGTTCCGGCGCCTCGCGCAGCAGGCGGCGGCTCTGTTTCAGGCGCTCGTCGGTCACCGTCTGGGAAAAGCTCTTCTCTGCCATCTCGAACAGTATGTGCAGGTGACGAACGGAGACGCCGAGCAGGTCGGCCACCATGGCCGGCGCAAGATTGGGGTCCTGAAGGTGGCGCGCGATCAGCCGCTGGGACTGCGAGAGGCGGGCGGTCCGCAGTGCCTGCTGTCCCCGCCGGCTGCCGGGCCGCACGACGCCGCGCTCGATCAGCGCCAGATGGGCCAACGCCTGGACCAAGGACGCCTGGACGGCAGAGGCCGTATCGTCCGTGGCGATTTCGTTGAGATCGGCAAAGCAGGCCGCGAGCAGGGGCACCAGGGCCGGATCGTTGAAGGTCCGGGGCGCTAGATCGCGCATGCGCTTGTCCTGCACCGGGATGTGGCTCACGGGGATCTTGAGGATCCGCAGGTGGAAGCCCCCGGTGCCCAGCGGGGCGGTGCGGTACGGCAGGTCGGTATGGCTGGTGGCGAAGCTGCCATTGGCAATGGCAAAGTCGCTTGCGCGCATGCCGCCGAACCAGCCGCCGCTGCCGAGCTGTTCGTAGACGCAGATCGCCTCACCCGGGGCAGAGGCGATGTCCGACGCGCTGCGCTCGACCGCGTAGGGCGAGGCCTTCAGCTCGACGAGGCCGGCGCCGCCCAGCTTACGCAGCGAGAATTCGCCGAAGAAGTCCGCGCGCCGCTCGCGCGCGAGCTCGGCGGTGACACCGAACAACCCCTTCGCGCGCACCTCGCGCCAATAGTCGAAGCGATCCTTCGGGTCGACCTCGTCCGTACACCAGTGCAACACGGCAGCCCCTCGCTTCCGGCGAAATTGTCCAAAAGGAAACAGATTCCAGCGGAATCGGCCATAGTCGGATCGTGCAATCGGAGCCCCGGGGTCCTTGAACCGTCGTCAGGTCTGGGCCGACTATCACACAGCGGCAGGGGGTCCCATGAACTGCCGTTCGAAGATCGGCGGCAGGGCCGGTTCTGCAACGGGAAATTTTGCGATGACGCGTCGGCTTTTCAGAATTCTGGCGGCCCTTGGCCTCGCGGCGGGCCTGAGCGGTTTCGCAGCGCCCGCCTGTGCCGAGAAGCGCGTCGCGCTCGTCGTCGGCAACAACGACTACAAGAACGTGCCGAAGCTGCTCAAGGCGGTCAACGACGCCCGCACCATGGGCGACACGCTGAAGCAGCTCGGCTTCTCGGTGATGGTCGCCGAGAACCAGAGCCGGCAGCAATTCTCCGAGACGCTGCTCGCCTTCGACAAGGCCATCGAGCCGGGCGACACCGCGTTCTTCTTCTATGCCGGCCACGGCTTCGAGATCGCGGGCCAGAACTATCTGCTGCCGACCGACGTGCCGGCGGCGACCGAAGGGCAGGAGGAATTGGTGCGCGACGCCTCGATCCTGGCCGATCGCATCGTCGAGCGGCTTCAGAACAAGAAGGCGCGGACCTCGATCCTGGTGTTCGATGCCTGCCGCAACAATCCGTTCGAGCGCAAGGGCACCCGTGCGGTTGCCGGCGCCGGCGGTCTCGCACCGATGACCCAGCTGCCCGAGGGCGTGTTCTCGGTGTTCTCCGCAGGTCCCCGCCAGACCGCGCTCGATCGGCTCTCCAATGACGACGCTAATCCAAACTCAGTGTTTACGCGCACCTTCGCCAAGGAACTGCTCAAGCCCGGCGAGAATCTGGTGCAGGTGGCGCAGCGTACCCGCCGTGCCGTCAGCGAGCTCGCCGACACCGTGAAGCACAGGCAGGTGCCGGTCTATTTCGACCAGATGGTCGACGATGTCTTCCTCAGCGGCCTCGCCAAGGACACCGCCGCGCGTTCGGACGATCCGCCGCCCACGAAGCTTGCGGCGCTACCGCCGGTGTCGGTGCCGCAGATGCCCAAGGAGGAGACCCTCAACGCGCCGATCGCGAGCTTCTCGCGTCACAATGGCGGCTGGAGCGTGACCTTCTCTTTCGCCGATCCGACGCTCGGCATTTCCTGGCGCATTGCCGGCACGGGCGATTTCCGCGAGACCGGGTTCATCGACACGCTCGATCCGCGCACCCGCAAGCGGATGCCGAACCCGTCGATCGAGCTGCCGCCGGATGCGCAGGCTGGCACCATCGAGGTCCGTTATGTCGATCAGTCCGGCGACATGCAGGGCCCGTTCCCGATCAGGTTCGATCCCGAGGCCGCGCTGATCCGCGACCAGCGCAAGATCCTCGACATGACCTCGACGAGCTGGCTGTCGTTCCGCGAGTTCAACGGGCTGCTCGTCTACTACACCCATCTCGTCTCCTACCGCTGCGCCATCCGCGAGGTACGCATCGGCATCGACAGCGCCGTGCCCAACCAGGTGCTGAAGATGCCGCCCTGCGACATGCGCGACCCCAGCGCGGTCAGCGCCGGCATGCCGCTCTACATGAAGCTCGCGCCAAGCACGAAATCCATCTCGGTGGAGCTGACCTATCGCGACGGCAGCGTGTCGGAGATCAAGAGCTTCAGGAGCGCGAACCGGAGTAATAATTGATGCGCTGTTCGATTGTGACGGATGATCTCGCGCAGCGGCCGAACTTAAATCGGACAAGCCAAGGTGAAAGTGCTAGAGCCGGGAATGACAAAATTCCTTATTGTCGCGCTCCTGACGACGCTTCCGGTTCTGGCTCAAACGAATCCAGTTCCAACAGCCCCACCTCTCACTGATCGCGAACGCGTCCAAGCGGACCGCGCGAAGGTCGCCGAGGATGAGAAGGGGGCTCCGGCCACGCGACCATGGGATCGCGACGCCGATGGCAAGCGGCCGTGGGACCGCAAGTCGCCAAAGTCCTGAGACGAGAAGCTAGCTTCCCCCGCGGAAGGAACAACTCCTGCCGGGCTGGATTGTCTGCCAAACCAGGGAGACGATCCATGATCCGTAAATCCATCCTCGTCACGATCGCTTGTGCTGCGCTTTCGACGGCTGCCGTTGCTCAAGGAGGCGGTGGTAGTGGTGGCGCGGGCGGCGGTGGCGCAGGTGCAGGTGCTGCAGCAGGTACGGGTACAGGCGGGGCCAGCGGCGGATCTGCGGCCTCATCGGGTGCCGGAATAGGGACGTCATCCAGCAGTGCCAATTCCGGGCCGTCGGCTCCCTCCGGCATGGGAACGCAGGGCACCACCACAGGCGCCAACATCAACACCAATAACAGCCCGACCAATCCCAATGTTCAAGCGCCGACTGCCGCCGGCAAGTCGCCAACGGCAGCTCAGGCCGAGCGAAACATGGGTGCCGGGCGTGCTCCGAATGGGGTGCCGATCGGCAGTCCGGGGTCCGGGACCAGCAACGAGGATCAGAAATAGTCGAACGCGATCGTCACGGAAGGCCCGCACGAAGCGGGCCTTTCATTTGGCGCCGGTCTGCTGCTCCCAACCGGCATTGATCCAACTGCGCCCTGCATAATTAGGACTGTTTTTGACCTGAATCGCGCTAGTATCGGCGGACATCTCTTCATCGATACTCACCTCGCGGTTCGCGTCTGCAGTGACACCCAACCCACAATCTGACAGGACCATGAAAGTCCGCTGCTGCATCGTCGGCGGGGGACCTGCCGGCATGATGCTCGGCTACCTTCTGGGACGCGCCGGCATCGACGTTGTGGTGCTGGAGAAGCATGCGGATTTCTTCCGCGACTTCCGCGGCGATACCGTACATCCGTCGACGCTTGAAGTGATGGATGAGCTCGGCCTGATCGACGGCTTCCTGAAGCTGCCGCACCAGCGCCTGCAGAAGATGGACGGCCTGTTCGGCGGCACGCCGGTGCGCATTGCCGATCTCAGCCGGCTCCACACTAAATACCCCTTCATCGCCTTCATGCCGCAATGGGACTTCTTGAATTTTCTGCGCGAGGCCGGTCGCCGCTTTCCCTCGCTCGAGGTGATGATGAGCACGGAGGCGATCGAACTGATCCGCCGCGGCGAGACGATCGCCGGCGTGCGGGCGAAGACGCCTGAAGGCATCATCGACATCGAAGCCGATCTCACCATCGCCTGCGACGGCCGGCATTCGACGGTGCGCGAGCGCGCCGGCCTTAGCGTCGAGGAGATCGGCGCGCCGATGGACGTGCTGTGGTTTCGCGCCGGCCGCAAACCCGACGAAACCGAGAACGTGTTCGCGCGGGTCGAGCCCGGCAAGATGATGATCACCTTCGACCGCGGCGAATATTGGCAGTGCGCCTATGTCATCGCCAAGGGACAGTGCGATGCGGTGAAGGCGAGGGGACTTTCGGCGCTGCTCGACGACGTCGTGCGCATGGCGCCGATCCTTCGCTCCGGCATCGCCGAGGTGAAGAGCTTCGACGACGTCAAGCTGCTCACCGTCGCGATCAACCGCCTGACGCGCTGGACGCAGCCAGGCCTGTTGTGCATCGGCGATGCCGCCCATGCGATGTCGCCAATCGGCGGCGTCGGCGTCAATCTCGCCGTCCAGGATGCGGTTGCGACCGCGAACCTCCTGGCGGACAAGCTGCAGCATGGCTGCCCGTCCGAGCACGAGCTCGATGCCATCAGGCGCCGTCGCGCGTTCCCGGTGAAGATGACGCAAGCTATGCAGGTGGTCGTGCAGAACAACATCATCAGTGGCGCCTTGCAGGGCGGCGACCGGCTACTGAAGGTGCCGCTGGTCGTGCGCCTCATCACCGCGCTGCCATGGCTGCAGGGCATTCCGGCGCGCCTGCTTGCGCTCGGCGTGCGGCCCGAGCACGTGCATTCGCGCGCCGTACCGCAATCCTAGCGTAGGACTTCAGTAGGGATAACGCGGCGTGCATTCGCGCGCGATGCGTTGCACGCTTGCAACATCGCCATCGGATTCACGGCGCGATGCGGGCCCAACCGCCACGTTAACCGTGTTGATTTCAATTTTAGTAAGAGCCGTCTGTGACCGTGCGTCCATCAAGGACACGGGGTGTACCATGCGTAATAAGTTGATTGCCGCCTTTGCCTGCACGACGGCTCTGGTTTCGACCGGTGCGGCCTCCGCCGCCGATCTCGGTGCGCGTTACACGAAGGCGCCCGCCTATGTCGAGCCGCTGTTCAACTGGACCGGCTTCTATGTCGGCGGCCACATCGGTGGCGCATGGACCAACCAGCAGTTCATCAACAACGGCACCGGCGCGGCGTTCGGCGATCTGCTGCCGGGAGAGGGCTATCGCCAGCGCAACGCGGGCGTCATGGGCGGCGCGCAGATCGGCTACAATTGGCAGGCCAACAATTACGTGTTCGGCGTGGAAGGCACGATTTCGGGTCTCGACAACAAGGGCTCGTTCACGAACACCGTGTTTGGCGCCGCGGATGACGTGTTCTCCTGGCGTACCAACGTGCTCGCGACCGTGGTCGGGCGCGCCGGCTTCGCCGTGCAGAATAACCTGTTCTATTTCAAGGGCGGCTATGCCGGCGCGAACAACCGCCTCTCGGTCACCGACACCGTCGGTGTGGCGACGGGCTCGGGCGGACAAACCCATTGGGCCAACGGCTGGACCGTCGGCGCCGGCTGGGAATACGGCGTCACCCGCAACTGGATCGTCGGCCTCGAATACAATTACGCGGCGTTCACCAGCCAGACCTATCAGCTCGGCGGCACCTCCGGAAACTACACCTTCGATGCCAAGCCGCGCGACATCCAATGGGCCGTGGTGCGCGCGAGCTACAAGTTCGACGCACCCACCATTGCCCGCTACTGAGCACGTCGACGCAACGCGACCAACGATCAAGAAAAGCACTGCTCAATTCAAAAGCCCCGGCGTCGTCCGGGGCTTCTTTTTTGCGTTGTTGGATGGCGGGCAGGCCGGCTTCAGGCCATCACCGAGAATCCGCCGTCGACCGGGATCGCCGTACCCGTGACGAAATTCGACGCGGGCGATGCCAGGAACACGGCGATGCCGGCGAAGTCGTCGATGTCGCCCCAGCGTCCGGCAGGCGTGCGCGCCAGCACGCGTTCGTGCAGCCCCGAGACCTGCTGTCGCGCGCCGCGGGTGAGATCGGTGTCGATCCAGCCCGGCAGGATGGCGTTGACCTGGATGTTGTCCGGCGCCCAGGCATTGGCGCAGGCGCGCGTATACTGCACGATGCCGCCCTTGCTGGCCGCATAGGCGGTCGCGAAGCTCGCGCCGAAGATCGACATCATCGAGCCGATGTTGATCACCTTGCCGTTGCCGGACGCCTTCAGCGCCGGATAGGCCAGCTTCGAGCACACGAAGGCGCTGGTGAGGTTGGTGTCGATCACCTTGTTCCACTCGTCGAGCTCGAGCTCGTGCGGCGGCTTGCGGATGCTCATGCCGGCATTGTTGACGAGGACGTCGATGCGGCCGAGCTCCTTGACGACACGGTCGATCATGGCTGCGACTGCCGCCTTGTCGGTCACGTCGGTGGCCACAGTGATCGCCTTCACGCCGCGCTGCCTGAGATCGGCCACGGCGGCGGCGGACTTGCTCTCGTTGCGTCCGACCACGGCGATATCGGCGCCGGCATCGGCGAGGCCGCGCGCCATGCCGAGCCCGATGCCGCCATTGCCTCCCGTGACGATCGCGACCTTGCCGCGGAGATCGAACCGGCTGGATGTCATGCTTGGATTCCCTGGTTTCTTCTATTGGTTGCTCTGCCAGATCAGCACCAGCCCGAACCCGGCCATGGCTGCGCCATAGCCGGCCCAGTGCAGCTGGTTGACCATGAAGCTCGATCGCGGCCACGGAACCGTGCCCGTGCCCTGTCCGATCCAGAGCAGCCCGAGAGCGGTTGCAAACAGGCCTGCCACCAGCAGAAGTCTGCGCATGCCTTCCTCCCATCGGTCCGCTTCTGTCGCGCTCCACGGCATCAACGAGTGCCGCAGCCACGAAAACTTGCCGACAGACTAGCCGTAGCTCTGGTACGGACACAATGGGCCGTGGCCGCAAGGACACTAGGCCCAAAACGAAAAAGCCCCGGCGATGCCGGGGCTTTGACGCTTGATCGTGAGATCGGATCAGTACTTCGCGACGACCGGGCCGGTCCAGTTGAAGCGATAGACCAGCGAGGTCGAGATCGTCTGGTTCCAGCTGTTGGCGCGGACGCTGTTGATGGTCGGGACGTCGGTGCCATCAAATCGAATGGCCTCGGTCTTGGTATCGTAGAAAGCCGAACGATACTCGGTCTTCATGAACCAGCCGGGCGAGGTGATGCCGAAGATGTTCAGGCTGTTCTCGACGCCGCCGCCGATGAACCAGCCGTGGCGGTCGTATCCGTTGAGATGGAGACCGACCGGAGTGCCACCCAGCGTCGTGAAGTTGGTGCGGCCGAAGTGAGCGCCGGAGTAACCGCCATTGACGTAGGAGAGAACGTTCGGAGCGACCAGCCAGCCGAGGCGCACGCCCGCAGCCCAAGAGGTCTCCAGCTTCTGGTTGCCGGTGATGCCGAAGGTCGGATCCTGGATGGTCGAACGGATGCTGCCGAACTGAGCGTCACCGAAGATACCGGCGACCCAGGTGCCGCTGAACTGCCAGTCGTAACCGGCGCCAACCGTGCCGAACCAGCCGGAGCCGCCCTGGCGCTGCGTGATCGTCAGCGGCGTACCGGTGCCGGTGTCGACAATGCTCTGGTCGGCATTGGAAAGGCCGCCGCCGCCGCCGCCGAAGATGTAGAAGCCGGTCCAGTTGGCGACGGGCGCCGGCATCGGGGCCTTCGCGTAGGGACGGGCGCCCAGGTCGGCAGCCGAGGCCGAGCCGGTCATCGCCGCGATCGCGGTCAGAGCGAGCAATGTCTTCTTCATTTTAAATCCCCAAACCTTGTCGGCGCGAGCGCACTGAAGTCGTGTCATCTGATGTCCGGACTATAGACGGTTCTCGCCGAAATGCTGTTGCCGGACAGGCACAGTCGCCGGAAAACGCCGGTGCGGGGGTATTTTGCGGCGGCGTCGCCTAGATCTATAAAAACTATTATATTTCAATGACTTGAGCGAATTTTTACGACTCGATTTTTAGTAAGGTTTCGTTAGCAAATTCGGTTTTGTCCGAGACGGAGGCAATCCTGCTCCCGGCCGCTGCATCCGCTGAGTCGCTGGCCGAGTCGCCGCGAGACGAAACCGGAAAGCAACGAAGATCCCGGCAGCACACAAGGCAAGCTGGTCCGAAACGGCGGCCGCTGCCCAAAAGACACAGCCCCGGCTTTAGGCCGGGGCTGTGGTGGCGTGTGGCCGGTCTGGTTGCCGCCTCAAACGTCCAGCAGCTCGTCGCTGGCAAACTCGGCCTTGTCCGAGATGAAGGCAAAGCGCGCCTCGGCCTTGGTGCCCATCAGCCGCTCGACCGAATCCGCCGTGGTGTCGCGGTCGTCGGCCAGCAGCACCACCTTGAGCAGCGTCCGCCTGGTTGGGTCCATGGTGGTCTCCTTGAGCTGCGCCGGCATCATCTCGCCGAGCCCTTTGAAGCGGTTCACCTCGACCTTGGCGTTCGCGTTGAACGCGCTCTTGAGCAGCGCCTCCTTGTGGGCGTCGTCGCGGGCGTAGACCGACTTGGAGCCGTGGGTCAGCTTGTAGAGCGGTGGCACCGCGAGGAAGAGATGGCCTTCGTCGATCAGCCGCGGCATCTGGCGGTAGAAGAAGGTGATCAGGAGCGAGGCGATGTGGGCGCCGTCGACGTCGGCGTCGGTCATGATGATGATGCGCTGATAGCGCAGATCCTCCTCGCGATATTGCGCGAGCGTGCCGCAGCCGATCGCCTGCACGAGGTCGGAGAGCTGCGCATTCGCCGTCAGCTTGTCCTTGCCGGCGGAGGCGACGTTGAGGATCTTGCCGCGCAGCGGCAGCACGGCCTGGGTCTTGCGGTCGCGCGCCTGCTTGGCGCTGCCGCCGGCCGAGTCGCCCTCGACGATGAACAGCTCCGAGCCCTCGGTGCCGGCATCGGTGCAGTCGGCGAGCTTGCCGGGCAGGCGCAGCTTCTTGCCGGCGGTCTTGCGCGCGGTCTCCTTCTCCTGCCGCCGCCGCAGCCGTTCCTCGGCGCGGTCGATGACGAAGTCGAGCAGCCGGTTGGCCATGTTCGGATTGCCCGACAGCCAATGGTCGAACGGGTCCTTCATCGCCTGCTCGACGATGCGTTGCGCTTCGGCGGTGGCGAGGCGATCCTTGGTCTGGCCCTGGAATTCGGGCTCGCGCACGAACACCGAAAGCATCACGGCGGCGCCCACCATCACGTCTTCCGAGGTGACGGAGGCGGCGCGCTTGCCCTGGCCGACGCGCTCGGCGTGATCCTTCAAGCCGCGCAGCAGCGCGCTGCGCAGGCCGGATTCGTGGGTGCCGCCGTCGGGCGTCGGCACGGTGTTGGTATAGGAGGAAAGGAAGCCGTCGGCATCCGCGGTCCAGGCCACCGCCCATTCGCAGGCGCCGTGCGCGCCGTTGCGTCCCGACTTGCCGGAGAAGATGTCCGGATGCACCAGCGTGTCGGCGTGGATCGCGGCAGCGAGATAGTCCTTGAGGCCGCCCGGGAAGTGGAACGTCGCTTCCGCCGGCACGTCCTCTACGCCTTTGAGCAGCTCGGGCGCGCAGTTCCAGCGGATCTCGACGCCGCCGAACAGGTAGGCCTTCGAGCGCGTCATCTTGAACAGGCGCTGCGGCTTGAACGCGGCCTTCTGCCCGAAGATGTCGGTGTCGGGCTTGAAGCGCACGCGCGTGCCGCGGCGGTTGTTGACCTTGCCGAGGTCCTCGAGCTTGCCCTTGGGATGGCCGCGCTCGAAGGTCATGCGGTAGAGCTTCTGGCTGCGCGCGACCTCGACTTCGAGACGCGAGGAGAGGGCGTTCACCACGGAGATGCCGACGCCGTGCAGACCGCCCGAGGTCTCGTAGACCTTGCTGTCGAACTTGCCGCCCGAATGCAGCGTGCACATGATGACTTCGAGCGCCGACTTCTTCGGGAATTTCGGATGCGGATCGATGGGGATGCCGCGGCCGTTGTCGGTGACGGTCAGGAAACCGTCCGCACTCAGCTCGACTCCAATGAAGGTCGCATGCCCGGCCAGCGCCTCGTCCATCGAGTTGTCGATGACTTCGGCGAACAGATGATGCAGCGCCTTCTCGTCGGTGCCGCCAATATACATGCCGGGCCGGCGCCGCACCGGTTCCAGCCCCTCGAGCACCTCGATGTCGGCTGCCGTGTAATCGGCTTCCCCGCCACTGCGCGGCGCCGCCTTGACGGCTGTGCGGGGCTTCGGCTCGTCACCGCCGAAGAAATCGTCTTTTGCTTTTGGCTTCAACTGTTTGGACATATATCTTGATGCGTTTTGAGGGCCGCAGAAGCGGCGAATCGGTTCAGCCGACTATGCCACTTCTGACTTGGAAAGGTTACCGTAGGGCGGGCCGGGCGCTGTGGGTTGGGAGCGAATCCGGGCGATTTTACGCCGCAGCCTCACCATTTCCCGGCAATTTGACGTGCCGGCTTGGTGATGTCTGGGTTTTGTGACTTGATGTCACACAAGTCCTTGGCTTACCAGTCCTTTTCATCGAGCAGCACCTTGAGACGGGGCGGGAAGGCTATTTTGGATGGAGCAGTTTGCGCACGCCCTTACTGACTTCGTGCGCGTTCACCAGGCTTGGGCAGCGCCAATCGTGTTCCTGCTGGCCTTCGGAGAGTCGCTCGCCTTCATCTCGCTGCTGGTCCCGGCCTGGGGCGCTCTGGTGGCAATCGGTGCGCTGATCGGGGTCAGCGGCATCAACTTTTTTCCGGTCTGGATTGCCGGCGCCCTCGGCGCGGCGCTGGGCGACTGGGTCTCCTACTGGTTCGGCTATCGCTATAAGGAGAAGGTCGCCGAGATGTGGCCGCTCTCGCGCTATCCGGGACTGCTGCCCAGAGGCGAGGCTTTCGTGCGCAGCTGGGGCGTCCCCAGCATCTTCATCGGGCGCTTCTTCGGACCCCTGCGCGCCTCGGTGCCGCTCGCGGCCGGCATCTTCGAGATGCCCTATTGGACCTTCCAGGCTGCAAACTTCGTCTCGGCCCTGATCTGGTCGGCCGTGCTCCTGCTGTTCGGCGACGTGCTCGCCAAGATCATGGAATGGATCTGGCGGGTGATCTGACCGGGCAACGGGGCCGCCCGGTCAGGGCGTCAGCGAAGCCTACAGCGATGCGTTCCAGATCGCGGGGATCCAGCGATAACCGGAGCCGTCCTTTTCCTTGTCGACCCGGACGAGACCGGGGAACGCGGCGTGGAAGGCCTGGATCGGCATCTTCTCGGCAATCGCCATGTCGTAGAGCTTGCGGCGCGTCTGCTGGGCCAGCGGTTTGTCGACGTCGGATGCGATGTTCCATTCGGGATGCTTCACGAACAGGAACGCTGCGCCCGCGGTGATATCCACCTGCACCAGCACCTTCTCGGCGCCGGAGGCGACGATGAAGGAATTGTGGCCTGGCGTGTGGCCGGGGCTCGCCACCGAGGTGATCCCGGGCGCGACTTCCTTGCCGGCCTCATATTGCGTGACCTTACGGCCCAGGGCATCGAACACGCGGCGGATGTTCTTGAAATTGTTCTCGAGGATCGGATTGCCCATGCCCTTGCTCATCTCGCCGTCATCCATCCAGAACTTCCATTCCACCGCCGGAACCATGATCTCGGCATTGGGGAAGGCGGGCTTGTTCTCGGCCGCCAGCAGGCCGTTGATGTGGTCGCCATGGAAGTGCGAGATGATGACGGTATCGACCGCCGCGCTGTCGATGCCGGCGGCGGCGAGATTGTTCTGAAATTGGCCGACCTTGCCCTTCGACTGCGTGAACTGGTCGGGACCGAGCCCGGTATCGATGACGACGAGCTTCGGTCCGGTGTTGACCACGACCGGGTTGAAGGTGTGGGTGACCTTGTCGGCCGGCAGGTGGTGCTCGGCGAACACTTTGTTGATGTCATCCTTGCTGGCGCCGGCGGCGTAATTGTCGGTCAGGTTGACGGTCGCAACGCCATCGCAGACCACCGTGACCTGGTGGGTGCCGACATTGTAGCGATAGAAGCTCGCATTCTGCTTCTCGGCCAGCGGCGCGGCGGCGCCCGCGGGCGAAATCTTCACGAAAGGCAGGAGCGCCGATGCGGCGGCGCCGGCTAGCGTTGCGCGACGAGTAATCTCGGTCATGGTGATGTCCTGAGGCTGGGTGCGAACGGCTCGGGGCCGGCGAAGAGGTTGGTCCCGCCGGTCGTTCTCGAAAACCCCTACTTCTAGTAGAAATTCCACGGCGGTCCGATGACATCTGTGTGCATCCTGCCGTCCCACTGAACCGATTTGCTCTTGACCATGGAACCAGCGGGCATTATAGCCGCGCGCCATGATCAACGCCGCGACCATTCTGTTCGCCCGTCGCCGCCGCCGCAGCTTAGCGGTTTGGGCGGTCGATCGCGTTTGAGATCATCGTCTTTGCCGCTGGACCCGATCCGCGGCATCCTCTCTCCTGTCAGCGCGATCTGATCCGGCGGCCCCTTAGGAGGCCCAGCAGGAGACCACGATGTACACGCCACCCTTTTTCAAGCAGGACCGCGCCGCGAGCCTGAAATTCGCCGAGGAGCGCGGCTTCGGCACGATGTGCGCCTTCGACGGCAAGCGGCCGATCGCCTCGCCGTTGCCGTTCTATTTGACCTATGCCGCGGACGGCACGCCGCAGGCTGCCTTTCATCTCGCCCGTCACAATCCGCTGCTAAAGCTGGCGGGCGGCGAGGCGTCGTGGCTGCTCGCGGTCAACGGCCCGGATGCCTATGTGTCGCCGGACTGGTACGTCTCGCCGGATCAGGTTCCGACCTGGCTCTACCAATCGGTGCATCTGAGCGGGCCGGTGCGGCTGTTGTCGGACGAGGAGCTGGCGGTGCAGATCGACACGCTCAGCGCCAAGTTCGAGGCCTGGCTGCTGCCGAAAAAGCCGTGGACGTCGGCCAAGATGGCGGCGGGTCGGCTGGAGACGATGAAGAAAGGGATCGTTGGGCTGGTCATGACCGTTGAGGAGGTCGAAGGCAGCTTCAAGCTGAACCAGCACAAGTCGGATGCCGACTATGCAGCGATCGCGAATGCGCTTGACGGCGGCGATGCCGATGCCAAGCGGATCTCACAATTGATGCGGCAGGCAAGGCCGCAGATTTTCGCAGACGACACGAACATGCTCGAAGGGAGCGCATCATGAGCCTCGCTGACACCACCAAAGCTCCGGCCACCAGCGCGGCCAAGAAGCCGGCCACCGTCTTCGTCGATGGCGGCTCCGGCACCACCGGGCTCGGCATCAATGAGCGGCTGAAGCTCCAAAGCGACGTTGCGGTGAAGACCATCGCCGACGACAAGCGCAAGGATCCCGCGGCCAAGAAGGCGCTGATGGAGGAGGTGGATCTCGTCATCCTCTGCCTTCCCGACGATGCCGCCAAGGAAACCGTTGCCCTGGTCGACAGCATGGGGGCTCACGCGCCGAAGGTGCTGGATGCCTCGACCGCCTACCGGGTCGCGCCGGACTGGGCTTACGGCTTTGCGGAACTGACGCCTGATCAGGCCGGCAAGATCAGGGCGGCGAAGAAGGTCTCCAATCCCGGCTGTTATCCGACCGGCGCGATCGCGCTGCTGCGGCCGATCGTCGATGCCGGCCTACTGCCGCCTGATTATCCCGTCACCGTCAACGCGGTGAGCGGCTATTCCGGCGGTGGCAAGTCGATGATCGCAAGCTTCGAGGATGGCAGTGCGCCGTCCTTCGAGCTCTACGGCCTCGGCTTCGAGCACAAGCATCTGCCGGAGATGCAGCTCTATTCGAACCTGACACGGCGGCCGATCTTCATCCCCTCGGTCGGCAACTACCGGCAGGGCATGCTGGTCTCGGTGCCGCTCCAGCTCGACACGCTGCCGGGCAAGCCCGGCGGCGCCGACCTGCAGGCGGCGATGGCAAAACGTTACGCCGGCTCGAAATACGTCAAGGTGATGCCCCTGCAAAACGAGGCGAGCAAGGGCGGCCGGCTCGAGCCGGAGGCGCTCAACGAGACCAACATGCTCGAGCTCTACGTCTTCGCCAGCGACAAATATTACCAGGCGCTATTGGTCGCCCGGCTCGACAATCTCGGCAAGGGGGCATCCGGCGCAGCCGTGCAGAACATGCGGCTGATGCTCGGCCTGCCGGAGGAGTGAGGCAGGCCTCTATCCTCAGTCATTGCGAGCGAAGCGAAGCAATCCAGAGCTTCCACCGCGGAAATAGTCTGGATTGCTTCGTCGCAAGGGCTCCTCGCAATGACGTGGAAAGTGCTTCAAACCAATCCGAAGATCGCCAGCGCCAGCACGGCCTGGGCGAAGAAGCCGACGGTGAAGGCGAGGGTGCGGAACACCGGAATTCCGAGCGCATAGACGATGATGTGCGCGATGCGCGACCAGAAATAGACGGCGCAGGCAAGTACCGTCCATTTCGTGGAATAGTCGATCGCGTTCAGGATCAGCACCAGCGGGGCGAAGATGACGAGGTTTTCGACCGCGTTGTCATGGGCGAACATCAGCCGGTTGGCCCACTCCGCCTGGGGCTTGTCGCCGCGCGAGGGGTTGGCCATGGCACCGTTCAAACCGCGAACCTGGCAGCGGTTGATGATGTAGGGAACCCACAGAACTCCCGTCAGGATCACCGTCAGTGTCAGCCAGAACAATTCGCGTGTCATAGTGCCGGTCCCCTGTGTCGTCGCTGGATTGAGGCTAGAGCATGATCCGAAAAAGTGCGTAGCGGTTTTCCGAAAAGATCATGCTCAAACAAGTCTATACGAAAGCGCGCCGGATTCCGTTACGCGCGAACTCTGACATAGCTGCCGGGCGCGTCCTCGATAGGCGGGAAGGCTTCGCTGCCGACCGCGCGCGCCGGGACTTCCTCGGGATCGAGCTCGCCCAGCCACTGCCGCCAGTCCGGCCACCACGAGCCCTTGTGCTCCACGGCGCCTTTCATCCACTGCGCGACGTTGACGTTCTTGATGTTGTCGTTGGTCCAATACTGGTACTTGTTCGCGGCCGGCGGATTGACCACGCCGGCGATGTGGCCCGAGCCGGACAAGACGTACTTCACCGGGCCGCCGAAGAACTGCGAGCCGTAGAGCACCGATTCCGCGGGCGCGATGTGGTCCTCGCGGGTGGCGAGATTGTAGACCGGCACCTTCACCTTGGAGAGATCGAGCAGGGTGTTGTCGAGCGCCATCGTGCCGGTGGAGAGCCGGTTCTCCAGGTAGCAATTGCGCAGGTAATAGGAATGGTTGGCCTGGGTCATCCGTGTCGCATCGGAGTTCCAATGCAACAGGTCGAATGCGCTCGGCTGCTGGCCCTTCAGATAGTTGCTGACCACGTAGGACCAGATCAGGTCGTTGGACCGCAGCATGTTGAAGGCCATGGCCATCTTCGAGCCTTCGAGCACGCCAACCGTTTTCATGTCCTGCTCGAGCGCCGCGATCTGCTCCTCGTCGACGAACACGAGCAGATCGCCGGCATGAGTGAAGTCGACCTGGGCCGCGAAGAACGTCGCGGACGACACGCGCTGGCGGCGCTTCTCGGCGAGCCAGGCCAGCGTGGTCGCGAGCATCGTGCCGCCGACGCAATAGCCGGCGGTGTGCACCTTCATCTCGCCGGTGATCTTCTCGATCACGTCCATCGCCGTGAGCGGGCCTTCCTTCATGTAGTCTTCCCAGCCCTTGTTGCCGAGCCGCTTGTCGGGATTGACCCATGAGATCACGAAGACGGTGATGCCCTGATCGACGCACCACTTGATGTAGGATTTCTCCGGCTTGAGATCGAGGATGTAGAACTTGTTGATCCAGGGCGGCACGATCAGGAGCGGGGTGCGCAGCACCTTCTCCGTCGTCGGCGAATACTGGATCAGCTGCATCATCTCGTTCTGGTAGATCACCTTGCCCGGCGTCGTCGCCATGTTGACGCCGACGACGAGATTGTCCGGGTTGGACTGGCGGATCTTCAGCATGCCCTTGCCGGCGGCGATGTCCTCGGCCAGCATCTTCAGGCCGCGCGCGAGGTTCTCGCCGCTGGACGCCACCGTCTCGCGCAGCACTTCGGGGTTGGTCAGCACGAAGTTCGACGGGGAGAGCGCGTTGGTGACCTGCTGGACGTAGAACTCGGCCTTGCGGCGCGTGTGCGGATCGAGCCCTTCGGCGTCGCGCACCAGCTCCTGCGCCCATTTGGTCGTGAGCAGATAGAGCTGCATGACGAAGTCGAAGAACTGGTTCGACTTCCATTCCGGATCGGCAAAGCGCTTGTCGCGCGGCGAGGGCGCGATCGCGGGCTCGGCGTCCTGACCGGCCATGCGACGCACCGCCGAGCCCCACAGGTCGAGATAGTCCTTGGCAAGCTTGGTTTGGAGATCGGACGAGCGGGACGTGTCCGACAGCCAATATTCGGCGACCGACGTGAACGTCTTGACGACCTCGGCAAGCTCGGCCGGCGGGCGGTCCTGCACCTCGCCGCTCTCGCGCGGCTTGAGATAGGCGGCGAGCGCCTTGCCGCCGCTCTCCATCGCCCGCGCGACGTTCATCGCAAAGGCTTCGGCGTCGAACTTCGTCTCGGGTTTCGGCGTATCGGTCGTGGCCATACTCATGAGCAGAACAGTAACGATTCATTCCGTATTCGTCACCGCGAAGCTCGCATGTTTGACGTTAAACACTCTCGAAGATGTGTTGCACTGCGACAAATCTTCTTGGTTCCGTCACAATGGAGCCGCACGGCTCGGCTTGTTGGGCATCGGCTGTTTTCTCGCTCGCACCATTTGGGCAGCAATGGTTTGAGCTTGGGCACGGTCTTGGGTAAGCTTGCCCGGGGCCGTGCTTTGGGACGAGTAGGGGATTTCCCAAGTGTTGGCGTTATGGGACCTGCAAAAGACGCTGCCGATCTGCGGCGCGGTGCTGATGGCGGCGCTCGCCCTGGGCGGGTGTTCGAGTCAACTCGCGGATCTGGCGCCCGCGGATGCGCCGCCGCGCGCCAGGGAGCCCGGGAGCTATCTGCCCGTGCACGATCTGCCGCCGGATCGCGATCAGGCGATCATCCCGCTGGAGCAGCGGGCCAAGATCGAGGCCGAGCTCGCCGCCGCGCGCGATCGCCAGGCCGCTGCCGCCAAGGACGCCAAATAGGCCCGTGGCCGCGAGACTGCCAACGTAATCGCTGGCGCCTCCGCTTTGCCGTGCTAAAAGACCTCGGTTCAGCCTGGAGTCAGGGCGAACGACTTCAATCTTCGTCGCCGACGATTGCTCTAAGTATTTGATTCTGAGTAATTTTCGCGATGGAGCCTGAGTGCTTTCGTGCCGGCCCTCGCGGCCTGTCGATTCGGTCCTGACCGGTTGCCCGGAGCCCAGAGAGCCATGGAAGAATTTTACCGCATTCGCCGCCTTCCGCCTTACGTGTTCGAGCAGGTCAACCGGGCCAAGGCGGCTGCGCGCAATGCCGGCGCCGACATCATTGACCTCGGCATGGGCAATCCGGACCTGCCGGCGCCGGCGCATGTGCTGGAGAAGCTGAAGGAGACGCTCGGCAAGCCGCGCACCGACCGCTACTCGGCCTCGCGCGGCATCCCCGGGCTGCGCCGGGCCCAGGCCGCCTATTACGCCCGCCGCTTCGGCGTGAAGCTGAACCCCGACACCCAGGTCGTGGCGACGCTGGGTTCGAAGGAGGGTTTCGCCAACGTGGCGCAGGCGATCACCGCGCCGGGCGACGTCATCCTCTGTCCGAACCCGAGCTACCCGATTCACGCCTTCGGTTTCTTGATGGCGGGCGGCGTCATCCGCTCGGTGCCGTCGGAGCCGACGCCGCAGTTCTTCGAGGCGGCGGAGCGGGCGATCGTGCATTCGATCCCCAAGCCGCTCGCGCTCGTCGTCTGCTATCCCTCGAACCCGACCGCCTATGTCGCGAGCCTGGACTTCTACAAGGACCTCGTCGCCTTCGCGAAGAAGCACGAGATCCTGATCCTGTCCGATCTCGCTTATGCCGAGGTCTATTTCGACGAGAGCAACCCGCCGCCTTCGGTGCTCCAGGTGCCGGGCGCCATGGACTGCACCGTCGAGTTCACCTCGATGTCGAAGACCTATTCGATGGCCGGCTGGCGCATGGGCTTTGCAGTCGGCAATGAGCGCGTGATCGCCGCGCTCGCCCGCGTCAAATCCTATCTCGATTACGGCGCGTTCACGCCGGTGCAGGTCGCGGCGACCGCCGCGCTGAACGGCCCCGACGATTGCATCAAGGAGATGCGCGACACCTACCGCAAGCGCCGCGACGCGCTGGTGGAATCGTTCGGCCGGGCGGGGTGGGAAATCCCGGCGCCGGAGGCCTCGATGTTCGCCTGGGTGCCGCTGCCGGAAGCCTTCCGCAGCGTCGGCAGCATGCAGTTCGCGACCCTGTTGGTGGAGAAATCCGGCGTCGCGGTCTCGCCCGGCGTCGGCTTCGGCGAGCATGGTGAAGGATATGTCCGCATCGCCATGGTGGAAAACGAGCAACGGATCAGGCAGGCCGCGCGCGGCGTCCGCCGCTTCCTTGAAAGCGGCATCGAAACGTTGCACAACGTGGTTCCTCTCGCCAATCGGCGGTAATTCTCTTCTGCAGGTTTTCTGAAGTATCATGGTCGCACCGCTGAAAGTGGGCATAGCGGGGCTCGGCACCGTGGGTGCCGAGGTTATCCGTTTGATCGAAACACAGGCGCGCGTGCTCGCAGGGCGCAGCGGCCGGGGCATCCGCGTGGTTGCGGTCACAGCGCGTTCGAAGGCGAAGAAACGCGGCATCGACCTGCGCGGCTTCGATTGGGCGAAGGACCCGATCGCGCTCGCCACGCATCCGGAGGTCGATTGCTTCGTCGAGCTGATGGGCGGCGCCGGCGATCCCGCGCTGTCGGCGGTGGACGCTGCGCTCGGTGCCGGCAAGTCGGTCGTCACAGCAAACAAGGCGCTGCTCGCCAAGCACGGCCTCAAGCTGGCCAAGGCGGCTGAAAAGCACGGCGGTGCGCTGAATTTCGAGGCAGCGGTCGGCGCCGCGATCCCCGTCATCAAGACGTTGCGCGAAGGGCTTGCCGGAACCGGCGTCAACCGCGTCTACGGCATCCTCAACGGCACCTGCAATTACATCCTGACCCGGATGGAGCAGGAGGGCCTGTCCTTCGCCGAATGCCTCAAGGACGCGCAGCGGCTCGGCTATGCCGAGGCCAATCCGTCCTTTGACGTCGATGGCCACGATACCGCGCAAAAGCTCGCCATTCTCGCCAGCCTCGCTTTCGGCACGAAAGTTGCTCAAAGTGCGGTGTATGTCGAAGGCATCTCCTCCATCGCGCCGGAAGATCTTCGCGCCGCCGACGATCTCGGTTATCGGCTCAAACTGCTCGGTGTTGCCGTTCGCACCGCCAAGGGCATCGAGCAGCGCGTGCATCCGACCATGGTGCCGAAATCCTCCTCGATCGCGCAGGTGATGGGTGTCACCAATGCGGTCACGATCGATGGCGAAGGCATTCCGCCGATCACGCTGGTCGGCCCCGGCGCGGGCGGTGCCGCGACCGCATCCGCCGTCGTCGCCGACATCGCCGACGTCGCGCGCGGCATCCGCGCCAATCCGTTCGGCCGGCCGATCGGGCAGCTGCGCGACACCAAGAAGGCGCCGATGGAGCGCCACGAGGGCGGCTATTACATTCGCCTGCTCGCGCGCGATTTCCCCGGCACTGCGGCCGCGATCGCGACGCGGCTTGCCGAGCAGAAGATTTCGATCGAGTCGATCGTGCAGCGTCATCCCAATGGCGGCGCTGCGCCCACTGACGGCAAGGCTGTCCCGGTGCCCGTCATCCTGATCACCTATGCCACTCACGAGGATGCCGTGCGCCGTGCGCTCGCCGCCGTGCAGAAGGACAAGGTGATCAGCGGACGGCCGCAGGTGATCCGGATCGAGAAGAACTAGAGCACGACCTCGGAAAAGTGTTGAGCGGTTTTCCGGAAAGGTCATGCTCAAGCCATAAGGCGGTCGTTCGTTCGAACGAACACCGGGCGTTGTGAGTTGATGCGGGCGGAGATTTCCGTCCCAAACGTTTCGAAGGAGTAAGCCGATGTCGACCCATATTGAAGTCCCCCCGCACGCCTTGCTCGAGCGCATTCTCACGCTGGAGATCGTGCGGGTGACGGAGCGGGCGGCGGTGTCGTCGGCGCGGTTGCGCGGCCACGGCAACGAGAAGGCGGCCGACCAGGCCGCCGTCGACGCCATGAGGCGCGAGCTCAACAAGCTGCCGATCCAGGGCACCATCGTGATCGGCGAGGGCGAGCGCGACGAAGCGCCGATGCTCTATATCGGCGAGCAGGTCGGCCTCAAGGCAGGTCCCGAGGTCGATATCGCGGTCGACCCGCTCGAAGGCACCACGCTGTGTGCCAAGAACATGCCGGGCTCGATCGCCACCATGGCGATGGCCGACGGCGGCACACTGCTGCACGCCCCCGACGTCTACATGCAGAAGCTCGCGATCGGCCCCGGCTACGACAAGGGCGTCGTCGATCTCGATGCCTCGCCGGCCGACAATGTCCGCCGCCTCGCCAAGGCCAAGGGCGTGAAGCCTGAGGGCATCACCGTTCTCGTGCTCGATCGTCCGCGCCACGCCGACATCATATCGAGCGTGCGCTCGACTGGCGCGGCCGTGCGCCTGATCACCGACGGCGACGTCGCCGGCGTGATCCATTGCGCCGACCCCGACAACACCGGCGTCGACATGTATCTCGGCACCGGCGGTGCACCGGAAGGCGTGCTCGCCGCCGTGGCGCTGCGCTGCATCGGCGGCCAGATGCAGTGCCGCCTGATCCTCGATTCTGCCGAGAAAATTGAGCGCGCCGCCAAGATGGGCGTCAACGATCCCAAGATGATCTACGGCATCGAGGACATGGCGCGCGGCGACTGCCTGTTCGCCGCCACCGGCGTCACCACGGGCTCGCTGCTGTCGGGCGTCAAATTCCGCAAGGACGGCGTCATCGAGACCGAGACGGTGGTGATGCGCTCCGTCACCGGCACCGTGCGCTACATCAAGGCCGAGCACCGCGAGCTGGCGAAGTTCCATCTGGATTGATCCAGGCAACAGCAACTGCCGTCATTCCGGGGCGACGGGACCGCGCGAAGCGCGCGGCCCGGAGAACCCGGAATCCATCCGCGGCAGATTCCGACGCGAAATGGATTCCGGGCTCGATGCTGCGCATCGTCCCGGAATGACAACAAGAATAATCCGAGGAAGCGCCCATGCCCGATCTCTCCGTCGTCAAAGCCCTCGTCTTCGACGTATTCGGCACGGTCGTGGACTGGCGCACCAGCCTGATCACCGACTTCATGTGGTGGGGAAAACAGCGCGGCATTAGCGCGGATTGGACCGCGCTGGTCGACGGCTGGCGCGGCATGTACATGGCCTCGATGGACGACGTGCGCCAACATCCCGAGCGTGGCTACGTCATGCTCGATGACCTGCACCGCCGCTCGCTGGAGCAGCTGGTCGATCAATTCGCGATCAAGGGCCTCACCGACGCCGATCTCGATTACCTCACCAAAGGCTGGCACCGCCTGCATCCCTGGCCCGACAGCGTCGCCGGCTTGATGCGGCTGAAATCAAAGTTCGTGATCTCGCCGCTCTCGAACGGCAACGTCGCGCTGCTCACCAACATGGCGAAGTTCGCCGGCCTGCCGTGGGACCTCATCATGTCGGCCGAGCTGTTCGAGCACTACAAGCCCGATCCGGAAACCTATCTCGGCGCAGCAAAGCTGCTCTGCCTCAAGCCGGAAGAGGTGATGATGGTCGCGGCCCATAATGGCGATCTCGCTGCCGCCCAGAAGAACGGATTGAAGACCGCCTTCGTGGCGCGGCCGACCGAATACGGCCCGCTTCAGAAGGTCGATTTCGAAGCAACCGGCAAGTGGGACATCGTCGCGAAGGATTTTGGCGGTATCGCCGATCAGCTCGGCTGCTGACATTCGCGGCGCAGCGGCGATCAATGGACTACGAAAGTGCGATCGGCAGTTCGGGATTGCTCGATGAGCTGCGGGAGTTCGATCCACGCGTGGTCGGGACGCTGCCCTTGGGGCTCTCGACGCCGACGAGCGACATCGATGTCGTCTGCCACGTTCTCGACGCGGCAGCTTTCGCCGAAGTGGTCTGGCGGCGATACCGCTCGTGTGACGGGTTTGCGCTCTACCAATGGTGCTCCAGCCGGCGGCCGGTGGTCGCCCGCTTCGAGTGGGACGGCTGGCCGTTCGAGCTGTTCGGCGATCCGAGGCCGGTCGATCAGCAGGAAGGCTGGCTGCATTTCGAGATCGAGCGGAGATTGCTCGCGCTCGACGACGGGCGTCTGCGCAAAGCCGTGGCCCAACACAGGGCGCGCGAAATGAAGACCGAGCCTGCGTTTGCCGCCGTGCTCGGCATAACGGGCGATCCGTATTCCGCATTGCTTGCATTGGGCCGTGAGAGCGACGCCCAGCTGCGGGTCCGCCTGGAGTGCCTGTAAGTTGCGCCGCGTGGGACCGCACAGGTCCGGGCGGCCCGCGCCGCCCGGATCTGAACTGACGGCTACAACGTCATCTTCATCGGCTCCGGATAGTAGCGGAAACCATCTCCGGCCTTGGCGACATGGCCATAACCAGGCCAGGCGAAGTGATAGGACATCACGGGGATCTTGTTCGTCGCCAGCATCGTCAGCAGCTTGACGCGCGACTCGGCCGCCTGCTTCGGGTCGGAATCGTAGGAGAACTCCATCCGCGGCTTCTCCAGCAGCAGCACCGAATGGTGCGAGAGATCGCCGAGGAAGGCGAACGACTTGCCCGCCGACGAGACCATGAAGATGGTGTGGCCGACGGTGTGGCCGGGCGCCGCGATCGCCTGCACGCCGGGCAGGAATTCCTCGCCGTCCTTGAAAAACTTGAGCCGATCGCGGACCGGCAGCAGGTTCTTGCGGGCGTGGACGACAAAGTCCTTGGCGGCGCTGCCGAGCTTGCCCTCGTCCGTCCAGAAGTCGAAATCGCTCTGGGCAATGTAGACTTGCGCATTGGGGAACAGCGGCTTGCCGCCCTCGTCGACGATGCCGCCGATATGATCGATATGGGCATGCGAGCACACGACGGCATCGATGTCCCCCGGCTTGATGCCGGCCTCCGTCATGCTCTTCTGCTGCCGTCCGGTGCTGGCGCCGAACATCTTCGATGAGCCCATGCCGGTGTCGAACAGGATGAGCTTGTCACCGGTGTTCACGATCGGCGAGTTCTGTTCGAGCACGACATTGTCCGGCGACAGGAAATTGTCGGCCAGCATCTTCTTGACCTCTTCCTTGGGAACGCCGGTGAACGTCCCGGAGGGATCGCCGAGCGGAAGCGGTCCGTCGGATACGACGGTCACCTCGGCATCGCCGAGAATGAAGCGGTGCCAGTAGGGCGTCTGGGTGCCGAGCTTGGGCGCCCGCGCCATCGCGCTGCTGCCGAGCATGGCGCTGGCGCCGAGACCGGCCCCGAGTGCGAGTAGGGACCGACGCGAGACATCGAATGTCATTCTTTTCCTCCGCTTTCGTCTTTTGTTTTGCGCAATCGTTGGCGCGGTAAGCGGCCGCTCGACCGGCCGCGTGGCCGGAGGGCGGCGGAAAGCATGCTGCGCCGGTTGCGACAAGCTAGCAAGTGGAATTACTTGGCACTGCAGGCTGAACGAGAACGATAGTCGGAGCGCGAAAGCGACGTGCAAAGCCGGCTGCGCCAAGGCGCGGAATTGCGCGCTACGCAATTCTCAACGTGACGTCACTGCCTTCCGTCTCGGCAAAGCCCGCCTGTAGCACCTCTTCGCGCTTGTGACGCAGATGCGCCCGCAGGATGTGGGCGAGGCCGACGCCGTCGCGGCGCTGGAGCGCATTGAGGATTGCCTCGTGCTCCTTCACCGCGAGCGCCCAGCGCTGCGCCGTCATCGGCGTGACATAGCGCGCGCGCCGGATGCGCGCGGTCACCGAGGCGTAAAGCCCGGCGAGCACAGGATTTCCCGCTGCGGTCACGATGGCTTCGTGAATCGCACGGTTGCCGCGGTAGTACTGGATCAGGTCGCGCTCGCGATAGTGCTGCACCATGTCCGCATGCGCGGCGGCGATCGCGTCGATCTCGGCGTCGCTGATGCGCTCGCAGGCGAGTTCGCCCGCGAGAGCCTCCAAGCCTTGGCAGACCTCGAACAGGTCGCGCATGTCCTTGTCGGTCAGCTTTGCTGCCCGCGAGCCGCGATGCGGCAGCAGCTGCACGAGCCCTTCCGCCGCCAGCACCTTGAGCGCCTCGCGCAGCGGCGTCCGCGAGATCTCGAGCCGCTCGCACAGCTCGCGCTCGGGAATCCGCGCGCCCGGCGGGATTTCGCCGTCGAGCAGGATGGCGCGGATGCGGTTGACGACCTCGTCGTGAAGCATGGCTCTGGGCTCAGTTTTGAATGCAAAAGTGAACTTATACGCCCATCTGGCCAAGTTCCAGCTTGAAAATCCCGAGTTTTGCATTCAAAAATGTAAAAAAGCAGAAAGGTATGAGGAAATGGACCTGCAAGTGGAGGCAGAAGACCTCGTGTTCGGGCGCGACGGCGGGATCGGGCGGATTACCTTCAACCGCCCGCAGGCCCGCAACGCCTTCACCTTCGCGATGTACGAGCGGCTCGCCGCGATCTGTGAGGAGGCCAACCGCGACCATGACATCAAGGTGCTGGTGCTGCGCGGGGCCGGCGACAAGGCCTTCGCCTCGGGCACCGACATCAATCAGTTCCGCGAATTCAGGACGCCGCAGGACGCCATCGACTACGAGAACCGCATCGACCGGGTGCTGACCACACTCGAGCAATGCCGGGTCCCGACGATCGCGGCGATCAACGGGTTCTGCACCGGCGGCGGCGCCGGCATTGCTGCGGCCTGCGACCTCCGCATCGGCACGACAAGCGCAAAAATCGGATTCCCCATCGCCAGGACGCTCGGCAATTGCCTGTCGATGTCCAATGTCAGCCGTCTCACCGCACTGATCGGCGCCGCGCGCGTCAAGGATCTCATCTTCACTGCGCGCCTCGTCGATGCCGGGGAGGCCGCAAGCGTCGGGCTGCTCGGCGAGGTCGTCGACGATCTTGCCGCCCTTGAACGACGTGCAGACGAGGTGGCCCGGCTCGTCGCGAGCCATGCGCCGTTGACGCTGAATGCGACCAAGCAGGCTGTCAGCCGTCTGCAGCGCCGGCTGACGCAGGACGAGGGCGAAGACCTCATCCTGATGTGCTACACGAGCCAGGATTTTCGCGAAGGGCTCGATGCTTTCCTCAACAAGCGCGCGCCGCAATGGCGCGGCCAATAGGACGAGCCGATGCAAAGCGATCCATCGCAATCCACCTCTCGCCGTTCCGGACCGCTGGCCGGTCTCAAGGTCATCGACCTCACCCATGTCATGGCAGGTCCGACCTGCACCTTGATGCTTGCCGACATGGGCGCCGACGTCATCAAGATCGAGAAATGGCCGAACGGCGACGACACCCGTCATTCGGTGCCGCCGAAGATCGGCGACGAGGCGGCGTCCTTCCTGATGATGAACCGCAACAAGCGCGGCATCGTGCTGGACCTGAAGACCGACGGCGGCAAAGAGGTGCTGCGCCGGCTGATCGCCGATGCCGACGTGCTGGTCGAGAACTTTGCGCCGGGCGCGATGGAGCGCCTCGGCTTCGGCTATGAGGCGCTGCACGCGGAATTCCCGGCGCTGATCTATTGCTCGCTGTCGGGCTTCGGCCGCACCGGCCCCTACAAGCATCGCAGGGGTTTCGATCTCGTCGCGCAAGCCATGAGCGGCATCATGAGCTTTACCGGCGAGCGCGCCGACGGTCCCCCCGTCAAGTGCGGGCCGCCGCTGTCCGACATCACCGCCGGCCTGCTCGCGAGCATGGGCATCCTGGCCGCCTACACCCATCGCCTCAAGACCGGTGAAGGCCAATGGGTCGAGACCTCGCTTTATGAAGCCGCCTTGGTGCAGACCTATTGGCAGTCGACCATCGCGCTCGCCGCGGGCACCGCGCCGCGCGCGATGGGCTCGGCCCATCCGCTCAACGCGCCGTACCAGGCCTTCGAAGCCTCGGACGGCTGGCTCGTGGTCGGCGGCGCCAACAAGAAGCATTGGCTGTTGATGCTGGAAGCGCTCGGCGCGAGCGAGCTCGCGGACGATCCGCGCTTCGTCACCGGTGCCGATCGCATGGCCAACCTGAAGGAGCTCGAAGCCGTCCTCAGCGAACGCTTCCGCAAGCAATCGCGGGCGCATTGGCTCGCGGCGCTGGACGAGAAGGGCGTGCCGTGCGGCCCCGTGCACGACATGCTGGAGGCGCTGAGCGATCCGCAGACGCTGGCGCGCGAGATGGTCGTCGAGGTCGAGCACTCCACGCTCGGGCCCGTCAAGACGATCGGGCTTCCCATCAAGTTTTCGGAGACCCCGGGCAAAGTGCGATCAGGCGCACCGGTCTATGGAGAGCACACGAAAGAGGTTCTGGCCGAGCATGGGTTCGACCAGTCACGAATCGAAGCGCTCGAAAAAGAAGGCGCAATCGTCTCGGCCCGGGAACGACGCGAGGAACACGTCGCCTGACCGGACGTCGATACGACAACAACAAAAGATAAAGATCAGCTGGAGGAAATCATGGGTCGGACGTCAACATTTCTGCTCTCCGCAGCCGCAGCCGTGCTCGCCGGCACCATGCCGGCGCTCAGCGCCTGGCAACCGCAAAAGCCGATCGAGTTCGTGGCCACCGCCGGCCCCGGCGGCGGTACCGACAATCTCGCGCGCGCGGTGCAGAACATCATCACCAAGCACAAGCTGACCGAGCAGCCGATCGTCGTCGTCAACAAGGGCGGCGGCAGCGGCGCCGAAGGCTATGTCTACGGCAAGGCCTCCGCCGGCGATCCCTACAAGGTGATCTTCGGCACGTCGAACGCCTGGCAGCAGCCGCTCGTCTCCAAGGTCGCCTTCAACTACACCGATCTCACGCCGATCGCGGCGATGGCGCAGGACGAGTTCCTGCTCTGGGTCAAGCAGGACGCGCCGTACAAGACCGCAGGCGATTATCTGAAGGCGGCCGCAGCGGGCGAATTCAAGATGGGCGGCGCGCAGTCCAAGGACACCGACGAGGTGCTGACGCGCATGATCGAGAAGGTCGGCAAGGTCAAGCTGACCTATATCCCGTTCAAGAGCGGCGCCGAGACCGCCGTGCAGCTCGCCGGCGGACACCTCGATTCCCACGTCAACAACCCCAGCGAAAGCCTCGGGCAATGGCGCGGCAGCACGCAGCGCCCGCTCTGCGTGTTCAGCCCGAAGCGGCTGCCGCAGGGGCCGAAGGTGACCGCAACGGAAGGCTGGGGCGACGTTCCAACCTGCGTCGAGCAGGGCCTCGACATCAAGCAATATGAGCAGCCGCGCACGGTGTGGCTGCCCGGCAAGGTCACGCCGGAGCAGGCCGCGTTCTATGTCGACCTCATGAAGAAGGTGCAGGCGACGCCGGAGTGGAAGGACTACATCGAGAAGACCTCCCAGGTCGACACGTTCCTCACCGGTGCCGAGCTCGAAAAATTCATCAAGGAGGACCTCGAGCGCATCAAGCAGGTCGCGGGCGAGCAGGGCTGGCTGGTCAAGTGAGGCCGAGGATGCGCTTCGATCGCGCCGCCACCTGCAGCCGTGGTCCTCATCCTGAGGGCCCGCCGGAGGCGGGCGTCTCGAAGGATGCCCGCGGATGCGATGTCGCCTGGAGCCGTCCTTCGAGACGCGCGCCAAAGCGCGCTCCTCAGGACGAGGACTGTTTCGCCGGAGCCGCCCATGATCTCACGCCGCACGCTTGAACTTGCGACCGCCGTGCTCACCGGCAGCTTCGGCGTGGCCGTCGTCGTCTCCAGCCTCGACAACGGCATCGGCTGGTCCAGCGCAGGCGTGGACGCCGGCACATTCCCGTTCCTGACCGGGATCATCGTCGTGCTCGGCAGCCTCTACAATCTGGTGCGAGGCGTGGTGCCGGCCGCGACGCTCGCAAGCGTTCCCATCGCGATCACGTCGATCGAGCTGCGCCGGCTCGTCGGCCTTTTCGTGCCGGCTGCCATCTTCGTCGCTGCGATCCCGCTCGCCGGGATGTACGTCGCCTCCGCTCTCTATGTCTTCGCGGTGCTGGCGATCCCCCGACACCAATCGGTGCCGCGCGCGCTGGCCATGGCAGGAGCCACGGCGCTGGCGCTCTACCTCGTGTTCGAACGCATGTTCCAGGTCAGCCTGCCGCGCGGCGCGCTCGCTTCCGCGCTCGGGTTCTGAGGGAGCGGCGGGATGGACAATCTCCAGGAGCTCCTGCACGGCTTCACCATCGCGGTCACGGTGCCGCATCTGGTCCTGATGGTAGTCGGCGTGCTGCTCGGCATTCTCGTCGGCGTCTTGCCGGGGCTGGGCGCGCCGAACGGCGTGTCGCTGCTCCTGCCGCTCACCTTCGGCATGCAGCCGGTCTCGGCCATCATCCTGCTCTCCAGCATGTATTGGGGCGCATTGTTCGGGGGCTCGGTGACCTCCATCCTGTTCAACATTCCGGGCGAGCCGTCATCGGTGGCGACCACCTTCGACGGCTATCCGATGGCGCGCGACGGCAGGCCGACCACGGCGCTCGCGACCGCCTTCGGTTCGGCGGCGTTTGGCGCGCTGGTCGGCGTCATCCTGATCACCTTCCTCGCCTCTTGGGTGGCGCAGGCTGCGCTCGCGTTCGGGCCGGCCGAGTATTTTGCGGTCTATTTTCTCGCCTTTGCCAGCTTCGTCGGCATGGGCGGTGCGGCGCCGATCAAGACCGTCGTGGCGCTGGCGCTCGGCTTTGCCATCGCCGCCATCGGCATCGACACCGTCTCCGGCAGCGTCCGCCTCACCATGGGCGTGGATGAGCTGGTCAAGGGTGTCAGCTTCGTCGTCGCGGTGATGGGCCTCTTCGGCATCGGCGAGCTGCTGGTCGCCGTCGAGGAGGAATTTCACGCCCGCGCGGTCTCTTCCAAGATCGATTGGCGCGAGGTGTTTCGCGCCGTCGGCCGCCTGCCGCGGCACGGCGTCGCCCTGCTGCGCAGTGCCGCGATCGGATGCTGGATGGGCATCACGCCGGGCGGCCCGACCGCGGCCTCCTTCATGAGTTACGGTATCGCGCGGCGCTTTTCACGGCGCGGCCGACATTTCGGCACGGGCGAGGTCGAAGGCATCGTCTCGCCGGAGACGGCCGATCATGCCGCCGGGACCAGCGCGCTGCTGCCGATGCTCTCGCTCGGCATTCCGGGCTCGGCAACCGCGGCCGTGATGATGGGCGGGTTGATGATCTGGGGCCTCAATCCCGGGCCCATGCTGTTCGTGGACCAAAAGGATTTTGTCTGGGGCCTGATCGCCTCGATGTATGTCGGCAACATTGTCGCCGTCGCCCTGGTGCTGCTGACGGTCCCGGTGTTCGCCGCCCTGATGCGGATTCCCTTCGTGGTGATCGCGCCGCTGATCGTGATCATCTGCGTCGTCGGCGCCTATTCGGTGTCGAACTCCTATCTCGACGTCGTCATGATGCTAGGCTTCGGGGTCGTCGGCTATCTCTTCAAGAAGCTGTTCTATCCGCTGGCGCCGCTGGTGCTCGCGATCGTCATCGGCGACAAGGCCGAGGACGCCTTCCGGCAGTCGATGCTGATCTCCAAGGGATCTCTCGGCATTTTCTTTGCGAACAAGCTGGTGACGTGCCTGATTCTAGGCGGCATCGCGCTGCTGCTGCTTCCGCTTCTGCTGCAGCTGCCGCGGCTCTGGCGCAAACCTGCGTCGCCCGCGACCGATGCGCCAGTCCAGGAAAGGGCGATCATATGACCGCAAAGCCGCTGATTGCGCTGGCCATGGGAGATCCCGCCGGCATCAGCCCGGAGCTGACGGCCAAGCTCGTGGTGCAGGACGACATCCGCGCGCGCTGCCGGCTCGTCGTCATCGGCGATCGCCGCATTTTCGACGAGGGCGCGCGCATTGCGGGCGTCAAGCCGGCACTGACGATGATAGAGCAGGGCGCCGATCTTCGCGCAGCGCAGGAAGATGCGCTGTTCGATCTCCGCCACCTCACCCCCAGAGAGGTCGAGCCGAAGAAAGCGACTCTTGCCGGCGGAAAATTTGCGCTGGCCAATTACCGGCATGCGCTCGAGCTCGGCCGCGACGGCCATGTCGACGCGGTCTGCTTCACCCCCTTTAACAAGCAGGCGATGCGCCTTGCCCGTGCCGAGTACGACGACGAGATCGCGTTCTCCGCCGAGGTCGTCGGTCTCAAGACGCCGGCAAGCGAATTCAACGTGCTGGACCGGCTCTGGAACGCACGGGTCACCTCGCACATCCCGCTTAGGGACGTCGCTGCGAAGCTATCCGGCGAACGCATCCATCGCGCGCTCAGACTAACCGATTCCTGCATGCGCAACGCCGGCTTTGCGCGGCCGCGCATCGCGGTCGCAGGCCTCAACCCCCATGCCGGCGACGGCGGGAATTTCGGCCGCGAGGAGATCGACGTGATCGCGCCGGTGGTCGCAGCAAGCCAGAGCGAGGGCATTGCCGCGGAGGGACCGTTTCCGGCCGACACCGTGTTCCTGCGCGCCAAGGCCGGCGCCTTCGATGCCGTGCTGACGATGTATCACGACCAGGGCCAGATCGCGATGAAGCTGATGGGTTTCGATCGCGGCGTGACCTTGCTCGGCGGCTTCCCGTTCCCGATCTGCACGCCCGCGCACGGCACCGCCTACGACATCGCGGGTCAAGGCATCGCATCGATCGGCGCCAGCCGCGCCGCGTTGCTGCTCGCCGCGGAGATGGCGGCGCGTCGTCTCGGCTGAACTTGCACGCGCGAAGGGAGCGACCGCTGATTGCGCTCGCCTTGCGCGCAGACTTAGACTTTAGGGAAAAACTGGAAACTTCCGCCGTCGCGAGGAGTTGGCGCCCCATGAACATCTTCCACGTCGGAGCTGGAACATGGTCGACGACAGCCCGCTACGAACAGCGGTGGACACCGCTTGGTGCGTGTACCTTGCCCGGCATCGCAGCGTCGATGCAGCGGATGGCCGTCGTTGCCTGCTCGAGCGTCATCTGCAAGGGAGGCGGGAAGCGCGCGAGAGTAACGGTGATGCCCAGGAACTCGCAGCATTCGGGCTTGCCTATCTCGAGCGGCTTTCCGATGACGAATGTTGAGGCTCATCGAGGGCGGTATCTGTCGGCTGGCTAGCGCGAGCGCAAGGCCGGATTGGACCTTGCTCGCGATTTCGAACCTTCTGTCTGCGGCCATCGTGCTGATCGTGCGTTCAGCGATATAGCGAGCTCCAATGCGTATCGCCCAGCTGGCTCCGCTTGCCGAAAGCGTCCCTCCGAAGCTCTACGGCGGCACCGAGCGGGTGGTAGCCTGGCTTGTGGATGAGCTTGTCGAGCTCGGTCACGACGTCACGCTGTTTGCCAGCGGTGACTCCCGAACGAGAGGCAAACTCCACCCGGTATGGCCACGCGCGCTGCGTCTCGGCCGGAAGGGCGCCGATCCGAACGCAGCCTGCGCGATGCTGCTGGAAGCGATCGCGAGACGAGCCAACGACTTCGATGTGATCCACGCCCATATCGACTGGCTTCCGCTGCCGTTGCTCAGTCGCCTTGGCGTACCGTTCCTGACGACCATGCACGGCCGCCTTGACTTGCCTGGCTTGCCTGACGTGGTTCGGCAGTTCCCAGAAGCAAGCTTCGTGTCGATCTCGGATCACCAGCGCCTGCCGCTTCCGGATGCGAAATGGATTGGAACGATCCAGCACGGGCTGTCGTCGGAGCTGTTGGATCCATCCTATGAGGAGGGATCCTATCTGGCGTTTCTTGGCCGTCTCACGGAGGACAAGGGTCCGGAGGACGCCATCCGCATCGCGCACGCAGCCCGGATGCCTCTTCGCATCGCCGCGAAGATTCCACGCGCCGAGACTGCCTACTTCAGGAAACACCTTGCGCCCCGGATCGACGGTGAGATGATCCAGCTTATCGGCGAAGTCGACGACGTGAAGAAGCAATCATTCCTTGGCGGAGCAGCCGCTCTGCTATTTCCGATCGCTTGGCCGGAGCCTTTCGGGCTGGTCATGATCGAGGCGATGGCGTGCGGAACGCCCGTGATCGCCTATCGCTCCGGCTCTGTCCCTGAGGTCATCGAGCACGGCCTAACCGGTTTCATCGTCGAGAACGAGGAGCAGGCGGTCAAGGCGGTCGGCGAATTGGGCAAGCTGGATCGAAGGAGAGTGCGCGCCCGCTTCGAGGAACGCTTCACCGCATACCGAATGGCGCGCCAGTACGAAGATCAGTACCGCAAGCTGGCTGCCGCGGCAGCTCGGAAGGTCAACACGCAAATGTCGGAAAGGTGAAGGGAGGCGGCGATGTCGCTGTGCTAGATCGCCGCGCCCAATGAGGTGTCATTCCTTCTGTTTTGCCCGACGTGTCAAAGAATCTTCGCGCGTGCAAAAACAGCGAGGTAAGACAACCCCTTGGCTACTATGCATGGGGTTGTTTTCGCGAGTTTTGATCGAGGCGGGCCCGCTTGCCTCACGCGCCGCAGACGATCACGCCGTACCAGCCGAGCCCGCGATAGGTCTCGTAGCCCGGGGTGGCATGGAACGCGACCAGTGTGCCCGTGCGTTCCTGATAGAAGCCGGAGCGCTGGCCGTTCAGCGACAGCGAGATGCGTTCGCTGAGGATGCCCTGGCCGTCGGACGCCGCGATCACGCGAAAATTGGAATCGACCAGCAATACGCGCGCCTTGTCGCCGTCGCCGACGCGCACGCCCTGCACGATGGCGCGGGCCTGCGGCTCCCAGTCGAAATGGATGGCGAGCACCCCGATCGGCGCGCCGTTGGCCTGCCCGCCGGCGCGGACGCTGGCGCAATAGGTCGCGACCTGCGCGTTGCCGAGCAGCGGCTGGTTCTCGACGTCGCCGGCGACATAATCGTCGCCGGAGCGAAGGCCTTTCGCGTCGCGAAACCATCTGGTGTGGGCGACGTTCTGGCCGACGACGCGGAAGCGGTCGGTGCGGCCGTTGGCGATGACGTTGCCGTCGAGGTCGCAGAGCCAGAGATCGAGATAGACGGTGTAGGCCCCGAGGATCACGCCGAGGCGCTGCGAGGCATGGGAGACGGCCGCAGCACTGGGCGAGGCCGCGCAATCGACCACGGCGGAATCGGTCGCCCACCAGCGCACGTCGCAGGTGCGTTCGTAGAGATTGCGGTCGATCAGCTCGATCGCGTTGAGCGACAGGTCGACCATCCGCTCGCCGCGGGAGCGCTGGCTCATGCGGTCGATCGAGGCGACGAGATCGCCGGTGCGTTTGGTCAATTGGGTCTCGAGCTCGCGGGCGATGGTCTCGACCTGCTGGCCGACGCCGCGCACCTCCTGCGCCACCACCGCAAAGCCCGCGCCTTGCGCGCCGGCGCGCGAACTCTCGATCAGCGCGTTCAGCGCCAGCATCTTCATGTGGTTGGTGATCTGCTGGATCGACTTGGTCTTGTCGACCGCGATCTGGTTGACCTCCGCGGTGAGGCGGTTGATCAGCGCGGAGATGTCGGAATCATCGTCCGCGGGCTCGGTGGCGATCGGCTTGGCTTTCAGACCCAGCGCAGCAGACATCGGGGACTTCCCTTGGCAATGAGGTCTGATCTGCAATGAACCCGGAACAACGACTTACAGATCGAATACGATTCTTTTTCGAGGATTCCGCCTAACGCCTGCTTAATTTGCTGTTTGACGGAATGCCTAAATAGTAGCCACTCCGGCCTGGCTGCCGGCCATCCACCGCTTTGTGCGTCCCGGCCGTTGCAAATCGCCGGGGTTTCCCAGCCAATCCTTTCAAGCCAGTCGCGGCCCCGAGCGTGATCGCCCGGACCCGAGTTCCCAATCGATAGCCCTCGTCATGACGCCTCTCGCATCCGCACTCCCCGTCGAAGCGCCTCAGGCCTTCCTGGGCGTCGCGCGCTCGCTGACCGACAAGCTCTGGCGCGACCGTCTGGACGGGCGCGGGGCAGCCCAGGCGCTCGCCATCGTGCAGCGGCACCAATTGCCGGAACTGCTGGCGCGGGTACTGGCGGGCCGCGGTGTCGACATCGACGCGGTGTCCGACTTTCTCGATCCGACCATCCGAAAGCTGCTGCCGGACCCGTTCACGGTGACGGAGATGGAGACCGCCGCCAAACGCATCGCGGATGCCGCGACCAAGGGCGAGAAGGTTGCGATCTTCGGCGACTACGACGTCGACGGCGCGACCTCGGCGGCGCTGCTGGCCTGGCATCTGCGCCATTGCGGGCTCGATCCGCTGATCCATATTCCCGACCGGATTTTCGAGGGCTACGGCCCCAACACAGAAGCGGTGCGCGCGCTCGCGGCCAAGGGCGCCACGCTGCTGATCACAGTCGATTGCGGCACCACCAGCATAGAGCCGCTCGCCGAGGCGAAGCGCCTCGGCATGTCCGTGGTCGTGATCGACCACCACCAATGCGGCCTCGATCTCCCCGAGGTCGACGCGCTGGTCAATCCGAACCGCCCCGATGACCTCTCCGGCCTCGGTCATCTCGCTGCGGTCGGCCTCGTGCTGGTGACGCTGGTGGCGGTCAATCGCGAGCTGCGCCAGCGCGGCTTCTGGACCAGCGAGATGCCCGAGCCCGATCTCCTGGGCATGCTGCATCACGTCGCGCTCGGCACCGTCGCCGACGTCGCGCCGCTGATAGGTCTCAACCGCGCCTTCGTCGCCAAGGGGCTGATCGCGATGCGTCGGCGCGACCATGTCGGCCACACCGCGCTGATGGACGTGGCGCGGCTCAACGGCCCGCCGGAGGCCTGGCATCTCGGCTTCATGCTGGGGCCGCGCGTCAATGCCGGCGGCCGGATCGGCCGCGCCGATCTCGGGGTGCGGCTGCTGCTCGAAGGCGACAGCGTCGAGGCGGCGCGGATCGCGGCCGAGCTCGACCGTCTCAACAGCGAACGTCGCGTCATCGAGCAGGCGGCAGAAGCCCAGGCCGAAGCCGAGGCGCTGGCCTCGATCGGGCTGGAGGACAAGCTCGCCGTGATCGTCACGGCCTCGGAAGGCTGGCATCCCGGCGTGGTCGGCCTTGTTGCCTCCCGCCTGAAGGAGAAGTTCTCGCGGCCTTCCTTTGCCATTGCGCTGGAGCCGGGCGGCATCGGCACCGGCTCCGGCCGCTCGATCGCCGGCGTCGATCTCGGCAAGGCGGTGCGGCAGGCGGTCGCCGACGGCATCCTGCTCAAGGGCGGCGGCCACGCCATGGCCGCGGGCGTGACGCTGCGCAAGGAGAAGCTCGCCGAATTCCGCGCCTATCTCGAGACCGCGCTGGCGCGCGACGTCGCCGAGGCGCGCCACGTCAACGAGCTCTATATTGACGGCGCAGTCACCGCCCGTGCGGTGACGCCGGAGCTGGCGACGACGCTCAACAGCGCCGGTCCCTTCGGCAGCGGCAATCCCGAGCCGGTGCTGGCGTTGCCGGCGCATCAACTCGTATTTGCCGACGAGGTCGGGCAGGCGCATCTGCGCCTGCGTTTCAAGGCGGGCGACGGCGCCATCGTCAACGGCATCGCGTTCCGTTCGATCGGCCAGAAGCTCGGCAATGCGCTGCTCGCCAATCGCGGCCAGCAGTTGCATGTCGCGGGCTCGCTCTCGGTCGATCGCTACCAGGGCGCCGAGCGTGTGCAGTTCCGCGTCGTCGACGTCGCGCTGCCGGACCAGGGGCCATCCGTGATTAGATGACGCATGATCCGGAAAGTGCGAAGCGATTTTCCGACAAAGATCATGCGGGTCCAAACAACAAAAAAGGGAGTGAGCATGGCAGGGCAGGTTGAGGGCAAGGTCGCACTGGTGACGGGCGGCGCCTCCGGCATTGGCGAGGCTACCGTCGAGCTGTTCGCACGCGAAGGCGCTACGGTCATCGCGACCGACATCGACGAGCTGAGGGGCCCCGAGCTCGTCAGGCGCATCACCAGGGGCGGCGGCAAGGCGATCTTTCTGGAGCAGGATGTCACCAGCGAAGAGCGCTGGATCGAGATCGTCGCCGAGATCGCAAAGCGCTTCGGCCGGCTCGACGTGCTCGTCTCCAATGCGGGTATCGGCATTTCCGTGCCGTCGATCGTCGACATGACGCTCGCCGACTGGCGCAAGCAGAATGCGATCAATCTCGATGGCGTGTTTCTTTCGGTGAAGCATTGCCTGCCCCTGATGCGCAAAACGGGCGGCGGCTCGATCATCATGATGTCCTCGCTGGCGGGCCTGCGCGGCTCGCCCGGATTGTCGGCCTATTCGGCGACCAAGGGCGGCGTGCGGCTGTTCGCCAAATCCATCGCGATGGAATGCGCGGCCGCGGGCGATGGCATCCGGGTCAATTCGGTTCACCCCGGCATCATCGATACCCCGATATGGGGCAAGATCCCGACGGGGGCGGCCGGCGCCGGCCAGAATGCCCCGATCGATCCGGAGGAGCGCGCCCGCGTCGTCACGCCGCTTGGCCGCGCCGGCCAGGCCGCGGAGATCGCTTCGGGCGTGCTGTATCTCGCCTCCGATGGCTCGCGCTACGTCACCGGCAGCGAGCTCGTCATCGACGGCGGCATGAATGCCGGCGGCGTGCCGCGGCGCGCTTGAGCTGCGCAGGGCAGGGTGGCGACCGCAGGGGCTGACGCGAAGGCGCAGTCCCTGTACAAGATGGGGCAGCTCCCGACCGAGAGAGGTGTCCTTCGCCATGGCGCACAGCCTTCACGCTTCTTCACCCGCGCCCGCGCCATTCCGTTCCAACCGGCCGGACCTCGCCACCGACGCGATCCGTACCGCGCGCGAGGATCTCGCCGCCTGCTTCCGCATGGCCGCGCGCAACGGCTTTGAGGAGGGCATCTGCAACCACTTCTCGGCGGTCGTGCCGGGCCATGACGACCTGTTCCTCGTCAACCCCTACGGCTACGCCTTTCGCGAGTTGACCGCGTCAAAGCTCCTGATCTGCGACTTCCATGGCAACGTGCTCGACGGCGAGGGCGTGCCCGAGGCGACCGCGTTCTACATCCATGCCGAGATGCACAGGCTGCTGCCGCGCGCCAAGGTCGCCTTCCACACCCACATGCCCTACGCCACGGCGCTGTCGATGACCGAGGGCGATCCCCTGATCTGGGCCGGCCAGACCGCGCTGAAATTCTACGGCCGCACCGCGGTCGACCGCGACTACAACGGCCTCGCGCTCGACAGCCGCGAAGGTGCCCGCATCGCCTCCGCCGTCGGCGATGCCGACATCGTCTTCATGAAACATCACGGCGTGATGGTGCTGGCGCCGACCATCGCGGAGGCCTGGGACGATCTCTATTATCTCGAGCGCGCCGCCGAGGTGCAGGTGCTGGCGATGTCGACGGGGCGGAAGGTGCTGCCGGTCGATCCCAGCGTTGCGGCGGAGACCTATAGGCAGATGCGCGAGGGCGATTCCGAATCCGCTCGACTGCATCTTGCCGCGATCCGGCGGCAGCTCGATGCGGAGGAGCCGCAATATCGGCACTGACCACGATGTCATTCCGCGGCGCGCGAGCTGCGCTGCGTATCAGCGGGCCGCGTCGAACTCTGACTTCAGCCAGTGTCGTACAGCCTCGACCGGCTCGGTGAGCGGTCGGTCGCGGCTGCGGACCAAGTGCAGCGAAAAGCCTTCCAGCTCCGGCCCGAATGGTGCGACCAGCGTTCCCTGCGAAAGTTCGTCGGCGACGAGCACAAGACTATGCAAAGCGACACCAGCGCCGGCGACGGTTGCCTGGATGGCATGGGTTTCATCGCTGAAACGCACGCCGGCGCGCGCATCAACGTCGTTAATGCCGGCCGTCTTGAGCCAGCGCCGCCAGGTCGGATTTCGGGCATCACGACGGTGCCAGTCGAAATGTAGCAGCGTTGCTGAGCGCAGGTCGCTCGGTCTTCGGACGCCCAGGCGCGGACTGACCACCGGCGCGAAACGATCGACCGTGAGCGGCTCGGCGATCAGATCGGGATAAGGACCGGAACCGTAGCGAAGTGCGAGGTCCGCGGTCGAATTGAGATCGGCCACCTCCAAGCTCGCAAGCAATGTGAGATCAATGTCGGCTCTGCTCTTTCGGAGCCTAGCAAGACGCGGCACCAGCCATTTGGCTGTGAAAGCCGGCGTCGCCGAAAGTGTGACCACCGCCCGGCGTCGCTTGCGGCTCAATCCCTCCAGAACACGCGCAAACGCATCAAAGCCGTCGCGCAGGACCGGAAGCAGGACCTGACCTTCCGCGGTGAGCAGAACCTGCCGCGTCCGCCGCTCGAACAGCCTGACCCCGACCGTCTGCTCCAGCTGTCGCACCTGATGGCTGATCGCGGTCGGCGTGACGTGAAGCTCATCGGCCGCGCGCTTGAAGCTGAGGTGACGTGCCGCCGCTTCAAATGCACGCAATCCCGCCAGCGGAGGAAGCCTTCTCATCGCGAACTCGTGGATGAATGCAGTTCATCCATAGGCTGAGCAACTTTCGTTTGTCAACGACGGGACCTGAACCGATCTATTGGGCAAATAGATGAGAGGAGTGCTGCAATGCAACTGCTACAAATCGATTCAAGCGCGCGGTTAGAGCCTTCAGATGCAAATCCGCGCGGTTCGCACACCAGGCGTCTGACTCAGCGTTTCGTCCAACGATGGCTACAGTCGCGGCCGGGGGATCGCGTCGTCTGCCGCGACCTCGGTCGCTTCGCACCGAGTCAGGTGACGGACGACTGGGTCAAGGCGGCCTTCGCGAAGCCCGATCAGCGCGAGCCATGGATGAGAGAGGCTTTGGCGGAAAGCGATGCGCTGGTCGACGAGTTGATCTCAGCTGATCTGATCGTCGCGGGCGTGCCAATGTACAACTTCGGTGTGCCAGCGCAGTTCAAGGCATACATAGACAACATCGTTCGGGTCGGACGCACGTTTGGCTTCGACCGATCACGCCCGGACAATCCATATTCGGCGCTGCTTGAGGGCATGGACAAGCGTCTTGTCCTGCTCGGCTCGCGCGGAGACTACGGGTACGATCCGGGCGGGCATATGGCCGCCGTCAATCATCTCGAAGGAGCCGTCCGGGACGTGTTTGCTTTCATCGGGATCACGGCCTTCCATAGCATTGCAATCGAGTACGACGAATTCGGCGATGATCGGTTGCAGGCGTCGATTGCCGCGGCCGAGCGTGCCGTGGATGACCTCGTCGACGAGCTGCTGAAGCTGACAGAACAGCGAAACGCGGCTTAAGGGTCGGCTGCAGCTGCGGCGGAGGCGCCAGCGCCGGCGCTTCCAGTCGCGCTAGTTGGTTTGCCGCAGCTTGGCCAGCACTTTGAGTCCGCCGTAGCCATCGGCGGGCACGATCCCGACCTTCTGCTGAAAGTCCTTGACCGCCTTCATGGTGTCGTTGCCGACGCGGCCGTCGGTGCCGCCGGTGTCGAAGCCGGCCTTGGTGAGGCGCGTCTGCATCTCCTGCACCTCGGCGAGCGTCAACGCACGCTCGGAGCCCGGGAAGGGCTGGATGAAGGGCGGGGCTCCCAAGCAGCGATCCCCGAGATGGCAGATCGCCAGCGCGTAGTTCATGGAAGGGTTGTAGCTCTTCACCGAGTAGAAATTCGGCCCGAGCAGGAATGTCGGTCCGCCCGCAACCGGCGTCCACATCTGCGCGGATGCGTTGGGCTGCGGAAATGGTTGGCCGTCGGCACGAGTCACGCCGGCTGCCTGCCAGGCCGCATAGGTCCGGCTGCCGCTCATGTTGGCGGGCGCGCGCACCTCGTAGCCCCAGTGCTCGCCGCGATGCCACTTGCCGCGATTGACGAGATATTTTGCGGTCGAGCCCAGCGCATCGTCGGGCTTGCCGAATGGCGAGACCTTGCCGTTGCCATCATAGTCGATGCCGACATTGAGCCAGACCTCCGGCATCCATTGCGAATGGCCCATCGCGCCGGCCCATGATCCGCGCATGTCCTCAGGCGTGGACCAGCCCTTGTCGACGATGCGCAGTGCATTGATCAGCTCGGTCTCCCAATAGGCCTTGCGGCGCGGCTCGTTCCAGGCGAGCGCGGCGAGCGAGGGAAACACCGGCCTCATGTGGTTCTGCTGCACCAGCGGATCGCCATAGGCGGACTCGACGCCCCATAGCGCCAGCAGCGTGCCGCGCTCGACCCCGAAATCGCGCTCGATGCGGGCGAACAGCGCCTCGTTGTTCTTCAGCGCGATCTTGCCGTTGATGATGCGCCAGTCGGAGACGCGGCGGTTGATGTACTGCCAAACCTGCTCGCGGAATTCGGGCTGGTTGCGCATCTGCGCGAACACGCTCATGTCCGGTTCGACCCGTCCCATCGCGCGCTGCCATGTCGCGGCGGAAATACCTTTTGCCATCGCGCGCGCACGAAAGCTCTCGCGCCATTCGTCGAAGCCGGGAGGCGCGGCGAGAGCGCGGGTGGGAAGCGCGAGCAAAGCGGCTGCACCGAGCGTCGATTGGAGCAGGGCGCGGCGTGTGTGACGGGGCGAGGAATCAGTGTGCTTCATGGGCACATTCTAGCCGGAAACATGGCACGTGTGAGTCGGTTCCGAAATGGCCGCGTGCGTCAACTCGGCCCGACCCCGTCGGTCGTTCCCACCGGAACAAGTGCCGCACTCCCGCATTCCCTCCACGCCAGGACGAGGAGAAGAGCCGGCCGTGGTCGCGCCGTCCTTCCTGTTCATCGAAGCATCGGGGTGGAATGAAGATACGCACACATGCCGAAAGCCATATCGTCGAACTCGACGACGGATCGCAATGGAAGATCTTTCCCGGCGACCTCGCGACGACGCTGAGCTGGAAGCCCGAAACCGATCTGCGTCTTGAGCCGAGCGGTGAGCGGGTGAATTCGCACGTGCTGGTCAATCCCGCCGACCAGACCCGCGTGCGGGTGATCGCGGCCGACGAGAGCTGGCCGGACGGCGCAGTCAAGAACGCCTTGAAAGGCGGGTAGCAGCCGCGTCAGCAGGCGAATGCCGGTCGCCTAGTCCTCCTTAAGCTCAGCCGCGATTCCGGCAAGCCAACGCCGGATCGTGGTTTCCGCCTTTGAATCCAAATTGCGAGCGAGCCGCTTCTCCAATTCGAGCACACGCTGCCGGCACGCCTTCAGAAGCGTCGCGCCGCGCGGCGTCAGCGTCCATTGCTGGATGCGGCCGTGAACGGGATGAGGCGTCATCGCAATCGCGCCGTCGCGTTCGAGATTGCGGATGATGACGCCCACGGTCTGGGGCGTCAGGAAGGTGAGGCGGGCGACATCGGCCCCCGACAAGCCCGGATAGGCGTTCAGCATCGTCAGCACCGCGAATTGCGGCGAGGTCACGCCGAGATCGGCGAGCGTGCGCTCCATCGTCAGGCGAACCGCGGCGTGAGCCTGGCGCAGCAAGTAGCCGAGATAGCCTTGCTCGCCGCGCTTGCCTTCGCCCGGTGCCGGGACATGCACCGCGCCGGCTGCAACGGCCTTGCGGCCCGATTGCGATGTCATGACATTCGACTTGCGCGACATATATAAGAGCTCTTATAATGTATCCGAGCTCTTATAATAAGCCGAGGTGAATGGCAATGGCACACGCCCGCAGCGAATACGAAGATTTCAAGCGGATCGCGCCCGATGCGTTTGATCTGGTGCTGGCGCTGGGCCAGCTTGCGGCCAAGGCCGGCCTCGACAAGCAACTGCTCGAGCTGGTCAAGCTGCGCGCCTCGCAGATCAACGGCTGCGCGTTCTGTGTGCAACACCACGTCCTGCTGTCGGAACGGATCGGCGTTCCCCTCGACAAGCTTCATCTGCTCGCGGTCTGGCGCGAGGCGCCGATCTTTTCGCCGCGCGAGCGGGCTGCGCTCGCCTGGGCCGAGGCGCTGACCTGTCTGCCGGACGGCGTCAGCGAGGAGGTCTACGCGGAAGCGTCCGGCGAATTCTCCGAAACTGAACTGACGTACCTGACCTCGGCGGTCGCCTCCATCAACGTCTGGAACCGGTTTGGCGCGGCGTTTCGCTGGACGCCTGCACAGCGGCCGGCGGCCGCCGTTGCAGCTTCGTCCTGACGGAGAGAAGGGAAGATCACGATGACAGCCTTGAGCCTTTCGGCCGTGCAGTACCCGTTGCAGTCACGTTCGACGGCGTTCGCCGTCATCGCAGGATTAGTCTGCGCGCTGGCAATCGGCAAAGCTCTGCCGGTGACGATCGACAGCGTGTCCAGCGCCCTCGCGCCGCTCTGCGCGACGGCGGCGGAAGGCTCGCCGCTCGACAAGGTTGAGCCGATCGGCTCCTACGCGCTTCCGAACGTGCCCGGCAAACGCGTGACCATCGTGCGTGTGTCCTACGGTCCGGGCGGGTTTTCGCGGCCGCATCGTCACTCCGGCTCCGTCACCGCCTACATCACCAAAGGCGAGATCCGCTCGCAGCTCGGCGGCGGCCCGGTCGAGACGTTCGGCGTCGGCCAGTCCTTCTTCGAACCGCCGGGCTCGACGCATCTGGTCTCGGCCAATGCCAGCATGACCGAGCCGGCGGAACTGATCGCGGTGTTCGTGGCGGACGAGGGCGCGCAGCTGACGACGTTCCTGGAATAGGCTGCGCGCGTCATCCGCAATGGCCGTGCTCAGGCCGATCGCGATCGCCTCAACCGCTTCCAGGCCGGCGCGAGTCCGTATTGGACGACCGGAATGGCGACTGCGCCGACGAGCAGTCCAAGCGCACCCGAGATGGCTGCCTCGACCGACCATTCGACGATGCCGGCAACGGATGGAAGGAGATGTGCGGCAGCCTCGGTTATGGCATGGACCGTGTGGCCGATCGCGGGTGGGCCGTACTTCTCGATGCCGTGCAGGATGATGCCACCGCCGACCCAGATCATGGCGGCGGTGCCGATCGTGCTCAGCACCGCCAGGAAAACGGGCATGCCGCGGACGAGCGCGCGCCCAAGCAATCGGATCGCGCCGCCGGCGAGCGAGGCGCCGTCGAACCGCGCGAGGGCGATGCCGGCATCGTCCGCTTTCACGATCAGGGCCACCACGCCATAGACGCCAACGGTGATGAAGAGGCCGACCAGCGCCAGCACCAGCGCCTGCGTCCAGATGCTGCCCGCCGGGAGGGCCGCCAGCGTGATCGCCATGATCTCCGCCGACAGGATGAAATCCGTCTTGATGGCGCCAGCGACCTTCTCGTCCTCGACCGACTGGGCATTCAATGCAATCGGCTCAAGCTGAGCTTCGTGCTGGTGCGCATGATGCGGCATCACGGCTTCGAGCACCTTTTCGGCGCCTTCATAGCAGAGAAAGGCGCCGCCCAGCATCAGCAGCGGCGTGACCGCAGCGGGAAGGAAGTAGCCGAGCAGCAGGGCAATCGGCAGCAAGATCAGCAGTTTGTTGCGTAGCGATCCGACCGCGATCTTGCCGACGATCGGCAGCTCGCGTTTCGAAGCGAAACCGATGACGTAGTTCGGCGTGACCGCCGCATCGTCGATGACCACGCCAGCCGCCTTTGTGCCTGCCTTGGCTGCCTGGCTAGCGACATCGTCGAGCGAGGCTGCAGCCACCTTTGCGATCCCCGCGATATCGTCGAGAAGACCGATCAGTCCGACACTCATCAACCCATCCTTCTTCGTTCGAGCGGGGGGAGTGCGCGACCAGATGCGTCCTGCCCGCTCCAGCAACGAACCAGTACGCTGTCAGTTCTCCTCGCCGCCCGCTCCCTCGCGCAAGTCAGGCTTGAGCACGTCTTCCGGCAGAGTATGGGCCACCGGCTGCGCCGTGACCGCGATCTCCGGGCCGATCTCGCGGCCGCGCGCGCGGATCAGCCGTTCATAGGCCGAGACCAGCGTCACGTAGGGGCTGACCCAGATCCAGCCATCGCGGGTGAACACCTGGACGTCGAAATGCAGGTGCATCGAGGTTCCGGCGGGACGGTCGAGGTAGTTCGAGATCACGCCGATCTTCTCGCCTTCGGTGACGATGCGGCCGTTGAGCACGCCATCGGCGTTCATCGCATGCGGATTCATGTGCATGTAGCGGAAACGAATGTGCTCGGTGCGGCTATTGACCTGAAGCGTTGCGGCCTGGTCCTTGGCGCCACGGATGACGATTGCGTCACGCACGGCGACGACGCCGCGCCGCTTGGGATCGCAGGGCTCGCGGCCTTCGCCGGGCGGCGGGCAGTCGGCGGCGCGGATGTCCTCGCCCTGGTGGCCGAAACCTCCGCCGCATTGCCACACCTCGAAACTACGCGACTCGCAGAAATTGTCGCGCCAGGGATAAGCGGTCGGGCCTTCGCTCTTGTCGCGCTTGCCGAAGGATTGGGAGCGCACGAAGGCGGGCGCCTTCTCCAAGGGAAAGCGGATCTGGGCATAAGCCATGGCGTCGGGATGACCGCCCTGCTTGCGGTAACCGGTGTTCGGAATGATGTCGCCGCTCGGCCGGTAGCTGAAATCCGGTGAACGCACCGCGGGGCGATCGATGATGTTGGAGGCAACGTCCGTCAGGGGCCGCATGCGCTGGCCGCCTGCGACGCGCAGTGCCTTCAGGAAGCGCTCGGCGACCGGATAGGCCTCCTTGCAGGCGAGCCGCCGTGGCCTCGCGACACTGTCGAGGCACTGGATCGAGACCACATAGGTGGCGCCGAAGCGGGTGAAGGCGTAGCGCACATAGCCTTCCCGGATGAACCTGCGTAGATCCGGGTAGGTTGCGGCGAGCGGCTTGACTGGCTCGCCCTTGCCCCCGGCCGGATCGGCGATGTCGTAGAGCAGCGCCGAGCCCGTGATCTGCACCTCGACAGGCCTTGCGTAGACCCGGCTCGGCATGCCGTCACCGGCACCCGGATCGAGCGAGAAGGTCGCGCTGTAGCCGGCTGGCCCGGCATCGAACATGTCCACGGGATTGAAGTCGGCCTGGTAGCGCGACAACGCGAGCGTCGCCGGCGCGCCGCTGCGCTGCGCGTCGAGATACGCGGCGGCGTCGAACGGCAGCAGCACGGGGACGGGACTTCGGGTAATGCCGGTGAAGAAGCGCGAGGAGACCGCGTTGAGCTGCACCAGTGCCGGCATCGCGCGCGGATCGTAGCGCGGCACCGAACGGCGCGGTGCGAAGATGAAGTCGCCCGCAATTTGCGGATGGCTGTTGATCTCGCTGCGAAGCTGGTCGAGCGCCGCGCGCCACTCGATGCGCAGGGCCGTCAGCGAGGGGCTGCGGAATTCATCCGCAGCGATCGGTGCAGCAACGAGGAGCGACGGCAACGCCAGGAGAAGCGAGACGAAGCGGAGACTGTTCCTGCCCACTGCTTCGCCCCCCGGCGGTACCTGTTCCGATCCTCGATGGCTCGTTTAGTCCTTGGCACGCTCGGAGTAGGAGCCGTCTTCGGTCATCACCACAATGCGCGTGCCGACCGAGATGTGCGGCGGCACGGTGGTGCGCACGCCGTTGGACAGCACCGCCGGCTTGTAAGAGGAGGAGGCGGTCTGGCCCTTGGTCACCGGCTCGGTCTCCACCACTTCCAGCGTCACGCGCTGCGGCAGTGCGATCGACACCGGATTGGTGTCATGCATCGACAGTTTGACGGTCATGTCCGGCTGGAGATACGCGGCCGCGTCGCCGACGACGTCCTTGGAAACCTGAACCTGGTCGTAGGTCTCGGGGTTCATGAAGTGGTAGCCATCGCCATCTTCGTAAAGGAAGGTGTAGTTGCGCTCTTCGATGGTGGCCTTTTCGACCTGGTCGGTGGTCTTGTAGCGTTCCGAGATCTTTACCCCGTCCGAGATTCGGCGCATTTCGATCTGGCTGACCGGGGTTCCCTTGCCGGGATGGATGTTCTCGGCGCTCACGACGACATAGAGCTTGCCGTCTTGCTCGATCACGTTGCCCTTGCGAATAGAACTGGCGATGACTCTCAAAGCTGTATTTCCTGCTTGCTTGGCCCGGCACCAGCCAGGACGTGGTCGAATTGCTGGGGGACTTGGGGCCTCAAATCGGACCTCGGCACCCGTTTCGGGCCGCAACATACTGATTTTGCCGTTGGATGCCAGCATTTTGCTGCCGGCTGGGGCGGTCGGTTGATGGCTGGGGACAAGCCGATGTCGCCGTTTTGGTCGCCCGCGCGCCACCTCGACCGACGGCCGTTCCTCCAGGCCAGGGGCGCCGTGACCGGAGCTTTGCGGGGGTTTTTCACCGAACAGGGGTTTGTGGAGGTCGAAACCTCCGTTCTCCAGGTCTCTCCAGGCAACGAGACCCATCTGCACGCCCCCCGGACCGAGATCATGCGGCCCGACGGCAGCCGGGCCAGCCGATACCTGCGCACCTCGCCCGAATTCGCCTGCAAGAAGCTGCTGGCGGCGGGCGAGACGCGGATTTTCGAGTTCGCACGGGTGTTCCGGGACCGCGAGCGCGGCGACCTGCATCTGCCCGAGTTCACCATGCTGGAATGGTACCGGGCGGGAGCGCCCTATGATGCCATCATGGCCGATTGCGTCGTCGTGATCGCCCGGGCGGCGCAGGCGACCGGGATCGGGACCTTCTCCTTCCGCGGCCGAACCGCCGATCCCTTCGCCGAGCCGGAGCTCCTGACGGTCGCGGGCGCCTTCGCGCAGTTCGCCGGCATCGACCTGCTGTCGACAATCTCGGGCGGCGAGGGTAACCGTGCGGCGCTTGCCGCTGCGGCAGCCGGGAAGGTCCGTGTCGCCGAGGATGACACCTGGTCCGACATCTTCAGCAAGATGCTGGTCGAACACGTCGAGCCACATCTGGGGCAGGGGCGTTTGACCATCCTGTTCGAATACCCATCTCCAGAGGCGGCGCTGGCGCGGGTGAAGACGGACGATCCGAGGGTCGCCGAACGTTTCGAGATCTATGCCTGCGGCGTCGAGCTCGCCAACGGCTTTGGAGAGCTGACCGATGCCGGGGAGCAGCGCAAACGCTTCACGGAATCCATGACGGAGAAGCAGCGCCGCTACGGCGAAGCCTATCCGCTAGACGAGGATTTTCTGGCGGCGGTCGCCGCAATGCCGGAGGCGAGCGGTGTCGCGCTCGGCTTCGACCGGCTGGTGATGCTGGCGAGCGGCGCCACACGAATTGATCAGGTGGTGTGGACACCGCCTGCGGATGAGAGATGACAAAGACGAACCTTGCACGCACTCTGCGCGAACCTGCCGAGCTGGTAGCCGAGGGCCTGGTCCCCGCATCGGCGCTGCCGGCGCTCGAACGCGTCGCCGCGCGCTATGCTGTGGCGATCACGCCGGATCTGGTCGGGCTGATCGACGCGACGGATCCCGACGATCCCATCTCGCGGCAGTTCGTTCCTGTTTCGGCCGAGCTCGAGGCGCAGCCGGGCGAGAATGCCGATCCGATCGGCGATCACCCGCATTCGCCGGTGGCGGGAATCGTGCACCGCTATCCCGACCGGGTGTTGTTCAAGCTCGTGCACGTCTGCGCGGTCTATTGCCGCTTCTGCTTCCGCCGCGAGATGGTCGGGCCCGGCAAGGAGAATGCGCTGTCGGAGAGCGCCTATCGCACCGCGATCGACTACATCCGGTCGAATGACGAGATCTGGGAAGTGATCCTGACCGGCGGCGATCCCCTGATGCTGTCGCCCCGGCGGATGAGCGAGATCATGGCCGACCTTGCGGCCATCGATCACGTCAAGATCATCCGTCTCCACACCCGTGTCCCGGTGGCCGAACCCGCGCGCGTCAGCGCGGAAATGGTTGCAGCCCTGAAGGTTGCGGGCGCGGCCACCTGGGTCGCGATACACGTCAATCACGCGCGCGAACTGACGGGGGCCGCGCGCGATGCCTGCGCGCGGCTCGTCGATGCTGGAATTCCCCTGGTGAGCCAGTCCGTGCTTTTGCGCGGCGTCAATGACGACATCGCCGCTCTCTCGGATTTGATGCGAGCTTTCGTCGAATGCCGGATCAAGCCCTATTATCTGCACCATGGCGATCTCGCCCCGGGAACGGCGCATCTGCGCACGACGTTGGCAGAGGGACAGGCCTTGATGCGGCAGTTGCGCGGGCGGGTGTCGGGCCTGTGTCAGCCGGACTATGTCATCGACATTCCCGGCGGTGCCGGCAAGTCGCCGGTGGGTCCGAATTACGTGTCGGCGGTGAAAAATACCGCAAACGAGACAAGTGAAGCGGAATCAGAAACGCGCTATCGTATCGTCGACTATTGCGGCGACGTTCATCTCTATCCGCCCGAGGCATGAGTGGCGATGGCATCGACGCTGACTTGAGTGCTGGGCTTGGACGCTGATTTGAGAATGGAGAAATGGACATGACGAAGATCATGCTGGCAGTATCGCTCGTGGTCTTGCTTGGCGGCGCGGCTGTTGCGCAGACCGGCGGCTCCAAGGGATCGACCTCAAGCGGCGCATCGTCCGGGTCGGTGTTGCCGGCGCCGGTCGGTCATCGCCAGCCGCGTGCCAGCGATGTGCCCAGCGAGAAGAATCTGAGCGATCCCAACGATCCGCTCAGCAAGGAAAACCAGGCGCTCGACAAGAAGATCAAGAGCATCTGCCGCGGCTGCTGAGGCTTTCACCTCTCCCCGTCGGGGAGAGGTGAGGAATGAGCCATCCTAAGCTCGCCATCCGTCACGCTGATCGCTCGTGCAGTCCGGCGCGCCGGATGTTGCGGCGGATTTCGACCGAGTCGGCGAGCTGCTCGAGCGTCTTCGACGTCGTTGCCCAGTCAATGCAACCGTCCGTGATGCTCTGCCCATAAGTGAGCGGCTTGCCCGGTACGACATCCTGCCGGCCGGCGACGAGGTTGCTCTCGATCATCACGCCCATGATACGGCTCTCGCCGCCCGAGATCTGGCGGGCGATATCGTCCATCACCAGCGGCTGGTTCTCCGGCTTCTTGCTCGAATTGGCATGGCTGGCATCCACCATCACCAGCGGTGCGACGCCGGATTTGGTCAATTCGTTGCAGGCCGACGCAACGCTTGCCGCGTCGTAGTTCGGCTCAGCTCCGCCGCGCAGGATGATGTGGCAGTCCTCGTTGCCGGCGGTCGAGGCGATCGCCGAGCGGCCGAGCTTTGTGACGGCCATGAAATGATGGGGATGCGAGGCTGATTTCACCGCATCGGCCGCGATCCGCACATTGCCATCGGTGCCGTTCTTGAAGCCGACCGGGCAGGACAGGCCCGAAGCCAGCTCGCGATGGATCTGGCTCTCGGTGGTGCGCGCGCCGATCGCGGCCCAGGAGACGAGGTCGGCGATGTATTGCGGCGTCGTCATGTCGAGGAACTCGGTGCCGGCGGGCAGGCCGAGATTGTTCACCGCCGCGAGCACGTTGCGCGCGAGTCGCAGCCCCTTGTTGATGTCGAAGCTGCCGTCGAGGTCGGGATCGTTGATGAGGCCCTTCCAGCCGACCGTGGTGCGGGGCTTCTCGAAATAGACCCGCATCACGATCTCGAGCTGATCGGCGAGATCCTCGCGAAGCTTTGCGAGCCGCTCGGCATAGTCGAGCGCCGCCTTGGGATCATGCACCGAGCAGGGGCCGACGACGACCAGAAGGCGGTCGTCCTGATTGCTCAGGATGGCATGGATGGCGTTGCGCGCGGCCATCACCACACGCGTCGCAGTGAGCGTGCGCGGGACCTCCCGCATCACCTCTTCCGGCGTGCTCAGCTCTTTCAGTTCGCGGATACGAAGATCGTCGGTCGTGCTCAGCACGGCGGGCTCCTGTCTGTTCTAGAACCTGCCGGCCAACAAAAAAGCCGCCAGGTCTGGCGGCTGTTCGGACGTTTGCTGCAATGTTTCAGATTGAGCGCGATCCTCCCGCCGCCAGCGAGCTGTCGTAGCTAAAATACCAAAAATAGCTGGTGGCGACGGTGATCATGGAAAGGCCATATAGCGTGCCGTTGGCGCCTTGTCACCCCCCAATCAGAACGTGGAGCGACGAGGCGCCTCAGGTGTTGCCATTGCGCGCCGCCAGCGCCATGCCGATCAGGGTGGCGCCGCCGAATAGCAGGTTGATGCCGACGAGGACGCCAATGGCCCACTCCGCCGAGCTCGGCAGTCCCGTGATCACCATGAACGAGATCGCGATGTCGACGAGGCCCGAGATCAGCAGCCACGACCAGCGGCCGCTGAGCTCACGGCGGTGCTCCAGCGCGTACATGATGGTGGCGACGCCCTCGGCGAGGAAATAGGCGCCGAGCACGATGGTCAGCGTCAGCACGGCCTGCATCGGCCGGGCCAGCAGCAGCAAGCCGGTGAGCACGGCCAGCGCAGCCGAGATCAGCGACCACCAGAAGCCCGGCGTGCTGCGCGCCCAATAGGTCGCGATCAGTCCGCCGATGCCGCCGATCAGGAACATCCAGCCGAGGAAGATCGCGGTCGCAAGGCTGGCGAGCGGCGGCACGATAAGCGCGGCAATGCCGAGGACGGCAAGCAGGATCCCTTCGAACAGAAAAGCCTTCCAGTGCGCCTTGACCGTCTGGTTCATCTCGGATTGGAGGCGGGCAAATTCCTCGGGCGATGTCATCGTCTGGCTCCGGAACGAGAGGATTGCGTCCCAATCTAGTGGGCCTGTCGCGCGTTCGCCATGCGTTGGATCAAGTGCCGCCGGGCGCCGACGAAAAGCCTTCCGCGTTGGTGCGAATGCGGTTGCGGCCGAGAATGTAGATCGCCGATGTGACAATCAGAAGCGCAAGGCCAAGCAGGATCGAGACGAAACCGATCGGAATCAGCGCCAGCGTCAGGTTGCGCTCGGGGTTGATCAGCCAGTGATGGATCGAGGTCAGGACGAAGGCGAGCCCGACGAACCCGATGCCGCCGCCGGCGAGCAGCAGCGCCCACATCCGGCGCAGCTGGCTGAGCCGCTCGCGCGCGACATCGGTTCGCGGCGCGTGGTGGCGCGCGACGCGCCGGACCAGGCGGATGGCGAAGGCGATCGAGCCGAAGCCGATCAACAGGCTCGCAGCGCCCAACCACATGCGGAGTGTCGGATCGAGATCGGGCATGCGCTGGAGCGTCAGCAGCGGGAAGTCGAAGGCCGTATGAAGCGCGAGCGGGCCACCGAAGATCAGCAGCCGGCTGGAGAGACGGGCCCAATCGCGATGGTGGCGGTTTGCGCCAAGCGCCGTGCCGGCGCGCGCGATGGTCAGGTAGGCGCCGGCGATGATGCCGAGCGCGCCGTGGAACGGCACGGTCAGGACGCTGCGCAGCGCGGCAAGCGAGCGCCACATGTCGGCGTGCTGGACCAGGTAGGCGAGATTCTCGTAGGCGGCGAAGCCGAGGCCGACCGCGGCGCCGTAGACCACGGTGTCCATCGGATTGGCAAAGGTGCGTCGCTTGGTCGAGGAGACCAGCACGATAGCGAGCACCTTGACGGCTTCCTCGGGCAGCGCGACGCCGAAGATCGAATGCATCGCCAGCGCCGCCCAGGGATCGTCGGGGGCGGCGATCATCTTGGCGAAGGGGGCGCGGGCGAGGCCCAGGAGCGAAATGCTCGCCGCCCCTAACAGGAATGCGGTCCAGACCTGGGCCGGCGGCCCCGGGCGTTCCTCGGCAGCGATGACGAGCCAGAGCAACAGCAGCGCCGGGGCGATAGCGGCAGTTCCAACGACGGTGGGGAGCGCTTCGATCAGGTACATTGGCGCCGAAAATAAGTTCCCTTGATCCGCTTATCTACGTTCTGCGATGCGACCATGTGTCATGCGCCGGCTGTCGGCTCCCTGAAGCCGCGCGACAGCTGCCGTTCATCCGGGCTCATTGTGGGAGTAGAATGCGAGCGCAATCAATCGCATGATGGCAGAAGCTCGCCAGTCACCGCAACGATTGCCCGGTGCGCTGCGGATCGAGATTTACAAGCGGGCTCAAGGAAATGCGCGGGATTCCTCGATTCCTGGCGCATCTGCGCAGCGTGCCGGCTGCTGGCCTTAGTCTAGTCAGTGCGTCGTGATCGCGGGCGGCGCGTCGGGTGCGACGTCGAAGGCGCCGAGATGGAATTCCTCGCCGGCGGACTCGGGCGACCCGGAACTCTGCGCCAGCAGCGTGAACGCGGCCTGCGGGTATCGTTTCCAGATCTCCAGGTCGCCGGCGGTGATGGTGAGCCAGCCGAACGTGTACATGTAGCGTCCGGGCTCGGTGACCCGTCCGACCCTGTCCCAGGTGATCTTGCCAACCTTGATCTTATCGACCGTGATCTTGTCGACTGCCATTCGGTCCCCCGATCGCAAGTCTGCAAAATGACGTCCGGCCCGAGGCACAGACCTGCAAAAGCTGATCCGGCATTGGGGCCGCTATAGGGCGGCGAATTCAGGCCGACTTCAGCAAGGGCGCGCGGACGATCAGGCGGACGAGGTCGTCCCGGTCCAGCTTTTCGGCGAATTTGACCGCAAAGCCGTGCTCGAACTTGCGGATCACCCGCCCGACACAGGCGCCGACCGCAAGCGGGGTTCCGACCACCGGATCGTACTCGGAGGACACCGCGACGCCGGCCGTCGAGACGTCGATGATGAAGCAGGGATGGCAGCTGCCGTCCGCGAGGGTCAGCACGGTGTGCGAGACCTGTGGAACGAAACGCGCGTCACGCCGCAGGTCCCGAACATTGACATCCTTCTGCTTCTTCTCGAGCCAGGTCAGCTTTTCCGACATCCAGGCGCGCCGCGCCCGCGTCATCTCGAGCTCCATCAGGAAGCCCGCCTTCAGCGTCGCGCTGATGGTGCCCTGGAATTCGCCGAAATCCTCGAAGTAGGAGGTCAAGCGCTCGCCGACCTTGCCGACCACGGGCACGTCCACGATCATCCGGAACGGCGAGACGCGCTTGGTCCGGCAGGCGAAGCTGCGGAGCTTGCCCTCGCAATCGTACCAGCGGGGCAGCGAGTAGCTGCCGCTGACCGTAACATCCACTGCTCGCTGCCTCAGGAAGTCTGCGATGGACATGAGCGCTGACCGGGGGTTCGGGTAATTCCGTAATTCCACGGTACCGATCAAACTCTAAGCAAATGATACCGCTGCCCAAGAGCTGGGGTAAACTTTCGGTAAATGGCGCGGGTCGGCAGAGCAGCGGGAAGCGCGGCATAACGACCCTTTGTGCTGCAGGCAATCTGGCAACGTTCTCATGCCGAGCGCAGTGAAGCCGCGGCGACGCTTAGCGAGGTTCGAACAGCACCAGGATAGCCAATGCGGCAAAGGCGAACTGGATCATCGTCCATATCAGTCCGTTCGGACGGATCTCCCATCGCAAGCGCGGCAATGCGCGCCGCAGCGCGAGCGCCGTCAATGCTTCGACGACGGCGAGCAGAATGGCAATGCCGGCCAGGGAAGACCATGACTGGGTCGGAGGCATCCAAGACGCGAACCAGGCGGGGACGGAGGCTTTCAAGGGGCCGAGCAACGCGAACCATCCGAACCAGAATACAAAGCGCTTGACGAGGACTTGGCCGATCGTTTCGGGCTCGAGGCGGACACCGATCCTTGCCAGCGCGCCTTCAATGCGCTCGCCGTCGGTCAGGAATAGGAACGCAGCGAAATAAAGAGGAAGGCGCGACTGGAAGAGCAGCGCGAGGACACCGAACAGGACGAGGTAGCCGATGGCGTCGCAAACAATATCTTTGACGCTGCCGTGCTCCGGCACGGACACGATCGGCGCAAAATCGGCCTGGGGCCGCGGCAGCGATCGGGCGCGGGCCATGTGCGCGAGCATCCTGGCGCGCCGGTCCGGCGCATGCTGGCGCGGGTGGCGCAGCCATGGCGGGAGCGCCGGCATCGGCGATACGTCTGCAATGTCGGCTTTGTGCGGCATGGGCCTCGACCGGTTCGACCTGACATTGGTCGGAGACGAGGGGCGCGGAGGTTCATGCTGCCGCGGCGGCTTGCGCCTCTGGCGCTCCCTAGCGGAATCGAACCGCTCTCTCCACCGTGAAAGAGATGAGAATAGGTCCATGGCCGTCCACCTCCGTAAAAATAGACACCGACAAGGCACAAACGAAGCTCAGGAAGATCCGCGGGCAGTTGACACGCGACCAAGAGAACTGGGCCGCCCGGGGTTGATCTACTCACGGCAGCGGCCAAGAGGTTGAGCGCTGCGATCATTGCGGCCCGGTCGATGGAGGGCTGAGGCATGGCCAAGGCAAAGCAGAAGCCCATCACCCGCGCGGGCATCACGCGGCGCCGCAACGCCGCCAAGCGTCGGCGGCTACGCCTCCGGACACCGTTGGGGCGGCTCGACGCCGACGGCGCGTCGTCAGCGCAGAACATCAACCGGCGCCCTGTTGTGGCTCGCGATCGAATGGGGACTGGAGCGAGCTCCGAAGGTCGGTCCCGCGCCCAGCGCCGAGCTGTGCGACTACTGCCGGAAGCACGGGATCAACGTCGACTGGATGCTCGACGGCGATCTAAAGGGCCTCAAGAGGATGATCGACGAACGCCGAGGGCACCAGAGGGCTGAGCGAGCCCTTTGGCGAGGTATGCCCAGCTCACGCCTAGCACCAGCTGATCGTGACGGCCGAGATCAACCGCATCCTGGCGGAGCGCGACCAATGAAGCGCCATTGAGCAGGGCCCGCCGGTTCACGCTGGCGGGCCGTTCGTTTTCAGGCATCTCCGCGTGGAACAACCGCCACTTGTAATGGAACCGGAATTAACATATGATATTTTTATTACAGTTCAGAGTTGTGTTCGTTGAAACAGATTGCACCCCAGGGGCTCTGTCGGCGCCCCGCTCTCGTCACGCCTGAAATGGTTGCACTCGCGATCCTCGGGGGTCTGGCCCTGCTTGCTGTACTTTGGGGATGGTCGAGCCCACGAGTTGAAACGTCCCAGCACGTGGTCACAAAGCCCAATCCTCCTGATTGCTACTCAATCGGTAACAGGGTAGCCGCTGGCTGCTTCGAAAAAAATAAATGAGCGATGCCGGCGGCTTGCCTCGCGGCGACCGCAGGTTGCAACAGGAGGCGCGACCGGCCGCGGCTGATGACGCACCGCCCCGGGCTCAGGCGGTAAGCACGATGGCCCGCGGTTCACGCTCGCGGGTCGTTATTTTTCCAGACTCCTGCCAAGCTGGCCTTATGATCTGGCGGATTCGGAGACATCTCGGTTAAGCGAGCATGGGCATGCAAGTGATGACACGGGTGATATTGGTCGGCCTTCCTAGCCTACTTGTCTCTGCTTGTGTGAGCTCTGATCAAGTCACTTCCGGTCCGACAGCCCGATCGGGGGCACCATGGGCGCGAGACCTCAATGAACCGCCCCCTCGAGGACAGGCGGCTGATGCAGCGATCTCAGGCATAAAGGCGGACCTGAATGCTGCGCGCGAAAGAGCTTCGCACTAGGGCTTGGCCCCGGGCTGCGCCCAACCACCGCTAGGGCGAGCTTGTCCAGCTTCGTGAAAGCGGGGCGGCGATCGAGCCCCACGTCCATGGGTGTTCGCACGGGTTTATTGGCCACACGTTGGACACGGCGGCAGAGTGGATCTTTGAGTGATTGATTTTGCTGGCGCTCCCTAGCGGAATCGAACCGCTCTCTCCACCGTGAAAGGGTGGCGTCCTAACCGATAGACGAAGGGAGCAAACGCAGGGCCCTGCCGATTGTCCCGGCACGGCCGCTGGCCGGCCGAACAGGGCCCGGCGGCTTGCAGCGGGCGAACGTATAGTGGCCTTTGCGCTCCCGGGCAAGCCGTTCGGGAACGGTCTTTCGGGCCCGGTGGATAGCCCCGAGGCGCGGGATCATTCGGAGGCGATTTCAACGGTTTGTTAGCGTTCCCTGCGTAGCGCTGGACGGGGAGATTTTGCCGATGCCACCGCCGAAGAAGCGCGCAGCCCGCAAACTGCTGTCGCAGCACGCTTGGATCACGCTGGACGGCGGCTTCGCCGCGCGGCACTGCCTGGTCCAGGACATCTCCGATTCGGGCGCCAGGATCACCCTCGACGAGGACGCGAGCCAGCTTCCCGGCGTGATCCGGATGGCCTTCGCACGCGATGCACGCACCGGGCGGAGCTGCCAGGTGGTCTGGCGCCGCGGCAAGTCGGCCGGCGTCAGGTTCCTCTAGCCGCGGCCGCCGATGGCGCGCGGGTCCGGTCCGGGCTACAAGGCGGCGATGCGCACGCAGCTCCTCATCCTGCTCTCCTTGCTGGCCACGTCCGCGACCGCGGCGGAGGGCCTGCGCCTGCCGCCTGCCGAGCCGCCGCAGACCGGCAAGGCGCTGCCGCTGAACGGCAGCACGGCCGGCAAGGCGAGGGCAGGCGCCTGCGCCGCCTACGGCCCGGGCTTCGCGATGGCCGAGGGCACCGGGACCTGCGTCAAGCTCGGTGGCTCGACCAGCGTCGACGCTGGCATCCGGCGCTGAAGCCCATGCCCGCGGATCTGGTGCGGCTCGACATCATCGTCCCCGTGCTGATGTATTGCGCGCTGCTGTGGTGGGTCGGCCGCGGCCTCAGCTGGACCGCGCGGCTGGCAACGGCTGCCGTGACTCTGGTGCTGATCGTCGTCGTGCTGCTGGTCGAGCGCGGCTGGCGCTAAAGCCTGAAACAAAACCGCGAAAACAACCCCATGCACAGTAGCCGTCAAGGGCGGCCGTGACGCCGCGGGAAGCGCGCCGGAACGAGGATTCCCCGCGCAGTTGCCGCAGCTTAACCCGCGCCAGGTGCTCACGACATCGGCGGTGCGACGAATTGCGCAAATCCCGGCCGCTTGCCGAGCTCGGCGAGCCAGCGGGTGAGGTGCGGCTGTGCCGGCCGGCTGATGCCCTCGACCCCGAGCCAGCGCCGCGCATAGGATCCGACCGCGATGTCGGCGAGCGTGAAGGCATCGCCATCGATGAAGGGGCGCGTGGCGAGCAGGCGGTCGGCGATGGCCCAGACCTCGGCGGCAGCATCGGCATCGCGCTGTACCTGGATCATGTCGCGCTCGGCGGGCGCGGTGCGCACGATGCCCCAGAACACCGGGCGGTCGACCGGCTGCACCGTCGACAGCGTCCAGTCGAGCCAGCGGTCGACCGATGCGCGCTGCTTCGGCGCCTCGGGATAGAGCGGCCTGCCGCGGCCATGCGTGAGGCAGAGATAGCGCATGATCGAGTTGGACTCCCACAGCACGAAGTCGCCCTCGACCAGCGTCGGAATCCGCGCGTTGGGATTCATCGCCAGATAATCGGCCTCGCGCGTCTTGCCGTATTGCATGCCGGCATCGATGCGCTCGTAGGCGAGGCCGAGCTCGGTGCAGCACCACAGCACCTTCTGCACGTTGACCGAATTGGCGCGGCCCCAGATCGTCGGCTTGGTATCGGCCATGAAGCGTCTCCCCGCATTGTGGCTGGCTGCGGGTGATAGCGGAATTCGGCGCGCCGAGCGATGCGCGATTGCATCGTGCCCCTCATGCAAAAAGCTCCGCACGCGGCGGAGCTTTCCTTGCAAAGTCAACTGACGCTCAGCGGCCGAAGAACAGCCACAACAGAATGATCACCGGGATCGGCACGCCAAGCATCCAAAGCAACAGCCCTCTCGCCATCGCATCCTCCTCCAAATCGGTTTCGTGAAAGGAGAACGCCGGGCGAGGGGCCTTGTTCCGGCCGGCGCCGGTTACCAATGGCCGGTGTTCGGCATCGAGGCCCAGGGCTCCTGCGGCGGCTTCGGATCGCCCTTCTGCAGCAGCTCGATCGAGTGCAGGTCCGGCGAGCGGACGAAGGCCATGTTGCCGTCGCGCGGCGGACGGTTGATGGTGACGCCGGCCTTCATCAGCTTCTCGCAGGTGGCGTAGATGTCGTCGACCTCGTAGGCGAGATGGCCGAAGAAGCGATCCTCGCCATACTTCTCCTCGTCCCAATTGTAGGTGAGCTCGACCAGCGGCGCCCCGCGCGTCGGCGGTTGCTTTTTCAACGCCTCGAGATCGTCCGCCGAGCACAGGAACACCAGCGTGAACCGCCCCTTGTCGTTCTCGATCCGCCGCACCTCCTTCAAGCCGAAAGCATCAACATAGAATTTCAGCGCGACATCGAGATTGCGCACGCGCAGCATGGTGTGGAGGTATCGCATGGGTGGGCTCCCTTGAACGGGTGGGTTTTGTCTTGGGCCGGGACGGCGGGGGAGGGATAGCAGGAATTGGGGAGGAGGGGCAGGGGGCGGGCCGCGTCCGCGCGGCAAGCCCGTAAAGACCACGACTAGCGACAGGCTGCGCCGTGCCCGCTGGATCAGGTCAACCGTCAGTTCAAAGCGCCGAGGCCGAATGTCCTGAGGCTCTCCGACCTTACCTATGTCGCGACCTGGACCGGCTTAGCCTACGTCGCCTTCGTCATCGAGGCCTATGCCCCCAGGATCGTGGGCTGGCGGGCCTCGCGCACGGCGCACGCGAGATTCGTGCTCGACGCGCTGGAGCAGACGCTGCACGATCGGCGACCGGTTCATCGCGGCGGGCTCGTGCAAATAGCGACAGGGGCAGCCAATACGTATCCATATACTCAGCGCTTGGTCGAAGCTGGTATCGAATCTTCCGTCGGCAGTGTCGGAGGTTCCTACGACAGGCTCTCGCCGAAACCATCGACGCTCTCGACAAGGCTGAGGTGATCCATCGGCGCGGGCCATGGCGCAGTTTCGAGGCCGTCGAGTTCGCCGCACTCGAATGGGTGGACTGGTTCAAGAACCGGCGGATTCCGCCGTCGAAGCCGGGCAACGCTACTACGCCATGCTGGAACAACCCGCCATGGCGGCATAACGTAAACCAAATGGCCTCCGGTAAACCCGGGGCGGTTAAAAATTCAGGGGGCACGGGTGCGGTTTTTCAAATGGATTGGCTTGGGCGTACTATTTCTTTTCATTGGTCTCGCAGGAACACTCGGGATTATCATTGCGGCTAACTCGATTATTACGGCGCAGAATCCTATCGTGCTGCGTTCGGGCGTATCTGTGTACACAGAATCTTGGGATCGCGGGTACGTATCGGCGTCCGGTACATGGACGATGGAGAATGCTCGACAGGCCTTCCCAATTCAGACATCCAAAATTCGGTGCATCAGGGAAGAAAAGTCGTGCACCGCTGCTCAGGCAGAAATAGCGGTCGGAAACATGCTACACTTGGAGACATACGATTACGACATCACTAAATGGGACAGCACGACAATTCTATTCCGCACTGACACTGATTGCGTAGAGTACGTTTACACGGTTGACCGTTCCAACAGGCGGCTGGTCGGTACTCGCACTAAGAAGGCTAACACCGGCCCCGATTGCACGATGGTGGAAGACAAACCCCTGCGCCTCACCCTCGTTGACGGCTTCGATGTCTGGAAAAACATCAATAAAGAGGTCGAAGCAAAACACGTTCCTTTCGTATGGCTGACAGTAGCTGGGTGGTGGGTGCTGCTTGGTCTGATTTTGTTTCGGCGAGGGCGACCACCACTTCTCACTAATGAAAAGGGGGCATGATCAGTGCGCTACGCGCAAGACCGGCATATGCCTCATGGCAAATGGGTACAAACCACACTCGCCGAAAGCGTCGTCGGTGTTCATCATCGGAAAGCAGATGCTATCGCCTTTGCGCGTGCAGCGCGAAAGGCGGAAGAAACGGGGCTACAGTACGGAGTCGAGCTTGAGCACCGACCAGATAATCCGCACGACTCCAACGCAATCGCGGTTATTGGAGTATCGGAGCAAAAGGGCTGGTTTAGTCGGCGCATCGGCCGTTGGCATATAGGCTATCTGGATCGAGACGTTGCGTCAGAGATAATCAGCGACTTAGTTTCCAACGGAATCGCTGTTGCTGCAGAATTATACTCGATCTACGAGGGCAAAGATGGCTTCCTCGATTTCAAAGTGATCGTCCTGGCCCCTCCGGGGTATAGCACGAAGGTCCGCCTGCGGGGAAAGCCGTAACGATGTCGGTGAAGTCGGCTACTACCTGAAGTTTTCAGCTGTCTGAGATTGCCGTGCTGGCTCGCAATCGGCTGTGGGCTAGCAATTTGGAAGCATCGGAATCGCCTTAGCTTGTAGGATGGGTAGAGCTCTTGCGGAACCCATCATGTTTCGTCACGCAAAACGGCCTTCGATGGGTTTCGCTTCGCTCTACCCATCCTACGAGCTGCATCACGTTCGAAGCAGTGCCGTCATCTCCTTCCAGTGATAGATTCGCACCTTCCCGGTTTGATGCCGCGCGGCTTTGGCGATGGCGTGCGCGATGTCGTTGCCGGTGAGCCCGCGATACCGGTCGGCGGGACCGAGGAGCAGCGGATTGAGCACGCCCCATATCGCGGCGATGAGGCGCTCACGCGGGCGATCCTCGTCGCGCGGGCCGAGGATCATCGAGGGGCGGAAAATATGTGTGTGCTCGAAATCGAGCGCGAGAATGTCCCGTTCAACTTCGCCCTTGGTCCTGAGATAGAACACGCCGGACCCGGCGTTGGCGCCAACGGCCGTGACCAGAAACACCGACCGCGCGCCATTTGCCCTGGCTATCTCGGCCGCGAGCAGCGGGTAATCATGATCGATCTTGTAGTACTCGGCCTCGTCAGGGGTGTGCTTGCGCGTCGTCCCCAGCGCGATGAAGACCTCGTCCGCAACCAATTGCGGCTTGAGTGCGGGCAGGGAAGCGAGATCGCCGATCAGCACCGTCAGCTTCGGATGGCTCACCGCCAGCGGCTTGCGGGCCACCGCCACAACCCGCGAATAATCGGGATTGTCCAAGAGGTCGCGCAGCAAATGCGAGCCGATGAAGCCGGACGCGCCGAAGACAAGTGCGGTTTTCATTCAAGCCACCGTTCTGCGTCGTGAGCCCAAAGGCCAAGTTGATGAATGCAGATCAGGAGGCCCAATGCAACCTCGGTTAGCTCGCAGGAAAGGTAGGGCATTTGCGAAACGCGTTTCGTCACACGACAAAGCCCTCGATGGGTTTCGCTTCGCTCTACCGATCCTGCGCGCTAAGTTTAGTGCAAGTTCGTAAGTTCTACTTGCACTCAAAACTTGCCGCGCTCTCCGGATCGCCTTTCCCCTTGTACCGCGCATGTTGCGGATAGGCGCAAAGCGGCCGACTGCGGCCGGGAAGGGCTGGTCCCGTCGCGACCACCGCATCGGGCGCCTTGCCGTCTTCCACCCAGTCCACGACCGCGCTGAGGAGATCGAAATGATCGAGCGCGGCGCCGCTCGAGCAGTGACCCATGCCGGGCACCAGGAAGGCCCGGCTCGATTTCTCCCGCACCAATTCCATGCCGCCGGAATCCGCCGCCATGCGCTCGTAGTAATTCACGGTGTCGTTCGCCGAGAACCAGGGATCGCTCACACCATGGTAAAACAGCAGCTTGCCGCCATGGCCGAAATAGCTCGAGAGGTTGGTCCAGTAGGCGGTGTTGGTGAGGCGATCCATCCCGCTCGCGTTGACCCGGTCTTCGAGTTGATCGACGTTGATGTTTTCCCAAACAGGCGGTCCGACCGGACTGCGCGCGCCTGTGGCCAGGATGCCGGGAATGGCAACGCCTTCGGCTGCCACGCCGCTGTCCCACGGGAACGGCGGATAGACTTGCGTGCCGCGTGAATTCTTCGGTCCGGCAAAAGCTTTCTTCAAGGCATCGACCTGCGGCGGCGCCAAGCAAGAATCCGTCTTGTCATCCGTCTTGTCGCCCTTGCAAGTGAGGACCGCGGGATCGAATTGACAGGCCTTGCCGTCGAAGATCAGGCCATCCTTGACGCCGTCCTTGGCGTCGCAGGCATCGAGGATCGCGTTCGTGATCAGCTTTCGCTCGCCTGCGGAAAACGTCTTGGCGGGCTCCGGCTTGCCGGACGGATCTTTCGGCGCGATCTGGCTGAAGGCAGCGTTGGCCCAGGCGAGACCGATATTGGAATTGCCGGTGCGCATCGCAGGCGCGCCGGCGACGATGCCGTCGAATTGTTCGGGATAGCGCGCCGACGCCAGCATGCCTTCGCGCCCCCCTGTCGAGCACCCCGTGAAATAGGAACGCTGTGCGGGCTGGCCATAGTAATGCGCGACGATCGCCTTGGCGGCGATCGTCACCTTGCCGACGGATGCATGGGCGAAGTTGAGCGCGGCTTCCTGGTCCTTCAGGAACGAGGCATCGAACACCGCGCCCTGATGACCGCTATCGGTCGAGACCACGGCAAAGCCGCGCGCCAACGCCGGCACCTCGCCGGCCGCGTGGTAACCCAGCGGCGGCCGGATCGAGCCGTTCAAACCGCCGCCGCCCTGAAACAAGAACCGGCCGTTCCAGCGATCGGGCAGGGCAACGGCAAAGCCGATCGCGTAGGACTTGCCCTCGACGCCGACGCGCTGATCGATCACGCCATCCGCGCGGCAGTTCGGCGGCAGCGCCACCGATACGGTGGCCGGCGCCGGCGGCGACGGCTGCACGGTGCCCGGCGGGGCCTCCGGCACCATCTCGGCCTTGGTGACTGTTGCCGTCGATCCCGGCATCTTCCAGCCGGTCAGGTCAGCGCATTTGAGCGCGGGCGGTATGTTGGCCGAATTGTCGGCGCTTGCCGGCGAGATCGCAATGACCATGATGGCCGCGACTAGACCCAGGCCAGCCATCGCATCATCAAGCGCCACATTTCTTTTTCGCCGCATTGTCCCTCCCTGCCGCCTTCTGATTTTTTTGCGGTGCACTTAACTCACGCTGGCCGCCGGCCGATCTGCTGCAGCACTGACACTGAACTATCCTGTGTTATTCGGGAGGTGCAGTCCAGCGGCGCAGGCTTTCAATCGCTCTCGCCGTTCGCCCTTGCCGATGAAGTCGATCAAGTAGGACGAGCGGATGCTCGATCATCGCGAGCTTGTAACGGTAGTTCGTCGGTTTACCGGCCCCAAATTTCTCACTCTTGCCGATTGGAAATGGTCATCCCGCGCGCTTGAACCCCGCCAGAGGCCACGCCGACCAAACGCCATGGCCGCATTCGTTGCAGAACTGCTGTTCGATCTCGTCAGAACCCTCGTGGGTGGCTGGCTGAGACAGGCTGTGGTGGCCATCTGTGCGTGGCTCGATACGAAGATTCACGGCCGCGCGGCGCGCTTTTTCGTTGGCGGGCTGCTCGGGATCGCCGCCTTCTTCCTCATTCCTGTCATCGCTGGTCTGCTGGGTCTTTGATGCCCTGGCTGAGAACGCACATCGTCATCGCATTGGCCATCGGGGCGCTCATCTCGACGGTGCTCCTCGTCCTGGAGCCGCTGACCGACTTCGCGTTGCTTTGGCTGGAGTGGCCGGGCATCAGCGCAGCGTATTTTTTCCGGGGAGCGGTCGGAGGCTCCGCCTTCCTCGGCATCGCCATTTCGTGGGTCGTGAATGCGCTGACCTACGGTCTGGGTGCTTTCGTCATTCTCAGCGCCTTGAAGGTGCTGAGGGACGCATGATCCCTCACGCCGTCTCCTCGTCGCCCTTGTCGACGATCTCGACTTCGAAATAGCCCATGTCGCGGAGCTCGGCGGCTTTCTTCTCGGCCGCTTCCCTTGTGTCTCTCTTCAAGATGATCTGGCCCGCTCCGTCGCGGGCACAAACGAAATAAGGCATTCTCGATTCCCAATTTCGTTTGCATACGCACGGAGCCGGGTTCCCGCAATCGGACGGCTCACTCGTCCAACCCGGCCTTTTGCCGCATCTTGTCGATCAGCTCGGAGGCCTCGGCCTTGGTCAGGTCCTCCTCGGGCAGGTCCTGGTGGGCCTGCTCGGCGAGGGTCTTGAGATAGGATTCTTGGGCTCCGGTCATGGGGTCGTCGCCGGAAACCCAGTCCTTCGGGTCCTTCTGGGTGTTGTCGGCCATCGCGCATCTCCTATTCCGTTTTCCGTAGAACGTCGGACTCGACTCTTCGTTCCGTTTTTGTTCTCATGGGCTATCTCGAATTCGCGAGGCGGAACAATGCCGGACCTGGACTTTCTCAGGCGGGAGATCGAACGGATGCGCATCCAGATGGGCAGGCAGAGGAAGGAGATCCTCCAGCTGCAGCGGGCGGGTATCGGCACGGCCTCGGCGCAAGCGCTGCTGTCGCGGATGGAGGCGAAGGTCGAGAGCCTGTGCGCGCAACGCGACGCGCTGAAGGCGGCAGAGCCGCGCCAGACCAAGGGCAGGGTGCTCGGCGGGAGGACATGGTGAGCAGGCGATGGTTCGACGACGAGCGAGACCTGTCGCCCTTCCTGACCGCGCTCGAGGACGTTCGCCGCAGAGCGACGCGGGAAGGGTGGTGCTATGCCCACGTCCAGGCCATCATCGTCGCCATCGATCAATACGCGGAAGCGGCGACGGGCAACCGCGAGTATTTCCTCAACAAGCCGGTTTCGATCGGGGACAACCGGAAGGCCGGGGACATTCCGTGAGCGTGCAAGCGGACCCCGGGAGTGCGCGGCTATCGTTGCCGATCAGCGCGGTGAGACCGAGGAGGAGGGCGCTGACCTCGTGCGCGCGGGCGAAGCGGTCTTGCTTCGTGGCGAGGCAGCCGCGCGGCTCTTGCCGGACTTCGGACCAGCTTTTGGTGTGATCCCGTTCTGCTCGTCGAACTGCTTCAGCCAGGCCGCGATGTATCGCGGGTCGTCGGGACAAAGCCGCTCGAGCAAACGAAGGTTCTGCGCTCTGAATTCCACAAGGGTTTTCGGCATCACGGCTCCTCAAAACCCTGCCCGTCGCAAAAAGTGCGGCCGGACGGCCGCCGGGTCAACGGCAAAGAGCGCTTGAAATCCCGCGCGAGCTGATGCAGCGCCAAAGCGAAAACCCCGCCCTTGGGGAAGCGGGGTTCTCTGTCGAGGTGAAGCTTAGGGACGCTTCAACTGTAAGACGCGCGAGCAGCGAGAAAGTTCAAAAGAACATGCGCCGCTTCGCTGCAACGTGGATGCGCTCGCGCCGGGCCATTACAAATCCGTAAGTCGGTTGAAAATCGACGTCGAAAAACTATCTCTGCGTCAGGCGGCAGCGTAACAAGCCGCCCTTCAACTGACACCCAGCCGCCGCGCTCAGAACAGGCGAAGCTGGGTCCTTTGACATTCTCCCGCTTAAGGTCCCGCCTCATTGGCCTCAGAGGCAAACGTCCATGGCTGCCCGCACCTACAATCACGAACGCTGGTCCGAAGACGACGACCGGCTGCTTCGATCCATGTGTGAAACCGGCAAGAGCCTGACGCTGATGATCGTGAAGCTCAAGCGTCCCATTGCATCGATCAGGTCGCGCGCGATCGAGCTTGGCATCAATCTTCCGGGCACGCGCATCGGCCTGCGACGGAAGCGGCGGACGGCTTGAGCCCGCGCGTCCGGACAAGGCTGCTCATGTCGCCGCGCCGCTCTACGCGAGCGGAGCGGCTGAACGATGCTCAGGCCGCAATCCGCTGTTCGACCGGCGCCGTCAGGAACTTGAGCGCTTCGGCGTGGGCGAGATCCGGAACCGCGATCGCCGTGTGGCTGTACATCGCGTGTGTGCGCGACGTCGCGATCTGGTCCAGGATCCCCTTGCCCTTGATGACGTGGAGGCCCATGCCGTCATCGACGGGGAAGATCGCCAGCACCACGTCGTAGGCCGCGATCACGGCTCTGAGCGCCTCGGCCTTGTCTTCGGCGACATCGACAAAAACACGAACATCTGCCGCGAGTTCACGCAGCTCGTTAAAATCCAGCACTTTGAGGATACTCCAACGCAACCAACCTGACAGAAGCTTGGTCGCGTTAGGTTACTGAAGCGTCAACAACGGATCGCCGGCCACAAGTTTCACGACGAGGTGACGCCACGCTCAAAAGCGCGATGCGATCTAAAGCGCGATGAAATTTGGATGCATCGTCATCGCGCTTTAGGTTGTTGTTTGCGCATGATCTTTCCGGAAAACCGCTTCGCACTTTTCCGGATCATGCTTTAGCGCTTCGCGTCCTCCTTGCGCAGCCTGGCCTCGGCGGCCTCGTCCACGAGAGTTAAGCTGGCGCCGTCATAGCTCAGCTTGAAACCGCGGCCGACGATCCAGATCCAGCCTTCCCGGTCCTTGATGGCCGGAGCGTTGAACTGCTCGGAAATCGATTTGACGGCAGCTTCCTGCGATCCCGGATTGTTCAGCGTCGCATTGACGCGCCAGATCGGATGCGTGGGGTCGGTCTCGTCGCTGTCGACGGCGACCTTGGCGCCGTTGATGTCGCATGCGAGGGTGTACGGACCTCGGCTCGGCCGGCAGAGATAGTGGCGTCGCGCGACGAGCTTGTTGGCCTCGTCGAATGTCATCCCGGGCGAGAAGCCGAACATGTCGGACTTTTTCACGAGGGCGAAGGACGCAGGCTTCAAGAAGCTAGGCTGGATCGCGACGAGGGCTGCGACGGCGACCACGATCAAACCTGCGATGACGATAGCGACCTTCATCAGAACCCCATCAGATACCTTTCCCGGCTTATAGCAGCCGCGGCGCTGTGCCAGGTTCGAGAAATTGCAGGTCCTAAAATTGCAGGGCCTAAAATTGTAGCTCCTGCAACGTCTTGCACAGGAAGTCGGGAACCTCGCGGAGCCCGTGCTTGCGTTTTTGGCCTCGATAGGGTCTAAGCCCGATCGCTTCATGCCTTCTGGCATGAATCAGCAGCGCGCACTCGCGGGTCCGGCCGCGTCCCCAGCAGCAGAATTGCTCCGCGCACCCATTCAAAGGAATTCAGACCATGGCGAAGATGACGAAGACCCAATTGATCGATGCAATTGCCGAGGGCACGCAGCTTTCGAAGAACGACGTGAAGTCGGTGATCGAGTACATGGCGACGGTCGGCTACAAGGAGCTCAACGAGTCCGGCGAGTTCGTCATTCCCGGCTTCGTGAAGATGTCGGTCGTGAACAAGCCGGCGACCGAAGCCCGCATGGGCATCAATCCCTTCACCAAGGAGCCGATGCAGTTTGCGGCGAAGCCCGCCAGCAAGTCGGTCAAGGCCTCGCCGCTGAAGGTGGCCAAGGACGCCGTCTGACGTGCCGGCGATGTCGGTGCGGTGGGCTCATTGACGCGCCGGCGCAGCAATCGGGGGGCGAGGACCAGGTGGTGCTCGGCCATCGCGATGCCCGAACACCAAGACGACCATCAGGGTAAACAGCACGCGGTACTCGCTTCGTCCTGAACGACGAGCTTCGTTCCCTCACCATCCTCATCCGCTTCACAAGAAAAAGCCCCGCGCTTTCGCGCGAGGCTTTTCTGGCTGACGGCGTTGGGATTTCAGCGCCTGGCCGACAGCCATGGCTTTAACCTAAAGTTGAAATCGCAAAAAGCAACAGCGCCGCCACGACGGAGTATGTTCGTCAGGCGGCGCTGCCGTGTAACTGGGCGCTGAAATCCCCAGCTTCCATAGGTGCTTGCCGCGCCGAAAAGGTTCAACGCCGCCCCCACCAAAATTTTTACGTCCGGGGGCTGGACTTTTTGTTCTCATTTTGTTCTAATGAGGCGCCCTGATGGACCGTTGGAGGTTGCTCATGACCGTCGAAAAACAGCGCGAAGTGATCAGGCTCTGGAACGAGCTCAGAAAGGTCGAGGGCCCTGCGGCGGAGGAGCTTCGCATCCAGATCCTCGAATGCTTCTCGAAGGAGAAGCCGAAGCGGGCGGCCTGACTTTGTCGACGCCACGCGGCAACGCGCAAGCGCGATCCGCTTCTGAAGGTTCGCGCTTGGTCTCTCGCCGCGTTGCTTGCCGGCGAAGAGTCTTCTCGAAGTTTCGTCGATGAAGAGTCTGTTGCAGAAGAGACTTGTTGCAGAAGACACTCGTCGAAGAAAGGATCCTGCCGCGTCGACGGTGTGAGCGGGCGCGCGTTCATCGATCGTTAGGAGTTGCTCTCCGCGCATTCTTGCGACTCCGATTCGTTCTTCGCGAACGAAACGGAGTCGAAGCTGGAACAAAGCCGGGCGTTCTTGCGCCGCTCTCGCCGCGAAGGTGCCGGATGCATCTGGCTAACGATAGCTTATGCGGATGCCGATAACCCTATTCGGTTAGGTTAAAAGCCCAATCGCGTTGCGCTTGCTGCGCGTTGGGGTAGGTGTTCTGCAACGACAAGCAAGAAACGCCTTTGCCAAAAATGATTTGCCCAAGCAGCAATTTGCCATGATGCCTTTTTCAGCTCCGTCCTTTTTCCAAGGCGACCGGCACACCTACCGGCGCGTCGCCGTCGTCGGCACGCTGTTCTGCCTTGCTTTCGTTGTGATCAGCTTCTCGCTGCGGCCGCAGGCCGAGGACACGCGCGTTGCAGTCAAGGCCGACCGGCTGGTGCGCACGGCAGGCCAAGCCGCGCGCGCCAACTAACGCCGCGCGCCAATTAACGCTCGTCGCTGCAACGGCGGTCATCGGCCGGCGCCTGCAGGCATCCGGCGCCGCGCGAGGCGAGCGCCACGAAGCCGGCATAGCCGGACAGGTTGAGCAAGACTTCGAGCCAGGCGGGCATATCTCTTTCTCTCCGCTCAGCAGGGAACGGACTCAACGTCCGCGCGCATTCCTGGTTCCATACTCCCGCGAAGAAACTCAGAGCCGGGTGGACGGGTCGAGCCGGCGGCCGAGGGTCGCGACGGATTCGCTCGACGGCTGCTCCTTGAGGAACTCGGCGATGGCCTGCGCCAGCTCGCGGTCGCTCATCGGCGTCGGCGGCGGGCGCAGCGTGCCGACACCGAAGTTGCGGACGATCTCGTCGTAATGCTCATCCTCGGATTTGGGAACCAATTTGCGGATACGGGCCAGCAAGGCGGATAAGGGCAAACTCTCCTCCATGATTGTCGTCCCCGCTGGCAACCGTCATGGTCTGCTGCCATCTGCTCCCATGAAACTGAAAACCCCGCCAGCACCGCGGAGATGCTGACGGGGTCTTCGTGCTGTCGCCTCGACCCGGATGGCGGAGGCTCCCGCACTTGAGACGCTAACCCCCGTCTCGCCGTTTCGTTCCCGCTTCATCGACATTTCTTGCCTGCGGACCGGTTCCATCCATGCGCAACCATCGCAGGCGCTCGCCGTTGTCTCCGCGACACGCGAAGGAGGACAAGCATGAAGAAGACACTGGCAGTTCTGGCCACCATCGCGGCGGTCGGTGTGACCGCAGTCGCGGCGCCCGCGCCGGCTGAGGCGCGCGGCCGCGGCGGTATCGGCCCGGGCCTCGCGTTCGGCCTCGCCGCCGGCGCGATCACCGCGGGCGCAGTCGCGGCTTCCCAGCCCTATGGCTATTACGGTCCCCGCTACCGCTACTACGACGGTCCCGCCTATTACGGACCGGGTCCGTACGCCTATTACGGCGGGCCGTACTACCGTCACCACCACTACCGTCATTGGTAGTCGGCGAATAGCGAAAAGCCCGGAGCGGTGCTCCGGGCTTTTTTCATTCGCAGGTCTTGTTTACTCGCCCATTTTCGCGCTTGCCGGCCGATGATGCCTACGGCCAAAGCGAGGGCCGCTCGACCTTGCGGGCATTCTCCAGCGTCGCCACGAAATATTCCTCGCGCTCGCGCTTGAACTTTTCCTGCGTGGCACGGAAGGCGGCGACACGGGCGGCGATTTCTTCGCGTTCGCGCTCTTTGCGTTGTTCGTCTTCGGTCATGTCAAATCCCCTCTACACCTGAGTATGTGCACATCCGAACTCAAGCACTGCCGCCGCAATCACGTTGAGTCGCGTCAACACATCCATTGGCACTTCCGAATGGGGCGTCAATGGGGAGGAGGCATTGCAGGATTGTGATATGCGAACGTCGGAAGAAATTGCCGAGCGCATTGCGTTGGCGCTTGATAAGAGCGTCAATGATCTTGCCGCTTGCGCATGTTGCTGTCAGGCCAAACTATTCGGGAGGCGCGGTTGATCGCATCGGATCTACAGAGCGGTATCGAACGGCTCGGCGACATGATCGCCGAGGCCAGGACCATCGTCCCGTTCACCGGTGCCGGCATCTCGACCGAATGCGGCATTCCCGACTTCCGCTCGCCGGGCGGAATTTGGACGCGTAACCGTCCGATCCCGTTCGACGAGTTCGTCGCGAGCCAGTCAGCGCGGGACGAATCCTGGCGCCGCCGCTTTGCGATGGAGGAGGTCTTCGCCGCAGCGAAGCCCGGCCGCGGCCATCGGGCGCTGGCATCGCTCTACCGCGCCGGCAAGGTTCCCGCCGTCATCACCCAGAACATCGACAATCTGCATCAGGCCTCGGGATTCGCGCCGAAGCACGTGATTGAACTTCACGGAAATACCACTTATGCGCGCTGCATCGGCTGCGGGCAGGACTATCCGCTGGACTGGGTGAAGCACCGTTTCGACGGCGATGGCGCCGCGCCCAACTGCACCGCCTGCGACGAGCCGGTGAAGACCGCCACGATTTCCTTCGGGCAGATGATGCCGGACGAGGAGATGAAGCGCGCGACAGCGCTGTCGCAGGCCTGCGATCTCTTCATCGCGATCGGTTCCTCGCTGGTGGTCTGGCCGGCGGCCGGCTTTCCGATGATGGCCAAGCGCGCCGGTGCACGTCTCGTGATCATCAATCGCGAGCCGACCGAGCAGGACGACATCGCCGACCTCGTCATCCACCACGACATCGGCGAGACGCTCGGGCCCTTTGTCGGCAATTGAGGCATCAATTTGATTCGCGGCTGTGCAAGCTGTTCATAGGTTCCGGCGAATCTCTTTTTTGTCTATGCGTCTCAACCGGGAGTGTTATCTTTTGAGTCGAAAGATTCGCGTCGCGTCGAATTGAGAACATTCTCTTAAGGCGCGTGATTCGGGCGCCGCCAATGTGGCGGGTTGCATGGCAGTGTGGGGTCCGGGGTTATGGGGTCGTCGGACGGATTTGAGTCCAAGAAGCTTGGAGTTCCCGGACAGGGCACCTCGCCAGGGCGATTGACGCCGGGCGAGCATGGCGGAGCCGGCCGCGACAATGCGCTCAATCCCTTCACCGGATTGGGCGAAGCCAGCGCCAACCTCGTCGAGGTCACCGGCGTCATCAAATGGTTCGACGCCTCCAAAGGTTACGGCTTCATCGTTCCCGACAATGGCTGGCCGGACGTGCTCCTGCACGTTACCGTGCTTAGGCGCGATGGCTTCCAGACGGCTTATGAAGGCGCCCGCATCGTCGTCGAGTGCATCCAGCGCGCCAAGGGCTACCAGGCCTTCCGCGTCGTTTCGATGGACGAGTCGACCGCGATCCACCCGGCGCAGATGCTGCCGCCGCGCACCCATGTCACGGTCACCCCAACCAGCGGGCTGGAACGGGCCCAGGTCAAATGGTTCAACCGGCTGCGCGGATTCGGCTTCCTGACCTGCGGCGAGGGCACGCCCGACATCTTCGTGCACATGGAGACGCTACGCCGCTTCGGCATGACTGAGCTGAGACCGGGCCAGTATGTGCTGGTCCGCTTCGGGCCCGGCTCCAAGGGCATGATGGCGGCCGAGATCCATCCCGAGACCGGATCGCCGGGATTGCAGTCGCACTAAGGCTATGAATTCCAGCAATTGTGAGCAGAGGCGCGCTGCAAGTCCGGCGCGCCTCTTTCTTTTCCGGCGGTCGCCGCGTAAGGACTGACTTAAGTCCCACGCCGCGAGAGCCCCGATGAATTCTGATCGAAAGGCCGCCTGGTCCGCTCTGAAGGGCTGGCTTGCCGCCATCCTCGTCATCGCCGGCTGGGCCGTCGCCGGCGCGCCGGCCGGCGCCGCCAGCTTCCAGCCGCTCGAGATCGTCACCAAGAACGGCGTGCAGGTGTTCTCGGTCGAGATGGCAACGACCCCGGAGGAGAAGGAGACCGGCCTGATGTACCGCAAGGAATTGGCCGACGGCAAAGGCATGCTGTTCGACTTCAATCCCGAGCAGGAAATCTCGATGTGGATGAAGAACACTTATGTGTCGCTCGACATGATCTTCATCCGCGCCGATGGCCGCATCCTGCGCATTGCGGAGAATACCGAGCCGTTGTCGACGAAGATCATCTCCTCCCGGGGACCCGCCCGGGCCGTGCTGGAGGTCGTGGCGGGGACGGCGCAGAAGTACGGCATCCGCCCCGGTGATCGCGTCGGCCACCCCCTGTTCGGCGGCAAATAGGACGGGCAGGTGCGATTGCGGCCCAGGCCGGCGGCTTTGGAAAGCTTGCTGGCGCTCCGGGAAGCGTGTATCGACGGGGCTCGCCGGACATTCGGGGTATAGCGCAGCCTGGTAGCGCGGCAGTTTTGGGTACTGCAGGTCGTTGGTTCGAATCCAGCTGCCCCGACCAGTCCCGGGCGGCGCTGGCCTAGAGGTCAGCATCCAACCGGCAATGGCCAGGCATTTTCGCGTCCGGCCTCCGCTTCGCGCGGAAATCAGCAAAGCCTCATCGAACCTTCGCCCGTCGCGATAGACAAATCCGTGTTGGGGATTTCAGCGCCCAATGTCTAAACGGACGCCGCCAAGCGATGAATATTCCGCTTGCGCGGCGTTGCGTTTTGTCCGCCGCGCTCGTCAGTTCGAGGCGTACCAGCCGGGTGGAAATGGCACGTACGACCAGGCCAATTGGTTGTCGTTGGCGGCTTGCGGCGGCCGTTGCGAAGCCATGCTCGCGATTGGCGCGGGCGGCACCACGCGGAGCGCGAGGCGCAGGCGCGCACATTGCAATTTCATCATTGTCGTCCCCCCAGCAATCTACTTGCTTCCAAACGTCCGATCGTCTGCAAAGTTCAGTCTAAAAATCACCCTGCGCCGAAACGGCGCGCCCGTCCTCAAATCACGGGCATTCTAGAAAAATCGGCGCGGGCTTTCAACCAAACGCGCCGCTCCATCCCAAGAAGTAAGGTTGATCGGCAAGGTTAAAGGCGAGCGGCTGTTGCGGCCGTTTGGCTGGCTGCTATCAGGTCGGTCCCGGCTCGCGATGGGCTGTCCACTCTGTGTCACCACAGATGATTGTTCGTCGCGGCGCGCGGATCAGCCTAAGTTCTGCGCCAGCGAGTTCTGCCATGTCTATTGACCGCAACATCGGGACCATCGGTCCGCAGTCAAACTGGACCGAGATCTGGCACCTCTGGACGGTGATCGTGCCGCGCCGCTCCATCAACGGGCAGTTCGTGCTTGGCAAGGTCTGGCGTCGCCACGACGGCCGCGACTGGATCTACAAGAAGTTCACCGAGTTCGACGGCGAAGAGGCGGCCTGAAGGGCGATGAGGTCGGGATGAGCGTCATCGCGCCTCGGATGGTCGTTGACGCAGTACGCTCCTAGCTCGCGTGCCGCTCGCCGGCTGCCGATCCCGGCGCCTGCACGCGCGGCAGCGGCAGTTTGAAGTGCCGTTTCGCATAGGCGATGATCTCGGCGTCCGAGGGATGGTCGGCCGCTTCCACCGCGACAATCCGCTTGGCCAAGTCGGGTGCGTTTGCGCGGATGTGGCTGGCCAGCTCCGTCTTTGCGCTCGCCGGCCCGATGATAAGGATCTCTCCGGCATCAGCGAGGGCCGTGGTCACCTCGGCGTAGAATGCCTTGTCGGGGGCAGCATGGCCGCTCCCGATGCTATTGGCCTTGTGGTGAAGATGACGCGTCGCCAGGTGCGGATGCAGCGTGACCTCGTCCGAGCCGCTCAGGCCGAGATGGAAGATGCGGGCCTGCGAATGGTCGATCCAGACTACGGCATGGAAATGAGAGGGCATGATTTGGGCCTTGTGCGAGAGGAGGCCGCCGGACTCTGTGCGGCGGCTCGTGTCGCGGCCACACTATGCGTGCCGGCGTCATCTCTGTTGACCCATGTCAATCCGCCCCCGAGCGCCCGCGGGCGTCTCGAAGGATGGCCGCAGCGAAGCGTCCTCAGGCCGCCTTCGCTTCCGCAGCCGGCTTGGCCGGCGGCGGCTTCAGCGGCTTGTCCTGCTTCTTCGACCACGAGATGTAATAAGCCACCGTCGTCATGATCGCGATGCCGGCGACGCTGACGAAGATCTGCGCGAGCAGCGACCCTGAGCTCATCGACAGCTCGAAATGACCGACGAAGGACAGGAACACGCCGACGCAGAACACGGCGAGCGACTGCTGGCCACAGACGATCAAGGGGTCGAACACCTTCCACTCCAGCCCCGGCCACTCCTTCGGCACGAAGCGGATCACCAGGATCACGATCACCACGAAGTGGAGGAAGCGATACGGTGCGAGGTTGGTCTTGTCATTGGGGTTGAAGGCCGAGAACAGCCATTCCGGGAACATGCCGCCGAAGGTGGGGAAACGGCCGGCCATGGTCATGACCAGCGCGAACAGGAGATAACCGAGGCAGACCCACAGCGTAACAGGCGAATTGATCAGCGTTGCCGAGCGCCGCGCGCCGCCCATCGAGCACCAAGCGCCGAACACGAACAGCACCTGCCAGCAATAGGGGTTGAAGTACCACTGGCCGGCCGGATAGGCGTTCAGGTTCCAGCCGTAATGGCGCGCGGCGAGCCACAGCACGATCGACAGGATCATCGTCAAATCGGGCTTGCGCAGCATAAACCACAGCACCGGCGGAAACAGGCCCATCAGCACGATGTAAAGCGGCAGCACGTCGAGGTTGAGCGGCTTAAAGCGCAGGAACAGGCCCTGGCGCAGCGTCTCGGTGGCGTTGTCGACGAGGCCGGCAACGTTGAACTCGTTGATCATCTCGGAATCGCCGAAGCGCAGCGCGAGATAGCTGATTGATGCGATGTAGATCACGAACAGGATGATGTGGGCGACATAGAGCTGCCAGACCCGCTTGGTCAGCCGGGTGGCACCGACGATGAAGCCGCGGTCCAGCATCATCCGCGCATAGACGAAGGAGGCGGTGTAGCCGGAGATGAAGACGAACAGGTCGGCCGCGTCGGAAAAGCCGTAGTTGCGGGTCGTGATCCAGTTCACGACGTTGTCGGGGATATGGTCGAGAAAGATCGCCCAGTTCGCGACACCGCGAAACAGGTCGAGCCGGAGGTCGCGACCCTTGTCGGGAAGCGTGGCGCTGACGTTCAGGAAGGCCATGCGTCGGAAGCTTTCAGAGAAGACAGAAGCGCGGAGATCGATGAAACCGGGCCGCCAAACGGGGTCCCAGGATGAAACGCGGGTACGCAATTGTCACGGTGCAGCATAATGACTATACCGTTGGCGAGGGTTGCCGGGGCCGGAATCAGGATCAGTTCCCAACCGGCTTCTCTATACTATCCCCGAGATTTCCACCAACTGCCACCGTGACGCATCGAAATCGAACGGAAAGACCAAGAGGCCCGGACCAGTCATGACCGCACGCATTTTCAAGCCCGCCAAAAACGCGATGCAATCCGGCCGGTCCAAGACCAGGGAATGGCAGCTCGATTACGAGCCGGAGCAGCCGCGCTCGGTCGAGCCGCTGATGGGCTGGACCTCGTCGGCCGACATGAAGCAGCAAATAACACTGCGCTTCCACAGCAAGGAAGAGGCGATCGCCTATTGCGAGCGCAAGGGCATCGCCTATCAGGTGATCGAGCCCAAGGAGTCGATCCGCCGGCCGGTTGCCTATGCCGACAATTTCTCGTTCCGCCGCGGCGAGCCCTGGACGCATTGAGGGGCCATTCTCACCCGAAGCATCCAAAGTGCCGTCATGCCCGGGCTCGTCCCGGGCATCCACGTTTTTGGCGGTAGACGAAGAACGTGGATGGCCGGGACGAGCCCGGACCACGACGAAGGGAGCGGCTGGTCGCCCGCGCCTGAGAACCCTTGGCACCAATTCCGCCCCGTGCTTCGCTGCCCCGCATGACACGACCAGGACGAGGTGGGGAATGGCGGGGCGTGACCAGCTCGACGGCGTCGATCTGAAGATCAGGACGGGCGGGTTCGCAACAACGAGCTGGCGCTGCGCGTCGGCGTGTCCGCGCCGAACTGCCTGCGGCGGCTGAAGTCGCTGTTCAGCCGCGGCGTGATCCGGGCGGTTCGCGCCGTGATCGACGAGCGGCTACTCGGCTACGAGGTGGTGTCGTTCGTCTCGATCCAGCTCGGCAGCCAGGCCCAGCCGGTGCTGGAGGCGTTCGAGAGCTCGATCGCCGCGATCCCGCGCATCCAGCAATGCTGGCGGATTTCCGGCGACACCGACTATCTGCTCAAATGCGTGGCCCCGAGTGTCGAGCGTATGCGGCAGCAGCTCCTGCATTTCGCCGCGATGCCTAACGTCAAGAACGTCCGCAGCTTCCCCGTGCTCGGGGTTGCCAAGGACGTGCCGCTGCCATTGCAGGAGGTCGCGGTGGCAGAGCCGGCGGGGTAGGGCTCCGAATATTCCACGATCAAGTGTGAATTTCAGAAAAGCGCCTCAGCGATACCGGCCCCGAAACTCGCGCGGGGAGGTGCCGGTCCAGGTTCGGAAGGCCCGCGAAAAGCTCTTCTCGTTGCGGAAACCGGCGATCTCGGCGATGCGCTTGATCGGCGTGCGGCCGCGCATCAGCTCCTGTTTGGCCAGCTCGAATTTCGCCTCCTCCTTGAGATCGCGTAGCGAGGTGGACTCTTCGCGCAGGCGGCGATGCATCGTGCGGGTTGATAGCGCGAGCTCGCGCGCGACGTCCTCGGCGCCGAGGACCCGTCCGCGCGCTTCGCGCAGCACGCGGCGGACGCGCTCGACCAGCAGGCGGTCGCGCCGGTAGGGCAGCACGGTCAGCCGGAGCGCGCCCTTGAGCATGTTGTCGAGATCGGCTGCGCTGCGCGTCAGCGGCAGCGACAGATAATGCTTGTCGAAGACGATGGCCGCGCGGTCCGCATCGAAGCGGACGGTCCGGCAAAAGATGGTCGGATAGACCGAGACGTGGCCGGGCTCTGAGTAAGGAAACTCAGCCGCGCGGAGCGCGATCTGGGAGTCGACAGCCCAGCATGAGAAGCCGAGCACGTAGCGGAACAGCGTGACGAGGCAGAACTCGCGGAAGGGTCCGAGGTCACGGAGCTGACGGATCGACACGACGGCGGTCTCTTCGCCGACCTCGAGATCGAGCAGCACATCCTCTGTGACAAGGCGGTGATGCCGGCACCAGCGCTTGAGCGCGACCTCCAGCGTCGGTGCGGTGATCGAAGCGCGGCACAGCATGCCATAGGTGCCCCATGGCAGCCGGCGCGAGAACCAGCCGAGCGCCTCGTCATCGAGCTCGCGCATGGCATGGCCCGCCAGCGCCTCGAACTGGGCCGCGGTCACACGCCCATCAGGAGAATTCAGGAGCTCCGGCGCGACCTGGCCCCGGCTTAAGGCTTCGGCGGGATCGCGGCCGTAATGCTCATACGCGGCCACCACGCCGCGGACGAAGGCGGCGGGCGTGACGGCGCGGCGCGGAATTGCGGTGGCGGCTTGAAAAGGCATCGGAATTCCTTTCGGAAATCCTCGCCAAGTTTGGCGGAAAATGCAACCTTTTCGACTGCAAGAGGGCCGGGACCGGGCTAGGTTCGGAGCCCAAAATACGGAGGACTCGCCTTGAACATCCCGAGCATCGATTTCGATCTGGGCGAAGACATCAGCCTGCTGCGCGACACCGTTCGTTCGTTCGTGGAGGCGGAGATCACCCCGCGTGCCGCCGAGATCGAAAAGGCTAATCTTTTCCCCGCAGACCTCTGGAAACGCTTCGGCGACCTCGGCCTGCTCGGCATGACCGCGCCGGAGCAATATGGCGGCTCCAATATGGGCTATCTCGCCCATATCGTCGCCATGGAGGAAATCTCGCGCGGTTCGGCCGCCGTGGCCCTGTCCTACGGCGCCCATTCCAATCTTTGCGTCAACCAGATCCGCCGCAACGGCAATGACGCGCAGCGGCAGCGCTATCTGCCGAAGCTGATCTCCGGCGAATATGTCGGTGCGCTCGCGATGTCCGAGCCCGGCGCCGGCTCCGACGTGGTCTCGATGAAGCTGCGCGCCGACAAGCGCGGCGACCGCTACGTGCTCAACGGCTCCAAGATGTGGATCACCAATGGCGGCGATGCCGACGTGCTGGTGGTCTACGCCAAGACCGATCCGGAGGCCGGCCCGCGCGGCATGACCGCGTTCCTGATCGAGAAGAGTTTTAAAGGCTTCACGCATGGCCAGCATCTCGACAAGCTCGGCATGCGCGGCTCCAACACCTATCCGCTGTTCTTCGACGATTGCGAGGTGCCGGAGGAAAACGTGCTCGGCAAGGTGGGAGAGGGCGTCAGGGTGCTGATGTCCGGCCTGGACTATGAGCGCGCGGTGCTCTCGGGCGGCCCGCTCGGCATCATGGCGGCCTGCATGGACGCGGTCGTGCCCTACATGCACGAGCGCAAGCAGTTCGGCCAGCCGATCGGCGACTTCCAGCTGATGCAGGGCAAGCTCGCCGACATGTATGCGACCTGGCAGGCCACGCGCGCCTATGTCTATGCGGTGGGCCGCGCCTGCGACCGCGCCGACCACGCGCGCACCCTGCGCAAGGACGCGGCTGCTGCGATCCTCTATTCCGCGGAAAAGGCAACGTGGATGGCGGGCGAAGCGATCCAGGCGCTGGGCGGGGTCGGCTACACCTCCGAATTCCCGGTCGGGCGCCTGTGGCGCGATGCAAAGCTCTACGAGATTGGCGCCGGCACCTCCGAAGTTCGGCGCATGCTGATCGGCCGCGAGCTGATGGCCGAGACGGCTTAAGTCCTTCACCCCATTGGAATCACCATGCCGCTTCATTCCAGCATCGATCCGTCGTCATCAGATTTTGCGCGCAATTCCGAGGCCATGCGCGGCCTCGTCGTCGATTTGCGCGAAAAGCTTGCCCAAGTCGCCGGCGGCGGCGGCGAAGCCTCGCGCAAGCGCCACACCGCGCGCGGCAAGATGCTGGCGCGTGAGCGGGTCGACCTGTTGGTCGATCCCGGCACCTCGTTCCTGGAGCTGTCGCCGCTCGCAGCCTATGGCCTCTATGGCGGTGACGTGCATTCGGCCAGCGTCGTCACTGGCGTTGGGCGCATCTCGGGCCGCGAATGCGTGATCGTCGCCAACGATGCCACGATCAAGGGCGGCACCTACTACCCGATGACGGTGAAGAAGCATCTGCGTGCGCAGGACATTGCGCGGCAGAACAATCTGCCTTGCGTCTACATGGTGGATTCCGGCGGCGCCTTCCTGCCTCTGCAGGACGAGATCTTTCCGGACGAGCGGCACTTCGGCCGCATCTTCTACAATCAGGCGCAGATGTCGTCGCAGGGGATTCCGCAGATCGCGATCGTGATGGGCTCCTGCACCGCTGGCGGCGCCTATGTGCCGGCGATGTCGGACGAGAGCATCATCGTGCGCAACCAGGGCACCATCTTCCTCGGCGGCCCGCCGCTGGTGAAGGCCGCGACCGGCGAGGTCGTCAGCGCGGAGGAGCTTGGCGGCGCCGACGTGCATTCGCGGCAATCCGGCGTGACCGATCACTACGCCCAGAACGATGCGCATGCGATCGGCATCGCCCGGCGTATCGTCGGCACGCTCAAGCCGTCGGCACGGCCGAACCTGAACATGCATCCGCCGCGCGAGCCTCTCTTCGCCGCGGAGGAGATTTACGGCGTGGTGCCCGTCGACGGCAGAAAACCGTTCGACGTGCGCGACATCATCGCCCGCGTGGTGGATGGTTCCGAGTTCGACGAGTTCAAGAAGCTCTACGGCACGACGCTGGTGTGCGGCTTCGCCCATATCTGGGGCTATCCGGTCGGCATCATCGCCAACAACGGCATCCTGTTCAGCGAGAGCTCGCTGAAGGGCGCGCATTTCATCGAGCTGTGCTGCCAGCGTGGCATTCCGCTGGTGTTCCTGCAGAACATCACGGGCTTCATGGTCGGCAAGAAATACGAGGCCGGCGGCATCGCGCGCGACGGGGCCAAGCTGGTGACGGCGGTCGCGACGGCTTCGGTGCCGAAATTCACCGTCGTAATCGGCGGCTCCTACGGCGCCGGCAATTATGGCATGTGCGGCCGCGCCTACGCGCCGCGTTTCCTCTGGATGTGGCCGAACGCGCGCATCTCGGTGATGGGCGGCGAGCAGGCCTCGATGGTGCTGAGCCAGGTCCGGCGCGACAATATCGAGGCCAAGGGCGACAGCTGGTCCAGGGAAGAGGAAGATAAATTCCGCGAGCCCATTCGCGCGCAATATGAGAGCCAGGGCCACCCCTACTACGCGACCGCGCGGCTGTGGGACGACGGCGTGATCGATCCGGCCGACACGCGTCTCGTGCTCGGCCTTGGCCTCTCGGCGGCATCGAATGCGCCGCTCGAGCCGACGAAATTCGGCCTGTTCAGGATGTGATGTGATGGACCGCTCAAAACTCTACCGGCGTTTCCGCACGCTCCTGATCGCCAACCGCGGCGAGATCGCCTGCCGCGTCATCCGCACCGCCCGTGCGATGGGCCTGCGCACGGTCGCGATCTATTCCGAGGCCGATCGCGAGGCGATGCATGTCGCGCTCGCCGATGAGGCCGTATTGCTCGGGCCCGCCCGCGCCCGCGACAGCTATCTCAATATCGAGCGCTTGATCGAGGCCGCGCGCAAGACCGGAGCGGAGGCCGTGCATCCCGGCTACGGCTTCCTCTCCGAGAATGCCGAATTCGCGCAGGCCTGCTATGACGCCGGCCTGGTCTTCGTCGGCCCGACCGCCGAGATGATGAATGCGATGGGCTCCAAGTCCGGCTCGAAGGCGCTGATGGAAAAGGCCGGCGTGCCGCTGGTGCCAGGCTATCACGGCGAGGCCCAGGACGAGGCGACACTTGCCAAGGCGGCGGACAAGATCGGCTTCCCCATCCTGGTGAAAGCGTCCGCCGGCGGCGGCGGGCGCGGCATGCGCATCGTGCGGTCCGCCGATGAGTTGGCGCCGGCGATCGTCAGCGCCAAGCGCGAGGCCAAGGCCGCGTTCGGGGACGACCGCATGCTGATCGAGAAATATGTCGACAATCCCAGGCATATCGAGGTGCAGATCATCGGCGACAGTCACGGCAATCTGCTCTCGCTGTTCGAGCGCGAATGCACGCTGCAGCGCCGGCACCAGAAGGTGATCGAAGAGGCGCCGTCGCCGACACTGAACGCTGCCCAGCGCGAAACCGTCTGCGCCGCCGCGCGAAAAGCGGCGGGCGCGGTGAACTATGTCGGTGCCGGCACCATCGAGTTCGTCTCCGACGGCAAGGACGTGTTCTTTATCGAGATGAATACGCGCCTGCAGGTCGAGCATCCCGTGACCGAGCTGATCACGGGCATCGACCTCGTCGAATGGCAGCTGCGCGTCGCCTTTGGCGAGGCGCTGCCGCTCAAGCAGGATGAGATCAGGCTCAACGGCCATGCCGTCGAGGCGCGCGTCTACGCCGAGAACCCGACCAAGAATTTCATGCCGTCGGTCGGCAGGATCTCGACTTGGCGACTGCCGGCCGAGACGGGCGGCCTGCGTATCGACGCTGGCTATCGCGAGGGCGATAGCGTCTCGCCGTATTATGACGCCATGCTCGCCAAGGTGATCGCGTGGGCGCCGACGCGGGACGTCGCGATCGACCGGCTGAACCGCGGCCTGGAGGAGTCCGACGTCCGCGGCATCGTCACCAATATCCCGTTCCTGTCGGCGCTGATGACGCATCCGAAGGTGCGGGCGAATGCGATCGACACCGGCTTTATCGAGCGCGAGCTGGCCGTGCTGACCGCGGCGGCGCCTGCGCCTGGAGAGCTCGAGCTCTGCGCCGCAGTCGCCGCAATCGTCAACGAGGAACAGCAGGCCGCGCAGGCCGAGACGAATTCGCCCTGGCAGACCTTCGGCTGGCAACCGGTCGGTCGCCGCCAGCGCAGCTTTGCCTTCCGTGTCGGCCATGGTCCGGAGCAGAAAATCATTCTGAACTACGGCAGCGGACCGTCGACGCTAATGATCGGCGAGCGCGAGCTGGCGCTCACGATCGCGGCGAAGGACGGCGGCTTCGATCTGACTCTCGACGGCGTCAAATCGTCGGTGGCCGCTGTGATCGATGGCCATGAGCTGTACTTGCGCACCCGCAACGGCCGCTTCGACCTGCATTGGGTCGATCCGTTCGGCGGCGAGAGTGAGGAGCATGTCGGCGAGGACAAGATCGCAGCGCCCTTGCCGGGCACGGTGGTTGCCGTGCTGGCCGAGGAGGGGGCCAAGCTGGAGAAGGGCGCGCCGATCCTCACGCTGGAAGTGATGAAGATGGAGCAGACGCTGCGTGCGCCCTATGCCGGCGTGCTGAAGTCCATCAAGTGCAAGGTCGGCGACATCGTGCAGGAGGGCATCGAGCTCGCCGTGGTCGAGCCTGCGGGAGAGTGAGATGAGCGACCAGGTCCGCATCATCGAAATGGGGCCGCGCGACGGCCTTCAGAACGAGAAGACCCCCGTCAGCGTCGAGGCGCGCATCACCTTCATCGAGGCGCTCGTGGCAGCCGGGCTGCACACCGTGGAGGTCGGCGCCTTCGTCTCGCCCAAGGCCATCCCGCAGATGGCAAGCTCGGATGCCGTGCTGCGCGGCGTCGCGCATGTGAAGGGCGCCGAATTTCACGTGCTGGTGCCGAACGAGAAAGGGTACGAGGCCGCGCGGGCCGCGGGCGCCAAAGTGGTCTCCGTGTTCGCTGCGGCCTCCGAGGGGTTTTCCCGGGCGAACATCAACTGCACGATTGCGGAGTCCATCGAGCGCTTCAAGCCGGTGCTGGCGCGCGCCAGGGAGGATGGCGTCAAGGTGCGTGGCTATATCTCTTGCGTGCTGGGCTGTCCGTTCGATGGCGAGATCAAGCCGAAGACGGTCGCGGATCTTGCGAGCACGCTGTTCGATCTCGGCTGCTATGAGATCTCGCTCGGGGACACCATCGGCGTCGGCACGCCAGCCAAGGCGAAGGAGATGCTGCGCGCGGTTGCCGCCAACATTCCCGCAGCCGGGCTCGCGATGCATTTCCACGACACTTACGGCCAGGCGCTCGCCAACCTCTATGCAGGCCTGGAGGAGGGCGTCCGGGTCATCGACACCGCTGCCGGCGGGCTCGGCGGCTGCCCCTATGCGCCGGGCGCGACGGGGAACGTCGCGACCGAGGACGTCGTCTACATGCTGGAGGGCATGGGCGTCAGGACGGGTGTCGATATGGAGAAGCTGCTGGCGGCGACGAACGCGATGAGCGGCGTGCTGGGCAAGCCGCCGGTGAGCCGCGTGGCGTCCGCGCTGAACGCGAGGAAGAAGCGGGCGGCTTCCTAATTCTCCGTCATTGCGAGGAGCGAAGCGACGAAGCAATCCAGGCTGCCGCTGCAGAAATATCCTGGATTGCTTCGCTTCGCTCGCAATGACGGTGGAGGGAGCGCAGGACTCAAGCCGCCTTCAGCCCGACATCCGGCAGGCGCGGGCGGTTCTTCAGCGCCTTGGCCATCAGGGCCTCGACCTCGGCCTTTTCCTGCGGCAACAGTGCAAGGCGCGGCGGGCGGCTCAGGGCGGTGCCGCGGCCCATGATGTGCTCGCACAGCTTGATGCACTGGACGAGGTCCGGGCGCGCATCGAGGTGCAGGAGCGGCATGAACCATTCGTAGAGCGGCATCGCCTCGGCGAAGCGCCCGGCCTTGGCGAGGCGGAACAGCGTCTCACCCTCGCGCGGGAAGGCGTTGGACATGCCGGAGACCCAGCCGACGGCGCCCATGGCGACGCTCTCGACGATGACGTCGTCGAGACCTGCGAACAGCACGAAGCGGTCGCCGACCATGTTGCGGGTGTCGATGAAGCGTCGCGTGTCGCCGGAGGAATCCTTGAAGCAGACCACGGTCTCGACGTCGGCGAGCGAGGCGAGGATGTCTGGCGTAACGTCGTTCTTGTAGATCGGCGGGTTGTTGTAGAGCATCACGGGAAGGTCAGTCGCGGAGGCAACGGCGCGGAAATGCGCGGCGGTCTCGTGCGGCTTGGAGGAATAGACCAGCGCCGGCATCACCATGACGCCGTCGATGCCGACGCGTGCGGCTTCCTTCGCGGTCTCCACCGCAAACGCGGTGGTGAATTCGGCGATGCCGCACAGCACGGGCACGCGGCCCTTCGCGACCGACTTCGCCGCTTCCATGATCGCGACCTTCTCCTTGCGCTCGAGCGAGGTGTTCTCGCCGACCGAGCCGCAGACGATCAGGCCGGAGACGCCGTCGCGGATCAATCCGTCCATGACCTTGGCGGTCGCGTCGATGTCGAGCGAGAGATCGTCGTGGAATTGGGTGGTGACGGCCGGGAAGACGCCTTCCCAGGCAACGCGGCGGCTCATGGTTTGACTCCAGGTGAATATGCCGGCGGGGGGCTGGAGCCGCCGGCTCTTGTGAAAGGGATGGGAAACGGGATCAGAGCGTCGCGCCGACCTTGCGCAGTTCGGCGAGGACGGGGGCCTTGGGCAGCCAGATCTTGTCGAACTCGGCGATGACGGCCTCGGTGTCCTTGGCGTCGACCTGGCGGATCGGGATCGGTGCTTTCTTGAAATTCTCGATCAGCGTGGGCTCGTTGCCGGCGAGCTCGTCGATCTGCGCGTCCAGCGTCGTCTTGATCGTTTTCGTGACCAGCTCGCGATCGGCGGCGGGCAGCGATTGCCAGACGCGGCCGGAGACGACCGCGGCCATCGGCATGAAGACGGCGTTCATCTGCAGGATCACCTTCGACACCTTGTCGAAGCGCTGGTTCCAGGAGAACTCGAGATCGGCCTCTAAGCCGTCGACCTGGCCGTTGGCCATGGCGTCGAACACCTGCGGCGTCGGGATCGGCGTCGGCGCCGCGCCGAGCGAGGAATAGAAATCGCGATAGACCGGGGTCGGGTTGATGCGCAGCTTCATGCCCTTGATGTCGGCGAGCGAATTCAGGTCCTTGGACGAGAACACCGCGCGCATTCCGGTGATGCCCCAACCGAGCCCGATCGTGCCGGTCTCCTGCGGCAGCACCTCGAACAGCTTCACCGCCGCCGGATGCCGCACGAACTTCGCCACCGCCGGCGTCGAGCGCACGATGTAGGGCGCGTTGATCGCGGCGATGTGCGGCACGCGCGAGCCGAGCTCGGCGGCCTGGATGAAGCCCATGTCGAGCGCGCCGGACTGCAATTGCTGCATCATCGCGGTCTCGTTGCCGAGCTGGCCGGCGTGGAAGACGGTCAGGGTCAGGCGGCCGTTGGTGGCGGCCTTGAGCTCGTCGCCGAATTTGAGCGCGGCCTTGTTCCAGGAATGGCCGTTCGGCGTGATCAGGCCGAGACGGAATTCCTTGGCCTGGGCCAGCGCCAGCGACGGGGCGAACACCGAGGCGGCGGCACTGGCGGCGAGAAAGTGGCGGCGTGAAAGCGGCATCGTGGGACTCCTTTGGGCCTATTTGACGAGGATCAGCGAGAGCGATGGGTACAGCGAGAGCAGCACCAGGAGGATGCAGGCGATGACGAAGAAGGGCAGCGTCACCATGAACATCCTGCCGGGCTTGGCGCCGGTGACGGCGGCCGCGACGAAGAAGCAAAGCCCGACCGGCGGCGACAAAAGGCCGAGCACGAGGTTGATCACCACGACGACGCCGAATTGCCGGGGGTCGATGTGATAGATCTCGGTTGCGACCGGCAGCAGGATCGGCACCGTCATGATCAAGCCGGGAATGCCGTCGATCACCGTGCCGATCAGCAGCAGGATGACGTTGCAGATCAGCATGAAGCTGACCGGATCCTTGGCGACGGTCTGGATCCAGGCTGCGGTCTCCTGTGGCACCTTGCCGAAGATCAGCACCCAGGAGAACACCGCGGCGGCCGCGACCAGGAACAGCACGATCGCCGAATAGATCGCACTGCGCAGCATCATCTGCGGCAGCTGCGAGAACTTGAATTCCTTGGTCCAGAACTTTCCGACCAGGGCCGCGGCCACAGCGCCGACGGCTGCAGATTCCGTGGCATTGGCGAGGCCGCCGAGGATGCTGCCGACGATGACGATCGGGATCAGCAGCGTCGGCGAGGTCCGCAGGATGGTCATGACGCGCTGGTGCGGCGTCTGATGGTCGGCGCGCGGATAGTTGTAGATGTAGCCCATCAGCGCGATGACGAGGCAGAACATCACGGTGAGGATGACGCCCGGGACGATGCCGGCGATCAGCATGTCGCTGACCGAGACCTGCGCCAGCACGCTGTAGACCACGAACATCACCGAGGGCGGGATGATCGGGCCGAGCATGCCGCCATAGGCGGTGAGGCCGGCCGCGAAGGTCTTGTCGTAGCCCTTCTTCTCCATCTCAGGGACCATGATCTGCGCCATGATCGCGACCTGCGCCGTCGCCGATCCCAGGATGGACGAGATGAACATGTTGGCGAGGATGTTGACGTAGGCGAGCCCGCCCTTGAGCGAGCCGACGAAGGCCATCGCCATGTCGACGATGCGCCGCGTGATGCCGCCGCCATTCATGATCTCGCCGATCAGGATGAAGAGTGGGATCGCGATCAGGCCGTAGCTGTCGACGCCGCCGAACAGCTGCAGCGGGTAGGATTGGAACAGCACGGGATTGCCTGACGCTGCGATATAGACGAGGCCGGCGAGGCAGAGACAGAGACCGATCGGCACGCCGACCAGCATGAAGGCCATGAAAGCCGCTGACGTGATCATCAATTGACCCCGTCGAGCTCGGAGAGCTGGAACCCCTTCGGCGCCGTGCGCGGGACCAGCTCGAGATCTTCCAGCAGGTTAGCGAGACCATGGACGGTCATCGACACCGCGAAGATCGGCAGCGTCAGATAGAGCACCCAGGTCGGCCAGTTCAGCGTCTGCGTACGCTCGGTGTAGAGGAAGTTGAACGTCTCGGCGGCGAGCTTGCGCCCGTCGAATCCGGCGCGGGCGAGGCCGACCGGGTCCATCCAGAGCACGCAGGTGACGATCAGGGCGACGCCGAACACCACGACGAGGCCGGTCGAGATCACTTTTGCAAATTTCTGGTGCTGAGCGGAAAGTCGCTCCGTCAGCATGGTCACGGCGAAATCGAGCCTCAGCCGCGTCATCGCGGATGCCCCGATGAAGGTCAGCCAGACCACGCAATAAACGGCAGATTCATCGATCCAGTAGATCGGGAAATGCGAGTAGCGGGTGACGACGTTCACCAGGATCAGGCCGGTGAGCAGGTACATAAGGCCCATCAGCGCGAGCCGCTCGCAGGCGAGCAGGGCGCTCGACATCCGGACGATCATGCGTCGGAGGCTGAGTGCGCGCGTGGCCGGCATGGTCTGCTCGATCATGAAAGAGGCCCCAACCCCCTGAAGATTTGTCGTGTGATCGCCAAATGTATAATTTATACATTTTGGGAGTCAAACGGAGTTTGCGGTCATTTCGGCGGCAGGGCGCGCGTTTGCTGGGCATTAGGTTTGTGGCGCCCGGCTTTATCCGGACAGCTCGACATGCAAGACAGGGACCGCGTCGGCCGCACGAGTCGGGAAGGACAACGGACGATCAGATGAAACAGCCTCTGAAGCATCGCACCCTGTCGGCCGCGATCGTCGACCAGCTCCGCCAGGCAATTCTCGACGGCACTTATCCGGCCGGATCGCAGCTGCGCCAGGACGCGTTGGGCGAAGCCTATGGCGTCAGCCGCATCCCGGTGCGCGAGGCGCTGTTCCAGCTCGAGGCGGAAGGCTTGGTGCGCATCGTGCCGCAGAAGGGCGCCATCGTCTCGGAGCTGTCGTTGGACGAGATCAACGACGTGTTCGACCTCCGCCGTATCCTGGAGCCGCGGCTGCTGGCGCAGTCGGCGCCGCGCTTCACCGCGCAGGATTTCGACGGGCTCGACGACATCCACCGGAGCTTCGAGAAGGCGATCAAGGCGCGCAACGTCAGTGAGTGGGGCCAGCTCAATGCCGACTTCCACATGGCGCTCTACGTCCACGCCCCGCAGCCGCGCACGCGCGCGATCGTGCTGTCGCTGCTGCAGACCAGCGACCGCTACACGCGGCTACAACTCTCCAACACCAAGTCGATGGGCATTGCCGAGAAGGAGCACGCCCATCTGATCGCGCTCTGTCGTGCGCAGAAAGTAGAGGAGGCCTGCCGCTTCCTGGAGCGGCACATCGAGGCCGTGCGCAAAGACCTGCTGCAGGTGGTGGCGAACGCGCCGAAGTCGCGGCGGAAGGAGAAATCGTAGGGTGGGTTAGCCGAAGGCGTAACCCACCGCTGTTCGTCTCCGCTGCGACAGAAGAGGTGGATTACGCCTTCGGCTAATCCACCCTACAGGCCGGCGATCGCTTCTACCTGCTCCCGTCCGGCCCCATCACGAGGTCCGGCAGCCAGGTCGAAATCCCCGGCACCAGGCACAGCAGCAGCACTGCAAGCATCATCAAGAGCACGAAGGGCAGCGTACCCCAGATCACCTCGCGCAGGGGAATATCGGGCGCGACGTTGCGGATGACGAAGATGTTGAGGCCGACCGGCGGGTGGATCAGCCCCATCTCCATCACGATGGTCATGACGACGCCGAACCAGATGATGTCGAAATTGGCGGCGCGGAGCGGCGGCAGGATGATCGGTGCCGTCATCAGGATGATCGAAACCGGCGGCAGGAAGAAGCCGAGCACCACGACCATGACGAGGATCGCGAACAGCAGCTCCCAGCGCGGCAGATGCATCGCGACGATGGATTCGGCGACCGATTGCGAGATGTGCAGATAGCTCATCACGTAGGAATAGAGCAGCGACATGCCGATGATCATCATCAGCATGGTCGATTCCCGGATCGTCGACTTCATGATCGGCGCGAGGTCGCTCGGCCGCCACACGCTGTAGATCGCAGCGATCAGCGCCAGCGCCAGGAGGCCGCCGAGGCCGGCGGTCTCCGACGGCGTGGCATAGCCGCCATAGAGCGCGACCATGACGCCGGTGAGCAGCAGCACGAAGGGGATCACGCGCGGCAGCACGCTGAAGCGCTCGGCCAGCGTATACTCGTCGCGGGTCAGGATCGCAGCCTCCGGCCCGCCGTTCTTGTAGACCGCTTCGGCCGCCGCATATTCCTGGCGGAAGCGGATGACGGCATAGATGCCGAACAGCGTGACCAGCAGCAGGCCCGGCCCGATGCCGGCGAGGAACAGCCGTCCCAGCGACTTTTCGGCGGCGACCGCGAACAGGATCATCGTGATGGAGGGCGGAAGCAAGATGCCGAGCGTGCCGCCGGCGGCGATGATCCCAGCGGCAAAGCCGCCGGAATAGCCGCGCTTGCGCATCTCGGGGATACCGGCCGAGCCGATCGCCGAGCAGGTCGCTGGGCTCGAGCCTGCCATTGCCGCGAACAGCGCGCAGGCGAACACGTTGGCGACGCCGAGCCCGCCGGGCACGCGATGCAGCCAGGCATGCAGCGCCGAATAGAGATCCTGGCCCGCGCGCGACTTGCCGATCGCCGCGCCCTTCAGGATAAACAGCGGGATCGACAACAGCGTGATCGAGGCCATCTCCTCGTAGACGTTTTGCGTCACCGTATCGAGCGAGGCCGAGGGCATGAAGATGGCCATGAACACGACCGCGACCGCGCCGAACGCGAACGCAATGGGCATGCCCGAGAACATCACCAGCAGCGTTACAATGCCGTAGGCGAGGCCGATGCCGAAAACGCTCATGGCCGCTTGGCTCCGGTGAAGGGCAGCGCAAGCTGCACGAGGATCTGGAGGCAGAGCAGGCTCATCCCGAGCGCCATCAGCGAGTAGGGGATGGCGAGCGGCGGCGACCACATCGAGTTGGAGACCTGGCCGTCGATATAGGCTTCGTGCGCCAGTGTCCACGACTTCCAGGTGAAGAAGGCGCAGAACAGGAACGTGGCGGCATCGACCAGCCAGAGCCGGACCTGGTTCGCGAATGGCGAGAGCAGGCCGACGAAGGCCTCGATGCCGATATGACCGCGATGCTGCTGCACGTAGGCCGCCGTCATGAAGGTCGCGCCGACCAGCAGGAACACGGCGGCTTCGTCCTGCCAATAGTTCGCGGCCTTGTACAGCGCGCGGCTGAGCACGCTGTAGCTCAGGATTGCACAGGCCGCGACAAGTGCGATCGCGGCGAACACGACGATGATGCTGTTGAGGACGGCGAGACCGCGATCGATCGCCGCCGCAGGGCCGGTCCCCGCGGCAACGCTCGTCCGGTCGTCACGATCCGGAAGCGGACCGTGGCTCATGCTGCGACGTCGATGGCGAGCTTGAGCAGGTTTGCGCAGGTCGCAGTCTTGGCGCTGTAGTCCTTCCACGCGGTGTCGCGGGCGATGTCGCGCCATTTTCCGACGGTCGCGGCGTCGAGCGCCGAGACCTTTGCGCCAGCCTTCTCGTAGACCTTGGCGACCTCGATGTCGTCGTCCTGCGCGCCCTTGCGGCCGAAGGCTTCGAGCTCGGTGCCGACCGCGAGCAGAATGTCCTGATGGTTCTTCGGCAGCTTGTCGAAGATCGCCTTCGACATCATCAGCGGCTCGAGCATGAACCAGTAGGAGGCGCCGGCGCCCGAGGTCAGCGACTTCGCGACCTCTTCCAGGCGGAACGAGATTAGGCTCGTCGAGGAGGTGATGCCGGCATCGCAGGCGCCGGTCTGCATTGCTGCGTAGATCTCGTTCGACGGCACCGACAACACGGAGGCGCCGGCGGTCTGCAGCACCATGTCCATCTCGCGCGAGCCGCCGCGCACCTTGAGGCCCTTGGCGTCTTCAGGAGCGACGATCGGCTTGGAGCGGCTGGCGACGCCGCCGGCCTGCCAGACCCAGGTGAGCAGAATGATGCCCTTGTCGGCGAGGAAGTCGGTCAGCGCCTTGCCGACGGGTTCCTTCTTCCAGCGCAGGCCCTGGTCGTAGGTGGTCACGAGGCCCGGCATCAGGCCGATATTGGTTTCCGGCACTTCGCCGCCGGCATAGGGCATCGGATAGAGGCTGATATCTAGCGCGCCCTTGCGCATGGCGGAGAACTGCGCGTTGGTCTTGATCAGCGAGGAGTTCGGATAGATCTCGGCGGCAATGTCGCCATTGCTGCGCTTACTCACTTCGGCGGCGAACATGCGGCACAGCCGGTCGCGGAAATCGCCCTTGTCGATAGTGCCGCCTGGAAACTGATGCGAGATCTTCAGCGTGGTCGCGGCCTGCGCGGTGCCGGTGCCGAAGCGGAGAATGGCAGGTGCCGCGACGGCGGTCGCGAGCAGATGGCGGCGCGTGAACATGATGTAATCCCCTTGGGCGTTTCTTTGGGCGTTTCTCGGAGTGTTTTTGGCAGAGGTGATTTGAACTGGGTTCTTCGCGACCGCGGGGCCAATCCAAGCCGGTCTCCATCCGATGGTCTTTCATCTGATAGTTCGAGACAGAGTGCCGCGGCAAGTGCCGGTTGTGCTGCGCTGCAGCACTTCCGATGCGGGCTCGCCAAATCAACGAGGGCGGCTGGCCGCAGAAATTTATCGATGGTCAGCGTAACAACGCCACACGGCTATCCGTCGAGACAGGATAGCGGCGTCCGTCGCTGACAAACACCATCACGAAGGAAGATGAACCATGACCATTCGCACCCGCATCGTGCTCGGCGTCTCGGCTGCCGCTCTCTCGCTAGGCCTCGCGTTTGCGCCGGCCGCCTTTGCTCAGGACAAGATGGGCAAGGATGATGGCATGATGAAAAAGGACACGATGTCCAAGGACGGCATGATGAAGAAGGACACCATGTCCAAGGACGATGGCATGAAGAAGGATCACATGTCGAAGGACGGCATGAAAAAGGACGACGGGATGATGAAGAAGAACTGATCCCGTCATCGCGCAACGCCCCTTGGGCGGGCCGCGTCCTCTCGAATTCCGGCGGCATTTGAGGCCGCCGGAATGATGGCTCAGTTCAAGTTCAATTGAACGTGACCAGCGCGTTTTACTTGCGCTTCGCCTTGCGGGCGGCGTAGCGCGCATCGCGCTTGGCCTTCTGCTCAGCCTCGAGCGCAGCCTGCTTCTCGGCGGCTTCCTCGGCTTCCCGCGCGATCCGCGCAGCTTCGGCTGCCTTGGCCTCTTCCTCGAGGCGCTTCTGTTCGGCCTTTTCGGCCTCGCGCGCGGCCTTTGCCTCGGCGCGCTTGGCCGCGAGGGCCTCACGCTCGGCGCGCTTCGCCGCCACCGCGGGATCATCGGGCCCCGGCTGCGACTTGAACTTGTTCAAAAGATTTTTGCGGGCGTCCTGCGCCGCCTTTTGCCGGTCTGCAAAGCCGGGTTCCCTGAATCCACTCATCGACGAGCCTTGTCTTCCTCGCTTTCGATCCTACATCGGTGCCTGTTGGTAAGTCGGCTGGGCATAGCAGGCGCCACGCGACGCAGAAGCGTGTACATCGGCGCGCGTCGCGAAGCCACCCATAATCGCAGCCGATCAGGTCAACGAAAAATCGCCCCCCGACGATCTCTCGTAGCCCGAAAAAACTGCCGAATTGTGATGTCCCTCATAAAGGAGCACATGGGCGACGCCTAGCGTCCGCCCCGTACGAGACGGAGCACGGGCATGACGATCTCAAGACCAAGCCTGAGGGCGCTCGCGATTGCCGTCGCCCTGGCAGGCGTGGCCGGCGCCGCGCTGCTGCTGGCTCGACCGCAGCCGGTTGAAAGTGCGGTCCTGGGAGCGGATTGGGAATGCACCCAGACCGCATTCGTGCTCACGAGTTGCGCACCGCGCGTTCAGGAGGCAATTCCGGCGGTCGAAACCTTGCGCAAGGATGCAATCCAGCAGACCCGGGGCTGAATTGGGCCGGACGATCCGGATGTGACGCGACGCCGCAGAGGTGGTAAAGCCAGCGCGCCAGCGTGACCAGGCGGCCATGTCGAAGCCAGAGTCCAGATCCGAACCGGGCGAGGAGCCCCATCCTCGACCGAACCGTCAGCCCAAGCCTCCGTCCGGCGGCGACCGCCGCGGCGCGCTGGCAGGATTGATCATCGCGGTCGTGATCCTCGGCGTCGGCTGGTGGCTTGCCCGGGATCTGACGGCAGCCAGCAAGATGCAGGATTGTCTGATGTCCGGGCGAAGCAATTGCAATGTGATCGAGCCGGCTCGCTAGGCGCGCTCTACAGCATGGCCATGGGGCCGAAAAAATGCCCTGATCTTAATCATTTGTAACGGGACTTAGCCGATCAAGCAGGGCAGTGACTTCGGCCGGCATCAGCCCGGCGCGCGGCGATTCGCCGATCGCGCCCGGGATTCACGGCCATGAGAGAGCAGGGGGCGAGCACGCATGAGTGCGTCCAAACATCTGAAGATCTTCATTCCCTTGGTTTCGGCCACGTCGCTGCTCGCGCTGTCGGCGCAGGCGCAAGAGGCTAGGTCCCGGCAAGAGGTCGTCCAACCGCCGGCCGGGCCGGCAGCAGGCGCGCCGCCACAGGCCAATCCGCCCATGCGCAAGGGCCCTCCGCCGCAGCAAGCGACCCGGCCTGCGCAGCCCGGCGGTCAGCCCCATGCGGGTCACAACGCCGGGGGCCCGCCGCCCGGACGTCACGTCGCGCGCGGTCCTGCTCCCACACGTGATTGGGGTGGACACACCTATCGCGGCAACCTTGCCTGGGAGGGTGGACGCTGGCGCCACGACGTCCGCCATGGCCGATCCGGCTGGTGGTGGGACGTTGGCGGCGTCTGGTATTATTATCCGCAGCGTATGGCCGGCCCGCCCGCCTACGTTTCAGAGGACTATATCGACGACGTGCCGGTGGTCTACGCCCGGCCTCCGGTGGCCTATGCGCCGCCACCTCCGCCGCCGCCACCGCCGGCCGATCCCGGCGCCAGCGCGCTCGGCGGCGCGCTCGTCGGCGGCCTGCTGGGCGGACTGATCTCGGGCAATGCAACCGGGGCCGCCGCAGGCGCGGTTCTTGGCGGCGCGACGGGCGCGATTGCCGGCGCGACCGCGGCGTCCCAGCCCGGCTATTACTGGGCGCAGGGCACCTGCTACTACCGCTATCCGAGCGGCCAATATGTGCAGGCCGATCCCCGCGCCTGCTATTGAGTTCTCCTGGCCGGATTGGATCATTTGAGGCGGGCTTGGTCCCGCCTCATCCTTTTGCACGCCGATGGTTGCTATGAATTGGCTCTGGTGCTCGTCGCCCCCTCACGTCAATTTCAAAGAAAAATGACGGGATGATTCGCGGGGGATGTGGGACATGCTCGATGCCATCCAGATCAGCGTGGCGCTCTGGGCCATGATCGTTTGCGGCGGAATTAAACTCTCGCAGGCGTTGCCCTACCTGCTCTAGAACGGCGATCAGCTGGCAGGCCAATGCCTTGGTCGGTCAGGACACGAGCCAATCGAAGAATGCGATCGAGGCCCAGACCAGGCCCGCGATCCAGGCCACCATGACGACGCCGATGGTGCCGAGATAGGCGATGCCGAGCAGGTCCGCGCGATGTCGCTGCCTTGGGACGATGACTTCGGTTGCTGCTTTGCGTGTCATGACCGGACATCACCCATGAAGCCTGGACACGTAGTTTAGCGGAGATGTCGCGGACAGGCTGTGACGTGGTTCACAGACCGGTGCAGGAAGGCTGGTGGTTACCCCGCAATCATACGGACGAAATTGCCACGCACTCGTCCAGATGGCCGGCTAGAGTCTGCGCATGTACACCGAGTACGATCCGCAACATGAGGCCGAGGCCGCAATGAAGCGCGCCGCGGAGGCCGACGGTGCCGACAGGCAACGGCTGATCCAGCTGGCCCTGGCATGGCACGAGCTCGCCCGCGATCTGCGCGATGAGCAAGCCAGCGCCTCGCATCCAGCCGGGCACGGGCCGCCGGCCCGGTAGCACTGACATGAGAAAAACCCCGTGCTCGGGGGACAAGCACGGGGCCCTTCAAAGCCGACCGGGGCTGGCGGGTCGGCACCACTCTGTTCGGTCATCCAACGCGCGGATCGCGCATTCGTTCCCATCAATCCGCAGCGCTGAAATCCGATCGAATTGCAGCGGCCTTCCGCAGAAAGTCATCGTTAACGAATGCTGCGCGCAATCGGATTGCGGTCGCGATTCGTGCTCGCGAACGAAGCGGAGTCGGACCGTGAACAAACAAAAAGCCCCCGCAGGGGCTCAGTGTTTTACGCAGCTTCGGTCTTTGGGACGGCGTCGGCATTCACCGACAGCTTGACCACGTCGCCTTCGACGGCACCGACATATTTCGTGTCGATGTAGTGATGATGGTCCTTGTGACCTTCCGGGCTGTCCTTGCGCGTCAGCTTGATGCGGTTGCCCTCGAGACGATCGACGGTGCCGACATGGGCGCCGTCCTTGCCGATGATCTTCATGTGCTCTCTGATGTCAGCCATGCTGTCCTCCTTGCATGGCTTCAACTGCGAAGGCGCCGGTTCGTTGCAGCAGGCACGTTGGACCCGTTGGGATTTCCGGACGTTGACGCCTGATTGGATCTGTCAAGAAGCGCGATGGAGACCGTTCGGGCCTATCTGGAACGCAAGCACTGGGAACTCAGGCTGTTGAACGACGGCCTGAGAAACCCGCTCGATTTGGCGTCGCCGCGTTCCGTCGATGACGTCGTCAGATCCAAATTCCAGATCACGGCCGCGCTCAGGGCGGAGCATGAATTACACGAGTGGAAGGCGACGGAGACAGCCTGGTCGCACACGGCCGATCCCGCCAGCGGGCCGTTCGAGTTCAGTTACGACTACCAGCGGGCCGATCTGACGGTACGCGGTCCGTCATTCTACGAGCTCGACGGCGGCTGCACGAACACGGCGATCTACACCGCCTCGGGGATGGCGGCGATCTCCGCGGTGTTGCTCGCCTCCGCGCGGATCGTCGCGAAGGCCGATATCCTGGTGCTGCCAGGCTCCTATGGCGAGACACTGGAGCTGATCCGAAGCTTCATGCCGCATTTGCGGATCGAGGCCTTGAAGCTGCCGCTCGGCGATGCGCTTGCACGGGTGAGCTCGCCGCGGATCCTGCTGCTGGATTCCTGCTCCGTCGCCGGCGCCATCGAGGCGGTGCTGCGCTGTGACGGCTCGGGCCTCGATCTCCTGATTTTCGACACGACGTGCTTCGCCGGCAGGTCGGGCCGCATCAGGCGAGTCGTGGGGTGGGCCAGGCGACACGGAATTGCGCTGGTGCTGGTGCGAAGCCACAACAAGCTCGATTCGCTCGGAGCGGAATATGGCCGCCTCGGCTCGGCCGTCTTCGTGCACGGGCATCAGCGTCCACCGCGGGCAGGGGACGCTGAATGGTCACCTCTCGCGTTCGAAACGCGCAACGCAGTGCGGCTGCTCGGCGGCGCGGCATTGCCGGCCCACTTCCCGCCCTTCGCGGGCAGCGCGGCGTATTGGGCGCTGACGAAGCGGCGCGTGGCGGCGATCTTGCGCAACGGCCGAAGCTCGGCGCGATGCTTTGCCGCCGAGATCCCGGCGCTCTCGGCTCAGCTTCGCTTCGCTCACGGCCTCTACGTGACTCTTCGCGGAAGGCGCGCGCTCGACGAGGCGGCAGCACGGCAGGCTGCCGAGGACATGAGCTGCGAATTGCGCCGCGCGGGCTTTCCCATCCGCCACGCCGGCAGCTTCGGCTTCGATTTCGCCGCGACCGAGTGGTTTCACGACGCGACGACGGACCAGTACAGCGTCCGGGTGGCGGTTCCGGACCTGCCGACGGAGATGTGGGACGATCTCACCGCCGCTATTGCGCTGTGGTGGCGGGGTCATCAGCGGGCAGGCTGTGGATAGACCGGAGGGCGGGCGCGTCGATCAGTCGACCGCCAGGCAATATTCGAGTCGCGGCTTCTCGTGACCGCGGCGCGCCCAGTCCTCAACGGCAAATGCAGGCTGACGTTGTCCCGTTGCGACGCCAAGGATCGAGGCCTGGACCACCTTGATGGGCCTCGTGACCGCATTGGTGCTCACCAAGCCCGCGTCGACCGCCAAATACGAGATCGCAACGACCGCGACCGCAGATGCGATCGCCATTCTCGTCAATTCGGATTGCTGCATTCCCAAACCTATCGGGCGCGTCTCACCCGGCGCTTAGATAGGGCTGATCGGCGCCGTTCAAAGGCCGGCATATGGTTACCCACGCGTTCGTGAACAGCGGCGGCGAGGCAACGAGCTGGCGATCCCGGCAGGACTCGAACCTGCAACCCGCGGAGTAGAAATCCGCTACTCTATCCAGTTGAGCTACGGGACCGTCTGAGCCGGCCGTCTTGAGCCGCCCGGATTGGGCGGCTGGCCGTTCATGTAGCATGCCAATATGAAAAAACTGGTGTTTCGCCAAGTCTGAACCGAACCGTTTTCCTCAGTGCGACGACAAAGCGGAACGGTGGGGTGTCAGGGTGCCGGGTTGAGCGGCAGCGGACTGGACGATGGATCACATCGCCGGGAACGCTGAACAGCTTCCGGGACACGGCCGCCGGTCGACTGGTCAGGTAGTGCTACGCCATCAAGACGGCGTGCGTGGCGATATCTTGGCCGGTCTCCTCTGGGCTTGCCTCTGTCATGGCGAAAGCGACGCTTTGCACCTTCTGGTTCCATCGCCTTGAGTCCGTCACCTTTCCGCGCATTTCATTTGCCGCCGCGGCGTTCGTCCGCGCTTTCCGGGAGTCTTCAATGATCGGTCTCGTTCGCGCCGTCACAATCTGCGCCGCGCTGGCGCTCGGCCTCGTCGCTTCGCAGGCCGCCGACAAGGCGTTCAAACGCGACGACCTCGTCGATTCCGCGATCAAGCTGGAGGCCCAGATCAAGAGCGAGGCGGGGCCGGTCGCCAAGACCAATGCGACGCTGAAGACGGACGCCGACGCCGCCTTCCGGCGCAATGATTACCGCACCGGCCTTTCGGTGCTCGGCCAGATCGCCGCGACCACGCCCGAGGATGCCGGCAACTGGCTGCGGCTCGCCAAGGTCATCTTCCAGATCTCGCCGAAGAGCTCGAGCGAGCAGACCTTCCTGCTGGAGCGCGCCTCGACGGCGGCCTATATCGCTTACATGCGCGCCGGCAATCCGGGCGAGGAGGCCGACGCGCTCGCCGTGCTCGGCAAGGCGCTGGCCGACCGCAAGCTGTGGCGGCCGGCACTGGATGCGCTGCGGCTGTCGCTCGACATGCGCGAGGTCGCCGAGGTCCGCGGCCAATATGAGAAGATGCGCGACGAGCACGGCTTCCGGCTGCTCGACTATACCGTCGACTCGGACTCGGCGAGCCCGCGCGCCTGCTTCCAGTTCTCCGAGGAGCTCGCCAAGCGCACCGACTTCGCGCCGTTCCTGGCGCTTGCAGGCCAGGACAAGCCGGCGCTGTCGGCCGAAGGCAAGCAGCTCTGCGTCGACGGGCTGAAGCACGGCGAGCGCTACAACATCAACCTGCGCGCCGGCTTGCCGTCGACCGTGAAGGAGGGGCTGCCGAAATCGGCCGAGTTCAACATCTATGTGCGCGACCGCAAGCCGTTCGTGCGCTTCACCAGCCGTGCCTATGTGCTGCCGCGGACCGGCCAGCGCGGCATTCCCGTCGTCAGTGTCAACACGCCTGCGGTTAGCATCAATGTCTTCCGGATCGGCGACCGCAACCTGATCAACACGGTGGTCGACAGCGATTTCCAGAGGACGCTGTCGAAGTACCAGCTCAGCGAGCTCGGCGACGAGCGCGGCGTCAAGGTGTGGACCGGCGAGCTTGCGACTGCGACGACGCTGAACCAGGACGTCACCACGGCGTTCCCGGTCGACCAGGCGCTCGGCGAGCTCCAGCCCGGTGTCTACGTCATGACGGCCGCGGCGAGGGCCTCGGACGAGGACTACCAGCTCGCCACGCAATGGTTCATCGTCTCCGACCTCGGCATCGCCGCTTATTCCGGCAATGACGGCATTCATGTCTTCGTCAACTCGCTGGCGTCGACCGACCCGGTCGGCAAGGCCGAGGTGCGCCTGGTCGCGCGCAACAACGAGATCCTGGCGACTCGCAAGACCGACGATGCCGGTCACGTGCTGTTCGAGGCCGGCCTTGCGCGCGGCGAGGGCGGATTGTCGCCGGCGATGCTCACGGTGACCGGCGAGAAGGCCGATTATGCCTTCCTGAGCTTGAAGACGTCGGCCTTCGACCTGTCCGACCGCGGCGTTTCGGGGCGCGCGGTGCCCGCCGGCGCCGATGCCTTCGTCTATGCCGAGCGTGGCGTCTACCGTTCCAGCGAGACCGTGTTCCTCACCGCGCTGCTGCGCGACGGGCAGGGCAATGCCGTCACCGGCGGGCCGATGACACTGGTGGTAGAGCGCCCGGACGGCGTCGAATATCGTCGCGCCGTACTGGCAGATCAGGGCGCCGGCGGCCGCACGCTGTCCGTGCCGCTCAACTCGGCCGTACCGACCGGCACCTGGCGGGTGCGCGCCTTCACCGATCCGAAGGGAGCTTCGGTCGGCGAGACCACCTTCATGGTCGAGGATTACGTCCCCGATCGGATCGAATTCGACTTGTCCGCCAAGGACAAGCTGATCAAAGCTAACGCTCCAGTGGAGCTTAAGGCCGACGGTCATTTCCTCTATGGCGCACCTGCTTCGGGCCTGCAGCTCGAAGGCGACATGCTGATCGCGCCGGCGGCCGAGCGGCCCGGCTTTGCCGGCTACAAGTTCGGCGTCGACGACGAAGAGACCACCTCGAACGAGCGCACGCCGCTGGAGAACCTGCCGGAGGCCGACGCCAATGGCGTCGCGACCTTCCCGGTGACGCTGGACAAGCAGCCGGCCTCGACGCGCCCGCAGGAGGCGCAGATCTTCGTCCGCATGGTCGAGACCGGCGGCCGCGCCGTCGAGCGCAAGATCGTGCTGCCGGTCGCGCCGGCAACGGCGCAGATCGGCATCAAGCCGCTGTTCGGCGACCAGAACGTCACGGAGGGCGACAAGGCCGAGTTCGACGTCGTGTTCGTCTCGCCGGACGGCGAGAAGCTGCGCCGCGACGGTCTGCGCTACGAGCTCCTGAAGATCGAATCGCGCTACCAGTGGTACCGCCAGAACAATTACTGGGAGTACGAGCCGGTCAAGTCGACCTCGCGCGTCGCCGACGGCGACGTCACTGTTACGGCCGACAAGCCGACGCGGCTCTCGCTCACGCCGCAGCCCGGCCGCTACCGGCTCGACGTCAAGTCGAACGACGCCGACGGCCCGGTGACCTCGGTGCAGTTCGACGTCGGCTGGTACTCCGACGGCAGCGCCGACACGCCGGACCTGCTGGAGACCTCGATCGACAAGCCGCAATACGCCTCCGGCGACACCATGACGGTGTCCGTCAACGTCCGCAGCGCCGGCAAGCTCACCATCAACGTGCTCGGCGAGCGGCTGCTGACGACGCAGACCATCGACGTCAAGGAAGGCACCGCGCAGGTCAAGCTCCCGATCGGCAAGGATTGGGGCACCGGCGCCTATGTGGTGGCGACGCTGCGCCGTCCGCTCGATGCCGCCGCCCAGCGCATGCCGGGCCGTGCGATCGGGCTGAAATGGTTCGGCATCGACAAGCAGGCTCGCACCTTGCAGGTCAAGCTGTCGCCGCCTTCGCTGATCCGGCCGAATTCGACGCTGAAGATCCCCGTCAAGCTCGATGGGCTCAATCCGGGCGAGGACGCCAAGGTCGTCATCGCCGCGGTCGACGTCGGCATCCTCAATCTCACTAATTACAAGCCGCCGGCGCCGGACGATTATTATCTCGGCCAGCGTCGCCTCAGCGCCGAGATCCGCGACCTCTACGGGCAGCTGATCGACGGCATGTCGGGCACGCGCGGCCAGATCAAGTCCGGCGGCGACGCCGGTGGCGAGCTCCAGGGCTCGCCGCCCACGCAAAAGCCGCTCGCGCTCTATTCCGGCATCGTCACGGCCGCAGCCGACGGCTCGGCCGAAGTGAGCTTCGATGTTCCGGAATTCGCCGGCACCGCGCGCGTGATGGCGGTGGCGTGGACCGCGACCAAGCTCGGCCGCGCCAACACCGACGTCGTGATCCGCGATCCCGTGGTGCTGACGACGACGCTGCCGCGCTTCCTGCTCAATGGCGACCGCGGCTCGGTCAACCTCGAGATCGACAATGTCGAGGGGCAGGCCGGCGACTACGTCATCAACGTGAAGGCGGGCGGCCCGGTGAAGATGACCGGCAATCCCGCAACCACGGTGAAGCTCGCCGCCAAGCAGCGAAATTCGTTCTCGCTCGCGCTCGATGCGACCGCGGCGGGGCAGGCGACGCTCGACGTCGACATCAAGGGCCCGAATGGCCTCGCGCTCGTGCGTCACTATGCGTTCGACGTCAAGCCGGCGACGCAGGTGCTGGCGCGGCGCTCGATCCGCACATTGGCGAAGGGCGAGAGCCTGACGCTGACCTCGGACATGTTCTCCGACCTCGTGCCGGGCACCGGCAGCGTCTCGGTTTCGGCCAGCCTGTCGACCGCGCTCGATGCGGCGACGATCCTGAAAGCGCTCGACCGCTATCCCCATGGCTGCTCGGAGCAGATCACGAGCCGGGCGATGCCGCTGCTCTATGTCAACGAGCTCGCGGCCGGCGCGCATCTTGCCATGGACACCGAGGTCGACCAGCGCATCCGCGACGCCATCGAGCGGCTGCTGGCCCGCCAGGGCTCGAACGGCTCGTTCGGCCTGTGGTTGGCCGGCGGCGACGATGCCTGGCTCGATGCCTACGTGACCGACTTCCTCACCCGCGCCCGCGAGAAGGGCTTTGCGGTGCCGGACGTGCTGTTCAAGAACGCGCTCGACCGTATCCGCAACTCCGTCGTCAATGCCAACGAGCCGGAGAAGGACGGTGGCCGCGATCTCGCCTACGGCCTCTATGTGCTCGCGCGTAACGGCGCGGCTCCGATCGGCGACCTCCGCTATCTCGCCGATACCAAGCTTGCCAACCTCGCGACCCCGATCGCGAAATCGCAGCTTGCGGCGGCGCTCGCCTTGGTCGGCGACCGCAACCGCGCCGAGCGGGTCTATGGCGCTGCGCTCGACAGCCTCGCGCCCAAGCCCGCGCTGGAATTCGGCCGCACCGATTACGGCTCGCAGCTGCGCGACGCCGCAGCATTGGTGTCGCTCGCCAGTGAAGGCAACGCGCCGAGGGCGACGCTGACGCAGGCAGTGTCGCGGGTCGAGACTGCCCGCGGGCTGACGCCCTACACCTCCACGCAGGAGAATGCGTGGCTGGTGCTGGCGGCGCGGGCGCTCGCCAAGGAGAACATGTCGATCGAGGTCGACGGCCAGCCGGTCAAGACCGCCTTGTATCGCAGCTACAAGGCGGACACGCTGGGCGGCAAACCGCTGAAGATCACCAACACCGGCGATGCGCCGGTGCAGGCGGTCGTCTCGGTGTCGGGCTCGCCGGTCGCGCCGGAGCCGGCGGCGTCAAACGGCTTCAAGATCGAGCGCGGCTACTATACGCTCGACGGCAAGCCCGCCGACATCAGCAAGGTGAAGCAGAACCAGCGCTTTGCGGTGGTGCTGAAGATCACCGAGGCCAAGCCCGAGTACGGCCACATCATGGTGTCCGACTATCTGCCGGCGGGTCTGGAGATCGATAATCCGAACCTGGTGTCGTCCGGCGACAGCGGCACGCTGGACTGGATCGAGGACGGCGAGGAGCCGGAACATACCGAATTCCGCGACGACCGCTTCACCGCGGCCGTCGACCGGGCCTCGGATTCCAAGTCGGTCTTCACGCTCGCCTATGTCGTACGCGCGGTCTCGCCCGGCAAATACGTGCTGCCGCAGGCCTATGTCGAGGACATGTACAATCCCTCGCGCTATGGTCGGACCGGCACGGGCAGCGTCGAGGTGCGGGCGGCGAAGTGAATGCTAATTGGATGAGCGCAACGGAGCCACATACTCAATCGTCATGCCCGGGCTTGTCCCGGGCATCCACGGACTTTGGTGACGCGGCGAAGAACGTGGATGGCCGGGACAAGCCCGGCCATGACAGAGCAAGGGGCGGGGGGCTTCGCATCCTCTCCACCCTCGCACTCACTCTCATCCTCGCCATCATCAGCTTTGTCGGCTGGGTCTACTCCCTCGGCCCGCTCCCGCTCGACGAAGCCCGCCAGGTCTCAACCACCATCGTCGATCGCAACGGCAAGCTGCTGCGCGCCTATGCGATGGCGGATGGGCGCTGGCGGTTGCCGGTCGATGCCAGGACCAACGTCGATCCGACCTACCTGAAACTGCTGTTCGCCTATGAGGACCAGCGCTTCTACGCCCATGGTGGCATCGATCCGTTGGCGCTGGGGCGCGCCGCGTTGCAGCTGGGAACGCGCGGCCACATCGTCTCGGGCGGCTCGACCATCACGATGCAGCTGGCCCGGCTGATGGAGCCGCGGCGGCAGCGCTCACTGTACGCAAAATTGCGGCAGATCGTGCGTGCCATCGAGATCGAGCGCAGCATGAGCAAGGAGCAGATCCTCGATCTCTATCTTGCGCTGGCGCCCTATGGCGGCAATCTCGAAGGCATCCGCGCGGCGTCGATCGCGTATCTCGGCAAGGAGCCGAAGCGGCTGTCGCTGGCGGAGGCCGCGTTGCTGGTCGCGCTGCCGCAATCGCCGGAGACGCGCCGGCTGGATCGCTATCCGGAGGCAGCCCGCAAGGCGCGCGACCGCGTGCTCGACCGCATGGTCGAGGAGCACGTGGTCAGCGCCGACGACGCCAATCAGGCCAAAGCGATGCCGGTGCCGAAACTGCGCAGGCCGATGCCGATCCTGGCGCCGCATGCCTCCGACGCCGCGCTGTCGACGGTCAAGGACACGCCGATCATCAAGCTGACGCTCGATGCGACCTTGCAGAAGGTGCTGGAGCCGCTGGCGCGCGACCGCGCAATTGCGCTGGGTCCGAACATCTCGGTCGGAATCGTCGTGGTCGACAATGAGAGTGGCGACGTGCTCGCGCGTGTCGGCTCGGCCGATTATTTCGACGAGAGCCGGGCGGGGCAGGTCGACATGACCCGCGCCATCCGCTCACCCGGCTCGACGCTCAAGCCCTTCATCTACGGGCTCGCCTTCGAGGACGGCTTTGTCCATCCCGACAGCTTGATCGACGACCGCCCGGTCCGCTTCGGCTCCTATGCGCCGGAAAATTTCGACATGACTTTCCAGGGCACGGTTCCGGTGAGGAAGGCTCTGCAACTGTCGCTGAACGTGCCGGCCATCGTGCTGCTCGACCGCGTCGGCTCGAGCCGGCTGACCTCGCGGCTGCGGCAGGCCGGCGGCAACCTCGTCCTGCCCAAGGACGAAGCGCCCGGCCTCGCCATGGGGCTCGGCGGCGTCGGCGTGACGCTCCAGGACCTCGCCCAGCTCTATGCCGGCTTTGCCCGCCTTGGGACCACCAAGCCGTTGCGCGAGATCGTGACAGCCAGGGACGATCGGGAGCCGCTGCGGCTGCTGGATCAGGTCGCAGCTTGGCAGGTCGGCAACGTCCTGCTCGGCACGCCCCCGCCGGAGAACGCCGCCCACAACCGCATCGCCTTCAAGACCGGCACCTCCTACGGCTATCGCGACGCCTGGTCGGTCGGCTTCGACGGTCGCATGACCATCGGCGTCTGGGTTGGCCGTCCGGACGGAGCGCCGGTTCCCGGCCTGATCGGACGCGTCGCCGCCGCGCCCATCCTGTTCGATGCCTTCGCCCGCAGCGGCAAGACGCTGGCCGCCTTGCCGAAGCCGCCCAAGGGAACCCTGGTCGCAAGCAACGCGAAGCTGCCGCTGCCCTTGAAGCGGTTCCGTCCCGTCGGCGAACTGGTGCGAAGCGGGGGCGAGCAGCCGCTGCACATCCAGTTTCCGCTGAACGGCTCGCGGATAGACGTCGATCGATCGGGCGGCCGGGAGAGCGCGGCGATGCCAGTCAAGGTCGCCGGCGGCGTGCTGCCCATGACCGTCATGGTTAACGGCACCGCGCTCGGCGAAATCGACGGCCGCCGTCAGCGGCTGATCGATCCGCCCGGCCCGGGCTTTGCACGGCTCACCGTGATCGACGCCACGGGCGCCGCGGACACAGTCGTCATTCGAATTCAATGACCCTGCCTTAAGCGGTTGTCGCCATGGCGGTTTCAGCGTAAGCGGAACCAATGGCCGACACCTACCCCAGCCCCCGTTTTGGTGCCCCCCGCGAGTCGAAATCGCCCACAAATCCGGGCAGCGGGCTCGTGCGCATGCTCGACATCGTCACGGCCAGCCACCCGCGCGCGATCGGCTTCCTGCTGCTGTGCGCGCTGCTGCTGTTCCTGCCGGGCTTCTTCACCATTCCGCCGATCGACCGCGACGAGGCGCGATTTGCCCAGGCCACCAAGCAGATGGTCGAGAGCGGCGACTATGTCGACATCCGCTTTCAGGAGGACGTCCGCTACAAGAAGCCGGTCGGCATCTACTGGTTGCAATCGGCGACCGTCGAAGCCGCATCGATGCTCAAGCTGCCGAAGGCCGAATTGCGTATCTGGGTCTACCGGCTGCCGTCGCTGATGGGGGCGATCGGCGCCGTGCTGATGACCTATTGGGCCGCGCTCGGATTCATCACACGACGTGCCGCGGTGCTGGCGGCGCTGATGATGTGCGCCTCGGTGCTGCTCGGCGTCGAGGCGCGCCTGGCCAAGACCGACGCCGTGCTGCTGCTCTGCGTGGTTGCCGCGATGGGCGCGATGGCGCGGGCCTATCTGTCCTGGCAGCGCGCCGAGGACGAGACGCATCCGCCCTGGAGCTGGCCCGCGATCTTCTGGACCGCGCTTGCTGCGGGCATCCTGATCAAGGGGCCGCTGATCCTGATGTTCGCAGGCCTGACCATCGTCGCGCTCGCGATCCAGGACCGCGACGCCTCCTGGCTGTGGAAGCTGCGGCCTGTCTGGGGCCTGATGTGGATGCTGGTGCTAGTGCTGCCCTGGTTCGTCGCGATCTTCTGGCGCGCGGGCGAGACCTTCTTCACCACCTCCGTCGGCGGCGACATGCTGAGCAAGCTTGGCGCCCAGGAATCGCACGGCGCACCGCCCGGACTTTACCTGGCGCTGTTCTGGATCACGTTCTGGCCGGGTGCGCCGCTGGCGGCGATGGCGGCGCCTGCGGTGTGGCGGGCCCGCCGCGAGCCCGGCGCGCAGTTCCTGCTGGCCTGGCTGATCCCGTCCTGGATCGTGTTCGAGGCGGTGCTGACCAAGCTGCCGCATTACGTGCTGCCGCTGTATCCCGCGATCGCGATCCTCACCGCCGGCGCGGTGGAGCGGCGCGTGCTGTCGCGCTCCTGGCTGATGCGCGGCTCGGCCTGGTGGTTCGCGATCCCCGCAGCCGCCTCCATCATTGCGGTGGTCGGCTCGGTGATACTGACGCGGCAGCCCGCTTTCGTCGCTTGGCCGTTCATCGCGGCCGCGCTGATCTTCGGTCTGTTCGCCTGGTGGCTGTTCGATACCAACCGCGCCGAGCGCTCGTTGCTCAACGCCCTGGTCGCAGGCCTGATGCTCGCCGTGACGATCTACGGCATCGTGCTGCCGTCGCTGACGCCGCTGTTTCCCAGCATCGAGATCGCGCGCGCGCTTCGCAACGTCACCTGCGTCGGACCGAGGGCGGCTGCGGCCGGTTATCACGAGCCGAGCCTCGTCTTCCTGGCGGGCACCCGGACCTTGCTCACCGACGGCTCCGGTGCGGCGGACTTCCTGCGGCAGGGCAGCTGCCGCTTCGCGCTGATCGAGCAGCGCTCAGAGCGCAGCTTCGTGCAGCGCGCCGAGGCGATCGGGCTGCGCTACAAGGTCGGCGCGCGCATCGACGGCTATAATTTCTCGCAAGGGCGCGCGATCTCGATCTCGATCTTCCGCTCGGAAGGTACCGAATAGGATGCGGGCTCCGACCGACGTTGCACCGCATGCCGGCTATCCCGCGCAATTGCTAGCGGTGTCCTGGCGCGCGCTGGCGCAGCTCGTGCGGTCGCCCTCGCACTCGCGCCGCGCCGAGGCCGCCCGGAAGCTGGCGCGGCATTCGCTATGGATTGCCACGGCGGGTGCAGCGCTCGTCATCGTGCTGATGGTCGCGTTCGATCAGACCGAGATCCTGCTGATGCCGCCGCGCGGCACGCCGAGCCTGTGGCCGATCCGCATCCTCACCGATTTCGGCAAGGACGAGTATATCCTCTCGGTGCTGGGTGCTGCGCTGGTGGTGCTGGCGCTCGTCGCGGCCGGGCTGCGTGGGAGCCGCCGTGCGCTGCTGCTCGGCTTCGGCACGCGGCTGCAATTCCTGTTTCTGTCGGTTGCCGTGTCAGCCTTCGTCGCCGAGATCCTGAAATATGTCATCGGCCGCGGACGTCCGTTCGTCGGGGGCAAGGCCAATCCGTTCAACTTCGTCCCGTTCGAGGGGACGGGGGCTTATGCCAGCCTGCCGTCAGGCCACGCCGTGGCCGCGTTCGCCCTGGCGTTTGCCGTCTCGGCACTGTGGCCGCGTCTGCGCGTCTTCATGTTCACTTACGCAATCGTGATCGTGCTGACGCGCCTGGTGTTGCTGGCGCATCATCCGAGCGACGTGGTCGCCGGCGCTTTGGTCGGAACGGTGGGCGCCATGGCCGTTCATTACTGGTTCGCGGCCCGAAAGCTCGGATTTGCCATCCGCGCCGACGGCACCATCGTGCCGCTTTCAGGGACATTTTCCGACCGCTTCAAAAGGGTTGCCCACCGGGCATCCGCCCCATAAAAGCGGCTGCCTGCCGGGACCGCCGGTTCCCCTGGGCAGGTCAATTCCAACCACGAGCCTCGATTTGTCGACGTCCCAGCCTTCGGTGTCCATCGTTGTTCCCGTGCGCAACGAAGCCGACAACATCGCGCCGCTGATCGCGGAGATCGGCGCGGCACTCGATGGCCGCTGGCCCTATGAGATCATCTACGTCAACGACGGCTCGACCGACGCCACCGGCGAGCGGCTTGGCGCCATCATGAAGCAGCGGAGCAATCTGCGTCAGCTTCGCCATGCAAGATCGGCCGGCCAGTCGGCAGCCGTGCGCAGCGGCGTGCGCGCGGCGCGCGGAGAGATCGTGGCGACGCTCGATGGCGATGGCCAGAACAATCCGGCCTTCCTGCCCGACCTGATCGCGGCAGTCGAGAAGGGAGCAGGGCGCGTCGGGCTCGCGGCCGGCCAGCGGATCGGGCGCAAGGACACCGGCTTCAAGAAATTCCAGTCGCGCATCGCCAACGGCGTTCGCAACGCCATCCTGAAGGACGGCACGCGCGACACCGGCTGCGGGCTGAAGGCGTTCCGCCGCGACGTCTTCTTGATGTTGCCTTATTTTGACGGGCTGCATCGCTTCCTTCCCGCGTTGGTCCGCCGCGAAGGCTACGACATCGCCTATGTCGACGTGATCGACCGGCCGCGCCATTCGGGCGTGTCCAACTATGGTTTCTTCGACCGGCTGTGGATCGGCATCATGGATCTTGCCGGCGTCTGGTGGCTGATCCGCCGCAAGAAGCCGACGCCTGAAGTGACCGAGGTGAACGCATGATCATTCAATACGGTCAGGCGCTGAGCAATTATCTCTATGACGTCTTCGTCGCCAAGTTCGACTTCTGGCTGGCATTCGGCCTGGTCGCGCAGCTGTTCTTCACGGCGCGCTTCCTGGTGCAGTGGATCGCGAGCGAGCGCGCTGGCAACAGCGTGGTGCCGATGGCGTTCTGGTTCTGCTCGATGGGCGGCGGGCTGATGACGCTGGTCTATGGCGTCGTGAAGCGCGAGCCCGTCATTATCCTAGGACAGTCGCTCGCGACCATCATCTATATCAGAAACATCATGCTGATCTGGAAAAACCGCGGCACCGCCTCGAAAACGCTGGACCGCTGATCCAGCGTTCGGCTCCGCTTGTTGAAGCCTGGCACGTTGCTGGGCGAGATGCCCAATCCTGATGCTCACATGGCCGCTTTCAGGGCAGCGAAGCCGCGATCGAGATCGGCCTTGAGGTCGTCGGTGCTCTCGAGCCCGATGTGGAGACGCAACGTCGGGCCGCCGGGCGCCCATTTGGTCGCGGTGCGATAGGCATCGCAATCGAAGGGAATTGCAAGGCTCTCGAACCCGCCCCAGGAAAAGCCCATGCCGAACAGCTTCAGCGTATTCAGCATGGTGTCGACCGCCTTCTGCGGCGCCGGCTTCAGCACGATGCTGAACAGGCCGGAGGCGCCGGTGAAGTCGCGCTTCCAGATCGCATGACCGGGATCGGTCTCCAGCCCGGGATGCAGCACGCGCGCAACCTCAGGCCTTGCTGCCAGCCAGCGCGCCATCTCGAGCCCGGAGCGATGATGCTGCGCCAGCCGGACCGACAGCGTGCGGAGGCCGCGTAGCGCCAGGAAGACGTCGTCGGGGCCGGCACAGACGCCGAGCAAGCGGATGCCTTCGGCAATCATCGGCCAGGCCTTGGCGTTGGCCGAGATGGTGCCGAACATGATGTCGGAATGGCCGCCGATATATTTCGTCGCGGCCTGCATGCTGATGTCGACGCCCTGGTCCAGCGAGCGGTGATAGAGCGGCGTCGCCCAGGTGTTGTCGTCGATGACGAGCGCGCCGCGCCCATGTGCGACTTCGGCGATGGCGCGGATGTCGGGCATCTCGAACGATTGCGAGCCTGGCGCCTCCACCAGAACGGCCCGGGTGTTGGGCTTGAACAGCTTGTCGATGCCGGCGCCGATCATCGGATCGAAATAGGTGGTCTCGACGCCGTAGCGGGTCAGCATGCCGTTGCAGAAATTGCGCGAGGGTCGATAGATGTTGTCGACCACCAGGATGTGGTCGCCGGCTTTGAGCACCGAGAGCAGGGTGGTGGAGATCGCCGACAGCCCCGACGGCACGATACCGACGCCGGCGCATTGCGGACCCTCCAGCGCCATCAGCGTCTCCTGGAACGCCTTGGTGGTCGGGGAACCGTGACGGCCATAGGTGAACTCGCCGCGATGGGCGTGCAGGTCCTCTGCGGTCGGATAGAGCACGGTCGAGCCGTGGAAGACCGGCGGATTGACGAACCCCTTCTGCGCCTTGGTGTCGCGGCCGGAGGTGACCAGCCGGGTCTCGGCGTGCTGCTCTTGGGGGGACGAAGAATCCATGGGCCTGCTTTCAAAACCGCGTTTCCACCGGACGCATTGCGCCCCTGGGCCGGCCGAAAGGCCGCGGTCGTTAATAACAGAACACAGAAGAGTCCCGTCAACCCCTTGACCCGGAACGCCAGTCGTTCTGTGATGCGCAGGTGCTATTCAGTCGCCGCATGTTGAGGGGCCTGCCGCGACCTTCGATCCATTGCCTGACCGGACGTCGCGTCACAGCCAAGAGATGGCGGGCGCCGGCGGCGGGGATGAAGGTATGGGCTCCCGAGATCGGCGAGTGTTCGGCAAGGTTTTCCAGCATGACTCTTGCAAGGCCAGATTCTTGAAGGACCTGGCTTGGCAGAGACGATCCTAAGACAACATTCCTGACCTTGAGACGACCTTGAAAGGCCCAAAGCCCATGAAACGCGTAACCCTGGCTCTCTCCCTTGCTCTCGCCGCCGGCCTCACCGCCCAAGCCGCCGATGCGCAAACGCTCAAGACCGTCAAGGATCGGGGCATGGTGTCCTGCGGCGTCAGCCAGGGCCTGCCGGGCTTCTCCTCGCCCGACGACAAGGGCAACTGGACCGGCATCGACGTCGACGTCTGCCGCGCAATTGCCGGCGCGATCTTCAACGATCCGACCAAGGTCAAGTTCGTGCCGCTGTCGGCCAAGGACCGCTTCACCGCGCTGCAATCCGGCGAGATCGACGTGCTCTCGCGCAACACCACCTGGACCATCTCGCGCGACACCTCGCTCGGCGCCAATTTCACCGGCGTGACCTATTACGACGGGCAGGGCTTCATGGTGAAGAAGTCGCTCAAGGTGAATTCGGCGCTCGAGCTCAACAGCGCATCGGTCTGCGTGCAGACCGGCACCACCACTGAGCAGAATCTCGCTGACTACTTCAAGGCCAACAACATGAAGTACGAGGTGATCGCGTTCGCCACCAACGACGAAACCGTCAAGGCCTATGAGGCCGGCCGCTGCGACGTCTTCACCACCGACCAGTCGGGCCTGTACGCCAACCGCCTCAAGCTCGCCAGCCCCAACGACCACATGGTGCTGCCCGAGATCATCTCGAAGGAGCCGCTCGGGCCGATGGTGCGGCACGGCGACGACCAGTGGTTCGACATCGTGAAATGGACGCTGTTCGCGATGCTCACCGCCGAAGAGCTCGGCGTGACCTCGAAGAACATCGACGAGAAGGCGAAGCTGGAAAATCCCGAGCTGAAGCGCGTGCTCGGCAGCGACGGCAATTTCGGCGAACAGCTCGGCCTGACCAAGGATTGGGTGGTGCGGATCGTCAAGACCGTCGGCAATTATGGTGAGGTGTTCGATCGCACCGTCGGCGCCGGTTCGCCGCTCGGCATCAATCGCGGTGTCAACAATCTCTGGAACAAGGGCGGTCTTCAGTACGCGCCGCCGATCCGCTGATCAGCCCTGATCGGCCGGCAGCGGCATGAGCACCGAGGCTCGAAAACCGCCGCCCCAGATCGCGCTGAAGATCCGGCGCATTCTGGGCGGCAAGGCAGGCTGGAACGGCGTTGCCGTCCAGTTTGCCTTCGCGGCGATCCTGGGCTGGATCGGCTACGAGATCGTCTCCAACGCGCGGGCCAATCTCGAGAACCAGCACATCGCCGCCGGCTTCGGCTTCCTCAGGAACAATGCCGGCTTCGACGTCAACCAGACCCTGATCTCCTATACCGGCTCGGACACGTTCCTGCGCGTGTTCGTGGTCGGGCTGTTGAATACGCTCGTGGTCTCCGTGGTGGGCATCGTCTTCGCCACGGTGATCGGCTTCATCGTCGCGCTGTGCCGGCTGTCGCCCAATTGGCTGCTGTCGCGGGTCGGCGAGATCTATGTCGAGGTCATCCGCAACCTGCCACTGCTGTTCCAGATCCTGTTCTGGTACCTGGCGGTGCTCGCGGCCCTGCCCAATCCGCGGCAGAGCATTTCCCTGTTCGGCATTGCCTTCATCAGCAATCGGGGCCTCGTCATTCCCAGCCCGATCGGTCAGAGCGGTCTTGCGCCGTTCCTCGCGGTGCTGGCGCTCGGCATCGTCGCCTCACTGGCGCTGCGCGTCTACGCAAGGCGAGCGCTGTTTCAGCGCGGGCAGGTGATCCGCATCTGGCCTTCCGTGCTGGCCCTGCTGTTCGGGCTTCCGCTGGCCACGATGCTGGTCTTCGGTCTGCCTTTCACCTTCGAGCTGCCCCAGCTGAGGGGGTTCAACTTCGCCGGCGGCTCACGCATCATCCCGGAATTCGTGGCGCTGACGGTGGCGCTGGCGACCTATACCGCCGCCTTCATCGCCGAGATCGTGCGCGCTGGCATCCTGTCCGTTCACAAGGGGCAGATGGAGGCGGGATCTTCGCTCGGCCTCAGCCGCGGCGCAACGCTCCGCCTCATCGTCGTGCCGCAGGCGATGCGCGTCATCGTGCCGCCGCTGACCAACCAGTACCTCAATCTCACCAAGAACTCGTCGCTGGCGGTCGCGATCGGCTATCCTGACCTGGTGTCGGTGTTTGCCGGCACGTCACTGAGCCAGACCGGGCAGGCGATCGAGATCATCGCCATGACGATGGGCGTCTATCTCCTGATCTCGCTCCTCACCAGCGCGATCATGAGCGTCTACGGTTGGCGCGTCAGCCGGAGTCTCGGCGCATGAGCGATGTCATCTCATCCAGCTTCGTCCGCCAGGACCTGCTGGCCGAGCGTCCGGCGCCGGTGAAGACGACGGGCTTCATCGGCCTGATGCGCACGCGCCTGTTCAACTCGCCGACCAACATTCTGCTGACGATCCTCGGCGCCTTGCTGCTCTGGTTCACCATCGTTCCCTCCGTCAAGTTCCTGTTGGTCGATGCGGTCTGGAGCGGTAAGGACCGCACCGCGTGCCTCGCCGAGAACGCCGGCTTTGCGGTCGGCGCCTGCTGGCCCTACATCCAGGCGAAGCTCCCGCAACTGATCTACGGCTTCTATCCCGAGGCCGAGCGCTGGCGGGTGAACTTGACGCTGTTGCTTGCAGTGCTGCTGCTGTTGCCGCTGCTCATTCCGCGGCTGCCGGCGAAGAGCCTGAATGCCGGCCTGTTCTTCGTCGCCTTTCCGGTGGTGGCGTTCTTCCTGCTGCACGGCGGCGGCATCAAGGGCTTCGGGCTGAGCTGGACGGCCGGCCTGTTGCAATTGTTCGACGAGAGCATCGTCGGTGCCGGACAGGCGCTGCTCACCTCGAGCAGGGCCTCCGCGGTCGGTCCGCTGCTGTGGGTGCTCGGGAGCCTCATCGTGCTGCTCGGCACGGTGATCCATTGGCTGATCTTTCCGCTCACCTGGCTGCGCGATTATATCCAGGGCACGGGCCAGCCGGTCTGGGCGGATTTCGGCGTCACGGCCGGGATCGTCTGCCTGATCGCCTTCGTTCTCGGCGGCGGCGTTCGTACCGGCGGGCGGGCTCTGGCCTCGAGCATCGCCACCTTCATTGCCATCGCGATCGTCATCAGGCTGATGGATCTCGACCACGGCGGATTGCCGATCGTGACGACGAATCTGTGGGGCGGCCTCCTGGTGACGCTGGTGGTGTCCGTCACCGGCATCGTCACCTCGCTGCCGATCGGCATCGCGCTCGCGCTCGGCCGCCGCTCGACGATTCCCTTGATCCGGATCTTCTCGATCGCCTTCATCGAGTTCTGGCGCGGCGTGCCGCTGATCACCGTGCTGTTCTTCGCAACCTACATGCTGCCGCTGTTCCTTCCCGGCAATTTCAGCGTCGACGGCTTGGTGCGTGCGCTGATCGGCATCGCGCTGTTCACCGGCGCCTATCAGGCCGAGAACGTCCGCGGCGGGCTCGCGGCCATCCCGCGCGGGCAGAGCGAGGCGGCCGCCGCCCTCGGACTGTCCTGGTGGAAGACGACCTCGCTGATCGTGCTGCCGCAGGGGCTGCGGCACGTCATTCCGAACCTCGTCAACAGCTTCATCTCCCTGTTCAAGGACACCTCGCTGGTCTCGATCGTGGCGCTGTTCGATCTGCTCGGCTCGCTGCGCGCCTCGTTCGCGGATCCGAAATGGTCGACGCCGTCGACGGCGTTCACCGGCTTCGCCTTCGCCGGGATCATCTACTTCCTGTTCTGCTTTGGCATGTCGCGCTATTCCTTGTTCGTCGAGCACCGCCTCAACGCCCACCGCCGCAACTGATCGAGGCCCCCATGTCCGAGCCCATCGTCAAGATTTCCAGCCTGAACAAATGGTACGGCGAATTCCACGTCCTGCGTGACGTCGATCTCGCGGTGCAGAAGGGCGAACGCATCGTGATCTGCGGCCCCTCGGGCTCGGGCAAGTCCACGCTGATCCGCTGCATCAATGCGCTGGAGGAATTCCAGGAAGGCGAGATCGTCGTCGACGGCATCGAGCTCGGGCCGAACCTCAAGCACGTCGACGCGGTCCGCCGTGAAGTCGGCATGGTGTTCCAAAGCTTCAACCTGTTCCCGCATCTGACCGTGCTCGACAATTGCACGCTGGCGCCGATCTGGGTCCGCAACATCCCCAAGAAGGACGCCGAGGTGACGGCGATGAAGTTCCTCGAGCGCGTCAAGATCCCGCACCAGGCCAACAAGTTTCCGGGTCAGATGTCCGGCGGCCAGCAGCAGCGTGTCGCGATCGCGCGAGCCCTCACCATGAACCCGAAGGTGATGCTGTTCGACGAGCCGACCTCGGCGCTCGACCCCGAAATGGTCAAGGAGGTGCTCGACACCATGGTCGACCTCGCCGAGGAAGGCATGACCATGCTGGTCGTCACTCACGAGATGGGCTTTGCCCGCGAGGTCGCCAACCGCGTCGTGTTCATGGACGCCGGGCAGATCATCGAGGCCAACACTCCGAACGAGTTCTTCGCCGCCCCGCAGCACGCCCGCACCAAGCTGTTCCTGAGCCAGATTCTGCGCTGAGTCCGGCGACCCCTGGCCTCGCCGGTCTGACCGCAAGCCTGGCACCATCCGAATCGGCTTGCTTCTTTTCGGACCATCTCCGGAGAGAGACCTTGCAGAGCAGTGCCGGCGTGCGCGCATACCAGAATGCGCGACTGGAAAAGAAGCTGAAGAAGCAGGCGGACGCCGTCATGGCCTTCGCGATCGAGGCACTCGGGCAGGGCAGGCCCGATGAGGCCGAGATGCTCTGCCGCGAGATCTTGAAGGAGGTGCCGGATCATTTTCATGCCACGCACCTGCTCGGCCTGCGCGCGTTCGACGGCGGGCGGCTCGATGAGGCGGAATTCCTGCTCGAGCGTGCGATTGCGCTCGATCCGCGTTCGCCCGATGCGCATGGCAATCTCGGGGCGGTCTATTTCGCGCTGGAGAAATTCGCTAGCGCCCGCGCCTGCCAGGAGAAGGCCATCGCGCTCAAGCCGAATTGTCCGATCACCCTGACCAATCTCGGCAATACGCTGCTGCACATCGGCCTCGGCAACGAGGCGATCGGGCAGCACGAGCGGGCGATCAGGCTGAAGCCGGATTATGCCGATGCGTTTTGCAACCGCGGCATGGCGGAATTGATGACGGGCCAGTTGGAACGCGCCAAGGCGAGCTTCGAGCGCGCCCTGTCGTTTCAGCCATCTCACGCCGAGGCGATCGCGGGCAGGGGGATGGTCAGCCTCGAGCTCCGGCACTTCGCGGAGGCGGGCGCCGCCTTCGACGCCGCGCTCGCGATCAAGCCGGGTTCGCCGCGGATTCTGCTGCAGCGTGGACGGCTCAATTTGAGTTTAGCCCGGCTGGAGCAGGCGGCCGCGGACCTCGACGCGGCGCTGGCGCAATCGCCACGGCTCGAGCTCGCGCTGTGCTGGCGGGCGCAGATCGACATTCTCGCGGGAAACACGGCGCGGGCGATGGCAGGCGTCAAGACGCTGCTCGAGGTCAATCCGCAATCCGAGATGGGGTTGGCGCTTTTGGCGGCGTGCCATGTGAACCAGGGAGACATCCTGACAGCGCTCGCGCACCTCGACGCCGCGCTCGAGATCGCGCCGGATTTTCCGGAGGCGATCGGATACAAGATCTTCGTGCTGGACTACCTGCCGGAGGCCGATTTCGCCGCCCAGCAGGCCGCGCGGAAATACTGGTGGGACGCGATCGGCGCGAAGCTGCAGCAAAGGACGCTGGCGCCGCGGCCACTCGATCCTGACCGGCGGATCGTGATCGGATACGTCGCATCCGAATTCAGGAACCACTCGGCGGCATACTCTCTGTTGCCGGTGCTGCGCCATCATGATCACGCCCAGTTCAAGGTCGTCTGCTATTCCTGCTGGCCGGTGCAGGACGAGATGACTGAGAGCTTCAAGCCTCTCGCGGATGTCTTCGTCGATGCCGCACAATTGTCCGATGACGAGCTGGCCGACCGCATCCAGGCCGATGGCATCGATATTCTGATCGATGTCTCCGGGCACACGACCGGCAGCAGGCTTCATGTCTTCGCCCGCAAGCCGGCGCCGATCCAGGTCACAGGCTTCGGGCACGCCACGGGGACAGGCCTTCAAACCATGGACTACGTGCTCGCGGACCCGATCTTCATCCCGCAATCGGCCCGTCATCTCCTGGCCGAGAGGGTCCATGACCTGCCGTGCCTGATCACGATCGATCCGATCCTGGACATTCCGCCTTCAGAGCCACCCATGCTCCGCAACGGCTACGTCACTTTCGGGGTGTTCAACCGCATCTTCAAGATTTCGGACGAGGCCATCCGGGTGTGGTCGAACGTGATGCATGCGGTGAGGGGATCGAAGATCATCGTCAAGAACGGGCTGCTTGACGATCCATTGCTGCGCGATCGACTGGTCGCGCGGTTCGCGGCACAGGGGATCGCCGAAGAGAACGTCATCTGCATGGGCTCGACCTCGCGCCCCGAGCATCTGCGGGCCTTTGCGATGGTCGACATTTCCCTCGACACCTTCCCGCAGAACGGCGGCATCAGCACCTGGGAGTCCCTCTATGCCGGCGTTCCCGTGGTCGCCAAGCTCGGCAGCGGCGCTTCGTCGCGCGCCGGCGGCTCCATCGTTGCCGCCGTCGGCCTGGAGGACTGGGTCGCCGAGGATGACGCGGGCTATGCCGCGATCGCGTGCAACTACGCGGCGCAGCCGGCCTACCTGGCAAAGCTGCGGGCGGATCTACCGGCTCGGATCGCAGCCTCTCCGGCCGGCGACGTCGAATTTTACACGCGCGAGGTCGAAGCGGCCTATCGCCGGTTCTGGCGCGATTATTGCGCTGCCGCCTCGGAGGTGGCGTAGGACGATTGCGCTGGGCCCCGGGAAATCCCGGAGGCGATAGGACTCCGGTGACCGGCGGGCCAGGCTCGCGAATCAGTTAGACTCTGCTGAGGGCATCCTCCGGAGATACACCTTGCAGAATAGCGGCGGCGGCGCGCGCGCGTTCCAGAATGCGCGATTGCAGAAGAAGTTGATGAAGCAGGCCGACGCCGTCATTGCCGCTGCGGCCAACGCTTATGGCCAGGGCCGATATGCCGAGACAGAGGCGCTGTGCCGCGAGATCCTGAAAGCCCTTCCGGATCATGTCGATGCCATTCACCTGCTCGGCATGTGCGCCCATGACGGTCGGCGCCTCGAGGAGGCGAGAGAGCTGCTGGAGCGCGTGATTGCGCTCGATCCGCGCCTGCACGATGCCCACAACAACCTCGCGACGGTGCATTTCGACCTCGGCAATTACGAGGAGGCGCGGCGCTGCCAGGAGAGGGCGATCGCGCTCAAGCCGAATTTCGCGGTGGCGCTGACCAACCTCGGCAATACGCTGATGCATATGGGGCTGTACGAACAGGCGCTCGAGATGCACGAGCGCGCCATCAAGATTAAACCGGATTATGCCGATGCGCTCTGCAATCGCGGCATGGTCGAGATCGTGCTTGGGCAGATCATGCGTGCCAAGGAGAGCTTCGATCGCGCCCTGCTGTTTCAGCCGCGTCACGCCGAGGCCATCGTCGGCAGCGGCATGGTCAGCATGGAGCTGCGGCACCACGAGGAGGCTGCAGCCAAGTTCGCTCAGGCCCTCGCAATCAAGCCAGGCGCGCCACGAATTCTGGCCCAGCGCGGACGGCTCAGTTACGAGCTGCAGCACCTGCAGGAGGCGCTGGCGGATTTCGATGCGGCGCTTGCGATTTCGCCCAAGCTCGAGCTGGCCCTTCGGGGCAAGGCGCAGGTCTGCCTCGTCATGGGAAGGACCGCGCAGGCGATGGCGGCCGCAACGACCTTGATCGAGCGAAATCCTCGCTCGGAGATGGGGTTGGCGCTTCTGGGCTTCGCTTATTCGAACCAGGGAGACATGGAATCCGCGATTGAATATCTCGATCGCGCGCTGGCGCTGCGACCGGACTATGGAGACGCGATCAGAGGCAAGATCTTCTTGCTGGACTACCTTGCGGAGGCGGATTTTGCGGTCCAGCAGGCGGTGCGAAAGTCCTGGTGGGATGCAATCGGCTCGAGGATTCCGCAAAGGACGCTGCCGAAGCGGCCGCTGGATCCGGACAAGCAGATTGTGGTCGGATATGTCGCGGCCGAATTCCGACAACACTCGGCGGGACTCACCTTGCTGCCCGTGTTGCGCCATCATGATCACGCCAAGTTCAAGATCGTCTGCTATTACGCCTGGCCGGGGGCAGACGAGTACACCGCCATGTTCAAGCAGATGGCGGACGTCTGGGTCGACGCTTGGCAGATGTCGGACGACGAGCTCGCCGATCGTATTCAGGCCGACAATGTCGACATTCTGATCGACGTTTCCGGCCACACGACCGGCAACAGGCTGCAATGCTTCGCCCGGAAGCCGGCTCCGATCCAGGCCACCGGCTTCGGACACGCGACGGGTACGGGCATGCCGACCATGGATTACGTGCTCGCCGATCCCATTTTCATTCCGCCATCGGCCCGGCATCTGTTTCCCGAGAAGATCCACGATCTGCCGTGCCTGATCACGATGGAGCCGGTCACCAATCTAAAGCCCTCCGAGCTGCCGATGCTCCGCAACGGCTACGTCACCTTTGGTGTGTTCAACCGCATCTACAAGATCTCGGATGATGCGATCCGCGTGTGGTCGCGCATCATGCAGGAAGTGCCGGGATCGAAGATCATCCTCAAGCATGGTTTGCTCGACGATGGCCTGCTGCGCGATAGCCTGGTCGCACGCTTCATCGCACAGGGTATTGCGGAGGAGGACATCACTTGCCTCGGCACCACCTCGCGTGATGACCATTTGATGGCCTTCGACAAGATCGATATTTCCCTCGACACGTTCCCGCAGAACGGCGGCATCAGCACCTGGGAATCCCTCTACAAGGGCGTTCCGGTCGTGGCCAAGCTCGGCATTGGAGCCTCCTCGCGTGCCGGCGCCTCCATCGTGGCGGCCGTCGGCCTCGGCGACTGGGTCGCGGAGGACGACGACGGCTATGTCGAGATCGCCCGCAAGTTTGCCTCGCAGCCCGAATATCTGGCGAAGTTGCGCGCGGGCTTACCGGCCCAGATCGCAGCCTCGCCCGCCGGCAATGTCGAGATCTACACGCGTGAGCTCGAGGCGGGCTACCGAAAGTTCTGGCGCGACTATTGTGCCGCTGCCGCCGAGCACGGCGACGCTGCGGTCAGCGGGGCGGACGCACCTGGCGGCTCCTGAGCCGCATCCTGCAGGCGACCCCCGGGATATCCCGGACGGATTTCTGGTCCGGCAGCCCGGCCGGGTCGATGCGCGAATCAGTTAGACTCGGCCTTGGGCCATCTTCCGGAGAGACACCTTGCAGAGCAGCGTCGGCGCGCGCGCATTCCAGAATGCGCGATTGCAGAAGAAATTGAAGAAGCAGGCCGACGCCGTCATCTCCGCCGCGGCGAGCGCCTATGGTCAAGGCAGATATGCGGAGAGCGAGGCGCTCTGCCGCCAGATCTTGCAAGCCGTTCCGGATCATTTCGACGCGACGCACGTGCTCGGCCTCAGCGTGCAGCAGGGCGGGCGCCTCGACGAAGCGCAACAGCTGCTCGAGCGCGCGATTGCGATCGATCCGCGTTCGCACGAGGCTCAGAGCAATCTCGCGGCGCTCTACTTCGTGCTTCAGAAACTGGAAGCGGCCCGCGCCTGTCAGGAGAAAGCGATTGCGCTGAAGCCGAATTTTACGCCGGCCCTGGTCGGTCTCGGCAACACCCTGCTCCAGATGAACCTGCCCGAACAGGCCATCGAGGTCTACGATCGCGCCATCAAGCTGAAGCCCGACTACGCCGACGCGCTTTGCAATCGTGGCGTGGCGCAGCTGGCGCTGTTCCGGTTTGACCGCGCCAGGGAGAGCTTTGATCGCGCGTTGTTGTTTCAGCCGCGCCACGTCGAAGCGCTCATCGGCAAGGGCGTGGTCAGCATCGAGCTCAAGCGCTACGATGAGGCGGAGGCTGCACTCGCAGCGGCGTTCGCGATCAAGCCCGATTCGGCGAAGATTCTGGCCCAGCGCGGACGCCTCAACTCGGCGCTGTCGCGGCTGGAACAGGCGGCGGCGGACTTCGATGCGGCCCTTGCACTTTCGCCCCGGTTCGAAATGGCCTTGCGGGGAAAGGCGGAGGTCTCGCTCAGCCTGGGAAACACCGCACAGGCGATCCTGGCCTGCACGACCTTGCTCGAGCAAAATCCACGTTCCACGATCGCATTGGCGTTGCTGAGCTCCTGTTTTGCAAATCAGGGAGAAATCGCGTCCGCAATCGAACATCTCGACGCCGCGCTGGCGATCTCGCCGGATCCAGACTTGATGGCGCGGAAGATCTACTATCTGGACTTTCTTCCCGACGCCGATTTCGCGATCCAGCAGGCGACGCGAAAGTCCTGGGGCGAAGCGATCGGTGCCCGCGTGCCGCAGAGGAAGCTCGCCCCCCGGCAGCTCGATCCCGACAGGCGGATCGTGATCGGCTATGTTTCCGCCGAATTCTGGTATCATTCGGCGGCGTTCGGCTTGCTGCCGGTGCTGCGCCATCACGATCACGCCAGCTTCGAGGTCGTCTGCTATTCGTGCTCGCCGACTCAAGATGCGATCACAGCCGAATTCAAGTCGGCGGCCGACGGCTGGGTCGATGCCTGGCAGATGTTCGACGAAGAACTGGCCGATCGTATCGAGGCCGACAAGGTCGATATCCTGATCGACGTGTCCGGGCACTCGTCGGGCAACAGGCTTCAGGTCTTCGCCCGCAAGCCGGCTCCCATCCAGGTCACGGGCTTCGGACACGCGACCGGTACGGGTCTCCGGACGATGGATTACGTGCTCGCGGACCCGGTCTTCATTCCGCAATCGGCACGGCATCTGCTGACCGAAAAGGTTTATGACCTGCCGTGCCTGATCACGATCGATCCCATCCTCGATGTGCCGCCTTCGGAGCTTCCCATGCTCCGCAACGGCTACGTCACCTTCGGCGTATTCAACCGCGTCAACAAGATCTCCGACGAGGCCATTCGCGTGTGGTCGAACGTGATGCGGGAGGTGGCCGGATCGAAGATCATCATCAAGCATACGCTGCTCGACGATCCCCTGGTGCGCGACGGCCTGCTCGCGCGCTTTGTCGCCCACGGGATTGCCGAGGAGAGGATCACTTGTCTCGGCTCGTCCGAGCGCGCCGATCATCTGCGAGCCTTCGCGCTGGTCGATATTTCGCTCGATCCGTTTCCGCAGAACGGCGGCGTCAGCACCTGGGAATCCCTCTATGCGGGCGTTCCGGTCGTCGCCAAGCTTGGCCACGGCGCATCCTCGCGCGCCGGCGGCTCCATCGTGGCCGCCGTCGGTCTTGACGACTGGGTGGCCGAGGACGACGAGGGCTACGCCGCGGTCGCGTGCAAATTCGCTGCCCAGCCCGCGTATCTGGCAAAGCTGCGCGCGGAATTGCCGGCCCGGATCGCGGCTTCGGCCGCGGGCAACGTCGAAACCTATACGCGCAGGGTCGAGGAGGGCTACCGCAAGTTCTGGCGCGACTATTGTGCCGCGGCCTCGGAAAGCGGGGAGGTCGCTTAGGCCGGCCGAACTGCGCAGATTTTGTGGATCTGCGCCTTCGGCCCGAGGATGCGCGTGACGATCAGACGAAGGGCGGCTTGATGTTGCTGCGCTTCTCCAGCCATTCCGGCACCGGCAGGTTCTTGGCGCGCATGAAGTCGGCGTTGAACAGCTTCGACAGATAGCGGCTGCCGGAATCGCACAGCACGGTAACGATCGTCTTGCCGGGCCCGAGCTGCTTCGCAAGCCGCATCGCCCCGACGACATTGATGCCCGTCGAGCCGCCGAGGCACAGACCTTCGTGCTGGAGCAGTTCGTAGATCGCACTGACGGCGTCGGTGTCGGGAATGAGATAGGCATCATCGACCTTGGCGGTCTCGACGATCGCGGTGGCGCGGTTGAGGCCGATGCCCTCCGTGATCGAGCCGCCCGGCGTCGCCTTGGGATCGCCGGTCCTGAAATATTCATACATGCCGGCACCGTGCGGATCGGCGCACGCGATGCGGATGTTCTTGTTCTTCTCCTTCAGATAGCGGCTGACGCCGGCGAGCGTGCCGCCGCTGCCGACCGAGCAGACGAAGCCGTCGACCTTGCCGCCGGTCTGCTCCCAGATCTCTGGCCCCGTGGATTCGTAATGCGCCTTGGCGTTGTCCAGGTTGTTCCACTGGTCGGCGAACAGCACGCCATTGGGCTCGGTCTTGCGCAGCTCGTCGGCGAGCCGCCGGCCGACATGCTGGTAGTTATTGGGGTTGGCGTAGGGAAGGGCCGGCACCTCGATCAGCTCGGCACCGCAAAGCTTCAGGAAATCCTTCTTCTCCTGGCTCTGCGTCTCCGGGATCACGATCAGGGTGCGGTAGCCGCGCGCGCTCGCAACAACGGCAAGGCCGATGCCGGTATTGCCGGCGGTCGCTTCCACCACCAGCCCGCCGGGCTTCAGCTCGCCGCGCTTCTCGGCCTCCAGGATCATCCATTTCCCGGCGCGGTCCTTCACCGACTGACCGGGATTCATGAACTCGGCCTTGCCCAGGATGGTGCAGCCGGTCAATTCCGAAGCCTGCTTGAGCTTGATCAGGGGAGTGTTGCCGATGGCTTCGACAACGTCGTTGCGAATGGTCATGTCGGGAAAAATCACTACCAAAGGGGTTGATCGGCTTTGGCCGAACCTAGTGCTTGGGAGGCCAAAGGGGAAGGCTTTTGCGCTGCGGCGAACCCGACCGAAACGCCCGCGGAAACAGTGATATGCCCGAGACGAGACCGGCGCTGACGCGCGCGGCCGCGAGGCGGGATATCGGTAGGAGGAAACGACCGAACCCCGGCCAGGGCACGAAACGATTGCGCTCCCGATCAGCGCTGTCGCGACCGATTCTTGCCCCTGGCCAGACGGGTCGCGACAGGACGCGTGGACTGCGGTGACGGCCAAGAGATATCGGCACGTTGCACGGCTTCGTTTTCGGCAAGATTGACGGGTGTTGCACGTCGCCCAGAGGGTGGGACTGAGCTGAAGGCGTGCAACGCGTTCGGAATAAAGAGCGAAGCTAAGGGTGTGGCCGCGATATCACATGAAATCTTGGTAAGCTTGCTTACGTTTTCCCAATGTTTCGCAATGAAGGAAGTCCCTGCGAGACAGTCGCTTTTCGCATTCTTGTCAGTTCGCTCCCGGCCCGTCGGCGCGGGCATCTCGCAATTGCGGCACTGTCCCGCCGTTCCGCGCCCGGCTAGTATGAACCTCAGGTTCCGCAGAAAGCATCATCACTGTGAACGCGTCGTCCAAAGCCTCCCGACCCCCCTGCCGCGAATCGGTTACTCCGGCAGCGTTGCGGCGGCTTGATCTGCTCGGCGGGGGGTGGATGTGACACAGCAAGTTCCAGTGATCGCCTCGCGGCGGTCTCTCGGTTCTGCATTCGGAACGCTGCGCGCGGCGCGATGGATTGCGGTGCTGTGCCTCGCCGCCGGCTCGGGGGCCTGCGTGCTGACCCAGGATCTTCCCGATCCCGCGCTCGACGTTCCCACGCATTACAAATATGCCGGCAAGGGCGACGCGCCGCCGTCGCTGGATTGGTGGCGCGGCTTCCGCTCTGCGGAGCTCGCGCAGCTGATGGAGGAGGCGCAGACCGTCAATCTCGACATCGCCGCAGCCGTGGCGCGCATCGTCCAGGCCGACGCGCAGGCGCGACAGGCCGGAGCGGCGCTGCTGCCGAGTGTCTCGACAGGCGGATCCGAAACCTATTCGCGCACATCGGGCTCAAGCGCTTCGGGACTGTCCATCGGCGGACGCGAGGTCGTCAATTATTCGGCCTCGCTGAGCGCGAGCTATCAGCTCGATTTCTGGGGCCAGAACCGCGACGCGCTGCAATCGGCAGAGGAGACGGCGAACGCCAACCGTTTCGATCGCGACACGGTCGCGCTGACCACGCTCGCAGCCGTCGCCAACGCCTATTTCCAGGTGCTGGCCTCGCAGGACCGCATCAGGACCTCACAGCGCAACATCGCAAGCGCGCAGCGCATCCTCGATGCGGTCAGGGAGCGCCGCAGGGCCGGCACCGGCACTGATCTCGACGTCGCCCAGCAGGAGAGCGTGCTGGCGAACCAGAAGGCGCTGGTGCCGCCGTTGCGCCAGACGCTGGACCAGAACGTCAACGCGCTCGCCGTGCTGGTGTCGCGGCCGCCGGAGAGCGTGCGCGTGCACGGCGGCTCTCTGGACCGGATCGCGATCCCGCGCGTGACGCCCGGCCTGCCGTCGGAGCTGCTGACGCAGCGGCCGGACATCCGCCGACAGGAGGCGCAGCTCGCCTCGGCCACCGCCAACATCGGCAATGCCCGCGCACAATTCTTTCCGACCATCCAGCTCACCGGCAATGGCGGCTACCAGAGCTCGGCGCTGGTCTCGCTGTTCCAGCCGCATGCGGCCTTCTTCCAGCTCGTCGGCAGCGCGACACAGCCGATCTTCGACGGCGGCAGGATCCTCGGCAATTTCGAGTTGGCCAAGGCGCGGCAGGACGAGCTGCTGCAAACCTACCGCAAGACCATCATCCAGGCCTTTGCCGACGTCGACAACGCGCTGTTCTCGATCAAGCAGACCACGATCAGGCTGCAATTGCAGCGCGACGTCGTCGCCGCCTCGCGCCGCGCCTTCGATCTCTCCGAGCAGCAATTGCGTGCCGGCACCGCCGACATCGTGACCGTGCTCAATACCCAACTGACCCTGTTCCAGGCGGAAGACGCGCTGTCGCAGGCCCAACTCGCACGGCTTCTGGCCATCGTCAGCCTGTACCAGGCGCTCGGCGGCGGCTGGGAGCCGCGGATGGAGAAACCGGTCAATGCTCTTTAAGCCGGACACCAAGCAGGGCGCGGGAGAGGGGACGGCGAAGAGATCGCGCGGCCGCGGCTTCGTCATGACCCTGATCACGCTCGCGATCCTCGGCAGCCTCGGCTATGTCGGCTGGATCGTCATGCAACAGCAGCAGACGAACAACCGCAATCAGCGCCCCGATCTGCCGGTGCCGGTGCTGGCCGCGAGCCCGCGCATCCAGGACGTGCCGGTTTATCTCGACGGCGTCGGCGCGATCCGCGCGCTCAACACCGTGACCGTGCGCTCGCAGGTCGACGGCAAGCTGATCGCGGTCAATTTCACGGAAGGCCAGGACGTCAAGAAGGGCGACGTGCTCGGCGAGATCGATCCAGCGATCTATCAGGCGCAGTACGACCAGGCGGTTGCCAAGAAGGCGCAGGATCAGGCCCAGCTCGCCAACCAACGCATCGACCTCGCGCGCTACGAGCAGCTCGCTGCCTCCAACGCCGGCTCCAAGCAGCAGGCCGACACCCAGCGTGCGCTGGTCGCGCAGACCGAGGCGCTCGTCAAGGCCGACCAGGCTGCGATCGACAACGCGGCGGCGACGCTGAGCTACACCAAGATCGTGGCGCCGATCTCGGGCCGCGTCGGCCTGCGCCTGGTCGACCAGGGCAACATCATCCATGCCTCCGACACCACGGGCCTCGTGGTGATCACGCAATTGCAGCCGATCGCGGTGTGGTTCAGCCTGCCGCAACAGCAGATCATGCGCGTCAACGCGGCGGCGGCGAAGGGGCCGCTCGCGGTCGACGTGTTCGGCAATGACGGCATCACGGTGATCGATACCGGCAAGCTCACCGGCATCGACAATCAGGTCGACCAGACCACCGGCACGCTCAAGCTCAAGGCCGAATTCCCCAATGCCAATTACCAGCTCTGGCCGGGCCAGTTCGTCAATGTCCGCCTCAAGGTCGAGACCTTGACGCAGGCGTTGGTGGTGCCGACCTCGGCGGTGCAGCGCGGCCCGATCGGCACTTTCAGCTACGTCATCGGCGCGGACAACATCGTCTCGGCCAAGCCCGTGACGGTGACCCAGCAGAACGAGCATGACGCCGTGATCGCCAGCGGCCTGTCGGCGAGCGAGAGGGTGGTCACCACGGGCTTCGCAAATCTGTCCGACGGCTCCAAGGTGATCGTCGGCCGCGATGACCAGACTCCGTCGGCCGATCTTGCCCCGCGCAAGCGCTCGCGCGCACCGGACGCTCAGAAGAAGGATGGTGCTAACGAAGGCCAGAAGGACGGGCAGAAGGACGGCCAAGCCAAGGACGGCGAGTTGCGCGCCAAGCGCAAGAGCAGTGAAGGCGACCAGAAGGGGCAGACGGGACCGGCGCCGGGGCCGGGGGCATCGGAAAGTGGAGCCAAGCAGCCATGATCCCGACAACAGCCGCTTGAAGCGGCAGGCATAACCCATGGGTGTCTCCGAACCCTTCATCCGCCGGCCGATCGCGACCTCGCTGCTCGGCATCGCGCTTCTGATCGGCGGGCTGCTCGGCTATTTCGCACTCCCGGTCTCGGCGCTGCCGCAGGTCGATTTCCCGACCGTGCAGGTGACGACGCAGCTGCCGGGCGCGAGTCCGGACGTGATCGCCTCGCTGATCACCGCGCCGCTGGAGCGGCAGCTTGGGCAGATCCCGTCGCTCTCGGCGATGAACTCGACGAGCTCGTTCGGCGTCAGCCAGATCTCGCTGCAGTTCGAGCTCAACCGCGACATAGACGGGGCGACGCAGGACGTGCAGGCCGCGATCAATGCCGCCGCGGGCGTGCTGCCGAGGACGCTGCCTTACCCGCCGACCTACGCCAAGGTGAACCCGGCGGATGCGCCGGTGATGACGCTGGCGCTGCGCTCGGACACGATCTCGCTGCGGGTGATGAGCGACATCGCCGACACCATTCTGGCGCAACGTTTGAGCCAGATCTCCGGCGTCGGGCGCGTGTCCGTGCTGGGCGGGTTGAAGCCGGCCGTGCGCATCCAGGCCGATCTGGCGCGCCTTGCAGCCTACGGCATCGCGATGGAAGATCTGCGCACCGCGATCGCCAATGCCAATGTCTCGGGGCCGAAAGGCTCGCTCGACGGCGCGCAGCAATCCTACATCATCGCCGCCAACGACCAGATCGCGGCGGCCGAAGCCTACAAGCCCGTCATCATCGCCTATCGCAACGGCTCGCCGGTGACCATTGCCGACGTCGCCCAGATCGTCGACGGCCTCGAGAACGACCGCACTGGCGGCTGGTACCAGGGCACGCCGGCGGTCATCCTCGACATCCAGCGCCAGCCCGGCGCCAACGTCATCGACGTCGTCAGCCAGATCCGCGCCGAGATCCCGAAACTGCAGCGCGCGATCCCGGCCGGCGTGAATCTCACCATCGTCTCCGATCGCACCGTCACCATCCGCGCCTCGGTGCGCGACGTACAATTCACGCTGGTCCTTGCCGTCGTGCTGGTGACGCTGGTGGTGCTGCTGTTCCTGCGTTCGTTGCGCGCGACCGTGATCGCCGGCGTCGCGCTGCCGCTGTCGCTGATCACGAGCTTCGGCATCATGTATTTTGCCGGCTTCAGCCTCGACAATCTGTCGCTGATGGCGCTCACGATTGGCACCGGATTCGTTGTCGACGATGCCATCGTGATGATCGAGAACATCGTGCGCCACATGGAGAATGGCGACGGCGCGATGGAAGCCTCGCGCAAGGGCGCCAGCGAGATCGGCTTCACCGTGATCTCGCTGACGGTGTCGCTGATTGCGGTCTTCATCCCGCTCCTGTTCATGTCGGGCCTGGTCGGGCGCATGTTCCGCGAATTCGCGCTGACCTTGACGATTGCGGTCGTGACCTCGGCGGTGGTCTCGCTGACGCTGACGCCGATGATGTGCTCGCGGCTGCTCAAGCACGCGCACGAGGAGCTGGCCGTGCCGGGACTGGCCGCGATCAGCCGCTTCATCGACCGCACGGTCGACGCCTATCACGGATCGCTGTTGTGGGTGCTGGAGCGCCAGCGCGCCACGCTGGTCGTGACCTTCGTTACGCTGATCGCGACCCTGGTGCTCTATGTCGTCGCGCCCAAGGGCTTCCTGCCGCTGCAGGACACCGCGTCGATCACGGCGGTGACGGAGGCGGGGCCCGACGTGTCGTTTGCGGAGATGAAGAGGCGGCAGGCCGAGGCGGCCGAGGCCATCAGGGCCGACCCTGATGTGGTCGGCGTGGTCTCGGTGATCGGTGCGGGCTCCGTCAACCCGACCACCAATGTCGGCCGCCTCGTCATGAGCTTGCGGCCGCGCGGCGAGCGCCGCGACGATGTCAGCGTGGTCGTGACCCGGTTGAAGGAGCGGGTCTCCGGCATCCCCGGCATGACCGTCTATTTCCAGCCGGTGCAGGACGTGCAGATCTCGACCCAGTCGAGCCGCTCGCAATACCAGTACACGCTGACCGGCACCGATGCGACGCTGGTCTCGGAATGGGCGCGCAAGCTGGTTGCGGAGATGCGGCGCGATCCCTTGTTCCGGGACGTCTCCTCCGAGGCGCAGGAGGGCGGCCTGCGGGCGCAGCTCGATGTCGACCGCACGCGCGCCGGCCAGCTCGGCGTGAGCCTGCAAGCAATCACCGACACGCTGAACGACGCCTTCGCGCAGCGGCAGATCTCGACCATCTACGGTCAGGCCAACCAGTATCGGGTGGTGCTGGAGGCGCTGCCGATGTATCAGCGCGATCCCTCGATCCTGTCGAAGCTCTATCTGCCGGGTGCCGCGAGCGCCACCGCGGGCGCGCCCAATGCCCAGGTGCCGCTGTCGGCCGTGGCGACGCTGAAGCGGACCACGGCGCCGCTCGCGATCTCGCATCAGGCGCAATTCCCGTCGGTGTCGCTCAGCTTCAACCTGGCGCCGGGCGCGGCGCTCGGCGATGCCGTCGAAGCCGTAAAGGTGATCGAGACCCGCATCGGCATGCCGGGCAGTATCGTCGGCGTCTATGCCGGCGACGCCGCCGAATTCGCCAAGGCACTCGCCGGCCAGCCCTGGCTGCTGCTCGCCGCCGTCATCACGATCTACATCGTGTTAGGGGTGCTCTACGAGAGCTATATCCATCCGATCACGATCCTGTCGACGCTGCCCTCGGCCGGCGTCGGCGCCATCCTGGCACTGATGCTGTGCGGACAGGACCTCTCGGTGATCGGCCTGATTGGCATCATCCTCTTGATGGGCATCGTCAAGAAGAACGCGATCATGATGATCGACTTTGCGCTCGAGGCCGAGCGCGGGCGGGGCATGTCGCCCAGTGAAGCCATCGTGCAGGCCTGTCTGTTGCGCTTCCGTCCGATTATGATGACGACGCTGGCGGCGCTGTTCGGGGCGCTGCCGCTCGCGATCGAAAGCGGCACCGGCGCCGAGCTGCGCTTTCCGCTCGGCATCTCCATCATCGGCGGCCTGCTGCTCAGCCAGCTCCTGACACTTTACACGACGCCCGTGATCTATCTGGCGCTCGATCGCATCAACCGTCGCCTCGAGCAGGCGCTGCCGCCGGCTGGATCCGGCGGCCCGCCGGTCGCCGGCGCGACCGAGGGGATGCAGTGATGGCATCGATCTCGGAGCCCTTCATCCGCCGCCCGGTCGCGACCACGCTGCTGTCGATCGGGCTGTTCCTGCTGGGTGTCGTCGCCTACCGGTTCCTGCCGGTCGCCTCGGTCCCGAACGTCGACTTTCCCGCCATCTTCGTCTCCGCCAGCCGGCCCGGCGCCGATCCGTCCGTGATGGCGGCGACGGTGGCGTCGCCACTTGAGCGGCGGTTGGGAGAGATCGCCGGCATCAACCAGATCACCTCGACCTCGAGCCTCGGCACGACCAGCATCCAGCTTCAGTTCGACATCGGCCGCAACATCGACAAGGCCGCGCGCGACGTGCAGGCGGCCATCAACGCCGCGATGGTCGACCTGCCGAGCGACTTGCCGACGCTGCCGCGTTTCCGCAAGGCAAACACGGCCGGTGCACCCATCTTCGTGCTGGCGTTGACCTCCAAGACGATCTCTCCGTCGGCGATCTACGACGTCGCGGATAGCGTGTTGGCGCAACGCATCTCGCAGGTGCCGGGCGTCGGCAACGTGTCGATCTCCGGCGCCGACCAGCCGGCCGTGCGCGTGCAGCTCAACCCGGTTGCGCTGTCCAATGCTGGAATCGCCACTGACGACGTGCGAACCGCGATCATCGCCGCCAACGCGCTCGGCCCCGTCGGCATCTTCGAAGGCGAGCGCCAGAGCGAGACGCTGTCGCTGAACAAGCAGATGCGCACGGCGAAGGAGTTCCGCGACATCGTCATCAAGAGCTCGGGCAATAATTTCGTGCGGCTGTCGGATGTCGCCGACATCGAGGATTCCGTCCGCAACGTCCGCTCGATAGCCTGGTTCAACAGGCAACCGGCGGTTCTGATCCAGATCACCAAGCAGGGCGATGCCAACGTCATCGACACCGTCGACCGGGTCAAGGCGCTGATCCCCGAGCTGAAGCAGTGGATCCCGGCCGGTGTCGAGATCTCCACCCTGGTCGATCGGACCGGCACGATCCGCGCCAGCGTGCTGGACATGCAATGGACGCTGCTGGCAACGTCCGTCCTGGTGATGGTCGTTGTGTTCGTGTTCCTGCGGCGGCTGACGCCGACCATCGCGGCCGGCATCTCGGTGCCGCTGGCACTCGCCGGGACTTGCGCCGGCATGTGGGTCGCGGGCTTCTCCATCGACAACCTGTCGCTGATGGCGCTCGCCATCTCCGTCGGCTTCGTCGTCGACGACGCCATCGTCATGATCGAGAACATGTTCCGCAACCTCGAGCAAGGCATGCGGCCGTTCCGGGCGGCGCAGGAGGGCGCCAAGCAGATCGGCTTCACTGTGGTCTCGATCAGCCTGTCGCTGATCGCGGCCTTCACGCCGCTGATCTTCATGGACGGCGTCGTCGGTCGGCTCCTGCGCGAATTTTCGCTGACGCTGACCTTCGCCATCCTGGTCTCGACGCTGGTGTCGCTGACGGTCACGCCGATGATCTGCGCCCATTACATCCGGCAGGCCACCTCCGGCACGGCAACGCTGTTCGACCGCATCATCGAAGGCGCGCTGTCGCGCACCATCGTGTTCTACGCCCGCACCCTGCGCACCGTGCTGGAATTCCCGCTGCTGACGCTGCTGGTGTTCTTCGCCACCATCGCGCTCACGGTGACGCTCTACATCAAGGTCCCCAAAGGCTACTTCCCCACGGACGATTCCGGCTTCATCATCGGCGCGACGCGCGCCTCGGCGGACACCTCGTTCCAGTCGATGCTCGGCCTGCAGCAGCGGCTCGCCGAGATCGTGATGAAGGATCCCGCCGTGGCCGGCATCGGCTCGACGGTCGGCAGCGGGGGTCCGGGGCCGGCGACTTCGAACCGCGGCACCATGTTCATCAGCCTGAAGCCGCCGGAGGAGCGTGGCCACGTGTCGACTGAGGTCGTGATCGACCGGCTCAGGCGCGCGCTATATCCCGTGCCCGGCATCCGCCTCTTCATGTTCGCTGCCCAGGACGTGCGGGCCGGCGGGCGTCAGAGCGATTCCGACTACCAATATACGCTCACCAGCACCGATCTCGGCCTGCTGCAGAAATGGGCGCCGATCGTGGCCAAGCGCCTGGAGAGCGTGGAGGGCATCACCGACATCTCCAGCGATCGCGATCCCGGCGGGCTGCAACTGACGCTCGCCATCGACCGCCAGAAGGCGTCCGCGCTCGGCGTCAGGGTCCAGGACATCGACAACGCGCTCAACAACGCTTTCGCACAGCGGCAGATCTCGATCATCTACACCCAGCGCAACCAATACATGATCGTGCTGGAGATCGACCCGAAGTTCCAGGTCGACCCCTCCAATCTCGATCGCATCTACGTCGCCGGCGCGGGAGATGCGCAGGTGCCGCTGTCGGCCGTGGTGCGCGCGACGCGCGGGCTCGCTGCGCTCGCCGTCTATCATTCGCAGTCGTTCCCATCGACCACGGTGTCCTTCAACCTGATGCCGGACGTGCCGCTTCAGGCGGCGACCCAGAACATCCAGCGCGCGGTCGACGAGTTGCACATGCCCGAAGGCATTCGCGGCAGCTTCGACGGCAATGCCGGCGATTTCGCCAGGACCAGCGGTCGCCAGCCGCTCCTGATCCTCGGCGCGCTGGTTGCGATGTATATCGTGCTCGGGGTGCTCTATGAGAGCCTCGCCCATCCGCTCACGATCATTTCGACACTGCCATCGGCCGGCTTGGGTGCGCTGCTCGCCTTGCAGCTCACCAACACGCCGCTGACGGTGATTGCCTTCGTCGGCATCATCCTCTTGATCGGCATCGTCAAGAAGAACGGCATCATGATGGTCGACTTCGCGCTCGATGCCGAGCGCCAGCGCGGGCTGTCCTCGGCCGAGGCGATCTTCGAGGCCTGCCAGGCGCGCTTCCGCCCGATCCTGATGACGACCATGGCGGCGCTGTTCGCCGGCATTCCGCTGGTGATTGCGACCGGCCCCGGCACGGAGCTGCGCCGGCCGCTCGGCATCACCATCATCGGCGGCCTGTTCGTCTCGCAGATCCTGACGCTGTACACGACGCCCGTGATCTACCTGCTGATCGACCGCCTGCGGCGGCGATCCGAGCCGCGTCCGCTGGCGGCACCGGCGGAATAGGTTGTTGCAGCGCCGCGCGAAGCGTATAGCGGCGACCATGTCCAATCCGCCCAAGACTGCCGCCGCGCTGGCCGAGCCGATCCCCGAATGCCCGCATTGCCAGAAGCCGATGCCGCTGTGCATTTGCGACAGCGTCACGCCGATCGAGAACCGGCTCTCGCTCCTGATCCTGCAGCATCCGCAGGAGCAGGACAGGGCACTCGGCACGGCGCGGCTGCTGGCCAGGCATTTTGCCGATGCCACGGTGCGGGTCGGCCTGTCCTGGCCGAGCCTGTCCAAGGCGCTGGGACGGCCGGTCGAGAATGCTTCGCACTGGGCGGTGCTCTATCTCGGCTCGGCACGCGCGGCCGATCTCGATGCCGAAGGTGAGATCGTCGCGCTCAACCGCAAGGGCGAGGTCGCGGAGAACCAGCGCGCGATCCTCGGCAAGCTCGAAGGTGTGGTGCTGCTCGACGGCACCTGGAGCCAGGCCAAGGCGCTGTGGTGGCGCAATCCCTGGATGCTGAAATGCCAGCGCGTGATCCTCAATCCGGCACGTCCCTCTCGCTACGGGCGCTTGCGCAAGGAGCCGCGCCGCGACGGCCTCTCGACCATCGAAGCCGCCGCGACGATCCTCGCCGGCCTCGAGCGGCGCCCTGATCTCGCCGAGACGCTTCATGCCAGTTTCGAACGGATGCTGGCTCGCTACCGCGAGGTCCAGGCCGAGATGCCGGAACTGGCACCCAAGCCCGCGCCCAAGGGCCGCCGGCGCGACTTCAGGCGCGGCAAGCGCGCCTGATTTCGGCTGGACATTTCGCTGTGCTACAAGCGGGCCGTGGGGTTGCCTAAGCCATTGATCCCCTATATTGGTCCGCCCTTACGGGGCCACGTGGCGGAGTGGTTACGCAACGGTCTGCAAAACCGTGTACACCAGTTCAATTCTGGTCGTGGCCTCCATCACAAGCCTCTGATTTTCCGCAAAATTTTGGCCTATGCGCGGTTCCGCCGAGCCGCACGTACCCGCCAGCCACCGGGTTTGCCCGGGGCTTGGCGGAAAGGTGCGATTCAGGTCCTCTGGCATAGACTTCGCATCTGCGAAGAGACGCATCCAAACCCTGGAGCTGGAGAGCACGTGGGCGACGTCGTTCGATTTGTCCCGAAATCCGAGCTGGAGCGGGCCCGCCTCATTGCCGAGGCGCGCGCGATCTATGACAGCATCTTCCCGCCGGCTGCACCCGACCGGGCGCCGCAGCAGGGCGAGGAGCGCGTCAAGACTTGATCGGGGCTGCGCCGGTCCCCGGCGCTCGGTCATGCCGAACCGCCCGCAAGGCGGACGCATCGGTTCACTTCAAGTCGGCCTCAGCAGGCCGCGTACCAGCCGTCGGGAAAGGGCAGGAGGGGCCAGGCGCCCTCGTTGTCATTGGCAGCCTTGTTGGCTGCCTTGGGCGTCGCGTCGAAGCTCCACGAGCGGGGCACGTAGTCCTCCACCGGCACGGGCGCGAAATCCTCAAAGACCATGGCGTCCCGGACAGCATCCAGCAGCAAATTGAATTCGGCTTCGCTCATCACACCCTCGCAGAATGCGGACGGCGCAATGTCGCAAAGCCGGTTTGTTTCCGGATTGATCCGATCGTTCGCATTTTAACGATGCGGCGATCGGGACCCGAATGGTTAGCGATTCCTGAAAATCCCCGCGGCAACCCTATGTGCCGCCGCCGCGCAGCGGGTGTGAAGGAGATCACGTTCCCGGCGGTTTATTTCTCGTAACCCCTTTGTCCCATGCCGGCCAATGCAGGCCGGAGCGGGCAGGGCAGAGCGGGAGACTGGTCATGAAGGCGAGGTTCTTGCGGTTTGCGGGCGTGAAGAGCCGGGCGCGGGGCGCCTCTACGGTCGGGCTATTCCTGACGCTATTTGCCTCCGCGGCCCATGCACAGGGAACTGCGGAGCAGCGGCGGGCCTGTACCCCCGACGTCTACCGGCTCTGCGCCGGCGAGATCCCCAACGTCCGCGCCATCACCGCCTGCCTGCGCCGCAACCGCGCCAGCCTCAGCGAGGCCTGCCGATCCGTGTTCGACCAGGCGGGTGGCTAAACGGCCCGGCTTGTGGGCTTGTGCGCAGCAAGTGCCTCGCAGGGGCTCGCGAATCCGTCACAGGCACCCTGTGGATATGCTGTGGATTTGCTGCGGATGCTGGACGTGGATGCTTCGTACCTTCATCGCATCTTGGTCGCCAATCGTCATATCTGCGTCAAATGAGCTCACCGAATGATTCAGCGGGCCGGCAGATCGCTGCTGCGGCCGAGAGCATTTCGTAATCCCCCGAATTCGGAATCCCTCACCTGCGTCGCGGTCCGCGGACAGTTTTTGGGCAACCGTTTGCCCAAATGTCGGGCGCGCTCCGTCCAAATTTTTGTACGCCCGCGGACAAGCTTTTCACCGCCCACTCCCGCACGCTTCCTCCCCGATCACTGGAGCATGGCAGACGCCATGACATTTCGGAGGAACTGGCGAGATGGAGAAGTCGATTTGGCCCCAGGCGCGGCGGGGAATGGCGCGCGCGTCATTGCCGCGGTACAAGCTCATGCTCGGCGCCGCCATTGCTTTCGGTCTCGTCGTTGCCTCACCGCTGAGCGCGGAGGCCGCAGCGCCCGCTGCCTGCGCCGCGCTTCAGGAAAAGTATCCGGACTGGAAGGGCAAGACGCTCGTCAATGCCATCAACCCGCACACGCCGGGCTATGAGACGATCGATCCCAAGGATCCCAGCAAGTATATCGGCTTCGACATCGATCTCGGTGAAGCCATCGGCGAATGTCTCGGCTTCAAGCTGACCTACAAGGCGGTGACGTTCGCGGCGCTCCTGACCACGCTCGCCGCCGGTCAGGCCGACATCGTGATCTCCGACATCTACGCCACCAAGGAGCGCGCCAAGGCGGCCGACTTCATCACCTACTCGAAGGTGTTCGATGGCGTGCTGGTCGCCAAGGGCAACCCGAAGGGCATCAACGGCATCAACCTGTCGCTGTGTGGCGCCGCTGCTGCCGAGAACACCGGCTATGTCGAGGTACCCCTGATCCAGGCGTTGATCCCGGAGTGCAAGAAGGCCGGCAAGCCGGAGCCGACCATCCAGCTTTACGACAACAACGCCAATTGCATCCAGGCGATTCTGGCCGGCCGCGCCGACACCTACATCAACGACGTCAACACCGTCGACAGCGCCGTAAAGGCCTATCCGGACAAGCTGGAGAAGGCGGTCGCTGTGACGATCCCATACTCGGTCGGCATCGCTGTTCCCAAGGGCAAGCCGAGATTCCGTGACGCCGTGCTCGCTGCCCTGATCGAGGTGCAGAAGGCAGGCACGCACATGGAGCTGCTGAAGAAGCACGGGCTTGATGTGAACAACTTCATGGAGCCGGAAATCCTCACGGCTGACTAAGCGCGCGGTTTACCTCTCCCCGACGGGAGAGGTCGGCGCGAAGCGCCGGGTGACGGGCCGTAACCCTCACCCGGATGGTATCGAGCGATGCGACGCAGCCGAAGCTTTCGCTTCGAGAGGGGGCGCGTCCTCGAGGCGCCGCCTTCCACCAAACCCGATCCCGTTCTCATGACGGTCGACTGATGTCGCTGTTCCTTCATTACCTGAGCATGCCGTATCTGCTCGCGGGCATCGAGCTCACCCTCGAGGTGACCGCCCTCGGGCTCGGCGGCGGGTTGATCCTTGGATTGATCCTCGCCGGCATGCAGCTCTCGCGCTTCTGGCTACTGGCGGCGATCGCCAGGGCCTACACCGTGATCTTTCGCGGCACGCCGCTGATCCTCCAGATGGTGTTCGCCTACGACGCGCTGCCGCATATCGGGATCAAGCTGCCGGCCGTGCTGGCGGCAGGCCTTGCGCTCGCCTGCAACGAGGCGCCGTTCATTGCGGAGATGCTGCGCGCCGGCGTCCTTGGCGTCGACCGCGGCCAGGTGACGGCGGGGCAGGCGCTCGGCATGACGCCGTCGGTGCTGATGCGCAGGGTCATCGCCCCACAGGCGATCCGCACGATGATTCCGGCCTTCGGCAATGAGGCGGTGAGCGCGTTGAAGAACTCCTCGCTCGCGTCTGTTATCGCGGTGCAGGAGCTGACCTTGCGCTCGACCCAGCTGGCATCTTCGACCTTCGACTTCTTTTCGATCTTCTTTGCCTCGGGGCTGCTCTATCTCGTTCTGACCACGGCCATCAGTGTCATCCAGCTCCTCGTCGAATGGTGGCTCGACCTCGACCGAACCACACGCCGCGAACGCAAGCTCGCCGATTATCTGCCGTGGCGCCGCGTCGACCTCGGCACCAAGTTCGAGCTTGCCGCCGTGACCGCCGCTGATCCGGAGCCTGCACAGCCAGCGCCCGGCGATACGCCGCCGCTGGCCTTGACCCGTGAGGAGCGCGCCCGTCGCGCGGCGACGATCGCGCGCAACAATATCGCGGTCGAGACCAAGGACCTCACCAAGAGCTACGGCGGGCAAAAGGTGCTCAACGGCCTCGACTTGACCGTGCGTGTGGGCGAGGTGGTGGCGTTGCTCGGTCCCAGCGGCTCCGGCAAGAGCACGCTGCTTCGTTGCATCAACCATCTGGAGAACTGGGACGCCGGCACGGTGCGCGTCGGCGGCCGGCGGCTCGGCTTCGGCGAGAATGGCAAGCCATTGTCGCCGCGCGCCATCGCCAACGAGCGGGCCAGTGTCGGCGTCGGCATGGTGTTCCAGCAATTCAACCTGTTTGCTCACCTCTCGGCGACGGAGAACATCGCCGGGCCCTTGCGCTGGGTCCACGGCATGACCCGCATCGACGCCGACCGCCGCGCCGCCGAGCTGCTTGACCGCGTTGGTCTCTCACACCGTGCCGATGCGTTGCCGCGACATCTCTCCGGCGGCCAGCAGCAGCGCGTTGCCATCGCCCGCGCGCTGGCGCCCAATCCGAGCGTGCTGTTGCTGGACGAGCCGACCTCTGCGCTGGATCCCGAGCTCGTTAATGAAGTGCTGGAAGTGATCCGCCGCCTCGCCATCGACGACGGCCTCACCATGATCATCTCGACGCACCAGATCCGCTTTGCCGATGAGGTTGCGGACCGTGTCGCTTTCCTGAGCGGTGGCACCATCATCGAGGAGGGGCCGGCGCACGAGGTGCTCTCCAATCCGCGCAATCCGCTGACGGCGCGTTTCCTCAGCATGATGGAAGCCGACAAGTCTCCGGAGACGGTGCGATGAGCGCTCTCTCCACCATGTGCAAGATCCTCGAAGAGGTCACGTCATGAAGCATGTCACGCTGCCGGTTTCGGCGAAGACCGTCCATTGGGGCTATTTCTCCAAGACAGTCACGCCGGCCCTGACGCTACGCTCGGGGGATCGCGCCACGATCGAGACGCTGACCCACCACGCCAACGACGATTACGAGCGCATGGTCCAGGGCGACCCCGGTGCCGAAAGCGTGTTCGAGTGGACGCGCGAGCACAAGGCGGTGGCGCGCCGCGGCTCGGGCCCGACGAAAGGCCCGTTCATTCGCGGCGCGGGCGAGGGGATCGGCGTGCACTTGCTCACCGGCCCCGTCGCGATCGAAGGCGCCGAGCCCGGCGACATTCTGGAGGTGCGCATCCTCGACATCCGGCCGCGGCCGAGCTGCAGTGCCTGTCATGCCGGCCGCTGCTTCGGCTCCAATGTCGCGGCGAACTGGGGTTTCCACTATCACGATCTGATCGAGGAGCCGAAGCCGCGCGAGGTCGTCACCATCTTCGAACTCGACACCTCCGGCGAACCCTATGCGAAGGCCGTCTACAATTACGTCTGGACGCCGCAGACTGATCCTGACGGCATCGTGCACCCGACCATCGATTATCCCGGCGTGCGCGTGGACCACGCCACCATCAGCAAGCGCGAGAGCATCCTTACCAGCGTGAAGGTGCCGGCGCGGCTGCATTTCGGCACCATGGGCCTTGCGCCATCGGAAGCCGATTTCGTCAGCTCGATCCCGCCGAGCTATACCGGCGGCAATATCGACGACTGGCGCATCGGCAAGGGCGCGCGGATGTTCTATCCGGTCGCGGTCCCCGGCGCTTATTTCTCGGTCGGCGATCCCCATGCCGCGCAAGGCGACAGCGAGCTCGGCGGCACCGCCATCGAGACCTCGCTGACGGGCGATTTCGAATTCATCCTGCACAAGAAGGCCGACCTCGGCGGCACCAGCCTCGAAGGCCTCGACCATCCCATGCTCGAGACCGATCATGCTTGGTCGTTCTACGGCTTCACCTATCCGAATTATCTCGCCGCGCTAGGCGCCGACGCGCAAACTGAGATTGCCAATCACTCTAGTCTCGACCGTGCGATGCGCGATGCGTTCAGGAAGCTCCGCCGGTTTCTGATGACGGTGCACCGCCTCAGTGAGGATGAGGCGATCTCGCTGATGTCGGTCGGCGCCGATTTCGGCGTCACGCAGGTGGTCGACGCCAATTGGGGCGTCCACGGCACGATCAGAAAGAACATTTTCCGCTGCGACTAATGCATTGAGACGCGGAGTGTTTTCGGGATGAGCAGGTGACAAGCGGAGACCATTTGCGGCCCGTCGCAGCGACGGAGGATCGCGTGCGTCTGGCACAGAGGTTGCTTCGATCGACCGCAATCTGGGTCGATCCGATGAGCTTTCGCCCGTTCACGAGCGAGTCCTACGCGCAAGATGACCGGCCCGAAGCCTGGCGGGACGTGCTTGCGGCGGTCGGCCTGCAGCCGGCAGGCGGCCATTCCTTCTTTGACGGGCATGCTACCGCCTCCCATCGCGAGACCGCCGGTGTTGCGCTGACACGCATGGCCGCGGGCGCGCAGAGCGTCGGTCCGCTGGCACGAGCGAACGAAGACCTTCCGATCGCGCTGATGCCGGTCGAGGATGGCATGGTGCTGAAGACCGCGGGCGGACACCGCATCGTTCCCGTCGGTCATCTCGTGATGCTGCCGCGTGGCGGCGACTGGAGCATCGTGTTCCAGCGGGACATGCGCGCCATCGTGCTGTCAGTCACCTCCGAGGCGCTGCACGGACGCCTTTCCGGTAAGCCGCGGCTCGGCGAGCCGCGCGTCGTTCCGACCAGCGGCTTTGCCGAGGTGTTCTCGCGCCTGCTGGACGCGACCGCGCGCACGCTCGACACTTTGAGCGATTCCGAATGGAATCTGCTTGCGCAGTCGCTCGTCGATCTTCTCCTGACGCTCGCGCATCAACTGGCGGCATCGACGTCCGACCCCGGGGCGAGCGCGACGCAGGCCGCGCTGCTGCACCGGATCTGCCAGACCATCGAGCGCCGCCTCGACGATCCCGATCTGGTGCCGGCGCGCGTCGCGCAAATCGAGGGGATCTCCGAGCGTTACTTGCAAAAGCTGTTCGAGACGGTCGGCGACAATTTCACCCACTATGTTCGCGAGCGTCGTCTCCAGCGCGCCTGGGCGGATCTGTCCAGTCCTTCGGAGGCGCATCGCTCGATCTCGGAGATCGCCTACGCCTATGGCTTTGGCGACTCCGCGCATTTCAGCCGCGCCTTCCGCCATCGCTTCGGCCTGCCGCCGCGCGAGTTCCGACAGCAGGAGGCCGAGCGGGCGACCGTGCAACATGGCGTCACCGGCCAGCGTGGCTGGCCGCAGGAGGCGCTGGCGCAATTGCGCGCGCATCAGAGTGTGGAGGCCCGAAGCAGCGTCGCCTGTGCCGGCGCGGGGGAGCCGACCACCACCGAACGCCGTCATCATCATCTCCCGGTCGAGGCCAGCCGCGTTCATTGGGGCTATTTCAGCCGCTCGCTGCCGCCGCAGATCGAGATCGCGTCGGGTGACACCATCACCATCGAGACGCTGACGCAGCACGCCTCCGACGATCCCGAGTTGATGATAACAGGCGATGCCGCCGCCGAAAGCGTGTTCGGCTGGACGCAGGGCAAGAAGAACGTCGACCGCCGCGGCGCAGGGCCGATGGATGCCAGCGTGTTCGGCCGCGGTGCCGGCGAGGGGTTTGGCGTGCACATCTGCACCGGGCCCGTCGGGGTGAAGGATGCTCAGCCCGGCGATGTGCTGGAGGTGCGCATCCTCGACATCGTGCCGCGCGCCAGCCGCAATCCGAGCCATGCGGGACGTGTGTTCGGCTCGTCGGTCGCAGCGTGGTGGGGCTATCACTACAACGAGTTTCTCGGCGGTCCCAAGCCGCGCGAAGCTGTCACCATCTATGAGATCTTCGAAGACGCCGAGCTGCCGCACGCCCGCGCGCTCTATTCCTATCGCTGGGAGCCCCAGACCGATCCCTTCGGCGTGGTGCACGCCACTTACGACTATCCCGGCGTTCCCGTCGCACCCGGTACGATCAAGCGCCGGCACGCCGTGCTCGACGGCATCAAGATTCCTCTGCGCCCGCATTTCGGCGTCATCGCGCTGGCGCCTCGCGAGCTCGATTTCGTCGATTCCGTGCCGCCGTCCTACTTCGGCGGCAATCTCGACAATTGGCGGCTGGGGAAGGGGGCAACCGTCTATCTCCCCGTCTCGGTCCCCGGCGCGCTCCTGTCAGTCGGCGATCCCCATGCCGCACAGGGCGACGGCGAGCTCAGCGGCACCGCGATCGAATGCTCGATGACCGGCACCTTCGAGGTGATCCTGCACAAGAAAGCTGATCTCGCCGGCCGTCCTTTCGCCGATCTCTCCTATCCCCTGATCGAAACCGAGAGCGACTGGGTGCTGACCGGCTTCAGCCACCCCAACTATCTCGCGGAATTCGGCGCGCAGGGGCAGAGCGAGGTCTACGCAAAATCCTCGCTCGATCTCGCCATGAAAGACGCTTTCCGCAAGATGCGGCGCTTTCTGATGAACGTCAAAGGCCTCAGCGAGGACGAGGCGATCGCGCTGATGTCGGCGGCGGTCGATTTCGGTGTAACACAGGTCGTCGACGGCAATTGGGGCGTGCACGCCATTCTCAGCAAGCGCCTCTTTCAGGACGCATCTTAACCAGGACATCCAAGTGAAATTCCACATGATCAGCGGCGCACCGAAGCCGGTCGCGCCCTTCAGCCACGCGGTGGAGACCGACGGCTTCGTTTTCGTGACCGGCCAGATGCCCGATACGCCGCAGACGCCGGGCGTGCTGCCCGACGGCATCGTCAGGCAGACGAAGGCCGTGATGGAGAATTTGAAAGTGGTTCTCGCGGGCCTCGACCTCGGCCTCGAGCACGTCGTGATGACGCGGATCTATCTCACGCGCTTTAGGGAAGACTATGCGGCGATGAACGAGACCTATCGGACGTACTTTCCGCCGGATCGCCTGCCGGCCCGCACCTGCGTCGGCGTCACCGGCCTGGCCTATGATGCGCTGATCGAAATCGATCTGGTGTGCCGGCGACCGTGACGGTCTAGGCGCGTGGCCTGGATTGAGCGAAGCGATATCCGGAACCGCCGCTGCGCTATGAAATGAGAGTCGATGAACAGAGGTGTCGGGTCAGACTCCGTCACTGCAAGCGCAGCGCAGCAATCCAGACTGCCTCCTCGGAAGCAGTCTGGATTGCTTCGTCGCAAGAGCTCCTCGCAACGACGCGCCGAGAGAGTGATGGCCTACCGAACGCTCCCCGCATTTCATCTCAAATTGCAACCGTCGCGTGCAGGAAGTCTTGATCTGCCGTGAGCTAGGGGTAATCGGCCGCTTTGAACGTAGGCCTGGACCGTCGCGACTAACCGACAGAGTGCATATGGATCAGCAGAACGTGATCGAGGTTCCTCTTTTGAAAGCACTAAAATGGTGCTTTAGTGCTTTCCATGAGCCAATCGCCCCGACACGCGCCGTCCGCGCTGCGTTACCGGCTTGCCCCTGACCCGGCCGCCAAGGCCGCCATCGAGGCGACATTCCAGGCCTATGACCGCATGATGGAAATCCTCGACGAGGTGGCGCGGATCCACAATGTGGGTTCCAATGTGGTCCTGCTCCATGCCCATGCCTATGAGCCGATCCGCAAACAGACGGCACTGCCTTCGCGGCTGGTGACGTTGGGGCTGCGCGACCGCGCGGAGTATCGCGCCGCGCAAGGCCGCCGCCTGCCGCTCGACGACAAGCTCGCCAAGATCAAGGGGCCCGCCACCATTTCGATTGCGACCGTGCAAGGGCGCTTCAGCGTGCCCTTCGACTATGCCGGCTATGCCGAGGGCTGGGGACAGAGCGTGCCGGCGCGCCTCATCCGCACCGACGACGGTTTCGAAGTTCACTACGGCGTCACGCCGAACAGCCTGCCAGAGGAGGAGAACGCCATGGATACCATCGCTGCCGCTCCCGACAACTTCCTGTCCCGTGTCGGGCGCCTGATCGCCGGGATCGCGTACGATGCGATCGAGCAGGCGGAAGGCAAGAACAAGCTGAAGGTGGTCGGCCAGGCCATCCGCGAGATCGAGCGCGCCGAGACCGAAGCGCGCGATGCGCTCGCCGCTGCCCGGGCCGAGGAATATCGCCTCAACGCGCGCCGCAGCGAGATCGAGCGGGCGATGACCGATCTGACCGCCAAGATCGAGGCCGCGATAGCAGACGGGCGCGATGATCTCGCCCGCGCCGGCATCGCGCGGCAAATGGACCTGGAGGCGCAGTTCGAGGTGCTCTCTCGCGCCATCGACGAGAACAACGAGAAGATCGAGCAATGCGTCACATCGCTCCGCGCGGTGCTGTCGGCGCTCCAGGATGCCGAGCAGCGCCGCGCCGATCTCGAAAAGAGCGAGGCACAGGCCAGCCCACAGACATCGACGTCGTCGCGGAAATCCGGCGGCACCTCCGCTGCCGCGAAGGCGCTGCGGGCGGGCAGGGCAGTGGCACGGGCCACCGGCGTGCCGCCGGGAATTCCTTATTCGAGCGACATCGACGAGCTGAGCACGCTCCATCGCGACAAGGAAATTGCAGCGAGGCTGGCCCGGTTGAAGTCGGGCGGCTGAGTGCGGTGTCATGAGCGCTCTGCTCGAACACGTCATGGCGCCTGAGGTCAGGCCGTTCGCGATTGCGGCGGCCATGATCGTCATCGTCGGCTCGGTCGAGGTGATCTCGATGCTGGTCGGGGCCTCCTTGAGCGAGATGCTGGGCACCAACATCGATTTTGCTCACCCCAGCGACAACGGCGTGCTCAACGCCATCTCCTGGATCAATGTCGGCGGCGTGCCGCTGTTGATATTCCTGCTGTTGCTGCTCGGCGCCTTCTCCATCACCGGATTCCTGATCCAGGACCTCGCGCGAATGGTTGCGGGTCCCTTGCCGGCGACGGTCGCCTCGGTTGGGGCCGTCGTGGTGTCGGTTCCGCTGGTGCGCGCCGCCAGCAGGACCATCGCGCGGGTCATTCCCAAGGACGAAAGCTACGTCGTCGGCCTCGGCGATCTGGTCGGCCGCATCGGGGAGGTCGTCGTTGGCCCGCTCGACCAGGGGCCGCCCGGCCGCGTCAGCGTCGCCGACATCCACGGCAACCGCCATTTCGTCTCGGCGGTCGCGGCGCCGTCATCGGGACCTTTGCCGCAGGGAACCATGGTCCTCCTGGTCGACCGCGACGGCACGCGCTTCGTCGCGGTGAAGGCCGACGATGAACTTAAGCCGTCCAACCCCACTCTAAGCAATTAGCAAGTCCCACAGCGGAGAAAGTCATGTTCGACATCGCAGTCCCGGCCGTGATCGGCGTCGCGCTGATCGTCGTCCTGGGGATCGTCTTCACCATCCTCTACAAGCGCGCCACCCGCGACGAGGCCTTCGTGCGCACCGGGCTCGGCGGCAAGAAGGTCGTGCTCGACGGCGGCGCCATGATCCTGCCGATCTTCCACTCCTATGCCAGCGTCAATCTGAAGACGCTGCGCCTCACCGTCGAGCGCAAGGAGCGGGAATCCCTCATCACCAAGGATCGCCTGCGCGTCGACATCGTCGCCGAGTTCTACGTCCGCGTCCGTCCCGACGAGGAGAGCATTGCGCTTGCAAGCCAGACGCTGGGCGCGCTGACCAACGATGCCGAGGCGCTGCGCAACCAGGTCGAGGCGAAATTCGTCGACGGCCTGCGCTCGGTCGCTGCGACCATGAGCATCCTGGAACTGCAGGAGAAACGCTCGGACTTCGTCAAGCACGTGCAGTCCACGGTCGAGTCTGACGTGAAGTCGAACGGTCTCGAGCTGGAATCGGTGTCGCTGACCAAGCTCGACCAGACCGACGTCAAATTCTTCAACCCGGAGAACTTTTTCGACGCCGAGGGTCTGACCCAGCTCAAGACGGTCACCGAAACCCGCCGCCGCGATCGCAACGCCATCGTGCGCGATAACGAGGTCGCGATCGCGCAAAAGGACCTCGAGGCGCGGCAGCAGACCCTTGGGATCGAGCGGACCAAGAAAGAAGCCGAGCTGTCGCAGGAACGCGACATCGCCAACAAGACCGCGAGCACCCGCGCCGAGGTAGCAACCGCGACGCAGACCGCACGCCTGACCGAAGAGAACGCTCGCATTGACACCGATCGTGCGGTTGCCGAGAAGGAGGCGGGTGCCAAGCAGGTCAAGGAAACCGCGGTGATCGAGTCGGAGCTGGCGATCAACAAGCGCAAGACCGACGCCCAGCGCGAGATCCAGATCGCGACGCAGGAGAACGAGATCCAGATCGCGGCGAAGAGCAAGGAGACGTCGGAAGCCGTCGCCGAAGCCAAGACCGCCGAGGCGCTGGCTGTCTCCGCGGAGGAAAAGGTCGTCACCGCGCGCGCCATCGAGGTCGCCGATCGCGCCCGCCTGACCCAGGTGCTGGCCGCACGCACCGAGGCCGAACGCAAATCGACGGAGCTGATCGTCGCGGCCGAGGCCGAGAAGAAGGCCTCGCTCGATCGCGCCGAAGCCGTCAAGACGCTGGCCACCGCGGAAGCCGAATCCAACAAGATCAAGGCGGTCGGCGTCCGCAACATCGGCGAGGCGGAAGCCGCCGTCATCACCATGAAGAACGAGGCGCAGAACAAGCTCGGCAGCAACGTCATCGATTTCGAGATCGCCAAGAAGCGGATTGAGACCATGCCATCCGCGCTGGCGGAGATGGTGAAGCCGATCGCGAATCTCAAGGATGTCCGCATCCTGCACACCGGCGGCGCGTTCGGCGGCAACGGTGCGAGCGGAGGTAATGTCGGCTTCGGCGAAGGTCTGGCCGGCGAGCTGCTCAAGGTTCACGCGCTGCGTCCGATGATCGACGAGATCCTGCGCCAGAGCGGTTTTGCGCCGGGCGACGATCCGGTCAAGGCGCTGGTCGGTGCCGTGACCGGAAAGAGCAACGGCGCGGCCGTGCCAGCGGCGGCCGTGGCCATCGAAAAGACCGAGGCCGCCGAGTAATGCTGGTGGCAGGCTTGCGCTTGCGGAGGACCGTGAATTCGTCCTTTGCAAGCGCAAGCGGCTTTGTTATACGCAGCCGCGCGCGGACGAACAGTTCGCCCTTTTCCTCGGTAGCTCAGCGGTAGAGCATCCGACTGTTAATCGGATGGTCGCTGGTTCGAATCCAGCCCGGGGAGCCATCAGGCTGTTTCCAAGCCTCTCAAAACACTCCAAAATCAAGCAAGACCTGGGCGTAAGCCTCTGAAACATCAGGGGTTTCAACGTCTGCTCTGCCGCTTGCGCCGTCGTCTGGAGCGGCTGGGGGATATGGAGGGGGTAGGGCCTTGTAGCCCAAATTGCCCCTCAGAATCCCCCAAATTCCAGCGACGGCGTTGGAATAAAGTTCCGGAAGGCACTCTCTAATCGGGTCGCCCTGAGCGCCAAGTCCGAATCGAAGGACTTAAAGCCTGCCGATACCCCCAGAGCTTGGCCCTTTTGGTCGTGACCAGAAAGAACAGGCTGCCGGACGGAGCGGCCGATATAGCTGGCAGTACCAACGCCATTAGCCTCCAGACGGGCACCGCGATTGAGATCGTGGGCTTTGCCGTCGGTCGGAGCTATGTCGAGATCAATCCGTTCGTCGGCGTCAACTTCACGACTGCTTGCTCAGGTCCAGCACCGGGGCATTCTCACTCGCGGGCGGTGAACCGCGCAATCTGCGCCGGGACGCAATGGGCTGCGCGCCAGTCGCCGATCTCGCCAGGCAGCCGAACGCCTAGCTTGATCTGGATCAAGCCTCCGCGGTGGGCCGCCCCGCTAGCTGCTCAGCAGCGGTCCGTCGGCCGGGAGGCAACGACCTTGAAAACGCTTCGCCAGCTTCTGTCCGCGGAGGACATTGTCCAGCTCGTGATCCGGCTGGGCTTGCTCGGGTTACTGATCTTCTGGACTTTCCTGGTGCTCCGGCCGTTCGTGCCAATCTTGAGCTGGAGCGCCGTGTTGGCGGTGGCATTTCATCCCGTCTTTGCCTGGCTCGCCCGCCGCCTCGGTGGCCGGCCCCGGACAGCCTCAGCCGTTCTCACCCTGATCACGCTGGGCATCGTCATCGGTCCCGCCGCTTGGCTCGGTCTCAGTGCGGTCGAAGGAATCCGGGACCTTGCGGCCCAGATCGGCAGTGGCGATCTCGCGCTCCAGGCCGCACCGGAGCAGATCAGGAGCTGGCCGTTGATCGGTCCTCAGCTCTACGCGATCTGGAACGAGGCCTACACGAACATCCGTGCGGCGCTACGCGAGGTGGCGCCGTACTTGAAACCGCTCGCCGGAGTGATGCTGTCGTTTGCCGGTGACACCGGAATTGGCATGCTCCAATTCCTGCTGTCGGTGATCGTCGCGGGCTTTCTGCTCCCGCACGGCGCGCAGCTCGTCGCCGCGCTGCGCGGCTTCCTGTTGCGCGTCGTACCCGGCCGGAGCGAGCACTTTCTCGAGCTCGCCGGCGCAACCATACGCGCCGTCGCGCAGGGCATTATCGGCGTCGCCATCCTTCAGGCCTTGCTGGCGGGCATCGGCTTCAAGCTCGCAGAGATCCCAAGCGCGGGACTGCTCGCGGTCGTCGTGCTCTTGCTGTCGATTGTCCAGATCGGCGCCGCCATCGTTATGCTCCCCGTGCTGGTCTGGATATGGATGGACAAGGACGTGACCGTCGCCCTGCTCTTGACTGTCTATCTGGTCGTCGTCGGTCTGCTCGACAACGTGCTGAAGCCGCTCCTCATGGGGCGGGGCCTGACGACGCCCACGCTGGTCATCCTGATCGGGGTCATTGGTGGTACGCTCGCGCATGGAATCATCGGACTATTCATTGGGCCGATCATCCTGTCGGTGGCCTGGGAGCTCGCGACCGCATGGACAGGAATCGACCGCGCTGCGTCAGCGCGGGTCGATCAGGAAACCGTTGTCGCAAAGGAAACGATCGAGGCACGGTTGGCCTAGGCAGAAATGAGGTTTGGTTCACCCCGATGATGCTCCAATTCCTCGTCGGCACGCTCGTCAGCGTGATCAATATCGGAATCCACGCGCTCGTGACGGTGGTCGCCGTCACGGTGGCCCGCAGTGCCGTCCCGCGCCATACCAAGCGGCCGCGATTGCACCTCATGAGCGTCATGATCACGATCGCCGTCGTGTTGAAGATCGCCCACATGATCGAAATTCTGATGTGGGCGGCGACCTACCAAATCGTGCACGCGGCGACCGCCGACGCAGACATGCTCTACTTTGCCTTCGTCAACTACACCACGCTTGGCTACGGCGACATCACGCCGGTGCGCGAATGGCGGCTGCTCGGCCCGCTGACCGCTATGAACGGTGTTCTGCTGTTTGGCTGGTCCGCCGCCATTCTGTTCGAAGTCTTGCTCAAGACGCTCGACCATCTCGGACTCACGGAAAGACCCGGTGCGGACCTGCCACGCACCTGATGCTGTCGCCTTGGTCAATCTCGACCATTGCGGAACGTGAACAGGCCTTCGCCGGCTCAGGGCTGCAGATCGAGGCTTGCGAGCTGGTGCCGGTCGAGCAGCACGATCTGGCGTTGCGTGTTGCCGATGAAGCCGAGCACGCCGAGCTCATGCAGCCGCGACAAAGCCCGCGAGACGGTCTCCAGCGTCAGGCCGAGATAGTCGGCGATATCGCGTCGCGACATCGGAAGCGCCATAACGCCTGCAGCCGTCAGGCGCTTGTCCATTTCGAGCAGGAACGCGGCGACACGCTCCAGGGAGGTCTTGCGACCGAGAAGCAGCATGTGGTCTTCCGCATGCTGGAGGTTATTCGTGGTCATGCTGAGCAGGTTTCTGGCTACCATGGCATCGCTCTCTGCCACGATTTCCAGGCTTTGGCGTTTGATCAGCCGCACCGTGGTGTCGACGATGGCTTCCGTCGTGAAGCGGTGCTCGCTGCCGTTCTCGAGCCCGAAGATGTCGCCGACGAGGTGAAATGCGCCGATCTGCCTGCGCCCGTCCGACAGCAGCTTGTAGCTACGCACCGCGCCGGATTTGACCTGGTAGACATACTCGGCCGGCTCCTTCTCACCGTAGATCTCGGAGCCTTTTCGGTAGGAAAATTCGCTTAAATTGACCAGGGCATTTGAATGAGATGCCATGCCGAGGTCGCGGAGGGTATTGGGACGCAGCGTGGAATCCGTCGTGATGCGAACGAACATAGGCCAACTCCTCAGCTTTCCGCCGAATTGGTCTGTCAGACGAAATACTTTGCCGGAAATGCGCCGCGCTATCCCACTCCCGCCGAAGTTGATTTTCGGCCAAGGAAGTATTCTTATCCATTGTCCCAAGGTTCATTGTACCAAAGGACAGCACTGGTGATTGCTGCGCTGGATGAGAATCCCTCACCGCAGGGAAGATGCGACATATTGCGAAGCAGATATTCCGACCTTCAAACGAGAAAATCGCTTTGAAGAACGACAAGGACGTCGAGCGTCCTGATCAAGTTGGGCGAGAGGTAGGAAGTTGCCAGGCCTTGTTCACGTTGTTGACGACGACGAGTCGTTTCGGACCGCGATCGAGCGCCGGCTAAAGCTCGCGGGATACGAGGTCGCGACCTACGCCTCGGCGCTGGAGCTCCTGGACTCGGCGCCGGATGACGGGCAGGCGGGATGTATCCTGCTCGACGTGCGGATTCCGGGCCTGAGCGGTCCCGACCTGCAGGCGCGGTTGGCTGCGGCGGGGTCGATGCTGCCCATCGTCTTCCTGACCGGTCATGCCGACACGCCGACGACGGTGCGCGCGATCAAGGCCGGTGCGGAAGACTTCCTGACCAAACCGATATCGTCCGAACAATTGCTCGAAGCGATCGAGCGCGCGCTGGCTAGTCAGCGGACGGCGCGCGCCCAGGCCAGCAGGCTGGATGCGTTTCGTGGTCATCTGGCCACGCTGACGCAGCGCGAGCGACAGGTGTTCGATCTGATCGTGCGCGGCAGGATCAACAAGCAGGTCGCGCATGAGCTGGGGACCACCGAACGCACCGTGAAGGCGCATCGCCATCAAGTGATGGAGAAGATGCAGGTTCGCTCGCTGGCGGAACTCGTTTCGATCGCAGAGCGTCTCGGAATGCTCGATCCGGACGAACGCTGACGGCTCTGAAAAGGCGCGCGGTTCCCTCGACGTGCCTGTCCCAAAGGACAATGCAAGGGCGTGTTGACAGTGCACGACGAGCTATGTGCAATAATGCACATAGGCACACGCGAAAGCGCGGAGCTGTCGTATCCGATATCCCACTGTCGACTTCCGGAAAGGCAATCGCCTTGCCCCTGCGCGAGTCCGTCTTCGTCGTCGATGACGATCCGTCCATGCGGACCAGCATGGACAGGCTGCTGCGAGGATACGGCTTCGCCACAACCCTGTTCGACACGGGAGGGGCCTTGCTCGATCATGACAGGTTCCACACCGCGATCTGCATCATCCTCGACATCAATCTGGGTGCAAGGTCCGGCATCGAGGTGCGGCGAAGCCTGGCCGAGAAGGGCATTGCGGCACCGGTGATCTATGTCACCGGCAATGACAGCCCGGCAAACCGCTCGGCCGCGATTGCCTCGGGCTGCATCGCCTATCTCATCAAGCCGTTTGCGGCGCAGTCTTTGATCGAATCCGTCCAGCGCGCCCGCGTCTTGTAGCTCCACGACGGCCGTCATTCTTCGACATATTGCTCGAGTATCCTGGTCGGCGCCCCCTTATGGGCGGAACCGAATTGCGCGAGCGGAATCGAAGTCGTCACGGCAAGAAGATTGGAGTCGACGAGTTCGAGCAGAAGCGTTTGACCGTTTTCCATCTCCGAGATGATTTTTGGCGTCACGACGTCCGCCGCGACGCATAAATTGGTGAGACACCAGGTATAAGGAATGCGGAACGCAGCGCCATGGTCGACTGCCAGTTTCGGCGGTTGTTGCAGGTACATCCCGATCGGTACGAAAAGTTGCAGGCGTGCTGTGGCCGTGTCCTCCCTCTCGATCAGATCGATGCGCACGGCCGTCTGCCCGGTCGGGAATTGGCCGGTGATCGAGGTTCGGCAGAGGGTGGGCGCGCCGCCGGCCTTGAAGCACAGTTTTTGCCAGCTGCCATAGGTGATGTCGCTTGCTTCGCGCTGGCCGCGTGTTGCGACCTCGGGGGGCTTCTCGGATTGCGCCGACTTGGGCGATGCGACACTCGAGGTCGTGGCGCTCTCGACCAATGCAACCATCAGGAGACCAGAGAGACAATCAAGAGCACGAGCCATCGCTGTAACTCCGAAATTCCTAGCTCAGTTCTGCGCATCGAGAAACCTCGCAACCAACGGCGACCAGAGCGGGATTGCGTCCGGCGAACCGATGAAGAAATGTCCCTCGTTGCCGAACGGCGGCATCAGGTGATATTCGGCCCGGCCGCCGGCGGCGGTGAAGGCAGCGTGCATTCGCTTTGACAGGTCCGGACCGAAAAACGTGTCGTTCCCGATGTAGATCCACAGCATCGGCACGCGCGATGTCCGGCCGAAATCGGCGGTGGCCTCGACCAGGCGGTCGGGCGCGCAGTTATTGTTCGGCTTGCCGCCGACGCGTCCGCCGCGGCCCGCGGCAAAGACAATGATGGCCTTCACTTGTGGCGGGTTCATGCTCGACAGCGCGATCGAAGCCCAGCCGCCGGCGGACTGCCCGACCACGATCACGTCTCTGGGAATGATGCGCTTCTCGGAGGCCATATAGTCGATGATCCACAGATTGGCCTGCGCCAGCGCAAGGCCGGCATCATGGAAGTTCGGATTGGTGCATTTGCCGACCTTCGAGAAGAACGGCCCATAGAGCGCACGCTCGGGAATATCGATGGCTGCTGCGCCATACCCGCTGCCGACCGGCGCCACCACGAGATAGCCGCGCCTTGCGAACCATTTGGCGGCATCGCGAAATTCCACCAGCGGAAAGAAGCTGCGATCGATCGGGTTGAGCGAAACACCATGGTTCATGATCGCCAGCGGGAAAGGGCCGTCGCCCACGGGGCGCACCAGATAGGCGAACATCGGCAGCGGCAGGGGCAGCGCCCAGATTTCCTCCTGGATGCGGACCTCGTCCGCGGCGTGCGTGGACGATGCGGCCACGAAGACGCTGAGCAAGGTGATCGCGAAAAAATGGAGCAATGCAGGTCCGCGTCGCATCCGGGCCTCCCTCAACCTGAATAGGTTGCGGCCACGACGATCGGGCCGAGCACCGTGAGGACGACATTGCCGACCGCGTAGGGGACGGCGACGCCGAGCACCGGCGTCTGGCTCTCGGCAACGTCGCAGGCGCCGGTGACGGCGGCATCGACCGTCATGGCGCCGGCGAGCGCACCGCAGGTCACGACCGGATTCATGCGCAGCAGATAATAGGCAACCAGCGTTCCCACCGTCATCGGGACCAGCGTGACGACGATGCCCATGCCGATCAGCAACAGACCGTGCGCCTGGATCGCCGACCAGGCGGCAAGACCGTTGCCGAGTCCGATCGCCGCGATGAAGCCGCCGAGGCCGATGTCGCTCAGGGTCTGCTGCGCCGCGGGCGGCATTGCGCCGATGCCCGGCCTGCGCGAACGCAACCAACCGCAGACGAGCCCGGCGATCAGCGCGCCGCCGCCGCCACCGAGTGTCAATGCGACAGTGCCGATTTTGAAGCTGGCAAGGCCGGCCAGAAGACCCACTGCGATGCCCGCAGCGAGAAAGGCGATGTCCGTGCGGTCGCTCGTATTCAGAGCGTGTCCCACTGGCGCCGTTGCCCGCGCGATATTGCCGGTGCTGCCGACCAGCGTCATGACGTCGCCGAGATAGACGCGCGTATCGGGACCGAGCGGCACTTCCCGCCCCATGCGCGTCAGCGCACGCAGGAATACACCGCGTGCATTGTCGCCGAGCCGGTCAACAATTTCGCGCAGTGAGCGGCCGTGCAGCTGGCGGTTTTCAACGAGCACTTCGATCACATTGCCGGGCAGGTTGCGCAGCAGCTCCCCCGCGTCGATCTCGGCCCCGAGGATCGGCTTGGCCGCGACAATCGCGGCAGTCGGACCGGCGATGACGATGTCGTCGCCGGCCTCGAGCACGGTATCCTGCTGCGGCTTGATGTCGGCCCCGCTGCGCACGATCCGCTCTACGACCGTGCGGCCGCCGATCTCCGCCTCGATGGCACCGATGGTACGACCAGCGCCGGCCGAGACGCGATAGGCGCGGGCCTGGAATTTGCGATATGACAGGTTTTCCGTCTTTGGCGGCGTACCGCCCGCGAGCTCCGCCTCGAGCTTTTTCGCCTCCGCCTTCAGATCGATCCGCATCAGCCGCGGCGCGACGAATGGCACGAACAGGAGCGTCAGGATGTAGCCGAGCACGTAGGTCACCGCATAGCCCGCCGCGATGTTGGCTTCCTGCTGCTTCAGCACGTCGCTCTGCAGGCCGAGCTGCGCCAGCGCGCCGGATGCGGTGCCGATCACCGAGGATTGTGTCAGCGCCCCTGCCGTCAGTCCTGCCGCTGTCCCCGTATCCAACGTGAAGACACGCGCGAAGATGAGCACGAGCGCGAGCCCCGTGGCGCCGATCACCAACGCCAGCACGACCTGTGCCAAGGTCCGCACGCTCAGCGAGGCGAAGAATTCCGGTCCAGAACGGTAACCGATCGTAAAGACGAACAGGCTGAACAGGATCGCCCGGAGGATCGGCGGGAACGTGAAGCTCCCGAGTTGCCCGATCAGCACGGCGACGATCAGGATGCAGGCGGTGGTTCCGATCGAGAAGCCGCGAATCCTGATGCGGCCGAGGATGGTGCCGATCGCGATCGCGAGCAGCAGGAAAATTTCCGGTGCGGTGGCGATGATCCACCCGACGGTTTCCATGGCATTCCCCCGGCGCTTTGGCGTGATTTGATTGACGGCGTCGGGATATTGCTTGATCCAGATCAAGCCTTCGCGGCGACATGGCGGCGCCTATGACGCGATGGAATGCTCGCGACAGCCCATATTGCCGACATGAGTACCCTGGACGTCGCAGCCGGTGCGATCCGCCGCGACGAGACAGTCGAGATCGTCCTGCTGCTCGCCTTTGTCGGCGGCTATATCGACGCCTATACCTGGATCATCCACGGCGTGTTGGCGAATGCCCAGACCGCCAACCTGATCTTCCTGTGGGTTCATGCGATGACGGGCAACTGGGCGAAGGCGTTGCACTTCGTGCCGCCAATCCTGGCGTTCGCGGTCGGCATCGTGCTCGCAGCCTGGCTGCGCCGCGCAACGGGCGAGCGGGCCAGCGCGATCAGCACTTTGATCGAGATCCTGCTCTTGATAGCGATCGGCATCCTGCATAATCGGTTGCCAGATCTGGCCGGAACGCTCGGTATTTCCGGCGTGGCGGCGATGCAGTCTGCAATGTTCGTCAAGGTCGAAGGCACTGTGTGCAGCACGGTGATGATCACCAGCAACATGCGTCAGGCCATCGAGAACGTCTTCGCAGTCGCAGCAGGCGACGCACCACTCGGAACGCTGCGCCGCTCGGGCATTTTCATCGCGTTGTGCGTCGTGTTCGGCTTCGGTGCCGCCGCCGGAGCCTTTGCAACCAAAAGCGTTCCCGATCTCGCGCTGGGCCTGCCTGTCGTCGCGCTGCTGGTCGTGCTGCTGCGCTGCGAAGCGCTACGTTCGCAGGAGGGGAGATGAGTGCGCCAATGATCAGGTGAGCGTCGCACAACGAACGGCCTGATCTTTTCGTGTTGCGCTGCGAACGGCACGGTGTCGGCCCGCAGAATGCACGCGACCGTTGACTTGGATCAATGGAGCGAGCCGCGCCGCACCCACGATCCCGCATCACCTTTAGAGGATCGGGAGAGAGAGATGTCCAAGGACGCCAAGCCCGCACGGAAGCGTATCGACCAGTTCTTTTCCGGCCCGGGCGCGCGGGCAGACGACTGGCGCGACCTTGTGGAAGCAGCAAAGACCTGGGCGCGCGTCGGAAATCGCACAGCCTATGACGCGGCGTTGGCCGATCTTTCGATCATCGAAGAATTTCACGGCTATCCCGGTCCGCACCTCATGGCGGCGCTGCGGGAAGCAGCAGTCGCCGGCGACGGTGCGTCGTCGTTCGCCCTTGCGACGCGAATTGCCCAGGCACTGGCGACGCGATCCTTCCGCCAGCATGCCGGCGACTGGAGCGCCAAGGATGACGGCAATGGCGATGCGCCCGAACTGGTGCCGCCGGCTTTTGGCGCGCACACCGCGCGCAGGCCGTATTTCGAGACCCTGATCGTCACCGGCGTATCATCCAGCCAGTGGCCGGCGCTGGCCGCCGAATGGCGCAAGCTGCGGCGCTCGGTCGATGCGTTCATCTATGAACCCGTGATCGTCGGCAGCCTGGAGGACGCTTTCTGCGCGACGATGCTCAATCCGAACATCGGAGCAGTCATCATCAACGAGGGCTTTGGCCTGCGTTCGCGCCACGATGCGCCGGTGTTGCGCTCGATCATGGCCTCGGCAGGTCTCAACGACGAGACGGACGCTTCGGCGTTGCGGCTCGCCCAGATCATCAAGCGCGTCAGGCCCGAGCTCGACCTTTATATGATCTCGAACCGGGACGTGGAGGAGTTGGCGGGTAATCCCGAGGCGGATGTGGTCCGGCGCATCTTCTATTCCGTTGAAGAACTGCTGGAACTGCATCTGTCGATCCTCGAAGGCATCCAGGATCGCTACGACACGCCGTTCTTCGACAATCTGAAGAAATATGCGCAGCGTCCGATCGGCACCTTCCACGCGCTGCCGATCGCGCGCGGCAAGTCGATCTTCAAGTCCGACTGGATCCGGGACATGGGCGAGTTCTACGGCCCGAACCTGTTCCTGGCCGAGAGCAGCGCCACCACCGGCGGTCTCGACAGCATGCTGGAGCCGACCGGCAACATCAAGAAGGCGCAGGAGAAGGCGGCGAGGGCGCTCGGCGCCGACCGCGTCTTCTTCGTCACCAACGGCACCTCGACGTCGAACAAGATGGCGGTGCAGGCGCTGCTCGCGCCGGGCGACATCGCGATCGTCGACCGCAATTGCCACAAGTCGCATCACTACGGCATGGTGCTGGCCGGCGCGCAGCCGCTCTACGTCGAAGCCTTCCCGATGACGGAATATTCGATGTACGGCGCGGTGCCTCTGAAGACCATCAAGCAGGCGCTGCTGGGCGCCAAGGCCGATGGCCGGCTCGACCGCGTCAAGATGGTCGACCTGACAAACTGCACCTTCGACGGCCATATCTACAACACAAGGCGGGTGATGGAGGAATGCCTAGCCATCAAGCCCGACCTGATCTTCCTCTGGGACGAAGCCTGGTTCGGCTTCGCGCGCTTCTCGCCATTCCTGCGCCGCCGCACCGGACTTGGGGCGGCCAACGAGATCGAGGCATGGATGCGCGATCCCAGGTCGGTCGCGGCCTATGAGAAGCAGCAGGCCGAGCTCGGCAAGAACCCGTCCGACGAGGTGCTGCTCAAGACCCGGCTGATCCCGGACCCCCGACAGATCCGGCTGCGCGTCTACCAGACCAACTCGACCCACAAGTCGATGTCGGCGATCCGCCAGGGCTCGATGCTCTCGGTCAAGGACGTCGAATTCCACACCGTCGAGCAGCAGTTCAAGGAAGCTGTGTTCACCCACGCCTCGACAAGTCCGAACCAGCAGTTGATCGCGAGCCTCGACGTCTCACGGCGGCAGATGGAGCTGGAGGGCTATGGCCTCGTCGCCAATGCGATCGAGATCGCGTTCGCGATCCGGCAGGCCGTCAACAACAATCCGCTGATCTCGAAATATTTCCGCATCCTCGGTGCCGACGCCATGGTGCCGGCGCAGTACCGCCAGAGCGGTTTCACCGACTTCCTCGCCCCCGGCGTCAATTGGGCGAATACGCTGAAGAGCCTGGACGAGGACGAGTTCTGCCTCGACCCGACCCGCATGACGCTGGTATGCGGCATGGCCGGCTATGACGGCACGCAGTTCAAAGGCATTCTCGCCAACGAGTACAACATCCAGGTCAACAAGACCTCCCGCAACTCGGTGCTGGTCCAATCCAACATCAACAACACTCGCAGCGACGTCGCGCATCTCGTTCGCGTGCTCGCCGAGATCGCGGGCGAGATCGACCGCGGCCTGGCCCAGGGCGGTGCCAATGCGCGAAAGACCTTCGAGGCACGGGTGACGAGCCTCATGAAGGACGTGCCCGATCTGCCGAACTTCTCGCATTTCCATCCGAGCTTCCGCGGCGATGCTGGCACCAAGACCAACGAGGGCGACATCCGCAGCGGCTTCTACGCGGCCTATGACGTCGCCGGCTGCGAGCACATCCGCCTCAACGATCCCGAGATCGACCGGCGGCTGAAGGCCGGGCCCGAGCTCGTCTCGGCCAACTTCGTGATCCCGTATCCGCCGGGCTTCCCGATCATGGTGCCCGGCCAGGTCATCACCCAGGAGACGATCGACTTCATGCGCAAGCTCGATGTGAAGGAGATCCACGGCTACGACGCCAAGGAAGGGCTGAAACTCGTACGGACGGAAGCCTTGGCCAAGCTCGGCAGGCCAAAGCCCAGCGCCCAGCCGAAGCTCAAGGCCGCGTCATAGGTCGGGAGGGGACGAACATGCAGGCATTTTTCCAGTTCTTGCAGCAGTACCCGTATCTGCTGCTGTTCTTCGTGGTCGGTCTCGCCGTCTATATCGGCCGAGCCAGCATCAAGGGTTATGGCCTCGGCATGGTCGCCGGTGCCATCGTGGTCGGCGCGGGCATCTCGGTCTGGGCATCCAGCTATGGCGTGAAGCTGGAGTTGAACAACTTCGCCAAGAGCCTGTTCTACTATCTCTTCATGTACGGCGTCGGCCTGCGCGTAGGTCCGTCCTTCGTCAACAGCCTGCGGGGCGACGGGATCAAATTCTTGTTCCTCGCGGTGGTGTCGAGTGTGATCGGCCTGACCCTCGTCGTGCTTGGGGCGAAGCTCTTCGCATTGCCGCCCGGTGCGGCTGGCGGAATGCTGGCGGGATCGCAGACCATGTCGGCGGCGATCGGCTCGGCCGAGCAGGCCGTCACGTCGGGAGTCGTGAAACTGCCTGACGGGATGAAGCCCGAGGATGCCTCCGGCATGATCGCTTTGTCCTACGGTATTACCTACATTTGGGGCACCGTCGGCATCATCCTGATCTGCAAATACCTGCCGCGCTGGTGGGGCGTCGATGCCAAGGCCGCCGCCAAGAAGTATGAGCAGGAGTTCGGCGTCAAAGATCTCGAAGGCGGCGCCCTGACCGGCTACCGTCAGTTCGGTCTGCGGGCCTACCGGCTGGAAAATCCTGCGACGATCGGGATGAGCATCGCCAAATTCCGCACGGTCAATCCCGAGTACCGTATCGTCAATGTCGGGCGCAATGGTGAGCCGCAGGGGGCTGATCCCGAGCTCGTGCTGCAGAAGGGCGATATCGTCGCGCTGGGCGGATCGACCGAGCATCTGACTGAGAAGATGGGCCTGATTGGTCCGGAGGTCGCCGATGCCAAGACGCTCGGTATACCCATGGACCAGGCGGAAATCGTCGTCTTCAACAAGGACGTCGTCGGGCGGACCTTCGAGTCCTTCCGCGACACGGCCATCGCCGGCCAGCTGCAGGTGACCAAGGTCGAGCGGGGCGGGGTGCAGATCCCGGCCGGTCTCAAGACCAAGCTGGAGCGCATGGACATCGTCTCGGTGGTCGGCCTGAAGTCGGCGGTCAACGAGCTCGGCGAGATGTGGGGCCGCATCGCGCGCGCCAACACCTCGACCGACTTGCTGACCCTGTCGGTCGGCATGATCATCGGCTTCCTCATCGGCATGATCGAATTCCCCGCCTTCGGTGCCAAGGTCGGTCTCGGCAATGCCGGCGGGTTGTTGCTGTCCGGCGTGATCGTGTCCTCGGTCGTGTCGCGGCTGCGCTTCTTCGGCAATACGCCGAACGCGGCGCGAAACGTGCTCGAGGATCTCGGCCTCGTTGTGTTCGTCGCGATCGTCGGGGTCAATGCCGGCGCCGGCCTGTTGGCTCAGCTCACCGGCGCGCTCGCGCTCAAGATCTTCATCGTCGGCTTCATCGCGTGCACGATCCCGCCGTTCATCGTCTGGGCGATCGGCTTCCACGTCTTCAAGATCAATCCGGCGGTGCTGATGGGCGGCGTTGCCGGCGCGCGGTCGCATTCCGGCCCGTGCCGCGAGGCCGCGGTCGAGATCCAGAGCTCCGTGCCCTGGATCGGATTCCCGGTCGGCTATGCCGTCTCGGGCATCCTTCTCACCATCTTCGGCTACTTCGCGATGATCCTGGCTCAATAAGGGGAAGAAAACGTCATGAGAAAACTGTCCTTCGGCGCCGTCCTGGTCGCTTCGCTCGCCGCTGTTGCCGGCTTCAGCACGTCCGCGCGTGCCGACACCGGCCAGGTCGCGGTCGTCTTCACCAAGGGTGGCTTCATCGTCGGCGCCGGTGGCGGTGAGGGCGTTCTGGTCTACCGGGGCAAGAAATACCCATTCACGGTGTCTGGCATGAGCGTGGGCCTCACCATCGGAGCGTCGACCACGAAGTTCGTCGGCCGCGCGCTCAATCTAAAGGGGCCGGCGTCGATCGAAGGCTCTTATGCCGTGGGAGGAGCGGGTGGGGCAATCGCCGCAGGTGCCGGCGCCGTTCAGTTGCAAAACAGCAATGGCGTGATCCTCCAGCTCAGCGGCCCGCGGGTCGGCGCGGAAGTATCGGCTGCAGTCGGTGGCGTCACGATCCGCCTGAAATCGAGTTGAAGGGGTCGTATGGCCATTGAGCGATCGACGGCAGCATCGGGCCCCTAGGGCATGATCCGGAAAAGTGTGTAGCGGTTTTCCGAATAGAACATGCTCAAACAACAACCTGAAGCGCGATGACGATTCATTCCAATCGCATCGCGCTTTAGCGGCCTGACGCTGCTCAATAGCGCTGCGCGACGAAACTCATTTTCTTGAGGCTGGCCTGGTCGTTGTAGCGTCCCTTGTCGGAGCGCTTCGGCAGCTTGATCTTGTCCTTCTTGATGCGCTTGTAGGGGATGGCGCCGAGAAGGTGCGCGATGCAGTTGAGCCGCGCCCTTCGTTTGTCGTCAGAGCGGACGATGTTCCAGGGCGCATCCTTCGTGCTGGTCTTCTTCAGCATCAGGTCGCGTGCGCGCGAATAGTCGTACCAGCGACGGAAGGATTCCAGGTCCATCGGACTGAGCTTCCACTGTCGGACCGGGTCGTCGATGCGGGCCTTGAAACGGCGCTCCTGCTCGTCCATGCCGACCTCGAGCCAGATCTTGATCAGGATGATGCCGCCGTCGATGACGTATTTCTCCATCTGCGGGCACAGGTTGAGGAAACGCTCGTGCTCGGCGGGGGTGCAGAAGCCCATGACGTACTCGACACCGGCGCGGTTGTACCAGCTCCGGTCGAAGATCACGATCTCGCCGCCGGCCGGAAATCGCTCCATGTAGCGCTGGAAGAACAATTGTGTCTTCTCGCGGTCGGACGGCGCGGGCAGGGCGACGACCCGGAACACGCGCGGGCTGACCTTCTCGGTGATCGCCTTGATCGTGCCGCCCTTGCCGGCGGCGTCCCGACCCTCGAACAGGACGATGACCCGGAGCTTGTTTTCCCGCACGTAGTCCTGGAGATGGCACAGCTCGACCTGGAGCTTCTCGAGCTCCTTCTCGTAATCCTTCCGCTTCATCCGCTCCGCAGGGCCGTCCTTCGCCATGCCGATCCCACCTGTTGCTAATCGTCCCAGGAAATGGTCACGCCGATGTCGCCGGGCACGCCGCCGGGAAAATCGATGATCTGATAGGCGATGCGATAGCCGCGCGGCTTCAGATAGTCGGTCCAGAGCTGGAAGATTTCCTTGGGAATCCCCGTCAGGGTGTTCTCCCAGCCCTTTTCCATCTGATTGATGGCGCGGCCCTTGTCCGTGCACAGCGAGTTGGGGAAACGATAGACCAGCACTTCCGTGAGGCCGTTGCGCACCGCGCGCTGGATAATGGTCGAGGCGAGCTTGATCTTCTCCTCCTCGGTCTTGCCCGAGGGCTTGCTCAAGCGCTCGATCAAGGCGCGCTTCTCGGCCTCGGCCGCGGCGGCAAGGCGCACATATTCCTCCGCCTTTTCGGCTTCCTTGAGGGCGGCTTCCTTACGAATCTGGGCGGCGTTGGGGATGAGATCGTCTAGGCCGGGCATGGCGGGCGGCTCCTGATGATGACGCGATCAGCATGCGGCAGACGCTAGGTCGGCTCGACTGCGTTCCCTTGACTCAAATCAAACAAACGCGAACATACCCGAACACAGTGCCGCCCATGGACGTTTTGATCGGGAGAGACGTTTGAGCGAGCAGCTTCATCCGATGGCACCGCATCATCTGCCGTTCTATCTCGCACCGGGGAGCGGGACCGACACGCTGATGGTGGTGATGGGCGTATTCCTGATCGGGGCCGTGCTCTGGGTCGGCACGCTCTACTGGAAACTGCACAGCCTGCCCGAGCGGATGGCGCACAAAACGCATAAGCTGCAGTTCGAGTTAGTCGCCGTGCTCGGCCTGATCTCGCTGTTCACGCACATGCACATCTTCTGGATCGCCGGACTGCTCCTCGCGATGATCGATCTTCCGGATTTCGGCACGCCGCTGCGCAGCATTGCAGGGTCCGTCGAGAAGATCGCCGACGCGACGCCGGCCTCCGATACGGAGGAAATCCAGGCCGAGGCCGCCGTCACGCCGCCTCCCGCGGACAAGCCGGGACCCGCCAAGGAGAAGGAGCGCAGTCATGCTTGAGCTGCTGATCTGCTCCCTCGTCACGATCCTTCCGGACTACCTGTACCGCCGCTACGCCCAGGGCAAGCGCTTTGGTAAGGAGATCACCTTCTTCTCGGTCTGGTACGAACTGCGCTGGGGCATCACCGCCTGCCTGATGCTGACGGTGTCGTTGATCACCATGATCTTCTACTTCCATCCGGCGACGTCGTCGGCGACGCTCTATTTCCGCACGGTGCCCATCCTGCCCGAGGGCTCTGGGCGGGTCGCGGACGTCAACGTGGGTTTCAGCGCACCCGTGAAGAAGGGCGATGTGCTGTTCACGCTCGACAGCTCGAAGCAGAGGGCTGCGGTCGAGACCGCCAAGCGGAAGGTCGCAGAAGTCGATGCCGCCATGCAGACGGCGCAGGCCGATGTGGTCAAGGCCGAGGCGCAGCTCGGCGAAGCGAGGGCCAACTACCAGCAGGCCAAAGACGAGCTCGAGGTCAAGACCGAACTCCAGCGCCGCAATCCCGGTATCGTTCCACAGCGTGACATCGACAAGCTCCAGGTGCTGGTCGATCAGCGACAGTCCGGCATCGACGCCGCGACGGCGGCGAAGCAGTCGCTGTCCTTGCAGGTCTCGGCTCTGCTGCCGGCCCAGAAGGCCAGCGCCGAAGCCGCCCTCGATCAGGCCCAGGTCGATCTCGACAAGACGTCTGTGCGTGCCGGCGTCGATGGCCGGGTCGAGCAGTTCCTGGTTCGCCCCGGCGACGTCGTCAACCAGCTGATGCGCCCCGCCGGCGTTCTCGTTCCCGAGGGTGCGGGCCGCAAGGCGCTCCAGGCCGGTTTCGGCCAGATCGAGGCGCAGGTGATGAAGCAGGGCATGGTCGCGGAAGCGACTTGCATCTCGAAGCCATGGGTCATCATTCCCATGGTGATCACGACGGTGCAGGACTACATCGCGGCCGGACAGTTTCGTTCCGGCGAGCAGCTCATCGATCCGCAGAATGCGGTCCGTCCCGGCACGATCCTGGTTTTCCTGGAGCCGCTCTACAAGGACGGTCTCGACGGTGTCACGCCGGGCTCGAGCTGCATCATCAACGCCTATACCAGCAACCACGAGGTGATTTCGGCCAAGGACACCCCGACCAGCCGGAAGATCGCGCTGCACGTCGTCGACGGCGTCGGCCTCGTGCACGCGCTGCTGCTGCGGATCCAGGCGCTGTTGCTGCCGATCCAGACGCTCGTGCTGAGCGGCGGGCATTGAACGAGCAAAGAGGACGGACGAGACGTGGTCGCCGAAAGTCGTCCTCGCCTGCCATGTCGGCTGCCTGCGCCTATTATGCGCCGTCCTGCGCGCAAGTCGTGGGCGCCTATGGCCGCGTCGTCACGCGCTGCTGAGGCCTGCCTCGGGGGCTGTCCGTATGGTGCGATTCCAGCTATTATTGCCTGGAAAGCAGCTGCCGTAAGCTGTGAGGGTGCAGCATGAGCGGGGGCGCGTGCATAGACTGGCTGAAGCCACGGCTCGCGGCTGCGCTCCTCTGTTTCGGCCTGCTCGTGGCCGAGTGCCTCTCGGCCGGGCAAGCCGGTGCGGTCGAGCGGAGCCGGCGCGGCGAGCTCAAACGCGTGCTGTTGCTGCATTCCTTCGGCCGCGAGTTCCGGCCGTGGAGCGAATATGCGCGCGACATCAAGTCCGAGCTCGAGCGGCAATCGCCCTGGCCGCTCGATATCCAGGAGCACGCGCTGCTCACCGCGCGCTTCAACAACCCTGGTCCCGAGGCGCCGTTCGTCGAATATCTACACTCGTTGTACCAAGGTGCGGTGCCGGACATCGTCTTGAGCATCGGCGCGCCTGCCGCCCGGTTTGCGCAGAAATATCGCGCCAGGCTGTTCCCCGATGCGCCGTTGATCCTCTCCGCGGTCGAGCATCGGCTGATTAATCGCACCGACCTCTGCGACAACGATGTCGTAGTGGCCGTCCGCAACGATTTTGTCGCGGCCTTCGACAACATTCTTCAGGTCCTGCCTGATACAAAATCGATTGGAATTGTGGTCGGAGCCTCGCCGCTCGAGAGGTTTTGGACGGAGGAGCTGAAGCGGGAGCTGAAACCTTTTGCGGAGCGGATCGAACTCGTCTGGTACTCGGATTTGTCCTTCGAGGAGATCCTGAAGCGCTCATCGAAGCTCCCGTCTCACACCGCGCTGTTCTGGGGGCTGATGTCCGTCGATGCGGCCGGGGTCGTCTATGAGAGCGACTGGGCGCTGCGCAGCCTGCGTGCCGTCGCGAACGCCCCGATCTTTTCCTACCAGGAGCCGTTTTTCGGCGAGGGCACGGTCGGCGGACCGATGCACTTGATTGGGGAAACGACATCGAGAACGGTCAGCGCCGCGATCGGTATTCTCGGCGGTGCGAAACCTGCGAGCATCAATTACGAGCCGATCGCTTTCGCCGCGCCGCGTTACGATTGGCGGGAGTTGCAGCGCTGGGACATCAGCGAAAGCCGCCTGCCCAAGGGAAGCACCATCCTGTTTCGCGAGCCGAGTATCTGGCAGCGCTATCACTGGCAGATGCTGATGATCTCGGCTGTGTTCCTGGTCCAGACCGGACTCATCAGCGGGCTCCTGCACGAGCGTCGCCGGCGCCGCGTCGCCGAAGTCGAATCGCGTCAGCGGCTGGCGGAACTCGCCCACGTCAACCGCTACTCGGCAGTTGGCGAGCTGACCACATCGATCGCACATGAACTGAACCAGCCACTCGGATCGATTCTGACCAATGCGGAGACTGCAGAGCTCATGCTCAGGGCCGCTCAGCCCGACCTTGTCGAGATTCAGCAGATCCTCGCCGACATCAGAAGGGACGACCAACGGGCGAGCGAGGTGATCCGTAGGCTGCGCAGCGTTCTGAAAAAGACCCCGTTCGAGGTCAAGCACATCGAGCTCAACGATACAGTGCGCGAAGCAATCGATCTGGTGAAGGCCCTCGCTCAGGGACGCCGGATCACGTTGAGCTATTTGCCGGCCCTGGCCGGCCTTCACGTCAAGGGTGATCCGGTCCAGCTTCAGCAGGTCATTCTCAACCTGATCATCAACGCAATGGATGCGATTTCCGATGCGGACGCCGGAAAGCGGGAGGTCAGCGTGTCGACGCTCAGCACCGGCAATCAGGCCGAGATCAGGATCGCCGACACCGGGCCCGGAATACCCGCCTCCGATCTCGTAGGCCTGTTTGATCCGTTCTTCACGACCAAACCGCAAGGCATGGGCATGGGCCTTGCAATCGCCAGGACCATCGTCGAGGCCCATCACGGCACGATCGCTGCTGCGAACCAGCCTGCGGGCGGCGCGCTGTTCACGATCCGGCTCCCGGTCGCGCGCTGAGCTTGCGGTATCTTGATCTTGATCAAGCATCACGGTGCTGAAGCCGTTCTCTCTCGGTCGCATGACGAGTACGACAGGCGAGCGTGAGGCGTATGAGACGTCGTGACTTCATGACGCTGGTTGGTGCTGCTGCTGCGTTGCCGGTCCTGGCGAAAGCCCAGGACCGAATGCCCGCCGTCGGCGTGCTGACGGGCAATGTCGCTGGTGATCCCGGCGCGCAAATGCGCGTGGATGCCTTTCAGCAGGGTCTCACCGATCGAGGCTGGATCGCCAACCAGAACTACCGCCTGGAGGTGCGCTGGCCGGGCCCCGATCCGGCGCGCCAGAAGCTGGAGGCGCTCGAGCTCGTCGCCGCGGCGCCGGACGTGCTGCTCTCGACCAGTACGGGATCAACACGGGCGCTGCGCGATGCAACGCAACGAATTCCGATCGTCTTCGTGGGGCTTTCCGATCCGGTAGGGACGGGGCTTGTCGCCGATCTGGCCCGGCCGGCCGGAAATCTGACCGGCTTTTCGCTCTATGAGCATTCGATGAGCGGGAAGTGGCTCGGCCTTTTGAAGGACATGGTGCCGGGAATGAGCCATGCGCCCTGCTGTTCAACCCGGAATCGGCACCCTACGGACCGTTCTATGTTCAAGCGGCGCACCAGATGGAAAGCCGTCTCGGCCTCAAGATCGCCGGTGCGAGCGTTCGCAGCGGTCCGGGGATCGCGGCAGCGATCGAGACGGCGGCGCGCACAGGCGGCGGCCTCGTCGTGCTGCCGGATGGCGGCTTCTTCGGAACCCACAGCACGATGGCCATTGCATTGCTGGCGCAGCGGCGCGTGCCCGCCATCTTCGCAGTCCGTTTCTACGCGTCGAATGGCGGGCTGATATCGTGTGGTGCAGATCTGACCCAGCAATTTCGTGATGGCGCCGGCTATGTCGACCGTCTCCTGCGCGGTGCCGATATCAGCACTCTCCCGGTGCAATTTGCCACCAGGTTCGAGCTCGTCATCAACATGAAGACAGCCAGGGCCCTCGGCCTGACGGTGCCGAACCGGCTTCTGGTGGATGCCGAGCTGATCGAATGATTATTCGATCTTGCGCTGCAGCAGCCGCGATGACCCGTTTCGTTGATCTCGATCAACAAATGCTTGCGCCCCGGCTTGATCCTCCCGCACTGAAGTCCGAGGGAGGATGTGATGTTTCGTTGCGGCAAGACCCTGATGGCGCTGGCGCTGTTGATGGCAACTTCGGTCGCCGCAATGGCGCAGGCCCCAACGACGCCTGCAGCCCCGGCGCCGCAGGCGCAGCCTGCCAGCCCGCCCGCACCGGCGGCCGAGCTCCTGAAGCCCGAGCAACTCGAGGCCCTCGTCGCGCCGATCGCGCTTTATCCGGACGAGTTGCTCGCCAATGTACTGGCCGCCTCGACCTATCCGCTGGAGGTGGTGCAGGCCGACCGCTGGCTGAAGGAGCGCAAGAGCCTGAAGGGCGATGCGCTGAAGACGGAAGTGGAAAAGCAGGGCTGGGACGACAGCGTCAAGGCGCTGGCCAGCACCGCCGATGTCCTCGCGATGATGAGCGAGCAGCTCGACTGGACCAAGAAGCTGGGCGATGCCTTCCTCGCCCAGCAGCCCGACGTGATGGACGCGATCCAGCGTCTGCGCAACAAGGCCTATGACAACAAGAAGCTCGTCACTACCAAGCAGCAGAAGGTCAGTGTCCAGTCTCAGGAAGGCAAGCAGGTCGTCGTGATCCAGCAGGCCGATCCCGCGGCGATGTACGTGCCGTATTACGACCCGGCGACGGTCTACGGCAGCTGGCCCTATGCGGAGTATCCGCCTTATTATTGGGGCTACCCGTCTTATATCGGCGCCGGCGTGGTCGCGGCTGGCATCGCGTTCGGCACGGCCTGGGCGATCGGACGCTGGGGCAATTACTGGGGCGGCGGCTGCAACTGGGGCAACCGCAACGTCTATGTCAACCATCGCACCACGAACATCGGCAATGGCTGGCAGCACAATCCGGCGCATCGCGGCGGTGTGCGCTACAACAACAGCAATGTTCAGCAGCGCTTCGGCAACAACAATCTGAAGGCCGGCGTGTCGGACCGGATGGATTTCCGCGGCCGTGACGGCAACCAGGTGCTGCGCCCCGACCAGGGTGCCGGGGACCGGGCGGGAGATCGTGCGGGTGATCGCGGCGGTCCAGGAGATCGCGCAGGGGATCGCGCCGGCAATCGTGGCGACCGTCCGGGCGCGGGCGATCGCCCCAGCGCAGGGACGCGCGACCGGCCTGGCGGCGGCGATCGTGCCGGTGCCGGTGATCGTGCCAAGGGCGCGACCAAGGGCGGCGGCGATCGCGCCAAGGCTGCGAACCGCGCCGGCGGCGGTTCGGCCAATCGTGGCGGCGGCAATCGTGGCGGGGCCATGAACGTCTCCTCCGGCCGCTCGGCTGCCGCAGCATCCGCACGCGGCCGTGCCAGCATGGCGAGCATGCCGCGCGGTGGCGGCGGCGGACCAAGCTTTGCCGGGCGTGGAGGCGGTGGCGGAATGGCGATGCGTGGCGGCGGTGGTGGCGGTTTCCGGGGCGGTGGTGGCGGCGGCCGGCGCTCGGATATCGTGCTCAAGCATGACATCGTCCTGCTCGGACACCTCTCGAACGGCCTTGGCTATTATCGCTTCAGCTATATCGGCAGCGACAAGGCCTATGTCGGCGTGATGGCGCAGGAGGTCGAGCAGGCGATGCCCGCTGCCGTGACCCGCGGCAGCGACGGCTATCTGCGCGTCCATTACGAAAAACTCGGGCTGCCGTTCCGCACCTATCGCGACTGGCTCGCCGGCGGCGCGAAGATTCCTGCGGAGGTGATGCCATGACCGGCATGAAATCGTTTAGCCGTGCGCTGCTACCCGGCGTCCTCGCGCTCGCGCTGCTCGGATCGGCCTCTCTCGCACAGGAATCCTACAAGACACCGGAAGAGGCCGCGTCTGCCCTTGCCGCCGCGGTCAAGAGCGGCCCGAAAGACATCTTGAAAGTGCTCGGCAGGAATGCGGAGGACATCGTGTCGTCCGGCGACGAGGTTGCCGACAACGACATTCGGGCGCGCTTCACTGCGATGTACGACGCCAAGCACGGCATCAAGGCGGAGGGCAACAAGACCGCCACCTTGATGCTCGGGCCGGACGATTTTCCGTTTCCAATTCCGCTGGTCAACACCAGGACGGGTTGGGCGTTCGACACCGACGAGGGACGCATCGAGGTGCTGCGCCGTCGCATCGGACGCAACGAGCTCGACGCGATCCAGACCGCGCTCGCCTTCGTCGACGCGCAAAACGAATATGCCGAAAAGGACCGCGGCGAGGGCGTCGGCGTCTACGCGCAGCGCATCGTCTCCTCGCCCGGCAAGAAGGACGGCCTGTTCTGGCGCGACGACAGCGACCCGAGTCCGCTCGGCGCGCTCGCGGCCGAAGCCTCGAAGGAGGGCTATCGCGGCGGTGATGTCGGGCCTGTACCTTATCACGGCTATTACTTCCGGATCCTCAAAGGGCAGGGGCCGGATGCGCCCGGCGGTGCGCTCAACTACGTCGTCAAGGGCAAGATGATCGGTGGCTTCGGCCTGATCGCCTGGCCCGCGGAATACGGCAATTCGGGCGTCATGACCTTCCTCGTCAATCATGACGGCGTCGTCTATCAGAAGGATCTCGGCAAGCGCACCGAGTTCATCGCGCAACGCACCACATTGTTCGATCCCGACGAGACCTGGAAGAAGGTCGATGCCGCAAAACCCTGAGCCGCGCGTGCGCGCATTTCGCCTGATCGCGCTGCTCCTGCTTGCGCTCGGGCTGACCCTGCCGGCAGCGCCGTCCTTCGCGCAGGCCACCGGTCAGGTCAGAGTGAAGATCGTCAAGGCGGGATTCCTGGCCGGCGGTGGCGTGGGCAGCGGCGTGTTGACGTACCGCGGCAAGACCTACCCCTTCAACGTCAGCGGCGTGAGCCTGGGCATCACGGTCGGTGCAACGGTCGGCCGCCTCGACGGCTGGGCATCCGGTATCCGGGAGGTCAGTGACTTCGCCGGCAACTACAGCTCCGTCGGCGGCGGCTTTGCGCTGGTCGGCGGCGCCAATGGTGTGCACCTGCGCAATGAAAAGGGCGTCACGATGGTGCTGCAAGGCCCGAAGGCGGGACTCGAGCTGGCGGCCAATATCAGTCGGATCACGATCGCTTTGAGGTGAGGCTCAAGCCGGGCGCGCGGATCAAAGCGTGAGCGACAGGTGCACCGTTCTCGGATCGTCACTCCGCGCGAGCTTGAAGCCCGCCTTCGCGAACACGCTGCGCATGGGCATGTTGTCGGACAGAACCTCGGCTGTGAGCTCTCTTACGCCTTGTTCGCGCGCGATGTCTGTCAGGTGCCTCAGCAACAGCGAGCCCACTCCGCGACCTTGCCAAGCATCCACCACGACGAAGGCCATCTCTGCCCGACCGGGCTCGACGATGACGTACCGGCCGCCGCCGATAATGGCGTATCGACCCTGTTCCTCGGCGAGAGCGGCCAGCGCAACGTGATTGCTGAAATCCACGTCCATGAAGAAGGCACGCTCCTTCTCCGAGAAATGTCGCTTCAAAACGAAGAACCGGCTTTGCAGCGATTGCGGTCCAGTGCGCGCGATGGCCGCGAGCATGTCCGCCTCGTCGCTGGCGCGAAGCGCGCGGATATGGATCGCAGTGCCGTCCTTCAGGACGGTTTGGACGCTGTAAGTTGCAATTTGTGACATGCTGATGTCGCTCGTCAAAATGCCGTCCAGCCGCGTCTCATGCCTTATAATGCAGGATAGACGCCTCCGAAGCGTGCAGATCATCTTGACCTAGATCAACGTTCGTCCTCGCCCGGCGCCGTCAATTGGCCAAGGCGACGGAGAGGTCGAAGACATGTCCATGCACAAGATGCAAATTCCGGGCGGCCCCATGTCGGGGCTGGTCGCCTCGGCAGTCGAATACCTCGTCGATGCGGGACAGCGCAGTATCCTGTTCCTGGATATCATGCGCCGGCGCGGAGACCAGTACAGGGAACACCTCGCGCAAACCGCCCCGCATGTTCTGCAATACGCGGCGGAGTTGATCATGGACGGGCGCCAGCTCGCCGAACCCGTCAATTACGCGCTGGTGCGCATCGTTCCGCCCGCCAATGTCGAGATCGACATGAACCGGCGGCCGTTCGTCGTGGTCGATCCGCGTGCGGGCCACGGCCCCGGCATCGGCGGCTTCAAGGCCGACAGCGAGATCGGCGTGGCGATGAAAGCAGGCCATCCCTGCTACTTCATCGGATTCCTGCCGGACCCGATGCCCGGTCAGACCATCGAGCGCATCGCGCGTGCCGAAGCCATCTTCATCGAAAAGGTCATGAGCCTTCACCCGGATGCCGACGGCAAGCCCTGCGTGATCGGCAATTGTCAGGCCGGATGGGCCGTCATGATCCTGGCCTCGCTACGTCCCGAGCTGTTCGGCCCGCTGATCATCGCCGGCGCGCCGCTGGCCTATTGGGCCGGCGTGCATGGAAAATATCCGATGCGCTACTCGGGCGGACTGTTGGGCGGAAGCTGGTTGACGGCCCTGACCTCCGATCTCGGCGCCGGCAAGTTCGATGGTGCTTGGCTGGTGCAGAACTTCGAGAACCAGAACCCGTCGAATACGCTCTGGACCAAGCAATACAACGTCTATTCCAAGGTCGACACCGAGGCGGATCGTTATCTCGAATTCGAGCGTTGGTGGGGCGGCCACGTCAACCTGAACGCCGAGGAGATCCAATTCATCGTCGATGAGCTGTTCGTCGGCAACAACCTCGCGGCCGGCAACATCGAAATGTCCGATGGCCGGAAGGTCGACCTTCGCAACATCAGATCCCCGATCGTGGTGTTCTGCTCGGAGGGCGACAACATCACGCCGCCGCAGCAGGCGCTGCATTGGATCCTCGATTGCTATGCCGATGTCGATGAGATCAGGGCCTATGGCCAGACCATCGTCTACACCGTGCACCAGAACATCGGCCATCTCGGCATCTTCGTCTCCGGCGGCGTTGCCAAGAAGGAGCACGCGGAATTTTCCAGCAACATCGACCTCATCGACGTTCTGCCGCCCGGCCTCTATGAAGCGACATTCGAAGCGAAGGATGAGGAAACCGCAAGTTCGGATCTGGTCGTCGGCCAGTGGGTGATGCGCTGCGAGGCGCGGACGCTCGACGACATCCGCGCCATGGGCGGCAATTCGCCTGAGGACGAGCGACGCTTTGCCACCGCCAAACGAATCTCGGAAATCAACCTGGCGGCCTACCAGAAGTTCGTCCAGCCATGGCTCAAGCGCATGGTGACGCCACAGATGGCCGAATGGGCTCACAACATGCATCCGCTGCGGCTGCAATACGAGCTGTTCAGCAGCCAGAATCCTTTCATGGCGACGGTGAAATCATTGGCCGAGAAGGCCGCCGAGAAGCGCAAGCCGGTCGCTGCGGACAATCCGTTCCTGGCGTTCCAGGAGCAGATCTCGAAGCAGGTCGTTCACGCCCTCGACAGCTGGCGCGATTCACAGGAGGCGCTCAGCGAAGCGATGTTCCTCAGCGTCTACGGATCCCCGGCGCTCCAGGCGGCGGTCGGGATCGATCCGACGTCCACGCCGTCGCGTCGGCGTGAGATGTCCGCCGAGCATCGCACCATGCTCGAGAAGCGCATTGCCGAGCTGAAGTCGCGGATCGGTGAGGGCGGCCTCCGTGAAGCGGCGTTGCGCGCTTTGCTCTATGTCGGCTCGGCACGGGGGATGGTGGACGAACGCAGCATCGAGGCTCTGCGCCGGGTCCGCCGGGATCATGGCGGCGCACGCATGTCTCTTGCCGAGTTCAAGATGCTGGTACGCGAGCAGTTCTTCATGCTGCTGCTCGACCGGGAAGGGGCGCTCGCTGCAATCCCGAAATTGCTGCCTGACGACATGAACGTTCGCCGCGCAGCATTCGAGGCGATCGAGCAGGTGTTGTCGGCCAGTGCGGATGTCACCGGCGAGCGCGCAAACCGGCTGCGGCAGATCGCTGGCCTGTTTGGTCTCGAGACCGCGGACGGTTCCGAAAGGGCATCGAACGTAGCCCCTTTCGATCCCAAGGCGAAGGCGTCGTAGCGCGAGTTGCGAGGATCGGGAGCGACATCATGTCAGCAGATGCGACGGCTACGCAGTCTCCCAGCAAGTATGACCGCCTGATCGCGGCGGCCAGGGCAATCCCGCCGACGCCGACCGTCGTGGTGCATCCCTGCGATGAGACATCCTTGCGAGGCGCCGTCGACAGCGCGTCTGCCGGCATCATCCGGCCGATCCTGGTCGGATCGGAGCGGAAGATCAGGGATATTGCTGCCAGGTTCGGCCTGGACATCTCGGGTTACGAGATCGTGGATGCCGCGCACAGCGACGAAGCCGCGGCGAAGGGTGTCGAATTGATCCATGCCGCGCGGGGCGAATTGCTCATGAAGGGCAGCCTTCATACCGACGAGCTGATGCGGGCCGTCACGGCCAAGGTCGGGGGATTGCGGACCGATCGGCGCATCAGCCATGTTTTCGTCATGGATGTGCCGGCCTACGCCGAGACGATCTTCGTCACTGACGCCGCAATCAACATCTTCCCAGATCTGGACGCCAAGCGGGACATCATTCAGAACGCGATCGACCTCTACAATCAGGCGGGCTTCGGCAAGTTGCCGCGGGTGGCCATCCTCTCCGCAGTCGAAACGGTCACGTCGAAAATTCCGTCCACGATCGAGGCCGCGGCGCTCTGCAAGATGGCGGATCGCGGCCAGATCACAGGGGGCGTGCTCGACGGGCCGCTGGCTTTCGACAACGCGATCGACCTGGAATCCGCACGGATCAAGGGCATCAAGTCCGAGGTGGCCGGCCGCGCCCAGATCCTGGTCGTGCCCGACCTCGAAGCGGGCAACATGCTGGCCAAGAACCTCGCCTATTTCGCCAAGGCCGACGGCGCCGGCATCGTGCTCGGGGCGCGCGTCCCCGTTGTCCTGACCTCGCGTGCGGACAGCCCAAGGGCCCGGATGGCGTCCTGCGCGGTTGCTGCACTTTATGCTCACGCGCGGCGCCAGAAGGCGCCGACAGTCGCGGCGTGATCGCCATGGACAGCATCCTCGTCGTCAACGCCGGCTCCTCGAGCGTCAAGTTCCAGGTCTTTGCGGTCGAGGGTGAGGGCGTTCTGCGCCGCCTGATCAAGGGACAGGTGGACGGCATCGGCAGCCGTCCGCGCTTGCGGGCAAGCAGGGCAGGCAACGATCCCATGGCGGACCGGGCCTATCCGATCGAGGCCATTCCGGACGTGCCGGTGGCAATGCAAGTTGCGGGGGAATGGCTGCGGAACGAGGCGCGTATCCATCCGTTGGCGGTCGGGCATCGCGTCGTCCATGGCGGGCCGGATTATGAGCGGCCAATTCTCGTCGACCATGGCGTGGTGGCACGGCTGGAACGCTTTGTTACGCTGGCGCCGCTGCATCAGCCGCACAATCTGGCGCCGATCCGCTCGATCCTGGCCAATTTCCCGACGATCCCGCAGGTCGCGTGCTTCGACACCGCGTTCCACCGCACGCACGGTCCGCTGGCCGATCATTACGCGATCCCCCACCAGCTCCACGCCGAAGGTGTGCGGCGCTACGGCTTTCACGGGCTGTCCTATGAGTACATCTCCAGGGCGCTGCCGCAGATCGCGCCAGACGTCGCGAAGCGCCGGGTGATTGTCGCCCATCTCGGCAGTGGCGCGTCGATGTGCGCGATGAAGAATGGGCTGAGCGTCGAGAGCACGATGGGATTCACTGCGCTTGATGGGCTGCCGATGGGCACGCGCCCGGGCCAGCTCGATCCGGGCGTCGTGCTGTACCTATTGTCCGAGAAGGGGATGACGGCATCGAAGGTGCAGGATTTTCTCTATCGTGATTGCGGATTGAAGGGGCTTTCCGGGGTCAGCAACGACATGCGCGAGCTGGAGGCGAGCACGGATCCGCAAGCGAAGCTGGCGGTGGACTATTTCGTCTATCGCATCGGCCTCAACGCCGGCATGCTGGCGGCGGCGCTGCAGGGGATCGACGCCTTCGTCTTCACCGCCGGCATCGGGGAGAACTCGAGCAGTATCCGCGCACGCGTGGCGGAGCAACTCGGCTGGCTTGGCGTGGCACTCGACCCGGCCGAGAACACGCGCCATTCGCGGCTGATATCGGCAAGGACGAGTCTCGTTCCGGTCTACGTCGTCCCGACGGACGAGGAGCTCATGATTGCGCAGCACACGCTGGCGCTGCTGATGAACGGCCAATCGCCCAACCCCAGACAAGAGAGGGTGTCATGATTCCAGTATTCCCGGACAGCAAGGTCGCACTAAAGGGGAAGAAGGGCCTCGTCGTCGGCATCGCCAACGACCAATCGATCGCCTGGGGCTGCGCCAGGGCGTTTCGCGCGCTCGGAGCCGATCTCGCCGTCACCTATCTGAACGACCGCGCCAAGAAGCACGTCGAGCCGCTGGCGCAGGCGCTCGAAGCGCCGATCTTCCTGCCGCTCGACGTCATGGCCGAAGGCCAGACCGAGGCGGTCTTCGAGCGGATCGAGTCGGAGTGGGGGCAGCTCGATTTCCTGCTTCATTCCATCGCCTTCTCGCCGAAGGAAGCACTGCACGGCCGCGTCGTCGATGTCGGCCGCGACGGCTTTCTGAAGACCATGGACGTCTCCTGCTGGTCCTTCCTGCGGATGGCACATCTGGCCGAACCCCTGATGAAGAACGGCGGCACGATGTTCACCATGACCTATTACGGCAGCCAGATGGTGGTGGAGAACTACAACATCATGGGCGTCGCCAAGGCGGCGCTCGAGGCCGCCGTTCGCTACGCCGCTGCCGAGCTCGGTCCGAAGGGCATCCGCGTGCACGCGATCTCGCCGGGACCGCTCGCGACCCGCGCAGCCTCCGGCATTCCGGAGTTCGACGAGCTGATGGACAAGGCGCAATCCAAGGCGCCCTCGCGCAGCCTCGTCAGCATCGACGATGTCGGCAATGCTACCGCGTTCCTGGCGCTCGACGGCGCCAAGCTGATCACCGGTGGCGTGCTCTATATAGACGGCGGCTATCACATCATCGATTGAGCGCGCAATCGCGCGTTGTCATGCCGGCGGTACGCCGATGCCGATGCACTCGAGTAATTCGCGCCAGAGCTTGCGGACTTCGGCGTGACGCTGCGCGAGCGCCGCACTGACCGCGTCGCGATGCGGCGCAAGGTCTGTGCTCTTCAGAAATAGAATCTGGGCCTGCAACAGCCGGCCACTCTCGAATTCGATCCGGCGTAGCGCCATAACAAAAGGATCCTGCGCATTGGCCTCGATTGGTAGGATCGCAGCCGGCCGTATGCCGGCATGCACGGCGTGGGCAAGCGCTGCGAGGTGAATCATTTGGGCAAGGCGAGGGTCTGCGATCCCTTCGACCGGTGCAGGCAGCCAGGCGGACTCCCAGGAGGCGAGCATGTAACCCAGGGAAGGATCCAGCACCCAGGACGTGGCGCGCAGCAGCAGCGAGACGATCTCGGTCTCGCGATAAAATTGAGCATTCAATTCGCTCTGCCATGCCGCGTCGAGCCTCGCGGGCAGCATGAAAGCGAATTGCCGAGCCAGGGCGCCGTGCGCCGAAATCAGGAATGCTGCGACCTTCGTCTGCTGGTACGGTGGAATGCGACCGTCCGGCGCGACGGGACCGAGGAAGCCGCTCATGGCAGCGCTCGCTTGACCGGGATGGCACGCAGATGATCGTAGCCGGCAGGAAACGGCGTGAGCTCGCCGCCGGGCTGGTCCGGCGCCACCCAGACCGCTTGATTGCCCTGCCAGCGGCCGGCCAGCACGTCTTCGGCAAAGCGCGCCAGCAGATCGGCGGTCAGTGTCCCTTTCTCCAGCGTGAAGGCGTGATAGGCCCTGGGGATGATCACCAATGAGCTGTTCTGAATCTCGACACGCAATGTTTCGTGGAGAGCCCGCGGCGTCAGGAAATCGAACTCGCCGTTGAGGATCATGGTCGGAACGGCGATCGCGGACAGGCGCGGCGTGAGCGGCTGGAAGTCGAGGAAAGATTCCATCAGGTTTTGCAGCGCGTAGACGTCGTTGACCAGCCAACCTTGCCGCTTCACGCTCTCGAGCTTGTCCAGCAGTGGCTTCAGCCATTGGTCCGAGAGGTTCATGGGCAACAGGAGATCCTGGAGGTAACTCGTGCCACCGAGGATCAGGCCGGTCCGCAGCGCATTGCCAAGCAGCAAGAGTTGCGGCGACAGCTCCGCAAAGCAGCTCATCGGCACGAGCCCGGCCAGCCGCTTGCCATGCTCGATCGCATATCGCAGCGCGATCAGGCCGCCAAAGCTGATCCCGCTCAGAAAGATCGGACGGTCCCCGAGTTCGTCGATGAGGAGGCGCAGTGCAGCGACTTGATCGTCCTGGCTGATGAAGAGCCTCGGCTTGTCGGAGGCGCCCTGGCCGAGAAGATCGAAGGTCGCAACGCGAAAGCCTCGCGCCGCCAAGGCCTCGCGATAGGCGCTCCACAGCTCGGAATATTGCGTCAGCCCGTTCACGAGAACATAGGCCGGTGCGCCCGCCGGCCCGTCGAGCTCATAGCGGATCCGATATGAGCCGTGGCTGAGGAAAGGCATCGCGAGGGTACCGCCGGTGTTTTGATGCCCGCGATCCTCGATTCCTCCGAGCGGATTCCATTGAGCTAGATCAAACCTTCCCCGGCCGCCCTGCCTAGCGTTTCAGGAAAATCTTCCAGGGAGGATCGCATCATGGCCGGACGAGATGCGTTGAATCGTTGCCTGTTGAGCCTGATCGTGCTGCTGCTCGGAACGGCGATCGCAACCGCACAGCCTTTCACGCGCCGTTCGTCGCAGGTGCAGCATGACGGGCTGAAGAAGACCTACGAGATCGCCAACTTCCGCCTGGGCGGCAAGTACGACCTGACCGACCCTTCCAAATGGGAGAACGGCGGCGAGGGCGGCGTCACGCTTGAATCGCTCGGGGCCGGCAAGCTGCGCACGGCTTACATCGCCGTCGGCAACGCAAGGCGCAACGCGGCGGGCGAGATCACCAATGCCATCGTGATCAACTCCTATTATTCCGGCGATTCCACCGACATGTACGAACAGTGGGTCAAGGGTGCGGCGTTGTCGGGTGGCGTACCCATCATTGGTCCGGGCCGGCCGATCGATACGGATCGTTACTATGTCATCATGGTCGATCCGCTCGGCACTTGGGGCGCGAGCAAGCCATCCGACGGCCTAGGCATCAAGTTTCCGCAATACAGCTACTACGACATGGTGCAGGCGAACTACCGCCTGCTGCGCGACGAGCTGAAGGTCGCGCGCGTCGCGCTGGTGACCGGCGTCTCCATGGGTGGCACGCAGACCTACGTCTGGGGCGTGATGCATCCGGAATATGTCAGCGCCCTGATGCCGATCGGCGGCACCACGCAATCGGATGGCGACGACCCGGTCGGCAACTGGACTTTCCAGATGATGACAGCCGCGATCCAGGGCGATCCGGTCTGGCAGGCGACCGAGGGCGACTATTACAAGCTCCCGAAGGAAAAGCATCCGGTGCCGGGCGTGGCTTTCGGCTGGTCGATCCTCGGCATGACGGGTTATGACTTTTCCTTCCGCACGACCCAGAACTGGGCGGCGGTACAGCCCGAGATCTTCTATTGGGATCCGCCGAACGAGAAGGCCGGCCTCAACGTCATTAATCGCGCCAAGCTCTACGACGCCGTCGACCTCGTCTGGCGCAATCGGGTCGGCGAGACCCATAACGTCAATCCCTATCTCGGTCGCATTCAGGCTCGCACGCTGGTGATGCACATTACCAACGACCTCTGGCTCAACTTCAAGCTGGCGCAGAAGGCTGTCGATCGCGTGCCCGGCGCTGATCTTATCGCACAGGAGAGCCCCGTCGCGCACTACGGCGTGTTCCCGATCATCAACCAGCGCAAGAACGATCCGAAGTTCGTCGCCTTCATGGATGACGTGGCGGCCCTCGATCGCGCCCAGAAATTCGTCGACAAGAATTACCGCGTGCCCGGCGTCGCCCAGACGATCGATCCCAAGAAGTCGTTCTGGAAGGCCTACGTGACCTATCCCTATCCGGTCAAATTCGGCAGTGCCAAGGACAAGAGCGGCAACTCCTGGGAAATCGGCTACATGGACGAGTATGCCGGCACCGACAAGGATCCGAAGGTGCTCGTCATCATCCACGGCAAGGGCGCGTTCGGCGGCCATTACGGCAACATCATGCAGTATGCGCTGCGCAGCGGCCTGCGCGTGATCGTGCCGGACCTACCGCATTACGGCATGTCGGGGCCCGGCAATCTCGACAAGAATCCCGCTCGCACCATGCAGGACATGCGCGAGGTGATCTACGACCTCGTGGTCAACCAGCTCGGAGTTAAGAAGGCGTACTATCTCGGCCACTCGCTCGGCGGCCAGTTCGTCGTGGGCTACGCCCTGACCTGGCCTGATGCGGTGCAGGGCCTCGCCTTAGAGGCGCCGTCCGGCCTCGAGGAATATCCGCGCGAGATCACCATTGCCAAGGACAAGAAGGCGACTCTGTTCGCCGACGGCCTCGGCCGAGACTTCGACAAGTGGAAGCAGGTCTGGGACCAGACCGGTATTCTCGCTGCGGAAAAGGCGCGGAGCGAGCAGAACGTCCGGGACTTCTTCTACTTCAAGAAACGTGATCCGGACACCGGCGTGGTATCGGCTGCGAAGAGCGGATACTTCTTCAACGACAGCGAATATGCCCGTTTCCATACCGAGCAACGCGCCGGGCTTACCAAGGGCAACCCGAAGGAGCTCGATCAGTGGTGCAACGTCTTCATCTTCGACATCTACACGATCGGTGCTGAGCTCCAGCAGGATGACCCGAAGAACCTCTATGAGCGGGTCACCCAGATCAAAGCGCCGATCTTCCTGGCGTTCGGCGACAAGGAGCCGTTCATTCCGACGCCTGCGTTCAACGGCCTGACGGACCTCGGCCGCGACGTCATCACGCCGTTCATGACGCGTATGACCAATGCCGGCAACCGGCCGATGCTCAAGATCTATCCGGAGACCGGACACTTCATCCACACCGACAATCCAGTGGAATACGCTGCCGATGTCGTGGATTTCGTGACCAACGGGGAGGTGGACACATCATCGCCGCTCGGAACCGATCGCATGATCAAGGGCGCCGTCGTCTCTGCCTTGCCAGTGGCGCCGACACCGCCCGGAGCGGCGCCGACGGCTGGCCTCAACAAGTAGGGCCCGGCGATGCCAAGGGTGCAGGCGGGCGAACTCCGACTCGGCTGGCGGGAGTGGGGACGAGGCGACGTCACCGTCGTCTTCATCCACGGAAATCTCGCCAGCAAGGACTGGATCGAGCTCGCCGCGCCATTGTTTCCGATCGGGCTCCGTGTGGTTGCAATCGATTGGCGCGGCTGTGGCGACAGCGACCGGCCGAAGCCGTCGGCCGACTATTCCAACTACTCCATGCGGCAGCACGCCGAGGACATGCTGGCGGCGCTCGATACGCTCGGGATCGGCTATTGCCATCTCGCGACACATTCCACCGGCGGCATCATCGCCGCCAGAATGCTGCTCGAGCAGCCGCAGCGCTTCGGCCGTGTGTTCGCGCTCGATCCGGTAACGCCGCTCGGCATGGCCTTCGATGCTGATCAGATCGGATTATTCAGGGCCATGATGTCGAGCAAGGAGCTGACGCGGTCCGTGATGGCTACAGCCGCTTCTTCGCTGTTCGTCCCGGAGAGCATGGGGCCGAACATGGTCCCTCGCTTTCGCGAGGGGCTGGGAGAGATCCAGACGCTGTTCGATCGGATCATCGAGCAGACCTTCGGCGTATCGGAGGGGATCTGGATCGGCACGCCGGTGAACCTGACGCGGGAGAAGGAGAGCCGTGAGCTGGAGCGCCGTATGTCCGAGATCCGGCATCCGCACCTCGTGTTGTGGGGCGAGCGGGACGGTTGGATCGCGCCGGCCGATCTCCGTGCTATGGCCGAAGCGATGCCGGATTGCCGGCTGGTCATCGTGCCAGGCGTAGGGCATTCGATGAACCTCGAATCGCCGGCACTTTATGCAGGCTATTTCGGCGCCTGGTTCGGAGGACGTGCCGCGTCACCATCCACGGCGCCAAGCTGATCCCCGGCGGGGCCTCGACGTCGACGGCGGCCACCACATCATCGATTGACGCGCTGAGCAGTCCGGACCCATGATCGATGGTGACATATTGCCAGTGTTTTGCCCGACGGAGCAACCGGTTCCGGGCGAACAGGAAACATCCGTCAAATCAGCCCCATGTCTACTGTGCATGGGGTTGTTTTTCGACTCTTTGACTCAGCGATAGTGCAGAGCGATCAATTCGGCGACACAGGCCGGCCTCTTGCCGCCCTCGATCTCGATCACGAGGTGGTAGTTGACGCGCAGCCCGTCCGGCGGCACGTCCTCCGCTTCCGCGATCGTGACCCGGCCGCGTAACTTCGAGCCCGCCGGAACCGGCGCGAGATATCGGATGCGGTCAGCACCGTAATTCAGCGTGTTGCGCAGCCCCTTCAGGCCGATGACCGAGCGGATGAACAGCGGGGCAAGGGCAAGCGAGAGCAGGCCATGGGCGATAGTCTTGCCGCCCGGCATCTCCTGCTTGGCGCGCTCCTGGTCGACATGGATCCACTGCTCGTCGCAGGTCGCCTCGGCGAACTGGTTGATGCGGTCCTGCGTGATCTCGATCCAGTCGCTGGCGCCTATCTCGGTGCCGATTGCGGATTTGATCTCGTTGAAGTCGCTGAATATTCGCATGGGTTGACCTGTTCAGAGCTTCATTTCCGGAACATTGTCGGGAATGGCGAGTTCGGCCTCCGTCAAGGCCATGACCTCGCCGACGCTCATGCCGGGTGCTGTTTCCAGCAGCGTCGCCTTGCCATCGGGAAAACCGATCACGGCCATGTCGGTCACGACAAGGTTGACAGGGCGTGCCGAGGTCAGCGGCAGCGAGCATTTCACCACGATCTTCGACTTGCCCTTGGCCGCGTGCTGCATGGCGACGATCACGCGCTTGGCGCCGGTGACGAGGTCCATTGCGCCGCCCATGCCCGGGACCATCTTGCCCGGGATCATCCAGTTCGCGAGATGGCCATGCGCATCGACCTGGAGACCGCCGAGCACGGTGACATCGACGTGGCCGCCGCGGATCAGGCCGAACGACATCGCGCTGTCGAAGGTGGAGGCGCCCGGCAGCGCGCTGATCGGGCGTCCGCCGGCATCGGTGAGCGTCGGATGCGCCATCCCCTGCTCGGGAATCGGCCCGGTGCCGATCAACCCGTTCTCGGACTGGAAGAAGACCTTCAGGTCCGACGGCACGTAATTGGCGACCAGGGTCGGAATGCCGATACCGAGATTGACGAGGTTGCCGCTCCTCAGCTCCTTGGCGACACGCCGGGCGATGATGATCTGGGGATCCATGATGTCACCCGTTGGTGATGAGATAGTCGACAAGCGGCGCGGGGGTGACGACGTGATCGGGCGCGATCACGCCGACCGGGACGATATGCTCCGCCGTCACGATGACGGTGTCGGCCGCCATCGCCATGACCGGGTTGAAATTGCGCGAGGTGAGGGCGTAGGCGAGGTTGCCGAGGTAGTCGGCGAGGAAGGCGTGCACCAATGCGAATTGCGCCCGCAGCGCCGTTTCCAGCAGGAACGGCTTGCCGTCGACTTCGATCTGGCGCTTGCCTTCGGCCACCAGCGTTCCGACCCCGGTCGGCGTCAGCACCCCGCCGAGACCGCACCCGCCGGCGCGGATGCGCTCGACGAAGGTGCCTTGCGGCACGAGATCGACCGCGATCTGGTTCGCCAGCATCTGCTGCTGCGCCTTCGGATTGAGACCGATATGCGTTGCCGTCAGCTTCGACACCAGCGCTTGATCGAACAGCTTGCCGACGCCCTTGCCCGGCGTGGCCGCGTCGTTCGAGATCAAGGTCAGACCCGTCTTCCTCTGGCGCACGACCTCGTCGAGCAGCCGCTCCGGCGTTCCAACTCCCATGAATCCGCCAACCATGACGCTGGCGCCTGCCGGGATCATCGCAACGGCTTCTTCGACGGAAACGGCCTTCATGATCGAAACTCCCGGTCGCCCGACGATGGGCTGAAGGGCGGTGACGTGGGGATGTTGGCGGGCGGGCGGCCGACTCCCTTGATCTGGGTCAAGGGCCTCTGGATCATTGCGCGCCGTCAGCGCGCCCTTCTCCAACGTGAACGCATGGTAGGCCTTGGGAATGATTTGGGAACCTCGACGCTGAGGCGCGCTAAAAGGCTCAAGAGAAACCGACGCTTCCGTAACAAAACCGGATCCAGTCCGGAGAGCCGAATCTTACTAAATTCAAACGCTTGCGCTTGCATCCTAATGCTGCGTGCTATGTGCTTTGCCTGAAATCTAGAGCGAAGCACCGGGGTGCAGCACGGAATCGCGTTCGAACACCTGTGCGTCGGCGAGGTCCCGCCATTCGGACGGCGCCAAAACGACTCAATTTACGTCGAGCGTGGATCTGCCGGACATTCGCGGAGCTGATTCCCATGCCAGACATCAACAAGGTCGACCGTTCTGATTTGGCCTCCTCGATTCTGCCGGCCGGCATCCCCGAGCTCAGCGACGATGAATGCCTCGCTTGTCTCGCGCGCGCCGTCGAGGCGCCGGATTCGGCGCGGCTGGACGAGGTCGCCGGCCTCATTGGCCGCCTGGCAGTCGCCATCGAATAGGGCCGGCCCGGCCCTCCATCAGGAGAGGTTGCGGAGCGCGAAACGCGCATCGCCAACCGCTATGTTGCGTTTTGACCGAGCATGCTCCAAAAGATGCCGCGATTTTTCTCCGCGGCATCGTCCGCATTGCAGGGTCCGCAAATGTCCGGTTTTTCGACCGCGCGCCAAAAAATGGTCGATGGCCAGGTGCGCACCAATGACGTCACCGACCGTCGTGTTCTCGATGCCATGCTCACGGTGCCGCGCGAGGCCTTCGTGCCGGCCGGCCGGCAGGCGCTGGCTTACCTCGATCTCGACCTCGACGTCAGCGAAGGCGCCGCCAAGCGGTTCCTGATCAAGCCGGCGCTGACCGGCAAATTGCTCCAGGCCGCCGAGATCGGCGGGGATGACAACGTGCTGGTCGTCGGCTGCGCCACCGGCTATCTCGCTGCACTGGCTGCCAAGCTCGCGCGGCAGGTCACGGCGACCGAGTGCGATACGGCTTTGGCCGCCAAGGCCAGGGACGCCTTCACCGCCCAGGGTCTTGCCAATGTCGCCTGCAAGGCCGCGGCCTGCAACGAGGGCGACCCTGCTGCCGCCCCCTATGACGTGATTGTCCTCAACGGCGCGGCCGAGGTGATGCCGGAAGCTCTGCTCGGGCAGCTGAAGGAGGGTGGGCGCCTGGTGGGGGTGTCGGCCGAATCGAGGCCGCCGCGCGCGATGATCGTGACCCGTACCCACGGCGAATTCGGCCATCGGGCCCTGTTCGACGCCGCCGCCCCGGTTCTTCCCGGCTTGGAGCGGGCGGCTGCTTTTGTCTTCTGACGGCCCCAAAGCCGCCCCAAATCCCGTTCTGAATCAGAAGTGTGGCCGGGATGCTGCACGTGAAGAGTTTCCACTGAGAACCACCGTCAGGTAGTTCCGTCGCGCTCGACCGCGTCCTATGTTGCGGCGGGGCAACGACTCCATTGGTACGGTACCCCTGCTCGCGGGCACGAGCCGGGCGCTAGAACGAACGGAATTTCACGGATGCATGGGGTGAAGCTCTTCACCGGAGCTGCGGTTTCGGTCCTGCTGCTGGCGCTTGCCGGGCCGACGCCTGCCTTGGCGGATACGATCGACGGCGCGCTGGTGCGCGCCTATCAGAACAATCCACAGCTCAACGCGCAGCGTGCCCAGGTGCGCTCGACCGACGAAAACGTGCCTCAAGCCTTGTCGGGCTATCGCCCTAGGGTCTCGCTGACCGCGAGCGGTGGTTACCAGTACCAGGATTTGCAGAGTGGTCCGGGGGCTAACTCGATCAACGGAACGAGGTTACCTCGCAGCGCCGGGATTACCGCTACGCAGACGCTCTACAATGGCAACCAGACCGCCAACAGAACGCGGGCGGCGGAGAGTCAGGTGTCCGGTGCCCGCGAAGCGCTGCGCAGCCTCGATCAAAGTGTGCTGCTCCAGGCGGCTACGGTTTACATGGACTATCTGCGCGATGCCGCCACGCTCGAAGTCCAGCGCAGCAACGTACGCGTGCTCGAGCAGACGCTGAAGCAGACCCGCGACCGCTTCAATGTCGGTGAAGTGACGCGCACCGACGTCGCCCAATCGGAAGCGCAACTGGCGGCCGGCAGGACGCAGGCCCTTACAGCGGAAGCAAACCTTACCACCACGCGCGCAAACTTCCGCCGCATCATCGGCAACGAGCCGGCGAATCTCGCCCCCGGTTCACCTGTCGATCGTTTCCTTCCGGCAACCCTTGCCGCAGCGATCGAGCTTGGCCTCATTGAGCATCCCAACGTCACGGCCGCAATGTTCGGCATCGACGTCAATTACCTGCAGGTCAAGGTCGCCGAAGGTGCGTTGCTGCCGACGATGACCATCCAGGCATCGGCGACGCAGGCCAATGAACAGTCCTTGATTCAGATGCGATCGTTCTCCGCAGCGGCGATCGCGCAGCTCTCGGTGCCGATCTATCAGGGCGGTGGCGAATACGCGCTGATCCGCCAATCCAAGGAGAACCTGGCGCAGCAGCGCCTGAACCTCGAAACGACTCGCGACCAGACCCGTGCGACCGTTGTGCAATGGTGGGGCTCGCTGCAGGCCACCAAGGCGCAGGTGCAGTCGGCTCAGGCGCAGGTGACGGCGTCCGAGATCGCCCTGAACGGCGTCCGCGAGGAGGCCAAGGCCGGCCAGCGCACCACGCTGGACGTGCTCAATGCGCAGCAGGCGCTGGTGAACGCGCGCGTTGCGTTGGTGACCGCGCAGCACGATCGCGTAGTCGCATCGTATAACGTCCTCGCGGCGGTTGGGCGTCTGTCGCCGCAGGTCCTCGGCCTTGCGACTACGACCTACGACCCCAGCGTTCACTATCATCAGGTGCGGGACAGCTGGGCGGGTGTGCGCACGCCTGACGGCCGCTGATTCCCGTAATCATCCGGTCGATCTCGCCAATAGCCGAGGTCGATCGGTGCTTTGCTTGCAATCGTCAAAATCCCTGACATAGCCTTGCCAAGATGATGCGGGTCGATTCGCCCGCGTTGATGTCGTGTGCGTAACACTTCGACGCCGGGGCAGGGGCGCACCGCTGCGCGTCGAGCCGTGATCTGGGGACAAGTCGGGCTGCGGCGACGAAAATGGCGGACCCATCGTTGGGGAACCGGCCAATCCTGCCGTGCTTGGTGTAAAACAACGCATGCGAGGGCGTTGATGATGTGGAGTCGGAGATGACGCAGCCTGCAAAGGTCACAGAACCCTCGATGGAGGAGATTCTGGCCTCGATCCGGCGCATCATTGCCGACGACGAGGCAAAGCCCCCGCCGGCTGAGGCCGCCAAGCCCGAGAAGGCTGCTGCGCCCGCCGCGCCCCCGAAGCTGCAGGCGATGAACGACATTCCGCCATCCAAGGTCGCTCCGCCTAAACCCGCCGCCGAGAAGCCGGCACCGCCGCCGGCTGCAAAGCCGGCGCCGCCACCTGCGCCGGCGCCCGCGGCGGACGCATCCAACAGCCAGGACGATATCGACGCGTTGCTGGCGGGTCTCGATGCGGCCACACCCACGCCTGAGGTCCGCGCGCCCGAGCCAGAGCCCGAGCCCGAGCCTGAGCCCGACGTGCTCGAACTGACCGACGACATGGCGATGGACCCGACGCCGCCTCCGCCGCCGCCGACCTTCCGCAAGGTCGAGCCACGCGACGATCTCGAATTCGCCGAGCCGCCGCGTCCCGCCCCGCCGCCGTCCTACGCGCCGGTGGACTTCGACGCGCCGCCGCTGCCCCCGCAGCAGCCGATCCTCGCGCAATCGACGGTCTCCGCGGTCGAATCCGCCTTCAACTCCCTGGCCCATACGGTGCTCAGCAGCAATGCGCGGACGCTGGAGGACCTGGTCAAGGAGATGCTGCGGCCGATGCTGAAGTCCTGGCTCGACGACAACCTGCCCGGCCTGGTTGAACGCATCGTGAAGGCCGAAATCGAGCGGGTCTCGCGCGGGGGCCGCTGAGGGCGGCCGAAGGGCCCTCATAAAGCCCGGCTTGGGCGTCATATTCGGGCGCCGGACCGGGCTGGAAAGCGCTGTTGCCGCCTCGTTTTCCCTGACCTTTTCGTTGACTTTTCGTTGACTTGGCCCCCTCGCGCGGCTTTCTAGCAGCCCCATGATCGAGAAAAATTACCAGCCCGCCGATATCGAAACCCGCATGTCCGTGGTGTGGGAGGACAGCCTTGCGTTCAAGGCTGGCCGGCCCGACCGCCGTGATGCCGTGCCCTTCACCATCGTGATCCCGCCGCCGAACGTGACGGGCTCGCTGCACATGGGCCACGCCCTCAACAACACGCTGCAGGACATCCTTTGCCGGTTCGAGCGCATGCGCGGCCGCGACGTGCTGTGGCAGCCCGGCACCGATCATGCCGGCATCGCCACCCAGATGGTGGTCGAGCGGCAGCTGATGGAGCGCCAGCAGCCCGGTCGCCGCGAGATGGGCCGCGAGAAGTTTCTGGAGCGGGTCTGGCAGTGGAAGGCCGAGAGTGGCGACACCATCATCAACCAGCTCAAGCGCCTCGGTGCGTCCTGCGACTGGTCGCGCGAGCGCTTCACCATGGACGAGGGCCTGTCGAAGGCCGTCGTCAAGGTCTTCGTCGAGCTGCACCGTGAGGGCCTGATCTACAAGGACAAGCGGCTGGTGAACTGGGACACCAAGCTGCTGACCGCGATCTCCGATCTCGAAGTGCAGCAGACGGAAGTGAAGGGCCACCTCTGGTATCTGCGCTATCCGATCGAGGGCAAGACGTTCAACCCCGAGGATCCCTCGAGCTTCATCGTGGTCGCCACCACGCGCCCCGAGACCATGCTCGGTGATACCGGCGTTGCCGTGCATCCGGAGGACGAGCGCTACCAGAAGCTGATCGGCAAGAACGTCGTTCTGCCGCTGGTCGGCCGCAAGATCAAAATCGTCGCCGACGAGTATTCCGATCCCGAGAAGGGATCGGGCGCTGTGAAGGTGACGCCGGCGCACGACTTCAACGATTTCGAGGTCGGCAATCGCCACGGGCTGCGCCGGATCAGCGTGCTCGACAGGGAAGGCTGTCTCGATCTCCTCGACAACGAGGATTATCTGCGCGACCTGCCCGAAGGCGCTGCGCAATTCGCCGAGGAATTCCACAAGGTCGACCGCTTCGCTGCGCGCAAGCGCATCGTCGAGCGGCTGGAATCGTTCGGCTTCGTCGAGCGGATCGAGCCGCACACCCACATGGTGCCGCACGGCGATCGTTCCAACAGCGTGATCGAGCCGTATCTGACCGACCAATGGTACGTCGACGCCAAGACGCTGGCGAGACCTGCGATCGCGGCGGTGCGTTCGGGCGAAACGACGTTCGTGCCGAAGAACTGGGAAAAGACCTATTACGAGTGGATGGAGAACATCCAGCCTTGGTGCATCTCGCGTCAGCTCTGGTGGGGCCATCAGATCCCGGCCTGGTACGGCCCTGACGGCAAGGTGTTCGTCGCCGAGACCGAGGAGGAGGCCATCAGCCACGCGCTCGGCTATTACGTCGAGCAGGAGGTCATCACGCCCGAGCAGGGCCGCGAGATGGCGCTCGACCGCAACAAGCGCGAAGGCTTCATCACGCGCGACGAGGACGTGCTCGACACCTGGTTCTCCTCGGCGCTGTGGCCGTTCTCGACGCTCGGCTGGCCCGACGAGACGCCCGAGGTGCAGCGCTATTACCCGACCAACGCGCTGGTGACCGGCTTCGACATCATCTTCTTCTGGGTCGCCCGCATGATGATGATGGGATTGCACTTCATGAAGGAGGTGCCGTTCTCGACCATCTACATCCACGCCCTCGTCCGCGACGAGAAGGGCGCCAAGATGTCGAAGTCGAAGGGCAACGTCATCGATCCCCTCCACCTGATCGACGAATACGGCGCCGACGCGCTGCGCTTCACCCTGGCCGCGATGGCGGCGCAGGGGCGCGACATCAAGCTCGCCACCAGCCGCGTCGAAGGCTACCGCAATTTCGCGACCAAGCTCTGGAACGCGTGCCGGTTCGCGGAGATGAACCACTGCGCCGTGCCTGATGGTTTCGAGCCGGCGAAGGCGAAGGAGACGCTGAACCGCTGGATCGCGCATGAGACCGCCCACACCACGCGCGAGGTGACCGAGGCGATCGAGGCCTATCGCTTCAACGATGCCGCCGGCAGCATCTATCGCTTCGTCTGGAACGTCTACTGCGACTGGTATGTCGAGCTCGCCAAGCCCGTGCTGCTCGGTCCGGACGGCCCCGCCAAGGACGAGACCCGCGCCATGGTCGCCTGGGCGCGCGACGAGATCCTGAAGCTGCTGCATCCCTTCATGCCCTTTATCACCGAAGAGCTGTGGGAGGTGACGGCAAAACGCGACGGCCTGCTCGCACTGGCGCCGTGGCCGCTGAAGCCGGTCGAGCCGACGCCGGAGCAGCTCGCGATGCTTGCGGCGACCACGGGACCGACCGATGCGCTCGTCTCGCCGGCCTGGGTGCTGCCGATCTTCGATCATGCCGACTTCACCGATCCGGCTGCCGAGGCCGAGATCGGCTGGGTCATCGACCTCATCACGCAGATCCGCTCGGTCCGCGCCGAGATGAATATCGCGCCGGCAACGCTGACGGCGCTGGTGCTCGCAGGCGCTTCGGCCGAAACCAAGGAGCGCGCGCCGCGCTGGGCCGATGTCATCAAGCGCCTGGCACGGCTGTCGGACATCTCGTTCGCCGATCGCGCGCCTGACGGCGCTGTCCAGCTGCTGGTGCGCGGCGAGGTCGCCGCGCTGCCGCTCAAGGGCGTGATCGACGTCGCCGCCGAGCGCACGCGTCTCGACAAGGAGATCGGCAAGGCCGAGGCAGACATCAAGCGAGCCGAGTCGAAGCTGGCGAACGAGAAGTTCGTCGCCAACGCGGCCGAGGAGGTCGTCGAGGAGGAGCGCGAAAAGCGCGAGACGGCGCTGGCGCGGAAGGCAAAGCTGCTCGAGGCGATGGAGCGGCTGAAGCAGGCGTCGTAGCCTATTTCGGAAACGGCTTGCTCAAAAACTTCGAGCCCCTGACGCCGTAGCGCCAGGGCAGCTCGACCGCCTTGGTGATGCCGATGCGGATGCCGGTTGCGACCTCGACATCCTCGGTTCGCGCATGCAGCGCGATGGGAGGCCGATCCAGCGGCAGGGCGTTGTGCGCGATGGTGATGCCGAGCGCCTCGGTCAGCTTGCCCGGGCCCGAGCACAGCGCATACACGTCCTGCAGATGCCGGCGTCGGCGCATCGCAGCCAAGCCATGCGTCGGCTCCAGCGCGCGGATCAGCACGGCGCTGGCCGAGCCTTCCTCCTCGCAGACGAAGTTGACGCACCAATGAATGCCGTAGGAGCGGTAGACATAGGCAAAGCCAGGCGGGCCAAACATGACCTGGTTCCGCTGCGTCGGCCCGCGATAGGAGTGCGCCGCCGGGTCGGTATGGTGATAGGCCTCGACCTCGACGATGATCCCGCCGACGCCGTCGACGAGCATGGTGGCGCCGATCAGGTCGGGCGCGACCTCATGGACGCTGCGTCCGAAGAAGGCGCGCTTCAGGGGCTTGCCGAGCCGCGGCGGTGAAGTGTTCGAGATTGGAGCCATTCGAGGTGAGAATCGCCTGAGAACAGAGCAGGATATTGCCCATATCTGCCATGTTCCCTGAAGCGGGGCGAGCCGGGTTGCGATGCCAGGCCAGACCGACTAGGTAGGACCTGAACAGACCGGACACCCCATGGTCGTTATTGTCGATACCATCTCGAACCCGCTGCGCCCGCGCCACCCCGAAAAGGTGAACCGGCCCGATTCCGCTTCGCCGCCGAAGCCGGACTGGATTCGCGTGCGCGCGCCGAACACCCGCGGCTATGCCGACACCCGCAACATCGTGCGCGCCAACGGCCTGCACACGGTGTGCGAGGAGGCGGGCTGCCCGAACATCGGCGAGTGCTGGGACAAGAAGCACGCGACCTTCATGATCATGGGTGACACCTGCACCCGGGCCTGCGCCTTCTGCAACGTCAAGACCGGCCTGCCCAATGCACTGGACGCGGCCGAGCCGCAGAACGTCGCCGAGGCCGTGGCGAAGCTGGGCCTCGCCCACGTCGTCATCACCTCGGTCGATCGCGACGACCTCACTGATGGCGGCGCCGAGCATTTCGCAGAGACCATCCGCGCGATCCGCGCTGCGTGCCCCTCGACCACGATCGAGATCCTGACGCCGGACTTCCTGCGCAAGGAAGGGGCGCTCGAAATCGTCGTTGCGGCGAAGCCCGACGTGTTCAACCACAATCTCGAGACGGTGCCGTCGCGCTATCTCACGGTGCGGCCCGGCGCGCGCTACTTCCATTCGATCCGGCTGCTGCAGCGGGTCAAGGAGCTCGATCCCACCATCTTCACCAAGTCCGGCATCATGGTCGGCCTCGGCGAAGAGCGCCACGAGGTGCAGCAGGTGATGGACGATCTACGCTCGGCCGACGTCGACTTCCTGACCATCGGACAATATCTGCAACCGACCCGCAAGCATCACGCGGTGATGCGCTACGTGCCGCCGGACGAGTTCTCGTCCTACGAAAAGATCGCCTACACCAAGGGCTTCCTGATGGTGTCGGCAAGCCCGCTCACCCGCTCGTCGCATCATGCCGGCGAGGATTTCGCGAGACTGAAGGCTGCGCGGGCAGCTCACGCCCGCTGACGTACCATGCATCGAGTTTCGAGCAAGCACCGTGTCAACCACAGCGCGTCCGAGATGTTTGATCTGGTCGCCGATGTCGAGCGCTACCCGGAATTCGTGCCGCTGTGCAGCGCGCTGAAGGTGCGCCAGCGCATGGCGAAACCCGACGGCACCGAGGTGCTGGTCGCCGACATGACGGTGTCGTTCAAGCTGGTCAAGGAATCCTTCACTAGCCGCGTGACGCTCGACCGCGCCAATCTGAAGATCCTGGTCGAATATCTGCAAGGTCCGTTCAGGAATCTGGAAAACCGTTGGACGTTCGAGCCCAAGGGCGAGGGCGTCTGCGACGTCGGCTTCTTCCTCGCCTACGAATTCAAGAGCCGCATGCTGGCGATGTTGATGGGCTCGATGTTCGATGCCGCCTTCGCGCGGTTCTCGACCGCGTTCGAGAAACGGGCGGACGCGATCTACGGCCGGCCGAAGCTGGCGTCGACGTAGTCGCGATCAGCACTGCTCTCTCCACCGTCATTGCGAGCGCAGCGAAGCAATCCAGGGTGTCTCCGCGGAGGGATTCTAGATTGCTTCGCTGCGCTCGCAATGACAATGGAGCGGCGGGCGTGCCCTCCCAATCCAACATCGCTCCGTGTTCCCCATCAGCATCCACCGGGATCATTTCGCATCGCGGCGCGTTCTCAACCGACTGACCGGGTTGGAGCCGCCATGACTATCAATTTCGACACGCTGAAAGCTTCGCTTGTCCTGTATGGCCTGAACGCGATCTACGCGGTCCTGCTGCTCGCGGTCGGCTGGTATCTGTCCGGCGCGATGCAACGCTTCGTCACGCGCGTCCTCAGCGTTACGCACCGCGTCGACCCGCTGGTGACGCTGTTCGTAGGCAGCCTTGCGCGCTATGGCGTGCTCGCGGTCGTCGGCATCGCCGTGCTGCAGCTGTTCGGCATCCAGACGGCGAGCCTCGTTGCCGTGCTGGGCGCGACCTCGCTCGCCATTGGTCTTGCCTTGCAGGGCACGCTGTCCAATCTCGCCGCCGGCGTGATGCTGCTCTTGTTCAGGCCCTTTCACATCGGCGACGATGTCGAGGTCGCCGGCAAGGCGGGCAAGGTGAGATCGCTATCGCTGTTCATGACCGAGCTGGTCGCGCCCGACAACACGCAGATCCTGTTGCCGAATGGACAGGTCTGGGGCGCGGCCATCATCAACCATAGCGCCTATCCCGGCACGGGCGAGGTCAAGGTCGCATTTCCGGTCCCTGCGGGCGCCGCAAATACGCTGGCCGACCGGATACTCAAGGAATTGCGCAATGACTCCCGCATCGACGATCACGCAGCGCCCGCCGTCTCCGTCACCAAAGTCCTCGATGTCGCCAACCCCGCGGCACCGATCCTGGAATTGACGGTTAGCGCCAAGGCAAAACCGTCTGAAGCTGGCGCGGTCAAGCAGTGCGTGCTCGATCATGCGAGCGCGCTGCTTGCCACGGCTGCCTGAGGCGTTCTATCCCCGCGGCGGACGCGGCGGCCTGCGCTTGACCACATGCCGGCGCGGCGAGCGGGTGACGCGCGGGCGCAGGCGGCTGGCGGCGGTGCGCTGCGGCTTGGCCGCGACTTGCGGGCCGCGGGCCAGATCCATCAGCATGCGCAGCGCCTCGACCACGGAGCGGGCGCGCACCGCGCTGCGGCCGATGGCGCCGAAGCGGTGCTCGCGGTGGATGATGCGGCCGTCGCGCGCGGCGGCGGCGAAGTGCACGAGACCGACCGGCTTGCCGGGCGTGGCGCCGCCCGGGCCGGCGATGCCGGTGATGGCGACCGCGAGATCGACATCGGCGCGCTCAAGCGCACCGATTGCCATTGCGGTCGCGGTCTCCTTGCTTACGGCGCCGAAATTGGCCAACGTGCTCGCCTCGACGCCAAGCATCGCGCGCTTGGCTTCGTTGGAATAGGTGACGAAGCCGCGGTCAATGACATCGGACGAGCCCGGGATGTCAGTCAGTGCGCCCGCGACGAGACCGCCGGTGCAGGATTCGGCCGTTGCGATCGTCAGCTTGCGCATCCGGCACAGATCGAGCAGCGAGCGGGAGAGGGCGCGTGCGTCGCTGCCGCCCATGGCCTAGACGCCCCAGGGAAGGCGGATAGTGGCGCTCGCGGTGGCCGCGATGCCTTCCTCGCGGCCGGTGAAGCCGAGCCGCTCGCTGGTGGTCGCCTTCACTGCGATGCGCGAGATGTCGACGCCGGAGATCTCGGCGATGCGCGCGCGCATGGTGTCGCGCAACGGGCCGATCTTCGGCCGCTCGCAGATCAGCGTCACCTCGAGGTTGGCGACGCGGCCGCCGCGCGCTGCGACGCGCTCGATAGCATATTTCAGGAACTGGTCGGAGGAGGCGCCCTTCCACTTCGCATCGCTCGGCGGGAAGTGCGAGCCGATGTCGCCGTCGGCGAGAGCGCCGAGAATGGCGTCGACCAGCGCATGCAGGCCGACATCGCCGTCGGAATGAGCCAGGAAACCCTTGGTGTGCGGCACGCGCACGCCGCAGATCATGACATGGTCGCCGTCGCCGAAGGCATGCACATCGTAGCCCGTGCCGGTCCTGATGTCGCCGAGCTGGGCGGCCAGGCGCGCTTCCTCGCGCACGAAATCCTCGGGAGTTGTGAGCTTCATGTTGGCAACATCGCCTTCAAAGGTTGCAACCGTCAATCCCGCCCATTCGGCAATCGCGGCATCGTCGGTGAAATCCGAGCGTCCATCCCTTGCCGCACGACGATGCGCCTCGAGGATAACGTCGAAACGAAAGGATTGCGGCGTCTGTGCGATCCGCAAGGAAGCGCGCTCCGGCGTGGCCTCGACGTTGCCGCTTTCGCCGGTGACCTTGATGGTGTCGGTGACGGCAACGGTGGGGATCGCAGCGCCGGTGCGGCTCGCCGCCTCGATCGCGCGCGAGATCACGCCTTCCGAGACGAAGGGGCGCGCGGCGTCGTGGATCAGCACGATGTCCGGATTGTGCTTGGCCAGCGCTTCGAGGCCGGCGAGCACCGAAGCCTGCCGCGTCGCGCCGCCATTGGTCGGTGGCTCGTGCCTGAGCCCTGCGACCGCTGCGGTGAACATGGCGCTGTCGTCGGGGTTCACCACCGGCAGCACCGCGAAGACGTCAGCGTGACGGCTGAACGCTTCCATGGCGCGGCGGATCACGGGCACGCCACCGATCTCCCGATATTGCTTCGGCCCGCCGGCGCCAGCGCGCAATCCGCGCCCGGCTGCGACGAGGACGACCGCGGTGCGCTGTGATTTCGCCATAGGACTGAAATACTCATTGCCAATGAAAGAGCAGGGGTGATTTGCCGGCATGCCTCTAGCACGGCAGGCCCGCAAAAAAAGGGGGTTTCCCCGGATTGTGGGAAACAGCATTTTGCTGCACTGCACTTGAAAGATCTACAGAACTGTCTAAACTGTAGGCATGACGCTTGACTGCACAAGAATTGTGCGCAAGATAGATCATGGCAGGCGCGATGAGGCCCTGCCCAGTCAACGAGACCCCTGTGACCGGCTCGGCAGTATCAGGCTCTAAGCCGTTGAAAATAGGCGATATTGAAGTCGCCACCCCGGTCTTCCTGGCGCCGATGTCGGGTGTGACTGACTCGCCCGTCCGCCGGCTGGCCGCCGAGCTTGGGGCTGGTCTCGTCGTGTCTGAAATGACCGCGAGCGATGAGCTCGCCAATGGCCACCGGATGTCCCGGTTGCGCTGCGAAGCCACCGGCATCGGCCCGCATGTGGTCCAGCTGGCCGGCTGCGAGACACACTGGATGGCTGAAGGCGCCCGGATCGCCGAAGCGGAAGGCGCCGATATCATCGACATCAACATGGGCTGTCCCGCCCGCCACGTTACCGGCGGCCAGTCCGGCTCGGCCTTGATGCGCGACCTCGACCATGCGGTCAGCCTGATCGAGGCGACGATCGCGGCCGTGAAGGTACCGGTGACGCTGAAGATGCGCCTCGGCTGGGACGACCGCAGCCGCAACGCGCCGGAGCTGGCGCGGCGCGCGGAGGCCGCCGGGGTCAAGCTCGTCACCGTGCACGGCCGAACCCGCTGCCAGTTCTACAAGGGCGAGGCCGATTGGGATGCGATCCGCGCCGTGCGCGAGGCCATCTCCCTTCCGCTCGTCGTCAACGGCGACATCACCTCCTACGAGAAGGCGCTGGCGGCATTGGACGCCTCGGGCGCCGACGCCGTGATGATCGGCCGCGGCGCGCAGGGCCAGCCCTGGCTGCCGGGCCAGATCGGCCGCCGTCTGAACGGCGGGGCCGAGGAAGCCGTGCCCTCGCTCCAGACGCAGCTGCATTATGTCCGCACGCTCTATGACGGCGTTTGTGCGCTCTATGGTCTGCGCATCGGACTGAGGCACGCCCGCAAGCATCTGGGCTGGGCGCTCGACGTCGCAGCGCAGGCGAGCCGTGCGCCGGCCGAGAAGCTGAAATCCTGGCGGCAGAAGATCCTGGTCTCGGAGGATCCGCGCCTCGTTCACGATGCACTGCAAGACGCCTTCGACGACTTCGCATGGAGCGCTGCTGCATGAGTTCAGCCGCTGAACATCGTCGGCCGCTTCAGTCCGACAGCGACGCAATCCTGGATGCTTTGCCCAACCCCGTGCTCATGATCGGGCCCGACGGCAAGATCGTCGCCGCCAACATCGCCACCGAAGCCTTCTTCGAGATCTCCACGCAATTCCTGAAGCGGCAGTCGCTAAAGGAGCTGGTCCCGTTCGGCAGCCCGTTGCTGGCGCTGATCGACCAGGTGCGCTCCTCGAACGCGCCGGTCAACGAATACAAGGTCGATCTCGGCACGCCGCGCATGGGCGGCGACCGCCAGGTCGACCTGCATGTTGCGCCGCTCACCGAGCGGCCCGGCCATATCGTCGTGATGCTGCAGGAGCGCACCATCGCCGACAAAATGGATCGCCAGCTCACCCATCGCAGCGCCGCGCGCTCGGTGATAGCGCTAGCAGCAATGCTCGCGCACGAGATCAAGAATCCGCTTTCGGGCATTCGCGGCGCGGCACAGCTGCTGGAGCAACAGGCCTCGTCCGAGGACCGCATGCTGACGCGGCTGATCTGCGACGAGGCCGACCGCATCGTGACGTTGGTCGATCGCATGGAGGTGTTCGGCGACGAGCGCCCCGTGGTGCGCGGCCCCGTCAACATCCATTCGGTGCTCGATCACGTCAAGCGGCTGGCGCAGTCGGGCTTTGCCCGCAACATCCGCTTCGTCGAGGATTACGATCCCTCGCTGCCGCCGGTGCTGGCGAACCAGGACCAGCTGATCCAGGTGTTCCTCAATCTCGTGAAGAACGCCGCCGAAGCGCTGATCGACGTGCCCGATGCCGAGATTCAGCTCACCACCGCGTTCCGACCCGGTGTGCGCCTGTCAGTCCCCGGTCAAAAATCGCGGGTATCCCTTCCGCTCGAATTCTGTGTGAAGGACAACGGACCCGGCGTGCCCGACGATCTTCTGCCCAACCTGTTCGATCCCTTCGTGACCACCAAGCAGACCGGCTCGGGTCTCGGCCTTGCGCTGGTCGCCAAGATCGTCGGCGATCACGGGGGCATCATCGAATGCGAATCTCAGCCGCGCAAGACCACCTTCCGCGTGCTGATGCCGATGTATTCCACATCGGTCAAACACGCCGATCAAAGCAGTCGCGACGGCTCTGCCGGGAAGTCGTCGCCTGCGTCACAGGGGGCAAAATGAGGATCAACGATGCCCGCAGGTAGCATTCTCGTAGCCGATGACGATACCGCCATCCGCACCGTTCTCAATCAGGCACTGTCCCGCGCCGGTTACGAAGTGCGGCTGACCGGCAATGCCGCAACGCTGTGGCGCTGGGTCAGCCAGGGCGAGGGCGATCTCGTCATCACCGATGTGGTGATGCCGGACGAAAACGCCTTCGACCTGTTGCCGCGGATCAAGAAGATGCGGCCGAACCTGCCCGTCATCGTCATGAGCGCGCAGAACACCTTCATGACGGCGATCCGCGCCTCCGAGCGCGGGGCTTACGAATATCTGCCAAAGCCCTTCGACCTGAAGGAACTGATCGCCATCGTCGGCCGCGCGCTCGCCGAGCCGAAGGAGCGGACCTCGTCGCCGGAAGAGGACGCCGAGATGGAGGCGATCCCGCTGGTCGGCCGCTCGCCGGCGATGCAGGAAATCTATCGCGTGCTGGCGCGCCTGATGCAGACCGATCTCACCGTGATGATCACGGGCGAGTCCGGCACCGGCAAGGAGCTGGTGGCGCGCGCGCTGCACGATTACGGCAAGCGCCGCAACGGCCCCTTCGTCGCCGTCAACATGGCGGCGATCCCGCGCGACCTCATCGAGTCCGAATTGTTCGGGCACGAGCGCGGCGCCTTCACCGGCGCCAATACCCGCGCCTCCGGCCGGTTCGAGCAGGCCGAGGGCGGCACGCTGTTCCTCGACGAGATCGGCGACATGCCGATGGAGGCGCAGACCCGCCTGCTGCGCGTGCTGCAGCAGGGCGAATACACCACCGTCGGCGGCCGTACCCCGATCAAGACCGACGTGCGCATCGTCGCGGCGTCCAACAAGGACCTGCGCGTGCTGATCCAGCAAGGCCTGTTCCGCGAAGACCTGTTCTTCCGCCTCAACGTCGTCCCGCTGCGGCTGCCGCCCTTGCGCGAGCGCATCGAGGACCTGCCGGATCTCGTGCGGCACTTCTTCACGCTGGCCGAGAAGGACGGTCTGCCGCCGAAGAAGCTCGACACGCTGGCGCTGGAGCGGCTGAAGCAGCACCGCTGGCCCGGCAACGTGCGCGAGTTGGAAAACCTCGCCCGGCGGCTCGCCGCGCTCTATCCGCAGGACGTGATCACGTCCTCCGTCATCGACGGCGAACTCGCGCCGCCCTCGGTCAGCCCGGGGGCTGCGGTCCAGCAGGGGGTCGACAATCTCGGCGGCGCCGTGGAGGCGTATCTGTCCTCGCACTTCCAGGGCTTCCCGAACGGCGTGCCGCCGCCAGGCCTCTATCACCGCATCCTCAAGGAGATCGAGGTGCCGCTGCTCACGGCCGCGCTCGCCGCCACCCGTGGCAACCAGATCCGCGCTGCGGACCTGCTCGGCCTCAACCGCAACACGCTGCGGAAGAAGATCCGGGATCTCGACATCCAGGTGTATCGGAGCGGGGGCTGACTTTCTTGCGACGAACGCCAAACGCGCTAGCGCGGACCGGTGGCTCAGCTCCCCCTACCAAGGCAGAGCTGAGCCTGTCCGGATCGCGCTGGCCGTTGTGGCTGACGCGGTGAGCACAAGTCCTGACGGGACTCTAATGTTCCGCCCGCACATTCAAATTGGTCGTCGGCCGCAGCGCGGCCATTACGCCTATCTGACCAGTCCGCCGGAGGCTGGCACCACGCTCGCGACATTCAGCGGCGGCTGCTGAAGGCCGAGGCCGTTGACCAGGAGGTCGGCGGCCACGATCAGCAGCAGAACGGCCGAAACCATCGTCGCGAGAAAGATCCTATCCATGCGGATTAAGCCGGGACGGCGGGAATCCGTTCCGCCCAGGCGGCATGTGCCTGTGGATTGCGCGGGTCCGCCAGGGCGAACACGCCGCGGAATTGTCGCAATTCGGCAACAATGTGGTACGAATACATCAGTATCCGCGCGTCCGCGGACCCGTTTTCAGCATCATTGCCGGAATGACCAGCGCAGATACCTCGGCCGCACACTTTGACACGGCCCCAGCGGAAGAGCCCCGGCGTTGGTCGGTGCGACGCTGGCTGGCACCCTTTGCCGTAGCGCTGGCGCTGTTGTCGGCCTTCCTGACCTTCCTGGTCCTGACGGGTCTGAGCACGATCGAGCCGACGCCCGCGGTGGTCCGCACATTCTATCTGATCAATGCCGCGACGATCCTGCTGCTGGTCGGGATCATCATCCGGGAACTCTGGCAGCTGATCCTGGCGCGGCGGCGGGGCAGGGCCGCGGCGCGTCTCCACGTCCAGATCGTCAGCCTGTTCTCGATCGTGGCGGTGCTGCCGGCGGTGCTGGTCGCCGTCGTCGCCAACGTCACCATCGAGCGCGGACTCGACCGGCTGTTCTCCGGGCCGACCAAGGAGGTGATCCAGAACTCGCTGACGATCGCGCGGGCCTATATGCAGGACCATGCGCAGCTGATCCGCGGCGACATTCTCGGCATGGCCAACGACATCGCCCATGCCCGGCCGCTCTACGACCAGGACCGCCGCTCGTTCCGCGAGATGCTGACGGCAAGCGCCGCGTCGCGCAACCTGCCGGGCGCGATGATCATCGACAAGAACACCAACATCCTGGAATCCGCCGACACCGGCATGCGGCTCGCTTATTCGCCGCCCGCGCCGGACTTTCTGAGCAACGTCAACGAGAACGAGCCCGAGATCGCTGTCCTTCCCGATGCGAGCTTCGTTGCCGCGGTGATCCGCCTGCGCGCCTTCAACGACACCTTCCTCTATGTCGCCAGGCCGCTTGATCCCAATGTCGTCAATCAGCTCAAGCAGACCGAGGTCAGCGTCGCCGAATACGCCCAGATCGAATCGCGCAGGCTCGGTATCCAGGTCGCCTTCGCGCTGATGTTCGCGGTGATCGCGCTGACCATCCTCATGGCTTCGGTGCTGATCGGTCTCAACTTCGCCAACTCGCTGGTCTCGCCGATCCGGCGGCTGATGAACGCGGCACATACAGTTTCGACCGGCGACCTGCACGTCCAGGTGCCCGTGCACCAGTCGGAGGGCGATCTCGCCCAGCTGGGCGAGACCTTCAACAAGATGACGCAGGAATTGCGCAGCCAGCGCGACGAGCTGGTCAATGCCAGCGACCTCATCGACAGCCGCCGCCGCTTCATCGAGGCGGTGCTGTCATCCGCGAGCGCCGGCATCATCGGCGTCGACGCGTCCGGCAGCGTCGGCATCCTCAACCGCTCCGCAGAGAAACTGATCGGGCACTCCGAAGCCGAGACGCTCGGGCAGCCGCTCTCCGACGTGCTGCCCGAGCTCGACGAGATGATGAAGACGGCGCGGGAAGGCACCCAGCGCCTGGTGCAGGGCCAGATCACGATCACCCGCGACGGCACCGAGCGCAACCTGTCGGTCCGCGTCAGCGCCGAGAAGAACCAGCCGCATGACAGCTACATCATCACGCTCGACGACATCACCGAGCTGGTCTCGGCGCAGCGTACCTCGGCCTGGGGCGACGTGGCGCGCCGCATCGCGCATGAGATCAAGAACCCGCTGACGCCGATCCAGCTCTCGGCCGAGCGCATCCGCCGCAAGTTCGGCAAGGACATCACCGAGACCAAGGACAAGCAGATCTTCGACCAGTGCACCGATACCATCGTCCGCCAGGTCGACGACATCAGGCGCATGGTCGACGAGTTCTCGCGCTTTGCGCGGATGCCGAAGCCCGTGATGGAAGGCGAGGACGTCGCCGACACGGTGCGCCAGGCCGTGTTCCTGATGAAGGTCGCCCATCCCGAAATCGACATCGAGGCCGAGTTCAAGCAGGATCCGTTGCGCGCCCAGTTCGATCGGCGCCTGATCTCGCAGGCTGTCACCAACATCGTCAAGAACGCCACCGAGGCGATCGAGCAGGTCCCGCCCGAGGAGCTCGGCAAGGGGCGTATCGACGTCGTGGTGTCACGCGAGGGCGACGATGTGCTGATCGACGTCATCGACAACGGCATCGGCCTGCCCAAGGTCGCGCGCTCGCGCCTGCTCGAGCCCTACGTCACCACGCGCGCCAAGGGCACCGGGCTGGGCCTTGCCATCGTCGGCCGCGTGCTGGAAGACCATGGCGGGCGGATCGAGCTGAAGGACGCCTCCGACTTCCGCCCAGGCCAGCGCGGCGCCTGGATGCGCATGCGCTTTGCCGTGTCGGGGCAACCCGCGAAGTCCGCGACAACAGAGCAAGTGCCGACGGTCAACGACGCGACTGGGACAACCTCCAAGCCCGACATCACGCAAACGGCGACGGAATCCGTCGCGACCCAGGCAACAAAAGAGCCGGCCGCCGGAACCAAAGAGCCGGCTGAAAAGACCAATGATTCAACCAAAATCGAAGCCTCAACAGGCAGCTGACAAGACAGGCGCGATCCATGGCAAGTGAAATTCTGATTGTCGATGACGAAGCCGATATTCGCGATCTCGTTGCAGGCATTCTCGAAGACGAGGGGTTCGTCACCAGGACCGCGCGTGACAGCGACACGGCGCTCGCCGAGATCGCCAATCGCAGGCCGCATCTGGTGTTTCTCGACATCTGGCTGCAAGGCTCCAAGCTCGACGGCCTGCAGCTCCTGGAGCAGGTCAAGAAGGACAATGCCGATCTGCCCGTCGTGATGATCTCCGGCCACGGCAACATCGAGACCGCGGTCGCCGCGATCAAGCGCGGCGCCTACGACTTCATCGAGAAGCCGTTCAAGGCCGACCGCCTCATCCTGGTCGCGACCAGAGCGCTGGAGAATTCGCGGCTGAAGCGCGAGGTCAAGGAACTGAAGCAGCTCGCCCCGAGCGCCAGCCAGCTCGTCGGCCGCTCGCCCAGCATGAACCAGCTGCGCCAAACCATCGAGCGGGCGGCCAAGGCCAACAGCCGCATCCTGATCGTCGGCCCCGCCGGGGCCGGCAAGGAGCTGACCGCGCGCACGCTGCATATCGCTTCGGGCCGCGCCGACGGTCCGTTCGTCGTCATCAACGCCGCCGCGATCACGCCCGAGCGAATGGAGCATGAGCTGTTTGGCGTCGAGCAGTCCAATGGCGAGCAGCCGCGCAAGCCCGGCGCGCTCGAAGAGGCGCATGGCGGCACGCTGTTCATCGACGAGATCGCGGACATGCCGCGCGAGACCCAGAACAAGATCCTGCGCGTGCTGGTGGAGCAGTCGTTCCAGCGCGTCGGCGGCACCGCCAAGGTGCAGGTCGACGTGCGCATCATCTCATCGACCGCCCGCAATCTCGAGGAGGAGATCGCGGCCGGCCGTTTCCGCGAGGACCTCTACCACCGGCTCTCGGTGGTGCCGATCCGCGTGCCCGCACTGTCGGAGCGGCGCGAGGACATTCCGGAACTGATCGATTATTTCATGGAGCAGATCTCGGCCGGCAGCGGCCTGCCCAAGCGCCAGATCGGTCAGGACGCAATGGCGGTGCTGCAATCGCATGTCTGGCCCGGCAATGTGCGCCAGCTCCGCAACAACGTTGAAAGAGTCATGATTCTGGCCGCCGGCGGGCCGGAAGTCATCATCACCGCCGACATGCTGCCGCAGGATGTCGGCTCGATGGTGCCGGCGATGCCGACCAGCAACAATGGCGAGCACATCATGGGCCTGCCGCTGCGCGAAGCACGCGAGGTGTTCGAGCGCGACTATTTGATTGCACAGATCAGCCGTTTCTCAGGAAATATTTCTCGAACGGCCGAGTTCGTTGGCATGGAACGTTCGGCCTTGCACCGGAAGTTGAAAGCGCTCGGCGTCGGCTAATGCTGCGACGCTGCGGCGGGATCTCGAGAATAGGCAAAGAAAATCATCGATTTCCGTAATTTTTCGGGGCAATAGGGCCACGCCTGCCGCTTCAAGCGGCTTGCCTAATATCCCGACCTGTCCTCTAATCGAACCGCTGTTCCTTCCGAGGGGGATCTCATGAAGGACGGCAACCGGAGGAAGCCCCGAACTCCACAAAGAGGGCCGCATCCGGCGCAATAAAAAGAAACTCAAAGCGAGAAAAAAACAATGGCGGCAGACCGCGCACAAAACCTACAGGACACCTTCCTTAATCACGTTCGCAAAACCAAGACGCCACTGACGATCTTTCTGGTCAACGGAGTGAAGCTCCAGGGCATCGTGACCTGGTTCGACAATTTCTGTTTGCTGCTTCGGCGCGACGGTCATTCGCAGCTGGTCTACAAGCATGCGATCTCGACCATCATGCCGGGCGCTCCGATTCAGTTGTTCGAAGGCGGCGAGGACCAGCCGGCTTGAGAGTGACCTGATTGGAACCCCGGAATTTCGACGGGGATGCCGACCGTCCGCGGTCGGCAGGGGCTACGCAGACGGGGCGGGTGCTTGTCATCGGCCCCTACTTGCGCGTGCGCGCGGGCAGCGCCGACGCGCAATCGGAGACTCATGCCTTGCGCGATACCGAGGCCCGGCTCGATGAAGCCGCGGGCCTCGCACGTGCGATCGATCTCGTCATTGCCGATGCCATCGTCGCGCCGGTCAGCCAGATCCGCCCCGCGACCTATATCGGCAAAGGCAAGGTCGAGGAGATCGCCGGGCTGATCAAGACCCTCGAGGTCGAGCTCGTGGTGATGGATTGCGCATTGTCGCCGATCCAGCAGCGCAATCTCGAAAAGGAATGGCATGCCAAGGTGCTCGACCGCACCGGGCTCATTCTCGAAATCTTCGGCCGCCGCGCCAAGACCCGGGAAGGCTCGCTGCAGGTCGAGCTTGCGCATCTCAACTACCAGCGTTCGCGCTTGGTGCGCTCCTGGACCCATCTCGAACGCCAGCGCGGCGGTTTCGGCTTCATGGGCGGCCCCGGCGAGACGCAGATCGAGGCCGACCGCCGCCTGATCCAGGAGCGCATCTCCAAGCTGGAGAGCGAGCTGAAAAAGGTGCAGGCGACGCGGCGTCTGCATCGCGCCGGCCGTCAACGCGTGCCGTATCGTGTCGTCGCGCTGGTCGGCTACACCAATGCCGGCAAGTCGACGCTGTTCAATCGCCTGACCCGCGCCGACGTGCAGGCGGCCGACATGCTGTTTGCGACGCTCGATCCCACCTTGCGGGCGCTCAACCTGCCGCATGGCGGCAAGGCGATGCTCTCGGATACCGTCGGCTTCATCTCCAACCTGCCGACGCAGCTCGTCGCCGCCTTCCGCGCCACGCTGGAGGAGGTGCTGGAAGCCGATGTCATCCTGCATGTCCGCGACATCTCGCATGAAGACGCCGAAGCGCAGCAGAGCGACGTCGATGCGGTGCTGCGCCAGCTCGGCATCAACCCGGACGATTCCGGCCGCATCATCGAGGTCTGGAACAAGATCGATCGTTTCGACCCCGAGCAACGCGAAGAGCTGCTCAACATCGCCGCGCGCAGGCCGGAGGATCATCCGGCGATGCTGGTCTCAGCCGTGTCGGGCGAGGGCGTCGATGCTCTGCTCGCCGCGATCGAGCAGCGGCTCGCGGCGAAACGGACCACGCTCGATCTCTCCATCGACGCCGCCGACGGCGCCGGCATCAGCTGGCTGCATCGCAACGCCGAGGTGCTGTCGAAGGAGCTCCACGACGGCCGCTTCGACATGACCGTGCGGGTGGACGAGACCAAGCGGGACATCGTGGTGAACAGGTTCGACGCCGTGCCACATCTGCCGGCGTGAGGCCGGCGCGCATCTGGACTACGCGGTTCGCGTCTCCGAAGTCACCTTCGTCTCCACTTTCGCGGCATTCCACAGCGCGTCCATCTCGGCCAGCGACGCCTGCTCAAGCGTCCGACCCTGCGCCTCCAGTGCCCGCTCGATATAGGCAAAACGGCGCTCGAATTTTGCATTCGTCGCGCGGAGCGCAGCCTCCGGATCGGCATCGACATGGCGGGCGAGGTTGACGAGGGCGAACATGAGGTCGCCGGTCTCTTCCGCAATCTCCTGCTTGTCGTTGCGGTCCAATGCCGCCTCGATCTCGTCGACCTCCTCGCGGATCTTGTGCAGCACCGCGCGCGGGTCGTTCCAGTCGAAGCCGACGGTGGAGGCCTTGCGCTGCAGCTCCATCGCGCGGGTCAAAGCGGGCTGGCCGGCCTTCACGCCCGAGAGCAGCGACTTGTGCGTCGGCGCCTCCTCCGGCGGCCGGCGCGCGGCGCGTTCGGCTTTCTCCTCCGCTTTGATGCGGTCCCAGACTTCCTTGACATGGGAGGAGGCGAGATTGCCGTCCTTGTCGGCGAAGACGTGGGGATGGCGGCGGATCATCTTGCGGGTGATGGCCAGGACCACGTCACCGAAATCGAACGCGTTCTGCTCCGAGCCCATCTGGGCGTGGAACACGACCTGGAGCAGGAGATCGCCAAGCTCCTCTCTGAGATCGTCGAGATCGCCGCGGGTGATGGCGTCGACCACCTCATAGGCTTCCTCGATCGTGTAGGGCGCGATCGTCGAAAAATCCTGCTCGAGGTCCCAGGGGCAGCCGGTCACCGGCGTGCGCAGCGCCGCCATGATCTCGATCAGGCGGGAAATGTCGCGGGAAGGGGTCATTGCCGGGCAGTCTCCTGGGATACAGAGCCTTATGCCAAAAGCGGGCCCCCGATCCCAGCGCAAGGCGGCGGAACTGGCCGATTTCCACCGATTGGCGGGCAAGTCGTGCGATGCTAAAGCGCGGGCCATGAGTGATGCATTTTCCTCACAAATCGCGCTGGTGCTGTTCTCCGGCGGCCAGGATTCCACCACCTGCCTCGCCTGGGCGCTGAGCCGCTTCGCGAGTGTGGAGACGCTGGGGTTCGACTACGGCCAGCGCCACGCCATCGAGCTTGCCTGCCGCGACCGCCTGCTCGACGGCATCAAGGGCCTGCGCGCCGATTGGGCCGCAAGGCTCGGCGAGAGCCACACGCTGTCGATCCCGACGCTGGCGGCGATGTCCGAGACGGCGCTGACCCGCGACGTTGCGATCGCGATGGGCGCGGACGGTCTGCCGAACACCTTCGTGCCGGGCCGCAACCTCGTGTTCCTGACCTTCGCCGCGGCGCTGGCCTACCGGCGCGGCATCAGCCACATCGTCGGCGGCATGTGCGAGACCGATTATTCCGGCTATCCCGATTGCCGTGACGAGACCGTCCGCGCCATGCAGGCCGCGCTCTCGCTCGGCATGGCCAAGCAGTTCGAGCTGCACACGCCACTGATGTGGATCGACAAGGCCGCGACCTGGCGGCTCGCGCATGACCTCGGCGGCGACGGCCTCGTCGATCTCATCCGCGAGCACTCCCACACCTGCTATCTCGGCGAACGCGGCGCACGGCACGATTGGGGCTACGGCTGCGGCGAGTGCCCGGCCTGCAGTTTGCGGGCGAAGGGGTGGAACGAGTACGTGGCGGGACGGTAGGCTCGCTCTGTCGTCATTGCCAGGAGCCCTTGCGACGAAGCAATCGAGACTGCCACCGCGGAGGGATTCTGGATTGCTTCGCTGCGCTCGCAATGACGACGGAGCAATCAGCTAGCCAAAATCCTCTGGCCTGAGCTCGATCGGCTTGCCGTGTGGCGTGCGATCCGCGGCGTGGTCCCACGCATTCCGATAGCGGTGCAGCGTCTCCATCGACGCGACGCCCTTGCGGGCGACGAGGCCCTCCAGCGTGGCGAGCCAGTGCAGATAGTAGGTCTCGCCGGTATCAGGGTCGCCGGCGGCCTGGGCGCGCTTGATCTCGTCTGCGAGTGCTGCGGCCCATTCCGGCCAGGTGAATACGCCGCGCTCGTGCAGGCTCAAGGCCATCGCGAAGGCATGCGCCTCCCAGGGCGCTCGGAACACCGGGCCGTCGTCGTCGCACGGAATGCTCGGGATCGCCGCCGTCGCGGCGGCCGCAAGCGCGCTGCTCATCACGCCGGATCCAGATAGGGCTCGAATGCGTCGATCGAGACCTTCAGCGTGGGATCGCCGTCCTCGCCCCAGAGGTCGCGGCCCTCGAACACCACAGTATAGAGCCATTGCGGGTTCTCGCCGCGCTCCATCGCCGCCGTGTCAGGAAACACGTGGCAGCCGTGGTTCAGCTCGACCACGCCGACATGACCGCGCACATAGCGCGGCAGCCGCGTGTGCGTGGCAGGGTGAATATTCTTGGCGCGGACGCGATCGCCGATGTTGAATTTCGCCGGAGCCGGGGCAGGGCGGCCGAACTTGCCGCGCACCATGATGCGCTCGACATTGGCGCGGTCGAACTTGCCGTGCTTGAGCGCCTTTGCAGGCTGCATCGCATGGCCGGCGGCGACCTCCTCGCGGGTGAGATAGCCCTTGTCGATCAGCATCTCCTCGAGCCCGAGAAACCATTTCTTGTAATAGGAGCTCGATAGATACACGTGCGGCGGCAAGGTCTCGCGATAGAAGCGCGAAGTGTCGATGTTGAAGGCGCCGGCCGCGCCCATCGCGCGCACCATGGCCAGCACGCGCGACTCCCATTCCTCGTGAAACATCGGCTCGTTCGGCTCGGGCTCGACCTTGCCGAATCCGTCCATGCCGCCCATGTCGTGCACGCCGTTCACGACGGTGCTCCCGGCGTCTTGGGGAAACCGGTGCCGATCATGGAGTCGCGCGTCACGAGCTCGGCGAGCTGCTCCTCGCTCCAGCCTTCCGTACCGGCGGGGCGCATCGGCAGCACCAGGAAGCGCGTCTCGGCGGTTGAATCCCACACCCGGATCTCCATGTCCTTCGGCAGCGCGACCCCGAAATCGGCGAGCACGCCGCGCGGGTCCTTCACCGCGCGGGAGCGGTAGGGCGCGGCCTTGTACCAGACCGGCGGCAGTCCGAGCATTTCCCAGGGGTAGCAGGAGCACAGTGTGCACACGACCATGTTGTGCCGCTCGGGCGTGTTCTCGACCACGACGAGATGATCGCCGACGCGGCTGACATGGCCGAGCGTGCCGATCGCCTTGGAGCCGTCCTGCAGCAGCGCCGTCTTGAACGCCGGATCGGTCCAGGCCTTGGCGACCACGCGCGCACCATTGTGCGGGCCGATCTTGGTCTCATAGGCCTGGATGATGGCATCGAGCGTAGCCGGCTCGACATAGCCTTTTTCGGTCAGGATCGTCTCGAGCGCGCGCACGCGCAGCTCGGTCTCGGACAGCTCGGAATGATCGTGATCGTGGTGATGATGGTCGTGATCTTGGCTCATGCCGCGGAAGATAGGCGCAATGCCCCGGACCTGTCGAGGGCTCGTTGCAGCGCAGACCTGGCACGTATGCGTGAGGGCATTTGTACGGTAGCATCCCGCAAACAGCGTGGAGATGATGGTGACCGATTACGTGAAGATCGAGAAGGGTCTCGGGCCGGAGGGGCGGATCGCGGTCGTGCGCTTCGACCGCGGCGACGGCATCAACGCGCTCTCGCCTGAGGCGCTGCGCCAGCTCACGGCGGCTGCGCGCAGCTTCGAGGACGATGCAGCGACCTCGGTCGTCGTGCTGACCGGCAGCTCGGGCGCCTTCAGCGCCGGCTTCGACCTCAAGGACGCCGAGGGACGCTCGCGCAAGGAGATGGACCTGGGCGCGTTGCGGCGGCACCTCAGGCTCGGGCCGCGCCTCACCCAAGCCTGGCAGGACATGGAGCAGATCACCATCGCTGCGATCGAAGGCTTTTGCGTCGGCGGCGGCGTTGCCCTCGCGGTGGCGCTCGATTTCCGGGTGATGGGGCGCGATGCGCATCTGCGCGTGCCCGAGATCGGGCTCGGCATGAATATGAGCTGGCAGAGTATCCCGCGCATGCTGCATCTGATCGGGCCGGCCCGCACCAAGCAGGCGGTGATCCTGGCCGACCAGCGCATCAGCGCGGACGAGGCCTATGAATGGGGGCTCGTCGAGCAGGTGGCGGATCCCGGCCATGCGTTCGATGCCGCCATGGAGCTTGCCCGCAAGGTTGCCGCGCAGCCGCCGCTGTCCGTCGCCATGACCAAGCTGACCGTCAACCGGCTCGCGCATGCGCTGGACGATCTTGCAAGCCACATGGATGTCGATCAGTTCGCGCTCGCAAGCCTCAGCGAGGACCACAAGGAGGGCGTGGAGGCGTTCCTGACGCGCCGCAAGCCGCGGTTCCGAGGTCGGTGATCACAGCGCCGATAGTCGGCGCATAATCTTCTCCGCCAGGAGGCGATCGGGAAAACTTCCTCCAAGTCCTCCCAAATATCTGAGATTGCAAGGAAGACCAGAAAGAGCGAAGGTGCGTGCTGCGGTGCAGCGCGCTCGATCGAGCCCTCGTCGCCATTCTCACCCCGTCGCAGACGCGACCGGTTCCCATTTGCTCTGGGCATCTGGGTGACCGAGCTATCGTGCATGAAGGCCATCTCCATGAATGCCCGCCAATCGCTCGCGATCGGACGACCGATCGAAACGCTCGAAGCGATTTCACCCGCGCCCGCCGAGCCGGACGCGATGGTTCGTTTCGCCGGCATCTCCAAGACCTATCCGGCCTATCGCGGCAAGCCCGGCGTCAACGCGCTGCAAGACATCGACTTCGCCATTCCGCGCGGCTCCATCACCGGCGTGATCGGCCGCTCTGGCGCCGGCAAGTCGAGCCTGGTCCGGCTGATCAACGGCCTGGAGAAGCCGACCACGGGCCGCGTGATCGTGGACGGCCGCGATATCTCGGCCTTGGCCGGCCGCGAGCTGCGGCTGGCGCAGCGCTCGATCGGCATGATCTTTCAGCATTTCAACCTGCTGTCCTCGCGCACCGCGGCCGACAACATCGCGCTGCCGCTTGAGATCGCCGGTTGGACCAAGGCCGACATCAAGGCCCGCGTCGCCGAGCTGCTCGCGCTGGTCGGCATCGCCGACAAGCACGACCGCTATCCTTCCGAACTGTCCGGCGGCCAGAAGCAGCGCGTCGGCATCGCCCGCGCGCTGGCGACGCGGCCAAGCGTGCTGCTGTCGGACGAGGCGACCTCGGCACTCGATCCGCAGACCACGCGCGCGATCCTCGATCTGCTTGCGAACATCAACCGCGAGCTCGGCGTGACCATCGTGCTGATCACGCATGAGATGTCCGTGGTGCGCCAGCTCGCCAAGGAGGTGGTGGTATTGGACGCCGGCCGCGTCGTCGAGAGTGGTGACGTCTCCGACATCTTCACGCATCCAAAACATCCGATCACGCAGTCCTTCCTGGCCGAGGTGATCGGCGACAGCCTGCCGGTCTCGCTGGCGAGCCGAATCGTTTCGACGCAGCCTGCCGGCGGGCAGGCCGTGATCCGGATCCAGGTGCGCGGGGCAGGGGCCGGCGATACCGTGGTGGCCCGCCTCGCGCGTGAGCTAGCCCTCGACGTGTCGCTGCTGTCGGCGCGCATCGACGAGATTGGCGGCCAGCATGTCGGCTCGCTGACGCTCGGAATTCCCGTCGGCGAGGACGCGGTGACGCGGACGCTCGCCTGGCTCTCTCGATATCAATTCTCGGCGGAGCGTCTCGGCTATGTCGCCTGAACTCATCAACCTGATCGTCCAGGCTACCTTCGAAAGCCTGTACATGGTCGGCATCGCGGCGTTGCTCGGCACCGTCTTCGGCCTGCCGCTCGGCGTGTTCCTGGCCACCAGCCGCAAAGGCGAGCTGTTCGCGGCGCCCATCGTCAATCGCGTGCTCGGCATCGTCGTCAATGCGACGCGCTCGACGCCCTTCATCATCCTCGTCGTCGCCATCATCCCGTTCACGCGCCTCGTTGCCGGCACCTCGATCGGCTCGACCGCCGCGATCGTGCCGCTGACCATCGCCTCGACGCCGTTCATCGCGCGCCTCGTCGAGGCTGCGATCCGCGAGGTCGACGGCGGCCTGATCGAGACTGCGTCCTCGTTCGGCGCTTCGCCCCTTCAGATCGTGTTCAAGGTCCTGATCCCGGAGGCGCTGCCCGGCCTGCTGCTGGCGCTGACGCTCGCGGTGGTCAGCCTGCTCGGCTATTCCGCGATGGTCGGCGCAGTCGGCGGCGGCGGCCTTGGCGATCTCGGCATCCGCTACGGCTATCAGCGCTTCATGCCGGAGATGATGCTGGCCGTCGTGGTCGTGCTGATCGCACTGGTGCAGATAGTCCAGAGCGCCGGCGATTACCTGGCGCGCCGGGTCAACCGCCGGCTGCGGCATCGCTGAATCCGATCAGGCGGCACACCTCGCGCGACGCAGCGTCTGCGAGGGCAGCTCGCCGAAGTGACGCTTGTAGTCGAGCGAGAACTGGCTGAAGTGCCAGAATCCGTGCTGCACCGCCACGTCGTAGACCGAGGTCTCGTTGCCGCCGGCGCCCTTGAGATCGCGCCGCACACGGTTCAGTCGCATCGCGCGCCAATAGTGCATCGGACTCGTGCCCAAAACCTCCTGGAAGCAATAGCCGAGCTTGCGCGGGCTGGCGCCGACGGCCTTGCAGACCTCCAGCAGCGAGAGCGAGCGATCGCCCCTGCCATGCATCAGCTCGCGGGCACGATCCACGGTTCGCTTCCGAGCCGCCGCACTGCGGCCGGGATCGCTCGGACGTGCGGTCGGCAGCATGTCCATGATTTCGACGAGGAGGGCGTCTTCCAGGGCCTGCCGCGCCGCCGGATCGTTGAACGTTGCCGGAGCGGTCGTGATCGTCGCTTGAATGGCGGCCAGATGCGCCCGCAGCCGCGCGACCGGCGCTTCCGCCATTTCGATCACCTGCAGCCGGTGCCAGGCGGTGCGCGGCAGCTCGATGTCGAGCCGGGCGGCGAGCTCTGCGATCAGCATCGTGCTGGCAACGACGCCGCGCAGCTCGAAGGCCTTCGGGGTACACATGTCGATCTCGGCGTCGATGCTGGCGAGGACGCGGGCGCCGCTGGCACCGGTCCCGTTGAAGCTGAGCTCGCCGTCGCCGTGCCAGGGCAGGCCGATGCCAAAACTGTCGGCACCAAGCTGGCCATATTGGCGGACCTGCTGGCTGGTGATCTCGCAGAACACCTCCAGCCGCGGCAAGGAGAGTTGCGTGAAGCTGCCCCGGAACGCGCCGGCGCTGATCTGATCGTAGCTCAGCCGCCAGCGGCCGAGGCTTGCGCAATGCTCATCGACATCCGTGCTGTTCGCCTGGAGCAAGCCGGCAGCCGAGTCTTGAATCGGAAGAGTTGCCCTTAAGGCCATGGCAATACGTCGAAATCCTTGAGTCCAGCACCGAGCAGGACCCGCGCCAGACTGGCACGGCCAGAGACGCTGTCCAGCAAAATATTGCCGGATCTCGATAACGCCTGACAGCGCCGCGGTGCAGGCTTCCGTCCTGCCGTTCCGACATCGCTGCCGGGACGGCGCTTCGCGGAGGGAGCGAGATGCGATCGACCGATGTCATGCGCGGCAGCCCGCCCGTACCCGAGGCTCAGGTGACGCGCGCCAATTGGCGCAGCTTTCCCGCGATCCGCTGGGGTTTTACCCACACCCGCGAAGTGCTGCCGACCGCAGAGATTCGTCGCTCCGCCCGGCCGACGCCAATGAGAAGCGCCCCGCGCGAACTGGCAAAGCTCGGCTTCACCGGGCCTGATGGCAAAGCGACCACGATCGAATGCGCGCTGCGCGAAACCTTTGCCGACACGCTCCTCGTGATGCATCAGGGCACGCTGATCCATGAATGGTACGGCGACGGCATGAGCGCGACCACGCCGCATCTGATCTGCTCGATCAGCAAGGCGATCGCTGGCACGCTCGGCGGCGTGCTGGCCGCGCGCGGCCTGGTCGATCCAGAGGCGAGGGTGCTGCGCTACGTGCCGGAGCTGGAGACATCGGCCTACGCCGGCTGCACCGTCCGCAACCTGCTCGACATGGCCGTCGCCATCAAGTTCGAGGAGGATTACGAGGACCCCGCCGGCGACCTCGCGCGCTATCGGTTCTCCTCGGGTTGGGACGTGCCGCCGCCGGGCGTCGAGCCCAGCCATCAGCGCGCTTATCTGACGACGCTGCGCGGCAGCGGCAAACCGCACGGCAAGGTGTTCCACTACGTTTCGCCCAATACCGAGGTGCTTGGCTGGGTGTATGAACGCGCCTGCGGGATGCCCTACCATCTTATTCTCTCCGAGTTTCTCTGGCAGCCCCTGGGCGCGGAGGAGGACGGCTCTCTCACACTCGACAGCCACGGCATGGGCCGCATTGCGGGCGGCATCTCGGTCACCGCGCGCGATCTCGTCCGCTTCGGCGAGATGATCCGCTGCGGCGGCGTCGTCGAGGGCCGGCAGGTGGTGCCGGGCTGGTGGATCGACGACATCCGCGAGAACGGTGATCCCAAGGCGTGGGCCGATGGCGACCTCGCCGAGTTCTTCCCGGGCGCGCGCTACCGCAGCAAATGGTTCACCATCGATCCTTCGCGCAACGCGCTCACCGCGATCGGCATTCACGGCCAGCACCTCTATGTCGACCTCGACTCCGACACCGTCATCGTCAAGCTCGCAACACAGCCCAAGGCAATGGACGTGCCGATCGACCAGCGCTGGTTTGCTGCCTTCCGCGCCATCACCGCACATCTCGCCTGATATTTGGACGTCCTCATGCTTGAAACCGCCAAAGCTCAACCGCGAGCGCAGACCGCGACACCGCATCCGCTCGATCCGCTGACGGCCGACGAGATCGCCGCGGCTTGCGCTTTGGTGCGGGCAGCGGCCACTTCAGCGGAGAACTGCCGTTTCCCGACGGTGCGGCTGGAGGAGCCGACCAAGCAGGAGCTGGCTTCAGGCAAGGTGGAGCGCCGCGCCTTCGCGTTGACGCTCGACGTCACCACGGGCGAGGCGATCGAGCATATCGTTGACCTCGGCCGCGGCGAGATCGTCGGCCGCAAGGTCGTGCCGAACCGCGAGGCGCCCTATGGGCAGCCGCCGGTGATGCTGGAAGAGTTCTTCAAGTGCGATGCCGTGGTGAAGGCCGATCCCGCTTGGCGGGCGGCGATGGTTCGGCGCGGGCTGACCGACAAGGACATCGAGCTGGTCCAGGTCGATCCGTTCTCCTCCGGATTCTTCGACAAGGAGTTCGAGCGCGGCGCCCGCATCGTGCGAGCCGTCAGCTATTTTCGCGAGCACCTCCAGGACAACGGCTACGCCCATCCCATCGAGGGCGTGATCGCTGTGGTCGACCTCATCGGGGGCAAGGTCATCGAGCTCACGGATCAAGATCCGATCGTGCCGATTCCGCGCAAGAAACGGAACTACGGCGCGCATGACGTGCCAAACCCGCGCACCGACATCAAGCCTCTGCATATCGAGCAGCCGCAAGGGCCGAGCTTCAAGGTCGACGGCTGGAAAGTCGACTGGCAGAAATGGAGCTTCCGCGTCGGCTTCACGCCGCGCGAGGGCCTCGTGCTGCATCAGCTCGCCTACCAGGACGGCGGGCGCAAGCGGTCGCTGATCCACCGCGCCAGCGTCACCGAGATGGTGGTGCCTTATGCCGATCCGACCGCGAACCATTTCTGGAAGTCGGCCTTCGATGCCGGCGAATACGGGCTCGGCATGCTCGCCAACGCGCTGGAGCTGGGCTGCGACTGCCTCGGCAACATCCACTATTTCGACGTGCCTGCCGCCGACAACAAGGGCGAGCCCTTCGTCATGCAGAACGCGATCTGCATGCATGAGGAGGATTACGGGATTGCCTGGAAGCACTACGAGTTTCGCAACGGCCTGTTCGAGGTGCGGAGATCCCGGCGGCTCGTGATCTCGTTCTTCGCCACCGTCGGCAATTACGATTACGGCTTCTACTGGTATCTCTATCAGGACGGCACGATTCAGCTGGAGACGAAACTCACCGGCATCATCCAGACTGCCGCGGTGCGGCCGGGCGAAAAGTACCGATGGGGCGGCATGGTCGACGATAATCTCGGCGGCCCCACGCACCAGCACTTCTTCAACGTCCGCCTGCATATGGATCTCGACGGCGGCGGTAACACGGTGACGGAGCACGAGTTCGTGCCGCGGCCCTGGGGCGACGACAATCCGCACGGCAACGTGTTCGACACCACCACGCGCGTGCTGTCGCGCGAGCGCGACGCCGCAGCGGTCGCCAATGGCGAGACCGGCCGATTCTGGAAGATCAGTAATCCGAACGAGATCAACTCGGTCGGCGGTGCACCGGCCTACAAGCTCGTCGTCAATCCCAGCCCGCTGATGCTGGCCCAGGAGGGTAGTTACGTGCGCAAGCGCGGCGGCTTCGCCACCAAGCATGTCTGGGTGACTGCATTCGATCCGGCCGAGAAATACGCCAGCGGCGACTATCCCAACGTTCACGCCGGCGGTGACGGCCTGCCGCGCTATGCCGCGCAGAATCGCAATATCGAGAATGCCGACATCGTGGTGTGGCACTCCTTCGGCCACACCCATGTCTGCAAGCCCGAAGACTTCCCGATCATGCCGGTGGAATATGCCGGCTTCGTGTTGAAGCCAACCGGATTCTTTGCGGCGAATGCGGCTGGCGACCTTCCGCCGGACCGCAACAGCCGCAGCGTGCTGTCTGGCGAGAAGAGCACGACCTGTTGTCACGCAGACCGGACGTGACCTTCATCCGCTCCCACCCCTGGCTTTGGTCGCAACACTGATTGCGCGACGCGGCTGTCGCATCCGGTCGGGCTCCTAACACACTGACAGAATCATTTTAGAGGGATTCCAATCCCAAAGAAGCAGCGCGCATGAGCGCATGCGTCGCACGTGCTGTGCACACGTCTGGAGAAATTCTAACGCCGTTCCTATCGCACTCCGAAACCGCCTGAGTTAGGGCGGGCCATCAAGATCGATACCGGCAAAGCCGGCAGTGCGTGGGGCTCAACAGACGTGACCGATTTCCAACCTTCTTCGCGTAAGAACACGCGCCGCCGACAGATTCAGACGCTCTTCCTAGGTGCGGCCAGCACATTCGCTCTCGCCGTGGTCTTCGGCTCTGCCCAAGCCCAGACGCAGATTCCCTCTGTCACCGTCGAAGCGCCGACGCAGCGGGCTCGTCCGGCGGCCATTGCGTCGTCGCGAAGGGCGGGGGCGACACGTACCGCACGCGCCAATCGTCGCAGCACGGAGCAGCAGGCTGCGCCAACCCAGTCGGCCTCATCGAACGGTGCAATGGGCGAACGCGCCAATGGCCCGGTACGCGGTTTCGTTGCGACGCGCAGCGGCACCGCCACCAAGACCGATACGCCCTTGATCGAAACGCCGCAGTCGGTGTCAGTCATCACCACCGACCAGATCAGAAACCAGGGCGCGGTCTCGATCGGCGAGGCCTTGCGCTACACCGCTGGCGTCAGCGGCGACGTCAATGGCGGCTCGGACACCCGCTTCGGCGGCCTCCAGATCCGCGGCTTCGACATGACGATGCCGGGCCTCTTCGTCGACGGCTTGCGGATTCCCTCCAGCAACTACGTGCACTTCAATGGCCTCGAGCCCTATGGGGCCGAGCGTATCGAGGTGCTCAAGGGTCCGTCCTCCGCGATGTATGGCGGCAGCGGCACAGGCGGCGTTCTCAACTACGTGACCAAGCTGCCGACGGCGCAGCAGTTCGGCGAGGTCTCGATCTCGGGTGGCAGCTTCAACCGCTATCAGGGCCAGTTCGACATGGGCGGCGCCGCCAACAAGGAAGGCACGGTGCTGTGGCGCCTGACCGGCGTCGTGCGCGACGGCGAGACCCAGGTCGATTTCAGCAAGGACAACCGCGTCTTCATCGCGCCCGCCGTCACCTTCAAGCCGAACGAGGACACCACCATCACCCTGCTCGCCAACTATCAGCGGGACCGGGCAGGGTGGGGCCTTCAGTTCCTGCCGGCCTCGGGCACGGTTTGGCCGAACAACGGCCGCACCATCCCGGTCTCGTTCTTCGCGGGCGTGCCGGGCTTCGACGCATTCAACACCGAGATCGCAACCGTCGGCTACCAGCTCGCGCACAATTTCACCGACAACGTCACGTTCCGGCAAAATCTGCGCTACGCCTATCAGCACAACGAGGAGAAGGTGTTTTACGGCGGCGGCTATACCAACGAAGCCGCAGGGCAGCTCGCGCGCTATGGCAGCTACAGCAACTCCTACATCAACTCATTCGCCGTGGACAACCAGCTCCAGGGCAAGTTCACCACCGGCATTCTCAGCCACACCACGCTGGTTGGCGTCGACTATCGCAACACCTCCTTCCGCGACACCGCCTTCGGCGTCACGACCTCGTCCCCCGAGATCAACGTCTTCAACCCGAACTACAGCTACGACTACGCCATCGGCGCCATGTACGACAACACCGGCGTCAAGCAGTCCCAGGTCGGCGTCTATGCGCAGGATCAGATCAAGCTCGGCCGGCTCTCGTTCCAGCTCGGCGGCCGTCAGGATTTCGTGACCACGCAGGTCGATAACGGTATCGCCAATACCACGGCCGCGAAGGACGCCTCGGCCTTCACCGGCCGAGCCGCCGTGATGTACAATTTCGATAGCGGCATCGCGCCCTATTTCAGCTACTCGGAATCGTTCCTGCCGCTGCTCGCGACCGGGTTTGGCGGACAAATGCTCAATCCCGAGACCGGCGTCCAATACGAGGTCGGCGTCAAGTATCAGCCGATCGGCTGGAACGCGCTGTTCACCTTCGCCGCCTTCGACCTGACGCGCGATAACGTCGCTGTGTACGTGCCCGCGGCCACCTTTTACGAACAGATCGGGCAGGTGAAGTCGCGCGGCATCGAGCTCGAAGGCACGATGTCGCTCGCCGATGGCTGGAACCTGCGCGCCGCCTATGCCTATGTCGACGCCATGGTCACGCAGGATCCGGTGAATGTCGGCAAGGCGCCAACTACGGTGCCGCTCAACCGCGCTTCGCTGTGGAGCGACTATACGCTGCAGAACGGGCCGCTCGCCGGCCTGCAGTTCGGCGGCGGCATCCGCTATGTCGGCGCGACCTGGGGCGACGAGGCCAACACGTTCAAGGTGGGATCGTCGACCGTTCTCGACGCGCTGCTGGCCTACAACAGGGACAATTGGCGCCTGGCGCTGAACGTCACCAATCTCGCCGACACCCGCTATGTCGCCTCATGTTACAGCATGTCGGGCTGCTTCTACGCGGAAGGGCGGAAAGCCATCGCCAGGCTGACCTACCGCTGGTGAGCACAATGCGAGGACGGTCCGGCCTTGGAGACCGGACCTGCATCCCGCCGATCAGAACGGATAGTGCCGGGGCCCGGTCTGCACGGTGATCCAGCGCAGTTCGGTGAACTCGTCGATTGCGGCCTTGCCGCCGAAGCGGCCATAGCCTGACGCCTTGGTCCCGCCAAACGGCATCTGAGGCTCGTCATGCACGGTCGGAGCATTGACGTGGCAGATGCCCGCCTCGATCCGCCTGGCAACGCCGAGCGCACGGGCGATGTCGCGGCCGAACACGGCCGAGGAGAGGCCGTATTCGGTGTCGTTGGCCACGCGCACGGCCTCGTCGATCCCGCTCACGCGCACCACGGTCACGACCGGACCAAAGCTCTCCTCGCCATAGATCCGCATCGCCGGCGTGACATGATCGACGATGGTGGCGGGCATGATGGTGCCGCTGCCGTGACCGCCGGCAGCGAGCACGGCGCCCTTGGCGACGGCATCGTCGATCAGGCCCCGGACGCGCTCGCAGGCGGCGTCACTGACCAGCGAGCCGAGCACGACATTGCCCTTGCGGGGATCGCCGAAGGGAAGGCTCTTGGCCTTGGCGGCGAACTTGGCGATGAAGGCGTCCGCCACCTTGTCGTCGACGACGATCCGCTCGGTGGACATGCAGATCTGCCCCTGGTTCATGAAGGCGCCGAACGCTGCCGCATTCACGGCGGCGTCGAGGTCGGCATCGTCGAGAATCACGAGCGGGGCCTTGCCGCCAAGCTCCAGCAGCGCGCGCTTCAGGTGCTTTGCGCAGGCCAGCGCGATGAGGCGGCCGACGCGGGTCGAGCCGGTGAAGTTGACGCGGCGGATCGCAGGATGGGCGATCAGCGCCTCGACCACCGCCTGCGCATCCTCCGGCGCGTTGGTCACGACATTGACGACGCCGTCACCGAGGCCGGCCTCCGCCAGGCAGCTTCCGATCAGCCGATGCACGCCCGGGCTCATCTCGGACGCCTTCAGCACCACGGTATTGCCGCAGGCGAGCGGCATCGCGACCGATCGCACGCCGAGGATCACGGGAGCGTTCCAGGGCGCGATGCCGAGCACCACGCCGACCGGCTGGCGAAACGCCATGGCGAGGTTGTCGGGCTTGTCGGTCGGTATGACTTCGCCGGATATCTGCGTCGTCATGGCCGCGGCTTCGCGCAGCATGCCTTCGGCTAGGTGCACGTTGAATCCGGCCCAGCCCGCGGTGGCGCCGGTTTCGGCGACCATCAGCGCGGTGAACTCCGCGGCACGGCGCGCGAGGATGTCGGCGGCCGCATTGAGCCGCTTGCGGCGCTCCGACGGACCGAGCTGTGACCAGGCCGGGAACGCGGCGGCCGCAGCGTCCGCGGCCCGCATCGCGTCGTCGATCGAGGCCGCCGCCACGATCGTCGCGACGTCGCCGGAGATCGGGTTGTGGCGCTGGAAGGTACGCTGATGGCTGGCCGACTGGTCCTTGCCGCCGATGAGAAGGTCGATCGCGTTCATGATGCACTCCAAAGGTTGCAGGCGGGATTGAGCGATTATGGTGGGGACGGGGCCGCGCGGGCCTTGCCGAGATAGGCGCGCTGGACCTCCGGATCGTTCTTCATCGCACTGGCCGGCCCGCTGCCGGCGTTGCGGCCGGACTCGATCAGGTAGACACGGTCGGCGATGTCGAGGCTCGCCCGCGCATTCTGCTCGACCAGCAACACGCTGAGGCCGCTGCTACGGATCTCCGCCAGTGCACGGAACACTTCGCGGCTGAGCAGGGGCGACAGGCCGAGCGAAGGCTCATCGAGCAGGAGCAGCAGCGGGTTCGACATCAGCGCCCGGCCGATCGCCACCATCTGCTGCTCGCCGCCGCTCATGGTGCGAACGGCCTGGGCCATACGCTCGGCAAGGCGCGGGAACAGTCGCAGGATCCTCGCGAGCCGGTCTGCCTCGCCTGCGCGGGCGCGGGCGGGGTAGGCGCCGAGCTGCAGATTCTCGGCAACCGTCAAATCGCCGAATACGCCGCGGCCTTCGGGCACCAGCGCGATGCCGCGCTCCACGATCAGGTGGGCGGGCAGCTCGCCAATGTGATGTCCCTCGAACCGGATCGTTGCGCCGTGGGCAGGCTTGACCAGCCCGGCGATGCTCTTGAGCAGGGTGGACTTGCCGGCGCCGTTGGCGCCGAGGATCGCGACGATCTCGCCTTGCCCAATAGCGAGCGCAATGTCGGCGAGAGCCTGGTGCTTGCCATAGAAATGGGAGAGGGCGGCGACCTCAAGCATCGTCGCCTCCGAGATAGGCTGCAACGACTTTTGGATCGGACAACACGGCCTCCGGCGCGCCGCGCGCGATCACGCTGCCGGCATTCATGACGATGCAATGGCTGCACAGTGCTCGGATCGCATCCATGACATGCTCGACCATGATGATGGTGAGGCCGCGATCGCGCAATTTCGCGATCAGCGCGATGCCGGTCTCGAGCTCGCTCGGGTTGAGGCCCGCCAGCCATTCGTCGAGCAGCACGAGGCGCGGCTGCAGCGCCAGCGCGCGGGCAAGCTCGAGCCGCTTCTGGTCGATATAGGTCAGCTCGCTCGCGGGCGCTTCCTGCAGCTTGCCGAGCCCGACGAGATCCAGCAGCTCGCTTGCGGTTGCGCCCGAGCCGTTCGTCGTCGAGAACAGCCGCGCCGCCGCAACGTTTTCGGCCACCGTCAGGTCCGGCATCACGCGCACCAGCTGGAACGTGCGCGCAAGGCCAAGGCGCGCGATCTGGTGCGCGCGCATACCGTTGAGGACGATGCCGCCCAGCCGGATCGTGCCCGAGGAGGGCCGCAGCGCCCCGGACAGCGTATTCAGCAGCGTCGTCTTGCCGGATCCGTTCGGGCCGATGATGCCGATGATCTCGCCCGGCGTGACTGTGAAGCTGACACCGTCGACGGCGCGTAGTCCGCTGAACGATTTGCTGACACCGTCGACCGCGAGCAGCGGTGCATCGCCCGCGCGGGCGGGCGCGGCGGCGGGACCGCCGGCCGGAACACGCCAGCGGCCCGCCCCGAACAGGCCGATCACCCCGTTCGGCAACACCATCACGATGAACACGAAGATGACGCCGAGCACGATGCTGAAATGGTTGGGCAGCGTCGCCGTCAGCACCTCGAACAGCAAGACCAGGGGAATGACGCCCAGCACGGGCCCGAACAGCGAGCCCGCGCCGCCCAGCAGGGCCATGATCACGACCTGGAACGAGATGGTCGGATTGAACGCAATGGCCGGATCGATATAGGTCCAGCGTGGCGCCATGACCGCGCCGGTCACCGCCATGAAGGTCGCGCTCAGAATGAAGACGCCGAGCTTGATCCGCGTGGCATCGATGCCGGAATGGCTCGCCGCGGTCTCGTCGGCGCCGATGGCGCGCAGGGCCAGCCCATAGCGCGAGCGCCCGAGCATCCAGCCCACCAGGAAGACGACCGCGGTCAAGCCCAGCAGCTGCCAGTAGAGAACGTCCTGCGTCACCGCACTGAAGAGATAGCGGCCGACCGACTTGTGGATGTTGACCTCGTACCAGATTACGAGCTGCCGGATCAGCTCGGCCAGGCCGAAGGAGAAGATCACGAAATAGATTCCGGACAGCCGCAGCGTCGAAAGCCCGGTGATTGCGGCGGTGAGTGCGCCCACGCCGGCTGCGGCCAGCAGCACGACCGGCCAGGGCATGGTCTCGCCGAGCACCGCAGCCGTGTAAGCGCCGAGCCCGAAGAACGCGACCGTTGCAAGCGAGATGTAGCGCGTCGGGCCCGAGAACATCGCCCACGCGGTCGCCAGGATCGTGAAATAGAGCACGCTGATGCCGAGCGCGAGATAATAGCCGTTGGCATAGAGCGGATAGGTGACGAGGCATGCGGCGAGAGCGAGGCCGGCGCACCACAGCAGAATGCGGACGGGCCCCGTCATGACGCCGCCCTGCCGAACAGGCCGGTGGGCTTGATCACGAGCACGCCGAGAAACAGTGCGTAGGTCGCAGCCAGCGTCAGACCGGGATCGACCAGCCGCGCCACCGCGGTCTCGACCACACCAAGCAGCAGCCCGGCGACCAGCGCGCCGATGACGTTGCCGACACCGCCCATGATGACGACGACCAGCGCCTTCATCGTGAAGACCACGCCCATCGCGGCATTGAAGGTGAGGAACATGCTGATCAGCACACCGCCGACGGCGACGAGGCCGCCGCCGAAGGCAAACGCCAGCCCCGACAGGGCCGCGACGTCGATGCCGACGAGACGCGCGGCGTTGGCATCGACGGCGATGGCGCGTACCGCAGTGCCGATCCGGGTGCGGGTGAGGGCGAGATAGACGGCGCCGCCGACCAGCGCCGCGAACAGCAGCGCGACGAGCCGATTGACGGCAAGCGTCGAGCCCATGATCGTCAGCGGAATGGAGAGATAGCTATAGCTGTAGTACTGGCCGCCAAAGGCGACCAGCATGGCGCCCTGGATCACGAACAGCACGCCGAAGGTGACGAGGATGCTGTCGATCTCCTGCGCGCCCCGGTCCTTGCCGCGCCGCATCAGCCGTTCCAGCAGCAAGCGATACAGTAGCCAGTTCAGCACCATCGCGACCGGGACCGCCAGCAGCAGCGCCGCGAGCGGGCTCAGCCCAAGGCCGCCATAGAGCGAGAACGCGCCGAAGGCGGCCGCGACCAGCGACTCTCCGTAGGAGAGGTTCATGATCCGCGCCACGCCATATTGCAGCGTCAGCCCGAGCGCGATCAGCGCGTACATGCCGCCGAGCACGAGGCCCGGCAGGATGATGTCGACAAGCAACATGGAGCGGCGTCCCCTTGAGCGGACGGCAGGCAGGCCTCGCGGACGCAAGGCCTGCCAACCAGCCTTACTGCCACTGCGGTTTGGGCACGACCGCGGCACGTGCGCCCGGCAGCGAGGTTGGCGCGAGGGCGTAGAACTCGCCGTTCTGCCACTGCCCGACGTTCCAGACCTCCTGAAGCAGCCCGTCCTTCAGCTTGACCTTGCCGATGATGGTCTCGAACGTGCCCGCACGGATTTCCGCCGCGACAGCGGTGCGATCGAGCTTGCCGACCTTTTCGATGGCCTGCTGGAGCACCTGCAGGCTCGCATAGGTGATCGAGCTCGCCCAACGATCCGGTTCCTTGCCGGTGGCGGCCTTGTGGCGCGCCAGATACTCCTTCAGCTGCGGAGACTCGGCATTCCAACCGCCGATGCCCATCACGCCGTCGCTGTTGGCGGCAAACTTGCCCTTGTAAAGCGGGAACGCGGTGCCGACGCCGACATAGAAAACCTTCGGGTTGAACTTCAACAGCTGCGCCTGCTCGGTCAGCGCGATCGTATCCGGCGGATAGCTGAAGGCAATGAACGCATCCGGGTTCGACGCGATCGCATCCTTCAACAGAGGCTGGAGATCCTGAGTGCCCATCGGATAGGTCTTGTCATAGCCGAGCTTGAAGCCGTGCTTCTTGAAGGCCTCGCGGCCCGCCGCGGACAGCTCGATGCCGAACTGGTCGGCGATGCTGACCATCGCGATGTTCGCCCCGATCTTGCCTTCGCTCTTCAGCTTGCCGAGCAGATCGGCGAGCCCCTCGGATATCTGGGCCGACGTCCCGAGCCAGAACGTCGCGTTCGACCAGCGCTTGGCAAGCTCCGGCGCCTTGTCGGTCACCGACGTGACCGCGAGGTGAGGGTAGCCCAGACGGTTCAGAGTCGGGCCGACCGCGAGATTGAGACCCGTGCCCCACGGCGAAAGAATGAAATCGACCTTGTCCTGGTTGGCGAGGCGCTCGATCGCCTTGACGGCTTCTTCCGAGCTGCTGCGGTCGTCATATTCGACCACCTCGATCGGCAGCTTCTTGTCGCCGAGCTTGATGCCGCCGGCGGCATTCACGTCCTTCACCCACAGCTCATAATTGGGCAGGGTGGTGATGCCGGCGCCGCCGGCATAGGGACCGGTCTTGGAAATGGCGTAGCCGATCCGGATCTTCTCCTGCGCATCGGCCGTGGACGGAAAGGTCCAGAGCGTTCCGGCCAGAGCCGCAAGGCCAGCGACGCGCAGCAACGTTCGACGGTTCGCTGAAAACATATCGTGTCTCCCTCCTGTTGCACTCAAGCGATGGTCGGCATCGCAGTGAGTGGTCGTTTCCCCTTGGTCCCGACTTTCTCTAGGGCGGCATCATTGAGCCGGCCGCCACCGGGACTTGACCTAGCAAGCATCCCGAGCTTTGCTCGCACAATGGACAAATCCGGTGAAAGATTGGACGGTTCTGGTCTTGACCGCCAAGTGCGTCGAGGCGTCGCGGGCCCCGATCCGGCGCCGGCGATCGTGCCGAATGGGGCTGTCCCTGTGGGCGCCGAGCTGATCGGAGCGCATTACGTCGCGCGGCGATGGGCGCTGACCTCGAAAGCGGCCCGTCCGTTCATTCATCTGCTCTGCCTTCCCGGCGGCGGGACCGCCGAGATCGGTCAGTCCGGCCAGACCATGCGGACGGTCGGACCCGCGCTGGTCTGGCTCCCGGCGGGATCCGCCGACTATCTGGAGGTGTCGGCAGGCACGACGGCGCAGCTGCTGCAATTGCGCGCCGGCACATGGCATCGCTATCTCCCGCCATCGGCAGAGGCGGCCTATCTCGCGCTCGAGGGGGCGGGCGGCATCTTGGCGTTGCAGGTCGAGGCCGATCTCGCGGCCACGATCGCGCGTTCCATCGCGGCGATCGCCGCCGAGGTCGCCACGCCCGCACGCAGCGGTGCAGCGTCGATCATGTCGGCGGAGCTGACGCTGTGCGTGCTGCGATTCTGGCGCCTGTTCGCTGGCGACGGGACCCGCAACGAGGAGAGCAGCAGCACCGAGATCCTGAGCCGGTTCCGCAGGCTGCTCGAGGAGCGCTATCAACAGCACTTGCGCGTCAGCGATTACGCCAGGCTACTCGGCACCACGCCGGATCGCCTGCACGCGCTGTGCAGCCGCGAGCTGAAGCGCTCGCCGAGCGAACTGATTCAGCAGCGCCTCGTCAGGGAAGCGGCGACGCGGCTGGAGGCTGGAACCATCGCCGTAAAGCAGATCGCATTTGCGCTGGGCTTCACGGACACCGCCTATTTCAGCCGCTTTTTCCGCAAGCACACCGGCGAGGCACCGGGCGTATGGCGTCGGCGCGTTGCGGCACGCGCGAGAGCGGGGCGATCGAGACCGACGCTGAATTTTGCCGATTGGCCGTAACGCACGCGGCTGCGCGAACACCCGATCACGCATGGACGCTTTGTCGCGCAGCTTAGTGGCCAGTCTCGATAAATTCTAATGTCGGACCTCTCGCACTGCAACTGTCCCTGCGTTAGGCCGAAGGCCCACCGGCTAAACTGCCGGCGGCGAGTCCAATCGAAAAGCGGTCCGGCAAATGAGGGGCCGGGCCCAGTGGGAATGAGATCTGAGCGATGAGAGCGATATTCGGCAAACTGCATCGCTGGGCGGGACTGCTGACGGCCGCCTTCCTGTTCTTCTCCGGCATCACCGGCGCGATCATCTCCTGGGATCACGAGCTCGACGACGTCCTGAACAGCCATCTGTTCGATGTCTCGACGAAGGGCCCGGCCATTCCCTCGCTCGAGCTTGCCAAGATGATCGAGCAGCGCGATCCCCGCGCGCGCGTCGTCTACCTCTTCATGACGCCGGAGCAGGGCCACTCGCTGTGGTTCTTCGTCATGCCGCGGATCGACCCCGCGACCGGCAAGCGTTACCCGCTCGACTACAACCAGGTCTTCCTCGATCCCAACACGGGTGCGGAGCTCGGCCGGCGCTATTGGGGCGCGGTCTGGCCCGTCACGCGGGAAAACTTCGTCTCTTTTCTCTACAAGCTGCACTACACGATGCACATCCCGGAATTCTGGGGCAGCGACCGCTGGGGCATGCGCGTGCTCGGCATCATCGCCATCATCTGGACCATCGATTGCTTCGTCGGGTTCTATCTGACGCTGCCCTCGCGCCGGCGCGCCAAGGCGGCGCGTGCGCCTGAGGTCACGCGCCAGCTCGAGCGCGGCTTCTGGGCGCGCTGGGCCCCGGCCTGGACCATCAAGACCTCGGGCAGCGCCTACCGGATCAATTTCGACATCCACCGCGCATTCAGCCTGTGGACGTGGGGCGTACTGTTCATCATCGCCTTCACCGCGTTTTCGCTGAACCTCTACTTCGAGGTGTTCTCGCCGCTGATGAAGATGGTGTCGAATTACACCCCGACACCCTATGAGCAGCGGCCCTATCGCGATCTCGATAATCCGATCGAGCCCAAGATGACGTTCGCCGAGATTGCTGCCCGCGCGGCCGCCGACGGCAAGGCGCGAGGCTGGACCACCCCGGTCGGCGCGCTCAGCTACGGCCCGGCCCATGGCGTCTACGCCGCCGCGTTCTTCCATCCCGGCGACGATCACGGTGCCGGCGGCGTCGGCCCGGCGCAGCTCTATTACGACAGCGAGGACGGCCGCCCCATTGGCGAGCGGCTGCCCTGGGTCGGCACCGCCGCCGACATCTTCGTGCAGGCGCAGTTTCCGCTGCATTCGGGCCGCATCGTCGGACTGTTCGGGCGTATCCTGATCTCGGTGATGGGCCTCGTGGTCGCCGCGCTCTCTGTCACCGGCGTCGTGATCTGGTGGCGCAAGCGCCGCGCCCGCGTTCGCGTGCGGGAGACGGCGGCCGTGCGGCTGAACCGGGAGCAACTGACGCCGGCAGAGTAGGGCACCCGCGTTCCGCCAATGGATGAACCTTGGCACGCGGCGTCGGCACAAAGATGGAGATCGCTCTCCAGTCTTCCGGAATTGCAATGAGATTGCTTGCCTTGCTCTGCCTGCTCGTCCTGGCCGCGCCCGCCGCGGCGGCCGCGCCCGAGCAACATTATCTCGACCTGCGTGACCGCTACATCGCAAAATTCTCGAATGCCAAGGAGAGCGACGAGATCTACAAGCAGCACGAAGCGGCCCTGAAGGAGCTGGCCGGCGTGCTGCGCGGTCTGATCGGTCCGGTCGCGATCAAGGGACTCCCGGCCGAGGGCAAGTCGAACGTCGATACGCTGTTCAAGGACGACATCGGCTTCGGCCATCTCGACGGGCTGAGCTTCGCATCCGAAGGCGACAAGATGCAGGCCGTGGTGACCACGACCGGGCTGCTCAAGCACTGGCTTGGCGAGCATCGCGAGGACGGCATGCCTCAGGAGAGCGGCGCCGCGTTGAAATCCGACCGCTTCTATTATTACGCCATCCAGGACGCCGCCTTTGCGATCTACGCAGAGCTGCCGATCACCAAGCCGGTCAAGGCGAGCGTGGCAGCCGCTGTGCTCGGCGTGCGCGGCAATGGCGGCCTCAAGGGCCCGCCGGACGAAATCGATGTCGTCGCGATCCAGGGCGACAAGGTCTATTTCCTCGCGGCAAGGGAGGCCGTGAAGACCGCCCCGATCCCGACCTGCGAGAAGGTCTGGAAGCAGATGATGGCAAAGCCCGTCGACAAGAAAGACCCGCGCGGCGAGATGGCCCGCGAGGACAAGGCAATGACCGCCTTCACGGCGTGCTTCGCCAAGGAAGCCCCGAGCCAGAGCTGGTATGCGGCCGCCGTCAAGAAGGCGCAGAGCCAGCTGGAGCGGCTGCCGCTTCCCTAGGAACGCCAGCTCGATATCCTCCGCCGTGATCCTCCGGCTTTGAATCACCGGCTTTGAACCACGCCTTGGCCTGCGCAGGCGAGGCGGCGCCGCGCCGTCGGCAAACGGAAGACACGAGGTTTTTGAATAGGTTAGGCCAATGCGGTCGTCCTGATCGTCATATTCGGCGGATGCAATCCCCGCGAGCTTCCACTTGCGGGTCGGGCGAGTTACTATGGCCTTTTGCGATACTTGCTGCATCCGGTCTGGCACCCGCTGGAGACCGTTCTTGCGGTTCGTCAACGAGTTGGCTGCGATTGACGATGATTACGCAGACCCGCGACCCCAGAGGCGAACGTCATCGATTGACGGTGCTGTTCTCCGACCTTGTCGGATCAACCGCCCTGGGCCGGGATGTCGAGTCCGAGCACCTTTCCGAACTCCTCAGCCAGTTGCGGCAGATCTGGCATCAAGCGGTGGCGAAGCACGGTGGTCGCATCATCCGTACGCAGGGAGACGGTGCCCTCGCCATTTTCGGCTATCCCCAATCCGGCGAAGATGACGGTCGTCGTGCTGCGGAAGCAGCACTCGATATTCACGAATGGGTCGGAGAGTTGCGCCACGATGGCGTATCGCCGGCGTTGATGCCGCTTCGAATGCATTCGGGTATCCATGCCGGCACCGTGCTCCTGACCCAAGGCGACATCGAGTCCGGCCGGTATGACCTGATCGGCGATGTCGTGAACACGGCAGCGCACCTGTCGCGCCACGCCGGTCCGGATCAGATCCTGGCCAGCCTCGATGCCCTTGGGCCGCATGCCAACTTCTTCGAGCTCGCCGCCCACCTCCCAGCGGCTTCGGGAATGCCGCAGGCGAGGCTGGTGTTGGGTCGAAGCACGGCGACCCGACGCTTCGAGGCAACCTCGCGCCGGGGCCTGACACCCTTCATCGGCCGCAACGAGATATTCGGCTTCCTGACACGCTTTCTGAGCGAAGCACCTGCGCAGGCGCAACGCTGCGCGGTGGTCATCGGCGGGCCCGGACTCGGCAAGACGCGCCTTCTGGAAGAGGTGCTGGGGCACGTCGGCACCGAGCGCATCAGGCTGCTGCGAGGCAGTTGCGAGAGTTACGTCGGTGCCGAGGTTCTGCAACCATTCCTGCAAATGCTGCGCGCTGCGCTGGGAATTCGAGCGGACGCCTCCCTCGTCGAGGCAAAGGAGACGGCGCGCGCGGCTCTGGAGCCATGGGCGGCCCAGCTCGGTCCGAATGCAGAATCGATCCTGGCACTGGTGTCGGCCGGCGCCGATGCGCGTGGCGGCCGCATTACCGTCGACGGCGTCGTCGGCGATCTGCTCGGGTTCTTCACCGGACTGTCGGCACATGGCCCGCTGGTGCTGGTGATCGACGACTGGCAATGGTCAGACGACGCGAGCCGCCAATTGCTGCAGGCTTTGCTGGAATTGCCCAACGGACCTCACGTCATCCTCGCCAGCCGGCCGCGCGAGGACGGCAGCGAATGGATTTCCGGCGCACCGCACCTATTTCTCGAACCGTTTCAGGGGCCGGAAACCGACTTTGCCGTACGACGTTGGGTCCCGCAGGCCGATCCCTTCCTGGTAGCCCGCATCCATGCCTATGCGGGCGGGGTGCCGTTGTTCATCGAAGAGCTCTGCCATTCCATCGCCGCCAACGATCCTGCCTCGTTCGAAGCGCGCAGCAAACAGGGCTGGATCGCAACCCTGGTCGCTTCGCGCCTGGCACGCCTGCCGCCCGATGAGGCGAAGGTGGTGCGCGCCGCGGCCGTTATCGGCAACACCGTGCCGCACGGGTTGCTGGTTTCGGCCTGCGGCAGCGAACCCGACCCGGCCATCGTGCGGGCATTGGCGGATGCGGACTTTCTCTTTGCGGATCCAGCGGGCGGCGTCCTTCGCTTCAAGCACGGCATCACGCGCGATGCGGTCTACGACACCATTGGCCTGCACGAGCGTCAGGCATTGCACAAGCGGATCGAAGACACCCTGCTGGCGCGGTCCGAGCAGGCTGATCGCGAGGATGCGATGGAAGCTCTGGCCTACCATTCGCAAGGCGCAGGTCATTGGGAAAGCGCAGCCCATTATGCCGAACGTGCCGGCGACAAGGCCATGGCTGCATTTGCGCTCGATCGTGCCAGTGCGCAGTACCAGGTCGCGATGCAGGCGCTGGATCGCGTGCCCGATCGCTCGCGCGAGCAATCGCTGCGCTGGTGCTTGCTGGCCAACAAGCTGGGTATGGCCAACATCTTCGACCCGCTGTCGCTGACCGACGACACCTCTGTGTTCGAACGCGCGGTTGCGATCGCGTCCTCCCTCGGCGAGACCGCCGCGATGGCCAGTGCCTATGAATGGCTCGGCTATATGTGCTACGGGTTCGGCCGCTTCCGGGAGGCCGTGACACACACACGGACGGCACTGGAATTGGCGCGCAAGCTCGAAGATCGTCGCCTGATCGCCCAGATCGAAGCTACGCTCGGGCAGATTCTGGCTGCAAGCTGTCAGTACGACGAAGCCATCGCCTTGATCGACGCCGCCATTTCCACCAAGCAGCAGCGCACCCGTCGGCATGGTGCGATATCCTTCGGAGCGGCCTACGCGCTGTCGTGCAAGGGCGGCATCCTGGCGGATCGCGGCGATTTCGAGGGCGCCCACGCCTGTTTCAGTGAAGCCATGGCTCTGGTCGGAGGTTCGACCCACCCGGTCGTCAACTCCGTGCGCAACTGGATTGCGGTCGCGCTGATCTGGCAGGGCCGCTGGCAGGAGGCGGAGCAGCTCGCCGTGGAAGGGGCGCGCATCGCCGAGAACACGCGCAGCCTGCTGCTTCTGGCCGATTGCCGAGCCGCCTCGGGATTTGCCCGCTGGTCGGCGACCGGCGACGCCGATGGTTTGCTGCAGTTGCGGAATGCCGCGGAATGGATGGAGCGGCGCAATTTTCATTTCTACACGTCGGTCCAATATAGCTGGCTCGTTGAGGCGGCGACGGCTGAAGGCGATGTCGAGACGGCGCGGCGGTATGCCGCCCATGTCCTGCGCCGCGCACGCGAAGGCGAGCGACTGGGCGAGGCGGCGGCATGCCGCTCGCTGGCGAAACTCGCAGCCCTGCGCCAGGATCGCGGTCTTAGCGAGCGCTGGTTGCGACGGGCTGAAACCTCCGCAGGCTGGCGCGGTTCGCTGCGCGATGCGGCTCTGAACCTCTCCCTGCGCGGCGAGCTTCTCGCAGGGCAGGGCCGGGGCGAGGCGGCCCGCCAGACCATGATGGAAGCCGCCGAGAAACTGCGCGCGCTCGGCATGCACTGGCATGCGGAGGAGACGATCAGGCTCGTCATCGGCATACCCGTCGGCTACGCCAACGATCAGCTCGCTCGGCATTGTGCCGTCTAATCGCTGCGCACCTGTCCACCGCTCAGGGTGGCGGTGGGCTCGGCGCGGGAACTCTTCCGTCCATCGTCAGGCTCATTGGAATGGGGCCGGTCCGCAAGGGCAGCTCCGTCTCCACCAGTGCGCTGAAGAAACCCAGCATCACCGCCAGTGCCGGGTCTGCTCCGGGACATGAATGCGTCGGATGCCCCGCGACCCTGCGGTTGGCGCCGAAGGCGTGATAGATGTCCTGGCGACCTTCGGCGAGACTTTGCTGGGTGGCGGAGACTGCGCCGGCGACGATGACGTCGCCAGGCCTCACCTCGACCCCTCCGATGCTTTGCGAAACGACGGCTGTCCGCCAGATCAATTCGGGCACCGCGCGAAGTTGCATCGCGGGGATGAAGTCGTCTCTTAGCCGGTTGAGGGCGTCCATGTAGTTCTTTGCCTTCGTGCCGGCATAGCGAGCGCGCAACGCCCATAGCGTTCCTTCGCGCAGCCATTCGTTCAGTATCCGCCGAAGGTTGCCGTCGACGGTCGGAATGAATCCCATCATGGCGCCGGCGACGGTGCGCGCCACGAACGGAATGTCGCCGGTGCCACGCGGCGAGTTATAGACTGCCTTGGTCACTGGCGCGTTTGTCGGCCCGAACTGCGTCAGGAAACCTTCCATCGCACGGCGCGCAGCGTCGCCATGTGCCGCGCCGATCGCCTCCACTGTCGCGTTCGGGTGCGGCTGGAAGATGTAGCGCGAAGGCGACAGGAAATGGCCGGGATAGCCGGGCGGCTCGCCCGGCGTCCAATCCCAGCGATAGCCGACGCGGCGGAAATGACCCCCGTCCTCGCTCAACCCGAACCACGCTTCGCAGAAGGCGGCGAGCAGCGGATCCACCAATTCGTGCACGTCGACGGTCAGCTCCCAGGTCGCTTCGCCGTCGCTGGCGGCATAGTCGATCGTCTGCTTGACCATGAAGCCCAGCACCTTCTGTGTGACCGCGCGCGCCAGCTCGAATGCGGCGGGTTGGTCAAGGGCCATGATCGCGGCATTGCAGGCCTCGGATTCCTGCTCGTAGACTTGGTCTGGCTGCCCGGCGTCGCGGCCAAGATAGAGGATGCCGAACGACCGCAGCATGCGGGGAAGATAGCCGGTGATGGTCAGCTTGGTGTCGGAATCGGCGAACACCTTGTAGACCATGTCGCGGTCGGCGACCAAGACCCCGAAGGGCGTGCGGAGCGCGCCGCCGTGGCGCTCGCGGATCGCAGCCCAGATCGAGGCGTTGACGAAATGCGAGGCTGAATCCGGATCTTCGAGCGCCGTCTTCCACGCGGCCATCGCCGCGGCTTCGCCCTGCTGGCGCTCGATCAGGCGTAGACGCACGATCTCCTTTTCTCCCCGATCCGCGCACCATGTCACGGCCGGTTTATACCCCCGGCTCGCCGCCCATTGCTTTAGATCGGCAAGCGCCTTCTTCGATGGCGCAAAGAAATATGCTCCCCATTCCAGACGAACAAACGGACGAGGTTCGTCGTGGAGCCGGTCCGAGCCGTCGAGCGCGACGCGAATGGTTTGGCCTTCATGCTCGAACCGGAAATGCCGGAGCCGGCCAGGCTCGGCGAGGCCGAGGAAAGGATCGCTGACCCCCGAGGACGAACCCGCGCTGTTGCCGCCAGAGAGCCAGCTCTGCACCACCTCGAACTGCTCGCCGAGGCTGGCATTGTAGGCCATGAAGACCAAGCCGCGCTCTGGTTGCAGCGCGGCCTTGGCGGCTTGCGGGTCAACCGGGGGACCGTAGGACATGCCGCGCCTGACGATCCGTGGGGGCCGGGCGCCGGCATCGGCCTTGGTGATCGAGACGCGCGGATTGGCGCGCCGAATATGCGCGTGGAACGGGCACGATTGGCCCTGTGGGTCGGGGTCGTAATTGAAGTCGTTGCTCTGTGCGGCGGGCGGCGGAGTCGGGGTGAGCGGCTGGCCGGCCTGGGGATGGCCGGTCGGCCAGCGTCCCATCATCTTGGCCATCAGCGTCTCGCGCGTCAGGGCAGGTGCGTCCGGTCCGGCCGTCTCGGCTGCTTGTCGCGTCGCGCGGGCCAGGACTTCGTCGAGCTGCTCGACGTCCTGTCGCAGCTTACGCAGTGCCATGAAGCTGCCGTCGCGGAGCATTGCGTGAGCACGTTTGGTCGCGTCGCCGAACGGTGCCGTCTCGTCGGCAAGGTTCGGGTAGCCGCACAGAACTTCGCCGAGATGCACCTGATTGGAATAATACTTTCCTGCCTGGCACTCACGCAGCACCGGGTCTGAACCGCCGTCGGCAAACCCGAAATGGTCCTGCATGTCGCCGGATCGTTTATCGCGCTGCCGCTGCATCCATTGGATCGAAAGGGGCTTGATGCCTGCATCGACCTCGACCAGGCGCTTCATTTCGGCCATCAACGCCTGTCTCGCATCCGCCGTCGGCTGCGCATCCTTGGACAGCAATAGGCGAAGTTGAAGGACGGCATGGACCGAGCTCATGCTGATGCGCGGCGCCGGGTCGCCTTCGGGCAGGTCCGGCGCGTCGGTCCCGAGCGCCCAATTGCTGGCGGGAAGGCGCCATCGCTGCGGATGATTCCAGCGCACGTCGCCGAGCAGGCCGGCGCGTCTTTCCATGCCCTGCACGAACTCTTCCGGCAGAGTGCGCACCTCTTCGTCCGACAGGCCGGTCTGACGCAGTCCCTCGACCGTGAATGCGATGTTGGTGACGATCTGCCCCGGCGTCAGAACGTCGGCTTCGGAAGTCACCTCGAGGACGTCGAGAAACGCGGCCAGTGCGGCCGGATTGGCGAACTGCAGCAGCAGCAGGCAGCCGTGATCTGAATTGTAGGCGGTCAGAATTCCGCCCTGCACGTTGCCGGGATCCTGCAACGGCAGTTTTGCCGGCGGGGCGAGGGGCAGGTTGCGCCGTACCGGCGCCACATCGGGCGGGGTCATCAACCAGCGCAGGGCCTCATCATAGCGCCGGCGAGCGCGCTTGACGCCTTCCGCGTAGGTGGGGTCGTTGATCATGGTGACGAATTCGGGCAGCAGCTCGTGGCCGGCCCGATGCAGAAGCACCCCGTCATGCGTCCCCGGCGGATAGAAGTCGGCCAGACGGTAGAGTCCCGCCAGTGCGCGGATGCCGTGGCGAAACGGAGGCCGGGCGGCGGCTTCGATGCTGAGCGGTTTGCTGAAGCCGGCATTGGTCGGATCGACACCGACTTGGCCGTCGACCGCGAATATCGAGTGTCGCGCGATGTCTTCCGGCGAGGGAATCCTGATCCGCGTGACGATCTTGTCGGCGCCGGCGCCAGAGGCGCGCCGATAGACCCGCTCCTCCATCCGCAGGAAGCGCGTGTCATCCACGGTCAGGTCGGGGGTGGCATAGAGGAAATAGGCTTCGGTCTGCTTGCTCTTGAGCCAGATACCCCAGTTTTCGTACGTGTTCTCGTATCCGAGCACATAACCATCGGTATTGCAGAAGATGAGGTCGAGCAGCCGGGCGGCCTTCTGCCAGATGACGCGGACATAGGCTTCCCAGGAGCCGTCGAACGTGGCGGTCAGCAGCACATAGTCCATGCCGTCCACGGATTCGTCCTCGGGTTCGAGCACGGCGATGCCCACCGAGTGGATCCGCCCGACGCGGTCAACGGAATCGGTCAGCACGCGGGCGAGCTCGTATTCATACGCGTTGGCGCGTCCGCCATTCAGCGCCCGTAGCACGTATTTGACGCGGGTCTTGTACGTGGTCGCATCCAGGGACGGCACGAACCCCTTCTTGATCGGAGCCATCACCCTGAAATCGGACGTGCCGGCCATGCTGCCGGTCTTGATGGTCAAATCACGACGCATGTCTCTGGCTCCCCTGCTGCGAGCGTCTCTTCGCTGCGCGCTCCCAAAATGTGAAAATTACGGCTTCACTTCCTCAAACGTGCAATCTGGCTCGCAATGTTTCCAATGCGCTCATGGACTTAATGCAGGCATTTCGGTCGCGAAGTTGGTCGTTGCGGCAGCTCGAGCCAGAGCGGATCAACTCTGCGGCTGCGGCTCTCCAGCTTTTATGAACTGGCCCACAATTCCGAACTTTCTTCGCGGTCGCAAACCGGGAAGTCGCCGAAAGGAAACGAGCGTCGTCGTTGGGTATTATGCCAATAATTCGACCGACTTGCCGGCCGCGTCGATCAAGTGCACGCGGTCGATATCGACACGCCGCAACAGCGATCGAATCTGGTCGTCCGGCATCAGGCTGAACGCCGTCGATAAGGCGTCCGCTGCAGTCGCGCTGCGGGAAACAGTGGTCACGCTGCGATAGCGGTGGGCGCAGCCGCCCGATCGGGGATCGAACAAATGGTTGAAGCGCGCCCCGGAATCGAACTGGCAACCGTAACCGCCTGAGGTGGAGACGGCGCGGTCGACGATCGGCAGCACCGTTTTGGTGTGGCCCGCGCTGTCCGGATCGGCGATACCGACGTCAAAGGGGCGTCCGTCCGGACGCGAGCCGATCGCCCGGGCCTCGCCCATGTCGACCAGGCTGTGCGAGATGCCGTGCGCCCGCAGCAGGTCGACCACCTTGTCCGTAACGTAGCCCTGCGCGATCCCGTTCAGGGTGACGGCCATGCCCCTGGGCATCACGATCCGGTCGCGGCTGACCGACAGCCGGCTGCTGTCGACGCGCGCCAGCGCAGCCTCGATCTCGGCTGGGCGAGGGCCGGCCGGATCGGCGTCAGCTCGCGCGAAATGGCGGGCATAGAGCTCCCACAGCGGCTGCACCGTGACGTCGAACAAACCGCCCGTCAGCGTGGCGTAGCGCTGCGAGGTTGAAAGCAGATCGACCATTTCGGCGGCCGGATCAACCAGGACACCCGTCCGGTTCAGCGCGACCAGGGCGGAATCGTCGAGATAGAGGCTGAACAGCCGTTCGAGCCGGCGCGCCTCGGCGCAGGCCAGCGCGATCAGCCGCTCGGCCCGGCGGCGGTCTTCGTCGTGAATCTCCAGCGCTGCGACCGCGCCCAGCATCGTGCCGCGCCAGGTGACCGGCGCGGCCTCGGCACAAACGGGACGTCCGACGGACAGCGCGCCGAGCCCCGCGGCAGCGGCGCTGATCCGGATGAAGCGTCGGCGGGACAGCATTGGCGTCATGGCGTCCTCCTCGCTCCGTCACCCGGCGCCCCTTCGGACGCTTCGTCCGGCGCCGCGCCGCCGGCATTCGCGGAAGCGAGGACGTAGTCCCGCGGCACCTCGTCGAAGCCGACAATCCTGCCGCCGTTCTCACTTGCGAATCTCTCGGCGGCGGCCCGGTCCGAGAACGGCACGGCCTCGTCGCCGCCCATGCCGCTCTTGACTCGGCTCTCGATCACGAACAGCGCCTTGCGCGCCTCGATCCAATTGTCGGCGCTAGGCTTGTCCCAGTCGGGCGCCTTGCCCATGTCGGACACGTAGATCGCCAAAATGTCTTTGGGCTCATCCGGCAGCATGGTGAAGGCGATCGCATCGCGCACCGACGAGAACCAGACGGGCTGGATCAAGCTCGCGGCGAAGATGTGACCCTTGGGTCCGGGATGCTCGAGGACGTTCATGCCGCAGTAGTGGCCGATATCCTCCGCGGTCATCCGATGCGGCGGCGGGATATTGGCAGCCTGCTTGTCGTTGCAGCCCGCGAGCGCGAGCGGCAGCAGCAGGGCGAGCAGCAGCGTTCGGCGCCTCATAGCTCCCTCCGCGAGAAGGCGAGCGCGGCCAGGCCCAGCGGCAGCAGCGTCCAGCCGAGCAGGGCGGTCAGCAGGACCGGCACCGTCAGCGACGTGGTTTGGGCGAGGCCGGCCATGCCGGCGAACGTGCTGACATTGGCGAAGCCGGTCAGATTGATCAGCCGGTAGGCGTCGGTCGGGTTCGCCAGCAGCATGACGTTGAGCGCGGCCGCAGAGATGCTGCGACCCTGGTCGAGCACAAGTACGCCCAGCAGCGCCATGTCGTAGATGAGCACCAGCAGCAGCCACAATCCGATGCAAATGCCGGCAGCCGTTCCGCGATCACGCACGAGCGCGCTGACCAGATAGCCGATCGCCACAAACGCAGCTCCGAGCAGCACCGAGGAGCCGATCATGGCCACGAAAGCCACGAGACTGTCGCCATCGATACGGCCGCCCGTCGCCGCCAGCGCCGCCACGGCAAGTCCGTAGCCAAGGCAGGTCGCGAAGGCGAGAACGGCGAGATGGCCCAGGAACTTGCCGAACAGCACCTGCGACCTCGCCACCGGGTAGCTGAGCAACAACAGCATCGTCCCCCGCTCCATCTCGCCGACGATGGCGTCGTGGGACATCAGCAGCGCGATCAGCGGAACGAGAAAGATGGTCAGGCTCGACAGGCTGACGATGATAACGTCGAGCGTGCGCACGCCGACATTGCCGGTCGGCGCGCTGCCGAGAAACGTCAGCGACAGGGCAAGCCCGGCCAGCAGCAGCGTCGCCGCAAGCACCCAGCGATTGCGGATCGCCTGATGGATCTCCTTGGCTGCGATGATCAGGATATTCATGAGGCCTGCTCCGATCGTCGGAGAAAGTGAGCGTAGAGCTCGTCGAGGCTCGGCGGGACCACGTCGACGTCCTCGACAGCATTGCCGGCGGCCGTTGCGCGATGCAGCAGCTCGATCTTCCGCTCCGGTGCGGCGTCGATCTCGACGATGTGGCCGTTCAAGCGGCGGCAGGTGGCGTCTTGCGGAGCCCATCCGGGCATCTCGCTGGGCGAAAGGCCGGCGACCTTGAGGCGGATCCTGGTAGGCAGCCGGGCGAGACGACGGAGCTCGTCGATCGATCCGTCCGCGACCTTGACGCCGCGGTTCATGATGATGACCCGGCCGGCGCGCTCTTCGAGCTCGGTCAGCGCATGCGACGACAGCAACACGGTCGCACCCGCCGCGGCGAGGCGCGCGATGATGTCGTAGAAGGTCTGCCGCAGCTCCGGATCGAGACCGGTGGTCGGCTCGTCCAGCAGCAGCACGCGCGGCTGCCCCAGCAGCGCCTGCGCGAGTCCGAGACGCTGGCGCATGCCCTTCGAATAGGTGTTGACCCGGCGGCGGCTGGCGGCGCCGAGGCCCACGGCATCAAGCAACTCCAGGCCCTTGGCAACCGGCTCCCGCTTCAGCCTGGCGTAGAAGGCCTGCGTCTCGCGGCCGGTCAGGGCAGGGTCGAAGGAGACGTTTTCCGGGAGATAGCCGAGCTGCCGTCGGCCCGCGAATTCACCGGCGGCGGGATTGTCCCCGAGAACCTCGATGGAGCCGCTGGTCGGCCGGATCAGCCCGAGCATGAGCTTCATGAGCGTGGTCTTGCCGGCGCCGTTGTGGCCGATCAAGGCAACCAGCTCGCCCTGGCCAAGCGTGAAGGAGGTATCGCGCACGGCCTTGACCGGCCCATAGGTCTTGGTGACGTCGCTGACGCGTACGATCCCCGTCATGGCGTTTCCTTCGCTGCGCGGCCGTTCGGCGGCGACACCATCGGATGGCTGTCGACGACGCCGCCCGGCAGCAGGGCAGGAAACTGCGCCTGAGCCCAGCGGATCACCTGGACGGCGGGGCTGTTGATGAGGACCTTGGCCGCAGGCGCCGTCCACAGCACGCGGTCGATCAGATCGTTCGGCCGGTAGGCCGTGTCGGCGATACCATCTCCGTTCAGGTCGAAAGCCGGATTGTCGCTCCAGTAATTGCCGCGCCCGCCGATCGACCAGTCGAGATGCCGGGTGCCGACATATTTCACCTGGTTGGCGTTGCTGACGAAGGAGTTGCCCGTGATCTCGTTGCCTTCGGAGCCGGCCGTGAAGTGCACGCCGATCGCGCAGCGCTCGAACCAGTTGTTGCGGAACTTGTTGTGGTTGGTGTTGTAGATGAACACGCACTTTTCCGGGCCGGTCTTGAGAGAGCTCTCCCGCTTCTGCTGCGGGAGCATGCCTCGCTCCTCGGCCGGCCCGTCCTCCGGCTTCTGCATCGTCGCGTTCAGCTGGCCGCCGGTGACCCGGTTGCCTTCGATCACGGCGTAGTTTGCGTAGTTGAAGAGAAGTCCATAGTCGCGATCGCGATCGGAGCTGTTGCCGCGGATCACCAGACGGTTCGAGTACATGATGGCGTAACCGACGTGGTTGCCGATCGACACGTTGCCGCTGACTTCGCTGTCGTTGGTGTACATGTAGTGGACCGCGAAGCGAACCTGCTCGAAGCGGTTGTCGATGAAGCGGTCCTTGCTGCTGGAGATCGAGAAGATGCCGTCGCGGCCATAGCGGAACGTATTGTTGGCGATGGTGACATCGGGCGCGTTCCACAGCGAGACTCCATTGCCGGCCTCGCTGAGACGCCCGCCGCGCAGTCCCTCGATCTCGTTGCGCGCCACCCGCGAGCCCCTGGCGCCATGCACATAGACACCGAACAGGTTTTCCACCAGCCGGTTGTCCTCGATCCTCGCGCGCTCGGCCGTCTTCTGCAGGAAGATCCCGGAATTCATCGCCTGCAAGTCGCGGCCGGACCCGCGAATGGTCAAGCCGCGAATGGTCACATCGGCCGCGCTGACGGTAATGACGTTGCCGGAACCATCGCCATCGAGCACAGCGTCCCGACTCCCGACCAGCTGCAAGGAGCGGTCGATCCGGATCGGACCATGATATTCGCCCGGCGCAAGCTCGACGACGTCGCCGGCGCGCGCATGATCCAGCACGGCTTGCAGCGGCTGGCCGGGCGCAGCCGTCAAGGTCTCCGCTTCGGCGAAGCCGGATAATCCGGCGGCGGCCAGCGCCGCCGGAAACATGCGTAACAGAAGTCGCACGAAGTCACTCCGATCAGACCGATTTCGGTTCGACGAACATCCTGCCCTTCATCTCCATATGCATGGCGTGGCAGAACCAGGAGCAATAATACCAGTAGACGCCCGGCTTGTCGGCCGTGAAGGTCACCGACGCGGTGGCCATCGGCCCGATCTCCATGTTGATGCCGTAGTTGACGATGCAGAACCCGTGCGTCAGGTCTTCGACCGCGTCGATGTTGGTGACGAAGACGGTCACTTCGTCACCTTGCTTGACCTGGAACTGATCGAGTCCGTAGGCCGGCGCGGTCGAAGTCATATAGACCCGCACCTTGTTGCCGTCGCGGATCACCTTGGAATCCGCCTCGAGGTTGATGCCGTCGGCCTTGGCCTGCTTGACCGCATCCGCAAAGATCGGATCCGCGCGGTCATAGATCGAGACGGGGTTGATCTTGGAGCGGTGGACGATGGTCGCGTCATGCGGCTCGGCGAAGCTCGGGCCGTCATGCACGAGCTTCATCTGATCGCCCGAGATGTCGATCAGCTGATCGTTCTCCGGCTTGAGCGGGCCGACGTTCAGGAAGCGGTCCTTCGAGAACTTGTTCAGCGAGATGAGCCATTTTCCATCCGCCTCCTTGGTCTGGCCCATCGAGGTGTGGTTGTGGCCCGGCTGATAGTGCACGTCGAGCTTCTGGAGGATGGGGTTGACCTTCTCGCCCTTGAACGCGCGCTTGGCGAGGTCGATGTTCCACTTGCAGACCTGGCTGTCGAGGAAAAGGGTGGTGTAGGCGTTGCCCTTGCCGTCATAGGCCGTGTGCAGCGGGCCAAGGCCAAGCTCCGGTTCTGCAACGACAACGTCGCGCGGCTTGATCTTGTCATCGAACAGGTCGTCAAACTTGCGGACGTCCATCACAGTCACGGTGGGCGAGAGCTTTCCGGCCGCCACGATGTGGATGCCGTCCGGAGCGGTGTTCATGCCATGCGGATTGTTCGAGACCGGAACGTAGCGGGTGTAGGCCGAACCCTTGCGGCCGTCGATCACGGGCACGCCGTTCATCTCCTTGAAGTCGCCCTTCTTCACGGCCTCTTCGATCCGCTTGATGTTGAAGATGACGACCCAGTCCTGTTCGCTGGCGGTCATTTCCGCGAGAGTGACGCCTTCCTCACCGTTGTAGCAGGTCGCAAAGCAGTACTTGCCCTGGTAATCGGCATCGACATTGTCGAGGTTGCCGCTGACGATCACCTGCCAGGCTACCTTCATCGTGTCGCCGTCGATCGCACTGAAGATCGAACGATACTGTTTGGGATCGTCCAGGATCTTGCCGTCATTGGGCAGCGGCACGCCATCCTCGCCGTTGGCGAAGACATAGCCCGTGCGCGGATATTTCTGCAGGCGGAGGCCGTGAACGGTGTGCTGGTTCGGCAGTTCGATGATCTTGTCGCACTTCATGATGTCGAGGCGCACCCGCGCGACGCGGCTATTGGCCTTGTCGTTCATGAAGGCATAGCGACCGTCATAGGTGCCGTCCGTGAACGAAATGTGCGGGTGGTGGAGGTCGCCGTTCAGGTAGGTGCCGCCGCGGTTCTTCAGGAACTCGCGGGTCGCAGGTTGCATCCCCTCGGTCAGAACCTTGATGCTTTCGTTGGTCTGCCCCCAGCCGGTCGCGCTGCAGCGATTGAAAACCGGAACGCGCATCAATTCGCGCATCGAGGGAAGACCGACGACACGCATCTCTCCGGACTGGCCGCTGGAGAAGAACACGTAATATTCGTCGAGCTCGCCGGGCGCGACCTCGGTCTTGTGAACGGCCGGCCGGGCTGCCGGTGCTTTCGGCGCGGCATTCTTGGTCTGCGCGTCCGCAGGCGCGACGAATCCGCCGTCCTTCAGCATCACTCCGCCGGCGAGGCCCACGCCCGCTGCGGCCGCCGTCGTTCCGAGCACGGTTCGTCGGCTGACGCCCTTGGTTTTTTCGTTTTCACTCATGATTGCCTCCTCGGCTTCGGGTTCAGTTTGGGGGTGGAGAGAGGACTGCCGATGCGGCAACGGGCTTGCCACCGGCGCTAATGACGGTCGCGGGACCCTTGCCGCCGGAGCGCATCGAGGGCGACGACATCGCCGCGAACTTCTCGCGCTTGAGCCGCACCTGGATCATGTGCGGGCAGCGGTGGTCGTCGTAATAGAGTTCCTGACAATGCATGCAGTAGATGCATTCGTTGACGTTGATGTGCCCCTCGGGATGGATCGACTGCACCGGGCATTCCTTGGCGCAGCGCTGACACGGCGAGCCGCATTCTTCCCAGCGGCGCAGCCATTCGAACGTCCGCATGCGCCCGGGAATCGCGAGCGCCGCGCCGAGCGGACAGAGGTAGCGACAGAAGAAGCGCTCGATGAAGAGGCCGATGACGAGCAGGGCGACTGCATAGGCCACGAACGGCCAGCTTCGTGAGAATTTCAGGATGATCGCGGTCTTGAACGGCTCGACCTCGGCAAATCGCTCGGCCATCTCGACGGAGTAGAGCGACAGCCCGAACAGTCCGAGAAAGATGATGTACTTGATCGGCCATAGCCGTTCATGCAGTCCCCACGGCACCGTTATTTGCGGCACCTTCAGCCATTTCGCAGCCGTGTTGGTGAGCTCCTGCAGTGCGCCAAAGGGACACAGCCAACCGCAGAACGGTCCGCGCCCCCAGAACAGGAGCCCGCCGGCCGTCGCCGCCCATAGAATGAAGATCAGCGGCGCGGCGAGGAAGAATTCCCAGTGGAAGCCGGTCACCAGCGCGTTGGTGAAGGTGACGACGTTGACGACGGAGAGCTGCGCGTTGGCGTACCAGCCGAGCCAGACCAGAACGAAGGCGAGATAGCCCCGCCGCACCCAGGTGTAGAGCACCGGGCGGCGCACCAAGAGGTTTTGGAAGAAGAAGATGCCGGTGAGGGCGGCCAGCATGACGGCGGTGATGGCGATCGAGACCGTGCTCGATCGCCAGATCCGCATCCAGAGTGGCTCGTCCGCCTCCGCCGGCGGGGCGGCCGCGACGGCTGCCTGCGAGGGCGGAGGCGCTGCGCTCTCTGGCACGGTCACGGCCCGCTGCTCGCGGCGTATGTAGCTATCGGGCAGGATGTAGTTGACGTCGAAGGTCAGGAATGCCTTGTCGCGGCCGCCGAGGCTGCGCTGCACCAGGAGCTGAAGCTGCCACGGCTGCGTTGGATCCAGCGTGAACTCGGGAGGCGTGACGAACAGCGCGACTTCCCTGAACTCCGGCGCGCCGACCGCGTCCAGCGCACCAAGGCGGGTATGGTTCCGGTCTCGGAAGCGGGTGCTGTTGCCTTCCTGCAGGATTTCGATCCGATCGAAGATACCACCGCGCACATAGGCCGAGCCCTTGAAGGAGTAGGGGCCGTTGCCGGCGACGATGATCGCCTGCTGTCCGGGCTTAAGGCCCTCCTTCAAGCGTCGATAGCCATCCTCGCCAAGGAGGCTGCGGCCGATCGTGGGCGCACTCGCGAGGGCGACGTAAAGATCGATGAAGGTGTCGTTCGCGTCACCCGGTTCGGGATATTGAGTCGCCGCCGCGCTGCCGGATTTTGCAAAGGCGTCGTTGATGTCGCCGATCCCGAGATGAAGCCGGCGGATCGAACCGTCGCCGACGAGGCTCTCCCAGTCGCGGACTTCGCTGCGTTCGAGATCGAGTGTCTTGATGACGGGGGGCAGGGCAGCCGACGCGGTCGCACCATCGCCGCCACCAATGCGGCCGCTTCGGATCAGCTTGGACGCCGCACGAACGATGCTGTCGCCCATCACCAGCACGGTGACGGTTGCGCCGCTGACGATGTCGACCTGCGGTGGCCTCTCGGCACCACTTGCGACCGGCTTCATGTCCTTGCCGATCAGCGCGTTCACGGCAGCGACGATGCGCGCCTCGGGAATGCCGACCAGCACGATCGGCTCCTTGTGATCGACGAGCTTGATGCCGGTGATGACGCCGTTCGGATCGATGCCGGCCAGCAGGTGAATCGGTTTGCCGGAGTAGCCGACGGAATTCGCCAGATCGGAGTTGAGAAATACAAATCCCTGGAGCTGATCGCCGCGATAGACCGGTACGATGGGCGGATCGCCTTGGGGCGGCCCGAAGCGATCTGCCCCCGGAAAGAACTCCGCAGGCACGATCTTCGGCAGATATGTCGGCAAATCGCCGGCCGCGTGAGCGGGTGAAATATAAGTCAGGCACACCAGCAGCAAGCCTGCGAGCGCAAGCGCTGCACGCCGTGCGAGGGCGGTATCCTCATCCGGTCGCTTCGACATGTCGATTCAAATACGATCTGCGCGACCAATCCAGCCGCGCATGCTCAAGGATTCTTCTTCGATGATTTGTCGCTGCTGACGTGCAAAGCTCATCGCGCGCGACTGACTCTGTCAACCCCGCTCGTGAGACTTGTGGTCGCGCGGAACCGGTTCTGAAATCTGCATGTGGAGTCCTCGGTATGCCGTTCCTACGCACGTCATTGCTCCGTGCCGAGCCTGCAGGTGTATTGCAGTCGCTCGACGAGCTCTTTGCGCTAGCGCATGCAATGGAGCAGGAAGCGGCCAACAAGTACGATTCTCTTGCCGATGAGATGCGCGGGCAGGGCAAGAATGAGCTGGCGGAGGTGTTCACGCGGCTGGCTGCGGCCGAGCGCGATCACGTGGACAGCGTCACAAGCTGGTCGCAATCCCGCCGCGGCAAGAGCCCGGATCCCGCCCTGGTGCGCTGGGAAGCGCCGGAACCGCTTCCGCCGGACGCTGCCGCTGAAGTCAGGAACTCACGGCTGATGACGCCGTACCGTGCGCTTGCCATGGCGGTTCGCAACGAGGAGCGCGCCTTCGCCTTCTGGTCCTATCTCGCCGCCTATTCCGATGACGCCGACATCAAGAAGGCTTCCGAGATGATGGCCAGGGAAGAGCTCGGGCATGTCGCCACACTGCGGAAGGAGAGGCGCCGCGCCTATCATCATGAACATGATCGCAGCAACGTCGGTGCATCGTCGGGGCCGCCGCGGCAAATTGATGCGCGACGGCTCGAGCTCCGCTTGGCCGCGCAGCTCGACGACCTGGAACCGCGCCTGAGCGAACCAGCGGCGGTGCGGATCCGAGACATTCGCCAACAGACCATCGAGATGGCCGCCGCCGCCTCGGGGCTCGGCAGCTTTGCCGCCTCCGTGGAACACAAGGGCCCATTGGAGGTCGCCGAAGCACTCGTCGACGGCTACCTCGAAGGCGCCGAACGGTCGACCGATGCGGCCCATCTCGAACGCCTGCAGCATCTGGCAGAGCAAGCGATCGCCCGATTGGCCTGGCTCCGATCGCTGTCGGCGGCGTAACGCGCTTGCGGCAATCGTGGCAATGGCTGCCGTCGATCGCATGGGGGCTTAAGGACAGTGGCCGGCAGGCCGTCGAAAGCGTCCCAGACGGAATCTCAGGGGTGGGCCTCGGCGCGATCCGAGCGGTCGGATGCCGTCGCCACAGCAAAATCCATAATTCGCATAAGGTATATTATGGAATATCTTTATGTACAATGAGATCAATGATTTGGGCGGAATTGCTGACATCCGAGCTTCGCCAAGGCCTGTATCTCCGTCTGCGCGTCGGCCGTCGTCTTAGCTCTTGACGTCTACTGTGCATGGGGTTGTTTTTCAGGTTTTGAATCGGGTCGAGGTCTGCGAAAGCCGATATTGCCGTGACCGTGTCCGGCTGCAATAAGCGAGGCATCCGCGAGATCGCAGATGACCCTAAGGCCGACCGCCCGTATAGGTTTGCATCTCAGAACAACAACAAACCTTCCGAGGAAGCAGACCCATGGTCCTTTCCACG